>WBZU01000001.1_pt1 | contig 781712 bp, 730 predicted proteins | sample 5204311 | NCBI WGS metagenome assembly WBZU01 (sample SAMN12344359, study PRJNA552823) | activated sludge metagenome | biome: Activated sludge suspended growth; feature: Nitrification reactor; material: Wastewater; isolation source: activated sludge from nitrification reactor of wastewater...
TTTGGCCCCACCCCTTCCCATCTCGAACAGGGCCGTGAAACGAACCAGCGCCAATGATAGTAAGCTCTTCGCTTGCGAAAGTAGGTCATCCCCAGGCTGTTATTTAAACAATAAAACCCTCCTTATGAGGGTTTTATTGTTTACACAGCTCGAGAAGACCTACTTGAGTTTACGACAACCGCCCAGCACAAACTCACATAAAATAAATTAACTAGGCATCTCACGATGCCAGCATAAAATATGGCTTGCAGGGCAGGTTGCGGCGAAGGCTAACTCCGGCGCAGCCGAGATGTTAAGCGAAGCGGCCGAAGCCAAAGTAGGTCATTTCAAATTCTTACTTCAGCGATTCGACGGTTCTCTTCAGGGTAATTGCAGTAAATAATTCTTTTACTAGCATCCCAGGCCATTGGGCGCTCAGTAAATGGGCAGTTGAGTTCTTTGCTCGCACTATTCAAAAAGGCCTGCATGTTTTCTGAGCTAATATTTTGTTGCTGCACTTTGAGGCGTAAATTTAGCGCGTTTATCATGGCGCTTTTACTGTGCATGCTCTTAACGAGCAGTAGGCCTTTTGTTTGACCGCTGATAGTAAGAAGTGAAAGCGTACGGCTAACACCATGTGGCAAAAAAGTTGTTACGATAGTTTTTAAACCGAAATGGTCATATTTTTGAGCCAATTCTCGCTGGCTTTTAGACAGCGTCGGTACAGGTTGCACAGACTTGCCTAAAAAATCCAAATGAAAACGATATATTCTGTTGCGCATAAACTCAACGTGTGTTGCTTTTTTCACCTCAAGTGAGTTGAGCAAATGGTTATTAAAAAATAGGTACTCCGCCTTAAGCATATTTTTGATGCTGTATCTGGTTAAGCCTTGCGGTTTCAATAATTGCTCAAGTTCTTGATGATGTAGGGATATAAGTTCTGGGTTGCTGTGAAGCAAGTTTTCGAGAGATTGCAAATTGATACCATCAAGCACAAGAAAGATTGCACGCGTAATCATCGTGTTTTCTTGGCTTATAACACGTGAAATAAAAATGTGATTGTTGCGCCAAGTGGAAAAAGCCTCTTCATAGTTTTTGTTTAAAATTAATAACTTAATCTTGGATGCAAGTAAACGATTTAGGCTGATTAAGTTTTGTCCATTGCCTGCCGCTTCATCTTGCCAACCATGAATGTTGTATAAATTTTCATAGCGCTTTAGCATCAGTTCATTTTTATCAATGAGCTTGCCTACCTCGCTTAGCTGGGTGCATTTTTCTGATTCAATCTCTACGGCGTCGGGTAGACTGCAATCAACAATGTCCTCTCTAGCAACGCTGATAAACTGCAGTGTGTTTTTAACTTTAGGGCGAGATTCTTTATCGAATTTAAAAAAGGTATTAATTGCGGTGCGGCCATATTTTATCGGGTTCGCATCAACTGGCGCATCTAGGCCGGAAATCCCCACCGCAGCGTTAGTTTCATCAGGAATGCGCTGCTCGGCGCCCGCATAAAACGCATCTCTGCCAGAGTCGGGCGATTCATCAAAAAAATAGCCGCGTGCGTACCAAATTAAAAAAGCTGTCCAAACAAAGATGATTGAAAAGAAAAATTGTGGGAGAGTTGGTTTTTTTATTTTCATTAAGTCATTATAAACGTAAGGATTAGAGTTGCTAAGTGAATGTATTGATCTCCCGCGCATTCATTACAAAAGGCATTGGCTTGTAAACCGCATCCACATGCGCCTTCCAGGCTGATGTCTTTGATAATGAAAAGTTTGCAATTACAACAAAAACGTTTTTTTGCGCCATTTTATGGCTTAAAGCGCGCAAAAAGTTTGTTTATTCCAATTTAATCGTTGTATAGTAAGTCTTATGAAACAGATAATTACGTGTATTTTCTTAGTTTTGCTGAGCAGCACCGTTTGTGCGGCGGACAATGTTAGTGCAAATAAAGGCGACGCATGCGCTACACCAGAACTGCAGCGCGGCAAGGAAGATGCACAATTAATGCGCGGTAAGCAAGATGACGAACTGACGCGTGGCAAAGACACTCTTCCTCTTAAAAAAGGAAAAGATGACTGCCAGCTGGAGCGAGGGAAGCCGGATGCACAATTGCAGCGTGGCAAGCATGATACCGAACTGGAGCGCGGCAAGGTGGACGACATGTTGGCGAGAGGAAAACGCGATGCGGAACTCGAACGTGGCAAGCGTGATGATGAACTGACGCATGGAAAACGTGACGAGCAGCTGACACGTGGCAAAGTCGATGGTACTTTGGCACGAGGTGCAAGGGATGAAGAATTAAGTCGCGGCAAAGACACCGAGCCGTTAAAGCGCTGCTGTTGGGATTAAATCAGTCTTCTTCTACAATTAAATCCGGCACGTGGTTGAACGCAATGCGCATAGGCGCAGCTTTTAGCGCTTCATGCGCACCGGCAAAGTAAATCGTATTCTTGCCGTATTTCAAATTTAAAACATCTAATGCTTTGTTCAGGCGTTTTTCGTTTGCATTTGGCTTTTCCGCAAACAAGTCATAAGCAACTTCTGTTGCGTGGCTAAGTGCAGTAAAATTCACGCCCACCGCTACGGGATCCAGTTTTAGATATGCCTTGGGAAGCGCATTCAGTAAGGCTTCCAGAGCATCGGTTAGTTTCAGCGTGTTGTCTGTGGTGCTGATGTCGCTTTCGTTATAAAAACGCGCCGTCTCTTTGGTTTTAGGGTGACGAAATTTGATTTTCACGCTGATGTGTGCAGTGAGCAGATCATAGCTGCGCATGCGCATGGCGGCTTTTTGCAGCAGGCGATGCAGCACGGCTTTAGCACCTGCAATATTGCGCTGTTCTGGAGGCAATACATGCGAATGCCCTAGCGAACTGCGCGCATTTTTCACGTAAAACGGTTCAATGCCGCGCAGCTTGTCATAATAGCGCTCTCCTTCGATACTACCCCAAGCCGTGCGCATCTGGTCGCGGTTGCAGGCGTATAAATCTTTCACAGTGTTGATGCCGTAACGATTCAGCCGTGCTTCCATCTGTTGCCCGATGCCGTTCAAAGCACGCAGCTTAAGCGAAAATAGCTTGTGCGGAATATCGCTATCCTCAATCACGACGCAGCCGTCCGGTTTTTGCATGTTGGAGGCTGTTTTTGCGAGAAAGGTATTGGGCGCAATGCCTATGGAGCAGCGGATATAAGGGTATTGCTTTGCGATCTTTTTCTTAATTAAATCAGCCAGTTGAATCGCATTTTCCTTCATGCGCTGGCTACCTGTCAATTTACATACCATTTCGTCTATCGAGCGTACTTCTTCTACATGCGTGCAACTTTCCACTAGCTCAATCAGTTTGTGATGATGTTCCACATATAAAGGCGGACGGGCTTCGACAAAGATAATATCCTTACACAATTTGCGCGCATCACGTACGCCAGTGCCGGTTTTAACCCCAAAGGCCTTTGCTTCGTAGCTCGCTGCGATACAGCAAGTAGTTTCTGCCATGACTGGCAATACGCCTATCGGTTTGTCACGCAGTTCAGGACGCAACTGTTGCTCAACCGACGCGAAGTAGGAGTTGAAATCGACATAGAGGGCATTGAGCGACATGTAATGTATTGCAGAAAACAAAGACTAATGTAAGCTTAAATTCTATCCCTGAAAGGCACTAAAATGGAAAAAATCGCAATCTTTGCCGGAGGCTGTTTCTGGTGTATCGAGCCAGTGTTCAGCCAACTTAAAGGGGTCAAGCGTGTGGTTTCTGGCTATATCGGTGGCCAGACGCAGAATCCAACCTATAAGGAGATCTGCAAGGGGGATACTGGCCATGCAGAGGCTGTGCAAATCACCTTCGATCCCTCACAAATCAGTTTTGACACATTGCTGGAGATATTTTTTGTAAGCCATGATCCGACCACGCCGAACCGGCAGGGGAATGATGTCGGTACGCAATACCGCTCGGCGATTTTTTATCAGGATGATGCACAACATAACGCAGCGCAAAACATGATTAGCGCATTGAATGCCGCACAGGTAATTGACGCACCGATAGTGACTCAGCTTTGTGCGCCGGTACCCTTTTATCCGGCGGAGGATTATCATCAGCACTATTTTGCCAATAATCCAAATCAGCCTTATTGTGTAGCAGTTGCGGCGCCTAAGGTTACGAAAATACGTTCAAAATACAAGGAGTTGCTGAAGTTCTAATCGTCGCCTTTGTGCAGCGAGAACGTATGGCGGTTAATCCACTGCCTGCGCCAGAAAATCAGGATCATGAACAGGGCGATCCCGGCCATGATGCCGAGCGCCCACCAAAAACCGTCATGCTCGTCTATCCAGGGCATCCAGTGGAAGTTCATGCCGAAAATGCCTGCGATTAAAGTCGCCGGCATAAACAGCATGGCCACCACCGTCAGCGCGCGCAGCTCAAGGTTGACACGCTGGCTGACGCTGGAAAGGTAAATATCCATCATGCTGGACAGCGTATCCCGTATGGATTCGAGCGACTCGATGAAGCTTACGGTGTGGTCGTACACATCACGCAAATACGGCACGGTTTCAGCTTTCAACATGCCGCGCTCATTGCGTGTCAGCGTGTTCAGTACTTCGCGCAACGGCCACACAGCGCGTCGCAGCTCAATGCTGGCACGTTTCAGTTGGTGGATTTTTTGCAGTTCGTTGTTGCTGGGTCTGGCCATCAGCGCGTCTTCCAAAGACTCCGCATCGTCACCCATGTCTTCCAGCACACCAAAATAGCGGTCAACGATACTATCCAGTAGCGCATACGCCAGATAATCAAGGCCCGTTTCGCGGATATGTGCATGACTGGTACGCAGCCGCTCACGTACCGGATCAAAGCTGCCGGTTGGCCGTTCCTGGAATGTCAGCAAGAAGTTCTTGCCCAGTACAAGACTAATCTGTTCGCTACTGACGGAAAGCGATTCGCGATGGTAATAGAATATGCGCGTTTCCATAAAGATGTACTCGTCAAACTCGTCCACCTTTGGGCGTTGCTCGGTGTTGAGGATATCTTCCATCACCAGCGGGTGGAGCCTGAAATGTTCGCAAATCTGCTTAATCAGCTCAGTGTCATGCACCCCGTGTACATTCAACCACAGCTTTTTGTCTGCTTCCGGCTTAAAAGTCGCCAGTTGCTCTATCGTCAGCTCGCATTCCACCAAGTCCTTGGTGTTGTACGCCATTTTTGTGATTTTAGGCTTGGGCAAATGCGCGGTGTCCGCGTCACCGATATAGCTGGGTGAATCTGGCAGGCCGATTTTGTGCGATCTTAAAGTGCGTGATTTATGGCGGTGTTTTTTCATGCGCTTATTTAAACATAATTTGCGTTTGCTTACATGCGCGCGCGTTCATTATGCTGCTTGTTGCCCTGAAAGGCAGGCGAAATGCGGTTTCCAGACTGGTGATGCATATAATGAAGGAATTTTAGCTTTTGTATTCGATCAGTTTGCCTTGTTTGCGCAGCAAGCTGTTCTTGTAGAACTTGATCTGACCGGTGATTTCAGCAAACTTGCCCAGCATCAAAAAACTGGCCTGTTTCCATTTGAATGTGCCAAGATGCATAAATTGCCTGGATGTACGAAAGATTTGCAGCGGGTATATGCTCAATGCCAGCAGACCGAGAAGCGGGCAGAAGCAAGTCAGTGCAAGGCAGATCAAGGGAACGAAGAAAGCCCAGATCCAGCCGCGGTTGCGTTCTTTCACCCAGTGCTGTTCCGGGGGAGCGCCATGCAGTTTCGCGCCTTCTGCATAGGCATAACCAGCGCGCTGGCTGCGCTTCCACCACTGGCTAAAGTGCATCATATTGGCATCGTGCAGCGTCATTTCTGCGTTCAGCCGCATTATTTTCCAGCCTTTTGCGCGTAGTCGCACGCACATTTCGGGTTCTTCTCCTGCGATTAACGCAGGGTTATAACCATTCACTTGTCTAAACGCGGCGGAGCGTATCAGCATATCACCACCGCAGGCCTTGGCCTCGCCGATAGGCGTGTCCCATTCGATGTCGCACATGCGGTTGTAAATGGAGCGTTCGGGGTAACGCTCGCGTCGCCTGCCGCATACAACAGCAAGTCCAGGTTCCGCATCCAGCGCGGCCTGCGCAGTGGGCAGCCAGCTCGCATTCACTTCGCAATCGCCGTCCACAAATTGAATAAAGCTGATGTTGGGGTATTGCTGCAACAAAGCCTCAGCGCCTTGGTTGCGTGCACGTGCTGCGGTAAAAGGTCGCGACATGTCCAGATTGACTACCGTCACACCGCGTTTGGTAGCTTCGGTCACGGAATTATCGGTAGAACCAGAATCTACATACACGATCTGTCTTGTTTGCGGCAGCAGAGAGTCCAGACAAGCCAGCAGGCGCGCGCCCTCGTTACGCCCGATCACCACTACGCCTATCAGTTCAGGTTGATACATCAGCCAGCTTTTTTCGGTTTGATGACGGCAGGTACACCCACCGCGATATGGTCGTCCGGCACATCTGTCAGTACAACAGCATTGGCACCAATCACGACGCGATTGCCGATTTTGATGTTGCCCAGCACCTTGGCGCCCGCGCCGATATCCACATCGTCGCCAATCTGCGGAGCGCAAGGATCGTTGACGTTTTTCAGGCCTACCACTACGCCGTTGCGGATGCGGCAGCGCTTGCCAAACTTGGCATAGCCGCTCACCACAATGCCGCCAAAATGGTCGATCACAAAGCCTTCGCCCACTTCGGCCTCGCAAGGCAGCTCGATGCCAGTCATGATCTGTACGGACTTGTACAGGATCTTGTAAAGAAGGGAGAAAGGCATGCGGAGCAACTTCGGTTTGATACCATAACGCCAGCGACCAAAGCGATACACCAGCATCGCCCAGAAGCCCTGAGCGGCCCAATCGCCATTATGCGCACGCAAATCCTGCCGGATATTCTCGAACATGAAAACCTCGTTATTTCCGACTCCGGAAATCTTTCTATGTGATTTGATTTTACTCGATTTGCGGCTTGATGGTGAATGGCTTTCCCGTTATTCCGCGCGTAATGCTTCAATCGGGTCAAGGCGTGCTGCGCTGCGGGCTGGCATCACGCCTGCCAGCAAGCCGATGATGGCGGACATCACCAATGCGCCGATGGCAAAGCTCCATGGGGTATGCACGGGCAGATTTGGCACGGCAAGCCGCAAACCTTGGGCAATGCCGGCCCCCAAGGCCAAACCAAAAACGCCACCCACGGCCGCCAATATGACCGATTCGCTCAGGAACAGGCCGAGCACGGTGCTGCGCCGTGCACCCAGCGCCATCAGCAGGCCGACTTCATTGGTGCGTTCGGTCACCGAGATGGTCATGATAGTGACGATGCCCACACCGCCCACCAGCAGCGATATGCCGCCCAGCGCGCCTACAGCCATGGTGAGGATGTTCAGTATGTTCGATAATGTATCCAGCATATCTTCCTGAGTGGTGACGGTAAAATCTTCTGCGCCGTGCCTTAGCGAGAGGATCTGCTTGATCTGCTTCACGATTGCGGAAGAAGTGGAAGTTTCATCGTAGATCACATGGATTTCCATCAGGCCGTCGCGGTTATATAGTTCCAGAGCCCGTTCGGCGGGGATAAACGCAGTATCATCCAGGTCTATTCCCAGAAACTGCCCTTTAGGCGCCATCACACCAATCACGCGGAAATGCAATCCCCCGATGCGCACCTTTGCGCCCAGCGGATTTTCGGCACCAAACAACTCGCTGCGCAGTCTGCTGCCCAACACTACCAGATTGCGCGTGCTGCCTGCCCCTTCGTGCGGCAGGAAGCTGCCGATACTTACCGTGGAACGCAGCACCCGCGTGAAGTCTGCATCCACACCGTAAATCGTGCTGCGCCGCAGGCGGCCATTGCCTTCCACTTCCGAGTTGCCAAATACGGTGGGGGAGGACGCATCCACATGCGGTATCTTGCGCAGCGCTTTGGCATCTTCCATTGTCAATAACCGAGCTGTAGTCGGGATACCTGTTGGTGGCTGTCCGCCGGTTTTGACCTTTCCCGGGGTGATGCCGATCACATTCGTACCAAATTGCGAGAACTCAGACAGCACGAACTGGTGTACCCCTTCACCGATCGAAGTGAGCAGAATCACTGCCGCAATACCGACCGCGATGCCAAGTAAGGTGAGAAAGCTGCGCATGCGATGAGCATTGATGGCGTGAAAGGCGAACTGGGTAGCGTCCTTGAGCAGCATGGTTCAGTGCATCCTTAACGCTTCGACAATGCCTGTATCGGGTCGAGTTGCGCTGCCCGCCGTGCCGGCATCACGCCAAAAATCAGGCCGGAGGCCATCGCCGTGCCAAAGCCCGCCAGTACTGCCCATATGGGTGGGTAAGCCGGAAAGGCGGGGTAGAACTGCCGTAGCACGCCAGCGCCCAGATATCCCAATGCGATGCCAATTACCGCGCCAGCGAGTGACAGCAGCACAGCCTCTACCATAAATAGCTGCCGCACTGAGCCCGATGTGGCGCCCAGCGCCTTCAATAGACCAATCTCCGCAGTGCGCTGGGTGACGGAAACCAGCATCACGTTCATTACCAATATGCCCGCGACAGCCAGGCTGATTGCGGCGATGCCTGCCACGCCCAGCGTCAGTACGCCCAGTATCTTGTCGAAGGTCTGCAGCACCGCATCTTGTGTGATGACGGTGATATCTTCCTCGCCCTCATGCCGCTGGGTAATCATTTTCAGTACACGCGTTTTAACCTCTTCCAGTTGGTCGCGGCTGCGTGCTTCAATCAGGATGCGGAACAAGGTATTGGAATTCAGCATCGCCTGCGCAAGCGATACCGGCACAATCACCAGTTCGTCAGTGGACATTCCCATGCCGTGACCGCCTTCCGTCAGCACACCCACTACGCGCAAGCGCCGGTCGCCAACACGCACGGTCTTGCCTAGGGGGTTTTCGCTGCCAAAAATATCTCGCCGTACTGTATTACCCAACACCACTTCAGCAGCGCCATGCCCCATCGCGCCCTTGCCCAGAAAGCGCCCCAAGCCCATCTTCAACTGGCGGACATGGATAAAATCGGCATTGGTGCCCACCATCATGGCCTCACGCAGCTTGCCAGCGGCATTGATCTCAGTGGTCGCCACGGCAATCGGCGCAACACGTGATACGCCCGGCAGACGCAGCAAAGCTGTTGCATCATCCACGGTCAAATCGCGCGGCGTGCTGGTAATGATATTGGCAGGGCTGAATCCGCGTGTATCAGAGCGGCCGGGCAATACAATGACCAGGTTGGTACCGATCGCGGAGAACTCATTTATCACATAGCGGCGCGCGCCATCACCCAGCGCTGTCAATATCACCACCGCCGCTACGCCAATCGACATCGCCAGTATCAGCAAGCCGGTGCGTAGCGGGGTGCCGGTCGCGGCTTGTGCGGCATAGCGGAATGTGTCGGCGATTCTCATGCAGGGGCTTGCGAGTGATCGCTGACGACTGCGCCATCTTCCATGCGAATCTGCCGTTTGGCACGTGCACCCAGTGCTTGGTCGTGCGTCACCACAATCAGCGTCATGCCTTGCGCGTTCAGGGCTTCCAGCAGCCGCACCACTTCTTCGCCGGTGGCCCTGTCCAGGTTGCCGGTGGGCTCGTCTGCCAGCAGTACGGCGGGGCGCAGAATCGTGGCGCGCGCAATGGCCACGCGTTGCCGCTGGCCGCCAGATAGTTCATTGGGGCGATGGTGCGCGCGCTCGTTCAGGCCGTATTCCTTCAAGGCTTGTGACACGCGCTGGTTGCGCTCGCTGACAGACATGCCAGATAGCACCAAAGGCAGTTCGATATTGGCTGCAGCCGTCAGGCGCGGCACCAAGTGAAAGCTCTGGAAGATAAAGCCGATGCGCTCGCTGCGCACCTTGGCCAGTTCATCCGGCTTCAGTGTCGTCACATCGCGGCCTTCCAGCAGGTATGTGCCGGCGTCAGGCCGGTCCAGCAGGCCTATCATGTTGAGCAGGGTAGATTTTCCCGAGCCGGAAGGCCCCATCACGGCGATATATTCACCGGGCGTGATTTGCAGGTTAACGTCTCTTAGGGCATGCACTTGGCTATCGCCCAGCAAAAAAGTGCGCTCGATACCTTGCAGCGAAATCAGGCTGGTTGTCGCAAGGTTTTCTGCCACCACGGTTTACTTCGCTTTCACTGGCTTGGTTTGACCGTTATTGCTCTCCGGCTGTGCTTTTTCTGGCTCAACTAGCGCCCCCACTTTCACACCTTCGCGCTCCAGCGATGCCACAATCTGGTCGCCTTGCTGCAGGCCATCCGTAATCTCGGTGTACTCCCAGTTGCTCACACCGGTTTTTACTGCGCGTTCTTCAAGTGTCTTTTTCGCCGGCAGGTAAACCAGTACTTTGTTGCCTTCCATCAGGGTCGATGTCGGAATCCGTACTACATTCTCGCGGCTGTCCAGCACAATCTCCACATCCGCACTGTAGCCGACTAACAATTGTTTGGCATCTTCCGGGTTATTCAGGTCAACTTCCACATCCACCGTGCGTGCCTGTTTTTCCACCGCCACCACATAAGGGGCAATGCGCCGCACATGGCCGGGTATAACTTTGCCGGGCAGCGCGTCCAGCGTCACCCGCGTGGGCTGTCCCACATGAATCTTGGGCGCATCCACTTCATCCATCGGCGCTTCGATATACAGGCAACTGGCGTCAATCAGATCGATCGCCGGCGGCGTAGCCACACCGGGTGGCGAGGGCGTCGTATATTCACCCAGTTCACCTACGATATCTGCCACAATGCCGTCAAACGGCGCTATCAGCACGGTCCTGTCCTGTTCCACCTTGGTCACGGTTACGCGTGCCTGCGCTTGCGTTACATCTGCACGTGCCGCGTTGCATGCCGCGCGGCGCGATTGTGCTTCGTAACGCGATTTTTCCTCACCACTCTTGGAGATAAAACCCTTGGTGCGCAACTCCGCCATCCGCGCGGCTTCACGTTCGGCGTTGTCTGCCAGCGCACAAACTTCGGCGATACGCTTACTGGAACTGGTCACCTGTTTTTCTGCCAGGTTCTTCTGCGCTTGCTGGTCTTCATTCCACAGGCGCAGCAGCACCTGGCCTTTCTTCACGTGGTCGCCTTTCTTCACGCCTAAATAGGCGATGCGCCCGCCAATAATGGGCGAAAGGCGCGTACGCAGGCAAGCTTCCACACTGCCCGCGCGGGTGTTGGCTACGCTGGCCTCCACCTTGCCTTTGTCCACCGTTACCAGCGCCACGGCAATTGGCTTGGGCTTGGTGAACCACCAATATGCAGCGCCAACGCCTGTAATAAGCACAAGGATAATGATGATACGTCGCATAGGGTGTCGGTTGTTCTTCTGCCTAATCTATTTTGGCTATTATCATACTGTTAATTATAGGCTTTTAGGCGAGTTTTGGACTTGCATTACGCGCTTGCCCTTACGCGCCTTGTAGAAAGTTTTGCTAAACTTCCAGATGGCTATACAACACGGTGGAAAGGTAGCGTTCGCCGAACGATGGAATAATCACCACAATCAGTTTGCCTTTGTTCTCCGGCCGTTTGGCGACTTCCATCGCTGCCCAGGCCGCCGCGCCGGATGAAATGCCCACCAGCAAACCATCCTCGGTCGCCATGCGGCGCGCGGTGTTTATTGCATCATCATTTTTTACGCGGATGATTTCATCGTAGATTTTGGTGTTGAGTATGCTGGGCACAAAGCCTGCGCCTATGCCCTGCAACGGGTGCGGGCCGCGTGGCTCGCCCGATAGCACCGCGCTGGCATCGGGCTCCACCGCGATGATTTGAATCTTCGGGTTGCGCGCTTTCAGCACTTCGCCCACACCGGTAATCGTGCCGCCGGTACCGATGCCGGAGACGAAAATATCCACTTTGCCATCGGTATCCGCCCAAATTTCCTCCGCCGTGGTTTTGCGGTGAATCTCCACATTGGCGGGGTTATCAAACTGCAAGGCCATCACATAGCGCGCATCTGCCGCAGCCAATTCTTCCATCTTCTTAATCGCACCCGGCATGCCGTCTGGTCCGGGCGTGAGTATCAAATCTGCGCCATACGCTTTTAGCAGCAGCCTGCGCTCGCGGCTCATGGTTTCTGGCATTACAAACGCACATTTAATGCCGCGCGCCGCGCACACCATGGCAAGGCCAATACCCGTGTTGCCGCTGGTGGCCTCTAAAATAATAGTGTCCGGCTTAATGCGCCCGGCTTTGGCGAGCGCATCGATAATCGAGACCGCAATGCGGTCTTTAACGCTACTGGCCGGGTTAAAGTATTCCAGCTTGCAGGCGATGGTGGCATCGATGCCCGCCGCAACGCGGTTGAGTTTAACCAGTGGCGTGTTACCGATAAGCTCGGCGGTGTTGTTAGCGATGCGCATTTTGACTCCTTGAGATTACATTTATTTCCAACAATCAATTAAAAATTTCACCAGAGCTTTTGATGAATTGAATAAAGTCTATACAAGTTACAGAAGCTTCATGTAAATCACACACAGCAGGAATTTTTCTTTTCGCAGGAATTACTGGCAAGTTGTTTTGACGCTCTTCATTTGATACCACATCTACACCTAAAACTTTTGCTGCTGCTATACATAAAAGGTCATTCTCATCGACACCTTTAGAGTGATAATTATCATCAACGATTCCTAAAGCTGTTTTAATTTCCATAGCTATGCCGAGGATTTGACCAGAAATTTCAATCTTTCTAATATTATTTTCTTTTAGCCAATCAGCGCATTCTGGGTATTTATCTTGAACTTCATTGAGATTTACGGTCGTTACAGCAATATTTTCTGAGGTTATTTGATTTGCTAACCAATTCCAAAGAGGTGGAAATTGGATTATTGGATAATTATCCCAAGCATAAATTAGAGAGGATGCATCAAAGATTCGCATAATATCTTTCGAGTTTATGCAGGTCTTGAATTTTCAAGGTGTCTAGATAGTTACTTGCTTTGGAAAGACTAATTCGTCTTGTAGATAGAGAGTCTAAAACGGTTTTAACAAACCTATCTCCAAATACGCGCATTGGCTCTCTATGCCTATAGGCTCTAGAGCCACCTTCCTCATCTTCAGGCTGTAGAGGTGGCCTATCATTCAGCCATTGTTTGTAAGTGTTGTATTGTTCTTGACTTATACGGTTGGCGTTTAACAATCGTATTATGATAACTTCTCCGCTAACCCCTAACTCCCTGCGCAAAGACCTAAGCCAGTCATCGTATAAGGAAACATCATTAGGCCTGGTATTATCATTTATGGAATGGAGTGCATTGTCTGGAACAAGCAAGCAGCCAGCAAATAAATTGGCTTCTCGTTCTTGTCCTCGACTATGGAAACTTATATCGTCATTATCATCTATAGAGCTAGACCTGTGGAGTATTAAGTGGCCTAACTCATGCATCAATGTAAATGTTTGGCTAACTTCAGCTTTTTTGTCTAGTTTCTTAATTACAATTACTGGGCATGTCGGTTCGTATAAGCAAAAACCTAGGATAGGGCTTTCTTTGGCAATTTGCCACTTTCCATTATAGCCATTGCTTCTAAAAACCAATACCCCCTTAGCTTCTACCGCAGCCCTATATTCGTCAAATGTACTTTGATTTGTAAGACCTAACCAATCACGAGTAATTCTTGCGGCTAGCTCAGGATTGTCTCTTGGAACTTCAGGAGGTGCATAAATGGGATAATCAGCTGGGTCTAAATCTTCTCGTAAGCCAATAAATATATCTCGTTGTTTTTCGGCACGTTTTATGAAAGCTCTTAATTTTGTAGAAATTTCTGGCTTTTGGTTTGCAAGTGTACGAAATTGTGGGGAGTGGGCTATTTGAATATTGACCGGAGATTGCTCAAGAAAAAACAATACCCCGCGTCCGAAATAGTCAGCAATTTTTTTCAGTTGGTTGAAAGTTAGGCCATCCTCACCTGCAACGACCTTACTCATGCTACTTTGAGGAATGTCTAATTCTGTAGCCAAATTATCGGTAGAGATGCCGTTGTCTTCACAGCACCATAATATCCTATCCCGATTTATTGATTTAATACGTTCCATTTAATAAGCATTATAGAATGGATGGTGTTTGATAGCACTTTAAATCTATTTCTGCCAAGCATCCCGCAATGTCACGGTGCGATTAAACACGGGCTTGCCAGCCACGCTGTCTTTTCTATCTGCCACAAAGTAGCCGTGGCGCTCAAACTGAAAGCTCTCTGCAGGTTTTGCGTCTTGCAAACTTAACTCAAGCTGCGCGGTGATGGTCTGTACCGAATTCGGGTTGATGTCATCCAAAAAGTCTCTATCGCCGCTTCCCGGATTCGCCTCTTTGAATAATCTATCGTACATGCGCACCTCTGCTGCGTAGGCGTGTTGTGCGCTCACCCAGTGTATGTTGCCTTTCACTTTCACGCTATCAGAGCCCGGTGTGCCGGATTTGGTATCTGGCAGGTATTCGCAATGCACCGTGGTAACGTTGCCTGCGGCGTCTTTCTCGCAACTTAGGCATTTCACCACATAGCCATAACGCAGGCGCACCATGTTGCCGGGGAAGAGGCGGAAATAGCCTTTGGATGGCTCCTCCATAAAGTCTTCGCGTTCTATCCATAGCTCGCGGGAGAGCGGCACGACGCGCTTGCCGAGTTCCGGCCTGAGCGGGTGGTTGGGGGCAAAGCAATCTTCGCTTGAGTCCGCCGGATAATTATCAATCACCAGTTTAATCGGGTCGAGCACGGCGATGCGGCGTTCTGCGCTCTCGTTGAGCACCTCGCGCATACAGTCTTCGAGAATGCTGTATTCGATCCAGCTATCTGCTTTGCTGACGCCGATGCGGTCGGTGAACAGCTTGAAGCCCGCAGGGGTGTAGCCGCGGCGGCGCGCGCCAGCCAGCGTTGGCAGGCGTGGGTCATCCCAGCCGCTCACGTGTTTTTCTTCCACCAGTTGTATGAGCTTGCGTTTGGAAAGCACGACATAAGTGAGGTTGAGCCGCGCGAATTCGTATTGATGCGGCACGGGCTGCGCCAGCAAACCGGCTTCCACCAGGCGTTCCATCAGCCAGTCGTAGAACGGGCGCTGGTCTTCGAATTCCAGCGTGCAGATGGAGTGTGTGATTTGCTCCAGTGCGTCCTCAATCGGGTGGGCAAAGGTGTACATGGGGTAGATGCACCATTTATCGCCCGTGTTGTGGTGGTGCGCGCGGCGGATGCGGTAAATGGCCGGGTCGCGCATGTTGATGTTGGGCGAGGCCATGTCGATTTTGGCGCGTAACACCAAGCTGCCATCGGCGTGTTTGCCATCGCGCATCTCGCGGAATAGTGTTAAATTTTCTTCCACGCTGCGGTTGCGGTAGGGCGAATCTTTGCCCGCTTCAGTGAGCGTACCGCGATTGATACGCATCTCTTCAGCGGTTTGCGCATCCACATAGGCGTGGCCGCCCTGAATCAGCGCCTCGGCCGATTGATACATGAAATCGAAATAATCCGAGGCAAAATAGAGGTTGCTCTCTTTTTTGCCATCCGGCGTGGTGTTGTCCCAGCCGAACCCCAGCCAGCTCACCATCTCGGTGATGCTGTCGACGTATTCCTGACTTTCTTTCTCAGGGTTGGTATCGTCAAAACGCAAATGGCAAATACCCCCGTAATCGCGCGCCAAGCCGAAATTTAAAAAGATAGATTTAGCGTGACCGATGTGCAAATAACCGTTCGGCTCGGGCGGAAAGCGCGTGCGGATTTTGGCGAAATCCACCTGCCCGGAAGCCTGATGGGATGCGCCTCCCGGGCTGCCTGCCCATTTCTTGCTGGCGAATTTGTTTTCGGCTAAATCGGCCTCGATGATGCCGCGAATAAAGTTGGAAGCGGGAGCGATGGGTGTTTTTTCTTGTGACATGGCAACAATTCAAATTGGTTTGCCTGCATTTTACACCAAACGCAAAAAACTAGCGGCGCGAATGGCGCTGAAAAAGGGAATTTGGTGCCGGTTTTATTATTGCTTTTACCGGCTCCAAATTTGCTGGTGCTATGCCAGTTCTTGTTGTTTTGCTTGAAGCTGTGTTGTGCCGATGATGTAAGTTTTTACAGGCTCGTTACCGTGACACATCTTGCTGTGCAGTCAGCTGGTTAAACGATTCCGGGCCTTTCTCTCTAATCTGTTTAGTAACGGCCTGCACTACCATGTCCAGATTTTTTCTCTCTGAGTCAGTCATGCCATCGCGGTTAAAAGCGCTTCTAGTCTTAAGATAGCTTAAGGCTGCCGCCCCTAATACAGGTTGATCGTCGACCAAGTCTTCAAGTGCTTTGGTGTTGCCATTTTTATTATCTTTTTTGATAGCGTTCATAAAGTCTTGTGCAAATTCTCTGTTGGTTTCGGTTGCACTTCCTCCATGCGTGGCGTAATAAATAGCCGTACCGATACCAGCAGCCACTAAGGTTTTGCCCGCTACATACTTGGAACCGACATTTTTAGCCATGTTCTTGAACACGCCTGTGTCAGAGCCTGCAGCATCTATTACCATTCTGTCTACGACGCCCTGCGTGTTGAATGCACCGGGGGTTGCAGCCTGAGTTACAACATCCACTACTCCTTGAAGTTTTCCCAAATCCGGTCTTTTTGTTTGCCTTGCTTTAGCTGCCTGCAGTTGTGCATCTGAATTCTGGCTGATAGTTAGGCCATCTATTTTTTCTTTCAGCTCAAGCTGTTGTGTGGTGAGGCCAGCGTCGATTTGTTTAGGGCCAACTTCAATGCCTAACCCTTTATCAAAGCGTGGATCATTCAAAAGCGCCTTTGCAGATTTTTGATCCAACCCTTTTAAAGCTTCAGCAAGTTGTGGGTTTGCATCAATCGCTGTATTCCACTGATGCGCACGAGCGGTGATAAGTGAGTGGTCATCTAGTAATGCTTTTGCATGGCCAGGAGATTGATGGTAATAGGCATCCATATGCTTCCCCATTCCCGGTTTGCTGTCATATGCAGCTTGTGCCAGCATGTTTTTAGGGGAGCCTGCCGTAGTTACAGTGTTTAACGGGTGCATGGCAGCCTGCCTGGCTTTTTCAATAGGGCTTAGCTTGTTGGATTCAATAATGTCACCAAGCTCTTGCTTGACGACATCAGGCAGGTTCCCGTGCATTAAATCCGTGCCGCTATGATGAGTAGTTAAATCTTTGCCGGACACTTCTTTTTGAATGAGCTCACCTTCATGAACATGGTCTGCTCCGCTGATTTTTTTACCGACCTTACTTGTATCGCTAGCCGCGTCTACAATTTCATCAACTATTTTTACTTTTTTTGCTGGATCAACACTGTCAATCATGGCGCCAACCACGATAGATACGCCTATTTCTGTTCCTTTGACAGGCCCTGCCGCTTTGACTTTGTCGAAACTTTCTTTTGCGTCCGTGATGGCGTTGTCAACTGGATGCGGTGCGTTAGCCACGCTCATATCACCCTTGCTAGGCTGAGTAATCAGGTCTTTGATTTGACCAAGTTTTTTAGCGGCTGCATCAACTGGGTGAGGCGCATGTTCTGTTCTCATGTCGCCCGGAGCTAATATAGAGGCGATGGGATATATAATCTTCTCATTGACCGCTTTTTTTGCGCCGTCTTTTGCTGCGCCAGCAATCTTGGCAACACTAACTTCTTGCTCATTATCACTCTTTGCCATTTATTTTCCCGGTTTTTGATGGTTAGATGTTTTGTAGGTTCTTCTTGTTGAGTCTTAAACGGAAAATCTTGACGAAAAGGGTTAATATGTCGCAAATTTTTTAGCAGGCAGTTTTGCATGTGGTTTTAGTGCCTCGTGTTAGACTTGTATCCTGAATGAGCGTACTGACTTTCCCGATTCTGCAAGTGTTGAGCGATGGCAAATTCCACTCCGGTGAGGATTTGGCCAGCCGTTTTGCTGTAACGCGCGCCACGGTGTGGAACGCGATTCGGCATGCCGAGAATCTGGGTGTTGAGGTGTTTTCCGTGCGCGGGCGCGGCTATCGCTTGCCGCAACCGATCGACCTGCTGGACGAACAGGCGGTGTTGACCGCCATCGGCGAGCAGCGCGAGTGGTTCAATCTGCAGTTGCTGGAAGAAGTGGATTCGACCAATAGCTATCTGATGAAGCAGGCAGCCAAAGACGCGCCGCATGTCACTTGCGTGGCGGCGCATATCCAGACCAGTGGCAAAGGGCGGCGTGGGCGTAGCTGGGTATCGCACCTGGGCGCCAGCCTTACATTCTCGTTGCTGTGGCGGTTCAGTTGCGGAGCGGCGGCGTTGTCTGGTCTGAGTCTGGCCGTGGGCGTGGCGCTGATACGCGCACTTAACCAGCTTGGCGTGCAGGGCGTGAGCCTGAAATGGCCGAACGATGTGCTGTATGACAACAAGAAACTGGCCGGCATTTTGATCGAGCTGCAGGGCGACATGGATGGCCCGAGTGCGGCAGTGATTGGCGTGGGAGTGAATTTGCATCTACCGGAGAAGGTGCTGAAACGCATCGACCAGCCCGCAATCGATTTGGCCAGCATCGGCGTGAAGATAAACCAAGGAGAGTTGCTGGGTACTTTGCTGCGGCATCTGGCCGAAGTGCTGCGGACGTTTGAGGAAGATGGTTTTGTGGCGCTGCGTGCAGAATGGCTGCGCTATCATGTGTATCACAACCAGCCGGTGCGCATGCTGATGCCGGATGGCCGCGATGTACACGGTACGGTGCGCGATGTGGCGGAAGACGGTATTCTGCTGGTGGAGACTGCGCTGGGCATGCAGCGGTTCTCGGCAGGGGAGATTAGTTTGAGGACGGGCGCATGATTTTGCTGGTGGATATTGGCAACAGTCGCACCAAATGGGCGTTCAAGCTAGAAAGCGGTGTTCTGGGACCGATGCACGCATGTGCGAATGCGGATATTGCGAGCAATCAGGATTTGCGAGCAATGATAAGACAGTCTGCCAAGGTCGTGCTGGCCTGGGTGGCGGGAAAGGGTGTATTGCAGCAGTTTAAGGTGCTTGTTCCGGAAAAGGCTGCGTTGCATGTTGTTCTGGCGCAGGCCGAGACTTGCGGCGTATTTAATGGTTATGAGCAGCCCGAAACTTTGGGCGTCGACCGTTGGGCAGCATTGCTTGGGGCATGGAGCATGCATCGCGCACCTTGTCTGGTGGTGAATGCCGGTACGGCGATCACGGTGGATGCGCTGAATGCAGATGGTGAGTTTTTAGGCGGTACGATTATGCCGGGGCTGGGCTTGATGATGCAGTCGCTCCGGAAGGGCGCTGCCCAGCTGGATGTGGAACCCAAGCCTGCTCAAGTGACGGATTTTCCTGATAAGACCTCCGATGCGATTCACGCGGGCTGCCTGAATGCGGCGGTGGGCGCGGTGGCTGCAATGGCAGTGCATCTGGCAAAACATTGCGACGCCATGCCTGAAGTGGTGTTGAGTGGTGGTGATGCCGAGGTGCTGAAAAACGCGCTACAGCAAGTGCCGTTCGCTAATTTGCATGTAAAAAGCGTTATCATGACGGAAAATCTGGTATTGCAAGGCTTGGCTGTGTGGGAGAAAGAGATCGTATGAGATGGTGGATTTGGTTGTTGCTGTTGTTGAATCTTGGGCTGTTTGCATATTTCAATCTGGATAAGGTGATGCCGCCCGAGCATGCCGTTGTGACGAAAGAAATCGCGGCAGACAAGCTGAAGATTCTGAGCCAGCAAGAAGTAGAAGCGATGCCCAAAAAAGTAGTGGAACCCAAACCAGAAGCAGTGACTTCGCCAGCGTCAGCTTCTGCCCCTGCGACCAGTTGCTACCGCTGGGGCAATTTCAGCGCGACCAACCTGCCTGCTGCACAGGTAGTGCTGGTGCGATTGGGGCTGCAGGCCACAGTACATCAAGAGGCCATTGAGCAACAAGAACGTCGCTTCTGGGTATATTACCCACCTTTAAAAAGTAACGAGCTGGCAAAGCAAAAGGCAGAGGAAATCAAAGCATTAGGTGTGGAAGAGCTATTTATCGTGCAGGATTCGCAATGGCGTAACGCGATTTCGTTTGGTTTGTTTGCCGATGAGCAATTGGCTTCGAATTTGCTGAATGAGCTGCAAACCAAAGGGGTGAAAGGTGCCACCAAGGCATTGCGTAATCCTGGCAAGGGGTTGAGTAGCCTGCTGATTCAAAGCGTGACCGCGGAGAACGCGCTGGAGCTGCAGAAAGTCAAACCGGAGTTTGTAGGTACTGATTTGGTACCAACCGCATGCCAGTAGCACTTAAGCGGTAGCTGCAGGCTCAGTATGTTGGCGTTCTTGCGAATGGGCGGGCTGAGATTGTTCTTGGTTAGCTACGGTTTCAGTTCTTTGCACGTTCGGATATTCGCCACGTTCAAGGCCATTGGCAATATTATCTCGCACGATATATGAGACTTCCTGCTTGGCACTATCACTCAAGCCAGAGTTCTGGATTTGTCTATCAGCAAGATAATAGGCAACATAGGCTTTAGCCATGTTAGGGTCTTGTGCAATGTTTTGTTCTCGGGCAGCTTGGTCGTGAATATCACCGTTTCGGAAACTATCCACTAAATTTTGCTGCTTATCGTCGACATTCGCAGATGTTTTGCCTGCTTCAGCACCTTGGTATTCTGGCTTGTGCTCCCGTTTGAAACTCTCTACGCTTTCCGAGATATGTTGCTTGAATTGTGCCTTGTCTTTGTCTGATATGCCATTTTCATCATTTTTCATTTTATCCAGCATCTTGAGGTCGGAATCTACCTGTTTATCTATCGCCGGCTTGATTTTACTATCCCAATTGGTAACGCGTTCTCCGTTTTCGGTGATAGGAATGCCGTACTTATCTCGGCTAGGCTTAAACTCGCCATTCCCTTCATAGCTGCCTGAATTCTTGAATATTTCATCCCCATACTGCTTTGTCAGGTTCGCTTTGATACGCTCTCTATCGTTGGGGTGATCTACAACTTCATTGTCGCTAGGGAAATCATATGAGGCACCACCCGTACGCTGCATATTAGTTAGGTGTGAGTCCAGGGTGCCGGAAGAGTTTGCATATCGGTCAGCCCATAACTCTTCTTTTCGTGCTGCAAGGTTCTCTTGTGCTTTGGAGGAGGTCGGCTTTCTTGTCTCATGCTCGGAATTTGCCATAATCGCATGGCCAGCTTCGTGTTCCACACCAGCCTGAACTTTAGGATTGTCCAGATGTTTGAATGACTCGGATGAAAGTTTAACGGTGGACTCGAGCTTGCCATCGATTCTGGTGGCGGTATCTACGCGCATCCCTTCATCCAGATTGCCCTTGCTAATAATTACGTAGTCGATACCGGAGATGTTTTTGTCTTGGTCAGAAAACTTGTTGGCCTTATTTACACTGTTTTGTATCAATGCAGCACGTTCTGGGTCGGATTTTTGTAATTCGGAGAACGGAATTCGGATTTCTTGGGAGTTTGATTGTTTGAAATCTGCGATCTTTACTGTATCCGTTTCTTTAGCTAAAAACGCACCCGCAGTGGCATTCCGTTGCTCACCCCAGTAAGGGAGCTTCTGGCCATTTTCGAGGAGCAAATAGTCTTTACCGTTTTCAGAGATTTCTTGAATGGATTGAGGCATTTTCACTCCTTTTTATTTTTAGGCCCTAGCGCCTCTTCGGTGGCAGCATGTCGGTAATTGTACCCTCTTTCAATTCAGCAGCGAAGCAGACCGTCTCTGACAGCGTCGGGTGCGCATGAATGGTTAAGCCCAAATCATGTGCATCGGCACCCATTTCAATGGCCAATACCGCTTCTGCCAATAGTTCACCCGCGTTGGTGCCAACAATACCTGCGCCAATCACGCGGTGCGTGTCTTTATCAAAAATGAGCTTCGTCGCGCCTTCGGTACGGGCGATGGATAGCGCGCGTCCGCTGGCTGCCCACGGAAAACTGGCTTTTTCAATCTCAATGCCTTTGGCTTTGGCCTCGGTTTCGGTCATGCCGACCCACGCTACTTCAGGGTCGGTGTAGGCGACGGATGGAATCACGCTGGCAACAAACTCCACTTTGTGCCCTGCAATGACTTCTGCCGCCACTTTGCCTTCGTGCGTGGCTTTGTGCGCCAACATGGGTTGGCCGACAATATCGCCGATGGCAAAAATATGGCTGACATTGGTGCGCATTTGTTTATCCACGGCGATAAAACCGCGGTCATCCACCGCAACGCCCGCATTCTCTGCGCCGATGAGTTTACCGTTAGGGCGACGACCAATAGAAACGAGCACGCGGTCGTAAATTTCTACGCCTTTGGGCGCATTTTCGCCTTCAAAAGTGACATGAATGCCGTCTTTCTTCGCTTCCATTTTGGCGACTTTTGTAGAAAGCATAATCGCCTCAAAGCGTTTTTCCATGCGCTTTTGCAAGGGGCGCACCAAGTCTCGGTCACAGCCGGTAATCAGGCCATCCATAAACTCTACCACGCTCACTTTACTGCCCAGCGCGTCATACACCGTGCCCATTTCCAGCCCGATGATGCCGCCGCCAATGACTAACAATCTTTTTGGCACATCTGCCAAGGCTAAGGCACCCGTTGAATCCATAATGCGGTCATCATCTGGCGCGCCGGGGAATTTTGTGGCTTGTGAACCTGCGGCGATAATCGCGTTTTCAAAGCCTACGGAGGTCACTTTGCCATCCGCTGCGGTGATGGCGATTTGGTTAGCTGAGGTAAATTTACCTACACCGTTGATCACAGTCACACCGCGCATTTTCGCCATTTGCGCCAAACCGCCGGTGAGCTTGCCTACGACATCGTTGGCTTTCCAGTTGCGCAGTTGATCCAAATCCACTTTAGGCGCACCAAAAGTCACGCCGTGGTGTTTGGTTTCTTCCGCCTCGGTGATGACTTTGGCAGTGTGTAACAAGGCTTTGGATGGAATACAGCCTACATTGAGGCAAACGCCGCCCAATGTGGAATAACGCTCGATCAATACTACTTTCAAGCCTAAGTCTGCGGCGCGGAAAGCTGCGGTGTAGCCGCCAGGGCCGGAACCAAGCACGACAACTTGTGTAGTCATGTCGTTGTTTCCGCTTGCAACGGCAGGCTGGGGGGTCGTTACTGGCGCGGCTACCGGGGCAGGTGCTTTTTCTTCCTGTTTCGGTGCAGGCGGAGGTGCGCTCGCGCTGGCTTCAGTTTCCAGAAGCAGAATCAGCGAGCCTTTGGCCACCTTGTCGCCCACTTTTACTTTGACTTCCTTCACCACGCCTGCGTGAGAGGACGGAATGTCCATGCTCGCTTTGTCGGATTCCAGCGTAATTAAAGGGTCTTCCTTGGCGACACTGTCACCAGCTTTGACCAATATTTCAATGACATCGACACTGTCAAAATTACCAATATCGGGAACAACAATTTCAATCAAATTCTGCATGAGGTTTTACAAAAAGATTTAAAAAATATAGTCAAAATACCGTAAGATTCTAGCATTAAACTGAACGCTGCATGCGGTTTGTTTGATATTCATTACAATCAATTTTTAGCTGCACGTAGGTGCAAATTTTCAAGGTAATATAGTCATATTTTATCGTGTAATTTTTATTCAGAGTCGAAGTATGTCGCTATTACAATCAATATTTGCCATTCTAATTAAGCTTGCGAATGCCGTATGGCGAGTTGTGGCAGGCATGCTGGCGATTTTCTTCGGCTCTATTCAATATCAGGCACCAGGCTGGATGCGTTGGATAGGTATGCGTTTAGCCGGTCCGTGGGCTAAAGTCAAAGCGGATCCTAGAAAATCTATCGGTTTGCTTGTACTGTTGACTGTGCTGGGCGTGGGCGGCTTTCAGGCCAAGAAATGGTATGACGCGCGACCCAGACCGGTGTTGGAAACTTATGAGCTTGTCACGCCGAGCATTACCGACATCATCAACAATCAACCGCCTAACCCATTGGTAATTCGTTTTCAAAAATCGGTCGCACCTCTGAGTTTAATTGATAAGCCCATGTTAAAAGGTGTGAACATGACCCCTGCCATTGCAGGCGAATGGCGTTGGCGAGCAGAAAACGAGTTGGAATTTAAACCCAAGCAAGATTGGCCAGTTGGTACTACGCACCGCATTGTATTTAACCCTCAAGCGTTCAAGCCTAATACCAAGCTGGAAAACTGGGAAACCGAGTTTGTCACACCAAAATTTGTAGCGACTATTGCTAACAGCGAGTTTTATCAAGACCCTGTTAATCCTGCCATGAAAAAAGTGGTGATTGCAGTCGCTTTTACACATCCGGTAGATACCAATGCATTTGAAAAGCGTGTTGCGCTCAAAATGCGCAAGGCCGATAACGGTTTGCTTGGTTTTACCAACGATAATATTCCGTTTGTGGTGAATTATGACAAATGGAAGCTTAATGCTTATATCCATAGTGCCCCATTGGATATCCCACGCGAAAACAGTATTGTGGATGTGGAAATTAGCGATAAATTACCCGCAGCGCGTGGTGGAACGCCGACTGAGACTACACTAAAAAGCAGTGTCAATGTACCTGGTTTATTCAGCTTGGCGATTAATCGTGCAACAGTCAGCGTGGTAAGCAACGACCAAAACGAACCCGAGCATATCATCACTGTTGAAGCCAGTGCTGCCGTACACGAAAAAGACATGAGTAGTCATATTAAGGCTTGGGTGTTGCCACGGGATAACCCTAAAGTCAAAAAAGACGAAACCGATGAAACGCCAACGGAGCCTTATCCTTGGACAGTTTCTGAAGTGTCGGATGCCATGCTCAAAACGCCGCTGAGTCTGAGCCAAGTGCCAGCCGAGCGTGAGAATATAGAGATACACAATTTTAAGTTTCAAGCCGATGTAGGCCGATATATTTATGTGGAGGTGGACAAAGGACTGAAATCGTTCGGTGGCTACGTGATGGGCGATAAAGCGCGTTATATCGTGCAAGTGCCACCATTTCCGCCAGAAGTTAAACTCTTGAGCCAAGGCGCGTTGCTGGCTTTAAGCGGAGAGCGCAAAGTGGCGGTATTAACGCGCGATGTGCCAGGCGTTGCCATTGAAATTGGGCGGGTGTTGCCGGGCCAATTACAGCATTTGATTACCCAAAACAACGGTAGCTTTGATAAGCCGAATTTCAATGAATTTATCGGTCCGGACAATTTATCAGAACGCTTTGAGAAAAAACTGCCGATTAGCTCCAACCCCGGTAAGGCGCATTACGAAGCGATTGATTTGAATGAATATTTGGGTAAAGGAGGTCGTGTTAAAGGCGCTACCGCTAATTCTGTAGAGACTCATGCCAAAGCGCCTAAATTGGCAGAGACGCAGAGTGAACCTGAATTTGCAGAACCTAAAGTTGGTGAAAAACGCGGTATTTTCTTATTGACCGTGCGTGGCTACGATCCTGCTAAAGAACCCAAACTCGGTATAGGGAGTACAGATGCCGTGGCAGAAGGAGAATACGAAGGCGATGGCGATTATCAAGGGTCAAATACACAGGATCCCAGCACATTTAGCGACCAACGCTTGGTGGTGGTGACGGATCTAGGCTTAATCGCCAAAAAAGAGTTAGATGGCACGCAAGTGGTGTATGTGCAATCTATCCACACAGGCTTGCCAGTGGCTGGCGCGCAAGTGGAAGTGATTGCCAAAAACGGTACCAGCATTTTTAAACAAACCACCAATCAAGATGGGCGAGTGACGTTTAGCAAAATTGATGGTTTGCAGCGCGAACGTGCGCCGGTGATGTATTTGGTGAAAAAAGCCAATGATATGAGTTTTCTGCCGATTGCTCGCCACGACAGAGCGCTGGATTATTCACGCTTTGATGTGGGTGGTGCGCCCAACGCAGCTAATGAAAATAGTATGAATGCGTATTTGTTCTCTGACCGTGGTATTTATCGCCCCGGCGATACCATGCACATCGGCACGATTGTGAAAACAGCCAATTGGGCTGCGCCATTAACGGGCGTGCCAATTGAGGCGGAGATTTTAGATGCGCGTGGGCTGGTAGTGAAAAAACAGACCATCCATTTAGGCGCAAGCGGCTTAAATGAACTTACCTATAAAACGCTGGAAACTTCACCAACTGGGCTTTATACCGTGAATTTGGATTTGATTAAATCCAAAAACGATATACAGCGCTTAGGTTCACTTAATGTCAAAGTACAAGAGTTCTTGCCAGACCGCATGAAAGTGAAAACCTTGTTTGCACAAAACAATAGTTTGGTGGCAGAGTCTGGCATCGGTTGGCTGAATCCTAAAGACTTAAAAGCCAATGTGAATGTGCAAAACCTGTTTGGTACACCGGCTGAAAACCGCCGTGTGACTGCCACTTTAACTTTGAGTCCGGCGTATCCGTCATTCTCGGCATATGCAGATTATAATTTTTACGACCCGCAACGCGCCAAAGAAGGCTATAGCGAGAACTTGGCCGACATCAACACGGGTGCGGAGGGTGTGGCTGAATTTAAGCTCGGCTTGGAGAAATATGCAAAAGCCACTTATTACCTGCATGTGTTAACGCAAGCTTATGAGGCAGCCGGTGGGCGTAGTGTATCTGCTGAGACTGCGACCATGATTTCCGAGCAGCCTTATTTGGTGGGCTTTAAGGCCGATGGCGAGTTAAATTATGTTAGCAAAGAAAGCCAGCGTGATGTGCAAATTATTGCTATTAACAACACCTTGAAAAAAGTAGCGGCTGATGCACTCACGCTGAACTTGGTTCAACGCAAATATGTGTCTGTATTGACCAAGCAAAGTAGCGGCACATTCAAGTATGAATCGCGCAAAAAAGAAACCTTGTTGGAAAGCAAGCCATACACCATTGCCGCCACTGGTCATCGTTTAAGCCTGAATACAAAAACGCCGGGGGATTATGCATATGTGATTAAAAACGGCGAAGGCTTGGAACTTAACCGCATTGAATATAGCGTAGCAGGACAAGGTAATGTGAGCCGCTCGCTAGAGCGCAATGCTGAGTTGCAGCTCACGCTGGATAAAAAAGACTATGCTTCCGGCGAAACCATTAGCGTGAATATTCGTGCGCCATATGTGGGTGCCGGTTTAATTACCATTGAACGCGATAAGATTTATGCACAGCAATGGTTTAAGGCTGATACGCAGTCTTCTGTACAAACCATTGAATTGCCAGCCGATTTTGAAGGCAACGGCTATATCAATGTGCAGTTTGTTCGTGACCCAAGCTCGGATGAGATATTCACCAGCCCGCTTAGTTACGGCGTAGTACCTTTTGCCACCAATTTAGAGGCACGCACCAATACGCTTAAGCTGGATGTGCCCAGCAAAATAAAACCAGGAGAAGCGCTTAACATCAAGCTTAACGCGGCTAAACCAGCGCGCGTGGTGGTGTTTGCCGTAGATGAAGGCATCTTGCAAGTCGCACGCTACAAAAACCCAGACCCGTTGGCGCATTTCTTTGAAAAACGCAGTTTGGATGTGAGGACCACACAAATTCTGGATATGATTCTGCCAGAGTTCAAAAAAATCATGGCAGCGACTGCGCCGGGCGGTGATGGCGATGGTGTGCTGGGTAAACATTTGAATCCGTTCAAACGCAAAACGGATAAACCCGTGGCGTACTGGTCGGGTATTGTGGATGTGAGCGGTAATAAAACGTTTACTTACCAAGTGCCAGATACCTTTAATGGCAAGTTGCGAGTACTAGCTGTGGCGGTAAATGACGATACCATCGGTGTGGCAGATAGTGCCACTATTGTGCGCGGTGATTTTGTTATCTCGCCTAACGCGCCATTGACTGTGACGCCGGGTGATGTGTTTGAAGTGAGTGCGGGCATTGCCAATAACGTAGAGAAATCGGGCAAAGATGCATCTGTGAGTGTGCAATTGGTGGCATCGCCCGCATTTGAAATTGTCGGCGATAGCAAACAAACCTTGAAAATTAGCGAACTACGCGAAGGCGTTGTTGTGTATAAACTCAAGGCTAAAACGGGAGACGCCGCCAAACTTGGTTCGGCTAAGCTTGAGTTTGTCACTGCGTTGAGTGGCAAAGCAGCTGGAGCTAAACAAACAAAATTGGCAACCGAAATCAGCGTGCGTCCGGCAACACCTTATTCAACCTTGTTGCAAACTGGCAGCTTCACAGGGGAAACTACCGTATTGCCCAAACGTAATATGTTTACTGAGTACCGCCAGCTTAAAGCCAGCGCATCTCCAATGCCTTTGGTGGCTGCGGGTGGCTTACAAGTTTATTTGGATAATTACGAGCATCAATGTACTGAGCAATTGGTGAGCCAGGCCATGCCGGAAATTGTGTTAAAAGCGCATCCGGAACTGCTGAGCAGCAAAAAATCCAAGTTGGATAATGCGTATGATGTGCTGCGTAGCCGTCAAAATGCTGAAGGTGGATTTGGTCTCTGGGAAGCTAGCGTACAGGCAGATGAGTTTGCCAGCGTATATGCTATCCACATGTTGTTGGAAGCACGCGACCGCGCTGATGCCGGTGAGCCGATTCCAGCCGATATGCTGCAAAAAGGCATGTCATATCTCAACACTTTGGCAACCAGTCCAGCGAACAATTTAGATGCAGCCAGAACGCGTGCTTATGCGATTTATCTGCTGACCCGTGAAGGCACGGTCACCACGCCGATGCTGAACAGCCTGCGTGGTACACTGGATAATGCAACCCCGCAAGATCCAGCCATCAAGGCTTGGAAAAACGATTTGGCTGCAGCTTACATGGCGGCAAGCTATCAGTTGTTACAACAGTCCAAAACCGCTGATACTTTGATTAGTACACCATTAAAATTGCTGGGGGATGCTAAACAAGAAAAACTATTAGGATCTTACTACGACGATATGGTGCGCAATGCGCAAACTTTGTATCTGGTTTCACGCCATTTCCCTAACAAGGTCAAACAAGTGAATGTGGCAGCGTTGAATAATCTAATGAAGCCGATTATGCAAGGACGTTACAACACCTTGTCATCTGCTTATGCAGTGCTTGGTTTTGTGGCTTACGAAAACGCGCTTACCGGGCAACAAGCTAAGATAGATTTAAGCGCCATGGCGGTGGATAAAGCTGGCAAGGCACAAGCACTGAAATCAACGGGTAGTGGCTTGGTTCCACAATTTGAGTTTGCCCCCAACACCAGCCAAATCAAGTTTAAGAGCACGAGTACGCTACCCTTATTCTACGCAGTGACTGAGGGTGGCTTTGATAAAGTGGCACCTAAAGAGGCTATGTCACAAGGCTTGGAAGTGGTGCGCGATTATGTAGATGCCAGTGGTAAAGTCATCACCAGTGCGCAAATGGGTGATGAAATTACCGTACGCATTAAAGTGCGCAGTGTGGAAGCTTACATTAACGATGCGGTGATTGTAGATTTGCTGCCAGGCGGATTCGAGCCTGTACTCAACAGCGCACCAGTGTCTGACGCACAAATGCCAAATACCGAAGATGAAGGTGGTAACGGTGGTGACTCTTCGCGAGCGTGGGCTGGATCCATCAGTTTGAGTGGTAGTTGGCAACCCAATTATGCTGACATACGTGAAGATCGCGTGGTGTTCTATGGCGCTGTAGGGCCTCAGATGATGGAGATGAGCTACAAGGTGAGGGTGACTACGGCTGGTCAATTTGTGGTACCGCCAGCCTATGCGGAATCAATGTACAACCGCTTGTTACAAGCTCGCAGTACGGCTGGTAGCATTCAGGTGGTACGTCCCGCAAGTAAGTAACTATGCGCCTCTCAGTGGTCACTAAATGGCGCGGCATCACGCTGGTGACTGCTTGTCTGCTGACATTGCTGCTAGGCTTGCGTTTTGCGCCTAAGCCCAGCCTAAAAAGTCAGATTCCGCACTCCACCGCTATTTACGCCAACGATGGCAGTTTGTTACGCTTGACTTTGGCGACCGATGACCAATACCAGCTCTGGGTGGACTTGCCCGATATAGCGCCCAATGCGGTAGAAGCGGTTAAGTTATACGAGGATCGGTATTTTAACTGGCATTTGGGTGTGAATCCGGTTGCCATGGCGCGTGGTGCGTGGCGCACTGCACGAGGACAAGCTCCACAGGGCGCTTCCACCATCAGCATGCAATTGGCACGCGTCTTGTACGATGTGGATTCGCGCTCTATCCGTGGCAAGCTTGAGCAAATAGCTTACGCCATATGGCTGGAATTGCGATATACCAAAGCAGAAATTTTCGAAGCCTATCTCAATGTGGTGCCTTATGGTGGCAATATCAAAGGCATTGCTACTGCCAGCCGCGCTTATTTCAATATTCCCGCCAAGCAGCTTAATTTAACGCAGGCCATCACTCTGGCGGTGATTCCACAAAATCCAAATAAGCGTTTACTTAAAACCGGTGCAACACACTTGCAAAATGCGCGTTTACGCTTATGGCAGGCTTGGCTGCAGCAACATCCGGCGGATGAAAAATATAGTGGTGACATTGCCAGCGTCTTGCAGCCGCAAGCATCTAAACTACCGTTTCTGGCGCCTCACTTTACTGATGCGATTTTGGCTTTAAGACCAGTGGAGCCGAATATCCACACAGGTTTGGATTTGCACGCTCAGCGTAGCTTGGAGCGCATGATGACGGCCTATCTGCAAAATAACCGTAATTTAGGCATCAATAATGCCAGTGCCATGTTGCTAGATGCACGCACCATGCGGGTGAAAGCGTTGGTGGGTTCTGCCGATTACTATAACTCCGCAATTGATGGTCAAGTGAATGGCACGGCAGCTAAACGCTCGCCAGGCTCCACGCTCAAGCCTTTTATCTATGCGCTTGCTATCGATCAAGGCATCATCACACCTGCTTCCATTCTAAAAGACGTGCCGACCTCGTTTGGACCTTATACACCAGAGAATTTTGATGGTCGCTTCATTGGGCCAATTAGCGCCACGGAGGCACTAATACGTTCACGCAACCTCCCTGCGGTGACGCTTTCTGCCAAAATATCACAGCCCAATTTGTATGCGTTTTTAAAAAATGCCGGTGTCGCTAATTTACAAAACGAGGCGCATTATGGACTCGCGCTGACCTTAGGCGGTGGCGAGCTTAGCATGGATGAGTTGGTGAGCTTATACGCCATGCTTGCCAATCGTGGCGTGTATCGCCCACTCAGCTTAACTAACCAGCCGTTACAAACGGGTAACCGCATGCTGAGTGAAGAGGCGGCATTTATTGTGCTGGATATGCTGGCACAAAATCAGCGTCCGGATACTGGTATGCCTGATAAAGGCACTGGAAAGTTTAAACAAACTGTCGCGTGGAAAACTGGCACTTCCTGGGGCTTTCATGATGCGTGGACCATTGGCGTGGTGGGGCATGATGTGCTGGCGGTTTGGGTTGGCAATTTTGATGGCGCGGCTAATCCGGCTTTTGTGGGTATTAAAACCGCTGCACCGTTGTTTTTTCAAATGCTAGATAGCCTACGCTATCAACGTTTGCTTACTCCTTATAGTGCGGTTGATGCACTGCCGCCACGTAATTTATCCAAAGTCGATGTGTGCGTTGCTAGCGGCGATTTACCCAATGCGTACTGCCCCAATACTGCGCCCATTTGGTTTATTCCGGGCAAATCTCCCATCAAAGTTAGCACGTTGCATCGCCCAGTGTATTTTAATGCACAAGGCCAAGTGGTGTGTAGTGCTAGTCTAAGCGTTCGGCAAGAGGTTTACGAGTTTTGGTCGTCCGATATGCTCAAGCTGTTTCGCGATGCGGGTATGCCACGGCGTGCGCCGCCAACTGCCAACTGCGCACAAAGTGCGCATCAGAGCGAATCGCCAAAAATTACCTCACCGTTGCGTGGCGTGGTATATCAAGTTTCACTGGCGAATCCAAGCACCATCGCGCTTAAAGCCACGCGGCAAGGGCAAGGCAAGCTCTATTGGTTTGCCAATAACGCACTGATAGGTTATGTAGAAGCCAATGCCGGTTACGCTTGGCAACCACCACGTGCAGGGCGCTACCAGCTACGTGCCATTGATGAAAACGGTCTAGCCGACACACGCGAAGTGGTGGTGGAGTTTATGCCTTAAATTTCCTCACATGCGTGTTCATTTCTCAAGCCAATCAGCCCGTACAAACAGCTGGTGGTTAAGCGCCTCATGCATGTTTAAGGTTTGTTGTATGCGCGCGTACAAGAAGTGCCAGTAAAGGTCTGAGGCGAATAAAAAAAGGACGCCGAGGCGTCCTTTATTTGTTTGATGCTCTTACAGCAAAAGACGACGCACATCACTCAACATCATGCGCATATGGCTGGTGAAGCGCGCGCCATCTGCACCGTCAATCACACGGTGGTCGTATGAGAGTGAAAGCGGCAGTATCAGACGAGGCTCGAACGTTTTGGTCTTGGCGTCATACACCGGCTGCATGGATGAGCGGGAAACGCCCAGAATGGCGACTTCCGGGCAGTTGATGATAGGCGTGAACATGGTGCCACCGATGCCGCCCAGGCTGGAGATGGTAAAGCAGCCGCCTTGCATCTCTTCCAGCTTCAATTTGCGTTCGCGCGCTTTGGCGGACAGATCCATCAAATCACGCGCGATGTCGAGCACATCTTTGTTTTGCACATCACGCACAACCGGTACGACCAAGCCATCTGGTGTGTCACAGGCAAAGCCAACGTTATAGTAATTCTTTAAAATCAGGCTGTCGCCATCAGGTGAAAGTGAGGCGTTGAAGTTAGGGAAAGCCTTAAGCGCGTTTACCGAAGCCTTGATGAGGAATGCCAGCATCGTGAGCTTGACGCCTTTTTTCTCGGCATCGGCCAGCATGGATTTACGGAAATCTTCCAGATCCGTGATGTCGGCTTCATCAAATTGCGTGACGTGCGGTGCGGTGACCCAATTTCTATGCAGATTTGCGCCAGACAGTTTTTTGATGCGTGACAGCGGCTTGGTTTCGATCGCGCCATACTGGCTGAAATCGACGACCGGCATCGGCAAGGTGGCCAATGCGCCCAAACCGGCGCCCATGTTCTCGGTGCGCGGTTTGGCGAGCTCGCCTTTTACATAGGCCTGCACATCGCTATGGACAATGCGGCCTTTAGGTCCGGATGCTTTTACCAGCGCCAGATTGACACCCAGCTCGCGCGCGAACTTGCGTACGGATGGGCTCGCATGTGGGAGCTTGCCGCTGCTGGCTACAGCATGCTCGCCCACAGGCAATGGCTGCTGTGCGGGCTGAATGACTTTGGGTGGTTCCGGCGCAGGGCGTGTCGGCTCAGGCACAGCCACTTTAGGGGCTTCCATCTGCGGTGCTGGCGCAACAGGCTTCTCCGCCGGTTTGGTTTCTGCCACAGCTTCACCGGCTTCCATCGTGAGAATCAGCGCGCCTTGGGCAACTTTGTCACCCACCTTGATTTTGACCTCTTTTACTACGCCTCCAAATGGCGCAGGAATATCCATCGATGCTTTGTCCGATTCCAATGTAATGAGCGAATCGTCTTTGGCGACCGTGTCACCCGCTTTGACCAGCACTTCAATCACATCTACAGAATCGAAGCTGCCAATATCGGGAACGAGAACGTCTTTTAATGCCATGTTGTTTCCTTAAACGTGCGCTGGGTTTGGCTTGTCGCCATTCAGTTTATATTTCTTCACCGCTTCGGCCACTTTGGTGGCTGGCAGTTTGCCTTCATCGCTCAGGGCTTTCAATGCGGCCACGGTGACGTAGTAACGGTTGACCTCGAAGAAGTCGCGCAAGGCTTCGCGGCTATCAGAGCGGCCAAAGCCATCGGTACCCAAGGCAACGAACTTGTTCGGTACGAAGCGTTGGATCTGTTCTGCATAGCTCTTCATGTAGTCGGTAGAGGCGATGACCGGGCCTTTGGCGTCTTTCAGGCATTGTGCCACGTAGCTTACGCGTTGCTTCTTGTCCGGGTTGAGCATGTTCCAGCGCTCGCAATCCAGGCCTTCGCGGCGCAGCTCGGTAAAGCTCGGTGCGCTCCATACATCGGCTGCAATGTCCCAGTCTTTTTCCAGCAGCTCTGCGGCAGCGATGACTTCGCGCAGAATCACGCCTGAGCCCATCAGCTGGACTTTCTCGCCTTTAGCCTTCGATTTGCTGAAGTTGTACATGCCTTTCAGGATGCCTTCTTCAGCCCCGGCAGGCATGTCCGGGTGGCTGTAGTTCTCGTTCATCAGGGTGATGTAGTAGTACACATCTTCCTGGTTTTGCACCATGCGACGCAGACCGTCTTGAATGATCACGGCCAGTTCATACGCAAATGTCGGGTCGTAAGAGACGCAGTTCGGGATGGTGGCGGACATCAGGTGGCTATGGCCATCCTCATGCTGCAGGCCTTCACCGTTCAATGTGGTGCGGCCCGCTGTTGCGCCCAGCAGGAAGCCACGTGCGCGGCTATCGCCTGCCAGCCAGGCCAGGTCACCGACACGCTGGAAACCGAACATCGAGTAGTAGATATAGAACGGAATCATCTGCGTGCCGGTAACGCTGTAAGAAGTGGCGGCAGCCAGCCAACTGGAGAATGCGCCTGCTTCGTTGATGCCTTCTTCCAGAATCTGGCCGTCTTTGCTTTCCTTATAAAACATCACCTGGTCGGAGTCCTGCGGTTCATACAGCTGGCCCTGGCTCGCATAGATACCCAATTGGCGGAACAAGCCTTCCATACCGAATGTTCTAGCTTCGTCCGGCACGATAGGCACGACATATTTGCCGATTTCCTTGTCACGCACCAAAGTAGTCAGGATGCGCACGAATGCCATCGTTGTAGAGATTTCACGGCCTTCGCCTGTGGCCTTCAGCATGTTCTCGAACGCGGACAATTGCGGCACAGTGAGTGCGTTACCCTTGCGGCGGCGCTGCGGCACAAAGCCACCCATAGCAGCGCGACGCTCGGCCATGTATTTCATTTCCGGGCTGTCGTCGGTAGGTTTGTAGAAGCTCATGTTTTCGACTTGCTCATCTGTGAGTGGCAAATCGAAACGGTCGCGGAATTTTTTCAATGACGCGATATCCATGCTCTTTTGCTGATGGGTGATGTTTTGTGCTTCACCAGCCGAGCCCATGCCGTAACCTTTGACGGTTTTCGCCAAGACCACAGTCGGTTGACCTTTGTGGTTCACGGCAGCGTGATACGCTGCGAACACTTTACGTGGATCGTGTCCGCCACGGTTTAAGCGCCAAATATCCTCATCGGACATACCGGCGACCATTTCTTTCAGTTCGGGATATTTGCCAAAGAAATGCTCGCGCGTATACGCACCGCCTTTTTGCTTGAAGTTCTGATATTCGCCATCCACGCATTCTTCCATGCGTTTTTTCAGCAGGCCATCTTTGTCCATCGCCAAGAGCGGGTCCCAATAGGAGCCCCAGATGACTTTCAGCACGTTCCAGCCAGAGCCGCGGAAATCGGATTCCAGTTCCTGGATGATCTTGCCGTTGCCGCGCACCGGGCCATCCAGACGCTGCAGATTGCAGTTGATGACAAAGATCAGGTTGTCGAGTTTCTCGCGTGCAGCCAGTGAGATCGCACCGAGAGATTCCGGTTCGTCCATCTCGCCATCGCCGCAGAATACCCAGACTTTACGGTCGCTGGTATCCGCAATGCCGCGGTCATGCAGGTATTTCAGAAAACGCGCCTGATAAATACCGGCGATCGGGCCCAAGCCCATTGAAACGGTCGGGAATTGCCAGAAATCCGGCATCAGCCAAGGGTGCGGGTAGCTGGGCAGACCCTTGCCGCCAGTCTCCTGGCGGAAGTTGTCCATCTGTTCTTCGGTAATGCGGCTTTCCAGGAACGCGCGTGCATAGATGCCCGGCGAAGAATGGCCCTGGAAATAGATACAGTCACCGCCGAAATTTTCGTTCGCAGCACGGAAGAAATGGTTGAAGCCAGTGTCATAGAGTGTGGCGGCGGACTGGAAACTGGCAATATGACCGCCCACGCCCGGAGATTTTTCGTTGGCGCGCAGCACTGTCATCACCGCGTTCCAGCGCACCAGTGCGCGAATGCGGCGCTCCATCTCCGGATCGCCAGGCAACTTGGCCTGTAAATGCGTCGGGATGGTGTTCACATAAGCCGTGGTGGCGTTATAAGGCAAGTTCGCGCCGGAGCGTCTTGCCTTGTCAATCATCGCTTCCAGCAGAAAGTGGGCGCGCTCCGTACCTTCGTTTTCGATAACTGCGCTTAACGCTTCCAACCATTCTTGCGTTTCTTGCGCGTCCGTTTCCTGGATTCCGGTTTGTGGGTTAAATACCATGCAGGGGAAATCTCCGTATTGCAGTCACACTCGTTATAATGTGGTGTAACTTTATGATTGTGGGGTGTAGTGCGTTTCCATTCAGTCGTAAGTTTGGCGTTTTTATGCGTTTTGGTCAAGTTAAACAGCTATTTAGGCTGTTGAATTTTGATGGTTTTGATAGGTTTGTTTTTAATTTTATATATGGGTCGAGAGTGGTGATATGGTAATCAATTTACAGCAAAATTCTACGATAAGTAGTGAAAATTCATTAAAATCAAGCCTTCATGTTTTGCTGGTTCTGGATGGAAAGATGCAGAACGGTTACCCTTTCGAGCGTTTGCTGCTGGATAAGTTGAAGCGTGGGCATGGAGAGTTTTCGGATATCGAAAAATCTCCCGTCACTGTCGAGCTGTCAAACGGCGGCCTGGCAAGTTTCATCAAGCTGAAAGCCGATGTCAGCGTGTTTCAGCGACATACCCTGCTAAGGAAAGCGATTAAACCTTTGCTGGAGGAGCGACCGGAAAGCCTGACCATCAGTGTGTTCGGCGATGAAGAGACAAGGCGGATACATGCGTGCGCCGCTTATTACGTGGCCACTGTGAACGCGGCAGAGTTGCCTGTGCATAAAAAGGAAAAAAAACATAAGCCATTGAAAAATATAACTATTGAGGGTTATATAAATGAACATGGTTATGCAAAGATGAATGCGTGGGTTGCGGGTAACAGCCTGTGCCGTACGCTCACTATGACGCCACCAAACCAGCTCACTCCCACCCTGTATCGCGAAAAAATCAAAGCGCTGGCGAAGGATCATGGCTGGCAGCACGAAGCGTTTGATATGGCCGCGCTCAAGAAGATGGGCGCAGGGGCTTTTGTGGCGGTTGGGCAGGGTAGCGACCCGCAGGATGCAGCGATCGTGCATCTGACCTATCACCCCAAAGGCGCGCAGAAACATATCGCGCTCGTCGGCAAGGGCATTTGTTTCGATACCGGCGGGCATAACCTGAAACCGGCGAAATATATGTACAACATGCATGAGGACATGAATGGCAGTGCGGTCGCGCTGGGTATCCTGCTGGCAGCCACGGAGATGCAATTGCCGGTGAAACTGGATTGCTGGCTGGCGATTGCGCAGAACCATATCGGGCCACTGGCCTATAAACAGAACGATGTCGTCAAGGCGCTGAATGGCATGACGATTGAGGTCATCCACACTGACGCGGAAGGGCGCATGGTGCTTGCCGATACGCTGACATTGGCCAGTCGCCAGAAGCCGGATGCGATTCTGGATTACGCGACACTGACCGGTGCGATGGCGGTGGCTGTGACCGAGCGCATGAGCGGCGTGATTGCCAATCAGCCTAAGCTCGCGGCAATGGCGGTGGAGGCTGGCGCGGCGGCGGGCGAGCGCATTGTGGCCTTCCCTTACGAAGAAGACATGGATAGCGACCTGGATAGCGAAATCGCCGACATCAAGCAATGCACGCCGGAAGGCGGCGGTGACCATATGCATGCCGCGCGCTTCATGGGAAAATTCATCGAGAACGATGTGGCCTGGCTGCATGCCGATTTATCCAGCAGCAACTACAAAGGAGGCCTCGGCGCGGTGGAAAGCACGGTCAACGGTTTTGGTGTCGGTTTCGGGCTGGAAGTGATTAAGCGATTGATTCTATAGGAGATTCTAATGTCTGGATTGGCTGATCTGATAATCTTGCTGGTTGCGCTGCTGCATGTATATTTTCTGGTGCTGGAGATGTTCTTGTGGGATAAACCCTTGGGCTTGCGCACGTTCCGGCAGACCAAGGAAGCAGCAAACGCAAGCAAAGTGCTGGCGGCCAATATGGGGCTTTATAACGGCTTTTTGGCGGCAGGGCTGTTGTGGGGCTTGTATCTGGGAGAAGCGGGTGTACAGGTCAAGTGGTTCTTTCTGTGCTGCATTGTGATTGCCGGTGTATTTGGCGGGCTGACCGCTAATCGGCGTATATTGTTCATACAAGCGCTTCCGGCAGCAATCGCATTGTGGCTGATGCTGTTTTGATACTTACGCGCACGCGTTCATTGTAAAAACGATTGCGCTGCAGGCCAAGCTGGATGCGCCTTTCAGGGCATGCCACGTACTAATGAAAAATCAGGCACTTAAAACGGCGATGACCGCCAGTAGCGCCAGTGCAGTAAACAGGCTGTGCGAGATTTTCCTCGATACGTGTTTGAACAGATGGCTCGTCAGCCACATGCATGCGAACATCCCAAGCACGAAAGGAAACGCTATTTCCCAGACGACGGGGGCATGTGTGCTGTGCAATAGCAGGCTGCCAGCAGCAACGATGGCTACTGCTGCCAGCGTGGTGTGCAGTACGGAGGCGTGATTCAAGTTGCTGATGCGCTGCAGCGCCGGCACGATAATGAAACCGCCACCTACTCCAAGCAAACCGGAAAGGAAGCCGGCCCCCGCACCAGTGAGCATCATTCTGCGTGTGCAAGGCATGGTCCAGTTGAATTTGGCGGTATCCGGATTGATCTGGCAAGCGCTGGGAATGGCTTCTGCGGGGCTATCCAAACGGCTTTGCCAGGCAAGCCAGGCGATGTAAAGGAGTACGATGGCATATGCGATTTTTAGCCACATCTGTGGCAAATGCACAGCCAGCTTGATACCTAAAGGCGCGACTAACAGACCACATGCGGCAAGCAGCATGGCCGCTTTATAGCGTACAGAGCCTGCCATCAGGTTTTTAATGGAGTGCGTTCCCGCGGATGCGGTAATTGCAATCAGGCTGATCATGGCAGCCTGCTGCATGCTTAATCCCAAACTTAAGGTGAGCAACGGTACTGCCAGCACGCTGCCGCCTGCACCGGTCAGCGCCATGACGATGCCTACAACACTGCCCAACAGGATAGGGATAAGTATCACCGTAGTTTGCTTCTTGTCACCGTAGAGTCAGCTCTGGCCTGGCAACTCATTCTGGGGTAGCCAAACTGCTCATTTTGGTAATATTGGTGGCGCGACCGCCTGTCTTGCAGTAGGCCAAAATAGGTTTCATGCTGGCTGCACAGGCTTGTTCGAATGCTGTCACGTTTTCAGGCGTGATGTTGCCAGGTATCACGGGGATGTAATGATGGAGTAAGCCGTGTGATTTACACGCAGCTGCTATCTCGGTGCTGCTGGGTTGTTCCGGGCCGCCCTCGTTATCTGGACGCAGCGTAATGATGGTTTTAAAGCCCTGTGCGGCAAGCTGGCCAATGTCATCCACCCCGATCTGGGCATGTGCGCATACCCCGTCGGCCACGGGCTGAACCTGCAGAGTTTTGGCCTGTTTGATACCGCAGAGTTGCTGGTGCAGCACCTGCATTACGGCCATGGCGGATTGGCTGCATATGCTATAAAAGATGTTTTTGCCTTCACGACGGGTTTTGACCAACTCGGCATCGCGCAGTATGCCCAGTTGTTGAGAAAGGGAAGGTTGTTTGATGTCCAGGATTGCTTCCAGATCCCCTACAGATTTTTCACCGCCAGATAGCTGGCAAAGTAACATCAGTCGATCGGTATTTGCCATGGCTTTCATCAGGCTGGATGCTTTGTCGGCCGATGCGCGCAGTTCTCTAAAGTCAGTTTCGTTCATCTTGGCGGGTCCTTCAGGATTAAACAATATACTTTTTTATATTATATAAAAAGGTATATAATACATGACACCTAAATTTTGTACAAAACAACCATGTTTAAACAATTGTTCGAGCCTGTATCCAGTACTTTGACATATTTGCTGATCGATGACCAAACCATGGAGGCAGCGTTGGTCGACCCGGTGGATAAACAGCTGGAGTCTTATGTGAAGCTGCTTCGAGCGGTGGGCTGCAAGCTCAAATATTCGCTGGAGACGCATGTACATGCGGATCATATTACAGCAAGCGGCATGCTACGCCAGCAGCTTGATGTCGTAACAGGGGTAGGCGCGGCATGCGGGGCGCAATCCGCCGATTTGCAGTTGAAGGATGGTGATGTCCTGCATCTTGGCAGGCAGGCGATTTATGTCATTGCCACACCAGGCCACACCCCGGGAAGCATGTCTTTTTTATGGAATGACCGCGTGTTTACCGGTGACGCATTGCTGATTAACGGTTGTGGCCGTACTGACTTTCAGGGCGGAGATGCGGGCGAGCAATACGACAGTATCACCAAGCGGCTTTTTACGTTGTCGGGCGAGACGCTTGTTTACCCCGGCCATGATTACAATGGCAAGCGTGTCAGCTGTATCTCGCAGGAGCGGGATACCAATTCCCGTCTGGCAGGCAAAACGCGTGAAGAATTCATCGGGATCATGGCGAATCTGAATTTACCTAAACCGAGAATGATAGACCTGGCGGTACCAGCCAACAGGATGTGCGGTGTGCCGGATGAGACGCAGCAAGGTTAAATCCGCACAAGAAACAAACGGATTAAAAAGCGGCTTGCTTGGCCGCTTTTTTGTTTGGGTATGGTTGCGCCGTGATCGGCATGTTGCAAGCTATCTCGCAGGCTGATAGTGTATAGCGTATTAAAAATGATATTCTTACTTAGAGGATGATCAATGGAAAATCTGGCGTGGTTGTCGCAGTTTCCGGCATTGATGCAATTGGAACCTAACGCGCGCGAGATTTTGACGAAAAACGCGCGTATCGTCGAGGCGCCTGTAGGCACCATTGGCTACCGTGAAGGCGGTGCCTGCGGAGCTTATGTCATGCGGCTTGCGGGTCAATCCCGTGTATACAAGATGTCGGCCAGCGGCCGGGAGATTCTGCTATACCGGGTGGGGCCGGGTGAGACTTGCGTGATTACGACGACCTGTTTGCTGGGTAACAGCAATTACCCTGCTTCCACCATTGTGGAGGAGGCCATCCGGGATGTGATTATTCCTGCACCTGCGTTTAATCAGCTGATGATCGATTCACCGGTATTTCGCCGCTTTGTGATGGAAAACTACGGCGCACTGATCAGCGACCTGATCGTGTTGCTGGATGAAGTGGCATTCCACAGCCTGGATGCGCGCCTGGCCAAGCTGCTGCTGGATGTTGGCAGCAGCAGTGTCAATCGCACGCATCAGCAACTGGCCGATGAACTGGGTACGGCGCGCGAAGTGGTAAGCCGTCAGCTCAAGCGTTTCGAGCAAAAATATTGGGTATCGCTCGGACGCGGGCATGTAGAACTCACCAATCGCGCCGAGTTGACCAAGCTGGCCAATAGCTAACCTATTTTTGTTTGTGGGTGATGCGACATAATACAGTGGAATAATCCGCATCAGCTGTTTGCGTCGTTGTGTTTGCAGGTTGCGCCACTGCTGTATTGATTTTGCAATCTATGCACTGGCCTTTGGCCATATCGTAACCTTTAATCGCTTCCAGACCTTTCACGCCGGTCATGATGGTGCCATCCAACACTGCTTCGTTCAGATTTGCGCCCGTGATGTCGGCATCTGTCAGGTCTGCTTTGCTTAAGTCAGCGCGGAACAAGTCCGTGTTGCGCAAGTTGGCACCACGAAAATCCGCATATTTCACATTGGCGCGGTTGATGTCAGCACTTTCAAAGTTGCTGCCAGCAAATTTGCCGCCTTCCGCATCAAAGCGCATCGCCCCCATCGGCTGGTTGCCAATATCCAGACCGAACCTGCCCTTGCCAATTTGCGCACCACTCATGTCGACATTGCCCAGCGTGCCTATCATGCGTGCATTGGTGAGGTTGGCACCCTTGAAGTTGGTTTTATCGAAGATGGCCTGAAAAATCGTGGCATCGGTCAGGTTGGCGTTGCTCAAATCAGCATTCTCCAGACGCGCCAGATTGAGGTAGGATTTTTGCAGATTGGCGCCGCTCAAGTTGGCACCACGCAGATAAGCACCAAAGAAACTGGTGTTGACCATGTTGCAATGGCGTAAATCTTTTCCATCCAGTTCCAGATAGCCCAAATCGCGGTTAGATAAGTCGCATGGAGTGCTGGCGATGCGTTTCAGCGCTTCTTCCTGCGTCATTTTCTCGCGCTCAGGTTCGGCGTTTTTGGTGAACATCTCTCTGGCTTTCATGATGGTGGTGTCAGGGTCCTGTAAAAAAGCAGCACGCGAAGCCTCGCTGCCAAAGCAGTAGGTTTTGCCTTGATACAGCTCTTTGATGTCACAATTGGTTTTAAACATCGCGCCTTGTGAAAGGCTGGTAGTGCATTGGCCGTTAAATTCAGCTGCATAAGCATAGTTGGCTAACAGCAGCGTTATACCGACGATTGTCCATTTCAGTTTGTTCATTGGTAACTCCTAATCGTTAACAAAGCCGCTTTGTTGGTGGTGAGTGAATTGGATTGCGGCTAATGAGGCCATTGTATGCGCTATTAAAACGCGCTCAGTGATACTAGTCACACTTGCGCTAAGTAAAATCATGAGTTACAAACTATTAACAATTTGCTGTCGTCAACCTCCAGAGATGCGTCGTTAAGTGCTCATCTGCCCGACGAAAGGCAGAGTTACTCAAGGAGAGTTAAAAATGCGTCAAATGATTGTATTGGGTTTATTAACAGCGAGTGTTGCTACGCCTGCATTGGCAGGGCATGACGACAGGTATGAAGATCGTTATGAGGACCGTGCACGCGTGATTTCAGTTACACCACAATTCGAGCGTGTGAACACACCGCGCCAGGAATGTCGTACTGAGTATGTACGCGAGAGCTATTATGAGCAGCCACAGCGCTCCCCAGGAGGTGCGATTCTAGGTGGTATTACCGGTGGTTTGCTGGGTAGCACCATTGGTCGTGGCGGTGGCCGTGTGGCCGCGGCTGCAGTAGGCGCCGGTATCGGTGCCGTGGTGGGCGACCGTATCGACAATGGTCATGGTTATCGTGGCCGCGAACGTGTGGAAACACGTCCGGTAGAGAGCTGCGTGACCGTCGATAACTGGCAGAACGTACCAGCCGGTTATCTGGTGAACTATGAATACAATGGCCGCCAGTATTCGACAGTGACTGAGCGTGACCCTGGCCGCTTTATTCCGGTGCGGGTAGAAGTGCGCCCTAACGGCTACGTGAGCGATGTAATATACCGCGAGCCGCGTGGCGACTGGCGTGAGCATGGCTATCGCAAGCATCGTGGTTACTGGTAACTGATAGTGCTTGGTGATTAGCCAGTAGTTGTTAGTTTAAAAGCCGTACAGATGAAAATCTGTGCGGCTTTTATTATTTCTCATCCTCAGCATGTCTAAAGATAGAACAGCTGTAAAATGCTAAAATAGCGTCATGTTCGCCTTTCTTAAAAAGTTATTCCAACCTTCAAAACCCAGCGCCGCAGAAGCTTGGCAGGCGATACAAAACAAAACAAACGGCAAGGCCGCAGACCAAGTAATAAGCGGCTTCTGGCTGTATGCGGCGCCCGTGCATCTGGCGCTGCAGCGCGATAGCTTCAGCCTCGCCGCACCTGCACCGTTGCCTTTGGAAATTGATGAGGCAGAGGCGCTGACAGCCGCATTCAATCAGCATTTTGGCGCGGATAACATGCGATTTTTTTGGCATGAGAATACCTGGTTTTTGCGCTTGGAAAATAATCCGGATATCGAAACCACCGCGCCAGATGCCGCATTGAATCGTGACATTGGCGCATACCTGCCTAAAGGCGTGGGCGCCATGCAGTGGGCAAGATTTACCAACGAAGTGCAAATGCTGCTGTTCGAACACCCTGTCAACACTGCGCGGGAGGCGAAAAATTTACCCGTGATGAACAGCCTGTGGTGCTATGGAAATTAAACCGCGCCAAGCCGATGAAAAAATCGTTTCTGCGCTTGTTGCAGACGGTATAAATCCGCTGCTCGCCAGGCTGTATGCGGCGCGCGGCGTGGTGAGCAAAAATGAATTGGAAACTTCTTTGAGCGGTATTATTCCGCCGGAACAGCTCACTAACGCCCATGAAATGGCGAAGCTGTTGGCTGATGCCATTGCCGAAAACAAAAAATTACTGGTCATCGGCGATTACGATGCCGATGGCGCAACGGCGACGGCAGTGGCCGTTAAAGGTCTGCGCAGCATGGGTGCGCAGGTGGATTTCCTGGTCCCGAATCGCTTCGAATATGGTTATGGACTGACGCCTGAAATCGTTGCGCTGGCCGCACAAAACCAACCGGACATTTTAATGACGGTCGATAACGGCATTGCCAGTGTGGATGGCGTGGAAGCCGCGCATCTATTGGGCTTGAGGGTTTTTATTACCGATCACCATTTGCCTGCGGAAACCACGCCAAACGCGGCTTGTATCGTGAACCCGAATCAACATGGCTGTGATTTTAAAAGTAAAAATCTCGCGGGCGTCGGCGTTATGTTTTATGTGTTGCTGGCTCTGCGTGCAGAGCTGCGCAAACGTGGTGTTTTTGTTGAGAAACCGGAGCCTAATCTGACTGAACTGCTGGATCTTGTCGCACTGGGAACGGTGGCGGATTTGGTGAAACTTGACAGTAACAACCGTATCCTTGTCGAGCAAGGTTTGCGCCGCATACGCGCTGGTGCTTGCAGTGCAGGCATTACGGCTTTGCTGAAAGTGGCCGGGAAATCGCCGGGGAAAGTCACAGCGCAGGATTTGGGCTTTTACGTCGGGCCGCGCCTCAACGCTGCAGGCAGGCTGGATGATATGCGGCTGGGCATTGCATGTTTGCTGGCGGAAACCGAAAGCGATGCGCTGCAAAAGGCACAAACGCTGCATGAGCTGAACATGGAACGCCGAAACATCGAGGCGGATATGCAAGATAGTGCGCTGATTGCGCTGGAAAATATCGAAGTCACCGCAAGCTACAGCCTGAGCATATATCACACGGATTACCATCAGGGCGTCATCGGCATTCTGGCCTCGCGTTTAAAAGAAAAATATCATCGGCCGACCATCGTGTTTGCCGACGCGGGCGAGGGGGTGTTAAAAGGCTCGGGCCGCTCAATCGCCAATTTGCATCTGCGGGATGCGCTGGATTTGGTGACCAAAAAACATCCGAATCTCATCATCAAATTTGGCGGACACGCCATGGCGGCGGGCTTGAGCATTAAACAAGAAAATTTTGCGCAATTTCAAAGCGCATTTGAAGGCATCGCACGCGAGTTGCTAAGCGAAACTGACTTGCAGGCCGTGATGGAAACGGATGGCAGTCTGGATGCGCAAAGCATCGGCCTGGAATCCGCGCTGGTATTGGCTTCCAGCGTATGGGGCCAGGGTTTCCCGCAGCCGGTTTTCAGTGATACCTTCAAGGTAATCCAGCAACGCATCGTCGGCGAGAAGCATTCAAAGTTACTGCTGGAAAAGGACAACAAGCGCTTTGATGCGATTTATTTTAATTGCATGGAAAATTTAAGCGAAACCATCTGCGCGGTATATACGCTTGAAGTCAATGAATACAAGGGGTTGCAGAACGCGCAGTTGCTGATCAAGCTCGCGGAGACTTAAATTTACTCGCTTATCTGCCAGCGTAGCCAGGTAAACAGGATATGGCCGTTGCCATTGCCGCCCGGCACATAGGTGGATTGCAACGCAAGCCGTTTGTATTCAACCGAAAGAAGCGGGAGTAGCAAGGGCAGCGGCAGGTAATCAAGATCCCGGCGCAAGGTAAAGGCCGCGGTCAGGCCAGCGCCGATGCGCGTGTTCTCGCTGGGGTACCATATTTTCTGGTAACCATAACCGATTACCGGTTCGATATGACGGTGCGAATCCTGAAATGCCATGGCATATAACCCATGCCAGTTTCTGTCAGTATCGAAACGATATTTGCCTAAGCCTAATCCCCACGGATGTTCGTTGAACGAGTCTATTTTTTCTGAGCTATAGTAGTTGCGGTTATGCCACACATTGATGGGCACATAAAGTTCATAATCTTTCGCGTCCCATGTTTCTGTAAAGGCATTTTCTAGTTTAGCCCAAATCGATTGATCCGCATGTGATGCGAAGGGTGCAACACACAGGGCAGCGACAGCAATCAACTGGCACATGAAACGGGGTTTCATCAAGTAGGGCATGGGTTGCTGCGGTATCCTTAATTATTAAGCTATGTATGAATAATTATGGCTTCTAACGGTTGTGCAATCAATAACTAATTAAGCTGAGACAAGATAAGCTTGGATGTTACCTTGCAGCATCACGCGCGTTCATTAGTTAAACAGATGCTCTGCAAGTCAATCTGGATAAGGCTTCCAGGCCGATATGTTGTCTAATGAAAGCACCAGGCACTCATTTCTTTTGTTTGACCGCATCTGTCGCGGCGCGTAGAATTCGCGCCAGCCTTATGATAAAAAAATCCGCACAAAAAATAGTGGTTGCCAACTGGAAGATGCACGGTAACCTCAAGCAGAACCAAGCCCTGCTGGAGACGTATATCCGTACGTTAAACAATTTGCCTAATACGCAGGTGGTGGTCTGTGCGCCGTACCCTTATTTGGCCCAGTTGCAAAGTTTATTGGCGGATACCGACATCGCCTGGGGGGCGCAGAATATTGCCAGGATGGAGCGTGGCGCCTATACCGGCGAGGTAAGCGCAGAAATGCTGCGGGATTTCGGGTCGACCTACGTGATTATCGGCCATTCGGAGCGCAGCACGGCGTATTGTGAATCAGATGAGAATATTGCGCAGAAATTCATGGTGGCAAAAAAGTACGGGTTGACGCCCATCTTGTGCGTGGGCGAGACGCTGATAGAGCGTGAAGCTGGCATGCAGGAAAATGTGGTGACCAAGCAATTGGATACCATTATCCGCATGTATGGGGCGCAAGTGTTTGCCGAAGCGGTGATCTCCTATGAGCCGATATGGGCGATTGGCACAGGTTTGGCAGCTACGCCGGCACAAGCCACAGAGATGCACAAGTTTATTCACGACAAGATTGCTGCGCTTGACGAGGCGGCGGCAGATCGCCTAAAAATCCTTTATGGAGGCAGCGTAAATCCGCAAAATGCGGTACAATTGATGGTTGTAAAAAACTGCGATGGCGGGCTGATTGGCCGTTGTTCGCTTAATGCGCAAGAGTTTGAACAGATTTGCGCGGCTGCGGAACAGGCAAGCCAATTCGAAAGATAAAAAGCATAGTAAAAGTTAGGCAAGAGAATGGAAAATTTGGTTTTAATGGTGCATATACTGGCAGCCGTTACGGTGATCGGTTTGGTGCTGCTGCAGCATGGCAAAGGTGCAGATATGGGTGCAGCTTTTGGTAGCGGCGCTTCTGGCAGTTTGTTTGGTGTGACGGGTTCGTCCAACTTTTTAAGCCGTGCCACCGCGATTGCGGTAACGGTGTTTTTTATCACCAGCATGACTTTAGGTTACTTTGCTAGTCACCGTGCCAACTCTGGCAGTGTGGTGAAGGCTTCGGCGGCACAGACCAAGGTAGGGGAAAAGGTTGATACCAGCAAAACGGTTGTGCCGGAAACTGCGCCAAAAAGCAGTGGCAGTGCACAAGATGTCCCAAAATAAGAAGTATAAATGGATTGAGCAGTTCAAGCCGTCGTGGTGGAATTGGTAGACACGCAGCCTTGAGGTGGCTGTGACGAAAGTCGTGAGAGTTCGAGTCTCTCCGTCGGCACCAAAAGAATAAAACAAGAAAAATAATGAGTTGACAGCTAAATGCCAAACTATAGCGTAATCGCATGTTTGTTTGACATATCGGTCTGCGTAGAGAAGAGGAATAATAAAGCGTTATCGTTGGGCGGTTTTTGTTGCAACTGATTGTTTTAACTTGTCGTAACTATTATAGGACTAGCACGTGCTAGAGAATTATTTTCCAATTTTGATGTTTATTCTGGTGGGTCTGGGCATTGGCCTAGGGCCGCTTATCCTCGGTAAACTCCTTTCCCCTAGCAAGCCGGACACTGAAAAGAACTCGCCATACGAGTGCGGGTTTGAAGCTTTTGAAGATGCGCGCATGAAGTTCGACGTGCGTTATTACCTGGTCGCCATCCTCTTTATTCTGTTTGATCTGGAAATCGCGTTTTTATTCCCATGGGCGGTTGTGCTTAAGGAGATAGGTCTGTTTGGATTCGGTGCCATGATGGTTTTCCTGTTTATTCTGGTCGTGGGTTTTATCTACGAATGGAAAAAAGGCGCTTTGGAGTGGGATTGAGATGAGTATCGAAGGCGTTCTGGAAAAAGGCTTTGTTACCACCACGCTGGATACGGTGATCAACTACACGCGCACTGGCTCGTTGTGGCCGATGACCTTTGGCCTGGCTTGCTGTGCGGTGGAGATGATGCATGCGGGCGCCTCCCGTTATGACCTGGACCGTTTTGGTATTGTGTTTCGACCAAGCCCGCGCCAGTCTGATGTGATGATTGTAGCTGGAACGCTGGTCAATAAAATGGCACCGGCTTTGCGCAAGGTGTATGACCAGATGGCTGAGCCTCGGTGGGTGGTTTCGATGGGCAGCTGCGCCAATGGTGGCGGTTATTACCATTATTCCTATGCTGTGGTGCGCGGATGCGACCGCATCGTGCCGGTGGATGTGTATGTGCCGGGATGTCCGCCAACGGCGGAGGCGTTGCTGTATGGCCTCATTCAGCTACAGAAAAAAATCAGAAGAACCAATACGATAGCACGCTGACCCAATATTTCATCATGACTAAACTTGAACAATTGTCTGCACAATTAAAACTGGCTTTGAGTGATCAACTGGTCAGATTGAATATTGCGCTGGATGAAATCACTATCGAGTGCAAGGTAGAGCATTTGTTGTCTGTATGCTTTAAATTGCGCGATCATGCAGAGCTTAAATTTGAACAGTTGATTGATTTGTGCGGCGTGGATTACGCCGATTACAAAGATGGATTGTGGTCGGGCGAGCGCTTTGCAGTCGTTATTCATTTGCTGTCCGTGTCGCTTAACCAGCGCGTGCGCTTGCGCGTGTTTGCAGAAGATGACGATTTCCCGGTCTTGTCAACATTGGTGGATGTCTGGCCGGTCGCCAACTGGTTCGAGCGTGAGGCGTTCGATATGTACGGCATCATGTTCGAGAATCATCCTGATTTGCGTCGTATCCTGACTGATTACGGTTTTGTCGGTCACCCGTTCCGTAAGGACTTCCCGATGGTCGGCAATGTGGAAATGCGTTACGACCCTGAGCAACAGCGTGTGGTCTATCAACCGGTTTCGATTGAATTGCGCAACAATGTGCCGCGCATCATCCGTGATGAGGGGGCGCATTCATAATGGCTGAAATACGCAACTACACGATGAACTTTGGTCCGCAGCATCCTGCCGCACATGGCGTATTGCGCCTGGTGCTGGAACTGGATGGTGAGGTGATTCAGCGTGCCGACCCACACATTGGCTTGCTGCATCGTGGTACGGAGAAGCTGGCCGAGAACCGCACCTATCTGCAAACCGTGCCCTATATGGACAGGCTGGATTATGTGTCCATGATGTGCAACGAGCACGCTTATGTGATGGCGATTGAAAAGATGCTCGGTCTGGAAGTGCCTGTCCGTGCGCAATACATACGGGTGATGTTCGATGAGATCACCCGCTTGTTGAACCACTTGCTATGGCTGGGTGCGCACGCGCTCGACGTGGGTGCGATGACGGTGTTCTTGTATGCTTTCCGCGAGCGCGAGGATCTGTTTGACGTTTATGAGGCGGTTTCCGGTGCCCGGATGCACGCTGCGTACTACCGCCCGGGTGGTGTTTATCGCGACCTGCCCGATCGCATGCCGCAATATGAAACCAGCAAGTTCCGCAAAGCGGCTGACCTTAACCGGTTGAATGAGAATCGTCAGGGCAGCTTGCTGGATTTTATTGAGGATTTTACCAACCGCTTCCCGACATACGTGGACGAATATGAAACATTGCTGACAGACAACCGCATCTGGAAACAGCGTACGGTGGGTATTGGCGTCGTCTCGCCGGAGCGTGCCCTGGCACTTGGCATGACAGGTCCGATGTTGCGTGGCTCGGGCATTGCCTGGGATTTGCGTAAAAAACAACCGTACGAAGTGTACGCGAAAATGGATTTCGATATCCCGGTTGGTGTGAATGGCGATTGCTACGACCGCTACTTATGTCGTATCGAGGAGATGCGCCAATCCAATCGCATCATCAAACAATGTATCGACTGGTTGCGTAAGAATCCTGGCCCGGTGATTACGGATGACCATAAAATTGCGCCGCCGCATCGCGAGCGCATGAAAACCAACATGGAAGACTTGATTCACCATTTCAAGCTATTTACTGAAGGCTTCCATGTGCCGGCTGGTGAGGCGTATGCCGCAGTAGAACACCCTAAAGGTGAGTTCGGGATTTACATGGTATCGGACGGTGCCAACAAACCATACCGCCTAAAAATCCGTGCGCCTGGTTATGCGCATCTGGCTGCGCTGGATGAAATGGTCAAAGGACATATGATTGCGGATTTGGTGGCGATCATCGGCACGCAGGATATCGTATTTGGCGAGATAGATAGATAAGTATGTTAAGCGCAGAAGCCATTAAAAAAATCGAGTACGAGCTCACCAAGTATCCGCCAGAAAAACGTCAGGCGGCTGTGATGTCGGCGCTGCGCATTGTGCAGATGGAACGCGGATGGCTATCTCAGGAAAGCATTTCTGAAGTGGCGAATTACCTGGGTATTCCGGAAATTGCAGCGATGGAAGTGGCGACTTTCTACAATATGTACGACTTGGAGCCGGTGGGTAAATATAAGATCACGGTGTGCACCAATATCTCTTGCATGTTGCGCGGCAGTGACGAAATTGTCAGTCATTTGCAGGATAAGCTGGGAATCGGGTTTAACGAAATCACCCCCGATGGCAAATATTGCCTGAAAGAGGGCGAGTGCATGGGTTGCTGTGGTGGCGCGCCTTTGCTGCATGTCAATAATACCGAGATGCATGAATTTCTGACACCGGAAAAAGTGGATGCGTTGTTGAAGGAGCTGAAATAATGGCGACCAAAACAGCCAAGCCGGTGATAACGGATTTAAAAGGCCAGACGCTGGTTACCTTGCGTACGCTGGCTGAGAAGAATCCGTCTGTACTCAGCACCTACCTAAGTCTTGGTGGTTATGAGCAATTGAAACGTATTGTCACGCAAAAAGTAAAAGCAACCGAGATTATCAATCAAGTTAAGGTTTCCGGTCTGCGTGGCCGTGGCGGTGCGGGGTTTCCCACGGGTTTGAAGTGGAGCTTCATGCCGCGTTATTACGATGGCACCAAGTATCTGGTTTGTAATACCGACGAAGGCGAGCCGGGTACATTCAAAGATCGTGACATCCTCCGCTATAACCCGCACCAGTTAATTGAAGGCATGGCGATCGCCGCATACACATTGGGTGCGCGTGTTGGGTATAACTATATCCACGGCGAGATCTGGCAGGATTACCAAAGTTTTGAAACCGCCTTGGCAGAGGCGCGTGAGGCGGGTTTTCTGGGTGAGAATCTGTTTGGTACCAATTTCAGCTTTGATTTATATGCTGTGCATGGCTATGGGGCCTATATCTGTGGCGAAGAAACTGCGCTGATTGAATCAATAGAAGGCAATAAAGGTCAACCACGTTTCAAGCCTCCGTTTCCGGCCAGCTACGGCGTATTCGGCAAGCCAACCAATGTGAATAACACGGAAAGCTACACTTCCATTCCATGGATATTGCAGTACGGCGGGCAGGCGTTCGCAGATTTGGGTGTGCCAAATTCAGGCGGTAGCAAGATTTTCTCAGTCTCCGGGCATGTAGAGAAGCCGGGCAACTATGAAATTAAAATGGGTACCCCGTTTTCAGAACTGCTGACGATGGCTGGCGGTGTATGGAAAGGGCGCAAGCTCAAGGCGGTGATTCCCGGCGGCCCATCTACCGCCGTATTGCCAGCAGAAAAAATCATGGGCGCGACCATGGATTATGATGGATTGAGTAAAGCGGGATCCAGCCTGGGCGCCGGTTCCATGATTGTCATGGATGAGACGGTATGCATGGTAAAAACGCTGAAGCGTTTGAGCTACTTTTTCTACGAGGAAAGTTGCGGCCAATGTACGCCATGCCGCGAAGGTACAGGCTGGGTGTATCGTGTCATCAAACGCATCGTAAATGGTCAAGGCAAGATGGAAGACCTGGACTTGCTGACAGATGTCTGCAATAACATCTCGGGCCGCACCATTTGTGCGCTGGGTGATGCAGCGGCAACACCAGTTTTGAGTTTCATCGAACATTTTCGTCCTGAATTTGAATACTACATTCAGCACGGTAAAAGCATGGTAGACGGTAAATAATATGCTAGAGATTGAAATAGACGGCAAAGCGGTTGAGGTAGAGCACGGCAGCACGATTATCGATGCTGCGGACAAGCTTGGCATCCCTATCCCTCGTTTTTGCTATCACCCTAAACTCTCTGTGGCCGCCAACTGCCGGATGTGTCTGGTACAGGTGGAGAAGTTCGCCAAGCCCTTGCCGGCTTGTGCCACGCCGGTTGCTGACGGCATGAAGATTTTTACCCGCAGCAAGGCAACTGTCGAAGCGCAGCAAAGCGTGATGGAGTTCCTGCTGATTAACCACCCGCTGGACTGTCCAATTTGTGATCAGGGGGGTGAATGCGAGTTGCAGGACATTGCCGTGGCTTATGGCGCCAACGGCTCGCGTTACACCGAAGAAAAGCGCGTTGTCGTTAACAAAAACATTGGCCCGTTGATTAGCACGGACATGACCCGTTGCATCCAATGTACCCGTTGCGTGCGCTTCCTGAAAGAGATTGGCGGCATGCAGGAGCTGGGGATGGTGGGCCGCAGTGAACATGCAGAAATCACTGCTTATGTCGACAAGAGCGTGAACTCCGAGTTGAGCGGTAACATTATCGATTTATGCCCGGTGGGTGCGTTGACCAGCAAGCCCTTCCGTTACACGGCACGCAGTTGGGAACTGGTGCGCCGCCCCAGCATTGCGCCACATGATGGCCTGGGTTCGCATATCGAGGTGCATGTCAAAGACAATAAAGTGATGCGCGTGTTGCCGCGCGAAAAAGAATCCATCAATGAATGCTGGTTATCCGACCGTGACCGTTTCTCCTATGAAGGCCTGAATAGTCCGGATCGGCTGAAAGTGCCGATGGTCAAGCACAACGGCATTTGGGTCGAAACAGACTGGAAAACCGCGCTGGAATTTGCAGCAGGGCAATTGAAAGATATTACCAATCATCATGGCAAGGATGCATTAGGCATTCTGGTCTCGCCCAACAGCACGATGGAAGAAGGTTATCTGGCGAAGAAGCTTGCCGAAGGCTTGGGTTGCGGCAATATTGACTATCGGTTGCGCCAGACGGATTTCCGGATGGATGGCAAACGCGTCGGAACACCCTGGATGGGTTGCAATATCGACGAGTTGGGTAAACTCGACCGTATCTTGATCATCGGTTCTAATTTGCGCAATGAGCATCCACTGTTGGCACAACGCTTTCGCAAGGCGGTAGATAATGGTGCGGAGCTGTCTATTGTCAGTCCTCTGGATAACAATCCTTTAATGCCTGTGGCGCATAAAGTAACTGTCAGACCGAGTGATATGGTCAATGTGCTGGGGCAGATCCTTAAGGCCATGTCTGGCTTGCAGCGCCTGTCACTATGCTTGCCGCCTTCTCTGAACAAGTGGCTGGAAGGCATAGAAGTCGAGGCTAACATACAGGCAATGGCAGAAAGCCTGGCCGGTATGGGTAAAGAGATGGATCTGATTGCGCCGCGCGTTGGTATCTTCCTTGGTACGTTAGCGTTGACAGGCCCCCGTTTTACCGAGATGTATAGCCTGGCAGAGGCAATTGGCGGTATTTGCGGTGCCAAAGGAGGTATTTTGCCATCCGCAGCCAATAGTACTGGTATGCACATGATGGGCGTGATGCCATCTCCAACAGGTATGCATGCCAGAGCGATGCTGGAAGTGCCCCGCAAGGCTTATCTGTTGTTGAATATCGAGCCGGAACTGGATTGCCAGCACGCTGCATTGGCTAAAAAGGCCATGTTGCATGCGGAGTGCGTAGTAGCCTTGACTGCTTTTAAATCCACAGCGTTGGATGATGCCGATGTGCTGTTACCAATCGCACCTTTTACCGAAACTTCAGGTACGTTCATGAGTATGGAAGGCCGTGTGCAGAGCTTTGCTGCGGTAACCAAGCCGCTTGGCGAGTGTCGTCCTGGCTGGAAAGTCTTACGTGTGCTCGGTAATACGCTGGATTTGCCCGGCTTCGACTTTAATAGCTCGGAAGAAATCATGGATGCTATTTTTGGTGGAGAGAAACCTTCCGTCGTGGTTCGCCGCAATTTGAACAATAATCTGAAGGAGTTAGTGGAAATTCAGGCGAAAATCCCGCCTAAAGGGCTGCAGCGTATCGGCGAAGTGCCGCAGTATGAATCAGACCCTATTGTTAGACGTGCCACATCACTGCAGAAAACCAAGTACAACATCAAGCCCATGGCGCGTATGTGCGCGGAGCAGATGAAGACGCTTGGTGTGGAACATGGGGATACGGTACTCGTGAAGCAGGAGAAGGGCAGCGCGGTATTGCAAGCGCGGCTGGATAACCATGTTGCGATGGGTTGCGTGCGTGTGGCGGCCTCTCACGAAGATACGATCAGTTTGGGTGATTTGATGGGCGACATTGAAGTGGAAAAAATCACTGAAGACCAAGCGCAATTTATGCGTACCGCAATCATGAAAGCGTTAAGCGAATGAGTTTGAGCAGCATGTATACTGTTTTGTGGACCTTGGTGAAAATCATCGCCATCGTGTTGCCATTGATGATCGGGGTGGCTTACCTCACGTTGGCAGAGCGCAAGGTGATTGGTTATATGCAAGTACGTCTTGGTCCAAATCGTGTCGGCCCATATGGTTTGTTGCAGCCAATCGCGGATGGCGTGAAGCTGCTCTTCAAAGAAATCATTCATCCAACCGCATCCAACAAGGGCTTGTTTTTGATTGGGCCGATTTTGGCGATTGCTCCTGCATTTGCCGCTTGGGCGGTAGTGCCGTTTGATACCACTTTGGTACTTGCCAATATTGATGCGGGCTTGCTGTATATTCTGGCGATGACATCGGTGGCGGTATACGGCGTGATTATTGCTGGGTGGGCATCGAATTCTAAGTATGCGTTTTTAGGCAGCTTGCGCTCAGCCGCACAAATTGTGAGCTACGAAATCGCGATGGGTTTTGCGCTGGTGGGTGTGCTGATGTGTGCTAACTCATTGAATCTGGGCAAGATAGTGATGGGGCAAGCAGGCGGTATACACCATTGGTATGTGTGGCCACTTTTCCCATTATTTATTGTGTATTTTATCAGCGCCGTGGCCGAGACCAACCGTGCGCCGTTTGACGTGGCGGAGGGCGAGTCAGAAATTGTTGCTGGCTTTCATGTCGAATATTCCGGTATGGCGTTCGCTCTGTTTTTTTTGGCAGAATACGCCAATATTTGGCTGGTTTGCGCATTGGCATCGACTATGTTCTTAGGTGGTTGGTTGTCTCCAGTACCATTTTTGCCGGATAGCATTTTGTGGTTTTTGGCCAAGATGTGCTTTTTGGTGTTTTTCTTTCTATGGTTCCGCGCGACGTTTCCGCGGTATCGATATGACCAAATCATGCGTCTGGGTTGGAAGATATTCATTCCAATTACCCTGGTGTGGATTGTTTTCGTGGGTGGCATGATGCAGACGCGTTTTGGATATTTGTTTCACTAAATTAAATGCTTAGACAAATAAAACAGACACTGAACAGTTTGATGCTATGGGAGTTGCTGAAAGGCATGGCGCTCACAGGACGGTATTTCTTTGCCAAGAAAATCACCATTCAATATCCTGAAGAACGCACTCCGCAATCCAACCGCTTTCGTGGTTTGCACGCCTTGCGCCGTTACCCTAACGGCGAGGAGCGGTGTATCGCCTGCAAACTCTGCGAAGCCGTATGTCCCGCGATGGCGATTACGATTGAATCGGAGCAGCATGCCGATAACTCGCGTCGTACCACCCGCTATGATATTGACTTGACCAAGTGTATTTTCTGCGGCTTGTGTGAAGAAAGCTGCCCGGTAGATTCGATTGTAGAGACGCGCGTGTTCGACTATCACGGCGAACAAAAAGGTGATCTGCTTTATACCAAAGAGATGTTGCTGGCTGTAGGTGACAAATATGAAAAACAAATTGCCGCAGACCGCGCGCAGGATAAGGCGTATAGATAGGTAAGTCATGATGCAATTTACTGACATAGTGTTTTATGTGCTTGCAGCAATCTTGCTGTATGCGGGTTTACGTGTCATTACCACACGCAATCCGGTACATGCCGCATTGCATCTGGTACTGGCGTTTTTTACCGCTGCGGGCGTCTGGCTGTTGCTGGAAGCCGAGTTTTTGGCTATCGCGTTGGTGCTGGTTTATGTGGGTGCGGTGATGGTGCTGTTCTTGTTTGTCGTGATGATGCTGGACATCAATCTGGATAAATTGCGTGAGGGTTTTTGGTCTAATTTGCCTGTTGCTGTGACGGTCGGCGTTTTGATGGCTGGTGAAATGGCCATGATGCTGAGCAGTAAATACCTGGTTTCTACCGGTGTGGCGACACACCCAACTGAATATAGCAATACGGCGGAGTTAGGGCGCGTACTCTATACCGACTATTTGCTGGCATTTGAGTTGGCTGCCGTAGTGCTGCTGGTGGCGATAGTGGCTGCTATTGTGCTGACATTGAGAGATCGAGGTGACAGTAAAAAACTGGATCTGGCAGAGCAGGTGACCGTTAAGCGAAATGACAGACTGCGTATCGTGAAAATGGATGCTGTGGTTGAGCCTGCTCAAGGACCGGCATCGGAGGCTAAATCATGACAGGCCTGTCACATTATCTGATTTTAGGGACATTGTTGTTCGCGATTAGTATCGTAGGGATTTTTCTGAACCGTAAAAACGTGATCGTGTTGCTGATGTGCATCGAGCTGATGCTGCTCGCTGTCAACTTGAATTTTATTGCGTTCTCACATTATCTGAATGATATTGCTGGTCAAGTGTTTGTGTTTTTTATATTGACTGTAGCCGCGGCTGAATCTGCGATTGGCTTGGCGATTCTGGTCGTGCTGTTCCGCAATTGGCGCACTATCAATGTGGACGATCTGGACAGCCTGAAAGAATGATGATGATTTCAACTAATCTACTTGTCTGGATACCCGTGTTGCCGTTGCTGGCAGCTATGGTAGTCGGCTTGTTTGGTCGCAAACTACCACGTGCTGCAGCACATATGTTAACCATTGCGGGAGTAGGGACTGCTTTCGTGTTGTCTGCTCTTGTGCTGAATCAAACAATGGCGGGTGCGACCTACAACCAGAACCTTTACACATGGCTGACTGCCGGAGATCTCCAGTTCCACGTAGGCTTTATGATTGATAATCTGACCAGTATGATGATGGTCGTTGTGACCTTTGTTTCGTTGATGGTGCATATTTATACCATTGGCTATATGGCAGAAGACCCAGGCTACTCACGTTTCTTCAGTTATATCTCTTTGTTTACATTCTCCATGTTGATGCTGGTAATGAGTAACAACTTCATGCAGTTGTTCTTTGGCTGGGAGGCGGTTGGCCTGGTTTCGTACTTGCTGATTGGCTTCTGGTTTACTCGACCCACAGCGATCTATGCCAATCTGAAAGCGTTCCTGGTGAACCGCGTAGGGGATTTTGGCTTTTTATTGGGCATTGGCATGGTGCTGTATTACTTTGGCAGCTTGGATTATGCATCTGTATTCCAGGCAGCACCGGACATGGCCACGACCCAAGTCAATATTTTACCAGGTACTTCTTGGTCGTTGATGACAGTGACCTGCCTGCTGCTTTTTGTCGGAGCGATGGGTAAATCCGCCCAAGTGCCATTACACGTCTGGTTGCCGGATTCGATGGAAGGCCCGACCCCGATTTCCGCGCTGATTCACGCCGCAACCATGGTAACGGCCGGCATATTCATGGTGGCACGCATGTCACCTTTGTTTGAACATTCTACGATGGCGCTTTCTACTGTGATGGTCATCGGCGCGATTACAGCTTTGTTCATGGGTTTCCTGGGTGTCATTCAGAACGACATCAAGCGTGTCGTCGCTTATTCTACCTTGTCACAACTGGGTTATATGACAGTTGCTTTGGGAGCGTCAGCCTATTCGGTCGCGATTTTCCACCTGATGACACATGCATTCTTCAAGGCGCTACTGTTCTTAGGCGCAGGTTCCGTCATCATGGGCATGCGTCACGACCAGGATATCCGTCATATGGGGAATCTGAGAAAATACATGCCAGTGACTTGGCTGACTTCTCTGATAGGCTCGCTGGCGTTGATTGGCACGCCGTTTTTTGCGGGTTTTTATTCCAAGGATAGTATTATCGAGGCCGCAAAGCTGTCGGAAATCCCCGGTAGTGGTTTTGCTTATTTTGCGGTTCTGACAGGCGTGTTCGTGACTGCGTTCTATAGCTTCCGCATGTATTTTCTGGTGTTCCATGGCAAAGAAAAATGGCGCGAAGTAAAACACGATGATCACCACCACGATGACGGCCATCACCACGGCTTAGGTCCTCAGGATGACCCGCACGAGCCCGGCTGGGTAGTCAAGCTGCCGTTGGTTTTACTGGCCATTCCTTCCTTGATTATGGGTTATATCACTATCGAACCAATGCTGTTCGGACATTTCTTTCAGGGTGTGATTGCAGTGAATAACACTGAACATGGTGCGATGGCGGAGATTGCGCATCACTATGTCCATGAATTGCATACACCGGCTGGCATGGCATTGCATGGGTTCTTGACCTTACCTTTCTTGCTTGCAGCCAGCGGTGTAGCCTTGGCCTGGTTCTTTTATACCAAACGCCTTGATATTCCTGCCAAGTTGCAGTCGCGTTTTTCTGGGGTTTACCGTATTTTGGAAAACAAATATGGGTTTGATGCCTTTAACGAGCGCTTCTTTGCCGGCGGTGCGCGTTGCCTTGGTACTCAGCTATGGAAAATTGGCGATGTGAATTTGATTGATGGTGCGATCGTGAACGGTACTGCCACCAAAATAGGCAAATTGGCACAAGTGGTGCGCAAATTGCAAACTGGTCGTATTTATCACTATGCGTTCGCCATGATTATTGGTGTATTTATCCTGCTGACTTTTTTTAGGTTTGTGCATTAATGGCTTATCCGATTCTTAGTGTTTCAATCTGGTTGCCGGTGCTGGCCGGTATTCTGGTGCTGTTGATAGGCAGCGACAAACGCGCCAATATGACACGTTGGCTGGCACTAGTGGGTGGTTTAGCCTCGTTTGCCGTCACTTTGCCGCTTTACACTCAATTTAACTACATTGACGCTAGGTTCCAGTTTCAGGAGTTGTCTGCCTGGATCCCTGCTTTTAATATTCACTATCATCTTGGTGTGGATGGCTTTGCCGTGCCGCTGATTCTGCTCACGGCGCTTACCACAGTATTAGTGATCGTTGCCGCATGGGAAGTTATAGAGAAAAATATTGCCCAATACATGGGATGCTTTCTGATCATGAGTGGCCTGATGATTGGTGTTTTCAGTGCGTTGGATGCGATTTTGTATTACGTGTTTTGGGAGGCGATGCTGATTCCAATGTTCTTGGTGATTGGCATGTGGGGTGGTCCGAACCGGGTTTATGCAACCATCAAATTTTTTCTGTACACCTTGTTAGGCTCACTTTTAATGCTGGTGGCATTTATCTACTTGTATCATAAAACCGGTAGTTTTGCGATTAGTGATTTTTACAAAGTGCCGCTTGATTTAGCTGCGCAAAAGCTGATATTTCTGGCGTTCTTTGCTGCATTTGCCGTCAAAATCCCCATGTGGCCGGTACACACTTGGTTGCCTGATGCGCACGTTGAGGCGCCTACAGGTGGCTCTGTCGTGTTGGCGGCTATCATGCTGAAACTAGGCGGATATAGCTTCCTGCGATTTGCTATGCCTATCGCACCGGATGGTGCACACGCGTTAAGCAGCATGATGATTACGTTGTCCTTGATTGCAATTGTGTATATCGCCTTGGTGGCATTAGTACAGCAAGACATGAAGAAGCTGATTGCTTACTCTTCCATCTCGCATATGGGGTTTGTCACGCTAGGTTTTTTCATCTTCAACCCATTGGGGCTGGAGGGAGGAATGGTGCAAATGATTTCGCACGGTTTCATCTCTGCTGCGATGTTCTTATGCGTCGGCGTGCTTTATGACCGTGTGCACAGCCGCGAAATCTCGGCTTATGGCGGGGTGGTGAATACAATGCCAATATTTGCTGCATTCGCAGTGCTATTTGCCATGGCAAATAGTGGTTTACCGGCTACATCTGGTTTTGTGGGTGAATTCATGGTTATTCTGGGCAGCCTGCAAGTCAATTTCTGGTACGCATTCCTGGCGGCCACTACCCTGATTTTTGGTGCTGCCTATACCCTATGGATGGTGAAGCGTGTCTTTTATGGCGATATAGCCAACCATCATGTGGCTGAGCTGAAAGATTTGAACAAGCGCGAGTTCTTGATTTTAGCGGTATTGGCCCTATTGGTGATAGGTTTTGGTGTGTATCCCAAACCACTGACAGATATGACGCATGCAACGGCATTGCAATTTTTACAGCACATGGCGACACCGAAACTGTTGCTAGAGGTGGGGCTTTAATCCATGGATAGCATTCATACCGATTTGATGACAGCATTGCCAGAGATGGTGGTGCTAGGAATGGCGATGGTGGTTTTGTTGGCGGATTTTTTTATCAGTGCCAAAGATCGAATTCTTGTCTATACCCTGACACAGATCACTTTGCTGGTAGCGGCATTCTTGATTGTAAAGACACATACTCCTTGGGTGAGTTACGCTTTTACTGCAATGTGGGTGGATGATACGCTGGGCGATATTTTAAAGCTGATGACGCTGCTGGGGTCGTTTGTGATGCTGGTCTATACCCGGCAATATATGCAACTACGAGGCATGTACCGTGGTGAGTATTATGCGCTAGTGCTATTTGCGTTGCTTGGCATGATGGTGATGATCTCTGGCAATAATTTGCTGACGATCTATATCGGCCTGGAATTGTTGTCACTAAGCTTGTATGCGCTAGTGGCGCTTAATCGAGACAGTTTGTCGGCAAGTGAAGCGGCTATGAAGTATTTTGTATTGGGTGCGCTAGCCAGTGGGATGTTACTGTATGGCATGAGCATGATTTACGGCATGACAGGCACCTTGGATTTGGGTGATATTATGGCAGCTTTGCGAGATGCTCAGGCAGGTAACCCTGTTTTAGCAATGGGCTTGGTATTTGTGGTTGCCGGTGTGGGCTTTAAATTCGGTGCCGCGCCTTTCCAGATGTGGGTTCCGGATGTTTACCAAGGCTCGCCGACGGCAATCACACTGCTGGTGGGGTCGGTGCCAAAATTCTCAGCATTTGCCATGGCAATTCGTCTGTTGGTACAAGGCTTAGAGCCGTTATCGGCGGACTGGCAGCAAATGCTGCTTATGATGGCGGTGCTTTCAATAGTAATTGGGAATATTACCGCCATCGCACAAACCAACCTTAAGCGGATGTTGGCATATTCTACGATTTCACATATCGGATTCTTGTTGTTCGGCCTGATGAGCGCTAGTTTGAATGGCTATGCCTCTAGCATGTTGTATGTGTGCGCGTATGTGCTGATGACACTGGCTGGTTTCGGTATGATACTGTTGTTATCCCGCCAGGGCTTTGAAGCGGATAAGTTGGAAGATTTGAAGGGGTTAAATCAGCGTAGTCCTTGGGCGGCATTTTTAATGTTGATTACCATGTTCAGCATGGCGGGTGTGCCGCCTACTATTGGTTTTTATGCCAAATTGAGTGTGTTGCAGGCCGCATGGCAAGCCGGGTTTACTTTGGCCGTGGTGTTCGCCGTACTGATGGCAGTGATTGGCGCGTTTTATTATCTGCGTATTGTCAAACTGATGTACTTTGATCAACCGATAGATAATCATCCTATTGTTTCTTCGATGGAAATGAAAGCATTGCTAAGCCTGAACGTCTATGGTTTGGTAGTTATCGGCTTAATGCCTCAAACGCTGATGGGAATCTGTGCGCTAGCCATTTCCTCAAGCTTGCAATAATGGATTTATGACGCAAAATATTTTATTGGTGCTCATGCTGGTGACAGCGAATCTACCATGCCTGTCTGGACGTATATTCTTTATTTTTCAACCAAAGAGCCCACCTAAAAGCATCGCTTGGTGCTTGCTGGAGTTGTTTGTTTACTATGGCGTCTTTATTGCGTTGGCAAGCTATGTGGAATATGCCACATTAGGTGGGGGGGCTACGCAGGCATGGGAATTCTATGCGGTGACGACGAGCTTATTTTTAGTGTTGGCCTTCCCGGGATTTGTTTATAAGATGCTTTGGAAATAAACATTAATAAAAAAGCTCGGATTTTAACCGAGCTTTTTTATTTGAACAGATGGGATTTTATGGCCAATAAATAATTCTGCCATCCCCAAGCATATGCGTGCCGCAGTTGAGCGGTTTGTTAACACAATTTTTAACAATGCCGCCTATTACCTGCTCGTCCCAACCGCTAATCCAGCCAGCATGCAATGAGTAGCCGGCGTTGTATCCATTCTTTTGGTAGTCGTCGCTGGCGATGCGCCAGAATTTAGTGCCGTCAGGTGAGGTGACGCGGTAATGTACGTTTAAGGTGATCTTTGGAATTGGGTATGGATGCGTTGCGGGGCAGGTGGTTGGGTTGCCAAATGCAAACTGGTACGACATATGTGATATATGGTCTAGACTATCCAGGTTTTTGCCATCCCAACATTGAGGAAAACTGACTTGCGCGACAAGCCTTGCGCCTTGTGGGCAGGCTGGGATGTATTTAGGCGAGCTGCCATCCGGTGCAAGATTGATTGCCTTTCCTCCGTTCGCATCGTCAAAACATACGAAATCAGTGTGCATGGATTCGCTTGCTGATTTAGCGCGCATGTTCCCAGCCACCATGCGTAGCCCCTTAGGTGGTGGCTTGATAGTCGTCCGATCTACGTCGTACCCTGATTTGTAGTACCAAAGCGCGCCTTCCGGTTTGATTGGGGTGTTTGACGTAGTATCTACCATAGAAGGTACCCAGTAGCCTGAGCGATTAGCGATCCCACCCATGCATGTACTGTTACCAGTGCTGAATACTGTGTCGCCATTGGTCTTCTCGTCAATAGACGTGTTGCCAAAAAAGGTATGATGAGGTGCATTCCCTTTTTGATTTGGGAAGAATATAGGGTCGTTGTTGCTCATGTGAGATGCAGGGCACTCAATTCTAAAATCCCCAGTACCAATGGTTGGCTGATCTTTCGGCAGACTACTGCTTTTTATCAGTAAAGTGCTAAACCCAGTGCTTGGCAACATATTCTTGCTAGTGTCAACCGCTGGCATCAAACCTTTTTGCACGATAACAGGATCAGTTTGAGTTGTTGTAACTGGTTTGGTTTGAGTTGTTAAAGATGAGGTTGATTTAGCATTATTGCTGACAGGGGCCGAACTTGAAGCAGGCGCTTTAACAGGCGCTTTAATAGGAGTGGTAGCGCGTGCACCATTAGCAGGCGGTTTGTCCGTGTACATTTTAACGCCGTTGGGTGCAATCCATTTATAGACTTGAGCATCGGCATGCGGACTCGCAAGAGCAATAGTCAATATTGGCAATAGTGCGATGGAGTAGCGTAGGTAGGTAAATGGTTTAATCATCTTGTAAATGCCTGTCAGAATTTAAGATGTGACCATACTACTTGAACATTGTTTTGTAAGTCAATGAATTGAAAAAAGATATTCTATTGGTGTCAAATTAAATAATAATTAGTTATAAACAAACTTTGATTTGAAATGAAAAAAAGCTCAAAATGATGCGGATATAAGTTTTTTGAGATTTGGGGGATATATGCGTCTAGATGATGAACGTGAAAGCAGTAATGTAGAGGATCGTAGGGGTGGGGGATTCTCAATGGGAGGGGGTCGCGGTATTGGTTTGGGTACCATCGCACTGGCCTTGATTGCGATGTATTTTGGTGTAGATCCACGTATGGTTCTGAATATTGGTCAAGGGATGAATCAGCAAGAAGCCCCGCAACAAAGTAAGCCAATTCCGCAGGATGATGAAATGGCAAAGTTTGTGTCTAAAGTGCTTGGCAGCACTGAGGATACCTGGGACAAAATATTCCAGAATTCCGGGCATGAGTACCCTGCGCCCAAACTGGTGCTTTTTAGTGGACAAACACCAACAGCTTGTGGCACAGGCCAGGCTGCAATGGGTCCTTTTTATTGCCCAGGAGATCAGAAGGTATATATCGATCTGGATTTCTATAGTGAAATGAAAAACCGTTTTCATGCGCCCGGTGATTTTGCTCAGGCCTATGTGATCGCGCATGAAGTTGGACATCATATCCAAAACTTGATGGGCGTCTCAGACAAAGTGCAGCAGGCGCGCCAGATGGCTAGAAGTGAGGCGGAAAGCAACCAGTACTCAGTAAGGATGGAGCTTCAGGCTGATTGTTACGCCGGTGTTTGGGCGCATCATGCGGATGGATCCAACCGCATCCTGGAGGCCGGTGATGTAGAAGAAGCCATGACCGCTGCTGCAGCTATCGGGGACGACGCATTACAAAAACAGGCACAAGGATACGCCGTCCCTGATAGCTTTACACATGGCACTTCAGCGCAAAGGATGCACTGGTTTAACCAAGGCTTGACGAGCGGGGATGTACGCAAGTGTGATACCTTTAATGCGGCTGCAGTTTAAAGCATGCCCTTGGATTTAACCGAGCACTGTATATCATCAGAAGTCATCGCATCTGGTGGCATGCTGACTGTCAAACGGGATCAGGTACGCCTTCCTAACGACCATATAGGCCAACGTGAATATGTTATCCACCCCGGTGCCGTTGTAGTGGTGCCAGTGTTGGCAAATGGCCATCTTGTATTGGAAAAACAATTTCGTTACCCGCTTGGCCAGGTTTTTATTGAACTGCCTGCTGGAAAGATTGATGCTGGAGAAGATGTGCTGACTACCGGGCAGCGCGAGTTGCTGGAAGAGACAGGCTATCAAGCACGTCACTGGGTCAAGTTGGGTGTGGTTCATCCTTGTATCGGGTATTCCAATGAGATTATCCATATCTATCTGGCGCAAGGTCTCAGTGCCGGAGAGCATCAGCGTGATGTAGATGAGGCTCTGGAAGTTTTTGAACTGAGTATGGCTGAGGTGATGGAGAAGATCCTGAGCGGCGAGATTACTGACGGAAAAACGATCGCTGCACTGTTTTTTGCAGAAAAATACATTAAAAATAACTCTCTTTAAAAAGAGCTTGTCAACATGCCAGAAATCATCAAAATCAAGCTCGGTTGGACGGGGGCGCAAAGGCTGCTGATGTTTGTATTGTTGAGTGGTTTTTCCAGTGCATATGCAGACGAAAAGCCCACTTATTCTGTCTGGTTACAGGAGATCAAAAAGGAAGCGTTAAATGTCGGCATTACAAGAAAAACCATCAATGCAACCTTCAAGAATGCCAAATTGATCCCCCGCGTTATAAGGATGGACCGTGCTCAGCCGGAATTCATTTCTCCCTTTTTGGATTATATGGCCCGACGTGTTACTCCAGAAAAGATTGAGCGTGGACGCAACATGCTGCAGCAGAATGCGGAATTATTGTCTAAAACAGAAGTGCAGTATGGCGTGCCTGCCAATTTATTGGTGGCGTTTTGGGGAATGGAAACTAATTATGGGGCAAATCAGGGTGATTTTGGACTGCCTTCCAGTCTGGTGACATTGGCCTATGATGGCCGACGGGCAGCGTTTTTTCGCGAGCAATTGATAGATGTCATGCGGATCGTGGACGCTGGATATATGCCGGTCAAATCACTGCGAGGGTCTTGGGCTGGGGCGTTGGGGCATATGCAGTTTATGCCTTCCACTATGATGCAACATGGTGTAGATGCCGATGGTGATGGAAAAATCAATCTGAAAGCTTCCATGCCTGATGTGTTTGCTTCTGCAGCGAACTATTTACGCAATGTCGGTTGGAAGAAAGATGAGCCGGCCATGTTGGAAGTGAAGCTTCCCGTGGGGTTTGATTATGCCATGGCGCAAATTTCTCTTAAAAAAAATACCGCGGAATGGTCTGCGTTAGGCGTGGTGAAGGTAGATGGAGGGGATTTACCTAATGTTGCGCAGGCTGCTATTTTGTTGCCGCAAGGCTGGCGCGGCCCGGCGATAATGGTGTTTCCAAATTTTGATGTGGTGATGGATTGGAATCGTTCCGTTAACTACGCGCTCTCCGTGCTTTTTCTATCGGAAAACCTGCTGACAGACACTCCCTTGCATGGCGGTGCTGAGGCTGAAACGGGGGCTTTGAGTTTTAATCAGATGTGGGCGTTGCAGCTTAAATTGAATGCCCTCGGTTATGACTGTGGGCCACCGGATGGATTCCCCGGGCTAAAGACACAGGTTGCTATCCGGCAATATCAGGCAAGCCAGCAACTGCCACAGGACGGTTACGCCAGCCCAAGTCTGCTTGCAAGACTACTTTTAGATTAAGCGGTTATCCCGGCGTCTAAACCAGCCTGCCAGGCTTATTCGTGGCCGTGTGGCTGGGAGTACTTCGTGTATTAACTCTCCTGACATGAATGTCACTAACGTACCACCTGCAGGTATGATTTCTTGCGTGCTTTCATTAGCCAGATATAGTCGTAGCTGGCCGCCACACTCTTTCTGCCAATCCTGATTCAGGTACAGCACGCAACTGACTTGTCTCAACGAGTTTCTACCTTGGTTAAATTGATCGAGGTGCTTTGCATAGCCTGTTCCTGGAGGGTAGATGGCCAAATGTGCCTCCAACTCATGTAAATTAAGAAACAACTGTTGATTGAGTTGTAGTTGCAGCTCTTTCATTTTAAGCATGTAAGCCTGAACGCATGGCGTAGGATCATTGTCCTGCAACCAGGAAATGTAATCACCACGAATTTTACTATTTGCCTGGAAATCAGCCTCTAAGCCAGTGCCTGCAAGCTTAAGGTTGCCAGTTTGTTCCATTTGGCGCGTATATTCGGCAAGTTGTTGTATGGTTGTATCAGGCAAAAAATGTGGGCTTATTGCGTAACCGTGCTGCGTTATAGCCTGGATGATGCCGTCGAAGTCGGATGTATGCATATCATCCATATTATACAAGTATGTGTTTGCGCCAGTCGCTGCAATGCGCTAGAATTCAGCCTCTTTAGTCGCGTAGCTCAGTTGGTTAGAGCACCACCTTGACATGGTGGGGGTCGTTGGTTCGAGTCCAATCGCGACTACCATTATAACTTCCGCCACAATTAGTTTATCAAAGCCTTCGTTGATTAAAGAATCAATTCGACTTAAGATATTCTCGGTATTACATTCGACGAGACTGTCTGAAAAGCGTTGTTCTGCCAAGGGAAGCAAGTGGATGGTTATTAAACATTTATTACTTTGTCTGCAATTTGTTAGCAAGCCATGTTACTTATTGCTGGTGCTGATTTTCGTTAATCTTACCAATTCAACCGCTTTAGCCATTGACCAATCTCATAGCAACGCTCGACTAAATGAGCCAGAAAGCCAGACGACACTATTTTTGATAAAAGGGATGGTGCGCATTGATGTTCCTGTGGTGGGTGCAGAAGTCTCGCTTAAATGCAAAGCTCAAGATAAAGGGGTGTTAGGTTACACGGATAAGACAGGAAATTTTTCTATTAAAGCAAGGGGTGTAGAATGGCCCTGCTTATTGCAGGCGCGAGGGGGTCGGGTTGATGGAGCTGAAAATACGCTAAAGCTACATGGTATCGTGTATCAAAGTGGCAGGCAGGACATTTCGCCTATAACTGAGCTGTCTTTGGCAAACGCTTTTCGGAAAACTCCTGAAACGTTATTTGATATATTCCCCAATATTCAATTACCTACCACCTCCCAAGTGCTAGATCACGGTGTGGCATATGTAAAACTTCAGCTTTCTCAAAACCAGCTGGGGACCTTGGCAGGAAATGTATTTGCTGATAATCCCGATGATGCCGTTACGAACAATCAGGTGATCGTGGGATTAGCAGAGAAGCTAGCCTCTAGCCAGCACTCGTTACGAGACCTTGTTCAATTGGCTGTTAAAAACGTTGCCTGGCAAAGTGCCTTGACGCCACCAGCCAATCATTGGAAATGGGATTTGCCACCCACCTTGCCTGAGCCTTATGTTCCTGTGAATAATCCGATGTCTGATGCTAAAGTGGAGTTGGGAAGATATTTATTTTATGACACACGACTTTCTGGCAACAGGAAATTTTCGTGTGCAAGCTGTCATCATCAAGACAAGGCGTTTACAGACGGTAAAGCGTTGGCCGTAGGGTCGACCGGGCAGACTCATCCCCGTAGCTCACCGTCTATCGGTAATGCCGCGTACAATGCGAGGCTAACATGGGCAAACCCCACCGAGATGCAACTGGAAGAGCAAATCGAGGCCCCGTTGTTTGGCAAGCATCCTGTCGAAATGGGCATTAATGATGCAAACAAGCAAGAAGTAATTCTGCGTATTCAATCCGATGTTTATTATCAAAAGCAGTTTGGGCTGGCCTTTCCTAATCAGGATAACGTCATGAGCTGGCGCAATATCAAAAAATCCATTTCGGCATTTCAGCGAACGATAATTACCGGGAGCAGCCGTTATGACAGACACATTCGACGCGAAAGAGGGGTGGAATGGTCTGATGCTGAAGAAAATGGCTACATCCTCTTTTTTACGACTGCAAAATGTTTTGCTTGTCACGGCAGCTTTAATTTTAATGACACTGACACTTATAAAGGTGGCCCTAAACCTGATATACGGTTTCACAACACCGGGTTGTTTAATATCCGCGGTACTGGTGCATTTCCTAAGCAGAATCGAGGCGTTTTTGAATTTACCAAACAACAATCGGATATGGGTAAATTTAGAGCACCAAGCTTGCGCAATATTGCAGTCACAGCGCCATATATGCATGATGGCTCTATTCCAACCCTGGAGAAGGTTTTGGACTTTTACGCTGCACATGGACGTAACATTAAAGGAGGGCCTTTTGCCGGGGATGGCAGGAAGAATCCCTACAAGAGCAAGGATGTTAACGAGATTAGGCTGTCTGAACAACAAAAGGCTGATTTGGTGGCTTTTTTAAAAACTCTGACAGATGAGCGGTTTTTGAGCAATCCGAAGCTGTCTGATCCATTCAAAAAAAAATAACCAGTAAAATATTCCCATGCTTTGGCTTGGTTGCTAGCTATGCTTAACTTGTTTTAGTCGCGTGGCGTAAATACAACAAGTTGAAATGAATAAAAGCAACAACTCCTTGCGACTTGATGTAAGTCAAATTATCATCACCATAACCTCGATAGAATTAGGGTCATTAAAGGCAAGTCTTATTTAAGTAAAGGGAAAATTAAATGATGAAAAAGACAATTTTGGCATTGGCCGTTCTAGCAGCATTGGCGCCTTCAATGGCATCTGCAGAAGCTGGTGATTGGGTAGTGCGTTTGCGTGCAACTAATGTTAATCCAGATGAGAGCAGTAAATTGGGTAAACAGACTAATAGTGTATACGCTACGCCCGGCTTGGCAGCTATAGTATATGGTAGCGATAATGCAAAGCTTAAAGTAGATGACAATACTATTCCAGAGTTGGATATCTCTTATTACTTTACTAAAAATATTGCTGCAGAATTAATTTTGGCATTGGGTACCCGCCATGATGTGGATGTGAGCGGGAGTGGCGGCATTTTAACTAAACATGGTTTGGGCAGTGTAAATTTATTGCCGCCAACATTAACTGCACAATGGCACTTCAATCCAGATCAAATGTTTGATCCATATGTAGGTGCAGGTTTGACGTATTCGTACTCATTGGATAGAAAATTGACAGCGCGTGTAGGCTCATTGGGTCTACCTATTCGTATCGATAGAGATATGTTTGGCCCAGCTATACAAGCAGGTTTTGATATTAATCTACAAGATAAATGGCTGATTAACTTCGACGTTAAAAAAGTTTGGCTAGATACAAGTGTGAAGCTGGATGCTGGTGCAGCAGGCTTGCCCGCTGGCTATCACAAAATAGACTCTTTGGATATCGATCCATGGGTTGTTAGCATTGGCGTTGGTAAAAAGTTCTAATTTAAAGCATTCAGCTGGACGACCTAATCCGTCCACCCTTTCACCCCCATCGCCCGATGGGGGTTTTTTTATTCAAGTGTAGGGGCTAGACACACCATATTTTCATTTTATGGAATATATCCATCCAGATTGCCCAGCCTGCCGCCAAACATAAAGATAAGCCGGCCAAGCGCATGCTGAGCGCGTCGTTAAGCCAAGCCAGGCCATTTTTCAGTTTTAGCCAGAGCCAGGGGCCAAGCGTTAATGAGATGCTGGTACCAATGGCAAAGGTCAGCATGCTGAAAGCGCCATTGATTGCGTTAGCACTCAAGGAGGCGACGAGCAGGCCGGAATAGAGTAGGCCGCAAGGTAAGAGTGCCCATAAGATTCCGGTAACAAGGGTACCGCCAGGCAGGTTAGAAAATCCACGAACTCTGGACCAGATATGTTGGCCGAGCTGGTCAGCCCAGGCTGGCTGGCGCGCATAGAAAAGCAACATCAGCCCCCAACATAAAATCAGGATATGGAAAAATGTCCAGAGAGGGTGCAATGCCTGGGATTGCTCTGAAAGCCAAGCCAGGCTTTTGACTGATGCTGCGGCAACGGCACCCATAGTGGAGTACCCAAGCAGGCGTCCTGCGTGGAATTTCCATATGCGGGAAGACCCGTCAGAGCCATGTTGCAAACCCGCACATGCTGCGCCGCACATGGCAATGCAATGCGGTCCCCCCGCCAACCCCATCAGAAATGTAGTGGTGGCTAGCGTGGTTTGCATGAGAGATAATTAGATGATTTTGGAGAAACGCGCTCGGTTACGGTCGGATTGCAGATAGCGATCAAACAGCATGGCGATGCCTCGCACAAAGAACCAACCCATCGAAGTAATTTGTATGCCACCATCTTCCAGTTCTACCATGCCCGTATGTTGCATATCTTCAATGGCTTGCAATTCGGTTGCAAAGTATTTTTTAAAATCAATCATGTAAGCAAGCTCTATAGACTCATATTGTAACCGACCTTGGCACATCAATGCCATGATGACCGCACGGCGCACAATATCATCATGAGATAGCGCTAATCCACGAACGATTGGGAAACGATTCTGATTTAGCAGATCGTAATACTCTTCGAGCGTTTTGGCATTTTGGCTATAAGTGGCGCCAATTTTCCCAATGGCAGAAACACCCAGTGCAATCAAATCACAATCCGGCTGGGTGCTGTAACCCTGGAAATTACGGTGTAGTCGTCCTTGCCGCTTGGCAACAGATAATGTGTCATTAGGTAACGCAAAATGATCCATACCTATATACACATAGCCTGCGGCAATGAAGGTGGAAATAGCCTCAGATAGCATGGAGACTTTTTCGCTGGCGGTTGGCAGATCATCTGCATGTATGCGTCTTTGTGGCTTGAATCGTTCCGGTAGGTGCGCATATGCATACAGTGCGATTCTGTCTGGCCTGAGGTCGACAATTTGTGATAGCGTCCGTGCGAAAGAAGTGGGCGTCTGTTTTGGAAGTCCGTAAATCAGGTCAACATTGACTGATTCAAAATCCAATTTCCGGGCGGAAGCTACCAGAGAGAAGACTTCCTCTGCTGGTTGGATGCGATGTACAGCTTTTTGAACTTCTTTATCAAAGTCCTGTACGCCAAAACTCAGGCGGTTAAATCCTAACTTAGCCAAATGCGCCAATCTTTCAGCATTGACCGTGCGCGGATCGACTTCAATTGAATACTCGCCACCCGGCACAAGCGTAAAATTTTTCCGCAGCATTGCCATCAGTTCAGAGAGTTCATCATCCGAGAAGAAGGTAGGCGTGCCACCACCCAAATGTAGTTGAGATATGGACTGACATGTACCCATATGCTGTACATGGAGATCAATTTCTCGATGTAAATAACGTAGATACTCAGCACTACGCTCGTGGCGCTTGGTTACTATCTTGTTGCAGGCGCAGTAAAAGCATAATGACTCACAGAATGGTACATGGACATAGATGGATAACGGTAGCGCCATGCCACCTACGCATCGCTGACTCAGCGCTTGCTGGTAGGATTCGTCAGTAAAAGCCTCAACAAAGCGATCAGCAGTGGGGTAGGAAGTATATCGAGGTCCGTTGACATCGAATTGCTGAATCAACTCAGGGGTGATTTGCGGTGCCATAGACGGATTTCTGGCAGATACTCCGGCTAATTTTTCATGTGTCATGATGCAACCTCTCCATTATTTCCACGCAATTCTGCGTTATTTGCGTTTCTGAAACTTTGATACAGGTCAAAAAAATAGAAAAGACTATCAAGCCAATTAATAATACAGTATTATCCCGGCGGATAGAGGAGTTTTGACAGTTATCATGAATCAAGAAACCATTAAAGTTGCCTGTTCTAGCTGTAATCTACGCGAATTATGTATGCCTGTAGGATTCACTCCTGAAGATTTGGAGAAACTGGATGGGGTTGTCGCTGTACGGAAAAAGGTAAAGCAAGGCGGTTTATTATTCAGTAATGGCGACCAATTCACTTCGCTTTATGCTATTCGTACGGGGTTCTTTAAGACCTGTGTTTCTACAGAAGACGGTCGTGAGCAAGTGACAGGCTTTCAAATGGCAGGCGATATTATCGGGCTGGATGGAATAGTAACTGACCATCACAACTGCAATGCAGTGGCATTGGAAGATGCGGAAGTATGTGTGATGCCATTTGCAAATGTGGAAGAGCTCTCTCGTGAGCTTCCAACTTTGCAGCGGCACGTGCATAAAATCATGAGCCGTGAGATTGTGCGTGAAAACGGCGTGATGATGTTGTTGGGAAACATGCGTGCAGAGGAAAGATTGGCTGCATTTTTACTTAACTTAGTACAGCGCTTGCATTCTCGGGGTTTCTCTCAGTCAGAGATTGTGCTGAGAATGACGCGGGAAGAAATTGGTAGTTATTTAGGGCTAAAGCTGGAGACGGTTAGTCGTACATTTTCAAAGTTCAGCGACGAAGGCATTATTGAAGTAAAACAACGACACGTAAAAATCCTGAATTCCGATGCGCTGAAGAAAATATTTAATCCACAAGCCTGCTAAGTGGTAGGTTTTTCTAGAACTTTCAATTGGGTTTTTTTGGGTTAATTCCTGTGGCCGCATGGTTGCGCGCTTGCAAGGCTGGCGCCATACCGTCGCGCTCGGCATTCAAGGTTTTATTGATTTCGATACCTTTACGGTAGTAATTATCTATCGCTGGATCAGGGATGGTGATGGCCAGATACAAAGTATAAAAAGAGGCGATTACCACGATAATAGGACCACTGATTATCAGCCAGATGTGCCATTTTTTCCACCAGGCGATTTTATTTTCTGTGTTCATGTCTTTACCTTGGCACAAGAAAGACGGATTTTTCCGTCACTGTTTCTTTAGTATCTACGGATTGAATCTCAAAGTTGATAGCGTGAGAACCGGAGCTAGTGGAGCCATCAGGGATTTTTAAATCCGCAATTAACCAGCGTGATTCCGCAGGTTTAACTACAATAATCTTGTTTTTATCTGAATGCTCTTCTTGGCCTTCAGCATTCTCATCTTCGATTTCAATGCTTAAGCCCTCTAGTCCGGTAGCTGTTATTTGGTAGTGCTGGGTAGTCTCAGTTGCATTCATAATCTGCAAGCGGTATAGATTTTCAAGCTTTCCATCATCAGTTATGCGCGCCATGACGCTGCGGTCACGTATCACATCCGTACGGAAAGACGGCCTTGTGATTAGGCTTGTCAGCATGCCAATCACGAGCAATCCAAGAATGCCCGAATAGATAAGTACGCGTGGTCTGAGCACGTGCTGGAACATCTGTTTACGTGTCCAGTTGTTTTTCAAGCCGTTTTCGGTGGTGTATTTCACCAGCCCTTTGGCGTAGCCCATTTTGTCCATGACATCATCACATGCATCGGCACAAGCGCCGCAGCCAATACACTCGTATTGTAAACCTTTGCGGATATCAATGCCGGTAGGGCAGACCTGGACGCATAGCGTACAGTCAATACAGGAGCCAAGATTGCTCGCCTTGAGATTCTGTTCTTCAATTTTCCTTGAACGACTTCCACGCGGTTCCCCCCGATTCTGATCATAGGTGACAATCAAGGTGTCGGCATCAAACATTGCACTTTGAAAACGAGCGTAAGGACACATGTATTTACATACTTGCTCACGCATAAAGCCGGCATTGCCATAAGTGGCAAAACCATAAAACAAGATCCAGAACGATTCCCAAGGTCCGAGGCTGAAATTTACAACATGACCAAACAGTTCCCTGATAGGGGTGAAGTAGCCTACAAAAGTAAAGCCTGTCCAAAGAGCAAAAAGTATCCAAACTGCATGTTTGGCAAACTTTTTGAGAAACTTGTGTTGAGACATGCTGGCATCATCAAGTTTCATGCGAGCTGCACGGTCACCCTCGATTTTGTGTTCTATCCACATAAAAATCTCGCTATAGACAGTCTGTGGACAGGTGTAGCCACACCATAAGCGACCAGCAACAGCGGTGAATAGGAATAAGGCTAGCGCTGAAATTATCAGCAAAAATGATAAATAAATTAGATCTTGGGGATATAGTACGAGGCCAAAAATGTAAAAACGTTTGGCTTCCAGGTTAAACAACAACGCTTGGCGCTGGCCCCACATCAGCCATGGAACACCATAAAAAAATAGCTGGGTCGCCCAAACCATAGCCCAGCGCCATTTGTCGTATAAACCAGATACGCTGCGAGCGTAAACTTTATCTTCTGATTTGTAGAGAGACGCAACTACTTCATCGAGTGGGATAGTGGCCTCTTTTGTTGCTTGTTGCGTCTCTTTCACGATATGTATTATTCAATCCTTAGACCCAAGAGCATATCAAGGGTTGGATTTCCCCCAAACGTATGCAGCCAACACGCGGATTTGTTCCGGTGTGAACTTGGCTCCCCAGGCAGGCATCTGGTTGGTCTTGCCTTCATGGATGCGTTTGATAATGGCAGCTTCACCTGCACCATGTAACCAGATATTGTCAGTCAGGTTGGCAGCTCCAATCGCTTGATTGCCTTTGCCTTCAGGTCCGTGGCAAGCTGCGCAAGCTGCAAATTTCTCTTGACCGAGCTTGGCGCGAGCTGGATCGTTGGTTGAACCGGAGAGGCTCAGCACATAGTTTGCAACGTTTTTGACATCTTCTTCAGTGCCGATTGCTGCCGCCATCGGAGGCATCATACCAATGCGACCAGTAGTGATGGTTTCCACGATTTTTTCTGGTTCGCCACCATACAGCCAGTCTTTGTCGGTCAGATTCGGGAAACCACGGCTACCACGCGCGTCAGAACCATGACATTGTGCACAGTTATTCATGAACAGGCGTTGACCAATACCATTTGCTTCTTCGTTCTTGGCCAAGTCTTCAATCGACATGGCTGCAAATTTTGCATATAAAGGTTTCAAAGCTTCATTGGCTTTGTTTACTTCAATTTCATATTGACCCTTCTGTGACCACCCGAGTTTTCCATCATAAATGCCCAGCCCTGGGTAGATAACCAGGTAAGCCAAACCGAATATGATGGTGATGATGAACAGTCCAACCCACCACATCGGGAGCGGATTGTTCATCTCGCGTAAATCACCGTCCCATACATGGCCGCTAGTATTATCTTTATTTGCGGCAACTTTGACTTTGCTTGCATACCAAAGTAGCCATGCACATCCGATAATGCCGCCTAAGGTGATGACAGCGATGAAAAGTGGCCAAAAACCGTTAAAAAAGTCACCCATTTTATTTTCCTCTAAGCTCTTTCGATTAGTCCTCTTTAAAGGGCAGGTCCGCTGCCTCTTTAAAGTCCGCAGTATTGCGACGACGCCATGCCCAAACAATGATGCCTATGAATACAATTAGCCCCACCGTTGTAACAATTTCGCGCAAGATGTTGATGTCCATGGCGTATCCCTTGTTCCCTTAAGCTATTTAAGATGAATACCCAACACTTGCAGGTAGGCAATCAAGGCGTCAAGTTCTGTTTTGCCTTTTACATCATTGGCTGCTGCCGCGATTTCAGCGTCAGTGTATGGCACACCCACTTTACGTAAAGCTTCCATGTGAGATGCGATGGTCGTAGAATCAACTTCAGCGGTTTCCAGCCATGGATAGGCCGGCATGATGGACTCAGGCACGACGTCACGTGGGTTAATGAGGTGTACACGATGCCAGTCGTCGCTGTATCTGCCACCTACGCGAGCCAGATCCGGGCCGGTACGTTTACTACCCCATTGGAATGGGTGGTCGTAAACGAATTCGCCGGCGACAGAGTAGTGGCCGTAGCGTAATGTTTCCGCACGGAACGGGCGAATCATCTGGGAATGGCAGTTATAACAGCCTTCGCGCTGATAAATATCGCGCCCTGCCAATTGCACCGCTGTATATGGTTTTAGACCAGTGATAGGTTCTGTAGTGGACTTTTGGAAAAACAATGGAACGATTTCCACCAAGCCACCAAAGGCAATCACAATCAGTATTAATACAATCATTAAAAAGTTGCTGGTTTCAACTTTTTCGTGGCTCAAGCCACCGTGTGTGTTTTGACTAGACATAATTTTTTCCTTAAGCGTGTGCAGTGACTGCTGGGATTGTGACCACAGCAGGTTGGCCATTGCGTGCGGTTTTGATCACGTTCCATAACATAATCACCATGCCAGAGAGATACAGTGTGCCGCCCAAGGCGCGGGTGATGTAGTAGGGGTGTTTGGCTTTCACGCTTTCTACAAAAGTGTAGGTCAATGTACCATCAGTGTTGATTGCGCGCCACATCAGGCCTTCCATCACGCCAGAGATCCACAATGCTGCGATGTAGAGCACGATGCCGATGGTGGCCAGCCAGAAGTGGATTTCAATCGCCTTAATGCTATACATTTGTTTTTGACCAAACAGGCGTGGAATCATGTAGTAGATTGCTCCCATGGAAACCAGACCTACCCAGCCCAGTGCGCCAGAGTGAACATGACCAACAGTCCAGTCAGTGAAGTGTGAGAGTGAGTTCACGGTTTTAATCGCCATCATTGGGCCTTCAAATGTACTCATACCATAAAAGGACAAGGAAACGATCAGGAAGCGCAAGATTGGGTCATCGCGCAGTTTATGCCATGCACCTGAGAGTGTCATCATGCCGTTGATCATGCCGCCCCAGCTTGGTGCCAGCAGAATCAGAGAGAACACCATACCTAAGGATTGAGTCCAATCAGGCAATGCCGTGTAGTGCAGATGGTGAGGACCCGCCCACATGTAAGTAAAGATCAGTGCCCAGAAGTGGACGATAGACAAGCTGTAAGAATAAACTGGACGCTCAGCCTGTTTTGGAACGAAGTAGTACATCATGCCCAGGAAGCCGGCGGTCAGGAAGAAGCCAACCGCGTTATGGCCATACCACCATTGCACCATGGCATCTTGTACGCCAGCATAAGCTGAATAAGATTTCATTAACCCAGCCGGGATCGCGGCACTATTGACGATATGCAATAACGCAACAGCGAGAATAAATGCACCATAGAACCAGTTGGCCACATAAATATGTTTGACTTTACGTGTGCCTACGGTACCAAAGAACACAACCGCATAAGCTACCCATACCAACGCAATCAGTATGTCAATTGGCCATTCCAATTCAGCATATTCTTTGCCTTGCGTGTAGCCTAGCGGAAGTGAAATCGCCGCCGCTACAATTACCAGTTGCCAGCCCCAGAAGGTGAAAGCGGCTAGCTTGTCCGAGAATAACCTGGTTTGACAGGTTCGCTGTACGACATAGTAAGAAGTGGCGAAAAGCGCACACCCGCCGAACGCAAAAATCACCGCGTTGGTGTGTAATGGACGCAAACGTCCAAAACTGGTCCATGGCAAGCCAAGGTTGAGCTCTGGCCAAACAAGCTGGGAGGCTACGATAACACCTACCAGCATGCCAACCACACCCCAAACCACAGCCATAATGGCAAATTGCCGAACAACTTTATCGTTGTAAGTGGTTGATTGTGTATTTGAAAGTTGCATTTAATTTCCCCTCGTTTTTTCGTGACGGCTTTTACACGCGCACACGATGATTACAATGCGTCATATTACCGCACCCGAATTGTATTGAGGGTGCTGTAAATGCCGTTTGATATAAATCAATCTTCATGCAGAATACGCTCACCTTCCATCTCAGTGTCTTCAAACTGACCAGTGTAGATGGCCCACCATAAGCCACCCAAAATCGCCAGTACCAGAACGACCGAAAGCGGAATGAGCAAGTATAGAATATCCATAATTCTAGTCGTGATTATGCGCCTCTCGCCGCGCCGTGGCAATACGCGACAGGCGTGCTGCGTTCAAAATAACCAGAAGTGAACTGGTGGCCATGCCTAATCCAGCCAGCCATGCCGGCAACATACCGGCTATTGCGAGCGGGACACAGATGGCGTTATAAACCGCAGCCCATAACAAATTTTGTTTAACCACACGCATTGTTTTAACCGCGGCAGCGAATAGCTGGGGTAATCTGCTCAGTTCACCACTCAAAATTACAAAATCAGACTGCGCTTGTGCTAGCGGCACAGCTTGCCCCATTGCAATAGAAACATGCGCACTGGCGAGTACAGGGCCGTCATTCAGGCCATCGCCTACCATCGCTACCTGATGGCCTTGTTTCTGCAATGATTGCAGATGTGCCAGCTTGTCTTGCGGTGTGCAGCCACCTTTGGCTGCACTGATGCCCACTGCACTGGCAATTCGTGCGGCCGATTGGGGTTTGTCCCCAGAAAGCACTTGTGTCTTCAGCCCAAGCGCATGCAGGGCGGTTACGGCTTGTGCGGCATCTTGTTTGATAGCCTCGACGATTTCGAAGCTTGCTAACCAGGCGTTATTGCACACCAGATGGACATTGGAAGCCTGCTCATTAGTTTTTTCTAAAATTGCCCCTAGATCGCAAAAAGCAGCCGAGCCAAGCCTGAGTTTGCCACGATCAGAATCGGCAGTGAGGCCAAAGCCTGCAATTTCCTGCACATTATTTATGCGAGGAGTGTCTGACTGGTCTTGCATGGTTGCTACGAGTGCGCGAGACACGGGATGCAGAGAATGTCGTGCAAGCCCAGCGGCCAGCTGTAACGCATCTTCCTTTGATATGTTTTCGGCCGTTCTAATGTCACCGACGGTCATTTGGTCTTGTGTTAGCGTGCCAGTCTTGTCGAATACAATCGTATCCACCGTAGTAAGCGCTTCAAGCGCCTGCATTTTGCGCACCAGTACGCCATATTTGGCCAATGCACCTGAGACGGTCAGCATTGCTGCCGGAGTGGCTAGCGATAGTGCGCATGGGCAGGTGACAATTAGTACCGAAACCGCCACCATCAGCGCGCGGCTATGGTCGATATGCCATGTCCATGCGGCAGCTGCAATTGCTGCAAGCAGTACGCCCAGCAGGAATGGCCGGGCAATACGGTCTGCCAGCAAGGCCAGGCGTGGTTTTTCTACCGATACGCGTTCCATCAGCGCCACAATTTGTGCATAGCGTGTGGCTTGACCTACTTGGTTAATGCGTACATGCACAGCCGATGACAGGTTATGGCTGCCTGCGATAACCTCGGTGCCCATCGTTTTGTCTACGGGTTTGGATTCGCCGGTTAGCAATGCTTCATCTGCTTTTGTTTCGCCCTGAATGACGATGCCGTCAGCTGGGAAGGTTTCTCCTGGCAATATGCGAACAACGTCACCTACTACCAGCCTGCGTGCGGCTATCCGCTCAAAACCACCACCCGGCTTCAAGCGTTCCACACTGTTCGGGATGCGTCGCATCAGCGCATCCAGCGCACCTGCCGTCTTGTCGCGCATACGTAGTTCAATCCAGCGACCGGTCAGCAAAAAGAATACGAACATCGTCAGCGAATCGAAGTACACTTCATCACCCCACCAGCCATTGGGTTCGAAAGTTGCGGCAGTGCTGACTACAAAGGTAATGATGATGCCCAGCGCCACTGGCATATCCATGCTGATTTGTCTTTGTCTCAGATCGTTAAGCGCGTTTTTAAAGAATGGGGTAGAAGAGAACAGCAACACCGGCAGCGTCAGCACCCAAGATGCCCAGCGCATCAAAGAGCGCATGTCCGCTGTCATGTCACCAGTAGTGGCCTTATAAGTCGGAAAGGCATACATCATCACTTGCATCATGCAAAACCCGGCAACCAGCCAGCGCCACAGCATCAAGCGCTGCGCTTTTCTGCGGTCGTCCTGACTAAATGCCTCGGTTGCCGGCAACGCGCGATAGCCCGCTTTGCTTACTGCGCGCATCCAGTCTGATGGTTTGGCGAGTGCCGCTGACCATACCAGGCGTGCACGTCCACTGGTAGCATTGACTTCAGCCTGAGAAACGCCGGGTACACTCCTTAGTGCGCGCTCCACATTTACTGCGCATGCCGCACAATGCATGCCTTCAATAGCTAGATGAGATTCCCAAACTTCGGTCTTGTTGGTAACGTGCTGACTGAAACTGCCCCATTCTGCCGGGTCATCCAGAGCCAGCCAAATCGCCTCGTCCGTAGGGGGCGAGTTACGACGGGCTTGAAAAGTAACAGGCGCTTGTTGCATCGGCAAATTGTAGCACAAAACATTATATAAAAAAGTATAATGTTGGTGTTATATGTTAAGCGTAAAGTACGGGCAGTTTGTTGGAGTATTGTAAAAATCTCTTCCCATCATTTATATTGCTATCTTTGGTTCGGTGTGTAGCTTGTCGTGCTAGAGTGCCGCGTTCGGGACGCGGAGATCGAAGGTACGAATCCTTGCACCCCGATCTGTCTATCTTCGTTATTGTTTGGTCGTCCCGAGATTGCTTATGATAAAATCTACCCCTAAAAAATAGCCGTTCGCGGCTTTTGTTATTTTTACGATTTCACTTTTGTAATTTTAAGGATTGTTTGCATATGCCGGTCATACGTTTACCCGATGGTTCTGAACGCAAGTTCGATGCGCCAGTAACAGTGGCAGAAGTCGCCATGAATATTGGGGCTGGTTTGGCCAAAGCGGCGTTGGCGGGCAAGGTCAATGGCAAGGTGGTGGATACCAGCTATGTGATTGATTCCGATAGTGACCTAGCGATTATCACAGACAAGTCTGACGAAGGGTTAGAGATTATCCGCCATTCGACAGCGCACTTGCTGGCCTATGCGGTGAAAGAGCTTTTCCCGGATGCGCAAGTGACCATCGGTCCGGTGATTGAAAACGGCTTTTACTACGATTTCAGCTACAAGCGGCCATTTACGCCGGAAGACCTAGAAACCATTGAAAGGAAAATGGTGGAACTGGCGAAGAAGGACGAGCCAGTAACACGCAAAGTGTTGCCGCGGGATGAGGCGGTAGCTTATTTCAAAGGTATCGGGGAAGACTATAAAGCGGAGATTATTGCCAGCATACCGAGCAATGAAGACGTGTCGCTTTATACTGAAGGCAATTTTACCGACCTGTGCCGTGGCCCGCATGTACCCAGCACAGGTAAATTAAAAGCCTTTAAACTCATGAAGTTGGCCGGCGCTTACTGGCGTGGCGATAGCAATAACGAGATGTTGCAGCGCGTTTACGGGACTGCGTGGCGCAACAAGGAGGAGTTGGATGCCTATCTGCATATGCTGGAAGAGGCCGAAAAACGCGACCACAGACGCTTGGGCAAGCAACTGGATTTCTTCCACATGCAGGACGATGCACCGGGCATGGTGTTCTGGCATCCGCGCGGCTGGGTGATCTGGCAGGAAGTGGAACAATACATGCGCCAGAAATTCCGTGAATATGATTATCAGGAAGTGCGCACACCGACCGTGCTGGATAAGACTTTATGGGAGAAATCCGGCCACTGGCAGAACTATCGTGACAATATGTTCACGACCAAATCCGAGAATCGCGATTATGCCGTGAAGCCGATGAACTGCCCGGGGCATATCCAGATTTTCAATAGCAGCCTACATAGCTACCGTGATTTGCCTTTACGTTTGGCGGAATTCGGATCATGCCATCGTAACGAGCCATCCGGCTCCCTGCATGGCTTGATGCGTGTGCGCGGCTTTACGCAGGATGACGCGCATATCTTTTGTGCGGAAAACCAAGTGGAATCTGAAGTGGCAACCTTTATCAAGATGCTGTACGAAGTGTATCAAGATTTTGGTTTTCAGGATGTCATCGTCAAGCTTTCTACCCGCCCGCAAAAGCGCGTGGGCACTGAAGAGGCGTGGGATATGGCAGAAGCGGCGCTGGCAAATGCGATCAAGGCGAATGGTCTGGAGTATGAGTTGCAGCCGGGTGAGGGGGCATTCTATGGGCCAAAGATCGAGTTTACATTGAAAGATAGTCTGGGTCGGATATGGCAATGCGGTACCATCCAGTTGGATCCCAACTTGCCGGAGCGCTTGGGCGCAGAATATGTGGCTGAGGACAACTCGCGTAAGCGTCCTATTATGTTACACCGAGCAATCGTTGGTTCGATGGAGCGTTTCCTGGGTATTTTGATTGAAAACTATGCGGGCGCGATGCCGGTATGGCTGGCACCCGTACAGGTGATGGTATTGAATATTTCAGATGGTCAATCGTCATATGTGCACCAAGTGGTTGAAAATTTGAAGAAAAATGGCATTCGGTGCGATTTTGACTTGAGAAATGAGAAGATTACCTATAAAATACGCGAACATAGTCTGCAAAAGATGCCTTATCTTGCTGTGATAGGTGATAAGGAAATGCAAGCAGGCCAGGTAGCCGTGCGAACCAGAAAAGGCGAAGACTTGGGCGCGATGTCGCTGGAAGCGTTTGTAGAACGCGTGAAAGCAGATGTTGCAGCCAAACGATAGCTTGCCTGATTTTGGTGGACGCGGCTTATTTTATGGTAATAGATAGAGGTACTGAACATAGCCCAAGATAAAGAAACACGCATCAATTCTGATATTACTGCGCCACAAGTGCGCTTGATCGGGATTGATGGTGAGCCGCTAGGCATCATGAGTTTGAAAGAGGCGTTTGCCCATGCTGAGGAAGCGGATATCGATATTGTAGAAATCGCGCCTACTGCTGCCCCACCTGTTTGCAGGTTGATGGACTACGGAAAATTCAAGTACGCGGAAAGCAAGCGTTTGCACGAGCAAAAGCTCAAGCAAAAGCAGGTGCAGATCAAAGAGATTAAATTCCGCCCTGGTACGGATGATGGCGATTACAATATCAAGTTACGTAACATCATACGTTTCTTGGGCGAAGGCGATAAAGCCAAGATTACCTTGCGCTTTAGAGGCCGCGAGATCACGCATCAGGAATTTGGCTTGGCTTTGCTGAAACGCATCGAAGCGGATTTGACAGAGCACGCCGTGGTAGAGCAGTTTCCTAAGATGGAAGGCCGCCAAATGGTGATGGTGCTGGCACCAGCGAAAAAAGGTGTCGTGAAAAAGGCAAAACCTGCAGATGCAGCCAGTGAAAAGGCTGCGGAAGCAAAAGCAGAATAAATAAATTTTCTGAGTAATACGGCTAAATTGGCTGCCTAGTTACTCTTAATCAACCTCGTAAGGAGACCAAAATGCCAAAAATGAAAACAAAGAGCAGCGCCAAAAAGCGCTTCAAGTTCTTGGGCAACGGCAAAGTGAAACGTACGCATTCACATTTGCGTCATATTCTCACTAAAAAAACCACCAAGCAAAAACGTAAATTGCGCGGCACTGCAGTGATTTCTGCGACTGACGTAAAACGCGTTCGTGCGATGATGCCGACCCAATAAGGAGAATAGAATGCCTAGAGTAAAACGTGGCGTCATTGCTCGCGCCAAACATAAAAAAGTATTGAATGCTGCCAAAGGTTATCGTGGCCGCCGTAAGAATGTATACCGCGTCGCTAAAGAAGCGGTGATGAAAGCCGGTCAATATGCATACCGTGACCGTCGCCAGAAAAAACGTCAGTTCCGCGCATTGTGGATTGCACGTATCAACGCAGCGTCACGTGAGTGCGGTTTGACGTACAGCCGTTTCATGAATGGTTTGAAGAAAGCCGCGATCGAAGTGGATCGTAAAGTATTGGCTGACATGGCTGTGTTTGATAAAGCAGCTTTTGCTAAATTGGCAGAATCCGCCAAAGCTAGCCTCGCAGCTTAACTGACGTAATTAAAAGAAGAGGCTACGGCCTCTTTTTTTACGACCATTCATGATAAATATAATTTTTTCAAATAGTTAGAACATAATTCGGCTAAAATATCGCCATGAATCTAGAACATCTGGTTGCAGAAGCCCAAACTGACTTTGCCGCATGTGCGGATATGCCGACACTAGAAAACGCCAAGGCCAAATATCTTGGCAAGACGGGTGTATTGACCGAAGCCTTGAAAGGCTTGGGCAAGCTCAGTGCAGAAGAGCGGCCTGCTGCGGGCGCAGCGATTAACCTGGTCAAGCAAGGGGTGGAGGCTGCATTAACTGCACGTCGCGAGGCGATTTTGAACGCGGCACAGGCCTTGCAGCTGGCAAGCGAATCCATTGATGTGACGTTGCCATCACGCGCGCAATCCAAAGGTGGATTGCATCCGGTGACACTGACCTTGCAACGTATCGAGCAGTTGTTTCATTCCATCGGTTTTGAAGTGGCCACGGGCCCGGAAATCGAAAGCGATTTCTATAATTTCACTGCGCTGAATATCCCTGAAAATCATCCTGCCCGTGCGATGCATGACACGTTTTATGTCGATGAACAGCATGTGCTGCGTACACACACGTCACCTGTGCAAATCCATTATATGGAAAACAAGCAGCCGCCTTTGAAGATTATTGCACCAGGCCGTGTGTACCGCGTGGATTCTGACGCGACCCATTCGCCCATGTTCCACCAGGTGGAAGGGTTGTGGGTGGATGAGCATGTGAGTTTTGCCAATCTGAAGGGTGTGGTGCAGGATTTTCTGCAAAAATTCTTCGAGCGCGAGGATTTAACGGTGCGTTTTCGTCCTTCTTTTTTCCCGTTCACTGAGCCATCTGCGGAGATGGATATGAGCTGGAACGGTGGCTGGCTGGAGATCGGCGGCTGCGGCATGGTGCACCCGGAAGTGTTCAGGCATGTGAATATCGACAGCGAGAAATATCGCGGTTTTGCATTTGGGCTGGGTGTAGAGCGGCTTGCCATGCTGCGATACGGTGTTAACGACCTGCGCCATTTCTTTAACAATGACCTGCGCTTTTTGCAGCAGTTTGTAAAATAGGGCGCGGCAATGCAATTTTCAGAAAACTGGTTACGCCAATTTGTAAATCCTCAATTGAGTTCAGATGAACTCGGCCATGCCATGACCATGGCTGGTTTGGAGGTGGAAGAACAACAGCCGGCTGGGGCCGTGTTTACCAAAGTGGTGATTGGCGAAATTGTTGAAGCCCTAAAACACCCGGACGCCGACCGTTTGCAGGTGCTTAAAGTGAACGTGGGCAAAGAAACACTGCAAATCGTCTGCGGCGCAAGTAATGCCCGCGTTGGCCTGAAAGCGCCGTGCGCCTTGGTGGGCGCAGCCTTGCCGGGCATTGAGATCAAGCAGGCCAAAGTGCGCGGCGTCGAATCGTTTGGCATGATGTGTTCGGCGAAAGAATTGGGCTTGGCGGCAGAGGCGACAGGCTTGCTGGAGCTGCCGAATGACGCGCCGACTGGCCAGGATGTTCGGGAATATTTCAGCTTGGACGATACACTATTCACACTTAAACTCACGCCCAACCGCGCGGATTGCCTCAGTATTTTAGGTATCGCGCGCGATGTCGCTGCAATGACGGGCGCGTCTTTAAATGGCATCGCTGCAAGCCGCGTGGATATTGGCTCCCAGGCCAGTGTTTCTGTGAACGTGCAAGCATCCCAAGCATGCCTAGCTTACTATGGGCGCGTGATTGAGGGTGTGAACGCGCAAGCCAAGACGCCGGATTGGATAGTGCGCAATTTGGAGCGCAGCGGTGTGCGCAGCATCAGTGCGATCGTAGACGTGACCAATTACGTACTGCTGGAACTTGGTCAGCCGATGCATGCCTTTGATTCGAATAAACTTTCTGGTGACGTTCAAGTGCGCTTTGCCAAAGCGGGCGAGCAGCTAAAACTGTTGAATGATACGGAAGTGAGATTGCAAGCGGACGATTTGGTGATTGCCGATAGCAGCGGCGCAATCGCGCTTGCGGGCATCATGGGCGGTGAGCTGACTTCCGTAACCGATACAACGACTAACATCTTTTTGGAAAGTGCGTTTTTCACGCCTGACGTAATGGCCGGAAAGGCGCGCCGATTGGGCTTGAGCACCGACTCTTCTTATCGTTTTGAACGCGGCGTGGATTTTGGCAATACGCGAAACGCGGTGGAGCGCGCAACGGCGCTGATATTAGAGATTTGTGGCGGCAAAGCAGGCAAGATTACAGAATCGATCGGCGCATTGCCATCCAGAAACCATGTGAGTTTACGCCATGCGCGGCTGGTTTCGGTGTTGGGCATGGAAATCCCGCAAGCGACCGTGTCCAGACTCCTTGATCAGCTTGGCTTTCAGACGAGTGAAAAAAATGGCGTTTACACCGTTAAGGCGCCGACTTACCGTTTTGACATCGTTCGCGAAGAAGATCTGATCGAAGAAATCGCACGTTTGTATGGTTATGAGCATCTGCCTGCACTGGCACCACAAGCAAGTCTGCAGATGCTGCCCGCACCGGAAATCCAGCGCAGTGCGGCATGGTTGCGTGACGTACTGGTACATGCCGGCTATCAGGAGGCGATTACCTACAGCTTTGTAGATGCGAACTGGGAGCGCGACTTGATGGGTAATGACAACCCGATTGCGCTGAAAAACCCGATTGCCAGCAACATGAGCGTCATGCGTAGCAGTTTGTGGGGTGGCTTGCTGGACGCATTGAGCTACAACCTGAATCGCAAGCAGGATCGTGCCATGTTGTTTGAGCTGGGAGCAAGCTACCATGCGGCTTCTGAAGGATTTGTGGAAAAGGCCAAGATTGCCGGGGTGTTTTATGGAGATGCGCTGCCTGAGCAATGGGCAGAAACGGCACGGCAGGCGGACTTTTTTGATGTGAAGGCGACGGTAGACGTACTGGTTGGACCGCGGGCGGAATATCAAGCCGAGACGCATCCAGCCCTGCACCCGGGGCAATCTGCAGGAGTCTATCTGCAGGGGGGTCGTGTTGGCTGGTTAGGCAAGTTGCATCCTAAATGGCAGCAGCAGTACGATTTGGCTAAAAACACCTTTTTGTTTGAATTGGATGTGCAGGCGTTGCTGCAAGCCAAAGTGACACGCTACCAGGAAGTGCCGAAGTTCCCGGCGGTGCGCCGCGATATCGCAGTGATTGTGGATGATAACGTACCCGTACAGGCTATTGTGCATGCAGTGCAAGCGGCTAAGATACCACTGTTGCAAGAAATACGATTGTTCGATGTATATCAGGGAAAAGGCATCGTAGAAAACAAAAAAAGCCTTGCATTTCTTGTACTTATGCAAGATACTGATAAAACCTTGCAGGATGCAGATGCAGATGACGTGATGAAAAAATTGCTCGATTTGTTCCAAAAACGGTTTGATGCACAATTAAGAGCTTAAGCATTCTGCATCTATAGCCGGAATGCTCAATAACATAGAAGCTGAAAAACTCAGTATGGATTTAAAAGGTAGTTGGGGGGATTATGACACTTACTAAGGCGGACTTGGCTGACTTGCTATTTGAGCAAGTCGGGTTGAACAAGCGCGAGGCAAAAGACATGGTGGAAGCGTTTTTTGAAGAGGTGCGTATCGCATTGGAGTCAGGAGACAGCGTAAAATTGTCTGGCTTCGGTAATTTTGAATTACGTACAAAATCGGAGCGCCCTGGCCGTAACCCTAAAACTGGCGAAGAGATTCCTATCACCGCACGTCGCGTAGTGACATTCCATGCAAGTCAGAAACTAAAGACCAAGGTAGAAGAGCATTACGCAAGCAAAGCGTAATCGAGGACCTGGGGTAATCAACGCATTGGATGATGGTTAAAAATGACTGAGCAAACTGTAAACCAATTACCACCTATTCCTGCCAAGCGCTACTTTACCATTGGCGAGGTCAGCGAACTCTGTGGCGTGAAACCGCATGTGTTGCGGTATTGGGAACAGGAATTCACGCAGCTTAAGCCGGTTAAACGACGTGGCAACCGTCGCTATTATCAACATCACGAAGTATTACTGATTCGCAAAATACGCGAATTGCTTTATGAACAAGGCTTTACCATTAGTGGCGCCCGTAATCGATTAGATGGCGCAGAAGTGATGACCGAGGCCGCTGTGTCAAGCATGGCTAAACCAGAGGTGCCAGAGTCCATCGCAGCGGTGCCGCAGGATATGACCGCACTTCGTGCGCAGGTACGGGAAGTCATCGCTCTGCTGCGCGCAGCATAACGGATATTACTCAATTTAACTGTCTACAGCGGCAGAAACTCCACGTTTTTGATTTATAATACGCGCTCGCTGCATTGCTGGCAGCGCGGTTCGGGGCGTAGCGCAGCCTGGTAGCGTACTTGCATGGGGTGCAAGGGGTCGCAAGTTCGAATCTTGCCGTCCCGACCATATCTTTTTCATTCCCCGTTTTTTATGGTGGAATATTCGTCTATAATGATCCTAGAAGGGGCGTTCAGATGAAATTTCAAACCATATCCACACAACCATTTTCCGATCAAAAACCAGGTACTTCCGGCCTACGTAAACGCGTTAGGGTGTTTCAACAGACGCATTATCTGGAAAATTTCGTACAAAGCATCTTTGATACGCTTGAAATCCCTGTTCAGGCTGTGCTTACGCTGGGCGGTGATGGGCGTTACTATAACCGAACGGCCATCCAGACCATTATCAAAATGGCTGCAGCCAATGGCTTTGCAAAGGTCATTGTAGGTAAGGGCGGGATTTTATCTACGCCTGCTGCCTCGCATATCATTCGAAAATACCGAACCTTTGGCGGCATTATTTTGTCCGCCAGCCATAACCCGGCTGGCCCGGATAACGACTTCGGTATTAAATACAATACGACCAACGGTGGCCCAGCACCAGAGAAAATCACCGATGCAATTTTTGCCAAAAGCAAGATAATTTCACAATATCGCCTGGCTGAATTGCCGGAAATCGATCTCGACACCACGGGTACCCAGGTAGTCGATGGTTTTACTGTTGAAGTGATTGATCCAGTGACAGATTACGCGGACTTAATGGAATCCCTGTTTGATTTTGATGCGATACGTGCACTATTCAAAACTGGCTTTCGCATGAAGTTTGACGCAATGCACGCCGTTACCGGGCCTTATGCCAAGGAGGTGTTCCTGAACCGGCTTGGCGCTGGTGAGTCCAGCGTGATGAATTGTGAAGTGAGTGAAGATTTCGGCGGCGGACATCCTGACCCCAACCTGACTTACGCGCATGATTTGGTCGAAATTATGTATGGGGCGGACGCACCGGATTTTGGAGCCGCATCGGATGGGGATGGCGACCGCAACATGATTCTGGGCAAGCATTTTTTTGTGACACCTTCGGATAGCCTGGCGTTAATTGCTGCCAATGCGTCCATGGTAAAAGGCTACAGCCAAGGTATTGCCGGCGTGGCGCGCTCCATGCCCACCAGCGCGGCCGTGGACAGAGTGGCACAATCTCTGAATATTCCATGTTACGAGACACCAACCGGCTGGAAGTTTTTTGGCAACCTGATGGATGCCGACAAAGTTACTTTGTGTGGCGAAGAGAGTTTTGGTACAGGTTCCAACCATGTACGCGAGAAAGACGGCTTGTGGGCAGTGCTGTTCTGGCTGAATATCCTGGCAATCAAACACCAGAGTGTGGAACAGATCGTTATGCGTCACTGGCTGCAATTCGGTCGTAATGTGTATTCTCGCCACGATTACGAGGATATTCCTACTGATGCAGCAAATGCCGTGATTCAACATCTGCGCGATGGCATGCCCGGCTTGCCTGGCCAAGCCTTCGGGCGATACAAGGTGAGCCAATGCGATGATTTCAGCTACACCGACCCGATAGACGGTAGTATCAGTACCAAACAAGGGCTGCGTGTATTGTTCGAGGATGGTTCGCGCATTGTGTACCGGCTTTCCGGCACGGGGACCGAGGGAGCGACCTTGCGCATCTATCTGGAAGCATTTGAGCCGGATAGTGCCAAGCATGGGTTGGATGCGCAGGAGGCACTGAAAGAGATGATTCAGATTGCGCTGCAACTTGCGCAACTGAAAGAAAAAACCGGACGGGAAAAGCCGACGGTCATTACCTAAAAACAAAGCCAGCAAAGCTGGCTTTGTTAATTACAGAGCTGTTACTTACTCAACAAATTAGCTGCCCATTCCTGGGCGCTTAGTTGCTGATCCCCAGTAGTGTCTTTATGGGCAAAAACGGCACGATGGAAATTTAAAAATTCTTCACGCGTTACTTTATGGTCTCCATCGGTGTCCATGGCTTTCATCATTTTCATCGAACGTAGTTCGCGGCTGTAGCCGCCTGTCGCGATGTCAATTTTGGCTTTTCCAACTGGCGCTGCCCATTCACTTGCGTCTAACGAGTCATCGTTATCTTTATTCAGGGCATCAAACACGCTGTTGTAATAGGCATCTGCTTCTGCTGCAGTTACCATATGGTCACCATTTGCATCCAGCATCTTCATCATTTCCATTTTTTGCAATTGTCTAGCATACCCACCTGTACCCAACATCGGTTCTGCTGAAAAAGCTGCAGAAGAGAATGCCGCGGTGAATGCAATTACTGCTAATTTAATTTTAAAACTCATGATATTTCTCCAAAGAAAGATTAAAAATTCGTGGTTGTTTCAATACATGTACTGGAAAATTGCTAGCTGACCCTTAGTCATCGCAACTTCGGAATCCCTTACAAGCTTTTTTGAAGAAATATGGGTTTTGGAATTAACTGATTGATTGTAATAATGTTTATGGGATGTGTTATTGCTCAACTTGTTTGATGGTCATTTCATTATTGAACAAACGCACATCCATGCGCCCCAGGTAGCTCATACCCAAAAGCACATCTCCCTGCAGGGTCGGGGCGATCATGGCAGAGACATTACGCGCCTCAACACCGCCAATTTTGACGGATCTCAACCGTACCAGATAACCAACGCTATCGCCATTGGCGGTGCTAGTACTGATGGCGCTGATGCTTTTCAGTCCCAGCTGGTCGGCTACGCGCTGTGAAATGGCAACGCCGGTAGCGCCGGTGTCCACTAACACATCTACTTTCTGATCGTTGATGAGCGCTTCTGCTCGGTAATGGCCATCTATTCCTCGGTTGAGCGTCACACTGCTTTCGTGACCTAATTTCCCAGCCTTATTGGGATTTTGTACCCCGTCTGCAAGATAGTAGAACAATGCACCTACGCACACCCAAGCAATTGCGGCAATCAAGCCTTGTTTTGACATGAGATATTAGAATGGCAACTTGGCCTGCGGTGCAGCCGCTAGAATCACGCTTCGGAAGACTTCCTGGATGCGTTTGAGTGCAGCCGGATTATCCGCTTCAAAGCGCAGCACGACCACTGGTGTGGTGTTGGACGGGCGCATCAAACCGAAGCCGTCGGGGTATTCGACACGCAAGCCATCGATGGTGATGATTTCAGTGGCGCCTTCAAAATGTGCGGATTCCTTAAGCTTGGCAATCAGCGTGTGAGGTTCGCCTTCTTGCATCTGAATATGCTGCTCCGGCGTGCTGACGCTGTCTGGCAGGGCGTTCAGCACGGCTGATACGTCGTCAAAATGACTCAAAATCTCCAACATGCGCGCGCCGGAATACAAGCCATCATCAAAGCCATACCAGCGTTGTTTGCCGGATTGGGATTTGTCGTTAAAAAACATATGACCGCTCATTTCGCCTGCCAGTGCGGCCTGGGTTTCCTTGATTTTGGCTTTAACTAAGGAATGTCCGGTTTTCCACAACACCGGATTGCCACCGTATTGGCGAATCCATGGGCTCAGGTTACGTGTGGATTTGACATCGAAGATGATGTTGGCTCTGGGGTTGCGGCTCAGCACATCCCTGGCGAACAATAATAGTTGGCGGTCTGGATAGATGATATTGCCGTCCTTGGTGACAACACCCAGGCGGTCGCCGTCGCCGTCAAATGCCAGACCAATCTCGGCCCGGCTGGTTTTAAGTGCATGCATCAGGTCGTGCAGATTCTCCGGTACCGAAGGGTCGGGATGATGGTTAGGGAAATGACCGTCTACCTCGCAATACAGTTCGGTGACATGGCAGCCAATGGCGTTGTATAGTCGCTTGGCAAATGCGCCTGCCACACCATTGCCACAATCCACCACAATATCCATTGGGCGCGCGAGTTGTATGTCCGCCTGGATGGTGGCAATGTAATCCGGCGCAATGTCGTAAGGCCGCTCATTGCCCTCGCCGAAGGTGAGCCGATTATCAGTAATACGTTGACGTAGCGTTTGAATTCGTTCGGTTGAGAGCGTTTCGCCTGCTAGCACCATTTTCAGGCCGTTATATTCCGGTGGGTTGTGGCTGCCAGTGACCATGACACCACATTTGGTGCGTAAATAATGTGCGGCAAAATACACCATGGGAGTAGCCACCATGCCCAGGTTCACTACGTCCACGCCAGCCTTGCGAATACCTCTGGATAGGGCGGCAGCAAGACGTGGGCCGGACAAACGCCCATCATAGCCGATACAAATCTCGGTTTGATGCAAGCTTTTTGCCTCCGTACCCAATGCCTGGCCAATGGCTTCTACACCTTCTTCGGTGAGGGTTTTATCGACTATACCGCGAATGTCGTAGGCTTTAAAAATCTCTGTAGGAATTTGCATATCAGAAGGCTAAAAAAACAATTAAAAAATAGGTCAGCTGGTGCAGAAACTGGTCAAACCCCAGTAAAATCCAGAACCAGTTACTGTTATCCGGGCGCAGATTGTAACGTTTGCCGATATTCATTTTTGCCCAGTCAATGTGATAGTGAATCAGCATGTCCAGCAAGGCAAATTTTAGCGCTGTTACGCCAACAAACGGGGTTAGAACCAGCAGGGCGCCCACTCCATGCACCGCGGCGTGGGTTATCCCACCCGGATGCAGGTAAATTCCCTTGTTGCGATACATCCACGGAGAGGTTTGAAGTGGAAAATCGCATATAAAGTGCTTGATAAACAAGCCCAGTAACGCCTCTAACATGCTTGCTTCTTTCAATGCTGCCTTTAACTAGGCAGCTTCATCTATCCATGCCTGCTGTATGGCTTCCAAGATTTTTTCTCCGCAGTGTGCGGGATCGTCATTAAAATCTTCCAGCGCCAGTACCCACGCCATTAAATCAGTGAACCGAATGGTGAGCGGATTCATCCCCGGGTGCTTGTCATAGAGCGCCTCAGCGATTCTTTGAGTATCGGTCCACTTCATTTTCTGTGCGAGTGATATTGAATGGTTCATTATAACCCTACAGTTAGTGCTATGGAGACTTTACAAGAAAAAAGCCCAGCAGGGCTGGGCAAGGGGGAGCGTTTTGGAGATATATGCGCTTGAAAATAATTAAGCAAATCGTGTGCCAGATAAATCAATAGGGTCCATGCTGGTTGATTGTTCATATAAAACAGATAGTTGTATACAAGTGAGATTTTTTGATGGTCATTTGCAGCCATCGAAGGCTGATTGCAGCCGACCTAAAAGAATCATGATTGACGCGCTTGCACCGTGACTGTGCATGCAACACCATGCTAAAATGCGCGCTTAAACAAAAGTCATTCTGGAAAACGAATCAACATGTTCAGTAAGTCAAAAAACCTGCATATTGCCGATCCCGTATTGGCGCAAATGATTGATGGCGAAGTGGTGCGTCAAGAGCATCATATCGAGCTTATCGCATCCGAAAACTACACCAGCCCTGCCGTGATGGAAGCGCAAGGTTCGCAGCTGACCAACAAGTATGCGGAGGGTTATCCGGGCAAGCGTTTTTATGGCGGCTGTGAGTTTGTAGACCAGGTTGAGCAATTGGCGATAGATCGCCTGAAAGTCTTGTTTGGTGCCGAATATGCCAATGTGCAGCCGCATTCTGGGTCACAAGCTAATCAGGCGGTATATTTCAGCATACTGAAACCAGGCGATACCGTGATGGGCATGAATCTTGGTCATGGCGGTCATTTGACACACGGTTCGCCAGTCAACCTGTCCGGCAAGTTATTCAACATCGTGCCATATGGCCTGAACGATAAGGAAGAGATCGATTACGACGAAATGGAACGCATTGCGCTGGAATGCAAGCCTAAGCTGCTGATTGGTGGGGCGAGTGCTTATGCCTTACGTTTTGACTGGGCGCGTATGGCGGAAATCGCCAGGAAGGTCGGCGCGTATTTCATGGTAGATATGGCGCACTACTCCGGTCTGATTGCCGCAGGGGTATATCCAAACCCGGTACCACATGCGGACTTTGTGACTTCTACTACCCACAAGACCTTGCGCGGCCCTCGTGGCGGCATTATTCTGGCCAAGGCCGAGCATGAAAAAATGCTCAATTCCAACGTGTTCCCAAGCTTGCAGGGCGGCCCGCTGATGCATGTGATTGCAGGTAAAGCCACCGCGTTCCTGGAAGCGGCAACTCCCGAATTCAAAACCTATCAGCAACAGGTGTTGAAAAACGCCGATACCATGGCGAGAACACTGGCAGCGCGTGGCTTGCGCATTATTTCCGGTCGTACTGAGTCGCATGTTTTTTTGGTCGATCTGCGCCCTAAGAAACTAACAGGTAAAGCAGCAGATGCCTATTTAGGCCAAGCGCATATCACCGTAAATAAAAACGCGATTCCTAACGATCCGGAAAGTCCGTTTGTGACTTCCGGCATTCGTATCGGTTCTCCGGCAATCACCACCCGCGGTTTCAAGGAGGCTGAGGCCGAACAGGTCGCGCACCTGATCGCTGATGTGCTGGATAACCCAGAAAGTGCAGAAGTGATTGCCGCAGTTAAAGCCAAGGTGCATGCGTTGACGGCGAAATTTCCTGTTTACGGAGCATAAACGTTGAAATGCCCTTTCTGTGGTGCTGAGGATACCCAGGTCATTGACTCCCGTATCAATGACGAGGGTGATTCCATTCGTCGTCGTCGTCGCTGCGCTGCTTGTGACAAGCGCTTTACGACTTATGAGACGGCAGAATTGCATCTGCCGCAGGTAGTCAAACAAAATGGGACGCGCGAAGAGTTTAACCGTGAAAAGCTGCGTTTGTCCTTCACGCGTGCATTACATAAACGTCCAGTGCCGACCGAGTATGTGGATAAAGCGCTGGATCACATCATGCAGCGCATCTTGGCGCGTGGCGAGCGTGAGATGCCCGCCCGCGATCTGGGCGAGATGGTGATGCATGAGTTGAAAATGATGGACAAAGTGGCCTATATCCGCTTTGCCTCGGTGTATCGCAGTTTTTCAGATGTGGGCGACTTTAACGACGCAATTCGTGATTTGGACAACAGCAAGCCGGAAATTAAAAAATGACTGATGACCAAAACCCGAGCAAGTGGATCACCCGAGCTTCCATTGCGTTCGCGGCAATCACTTTAGCCATCACCATTATCTTTTTTGCCTGGTGGGTGATGAAAGAACCGATTATGTTCGGTAATGAAAAGTTCGATCAGGTGAAATGGATGCAACAGGCTGCGACCATCCAAACGGAATGTAAACGCGGTGACATGGCCTATGATCTGAAAAAGCATATTCTGGCACGTGGCGTTAGCCGTGAAGCGGTGATGGTGCTACTAGGTCGTCCGAGTCTGGAAGATAGCACAACAATAGAATATGACCTCGGCAAATGCATGCATGTTTATCATGCACTCCGCATCTATTTTGATGAAAACGACCGGCTGATCAACAGCCAGATTTCCTCCCATTAGCCCATGTTTACCGCTTACGACCATGCTTTGATGGCACATGCCTTGAGGCTGGCAGAGCAGGGCTTGTATACAACCACTCCCAATCCCCGCGTTGGCTGCGTTATTGCCAAAGACGGCGTCATCGTTGGACAGGGTGCGCATCTTAGAGCCGGTGAGCCCCATGCCGAAATTCACGCGCTGCGCGAAGCAGGCGAACAGGCTCACGGCGCTACGGTCTATGTGACACTGGAACCATGTAACCATCATGGCCGCACACCGCCATGCACAGATGCGCTGATTAACGCAGGCGTAGCTAAAGTGATTATCGCGATGCAGGATCCGAACCCGCTGGTCGCAGGCCAGGGGCTGGCGCGGCTTTCACAGCATGAGATAGAAACGCATGTTGGTTTGATGCAGGCGCAGGCCGAGGACTTGAATAAAGGCTTTATCTCGCGCATGACAAAAAATATGCCGTTCGTGCGCAGCAAAATCGCCAGTAGCCTGGATGGCAAGACGGCGCTGAATAACGGACAGAGCCAATGGATCACCAGCGATGCTGCGCGAGATGATGTGCAGCGCTGGCGCGCGCAAAGCTGTGCCATCATGACAGGCATAGGCACGGTGTTGGCTGACAATCCGACTATGAACGTGCGTGCATTGGATATTGGACGGCAACCATTGCGGGTGGTGGTGGATAGTCGGCTGCAGATCCCGCTGGATGCATATATCCTGAAGGATAGCGCCACTCTGATTGCATGTGCGCAGCAAAATCCTGAAAAGGCAGCGATGCTGGCAGATTTGGGTGTAGAGACAATCATGTTGCCAGACGAACAAGGTAAAGTATGTCTGAAATCGTTGTTAAGCCACCTTGCGAGCACGGAAATCAACGAGGTGATGGTAGAGGGTGGCGCTGGCCTGAACGGCGCATTGTTGCAACGAAAATTAATAGATGAACTATTGATATATCAGGCCCCAATTCTATTAGGACATCGTGCACAAGGCATGTTCGATTTTACCGAGCTGACTGATATGCTGCAAAAAACGCAGCTGCAAACCATAGAAACACGCCAGGTCGGCGTGGATACGCGCATTCGTGCCAAACTGCTTTATGTTGATTGATACCCACTGCCATCTGGACGCCGCAGAATTTGATGCGGACAGGCTTGATATTCTGAAGGCCGCGCAAGAAGCCGGGATGAATGCCATCGTTGTTCCTGGAGTGGAACGTTCTAATTTCCAAGCAGTGATCGATTTAGCCAAGTTGGCACCGCAAGTGCGTTTTGCGCTTGGCATCCACCCTATGTACGTGGAAAGCGCCAAGCCAAGTGATTTAATAGCCTTGGCACAGCTACTGGAGAATCAGTCCAGTTGTGTTGCCATCGGTGAGATAGGTCTGGATTACTATGTGACGCGCGCTAACAAGGAAACGCAGGAATATTTCTTTACTGAGCAGCTCAAACTCGCCCAGCGCTTGGATCTGCCTGTCATTCTGCATGTTCGTCGTGCGATAGACGATATTCTGAAGCATCTGCGCAAAATCCCGGTTCGCGGCGGCATCGCGCATGCATTCAATGGTAGTCGTCAGCAAGCAGATGCGTTTATCAGCTTAGGGTTTAAATTGGGGTTTGGCGGTGCAATCACATATCCGCGTGCGTTGAAGATTCGCGAACTGGCAGCGACATTACCAATTGAAGCGATGGTGTTGGAGACGGATGCGCCGGACATCCCTCCTGTTTGGCTGGGAGCTAAAGGCAGAAATAGCCCTCTGGAACTCAAGCAAATTGCGCAGAATCTGGCTGAGTTACGTGGCGAGAATTTGCAGCAACTCATTGATACAACGGGCAAAAATGCGCTAGAAGTTTTACCGAAACTAGCCGATTTATGCACATCGCTTAAAGTAATACATTAACTATACCTAGAAAACCCTTATACACCAAGGGGATATTGTAAGTTATTGATTATAAACAACATTTATTTAGATTATTTTTTGAACTTTTGTAAAAAAGCCTTATAAAATGGTATGTTACGAATTCGTGACAGTATAATCCACAAAGTTATCCACAGTTTCTGTGGATGTTTGCACTAATCAATTTCTTCTAGTATTGCAACAATTTTTTATACTGTTTTTTCATTTATTTTTTAATGGTGGCATGAAAGTAAACGGACGGCATTTCCGCACCATATGGGTGCAAAAAAACACCTGTCGGGTATGCGTTATAGACCAAACCAAACTACCGTTTGCGTTTGAGATTTTGACGTTGGATACCCCAATGCAAATGGCGCATGCGATACAAACCATGCAAGTGCGTGGTGCACCACTGATTGGCGCAGCAGCAGCCTATGGCATAGCACTTGCCAGCCTGCAAGCCAGTCATGATGCGCATTTTGAACACTCGAGCAAGATGCTCAAGGCCAGTCGACCGACCGCGGTGAACCTGGCATGGGCGGTGGATAGAATGTTAGACGTGCTTTTGCCGTTGCCGTCAGAAGCAAGGCAGGAAGCGGCCTGGCGCGAGGCAGAAAAGATTGCCGATGAGGATGTGGCGCAATGTCAGGCCATCGGGCAACACGGCTTGTCGCTGCTCAAGCAGCACTCACAAAATAAGACACTCAATATAATGACACATTGCAATGCGGGCTGGCTCGCCACCGTGGACCATGGCACTGCGCTTGCCCCTATATATGCCGCATACGATGCTGGTTTGGATATACATGTCTGGGTCAGCGAGACGCGCCCGCGCAACCAGGGCGCCAGCTTGACCGCCTGGGAGCTAGGGCAGCATGGCGTACCACACACCATCATTACCGATAATGCCGCAGGGCATCTGATGCCGCAAGGCCAGGTGGATATGGTGATTGTTGGGGCCGACCGCGTTACTCGAGTTGGTGATGTCTGCAACAAGATTGGGACATACTTGAAAGCGCTGGCTGCGCAAGATAATGGAATCCCCTTTTTTGCTGCAGTTCCCAGCCCGACCATAGACTGGGGTATTACTGCAACAGATATCGAGATAGAAGCGCGTAGCGCACAGGAAGTCACACATATGCTGGGTGTGGATGCGCATGACCAATTACAGACTGTGCGCATCATGCCGACTGGAAGTACGGCATTCAATCCGGCGTTCGATGTCACGCCAGCGCGACTGGTGACGGGTATCATCACAGAAAAAGGTGTATTTAGCCCTAATCAGCTAAAGGGGTTGCAACATGCATGAAGCTTTGCTGAGTATCGCACGCAAGCTATCTGAACTAGGCCTGAATAAAGGCACGTCAGGCAATTGCAGTGTCCGTTTCGATGAGGGGTTTCTGGTCACACCATCTGGTATGGCGGTACAGGAGATGACGCCGCGTGATATGGTGTATATGGATTTCAACGGCCAAGCGGAAAAAGGCAAAAAGCCTTCCAGCGAATGGAGATTTCATCGCGATATACTTAAGAACCGGCCGGATATGGGTGCGGTCATCCACACGCATAGCATGTTTGCAACAACCATGGCCTGCCTGCATAAAGAGATTCCACCATTCCATTATATGATTGCCGTAGCAGGAGGTGACACTATCCGTTGCGCGCCATACGCACTGTTCGGCACGCAAGCGTTGTCTGACCATGCCGTGAGCGCGTTACATGAACGCAAAGCGTGTTTGCTGGCGAATCATGGCATGATTGCACTGGGTAAGGACTTGGGCGATGCTCTGGCTGTGGCCGTGGAGGTGGAAAACCTATGCGAACAATACTGGCGCCTGCTGCAAATTACAGCTAATCCATCTTTGTTAAGCGAAGCGCAAATGTGCGAGGTGTTCCAGCAGTTCAAAGGCTATGGTAAATGGGCTGGCTAGCTTGCGTTTTCTGATGGTTTTTCTCTGGCCTTTCGTTGTGGTTGAGTCACCTTTACGGTAGAATTGATTCCCGTCTGCAATTATTCAAAAAGTCTTTTCCATGACCAAATATGTATTCGTAACGGGCGGGGTTGTTTCATCACTTGGAAAAGGCATCGCTGCTGCCAGTCTTGGCGCTATTCTTGAGTCCCGCTGCATTAAGGTGACCATGCTCAAGCTGGATCCGTATATCAATGTGGATCCTGGCACCATGTCGCCTTTCCAGCACGGCGAAGTGTTTGTGACCGACGATGGAGCGGAGACCGATCTGGATCTGGGGCATTATGAACGCTTCATTTCCCAGCGCATGGGTAAGCGCAATAACTTTACTACTGGTCAGGTCTATGAAAATGTCATTCGTAAGGAAAGGCGTGGCGAATACCTGGGCAAAACGGTGCAGGTGATTCCGCATATCACCGACGAAATCAAGGCCAAGATCAAGCGTGGCGCGGAGGGCGCAGACGTCGCGATTGTTGAGGTTGGCGGCACTGTAGGTGACATTGAATCGCTTCCATTCCTCGAAGCGATTCGTCAGATGGGTATTGAAGAAGGCAAGGGTAATACCTGCTATGTGCATCTAACCTTGTTGCCATGGATTCCTACCGCAGGTGAGCTGAAAACCAAACCTACGCAGCACTCTGTCAAAGAACTGCGCGAGATCGGTATCCAGCCCGATATCCTGCTGTGCCGGGCGGATCGCACGATCCAGGAAGATGACCGCCGCAAGATCGCGCTATTTACCAATGTGGCGTTCGAAGCAGTCATCAGCGCGATTGATAGTGATTCTATCTATAAAATCCCCGAACTGTTGCACGACCAGATGCTGGATGAGATTGTATGCCACAAACTGGGTGTGTTGGCGAAAGCCGCGGATTTGTCCGAGTGGAAGAGCATCACACATGCGCTGGCCAATCCGAAGCATTCGGTGAACATTGCTTTTGTCGGTAAATATGTGGACTTGACCGAGTCGTACAAATCACTTACAGAGGCCTTGATTCATGCGGGCGTCCACACTAAGTCCAAAGTCCATATCCACTATATCGATAGTGAGCAAATTGAAAAGGAAGGTACAGGTTCACTCAAAGCCATGGACGCTATTCTCATTCCTGGGGGCTTTGGCAAACGTGGTACGGAGGGCAAAATCGCTGCGATTGAATACGCACGCACGCACAAAGTGCCATATCTGGGTATTTGTTTAGGTATGCAGCTGGCAGTGATTGAATATGCGCGTCATGTGGCAGGCCTACAGGATGCGAACAGTACGGAATTCAACCCGGATGCGCCGCACAAGCTGATAGGCTTGATTGAGGAGTGGCAGGACGCTTCAGGCAAGGTCGAAAAACGCGACGAAAGCTCTGACTTGGGTGGCACTATGCGTCTTGGCGCACAAAGCTGTCCCATTGTGCCTGACACGCTGGCAGCCAGCATTTACGGGGCGCAGGTCAACGAGCGCCACCGTCACCGCTATGAGGTGAATAACCATTATGTGGAACAGTTGCAAAAAGCAGGCTTGGTGGTTTCCGCACGTACCAAAACCGAAAATCTGTGCGAGATGATTGAGTTGCCACAGGGTGTGCATCCTTGGTTCGTGGCATGTCAGTTCCACCCGGAGTTCACCTCCAATCCACGCACCGGCCATCCATTGTTCGAGGCCTATGTGAATGCTGCACTGAAATATAAAGAGGCGAAGAAATGAAATTATGTGGATTCGAAGTTGGTTTAGAACACCCGCTGTTCCTGATTGCCGGGCCATGCGTCATTGAATCCAGACAAATGGCACTGGATACTGCCGGGCAGTTAAAAGAAATCGCGGCGCGGGTAGGGGTGCCATTCATCTACAAATCTTCTTATGATAAGGCGAACCGTAGTTCGACCAAGACTTTTCGCGGCTTTGGCATGGAAGAAGGCTTAAAAGTTCTGGATGAGGTGCGTGCGCAAATCGGTGTGCCTGTGCTGACGGACGTGCATACAGAAGAACAGGTGCCGCATGTGGCCGCAGTGGTAGACGTGCTGCAAACCCCCGCGTTTCTTTGCCGCCAAACGGATTTTATCGTGGCTTGTGCAAAATCAGGCAAGCCTGTGAATATCAAAAAAGGCCAGTTCCTGGCGCCTTGGGATATGAAACAGGTCGTCAACAAAGCCAAAGAGGCCAATGATGGCGTGGATAACATCATGGTATGTGAGCGTGGTGCGTCGTTCGGTTACAATACACTGGTGTCGGATATGCGTGGTTTGGCGATCATGCGCGAAACGGGTTGTCCTGTGGTGTTTGATGCAACACACTCCGTACAGCAACCCGGTGGGCAGGGTGACAAAAGCGGCGGTCAACGCGAGTTTGTGCCTGTGCTGGCGCGCGCAGCAGTAGCCAGCGGAATTGCCGGGGTGTTCATGGAAACGCATCCGGACCCAAGCAAGGCATTATCGGATGGCCCAAATGCCTGGCCGCTAAATAAAATGGAAGATTTGTTACACGTATTGGTGGATTTGGATACACTAGTCAAAAAAGCTGGTTTTGCTGAGCAGAGCCTGTGAGTTAGCAGGTTAAATTTTGTAGAGAGGGAAGGAAGAGGTCATGAGTGCAATTGTAGATATTATCGCCCGCGAAATTCTGGATTCACGCGGAAATCCCACCGTTGAAGTAGATGTTCTGCTGGAGAGCGGCGTTATTGGCCGCGCAGCGGTTCCCTCCGGGGCTTCTACTGGTGCGAAGGAGGCTATGGAGCTGCGTGACGGCGACAAAGAGCGTTATCTGGGAAAAGGTGTATTGAACGCCGTGGAAAATGTGAATACCGAAATCACTGAGGCCATTATCGGTTTGGATTGCGAAGAGCAGAGTTTTATCGATAAAACCTTGATTGAGCTGGACGGTACAGAGAATAAAGACCGTTTGGGTGCGAACGCGATTCTGGGTGTTTCCATGGCATGCGCGCGTGCTGCCGCAGAAGAATCCGGCTTGCCGCTATATCGCTATCTGGGTGGTTCTGGCATGATGCAATTACCCACGCCAATGATGAATATCATCAACGGTGGCGCGCATGCGGATAACTCCGTGGATTTGCAAGAGTTCATGATCATTCCGGCTGGTTTGCCGACTTTCCGCGAGGCTTTGCGTGCTGGTGCTGAAGTGTTTCATGCATTGAAGAAAACATTGCATAAAAAAGGCCTGGCCACAACCGTGGGCGACGAAGGTGGCTTTGCACCTAACCTGCCTTCCAATGAATCCGCATTGCAGTTGATCATGGAATCTATTGAGGCTGCGGGTTACGAGGCAGGTAAGGATATCTACCTGGGTCTGGATTGTGCAAGTACCGAGTTCCATAAAGATGGCAAGTATCATCTGGAGTCCGAAGGGACTGCGCTGACCTCCGCACAATTTGCCGATTATCTGGCAACGCTGTGCGACAAATATCCAATCATTTCCATCGAAGACGGGATGGATGAATTTGACTGGGACGGCTGGGATATTCTCACCAAACGCTTGGGTAAAACCACGCAATTGGTGGGCGACGACCTGTTCGTGACCAACGCGAAAATCCTGCGCGAAGGCATCAAGCGCGGCGTGGCGAACTCCTGTCTGATCAAAGTAAACCAGATTGGTACATTGACAGAAACCTTCCAAACCATCGAAATGGCAAAACGCGCCAACTACACTGCGGTGGTGTCACATCGTTCCGGCGAGACAGAGGATACGACGATTGCCGATATTTCTGTGGCAACCAATGCCTTGCAAATCAAGACAGGTTCTTTGTGCCGTTCCGAGCGCGTGGCCAAGTATAACCAGCTGTTACGCATTGAAGAAGAGTTGGGTGATGCGACCAGTTATGCTGGTATCGCAGCGTTTTACCAGCTGTTCAAATAGTTGAAAGCACTTACCTTAATATTTGTTATCCTCATTGCTCTGCTGCAGTACCCGCTGTGGCTGGGCAAGGGGAGCTGGTTGCGTGTCTGGAACGTCAATCAGCAAATCGAAGAGCAGAAAAAACTCAATAAGACCTATCAACAGCGCAACGAAACGTTAGCTGCAGAAGTGCGTGACCTGAAACAGGGCAGCGCTGCTATCGAAGAACGTGCTCGCAGCGAATTGGGTATGGTGAAGGATGACGAGGTGTTCTACCAAGTGGTGGATCAGATTAAGGTCAAAGATTTGCCCCCTGCAAATCCTGCCGCAATATCATCGGTAGCTAAACCATCTGCAGTACATTAAGTGATGGATTATTCCGCCACTGTGTAGGGCAATACCTTAAAATCTAGCGGTACATTTTCCCAACATATTTTGCCGCTTGCTTGCGCTTCTAGGCGTAGCTCCGCCAATAGCAGGAAACCGCCTTCCAGATCAGGTGAGATACGGACGATCTGCCCGGCTTGGTTGCCTTGTGCGTCCAATAGCTTGTCCCCTGCAACAGGTTTGTTTTGGTCAGCGATACGCGCCAAAAATGTCCGACGTTTCACCGTGCCCAGATAATGCGTCCTGGCGACGATTTCTTGCCCTGTATAGCAGCCTTTTTTGTAGTTGATGGCATTCAGCGCATCCAGATTCAGCATCTGCGGCACAAACTGTTCCTGTGTTGCTGGATAGATTTCAGGGATCCCCGCCTGAATTTCCAGCCAGTCCCAGCAGGTTTTACCAACCGGCAGGCAACTTTTGACAAGCATATTCCATAACGTAATGGCGTTTTCGGTGCTGGCAAACACCTCAAAACGGCTGTGATTGGCGACAGCAGGTAGCTTTAGTACGGTGCAGTTTTCCAGTGTCAGCAGTTCAAAATCCTCCGAGGGCATTTTACCCAGGCTGGAAGCCAATAAGGACGCGGCTTCCGGGCCATCGATTCCGAATCTTACGATTTCTGAAGAGACATCCTTAATCTCGACCTTGCTGCGCAGCACGTACATCCGTAGGCGTTTGACGATGCTTTCTACCAAAGGCGCAGGCAATTGCAAGTGTAGATGGTTGGCATGCGCAAATGCGAGGAACAGGGCTAGCAGGCGACCTTTTGGGTTGCAGTATCCGGTGTAATGCGCATTGTTACCGGTCAATAATTTGATGTCGTTAGTGACTTGTCCTTGCAGAAAAGTCACCGCGTCTGCACCACTGATTTCCAGCAGACCAAGATGCGATAAGTCGCACAATACATTGCCGGAAGCTGTGGTTTTTAGTTCATTCGCAGCATCCCCGAAATGCTCAACGCCATTACCGTCCATCATGGCGCCTTGCGTTTGCAGATGTGCTTGCCAAATCTCATTGAGCATCGTATGTGTCCTTCAAAATCAAAACTTTGTCAGGGTGGCCCTGGCCGCTGCTTCATCCAATCCTTTACCAATGACGACGATGCGACTCACTGGCTCGTCTTCCTGCCAATCCTGCAGCAAGGTAGATGGGTAGGGCGTGAAGTGTACTGCATGAATCGCTATCGGGTGCGGCTGGTCGGTAACGTGCAGTATGCCTTTCAGCCGCAATAACTGCTCGCCAAAATTCTGGCAGAACTTCAGCAATACCGGCCGGAAGTCGCTCCATTTTATCGGGCTGGGCAAGGTTACTGTAAAACTATGGATGTCGTCCGTATGCAGCATCTGTGGAAGTGTACCTTTCCTCGCAGGCATACGCACAGGTGCGCGCAACCAGCGCTCGGGTTCGGCGCGCTGGCCGCTCGGGTCGAACAGGCCGACATCAATCAAAAAATCCGGCTCAATTTCGCCATGCAGCAATTTGTGCTGTGTCGCGCCGGGGTTGAGTTCGATGAGTTTCTCTTTTAGTTCAGCGATTTGTGTATCCGTGGCCAGGTCGGTCTTGGTAATGAGCAGCACATCCGCCACAGCCGCCTGTTTGCGTGCTTCGGTATGCGTGTCGATTTGCTGCGCGCCATACACTGCGTCTATCGTCACCACCACGGCATCTAATCTATATACCGATTCAATCACCGGCTCATTCAGCAGATTGCCCAGAATCGGTCCGGGGTCAGCCATGCCGGTGGTTTCGATAATCAGGCGGTTGAATTGGGGAATGGCTTGCATCGCTCGCTTAAAGAACAGGTCGCGCATGGTATCGGCGAGTTCATTGCTCATCGTGCAGCAGATACAGCCACTCTGCAGCAGCACAGTGTTATCCGCTACATAACTGCTCTCCACATTTTGCGCAAGAATATGATCCAGCCCGGTCTCGCCCAGTTCGTTGATGATGACAGCGGCATCTTTCATGCCGGGATGCGCGAGGAGCTTGTTGAGAAGCGTAGTTTTGCCAGAGCCTAAGAAACCGGTGAGAAGTGTAACGGGAATGCGTATATCCATTGCGCTATTTTATCAGGGCTTACACAAAGCAAGGTAAAATGATGCCTATGAATGTAATGTATGAAGAAGAAGGCAGTTTCAAGATTGCCAGCGTGATGAGCGAGGCGGAAAATACGCTGCAGGTGGAATCTGCCAGCGGCAAGCGCTCCAAGATCAAAGCCGCCAATGTGCTGATGAAGTTTGAGATGGCTCTTCAAGGCTTTATGGAAGCGGCAAGCAGCGAAGCGGATACGCTGGATACCGACTTTTTATGGGAAAGTTGCGGCTTGCTGGAAAGCGGCGAAGGCGAGTTCGGGTTTCAGGACCTGGCCGAAGCCTATTATGGCAATAAGCCCAGCGCGTTACAGCATGCAGCGATTGCCATCAAGTTGCATGGCGCGCCCATGTATTTTTACCGTAAGGGCAGGGGGCGTTACAAGGCCGCGCCAACGGACACGCTGAAAGCCGCGCTGGCCGGCATGGAGAAGAAGCGTCTGCAGGCCGAGCAGGTGGCGCAAATGGTGGCACAGCTGAAAGCGCATCAGCAGCCGGAGTCATTCAAACTCAAGCTGGAAGCCTTGCTGTACGCGCCGGACAAGAACACGCTGGAATGGAAAGCGCTGGATCAGGCCGCCACTGACCTCAAAAAACTGCATATCCAGCTGCTGGCGGATGTCGGCGCGATTCCATCAGTGCATGACTATCACCTGGGTGCTTTTCTGCGCGAATATTTCCCGGATGGCAGCGAATATCCAACTTTTGAACCTGTCGCCGCATTGCCCGAACTGCCGCTGGCGGATGTCGAAGCATTCAGCATCGACGACAGCACGACGACCGAGATTGATGATGCGCTTTCTGTTAAGCCTTTACCCAATGGCAATATGCAGGTAGGTGTTCATATCGCCGCGCCTGCATTGGGCATACAGCCAAATACGGCTTTGGATAAAGAGGTGATGCGGCGACTCTCAACCGTCTACATGCCCGGTCACAAGATCACCATGCTGTCTGAAGCAGTGATACGCCCTTTCAGCCTGGATGCGGGTGAGGTCAAGCCTGCGCTTTCGCTGTATCTGGAAGTCGCGCCGGATTTCAGCATCGTGTCGCAGCGAACCAGGCTGGAAAAAATCCATATTGCTGAGAATTTGCGCCACGATACGCTTGAACCTTATTTCAACGAACTTACGCTGGAAAGCGATAGCGGACACGCTTACTGGGGCAAGCTACTATATCTTTTCCGCTTTGCCGAGGCTTTGGAGAAAGCGCGGGGCAAGTATGACCCGAACCGTGCACCACAGATCGATTACAATTTTTATGTGGATGATGGCAAAGTGCGCATCGTCAATCGCCAGCGCGGCTCGCCCATGGATAAGCTGGTGGCGGAGCTGATGATAGCGGCCAATAGCCATTGGGGTGCGCTGCTGGTCGAACACAAACTACCCGGTATCTACCGTGCGCAGAATAATGGCAAGGTGTATATGACGCTCAAGGCTGAGCCGCATCAGGGCTTGGGTGTGGCGCAATATGCCTGGTGCACCTCGCCGCTGCGCCGGGCGGTGGATTTGATTAACCAGCGCCAGTTGATTGCCGCCGTGCAAAACGCCGAACCGGCTTATCCGGCGGGCAGTGGCGACATCGGTACCTATATGCGCAATTTCGACATTACCTATAACACCTACAATGATTTCCAGACCCGCATGGAACGCTACTGGTGCCTGCAATACCTGATTCAGGAAAACCTGTCAGAAATAGCCGCAACCGTCTGGCGCGAGAACCTGGTACGGCTGGATAACCTGCCGTACATGACCAAAGTCCCCAGTTTGCCTGAAACCAAAGCTGGCACACGCGTGCTGCTGGAGATCAAGCGTGTGGATACGCTGCTGATGGAACTGGAGTGCAAGTTCAAATCGGTGATTGAGGTGCAAACACAGGAAACCCATGTGAGTGAATTGGTGGAAGAAGAGGGTTTGGCCGATGTTTAGATTTGGCCGCAAATTGCATCGTACCGTGGCAGACGAGGAGAGCGTAGAAGTCGGTGAGGTGGATGGCGTGCGCTCGCTCTATCTTGGCTCCAGCACCATCCAGAGCTCGATGCGTCTGAAAACGCCCTATAGCCTGGAGCTGCCATACTCGCGCGCCATGATGCTGTTTCTGCTGTTTGCCAAACGCACGCAGGATGTGCTGGTACTGGGCCTGGGCGGCGGTTCGGTACCCAAATATATCCATCAATTTCTGCCGGAAATGAGCACGCGCGTGGTAGAGCTGAACCCGCAGGTGATCGCAATCGCGCGCAGCCACTTTTATCTGCCGGAAGACGATGCACGACTGCAGGTGATTCAGGGCGATGGCAAGCAATATCTGGAAGAGAATCCGCAAACCACTGGCATGCTGATGCTAGATATCTTTGATGGGCAAGGTATCCCGCCAGAGTTATACGCACAGGATTTTTTTGACACCTGTCGCGCCGCACTGAAGCCGGAAGGCATGATGGCGGTGAACCTGTGGGGCAGCGACAAGAATTTCGACATCTACCTGCAGCGCATCGAACAAAGCTTTGATAATCGCGTGCTGGTGATACCGACCGGTCGCCCGGGCAACATCGTGGTATTTGGTCTCAATAGGCCGCTGCATGAGGCGCGCTGGGAGATGATACGCGTAAGGGCGCGCGAACTGGACGCACAGTACGGGCTGGATTTCATGGGTTTGCTGGAGCGTTTGCGCGACCATAACCCGAATACGCCGCACCGAATATTATTGGAGTGATATGGAACTGAATTATTTTGCCACCTGCCCACGCGGGCTAGAAAGTTTGCTCGTGGCTGAGCTACAAGCAATACAGACCAAGCGTGTGCAGGCGACGGATGGTGGCGCCAGCTTTAGCGGTGACTTGGGTGTGTGCTATCGCGCCAACCTGCATTCGCGCGTCGCGACGCGCGTGCTGATGCAGGTCGGGCGTGGCAAATACGCGACCGAAGAAGAGATTTACCAAGGCACCCTCAAGCTGAATTGGCCGAATCTGTTCGATGTAAAGCACGCATTCATGGTGAAAGTGACTGGTGTGAAATGCCCGCTGAAAAGCCTGGAATTCGTCACGCTGCGCATCAAGGATGCAGTGTGCGACAAGTTTCGTCAGGCGGTGGGCAGCCGTCCGAACATCGACACGCGCACTCCGGCAGTGCGCATCCATGCCTATCTTACCGCGGACAGCTATACGCTTTATGTCGATACATCCGGCAATGCGCTGTATCAACGCGGCAACCGCAAATCCAGCATCGAAGCGCCTTTACGCGAGAACTTGGCCGCAGGCATTTTATTGCTTTCCGGCTGGAGGCCAGGCCAGGCACTGCTAGACCCGATGTGCGGCAGCGGTACGTTCGCACTGGAAGCCGCCATGATGGCGCTGGATATCGCGCCCGGCCTGAAACGTGATTTTGGGTTCCAGCATCTGAAAAACTTTGAATCGGATACCTGGAAGAAAATCAAAAATGCCGCGACAAAAGCGGTAAAGCCGAACAGCTTTCAGAAAATCTATGCCAGCGACAGTGATTTGCGTGCCGTACGCGTGACCAAGCAGAATTTATCCGAGGCCGGGTTGGGCGATGTGGTGCAGGTTTCACATCTGGATTTTATTGAAGCGCCTGCGCCGGCAGAAAGCGGCGTGTTGGTGGCCAACCCGCCTTATGGCGTGCGTATTGGCGAGGATGCTGATTTGGCAGCGCTTTACCCCAAAATGGGCGAGGCACTCAAGAAACGGTTTGCTGGCTGGAATGCATATTTCCTTACCAGCGATTTACGTCTGCCCAAACTGATGCGCCTAGCGCCAAGTAAGAAAACGCCATTGTTCAACGGCCCGCTGGAATGCCGCCTCTTTGAGATAAAAATGGTGGCAGGTAGCAATAGAAAGGATGCCAAGTGACTGATTCTCTGCAAGAACTAAGAACCCGCGTCAATAATTTTGCCGCCGAGCGTGATTGGGCGCAATTCCATACGCCAAAGAACCTTGCCATGGCGATGATTGTGGAGGCAGCAGAGTTAGTCGAGCAGTTTCAATGGGATACGCCGCAAGAAAGCACGCAACTGACACCAGAAAAGCGCGAAGCGGTGAGCCATGAACTGGCGGATACTTTCGTTTATCTGCTGCGCATCGCCGAAGTGCTGAACATCGATTTGATTCAGGCTGCGAATGAGAAAATCGACCTGAATGCCAAGAAATACCCGGTAGATAAGGTGCGTGGCAGCAATGCGAAATATACGGCTTATAAAGATTAGAGGAGCATCTGATGACCATCAACTCACCTGTGACGGATTTGCTGCAACAGCATGGCATGGCTTTTGACGTGGTGGAGATTCCGCTGAGCGAGGACAAGAAGCCGGTGCGCAGTCTGGAAGAATTGCTGACCGCTAAAGGGCTGGATCCGAAATCGGTGGTGCGCAGCGTGCTGTTTCGCGCGGAATCCGGCAAGTTCTGCATGCTGGCGGTAGCAGGTGGCGGGCGCGCCGATTGGGTACTTCTGCGTAACCATTTGAACGAACGGAAGCTGCGCATGGCAGAATATGACGAGGTGCCGGAGGCGACCGGTTATGTGGTGGGCGCGGTGCCGCCGATTGCGTTGCCAGCCGAAATCACGGTGCTGGTGGATGAGAGCGTAAAGGATTATGAAACGGTGGTGATTGGCAGCGGCGTGCTGGGATACGCACTGGCGCTGGAAGGTAGCGACTTACTGAAGTTGCTGGAGGGCGCAGACCACGGCAGCTTTGTGAAAGTGGAATGAATTTCTTACGTACGCGCACGTTCATTACTGAAACCATCGGCCTGGAAGCCGCATCCAGATTGCCTTTCAGGGCAGGTGTTTGGATAATGAAAGAAAGCGGATGTAAAAAAGCCGGCGTTTGCCGGCTTTTGCTGGGTGAGATACGCTTACAATACAGCTAAGGCAGCATCGTAATTCGGCTCGTTGGCGATCTCGCTGACCAGTTCGCTATGTAAAACTTTATTATTTTCATCCAGCACCACAACAGCGCGCGCAGTCAGGCCTGCCAGGCTGCTATCCTGGATGTTGACGCCGTAATCGTTGGCGAACTTAGCGGTGTTGCGGAAGGTGGACAAGCAGGTGACGTTCTCGATGCCTTCCGCGCCGCAGAAGCGGCTTTGCGCGAATGGCAAATCGGCCGAGATGCAAATCACTGCGGTGTTTCCCATGCCAGCAGCCTTTTGATTGAACGTGCGGACAGAGGTTGCGCAGGTTGGCGTATCGATGCTGGGGAAAATATTCAGCACTTTGCGTTTGCCGGCAAAGTTTTCCAGCGTCGTGGGGTTGCGTTTTGCGTCGGCCAGTTCAAAAGCGGGTGCGGTGCTGCCTTTTTGCGGCAGATTGCCGCCGATGTTGACGGGGTTGCCTTTCAGGGTGACTGTAGCCATTTCCTTCTCCTAATCTAAGTAAAAGTTGTGTTGTTTTGGGTTATTTCAGGGCGTTCAGCGCGGCCTGATAATTCGGTTCGTCTGCAATTTCCTGCACAAGTTCTACATGCTTGACGATATTGTTTTCGTCCAACACCACCACGGCACGCGCGCACAAGCCGGCGATGGGGCCGCTGGAAACCAATACGCCGTAATTGATCATGAAATCGCGGCCACGCATGGTAGATAGGTTCGTCACGTTTTCGATACCTTCAGCTGCACAGAAACGGCCTTGTGCAAAAGGCAAATCTGCCGAGATGTTCAGCACAACCACGTTGTCCATGCTGGTTGCATGCTGATTGAAAGTGCGTACCGATGTGGCGCAGGTTGGTGTGTCGATGCTGGGGAATATATTCAGAACCTTGAGTTTACCCGCAAAGTTATCCAGTGTGACATCCTGCAAGTCTTTGTCTACCAGCGTGAAATCTGGTGCTACGCTTCCGATTTTCGGTAAATCGCCGGTGACATTGGTGGCTTGGCCGCCGAGTTTGATGGCTGTGATGGCAGACATGACGCTTCTCCTCTGGTTGGTTTTTGATTCTTGTTGTTTGAGTACATCATAAAACAAAAAGCACCTGCGGAACAGGTGCTTTTTGATGAAGATTGGGTTAATTAAACGTTTTCGCTCAGATAGCCAATCGTCATGGTCTGATTATGTAATACACTGTCGTTGGTGTTGGGGCGCGGCGCCAATTCACCATATGAATAGAAGCCGGTGACACTGGTTTGTGAGCCCAGCACTTGCTGCACTTGGCGCACTTCATCTACCACTTGCTCAGCCATCACGCCTTTGCGGCCTACGCAGCTGACACACAGCGCCAGCCCGGCCTGGTTGGTTTTATGGGTTGGCAAACCTTCCAGCACGATATTGGCTGCGCCACCAGCACCTTCCACCAGGCGGTCGTGGTTGGATTGGCACAAACGCACAGTTTCGCCTTCTTCCACATTACCGGCAAATGTCAGGCTGTTGTCGGCAGAGTTGACTGCCAGCAAAGTGCGGATCTTTTCTACATCACGTTTCCCTTCTTCAATGACCGCCAGCGGGAACTTCAAACCCGTGCCCGGCAACCCTTTGGCAAACGCTTCGCCAATGTACATGCGATAAAGCGGTAACGCAGGCTTTCCATCCATCTCGTAAACCACGTTTTTGGTAGATTTGGTGATTTTGCGTGGTGGACCATACGGCTTCCATCCCCCCAGGGCGCCGCTGGAAGTGACCAGGGCGTTACCGTATAGGCCAATCGCAATGACTTGATTGTTCGCGATGGTATCGTTGAATAGCTGCAGCGTCTTTACAAACGCGCCGCCGTCACCCGCCAGGCCGCCTACGATGGGTACTTCGCCCAATATGCTCTGGAAGCCTTTCAGCAGCTCGGAACCGTTTACGTTTAAACCTTCTGAAATGACCAGTACGGTGCGCAGTCCATCTGCTTTCAATTGTCTAGCTAGCCCGGCGCCGGTATCAAACGAGCTTTGCATGCTGTTTACCGTGGTTTGCGCTGCACGTTGCGTGGTTCTTTCCCACTGTATGGCGGTAATTTGCAGGCTATCATCCTGTACGCCATCCGGGCCAATTTCACCGGAGGTCGTGCATCCAATGATTTGTGCTACGGGGTAACGTGCTTTAAGTGTGCTCTGCAGCTTGGCCTCGCCAAAGCGCTTGACGGAACCAAATACCAGAACAAGGTTTGCAGTAGCAAGGGGCGATGACCCTGACAGGCTACTTAATGCTTTTAGTGCACTGAGTGATTCTTGTCTAATTAACATGTTGGCATTCCCATTCAAATTAAATAACAGATATTTACATGTTGGTTCACATAATTATTTTGTTAATATAGTACAACAAACTTAAAGTGAATTATTACAAATATTATGTAAGTGTTGCAAATTATTTTAAAGAATGTAATATTTTGTTACGTGAAAATAAAAATAACTTCTAACACAAGCTTAAAATTTTGTTAATACAGTATATATGTATATGTGTCTGGTATAACGATATATTGATATAACTAAGGACTGTAAGTGGCGCAAGCGAATTTGGCTGGTATAAAGGTGATGGTGATTGATGACAGCAATACGATACGTCGTAGCGCTGAGATTTTTCTGAAGTCGGCGGGCTGTGAAGTAATACTTGCAGAGGACGGCTTTGATGCGTTGGCCAAGATTGCAGAGCAGCATCCTCAAGTAATTTTTGTAGACATCATGATGCCGCGTTTGGATGGCTATCAAACCTGTGCGCTGATTAAACGTAATGCCCGCTTCAAATCCACCCCCGTCATCATGTTGTCGAGCAAGGACGGTCTGTTTGACAGGGCGCGTGGACGCATGGCCGGATCGGATCAATACCTGACCAAGCCTTTTACGCATGATACGTTAATAGAAACTGTGACGGCTTACGCGAACAAATCTGAATGATTAGGGAGAAATAATTTAATGGCTATCAATAAAGTGTTGATTGTGGATGATTCCGCCACTGACAGAACGTATCTTACCGAACTATTGGAAAGCTCGGGGTTTCAGGTGATTTCACTGGAAAGCGGGGAGGCTTGTGTGGAAAAGGCCGCTTCTATCGCGCCGGACTTGGCAATCATTGACATTATCATGACGGGTTTATCTGGTTTTCAGACTGCGCGTGCTTTGTCCAAAGATCCCACCACTGCACATATTCCGGTGATTCTGTGTTCTGGCAAGTTGCAAGTGACTGATTTGAGCTGGGCCGAGAAAATGGGCGCTAAAGCCTGTTTGCAAAAACCAATCAAAAAAGAAGAGCTACAGGCAATCGTTGAAAAACTTTAACCACTCTATAATTGATTTGTGGGAGTTAAAAAATGGCTAAAGGCTCCAGTTTAAGGGAATACCAAAGTGGCATTATCGCCAGGCTGGAAGCAGTTAAGGCGGCGGGTGCCGAGGCTTCGCAAAGTTACCTGGGCGTGGTTATCGGTGATAAGCACGTGCTGGTCAACTTACGTGACGTGAGTGAGACTTTGCCGATTACCGAAATTCAGCCGGTGCCATTGGTTAAGCCATGGTTCCTTGGGGTGTCGAATGTGCGCGGAGTTTTGTATGCGATCAATGACTTGGCCAAAATGATGGGTGGTGTTTCAACCACATTGTCTTCCAATACGCGTTTGTTGTTGATGAATGACAATGTTGTGAGCAACGTGGCGTTTCTGGTGGATAGACTGGTAGGATTACGCAAACTGGATGACATGCAGTCAGCTAAAACGATGGTGGCAGATGAAACGTGCTTGAAATCGGGGACGTATGAGGATGCCGAAAAACGGCTTTGGTATGTGCTGGATAGTGATAAATTGGTGCGGTCAAGAGAGTTTTCTGCACCTTATTTAATTTGATAATGGTCAATTGGGTCGATAGCAACTTGATTGCTTAGATGAACTGAAGAGGGAATCAACATGGCGCTAGAGTTTTTGAAAAATATTTCGGACAAACTTACACAAATGCTCTCAAGGGGCGGTGGCGATAGCGGTGCAGCTAAGACCGGTACGCAGGTGATTTTGCCAATTGTGGGCTTGATCTTGTTTGCCGCATTGGCGTTTTACGTCATTAACCAAGTGCGCGTGAACGGGCCGGTATATACGCAAATTAAATCCAGTCAGGATCTTAGGGCGGATATTCTACCGCCTGCGTTATATGCTGTAGATGCATACGCGGCAGCTAACGAGGCGTATGTGGCCACAGCTGCGGGTGATAACGAGAAACGCGACAGAAAACTGCAAGAAGTCAAGAAGCTTGAGAAACAGTTTAAGGACCGGGCTGAATACTGGAAAGCGAGTCATTTTAACCAAACGATGAGCGGTTCTTTTCAGGCTGTAATTAAATCAAATGAAAACTTTTATCGTATCTTTGATAAAGACTATGAATCTGCAATCAAGCTGGGTGCCGGGGCGGCTGCGGCACCGTTGGGCGAGCTGACCAAGGCTTATGAGGTGAACAAGCAGACCGCGCTTGCAATGGTGCAGGAGGTAGAAAAGGCCTCTGCAGAAACCGAATCATCAAGTAGCAATCTGGTCAAACTGGCTTTGTTTGCATTAGCGGCTTTAGGTGCGCTGATCGCTTTTCTGGTGTATTTCTTTGGTAAAAAGCAAGCTGCGGCGATTGATACCGCGATGGCGACTTTGGAAAAGGATGGCCAGGATAACCAAATGGCGGTTCTCGATCTGCTGGACGAAATGGGTGACTTGGCGGATGGCGACTTGACCGTACGTGCACAGGTAAAAGAAAACATTACCGGGGCGATTGCTGACTCCATTAACTATACTATTGATAGCCTGCGGGACGTGGTGACGGAAATTAATCGCGCATCCGAGCAGGTGAACTCGGCAACCAATCAGGCACAGGAAACCTCGGTAGCGTTGCTGGCAGCTTCTGAGCGTCAATCTACACAGATTACTGAAACTACTAATGCGGTGAATAATATGACGCGCTCGATTCTGGAGGTGTCCAACAACGCAAACCAGGCAGCGCAGGTTGCACAACGTTCGCTGCAAGCGGCTTCGCAAGGGTCTCAGGCTGTGCAGAACACGATTGCAGGTATGAACGGTATTCGTGAACAAATTCAGGAGACTTCCAAACGGATTAAACGTCTGGGTGAAAGTTCTCAGGAGATTGGCGAGATCGTGGAACTGATTTCCGACATTACCGAGCAAACTAACATTCTGGCATTGAATGCGGCGATTCAGGCGGCTTCTGCCGGCGAAGCAGGACGCGGGTTTACCGTGGTTGCGGAGGAGGTGCAGCGCTTGGCGGAACGTTCATCCGAAGCGACCAAACAGATTGGCGCGATTGTGAAGACCATTCAGACCGACACGAATAGTGCGGTAGCCGCGATGGAAAAATCTACCGAGGGTGTAGTTGAAGGGGCGAAACTGTCTGACGAAGCGGGTAAGGCTTTGACCGAGATTGAGACCGTTTTCAACAATCTGGCGCGTTTGATTCAATCCATCTCTACCGCGACAGAAGCGCAAACACAAGTAGCTTCGCAGGTGACAAAAAACATGCAGCAAATTTTGGAGGTGACGACACAAACCACCGAAGGTACCAAACAGACTGCAGCTTCTATCGGTCAGCTGACTGCGCTGGCCGAAGAGTTGCGGGATTCAGTGACCGGGTTTAAATTGGCTTAGTATCAACTTGGTCGGTCTGACGATCATACGTTCAACCAACGCCTGTTTAGAGGTAAGGATTCGTGCCAGAAAATTTTGACATAGGCCCACTCACCTGGGTTAAAGATGAAATAAATCAAGCGCTTGACGCTGTACTGGAGGGTATTGGTGCGGCGCAACAGCAAGCGTATGACACCTCTGCTTTACGTTTCTCTAAGACTTATTTGTATCAAGTTAGCGGTGCACTGGATATGGTGGGACTGGAGGGTTGCAAACGGTTTTGCGATGAGTTGGAAAAGCTGGCGGGTAAGTTTGAGCAAAAAGAGATTGCTTTAACACCGGAATTGGCTGAACACTACGCTGCCGCGGTCAAATCCCTTAAGGCCTATATCCAGGATCTGTTAAATGGCTCAATGGATGTGCCATTACGTTTATACCCTTCTCTGAAACCACTTGTAGAAGCGCAAGGCGGCACGCTGGAAGAGAGCGAGTTGTTTTTTCCAGATACAACCAGCGGTGCGCCGAAGGATATTCCCAGCAGGCAACTGGACGACAGTGCGTATACGCAATACCTGATAGAACAACGTCTGGATTTCCAGAAGTCTTTGTTAAGCTGGTTGCAGCACAAGCAAAGCAGCGCAATCGAGCACATGAGCAGCGCGATGAGCAATGTTAGTCAAGTACAAAGGAAAAACAGTGACAAGACCTTGTGGTGGGCTGCGAGTGCTTTTACTGATGCGTTGGAAGACCCGGTAGTTGCCGATAACACAGGCGCGAGACGGTTGTGCAGGCGGCTGGACCAGGAGTTGCGTACCTTGGCCGAGGGTGTGCAAAAGCCGCATAGCACCCTATTAAGGGACGTGCTGTACTATGTTGCGATCAGCGGGCTAAAAAAGCCAAATATCACTCGGGTAAAGGAAGTGTTTGAACTGGATTGCCAGATTGATCAGCCTGGCTCTGGACCATTCAAGGCAATCAATATCGACGAAGCAGAGTTGACGAACGTTCAGCAACTGAAAACAGTGTTTGGCTCACTACATGAGATATGGGGCGAAGTTTCCAATGCCGTTGATTTTAGCAAAGTTTCCAGCGGAGAGATGCTTTCCAGCATACATGTGGATGATGTCTTGCTTACTCGAATGGCAGACATTTTGCAGCAACATGCGCCGATAGCAAAAAACCTCTCGCAAATGGTAGTTGCAGAGCTTTATCAGGCCATGCAACGTGCCACCCATGCCTTGCAGGCAGACACCGGCAAAATCAATCAGGCTTCACTGATCGAGATTGCGGCAGCTTTGCATTTGATGGCCGATGCATTAGCCCATTATCAGGCATTGGATGCAGATAAAACACAGCGTCTTAAGGCCGAGATTGCGCAGCTGGAAGCGGTTATAGCAGGGAACCTGGAGGATCAGATAGCACCGGAGCATTTGGCGTCTCTGGATAGCAATACAATAAAAGCGGTTGTATCCCAAATCAAAGAATCTTTGCGCGAAGTTGAGCAGGCGTTGGACACATTCTTCCGGAATCCTGCAGACAAGTCTTCTTTGCAGATGACATCCAAGCATACTAAACAGGTAACAAGTGTCTTTGATATGCTCAACCTGGCAATTCCAACCAGTATTGTGCAGGCATGTGAAAAATTCATTCATCATTTTCAGCAAGATGGTTATCGAGCGCAAACTCCACAATTCGAACTGGTGGCGGAAAGTCTCAGCATGGTGGGATATTTTGCTGATGAGTTGCCTAAGCCAAGGACAGAATCCACGGAAGCGCTAGCAGATGCGCTAATACGCTTGAATACGGCACTGGAAGAAATATCGGCCGACAAGGAAATGGCGCCTGAAATGAAGCCATTAACAAAAGCTCCAGAACAGATGTCGGCCCAGCAGGTCACGACTGTCACTGACCGGGCACATGATGATGAGCTACTGGATATTTATCTGACCGAGTCCGAAGAAGTCTTGGCGCATATCGCGCAGAACCTGCAGGCGTTACGCGTGAATCCAACTGACCATGATGCCTTGACGGAAGTACGCCGCAGCTATCATACATTGAAAGGCAGTGGTCGCACTGTAGGCTTGGCGGCGCTGGGCGAGTTGGCAGGCAAAGTGGAGTATTTCCTTAACGGCATTTTGGATAAAAAGACTAGTTTGCAAGCCGGGCAGATTGCGGGTATTGAACAGATTACGGCAGCATTTGCCAGCTGGGGAGCTACATTGCGTGCTCAGCGTCACGTGGATGTTTCCCAGGCTTACTGGATGACAAAGATTGCCGAACTGTCTGATGTCGCTGGAACGGCTGACCGGACAGAGGCTGCTTCTGCCAAAGGTGTACCAGCTAAAACCGCCAGAACGAAAGCTGCTAAGGCCAAACCGAAAGAGGAACCCTATGTGCTGGTTGGAGGCACACGCAAACTGGCGCGCGCCTTGTACGAGATTTTCATCAATGAAAGCATGCAGAATGTCACCAAGCTGGAACAGGATGTTGCCAAGCTGAAGCAAGCAGAAGTGGAAGCGCCAAGCCAGCAGGCAAAACAGGCGGTACATACGCTGGCCAGCAACGCCCTGGCAACCGGATTCACCCCTTTGGGGGAGCTTGGCCGTGCATTGGAAGCCTGGTTAGATGAAGCCAAAGCCTGGACACCCAAGCAAACTGAGCTATACGATAGCGCGGTTCAAGCGATTTCTGCGATGTGGCAAAAAGTCTCCGAGCTTAAGAACCCACGCGCGGCACGTGCTTTGATTAAGGTGCTGAAAGAAGCGACAGAGGCAGCCAGGGTGTATCAAGAACCTGGCAAAGATACAATGCTGGTGGAAGAGCTGGACATGGAGGCATTTGACCGTGTGCTTGAGAGCGCTTTGAAAGGGCAAGCAGCGCCGGTTGAGCGTCACGAAGAGACCGAACATGTAGGGGCTATAGAGATTAAATTGGCTACAGGCGCCAAATCGCTCTCGCTGGATAGGTCACAGGTCGATAATGAAGTTTTGACCATGTTTGTGGAAGAGGCTCAGGAACTGGTGCCGGAAATCGGTGTTGAACTGAGATCATGGCGTGCCAACCCGCGAGAGAATATATACCCCGAGGCGTTGCAGCGCTCGTTGCACACGTTGAAGGGCAGTGCACGGATGGCAGGGCAGAAAGCGCTTGGTGATTTGATTCACGAACTGGAAGACAAGGTGCTACGTGCGCAGAAACGCCAGCCGACATCAGACGACTTTACAGCGATGTTTGAAGAGTTTGACCAGATTGGCAGCGTGTTCGAGGAAAGCAAAGAACAAGCACCTCAAGAGGTGGTGAAAAAGCCAGCTTCAGATGACACTTTATCCACTGCACGTGCGGTTGATAGAAAGGCGCAATTCTTGCGCATGCGTGCAGATGCGCTTGATCGCATGATTAATGAGGCTGGTGAGGTTTCCATTATTCGCTCTCGCATGGACAGGGAGGTGTTGGGGTTCAAACAGTCTTCCAATGATTTGACCGAGAGTTTGACGCGCTTGCGCGGCTATTTGCGTGAATTGGAGATCGAGGCTGAAACCCAGATGCAGTCACGCATGAGCACTCTGCAAGAGACACATCAGGAGTTCGATCCGCTGGAGTTTGACCGATTTACGCGCCTGCAAGAGCTGACTCGCATGATTGCCGAAAGCGTCAACGACGTGTCAGCTATTCAGCAAAGTATTTTGCAATCGGTGGACCAGACCGAGGCTGCGTTGCAGCAGCAAAATCGCATGAACCGCGATTTGCAGCAAGGCTTGCTTGGCGTGCGTATGTTGCCATTCAAGCAGATCAGCGAACGTTTGCAGCGGATTGTCAGACAAACAGCCCGGGAGCTGAAAAAGTCTGCAGATCTGGAAATCATTGGAGAGTCAACTGAAATCGACCGCAGTATGCTGGATAAGCTCAGTGCCCCTTTGGAGCATTTGCTGCGTAATGCAGTCGCGCATGGCATTGAGGCTCCTGCAGAACGGCGCAAACGCAATAAGCCTGAGACAGGTACGATCAAATTACAGGTACAACAGCAAAACGACGAAATCAGTATCACTGTTGCTGATGATGGTGACGGTGTTAATCTGGAAAAGGTCAAAGAAAAGGCGATTCAAAATCAACTGATTGCGGAAGACGCTCAACCGAGCGAGCAAGCCTTGTTGGCAGTGATTTTTGAGCCTGGCTTTAGTACGGCTGAAGAAACCTCCCAGATTGCAGGCCGCGGCGTGGGGCTCGACGTGGTCCGGAATGAAATCAGCGCTTTGGGCGGCCGGGTTGATCTGGCGAGCGAGTTAGGGAAAGGCGCATTGTTCGATATTCACCTGCCAGTGACTTTGTCCGTGGCACAAGTGTTGATGGTACGCTCTGGACAGAGTCAGTTTGCGTTGCCTGTTGCCATGATCGAGCATGCGCAAAAAATCAAGCGCACAGATTTGATTGAGGCTTACAAACAGGGACAAATCCAATGGGCAGATAAGCAATATCCGCTGCATTATTTGTCTAAACTTCTGGATCATCAAGAACATCAACCAGAAGACCACCCATATGTGTCCGTGCTATTGCTGCGTAGCGGAACATATCACCTAGCTTTGCACGTAGACGAGGTGATAGGCAACCAAGAGGTGGTAATGAAGCCGATTGGCCCACAACTTGCCAGGGTGCCTGGTATCGTTGGCGCGACCGTGTCAGGGGATGGACAGATAGTGTTGATTATCAACCCTGTGCAGATCGCCAACCGTGAAATTCTGTCTGTCGGCAGTGTGGTAGTGAAAACCAAAAAAGAGGAGATGCAGCAGGAAACTAGCAAATTACGCGCATTGGTGGTGGATGACTCATTGACGATGCGCAAGGTTCTGGGACGGTCTTTGGAGAGGGCAGGGTTTGAAGTATTGGTGGCTAAGGATGGGATGGATGCGATGCAGTTGTTGCAAGATACGACACCAGATGTCATCTTGACTGATATCGAGATGCCACGCATGGATGGCTTTGGTTTGTCGCGGAACATTCGGGATGATGTGCGTACGGCGAAAACACCTCTGATCATGATCAGTTCCCGTACCGCGGATAAGCACCAAAACGCGGCACGCGAGATTGGTGTAGATGCCTTCTTTGGAAAGCCAGTGCATGACGAAGATCTTATCAATAAAATCAATGAGTTGATTGCCACAAGAAGAACAGGATATTAGATTAGGGTTGTGCAAGCTGAAAAGGCCGCTATTTTTTAGCGGCTTTTTTGTTTTTTGGCACGCATTTTATTTCTGTACGAGTAAAATACAGCCTATGGAAGCATCTCCCGAAGTCACCTACCAACCACCCAAGTTTGTGCACCTGCGTTGCCACAGTGAGTATTCCATTCTGGATGGTATTGTACGTGTGGATGATTACGTGGCTGCGGCCCAAGCGGATGCCATGCCTGCGCTGGCATTGACTGACTTGAATAACCTGTTTGGAGCAATCAAGTTCTATAAGGCTGCGCGCAACAAGGGTATTAAGCCAGTAATCGGTTGCGATGTATGGCTGGAAAATGCTCATAAGCGTGAACAACCGTATCGTGCTTTGCTGCTGGTGCAAAACGATGCTGGGTATCGTTTGCTGAGCGAGTTGCTAAGCCGGGCGTATCTTAAAAACCAGCACCAAGGACGAGCCGAGATCAAAGCTGAGTGGTTGCAAAGCAACAGCCATGGTTTGCTCATGTTGATAGGCGGCACCAACAGCGAGTTCCAGCTGGCCTTAAGCCAGGATAACTTGGCATTGGCCGAGAAGACCGCAGCATTCTGGTCAAGTGTTTTCCCCAATCGTTTATATATTGAAATTCAGCGTGCGGCAGCACCGCAAGCGCAGTCGCGGCAGGAGTATCAGCTAGCGATGGCGTTGCAGATTGCTGCCAAGTTCGATCTGCCTGTGGTTGCTACGCAACCCGTACAGTTTATTTCGCCTGACGATTTCAAGGCGCATGAGGCGCGTGTATGTATCGCAGAAGGATATATGTTGGCTGATACACGCCGACCTAAAAACTTTAACGAAGAACAGTATTTTAAAACGCAGGCGCAAATGCAGGCGCTATTTGCCGATATACCTGAAGCGCTGCAGAATAGCGTGGAAATCGCCAAGCGTTGCAATCTGACGCTGGCGCTTGGCAAAAATTATCTGCCAGACTTTCCTACGCCAAATCAGGAAAGTTTGAATGATTATCTGATCTTCCAGTCCCAGGCGGGCTTGGCGGACAGATTGGTGGAGTTATATACCGACGAGAATAAGCGCGCCGAGAAGATGCCGGAGTATGAAAAACGTTTGGCGTTTGAATGTCAGATTATCAATCAAATGGGCTTTGCCGGCTATTTCCTGATTGTGGCAGACTTTATCAACTGGGCCAAAAACCATGGTGTGCCTGTTGGCCCAGGTCGCGGCTCCGGTGCAGGCTCGCTGGTAGCATATAGTTTGCGTATTACTGATCTGGATCCGCTACGCTATAACTTGCTGTTCGAACGTTTTCTGAATCCGGAACGTGTTTCCATGCCCGACTTCGATATTGACTTCTGTCAGGAAGGGCGCGATCGGGTTATCGATTACGTTAAACAGAAATATGGTTTGGGTAGTGTCTCGCAAATCGCCACTTTCGGTACCATGGCTGCCAAAGCGGTGATTCGTGATGTAGGGCGAGTGCTGGACTTGCCATTCAATTTTGTAGATGGCATTGCGAAGTTAGTGCCGATGGAGTTGGGTATCACCCTGCAGGGGGCTCTGGAAAAAGAGCCGCAACTGCAAGAACGGCGTGAAAAAGAGGAAGAAGTCGCAGAACTGTTGGAACTCGCGTTGCGTCTGGAAGGACTGGTACGTAATGTCGGCATGCACGCGGGCGGCGTGCTGATTGCACCGGGCAAGATTTCCGATTTTTCTCCAATTTATTGCCAAGCCGATGGCGGCAGCTTGGTGAGTCAATACGACAAGGACGACGTAGAGGCTGTCGGTTTGGTCAAGTTTGACTTTTTGGGTTTGCGTACGTTGACGATTCTGGCTATGGCGATAGAAAACGCCAATAAGCAGCGTGCCCAGGAGGCGCTTCCCGCCTTGGTTTTGGAGGCATTGCCTTTGGATGACAAAGCGACTTTTGAGTTATTGAAAAAATCCAATACTACCGCAGTGTTCCAGTTGGAATCGCGCGGAATGAAAGACATGCTCAAGCAGGCGAAGCCGGATTGCTTCGAGGATATTATCGCGCTCGTCGCTTTGTATCGCCCGGGCCCAATGGATTTGATCCCGGATTTTTGTCGTCGTAAGCATGGCAAACAGCGTGTCGAGTATCCACACCCGGCCACCGAATCAATTTTGAAAGAGACCTACGGCATTGCGGTGTATCAGGAACAGGTGATGCAGATTGCGCAGGTCGTCGCTGGATATAGTCTGGGTGGCGCAGATTTGCTGCGTCGTGCCATGGGTAAGAAAAAGCCGGAAGAAATGGTAGCGCAGCGTGCGATATTTAATGAAGGTGCTGCCAAGAATGGCCTGACTGAGCGGCAATCGAATGAGTTGTTTAATTTGCTGGAAAAGTTTGCCGGTTATGGTTTCAACAAATCTCACGCGGCGGCTTATGCCTTGGTGAGCTATCAAACAGCGTATCTTAAAACCCACTATCCTGCAGCTTTTTTGGCCGCTACCATGTCTGCGGACATGAACAATACCGACAATGTACATTTATTCTTTGATGATTGTGAACAAAACGGCATAGAAGTGTTGCCGCCTGATGTAAACCAAAGCGATTTTCGTTTCAAACCATTGAATAATAACCAGGTTTTGTATGGACTGGGCGCAATTAAAGGTACGGGCCTGGCGGCAATTGAGCTGATTGAGGCAGCGCGGGCAGGGGGTGGACCGTTTAAAGATTTGTTTGATTTTTGCGCGCGACTGGATTTGCGTAAAGTGAATCGACGCGTGATTGAATCGCTGATACGTGCCGGTGCGTTTGATAAGCTGGAACCGAACCGTGCTGCATTGCTAGCTGGTGTGAGTCTAGCGATTTCAGCGGCAGAGCAAAGCAACAGCCAAGCTGGGCAAAACTGCTTGTTTGGTGATGTGGCGGCACCGCAACATCGTTTGTCGGATGTGCCAGCATGGTCGCAAGAACAGACCTTGCAGGAAGAAAAAACCGCACTGGGTTTTTATATGAGCGGCCACCCCTTCCTGACGCATAAAGCCAGCTTGGCGGCGTTTATCAAAGGCTCGCTGGCAGATCTGGTGCCGCAGGAGCAGCCCAAACTGATCGCCGGTGTCGTGATGGGTGTACGTATCCGCATGACGCAGCGCGGCAAAATGGCGATTGTGTCGCTGGATGACGCAGTAGCGCGGGTAGAGGTGGTAGTGGGTGCTGAGTTGCTGATGCAATCCGGTAACCTGATTAAAGAGGACCAGTTATTGGTGATTGAAGGACGCATCAGCCATGATGATTTTACTGATGGTATTCGCGTCAGCGCACGCAAGATATATGATTTGGCTGGTGCGCGTAGCCAATATGCTAGCCTGTTGAAAATTGCCTGTAACGGTCAGTCAGATGCAGCAAAGTTGAGTATGATTTTGCAACCCTATCGTTTAAGCGTGAGTGAAGTAAAGCGCTGCCCTGTCAAAGTGGAATACCATAATGCACATGGGCATGTGAGCCTGATGTTAGGAGATGACTGGCGAGTAGCACTGCATGACGATTTAATCGCACAATTAGAGTGCTGGCTTTCAAAAGATAATGTGAAAATCATTTATAATTAACGCGTTTTATTAAGGTTATCTTTGCATGAAAATTAGCTATTTAGAGTTTGAACAATCCATTGCTGAGCTAGAGAAGCGAATCGAAGCCTTGCAGGTTTCGCACGACGAACATGATGCGCTGGATATTAGTAAGGAACTTGACCAGCTGCAAAAGAAAAATAAGAAACTGTTAGAAGACACCTACCGCGATTTGACCGCTTGGCAAATCTCACAAGTTGCACGCCATCCGCAGCGTCCTTACACATTGGATTATATCCAGGCACTCTTTACCGATTTTAATGAATTGCATGGTGACCGTCTGTATGCCGACGATCCGGCTATCGTGGGCGGTATTGCGCGTTTTGATGGTATTCCGGTCATGGTGATAGGTCAACAAAAAGGGCGCGATGTGAAAGAGCGGCAATATCGCAATTTCGGCATGCCCCGGCCTGAAGGCTATCGCAAAGCCTTGCGTTTATACCGCCTGGCTGAGAAATTTAACCTGCCCATCATTACATTGATTGATACCCCGGGGGCATACCCAGGTATTGGTGCGGAAGAGCGTGGTCAGAGTGAAGCGATTGCCAGGAACCTGTATGTGATGAGCGAACTGAAAACGCCTATCATCGGCGTGATTATCGGGGAGGGCGGTTCCGGTGGAGCGCTGGCGCTGGGCGTGGTGGATCAATTGCTGATGTTGCAATATGCGACTTATTCTGTCATTTCCCCTGAAGGTTGCGCCAGTATTTTATGGAAGAGTGCCAGCAAAGCAGCTGAAGCGGCGGAGACGCTGGCGATTACTGCACCACGCTTGAAAGAATTGGGCCTGATTGATGAAATTGTCGCCGAACCTTTAGGTGGGGCACACCGCGACCCTCAAGCCATGATGAAAACGTTGCGTGAATCACTTAAGACGCAACTGACCCAGTTGCAAAAGCGTAAGGTGACTCAATTGCTGGCAACCCGCTACGATCGCCTGATGGGTTATGGCAAATTCAAAGAAGTCTCGACCAAGTAAATCTTGCCCGGTACTGCTGGAAGTCGAGCAGCAGCTTAAAGCGCTAGGCCTTAACCCTTCCTCAAAGTTGTTGCTTGGCTTCAGCGGCGGCCTGGATTCAAGTGTATTACTGCAAGTACTACACCAACTGAATCAATCTATCCCATTTCAATTAACTGCGATGCATGTGCATCATGGTTTAAGTCCGCATGCAGATGACTGGGCGAACTTTTGTCGAGAAGTTTGCGCACAAATGTCTGTACCATTTCTGTTGGAGAAAGTGCATGTTGATGTAGCAAGCGGGTTGGGAACTGAGGCTGCCGCCAGAGAGGTCAGATATCGCGCCTTACATGGGACACAAACTGACTGGCTGTGTCTGGCACAACATAAGGATGACCAAGCGGAGACATTGCTCATGCAACTGGCACGCGGGGCTGGCGTCAAAGGGTTATCTGGCATGGCGCCAGTTGACGCCACCAGGAAAATAATACGGCCATTGCTCAATTTAGGTCGTGACCAACTGCATGCTTATGCAGACCAGCACAAGCTCCGTTGGGTGGAAGATGAAAGTAACGTCAATACAGCATTTGATCGTAATTGGTGGCGTGTAGAGGTGCTACCGTTATTGAAGAAGCGCTATCCTGCCATTGTTGAAACATTATCGCGCAGTGCCCGCCATCTGGCGGAAACGAACATTCTGCTGGATGATTTGGCCAGGCTGGATGCCACAAATTGTATCGTAGAGCAACGTATGGATTTGGCAAGATTTGCTGCGCTGAGTGAAGTGCGTCAACGCAATTTATTACGCGGGTGGCTGATGCAGCGTCGTGTTCAGCTCCCCAGTGAAGCACGTCTGCAACAGGCTTGCCGGCAAATGGCCTGTGCTGGCCTTGCAAAAGCTATCCATGTCACGGTTAGCGCCGATATGGAAATACGTAGTTATCGAGGAGGTGCATATCTGCTTGAGTCCAGGCGCCAGCAACGTGTGTCATCGGGCGAAAGGTGCTGGCATGGGGAATCCGTTATTCGGCTGCAAGATGGCTCCAGCTTGGTTTTTGATCAGGTTATGGGTAGTGGTATTGCGCTCAGGCACTTGAATCAGCCACTCAATATTGGCTATCGGCGTGGCGGCGAGAGAATCTGCCTGGAAGAAAATCGACCGACCAGGAGTTTGAAAACCTGGCTGCAAATGCATGATATACCACCTTGGCAGCGAAAAAACATTCCACTGCTATACCTGAATAACACTCTAGCGGCCATTCCCAATCTGGGTTGTGCAATACGCTATAGCGCTGATATGAATGAGCCAGGTTTGGTCGTTTCTTGGAAACCGGCTTAGATGTGGATGTATACAGCCATAATAATTGGTTGTATTCAGCCATATTCTACATTAGAATCTTGATGTTTCTTGTCAAAAATTTATAACTATCTGTTTTAAAACAGGATTATTTTATTAACAAATCTGGAATGCTTCTTGCGATATTCTAAAGATTTTAAGCCTATAGAATTGGCTAGTTACACAAATGTCAAAGGGAGCATTTCGCAATGATGAACGCATTACAACCTAAAATTATTACTTTGGCCATATTGTCTGCATACACTTTTCCTGAGATTGCGCTTGCAGAAAACAAAGCAGAAGCGTTAGAAACTGGCAAGATCGAGGTGATTTCGACTACACCATTGCCAGGAATCGGTACCACAATAGACCAAGTGCCATCCAACGTGCAATCAGCTAATAGCAAAGAAATTAGCAAGCAGCATACATTGGAGCTTTCGGATTACATCAACAATAATCTAGGCAGCGTCACAGTGACAGAAGGGCAAAGCAATCCCTATATGGCTGATGTGAATTATCGCGGTTTTACCGCCTCCCCCTTGGCGGGCGCGCCACAAGGGTTGTCAGTGTTTCAGGATGGGGTGCGTATTAACGAGCCGTTTGGGGATACCGTCAACTGGGGCTTGATTCCGCAAAGTGCGATTTCCAGCATCAATTTTATGCCAGGGTCTAATCCGGTATTCGGATTGAATACATTAGGTGGCGCGCTATCTGTGAATACCAAAAGCGGTTCTCAATATCCAGGACTTGTAGCTGAAGTAATGGCAGGTTCTTGGGCGCGTCGTGGATTTAACGCAAGTTATGGCGGTGCCAATGGTAATTTGGACTACTTTGTCACCGGTAATTTCTCTAAAGAAAATGGCTGGCGCGATCATTCTCCGAGTGAAATCAACCAATTGTTTGGCAAAGTGGGCTGGCAAGATGAGACTAGCGATTTGGATTTAAGCGTCACGTTGGCGCATAACAATCTGCAAGGAGTGCAAGCGCTGCCAAAAAGCTGGTTGAATAAACCGGAAGAGGCATATACCTACCCAGACAAGGTAGGTAACCGCATGGAAATGGTGAGCTTGAAAGGTAGCCATTTTTTGAACGATGATAACTTATTAGGCGCTAATATTTATGTGCGTAATAGCCGCATTAATAATTTTGCAAGCAATACCAATGATTGTTATGCCAGCGTAGAAACAGGGCTTGGTGAGGCTTGTGAATTTACTGATACTACAAATCAGGGCTCAAATGAGCAATCTGCTACACGCCAGTTTGGTTATGGTTTTGCGGCGCAGTATTCTTACTTGGGCGCGATAATGCAGCATAAAAACCAGTTTACCGCTGGATTAAGCGCAGATTTGGGCCGTACCAAATACAAAACCGAAGAACAGACGACGGATTTCACACCTGATCGGGGCGCTGTAGCAACGGGGGATTTTGAAGAAGAAACCAATATCACCACGCACAACAAGTACTATGGCTTGTATGCGACAGATTTGTTCTCCATCAATGACAAATTGCATTTGACATTATCCGGCCGCTACAACTATGTGCAAGTGCGTATTAAAGACCACATGGAAGCGGATCCGAATACCGGAAAATTCGTTTCCGGAGATGAAGATCATATCAAACATACGTTCAATCGCTTTAACCCTGCGGTTGGCTTAAATTACAACGTCAATCAAGCTTTGGGTTTCTATGGTAGTTATAACGAAGGGATGCGCGCACCGACGCCTACCGAGCTAAGCTGCGCAGACCCTGCAACCCCATGCCGGTTGCCTACAGACTTTTTGGCCGACCCAGTCTTGAAGCCAGTGATCTCCAAAACGTTTGAATTGGGTGCACGCGGCAAGCTTGACAATGATCTGCACTGGACAGCAGCAGTCTTCCACAGCAAATTGAAAGATGACATTCAGTTCATCAGCAGTGGCAATAGCTTCAACCTAGGTTACTTCGATAATGTTGGAGATACCCAGCGCCAAGGAGTTGAATTTGGCTTAGGGGGTAGATTGGATAAATTGAGTTTTTCTGCCAATTACCAGTTCCTGCGCGCGACTTATCGTTCGGATGTACAGTTTCATAACGAGGCGAACTCCAGCGCAGATGCAGATGGTAACTATACTGCAAAATCTGGTGATTATTTACCTAACATTCCAAAGCATGCGCTTAAGCTGCGTGCTGCTTATGACTTTACCCCAGACTTTACGGTAGGATTGAACATGGTGGCCAATACCAGTGTGTATGCGCGTGGGGATGAAAACAACAAGGATGAAAATGGTAAGGTGGCAGGCTATGCGGTCTTCAATCTGGATGCCAATTGGCGCGTCAACTCAAACTGGACTGCGTTTGCTAAAGTGAACAACCTGTTTGATAAAGATTACTCAACCATGGGTATTTTAGGGACAAATGCGTTCAATACAGCGGATAAGAGCTTTAACACTAACCCGGCTGATTGGGCATCCGAGCAGTTCCAATCCCCAGGTGCGCCTTTGGCTGGCTGGATCGGCTTGCGCTATGAGTTCGGAACGAATAAAAAATCCGCACAATCTATTGATAACGACTAGAAGAGGACGCTTTGATCGCGCAATTACAATCCAGCCACACACAATCGCATTTGGACGATTCAGTACGTGTGTTGATTGTAGAGGATGAGACTTTGTTTGCGCGCGCGGTTTGCAAGCAGCTTGTCAAAGCTGGCTTTGAATGCGAGCAGGTAGAAAATCTAGAGGGTGCCAGGGCAGCATTAAAGCAGTTCAATCCTGACATTGTGCTACTGGATATGCGTCTACCGGATGGTAATGGTATGGATATCTTGCCCGAGTTTGTCGCTATGGGGATTGCAACGATTGTCATGACAGCTCACGGCGATGTGGGAGATGCAGTAACCGCAATGAAACTGGGGGCGGTGGATTTCCTCAAAAAGCCGCTGGATTTAGAAGAGTTGCTACTGATAGTACAGAAAAATTGTAAAACTGCTGAACTACAGACTAGCCTGGATTATTCACGGCAACGCAATGCACATGCGGTAGATGGGGCGGAACTGCTGGGTGACAGTCCAGCCATGCAGAGTGTTCGAATGCAAATTGAGCGCATCGCACAATTGGGAGGGTTAAACGATGCGATCCCACCTACCGTTTTGATTACTGGTGAAACAGGGACTGGCAAGGATGTTGCAGCGCGTTTGCTGCACCTGTCTTGCGCGAACCGCGATAGGCCATTCGTGCATGTGGATTGTGCTTCTTTGCCTGCTGAACTCATAGAAAGCGAGCTGTTCGGGCATGAAAAGGGTGCATTCACTAATGCGGTCGGCACCCGTCCGGGACTGATTGAAGCTGCAGAGGATGGCACACTGTTTTTGGATGAGATTGGCGAGTTGCCGCTTAGTTTGCAAGCCAAGCTGCTTAATGTACTGGAGCGCCGTAAAGTACGCCGGTTGGGAGCAACCAAAGAGCGCTCGGTACCGGCTAGAATCATTGCAGCAACCAATCGGGATTTGCATGAAATGTCCAGTCATGGCCGTTTCCGGTCGGATTTGTATTATCGACTAAACGTGATGACTGTGATGATGCCACCTTTGCGAGAGCGAGGCGATGATGCGCTGAAGCTGGCGCAGCATTTCATGGAACTGACGGAAAAGCGCTACGGCTTGATGCGGCATGTGCTGAGCGTCAATGCGATAGAAGCTATTCGGCAATATACTTGGCCTGGCAATGTGCGTGAGTTGCGACATCAGATCAGCCGTGCTGTCTTGTTGAGCAACCAGGCGCAGATTCTGGCAAAGGACATTGCGATTACCATCATGCAGCCACAGGTGAGCAAGCAGCCTGCCAACGAGGCGTTGACCACGCTTGATGAGGCAGAAAAAACCATGTTACTCAACGCGCTTGATGCTTCTCATCATAATGTTTCCAAGGCGGCGCGTATGCTTGGTATCACACGTATGACCATGCGTTATCGCATGGATAAACACGGCATTTCGGTTTAAATTCCTACTTAGGGCATGGTATCATTTCGGTCATTGTCCGACCGGAGTTTTACATGTCTATTGGCACCCCATTATCATCCTCTGCCACCCGTGTGATGTTGCTTGGCAGCGGCGAGCTTGGCAAGGAAGTCATTATTGCCCTGCAGCGGTTGGGTGTGGAAACCATTGCCGTAGATCGTTATCCGAATGCGCCCGGACATCAGGTCGCCCATCGTGCTTATACCATAGATATGACTAATGCCGAAACGCTCAAGGCTTTAGTGGAAAAAGAGAAACCACATTACATCGTGCCTGAGATTGAGGCGCTGGATACTCAAGCGCTGGCAGAAATTGAGGCGACAGGCGTAACGGTTGTGCCCACCGTAAAAGCGGTACAACTTACCATGAATCGGGAAGGCATCCGCAGGCTGGCCGCAGAAGAACTGAAGTTGCCGACTTCGCCTTACGCATTTGCCAAAAGCGAGGCAGAGTTACAGGCCAGTATTGATGCGGGGATCGGGTATCCCTGTTTTATCAAGCCCACCATGTCGTCTTCGGGTAAAGGCCAATCGCGTGTGACAGAACAGTCGCAAGTAAAAACGGCTTGGGATTATGCCGCCAGTGCCGGGCGTGTGAACCAAGGTGTGGTGATTGTGGAGGGGCAAATTGATTTTGATTATGAAATTACCTTGCTGACCGTACGGGCCAAAAATGCAAAGGGCGAGATTCAAACTTATTTCTGTGAACCCATCGGCCACGTACAAAAAAGTGGGGATTATGTAGAAAGCTGGCAGCCACAAGCCATGTCTCCCGCAGCATTGAAAGCCTCGCAGGACGTGGCCAAGCGCATCACCGATGCGTTGGGCGGGTTGGGCCTGTTTGGCGTGGAGCTGTTTGTAAAAGGTGACCAAGTCTGGTTCAGCGAGGTGAGCCCGCGTCCGCATGATACCGGTATGGTCACGATGTGTAGCCAGCGTTTGAGTGAGTTCGAACTCCATGCGCGTGCTATTTTAGGGTTGCCGGTTGATGTGGGCATGCAGGAAATCGGGGCAAGCGCCGTAATTTACGGCGGGGCAGATAGTAAGAACTTACAATACACTGGCCTGGAAGCCGCTCTGGATGTTCCTACCAGCGATATCCGCCTGTTTGGCAAGCCGGAGTCTTTTGTTAAGCGCCGCATGGGTGTCGCGCTGGCGACTGGCAAAAATACCGATGAAGCCAGAACGCGTGCCAAGCTCACGGCCTCTCTGGTTAAACCTAAGGCCGTATAGAATGGCACTAAACCAAGTTGACGAGCCTGGTAGCGGCAAAACCAGTTTCTTCGAATTGTTGGGTGGTGCGGAAAATGGCGCAGAAACTATCCGCAATCTGGTCGAAACATTCTACGACATTATGGATGGCGACCCAAAAGCAGCGGGAATCCGTGCCATGCACAAGCCAGATTTAACTGAGGCACGTGAAAAGCTGTTCATGTTTCTGACTGGCTGGACAGGTGGCCCGCAGCTATATATCGAACGTTATGGGCACCCAATGCTAAGGGCGCGCCATATGCCATTCCCGATTGGTGAATCCGAGCGCGACCAATGGATGTATTGCATGATACGGGCGATGCATCAGCAAGGTTTCGACGAGACGCTTATGACTAAGCTTGCAAGCCAGCTTTATGGTGTGGCCGATTTTATGCGTAACCGTTGAGTCATTCCTTCTTACCATTAAATGCGTTAACATATTGTTGGAATAGAGTTTTTTGCAACGCCATTAAACTTTGGAGGTTGTGGTTTGTTAACGGGTCAGGTCACAGATTTGCTTTGGTGGAATACCTACAAATTAGTGTTGGCACTTTTGCTGTTGCTGCTACTGTTACTGATAGTAGGCTATCTTTTCTGGATAGATAGGCGTTATAGCAAACAGGTGCTTTCAAAGTTTCTGTTAGCCGAACAGCCACTATCTTCACTATTTTCCTCGACGGTCAATTTTCCGGCAAAAGAAAGCTTTGCTGCAAAAGTGGCATTGGTTTGTGGCATGCTGCTATTGCTGGCACTGCTCATTAACACATATCAGCTGTATGAAAATCAGACTTGGGTCAAAGCGTTTGCGGTTTCTTTGTTTCTCGTCAACTTGTTTGGTTCTTATTATCTGGGAAGTTTAAGTCGTAACCATCAAATCGAATCTCTGGTCAACAGGTTGTACGAGCAGATTATCAGCAGAGACACTGCACAAGAGAAACTGTTAAAAGGTGAGCTGAGACTGCAGCAACAAAATGAAACATTGGCAAAATTAGCCGGTATTCAACATCGCGGTGGCCAGCCTTTGGAGGAGTTCGTACGTAACCTGATAGCTGAGGCAGCTAAAACGCTTAAGGTCGGGAGAGTGAGTGTTTGGCTTTATTCTGAAGATAAAAAAACCTTAGTATGCGAGGCTTTGTATCAGTCAGATACAATGCAATACAGCCGTGGTATGAGGCTTGAGGCCGCACATCTGCCCAGTTATTTTTCGGCATTGACCGAGCATCGCGTGCTTTGTGTCAATGATACCTACCATCACCCTACTACAGCTGAGTTTGTGTCAGACTATTTGCCATCGCATGGGATTGGTGCTTTGCTGGATGCTACGATTTGGTTAAGTGATGAGTTGGTGGGCGTGTTATGCCACGAGCACTTAGGTGGAGCTCGTGAGTGGACCATGGATGAGCGGAATTTTGCTGGCTCAATGGCTGATTTGATACGTATCGCATTGGAATCCAGTAAACGTGTATTAGCTGAGGCAGATTTGCAGTATCAGCGCAAACATCTCGAAACACTGGTAAGGGTGCGCACGGCATCTATCGAAAGCAATGCCAAGTTGTCACGTTTTCTGGTTGAACGTGCACCAGTATCTATTTTGTATATGAATATTGCGAATGAGATTATTGAAATGAACCCGGAAGCGGAGCGCGTGTTCGGATACAAGCGTGAAGATGCCATTGGAAAAACATACTATGAGTTGTTTACCACACCTGAGACCAAGGCTTACCAGAAAGCTTTATTTCAGCGTGTAGCCTATGGTGAAAAAGTACAGGGCCATGAAATCAGCATACGTTGTGCGGATGGGCATATGATGGATATTTCCGTATCACGCAGCATGGAAGTTGATGCAGATGGCAATCCGGTGATAATTTCCATCGGTCAGGATATGAGCCAGCAGAAGGCGCTGGAAGCATCGCTTGTACGAGCGCGTGAAGCGGCAGAGTCTGCGGATAGAATCAAATCCATGTTTGTGGCTTCCATGTCGCATGAACTGCGTACGCCGCTTAACTCTATTATCGGGTTTCTGGGCGTAGTGCTGCAGGGCATGTCTGGCACGATTAACGAGGTGCAAAAAGATCAGCTGGGACGAGCCTATCAATCTGCCAGACATCTGCTAGCTTTGATTTCGGATGTAATTGATATATCAAAAATTGAAGCAGGTTTTCTACAAGTGCATGTTGAATCATTCGAGCTAAAGCCTTTGTTGCTGGAGATCGAATCCAGTCTGCATCATTTGGTGGCAGAAAAGCATCTGGAACTTGTAGTGGAATGTGATGCGGGGGTACAGTTAAAATCTGACAGAAAGCGTTTGTATCAGGTGATACTGAACGTGGCCAGCAATGCCGTGAAGTATACTGAGAGAGGGTGGGTTAAGGTAACAGCAACTGCAACATTGGAGATGCTGACTATTACCGTACAGGATACCGGGATAGGCATGGACGAGGCGGGCCAGGCCAAGATATTCAAACCGTTTGAGCGAGTGGAGTCGCGTCTAAAAATCAAAACCCTGGGAACTGGCTTGGGGTTGTATTTAACACATAAAATACTGACACAGTTGCTCAAAGGCAATATTACGGTACAAAGCCAGCCTGAAATGGGTAGTGTGTTTACAATTACAGTGCCGTTAGTACTGATGGTCAGTGATGCAACATCGGTTTCTGTTTCCGTTTTGGAAAGCGACCTACCATGAAAACCGCTTTGATTATTGAAGACAATGAGAACAACCTTGCATTGATCAGGTTTATTCTCGAGCAAGCTGGTTATAAGACAAGGTTTGAAATGACTGGGTTGGCCGGAGTGCATCAAGCCACTACCATCCCCCCGGATTTTATTATTCTGGATATTCAATTGCCGGATATTAATGGTCTGGAAGTGCTCAAGCGCATTCGGATGCATTCGGTAGGCCGGGATGTTCCTATTATCGCCATGACTTCTTACGCAATGTCCGGGGACAAGGAAAGGTTGCTAGCAGCAGGTTGTACAGGATATATTGAGAAGCCTATTGATCCGGTGTTGGTGATTAAACAAATACAACAGTATCTTTGAAAGAAAGAACAACAAATGAAAGTGCTTATTGCCGAAGACGATGAAAACTCCAGAAAGCTTCTCGAGACAGTGCTGGCAAATCATCGCTATCACGTACGTAGCGCGCGCAACGGGGTGGAGGCCCTTGGGTATCTGCAAAACGAACCATTCGACCTGATTATCTCAGATATTTTAATGCCGGATATGGATGGTTATGGTTTATGCAAAGCCGTAAAACAACATCATGCCTTACAAAAAATACCATTTATTTTTTATACAGCCACTTATACCTCTGAGCAAGATGAGCGATTTGCCAAGTCGCTTGGAGCAAGTAAATTTTTAATTAAACCGATGGTGATGAGCGATTTTCTGGAAGAGATTGCCGATGCCTTGAAGCCGGGACAAATAGTGCACTCTATCAAACGAACTGGCCTGAATCGTACCAGTCAAGGCAAGATAGACAAGCAGCACGCAGACCGTGTGCGATCCAAGCTTGATAAGAAATTGATTGAGCTTGAGCAGGAACGAAACAAGCTGATAGAGAGTGAAACGCGATTCAGGGATTTTGCGGAAGCTTCTGCTGACTGGTTCTGGGAGTCGGATAGCACCCTAAAAATCAGTGCGGTTTCCAATGCGCCGGAAGACACAAACTTTACACATTTAACTGATATGGCTGGATCATGTCATAGTCACACCTCTAACGAGATGCTCAAAACACTGGAATCGCATCAGCAATTTGCCGATTTTGTTATTCACACGACTAATCAAAAAGGAAAGCTGCACTACTTGCGAATATCAGGCAAACCGATATTAGATAAGCATGGTGAATTCAAGGGATACCGCGGAGTGGCACGCGATGTGACCGAAGTAGTGGCGCTGAATCGAAGAGTTGAGTTCTTAGCTACGCATGATGATTTAACAGGCCTGCCAAATCGAAGCCAATTTAGGCAGCGGTTAGAGCACGCATTAGCCAAGGCTGACCGTTCTGGCCAACAGGTATTGCTGCTATTCTTTGATCTGGACCATTTCAAAATGGTCAATGATACATTAGGGCATGAAGCAGGGGATCAGTTATTGATATTGGCAGCCAAGCGTATTACAGAGCGGGTGCGTGCTACTGATGTACTTTGCCGTTTGGGTGGTGATGAATTCGTGATGATCATGGAAGGTGCCTCACCGCAGGATGGTCATCGCTGCGTGCGTGAGATTATCAGTGCTTTTGCCCAGCCTTTTGAAATTGAACAGCAACGCGTCTATTGCACGATAAGTATTGGCGTGAGTGTGTATCCGGATGATACAGTTGATCCGCAAACCTTGGTGGTGTACGCCGATTTAGCCATGTATCGAGCCAAGCATAATGGGCGCAACGATTTTCAGTTTTATACCAGCAACCTGAATTTTATCGCCCATCAGTGGTTGGAGATGGAACATGGTATTCGCCAAGGGCTGCAAGAGAATCAGTTCTTTCTGATGTATCAGCCACAAGTTCAGAACCTTACCGGACGAATGGTTGGCGTGGAGGCGCTGATGCGTTGGCGTCATCCCGAACGCGGGCAGATTCCGCCTTTGGAGTTTATCAAAATCGCAGAGCAATCCTCACTGATAAACGATATTGGTGAGTTTGTGTTTGATGCTTGTTGTAAACAAATCAGAGCGTGGCTGGATGAGGGCTATTCGGTACCAAGGGTGTCATTAAACATTTCCCCCAGACATTTGCGGTCTGACAAACTTGGCAAGCTATTAAGCTCGGTGATAGCTAAATATGAAATCCTGCCAAGTATGCTGTGCATTGAAATTACCGAAAATGCTTTGATCGAAGAAGCGGAAGTCGTTAAAAAGAACATGCGTTATATCAAAGAGTTAGGTATGGCGATCAGTTTGGATGATTTTGGTATGGGCCATTCTTCCCTGCTGTACCTTAAGCGTTGGGCGGTGGATGAGGTGAAAATCGATCGTACTTTCATCGAAGGTCTGGTCAATAATGAGGATGACCGAGCGATTGTTCGGGCTATCGTAGCGCTGGCTAAGGCCCTGGATTTGGATTTGGTAGGTGAAGGCGTGGAAAATCAAGAGCAGGTGGATGTGCTGATTAATTGTGGTTGTACAGTATTGCAGGGATACAATTATGCGGCGCCCATGACTTCTAAAGAAATCACCGAGCTTTTTGAGACAAACTAGTAATTTAGGTTTTGGGTTTTGATTGGTTTTTAGACGTCAGCCCACCCAATAAAGCTGCAAGAGGAGACCTTTTTGTTGTGCTTTGTATAACAGGCCTAGGGACGGTGCCAGATTGTGCCGGTTCGTAAGGCCTGTCGAACCATGCGTCGTGAACAGGCTTCCTCCTTGTTTTTTCACTGCTTGCTTGACTGTTGGCCGCTGACCTGGAGGGTTTCCCCAGCTTGGTTTCCGTGAAAGATGGCTGTGTTACTTTTTGCACGGAAATTTTAATCAGCTTTTCAATTTCCAGCCAGTACTTTTCTTCGTCCGGGCTCATGAGTGAAATAGCGACACCTGTTGCCCCGGCGCGGCCAGTACGACCGATACGGTGTACATAATCTTCCGGTGAGGTTGGAATCTCATAGTTAATCACCATCGGCAGCTCGCTGATGTCCAGTCCGCGCGCTGCTACATCGGTGGCCACCAGCGCCTGGGTCTTACCTGCCTTAAACGCTTCCAGTGCTTCCAGACGTTCTTTCTGGTTTTTGTCACCATGAATCGCATCGGCATTGATGCCGCTTTTTTGCAAGGCGCGGCTTAAGCGGCCAGCGGTCAGTTTGGTTTTGGTAAATACGATGACCTGCTTGGCATCGTCTTCTCGCAATAATTGGGTCAGCAGTGCCTGTTTGTTGCTGCTATCTACCGCATACACACTTTGCTTGACGTTGTCGTTAGTAGCATTGCTACGTGCGACTTCAATCAGCGTTGGGTTGGTCAGGAAATCGTCTGCCAACTTTTTGATTTCGTTGGAGAAAGTGGCGGAAAACATCAGGTTTTGCCGCTGTTTGGGCAGCAATGCCAAAATGCGTTTCAAATCGGGCATAAAGCCCATATCCAGCATTCTATCGGCTTCATCCAGTACCAGCACCTGCACCTGGTTGAGCTGCACGGTTTTTTGCTCGACATGATCCAATAGGCGTCCTGGTGTCGCGACCAGAATCTCCACGCCTTGTTTCAGTGCAGGTAACTGCGTTTTAATGTCTACCCCTCCGAATACCACATGACTGCGCAAAGGCGTGTGTTTTGCGTAGAGTTTTACATTTTCAGCAACTTGTATGGCCAGTTCGCGTGTTGGTGCCAGCACCAAGGCACGTACAGGATGCTTGGCTGGAGAGGTGCTGGTGCTGGCCATAGGCAACAGCCTTTGCAGAATCGGCAATGAAAATGCGGCAGTTTTGCCCGTGCCCGTTTGTGCCCCTGCCATCAAATCCACGCCTTGCATGGCCAGCGGGATCGCTTTGGTCTGTATCGGCGTGGGTGTTGTATAGCCGGTTTCTTTGATAGCTTTTAGCAGCGGCTCAGCCAAGCCCAAATCAGTAAACAAAACTGGATTTTCCTGAGTCATGATTTAGCTGAAATCACGTGTGCGTTGTGGGTTTTTGGCGCGTGGGTTGCCAAAAAACTCGCCGGAGTTGACCCGATTTTTATTCCCTGCGGGTTTTTGCTTTGGCTTGCCCGTCACTTCAGGACGGGCCGGACGCTTAACGTTACGCTGATTGGCGAAGTCTTTTGCCAGTTCACGTGCAAATTGAAAATCGGTGTCTTTGGTGTAGTGTACGCTGTTGCCATTCACTTCACGCGGTTTCTGCTGGCGGTTTCCTGCATCAGACGCTTTGTTAAACGGTTTGGGTTCGCTATGGCCGGTCTTGGTTTTGCCAGAGAACCTGCTTTCATCAAATGATCTGGTTTCACGTTTGTCGCCATTGAATCTTGGCTTGTCACTATATGGCCCTTGGCCACTACGCTGTCCATTGCGTTGACCGCCGCGCTTACCTCTAGGCGCATCATCGCTGCCCATTTTTTGCTTGGGTTCAAGGCCCGGAATCACGGTGGGTTCAATGCGCTGGCCGGTGTATTGCTCGATTTTTTTTAATTGGAAACGTTCCGCACGCGATGCGAACGAAATCGCCACGCCGGTATTATTGGCGCGTCCGGTACGGCCGATGCGGTGCACATAGTCTTCGGCGAATTTCGGCAGATCGTAGTTAATCACATGGCTGATGCCTTTGACGTCGATACCACGTGCAGCCACATCCGTTGCAATCAGCACTTTAATGTCACCATGACGCAGTTTGGTCAGGGTGCGGTTGCGTGCGCCCTGGGTCATGTCGCCATGTAAAGCGGCAGTGCTGTGCCCGGCGGCATATAAGTCATCCGCCAATACATCGGCATGACGCTTTGTGCTGGTGAAGATGATCGCCTGATTGACTTCCGGCGAAATCAGCAAATGTTCCAGCAGTTTGTTTTTGTGATGCATGTCGTCTACAAAATGCAGGCGCTGTTCGATATTGGCATGTTTTTCTTTCTGGCTGGCAATCTGAATCGTGACAGGGTCTTTCAAGAACTGCTTGCTAATATGTGCGATGCCATCCAGAGTGGCAGAGAACAGTAGCGTTTGGCGTTCAGTTGGCAATGCCTCACAGATTTTCTCGACATCCGGCATAAAGCCCATGTCCAGCATCCTGTCGGCTTCATCCAGCACCAGCATCTGCAAACGGCTCAGGTCAATGCGACCACGTTCCATGTGGTCAATGAAGCGTCCAGGTGTGGCAACCAGAATATCCAAAGGCTGCGACAGTAGCTTGTTTTGTAGTGGGTAGGGCATGCCACCCACGATACTGACACAGCGGGCACGTATGTATTTGCCATATTTGCGAGCCGCTTCGTTGACCTGGGCAGCCAGTTCGCGTGTCGGTGTCAGCACCAGAATGCGCGGGCCACGGCTTTTAGCGGGATGCGGCTCGGCAAGCAGGTTCAGTGCGGGCAGAGTAAATGCCGCGGTCTTGCCAGTGCCAGTCTGGGCAGATGCCATGATGTCACGGCCGGCCAGTCCATCAGGAATAGCTTTTGCCTGAATCGGCGTAGGATGTGTATAGCCGACCTCATTCAAGGCGCGCAGGATGGTCGGGTGCAACCCTAACGATTCAAACGTCACGTCTTGTTCGGTTGCAACTAAATCTTGTGGTAACTCTAAATTATCTAAAGACAAAATCGTCCCTTTCGAAAAAATATAAAAGGGCGCCAAAAACTATAAGAAACGACCTGCGAGGTCATTACGATTTTTAATACAAAATTGACATTAAAAATGTTTACTAGCGCACGAGCAAAGCCGCCAACCAGTAACATTTTAAGTAGGAGACTTAAAAGAATTTGCGACCAAAATACACGCGCAAAAGAAGGGTCAGGGCAATGAATTCAGAACATCGTTTGTTCTAAAGTTGGACGCATTATAGGCAATATTTCAATATTGTCAAAGGTTTATTGTTGCAACTATGATAAAATCGCGCCCTTTCTAGTTAAATCGGTTTCATTCATGTCACGTAATCTTCGCAACATCGCCATCATCGCCCACGTTGACCACGGTAAAACTACCATGGTGGATAAACTCTTGCAGCAATCCGGCACATTCGCTTCGCACCAACAGGTTTCCGAACGAGTGATGGATAGCAATGACTTGGAGAAAGAGCGCGGCATTACCATTTTGGCCAAAAATACTGCGGTTGAGTTTGAAGGTACGCACATCAATATCGTGGATACGCCAGGACACGCCGACTTTGGTGGCGAGGTAGAGCGTGTATTGGGCATGGTAGATGGTGTGCTGCTGCTGGTGGACGCAGTGGAAGGCCCGATGCCGCAAACACGCTTTGTAACCAAGAAAGCCTTGGCTCTGGGTTTGCGCCCGATAGTGGTGATCAACAAGGTGGACCGTCCAGGCGCGCGTACGGATTGGGTTATCAACCAGACCTTTGATCTGTTTGCCAATCTGGGTGCAGATGACGATCAGCTGGATTTCCCTGTGGTGTATGCTTCTGCCTTGAATGGCTTTGCCACCCTGGATTTGAACAAGCCTTCGGACACCATGCGTCCGTTGTTTGAAACGATTCTAAGTCACGTAAAACCGCCAGTCGGCAATCCGGATGCGCCTTTGCAAATGCAGATATCTGCGCTGGATTATTCCAGTTACACCGGCCGTTTAGGCGTGGGGCGTGTTTTACATGGTCGCATCAAACCCGGTCAAGTGGTTGCAGTCATGCGTGAAGATGAACAGGTTGCGCAAGGGCGTATCAACCAAGTGCTTGGCTTTAAGGGCCTGGAGCGCGTGCCGGTAGAAAGCGCCGAGGCTGGCGATATCGTGATCATTTCCGGTATCGAAGAGATTGGTATCGGCTTTACGATTGCAGATAGGGACAACCCGAAAGGCTTGCCGCACTTGGGCGTGGATGAGCCAACCTTGACCATGGACTTTATGGTCAATACCTCACCATTGGCAGGCACGGAAGGCAAGTTCGTCACCAGCCGCCAGATTCGTGACCGTTTGACCAAAGAGTTGCTGGTCAATGTCGCATTGCGTGTGGAAGATACTACCGACACAGATGTATTCCGCGTGTCTGGCCGTGGCGAGTTGCACTTGACGATTTTGCTGGAGAACATGCGTCGCGAAGGCTTCGAAATCGCAGTGGGTAAGCCGCGTGTGGTTTTCCGCGATATTGACGGCGAGAAATGTGAGCCATATGAAATCCTGACCGTAGACCTGGAAGATGAGAACCAAGGCGCAGTCATGGAAGAACTGGGTCGCCGCCGTGGCGAACTGACCAATATGGAATCGGACGGCAATGGCCGCACCCGTCTGGAATATCGCATTCCGGCGCGTGGCTTGATTGGGTTCCAGTCCGAATTTTTGACCATGACACGCGGCACAGGCTTGATGGCGCATATTTTCGATGAGTACGCACCGGTGAAACCCGATATGCCAGGTCGCCGCAACGGCGTGCTGATTTCGCAGGAGCATGGTGACGCGGTAGCGTATGCCTTGTGGAACCTGGAAGACCGTGGCCGCATGTTTGTGAACCCGGGTGACAAGTTGTATGAAGGCATGATTATCGGAATTCACAGCCGCGATAACGACTTGGTGGTGAATCCGATTAAGGGCAAAAAACTCACCAACGTGCGCGCCAGCGGCACCGACGAAGCCGTGCGCCTGACGCCACCCATCAAAATGACCTTGGAATCTGCCGTCGAATTTATCGATGATGATGAATTGGTAGAAATCACGCCAAAAACCATCCGCATCCGCAAACGCTATTTGCTGGAACACGAACGCAAACGCGCAATGAAAGAATAACTGTTTTTTCATTGTCGAAGCGATCGGCTTGCGAGGCGCATTCTGCTTGCCCTGCAGCGCTGTGATGCTGCGAATGAATGCACGTATGCGCGTAGCCTGATAGAATTTAGCTATCGGAGAAGTGGCAGAGTGCTTGAATGTACCTGACTCGACAACCAAGCTTGCGGCAGCAGGCTGTTGCGGCGCAGGCTAACCTTCAGGTTAAGCGAGTGTAGCGAGCGGCCGAAGCCAAATCAGGCATAACGATTTTTTACTCGGAGAGATGGCAGAGTTGGTTGAATGTACCTGACTCGAAATCAGGCATACCTTTACAGGTATCGGGGGTTCGAATCCCCCTCTCTCCGCCAATGAACGCGTAGGGCGGACTTAATTCCAAATTAATCGAGTCTGACCCCATTAATTTTACCATTAATTTTAATGCTATTATTGGCGGATCAAGGAATTTTAGTAGTGTTGGGAGAAGCACTTCATACGGACTCGGTATCGGTGGTGTTTCATTAGGTGCAAGTTTTTAGTATTGTATGGTACTGATGCATTGTAAATTTAGCTGGAAGATATTCATTGAAAAAATATAAATTAGGAAAGTTAACTCAGATTATTTCAAGAGAGGAAGACGAAGATTCTGGGGTTAGTGTGAGTGTATGGGTGGTTAGGTTTATATGGGTAATTTTAATAATTTGCGCAATAACTAAAATCATACAATTAGTAAAATCATACTAAACTAAAAAATGAAATAAATATGGTCAGACACCATAAATTCTAAAAACACATGCCCTGTAACCCAATAACCATGCGTCTTGTAGGCATGCTATTTTTATCATGTAGAATGCCATAAAAGACTTATAATTTATTAAGCGCGGCAATTTTACTTTACTCTCCTTTTGCCAACATCTCTCCTATTTTAAAAATACGCCTCTTTGATTTTTTAAATAATACTTCACAACTTATAAAAATATTGTTAATATAATCTTTAAACGTTATTAAGATTTAAATTAACAATATAATGCCTAGAAAAATTGATAAATCATTGTTGCCTTACGAGGTGGACGCTGCCTTGCAAGATTTGGCGCGTGTGGTGAGTGATGCCCGAAAAATACGCATGCTGACACAGCGGGATTTGTCTGCCAAAGCGGGCATTGGCGTCAACACCATGGTGCAGATTGAAAAAGGTGACCCGGGTGTGCAGATGGTGGCTTGGCTGAGGGTGTTGTGGGCGTTGGACATGTTGGGCACTTTAAAAATTAACCCGGAAGATGACAGCCTGGCACTTAAACTGATGAGCAGCCAACTGCCCAAGCGAGTCAAAAATGGCTGAATATCCACTTTGGATGTGGCCTATAGGTGAGACGACACCTGTACTGGCAGGCACTTTTGCTTATGCGGATGGTCGCGGTGCGTTTTTGTATGATGATGCTTACCTAAGCCACAAAGATAGGCTGCCGCTTGATCCGGTGGCGTTGCCGCTTAAGCGGGGCTGGATTCAAGAGCTGAATCAAGATGGCATCTTTGGCATCATTCAGGATTCTGGCCCGGACTCTTGGGGCAAGTTGTTGATTAAGCATGCGACTGGCGAAACGCCTTCTGACATTGATGCGATTTTACAATGTGTGGGCGATGGCGCAGGGTGTATAGCGTTGGGTGATGTTGAAGCAAAAGCGCGCTATCAAGCACCGGATGCCGGTTTGATACTTAAGGTGGCGGAGTATTTTCGGCAGGTGGAAAGTGATGTTTTTGCAGAGGATATTGATCTGCCAGAGGAGTTGCAACAAGTCGTTAAGCCGGGCACCAGCTTGGGCGGGGCAAAACCTAAAATTACCGTGCAAGATGGTGATGCGTTATGGATTGCGAAGTTTCCCGAGCGTGGAGATTCACCCTATATTGCGTGTTATGAAAGCGCCATGCTAAACCTTGCTAAAGAATGCGGGATAAGCGCATGCGAAAGCAAGGTAATGCCGATAGACGAGAGACGTTATGCGATTTTAGTGAAACGCTTTGATAGAGCGCAGCATGCCGGTGGCGGATGGATGCGGCATGGATTTGCCAGTGCCCACACCGCGATGCAGCTTAAAAAAGATTATCACAATGACAGAAGGCGGAGTTACCCCAATTTTGCTTTCCAAATCGGGCGCTGGTGTTCGTATGCGGGCTATGATGCGGCAGACCAGAAGCAACAATTGTGGCGGCGGATTGTATTTAACGCCCTGATTGGCAACGGAGATGATCATCCGCGTAATCATGCGTTGCTATGTAAAAACGGCATATGGCAGCTTTCGCCCGCATTTGATTTGGTGCCAGCACGCATTACGCGCGATGCTTTTTCGTTATCTATGCCACTGGAGCAAAAGAAAAACGGGGGAATGAGCGCGTTGGTGACGGCAGGAGCATTGTTGCAAAACACTGCTGTTTACGCATTAAGCAGAGAAGAGGCTATAGCCATTTTAGAGGAAATGATTGCGGTTGTAGAAGGCGGCTGGCAAGAAGCAATGCTTGCTGCGGGCGCTCCTGAAAGCGTTATCCATACTATGGGGTCGGCGTTTAGTATGGGGTCTAAGCTGTTAAATGAATTGTAATGCATTAGATGGGAATGGATTTACGATAGCTGAACCAAACACGCACAATTGAAATTTAATAATGATAAAACTGTGACATGAAATTCGACTTAAAAGTAACAAGTGCTTCACATGAGCTAACCCGGGGTTGACGGACACTTTTTAAAAGAGCCAGTGTAGGGCGCAATTACTGAAAGGCATTGCGCCGCATGGGAATGTCGTGAACTCAACCTTTTCCCCTAGAACCCATCTTCGGCGCAATATGCTGCGCTTTTGACACCCTGCAAAATCAAACACCCCGCGGCACGTGTTCATTGTATAAACAATCGGCCAGAAAGCTAATCCGGGTGCGGTTTGCAGGCTGAGGCTAATGAATCGCTAAAGTATGAATTTAGGTGTTAGAATCAGGCTTGGTGAGTCACTTTTTATTAAAATTTCAGGTATCACAGCTATTATATATACTCATTTTACGGCGCTAGGGAGAGGTGGTCAGAGCGCCATTTTCTCCGCCAATGAGTGACGAAAGACAATGAAGCCTGTTTTCAAAAACCGTAAAAATCGGCCAATCGAGACGCCAGATGGAGAAACCATTTGGTATTCGCGCTCGTGTGCGGTGGTGGCGCAAATTTGCTTATATAATCAAATGGATGGGGCCTGGTATATCCTGCTTGGCCAGCGCGGCTCGGGCACGCCGGATTTCCAGGGTTTCTGGGGTTTGCCGTGTGGTTATCTGGATTGGGATGAAAGTTTATGCGAAGCCGTGATTCGCGAGGTATGGGAGGAGTGTGGCCTTTTCCTGCCTGGCTTGTCGGCACATCCCAACTTTTTGCATTCCGACAGCAGTTTGGTGTCGAGCCCGCCATTCAATGATACGCCATGGAATATCACGGACAGAACCGATAACACGAAACAGAATATCAGTATGCATTATGCAGTGCTGGTAGGCTGGAATGGGCCGCTTCCGGGTCTCAGCAATGCATTTGCAGACCCGGACGAGGTGGATGGCCTGGAATGGGTGCCAATTGAACAGACGTTTGATATGGATTTGGCGTTTAACCATCAACAGAGAATCCAGAAGCTTTGGGACGAGCAAACAGAACTGTTCCGCCAGCTGGAGGCTCGTTTTCCGGTAATCGCTGTTACTTTTGAGTGGAGGTAATCATGCAACATGGTCCTATGGGTGCTTCCAAAGGCTTGGTGAGACGATACCCTTATGCCGAGCTTGGTCATTCCAATTATGGTTGGCTGGATGCCCGGTATCATTTCAGTTTTGCCCGCTATTGGAACCCCATGCGTACAGGGTTTGGTCGCCTGCTGGTCATCAACGACGATATTGTGGCCGCGGGTAAAGGGTTTGATACCCATCCGCATGACAACATGGAAATCATTACCTATGTAAGAGAAGGCGTGATTACGCATCAGGATAGTATGGGTAATACAGGGCGTACCAAAGCAGGTGACGTGCAGGTAATGTCGGCGGGAACTGGGGTATCACACTCAGAATATAACTTAGGAGCAGTGGACACGCGCTTGTATCAGATCTGGATTGAACCGAACAGAAAGAATGTCCAGCCCCGCTGGGAATCCAGGAAATTTCCTAAAGCGCTAGTCGGCGGTGTGTTGCCAGTATTGGCGTCAGGCCAAGTCAGGCATGCACAAGAACAAGCCTTGTTGATTCATCAGGATGCGGCGATTTATGGTGGCAAGCTGACTGCGGGTCGTCAGGTGCAAGTCGAGATTGAACATCAGGCTTATGTGCTGGCTTCATACGGCACATTCAATCTCAATGGCTGTAAACTGACGCAAGGAGATGGTGCAGAAGTGACTGGCACCAAGACCTTAACAATCAGCGCTGAAACTGACGCTGAAGTCCTCGTCATTGATGTGCCAGTCTAGGCGTTATTCAATCCCCTGGCTTGCCAGGTAGTCTTCGTAATTGCCTGTGTAATCTATGATGCCAGTAGATTTGATTTCCAGAATGCGCGTGGCGACCGAGCTGACAAATTCACGGTCATGGCTGACAAAAATCAGGGTGCCTTTGTATTTATCCAACGCGGTGTTCAAAGCCTCGATAGACTCCATATCCATGTGGTTGGTGGGCTCGTCCATCAGCAGTACATTCGTGCGGCCCAGCATCAATTTGCCATACAGCATGCGGCCTTTTTCGCCGCCAGAAAGCACTTTGACGGATTTTTTGGTATCGTCGCCAGAGAACAGCAAGCGGCCGAGCATACTGCGCACAGCCTGATCGTCGTCGCCTTCCTGCGTGTATTGCGACATCCATTCGAACAGGTTCTCACCTTTTTCGAACTCGTATTCATGATCTTGCGCAAAGTAACCCAGCTTGGCTTTCTCCGCCCATTTGATGGTGCCATGGTTGGGTTTCAAATCTCCTACCAGACAGCGCAGCAAAGTGGTCTTACCGATACCGTTCTCCCCGATGATGGCGACTTTCTCACCGGCCTCAATCATGATATTGAAATCGTTGAACAAGGGCTTGTCATAGCCATGGCTGAGTTTTTGTACTTCCAGTGCATTGCGATGGAGTTTTTCTTTATCGTCAAACTCAAAGCGGATGAACGGGTACTGGCGTGAAGAAGGCTTGAATTCCTCGATCTTGATCTTATCGATCATCTTCAGACGGCTGGTGGCTTGTTTGGCCTTGGATTTGTTGGCCGAGAAACGGCGTACGAAATCTTGTAATTCCGCTACCTTCTCTTTAGCACGGGCATTGTCTTTAGCCTGCTGTGCACGCGCGGCGGTGCTGGCTTCCATGTAATCGTCATAGTTGCCCGGATACACCTTCAGCGTGCCGTAATCCATATCGCAGGTGTGTGTGCAGACCTGATTCAGAAAGTGACGATCATGCGAGATGATGATCATCGTGCTATTACGATTGTTCAGCACATCTTCCAGCCAGCGGATGGTGTTGATGTCCAGGTTGTTGGTGGGCTCGTCCAGCAGCAGAATGTCCGGGTTGGCGAACAGCGCCTGTGCCAAGAGTACACGTAATTTCCAGCCGGGAGCGACTGAACTCATCGGCCCATGATGCTGCTCGGTGGGAATGCCTACACCCAGCAGCAGCTCACCAGCACGCGCCTCGGCGGTATAGCCGTCATATTCGGCATACACGTTCTCCAGCTCGGCAGCGCGCATGTAGTCTTCTTCAGTCGCTTCCGGGTTCATGTAGATTTCATTCTTTTCTACATTTGCTTTCCACATCTGCTCATGACCCATCATCACCACATCCAGCACGCGCTGATCTTCGTAGGCGAACTGGTCCTGCTTCAGGAAGGCCATGCGCTCGTTGTTGTCGATAGCAACGTTGCCGCTGCTAGGTTCCAATGTGCCCGCCAAAATTTTCATGAAGGTGGATTTGCCGCAGCCGTTGGCGCCAATCAGGCCGTAGCGGTTGCCATCACCAAATTTTACGGAGATGTTTTCAAACAATGGCTTGGCGCCAAACTGCATGGTGATGTTGCTTGCGATGAGCATGAGATTTTATTATCCGAATTTATTCAAATTTGTTGTTGATCACGACTTCATTGAAATCGAGCTGGCCGCCGCGTGGCTGCGCCTCTTTAAGAGCTTTCCCTGCCACGACGAACATGGCTGGCGTATGGTCGGCTGGGAGATTGAGCAGTCTGGCAACCGTATCGAAATCAAAACCATCCATCGGGCAAGTGTCATAGCCCATTTCCTTGGCAGCCAGCATCAGCGTCATCGCTGCCATGCCACACGAACGCATCGCTTCGTCGCGCTGCACTTGCTCTTTGTCGCGATAGTAATTGCCTATCATCGGAATCAGGTAATCGCGCGCGGCTTGCGGTGCATTACGCCAATAGCGTTCAGGTTGCTTATCCCAGGCTTTCAAGTCGGCCGTGAGTACGATCAGCAACGAAGCATCTGTGACTTGTGCCTGATCCCAGCTGGCAGCACGTATCTGCTTGCGCAGCTCCGGGTCTGTCACAGTTACGAACCGCCAGTTCTGGATATTGAAGGCGGTGGGGGAGAGCATCGCCAGCGACAGGAGCTTGGCAATCTCCGCATCGGCCATGCGGTGCTGCGGATCATAGGCCTTGACGGAACGACGTTCGATAATGGCTTTGGTAACATTCATGATGATTAATACTCGATTTTTATGATTTCGAGCGTTAAATCACCTGCCGGCCTGCGCCAGGTGACGCTCTCGCCCAGCTTGCGGCCAATCAGCGCATGTGCGATGGGTGAGATGTAACTGACCTTGTTTTGCTGGATGTCGGCTTCATCCTCACCCACGATACGGTAGGTATGGTTTTCGCCTTCTTCGTCCTCAACGGTTACGCTCGCACCAAAAAGCACAATATCCTTGGGTTGGGTTTGTGGGTCGACGACGATGGATGAGTCAAGACGCGTCTCATAATAACGCAGATCGCGTTCAGTTTCCGCGAGACGCTCAATCGCGGTAAGATTGCCATTGGCGCTGTCGGCACTGTATTTTTCTTTGAGTGCCTGCAAAATCTCAACCTGTTTAGCCAGGTAGGCAGCACCTTCTGGCGTCACGTAATTCGGATGTTCGCTAATCGGGCGATCAGGAAAAACATCACCTGGTTGCTCAAAACGTTCTTCATTGACAAAAGCTCGGCTCATGATACCTCCATTATTCCCATTCAATCGTTGCCGGCGGTTTGCCGGAAATGTCATATACCACGCGGTTGATGCCGCGTACTTCGTTGATGATGCGGTTGGAAACGCGCCCCAACAACGCATAAGGCAATTCTGCCCAGTGTGCAGTCATAAAGTCGCTGGTTTGCACGGCGCGTAAAGCGGCGACGTAATCATACGTACGGCCGTCTCCCATCACGCCGACAGATTTCACCGGCAAAAATACCGTGAATGCCTGGCTGGTAAGGTCATACCAGCTTTTGCCGGTTTTTTCGTCTACGGTGTTGCGCAGTTCTTCGATAAAGATCGCATCGGCACGGCGCAGCAAGTCTGCATATTCCTGTTTGATTTCGCCCAGGATGCGTACGCCCAGGCCAGGGCCGGGGAAGGGGTGCCGATACACCATGTCATGCGGCAATCCGAGTGCGGCACCGAGCTCACGTACCTCATCCTTGAACAGATCGCGCAGTGGCTCCAGCAGTTTCAGACCGAGTTGTTCAGGCAAGCCGCCGACATTGTGGTGGCTCTTGATGGTGACGGCTTTTTTGGATTTGGCGCCGCCGGATTCGATCACGTCCGGGTAGATAGTGCCTTGCGCCAGGAATGTCGCGCCTTTATGGCCTGCATCACCTGCCTTGAGTTTGGCAGCTTCGGCTTTGAAGACTTCTACAAATTCCTTGCCGATGATCTTGCGCTTGGCTTCTGGGTCGCTCACACCGGCCAGTTGGCCCATGAATTGTTCGGTCGCGTCCACATGGATAACCCGTGCATGCAATTTGCCGGCAAACATCTCCATCACCATCTTGCCTTCGTTCAAGCGCAACAAACCGTGGTCGACGAACACGCAGGTCAGCTGGTCGCCAATCGCGCGATGGATCAGCGCCGCAGCGACGCTGGAATCCACGCCGCCCGACAGGCCGAGGATCACTTCCTCGTCACCGACTTGCGCGCGAATCTTTTCTACCGCTTCGGCAATATGGTCTTTCATGATCCAGTCCGGCTTGGCCTGGCAGATTTCCAGCACAAAACGCTCCAGCATGGCTTGGCCTTGCTTGGTATGGGTGACTTCCGGGTGAAACTGTACGCCGTAGAACTTGCATACTTCATCTGCCATTGCGGCGATCGGTGTCGTTTCGTTGCTGGCGATGACTTTAAAGCCTGGTGGTAGCTCGGTTACCTTGTCGCCGTGACTCATCCATACATCCAGCAGGCCATGCCCTTCGGCATTGGTTGCATCTTGAATGTCACGGAACAGGGCAGCGTGACCGCGTGCACGCACTTGGGCGTAGCCAAACTCACGCTTGTGACCAGCTTCTACCTTGCCGCCCAGTTGCTGCGCCATGGTTTGCATGCCATAGCAGATGCCTAACACCGGTATACCCAATTCAAATACGGCTTGTGGGGCTTTGTCGGTGTCTTCCTCATAAGCGCTGGCGTGACTGCCGGAAAGGATGATGCCATTGGCGCCGAAACTTTTTACAAAGTCATCGGAGACATCGCATGGATGAATCTCGCAATACACATGGGCCTCACGTACACGGCGCGCGATCAGTTGTGTGACTTGAGAGCCAAAATCGAGAATAAGAATTTTTGAATGATTCATGTTTTTAGGGGTACATTAAAACACATGCTCTGGAAGCCAATAGACATGCGGCTTTCAGAGCATTAAATTTTTCTCGGCAGAATTTTTGCCTAAAATTACGTCAATTAATCTACGCGGTAATTCGGTGCTTCTTTGGTGATTTGTACATCATGCACATGCGATTCGCGCATGCCTGCACTGGTGATTTGCACAAACTGCGCTTTGTTGCGCATCTCTCCAATCGTTGCGCAGCCTACATAACCCATCGAAGCACGCAAACCGCCCATCAACTGATGAATGACGGCCAACACGCTGCCCTTAAATGGCACACGGCCTTCGATACCTTCTGGCACCAGTTTATCCACATTGCCGTTGTTGTCCTGAAAGTAACGGTCGCTGGAGCCTTTTTGCATCGCACCAACGGAACCCATGCCGCGGTAGGATTTGTATGAGCGGCCTTGATAGAGCTCGATTTCGCCCGGCGCTTCTTCCGTGCCGGCAAACATGCCGCCCAGCATCACGCAATGGGCGCCAGCGGCGATGGCTTTGGAAATGTCACCGGAATAGCGAATGCCGCCATCGGCAATGAACGGTACACCTGTACCTTCTAATGCTTTGGCTACGTTGGCGATGGCAGTGATTTGAGGCACGCCTACGCCGGCGACGATACGGGTCGTACAGATAGAACCGGGGCCAATGCCGACTTTTACGCCATCCGCACCCGCATCCACCAGTGCTTTCGCAGCTTCAGCCGTGGCAATGTTGCCGCCTATCACCTCGATTTTCGGATAATGTTTTTTCACCCAAGTCACGCGATCCAATACGCCTTGGGAATGGCCATGCGCGGTATCCACCACAATCACGTCCACACCGGCCTCCGCTAAGGCGGCGACACGTTCGTCCGTGCCTTCGCCTACGCCCACAGCGGCGCCTGCACGCAGACGGCCTTTGCTGTCTTTGCAGGCGTAAGGATGATCGCTGGACTTCTGGATGTCTTTAACGGTGATCAGGCCTTTGAGTTCGAAGGCGTCGTTTACGACTAGCAGGCGCTCCAAACGGTGCTTATGCAGCAGTCCCATGATTTGTTCGCGGTTTGCACCTTCTTTTACAGTGACCAGGCGTTCTTTGGGTGTCATGATGTTGCTGATGGCTTGATCCAGATTGGTTTCAAAGCGCAAGTCACGGTTGGTCACGATGCCTACGACTCTGCCATCTCGAACTACAGGCAGGCCGGAAATTTTATGGAGTTTTGTGAGTGCCAGCACATCGCGCACCGTCATGTTCGGGTCTATTGTCACCGGGTCGATCACCACGCCGGATTCGAAACGCTTGACGCGGGATACGCGGGAAGCTTGTGCCTCAACGCTCATGTTTTTGTGAATAATGCCGATACCACCTTCTTGGGCGAGCGCAATCGCCAGGCGTGCTTCAGTGACAGTATCCATCGCAGCGGAGACCAGCGGGATGTTCAACTGGATGTTACGGGTGAGCTGTGTCGCCAGATTGACTTCGCGCGGCATGACGACCGAGTGCGCAGGAACTAGTAAAACGTCGTCAAATGTGAGGGCTTGTTGCAGCAAACGCATGTGCGGTCCTTAAATTCCAAAACGCGATTATACAGAAAATGCGCTTCCAAAGCGATTTGAAGCATACGTGACCGTGTAAAAACACGTGCCTGGTTTTGTCAACGGGGCAACTTTTGTCGCGTTTTAACCACAATCGGCATGCGTTGGAAAGTTTGCGGCTTGGCAGTTTGCACAATTGGCGCATGCTTGAGATAGAATGGACTGTAGCGCTGGCGAAAAGGATAACGATGAAAACAGTAAACATGAGTTTTTTGGCGATAGTATGCACGTTGTTATGGGTGTTGCCGGCAACGGCAGAAATCTACAAATGGCGCGATAAAGACGGTAGCGTTCGTTATACCGATACACCACCGCCCGCACATGCCAAGCAGGAGTCAATAGGTGGCAAACGTGTGGTCAAGGCGACAGACAAGGCACCACTCTCACCCGTAGAGACACCTTCTACAAAACCTGCAGCGGCAGCGCAGCCGACAGAAGCAGCTAAACCAGGGGCAGTCAAACCAAAAGAGGCTGTGGCCGGAGAGATGCCGGATTCCGCTGAGGCCGCTGCTGAACAGCGTCGTCGCAATGCCGAGATTGAGAAGAAGAACAAGCAAGAAAAAGAAGCGCAGGCCAAACTAAAAGCTGAGAATTGCAAAACGGCCAGGTCGAACATGGAGACCTACAAACAGGGCGGTCGCGTTTATCGTACCAATGAAAAGGGTGAACGCGAATATATGGGTGATGCTGACCTGCAACAGGGAATGGCCAGAGCGCAGGATGAAATCAACGAGTACTGCAACTAACCTGCGTTAATGTTGTTCGGAAGGCGGTGCATCTCCACCGCCTTTTTTCATGACTTTGCCTTCTTCTGCACGTTGTTTGCGTATCGCCTTCGGGTCGGCAATCAATGGGCGATAGATTTCCACTCTATCCATATGGTGTAATACGCTGTCCAATCGAGCCAGTTTGCCGAATATGCCAATCTGGTTCACCTTTAAGTCGATCTCGGTGAATTTCTGCATGATGCCTGAGGCTATGATGGCTTGTTCAGCACTGGTATTTTCAGGCAAATGTACCGGGATGATAAGCTGCTGATGTGGCAGAGCGTAAGCAACTTCAACGGTGATTGTGTTCGGATTCATGATGATGCTTCAACCTGATCTGCGCGTTTGATAAAGTGATCTACAAAAGTATTGGCAATATGGCTGAAAACCGGTGCAATGGCCTTTTCCAGCAACGCATTGTTAAAGGCATATTGTAGCCTGAATATGATTTTACAGGCATTTTCCTGCAGTTTGTTAAACTGCCATTCGCCCTCGAGCATTTTGAATGGCCCGTCTACAAGAACTATCTGCATGCGAGTGGGGAATGTTTTTGTGTTTTGTGTGGTGAAATGCTGTTTAAGCCCGTGATAGTTAATATAGATTGTGGCTTTGGTAGTGGTTTCGTCACGCGTATGTAACTCGGTTCCACCGCACCAGGGCAGAAACTTCGGGTAATCCTCGACAGCGTCTACGAGTGCATACATCCTTTCGGCAGAATGCATCACCAGCACCGTTTTTTCAACCTGATACATGGATAATTAAGAATCCAGATAGCTTAATAGCGTAAAATAGCGATTTTAAGCTATTCATCGCTACACATGAGCATTGCACAGAATAAAAAAGCCTTTTTCGATTACTTTATCGAGGAAAAATATGAAGCCGGTATCGTGCTGGAAGGCTGGGAGGTCAAGGCCATTCGGGATGGTCGCACTAACCTCAAAGAGTCCTATGTCATCATTCAGCGAGGAGAGCTTTATCTGCTAGGTTGCCATATTACCCCGCTTGGTGCAGCCTCAACACACATCAGGCCAGATGCAACGCGCACACGCAAGTTATTGCTTCATAAGGAAGAAATAGTAAAACTGATTGGTAAGGTCGAAAGGGCGGGCTACACTTTAGTGCCATTGGATATGCACTTCAGCAAAGGCCGCGTCAAACTGCAAATCGGCCTTGCAAAAGGCAAAAAACAGCATGACAAGCGGGCGACCGAGCAGGAGCGGGATTGGAAGCGAGAGCAGAGTGCAATCATGAAGGCCAAGAATCGACGTGCTTAAACGCAGTCCGCTTGCGGCGTAGGCTAACTGGCGCAGCCGATGTTAAGCGCGGCGGCCGAAGCCACAAACGTGATGCAGAGAAAAAGACTGGAAGCGCGAGCAAAAGCGCCATTATGAAGAGCAAAAATAGACGGGCTTGATGGTAAAGTTTAGAGTTATCTGATTCCTGCTGTTATCAATGTTTTTTCATATTCATTACGAAGCGTGTCATCTGTCCAAGGAGGTTCAATGACTTTGGTCTTATCTCCACCCAAAATAGAAAAATATGCATCTCGCGCTTCGAGCATTTCTTTTTCCATGCCTAACATGGCATATGTTGTGCAGAGATAGATAAAATTTGGCAGAAAAGTTGTGCTCATTGCACAACCGCGGTTGAAGGCAGCAACCGCTTTGTCATAATCTTTCAGTACATAATGTGCCAAGCCAAGCGTATATTCGTAAAAAGGTGACGAATGCGGGTTCATGCGCTGAGCTTTTTCGATGTAAAACAGCGCCTCTTCACCAAATCCTGCACTGGATAGGCTCATGGATAAAAAGATATAAGCCTCGAAATTATTCGGGTCTATTGCCACGGCTTGTCTGCATGCAGCGATAGATTCGTCACGATGCCTGTGCCATAAATGCGCCCAGCCCAGGATGGATTGTACATAAGGTAGATGGTTATTGATGGTTACGGCTTTTTTTGCGTGTTCCAGCGCTTGATCATGCAAGGTTTCATCTTTATCCCAGCGCATTACCCATAAAAACAATAATGTTCTGGACAGCCAAGCGTGAGCCGAGGCGTAGTTTGGGTCCAACTCAATGGCTCTAGTAAAATGCGAACGCGCTTCAGCCACAAATTTCGGGGCGTATTTCCAATGGCAAGCAATACCACGCAGCAGCGCATCGTGCGCTTCGATACTTTCTGTGCCTTCATGGCCGAATAATTGCGCCTCCGCTGGCGAAAGCTTGATCTGCAGTTGTTTGACGATACTCAAGGTGATCTCGTCCTGCAAGGCAAAGATTTCCTGCAGAAAGCCTTCGTACCTTTCGGCCCAGACGCATGCGTTTGTTTGGGCTTCGATAAGCCTTACGGTGACTCGCACACGTTTGTCCGAAAGCTGAATATTCCCTTCCAGCAGATACCTGACTCCAAGCAGGTTGCCGATTTCCTGCGAAGACTGATTTGAATTCCGGTAACGGAACGAAGACTGCCTCGAAATCACCAGCAAACCCGATAGCTGTGAAAGCTCGAAAATCAGATTATCCACAATGCCATCCACAAAATACTCTTGCTCTGGGTTGGAAGACAGATTGGCAAACGGCAAAACAGCTAATGAAATCTCCTGCTCGAAGAGGTTGATTACGGGTTTAGGCGTCGTAGGGGCTGGCGTTTCTGTTGGCTGATGATTTTCAGGGGCAAGAATATCAATCGCATAACCGCCTTTAGGCAGGTCAAACTTTACGGCATCTGCTTGGTTGCTATTGGTGTAATACTCTCTGAGCTTGGTTCTCAATCGCCCAACTTCCACCCTTACAATTGCGTCCGTCGTCGGGTCAAAATCCACCCCACGGCCGAACAGTTCCACACCAAGCGTATAGCCTTTTAGCCGCTCTGCATTGCCTGAAAAGGTTTCTTTGACCAGATAGCGCAGCAAATCTTGCTGACGGGGAGATTTCTCAAAAGGCGGGCTGGATAAAACACGCTCTAGACATTCGTAAAGCAATGCTTGGTCTAGGCGGTGATTAAGCGTATGTTTCTGATTCATAGTTAATGAGATTATGGATACAAGCCTGTAATCTGGATCAATTTTTGATACTCCGCATTAAGTTCTTCGTCTATCCACATGAGATGCGGTAATTTTGTTAGATCCCCACCCATGATGGATAAAAATATTTCGCGGCTGGTGAGCATCTCTTCATTTTTTCCCATAAGTGCTAAGGTAGTGCAAAGAAAAACATGATTGGGTGGGAAAGTCGCGCTTAATGCGCATCCACGCTTGAAAATTTCTATAGCCTTATCATAATTTTTGAGAACGTAGTGAGCCAAACCAAGTGTGAATTCATAGCTGGGTGATGCGTGGGGGTTGTAGCGTTGCGCCTTTTCAATATAAAAAAGAGCTTCCTCGCCATGACCTGCGGCCCCAAGCGTAAGTGATAAAAAGTGTAAAGACTCGTAATTGTTGGGATCCAGCGCGACAGCCTGGCGACCAGCCGCAATAGCTTCATCACCATGCTTGAGCCACATGTGTGCATAACCCAGCATGGAATAAGCAAAGGCTAGTTTATTATCTAGTTCTATTGCTTTTTGTGCGTGCGCTAGTCCTTTTTCCCTTAAATCAAGACCGGTATCCCACTTCATCGTCCACTGAAAAATATAGGTTCTAGTCAGCCAAGCGTGCGCTGCTGCGTAGCTTGTGTCAAGTTCTACAGCTTTGACATAGTATGCGCGCGCTTCAGCAAGATGCTTGGGGGTGTATTTCCAATAGCGTTCCATTCCCCGAAGTAAAGCATCGTGCGCTTCAATGTTTGTCGTACCCTCATGTCCAAACAATTCGGCTTCCGCTGGCGCTAGCCTGATTTGCAATGCCTTGACGACATTGAGCGCAACCTCGTCTTGTAAGGCAAAAATATCCTGCATGTCGCTGTCAAATCGTTGAGACCAGATATGGTTGCCATTATTGGCGCTAATCAGGTTTGCCGTTACCCGTACACGCTGGTTGGAGCGTTGTACGCCACCTTCAAGCAGGTACGCAACCCCCAGTGCTTTGCCAATTTCTCCTGAGGGTTTTGTAGTACCACGATAGTGGAATGAAGACTGCCTGGATACAACCAGCAGACTAGACAGCTTGGATAGCTCGTAAATTAAGTTATCGGTGATGCCGTCAACAAAGTAATCCTGCTCGGGATCCATGCTCATATTGGTAAACGGTAGCACGGCAAGCGTAACTTCGTGCGCCATACTGGACGGCCATGAGACTGATGAATCTGCTATAGCCTGTGCCACAGGCTGGGGGGTTTGCTGTTGGTCAAGCAGAGCAATGTATATAACATACCCACCTTTAGGTAAATCAAACTTTACGGCATCTGCTTGGTTGCTATTGGTGTAATACTCTCTGAGCTTGGTTCTCAGGCGCCCGACTTCCACCCTTACAATTGCGTCCGTCGTCGGGTCAAAATCCACCCCACGGCCGAACAGTTCCACACCAAGCGTATAGCCTTTTAGCCGCTCTGCATTGCCTGAAAGGGTTTCTTTGACCAGATAGCGCAGCAAATCTTGCTGACGGGGAGATTTCTCAAAGGGCGGGCTGGATAAAACACGTTCCAGGCACTCATAAACCAGTGCCGGATTAGGTGCTTCTCCCTTTTGACTTTGGCGGTTCATGTTGTTGTTATACCGTTATGGTTTGGCGTAACAGTTGCTTTTAACATCAATGTAACAGTAAGTAACTTCTCTCGCAAGACGTAACCTTTTATTCTGTAACCGTCATATCAAATTTGCCCGAAAAAGGAAAAAGCATGAACACCATCACAGCCAATACGCAATTAGACGCTTACTCGAACTACGCAGCGCGAACAGCAGTTGAGACACCGGCAGATTCCAGCCAGAGCGATATTAGCCGTATCGTAGCCCAACTTAAAGCAGCGGCAAAGGAGTTTGCAAACTTGACGATAGAACAGCGGATTGCGCTGGCCGAATCCATGAAGCAAGGCTATGTGGATATTGCAGAGGCAAGCGTGCATGCCGGGTGCAAGGCCAAAGGCATTGCTATCGGCTCTCCGCAGGAGGCGGAAGAATGGGCGACGGGGCCATGGGGCACGCAGCGCCAGCTGCGTTTGATAATTGAATCATTGCGTGCCATTCAAAAGACCGGCAATACGCCTATTGGCAAGGTAAGCCGCAATGCGGTGGGCAATCTGGCCGTTAATGTGTATCCCAACAATGGCATTGATGGCATGCTGTTCAAGGATGTCACTGTGGAAGTGCATATGCTGCCGGAAGTGAACGAGCAGCGCCTGGAAAGCGACCGCGCCAGCTTCTATAAAAAGCCTAACCATCAAGGCATGCTGGCTCTGGTGTTGGGGGCGGGTAATATCGCCGCCATCGGCGTGATGGATGTCATCACCAAAATGTTCAATGAAGGCAAAGTCTGCATTCTTAAAATGAACCCGGTCAACGCCTATCTTGGCCCGTATATCGAAAAAGCCTTCAAGGCCGCGATTGATAAGCACTATTTTGCCGTGGTGTATGGTGGAGTGGAGATCGGTCGGCATCTGGTGTACCACCCTGAGATTGATGAAGTTCACCTGACTGGCTCCAACAAAACCTATGACCAGATCGTGTGGGGTGCGCCGGGGGTCGAGCAGCAAGGCCGCATAGCGCGCAAGGAGCCGCTGCTTAAAAAACCCATCACGGCAGAGCTTGGTAATGTGTCGCCGGTGATTGTGGTGCCCGGGCCATATACGGATAAGGAAATCGCATTCCAGGCCGATGCCATTGCCGCCGCCATGACCATGAATGCCTCGTTCTTCTGCAACTCTGCCAAGGTGTTGGTGATGCCCAAAGGCTGGGCTGGCAGCGGCAGTTTCATGCGGACGATCCAGAAAACCTGTAGTGCGGTTGAACCAAGAAAAGCCTACTACCCCGGTGCGGAAGACCGCTGGAAAACCCTCACCAAAAACCGTCGCAACACCATCAGCGTCGGCAAGCCCGCGCTAGGAACATTGCCCTGGACATTCATTACCGGGATGCATGCCAATGACGACGAAGTACTGTTCCGTGAAGAGGCCTTTTGCTCTGTATTTGCCGAGGTGCAGGTGGGTAACCAGAACCCGGTCGAGTTTCTGGAAAAAGCCGTGGCTTTCTGCAACAACAAGCTCTGGGGTAACCTTAACGCCACCATCATCATACATCCAAAAGCACTGAAAGACCCTGCCGTAAAAGCTGCATTCGAGCAAACCATCTGCAAGCTGAAATACGGCACGGTGGCCATCAATACATTCCCGGGCATTCCGTTCATATTCGCCTCGCCGCCATGGGGCGCGCACCCCAGCAGCACGCCGGAGGATATTCAAAGTGGCAACGGCTTTGTACACAACACCGCCATGCTGGAAGGCATTGAGAAAGCGGTGATACGCGCGCCGCTGACCGTGTTCCCCAAACCGGCATGGCTCACCAGTCACCGCAAGGCTCATGTGGTAACAAAGCGTATTGCCCAAATGGAAGTGACTGCCAGCTGGAGCAAATTGCCCGGTATTGTATGGGCGGCAATGCAAGGCTGAGATTTGAACATAAAAGCTGAATTTGAATGATAACGATAACGAAATGGATGGAGAGCCAAAATGAATCAACATTTACCTAACACGATACTGGCTGAACTAAAACATTTTGGCCAACTGGTAGATTTGATATATCAAGGAGCTACCAGCATGGTTGCCATGGACCATCTGCCGGAAGGGCTGGTTTTGCTAGGCGCGCAAGGCAATGTGGTGTTCTGCAACAAGCAGGCGAAAGATATTCTCAATCAGGATGACGGCATCGCCTTGCGTCAGCTCAATAATCGCAAAGCCGCACCCGAGCTGGTAACCAGAGACATGGCGACCCAGATGGCGCTGGAATCAGCCATCGCTGCGATAACAGCGCCCAATGTGCATATCATCAAGCAATTTCCCAGAACGCTGAGCATTCAAAGCTTGTCTGGCAGGGCGCCTTTCCATTTAAGGTTTATACCGTTTACGCAATCGGGCCATGAATGGCAAAGTGTCAACGCAATGAGTGGAATGGTGCTCATTAGACAAAGCAGGGCGGAAGTCAGCCTTTGTACCCAGGCGATGAAAACCGCGTATGGTATCAGCCTGGCAGAGGCCAGGCTGGCAGAACTGCTGGTGAATGGCGATACGGTGAAAGAAGCCGCTAGAAAACTGAACGTCAGTGTCAACACGGTAAAAACGCAGTTGGCGGAGATATACCTAAAGACCAACACCAACAGCCGCGCCAAATTGACCAAGATGTTGCTGAATTTAACCATAAATGCCACAAATTAGCCCGAATGGGCTAATGGATGAATGGCCAAATTCACCCGTTTGGATGATGCGGCTGAACAAAAACAAAAATAACATATGAAGCGTAAAAGTTTGAAATTTGTTTAACAACAATCAGGAGGGAATATCATGAAAAAACTCACATTACTCACCGCCATTTTGGCGGCATTCGGCAGCAGTGCTGCGCAGGCGGAATCGATCGCCAGCGCCTGGCTGGGGACTGTCTCCATCCAGCTTATCGATTTGGATGTCAATGACGGCATCACGCCCAGCATTACGCCCAGTGGGCAAGCAAGCACCTACGTACAAGGGTATGCCAGCGATACAGCGGCAAACAATTTTCCGAGCTATAGCTTGAATGGTACATCCGGAAGTGCCAGCACCGCAATTTCGCAAATCAACACGCAGATTACCGGCGAAAACCCTATCGTGGACGGTAACCAGTACGCCAACGGTAACGCTACCGGCCCTACAGGTAGCCCGGGTTACTACGGGGACTACAATGGCTATACCCAAGTTTACGGTTATTTTACCTTGAGCGCCAATACGCAAGTGATTTTCTCGGCCGATGCCAGCACCATGGCCAGCAGCGATGCGCCTTATAACACAGGGGTGGAATGGGCATATGCCCAAGCCTCTTTCTATGGATATTTGATTAACTACTATTACTCTGCATCAGATATTCTCTTGAGCCAAGGGTACAACTACTTCAACGCCACCGGCGAGTACGAAAATATCAGCGATAGCCAGTCCCGCACACTGAGTGTCAGCCTGAGCAACCCGTTTGCTGAGGCGGTGAGTGGTTATCTGCAAGGGATTGCTTATGCCCAAGGTTACAGCTATTCCGATTACAAAGCCCCTTCGAATGTGCCAGTGCCTGCCGCATTGCCATTGTTAGCCAGTGCGTTGGGTTTGTTTGGTTTATCCAGAAGAAAAGTTTGATGTAATCGCTCAATTTATTTAATTTGTGAGGAGATTAGGATGAACACGCTGAATAAAAATCTGAAAAGTTTGTTGGTGCTTGGTTTGGTTGTGGCTTGCAGCAATGCATATGCCGAGGGAGGAAAAATATCAGGTTCTGCCGCATTAAGCTATACCAAGCAGGAAGCCTCGGTGCCGCCCGTGGAAGGGCATTTGCTGGCGCTGGGCGAAGTGGCCGGCACCAACAAAGGTATCGATGGCAGCGGCTATATGGATGGTGCAGCTGTTATGAACCGCGAGATTGTTCAATTGTTCCAGGGCAATGGTTTTCATTCCGGTTATTACACCATGACCAAAGACGGCAGTTCCACCACGGCCTTCTGGAAGGGCGAGGTGACCACGGTGATGAAGGATAATGTGCCGAACACCAGTTTTAAAGGTACTTGGGATTATGTGAACGGTACCGGCAAATATGCAGGCATTAAAGGCAAGGGAAAATACAGTGGGTATTTCACATCCAAAACCACTTACAACGTGGATTGGGATGGCGAATATTCGATTAAGTAAGCAAATTGCCGTGTGGTGCTGGCGGGGCCTAACCCTCCGCAAACCCTGCCAGCACGGTCGGTAACAGCTCTACCAGATCTTCTGCAATCAAGCCGATACCGAACAATCTCGCGGCTTCGGCATGCAGCCATACGCCAGCAGTTGTAGCCTCTAGCGCTGGCATACCTTGTGCCAATAAGCTGGTGATGATGCCTGCCAGCACATCGCCCGAGCCTGCGGTAGCGAGCGTGGGCGGGGCGTTATTGTTGACGACCAGGCGCCCGTCCGGATGTGCGATCAGGGTGTCGCTGCCTTTCAGCAACACAACTGCGCCAATTTGCTTGGCAGCGCGTAGCGCGGCCGCTTTTCTGTCATCGCCCAGCTCGAACAGGTATTTGAATTCGCCTTCATGCGGGGTAAGTACGCAAGGGGCGTTAATGGCGTTTCGCAGTGTAGATAAATTGCCCGCAAATACGTTAATCGCATCCGCATCCAGTACACAGGCTTTGCCTCTGGCCAAGATGGAGAGTACATGTGTTTTGGTTTCTGGCGAAACGCCTGCGCCAGGGCCAATCAGATAGGCATTGATGCGGGTATCGCTAATGATTGAGTGAAAAGTATCATGCGAGTCGTATGGCCTGACCATGACGCTGAGCATGCTGATGGCATAGATGGATAGCGCGATTTGCGGGCATGCAATGGTGGTTAAGCCAGCGCCGGTGCGGGCGCAGGCTAATGCCGCCATCCTTGCTGCGCCGGTGATGGGGTACCCCCCCATGATGAGCGCATTGCCGCGTGTATATTTGTTGCTGGAAGCATCAAGCCTGGGCAGCAAATGTTGCCAAAGCGATGGGTGGTTGATTTCTGCGATAGGCATACTTACATTGTAATCCTGAATGACGCTTTTCAAATGGGCGTTGGTGTCAAAAAGCCGTATAATTGGGTTTTAATGAACTAATTCATACTCGGTTCATCAAAAGATATGCATTGGGGATGACCCGGTTTCGACGTGGGTTGCAAAGCAGTGCAGGGCATACCGAGGATTCAGGTTCCCTCGTAAATCCATCTGAACAAGTATAGTCGCAAACGACGAAACTTACGCTCTGGCTGCTTAATCCAGCCGGACGCTGCACCGAAGAGCCTCTCGGTCGGGCCAGGTAACTGGCAGCAGCGTCATTTAGAGAGGATCGTGTTGTATCGGGTTGCTTGATACGGCATTAAATCTAAGGCAACTCGCTGTACACTTGCTTGCTCGTTGGTGCGTGTGCGGTTAAATCAAACAACACAGCTAAGTATGTAGAACTGTCTGTGGAGGGCTTGCGGACGGGGGTTCAATTCCCCCCATCTCCACCAAACAACAAATACCACCCATGCGGTGGTATTTTTGTTTGTGTATACGGCATTGAACCCACGGGACGGGGGGTGAGTGCGGGGTTTCGCAACACAAACTGCTTTGTGTTGCGCCGTGCGAACGGGCGAGCTTATATGTGAGCCCCGGCTTACGAGCCAATTCCCCCCATCTCCACCAAACAACAAATACCACCCATGCGGTGGTATTTTTGTTTTGTCTATCTGCGAAAGCTTTGCCTGTAAATAAAAGTGTACTATTGCACCTTTGAAACTTGAGTGAGTCGCTATGCCAAAACCATTTATTCTGCTTGCTTTGTTTGTTGCGCTTGCCGGCTGCTCGGATGGGGTTTCGTCTATACAGTTAAACGAAAAGACAAAGCTTACGGCTGAGCTCATCAAATCATCGAAGGAATGTAAAAGGTTTATCGATACGCTTTCCACAGCTGAAGATAGCGAAAAGATAGACCATGTCTATGAAGAGGCTATGAAGGCGCATTGCATCAAAAGTGATATCTGACAGCTTGTCCTGGTTGAAATCAAGTAAGTTTAATAAGAAAAATTAGGCGGTAAATACACAGTTAATTCCCACATGAAAGTCAAAGCGCATCCCAGATAATGAGTGATAGGGTTGTATAGCCCGTTGTTAAGATTATTTGGATGTGCGTGGGGATTCGATGAATAAAATCATAAGTATCATGTTGTTGTCCTTGGCTTTTGCTGCCAACAGCTATGCTGCTGCCTGGATAAAGTTACAGGATAACGGTAATGCCAGGCTCGTGCTGGACAAACAATCCGTTCTGGAAAAAGAAAAATACAAACGTGCATGGGTGAAAGTCATCTATAAAACTCCTCAAATCAATGCGGAAGCGGCAGATAAAACATACAATTTATCCAAGATGCTATGGTTCTTTGATTGTGCGACGCAAACAGCCGCTACTTCCCAGGTGTTCCAGTATTCCAATGACGAGCTTATTTATTCCGCTGCGGTAGATTACAAGGCGGCCAGATTTATCGAGCCAGTGCCGGAAACAGATATCGACTATGGTATGCGTTATGTGTGCGAAATCGGCAAGACGACTGATGCTGCGGCGCAGAAACCGCCAGCGGCCGACAAAGCCGATGCTGCCAAAAAACCTGAAGCTGCAGATAAAAAGACCAGCGAAGATAAGGCTCAGGCTAAGCCAGAGAACAAGCCCGCAGAAGAAAGGCCTGCTGCCGAGAGCGCTGCAAAACCCAAAGATGAGGTTAAGCCAGCTGAGAACATCAAACCGGAAGATAAGCAAGGTAACAAAAAACATTGGACATATGAAGGCAAGGAGGGCCCGGGGAACTGGGGTAAATTAAGCTCCGAGTTTGCTACATGCGAGACTGGACGTAACCAATCGCCCATCAATATCGACCTGACTATCCACGCGGCGCTCAAAGAGCTGAAGACGCTGCAGAGGTTTCCGGGAAAAGAGATCGTCAACAATGGGCATACCGTGCAGGTTAACTTTAAAGAAGGCAACATGATGGTGCTGGATAATGTGCCATATCAGATGAAGCAGGTGCATTTTCATGCGCCGAGCGAAAATACCATCAAGGGTAAATCCTATCCGCTGGAGGCGCATTTCGTGCACGCCAACAACAAAGGTGAGCTGACTGTGATTGGCGTGATGTTCGAGGAGGGTAAGCCAAATGAGGCATTAGGCCGACTCTGGGGACAAATGCCAACAGAACTGGATAAGCCTGTAGCCTTGAAAAGTCGAGTGCTGCCAAACGAGATGATTCCGCAAAAGCGCGGATATTATCGATTCAGCGGCTCACTCACGACGCCGCCATGCAGCGAGGGTGTGCGCTGGGTTTTGATGAAAACGCCGATGACGGCCTCGAAAGAGCAAATAGAAACATTTAAAAAGGCGGTGCATCATGACAATAGCCGCCCGGTGCAGCCGTTAAATGGCAGGGTGGTGCTGGAGTAGTTCGCAAGTCACGGGTTGGCAGGCTTCATTGTATGGATGACTGGCCTGGGAGCCGCACCCTGATTGGCTTGCAGAGCAGCGGTTTACCAAATGAACGCGCATGCCTATACGCGAGGGTTGACGACCAGGATCTCGCTTTTGCCATTGACACCGACATCACCCGCATATTTGTGCACAGGTTGCGGTTTCAGGGTTTTGAAACGTGTCTCCAACGTGGCAAAACTGCGCAGCAGCAAAGGCATAAAGCCCAATTGATGTGTACCGCAATCCACCATCGTGGCATGTAAGTTGGGTGTTTGGGTGAGTAAAATAGTGCCGCGTTTCATCATGTATCCAAGGTGCTCGCCTGTTTGGCTGTAGATGCCCACTGTACCTGCAATCATGCGGCTGGCAGCGTAACTACCCGCATCACCATCCACCAGAATCAAGCCGCGGCGCATGCTGTCGGCCAGTCGGTCACCCACGTTGCCCTGGCAAATCAAGGTGCCGCCCAGCATGTTGGCACCAGTAAAATCTCCCGCGTTGCCGCGAATGATGATTTGACCACGGCGCATGCCCGCGCCAATGTGATCGCAGCGGCTATAGTCGCCTTCAAATATGATTTGGCTGTTGTTATCACATGAAATGTCAAAATAATCAGTCACTTGTGGCGCATGGCTGCTCGAGCCAAGCCGCATTTTGGCGATTTCTGGCAGGCTTAAACCATCCAGTTTGTCTGGTGTCAGTGCGCGTAAATCCAGCCGGCCTTCAGGTTGCTTTGTCAGCTTGAAAGTCAGCGCCGTCATTTCAACACCTCGTGCAGCTTGAAGTGGTGCGGGCCGAGCTTGCCGCCATAATTGCCTGCCGATATGCGTGAAATGCCTGCTCTGGAACCCAGGCTGCATGCGGCTTCCAGGCCTGCCTTCATGGCGGTTTTGATGTCGTCGAACGTCAATCCGTTCACCACGATTTCCATCACGCATTGGGTCTCGTCATCCAGCTCGGATTTCACCAGGCCTTTCAATGTCGGGCAGAACGCGTCATTGGTGCTGGCGAACATCTTGGGATATTTGCTGCCTACTTTTGAACCGCTACGCACAATGCCGCCGGGGAAAGGCATGATGACATTGGGCACGCGTTTCATGGCCTCAATCGCCACCTCACATGCCGCCAGCACTTGCGCCTGACTCTTGCCCAGCACCAGAAAATTGCCGCCGCCAATGGCGCGCACCATACCGGTGGTTTCTTCGGTCAGGAACTCGCCTTCCATGATGGGAATGCGCCAATAACGCTTTCCGCCGATGATTTTGGAAATCTGGTAGCCATCGCCAAAATAGCGCAAATGCCTGCCCAGGCTGATCATGTCTTCGCTTGTCAATCCCGCAAACGCTGCAGCAGTGGGGCAGGTGAGGATACATTGCCCCATGCGGGTTTCCAGTTGCTGCATCAGCACTTTGCTGCCCATCGCAAATAGTAAAACGCTGATGCCGGGGCGGCCATCTGGGGTCTCGTCGGCGCTCAATTCGCGCTCGATACCAGCTTCGACACCGCAGCCAATCACGCTGGTGGCAAAGCCGGTCATGGCAAGTGCCGCATTCCTCGCCCATGTGGGGTTGATGGCGGTGATGATGACGCGCGTCGCCCGCATGTTGAATGCCTCTGCGAAGGTGTCATCGATGGTGATACCGTTAATTTCCACCTTGTTTCCCCGGATGTGTTATTACTTTGCCGTTGCCATTATCGGCAATCTCGTCATCGCTGATCTTAAGGTTGTCCAGCTGAATCGTCTGATATTTGTCGAAGTAATCGCGCAAGCCGCGTTCCACGCTGCTATCGAACGCCGGTTTGGCCGTGTGGGTGGCGCCCCAGGTCACTTTGATGACTTTACCATCCTTGACGACCAGCTCACCATCCTTGAACACAAAGTCAGGTTTGCTGAACATCGCTTCGCGGTTGGCCTGGTCGGTGTAGACAGTGATGTCTGCGGCGGCACCCGCACCCAGATGGCCACGGTCGTGCAGGCCAATCAGTTTGGCGGCGGCGGCGCGGGTCATGGTGGCGATTTCATACAGCGTGTATTCGCGTTCCAGCGATTTTAAATTGCTCATTGCCTGCGCGTCGAGATTGAGTTTATCGAACATCTCGTTGCGGAAAGTCTTGTCCATCAGCAGACGAATCAGATGCGGGTAGCTCACGAATGGCGCGCCGTTCGGGTGGTCGGTCGTCAGGAAGATGCGCCAAGGGTCATCCACACTCAGAAAGATTTCCAAGCCAATCGCCCATTGCAAGGCGTTCACATAATTCTGGTCTTTGTACTTGAACGGCACCACGCCACAACCAGCATCGCACTCGATATCCATCAACACCGATTTTTTCGGGTGGGCGAGTTTGCTGTTCAAATATTGCTGCATCGTGTCGCCGGATGCAGTCACGGTCTGCCCAAACAGGATTTGGCCGACATCGGCGGTAATGTGTTTGTTTTTGTTGATACTTTCTGCAATCTGCGCCGCGGCGGAAGAGAATTTCTTGTCACCCTCGGTGCCATAACTGTGGAACTGGATATGCGTCAGGTGCATCGGCAGGCCATCGCTGGCGCCCATGGTATTGAGTGTGGTTTCGAAGTTGCCTGCAGCGCCAAGGTTGTTGCAATGCACATGCAATGGCTTGGCAATACCCAGCTCATGCACGGCACGGCTCAAGGCTTTGAGGATGTCGCGTGGCGACACCTGATAATGCGCGTTGCTTTCGTCGAGATTCAGTTTGCGCTGGTTGAACTTGAATGCCGAGATGCCGCCGGGGTTGACCACTTTGATGCCAATCGCCTGCGTGGCATGCAGCGTCCAGGCTACATAATCGTTGATAGCTTTCTGGTCGGCTTTTTCCTTAAGCAGACGCAGGAAATAATCGTCGTTGCCCAGCATGGCGTAGCAGCCTTTGTCTATCAGCGGCGTGTCGCCCATTTCCAGATGCGTCTGGCGCGCGTTGATGGGCATCATCGCTGGCTCGAAAGCTGCGGTGTAGCCCATCTCGATATAACGGAAGCCGGTTTCGGTCGTCGTCGGTGTGGCGTGGTGCTTGCAGTGCGGTGTGCAAATGTGCGCTTCTGGTTCAGTATAAGTGCGGAACTCCGGCAGCAGCATGCGGGCGATATTCACTTTGCCGCCGCCGATGTGGCTGTGCATATCAATCGCACCCGCCATCACCACTTTCCCTGCCAAATCATACACTTGGTCTATTTTTTCTGCTGCATTCGGTTTGTTGATGATACGGCCATCGCGAATGTAAATATCTTGCTGCACGCCATCTTTGTTGTGAGCGGGGTCGTAGATGCTGCCATTCTTCAACAATGTCATCATGGCAGCAGCGCCTCCAGTTTGCGCACCACATCCGCCAACGTCGGCAAGTTGCTTTCGCGTACTTGCTTGAGCGGCAGGCTGATGGATGAATCCACGCGCATCATCGTGCCACTGCAATCCAGCCCGGGCGTGGCGATGGGAATGAACACATTGGCATGGTTGCCCCAAGGCGTATTGGCGTTACCCAAAACAATGGTGGGCATGTGGCAAAAGCTGGGCGGGGCATCGGCGCTAAAACTGTTCACCCAGATTTGCACATCGGGCTTCGCATCAGGTAAATCGGGCAGAATATGCCCCGTTTGCCAGGCATGCACGTTATTGATGCTGTAATCGCCATCGCTTCCGCCCAGCGGCAGGCCGGCGGCGCGCGAGGTCTGGTTGAGCGTGCCCACGATATTGGTGATTTGCTGTATCGCCAATGCGGCATTGGGGAAATCCAAATCCTTCGCCGCCCAAGCCAGCACGGCATATTTTGCTTGCTTCAGTGTTTCGGCCAGCTTTTGCAAATCAGCCATCGCAATACCTGCTACGGTGTCGGCTTTCAGCGGCTTGTTCAGCAATAAAGCGTTCAGCGCGGCCAGGATATCCGGCAAATCCGCTGCCCTGGAAGGCAATACCCATGCGCCTTCCCGGCCATGTGCTGTATCCAGTTTTCCACCGCCTAAATAAACGATTTTTCTTGCGTTCGGGTCGGTGAACATTGCGTCTTTCACCCACACAAAGCGCTCAAAAAAGCGAGGGTTATGGCTGACGATATCTGTGCCGATGCACACAATCACATCCGCGCGGTTCTTCACCTCGCTCAATGTGGTGGTGTACCAGCCAGCGCTCTGCAAGGTTTGCATGTTGCGCTGCAAACTGGCTTGGTTGATATGCTGTAAATCCGCCTTGAGTTTTGTCGCCAGTGCCATCAAAGCGCGCATGCCGTGAATATCCGTGCTCAAACCGGCAATCATGGGGCGCTGGGATTTGCTCAGGATTTCTGCCGCGCGTTTTACCGCATCTTCTAGGGCGGCAGGTTTGCCGGCAATCAGTGGTTGTGGGTTTGCATTGGGCTGGTTGAAAAACGCGATCCCTTTAGCGCAGGCATTGTGCGTCATAGCGCCTTCGATGCGAATGTCATCGCACAGCAAGCCGCAGGTGGGGCAGGTGGCTGTCAGCGTTTTTTGTTGGGTAGACATAAACGCATTTTGCCATAAAAATGCGAATGTACGGGAGAATGGCTGTATTGTTTGTTTTTAATGTTCTATGGATTCATGCTTATGGTATAAGATTGAAAATAAATCGTGTCTGACCCCATTTATTTTTAACCCCATTTATTTTTATTACCCCATTTATTAAGCGATCGTATATGAGCCATCCGCATTGCTTTTGAATACGGTGGCAGAAAAACCGGTATCAAGATAATTGGGCGCGTAGCTGACAAAGCTGAAGCCGTCGGTGGGGTTAGTAAAAGCAGTGGCTTGTTCGAGAGCAAAAATCTTATCCGGGTTGATTCGCTGATCGTCTTTCAATCTGGCTTCTAAGGTTGTATTCGAAATCCCCGTAAAATCCAGATAAGACGCTTGAGACATCCATGAATAATTTGTAAGTTGACTGATTGTAAGTGCCATTTTTATTCTTTCTTTATTAATGCTTCAAGCTGTTAACGATAATGTCTATTCTGGGATCGTCTGGCCATGGAGGAGGTGTACACCATGCAACATTCCCTACCCCTGCATCACTAAAAGCTGCAAGAAAACGCTCAGCCCAGCCGCCTTTGTATGCTATTCGCGTATCTTTAGCCAACACTTCACCAGTTGAGACGTCTTCAACTAAATATTGGCTAAGCCTATAAACACTTTTGTCGTCACCGTAACTCTGACGTAATCGATACTTACTTTTAGGTGTAACTTGATTATCTTGGATAACTTGTCCGTCTCGCCTAGAGTATCTGGTTGTAGTTCCGTTCATCGGGCGATCCTCTGCAAACTGATAGCCATGCTCCTTTACCCAATAATCGCTATGCGTACCATCATCCATAAACCCCTCCACATTGTGCGCCACCTTATAAACTTTAAGCCCAGCCTCGGCTGCACACATCTGTTTAAGCTTGTAGCGTCCATACATCGCATCTGCGGTAGGGATAAGCAAAGCAGCCAGTAACACCAAGCCTTTCGCCCAGAGTGGTTTGGCTATAATCACTGCCAACAACGTTAATAAAAAATACAGCCCCAGAATAAACAACACCGCTAATCCACCCATATCATGCCGCCTTTCTTTGTTGAACCACAAAATCTGAATCGTTAGCTGCTGTCGAGCCAGCATTGATAATCGCCTGGTCTTGCAAAGCAATAAATGGCAAAGAATAAATGGGGTCAGACACGATTTAATTCGTTGTTTTATCATTTTCTTCTTGTTCCTTTTGAACGTTGTTTGGCTGTACTTGTGCATATTCCTTCCCCAACACAATCGCCTCATCCACATGCAAGCCCTTGGGCGCTTTCTCGTATGCGCGCATGCGTTCATTATGAAAAGTGTTGCCTTGCAAGGCAAGCAGGATGCGCCTTACAGGCCGGCGTTTTAAGCAATGAAAATTCAGCCAGAAAATGTTAGAATCTCGTTTTTTCTAAGTCGTTAATTTTCTTTACTTTTTATTTTATATTCTTTTGGAGTTAGCATGGCAATCGAACGTACCCTTTCCATTATCAAACCAGACGCAGTGGCTAAAAACGTGATCGGCAAGATCTACACCCGTTTTGAAGATGCCGGCCTGAAAATCGTGGCCGCTAGAATGGCGCACCTGACACAAGCTGAGGCTGAGGGTTTCTACGCTGTGCATAAAGAGCGTCCTTTCTTTAAAGATTTGGTGAGCTTCATGATTTCCGGCCCAGTGATGATTCAGGCTTTGGAAGGCGAGAACGCAGTGGCTAAAAACCGCGAGCTGATGGGCGCAACTAACCCGAAAGATGCCGCACCGGGAACGATTCGCGCTGATTTCGCACAAAGCATCGATGCGAATGCAGTGCATGGCAGCGATAGCTTGGAAAATGCGGCTATCGAGATTAAATACTTCTTTGGCTAATGTTAATTATTTACATTAAATAAATTAGGCAATTTATTGATTAATTTATTAAATTATAATCAAACACAACTCGCCGATTACTTTGTCAGTATCGGCGAGAAGCCTTTCCGCGCCAAGCAGCTGATGCGATGGATACATCAGTTTGGCGTGACCGATTTCTCTCAAATGACCGATATTGCCAAGGCGCTGCGCGAAAAGCTGGCGGCCGAGGCTGAGATTGTGCCGCCCGCCGTGCAGACGGAAAAGATTTCCGACGATGGTACGGTGAAGTGGCTGATTGGCGCCGATGCGGCCAATAGTATCGAGACGGTGTTCATCCCCGAGGCGGATCGCGGCACGCTTTGTGTTTCCAGCCAGGTGGGCTGTGCGCTGGAATGCACGTTCTGCAGCACGGGCAGGCAGGGGTTCAACCGTAACCTGCAGGTGTCGGAAATCATCGGCCAGCTATGGGTGGCCAACCAGCGCCTGAAATTGCGCGAGGGTTACGACATGCTGCCGGCAGGTGAGCGCATGATCTCCAACGTGGTGATGATGGGCATGGGCGAGCCGCTGGCTAACTACGATAACGTGGTGACTGCGATGCAGATCATGCTGGATGATTGCGCGTATGGCTTGAGCCGCCGTCGTGTGACGCTGTCCACCTCTGGCCTGGTGCCAGCGATGGATCGACTGAAAGAGGATTGTCCGGTGGCGCTGGCAGTGAGCCTGCATGCGCCAAATGACAAGCTGCGCGACGAGATCGTGCCGATCAACAAGAAATATCCATTGAAAGATCTGATGGCAGCCTGCCAGCGCTATCTGGTGAAAGCGCCGCGCGATTTTGTGACGTTTGAATATGTGATGCTGGATGGCGTGAACGACACTGCAGAGCATGCCAAGCAGCTGATCGCGCTGGTGAAAGATGTGCCGTGCAAGTTCAATCTGATCCCGTTCAATCCGTTCCCCAACAGCGGTTATGAGTGCTCGAAACCGCATCAAATACGGGTGTTTCGTGATATGCTCATGCAAGCAGGGCATGTGGTGACTGTGCGTAAAACGCGTGGCGAGGATATCGACGCCGCTTGCGGCCAGCTGGCTGGCAAGGTGCTGGATAAAACCAGGCGCACACAAAAGCACGTGCCGATTATGGTGGCAGATGAACAGGTAAGGTAAATTTGGGCATGGATATAGTTAAATATATTGCGGGATTGCTGTTGCTATTGGGCGTTTCCGCCTGTGTGACCGGCCCCAATCAGGACGCGGCATCCGATGCGGCTGGGCTGGCGCGCGCCAAGGCCCATACCGATCTGGGCGCGATTTATTTTCAGCAGAATAAGCTGGAAGTGGCGCTGGATGAGTTTACCCAGGCGATACAGGCATACCCGAATTATGCGCTGGCCTACAATGGCCTGGGCATGGTGCGTGCGGCGCTGGGCGAGGACAATCAGGCAGAGGCCAATTTCAAAAAGGCCATACAGCTGCAGCCCCAAAACTCGGAATCGCACAACAACTATGGCAATTTCCTCTGTAACAAGGCGCGTTACGATGAATCCATCACCCAGTTCCTGGAGGCGATCAAGAATCCGCTGTATTCCACGCCGAATCTGGCCTACGCCAACGCAGGCATTTGTTCGGCGCGTAAAAAGGATTTTCCAGCCGCTGAGAATTATTTGAATAAGGCATTGCAAATCAATCCATTAACACATTCTGCCGCCTACCAGCTGGCAGAAATCCAGTTTGCGCGTGGAGATGCCAAAACCGCGCAAAAAACACTGCAGAATGCACTTGTTTCAGCAGCTGGCCCGGACGTGTTGTGGCTCGGGATACGCATTGCTCGGGCAATGGGTAACAAGGACGATGAGGCGAGTTATGCTTTACAATTGCGCCGCCAATATCCTAACGCTGCGCAAACCCAGTTACTGTTAAATGGTCAGTAATTTAGATGCGTTGCAAAGTCCATCTCAAAAGGTGAAGTTATGGCACGAAAACCCAAAACCAAAACAGAAGAAAATCTGGAAGCTGTGACAGTGCAGCACGAAGCCCGGGATACGGGCTTGGAAGGCCAGGAATTTGACAGCCGCTCGCGTTGCGGTGGCGCATTACGCACGCATCGCGAACAGCAAGGCCTGAGTGTGCAGACCGTAGCCAGTCGTCTGCGTTTGAGCACCAAGCAGATCGAGGCGCTGGAAGCTGACAATTTTGATGCGCTGCCCGAGGCAACCATTGCAAGAGGGTTTATCCGTAACTATGCCAAATTGCTGGGCATCAGTGCAGAGCCTTTGCTGGATGCCTACAATGTGCTGGTGCCGAGCAAAGCCCCGCATTCGTTCACCGTGGCGCCTGCACCTTATGCCGCAGCCGGAAAGCAGTATCGAGACACTAACCTGAAACGTTGGATGCCATTGTTTATATTGGCGCTGTTAGGTTTGGGTGCCTGGTTGTTTTATCAGTCCTATATTCAAAAACCAAACCCTATCGCACCTACTGCCAACAGCTTGCCCGCCCCAGAAGCGTTGCCTCCTGTAGCGCTGCCGGCTGGCGAGCGTCAAACGGAAACAGCAACGCCGCAATCGACGACAACGGAGCTTGTGTTGCCACCAGCCGCCGCACCTGAGCCGACATCCGCGACAGCTACAACCCAGGTAACGACAGAAACTGCGCCTGCACAACCGGCCGCACCTGTGGCGGCGCCTATGCCGCCAGTTCCGGCCGCAGGCGAACCGGCTGCACTGCCCGCAAGTACATCCAAATTATCGCGGTTGGAGTTCTCTGCGACACAGGAAACCTGGGTGAGCGTGACCGATGCGAGTGGCAAGGAAATCTATAACAAGATATTGTTTGCAGGTAACCGCGAGGTGGTGGAAGCCGCGCCACCGCTGAATGTGGTGGTGGGAAATGCCAATGGCACCAGCCTTAGCGTGAATGGGGTAGAGACAAATCTGGGGCCACATACCAAAGTCAACGTGGCGCGCATCAAGGTCGAGTAGGCAACATGCAACGCAGAGTTACACGTACCGTCATGATTGGCCACGTGGCGGTGGGCTCGCAGCATCCGGTGGTGGTGCAAAGCATGACCAATACCGATACCGCCGATGCCAAATCCACCATTCAGCAATGTTATGAGTTGTGGCAGGCGGGTAGCGAAGTCGTACGCATTACGGTCAATTCCATGGAGGCGGCGGCGCAGGTTGCCAATATTCGTGCGGGTTTGGACGCAATGGGTTGTAATGTGCCGTTGGTCGGTGATTTCCATTTCAACGGTCACAAATTGCTGCAAGCTTATCCTGATTGTGCACAGGCGCTGGCCAAATACCGCATCAACCCAGGTAATGTAGGCAAGGGCAGCAAGCGCGACGAGCAATTTGCCGCAATGATAGAAGCTGCCATCCAATATAAAAAATCCATACGTATCGGCGTCAACTGGGGTAGTCTCGATCAAGCCAAGATGGCGCAAATGATGGACGATAACGGCAAGTCTGCCAACCCACTGTCATCCGATGACTTGATGCGCGAGGCGCTCATTCAATCTGCGCTTGAAAGTGCACAGCAAGCGGTGGAGTGGGGGCTGGGCCAAGACCAGATCATTATTTCCTGTAAAGTCAGTAATGTACAAGATTTAGTTAAAGTTTATTCTGAACTTTCGAGGCGTTGCGATTATCCGCTGCATTTGGGCCTGACCGAAGCCGGAATGGGCAGCAAAGGGGTGGTGGCGTCTACCGCAGCACTGGCGATACTGTTGCAGCAAGGCATCGGTGATACGATTCGTGTCAGTTTGACACCAGAGCCGAATGAAAGCCGCACTAAAGAAGTCATTGTCGCGCAAGAAATCCTGCAAACCATGGGCATCCGATCGTTCACACCCTTGGTGACGGCCTGCCCAGGGTGCGGACGTACGACCAGCACCTATTTTCAGGAATTGGCGCTACAGATTCAGACTTATTTGCGCAACCAGATGCCGGTATGGCGCACGCAGTATCCGGGTGTGGAGAACATGAGTGTGGCAGTGATGGGCTGCGTGGTGAACGGACCGGGCGAATCCAAACTTGCGAATATCGGTATCAGTCTACCCGGCACGGGTGAAACGCCAGTCGCGCCGGTATTTGTGGATGGCGTAAAAACTGTCACACTGAAAGGCGATCATATCGCAGAAGAGTTTCAGCAGATTGTCGATGATTATGTGCAAAACCATTATCAAAATGGCATGTCTGGAAGCCGCATGGATGCTTGCTCGCAGGCCGATACAAAAAAATCTATTCCGATTCAAGCAATTAGTTAATCAGTTAAATGGCACAAAAAATACAATCTATTAAAGGCTTTTACGACATCTTGCCGGAAAGCACGCCGCTGTGGTTCAAACTGGAAGATACCGCACGGCAGGTGTTGGCACAGTATGGCTACAATCAAATCCGCACGCCTGTGGTCGAAAGTACCGAATTGTTTGTCCGTAGTGTCGGCGAGCATACCGACATCGTGGAAAAAGAAATGTACGCCTGGGAAGATAAGCTAAACGGCGACAAGCTGACCTTGCGCCCGGAGGGCACGGCGGGCACGGTGCGCGCGGTGGTAGAGCATAACCTGACATATAACGCACCACAGCGCTTGTGGTACACGGGAGCGATGTTCCGTCATGAGAATGTGCAAAAAGGCCGTCAGCGTCAGTTTCACCAGGTAGGAGCCGAAGCGTTTGGCTTTACCGGGCCGGACGTGGATGCCGAGCAGATTATCCTGCTGGCGCGCTTGTGGAAGGCGCTGGGCATTGCCGATGTGCAGTTGCAGCTGAACACCATTGGCGATGCGGAAGAGCGCTCGGCGTATCGCAACAAGCTGATTGCGTATTTCGAGCGGCACATGGATATTCTGGATGAAGACGCCAAGCGACGTTTGCATACCAATCCGCTGCGTATTCTGGACAGCAAGAACCCGCGCATGCAAGCCATGTGCGAGGCTGCGCCAAAGTTGATGGATACGCTGGGTGTGGAATCCAAAGCGCATTTTGAAGGTGTCTGCGCGTTGTTGAACCAAGCAGGTGTGTCATATGTCATTAATCATCGTTTGGTGCGCGGTCTGGATTACTACAACCGCACCGTGTTTGAATGGGTGACCGATAAGCTGGGTGCGCAAGGCACGATTGCCGGCGGCGGGCGCTATGATGGGCTTGTGGAACGTTCCGGTGGCAGCCCAACTCCTGCATGCGGGTTTGGCATTGGCTTGGAGCGCGTAATCCTTCTGATGCAGGAATATGGCGTAACTGCCAAACAAACGCCGGATGTGTACCTGGTGTTCGCAGGTGAGCTGGCCGAGAAGCAGGCAATGAGCACTTCGGAAATCTTGCGCGATGCGGGTTTGAGTGTGGTGATGAATGCGGGCGGCGGCAGTTTCAAATCGCAAATGAAACGTGCCGACAAGAGTGGTGCGCGCTATGCGGCGATTTTGGGTGATGACGAAGTGAATGCGGGTGAAATTTCGCTCAAACCTTTATTGGGGCAGGGCGAGCAGTCGCGTTGTAAAGTGAGCGAAGTGGCCAGACACATTGGAAACTAAATATGCAAACCGAAAATAAAAGCTTTTTAAATGCAATGACAATCTTAGGCTTATTGTTAGCGATTGGCATGGCAGGCGCGGCGTTTATTCTGGGTGTGCAGGCCAAGCGGGCGGTTTCAGGTCAGCAAAGCATTACCGTAAAAGGCCTGGCGGAAAAGCCGATTAAGGCGGATAGCGCAGAGTGGACGCTGAGTATAGGTGTGGCCGACGCCACACAGCGCGGGGCATTGAATAAACTCGCAACAGAATTGAAGGTGCTGGAAGGCTTTCTGGAAAAACAAGGTTTGCCCAAAGACAGCTGGACAGTGGATGTGGAAAGTATCAATGATCACTTCGACGAAGTGTTTGTCAAAGATACGCCGCGCCAAGTGAGAAACGGTTATGACGCTTTTCAGAATGTGCATGTCGTCAGTAAGGATTTGGCGAAAATCACCAATGCGAACAAGAATTTACTGCAGCTTCGTGCCGATAATCATCCGATTACCGCATCGCCACCGAACTATCTTGTGAGCAATCTGGAAGAGGTGAAAATGTCGCTGATTGCGGATGCCACCAAGAATGCGCGTACCCGTGCGACTGAATTCGTGAAGCAGGATGGCGTCAAGGTGGGTGTGATGAAATCGGCAAGCCAAGGCGCGTTTTACATCTTGCCAGTGGGTGGTGGCGAGAATAGCGATGATAGCTATGGTGGGGTTTACGATAAATCTACCATTGATAAAACTGCGCGCGTGGTGGTCACGATAGTTTATAACATCGAGTGATGGCTGAAATACTTAGAATCCAATCTCTTAACGTGACGCCAAGAAGCGCACCAACACGCTTTTTGGTGAAAGATGTTGCGCTTGCGCTAGAGGCCGGTAAAACCACTTGTATCGTTGGTGAATCTGGTAGCGGTAAGAGCTTGACAGCTTTAAGTGTGATGGGTCTGCTTTCGAAACAATTACAGGCCAGTGGCAATATATTGTTTCAAGGCCAGGATTTGACACGGCTTACTGAGCAGGCGATGCAAAAGATACGCGGTGCTAAAATTGGTATGATTTTTCAGGAGCCGATGACTTCGCTGAACCCGGTGCTAACAGTGGGCTACCAAATTGGCGAAGCATTGGCCAAGCACCAAGGATTGAAAGGCGCGGCTTTGAAAGCCAAAGTAAGTGCGCTGCTGGAGCAGGTCGGCATTCCATCCGATAGGGCAGGCAGCTATCCTGATGAACTTTCTGGCGGCCAGCGCCAGCGCGTGATGATTGCAATGGCGATTGCATGCGAACCGGCGTTGTTAATTGCCGACGAACCAACAACCGCTTTGGACGTGACCGTACAGGCCCAGATACTGCGCTTATTGGACGAGCTGAAAACCCGTATGAATATGGCCATGTTATTCATTACGCATGATTTTGGTGTCGTGGCAGATATCGCCGATGACGTGATTGTGATGTTTCGCGCTGAGATTGTGGAAGCTGGTAGCACAGAGCAAGTGTTGAGCAATCCTCAGCATCCATACACCAAAGCGTTGCTGGATTGTGTGCCTGATGCGGAAGGCAAGAAAACATTGAAACCCATGGATTACGCCTGGTTGAGCGGGGGCGCAGCAGCATGAGTGATGTCATCCTGGTTGGCAAGAATCTTGTCAAAACCTACACGCAGCGTAGCGGCAGGTTTGGGTTTGGTACAAAAGAGGTCAAGGCGCTCGATGATGTGAGCGTGAGTCTGAGGGCAGGTTCAACGTTGGCCGTGGTAGGGGAATCTGGCAGCGGGAAGTCCACGCTGGCACGTTGTCTGTTACAATTGCAGCCTTTTGATGGCGGCGAGGTATGGTTTCAGGAGACCAACCTTACCACATTGGATAAAAATGCATTGCGTGGCATGCGCCGACATTTGCAAATGGTGTTTCAGGACCCGTTTGCCTCACTCAACCCCCGTATGAAAGTGGGTGAGATTGTAGGTGAAGGACTGTTGATTCATGGGCTAGGCAATGCGGATGAACGTGAAGAAAAGGTATTGCAGATACTGCAGCGTGTAGGACTAACGGCGGACGACCTAAGGAAGTATCCGCATCAGTTCTCCGGAGGGCAGCGGCAGCGTATTGGGATTGCACGCGCATTAGTGCTGCAGCCGAAAGTGGTGGTGTGTGATGAGCCGGTATCGGCACTGGATGTATCGATTCAGGCACAGATTTTGTTGCTATTGAAAGAGTTGCAGGCCGAGATGGGTTTGAGTTACTTATTCATTACACACGATTTACGCGTAGTACGGCACATTGCCAACGAAGTGGTGGTGATGCAGTATGGAAAGGTGGTGGAGTCTGGTGAGGTAGAACAAATCTATCTGGCGCCACAGCAAGATTACACCAAACAGTTGTTGAGCGCGATTCCAGGCCAACAGAAAATGGCTAGGAAAGCAGCTTAAAAGATGAAAAAGATTTAGAGGAAAAGTATGGCATACGATTTAGAAGAGCAGGAACAGTTAGACGAATTTAAAGCCTGGTGGAAGAAGAACGGCAAGCTGGTAACCAATGTCGTGATTGCTGGTTTGCTTGCCTATGTGGCATGGCAAGGCTATCAGTACTGGCAAAACAAGAAGGCAGCTGAAGCATCTACCTTGTATCAAAACTTAGTGATGATGGAGTCTGGCAAAGGTGCTGAGATCAAAACGCAGGCAAATAAATTAATGAATAATTTCACTAGCACCGCCTATGCAGGCCGTGCAGCGGTGCTCCTGGCAAAGTCGGATTTTGCCAACAAAGATGGCAAGGCTGCAAAAGCCGATTTGCAATGGGCTATCGATCACGCACAGGAGAGCGCGGTACAGGCGATTGCCAGTTTGCAGTTGGCGGGGATTTTGCTGGAAGAAAAAGATTATGAAAACGCGCATAAGGTATTGGACGCGAAAATAGATGCCGGTTATGTAGGGCTGCGTGATGAGATGAAGGGCAATGTGTATCTGGCGCAAGGCAAGCAGGATGAGGCGAAAAAGGCTTTTGAAAGTGCGCTGAACAATCTGGATATGGGTGGCGCAATGTATCAATACACCAAGCAAAAACTAGAGTCACTGGGCTAGACTGACCATTTTTTGGCCATAGCGTGTTTCATGAAAAAACTTAACACCATACTCCGCCGCAAGGCGCATATCGTCTGGCTCGCCAGCTTGCTGTTCTTGTCTGCTTGCAGCACGCTGACCGAACTTAGGCAAGACTTCGCTGATCGCGTATTTGGCCGTGAGCCGCCTAATCCTCCTGCCGAACTACAGGAAATCAAGGCTACGCACACTGCCAAAGTGGAATGGAGTGTGCAGACTGGTGAAACTGAGAAATATGACTACACACCTGCTTTGGATGCGGGTGCCGTCTATATGGTCGACACTGCCGGTGAACTGACCAGGGTGGACGCGGCCAATGGCCATCAAGCTTGGCGCGTGAATGTGGGCGAGCGCATCAGCGGGGGTGTAGGTGTAGGTGGCGGTATTGTCATGCTAGGTACAGCTAAGGGCAATGTGCTGGCTTACGATTATTCCGGCAAGATGCTTTGGAAGGCCAAAGTTTCCAGCGAGGTATTGAGCGCACCGCGCTATTTTGAGGGTATGGTGATCGTGCGTGCGGGCAACAGCCATATATTTGGGCTGGACGCAGCAAATGGTGAACGGAAATGGGTGTACGAGCGCGCCACACCGGCTTTGACGCTGAGAAGCAGCGCAGGCCTGGTAGTGGACGGCGGCGCTGTGTATGCGGGTTTTGCCGGCGGTAAAATGGTGGCGGTTCGTGCCGATAACGGTAAACTGATTTGGGAATCGACAGTGGCACAACCCAAGGGGGTTACCGAGATTGAGCGCATTGCCGATATTACCAGTTTGCCATTTGTGGATGGTCCGTTGGTTTACGCGGTGGCGTATCAGGGCAAATTGGCCGCAGTAGATAGGCGCAGTGGCAAAGTGGTATGGGCGCGTGATATTTCAAGTTATACCGGCCTTAATTCGATGGATGGTCGAATTTATAGTGCCCATACACTTGGCGCTGTCTATGCGCTGGATTATGAGACAGGCAAGACTTTCTGGCGTCAGGGCGCCTTGACTAACCGTCGCGTAAGCATGCCGATCCCGTTGGGAGACCTAGTGGCAGTGGGCGATTTGGAAGGTTATGTGCATTTCCTGAACCGGGATGACGGTGCCTTTGCTGCCCGGATCAAGGTGGATAGTGATGCAGTGATGTCCATGATCCTTGGCAATGCCAGCAACCAGGTGATTGTCGCTACACGTGGAGGCGGGCTGTATGCGGTCTCTGCAAGTGGGTTGGGCGCTCTCCAGTCTGCACCGAAAGTTCAGCCAGGCTCAGAGGATGCCTCCAAGCCGGGCATCCAGCTGAAAGAGCAAGGTAAGTCTGACCTGGAAAAAACCATTATAGAGACGACACAACCTGGTGCCCCTGCAGACGATACTAACACGGACAGCATCATGTTCCAGAAGAACAATACGCTGGATCCTAGCGGCGATTAACGACGGCACTATCCATGCTACCTACCATTGTACTGGTCGGCCGTCCCAATGTCGGCAAATCCACTTTATTCAATCGCTTAACTAGGACGCGCGACGCCTTGGTTGCGGATCTGCCTGGTCTGACACGCGACAGGCACTATGGACGCGGATTGGGCGCCAGTCGCCCTTATTTGGTCATTGATACCGGCGGCTTCGAGCCGAAAGCGGAATCAGGCATCATGCAAGAGATGGCCAAACAGACTTTACTGGCTATCGACGAGGCGGATGTGGTGATTTTTCTGGTGGATGGTCGTGCTGGCTTGAGCCCGCAGGAATATGCCATTGCCGACACGCTCAGAAAAGCAGATAGGCCAGTGTTGCTGGCAGTTAACAAGACCGAAGGCATGCAAAAAGCCATCGTGAGTGCAGATTTTTATGCGCTGGGTTTGGGTGAGCCGCTGTCCATCTCGTCCGCCCACGGTGAAGGGGTGCGAGACTTGGTGGAGCTGGCACTGGAAGCCATTCCAGCAGCCCAAGAGGATGCCGATGATGATACCACGTCAGATAAGCAGCCCAGAATCGCCATTGTCGGGCGGCCAAATGTTGGCAAATCCACGCTTGTCAATGCCTTGCTGGGTGAGGATAGGGTGATTGCGTTTGATGAACCTGGCACCACGCGCGATTCCATTGAAATCGAGCTGGAAAAGAACGGTAAACACTACACGCTGATCGATACCGCCGGTGTGCGTAAACGCGGTAAAGTGTTCGAGGCGATTGAGAAGTTTTCCGTCATCAAAACCATGCAGGCGATTGAAGACGCGAATGTGGCGGTATTAGTAGTGGATGCGCAGGAAGGCATTACCGAGCAGGATGCGCATGTGGCGGCCTATATCCTGGATGCCGGGCGTGCACTGGTGGTGGCTGTCAATAAATGGGATGGTCTCAAGGATGATGAGCGCGATTGGATCAAGCGCGAGATAGACCGTAAACTGCAGTTTCTGGATTTTGCCAAATTCCATTACATTTCGGCTTTGCGTAAAAAAGGGTTGAATGAGTTGCTGGGTAGTGTGGGCGCGGCTTATAAAGCGGCTTTCGCCAAGCTCGCAACACCGCAGTTGACGCGCGTGCTGGGCGAGGCGATTACACAGCATCAGCCGCCGATTTCGCGTGGCATTCGCCCAAAATTGCGTTATGCCCATCAGGGTGGCGTGAACCCGCCCATCGTGGTGCTACATGGCACGCACGTAGATGCCATCAAGGATAGCTACAAACGTTTTCTGGAAGGCGTGTTCCGCAAGGCATTCTCTCTGACAGGTACTCCATTACGCGTGCAGTTCAACCAAGGTGAGAACCCCTTTGTAAAAGCAGAAATGCGCAAGCAAGGCGAGGGTTTGGTGACCATGCGCCGCCGTAAAAACACACAACGCGCTGAATTAAAAGCTAAAAAAGAAAAGCTCGGGCAGAAAAGTAAATAGTGATTAGGGAAACTTTGCCTTATCCGGCAATTCCTCTTTGGGTAGCGGGTATGCGTCGGCAACATATGCCGGACCTTTCATAATCATCACCACGACGCAGCCTATCGCAGCCAGAATCACGAATGTCCAATGGGTGATGGTTAAGGCAATGAATAAAAACAGTATCTTGTTGCGGGCGGCCTCACTGACAAAACCGACGTAGTGATAAGCATAATAAGCCCCTGCGCCAAGCAGCAAAGTGCCCACTAGAAAAATTTTCGGCAACATTTTGAACAAACGCCATTCCATCCCGGCGGGCGCTTTGGTATAACCAGGCAGTTTGTTAAATAGTCGCGACATGATCAACCTTGAATGGAACTATTATCATACACATTCATTAGGCCTAATTAAAGCCATGGCGCTAGAAATGAAATAAAACGTATCTTATTGTTTTATGAGGATTATCTAGCACTTTCCGCACCATGTTATAGAGAGTGGGCCGGGTCAATTTAATACAGGCTTTCCCAGAACTTCCACCAAACACGTTCATCTTCCTGAATTTTTCCTGTAATCATCGGATTTTGCGGATAGTTGGTCTTGAGCACGCGTAGCGTGTCATTCTTCAGATCGTCCATGCCCATGTAGTCGTAGGCACTGATGGAAATAACCAGCGCCTCCTCAACAGAGGTGGAGTTCGGGTAGTATTCCAGCACATATTTGGCGCGGTTAAGTGCTGCCAGGTAGGCTTGGCGTTTCATGTAATAGCGTGCAACATGTAACTCGTGCTGCGATAAGGTGTTGACCAGATACACCATGCGCTGGGTGGCGTCTTTGTAGTAACGGCTTTTCGGATAGCGTTCTGTCAGATCTTTAAAAGCCGCAAAACTTAATCTCAGCGATTTTGGATCGCGGTCACTGATTTCCTGGGCAGTCGCTTTTTCAATAATGCCCCGCTCGTTGAATGAGGCCAGACCTTTCAGATAATAGGCATAATCCACGTTTGGATGATTCGGGTGCAGTTTGATAAAGCGCTCGGTCGTTGCCGTGCACGATACAGGGTCATCCTTTTTATAATAGGCATAGGCAATTTCCAACTGCGCCTGCGTGGCATATTTTCCATTGGGGAAACGAGATTCAAGAATCTGCAGATACCGTAACGCCTTGTCATAATCCTTGGATACCATATTGGCTTCTGCTTCCTGGTAGATACGTTCGGCAGGCCAGCCTTTAGTGTCGTCCACTTCGGTCGGGTCGCCGAAAATGGCGCAGCCGCTCATGACTAAGCCCAAGAATATTGGGAGAATTAACAGGATAAAAGGTAAAATACGCTTCACTTGCCTCTTGCCTTTACGGGATGCCAGATAATGATTGAGCATTATAACTGATGCAGGCGATACAAACTAATGAGCGATATGACAAATCAAGCATCCTTGCAATTCACGATTCCAGCAAACTTAGGCGGACAACGGCTGGATGTCGCCTTGCAAACGCTGTTGCCGGACCATTCGCGCAGCCGCCTGCAGGCCTGGATTAAAGCAGGCTTGGTGACTTTGGATAACGCGGTCACAACCGCCAAAACCAAGGTGTGGGGTGGCGAGCGGGTGAGTGTACAGGTGCCGCAAAGCCCGCAGGAAAACGCATTCAAGCCAGAAAATATCCCATTAGACATCGTATATGAGGATGACAGCCTACTGGTTATCAATAAGCCGGCAGGCTTGGTGGTACACCCTGCGGCAGGTAATTGGACAGGCACCTTGCTCAATGCTTTGCTCTATCACGCACCGCAATTGGCCGAGATTCCGCGTTGCGGCATCGTACACCGGCTGGATAAAGACACATCCGGTTTGCTGGTGGTAGCCAAAACGCTGGAAGCGCAAACCAGCCTGGTGCGCCAGCTGCAGGCACGTACAGTAAAGCGTGAGTATCGCGCCATCGTATGGGGGCAGTTATGGCGCAACGGCACCGTGAACCAGCCGATAGGCCGCCATCCGCACAATCGCACCAAAATGGCCGTGATACGCAATGGCAAGCCCGCCGTGACCCATTACGAAGTGCTGGAGCGCTTTGGCACGAATACCTACTTGCGCTGCAATCTGGAGACCGGTCGCACGCATCAGATTCGCGTGCACATGCAATACCTCAAGGCGCCGCTGGCAGGTGACCCGCTGTATGGTATCGGCAATATCATTCCACATAAATTGATGTCGCATACGCTGAAAGATGCGATTGCAGACTTTAAACGGCAGGCCTTGCATGCGATTAAGTTGGGCTTGATTCACCCCAAAACAAACGAAGCGATGGAATGGCAAATCGAACTGGCCGATGACATGAAAGCCCTGCTGGAAGCCATGCGCCACGAGGATGTTGAAGAGATGGAGCCATTTGATTTCGGCGTCGATGAAGATGGGCTGTACGTTGGTGAAGATGATGACTGGGATGATGAAGCTGAGGATTTTGATTTAGACGGTGAGGATGATTTAGATGAAGAATAAACTCGACTTCATTGTTCCAGATTGGCCTGCGCCACCCAATGTCAAAGCATTGCAGACCACACGCATGGGCGGTGTAAGCCAGCCTCCATACGATAGTCTGAACTTTGGCATGCATGTCAAAGACAATCCTTTACACGTTGCACAGAACCGTCAGTTATTGAGTGCGTTTTTACCTAGCGAGCCGGTCTGGCTGAATCAGGTGCATGGTGTTCGCGTGGTGGATGCCGCACAAACCAGCTGCGTGCCAGATGCGGATGCCAGTTTTACCATGCGCAACAAAGTCGTCTGCGTTACCATGACGGCGGATTGCCTGCCGGTGCTGCTGTGCGACGAGGCAGGCAGTGTGGTTGCCGCCGTGCATGCGGGCTGGCGCGGTTTGTGTGATGGTGTGCTGGAAGCCAGTATTGACGCGGTGTTTGAGGCAACTAAAATCCCTCGGGAAGATTTGATGGCCTGGCTTGGCCCGGCGATCGGCCCAAATGCGTTCGAGGTGGGTGATGAAGTGCGTCAGCAATTCATTGCACAAGATAAGCAAGCAGCGCGCGCCTTTAAGCCGCATGAGGATAAGTGGCTAGGCGATTTGTACCAGATCGCCAGACAGCGCTTGAGCAACAGGGGCGTCACACAAATCTATGGCGGAGGGCTATGCACCTACACTGACAAGGACAGGTTCTTTTCCTTCCGCCGTGATGGCGATACGGGACGTATGGCAAGCCTGATATGGCTTGAATAGTGCGTATAATAGCGCCTTTCATATGCTTGATTCCTTATGACAATTTCTGAACTTAGTCCTATTGCGGGCATTGCGCTATTCAGCCTGTTAGGCGGCGCGCTGAGCGTGCTGGGCGCGGCGCTGGTGGCGTTGAATATCAAGCAGGCCGGCATCCCCATGCTCATCAGCTATGCCATAGGCGCCATGCTGGGCGCGGTGTTTCTGGAGATCCTGCCGCACGCGGTATCACTGGCAACCACGCCGCAGGCAGCGACAGGCAGCGTGCTGTTCGGTATCCTGCTATTCTTTACGCTGGAAAAACTGGTGCTTTGGCGGCATTGCCATGGAGAGCACTGCGAGGTGCATGCGCCGCATTCCGAAGAAGACTGTCCGGATTTTGAGCCGGAGAACACTGGGTTCAAGTTCAAAGCCGTAAAGGCGCCACGCCCTAGCATCACCGCGCATCACCATCATCACGATCATGGCCGTAGCGGTACCATGATTATGATTGGCGATACTTTCCACAATTTTGTCGATGGCGTACTCATTGCCGGAGCGTTTGTGGTGGATGTGAAACTGGGTATCGTTACGTCGTTGGCAATCATCGCGCACGAAATCCCGCAGGAAGTCGGCGATTTTCTGATACTACTGCACTCGGGTTACAGCAAGCAAAAGGCTTTGTGGTTCAACTTGGGCAGCAGTCTGGCGACCTTGCTCGGGGGCATGCTGGCATATTATTTCTTGCGCCAAGTGCAATCGCTGGTGCCTTATATTTTGAGCGTGGCCGCTGCGAGCATGTTGTATGTATCGGTCGCGGATTTGATTCCCACCCTGCACAAACGGACGGAGCTAAAATCTACCTTGCTTCAATTGGCGCTCATTGGTTTGGGTATCGCCTCGATCGGGCTTGTCGGCGCAGTGCTGGAACACTAAAGTTATTTAAGTGGTTGATTAAATGAGTAAAATACAAAAAGTAGGTTTTGTTTCGCTGGGTTGTCCCAAAGCGGGGTCCGATTCCGAGCGTATCCTTACGCAATTGCGTGCAGAGGGCTACCAAATTTCCGGCAGCTACGAGGAATCCGACCTGGTCGTGGTCAACACCTGCGGCTTTATCGATTCTGCTGTGCAAGAATCGCTGGACGCGATTGGCGAAGCGTTGCATAAAAACGGCAAGGTCATCGTCACCGGCTGCCTGGGCGCCAAGAAAGACGTGGTCACGCATGCGCATCCCAACGTGCTGGCGGTGACAGGGCCGCATGCGCTGGAAGAAGTGATGACGCATGTGCACGCGCATCTGCCCAAGCCGCACGACCCATATACCGACCTGGTGCCGCCGCAAGGGGTGCGCCTGACGCCCAACCATTACGCCTATCTCAAGATTTCCGAAGGTTGCAACCATCGCTGCAGTTTTTGCATTATTCCATCGATGCGCGGCGATTTGGTCAGCCGCCCGATCGGCGAAGTGATGAACGAGGCGGAAAACCTCGTCAATGCAGGCGTTTCAGAGATTCTGGTGATTTCACAAGATACCAGTGCCTATGGCGTGGATGTCAAATACCGCAGCGGTTTCTGGAACGGCCGTCCGCTCAAGACGCACATGACGGCGCTCAGCAAGGCGCTGGGCGAGCTTGGCGTGTGGGTGCGCCTGCATTATGTCTACCCATATCCGCACGTGGATGACGTGATCCCTTTAATGGCAGAGTCCGCGATTCTGCCGTATCTGGATGTGCCTTTCCAGCACGCCAGCCCACGCATTCTCAAAGCCATGAAGCGCCCGGCAAATAGTGAGAACAACCTGACCAGAATCAAAGCCTGGCGCGACATCTGCCCGGATATCACCATACGCAGCACATTCATCGTCGGCTTCCCGGGTGAGACAGAAGACGATTTCCAGCAACTGCTGGACTTTATGGAAGAAGCGCAACTGGACAGGGTAGGGGCGTTTACCTATTCCGCGGTGGATGGCGCCAAAGCCAACGAACTGCCCGACCACGTGCCGGAAGAGGTGAAGCAGGAACGTTTGAGCCGCTTTATGGCGGTGCAGGAGCGTATCAGCGCTGCCAAATTGCAAGCCAAAGTTGGCTCACTTCAAACCGTGCTGGTGGATGAAATCACCACGGACGATAACGACAACATCATCGCCATCGCCCGCACCAAGGCCGACGCGCCAGAGATTGACGGTGTGGTGTATCTGCAGGATGCCGAAGGCTTGAACCCCGGCGATTTTGTGGATGTACAGATTCTAGGCGCGGATGGGCATGATTTGGTGGGTGGGCCACCGAGGGGTTAGTGGTTGGCATAGTTGGTTGTATCAAATAGAGTATTTTTTGAACAATTCTGGGGTATGTTATGCATTATTTGTTATTGGTATTAACATTCGCACTTGTAGCTTGCGGGCAGTCTGAGAATCAAGCACAGCAACCTGAGTCTAAAAGCATTGCCGCAGAAGATTTTATTGTGCCAGCAACACCAGATGAGCGAGATACAAGCAAGTTTGAACAAACTAAAGAAAAAGCTATGCATGGCGATTATCAAGCGCAGCGAAATCTTGCATATGGGTATTCTTCTTGGCCTTACCCAGGGCAAGATAAAAATCAAATTTTGGCATGTGCTTGGCGAATGGTGATTTTAAAATCTGGCAATGAACGAGTCGATAGTACCGATGTTTCAAATCGAAAGGTTGATTGTGAAAGCTTAGATGCTGCGTCTCTGGAAGCTGCAGAAGCACAGACTTTAAGTCTTATGAGTAAAATCGTTAATAATTAGCGCAACGCTGGTACGGCTGCGGAATTGGCTTCGGCCGTTACGCTTAACATCGCTACGCGAGTTAGCCTACGCCGCGACAGGCTGCTAACGCATCCTTCTTAGTTGTCGCTGTGCTCAAGCAACCCTCGCCATTTTACCCAGCTTATGCTCAAGCCTCAGGCGCGGCAGGGGATTTAAAGTCAAAACCATACGCATGCGCGCGTTCATTATCGAAATAGATGCTCTGGAAGGCAAGCTGGATGCGGCTTCTAAGGCATGTGTTGGGCTAATGAAGTATCAGCGACCATGGCGCAAAACCCGAAGGCGCGGTAAGTGTGCTACTTTTCATTCAGCGCATCGTAATTTTTTTGCGCGCTTAGCACCGCTTCAATATTGGCTTCCGACCATGTTTTGATGGCGTAGAGCAAATCCTTGAGTGTGTGGCCGAGCGGGGTGAGATCGTATTCCACCTTGGGCGGTACGGTGGCATATACGGTGCGGTTCACCAGCCCGTCGCGCTCCAGATTGCGCAGGGTTTGGGTGAGCATCTTTTGCGAAATGCCGTCAATCTCGCGCTGCAGATGGCTAAAGCGTTTGGTGCCATCTTGCAGCAAAATCACCACCAGCACCGTCCATTTGTCTGCGATTCGGTTCAGTACCAGCCGCGTGGGGCATAGCGCGTTGAACGCGCAGGCATGCGGTTTTTCTGATGTTTCTACAAGGTTTGATTCAATAGTATCCATAAAGTACCTATATGACAATTTAGTGCCTACTTACTTTAAGTAACTATAGCTGATACGATACGCCAAATCAATCAAAACCGGAAAGGACGAAGCATGGCAAATATCGCGGTGGTTTATCACAGTGGTTATGGGCACACGACCAGGCAAGCGGAAGCCGTGGCAAATGGCGCAGGTGCGGATTTGATCGCAATCGATGCGAATGGCGACATTAGCGATGCCGACTGGGCAAGGCTGGATGCAGCGAAAGCCATTATTTTCGGCTCGCCAACCTATATGGGCTCGGTAAGCTGGCAGTTCAAGAAGTTCGCGGACGCTAGCTCCAAACGCTGGTTCACACAGGCATGGAAGAATAAGGTTTTTGCAGGGTTTACGAACTCCGCCACCATGAATGGCGACAAGGGCTCGACTATTCAGTATCTTGTGACATTGGCGATGCAACACTCCGGTGTGTGGGTGGGGACAGGTCTGATGCCTGCCAACAACAAGGCTGCAAAACATGGAGATGTGAATTTTGTAGGCGGTTTCACTGGTGCGCTGATGACGACACCCAGTGATGCTGGCGTGGATGAGGTGAATGCAGGTGACTTGGAAACCGCGCGGCTATTGGGTGTGCGAGTGGCTGAACTGGCGGCTAGGCTGTAAATAAGTGGCTGTGCGGGCAAATCACTACGTTACGCGGTGCTCAAAATCCTCATGTACATTTGAGTACATTCCGGTTTTTGCGCTCCGTGCGCCTTGCGCTTTATCCCGCTCGCCTACTTATTGCGATTAAATTAGAATAGGCTGGCTGAGGTTATGGTAGATGGCCGTTCGCTGTCAGCGCGCGCTTCCAGGAAATCGAGTGTGTAAGGGCAGCGCTGCGGTTTTTTTGCGGCTTTACGTTTTTTGGGCGTGCCGGGGTTAAGGTCGATATAAGGTGTTTGGCTGATGCGCAGATAGCCGGAGCTGGTGAGTTTTTGCGCGGTGGTTTCAAATAAACTTAACGGGTTATCGATATTTTGAAGGGTGACGACGCCTTTGCTGACTTTCAGCACGTTGTACATCACGAACTTACTGGCGGTTTGCTTGCCGTACACTTCGCCTGCGTGAACTTGCATTGTTTTCCTTGTGAAATTAGGCAAATTGTTACAGTAATTTGACAAATGTTACTGCTAACTTAATGAAATGACAAGAAATTAATTTAAAAAATCATCGCTGGCGCTTATGATATTATTCAATCTGGGTGAAAATAAAAAAGGATAAGCACATGCGTGTGCATCAAAGGTTAGGTCTCGTCGTGTTAATGGCGCTAATGGCAGCGTGCGAACAGAAGCCTGCTACCCCGGCAGGCCCTCCCGCTATGCCTCCTATGCCGGTGAGTGTGGTGAGTGTCACGCCCACATCGGTGCCTATGAGCGTTGAAGCGGTCGCTCAGACTGAAGGTGCAAGTGAGGTGGAAGTACGCCCACGCGTAGGGGGCATTATCTTGAAAAAAATGTTCGAAGAGGGGCAGCCGGTTAAAGCAGGTCAAGTCATGTTTCAAATCGACCCTGCGCCGTTTCAAATTGCGCTAGCGCAAGCCAAAGCTGCTGCTGCAGGACAGGGGGCGCGTATCACGCAAACTACGCGTGAAGCCGCCCGTTTGAAGGATTTGTTGGCAACGCAATCCATCAGTCAGCGCGAATACGATAACGCGACTTCTGATGCCAGCATCTCGCAGGCAAGCATGATGCAAGCACAAGCGAACATCAGAGAGGCTGAGCTCAATCTTTCCTACACCCGCGTAACCGCGCCGGTTTCCGGCATTGCCGGGCGTTTTCAATATTCTGAAGGTGCGCTGGTGCAAGCCGGTACCAGTTTGCTCACGACGATCGTTCAAACCTCGCCGATCTGGGTGCGTTTTAGCTTATCCGAAAGCGATTTAAAAACGCTAGGCGGGCATATCAATGCGCAAAACGCCAAAGAAGTCACATTGATTTTGCCTGATGGTGGCGAGTATGCACAAAAGGGCAAACTCAATTTTACCGCCAGCCAAATCAATCCGAGTTTGGGTACCCAGGAATTGCGCGCGACATTTGAAAATAAAGACAAAAGCTTATTGCCCGGTCAGTTCGTGCGTGCCCGCGTCACTACCGGCTCGCAAGAAGGCGTGTTTTTAGTGCCGCAAACCGCAGTGAATACCGGTGAGCAAGGTACGTTTGTGTTTATCGCTAACGCAAAAAACCAGGCCGAACGTCGCCCTGTAACAGTGGGCGCGTGGGAAGGTCCGGACTGGATTATCTTGGGCGGCTTGCAAACGGGTGACAAGGTGATTACGGATAATTTGATTAAATTGAATATGATGCCGCCTGGTATTCCGGTTGCACCGCATGCCGCAGGAGCCGCTCCCAGCTTGCCTTCTGGCGCACCTGCAGCAAAAGCAGAAACTAAAAAATAATGATTAAATTTTTCATCACGCGTCCAATTTTTGCGGGCGTTTTGTCTATTATTATCGTGCTTGCCGGTTTGGCGGCGGCATTCAAGTTGCCTGTCGCGCAATACCCCGAGATTGCGCCGCCGACAGTGACGATTACTGCAAACTATCCGGGCGCCAGTGCGGATACGCTTTCTAAAACCGTGGCCGCACCAATCGAGGAGCAATTAAGCGGTGTCGAGCATTTGTTGTATTTCAACTCAGTAGCCGATTCCAGCGGCACATTGACGATTACCGCGACGTTTGAAGTGGGCACCAATATTGACCAAGCCACGTTTAACGTGAGCAACCGCGTAAATATTGCCACGCCGCGCCTGCCGGAAGAAGTGCGTCGCAACGGCTTGATTGTGCAGAAAATCTCCAGCGACTTTTTGCTGGTGTCGTTCCTTACTTCTAAAAACCCAGCGCATGATAGGCTGTTTATCAGCAATTACGCCACGCTCAACATCCTGGATGAAATCAAGCGTATTCAAGGCGTGGGCAGCGCGCAGATTTTTGGCGGGCAAGATTACGCCATGCGCGTGTGGTTGCGGCCGGACAGGATGGCGCAACTGGGGGTGACGACATCGGACATTGCCGCTGCGATTCAAACGCAAAACGCGCAATATGCCGCAGGCAAGATCGGCCAGGACCCGGCGCCTAACAATCAGCAAATCGTCTATACGGTAACGGCCAAAGGCCGTCTGCTAGAGCCGGAACAGTTCGGCAACATCATCATTAAAGCCGATGGCCCGCGCGGCATTTTATACCTAAAAGATGTGGCGCGCATTGAACTGGGTGCGCAAAACTACAACGTGCGTTCTGCCTTGAACGGCAAGCCTGGCGTGGCTTTGGGCGTATTTTTGCAAACGGGCGCCAACGCGCTGGATACCGCAAAAAACATCAAGCTGAAGATGGAGGAGCTAAAACAGCGCTTTCCGGAGGGTTTGGAATATAGCATTCCATACGACACCAGCGAGTTTGTGAAAGCCACGATCGAAGAGGTGTTCAAAACCCTAGCAGAAGCATTGGTGCTGGTGGTGCTTGTGGTATTCCTGTTCCTGCAAAGCTGGCGCGCGACGCTCATCCCCATTATCGCGGTGCCTATTTCGTTGATTGGTACTTTCGCAGGCTTGTATTTGATGGGCTTCACCATCAATCTGCTCACGCTGTTCGCCATGATCCTGGCCATCGGTATCGTGGTGGATGACGCGATTGTGGTATTGGAGAATATCGAACGGCTGATGCAGGAAGAAGGCCTGAAGCCGTTGCAGGCTGCGATTAAATCGATGGAACAGGTATCCAGCGCGGTGATTGCGATTGTGATGGTGCTGTGTGCGGTGTTTATCCCGGTCGCGTTCATGGGCGGCATCGCGGGCGCGCTGTATCGCCAATTTGCGGTGACGGTGGCGATTGCGGTGGTGATTTCCGGCATGGTGGCGCTCACGCTCACGCCCGCTCTATGTGCGATCTTGCTCAAAAATACGCACGGCCAAAGCGCGTTTTTTAAAGCGTTTAACAAAGGTTTTCACAAGGTTACCAATTTTTACACACGCATTGTCGATTTGACCTTGCACCATAAAATCATCGGTGCGGTGGTGTTTGCTGCCATTATTGCGTTGTGCGGCGTGCTGCTAAATCGCGTACCGGGCAGCCTGGTGCCGCAAGAAGACCAGGGCTATGTGATTACGCTGATTATCATGCCGGATGGCGCAGCGCTAAGCCGTACCGAGAAAACGACGGAATCGATACGCCAGGCCATTGCGTCAGACCCGGCGGTGCAGTTTGAGTTTGCGATTGCGGGTCTGGATTTTATCGGTGGTGGCAACAAAACCAGTGCTGGCACGATGTTTGTGCGTCTGAAAGAATGGAAAGAACGTACCACCACGGCTGATGACATTGCAGGAAAACTGAAGGGTATAGGTTTTATGCAGCCGGATGGTTTTGCGTTTGCGGTAAATCCGCCACCAATCCGTGGCTTAGGGAGTTCGGCTGGCTTTGAGATGTACGTACAAAGCCGCGGCAGCAGTGACCCGCATAAGCTTGCGGAAGTGCTGAACAATTTTGTTGGCGTCATGCGCAGTAATCCACAACTCACCAACATCAACACCTTTTTCAGACCGACCGTGCCACAACTGCATATTGAGGTGGATGAAGCCAAAGCGCTGTCCTTAGGTGTGCCGATTGCTGATATTTATGCTGCACTACAAAGTACCATGGGGCAATTTTACGTGAACGACTTTAATAAATCGGGTAGAACCTATCGTGTGCAGCTGCAGGCAGAAGCGCAATTCCGCTCGAATCCCGAGGATATTGGAAAGATTTATGTCAGGAGCAAATCCGGGGCGATGATTCCGCTATCCGCACTCAGCAAAGTGAGTCGTGAAATCGGTGCTGAGCAACTAGAGCGTTATAACGGGCTATTGTCAGCCAAGGTGTTGGGTGAAGGTGCGCCTGGTGTGAGTTCGGGCGATGCGATTAAGTTGGTGGAAAAACTCGCCATAGAGAACTTGCCAGACAATTACCAAATCGCCTGGACCGGCCAAGCTTACCAGGAAAAACGGACCGGCTCGGCCGCTATATTTGCCTTTAACTTTGCGATCATCATGGTGTTCCTGATTCTGGCCGCGCAGTTTGAAACCTGGGCATTGCCATTGGCGGTGATCATGGCGGTGCCATTCGCTTTGGCGGGCGCGCTGCTGGCGGTGCTGGTGCGAGGTATGCCGAATGACATTTACTTCCAAATCGGCTTGATTACGCTGATTGGTTTGGCGGCGAAAAACGCGATTTTGATTGTGGAATTTGCCAGCCAGAAAATGGAAGAGGGCATGCCAGTGCTGCAGGCGGCGCTGGAAGGTGCGCGTTTGCGCTTTAGGCCGATTGTGATGACGTCGATGGCGTTTGTATTAGGCATTACACCGCTGCTGGTGGCCACCGGCGCGGGTTCTGCCGCAAGGCGCAGCATGGGTACGGGTGTGTTCGGCGGCATGATTTTGGCGACATTCTTGGCGACGATTTTTATCCCATTATTCTTCTCGTGGCTTACTAAAAAAAATCTGCATCGCCATCATGGTTTTGGTGATGATGGTTTAAGTGAGCAAGTGCAGCAAGTAGAGACAAAAGCATGAAAAAATTAAGTCTATTGTTAGTATTGCTTTTAGTTGCCTGCAAAACTATTGGACCAGATTACCAGCGTACGGAACCCAAGCTGCCTGCGACATACAGCGAACAAAATGGCAGCCAGGCTGACACCAAGGTGATGCAAGCCTGGTGGACGCATTTCAACGATGCCAAATTGAACGAATTGGTAGAGTCCGCGTTGAAGAACAATCCGAATGTCCAATTGGCGGCAGCCCGTATTGCGGAAGCAGATGCTGCAATGCGCGAAACGGGCGCGTACCTGTTGCCAGAGGTGCATTTTTCTGCAGGTGCTACCCGTAACAGGGTGACTGAGAAGGGAGCATTCCCTACCTTCATCAGCCCGATTCGCAATAATTACAAGATTGGCTTGAATACGAATTACGAAATAGACTTCTGGGGAGAACTCAAGCGTAACAAGGAAGCGGCTTCTGCAAGTGCCTCGGCTGCTCGTCAGGCAAAAGAAGTGACGGATTTGAGTCTGGCAGGCCTGGTAACCAGTAATTATCTGCAATTGCGTGGATTGGATGCCCAAATCGCGCTGACTGAACAAAACCTTGCCAGCCGCAAGGAAAGCTTGGGTTTAACACAACGGCGCCTGGCAGGGGGAGTCGCCAGCGTGCTGGAGGTAAGCCAGGCAGAAACAGCCGTTAGTAACCTTCTGGCGCAGCAAATCGAGTTGAAGCGGCTACGCAGCATTGCGCTGCATCTGTTGGCGATACTCACCGGGCAATTGGATTTGCAATTGGCTGCAGCGGATATTCGCCAATTGCCGTTGCCGCCAGAGCCGCCAGCCGGATTGCCTTCCGAACTTTTGGAGAATCGCCCGGATATCCGTCAGGCGGAGCAGCAGCTGATAGCACAAAATGCCAAGATTGGTGTGGCCAAAACTGCACTATACCCATCGATTACCCTGACAGGAGAGTTTGGTTATGAAAGTCTTTTGCTGGGTAATTTGTTAAAATCTGGCGCAAATATCTGGACATTGGGTTTAGGTCTGGATCTACCGATTTTCGACTACGGTAAACGTAAGTCCCGTGTGGAGGGTGCTGAGGCACGGGAACAACAAGCGCTGGCACAATATCAGATTGCGATCCAGAGCGCGTTCAAGGAGGTCAATGACGCGCTCGTCAGCCGTCGTTTGAATATAGAGCGGGAGCAGGCATTGCAGCAGAGCGAACAGTCCGCCAGGCGGGCGCAGGATGTGGCCGAGAACCGTTATAAGTCCGGCTATTCATCCTACCTGGAGGTGCTGGATGCACAACGTGTGTATAACGATGCCGCGCTGACAGCCGTTCAGGCCAGGCAGGCCAGCCTGTTGGCCTCTGTAGAGCTGTTTAAGGTGCTTGGTGGGGATTGGCGGTTACCCGAAACTACTGAGGCGCCTTCAGTGGAAGTGCCACTTTCACCCAGTCATCCATAGACAGAACGGGTTTTTCCAGGCGCATCTTCGTAGTGGTGCCATTCATGCCCACCAGATAGTCCCGGTTAGGCTGGAAGTGCACTTTGGGCAACACCAGAAAAGCGCTGCTGTTGACTTCATCTTCTGCGACCACATGAATGCCCAGGATAACTCCCGCATCGATGGCTCTTGGCAGCTGTTTTTCATCTACATGAAATGATCCGGTAGCGCTGAAAATCTCTGAGCCGGGAGCAAACCGTAGTTGTACGACGGCAGGGCGTCTGGAAAGCACTTCCACGCTGACCCTCAGCTGGTTGCTGGTGGTGGCGCGTACAGCTTTGATGACGCCAAGCGTGATCTTGCTTGGGTCTTCATCATCGGCGATGCCAATCAATCTATCGGGCCTGGCTAGAATGTTGCTGTATTTGTTGACTCGCATGCCCATGCCATTACTGCTTTCGTCCGTAATCACCCAGGTATCGAGGGTGCTACTGTTGACGACCAATGTGTTGGTTTCCCGCAGGGTGGTGTGTGCCAGCAACCGGTCATCTAGCGATTTGCCATCTCGCGACATGCGCAGGCCGTTGGCGATACGGTTGGCATTTAATACTTGATTGCATACCTTTTCGATACCTGCGTTGACTTTGACCGATTTGGATACGGCTTGGCGCGATTCCTTGCGGCGTTGTCGTACATAATGGTTTTTTGACCATTCTGCCAACATGATTTTCAATGTTTCGTTCAGTCTGCGAACGTTATCGATATGCGCAGGAATCAAGCTTTGCGGCATCTCGCCCCGATTGGTCACAGTAATGGCAACATTCAGTTGTTTTTCCAGATCATCCAGTTCCCAATAGCGGTATTGATCGCCAGTCTCTGCGGTGCGCATGCGCCTGGCGGGCATATCCTGTTCTGTATCAATATAAAACACGTATTGTTCCGGCGTGTAAGTGTTGCTGATATATGCGCGTGTCAGCCATTGTTCTAACACTTGGCTGACGATCTCCACTTGATGGCGATTCAGTGATTGCTGTATCAACTGTCCTAGCATAAGTGTTTGCAGGAGCTGGGCAGAGAAGGTGGTGATAGGGCTGCTTTGGAACAAGGTGATGGGTATGTTCAATAGCCCGTGTCGTTGCGCCATATGCAGCAAAGTGTAAAGCTGCAGCCATACTTTGGCGGGGGGTGCAGATTGATTGAACATGCGCCATTTGATCATGTGATTGGCGATGTTCACTGTTCGCATTAACAGCAGAATCGGCTTGTCGTCGTCAAAAACGGCATTGTTCGTCATTAACGTATTTTCAATGGCCTTGAGATGTGCGACATACGATTGACGGCAGTAGGAATAGCATGTGTCGCTGATATTGGTGTCGATGTCGGCTTTCAGGTTGCCTACCGTTACGTATTGTGTCGCCAATTTTCCCAGGCGCGGTCGATTGTATTCTTCCAGGGCAATCAACCATTTCGTTTTGTGTTCCCAGCTGGTGCTGGTATCTTCCATGACCGTAAGAATTTTGTTGGCGGAAATGCGTAGCACATCCAGATCCGCCATGTCAGTCAGTTCGTCGAACCAAGCAAAAAGGGGCGATACTTTAGACTCGTTTTTGTTACCTAAAAGTCGCGAGAAGATATTTTTCATTAATCGTGATAAGGCAAAAATAACAGCATTCTCATGCTCTAGTAGAGAATATAATTATAACTTATTGAAAAATCAAGTTTAGTGTTTATATTTTGCATCGTGCGTGTGCATTTATTGAATTGGATTGACGTGATAAAATACATACTTTGATGTCATCTATCCTTAAAGTATCTTCATGACTGTCCGTACCCGATTCGCACCTAGCCCCACAGGTTATCTACACATTGGTGGCGCACGTACTGCGTTGTTCTCTTGGGCTTATGCCAAAAAGCATGGCGGCAAATTTATCTTGCGGATTGAAGATACGGATGTTGTGCGGAGCACGCCGGAGGCTGTCCAGGCAATTCTGGATGGCATGCATTGGCTTGAGTTGGACTATGACGAAGGCCCGTTTTATCAAATGCAGCGCATGGATAAATACAAACAGGTGATTCAGCAGATGTTGGGTTCGGGCGCAGCTTATTACTGTTATTGCACCAAGGAAGAGTTGGATGTGCTGCGTGAGCGCCAGATGCAGGCCGGACAAAAACCCAGGTATGATGGGCGCTGGCGGCCAGAGCCTGGCAAAACTTTGCCCGAGCCTCCCAAAGACATTCCCCCAGTGGTGCGGTTCAGGAATCCGCAAACCGGTGTGGTGACGTGGGATGATTTGGTTAAGGGACGCATCGAGATTTCCAATGCCGAGCTGGATGATTTGGTCATCGCGCGTGCGGATGGTACGCCGACTTACAATTTCTGCGTGGTGGTGGATGATTGGGAAATGGGGATTACCCATGTGATACGTGGCGATGACCATGTCAATAACACGCCCCGCCAAATTAACTTGTTGCAAGCATTGAATGCGCAGATTCCACAATACGCACATCTTTCCATGATTCTGGGCGATGACGGCCAAAAGCTTTCCAAACGTCATGGCGCGGTGAGCGTGATGCAGTATGACGAAGAAGGCTACTTACCGGAAGCGGTTTTGAATTACTTGGCACGTCTGGGTTGGAGTCACGGGGATGCAGAGGTGTTCAGCATGGACCAGTTTTGCCAATGGTTTGATTTGGACCATATCACGCCGTCAGCAGCGCAATTCAATACCGAAAAGCTGAACTGGCTCAATGCACACTATATCAAGACCATGGATCTGGACGAGCTGGCAGGTAAAGTAACTGCCCGCTTGGCCAGGCTGAATGCGGCTCCCAAAGCATCGCCCAAGTTAGTCGATGTTTTGGCCTTGTATCGAGAACGTGCAAATAATTTGAACCAATTGGCCGAAGACATTGCCTATTTCTACCGTTCACCAATCATCAATCAGGCCGATGCGGATAAGCACATCCTGGCGGATATTTTGCCCGCCTTGCAAAGCTTGTATGGCAGGCTGCAGGATTGCGATTGGACGACAGAGGCAATACACATGGCAATTCAGGAAACAGTGACACAATGCCAGCTTAAATTTCCAAAATTAGCCATGCCACTACGTGTTATGCTTACTGGTATAGCTCAATCTCCGAGCATTGATATTGTGATGCAGCTGATGGGGCGAGAGTCGGTGTTGAATAGAATGAATACATATTGTAAAATATAATCATTCTCAATAGCTTGCAAAATACGAAAAAGCCACCATATCGTGGCAATTGGAATAATAACAATTCTTTATAAGAATAATATTCTTGGGAATTGCTCCAACATACTACAACTAAAAGGAGATTTACATGAACGCTAAAGGTCAGATGTTGCAAGACCCCTTTTTAAACGCGCTGCGCAAAGAACATGTGCAAGTGTCCATTTACCTGGTGAATGGTATCAAGTTGCAAGGTCAGGTAGATTCTTTCGATCAATACGTGATCCTGCTTAAAAACACCGTGACACAGATGGTATATAAACACGCGATTTCCACAATTGTTCCAGCTCGCGCTGTCAGCATGAATTTGTCTGATCAAGGCGAAGAATAAGGCAATATGCAAGATAGACCGGTCGGCAACGATGCGGTAGTGCTTGTCAGTGTGGATTTTGGCGAGCTCGATTACCAGGAGAGTCTCCAGGAACTGCGTCAGCTAGCCGCCACGGCCGGGCTTAATATTATCGCTACGCTGGAAGGCAAGCGCAGTAGCCCAGATGCAAAAATGTTCATCGGCAGTGGTAAGGCGGATGAACTGAAAGCCTTATTGGCTGCCAGTGACAGTAAGCTGGCTGCATTCAACCACGACTTGAGCCCTTCACAACAACGTAACCTTGAGCGTTTCCTGCAAGCGCGAGTGGTCGATAGAACAGGCTTGATTCTCGATATCTTTGCTCAGCGGGCGCAAAGCTTTGAAGGTAAGCTGCAGGTGGAGCTTGCACAGCTGGAGCATCTTTCCACCCGCTTGGTGCGTGGCTGGACCCACCTTGAGCGACAAAAAGGCGGTATCGGTATGCGTGGCGGCCCGGGCGAGACGCAGCTGGAGCTGGACAGGCGCATGCTGCGTGTACGTGTCAAGCAGCTGAAGGAGCGTTTGGCCAAACTCAAGCAGCAGCGCGGCATGCAACGCAAGGCGCGTAAACGTTCCAACTTGATGACAGTGTCGCTTGTGGGCTATACCAACGCAGGAAAATCCACGCTTTTCAATCGCTTGACGCAATCAGGGGTGTATGCGGCAGACCAGCTGTTTGCTACCCTTGATACCACTTCACGTAAAGTATATTTGCCAGAGGCTAACCCGGCCGTGCTTTCGGATACGGTTGGGTTCATTAAGCACTTGCCGACGACGCTGATAGAAGCGTTTGGCGCAACCCTGGAAGAGGCTGCTCAGGCGGACTTGTTACTGCATGTGGTGGATGTTGCCAGCAGCAACCGAGAATCGCAAATCGCACAGGTCAATGCAGTGCTAAATGAAATAGGGGCATCCGAGGTTCCGCAAATGCTGGTGCTCAACCAAATTGACAAGCTGGACATGCCAGCTGATACGCAGCGAGGTGAATATGGTAGTATTTGTACCATTAGACTGTCGGCTAAAACAGGCGAGGGTATTGATCTTTTGAAGCAAGCGCTAGTCGAACACCAACAGTATTTGAAGCGACAAAGTACCGAAGAAAGTGCTTTTGCGTAATGGCAATTACGGAGTAATGATATGATGAAATTTCCTGGCTTCGGCCAGCGTAATCAGGAAGGCCCACCCGACCTGGATGAGGTTTTTAGAGATTTGAGCCAAAAAATCAACCGTTTGTTCGGCGGTTCTGGCAATAATAATGATGGGGAGCGTAGTCCGCCAAGCGAAGGAATGGGGATTCCCATTCTGCCAATACTGGTGCTGGTTGTATTGATCTGGCTGGCCACCGGGTTTTATATCGTGGACCAGGGTTCTGTAGGCGTGGAGCAGCGCTTTGGCAAATATACCCAGACGACAGAGCCCGGCCCGCGGTGGCATTGGCCACATCCATTCGAATCTGTGGAAGTGGTGAATATGGAACAAGTGCGTCGTCTTGAAGTGGGCTATAGAAGCAGCGCCGAAGGATCTGGTGGCAAAAGCAGGGTGCCAAAAGAGGCGCTAATGTTGACTGAAGACGAGAATATCATCGACTTGCAATTTGCAGTGCAATACAAGTTAAAGAGCGCCAGAGATTTCTTGTTCAATAACCGCTCTACCGATGATGCTGTCATGGCGGCAGCGGAAACGGCGATTCGCGAAGTTGTAGGTAAGAACAAGCTGGATGATTTGCTACAGCAAAAAGAAAAAGGTATGCATGATACTCAGGATCGTATCCAGAATATTCTGGATAGTTATGGTGCGGGTGTGGTGATTACCAGTGTGAGCCAGCAAAGTGCACAACCGCCGGAGCCGGTGCAAGAGGCATTCGAAGATGTGAACCGTGCGAACCAGGATTATCAGCGCCAAATCAATGAAGGCCAGGCCTATTCCAATGATGTGGTGCCCAAAGCGCGCGGGATGGCTTCACGCTTGGCTGCTGAAGCAGCTGGTTACAAACTTAAAGTTGAAAATGAAGCAAAGGGTAACGCTAATCGTTTTGAGCAAGTGTTGACCCAATATAACAAGGCACCCGAAGTAACGCGCCAACGCTTGTATCTGGAGGCACAGGAGCAAATCCTGACGAGCACCAGTAAGGTGATTGTAGATCAGAAAGGTACTAGTTTGCTATACCTGCCATTGGATAAATTGATGGCAACCACCAATGCTAGCGGTTCCTCACCCGTGTCGGCTGCAGCCGCCACAACAAATGCAGAAGCTACAACAGAGCGCTCTCGTGGACTTGAACGAGAGCGTGAGAGTCGCTGATCAATAGAAACCATGCATACGACGAGTCGAAAATGAAAAATCTAGGTGTAACCGTATTTGCAATATTGGGGTTGTTGTTGCTGACGACCTTATCATTATTTACTGTGGACCAGCGTGAATATGCATTGGTGTTCAGGCTGGGCGAGATCGTTTCCGTTAAAAAAGAACCTGGTTTGTATTTCAAGATGCCGTTTGTGGATGCGGTGAAGTTTTTCGATAAACGCATCGTGACATTGGATTGGGAAGAGCCAGCCAAATTTAATACCAGTGAAAACAAATACATGATGGTGGATTCATTTGTGAAGTGGCGGGTGATTGATCCGGCAAGATACTATGTGTCGTTTAAAGAGGGGGGCGAAGCTGCAGCAGAAGACCGCCTCTCAAAGGTGGTTAATGCTGGATTACGTGCCGAGTTTGGTAAACGTACTGTGCATGATGTGGTGGCGGGTGAGCGCACGAGGATTATGGAAAATATTCGCAAGCGTGCCGATACAGAGGCCAGGCAAGTGGGTATTCAGGTGGTGGATGTGCGCCTGAAGCGCGTGGACTATTCTGAAGATATCAGTAAATCTGTCTATGACCGTATGATTGCCGAACGTAAGCGTATTGCTAACCAGTTGCGCTCGGAAGGTTCCGCGGCTTCTGAAAAGATTCGCGCTGACGCTGACCGTCAACGTGAGGTGATTATTGCCGAGGCTTATCGTGATGCCCAGAAAGTAAAAGGGGACGGCGATGCCAAAGCTTCAGAGATTTATGCCGAAACATATGGCAAAAACCCGGAGTTTTATGCGTTCTATCGCAGCACGGAAGCCTATAAAAACAGCTTCAAGAGCAAGTCTGATGTGATGGTGTTGGATCCGAACTCGGACTTTTTCAAGTACATGCGCGGGCCCGGCAAGAAATAAGGCATGAGCACAACGCTGATGACCGCGCTGGGGCTGATGTTGATGCTGGAAGGCTTGCTGCCTTTGTTCGCACCAAGGGCTTGGCGCGACACTTTCAAACGTATGATTGAACTCAAGGATGGTCAGCTGCGTTTTGTCGGACTCATTTCACTTCTTGGCGGTTTTCTGCTCATCTTCTTAAGTCGCTAGTTGCTTCATCTGCGCTATAATAGCGCGATGCGAAATTGGCTACTCCCCGAATATATTGAAGACGTGCTTCCTGCTGAGGCGGCGCGCGTAGAGTCTTTGCGTCGTAATTTGCTGGATTTGTTCACGGCGCACGGCTATCGCTATGTGATCCCACCGATGCTGGAATACACCGAATCGCTTATCACCGGCGCGGCTTCTGACTTGGATATTGCCACCTTTAAAGTTGTCGATCAACTCACCGGCCGTTTGATGGGGGTGCGTGCCGATATTACGCCACAAACCGCCCGCATTGATGCACACATGCTCAATCAACCTGGCGTAACGCGGCTTTGCTACGCAGGCACCGTACTGCGTACCAAACCGGACGGTCTGGCACGCACACGAGAGCCGTTGCAGGTGGGTGCCGAGATTTATGGCCACGCTGGTATCGAGAGCGATATTGAAGTCTATGGCCTGGCTGTCAAAGCTTTGCAGACGCTAGGTTTGAGTGGCATTCATCTCGATTTTAGCCACGTTGGCATTTTTGAAAGTCTGGTGCAAAGTGCCAATATCGACGCAGGGTTGGAAAACGAGATTTATGCTGCGCTGCAAAGCAAAGATAAAGCACAGGTCGCTGCTCTGGGAGCCAATCTGGATGCGGTAACCAGACAGGCATTGCTCGATTTGACCGAAATGTATGGCGACGTGAAGATTCTTGAAAAAGCGCGTCAAACCTTACCGAAACAGAAGGCGATACAGGCAGCTCTGGATAATTTGCAGGCGGTGGCAAATGCCTTGAAGAATGTGGATGTCGGTTTCGATTTAAGTGAACTGCGTGGTTATCACTACCACAGTGGTATGGTATTTGCCGCCTATGCGCAAGGCTACACGGGCCCGTTGGTGCTGGGGGGTCGCTACGATGAAGTGGGTAAAGCCTTTGGTCGTGCACGCCCGGCTACCGGTTTTAGCTTGGATTTAAGAGGTGTAGTGCAAGCATTATCGCCTGCACAAATGCCTGCGGCGATATTGGCGCCAATTTCGAGCGATGGCGCTTTGATTGAAAAAATAACTGCCCTGCGCGCCAATGGGGATGCGGTGATTCAGCTATTGCCGGGTGAGAAGTCCACAGCGGCAGAATTATGTTGTGACCGTCAGTTGGTACAGAAGAACGGCAACTGGATTGTAGAAAAGATTTAGAGAAAAGATTTAGGAATTTATGACAAAAGCAGCAAAAAACGTTGTCGTCATTGGCACACAGTGGGGTGATGAAGGTAAAGGTAAAATCGTCGATTGGTTGACAGATCACGCGCAGGGTGTAGTACGCTTTCAGGGCGGCCACAACGCAGGCCATACATTAGTCGTTGGCCAAGGCACCGCACAAAAAGTGTACAAACTTAACCTTGTGCCTTCCGGCATTGTGCGTGATGGCGTGCAGTGCTACATCGGCAACGGCGTGGTACTGGATGCCGGCCACTTGTTGAGCGAAATTGATTCACTGGAAAAAGGCGGTCTGGACGTACGCAGCCGCTTGCACATCAGCTCTGGCTGTCCGCTGATTTTGAGCCATCATGTGGCAGTGGATGCTGCGCGTGAAGCTAAGCGTGCCATCAAGATTGGCACGACCGGCAAAGGTATCGGCCCGGCCTATGAAGACAAAGTGGCGCGCCGCGCCCTGCGGGTTTACGATTTGTTCTACCCAGAGCGTTTTGCCGAAAAACTGCGTGAAGTGCTGGATTATCACAATTTTGTGCTCACCAACTACCTTGGTTCGCAAGCTGTTGATTTTAATCAGCAATATGACGCCAGTATGCAGCATGCACAAACACTTAAACCGATGGTGGGCGATGTGTCAGCCGCCCTTTATGCCGCCAATGACCGTGGTGAAAATCTGCTGTTCGAAGGCGCGCAAGGCACGCTGCTAGACATCGACCATGGCACCTATCCTTACGTGACCTCCAGCAACTGCATCGCCGGCCAAGCATCCGGTGGCACTGGCGTAGGCGCGAATATGCTGCATTATGTGCTGGGCATCACCAAGGCTTACACCACCCGCGTTGGTGGTGGCCCATTCCCTAGCGAACTGGATATTGAAACCGAAGGCATGCCAGGCTACCAAATGTCCACTATTGGCCAGGAAATCGGCACGGTCACGCGTCGCAAACGCCGCTGCGGTTGGTTCGATGCCGCTGCGCTACGTCGAAGCGCACGTATCAACGGCCTTACTGGTTTGTGCATTACCAAGCTGGATGTGCTTGATGGTTTGAAAGAACTCAATATTTGCACCGGCTATACGCTGGATGGCAAGCCGATTGATATGCTGCCGATTGGCGCGGATGATGTTGCGCGCTGTAAGCCCGTGTTCGAGACTGTTCCGGGTTGGTCAGAAACGACTTTTGGCGTCAAGACCTGGGATGGGCTGCCAAAAGCTGCGCAGCATTACCTAAAACGGCTGGAAGCCTTATGCGGCGTGCCGATTGCGATTGTTTCGACTGGGCCGGAGCGGGATGAGACGATTGTCATCCAGCATCCATTTGCATAAAGCGTAAACCACGTCGCAATACGGCGTTATTGCTTAAAAATTCTCGCTTACATAATACCCCGAATGCGGTGCTCAATTTTTTGTTCGCATCTTGTGCTGCTTAGCGCTTTGTGTTTTCTGTGATAGATTAACCTTATGGCAGAAACCAACAAATTACAACGTATCGCATGGGCCATCACTGGCTCAGGTCATTATTTGCGCGAATCGCTTAATATTCTGCAATCGCTTGAAAACGTAGATGTTTTCCTCAGTCGTGCGGCGACAGAAATCATTCAGCAATACGGCTTTCAGAAAATGCTGGAAGCGACGGGTCATAAGGTTTATCAGGATAAAACTGCCAGCAGCGTGCCGGTGGAACTGTTTTACGAAGGCAAATACCACACGCTGGTTATTGCGCCTGCAACTTCCAATACTATTGCTAAAATGGCCTATGGATTTTCCGATAGTCTAGTGACCAATCTATACGCGCAGGCGGGTAAAACGCGCGTGCATAGCATTGTGTTCGCCTGCGATACTGCGCCGGAGTTGGAATCCGAAGCGCCGCGCAACAATATGGTGAAGGTGTATCCGCGCCGTATCGATTTGGAAAACCGGCTGAAGCTGGCGGCCTTTGAAGCCACGCAGGTGGTGGATGATATGGCAGGCCTGAAAGCCAGTATAGAAGCGCGTCTCAAGGCAATTCAAAATAAATGAGCAGGTCTGCAAAAGCGGATAATTTACTCTTCGTCACCGGGAAGTTAGCCGAAAAAAGCCTGCACCAAACTTTACAGCAAATCCAGACCGACCCAAAAGCGCCGGTGTTTAAATATCGCGTGGAGCAAATCGGCGTTTCGGTTGCCGCGCTGATGACACCGGAGATGATCGCGCGCCGCCTGAAAAGCACCGGCAACGCCAACAAGATGATTCTGCCCGGCTTGTGCCAAGGCGATTTAAGCCAGTTGCACCGCCAATACGGCATTCCCGTGGAACGCGGGCCGGAGGATTTGAAAGACTTGCCGCAGTATTTCGGACAAGGCGGCAAAGCGCCGGATTTGAGCCAGTACAGCGTGAAAATCTTTGCCGAGATTGTCGATGCGCCCGATTTGACTGTGCCGCAGATTATTGAAAAAGCCAATCAATTCAAAGCGCAAGGTGCGAACGTGATTGACTTGGGCTGCTTACCAAACAAGCCATTTTCGCATCTGCCAGACGCGATTAGAGCACTTCAAAACGCTGGTTTTGAAGTGAGCGTAGATAGCATGAATGCAGACGAACTGCTACTGGCAGGAAAGTCTGGTGCGGATTACCTGCTGAGCTTGACCGAAAAAACATTATGGATTGCGGGTTCCGTGGAAAGCACGCCAGTATTGATTCCCAGCAAACCAGGTAATTTGGCTTCGTTGTATCGTGCCATTGAAATGTGTCTGAAAAAAGGCAAAAAATTCATTGCCGACCCGATTCTCGACCCAATCCATTTTGGCATGACCGACTCGATTGTGCGTTATCACAAACTGCGCAAAAACTATCCGGATATTCCAATCATGATGGGCATAGGCAACGTGACTGAGCTGACCGACGCCGACACAACGGGCATCAACGCGCTGCTGTTCGGCATCATCAGCGAGCTCAACATCAATGCGGTGCTGGCGACTTCTGTGAGCCCGCACGCAGTGAATGCGATTGCCGAGGCTGACGTTGCTCGCCGTGTGATGTTTCGCGCCAAGATGGATAGCCGTTTGCCACGTGGTTATTCGACAGGCTTGAATAGCCTGCACGATCGCAGACCATTTACCTACAGCGCAGATGAAATTCGCGACATGGCCGCACAAATCAAAGATCCGAGTTTTCGCATTATGGCGAGTGAGGCAGGTGTACACGTGTTCAACCGTGACGGACATCAACTGGATGTCGATCCGTTCAAGTTTTATGCAGATCTTGGCGTGGAAAATGATGCGTCACACGCATTTTATCTGGGCGTGGAGCTGGCGCGCGCGCAAATCGCGCATCAATTGGGCAAGCGTTATGTGCAAGATGAAGAATTGCAGTGGGGGGTCGACAGCAAGTCTGACAAACATGCTAAAGTAAGTCATCGCGAGGCCAGCGTTAAAGAAAAACAAGCGCAATTGAAAAGACAAAAATAATCATGATTTACGAGACGATTATCACTACGATGGATACAGCCGGTACGCCACATGTGGCGCCGTTTGGGCTTCGCCACGAAGGTGATTTGATTGTTCTTGCACCCTATAAGCCATCCACAACACTTGAGAATATAGTGAACACGCAGCAGGCCGTAATGAACGTTACGGATGATGTACGCGTCTTTGCTGGTGCACTTGCCGCAAAGCCACATCCTGCACTTGTTCCTGCAACCAGAATTTCCGGTAGCCGTTTAGCAACTTGTTTGTCGCATCAAGAGCTTGAATTGGTGCGCGTGGAAGAGGATACACTGCGTCCAAAATTATTCATGCGCAGCGTTTATCAGGCCAGTCATGCGCCTTTCAATGGGTTTAATCGGGCGCAGGCTGCGGTGATTGAGTTGGCGGTATTGGTCAGTCGGCTTCATATGCTGTCCCGAGAGAAAATTGAATTGGAGATGCAGTATTTGCAGATTGCCATAGACAAAACCGCAGGCGAGCGCGAGTTGGAGGCGTGGCGTTGGCTGGTTGAGAAAATCGAAGTTTTTCATGCGGGAAGTCAGAAATGACACAGTTGCTGGTTAGCGTGAAAAATGCTGATGAAGCGATGCTGGCACTGGCGTGCGGAGTAGACATTATTGATTTAAAAGACCCTGATGTTGAGGCGCTTGGCGCCTTAGGTCTGGAGGATACGCAACAAATTATACGGGTTGTGGGGGGCAGAGTTCCCGTGAGTGCTACGGTCGGTGAGCATCACGCTAGTGTAGATATACTTATGGACTCGATCCAGTCACGCCTGGCTATGAATATGGATATTATTAAGATTTCGGTGTCAGACTTTTTTTATCACAATGATTTCATAGAAAAAATATCTCATGTGTCACTCAAAAAAGTCAAATTGGTTGCAGTTTTTTTTGCTGATGCTGAGGGAGATTTGGATTTTTTGCCTAATTTGCAGCAAATGGGTTTTTGGGGTGCGATGTTGGATACTCAGAACAAGCAAAAAGGGTTGTTGAAGAACTGGTCATTTACGCGTTTGCAGCATTTTGTTACGCAATGTGAACACTGTGGGTTGCGGGCAGGGTTGGCAGGGTCGCTGCAACCACAAGATGTTGAGATTTTAAGTACAATTAACGCTACATATCTTGGTTTTCGTGGTGGGGTGTGCGACAATTCATTCCGAGGCGGCAATCTTTCGCGGATAAGAATTGAGGCGGCTAAAAGTCTGTTGTGCAAACACAACAAACTTGGACGCAAGCCGCAACCAAACGCCTATTATGAATTGCATAGCACATAGCAATTCAGTATAGTTGCGGTAAGAACTTTGTAGAAGTTAGTTTTTTGATATCCAATCAATAGGAGTTATATACAATGAAAAAGAATTTAATCGGTTTGGCTGTTGCCACCACACTTGGTTTGGCGTCATTCGCAGCCGCCGCTGAAGATATGTACCGTGGCGCTTGGTATCTGGTGCCTGGTGTTAGTTATATGCACACTGACAGTGATTTGGATGCTAACAACGGCGGTGGCGCTTTTATCAGACTTGGTAAAGAGCTTTCACCAAGCTGGGATTTGCAAGGTGGCTTGAGCTACGATCGTGCTTCTGAAGATATTAGCAATGCTGATTTGACGAAATTGGGAGCCACGAATGGTAGTGGTCGTTTCAGACAAACAGCTATTAATTTAGACGCTTTGTACATGTTTAGCCGTGACAAATTCCGTCCATTTGTACTGGCAGGTCTGGGTGCCGCGCGTAACAATGTAGACTATAAAGTAAATAGCGCCGCAGGCAATGTCGGTGACAGCAAGTCATCCTGGTTGGCCAACGTAGGCTTGGGTCTGCAATATCTGTTTAGCGAGAACTTCGGTTTGCAAGCAGATTTGCGTCATCAGTGGACACGCGCAGATGTACCTAAATATATAGGTGCAGCTTCGAACAATAATAATCGAACAGAAACAGTCGGTAATACTTTGTTTAACTTAGGTGGTATTTTCCGTTTCGGTGCTCCTGCACCAGTTGTGGCTGAGCCAGCTCCTGAACCAGCTCCAATCGCCGCTGCTGAACCAGCACCGGCTCCAGCTCCTGAACCAGCACCGGCTCCAGCTCCTGAACCAGCTCCAGCATGTAAGCCAAATGTTGAAACTATCACAGTAAGTGCTGAAAAATTGTTCGGCTTCGATAAAGCTAATCTGAAGGCTGAAGGTAAAGCCGCTTTAGACGAAGCTGCCGCCAAAATCAAAGCGAACCCTGAAATTAAAGCAGTGATTGTGACGGGTCATACTGACCGTATCGGTTCCGATGCTTACAACCAAAAATTGTCTGAGCGTCGTGCTAAACAAGTCGCTGATTACTTGGTTGCACAAGGTGTGGATTCTTCCATCATCTCTGCAGAAGGTAAAGGCGAGACTCAGCCAGTGGTTGAATGTAAAGGTAACAAAGCAACGAAAAAACTGATTCAGTGCTTGCAACCTAACCGCCGTGTTGAGATTCGTGCAGAAGGCCAAAAAGAAACAGGTTGTAACTAATCTGTCGTTTTTAGTAAAAAACCCCGCAACTGCGGGGTTTTTTATTGCCATTCTTTTATAATAGTGGCATGCAGACGATTTGTGTTGACACCATCATTCATGCCCGCTGGATTGCGCCGATTATCCCTCAAAGGACACTATTACATCAACATGCTGTGGTGATACAAGCTGGGAAAATTATTGATATTTGCTCACAAAGCAATACTGAACGCTATGCCGCACAAGAAGTATTCCACCTTGACACACATTTACTGATTCCTGGATTGATTAACCTGCATACGCATACGGCAATGACGTTGATGCGTGGCATGGCAGATGACATTTCGCTGATGCCTTGGTTGCAAAACCACATCTGGCCGGCAGAGCAGGCGCTGATTTCACAGGACTTTGTGCGCGATGGCAGTTTGCTTGCCTGTGCGGAAATGCTCAAGGGCGGCATCACCACCTTTAATGATATGTATTTTTTCCCTCGGTCCACGGCAGAGGCGAGTTTGCAAGCCGGAATGCGTGTCAACCTTGGACTGGTGATATTAGAGTTTCCTACGCGTTATGCTAACTACGCAGCCGAGTACCTGGAGAAGGGTCTTGACGCACGCGACAGTTGGCGCGGACAGCCAACCATCAGTAGCAGTTTTGCGCCACATGCGCCGTATACGGTTTCGGATGCAACTTTCGAACAAATTGCGACCTATGCAGCGCAGTTGAACATGGGCGTTCATACGCATTTGCATGAAACCCAAGCTGAAATTGACGAAAGTGAGCAGAAGTATCATCTGCGTCCTTTGGCGCGGTTGGCAAATCTCGGTTTACTTGGTCCCCAAGTCAGCTTCGCACATGCGGTACACTTGCAGCCACAAGAAATGGCACTGTTGGCTGACAATGGCTGTCATATCGCGCATTGTCCAAGTTCCAATTTAAAACTGGCCAGCGGCATTGCGCCTGTCAGTGAGTGCTTGAAACACCGCATCAATATTGGCTTGGGGACGGACGGTGCGGCAAGCAATAATCGACTGGATATGTTTACAGAGATGCGCACCGCTGCATTGCTGGCAAAAGGATCGAGTGGTGATGCCGAAGTGGTACCTGCATATCAGGCCTTGGAAATGGCGACAATCAACAGGGCAAAAGCGCTAGCGTTGGAAGACAGGATTGGATCAATCGAAATCGGTAAGTGTGCCGATTTGACGGCAGTGCGCATGGATGCGCTGGAAGCCGCGCCAGTATTCGATCCTGTGTCGCATCTGGTATATTCTGCGGGGCGTGAGCATGTCAGCCATGTATGGATGAACGGCGCGTTACAATATCAATCTGGCGTCTTCAGCGGTATTGAGCCACAGGAGCTTCAGACAATCGTCGCTAAATGGCAGCCGCAGGTTGCAAAATATAAAGGGTAATGCATATGCAAAATGTGGATCATGCCGAGTTAAACAAATTCGCCGAGCTTGCCCATAAATGGTGGGACAGGAATAGCGAATTCAAACCTTTACATGAAATCAATCCATTACGTTTAAAGTGGATTGACGGAATTGCATCGCTCAAAGATAAGCGTGTGCTGGATGTGGGTTGTGGCGGTGGCATTTTAGCTGAGGCGATGGCGCAGAAGGGTGCGCAGGTAACAGGCATTGATCTGGCGGAAAAATCGCTGAACGTGGCCAAATTGCACAGTCTGGAGAGTGGCGTGGCGGTGGATTACCAGTTAATAGCAGTTGAGGAATTAGCAAACACGCAGCCAGAAAGTTTTGATGTGGTGACATGCCTGGAAATGCTGGAACATGTACCTGAACCTGCTTCTGTGGTGCGGGCTTGTGCCAAGTTGGTCAAGCCCGGCGGCCATGTGTTTTTTTCTACCATTAACCGCAATCCCAAAGCCTATCTGTTAGCAGTTGTAGGTGCGGAATATGTATTGAACATGCTGCCAAAAGGCACACATGATTATGAGAAGTTCATCAAGCCTTCTGAATTGGCAAGCTGGGCGCGGACTGCGGGCTTGTCGCTTGCGACACAAACTGGTATGCATTACAACCCACTGACCAAACAATACACATTAGGCCCGGGTCTGGATGTGAATTATCTGGCGCATATGGTGAAAACATGACGCGTGCTGTGTTGTTCGATCTGGATGGTACGTTAGTGGATACCGCACCGGATTTGGGATATGCGTTGAATATTCTACTGCAGCGGCATGGAAAGTCAGCGTTAAACGACGCTGTGATACGGCCTTATGCCTCGCATGGTACACGTGGTCTGCTCGGCATTGGGTTTGGCATTACGCCACATGATGCGCAATTTGCTACATTGCGCGAGGAATATCTGGATATTTACGAACAAGTCTTCACACGTTCCCCCAAGCTGTTTGAAGGCATGGCCGACCTATTGCAGGCGATTAAAGCGCGTAACCTGCCATGGGGAATTGTGACCAATAAGCCACGGCGGTTTACGCAACGCCTGGTGCAGGCGATGCGTTTGCAGCCTGCATGCGTCGTCAGTGGCGATGACGCGCCGCAACCCAAGCCTTCACCTGCCACATTATTGCTGGCGAGCGAGCAGATTGCGATACCGCCAGAACATTGTATTTATGTCGGGGATGCGGAACGCGATATTCAGGCAGGAAAAGCAGCAGGCATGAAGACCGTAGTGGCGCTTTTTGGGTATATCGATGTGACAGACAAGCCGGTAGAGTGGGGCGCAGACGCTTTGATATCCAGCCCGCAAGAAGTGCTCGGGTTGCTTTAGTACTGCCTGCGCCCTTGCAATGCGTAGGAAAGGGTGCCACTGTCCACATATTCAATCTCGCCACCCATGGGCAAGCCGCGTGCAATGCGGCTGACAGCGATGCCGCGTGTTTTCAGGAGCTCGCTGATGTAATGCGCTGTGGCTTCACCTTCGTTGGTATAGTTGGTTGCCAGAATGACCTCTTTCACCACACCATCCTGCGCGCGCTTGATGAGCTTTTCCAGATTGATTTCTTTCGGGCCCACGCCATCCAGCGGTGAAAGGCGTCCCATAAGCACAAAATACATGCCGTTGTAGCTTTGTGTTTGTTCCAGCATCATCAAGTCCGTAGGCATTTCTACCACGCACAGCAAACCGGTTTCACGACGCTCAGAGGTGCATAACGGACATATAGGCTGTTCCGAAAAGTTATTGCATAAATCGCAATGCCCGATGCTTTGCAGCGCGGTTTGCAAGGAATTGGCGAGGCCGCTGGCACCATGCCTGTCGCGCTGGAGCAGGTGGTATGCCATGCGCAGTGCCGATTTTGGACCGACACCAGGCAGGCAGCGTAAAGATTCAATCAGTTGTTCAAGCGCGGGTGGGTTTTTCATGCATTAGAAAGGCAGCTTCATCCCGGCTGGCATCATACTACCCAATCTGGCCTGGGAGGTTGCCTCGGCCTTCGCGATGGCATCTTTTACAGCGATCAGCACCAGGTCTTCCAGTGTTTCTTTGTCGTCCATCGCTGCATCGTCTATGGCGATGCGTTTTACTTCATTGCGGCAACTCATGGTCACTTTCACCAATCCATTGCTGGCAATACCTTCAACGTCGATATTCGCAAGCTCGGCCTGCGCTTTTTGCATATTGGCTTGCATCATTTGGGCCTGCTTCATCAGGTTGCCCATACCACCTTTCATCATATCGTTCTCCGTTAGTGTGGTTTATAAGGGTTTAATGCTGTCTTTGATGATGGTTGCACCAAAGTCATTGATCAGGTTCTGTACAAAACTGTCCTGCAGCATCGCGCTTTCGGTGTTCTGCATCAGTTCGGCTTTTTCCTCGGCATTTTGTTGTGCGGGCGTGTAGGCGTGACTCCCCACCTCGATCTGCAGTTTTATTTTGCGACCAAAATGCTGCTGAATCGCTTCGGCCAACTTGTTCTGGTAGTTACTGTTTACCAAGTGTTTTTGTGATTCCGCCACTCGCAACGTCAGGCTATCTTCATCATACACAACAAGCTCGCACTGCTGCGCCAGTGCACGTGCCAGGCCGAGTTTAAGGTGATTTTCCACCAGGTTGCGCCAGTTCCCATCAAAAACAACCGGCCTGGAAGCCAAGCTGGATGCGGGTTCCAGGGCATCGTTTCGGATATTGTTTGTATCGGGTTGCGGCGCAGTGCTTATTTGCACGGGCGGCGCAGACGCTGGCGTTGTTGGTGTCGTTGCCGATTCGGCAGGTTTAATCGCGGCGCTGGCAGGCTTTACCTGCCGCGCGCCTTTTTCACTCTCCTGTGGCAAAAATGCCAACATGCGCAACAAGGTCATGGTAAAGCCGGCATATTCATCAGGCGCCAGTGCAATATCCCGGCGACCGAGCAGGGCGATTTGATAGTAAAGTTGCAGCATCTCGGCCGGTAGTTTTTGTGCCAGATCCAACAGTATCGCGCGTTCTGGCAGGTCATTGGCAATAGCTTCCGGTACGGTTTGCGCAACTGCGATTTGATGCAATAGGCTGGCAAGGTCGGTTAAAGCCGTCTCAAATGACAGGCTGCGCGCTTCCATCTGTTGGGCTTTTTCCAGCAAGGCAGCACCGTCATTGCTTTGCAGTGCCTGCAGGATATCGAACAGGTAGCTTTGATCAATCGCGCCCAGCATGTCGCGTACATCGGTCTCTTTGACCGATTGCTGACCATAGGCAATGGCTTGGTCGGTCAGTGAGAGCGCGTCACGCATGCTGCCCGCTGCTGCGCGGGCAAGCAGGTTGATGGCGGTTGGCTCAAATGGGACGTTTTCTTGTGACAGTACATTTTTCAGATGCTCGGCCACGGTGGGGCTGGCTATCTGACGCAGATTGAACTGCAAACAGCGGCTTAGAACGGTCACCGGCACCTTTTGCGGGTCGGTGGTCGCTAAGATGAATTTCACGTGGGCAGGCGGCTCTTCCAGCGTTTTCAGCATGGCGTTGAACGCACTTTTCGATAGCATGTGGACTTCGTCGATGATATACACCTTGAAACGGCCAACGGTCGGTGCGTATTGCGCGTTATCCAGCAGGTCGCGCATCGCGTCCACCTGCGTGTTCGAGGCCGCATCGACTTCCAGCAAATCCACAAAGCGGCCGCGGTCGATTTCGGTACAGGCATTGCAGACGCCACAGGGTTTGGCTGTGATGCCGGTTTCGCAATTGAGCGATTTTGCCAAAATGCGCGCTAACGTGGTTTTGCCGCAACCGCGCGTACCCGTGAACAAGTAGGCGTGATGCAGACGATTTTGCGACAATGCATTGGAAAGCGCACGCACCACATGATCCTGGCCGACCAATGCATCGAAAGTTTTGGGACGGTATTTACGCGCTAACACGAGATGTGACATAGCGGAATTTTAACCGAAATTCGCTTAGTGGGAGGGATATGCAATCAAAAAAGGAAGTTTAAAACGAAGAGGGCGAGCCCAACCCCCGGCACTTGCTCAATAGTTGTGGCTGCTGGCTTCCGCCCCTGACCAGGTTGGCTACTTTACAATGCGGGGAGGCCCGCCGACGCTATTTTACATTAGATTGTATGGCAGGATTCGTTCGAAAGCTAAAAAATCAGTAGCCTACCCGTTCCACGGGCGGGAGAGATGCAAGCTCTTCATCCGTATACAGGCGCCCTTTGGTGATAAAGGCAAAGCCTGTCCCGCAATCCAGCGAGAATGAGCCGCTGGAGCCGGGCGTTGCATCGAGAATGGTATGCATGTTTTCTGCGAAGGAGAAATGGCTATCGCTCATGTAGAAGGTGGCATTCTCGTGCGTACCCAATTTACCTAAGATGACATCAGAAGCGCTGCCTTTGAATTCGTTGGCGGGCATGCACAAAGGGCCGCTTCCTTCGCAACACCCCCCGGATTGCAAAAATACAATTGGGCCGTATTGCTCGGTCAATTTATCGATGAGCGCCGTAGCTGGTGGCGTGCTGGAAACTCGAGTGGCCATGGAAATCTCCTTTAAGCCTGCTAAATATACGTCGCTGTCTTTAAAAAGACAACACTGTTTTAAATGTGGTTTTACACGCTATTTGAATAGCAGGAAATAAAAGGGGCAATACAATGTATTGCCCCTGGTTGTATAACGCGAATGATATTACAGCTTAGAAGAAACCCAGCTTGTTGGGGTTGTAGCTTACCAGCAGGTTTTTGGTCTGTTGATAATGTTCCAGCATCATCTTATGGTTCTCGCGCCCAATACCAGACTCTTTGTAGCCGCCAAATGCTGCATGGGCAGGATATGCGTGGTAACAGTTGGTCCATACGCGACCCGCTTTGATGCCACGGCCCATGCGGTAAGCTCTGGTGCCGTTTCGAGTCCAGACGCCTGCGCCTAAACCGAATATGGTATCGTTTGCGATGGACAATGCTTCTTCTTCGGTTTTAAAGGTGGTGATTGCCAGCACTGGACCAAAGATTTCTTCCTGAAATACGCGCATTTTGTTGTTGCCCTTGAGCAGTGTCGGTTTGACGTAATAGCCTTCTGCCAGACCGCCGCTCAGGACATTGCGCTCGCCGCCGCAGAGCACTTGCGCGCCCTCCTGCTTGCCAATGTCGATGTAGTTCATGATCTTGTTCAACTGATCTTGCGATGCCTGTGCACCAAGCATGGTGCTTGAATCCAACGGATTGCCTTGCTTGATGGCTGCTACACGCTTCATTACGCGTTCCATGAATTTGTCATAAATGGATTCCTGAATCAGCGCGCGGGAAGGACAGGTGCACACTTCACCCTGGTTAAACGCAAACAACACCAACCCTTCGATACTTTTATCCAGGAAAGCATCGTCTTCTGCCATGATGTCCGCGAAGAATATGTTAGGGGATTTTCCGCCCAATTCCAATGTTGCAGGAATCAGGTTGCTTGCGGCAGCTGTCGCAATCGCCCGGCCTGTCGCTGTAGAGCCTGTAAAGCCGATTTTAGCGATGCGTTTGCTATGGGTCAGCGGCGCACCTGCTTCGCGGCCATAACCGTTGACGATGTTCACCACGCCTGGAGGAATCAGGTCGCCAATCACTTCCATCAGAACCATGATGCTGATAGGGGTGAATTCGGCGGGTTTCATCACGACGCAGTTACCTGCCGCCAATGCTGGTGCTAGTTTCCAGGCAGCCATCAGAATCGGGAAGTTCCAGGGGATGATTTGACCGACAACGCCTAGTGGCTCATGGAAATGATACGCGACAGTGTCATGATCGATTTCGCTGATGCCGCCTTCCTGTGCGCGAATCGCACCGGCAAAATAGCGGAAATGGTCAGCAGACAAAGGGATGTCTGCATTCATGGTTTCCCGGATTGGCTTGCCATTGTCCACAGTTTCAGCCGTTGCAATCAGTTCAAGATTGGCTTCGATACGGTCAGCAATTTTCAGTAGTATATTGGAGCGTTCGGTAGTGGAAGTTTTACCCCATTTATCCGCAGCGGTATGTGCAGCGTCCAGGGCTAATTCGATATCCTCGGCTCCAGAGCGCGCTGCTTTTGTATAATTTTTACCAGTAATTGGTGAGATGACATCAAAATATTCGCCTTTTACAGGCGCTACCCATTTGCCGCCAATATAGTTATCGTATTTGGCTTTGTAAGGGATTTTTACGCCTAATCCCTGAAGTAGTTCCAGACCCATGTGTATCTCCATTTTATAATGATTTAAAAACGAATTTTGGGCTACTTGTCACAACATGGTACATATGCTTTGACCCACAATATTATGGCGAGCTTTTGCTTAATATCGCTACATATTGATTTGTAAAATAGCATCGCTACCCTATACCCTGGAAAGGTAAAATGCAAGTGTAAAACAATGATTATTTCAATAAATTTGTAGCGTAGTCTTAGGCTATCGGTTATAGTTTTTGCGTGAAAATTGTGATGATATTTTACAAAGGACTGATTTAATCCATGCCGGATTCATCTAGCAACTTTTTTGTGAGTACACGAGAGTTTTGGCATAGCCTCAGCCACCCCACCGATACAAGCCTTGGCAAAATCATACTGACGTTTCTAGTATTTGCAGAAACGCTGGTCTGTGTGTTCTGGATATATACGCTGTCTGGTCTGGGTGAAGGCTACGCCGTCATGGCGATTGCGCCATATCTTTATATTATCGTCTCGTATGTCAGCTTGCTGATTTTTTATCGTACCAAGCGATTTAACTACATCACATTCACACAATTGGCGATGCTGCTTATCATGCCGTTTTTTATGCAGTGGGTGCTGGGAGGTTATGAGGCCTCCAGCGGTATTGCGATCTGGGCGATTCTTTCCCCGATAGGTGCGTTGATGATTCTTGGCACCAGCCAGTCTACCTCATGGTTTTTGTTATTTGCAGCATTGGCTGCCATATCCTGGAAGTTGAATGATCAATTACTGAACAATTCGTTACCAATACCGGCACATATCAAAGATACATTTTTTTTAATGAATATCATGGGCACAGCATGTATTCTGTATGCTGTCATGCGCTATTTTCAAAGCCAGAAAGAGCGTACTTTGCAAGAGTTGGAACTAGAGCAGGCGCGCTCAGAAAAATTACTCTTGAATGTTCTGCCGAAATCTATCGCCAACCGCCTGAAAGAAAACGATATGCGGATCGCCGACAGCCACGATAATGTGACGATCCTGTTTGCAGATATTGCCGGTTTCACCAAGATCAGCGATACGATGCCACCGGCGGAATTAGTGGATTTGCTAAGCCAGTTGTTTTCCCGGTTTGATCAGTTGGCTGCGCAGCATGGTCTGGAAAAAATCAAGACCATTGGTGATGGCTATATGGTAGTTGGTGGTGCGCCGGAAGCACGGCCTGATCATGCTGTTGTGATTGCTAACCTGGCACTGGAGATGCAGCAGGCGCTGGCGGAATTCAACCAGAAGATCGGCAGAAATCTGGAAATGCGTATGGGCATCAGCACAGGTCCCGTGGTAGCGGGAGTAATAGGCACCAGTAAATTCGCCTATGATTTATGGGGTGATTCCGTGAATGTGGCCAGCCGAATGGAACAGGCCGCACCTAAGGGGGGTATCCAGGTGAGTGAATCTACTTATCAGTTAATCAAAGGGCATTTCAAGCTGCAGGCAAGAGGTCATATTGAAATTAAGGGCAAGGGTGAAATGTCTGCCTACCTGTTAAAAACCGCGCTTTAGGGTTACAGAATAAAACCCATTTGGCGCAAAGCCACACATCGGCTATAATGCGCGGCTGCGAATTATTCGCTTTTAGCCACGCGGAGAGATGGATGAGTGGTTTAAGTCACCACCCTGGAAAGGTGGCACAGGGGCAACTCTGTCGAGGGTTCGAATCCCTCTCTCTCCGCCAGTATTTAGTATTCGTCAAAGTTTAACGTGAACTCGTCTTCGTTAACGGTTTGTCTGAAATTGGCCTTGATACCGCTGCTGTAATTTTCAGCGTAATCTTCAATTTCATCGCCTGCCATATCCTCAAGCATCTGATCTAGCAGTTTGATTTTGTCTATGCTCTCTTTGTTTGGGCCAACCATTTTCATCTCTACCTTTCTGTAAAAAGCAAAAAACGGTGTTTATTTGCAATACTTGCAGCAAGTTGCTGGTAAGGAAATTACAAGCATTTAATATGCCAGATGCTTGCTTAAGTGGTGACACATAGGGGAGTGGCTCTGATAAGGCGCTAATGGACCATTCAAAGGGATCTCTGTGCTATCTTCTGTGTCACGATAGTATAAAATCCGCGCTATTATGAAGAGGCAATGTGACGATTTTAGGGCACTTATGTCAGGATACAGTGTTTTATGAACGAGAACCTGCAATCTCAGTCTGACGCATTTCCAAGTATTAAGCAGAGCTTCTACTATTGGTTGAAACTCGGTTTTATCAGTTTTGGTGGACCTGCCGGACAAATCTCCATCATGCATCGTGACCTAGTGGAACAAAAGCACTGGATTTCCGAAAAGCGGTTTCTACATGCACTGAATTACTGCATGTTGCTGCCCGGACCGGAGGCACAGCAACTGGCGACTTATATTGGCTGGTTGATGCATGGTAAACGTGGCGGTTTAATGGCCGGTATTTTGTTCGTGTTACCAAGCATGCTCATGTTGATGGCTTTGGCATATGTCTATATGCGGTTCGGCCATTCACCCCATGTGGCAGCAGTGCTGGCTGGCATCAAGCCGGCAGTGGTGGCAATTGTACTGTCCGCGGCGTATCGTATTGGCAGGCGTGTACTCAAGCATCTGGCGCTTTGGATGATCGCTCTGGCGGCTTTACTTGCGATTACTTTGCTGAATGTACCTTTCCCATTAATTATTGGCTTTGCAGCGCTGGTTGGTTGGGTAGGCGGAATGTATTTCCCGCAAGTGTTTATCGGAAAAAACGGTCACGGGGGATCAGAAAAAAACTATGGTAGGGCGTTGATAGATGATGATAGCCCTGCACCTGCTTATGCACAGTTCAGCGTTGCGAAAAGCGTGACAACGCTTGCGGTTGGACTGCTGATGGGGCTGGTGGGCATCGGATTGCTGGCGTCTGTTGTCGGTTGGCGAGGGTTATACACGCAACTGGCGTGGTTTTTCAGCAAGGCAGCCTTGCTCACATTTGGCGGCGCATATGCGGTATTGCCGTATGTCACGCAGGGTGCCGTAACACATTATGGCTGGTTACGCACACAGCAAATGATGGACGGCCTGGCGTTTGGCGAGACAACGCCAGGACCGCTGATTATGGTCGTGACTTTTGTCGGGTTTGTTGCCGGTTTTCAAGCAACGCCTCAAGACCCAATCACGACGGGCATTGTGGCGGCATGTGTGGTGACATTTTTTACCTTCCTGCCTTCGTTTGTCTTCATTTTTGCCGGAGCACCGTTGATTGAATCTACCCAGAAAAACCTCAAACTGAATGCGCCGCTCACAGCGATAACTGCGGCAGTAGTGGGAGTGATCGTTAGCTTGGCGCTTTTTTTTGCTAAGCATGTGTTTTTGCAGAATGAAGCAATAGATTGGCAAGCGGCCGCATTGGCATGCTTGGCGCTATGGTTGCTTGTGCGCTTGGATATGCCAATTATCAAGCTCGTTGGCCTGTTCTCGGTTATCGGCTGGTTACTGAACTCTCTGTTCTGAGTGGAGTCTAGTAATCATACATCGCCAGGGAGTTACCATGAAAATATTAAGCAAACTGTTTTTTCTGAGTACGATTTTTGGTTTAAATCACCAAGCGGCAGCCGCAGATGTGGATTTTTACAATATTCCGTTCACCACACTGCAAGGTCAGCCGTTTGACTTGAGCGCCTACAAAGATAAACCGATACTGGTCGTGAATACGGCCAGCAAATGCGGCTTTACCCCGCAATTTGAAACGCTGGAAGGGATGTATAAAAAGTACAAGGATAGAGGCTTGCTGGTGATTGGCTTTCCTTCCAATGATTTCAAACAGGATCCGGGAAACAATAAGGAGATTGGCGATTTTTGTCGGCTGACCTATAAAGTCGAATTTCCGATGATGAGCAAAAGTTCAGTGCGTGGTGACGCGGCAAATCCACTATATCAGGCGCTCTTTAGCAGAACTGGCACAGCGCCCAAGTGGAATTTTTATAAATATTTGATTTTGCCGGGCGGCAAGGAAGTGTATGCCTACGGCAGTTTTACCAAACCGGATTCCGAAGAGATTATGGGCAAGTTGAAGCCGTATCTCAAATAAAAAGGCACCGAAGTGCCTTTTCATTTGATGCAGAGATCAGGCAGGTTTCTTGACGGTTTCTTCTTTACGGATTTTTTGCAAAATAATCGCAGAAAGTTCTTCTACAGAGCGGCTGGTAGAGTCTGTCCAGTGGATACCAGCTTTGCGCATCAGGTTCTCTGCGGTTGCGATTTCTTTTTTACAGTTTTCCAAAGATGCATAAAAACTACCCGCGCGTCGTTCGCTGCGTACAGCATGCAATCGTTCAGCATTGATGGTGAGACCGAAAATCTTGTGGGTGTGTTTTAATAATACTTCTGGCAGGCTGCCACGCTCAAAGTCCTCTGGGATCAGAGGGTAGTTAGCTGCCTTAACCCCGAACTGCATCGCCAGATAAACGCTGGTAGGTGTTTTGCCGCAGCGTGACACGCCTATCAAGATCACTTCGGCTTCTTCCAGGCCAGAGTTGGTCATACCATCGTCGTGGTTGAGTGTAAAGTTTACCGCGTCCATCCTGACATCATACTTGCTGCCCATGACGCTATGGGCAATGCCAGCACCGATAAGAGGTTTTTGATTCAACTCTACGCCAAGTGGGTTAATGAAAGCTTCAAACAAATCAATGTAGTAGGCATTGGCTTCTTTAAGTTTGTCACGTAAGCCAATGTCTCCAATTGACATGATGACGATAGGGCGTACGCCATTACTGGAAGACGCCATCTGGATGCTGGCTTTTGACGCGAGTACTTTTTCCATGTCATCCAAAAACGGCATGCGAATCTGTGTGAATGTGGTGTTGGGAAAATGCTCTAGCAACTTGCCAAGCGCGCCGGCAGTGATGCCTGTCCCATCCGAAATGATAAATACGGTGCGATGTTCCATAGACTTAACTCTTCGTCAGAAGTTGCCAGGTTGCCACGACTGTATCTGGGTTAAGTGAGATGGACTTGATACCTTCTTTTACCAGCCATTCTGCAAAGTCAGGGTGGTCAGAAGGGCCTTGGCCGCAGATACCCACATACTTGTCCATTTTATTGGCGGTACCAATGGCCATTCTTAGCAACACTTTTACCGCATCGTTACGCTCGTCAAATCCATCTGCCAGAATGCCAGAGTCACGATCCATTGCCAATGTCAGTTGTGTCAGGTCGTTGGAGCCGATAGAGAAGCCGTCAAAGATTTGCAGGAACTGTTCAGCGAGCAAGGCGTTGGATGGAACTTCACACATCATGATCAGACGCAGGCCATTTTCACCGCGTTTCAAGCCATTGGCCGCTAGAATATTAATTACCTTGTGGGCTTCATCCAAAGTGCGCACGAAAGGAATCATGATTTCCACATTGGTCAGGCCCATCTCGTCACGCACTTTTTTCATGGCCTGGCATTCCATCGCAAAGCACTCTTTAAAATCTTCTGCCATGTAGCGCGCGGCGCCACGGAAACCAATCATTGGGTTTTCTTCGTCTGGTTCGTAAATCTCACCGGCTATCAGTTTTTTATACTCGTTGGATTTGAAGTCGGAAGTGCGCACAATCACTGGTTTTGGATAGAAAGCTGCAGCGATAGTGGCAACCCCTTCTGCCAGCTTGTCAATATAGAACTGCCTGGGTGAAGCGTAGCCGCGGGCACGGTTCCTGATCGTGGCTTGTATAGTTGCTGGCATGGCATCTACGTTCAAAATCGCTTTCGGATGAATGCCGATCATGTTGTTGATGACGAATTCCAGACGGGCCAAGCCAACACCGTCATTCGGGATTTGCGCAAAGCCAAACGCCATATCCGGATTGCCTACGTTCATCATGATTTTGCATGGTGCTTTAGCCAGTTCGCTATTTGCCTGGGTGCTGACTTCAAACTCCATCGCGCCATGATAGACAAAGCCGGATTCGCCTTCAGCACACGAGACCGTGACGACTTCACCATCACGCAACACATCTGTGGCATTGACGGCGCCTACAATGGCGGGAATACCTAGTTCACGGGCGATAATCGCGGCATGGCAGGTACGGCCACCACGATTGGTCACCAGGGCGGAAGCGCGTTTCATTACCGGTTCCCAGTTAGGGTCTGTCATGTCGGCCACCAACACGTCGCCTGGCTGCACTTCATGCATTTCGGCTGGGTCCAGCACAATACGCACTGGGCCTACGCCCACTTTTTGCGTAACAGCACGACCAACAACCACAGGTTTCTCTGCATGTTTTTTCAGCTTGAAGGTTTCGGTGACGTTGGATTGCGCCTCTTGCGATTTTACGGTTTCCGGACGTGCCTGCAGGATGTAGAGTTTGTTGTCCAAGCCATTTTTGCCCCATTCGATATCCATTGGGCAACCGTAGTGCTTCTCAATGGTCATGGCATAACCGGCCAGCTCCAGGATGTCGGCGTCCGTCAAGGAATAACGGTCACTGTCTTTCGGATCGACATCCACAGTGTGGGTGGATTTGCCTGCTTGTGTGGCATCGGAAAACACCATTTTGATCAGTTTGGAGCCCATGGTGCGACGCACGATGGCAGGTTTGCCCTGGGCGAGCAAGGGTTTGTGCACGTAGAACTCATCGGGGTTCACTGCACCCTGCACGACGGTTTCACCCAAACCATAGCTGGATGTAATGAACGCAACGTCTTTAAAGCCAGATTCTGTGTCAATGGTAAACATCACGCCCGCACAACCAATGTCAGAACGCACCATCTGCTGCACTCCAGCCGATAGCGCCACATCTGCATGTACGAAACCTTTGTGAACGCGATATGAGATTGCACGGTCATTATAGAGCGATGCGAACACTTCTTTAATGGCATGAGTGATGTTATCCAGGCCGTGAATGTTCAAGAAAGACTCTTGTTGTCCTGCAAAAGATGCATCCGGGAGGTCTTCCGCTGTGGCAGATGAACGTACAGCAAATGTAGTACCAGGAGCGGATTTTTCAATCAATTTTGCGTAGTTTTCAGCGATCGCAGTTTGCAGAGCAGATGGAAAGGGGGTGTCCATCATCCAACCACGAATCTTGGCACCTGTTACGGCCAAGGCCTGCGTGTCATCCACGTTCAGCTTGTCCAGCTCGGCGTTGATTTTATTGTCCAGTCCATCTTGCTTTAAAAACTCTCGGAAAGCATGGGCTGTGGTTGCAAAGCCTGTCGGCACACGTACTCCCTTGGCGGTGAGTTGAGAAATCATCTCGCCGAGAGAAGCATTTTTGCCGCCGACAGAGCCGACATCGGTGTTACGAAGTTGTTCGAATGGAATGACTAGGCTGGACATACGGAGTTCCTTAACATTATCTTTAGCTTAACTGAAATTGATTACAGTGCGGGTGATAAACTTTTTTGTCATACGTTCTTTGTTACAGCTCGCACCTCCATTATGCCAAACAAGTATGACCGTGTCACGGCCTCTGATAAGGATTTTTGTACAAAAGTTGGCAAAATTCTGCCTATAAGAAATTAACTCGCTTGGATAAGTTAAAATATCACGGTCAAGATTAAAAAATTAACGCAGCTTACCCTATGTCTTTTTCAGTTTTTCGGCAAGTCGAAGTACGAACTTTCGCACGTTTGCATATGGGGTTTTATGATTTGGAATCAAATGGGCGTTTTGGTAGTGTTGGTTTGGCGCTCAGCGCGCCAGAAACACATTTGACGTTGGCCCTTGGTGATGCTCCGGGGAATGAAAGAGAGGCGGATGCAATCTTAACGCAAGTATGCGAAGGGCTTTGTGTTAACGTGCCCGTGCAGGTCATTGTACACCGTGCCATCCCGCGCCATGTGGGGTTGGGCTCTGGTACGCAGCTGGCAATGGCAATGGGCGCCGGGTTGAGTGCCTTGCTAGGTTTGGGGTTGACGATGCAGCAACTAGCCAAGCCCGCTGGACGAGGCAGACGCTCAGGTATCGGCATTGAGGCATTTGCACAAGGCGGGTTTTTGGTGGATGCGGGAAAGGGCGCGGATGATGCAGCTCCATCCCTGATAGAGAGGTTGGATTTTCCGGAGCAGTGGAGAGTGGTGCTGGTGACGGATAGCGCGCATGTGGGAGTGCACGGAATGGCTGAAAAGCAGGCGTTCCAGACACTTGATCCGGCAATTGGCAATTTGCGCGAAATGATATTTTCTCGAATGTTGCCGGCACTTAAGCGACAAGACTTGCTGGCTTTTGGTGTTTGTATGGATGAGCTACAAGCATACAATGGTGATTATTTTGCGCCGGTACAAGGTGGGCAATATGCCAGTAAAGATATCGAGCAGGTGCTGCGATGGTTTGAAATACAAGGTGTGGCGTGCGTCGGGCAGAGTTCCTGGGGGCCGACAGGGTTCGCGATTATGGAAGATGATCTGTTTGCGCAGCATCTCTGCAGTCAAGCGCATGTAATGTTTCAGGATAAACCAAATATCAGTGTTAGTATTTGTTCTGGCCGAAACCATGGTGCCTTGGTTCATGCAAGCTAAACGAAACAGTTTAAATAAGGTGTAAATAAGGTAAAGAATGAAAAAAGTCTCGATTTTGCATTTATTCACGGCAGCCAAAAATGCCAGCCCGTTCGACGTCAATATGGCCTATGACGCCGGATTCAACAACATCATGCCTTATACCAATGTGCTGCCGAACGAAGTCGTACCGCTTACCCAGGACGCAATGTTTTCGCGTTCCCCCAGTGGGGTCAAGCTTGAATCGATTTTTGTCGGTGGCCGTGATATTGATGTGGCAATGGATATGCTTAAGGCGGCTCAAAGTTGCATGTTTCCGCCGTTCCAAATGTCGGTGATGGCAGACCCGTCAGGCGCGTTTACTACGGCGGCCGCGATGGTGGCCAAGGTGAATACCGTGCTGGAAAAGATAGGCAGCAGGCTAAAAGGCGCAAGTCTGGTTATTATCGGCGCCAGTGGTCCGGTAGGCAGTTGCGCAGCGGTGATTGCTGCCAAGGAGGGGGCCAATGTGACGCTTGCAGCACATCATGGCGTGGAAGGGATGGTGCAGCATGCCGAGAAACTCTTTAAGCGTTATGGAGTAATGCTAGGTGTGATGGATGCGAGCACTGGCGCGGCAAGAAGCGCGTTGGTTTCCAGTACGCAAGTAGCGCTATGCTGTGGCCCGGCGGGGGTTCAGGTGCTTACAAAAGCACAATTGCAGGCAAGTCCCTCATTGCAAGTGGTGGCCGATGTGAATGCGGTGGCGCCTTTGGGGGTGGAAGGCGTGGGTGTGAACGATGATGGGGTGAAGGTGGCTGGTACGAATATCACGGGCATTGGCGCATTGGCCATTGGTAATGTCAAATATGCTACGCAGCATGCGTTGTTGAAATCCATGCTGGAGACGGAGCATCCGGTATATCTGGACTTTATGTCTGCGTATGAGAAAGCCAAGATTTTGGCAGCCTGATTCTTGGCGCAGCATCTTCTCATTATTGCCTACTCTGCGCGTGCCTATGCACAGATGGCAGCGCGTGAGGGGTTTCAGGTTACTACGCTGGATGCTTTTGCAGATAATGATACCCGGGCTTTGGCGCAAGCAACGCATTTGCTGAAACTGAATGGTGACGTGGTGGACGAAGAAGCTTTTAGGTCTCAAATGTTGGAGTTGAATCCTTCCCGGTTTGATGCTGTGTTGTATGGAAGCATCTTTGACGCCGCGCCGGATGGTTTGCGCTGGCTTGAACGGCAAGCTTCCGTCAGAGGTAACAGTGCGAACACTTTGATTGCCATTCAGGATAAACCGGCTTTTTTCAGATTGTTGCAGCAATTCGAGATTCCATATCCTCAGACGGTTTATCATGTGGGTTCGGCTTCAGGGGATGTAGAATGGCTTGTGAAGCGATCGCAAACTTGTGGTGGTGCGCATGTGCGGGTATGGCAAGGCGAAACGCTTGATACGCACGAATATCTGCAGCAAAACATGCAAGGCTTGCCAGTTTCACTGCTGTTTGGTGCAAATGGTAAAACGGCGCATAAAATTGGTTTTAACCGTCTGCTGACGCGAGATTGCATCGAATATCCATTCCAATATGCTGGCGCGGTGAGCCAGTTTGCTATACCAAGCCATGCGGCGAATATCTTGCTAGACGCAGCGCAAAAACTCACAGACCATTACCAGTTGCAAGGCATCAACAGCCTGGATGCGATTTTGGTGGGTGCGGATGTTTTTGTGCTGGAGCTCAACCCCAGATTGAGCGCCAGCGCCAGCCTTTATCCTGCCATGCCGCTGATCCGCATGCAGCTTGGCTTGCAGGTGGATGAACCGGAGCAGTCCGGGCAGGTCTATGCAGAAATGATTATTTTTGCCGATGAGGATATGGTAATTCCTGAAAAGATACGGTTTCCGGAGTGGGTGACGGATGTTCCCGTTGCAGGGCAGGGCTTCACCAAGCATAATCCCGTTTGTAGCGTGCAAGCGCATGCGGATACACATGAAGCTGCATATGGCCTGTTAGTAGAGCGATTTAGCCAATTTAAAACTATTTTAGAGCTTTGATGATGAATGTATTGAACACTTCCAGCTGGCCCAGTGTGAATCAAATGACCAATCCCTTGGTCGATCGATTGATTGCAAATGCGGATGCCCTGCGAGTTGCGGTAAAGCAATTGCCAATAGGCTCAACAATCGTGGATGCGGGGATTGAGGTATCCGGCAGCCTGGAGGCGGGGAGGCTGGTTGCGGAAATCTGCCTAGGCGGGCTGGGCAACGTCGGTTTTATCCAAAACAATACCTTTGCCAACTGGCAAGCATATATTCAGGTACATGCCAACAATCCGGTGCTGGCGTGCCTTGGCAGTCAATATGCCGGGTGGAGCCTGAGCCACGAAAAATTCTTCTCGCTAGGCAGCGGGCCTGCCCGTTCGGTTGCACAGCGCGAAGAGCTTTTCAAGGAACTGGGATACAAGGACAGTGCCGATAAGACGGTGCTGGTTTTAGAAACCGATCAGATTCCGCCAGATGAAGTGATTAAAAAGGTTTCGCGTGATACCAGGGTGGCAACCGAGCATCTGACGTTTATATTGACACCTACCCGTAGTTTGGCCGGCGTGGTGCAAATCGTTGGACGCGTGCTGGAAGTAGCGTTGCATAAGGCACATACGCTGCATTTTCCTCTGGAAAATGTTATTGACGGTATTGCTTCTGCGCCATTGCCGCCGCCTTCACCGAACTTTGTTACCGGAATGGGGCGTACCAATGATGCGATACTATACGGTGGGCAGGTACATCTGTTTGTGAAAGGCAGCGACGAAGCGGCCAAGCGACTGTCCGAAGCTATGCCAAGCAACACCAGCAAAGATTATGGCAAACCATTTGCCGACATATTCAAGGCAGTCAATATGGATTTCTACAAGATCGACCCATTGCTATTTTCGCCCGCGAAAGTGACGGTCAGCAATCTGGACACCGGCCATACATTTGCAGCTGGTTTTCTAAATGAAGATATTATAGATCAATCATTTAAATAATATATTAAAAGTATCAGTTTAAATGAAATCGGTCATAATCTTTACCGATGAACCCAGCATAGGCGGTGGCTGGCATGGTAAGCAGTTAGAAGCTGCTTTTGCGAAGCGCGATGTGAAGACACATTTCGTATCGTTGGCAGATTGTGTGCTGGATTTTTCGGGTGAGGCGGCAGAAATATATCTTCCTGATTCCATAGATGCCCCGGAATTAGCCTTCGTACGCGGCATTACTGGCGGTACGCTACAGCAGATCACCACGCGTCTGAATGTGCTGCACATGCTGTCGATACGGGGCGCGCGCATCATCAATAGTGGCAAGGCGATTGAGCGTACGGTGGACAAGGCGATGACGACTTTCCTGCTCAAGCAGCACGATATTTCTACCCCCGCAACTTGGGTGTGCGAATCGCGTCAGCGTGCACATGAAATCATAAGCAACCAATTGAATTTAAATTATAAATTGCTCATCAAACCCTTGTTTGGCTCGCAAGGGCGAGGCATTCGTTTGCTGGATGTGCAAAGCCCTTTGCCGTTGCCGATGGATATACTGGTGGATGGTGTGTTTTATCTCCAACGATTCATCGAAACTAACATGTCACCCCATGATTATCGCGTACTTATGGTGGCGGAGGAGCCAATAGCCGCGATGCGGCGTAATGGACAGAGCTGGCTGAATAACGTAGCGCAAGGGGCACAGTGTGAAAAGTGCTGCGATATAGAAATTCTGGGATTGGCGGCAAAGGCGGCGCAAGCGCTGAATATCGATTATTGCGGGGTGGATATCATTCGTGACAGGCAAGGTGAGCTGCATGTGCTGGAAGTCAACAGCATCCCAGCCTGGCGTGGTTTGCAGGGGGTGACGGATTTCAATATTGCTCAGGAATTGGCGGATTATGCATTGGCAAAGGCTGCATCATGAATGCGTTGTCGCAAATGCTTGCGCAAGCTTATCTCGAAGCATGTCTGCTGGAACTGCAGGCGCTCAAACCCGGCAATGTGCATGTTTTTGCCGATGGACACGGCATGACGGTACAGGATTTCATTCGCAGTGCTGAAGTGTCGAGCCTGGTAATTGCGCAGCCTGCATTAAGTTTGGGACAGCGTATTCTGCAAAGTGTACAAGCAACACAGAGCGCAGTGAACTGCAATACCAACCTGGGAATCATTCTGTTGTGCGCACCAATAACCCAGGCGGTTTTAATGCAAAATGGAAATGCCCTGCAAGCCAATATCCATGCGGTGATCGAGACATCCACTTTGGAAGATGCGGAGGCTTGTTTTGCAGCTATTCGCCTCGCCAAGCCTGGCGGTTTAGGCGAATCTTCCCAGCACGATGTACGCGAGCCGGCGAGAACGACGCTGCTGGAAGCCATGCACCACGCGCAGGATAGAGATATGATCGCGCGGCAATACGTGACCGATTTTCCCGAAGTTTTAGAGGGCGCGAGGTTCTATCAACAAACGCGGCAGACATACAACGCAGCCTGGTCAGCTACAGCACTCTATCTTGGTATCTTGAGTCAATGGCCGGATAGCCATATCCAGCGCAAGCATGGACAGGCCGTGGCACTGGCAGTGCAAGCGGAGGCCGCGCAACAGTTAGCACAGCTATTGGCGTTGGATAATCCCAAGTTGGCACAAAAATCATTGCTTGCATGGGATAAAGCGCTTAAGGGACAGGGAATTAACCCTGGTACCGGCGCAGATTTAACCGTGGCAGCAATATTTACTGCCTCGCTCGTTACTTAATCTTATGAACAACCTAAAAGCCTCACATTTTGGTGCGTATGCACCATGCATTACACAAAATTTGCGCTATAATATGACGTATATCTAAAATTTTTCTAGATGGCCCAAATTGAGGAGGATGCAATGGCAAATTTATTAGATCAACTGAAAAGTATGACCACGATTGTGGCAGATACCGGTGATGTGGAAGCGATTAAAGCAGTTAAACCAGTGGATGCAACAACTAACCCATCATTGGTGTTGAAAGCCAGCCAATTACCACAATATGCGCCCTTGATTGAAGCTGCGATTGCCTATGCAAAAGCACAAGGTGGCAGCAAAGAAGCACAAATCGAAAACGCTGCCGACAAATTAGCGGTGTTGATTGGTACGGAAATCACCAAAGTGGTGCCAGGCCGCATCTCGACCGAAGTTGATGCGAAGTTGTCTTTCAATATAGACAAAATGGTGGCCAAAGGCCGCAAGCTCATCAAATTATACGGTGAATCTGGCGTAAGCAAAGACCGTGTACTGATTAAACTGGCTTCGACTTGGGAAGGCATCAAAGCAGGCGAGATTCTGGAAAAAGAAGGTATCCAATGTAACCTGACATTGTTGTTTGGTTTCGGTCAAGCACGTGCTTGTGCTGAAGCTGGCGTGTTCCTGATCTCCCCATTCGTTGGCCGTATCCTTGACTGGTACAAAGCGAAAAACCCAGGCACTGAGTACACTCAGGAAACTGACCCAGGTGTCGTTTCCGTACGCAGCATCTACCAATACTACAAAGAGCATGGTTACAAAACCATCGTGATGGGCGCATCTTTCCGTAACACCGGCGAACTGATTGCACTGGCTGGCTGTGATCGCCTGACAGTCTCGCCAAATCTGCTGCAAGATTTGGCAGCGACAGAAGGCACATTGGCTCAAGTACTGAAAGATGGCGGCAAAACCAAGACTCCACCTGCAAAAATGACTGAAGAGGAGTTCCGCTTCGAATTGAACCAGGATGCGATGGCAACCGAGAAACTGGCAGAAGGTATCCGCGGTTTCGTGGCTGACCAGAAGAAATTGGAAGACGCTTTAGCTGCTAAGCTGTAATCGAGAATTATCTGATTTTTGTCAATGCCTGGGTCATTTTTTGACTTTAGCATTGACACAATCAGGTGGGACACATTAAGATTTGGGTCCCAACTTTTAATAAGAAGTTAGCTTTAATCAATCGGTGCGTTGTTTCGCTGGCGCATTTAATTTTTATCACACGGAGAAAACCATGGCATTAACACAAATGGCATTAGACTCATTGGACTTTGACGCAACCGTTGCATTGGCAACTAAAGTTGCGCCACACGTTGACATTCTTGAAATCGGTACACCATGCATCAAGCACAACGGTATCAAATTGCTGGAAACATTGCGCGCTAAATTCCCAAACAACAAAATCCTGGTTGACTTGAAAACCATGGACGCAGGCGAATACGAATCAGAGCCATTCTACAAAGCTGGCGCTGACATTTGCGTAGTTTTGGGCGTATCCGATATCGGTACAATCAAAGGCGTAATCAAAGCTGCAAACAAATACGGCAAAAAAGCACAAGTTGACATGATCAGCGTAGCTGACAAAGTCGCAAAAGCTAAAGAAGTTGCTGCTGCTGGTGCACACATCATCGGTATTCACACTGGTTTGGACCAACAAGCTGCTGGTCAAACACCATTCGCTGATTTGGCTGCCATCTCTGGCTTGAACCTGGGTACAGAAATCTCTGTAGCTGGTGGTGTTAAGGCTGCAACAGCTGGACAAGTACGTGACGCTGGTGCTACCATAATCGTTGCTGGTGCTGCTATCTACGGTGCTGCTGACCCAGCTGCTGCTGCTGCAGAAATCACCAAAATCGCTCACGGTTAATTCACCGTAAATTCGGGCTGAAAGGCTAGAATTTATTGAGCAAGCTAAAAATCCCGACCCAGCAATGTGTCGGGATTTTTATTTCACAGGTAAAAATTTGAAGGAATGATGATGGATCACCAACAATTTATTTTAGATAACTTAAAACGTATTTTAGACGTGACCGACAAAAACAAAGCGGCCGATTTACTGAAATTGGTACAGGGTGCCGGCAGTACATTTATTGGTGGCGCAGGTCGCTCCCTGTTGGTTTCACGCTTTTTCGCCATGCGTTTGGTGCACTCCGGCTACAGCGTTTATATGGTGGGTGAAGTGGTGACTCCGGCCATTAAAGCCGGTGATTTGCTGATTCTCGTTTCTGGCTCCGGCGGTACCGCAACACTGCTGCCTTTCGTGAAGAAAGCCAAGGAAGTGGGTGCGAAACTGGCCGTGATTTCCATGAAAAAATCTTCCGCCATGGCAGATGTGGCTGACCTGGTGGTTCAAATCGGTCAGGACGACAGCTTCCCATTGGTGAAAGGGATGCCAATGGGTTCTCAATTCGAGCTTTCCACATTGGTTTTCCTGGAAGGCGCGATTTCACAATTGATTCACGAGAAAGGCCTGACAGAAGAAGGCATGCGTGCAATCCACGCCAACCTGGAATAAGCAATGATTCGTTCAAAGAACCCAGCTTAGGCTGGGTTTTTGTTATCTGAATTGCGCGATATCCTGCGCGGAAATGATGCCATTATGCAGCGCTGTTGCCACTAGCACACCAGTGATGCCATGGGTTTGCAATAATCGCAAATCTTTAACATTCCGTACACCGCCTGCGGCAAAAATAGCCGAGCTGGGCGATAGTTGCTGTAGTGATTTAATTCGCACCAAATCCGCACCTTGATTGCCTCCCACGGCATTAAGCGTCATGCAAATCACCTTGTTTGGCCAATAGTTTGCTGTCCGATGCAATTCTTCCGCGCCTAGCGGTTTATCGTTTAAATAATCCAGCGAGAGTACAAAATCGCCGTGCAATTTTTCGTGCAAATCAAGATATTCCCGCATGTCCGGGATGCTCTCGGAGCCAATCACCATGCAGAGATTGAGGGTAGTGTCTGAAATGTTTCTACCACAATCCACCCACCAATGGATGTGCGGGTAGCGTTGACAGAGCGCAGCGATAATGGGCGCGTTGCTGCCTGCCCCTTGAATGGCATCAATATCCGCGATATAAATGGTGCGGAATGGGTATAATTTCAGCAAGCCGCCAACGATGTCATGTGCTTCACTGCTTGTGCTTAAGCAGGATTGTATCGGCATGTAATGGGTACGCTGGCCTTGCTTGGCATGCACCACTTGGCCGTTTTTCAGGTCAATGACTGGAATGATTTGCATCGGGTAGCTTTTGGGAAAATCAAAAATCAAAAAAATATTTGTCTGTGAATTTATCACAGCAGGCGGCTTCGCGGGGCAGGATTTGCCACAAAAACTGTTGCGGGAAGGCATGTTGATGCGTGATGCGCTGTTACGTGATTTGGCAGATCTGCCATATAAAGTCACGACTACCTGCGATGTCCGCTTGGAGGCGCCCGCCATTGCGTTTATCCCGATTGACTCGCAGCAAACCCCTTGGTTGATCTGGCGGAAGTGCGTGCAACAGACGGATGCCGCCTGGTTGATTGCGCCTGAAACCGACAATATTTTATTGAACCTGACAGAAATGGCATGCCTGGAAGGCGCGCAGATATTGGGCTGCAGGCCAGCAGCCATCGAGATTGCCAGTAGTAAATTCAACTCATTTCTGCAGTTATCTCGAGCGCAAGTGGCTTGTGTGCCAACTTTTGATTACCCCAGCTGGCCACGCTTGCCTGGTGTGGCTTATCTTGCTAAGCCGGATGATGGTGCGGCTTGTGAGAATACGGTATGTTTTGAAGATGCCGCTGAGTTGGAATATTGGCTGGCACAGCATCACGCAAGAATGTCGCACATCATTCAGCCTTATCTGGCAGGTATTTCTGCAAGTTTGTCATGCGTGATGCATGCGGGCAAGGCAATATTACTGAGTGTGAACCGGCAACGCGTTGAACGAAATGGTCATGCCCTGAGTTTCAGTGGCGTCAGCGTCAATGCGTTGCCGGAGTTATGGGAGCCTGCCCAATACTTGGCGCAACAGATTGCTGCTGCATTGCCAAGCTTGTCCGGCTATATAGGTGTGGATGTGATGTTGCACGACGGAAAACTGTTGGTGCTTGAAATCAATCCGCGCCTCACCACTAGCTATGTTGGGCTGCGCGAGTCAATTGGCTGTAATCCGGCGGAACTCGTATTAAATATGTTGAATGACCCGGAATTCAAGCCAGGGCATTTAAGCAGAAAGCAGGTAGATGTTTATGTCTAAGGCCGCGATTGTGGGCTGGGATATCGGTGGTGCGCACCTTAAGCTTGCAGTGCTGGATGCCAATGGCGGCTTGCTTGCTATCGAACAGCGACCATGTGCCTTATGGCGCGGTTTGAATGTGCTGGCGAATGTAATGAAAAGCGCCGTGCATGATCTGCGTTTACAAAACGCCCGGCACTTTGCCACGATGACGGGTGAACTGGTCGATTTGTTCGATAACCGTGCACAGGGCGTGCAGCAGATCGCAGATTGTGCCAGCGCCATTTTAGGTCCTGATGCGCGTTTTTATGCCGCCGGGCAGGGTTGGGTGTCCGCCGCACAAACCGGCGCTGCCACACGCTTTGTGGCATCCGCCAATTGGCACGCCAGCGCTACCTGGCTGGCGCAATATATCCCGCATGCCTTGCTGGTGGACATTGGCAGTACGACCACGGACATCATCCCAATTGAGAATGGCAAAGTGGCGTTAAGTAGTGTCAGTGATGCCGATCGCATGCGCGACGACAGCCTGGTTTATACAGGTGTTGTGCGAACGCCCATTATGGCGTTAGCGCAGAAGTTGCCTGTGAATGGTGTTGAAATGAATGTGGCGGCGGAGTATTTTGCTACCACGGCGGATGTGTATCGCCTGTTGGGTGAACTGAACCCGCAATATGACATGGCTGAGACCGCAGACGGCAAAGGCAAAGCTGCGCGGGAAAGCGCCAGACGCCTGGCCCGCATGGTAGGGCATGATGTAGAGGATAAACCGCTGGAAGTTTGGCAGGATTTAGCGAATACTTGCAAGCATATGCAAATGCAGCAGATTAAAACTGCCATACAGCAACATCTGCACCCGCAAGCGCTGATTGTAGGTGCGGGTGCGGGCGAGTTTCTGGTCAGGGCCATTGCACACAGCGTAGGGCATGCCTACGAGCAAGTATCCATGCGCCTTCCAGGCCTGCCCTCTGCTGCTTTGATTGGCGCGCATGCGGATTATGGACCATGTTTGCCCGCCTATGCGGTTGCAAAATTAGCAGTGCAGCATGCTTGAACATGATTTAGCCTATCATCACGACAGTGCGCGTTTGTTCGCGCCGCTGGCGCATGACAGTTGGGCCATGCTGCTGGATAGCGGACAAGCACTTAACCCAGAGACTGGCGCGCCGGGCAGCCAATACGGACATTACGACATTATCGTAGCCGAGCCGTTTGCAACGCTGGTAACACAAGCGGGTGAGACCATCATCAGCCAGATGGGAGAGACTTGGGTTTCAAGGCAAAATCCGTTTTTGCTACTGAAAGATTTGCTGGCAAAATATCCTGCAGTCAAGTCTGACACAGTCTTTGCAGGCGGCGCGCTGGGCTACTGGGGATACGATTTGAATCGTGCGGCAGCGCATTTGCCGCCGCGCAAGCAAACCGTGCCCGAGATGATGGTGGGGTTATATGACTGGGCGATTCTGGTGGATCATCACGCCAAGACAAGTAAGCTGGTTTCGCATGGATTGTTGCCGCAAACACGAGCTAATTGGGCAGCACTGTGTGTCAGATTCGATACGGTTTATGAGCCAATGGCTCCGAAGCCTTTTTCCGTGCTGAAGCAATCCAGAGCCAATTTTAGTCAAGCTGGCTATCAACAGGCGTTTGAGAAAATTCACCAATATATCCGCGCGGGGGATTGTTATCAGGTGAATCTGGCGCAACGTTTTCAGGCTGCGGTGGAAGGAGATGCCTGGACTGCCTACCTGAAGTTGCGTGAAATCAGCCCCGCGCCGTTTATGGCGTTCATGCAGTTTCCACTGGGCAAATTCCGGCAGTTTCAAGTGCTTTCCAATTCGCCGGAACGTTTCTTGCAAACCGATGGCAGTCATGTGGAAACAAGGCCTATCAAGGGTACACGGCCACGTGATGCCGACCCTATGCGCGATGCCGCAAATGCACGCGAGCTGAGGAATAGCACCAAAGATCGTGCTGAGAATCTGATGATTGTGGATTTGCTGCGTAACGATCTGGGCAAAGTGTGCCAGATTGGTAGTGTACGCGCTGATGTGCTGTTTCAACTGCAAAGTTTCGCCAATGTGCATCATCTGGTCAGTATTGTCACCGGCAAGATTAAGCAAGGCGCGAATGCTGTCGATTTGCTGCAAGCCTGTTTCCCGGGCGGTTCTATCACTGGGGCGCCCAAATTGCGCGCGATGCAGATTATCGATGAGCTGGAACCGGATGCGCGCGGCGTCTATTGTGGGTCAATCGGATATATCGGCTTTGACGGAAAGATGGATACCAACATCGCAATACGCACTGCAGTCTTGCAAAATCAAGTATTTACCTATTACGCTGGTGGGGGGGTTGTGATAGACTCTCGCTCTGAAAACGAATATCAAGAAACACTCAATAAAGCCGTTAGTATCGAAAAATGTCTGGCTGCTTTTTCAAGGTGACCTTTCAAATAAAAATCATAACAACATCGTTTTATCATTTTTAATGACAGGAATACACATGGCTTGGGAACGTGCAATTTGGGTGGTTAAGATTGGGGGCAGCTTGCTCGGCTCGCCGGAGCTGGAGCATTGGCTAGAGATATTTGCCAAGTTCAGTGACGGTAATATTGTGATTGTGCCGGGCGGAGGTTTGTTTGCGGACGCTGTACGCGATGCGCAGAAGCTTTCCAAGATGAGCGATGCCTCGGCGCATCGCTTGGCAGTGTTGGCGATGGACCAGTATGGCCTGTTGATGGCGAGCATGAACCCCTTGCTGGCTACGGCCAGAACTGAAATGGAAATCGACGAACGTACTTGGCAGCATCGTGGCATCGTATGGCTGCCTAGCCAGATGGTGCTGGCGGACGACAGTATTCCACAGACTTGGGACGTGACTTCTGACAGTATCGCTGCATGGCTGGCCGAGAAACTTGGTGCACAGCATCTGGTGCTGGTGAAATCGAACAAGCCGGATGAGTCCGAGCTGTGTCTGCGCATGATGACCAAAAATGGTATGGTGGATCAAGCGTTCAGTGATTTTGTCATCAATAAAACCTTTGGCCGCTGGATGCTGAAGAAAACCGATTTTGAGCACTTTTTGGAAGGCTTGAGTACAGGCACGCTGGAAAAAGTCGGTTCTTCACTGAAATTGCATTAATTTTCATTGTGGCGAATACCACCTATTCAGACGAACAAGTCAAAGAAAAACTCAATGCGGAACTACCGCATTGGTTTCTGGAAAACGGCTGGATCCGCCGCAAGTACAAGACAAGCGGCTGGAAAGCCACGCTCATGGTAGTGAATACGATAGGGCACTTGGCCGAGGCGGCCTGGCACCACCCGGATCTGACAGTTTCATACGCTTTTGTGATTGTGAAGTTAATGACGCATGATGCCAAGGGTATCACGGACAAAGATTTTGAACTGGCCAGAAAAATCGAAGAAGTGATTGCCTGGCAACCCGGGAATGCGGGCGGCGCACTGGAAGGTACGCCGAACGACGATCCACGTTTCAAATATATCAAATACGACTAGCCAAGGCTTATTACTTTAGGCTGGTGCACTAGCCGTCAAATTTCCTGCTGCTTTTCGAACTTGCCGTAGTGCAACATGATGGTTGGCAGAATCAGTAAATTCAAGATGGTAGAGGTCACCAAGCCACCGACAATAATGGTGGCCATTGGACCTTCGATTTCACGCCCGGGCTGGCCGCTTCCGGCAGCCAATGGCAGCAGGCCCAGTGCAGTTACCAGCGCTGTCATCAGGATGGAGGGTAGTCGTTCCGAGGCGCCGCGGATACAGGTTTGCAAGTTCCAGATGCAGCCTTCCTCGTCCACCAAGTGCTGGTAATGCGAAACCAGCATGATGGAATTGCGCAGAGTGATGCCAAATAAGGTGACAAAACCGACCAGGGAGCCAAGCGAAATCCAGCCGCCGGTAAACAATGCAGCCAATACGCCGCCAATCAAGGCAAACGGCAGGTTGGCGAAAGTAAGCAACAGGTTGCGCAAACGGCCAAATGCAATATATAGCATCAGAAAAATGGCGACGCCAGCCAGCAATGCATGCACAATCAAGTCTTCGCGCGATTTGGCATTGGCTTCCGCCTCGCCGGTAAATTCGATGTAATTGCCATGGCTGAGTTTGATTTCCTGTTTGACGCGCTTTTTAAGTTCGTCGTTGAAGGCTTCCACATCGCGACCCTTTACATTGGCTGTGATGGTCTGGATTCGTTTCGCCCCCGCATGCAAGATTTTAGAGCGTCCATTTTCCTGATTGATAAACGCAATATCTTTCAGGTGCAGCAAACGGCCCTCATCATTGAACAGCGGGATATTGCCGATGTCGTCAATGTCATCCCGTGCTTTTTCATCCAGCAGTACACTCAACCCCACGACGCGGCTACCTATGTAGATCTGAGATACAGGTACGCCTTCATGTGCGGCGCGAATGGTGTCCAAAGCGCTGGCTGGCTGGATGCCCCAAGCGGTCAATTTATCCGGGCGCAGTCGTATGGTGATTTCTGGCGTGCCAGGTGGGGATTGTAACAATATGTCCTGGGCGCCTTTGATGCTGGAAAGCAGGCTGGCAATTCGTTGCGCGTCGTGATCTAGCGCATCCAGATCCTGACCATACAGGTTGATGACAGTGCTTGCCGCGTATCCGGAGATGGTTTCTTCAATACGCTCGGTCAAAAAGGTGTTGATGGCAAAATTGACACCGACAAATCCAGGTTCGGCCACGCCGTCACCATCCTTATCCCTGGTTTCACCTGCTAGTTCCTCACGTATGTCGTCCAAGATGCGGTTCTGCTCTTCGCCGGACAAGGTGCCGATCTCGATTTCAAATTCACTGTAATGCGTGCCAAATGTATCTGCACCATTTTGCGCACGCCCCACCCATTGTGTGACCGATTTGACGCCCTTGATATTGGAAATGACTTTGGCAACCTGCTTGCCCAAGCGCAGTGACTCTTTCTCCGACGTGCCTGGTACAGCGGTCATGTGCATAATAAAATGCCCTTCATGCAACGCAGGGATAAACTGGCTTCTGAATAGCGGCAATATGCCTAACCCCAGGCTGATTAATACAAAACTGGTGATTATCACGGCCTTATAATGGCGTTCAATCTTTTGCAACAAGGCAATGTATCTGCTTTTGATGTCTTTAATGACAGGCGGATCTTCAACGCTGAGATTGGATCTTCCCAGCAGCAGGTAGCACAAGGCAGGGGTTAGCGTGAGCGCCACGACCAGTGACGCCATGATGGCAGCGATATAAGCCAACCCGAGCGGGGCAAATAGCTTGCCTGCTACACCGCTAAGTGTCAGCAAGGGCATAAATACCAAAGCGACAATGATGGTGGCATACACGACAGAACTTCTGACTTCCATCGAGGCATTAAAGACTACTTTTGAGACAGCTAGAGGGCGGGTTAGCAGCTGATTTTCGCGCAAGCGCCGGAAAATGTTTTCAGTATCAATAATGGCGTCATCTACTACTTCTCCCAGTGCGATTGCCAGGCCGCCTAGCACCATGATATTGAGGCCGATATTGAAATAGCTTAACACTACAATCGCACTGAGTAAGGACAAAGGGATGGCGGTTGCCGAAATAAATGCCGTGCGGGCATTGAACAAAAACAGGAATAAAATGGTAATGACCAGGATGGAACCAATAAGAATATCGGTTCGCACGCCTTCTATCGCCGTTTCGATAAAGTTGGCAGGGCGGAACAGGCCTTCATGCAAGGTCACTTGCTCGTCTTCCAGTCGAGGTTTCAGTTCTTGCAATGCGGCTTCTATGGCTTGGGTCACTGCATGGGTATTGGCCCCCAGCTGTCCTTGCACGGATAAATAGATACCTTCTTCCTGATTGATGGCCGCTGCGCTGATGGAGGGGGCGGCACCTTCAGCCACACGTCCGATGTCGCCAAGTTTGATGCTTCGTCCGCTTTTGTGTACCAGTGTGGCTTTGGCCAAAGTCTCTGGCGTATCCGCTTGACCTTGGACATTGATGATGATGCGCTGGTTGGCGTTTTCGATATACCCAGCACCAGTGACTCCGGTAGCATTTTGTGTGGCAGTGACAACGTCATTGATGTTCAATTGGTAGCGTAGCAGTTTGTCAGGATCGACTTGCACCTGAAACTGACGGACTTTTCCTCCGAATACGTTTACGTCCGCCACTCCTGGAATGGCTAACAAGTGCGGGGTAATGGTCCAATCTACCAGTGTGCGCAACTCCATCAAGCTGCGTTTCTTGCTGGTGACACCGAACCCCAACACGGTGCTGGCGCTGGAGGTCAGCGGTGTGATATTGGGCGTGATGCCTCGTGGCAGCTTATTGGCGAGCGTGCTTAGATGCTCTGCCACAATCTGCCGATTGCGATAGATGTCGCTATTTTCATCAAAAATTACGGTGACTACCGACAGGCCCGGAATGGACTGCGAACGCATGCTGTCCACACCTACGCTGCCAGCGATGGCTGCTTCTATGGGTTGTGTGACTAAAGATTCCACCAAGCCTGTCGAAAGGCCTGGGGATTCGGTTTGAATGATGATCTGTGTGGGGGAGAATTCAGGGAATACGTCCAGATTGCTACGGGTAAGGCTATAAATGCCATACATCACGACCAACAAGGCTAGGCCAATGATCACGCCATAAAAACGGATGGCAAATTTGACGAGGGCGGACATGATGGTGGTTAATCGGTGTTAAAGCGTTTTGTTGGTTTTGGATATGGTGGCCGCGCTTAACACCGCTTTGCGAATTGGTATGCGCATAAATGTGGATTGATACTCCATCTCAATCCTCATTTTCATTCTTGATTTGATATTTGAACTCTTCAGAAAGCAGTAGTTGTGCACCTTTGGTGACAATTTCACTATCTGTACCGAGATGTTGGTTAAACCAGCCTGTCTCTACCTCTGTATCAGTTGAAATCGGCTTGCGTATAAATTGTTCCTTACCTTGTTTAAGGTAAACCCAGGGGGTTCCTGCATACCATACCACTGCGCTATTGGGTATGACGACTCCGTTGCTGGGCTCACCCTTTATTGCGGACTCTACATTCACGCGCATCCCGATACGCAATAGATCAGCAGGCGCGCTGAAATAATAGGTTTTGCCCAAGCCGCTGGCATCGCTTTGGCTGGCAGGGGAGACATAAACCGCATTGATTGGTTTCACATTTTCATTGATAGGAGAGAGCAGGATGGTTGATCCGGCGTTTGGGGTGGGTGAATTGATGGGCATGCTTACTTGCACGAGTACGCTGCGGCGGTTCAACAGGTTTTCCAGATGCGGAGGCGCTTTGTCTTGGGTCATCAGACTAGCCAAGGCTTCTCCCCACTTGAGTTTAATGTTGGTTTGCAGATTTTTCATTTGCAGTTCAGCCGCATGGAGCTTGGCATTGTCTGCATTTACCAGCGCCAACGCTTCTTGCACGGCACGGTCCGATACGTTCTTGTCATCGGCGTTGAGCGCTTTAAGACGTTGATATTGCTGGAGATTATGGCCGCTTGCGCTTTGAATGACTGAAGCTTCTGTGCGTAGGTTCAAGTACTGAGTTTTTGCGTCAATCAGGCTGTCGATCGCTACCACATTGCCAAAGCTTTTGATTTGGCTAGAATGACTCGCCTCAGAAACCTTGGCTGTCTGGATGCCGCTGTTAGCCTGCACGGCGGGAGATAGCGTCACGATGCTGATACCTTGTTTTTCCGAAACACGACTCAGGCCTTCGACTTCTTCTTGTTGTGCTTGTTGTGCGCTGTCAAATTCATCCTTGCCGTAAAATACCAGCATCCAGAACAGGGTGACAATCAAAATGGCTTGCAGGCCAATGATAATCGCGGTTTTTTTGCTCATGGCGTTATCGTCTCGGTTGTATTTTTGCTGCTGTAAGTGCGTTGCATCACGTCTTCAAAGTGCTCAGCGGCGCGGAGCATGCTGAATTGTGCTTTTAAAACGCTCTCTGTATAGCTACTATAAAGTGCTTGTGCCTGCGTGATTTCCACATTATCCAGCAGGCCGGCTTCAAATTGTTTTTGGAGTTTTTGTAGGGAAACAAGTTGTTGATTTTTTTGAATATTAGCATGATCTAGTTGCTGTTGCGCGGCGTTAAGCTGTGCTCTGGCCTGTGTCACTTCGGCTATCACTTGCGACTGCAGCGCCTCGAACTGTGCGCCCTCCACAGCGCGCAGTTGCTCGGCTTCATGAATGAGCGCAGGATTCTTGTTCAACAGGTTCAATAGACTGGAAAAGCCTAGCGACCAGATTTTGTCGCCAAATTCAAATGCGAACCCGGGCGAAAGTGTGATATCAGGCGTTTGTCTGGCCACTTCCAGCTTGATTTTGTTTTCGGCCGCCGCATATTTTGCCAGGCTGCGACGGATATCAATACGGTTAAGTAAAGCATCGCTTTGCGCCTGTTCAATTTTTTGTGAGTCTGCAAAAAAATCGTACACCTCACGCAGGGCTGCGTCTATTTGCAATGGGCCGATGGGAATTTGCTCAAACTTTTCTTTGGTCAGACCTGCATCTGACGCCATTGTGGCGATCAGTGGCTCTTTCTGGGAGGATGTTTGGGAGAGTTGGCTATGCACCTTGGCTTGTTGTGTAAGCGCCAGTGCCAAATCCGTGCTAGAGGCTAAACCAGAGCGGACGCGCTTTTCCATGAGCGTTACCAATTTGTCATATTGTGCGGCTGTTGCTCGCAAGTAGGCAGTCTGCAACTGTTGTTCATGGTAATTCAGCCAGTCCTGCATCAGTCGGCTACGTAGTCTCCATGCGGTTTCCGCGACATCTAGACGCGCGGCTTCTGCCAGGTGTTGCGCTTCTTCGACGCGAAGTGCGCGTTTGTTGCCAGTCTCAATTGGGATTTCAACATTCAGGCCATAGGCAAATGGTCGGATGTCACCATTGGCTTGGTTGCTGCGCGCGACGTGTGCACCCAGTGTAGGGGTGGTTTTCATACCGGCACTTTCTATTGCAGCATTAGCGGCACCTAGCTGCGCCTTGGCAACATCGAGTTTAGAATGGTGGTACAGCGCGCTTAAAGTTAACTCTTCGATCCCCCAGGCGGAAAAGGGCAGTTTGTTCTGCGCATAGCCTTGCGTTACACAAAACACTTTGAATTCTGGGCTGTATGGGTCTTTATCAAGGATTCTTTTTGTGACCTCCTGCGGTTCAACGGGCTTGGCTGTATAAGGCACATTTGCGCAGCCATATAGACACAGAGCCGCAAGTAGTGTTATGCGTGTTTTGGATATCAGCATCGTTGGGATAACCTCCAGGCTGTTTATCCTGGCTGGTTATTCGTCAATGCTGGCGTGCACCGCATTGAGTGCGTCTTGCAGCGTTTCTTCCGGCAGCTTGTTGATGGTGGTCGCCAGCAAATCTGCGGCTTCAACCGTGCGAATAGGCAAGTCTTCAGTGTTAAGTTCGGCAATCAGGCCAGCTGCGGCGCCGGTGATGATCAATAGCTTTTCGCGTTCCTTCATCAGGAGTTCCAGTTCGCTACGCAACATGCTGCTTTCTTCTGCTTGATGATGGGAATTTTGCATTGTCTGGTTCTTTTGAGTTACTAATAGTCATTATCTTCCTAGGCTATGCCTGCGCTGTCAATCAAATTGCGCAGATTAGGTGCAAAGCGTATCTGACAGGTGTTTGTTGTAGCATGTTGAATCAAACAACCCTAAGTTGTTTTCATTGTCATAGATTTTTCGGTTACAATGCCAGATTAAATCGACGAGTTTTTTGGTAGATTTTGCGAAAGTGGCGGAATTGGTAGACGCACTGGATTTAGGTTCCAGCGCCGCGAGGCGTGAGAGTTCGAGTCTCTCCTTTCGCACCAGAATTTTTTAAATTTCATTTAATAGGACAGCAGTATGGCAGCATCAGTTGAAACCATCAGCAATCTCGAACGTCGCATGACCATTAAGGTCCCTCTGGCGCCTCTTGAAAATCAAATTCATCAACGTTTGACCCAAATTTCCCGTACCGCCAAATTTGCCGGTTTTCGTCCAGGTAAAGCGCCGATTGGTTTGGTGAACCAGCATTACGGTGATCAGGTGCGCGACGAGGTTTACTCCAAAGCGGTGGAAATCAGTTTTGGTGACGCTGTGCAAGAACATAAGTTACGTGTCGCTGGTTTTCCAAACATTGAGCACAAGCCGTTTACCGAAGCAGCAACGGAACTTGAATATACTGCAACCTTCGAGATTTTTCCAGAAATCAAACTGGGTGACTTGAGTAAAATCAAAATCGAGAAGCCAACGCTGGAAGTTTCTGATGCTGATGTTGAAAAAACGCTGGACGTGTTGGTAAAACAACGCGTGAGCTATTCACCGGTTAAGCGTGCTGCTAAAAAAGATGACCGTGTGAATGTTACGTTGAATGCCAGCTTGGAAGGCAAGCAAGTGGAAGGTACCGGAGACAAAGGCTTGGATATGGTGTTGGGTGAACCAGGCCGTCTGACCGCTTTTGATGACGCTCTGCTAGGTGGTAAGCCTAGAGAGACTAAAAAGTTCGAGATCACTTATCCGCAAGATCACAACTCACCGCAAGTGGCCGGTAAAACGGTCGCCTATGAGGTGACTTTTAATAGTGTTTCTGAGCCTGTCTTACCAAAAGTGGATGCTGAATTTGCCAAGAGTTTGGGCGTAGAAGATGGCGACGTAAAGAAAATGCGTGCTGAAATCAAGTCTAGCCTAGACCAAGAGGTCGAAAAGCGTGTCAAAGCACGTGTTAAGGAACAGGCGTTTCAAGGTTTGATGGAAATTGCCGATATAGAGTTACCAAAAGCATTGGTCAGCGTGGAAATCAACCGTATGATGCATGCTGCGGCGCAAAACTTGCAACAGCGGGGCATGGACCCGTCCGCGCTTAATCTGGAGCCTGCCATGTTCGAGGATCAGGCTAAGCGCAGCACAACGCTGCGACTGGTGCTGACTGAAGTGGTGAATGCGAATAATCTGCAGGCAAATGCCGATCAGGTGCGTGAGATGGTGGATACGTTTGCCCAGAGTTTTGAGCAGCCAGAAGAATTGGTGAAATGGTATTACGCCGATGTAAAACGTCTGGATGAGCCTGCAGCATTAGCCACGGAAGAGAATGTAGTGAACTGGGTGCTGGAAAAAGCCAAAGTAAGCAATAAGAAGATTAAGTTTGACGATTTGATGGCGGGTGCCTAAGAGGAAGTGAATAATATGCAAACCAGGATGCAGACAATGACGCATGAAATGAGCAGCAGCCCATATGAGACCCAGGGGCTTGGTTACGTACCGATTGTAATTGAACAGAGCGGTCGTGGCGAGCGCTCTTACGACATTTACTCCAGGTTGCTGCGTGAGCGTGTGATCTTTCTGGTTGGGCCGGTCAATGATATGACCGCCAACCTGGTTGTTGCACAATTGCTGTTTCTGGAAGCTGAAAATCCGGACAAAGATATTTCACTGTATATCAACTCGCCTGGTGGTTCTGTCACAGCAGGTATGGCAATTTATGACACCATGCAGTTCATAAAGCCTGACGTGAGCACACTCTGCATTGGTCAGGCGGCTAGCATGGGGGCACTGTTGCTGACAGCGGGTGCCAAGGGTAAACGTTTTTGTTTGCCGAATTCCCGTGTGATGATTCATCAACCTTTAGGCGGGTTCCAGGGACAGGCATCGGATATTGAAATCCATGCCAAAGAAATCTTGTATCTGAAAGACAAGCTCAATAACATCATGGCATACCATACCGGTCAATCTGTGGATGTCATAGCCAATGATACCGATCGCGATAATTTTATGAGCGCGGAGCAATCCGTGGCTTATGGGTTGGTGGACAAGATGATTGCATCTCGGAGCGATGCGGCTTAAGATAGTAGCAGCTTAGTAAGGAAAGACACATGGCCACCAAAGGTGAAGGCGAAAAATTACTGTATTGCTCATTCTGTGGCAAAAGCCAGCATGAGGTTAAAAAACTGATTGCAGGGCCATCTGTATTTATCTGCGATGAATGTGTGGATTTATGCAATGACATCATCAAGGAAGAAGTCCAAAACCTGAACGAGATTAAATCCACAGACAAATCTCTCCCCAGTCCGCAAGAAATCTGCAAGATTCTCGATCAGTATGTGATCGGTCAACTACAGGCCAAGAAAAACCTTTCCGTGGCAGTATATAACCACTACAAACGCTTAGACCACAATCACCTGGGCCAGAATGCCACTAAAGACGATGTGGAGATTCAAAAAAGCAATATTCTTTTGATTGGCCCAACCGGTTCAGGCAAGACATTGCTTGCACAAACATTGGCGCGACTGCTGGATGTGCCGTTTGTGATGGCGGATGCGACAACGCTTACTGAGGCCGGTTACGTGGGTGAGGATGTAGAAAACATCATGCAGAAATTGCTGCAAAAGTGCGACTATGATGTGGAAAAAGCCCAGCGGGGTATCGTTTATATCGACGAAGTCGATAAGATTTCGCGCAAGTCTGAAAATCCGTCCATTACGCGTGACGTTTCAGGTGAAGGCGTTCAGCAGGCCTTGCTGAAATTGATTGAGGGTACAGTAGCTTCTGTGCCGCCACAAGGTGGGCGTAAACACCCGAATCAAGAATTTGTGCAACTAGATACAACTAACATTTTATTCATCTGCGGCGGTGCCTTTGATGGGCTGGAAAAAATCATCCGTTTGCGCTCGGAAAAAGGCGGCATCGGTTTTGGTGCGGAAGTGAAAAGCAGGGATGATATGCGCGCAGTAGGCGAGGTATTGCGTAATGTAGAGCCAGAGGATTTGATCAAGTTTGGCTTGATTCCTGAATTTATCGGGCGTCTGCCGGTGGTTGCAACCCTCGAGTCTTTAGACGAAACCGCTTTGATGAGCATTCTTACAGAGCCCAAAAATGCACTCACCAAGCAATATATCAAGTTGTTCAAGATGGAAGGTGTCGATCTGGAGTTCAGAGAAGCAGCATTGCGTTTGATTGCTAAAAAAGCGTTGGAGCGCAAAACGGGTGCGCGTGGCTTGCGTTCTATCATGGAGCATGCTTTGCTGGACATCATGTACGACATTCCTTCTATCGAAAACCTTTCAAAAGTCGTGATTGATGAGGGTACTGTTAACGGGGAAACTCCACCCATCCTTATCTATCAGGATCCACCGAAGCTGGCTGAGAACGCTGGCTAATCCATAAATTTCTGTAAGCTATTGCAATTAAACCCAAGAGGTTTATAGTAGTCCCATAGCTGTTTGCACGACATGACTTGAATATGGGGTTTTAGACCCAATCTAAGCACCATATCGTACTGTTCGACACGAATCAGAAAGTTTTTATGACCGAAGAAGTTTTATCTAATATTGAATCCTCTGCCTCCTCCGAACCGCGGAAAGTGCCATTGCTACCGTTGAGAGACGTCGTGGTTTACCCGCATTTGGTTATACCACTATTCGTAGGCAGGGCAAAATCTGTAAGAGCACTTGAAATCGCCTCGGACACTGACAAGCAGATTCTGCTGGTTGCACAAAAGTCCGCAACTAAAGATGATCCTGAAGCAGATGATTTATATGAAATAGGCACGTTAGCCACTGTGTTGCAGATGCTTAAGCTGCCAGATGGCACGGTAAAGGTGCTGGTAGAGGGTATGCATCGGGTGAGAATCTCTGATTTTGTTGAAACCGCGGATTGTTTTATGGCGCATGCGGAAAAAATCGAGACGATAGAACAAGGTGACAGCGAGGTGGAAGCCTTGATGCGTACCGTCCTGGCGCAGTTCGATCAGTACGTTAAGCTCAACAAAAAAATTCCGCCTGAAATTTTACCTTCGCTTTCTACGATCCATACTGCAAGCCGTTTGGCAGACACTATCGCGGCTCACCTGACTTTGAAACTGGAAGAAAAACAGATCGTATTGGAAAAACTGGATCCAGTCGACAGGCTAGAACATTTGCTGCAATTGATGGAATCAGAGATTGATATTCTGCAGGTAGAGAAGCGCATCCGCGGCCGTGTAAAACGCCAAATGGAGAAAAGCCAGCGTGAGTATTACCTGAATGAGCAGGTAAAGGCTATCCAAAAAGAACTTGGCGAGCAAGATGAAAATGCCGAGATGGAAGAGTTGGAGAAACGTATCCAGAATGCTGGCATGCCTAAAGAAGCGTTGGCTAAAGCTAACGCCGAATTGAAAAAGCTTAAACTTATGTCGCCCATGTCGGCAGAGGCAGCAGTCGTGCGTAACTACATTGATACGTTGGTTGGGCTGCCTTGGAAGAAAAAGACGAAAATCAGCAAGGATCTGATAGCGGCAGAAACGATTCTGGACGCAGACCATTATGGTTTGGAGAAAGTCAAAGAGCGTATTGTTGAATACCTGGCCGTGCAGCAACGCGTAGGTAAGGTGAAAGCGCCTATCTTATGTTTGGTTGGGCCGCCTGGCGTAGGTAAAACCTCGCTTGGGCAAAGCATTGCCAAGGCGGTAAACCGCAAGTTTGTGCGTATGGCGCTAGGTGGTGTGCGCGATGAAGCAGAAATAAGGGGTCATCGCCGCACCTACATTGGCTCCATGCCCGGCAAGATTTTGCAAAGCATGAGCAAAGTGGGAGTGAAAAACCCATTATTCTTGATGGATGAAGTGGATAAAATGGGGCAGGATATGCGTGGCGACCCGTCTTCCGCTTTGCTGGAAGTGCTTGACCCGGAGCAAAACCATACGTTTGCTGACCATTATGTCGAGGTTGAGTATGATTTGTCTGATGTGATGTTTGTGGCTACAGCTAACAGCATGAATATTCCTGCGCCTTTATTGGACCGTATGGAAATTATTCGTCTGGCAGGTTATACCGAGGATGAAAAAATCAACATTGCCAAGCGTTATTTGCTGCCAAAACAGTATAAAGCGCATGGCCTAAAGGCGGCAGAGATTGATGTAGCGGATAGTGCCTTGCGTGATATCGTGCGTAAATATACGCGTGAAGCTGGTGTGCGCCGTCTGGAACAGGAAGTGGCCAAAGTCTGTCGTAAAGTTGTTAAAGAGCTTTTGGTGCAAAAGTCGGTCAAAAAGTCCCAGAATGTTGATGGGGAACAGGTGAAATCGACCAGGAAAATCCATGTGACCGCTAAGAATTTAGAGAAATATCTAGGAGTATATCGCTACGATTATGGTGTGGCCGCTAAAGAGAATCAGGTAGGACAGGTGACGGGTCTGGCTTGGACCTCGGTGGGCGGTGAACTGTTGACGATCGAGGCAGTACTGCTGGCAGGTAAGGGTAAAACTATTACCACGGGCAAACTGGGTGACGTGATGCAGGAATCTGTACAGGCAGCCATGAGCGTGGTGCGTAGCCGTGCCAAACGATTGGGCATTGCAGAAGATTTCTATGAGAGAAAGGACATTCATATCCACTTGCCGGAAGGCGCAACTCCTAAAGATGGCCCTAGTGCGGGTATTGCATTAACGATAGCGATTATCTCCGTGCTGACTGGGATTCCGGCACGTGCGGATGTAGCAATGACAGGCGAGATCACCTTGCGCGGAGAAGTGCTCCCTATCGGAGGTCTCAAAGAGAAATTATTGGCGGCACACCGTGGGGGAATTAAAACGGTACTAATTCCAGAATCTAATGTCAAAGATTTGGCGGAGATTCCGGAAAATATCAAAAATCACCTTCATATCCATCCAGTGAAATGGATAGATCAGGTACTGGAATTAGCGTTAGAAAGCATACCTGTATCCTTGGAGGAAAATAGCGCTGAGGCTGCGAGTGTAAAAACTGACGTTAATGAAGAGGCAAGTGCCTCTATTACACACTAGTGACTGCTAATAAAAAAATATTAGTGGAAATTGCCACCAAAAGCCTTGACATGGGCTTTGGCAGCTTGATATAAAAGCAAACACAGGAAATGCCTGTCATTTTTTAACCTAAAGGGGATTACACGTGAACAAATCCGAATTGATTGATCAAATTGCTAAAGCAGCGGGAATTTCAAAAGCAGCAGCCGGCCGCTCTCTCGATGCTACAACAGCTTCTATTGCTAAAGCCTTAAAGAAAGGCGATATGGTAACTTTGATTGGTTTTGGAACATTTTATGTGGGTAAACGTAGCGCACGTAGCGGTCGCAATCCCCGCACAGGCGCAACAATTAAAATCAGCGCAGCAAATTCTCCTAAATTTAGGGCTGGTAAAGCGCTTAAAGATGCTGTAAACTAGCGGACTTTGTTGGTTGATGAAAATTAACCAACAAGCACTGCAAGTTATTTTAAGTTTTTTGTAAATGAATGCAGGGTGCTTAGCTCAGTTGGTAGAGCGTCGCCCTTACAAGGCGAATGTCAGCGGTTCGACCCCGTTAGCACCCACCAAATAAAACATTTGCCTTGATTTAACAAAGAGTGCTTTTTAGCACTCTTTGGTTTTTAGAAGGTAAAAAAGCTTACAAGTGACATTTGTGAGAAAGCAATAAGCTGGAGCGGTAGTTCAGTTGGTTAGAATACCGGCCTGTCACGCCGGGGGTCGCGGGTTCGAGCCCCGTCCGCTCCGCCAATTCAAAAGCGAGTCTTAATGACTTGCTTTTTTATTTTCTATTCCCCATTAATTAATGAATTGGCGCCATGAATGCATGCGTTGCTGGAAGGCTTGTGGTATATTGCCATGTTTATTTAAAATCACGATTTTATCTTTAAAAGCACCTTATGTTAGACGCAATTCGTAACCATACCCAAGGCTGGTTGGCCAAATTGATTTTGGCTTTAATTACTATCCCGTTCGCACTTTTTGGCATTGATTCCTATCTTAATCGCGCTGGGGGCGATGTTGCGATTGCCAAGATAGATGGCAGCAAAATTTCAGTGCAAGAGTATGGCAATGCGATGGAAAATGTTCGGAATCGCTTACAGTCAGAAGGTCAAAAGGTAGATGCACAGATGCTGGAAAGCCCCGCTTTTAAGCAATCCGTATTGGATGGCTTGATTGCACGGCATTTGGTGACGAAGGAAATTCAAAAGAGAAAGTTCACGATTACTGACGAGCAGTTGAGCCAACATATCCTTTCCATGCCAGAGTTCCAGGAAAACAGTAAGTTCTCGGAAGAGCTATACCAGAAAACACTCGAGCAAAACAAACTCAGCCCGACTAAGTTTGAGTCTAGTATTCGCATGGACATGGCTGGGCAGCAGGCTAGGGAAGGTGTGACCAAATTGGCATTTGTGCCTTCCACGGTGGCAAGCCAAACTTTGCAATATGCGCATCAACAACGTGATGTCACCACAACGGAAATCAAGACGGCATCGTTTCTGACACAGGTTAAGGTAACGCCGGAGCAAGTGAAAGCATATTATGAACAGCATAAAGACAAGTTCAAGGCGCCGGAGCAAGTCAAGCTTGAATTCGCTTTGCTATCAGTGTCGGGCTTGCTCGCACAAATTAATGTCACCGATGATGAAGTAAAGGCGTTTTATGCCGAAAATGCCTCTAAATTCCAGGGCAACGAACAACGCCAAGCCAGCCATATCCTGATTGCGTTTGGCGTGGGCGCCAAAGATGCTGACAAAGCGGCTGCCAAGGCCAAGGCGGAAGACATTCTTGCGCAGCTGCGTAAAGATCCGAAACGTTTTGAGGTATTGGCAACCAAGTATTCACAGGATCCAGGCTCGGCAAGTAAGGGCGGCGACTTGGGCAGTTTTGGACGTGGCGCGATGGTGAAACCTTTTGAAGAAGCAGTGTTCTCCATGAAAGTCAATCAAATCAGTGATATTGTGGAATCGGAGTTTGGTTATCACATCATCAAACTGACCGGAATTACTGGAAATTCGTCTTCTTACGAAAGTATGAAGCCGCAAATCAAAGGCGAACTGATGTTTCAAAAGGCGCAGGCCAAATACGCAGAGCTGACTGAAGATTTCAGTAATACGGTATATGAGCAATCTGGTAGTTTGCAGCCGGTAGCGAAAAAGTTCAATTTGCAGCTACAGACAACGGGCTGGCTGAGCCGTGAGGACGCTGCGAAATTCTTTAAGAGCGAAAAATTGATGGCACATGTGTTCTCTGATGAGGTGCTGAAGGAGAAACGTAATACAGAAGCGATTGAGGTATCCACCAATAACTTGGTTTCAGCTAGAGTCGTGGAGTATAAGCCAAGTGCGCCGCGCAGTTTTGATGAGGTGAAAGGTGGCATTGAAGCAGTGCTTAGACTAGAACAAGCAACCAAACTGGCCAAAGAAAAGGGCGATGCTGAATTGGCCCAATTGAAGGCTGGGCAAAAAGGTAAGGATCTTGAATGGATTCCGCCAGTCACTGTAGATCGCAAGAATGCGCAGGGCTTGAACGATGCGGTGATGAACCAGGTGTTTAAAATCAATACAAGCAAGCTGCCGGCATATGCAGGATTTATGGATCAGAATCAGGCTTATGTGCTGGTGGAAGTGAGTCGTATAGATAATAAATTGGCAACGGATACAGCCGCTGCAGCCGAGGCTGAGACGGCATTGCAACATGCGGTTGAGGCTGAATATGCCAGTGCCTATTTGAGGTCGCTGAAAGCTGGGGCAGATATTTCTGTTAACAGGAAGCTATTAGAAGGCAATCGCTAGTAAGAAGCTGGGAAGCGAAAAATAAAGCCGATACGGGATGTATCGGCTTTTTTGTTTTTTAAATGCTCAACTTATTCGATTTGACCCGCAGCCGTGATATTCATGCCGCCATCCACATAGGTGATTTCGCCTGTGACTCCAGAAGCTAAGTCACTGCATAAGAAAGCCGAGACGTTGCCGACTTCTTCAATCGTGACGTTGCGACGCAATGCAGCATGACGTTCGTTAAAGCTGGTCATCTTGTCAAAGTCCGCAATACCGGATGCGGCCAAGGTTTTAATTGGACCTGCAGATACCGCATTGACGCGGATACCGCGTGGCCCGAGGCTTTGTGCCAGATAGCGTACATTGGCTTCCAGACTGGCCTTTGCCACACCCATGACGTTGTAGTTCGGCATAGTGCGCTCTGCGCCTAAGTAGCTCAAGGTCAACAGGCTGCCATTGCGGCCTTGCATCATTGGGTAAGCTGCTTTCGCCATGGCGGAGAAACTGTATGAGCTAATGTCGTGTGCGATACGGAAATTCTCGCGGCTAATGCCATCCAGGCTGATAGTATCCAGATAGTCTCCGGCCAAAGCGGTTTTTGGAACAAAGGCAATCGAGTGAACAACACTGTCCAGGCCATCCCAGTGTTTAGCAAGGGATTCGAATAGCGCGGCAATCTGCTCATCAGAAGCAGCATCGCAGGGAAGTACAATTTTAGAATCGAAATCTGCAGCCAAATCTGCGACGCGTTGTGCATGTTTTTCAATCTGATAGGTAAAGGCTAATTCTGCTCCTTCGCGTTTCATTGCAGCTGCAATGCCGTAGGCAATAGAGCGGTTACTTAACAATCCTGCAATGAGTACTTTTTTTCCGGTTAGAAATCCCATGGTTTATCCTTACTTGTTTGAATAGCTACGAGGGTGTTTTTTACTTGTTAGACCCGCTTCTGGGGTCTAAGGCATCTCTCAAGCCCTCACCGAGCAGATTATACCCCAATACAGTTACGAGAATGGCTAAACCAGGGAAAAGCGACAGCCACCAAGCAAACTGAATATATTCCTTGCCATCGGTCAGGATGTTGCCCCAGGAGGCCTGTGGAGGCTGTACGCCCAGCCCAAGGAAGCTTAAACCAGACTCTAGCAATACCGCGCTGGCAACGCCAAGTACCGAGCTGACGATAATGGGTGTCAAGCTATTCGGTAACAGATGGGTGAATATCATCCTAAAATCCTTGGCTCCCAACGTACGGGAAGCAAGCACGAATTCACGCTCGCCCAGGCTCAGGAACTCTGCCCGCACGAGCCGCGTCACGCCCATCCACGAGGTAAGGCCAATGACAATCATGATGTTGATGATGGACGGTGTCAGAAATGCGATGACGGCCAATATTAGAAAGAAGCTGGGGATGGAGAGCATGATGTCTACCAGTCGCATGATGGTGGTATCGACCCAACCGCGATAATAGCCAGCCAGCGCGCCCAGTACGATGCCGATGGCTGTGGAAATGCCAACTGCGACCAAACCGACTAATAAGGAAACGCGACCACCGTGCAGCATACGGCTCAGTACATCTCTGCCGAGGCCGTCTGTCCCCATCCAATGTGCAGCAGATGGTGCGAGCAGGATGGACTTCACATTGATTTCATTGGGGTCATAAGGGGCGATGAGTGGTGCAAGCAACGCGAGTGTCAATACGGCAACAATGATGACAAAGCCTGCAAATGCAAGCGGGTTGGAAAGTGCTTTTTTGAGCAGGCCATTCATTAGTTTTCAACCCCTCGCCGCACACGTGGGTCCGCCCAGGCATAGGCGATGTCCGCCAGCAGGTTGCCGATAAGCGTGAGTGCCGCGCCGATAGTCAGTACACCCATCACCACCGGAAAATCGCGCATCAGCACGGCATCGTAAAACAACTTGCCCATGCCGGGGATGGCGAAAATAGTTTCTGCAATCACTGAGCCCCCGATCAGGCCGGGGATAGAAAGGCCGACGATGGTAATAAGCGGCAACAGGGCGTTGCGCAATGCATGCGTATAAACCACACGCCGTTCATTCAGGCCCTTGGCACGCGCTGTAGTGATGTAATCCTGTTGCAACACATCCAGCATGCCGTTTTTAACGAACAGTGTGATGCCAGCCAGCCCGGTCACGGAGGGTATGATGACAGGCATCGCCAAGTGGCTTAATGTGTCCTTGATCTTTCCCCAGGTGCTGAATGTTTCGTAATTGAGGCTATGGATACCGGAGATTGGCAGCCAGTTGTGCATTACGCCCAGCCAATACATCAGGATTAGCGAGAGCCAGAATCCGGGAATAGAAAAGCCGATAAAGTTGAATAGCGTGATACTTTTGTCCTGCCAGCGCATATGCTTGCGCGCAGCGATGACGCCGAGCGGAATTGCAAGCACTAGTGTGATGGTAAGACCAAGTACATTAATCAGCAGTGTGATAGGCAAGGCTTCTTGAATCATGCCTTTTGTGACATTGCCATCTTTATCGATTTTTTGCCAGAACACCGGTTTTTGATGACTGGCAAATGAGTTACCAAAATCTAATGTTGTCATACGTTTGAGCCAAAGCCCATATTGCAAGATAACAGGTTTGTCCAAATCGTACATTTCGCGGAGTTTCTGGCGCGATTCCTCGCTGGCTTTCGGGTTAAAGGCAGCTTCGTTGCTGGTAATGTCGCCTGGCGCCAGATGCATGATAAAGAACGAAATGAGGCTAATGCCAATGAGCATGGGAATCATCCACAACACACGCTTTACCAGATATTTCAGCATATTAGTTGGCGCTTATTTCGTTTCTGCGCAAAGGCACTGGGATATACCAATTCTGCGAATCATAGCCGACTCCTGCTGGTGGAATCGGGTCGATGATACCTTGTATTCGTTTATGCATCGCTGTTAGTCCATATCCGGCAGATAAGTAAACGATGGGGCTATCTTCCAAAAGCACCTTAGCGAATTTATGGTAGATTTTCATGCGTTTGTCTGCGTTAAGCTCCGTGCGCCCTAGCTCGAGCAATGTATCTACTTGCGGGTTATTGTAGCCAATAAAATTAAATTGTCCTGGTGCTTGCTGGCTGGAATGCCAAATATTAAATTGGTCCGGATCCAAGCCCAGTCCCCATCCTAGAATAACTGCGTCGAAATCGCCTGTTTTAATGAAGCGAGTAATAAAGGTCGCCCATTCGTATTCGCGTATGCTGACATCGATTCCAACTTCTTTTAATCTGCGTTGGATAAACACAGCAGTCTTTTCTCTTTCCTTGTTGCCATTGTTGGTGATGATTTCAAACTTAAGCGGTTTTCCATCACGCTCCAGGATGCCATCATCATTGGTGTCCGTGAAACCTGCTTCTTTGAGCATCTGCCGCGCTTTTACGGGATCGTAAGGGTAGGGCTTCAGGTCAGGGTTGCTCCAACGTGTTCCTGGTTTGTACGGCGAAGCAATATTGATACCAAGGCCAAGGTAAACACCATCAATAATCTCTTGCTTATCTATCGCATAGTTGATGGCTTTGCGTATGCGGATATCATCAAATGGCTTGTGTTTGAGATTGAAGCCGAGATATGTATAGCTGTTGCCAAGTTCTTTATATAAATTAAGATTCTTTTTCAGCTCTGGCCGGGCAGGAATGATACGGGAATACTTGATGGGATCCAACCCCATGCTGTCGATATTGTCAGCCATTAATTCCAGAAACTGTGCGGAATTGTCTGGGATGATACGTGTCACTAGCTTTTCAATATTGGCCGGCTCCAGCACAGAGCTCGGGTTGCGGGAAAGAATAATGTTTTCGCCATGTTTCCAGCTATCGAGACGATAGTAGTTGCTGCCAACCGGCTGGCGTGCGAACGAGGTGGAATGCAAGTCTTGTCCTTGCAATAAATGCTTGGGGAGGATTTGCAACCCGGCCCAGCTATCCAAAGCAGGGGCATAGGCTTGTTCGTATGTTACCCGAAAGGTCCGTACGTCAGGCGTTTCCACTTGTTTTACCAATGCGTAATCTGAGGCATAGGGACTGGCTGTTTTGGCATCGGTAACCGCTTGCCATGTGAATAACACATCTGCACTCGTTAATGGTTTTCCGTCGGCCCATTTTAGATTGGGTTTGAGTGTGAAAGTGATGGTTTTTTGGTCTTCAGAGAGGTCCCAGTGTTCAGCAAGCTCGCCTTCCAAATCTAGATTTTTGTTGTATTTGAGCAGACTGTTAAAAATGTTGGAGGCAATGGCTGCAGAAGCGGATTCGCCAGCGACCATATAGATCAGGCTGCTGGGCTCGGCCGACATACTGGAAATCATAGTACCTCCGTCAGCAGTTGGGTAAAAGTGGCTATAGTCCTTGTTGTCGCTTTCGGCTGGGTTCTTTTTGCAGGCACTGATCGAGAGTAGGAATACGAGGCCTAGTAACAGGCAATGTGGGCGCTTTATTCTGCCGTACAGCATACCAGTGTGGTTATCTTATTTTTTTACGAGAATGTGCTTTGATGTTGGAAGTAGAGGATCTTTTTGCCTTGAAAGCGACACTTCTGGACTTTGTTCTGACATTTTTGCTGCTCGCATGAGAAAAACGTGCAGATTTATTAGCAGTGGGGGAAACCATTCTTTTAGCACTGGATTTAACTGCCTGTTCTTCATTACTACTTTCGCGCGCAACCACCATTTCATTTTCCAGCGATTTGTTCCTTGCCAGGCCAAATTTGGCTGGTACCAACAGAGTTTGTGAGTAGCGGAATTTGTTGCGGTTGGGCAAATCGTTCACATCTCTTAGCTGCGAAGTCTGGATGCCGAACTTTTTGGCAATGTTATCCACCCGTTCGCCGCGTTTTGCATAGTAGGTTTGCCAATTGGTAAGCGGCTTGTCGTAGTTTGCAAGATTTTCGGCAAAGCGGTCTGCAGCCCAAGTAGGGAGCAGAAGGTGGTGTACACTGCCACTGGATGTGATGACCGGGCGGTTATAGCTTGGGTTTAAAGCAATAAATTCATCATAAGAGATTTCAGCAAGCTTAGCGGCTAACTTTGCATCAATTTGATCGGGAGCATTGACACGTGTGAAATAGGGACGATTAGGGATACCATGTATTTCCAGGCCATACTTTCCAGGCTCTGTGACAATATTCTTGATCGCCTGCAATTTGGGCACGTAGTTTTTAGTTTCTGCAGGTAAATCCAGGCTTTGGTAATCGGTGGGCAATCCTTGTCTGCGGTTGCGTTCGATGGCACGTGAAACCGTGCCTTCACCTGCATTGTATGCAGCCAGCGCCAAATCCCAAGCGCCAAACATGCTATGCAATTTCTGCAGATAGTTGAGTGCTGCGTTAGTCGCTGCGGTGACATCTCGACGATTGTCCACCCACCAATTTTGTTTTAAACCAAAATCTTTGCCGGTGGCTGGTACAAATTGCCAGATACCAGATGCGCGGCTGCGCGAATTAGCCTGCGGGTTGTAAGCACTTTCAATCATGGGGAGCAGTGCGATCTCGCTTGGCATGCCGCGTTTCTCCACTTCCTGCACAATGTAATACAGATATTTCTGACTGCGCTCTACCATGCGTTTCACGTAATCTGGCCGCGTTGCATACCAGGATTCATGGCTGGAGGTGTATTCCGACTCAATATCGGGCATAGCGTAGCCGTCTTTGATGCGTGCCCATAAATCTTCTTCGGCATTTTCGCTTTCATCGGTGTTCAGATTTTCAACCAAACCTTGTAACGGATCGGGCGCTGTTCCTTCGGCCTGGCTGTCGCCGATGATCTCGATAGGAACGCCGGCAACATTGGTTTCAGCCCAGGCGTGATTGGATCCTAGTGTGCATATCAACGATATAAGTATCAATCGGACGTGGCTGGATAGACACAATGGTGTCGCTACCAATTTTGCAAAGTGGGGGTGAATGATACGCATCAAGTTACGTGTCCGATATCAGGCAGTGAATATTAATTGCAGCAACAATTTGTGTCAAGTAAAGTTTTACTTAACATATCAATATTATCCTTATGATTAGTAATTGTTTTTTTGCGCCCTGACCGCTGTAAAAACCGAAAGCTCATCCGCGCTTTCAGCGTGAGAATTTTTAATCACATCGGCTTCCAGACAACGCAAGAAAGGATTAGTTTTTAGCTCAAGGGCGATCGTGCTGGGTAAACTTGGCAGGTTTTGGCTGCGTATAGCCATGGTTTGCTTATGACGCGCAATCAGGTCTGGGTTGTCAGGTTCCAGTGTTAGTGCAAAAGCAATGTTGTGCAAGGTGTATTCGTGCGTACAATAGACTTTAGTTTCAAGGGGTAATTTCTTGAGCCGGTTTAAAGACTGCAACATCTGTGCTGGGGTGCCTTCAAACAAGCGCCCACAGCCTGCACCAAACAACACATCCCCACTGAAGAGTAAATTCTCATGCAGGTAGCCGATATGGTCAAGTGTATGCCCGGGTAACCACATCACCTCAAACTCCAGTTTCAGGTCGGGGATGGCAACCTTGTCGTCCTCTGCTACTGCGTGATGATCGAAACGATAGTTCCCGTAAGCGGGGGCGTAAACGCTAGCATCGGTATGCTTTATCAGCGTACTTACACCGCCGATATGGTCGTCGTGATGATGGGTCACCAGGATGCCGGATAACTGAAGTCCAAGGGTGCTTAGTTTTTCCAATACTGGTTTGGCATCACCAGGGTCTATTACGATTGCATGCCGTGTATCGTGCAAAAGCCAGATATAATTGTCGTGAAAAGCGGGAATAGGCAAGACCTGCAACATGACGTGTAATTTTAGATGAATCAAGGTAAGTACATTAGACACGAGTTTTACTCATCACTCAATGCAAAAAACACAACAGGATTTTTGGCTGGAAACGACGCTGGGACAGTACTTGCTCAAGCAGGAGCAAGAGATATTTGATCGCCTTGTAGGCGACATTTTCGGTTTTTATGCGGTACAGTTAGGCATGGCCCCACTCTCGGCTTTGAAAAATTCTCGTATTGCGTGTATTTTACGCATCAATGGCGAGCAAAGTGATTTGTGTTGCGAAAGTGAATATTTGCCTTTTACGGAGAACTCAATCGATTTGATTTGCATGCCACATACGCTGGAAATCAGTAATAATCCCCATCAGAGCCTGCGCGAGGCCGAGAGGGTGCTGATGCCAGAAGGACATTTAATTTTGACGGGTTTTAATCCATTCAGTCTTTGGGGCTTAAGAAAAGCGCTTTCGCGACAACAGGAATATCCTTGGCAAAGCCCGTTTTTCAGCCAAATGCGCATTAAAGACTGGTTGGCCTTGCTGGGGCTTGAGCTGGTCAAGAGCGAGATTTTTGGTTTCATGCCGCCTATTAACAACGAACGTTGGCTGGCGCGACTATCGAGTATGGAAAGAATAGGGAGTCAAGGCTGGCCGATGCTAGGAGGTGGATATTGTATTGTTGCCAAAAAGCGCGTTACCAATATGACCTTGCTCAAACCTAATTGGAAAAAGACTACTATGAAATCTGGCCTGGTGGTTAGTGGCCACAAAAGAACCAAATCTACACGGAAAGCACATCATAATAAATGAAAGAAGTGCAAAATTGGATTGAAATCTATGCTGACGGCGCTTGTAAAGGCAATCCTGGCGTCGGTGGCTGGGGCGCACTGCTACAGTATCAAGGGCGTGAAAAAACCATTTTCGGTGGTGAATTGGATACCACTAACAATCGTATGGAGCTCACCGCTGTGATTCGTGCGCTAGAGGCACTCAATCGACCCGGCAGAATCCGGGTGTACACGGATTCATCTTATGTGCAGAAGGGCATGACAGAGTGGTTGACCGGCTGGAAAGCTAAAGGCTGGCATACCGCAGACAAAAAGCCAGTGAAGAATGCCGATTTGTGGACATTGCTTGATGCACTGGCACAACAACATCAAATCGAATGGGTTTGGGTGCGCGGCCATGCGGGTAATGATGGCAATGAACGTGCAGACAGTTTGGCCAATCAAGGCGTAGCACAGATATTAGAGACCGTGGATTAAACATGCGACAGATTTTTTTGGATACTGAAACCACCGGTTTATACCCGGATCAGGGACATCGCATCATTGAGATTGCGGCGGTTGAATCCCTGAACAGGCGCCTCACCGGTCAGAACTTCCATGTGTATTTGAATCCTGAACGAGAGATAGAGCCGGCGGCACAAGAAGTGCATGGTATCACGCTGGATTTTTTGCAAGATAAGCCGTTGTTTTCGGAAAAGGCTGAAGATTTTTGTGCATTTGTTCAGGATGCTGAACTAATTATCCATAATGCGCCATTTGATGTGGGATTTTTGAATGCTGAGCTTGGTCGCATCGGGCTACAGTCAGTTACTCAGTTTTCAGCTAAAATCACCGATACGTTAAAGATGGCAAAAGATGCTCGTCCGGGACAACGTAATAATCTGGACGCATTGTGCAAACATTTTGGCATAGACAATGCCAAGCGTACCCTGCATGGGGCATTGCTGGATGCTGAGTTGCTGGCAGAAGTTTATTTTGCGATGACGCGCGGGCAGGATAGTCTAGTAATGGATTTGGTGCAGCAGAATGTAAACTCGGATATGCAGGCATTAAGCACAACCCTGGCGAAGATCAGAGTGCTGCATGCGGATAGTGAAGAATTGACAGCACATGATGCCTATATTCAATCACTTACAAAATCCGGAGCAAGGCTTTGGTAGTCGTCATTAAGCTTGAGTAATAAAAAAGAAGGATGTTATGAATAATTGTATTATTGTAACGGGCGGTGCCGGGTTTATCGGCAGCAATTTCGTCAACGCCTGGGTTAAGTTGGGACTGGGCAAGGTTATCAATCTGGACAAGCTGACTTATGCTGGTAATATGGAAAACTTGGCTGGGATTGAGCATGAGTCGACCCACATCTTTGTTCATGCCGATATTGGTGACCGCGATGTCGTAAACAATTTGCTGAAGACGCATCGTCCACGTGCTGTGGTGAATTTTGCTGCAGAGAGTCATGTGGATCGTTCTATACACGCCCCTGGCGAGTTCATTCAAACCAATATTGTCGGTACGTTCAACTTGCTGGAAGAGGTGCGGGCATATTGGACGGAGTTGAATGATGCAGATAAAACCAGTTTCCGTTTCCTGCACGTTTCCACAGACGAGGTTTATGGATCGCTTGGACCAAGCGACGCCGCTTTCAAGGAAACGAACCCATATGAGCCAAATAGCCCATATTCAGCATCTAAAGCCGCTTCTGACCATTTGGTGCGTGCCTATCATCATACCTATGGACTGCCAACGTTAACGACAAATTGTTCAAACAATTACGGACCATATCACTTCCCCGAAAAGCTCATTCCACTGGTGATACACAATGCACTAAGCGGCAAGCCATTACCAATCTACGGTAATGGCAGCAATATCCGCGATTGGCTATATGTGGGCGATCATTGCAGCGCAATTCGACGCGTGCTGGAGGCAGGTAAAGTCGGAGAGACCTACAATATTGGCGGTTGGAACGAAAAAACCAATTTGGATGTTGTGCATACGCTCTGTGACATTCTGGACAAGAAAATGCCCAAACCGCAAGGTAGCTACCGTGACCAGATCACCTTTGTGCAGGATCGTCCAGGCCACGATCAACGCTATGCGATTGATGCGACAAAGATCGAGCGAGAGTTGGGATGGAAACCGGCGGAAACTTTCGAAACCGGTATTCAAAAAACCGTGGATTGGTATCTGGCGAATCAAGAATGGGTGGCACATGTAACCAGCGGTGAGTACAAAAACTGGATGAGCAAGAATTACTCGGAGCGTGGCGAGGAGATGGCCTGATGAGGCAAAGCAAAACTGCAATGAAGGGTATCATCCTGGCGGGCGGCTCTGGAACACGTTTATATCCGGTGACGCAAGTGGTCTCCAAACAACTGTTACCAGTATATGATAAACCGATGATTTATTACCCGCTCTCAGCTTTGATGCTGGGAGGGATACGAGAAGTGCTGGTGATTTCCACACCACAAGACACCCCGCGTTTTACAGAACTATTGGGCGATGGCGGTCAATGGGGAATGGATATTCAATATGCGGTACAGCCATCGCCGGATGGGCTGGCGCAGGCTTTTATCATTGGCGAGCAATTTATTGGTAAAGATCCTTGTGCGCTGGTGTTGGGCGATAACATTTTTTATGGGCACGAGCTGGCAAATATGGCACAAAATGCGGCGGCGCGCGCAAGCGGAGCTACGGTATTCGCCTATCCTGTGCATGATCCGGAGCGTTACGGCGTTGTCGAGTTTGATGCCAAAGGTCAAGCAGTGAGTCTGGAAGAGAAACCCAGGGCACCTAAGTCACGCTATGCAGTGACGGGCTTGTATTTCTATGACAATCGCGTGGTGGATATTGCTAAAAACATGAAGCCATCCGCACGTGGCGAGTTGGAAATCACGGATGTTAACAAACAATACCTGGCTTGGAACGAACTGCATGTCGAAGTGATGGGGCGCGGTATGGCATGGCTGGATACGGGTACCCACGAGTCATTGTTGGAAGCCAGCACCTTTATCGAAACCATCGAAAAACGTCAGGGCCTAAAGATTGCTTGCCCGGAGGAAATTGCCTATCGAAAAGGATTTATTGATGCCGAGCAAGTAGAGCGGATGGCTAATAAATACGCCAAGAATGGTTATGGACAATATCTGAAACAAATATTGAGTGAGCATATTTTTTAAATGAATATTGTCAAAACACAAATTCCGGAAGTATTGATCTTCGAACCTAAAATTTTTGGAGATGCGCGCGGGTTCTTTTTTGAGAGTTTCAATGCCAAAGTGTTTGCCGAAGCCACAGGGCTAGACTTGCATTTTGTGCAGGACAATCACTCAAAATCGGCTAAAGGTGTGCTGCGCGGATTGCATTATCAAATCGAGCAGGCACAGGGCAAACTGGTGCGTGTCACAGCGGGTGAGGTGTTTGATGTGGCCGTGGATTTACGTCAAAGAGCGGTCACTTATGGCCAATGGATAGGGGTACACTTGTCGGCAGAAAATAAACGTCAATTATGGATTCCTCCCGGTTTCGCGCATGGTTTTCTGGTATTGAGTGAATCTGCCGAGTTCTTATACAAGACGACGGACTTTTATGCGCCTCAGCACGAGTGTTGCATTCGCTGGGATGATCCTATCATCGGCATCCAGTGGCCATTGCAGGACGCCCCTTTATTGTCTGCCAAGGATCAGATAGGCCTGAGTTTTGCGGATGCCAAAAAATTCACATAGGGATTTTCAGGAAATTAGCTTTACGATATGAAAATTCTACTCACAGGCATCAACGGCCAAGTAGGGCATGCCCTGAAAACCAGTCTGGATGCGGCTCGTAGGCCAGTTGTTTTACATGACTTGATTGCATTATCGCGCACAGAACTTGATTTAACCAATGCGGATGCAATCCGCCGCGTGGTGCGCGAAACCAAACCAGATATGATTATCAACCCGGCGGCTTATACGGCGGTGGACAAAGCCGAAAGCGAGCCGGATCTGGCGTATGCCATTAACGCAACGGCGCCCCAAGTCCTTGCGGAAGAGGCTGCCAAGCTGGGGGCGGCGCTGATTCACTTCTCTACAGACTATGTTTACGATGGCAAAAAGTCGGGCAGGTATGTGGAGACAGATGCCGTTAATCCAGTCAGTGTCTATGGAAAAAGCAAACTGGCGGGCGAAGATGCGATTCGTCACGTCGGGCTTCCACATTTGATTTTGCGTACTAGCTGGGTATATGGCGCTTATGGCAAGAATTTTCTCAAAACAATTTTACGCTTGGCGGCGGAGCGAGACAGTTTACGTATTGTGGCCGACCAATGGGGCGCACCTACCAGTAGCGAGAGTATTGCAGAGGCAGTAATTGCGCTGCTAGATGCATGGCGGGTACAAGACCCTGCACAAACTGGCGTATATCACTTTACCAACAGTGGAGAAACTACTTGGCATGGTTTTGCTACAGCGATTGTGACTGACTATCGGTTGTTGCAAAGTGAAAGACATTGGCCAGTCTTGAAGACGTCACCGGCTAATATTACACCCATTGGTACGGCTGATTATCCAACGCCGGCAGCACGCCCAGCAAACTCCAGGCTGGATAACAAGAAGCTGATGCATATTTTCAACGTGGCGCTATCGGGCTGGCAGGACGCGCTCCAGCACGTGATGCGTCAGTTGCCTTAGCTCGTCGCGTCTACCCAGCTATTGGGTGTCTCATAGAGTCGTATACGTTCCAGTTTAAGATGGTTCCCAAACGTATCATGGTATTCGCTTTTCAGGATACGGAAAGCTTCAGCAGCCATGTTTTCTGCGGTTGGGACGGTCGGGAAAATCACTGTCTTGTGATCAGGCAGGCTGTTTAAGAAGTGCAACACATCCGTGTCTTTTTCATATACCAGAAACGCATGGTCCCAAACGTCTACCACAGCTTCACGGGCAATGCGTTTCACGTCGGCAAAATCCATCACCATGCCACTTTCCGAAACCGCTTCTTGGGCAATGATGTCACCGCTCAAGGTAATTTCCAGCGCATAACGATGCCCATGCAAATTACGGCATTGGCTTTTGTGGTGTGGGATACGGTGTCCGGCATCGAACTCCAGGCGAGTAGTGATTTGCATGCTGCTATTATACCAGCCTGGTTATATTTATGATTGCAGCCAAGTGAGGAAGCTATCGTAAGACATGGGTCTTGCAAACAGATAGCCTTGACACTTATGGATTTCGATTTTTTTAATTAACGCAAAACTCTCCTCGTCTTCAATGCCCTCAGCGAGCACTTCTTTGCCAAGGCTGTTTGCCAGGGAGGCGATAGATTCTACAATTTTGAAATCATCTGCAGAGCGGGTGATGTTCCTGATGAAGGATTGGTCTATTTTTATCAGGTCGATTGGCATATTTTTCAGCCGGGATAGTGAAGAGAATCCCGTGCCAAAATCATCCAGCGCTAATTTGAAGCCCAGCTGATTCAGATTATTAATCACGGAATTGGAGGTTTCGTTCAGTTCCAGAATACCATCTTCGGTGATTTCCAGTACGATATTCTTACTGTCCAATTTCCAAAGTGCTAAGGCTTGGCTAAGCAAGTGAGGCAGTTCAATGTCATAAAGGTCTTCTGCACGTAGATTGAATGTGAGATAGAGGTCATGCGCATGCGTTTGAGTCAGTTCGCTGGACATTCGGCAAGCAGAGTTGATGAGCCAGCGCGTAAAGAGTTTACCTTTACCCACCTTGTTGAGGATGTCAATGGTATGGCTTGGGTAGATATGATATTGCGCTAGTTTTGGACATCGTAATAACAGCTCAGCACCCTTGCATAGACGCGTTTTGCTATCAACTATCGGCTGCAGGTACAGTTCTAGCGAATCGGTCGAGAAGGCGTTCAGGACTTCGTTCTCGAGGTGGATTTTTTCGGAAATCTGCTGACGTAAGTTATCGGAATAGATGACCAGATATTGTTGGGTCTGTGTCGCGCTTTCCAGGGCCAGTTTGGCATTTACATGCAGTGCATCAAACTCGATGGGGTTGTGGCTAAAAGCAGCGCCGATAAAAGGTACGACCAGTACGGATTGATGCTCGCCTTGCATCATCTCTTCAAACGCACGGAATAGTTTTGCGGCCAACAAATTGATTTTTAGTGTATTTTCAACTTCTGGCAATAGAATTTCGAATTGCAGGTTGGCACTATAAAACACCTGCGCATTACTGGGAATATTTTCCAGCAGCGTATTCTTGATGCTTTGGTTAAGGCGGATGTTTTCCTGATTTGAAAAGATCAAGTTATGTTTAAATGGATGAAACTGTACAGATAAGACCGCTATATTGTTTTTTTGGTCAGCTGTTTCCAGAGAGCCTTTAGTCAAAATTTCGGTAAGCTGAGAAGACCGAGGCAATTGTGTGTTGACATCAAAATTAACCACATAATTTAACTGAGCGATTTGATGCGCATGACCAGTTTCGGAAAGCAGACTAAGCAGGAAGACATGCAGCTGCGTCGTATTCGCATTGAACCACCCTTTTAAATGCAGCGCAGTCAGCATCTTTTCGATAGTTTGTATGCTGACGTCATTTTGTAACGCATTTAACCAGAAATAGATTAATTGGTTGATGTTATCAGTAAGCTGTTCCAGGGTATCTGAGCTTTGCCAGCTATGCAGCGCCTGATAAAGCGCATTCAGTGCGGCTAGTTGTTTGGGTGGGAGTTGCTTGAAACTATCATGTAGTTTCTTCTGATCGACCCTCACTTTTTTGCATAGTGCTTGAGGGGTAAGTCTATATTCCAGGATTTTTTCCGCTAATTGGTCAGGGCTGTAACTGAACTCAATCTCTTGCCCATTTAACAGCGGCGTGTTTAATTCGTTCAGCATCTAGTAAGCAATCAGGGGCTAGAGATAGAAGTCTTCTGGATTCAAGCCATAGCTGTCAGGTGGTATGCCTTTGGCGATTTTGTAGGGCTCACCTGTGGGTGTGTTGGGCTGCAATAGAAGATTAAGGATGATAGGCGCTTGGTAACGTGTTTTATCAGGGGCAAGCAATACCATTAGACGTGGCAGTAGTCGACGCACCTGATTTTGCTGGATAACTAGGGCGACCTCACCGGTATTCAGTTCTACCAGTGAGCTTACCGGGTAAATGCCCATAAATTGCACTAATTGGTCAATCAACTCGCTACGGAATTGAATGCCACCTAATCTGTAGATTTCATCCAGAGCTTTTTGGTGATAAACAGCTTTTGCGTAGCTTTTATCGCTGGTGATGGAACAGTAAACATCGATTAAGCCGGCAATTTGCGAGGGTAATGAGATTTCGCTTTCTTTTAAGCCCTTAGGGTAACCGCTCCCGTCGGCTCTTTCATGATGCTGGGCGACAATTTGTACGGTGGTCATCGGAATATCTGGCGTCTTTTCGAGGATCTTTAAGCTTTCATCCACATGCTTTTGGGCGTATTCATACTCCTCCCGTGTAAGCTTTCCTACTTTTAACAGCACATCTGGAGAGATTTTGACCTTGCCTACGTCTTGCAATAGCCCTGACAGCCCTAATTCTTTGACCTGCGCTTTGGATAATGCCAGGAAATTACCGAATGCCATCATGGTAATCGAGACGTTCAGTGCGTGATTGTAGGCATGATTATCAGTCTGTTTGAGCTTGGATAACCATAGCAGTGCGTCAGGGGATCGCCCGATACTATCCACCATATTATCCAGGATGTCACTGACGGCACTCAGATCCAGTTCCCGTTCCTGAGCGACCGCTTCAAAAATATTACGCGTAGCGATTTGCGATTGTTCATAGATCGGGTATATCTGAGCAATCTCTTGCTCGACCGGGAATTCTTCTTCAAAAACAGTGAGTTTGTATGGCGCATCTGTTGCGCCAGGGGATTTGGTTTTTTCAAACTTAGGCGCATCATCTACTTTGGTTCTTACTTTTTCCCGCCGAAACAGCCCGCCAAAAAAATCGCCTACATCCTCAATCAATTGCTTGGTGACGGATCCTGACTCTGACGCTTGTTCAGTGCTCTGTGAGGTAGAAGTATTGGCTACACTGCCTGCTGCACCATGACGTACGTTGTACATAACGCCCTCTTGCGGGTTTTGTGGCGCCACACCACCTTTGCCGGCAGGTTGGCCTTTAAGGTCTCTGAGAATATCCAGAAAGGAGGCTTTTGGATTTCCTCCGCCCGGTGTTTTGCCCACGGTAGTTTTGCTACCGGTTGATATGGTGCTGGTTGGTGCCTTGGCGCGAATCATGCTGCCTTCGCGTTTAATGGCAACATCGAGTTTTGGCCCAGTGGCAAAATGGGTGCCTATGGATTTGCTTCTGTCAATATAAACAAACTGGCAGAGCGATTGCAGGGTCTGGATGTCCGCTTCATCTTCCAGCACAAATCCTTGGAGCATGAAAGGCGTGCCTTCCCATGGGCGATCGAGGTCGCATACATACATACCTAGAGTAAGCTGGCTTACGGCAATTTTCTGGTTTTTAATATCCATGCTAAGCGTTGTACTTGGTTAGTGTCGTGATGTGCATTAAAGCACTTTCAGCCAGAGATGATAGATGATAACCGCCTTCAAGTGAAGAGATGATGCCTTTACATTGATATTTTATTGACCAGTCGCAAATGGTTTCCGTCATCCAGCGATAGTCATCCGTGCTTAGTGCCAGATCAGCAAGCGGATCCTGCTGATGCGCATCAAATCCCGCAGAGATATAGATGAGCTCCGGCTTGAAGGCGTCGATAGCGGGTTTGAACTGTTCTTCAAAGGCTTTTCGCATTACCCCACCGTCACTTTTTGCTGAGAGTGGCACATTAATGATATGGTCGCTTCGAGTATCTGCGCCACGAAACGGGTAAAACGGATGCTGAAAAGAAGAGCATAGCATCACTTGCGGATTGGTTTTGAAGATGTCTTCAGTGCCGTCTCCGTGGTGCACGTCAAAATCAATAATGGCAACACGTTTCAATTTGTACTCTGCGATAGCATGGGCAACACCCACCGCGACGTGGTTGAAAATACAAAATCCGGCACTGTTGGCGCGACCGGCATGGTGTCCAGGCGGTCGCACGCAGCAAAAAGTACGTTTTACCTTGCCCTGCATGACCAGGTCGGTCGCCAGTATAGCTGCGCCGCTGGCGTGCAGGGCAGCGGGCAGGCTCATGGGACCCATTGCGGTATCCGCATCCAGACGCACCAAACCTGCTTGTGGCGCGATTCGGTAGATGTAATCTACATAATCAAAATCGTGTACGCGTTTTAGCTGCGCTTTGCTGGCTTCAGGCGCTTGATAATAATCTAATAATTCATGTACTTCGGATGATGCAACCGCCTGCTGAATAGCGGTAATGCGTGCAGGTGACTCAGGATGTTGCCCATCCATCACATGCAGCAAGGTGTCTGGGTGGGAGATAAATGCGGTACGGTGCATCTCAGCTTCCAATCTCTTGAGTAAGTTGCTGATAAATTTGCAAGCGCTGCATGCCAATTTTACCGGCTTCTGCGGCACCTAGGATGGCACAGTCCGGCTCATGTAAATGGCGGCAATTATTGAAACGGCAATGTCCTAAGAATGGCTTGAACTCTGGAAAGGCCAGTTCCAGCTCGGTTTGTGTCAGATGATGGATGCCAAATTCCTGCAATCCGGGAGAGTCAATCAGGGTGCTGCCCGCATCCAGGTGATACAGATGCGCCGCTGTGGTGGTGTGCTTGCCACTGTCCAGCACTTCGCTGATAGCTTGTGTGCGGGCTTCTGCCTGCGGCACCAGCGCATTGATGATGGTGGATTTTCCCATGCCGGATTGTCCCACCAGCACACTGCTTTGGTTGTGCAGATATGGCAATAGCGGGGTGATGGCCTCAGTTGCAGCCAGTTTGACGACAGGGTAGCCTAGCTGCTTGTAAATCTCCAGTTTGGTTTGTGCATCATCTTCGTCGTTTAGATCGCACTTGTTTAACACAATCACCGGACGGATACCTGAAACTTCTGCTGCAACCAGGCAGCGGTTGAGCAGGGCTTCATAGAAGCTGGGCTGGGTGGCAAGTACGATGATGGCTTGTGTGACATTGGCAGCCAGCATCTTGCTTTTGAATGCGCTGCTGCGGTATAGCAGGCTTTTGCGGGGCAGGTTTTTTTCTACTACGCCTTCATTGGAAGAAGTCTTGCTGACTTGCACAAGGTCACCGCAAGCAAGATCGGTCTTTTTGCCGCGCGTGACACAGCTCAATCGCGTATGGTCAGCCAGTTCGACTTGATAGCGCTTGCCATAAGCGGCGACGACCAAGCCTTGCTGTATCATGTTTATTTGAATTTGTAGTAAGTCTGATTCAGGTAAGCGGCGACGTTCAGTTCATCCTCGTCAAACCATTTCAATCCCAGCATCGTATTGCAATTGCGTACTTGAGAGACCAGGCCCTTGGCCGTTTTTACTTTGTGATCGTCTCGCGTATAAATACCGGAGCCATCTCCACCAAAGCTGCTGGCATGGCAGCTGATGCAGTGCTTTTCGAGCAAAGCCTTGCCGGCTTTAATGTCTGCATTTGCAAATGGCGTTTCGGCATTGGCAAAAGTATAAAAACAAACCCCTAACAATAACAGTAATATTCTCATACAAACCCCTTTTAGGCCGTCAAGTAAGGTGCCAGTTTTGCAATGCGTATGCTGGCGGGCGGATGCGAGTCATAGAACCTGGAGTGAATCGGATCTGGCGTCAGTGTCGAGGCGTTGTCACGGTATAGTTTAACCAGTGCATGCGTCAAGTGTTTAGCGCTTGCATGTTTGGCAGCATAATCGTCGGCCTCAAATTCATTTTTGCGGGAGTAGCTCGCCATGAAAGGGCGCAGCACAAACAGAAAAAGCGGTGAAATCAGCATAAATAACAACAGTGCCATATGGTTACTGCTTTCAGTCACCCCCAAGCCTTGATAAAACCAGTCTTGCTGTGCCAGCCAGCCCAGTAACGCCAAGCCCAGGAAGCTTACGATAAACATTAAAGCGATGCGCTTGATGACATGTTTGTGTTTGAAATGGCCAAGCTCATGCGCCAGTACAGCTTCAATCTCATCGGTATCCAGACGCTCTAGCAATGTGTCAAAGAACACCACGCGTTTACTGTTGCCAAAACCGGTGAAGTAGGCGTTACCATGGCCGGAGCGTGTCGAGCCATCCATCACAAACAATCCTTGGGATTTAAACCCGCATTTTTGCAACAGCGCCTCGATGCGTGTTTTTAGCGTATTGTCTGCCAAGGGCGTAAACTTGTTGAATAAGGGCGCGATAAAGGTCGGGTAAATCGCCAGCACCAGCAAGTTGAAGATGCTCCACACTAACCACAAATAAAACCACCAGTATTCTCCCGCACCTTGCATGAGCCAGAGCGCTGCGAACAGAATAGGCGCGCCCAGCGCAATGCCAACAAGTGTATGCTTGAGTAAATCCACCCAAAACATCTTGCGCGACATTTTGTTGAAGCCGAATTTTTCGTCAATGGTAAAGGTGTGGTAGTAGTCAAAGGGTAAATCTATCATCGCGCTTATCAGAAGGGCGCTGCAAATGACCAGCGCGCCACGGATGATGTCATGGTTAGGTAACACGGCTGCCCAGGATGTATCCAGCCATTGCAGGCCACCTCCTAGTGTAAGAGTCAGCAGCAGCAGGGCTTCCACTCCCATTTCCTTCACTGCCAGGCTGGTTTTTGCGGTGGAATAATCTGCAGCCTTTTGATGGGCATCCAGACTGATTTTTTCAGCAAAGGCCTCCGGGACTTGTTCTCGTTTGGTCTGCACGTGTCTTATCTGGCGGGTTGCCAGCCAGAACCTGGTTAGACTGGTGCTTATCAGTAGTGCGACAAAAATAAATGTAAAGGTGTGTGCCATCTCGGGTCTAAAAAGTTAAACTAATGCTATTGTGAAGCAATTGCACGGCTTTAGTTCACATTACTAAAGCTGCTAGTGTTATTTTAATGGAAATCATGATGGCAGTTAGTAAAAACGACAATAATTTGATTTGGCTGGATATGGAGATGAGTGGGTTGCTGCCAGATAGCGACCGTATTCTGGAGCTGGCTGTAGTAGTCACCGATGCAGAGCTGAATGTGCTAGCAGAATCGCCAGTGCTCGTGGTGCATCAATCCGATGCTGTGCTGGATGGCATGGATGCATGGAACAAGGGAACGCACGGCAGAAGCGGACTGATTGATAAGGTAAAAGCATCTCAATTGGACGAAGCAGCCGCGACGGCGCAAATGCTGGAATTTTTGAAGCAGTATGTGTCCTCTGGCAAATCCCCGATGTGTGGTAACTCTATCTGTCAGGATAGGCGCTTTATGGCGCGTTACATGCCTGAGCTGGAGTCATACTTTCATTATCGCAATCTGGATGTCAGTGTATTCAAGGAGCTGGCACGTCGTTGGAAGCCTGAGATTTACAATGGTTTCAAAAAAGCCAGCAAGCATGAAGCGCTGGCGGACATTTATGAATCCATTGACGAGCTGAAATACTACCGCGAGCACTTTATTGTGAAATAAGACATAACATAACATACGTGCGCGCATTCATTTGGCAAATCGCTGCCTTGGAAGCCGCATTCAGACTGGCTTACAAGGCAGCGTTTATAATAATGAATGAAATTGCGTGTTTTGGTCGCAATTTAAGAAGGGCAATAAAAAAGGGCGTAATGCATTTGCAGTTACGCCCTCAGGGAGGAGAAGTTAGCTTTGGAGAAGCTGATTTTATATAAGCATCAACCGTGCCAACTTTCCGTTTTATTGTTCCAGTATGCTGTTGTATAACGCCAAATAGCTAATTGCGCGAGATTCCCAGCTTAAATCCTGTTTCATCCCGTTAATCTGTATCTTTTTCCATGTGGCAGCTTCTTTCCAAACTGATAATGCGCGTTGGATAGTGACCAAGAGTGACAAGCTGCTGACATTTTCCAGTACAAACCCAGTCGCTTTGTTGTTGTTGATGCTAAGCTCGTTAGTGTCGCACACTGAATCTGCCAGGCCACCGGTGCGAGTAACGATGGGAGGGGTGCCATAGGCCAGACCATACAACTGATTGAGCCCGCAAGGTTCAAAGCGCGACGGCATGATAAACATGTCTGCGCCTGCCATGATGTTGTGCGACAAATGCTCATGATAACCATTGGTGACGCTAACCTGTGTCGGATAGCGTGTCGCCATGTCATTAAATGCCGCTTCCAGCGGTTTTTCTCCGCTGCCCAGGATGGCAAATTGGCAACCGGCCTGGACAAGTTCCGGTATGATCTCAGGCAATAAATCCAGCCCTTTCTGATAGGTAAGTCGACTAACGACGCCCAAAACTGGTGCGGTTGCATCAACATGAAGCCCTAATTGCTGTTGCAGATACGCTTTAATCAGATTTTTTCCTGCTAAGCGAGTCTTGCTATAATGTTTGACGAGATGGGTATCTTTTTCGGGGTTCCATTCGTTTGCATCTATCCCATTGAGTATGCCGATCAAGTCATCTGCTCTTGTCTTGAGTAGCCCTTGCATGCCAAATCCATATGCTTCAGTTTGGATTTCTTTAGCATAAGTCGGGCTGACAGTGCTGAGTTTGTCTGCATAAAACACGCCTGCTTTGAGAAATGAAATCTGACCATAATATTCCAGCCCATTGATCTGAAGGCTGTCTTCAGGCAGGCCAAGGGTGGTTAACCAGCCCGGATGGCAGTTACCTTGGAAGGCGAGATTATGGATACTCAAAATGGATTTGGCAGGAGAGTGGTCTACCAGCTTCATGTAGGCAGGGGTCAGCCCGGTTTGCCAGTCGTTGCAATGCACTAAATCAGGTTTCCAGTCAGGCAATGGGCTGTTGGCGCTGGCAAGAATGCTGGCAACACGTGACAATACACCAAATCTTAGCGGATTATCCAGCCAGTCGTTCCCAGCCCCATCATTATAGGGGCCGCCGTTTCTCTCGAATAAAAAGGCATTCTGAATGGCGATGACTTCCAATTCACTATCGGGCATTTTCCCGATGACTAGATTGCAATGCTGTCCAAGCGCAACAAGCTCTGCAAACGTTTGAACATCTCGTAGCTTGGACAATACGGCGCTATACCCAGGGATGAGCAGGCGGGAAGATCCGCTATGTTGAGGTAACGCCTGAATCGCTTTTGGGAGTGCGCCACTGACATCTGCAAGACCGCCTGTCTTGATTAGCGGAAAAGCTTCGGAAGTAACGAATAGAATATTCAAGATGACGCCCCCTAGTGGATAAAATAGTTATTATTAGATTTTAGAAGCCTCTATTATAGAGGCTTCGCGCCATTTTTGGCAGGGAGTAAGCGCATGTTGATGTTGTTGTTGGCGATACTTATTGATACTGTTGTTATAGGGTAAGACTAAGTTAAATGGTCATTTGCTGAACTGATGTGGAATCAGGCTAAATCCAATCCATAAGGCGACGAGCCCCATAATCAGGCTGAGTGCAACATATGAACCGGATACCAAAAATTCATCGCGCCGAAGTAAATGGAAAGTTTCAAGGCCGAAAGCGGAAAAGGTGGTATACCCTCCACATATCCCTGTAAACAAAAACACTCGGGCTTCAGGAGAAAAATAATCCTCCTTTACCGCGAGCCCGGCGAGAATGCCGATCACAAGGCAGCCAAGTACATTGACAAGAAATGTACCTAAAGGAAATTTCCAATTCACCGTTTGGTGCAAAACCCAACCGCTAAACTTATATCTCGCGACAGAGCCAATGGCCCCACCTAAAGCAACTAGCAATTCCAATCTCATACCTGGCCTCAGATTTTTCAATTGGAAAAGTATAACAGGTCGAAGTATCGATGTCCTCAGCACGCACTCGGATATTTGTTGTTCTAAGTAACTAGTATGGAAACAAAAAAGCCCTCTGAAACTTATAGCTTAGAGGGCCTTAAAGGCGGGTAAAGCTTAACTGGTTTTTTATATAAAACTAATCATTATTTTTGTTGAGTTTCCACCATCACCATAGAGATTTCCTCTGCGGATTGCCCAGATTTTTTCTGCCAGCTTGCTGTTTTGCGAGGGCCGCGTGGCTTAGCTGGTTCTGGCATACTTTCCGGTTTTGGCTCCGCTTTAGTTTCTACCAGTTCCAATCCGCTAGCAGCCAGATCTACAGGTTTCGCAGCTTTGGGTTTGCGGGTGGCTGGTTTAGCTTTCTTCTCGGCTTTGGCTGGAGCTTTTTCTGTTTCGGTTATTGTTACTTCAACCGTGTTTTCAACAATTGATTGTTTGGGCTGGCGTTGCTGTTTGCCTCTGCCGCGGTTTGGGCTGGAGGATGGTTCTTTCTCAGCGCTCTCAACGGTGATTTCATTGGTATCCGATTTCAATATGGGTGTATTTTCAACACTCACTTGTGGAGTAGCTGCAACTTTTTGCTCATTCTGAACAGCCTTGACCGGTTCAGATTGTACAGATTCATTCATCACTGAAGTTTGGTCTTGCAATTGATTTTCGTTTGTACGCTCCGCACGGTCGCCACCACGGCCACGGTTTCTGCCCCCACGGCGGCGGCGTCTGCCACGCTCCTGCATGGCAGCTTCTGTGCTATTGCCTGCCGGCTCGTTTTTAGGTGCAGGTTGAGCTTGAGTTCTGCCTTGGGTTGGTCTTTCGTGTGTCAACTTGTCTTGGGTTTGTTCTTGTTGTTCCGGACGACCTGGCTGGCGATCACGATCTTTGCCGCGGCTGCGGTTTCTATCGCGGCCACGATTGCGTTCACGTTGGCTCTCACGTTGTAATGCCGGTTTCTCATCGGTTCTGACATTCGTTTCAACCGCACCAACTCCCCCCAGCCATTTTTTGATCTTGCTGAAGAAAGAAACTTTTGCAGGTTCTGCGGGTTTTTCTTCCACAATAGGGGCTGCGGTGGCAGGAGTGATGCCTTTCACTACCGCTTCTGGCGCTTTCGTCTTGGCTTCTTGGTTCAAGCCGCGTTCGTAGGCGGTCTCAGGTGGAATTTCAACCAGCTTATAGCTCGCACGGCTCGCATCTTCATTCAAATCGTCCACTTTGATGCGGGTGATTTGATAGTTAGGTGTTTCCAAGTGGATGTTTGGGATCAATACGACTTCGCAACCAGTGCGTTGTTCAATCTTATGGATATCTGCACGTTTTTCGTTCAGCAAGAATGTAGCGGCTTCCACTGGCAATTGCACCTGCACCATACCACTGTTTTCTTTCATCGCCTCTTCTTGGGTGATGCGCAATATATGTAGAGCGGTGGATTCAATGCCACGGATATGACCGGTGCCATTGCAACGCGGGCAGGTTTCGTGGTTAGTTTCGCCTAGGCTCGGGCGCAGGCGCTGGCGCGACAGTTCCAGCAAGCCAAAACGCGAGATTTTGCCAGTTTGGATACGCGCGCGGTCAATGTGCAATGCATCACGCAATGCGTTTTCAACATCACGCTGATTGCGCTGGTTTTCCATATCGATGAAATCAATCACCACAAGACCGCCCAGGTCGCGCAGGCGCAATTGACGCGCGACTTCCTCTGCAGCTTCCAGGTTGGTGTTGAATGCGGTCTGTTCAATGTCCGCACCGCGGATAGAGCGACCGGAGTTGACGTCAATGGATACCAATGCCTCGGTGTGGTCGATCACGACCGCACCGCCAGAAGGCAAGCGTACCTCGCGTGCAAACGCACTTTCGATTTGGTGCTCGATTTGAAAACGCGAGAATAGAGGGATTTCGTCTTGGTAGAGTTTGACGCGTGGTACGTTACCCGGCATGACGTGGTTCATAAACTGCACGGCTTGCTCGTATACGTCAGGTGTATCAATCAGGATTTCACCAATGTCGGCACTGAAATAGTCACGGATAGCTCGGATAACCAGACTGCCTTCCTGATAAATCAAGAAAGCTCCGGATTGGATGTTAGAAGCATCTTCAATCGCAGTCCACAGTTGGGTCAGGTAGTTAAGGTCCCACTGCAGTTCTTCTGTCGTGCGGCCAATCCCTGCTGTACGAGCGATGATGCTCATGCCTTTGGGGATGTTCAACTGCTCCATCACGTCGCGCAGCTCGTTGCGGTCTTCGCCTTCGACGCGGCGGGACACGCCACCTCCACGTGGATTGTTGGGCATCAATACCAGATAACGGCCTGCCAAAGAGATATAAGTGGTAAGTGCGGCGCCTTTGCTGCCGCGCTCGTCCTTGTCCACCTGGACAATGAGTTCCTGGCCTTCTTTGATTTGGTCTTGAATCTTGCCGCGGCCGCCTTCAGATTTGTCCTGAAAGTAACTGCGTGAGATTTCCTTGAAGGGTAAAAAACCGTGCCTGTCTGTGCCGTAATCGACGAATGCAGCTTCCAGGGAAGGTTCAATGCGGGTGATGACACCTTTGTAGATATTGCTTTTACGTTGCTCTTTACCAGCGTGTTCAATATCCAGGTCGATGAGTTTTTGCCCATCTACAATCGCAACGCGCAATTCTTCTTCTTGCGTTGCATTAAATAACATGCGTTTCATTTTTTCTCCCGCGCAATTGGCGGGCAGACGTGCCATGTAAAGTAAAGCACCGAAGGCGTCGCTGGCCGTAGCAAGCGAGATTTAAAAGGGATGTTGGCTTTGTGCCAGCAAAACATCAACGCGCAACGCGTCAGGTTTATTTATAAAGTAACAAAACTAACTGCTAAGCTTTCTCGGGCTTGGCGCGCCAAAAGGCGTTTGTACTTCTTCCCCAAAAAATTTATGCCGATTTTGTTAATTTAGGCATAAACTTCGTTAAAATTCAGTCTTCAGTCAACTTTAGTCGTGCTTAATCTTATAGACTTTGTCTGCCGCAACTAGAGCGCACTATTTGTTCATCGCTACTTTTGATAATGGCGAGCGGTGTTAGCCAAGTATTTTTTGTCACAATTTTAAGTATGTTAGCCGGGCCTTAGCCTACAAAAACCAACAACTTGCACAGTATAGGCGTTATCGCAAATTTAAGCAAAAAACTCTTTAGCATTTTAATTTCACAATACGCATGTCCAATATATCCAATTTTCAAACAAGTGCGGCGGCAGCCAGTTTTTTAGATGTCGACGAGGCGAGTGCCGGGCAGCGTATTGATAATTACCTGTTAAAGATGCTCAAGGGGGTGCCCAAAAGCCATGTTTACCGCATTTTGCGCAGTGGCGAAGTGCGGGTGAATAAAGGGCGCATAGACGCTAGTTACAAGCTCGTGATGGGGGATGTTGTGCGGGTTCCCCCTATCAGGGTGGCGCAAAAAACTGGCGATGTGCCTAAGCAGGTAGAAAAGAAACTGGAGCAATTTGTGATTTTTGAAGATGATGCGCTGCTGGTGATTAACAAGCCAGCAGGACTGGCGGTGCATGGCGGCAGTGGCATTAGTCGCGGCGTTATCGAACAGCTGCGTCTGGAGCGACCAAAGGCAAAATTTTTGGAACTGGTACACCGTTTGGATAGGGAAACATCGGGCGTGCTATTGCTTGCCAAGAAGCGGCAGGCCTTGGTGGCATTACACGAGGCGATTCGCAACAATCAAACCGACAAGCGCTACCAGGTACTTGTGGCGGGTGAATGGAACGAAGCTAAAAAACATGTGGTGTTGGATCTGCAGAAATATGTGCTTCCCAGTGGTGAGCGTCGCGTCAATGTGGTGGGAAAGGACGCTTCCCAGAATGTCCGCGATGAAGCGCAAGTTTCTGAAACGATGTTTTATCTCAAGCAGAAGTTCAAAGGCTATACCTTGCTGGAGGCGCGTCTGGTCACTGGTCGTACGCACCAGTTGCGGGTGCAGTTGGCGCATCTGGGATTCCCAATCGCTGGAGATGACAAATATGGTGATTTTGCTTTGAACAAACAGCTGCAGAAACAAGGCTTGAAGCGCATGTTTTTACATTCGGCTGAAACAAATCTGCGGCATCCTGTGTCAGGGGAGAAATTACATTTGCGGGCTGAACTGCCGCTAGAGCCGGCTAAGTTTTTAAAGACATTGGAACCATTGAAAACCGAGGGAAAATGAAAGATTTTGATTTGATCGTATGGGATTGGGACGGCACGCTTGCGGATTCTACAGGCATGATTGCCCGCGCAGTGGTCAAAGCTGCCGAGCAGGCAGGGCTGCCACCGCTGGATCCCATGAAAGCGACGAGCATCATCGGACTTGGCTTGCGGGAATCTATCTATAGTTTATTTGGAGATTTGCCTGAAGAACAGGCGCAAGCAGTAGCTAAATATTATAATGCCAACTACCACGCAGAGGAGCATGCAATCCCTTTGTTTGAGGGCGCCAAAGAGACCATTGCTGAGCTCAATCGCCGTGGTGCCAAGCTGGCAGTGGCCACTGGTAAAGGGAGGCGTGGCTTGAATTTTGCCTTGCAGCATAGCGGGATGGTTAATTTCTTCCACGCGACGCGCACTGTGGACGAGTGTTTTTCCAAACCCCACCCGCAGATGCTGGAAGAGCTAATGGACATGCTAATGATAGAGCCAGAACGAACGCTAATGATTGGCGATACCAGTTTTGATATGCAAATGGCGCAAAACGCTGGCGTACAAGCGGTGGCGGTGACTTATGGTGCACATACGCATGAGCGATTACTGAGCTATAATCCTGTCCAAGTATTTCACCGATTTAATGAATTAAGGAATTGGCTGCTAGGGTTATGACGGCACACCAACTAAAATTTAACAGTCATGAGTTGCAGGAGAAAGGCCTGGGTTTGCGTTTCAGGCTGCCGCAATTGGGGGAGCATGCGACCGGATTTGCTATCAGGTATGAGGGTAAGGCATATGCCTACGTGAATCAATGTGCGCACTTGCCTGTTGAATTGGATTGGAAAGAAGGCGAATTTTTTACAGTCAGTAAAGATTATTTGATTTGTGCGACGCATGGCGCTCAATATGAGCCTCACACCGGGCATTGCGTATTAGGTCCGTGCCAGGGTAAGCAGTTACAGGCGATTCCTGTAACGGAGATGAATCAGCAGATTACTATACATTTAGAAGGGCTTCACCGCCATGACGGAAGAAAATAAACAAGATAATAGCTGGGCACAAGACGCATTGGAGCGCCTGGCAAGTGCTGGCTTGAAAGAACAGAAGGCCGCGCGTCGTTGGAATATATTTTTTAAAGTGCTGCTATTCATTTATTTGTTTATTCTTTTGTTTTTGATGTTGGGTTGGTTGGGGGATGGCAAAACCAAGGCTGGAAAGCATACTGCTTTAATTGACATTAACGGAGTGATAGAGCCGGGGGGGGAGGTCAATGCGGATGCAGTGATGGGCGGCTTGCGTGACGCATATGATGATAAAGGCACACAAGGGGTTATTTTACGTATTAACAGCCCAGGCGGTAGTCCTGTGCAGGCTGGGATTATTAATGATGAAATCCGGCGTCAGAAAAAATTGCACCCTAAAATTCCTGTGTATGCAGTGGTAGAGGATATCTGTGCGTCCGGTGGGTATTACATTGCTGTGGCGGCCGATAAGATCTATGTGGACAAGGCTAGTATCATCGGCTCAATTGGTGTGTTGATGGATGGGTATGGATTCACTGAAGTCATGAAGAAGGTGGGCGTAGAGCGCCGTTTGATGACTGCAGGTGAAAACAAGGCCATGCTAGATCCTTTTTCTCCGGTAAACCCCAAGCATCAGGCGTATGCTCAGGCGATGCTTAATGAGGTGCATGAGCAGTTCAAGAATGTGGTGCGTCAGGGTCGCGGCAAACGTCTCAAAGAAACGCCTGAAGTGTTTAGCGGCTTGTTCTGGAGTGGTGAGGAAGGAATTAAGCTTGGGTTGGCAGATGCGCTGGGTAGTGCGGATTACGTGGCACGGGAAGTGATTAAACAAGAAGAGATTGTGGATTTCACATATCAGGAGTCTTTTGCCGACCGTTTTGCCAAGCGCCTAGGAGCCAGTATGGGTCAGTCTCTGGGGCTGGAGTCTATGAAAAAAGGCCTGCAGTTACGCTAGGCCTTACTGAAAAGCGCAAGGGTTTATAAAAAGCTACCTAAGTTTCTTCGCGTGGTTGATGAGCCCATTGGTGGAGCTGTCAAACCCAGTGACATGACCGTTTTCCTGTAATTGTGGCAGAATCTGCTGAGCAATCTGCTTACCGTATTCCACGCCCCATTGGTCGTAACTGTTGATATCCCAGATAATCCCCTGCACGAAGATTTTATGCTCGTAAAGAGCGATGAGCTTGCCTAAGGTATTAGGTGTCAGTTTGTCGAACAGGATGGAAGTGGTAGGGCGATTACCCTCGAATATTTTATGGGGCAGCAATTTTTCCAGTGCCTCGCCGGACAAGCCTTGTTTTTCCAGTTCTACACGTGCCTCTTCTCTGGTTTTCCCCAATAACATCGCTTGTGTTTGAGCAAGGAAATTGGCAAACAGAATATGGTGATGTTCGTCGCCATGGCTGCCAACTTGGTAATGCGAGTGTACAGGCATTAGGAAATCGGCTGGCACCATTTGCGTGCCTTGATGAATGAGTTGATAAAACGCATGTTGACCATTAGTGCCGGCTTCACCCCAAACTACAGGCCCGGTTTTGTGCTTGACGCGTGAGCCATCCCTGCAGATAAACTTGCCATTGCTTTCCATATCGGCTTGTTGCAGGTAAGCTGGAAAGCGCGCCATTCCTTGGTCATAGGGCAGGATAGCGTGGGTGTCCACATGGAAGAAATTGTTATACCAGACCCCGATCATGGCCATGATAACAGGCATGTTTTGCTCTAGCGGGGCGGTTCTGAAATGGTTGTCCATTTCAAACCCACCTGTGAGCAGGGCCTCAAAATTATCCATGCCAACGCTGATAGCAATGCTAAGACCGATGGCTGACCACAGTGAGTAGCGACCTCCTACCCAATCCCAGAAAGCAAACATGTTGGCGGTGTCAATACCAAAGCCTGCAACGGCTTTTGTATTGGTGGAGAGGGCTACAAAGTGTTTAGCCACGTGTTTTTCATCTTTTGCGGCTTGCATGAACCAGTCGCGTGCAGAATGGGCGTTGGTCATGGTTTCTTGCGTAGTGAAAGTTTTGGAGGCTACGATAAACAGCGTGGTTTCCGGATTACATTTTCTCAGGGCACGCATCAAGTGCGCACCGTCTATGTTGGAGACAAAGTGTACTTGGATTTCCGCATGCGCATAAGGTGTCAGCGCATCGCATACCATTACAGGGCCTAGATCGGAGCCACCGATACCGATATTAATTACATCGGTAATACGTTTTCCCGTGTAGCCGGTCCAACTGCCATTACGTACCTTGTCACTGAATGCACGCATCTGGGCCAGCACAGCATTCACATCCGGCATCACGTCTTTGCCATCGACGTAAATCGGTGTGTTGGCACGATTGCGCAGAGCGGTATGGAGTACTGCACGATTCTCTGTGATATTGATTTTTTCGCCGGCAAACATACGGTCTCGCCATTGTTCAATTTTCGCTTCACGTGCCATCTGGAATAACAGGGGCAAAGTTTCGTCATTAATACGATGTTTTGAATAGTCCAGCAGGATATCTGCAAATTTCAAGCTGAATTTTTCAAAGCGTTTTGGATCGTTTGCAAACAAATCACGCATGTGTGTATTGGCGATGATTTGCTCATGTTTGCACAGTTTTTCCCAAGTAGGGTATTGAGTTAGATATGCCATTTTATATTTTAAAACAATTAACTAGAATATAATTTTAATGTTAAATGCTAAGAATAATTCCCGCCAAAGGTGGAATAGTCATTTGTAACGAGTGGGGTTGATTCATCCATGCAACATCTTCGCTGTTGAGTCCGCTACCATTTCCCTGGTTGCTGCCGCCATAGCAAGCTGCATCGCTGTTGAATAGCTCACGATAGAAACCACCTTTTGGAACCCCGACACGATAACCTGTGCGTAATACTGGTGTAAAGTTGAGTACAACAACCAAGAAACTGCCGTTGCGGGCGCGTCGGATATAGCTGACGATGGATTGTTCGAAATCGTGACAATCAATCCATTGAAAGCCACTGGATTCAAAATCCAGATCATACAGCGCGGGAGATGACAGATAGATCTTGTTTAAGTCTTGATTGGCACGTTGAACGCCCTGGTGCCATTCGCTTTCTAGCAGATGCCAGTCCAGACTCTGGTTGACGTTCCATTCGCGACCCTGACCAAATTCGTTACCCATGAAATTGAGTTTCTTTCCAGGGTGTGTCATCTGGAATGTAAGCAGCAATCGCAAATTGGCGAATTTTTGCCAAGCATCTCCTGGCATCTTGTCGAGTAAGGATTTTTTGCCGTGTACAACTTCATCATGCGAGAAGGGCAATACAAAATTCTCACTATAGGCATACAGCTGTCCAAAGGTGAGCTTGTCGTGGTGATAGCGCCGGTGCACTGGGTCATTTTGCATATAGCTTAATGTATCATTCATCCAGCCCATGTTCCATTTCATGCTAAATCCCAGTCCACCCAGATATACCGGACGCGAAACAGCAGGCCAGGCAGTGGATTCTTCTGCGATTGTCAAAGCGCCAGGGAAGTCCTGATGTACCAATGTATTCAGCTGTTTGATGAAGTCAATCACTTCAAGGTTTTCTCTACCGCCGTATTTATTGGGGATCCATTCACCTTCTTTGCGCGAGTAGTCCAAATAGAGCATAGAGGCTACAGCATCCACTCGCAAACCATCAATATGGAATTCTTTTAACCAAAAGTAGGCATTGGAAACCAAGAAGTTACGCACTTCGTTCCGGCCATAGTTAAAAATGTATGTACCCCAGTCCTGATGTTCTCCCAATCGCGGGTCTTCATGTTCATATAAAGCGGTACCGTCAAAACGCGCCAGCGCCCAGTCGTCTTTAGGGAAGTGTCCAGGCACCCAATCTAGAATCACACCAATATTCGCCTGATGGCATGTGTCAATAAAGTGGCGTAAATCATCAGGTGAGCCAAAACGGTTGGTAGCTGCGAAATAGCCAGTGGTCTGGTAGCCCCAGGATTCGTTTAGCGGATGTTCCGTAATGGGTAACAACTCAACATGGGTATATCCCATATCGACCAGATAAGGAACAAGCTGGCTCGCAAGCTCTCGATAACTGAGGAATTCGCCTTGGGCGTCCCGTTTCCACGAGCCTAGGTGCACTTCGTAGCAGCTGAACGGCGAGTGCAGCCAGTCGTGGCTGGCGCGCTGGCTCAACCACTGTGCGTCTTCCCATTTGTGCTGACCTGCTGCAATTACCTTGGCTGCATTGCCAGGCCTTAGCTCGTAGGCTTGCGCATAGGGGTCAGTCTTTATCATGATGGCGCCGGTGTGGCGATTGCGAATCTCGAATTTATACAGCTCACCTTCGCCTAGATCGGGGATAAACAACTCCCAGATGCCAGAGGAGCCGCGGATGCGCATCGGATTGATACGGCCATCCCATTGATTGAAATTGCCTACTACACTTACACGTTCGGCATTGGGTGCCCAGACGGTGAATCGTGTGCCTTGGACGCCTTGATGCTTCATGATACGAGCACCGAAACTGGTGTAGGCCTGATTGAGCTGACCTTCTCCAAACAGGTGTAAATCTACTTCGGACAGTACAGGAAGGAAGCTGTAAGTGTCATAGGTTTCGACGGTATGCTGGCCAAACTCCACCTTGATTTGGCAGGGTGCGTCTGGGGCATCCGTGCCATGCCATTCATACATGCCGTGATGATGTGTGCGCTCAAGTTCTATCCACTTCGATCCTATATTCAGGCTTACCTTGCTGGCGCCAGGTAAAAAAGTACGAAAAACATATTTTTTACCCTCTTGATGTAAACCAAGAAACGCAAAGGGATCATGATGTTTTGCATCAAGAATCAATTGAAGTGCATGTGCGGATGATGTTTTCACGATGGTAGCATTCAAAAAGTGGTTGTACGTACTGGATTATACCCTGTATCCAGCCTATAATGGTACCCGTTCAGGCACATATTTGCCCGTATGATGCCTGATGATGGTGTGATTATAAATACTTAATTATTTTCGAGGAGGGCATATCGTGCCGCAAGATGTCAATTCATCCAGATTTATAAGTGCAATCACCAAAAATACTGTAGCCCTGATTTTGGCGGGTGGACGTGGCAGCAGGCTAAAGAACCTGACTGACCAGCGCGCTAAACCTGCTGTGCCTTTTGGGGGCAAGTTTCGTATTATTGATTTCCCGTTATCCAATTGCATTAACTCAGGCATTCGTCGCGTGGGTGTGGTCACACAATACAAATCCCATAGTTTGATTCGACACATCCAGCGTGGCTGGAGTTTTCTAAAAGGCGAGTTCAATGAATATGTCGAGCTGTTGCCGGCATCGCAGCAAAACGATAATGAGGAGTGGTACAAGGGTACGGCGGATGCAGTATTTCAAAACCTGAATATTTTGAAAGAAACCAACGCAGAATATGTGGTGATTCTCGCAGGGGACCATATCTACAAAATGGATTATGGCCAAATGCTGGCGACGCACGTGAGAAAGAATGCAGATATGACGGTGGGTTGTCTGAATGTGCCATTGGAGGATGCCAAAGGGTTTGGTGTAATGGCGGTGGACGACGACGATCGCATAATTGAATTTGCAGAAAAACCGGCTAACCCTAAGCACATGCCAGGCGACACTACGCAAGCGCTGGCAAGTATGGGGATTTATGTATTTAATGCAGAGTTCTTATATGAACAATTGACACGAGATGCAGCTGACCCGAATTCATCCAACGACTTTGGAGGTGACATCATTCCTTACCTGATTTCACGCGCCAGAGTTTATGCACACAGGTTTTCCGATAGTTGTGTGGGAGCCAAAAACGGCTTTTACTATTGGCGCGATGTCGGGACAATCGATGCCTATTGGGAAGCCAATATGGAGCTAACCCGCGTAACGCCAGAGCTCAATATGTATGACAATCAGTGGCCAATCTGGACATATCAGGAACAACTTCCACCCGCCAAGTTTGTGTTCCAGGATGAAGGAAGAACCGGTAAGGCAACTGACTCCATCGTGTCAGGCGGTTGCATCATCAGTGGTGCGTGCGTCACCAGTTCCGTGCTGTTCTCGGGTGTGCACATCCATAGTTATTCTGAGGTTGATGGAGCGGTCCTATTGCCGAATGTAGTGGTTGGACGTCAATGCAAGCTCAGAAATGTGGTAGTGGATAAAGGCGTGAGGATTCCAGAAAATATGCAAATCGGATTTGACGCGGAAGCTGATGGCAAACGGTTTTATGTGTCGGAAAAGGGTACCGTGCTTGTCACCGCAGAAATGCTCGAGAATCTTTAAATTATAAGAATTACAAATAAAAACAAGGGGTTACCTAAACACTTATGCAGCAACCAAAATTACTTATTGCGCTGTATTGGCATATGCATCAACCGGATTATCGGGATTCCATCACGGGAGAATACGTACTGCCATGGACTTATCTGCATGCCATTAAAGATTATAGCGATATGGCATATCACCTGGAAGCCAATCCAAAAGCGCGGGTTAGTTTTAACTACGTACCTGTGCTATTGGATCAGCTGGAAGATTATGTCGCGCAATTTGCTAACGGTAAAATTAAAGATCGCTTGCTGGCGATGCTTGCGGAGGAAAGCCTAGAGTGCGCGACTAAAGAGCAGTGCCAGATGATTATCGAAAGTTGCTTCAAAAGTCATCACGAGAAAATGCTGGCGCCGTTTGCAGAGTATCAACGGTTATATAACCTGTACTTGACCGCAAGCCAATCCAGCAGCAATCTCAATCTGGAATATTTTTCCGCACAATACAAAGCGGATCTGCTGGTGTGGTATCACCTTGCCTGGATGGGGGAGGGTATCAAGCGGACCAATAAACTGGTGCAATTTCTGATGAACAAGGGCAGTCATTTTACCCTACAGAACCGCCGTGATTTGTTTAACCTGATCGGCGAAATCATGGAAGGTCTCATTCCTCGCTACAAAGCTTTACAGCAAAAAGGGCAGATAGAAATCACCGCAACGCCACATTACCATCCAATTCTGCCATTACTGATAGATTTTCAGACTACGCGCGATGCCATGCCCAATGCCAAGTTACCGAAAGCCATCCAGTATCCAGGCGGTAAGACACGTGCTCGCGATCACTTGAGCGATGCCAAGACTTCACATAAAAGACGTTTTGGGACTTTGCCTTTGGGCATGTGGCCATCGGAGGGTGCGGTGTCCAAAGAGAGTCTTTTGCTGATGGCGGAGGAAGGCGTGCAATGGGCAGCCTCGGGGGAAGGGGTGCTTGCCAATAGCTTGCGAAAATCCAACCCGGGGCGCGCATTAGTATCCCGGCATGATTATCTCTACAATCCGCATAGTGTAAGTGATGGAAAGAATGAGATTTTGTGCTTTTTCCGTGACGACAGACTATCGGACAAGATCGGGTTTGAATACTCCAAACTGCACAGCACGGAAGCGGTCAGTGATTTTGTACAAAATCTCGAACATATCTATCACACCTATCAACGCGACGAGAATCCAGTCGTCAGCGTGATATTGGATGGGGAAAACGCTTGGGAATATTATCCTTACAACGGGTATTATTTTTTAACCGAGCTTTACCAGGCGCTTGCGAATCACCCGTTTATCGAGATGGTGACGCCATCTGAGGTGGTAAAGGCAGTCAAGACGCCTGCAAAAAGCCCTTACAAGGTCCTGAGTCAGCCATTATCTGAGGTTTCTGCAGGCAGCTGGGTCTATGGCAGTTTTAGCACCTGGATTGGCAGTGCAGATAAAAATCTGGGCTGGGATTTGTTATGTGATGCCAAGGCTGCCTATGACAAGGTGATGAAAACAGGTGCACTAACAGCAGAAGAGAAAAAGCTATGTGAATTGCAGCTTTCGGTATGCGAAGGATCGGACTGGTTCTGGTGGTTTGGTGACTATAACAACGCCATGAGTGTCAGCAGCTTTGATCAGCTTTACAGGCACAATTTGACCAATCTTTACCAGTTGCTGAATCTACCTGTACCCAAGGCGCTCAACTCACCAATCAGCCTGGGGAGTTCTGCTGCGAATGATGAAAATAGCGGTACCATGCGACGGGGTCAAGAGCACTAGTGCGCTGAATTGGTTTTATGAAAACAAAACAACAACGTCAAACAGGCGTGTTATTGCATATCAGTTCACTACCGCTGGGAGTGCTAGGTCAGAACGCTTATCAGTTTGTGGATTTTCTGACAGAAATCGGTGCCACGATTTGGCAAACCTTGCCACTTAACATGCCGCATGGCGATGGCTCGCCATATCAGTGTTTAAGCGCCCACGCAGGCAACCCTACATTCATCAGTATCCAAAAGCTCGCCGAAAAAGGCTGGGTTTCACCCGAAGATCTTGTCGGCTATTTCTCCAATTTCTCACCTGCGCATAAGCAAAAGTTGCTGACCAAAGCGTATGGCACATTTATTGAAAGCGCAGATAAAACCCAACGGTTGGCGTTTACCCGCTTTTGCCGCAAACATGCCGCTTGGTTGAATGATTTTGCATTGTTTTTGGTGTTGCGTAATGTGTTTGGGCAAAAAGGCTGGGATCAATGGCCGGTTGGCTATAAAAATCGCGATCACAAATTGCTCGATCAAGCCAGCAAACTGCATGCAGCCGAAATCGGGCTCATCAAATTTATCCAGTTCATCTTTTTTGAGCAATGGTTTGAATTAAAGCAGTATGCCAATCGGCACGGCATACAGATATTTGGTGACGTGCCTATTTTTGTGGCATATGACAGTGCCGATGTGTGGGCGGATCCTCAGTTATTTAAATTGGATAAGCGCTGCAATATGACTGTGGTGGCAGGTGTGCCGCCAGACTATTTTTCCGCAACAGGCCAACGCTGGGGAAACCCGCACTACAACTGGCGTGCGATGAAGCGGGACGGCTTCAAATGGTGGCTGGCACGTATGGCTACACAAAATCAATTGTTCGATATGGTGCGTATAGACCATTTCCGCGGCCTGCAGGCTGCCTGGGAGATTCCCGCCAAGGAAGATACCGCAATTAATGGTAAATGGGCGCGGGCGCCTGGGAATGCCTTGCTGGAGGCGATCCTGAAGCGTTTCCCTAAAATGTGCCTGATAGCAGAAGACTTAGGTGTGATTACACCAGAAGTGAATGCACTGCGCGAGAAATATCATTTACCTGGCATGAAGATTCTGCAGTTCGCATTTGGCGGCGGGGATGATAATGCTTATTTACCTCACCACATTGAGGCGAATAGTGTGGTATATACCGGCACGCATGACAACGACACCACGCTGGGCTGGTATCAGCATGCAGAAGAGCATGTCAAACAGCATTTCCATGCGTATATCAGCAACGATACGCCGGAGATGCCGGACGCCATGATCGAGATGGCGCTGCAAAGCAACGCGAACTTTGCGATCATTCCTATGCAGGATATTTTGTCACTGGATGGTGCAAATCGTATGAACACCCCGGGTACGGTTTCCAACAATTGGGTCTGGCGATTCAATTGGGCGCAACTGAGCGACGAGCGCAAGGAATGGTTCAAGCAGGTGGTAGCACACAGCGGCCGCGCATAATGAAGACTATCGGCATCGACATCGGCGGCACTAACCTACGCCTGGGTGTGTTTGATGGGATGAAACTGGTGCATGAGCAACGTTTTCACGCCGATTTCTCAGGTATATGTCACCAAAATCCTCCGGAAACCGCCTGGCATCTGATTCTCAAGACGATTGCCGATGCGATTCATACCGTACTCAACCAGTTTCCAGATGTTCAGACGACAGGCATCGGCTTCCCCGGTTTTATTGATCCACAAACACAAACCATTGCCCAGTCGCCCAATTTCCCAGGTTTGCGCAATGTAAACCTAGCGCGTGACTTGGGGCAGATGCTGCAACGCAAGGTGATTGTCGAGAACGATGCCAATGCGGCCGCGTTTGGCGAATATTGCCTGCTGGATAAACCGGAAGCCGGGCTCATCTATTTCGGACTTGGTACTGGTGTGGGTGGTGGTCTTGTTTGGGGTGGTAAGCCGTTCGTCGGCCAGCATGGGTGTGCGATGGAAGTAGGACATCTTCTGATACATCCGGCCGGAAGGCAATGTGGATGCGGCAATCAGGGCTGCCTGGAGCAATACGCATCGGCCAGTGGAGTTACGGAGACTTATTTTCAGCAAACCGGACAAAAGCGCACTGCGCATCAAATTGCCGATTTGGCGCTTGACGGTGACCAGAATGCCATTGGGGCGTATCATATAGCGGCAGAAGCGCTTGCAACCGGTTTGGCGCATGTGCTGAAAGTGGTGGATATACCTAACGTGGTCATCGGCGGCGGCATGGCGCAGGCGTGGCATCTAATGCAGCAAGCATTCCTGACCAAGCTGGAGACGGACTTGATCCCGGTCTTGCGTGGCAAAGTGAATGTCACAATCTCACAATGTGGCGATCAGGCTGGCATGCTGGGTGCTGCTTTACTGGCTTTGGCCTGATGCTGCTCAATCGCCCACGCAACGTGTTCTCTGACAAGCTCATTCGCATCGTTTCTCCGGCTTTCCAAAGCATCTAATATAGCAAAGCGAGTAGGCGCATTACCTAGCCCTATGGCGATGTTGCGTAGCCATTGTACGTAGCCGATGCGATATATCGCACTGCCCGCCATTTTTAGTTTGAATTCTTCTTCGCTCCACTTAAAGCATTCCACCAGGCTGATGTCGTCCAGACCGTGCCGTACGTGAAAGTCAGATGTTTGTGTGACTTGCGCGAATTTGTTCCATGGGCAAGCCAGCTGGCAGTCGTCGCAACCATAGACACGATTCCCAATCAATGGGCGGAACTCGATTGGAATTGCGCCCTTCAGCTCGATAGTGAGATAAGAGATGCAGCGTCGCGCATCTACCTCGTAAGGCGCCACGATGGCCTGTGTAGGGCAGATGTCCATGCATGCAGAACAAGTGCCACAGTGGTTGTTCGCTGATGTGTCTGCAGGTAGCGGCAGATTGGTGTAGATTTCCCCCAGAAAGAACCAGGAGCCATGATCTTTGTTCAATAGTAATGTATGCTTGCCGCGCCAGCCCATGCCTGATTTTTCTGCTAGCGCGACTTCCATGACAGGTGCACTGTCAGTAAACACCCGGTATTCAAACCCGGCTGCTTGCGTGCTTATTTTGTCACAAAGCGCTTGCAATTTGGCGCGCAGCACTTTGTGGTAGTCGCGCCCCAGTGCGTAGCGTGAAATGAATGCTTTTGCGCCATCTTGCATCACACCCCAGCTATCGCGCGCATTTGGGGGGAGGTAGTCCAGCCGGGCAGTAATCACACGCATGGTTCCCGGCACCAATTCTGCAGGCCGGGTGCGCTTGCTGCCATGTTTTGCCATATAATCCATGTCACCATGAAAACCCTTCTTCAACCAATTCTGATGTTCGATTTCTGTTTGCTGCAAATTCGTGTCGGCAATACCGATTTCAGCAAAACCGAGTTCGGTCCCCCATTGTTTGATGTCGGCGGCCAGCAGCACATAGTCGTTGGTAGATAAAGTCATGTGGTGTAATTTAACACAGGAATTGGCAGATGAAGCAGCGACGCTGGAAGCGGGACGGCAGTTTTCTACCAACTTGCGGCCTGGCCAGGTGGTTTTTTTGCATGGTGACTTGGGCGCAGGTAAAACGACACTTGTGCGTGGAATGCTGCAGGGATTGGGTTATCAGGCTAAAGTGAAAAGCCCAACCTACACCTTGGTAGAACCTTATGTGTTTTCTAAATATAATCTGTATCATTTTGATTTATATAGATTTACAGATGAGGATGAGTGGGAGGCTGCCGGCTTCAGGGATTATTTCAACGCGCACAGTGTATGCTTGATAGAATGGCCTGAAAAGGCGCCTAATGTGTTACCTAAACCGGATTTTGAGATTAAAATAGACATGATGACAAACGGGTCAGGTCGTAAACTACATATTGCGGCACTGACTACAGCAAAATCTTGCTCAAATACAATGATGAATCAAACGTGAGCACATGTTCAATCGGTATACAAATTATTTAAAGTTGTTTTTAGGCGCTTGCCTTCTGGTAATGTCGTGTACGGCTTGGGCGACGAATCAGGTGACTGCTGCACGTGTGTGGCCGGCACAGGATTACACCCGTATCGCTCTGGAAGCCACGGAGCCTATTCGCTATCAGATGCTGGTACTCAAGAACCCCGATCGTCTGGTATTGGACATCGAGGATGTAGAATTGAATTCGATGGTGAAATCACTTTCGGATAAGATTTTATCCAGTGACCCTTATATACAGCAAGTGCGTGTTGCAAAATACAAGGCAAACGTGGTGCGGATGGTGGTGGATTTGAAATCTGAAGTGAAATCTAACGTGTTCGTGCTACCGCCCGCTGGCGATTATAAATATCGGCTGGTGCTGGATATCTATCCGCTACAGGACTCGTTGATGGCGATGCTGGACAAGCATGTCGAGGGAGAGGGGAAAGAGGCTGTTGAGCCGCAGCCTAAGCCTGTGATAGAGCCATTGCCGCCTAATGCAGGGGAAATGGAGCCCGCGGTGGAACCGGAAGATGCTAAAGCACAAAAGCCGGCGAAATCTGGGATGCCAGAAGCCAACACAGGCACAAAACCTGAGCTAAAACCTGATACTAAGCCTGTTATAAGCGAGCAAAAGCCGGTGACAGATGAAGAGATCACCAACAAAGAAGGGCGCTTTATTACTATTGCGGTAGATGCGGGCCACGGCGGAGAAGACCCGGGCGCGCGAGGCGCAAATGGCAGCCATGAAAAAGATATTACATTGATGATTGCCAAAAGATTAAAGAAAAAGCTGGACGCTGAAACGCAATACCGCGCGATACTCACGCGCGATGGTGATTACTTTATTCCTTTACATGGCCGTGTAGTCAAGGCACGCAAGCTTAAAGCCGATTTGTTTGTGTCCATACACGCAGATGCTTTTACCAACACTTCGGCGCGGGGTTCATCTGTGTTTGCGCTTTCTGAGCGTGGGGCCACCAGTGCCAGTGCACGGTATCTGGCCAAAAAAGAGAACGAATCTGACCTGATTGGCGGTGTAAGCCTGGATGATAAAGATCCGGTGTTAGCGAAGACACTGCTAGATTTATCCCAGACAGCAACAATCAATGATAGTCTGAAACTTGGCAAAGCAGTGTTGGGTCATATTGGTGGAGTTAATAAACTGCATAAGAATCGTGTCGAGCAAGCGGGATTTGCTGTGCTCAAATCGCCGGACATCCCATCCATACTGGTGGAGACGGCTTTTATCAGCAACCCTGAAGAAGAGCGTAACTTGAACGATGATGCCTATCAGGAAAAACTGGTTGATGCGATTGTTTCTGGGATCAAAAAATATTTTGCCGGCAACCCCGCACTGGTTGCCAGGCCTTAGCTGACGAGATGATGGAAGCCACACACAACACAATTCAGGAAAGAGTGCGTGCCGAACTGGTAGGCACCTATTTGACGCAATCTCGCGTCGGGGTTTATTGTGCCGCCGCTCTGGTACCTTATCTTGGTTTGAGCTTCTACGGTCACGTTGGTTTGCATCGCATCATTGTCTGGATGGTGATGGTGCTGCTGGTCGATGCATATATCGTCTATACGTCCTACCAGTTCAAGCTGGGGATGGAGCCCAAACAGGTGGATTTTTTCAAGAACCGGCAACAGCTTTTACATATGCTGGTGGGTATAGCCTGGGGCTTGGCATTTACCATGTTGCTGGATGCAAAAATTCCGACAGTAGATGACTATCGCGTAGCCGTGTGCATCTCGATTGTGATGGCGTTTTCGGCTTCGACAATGTCTGCATCGCTCAATGGTCTATTGTGTTTTATCGTGCCGGTCAGCATCCTGACGCTGGCTTACTTTATCGCCAATTTCGATAGATACGCTTGGTGGGTATTCGGTTTAATAGGGCTGGTGGTCTCTTGCGCTTATTTTGCCTGGATGACACATCGCTATATTGTCGGGCAGATTGAAAATCGTTACTTGAATATTGATTACACCAAAGACCTTGAGCAGCTAAATAAAAAAATTGAAGAAACCAATTTCAATCTATTGGTCAGAAATCAGGAGTTGCTGGACTTGCAGGCCAGGCTGGAAGAGCTCGCAACGCATGATGAGTTAACGGGGCTTTATAGTCGCCGTTACATCATTCAACGGTTGCGTGGCACGTTGCCGCAGGCCAAGCGGCACCATCTGAGTTGCTGTTTGGCCATGATGGATGTGGATTTTTTCAAGAAAGTGAATGATACCTACGGACATGCGGCTGGCGATGATGTGTTGCGTACCGTGGGTTTTTTGATCACCAATGAACTCCGTCAGGGCGATATCGTGGCACGTTACGGTGGTGAAGAATTCCTGATATTGTTGCCCATGACAGACATTCACGCCGCTCAATATTTGGTGGAACGTCTGCGGCAGCTGATCGAAGACCAGAAATTCATGTTCGAAGGTAAGGTCGTTTCAGTGACCGCCTCTTTTGGAATCACCGCAATGGCGCCGCATGATAATGCCGAGCAGATGATAGAGCGCGCCGACAAAGCACTGTTTCAGGCTAAAAACGCAGGCCGCAACCGTTCGGAAACCTTGTTGCAGGCTTGATGCGTATTCAGCTATTACCAGATCAGCTCATTAATCAGATCGCCGCAGGCGAAGTCGTAGAACGCCCGGCATCCGCATTGAAAGAATTGCTGGAAAATAGCCTGGATGCGGCTTCCAGCAACATCCAGATTCAGCTTCAACAGGGCGGCATCAAGCAGATTCGAGTAGCTGATGATGGCGGAGGTGTTGCCAAAGACGAGTTGAATCTGGCATTGGCGCGCCACGCCACCAGCAAAATCGCTTCACTCGAGGATTTGGAACATGTCGCCAGTCTGGGTTTTCGGGGCGAGGCGCTGGCGAGCATTGCCTCGGTTTCGCGTACCGTGTTGACAAGCAAGCCTCCTGACGCCCTACACGCATGGCGTATTGCTTCCGAAGGCAACCAGCTCGCGCCACTCGAACCTGCGGCGCTGGATGCCGGCACGGTAGTGGAAGTACATGATTTGTATTTTAATACACCAGCCCGGCGCAAGTTTTTAAAGAGCGAAGCGACCGAATTTGCCCATTGCGAAGAGGCTTTTACCCGCATCGCGTTGTCGCGACCGGATGTCACGTTTACCTTGCTGCACAACAGCAAAGCACAGCATCGGTTGGGCGCTGGTGCTGCGGATAAACGCTTCTCGGACTTGCTTGGCGTTGAATTCCATGCGGAAAGCATCGCACTGGACGAAACTGCAGGCGGCTTGCGACTGTGGGGCAGGGCGGCCAAGCCTACCTACAACCGCAGCGCGCGCGATACGCAGTATGTGTATGTCAACGGCCGGTTTGTGCGTGACAAGCTGATTGCGCATGCGATTCGCCAGGCATATCAGGATGTGCTGCACCACGAGCGTCATCCGGCATTCGTGCTGTTTTTTGAGTGCGACCCAAGCCTGGTCGATGTGAACGTGCATCCGAGCAAGACCGAAGTGCGATTCCGGGATGGTCAGGCCGTGCATCGCTTTATTTTTCATGCCTTGCATAAGGCGCTGAGTGCGCCCACCGGGCGATCGAGTGTGCAAGTGGCTGATCGGGAGTTTCTGCCACAACCTCGAGATCATTCACAAGGCTATCTGCAAACACAGGTACAAATGCCGTTCCAGGTACGTCAAAATGCCTCGTTTTATGAGGCGATGTTTGCAGGCATCAAAACACCTGCCCTGGAAGCCAATATCCATGCGCCTTCCAGCGATGCCGATATGCCCTCGGGTGAAAATGTGGCAGAAAACACGCACCCATTGGGTTATGCAGTGGCGCAAATCCACGGCGTTTACGTGTTGGCGCAAAATGCGCAGGGTTTGGTGGTGGTGGATATGCATGCTGCACATGAGCGCATCATGTATGAGCGCCTGAAAGCCGCACTGGATGCGGCCGCCATTCCTATGCAGCCACTGTTATTACCGGTGAGTTTTCAGGCGGACAAGCTGGAAATCGCGACGGTCAGCGAATCCAAGGATACGGTATTGAGTCAGTTGGGCTTTGAGTTTGCTGTGCTGTCGCCTACGACTTTGGCGGTGCGCGCCATACCCGTAATGCTGCAAAACGCAGATGCAGTCGAGCTGGCCAGGGCCGTACTGCGCGATGTGCGCGAATTTGGTGGCAGCCGCGTGCTGACCGAGCGCCGTAACGAAATGCTCGGCACCATGGCCTGCCATGCCGCCGTGCGCGCCAACCGCCAGCTGACCATTCCCGAAATGAACGCATTGCTGCGTGATATGGAAGCTACCGAACGTTCAGGACAGTGTAATCACGGTCGCCCAACCTGGTTTCAGGTCACTTTGTCAGAATTAGACAAAATGTTCATGCGCGGTAAATGACTCCGAAAGCTATTTTTCTCATGGGCCCCACCGCCAGTGGTAAAACCGCCGTGGCTGTGTATTTACATTCCAAATTACCTGTTGAAATCATCAGCGTGGATTCTGCGCTGGTGTTCAAAGACATGAATATCGGCACGGCCAAGCCGGACGCCGCAACGCTGGCTGGAGCGCCGCATCATTTGATTGATGTGACAACACCGCTAGCCCCATACTCTGCTGCGCAGTTTCGTACAGATGCACTGCGTTTGATGGCGGAAATTACAGCACGTGGCAAAATTCCATTGTTAGTGGGCGGTACGATGTTGTATTTCAAGGCGCTGCAGGATGGCTTGAGTGACTTGCCACAGGCGGATGCAGCGGTGCGTGCGAAGTTGGATGCCGAGGCCGTGCAAATCGGCTGGCCGGGCATGCATGAAAGGCTTGCAAAAATCGACCCGGAAACCGCTGCACGCCTGAAGCCGAATGATGCGCAGCGCATCCAGCGTGCGTTGGAGATACACGCGTTGACGGGCCGGTCTATGTCGTCACTCTTTGCTGAACAGCAAAACGAAGCCTTGCCTTACAATGTGTTGAAGGTTGCTTTGCTGCCTAGCGATAGGAAGGTGCTGCATGCGCGCATTGCCGAACGTTTTGAACAAATGCTAAAGGCAGGTTTGGTGGGCGAAGTAAAAATGTTGCTGGAGAAATATCCTGCCTTGATGCCGGAAAGCACAGCGATGCGCTGTGTGGGTTACCGGCAAGTGCTGGAACATTTGCGCGGCGATTATGATGCCGATGAGTTGCTGAATCGTGGCATCTATGCGACGCGGCAGCTGGCGAAGCGTCAGCTGACCTGGTTGCGTGGCATGGACGGTGTGGTGCAGATGGATTGCCTCAACCCAGCCATACATGAGATAGTACTGCATTGCATCACGGACTTCTTACAGGAGGCGTCATGAAAAGCTGGATCAAGGATAATTTGGTGCTGTTGGCAGGGCTGACCTTGCCGCTGTTGTTGATTCTGCTGTTTTTTGTGGCGACCGTGGTTCCCAAAGCATTAGGCCAGCCGCCGCAATACGAAATGCTGTTCACCAGCATGCGCTATGATTACCAGAACCAGCCGGAGTATGCGTTGGAATTTTCTGTCAAGAACAGGCAACTGATGGTGTCAGCCAAAAAGGGCGACGGGAAGAATCCAGTTTATAACAGCAAGTCGCTGTTTATCTACGATGGCAAAACGGAATCTGTGCGTGAGATCACCGTGGATATTGCCAAAACCGCCAACGGCACATCGGATCAGCCTGTGTTACTTGAAGAGACCAAGACCTGGGTGGTGGACAACGCCACCATCTCGCCGGATGGCTATGTGCTGGAAGGCCCGAATTACCACAGTGGCGGGCTGGTAGGCGGTTTGTTCGGCTTTAATGATTACAATACTTTTCGCCTGAAAAAGGGTAGTGTCGGCTATAAAGTGCCTAACGGACAGCCTAATTACTATTACAGCCAGCCGCAGTTTGTGGGCTGGGTGCTTAAAAAATAGGAGCCTGCCATGTCGCAAAAAGAAGAGGCTTTGCAGGACATCGTCTCGCTGGTGAGACTGCATAATATCTCGGTAGCAGAGATTTCGCAGGCGCTGGATACGCCCAAAGCCGAAGAAGCCAAGCAGCAGTCATCCGGCGTACTTTCCAAGCTGTTTGGCTATATTGGCGGCATCTTTGTGTTTGCGGGCATATGCGTGTTCATCTCGATGTATTGGGATGATTTTGGCTCCGCTGCGCGCGTCGTCGTGACCTTGGGCACAGGCGTTGTGGCGTTCTTCATGGCGCTGATATGCTTGCATGACAAGCGCTATGAACGCGCCGCTACGCCATTGTTTTTGATAGCCGCGATTTTGCAGCCAACCGGCATCATGGTCATGCTGCAGGAGTATGCTTCCGGCGGTGATCCGCGCTATGGAGTGCTGATGATGGCGGGCTACATGCTTATTCAGCAGGGTGCGGTTTTCTGGACGAAACAGCGCACCGTACTGGGTTTCGGCGCCATTCTGTTCGGTATGGTGTTTTTTGCCTATCTGTTTGACATTATGGGGTTTGACGAAGACTTGATTGGCGCTGTGATTGGCGTTTCTCTCATCTGTATCGCATACGCCTTGCAACGTTCACGGCATTTGGCGATTGCGCCATTTTGGTATTTCATCGGCTCGGTGATTCTGTTATGGTCGGTATTCGATGCAGTAAAAAATACCGCTCTGGAATTGGCGTATCTGGGGGTGTCTGCCAGCATCATTTTCTTGAGTACTTATGTCCGCAGCAGAACCCTGTTATTGGTAGGCACGCTCGCGATGTTACTATATATCGGCTATTTCACTGCCAAGCACTTTGCCAATACCTTGGGCTGGCCAATCGCGTTGGTGGTGATAGGTGTTGCTTTAATCTCCATGAGTGCCTTGGCAGTTAGATTAAATAATAAATATATAAAATCAAATAATTATAGACTTTAATTAAAGTTAACTATAAATAATACCTTATGCGGTTAGCCGCATCCAGGCATTCTGCCGGGCTGGCCACCAATGCCATGCGGATGAAATTTTTACCCGGGTTAATGCCATGTGCTTCACGTGCAAGGAAGCTGCCCGGCAACACGGTGATATTCAGGTCGCGATATAGTTTAATGGCAAGCTCGGTATCGCTTTCGGTGCTTCTGGCCCATAAATAAAAGGCCGCATCCGGCATCTGTACGTCCAGAACTGTTTGCAGGATAGGCGTGACCGCCGCGAACTTCTCTGCATACAAGCGTCGGTTTTCTACCACATGTGCATCGTCGTTCCAGGCGGCGGTGCTGGCGGCCTGTATGGCCGGATTCATCGCACAGCCGTGATAGGTGCGGTAGAGTGCAAATTTTTCGATAATGTTTTCATCGCCAGCGACAAAGCCGGAGCGCATGCCAGGTACATTGGAGCGCTTGGAAAGTGAGCTGAAAACGACCAGATTGGCATGGCTGCGGCCCAATAAGGACGCGGCTTGCAGGGCACCTAATGGCGGGTTGTTTTCATCAAAATAGATTTCGGAATAGCACTCATCGGATGCGATGATGAAGCCATACTGTTCGGCCAATGCAAACAGGGTTTTCCAGTCATCCAAAGACATGACCTTGCCAGAAGGGTTGCCCGGGCTGCACACATACACGAGCTGGGTATGGTTCAGCACCTCGGCTGGTACGCTGGAGAAATCCATCACATAGCCGTTTTCCGGCAGGGTGTTCAAAAAATACGGCGTGGCGCCAGCCAAAAAGGCGGCACCTTCGTAAATCTGGTAAAACGGATTGGGCGAGATTACTATCGGGTTGGGTTTTCCACTGTCGATCATCGCCTGCGCAAAAGCAAACAGCGCCTCACGGCTGCCGTTGACCGGTAAAATCGCCTTATCTGGATTCGGAGCCGCAATCTGGTAACGGCGTGCAATCCAGTTGGAAATCGCTTGCCGCAACTCTAAGCAGCCCACGGTTGTGGGATAATTCGCCAAACCAGCCAGATTGGCGCTCAATGCCTGTTTTATCAATTCTGGTGTGGCATGTTTGGGTTCGCCGATGGATAAATTGATCGGACCAAGATTCTGATTCGGGGTGATGCCTGCAAACAGGTCACGCAGACGTTGAAACGGGTAGGGCTGGAGTTTGTGTAAATTTGGATTCATAAGGACGTATTATAGTGGCCGAGACTCAGAATAAAAACCTTTTTGCGGTATTTGGCCTGCTATATGGCGCTTTATGCTGGGGATTGATCTGGTATCCATACCGCTTGATGGATGAGGCAGGCATTTCCGGTGTTGCCTCGAGTTTTTACACGTATGCCATCGCGCTGTTGATAGGCGCTGTGCTCTTCTGTAAACGCTGGAACCGCGCGCACTTGCTGCCCACTAGCGTTATCTGGCTTGGCTTGGCGGCAGGATGGACCAACCTGAGCTATGTCATTGCGGTGATTCATGGTGAAGTGATGCGCGTGATGCTGCTGTTTTACCTTTCCCCGCTGTGGACGTTGTTGCTGGCGCGATTCTGGCTTAAGGAACCGATTCACAAAAACGGATTGCTAACCATAACTATTTCGTTACTGGGCGCTTTTATCATGCTGCACGATTTCTCCCACACGGGCTGGAAATGGCCGTTGCCGCAGAATTCTGCCGAATGGCTGGCTTTAAGCTCCGGGCTGGGTTTCTCGCTTACCAATGTCATCACACGCAAATCTGCGCATTTGAGTATCGCGGCCAAATCCATGGTAGTGTGGGCTGGCGTAGTGGGCGTAGCTTTGCTGGTGATGCCGTTTGCCGGAAAATCTTTCCCGATGCCGGGGCAGTTTGTGCAGAAAGATTGGGGTTTGCTGTTGCTGATTGCGTTATTGCTGCTAACGGCGACGCTGCTTGTGCAGTATGGTGTGACACAGCTCACGGCAGTGCGTGCGTCGGTGCTGTTTCTGTTTGAGCTGGTGATAGCCGCCATTGCCTCGTACTTTCTGGCTGGAGAGGTCATGGCCTGGAACGAATGGCTGGGCGGTACCCTGATCGTGACCGCGGCCTTGATGGCCGCGTTGCTGCCACATTAAAAGCTTGGAACCTCTCCGGTGCCACCCTGCGCGGCGAAACGGATTTTGAGCGATAGGTCATTCCGGGAGTCGGCATAAGCCAACGCGTTTTCTTCATCGATCTTACCGTTAGCAAATAAGCGGAACAGCGACTGGTCGAAGGTGTTCATGCCGATGTCATTACTGTCGGCCATGATTTCTTTGATCTCGCCCAATTTTTGTTTCTGGATCAATTCAGCTATATACGGGGTATTGATCATGATCTCAACAGCGGCGGCACGTTTTTGTACCGTGCCCGGTATCAGACGTTGGGAGATGACACACACCAGGTTCATGGAAATGCCCAGTAACAAGCCGTGTTTAGCTTCAGTGGGAAAAAATGAGATAATGCGTTCTAGCGCCTGATTGGCGTTGTTGGCGTGTAAAGTAGCCAGGCACAGGTGACCGGTTTCTGCATAGGCCAGCGCTTGTTTCATCCCTTCCATATCTCGTATTTCACCTATCAGGATGACATCGGGTGCCTGCCGCATGGCATTTTTTAATGCATTGTCAAAGCTAAGCGTGTCAATGCCCACTTCACGCTGATCTACTACCGATTTTTTATGCTGATACACAAACTCGATGGGATCTTCAATCGTGACGATGTGACCGTATTCATTGGCATTGCGGTAGTCAATCATCGAGGCCAGTGTGGTGGATTTACCAGAGCCGGTTGCGCCAACCACCAGAATCAGGCCGCGTTTGCGCATGATCATGTCACGCAGAATGGATGGTAGGCCTAGCGCTTCAATCTCCGGAATATCAGTTTTGATATGACGAATGACCATACCAACTTCACCGCGCTGGCGAAAAACATTGACCCGGAAGCGGCCCAATCCAGAACGGCTGATGGCAAAATTGCATTCCAGAGTACTTTCAAATTCCGCAATCTGTGTTTCGTTCATCAGGGAATACGCGATTTCCTTCACCATGCCCGGCGCCATGACCTGAGCGTTGATAGGTAATGTTTCGCCTTCAACTTCCATATGGATAGGTGCGGCGGTGCTGAAAAACAGGTCGGATCCTTGTTTTTCGACCATAAACTTGAGCACTGGGGAAATGTCGATTGCTGCCATGATGGTTCCTTCATTTAATTTCGCAAAACTGTATCACAAGCGAGGGATAAAGTGGTTATTCAATATGTGTTGATATTCCGCTTCAAGTTTTCGTGCAAACGCTTCGGGGTTAAACAAGTCGCTTTCCAGTTTTTTGCTGGCCAGTTTCTCTTTGAGGTGATGCAATCGTTCCGGCTGGGTAGCCAGCCGCAAGGCGCATTGCATATAGCTCTCTGGCGAGTCAGCAATCAATTCATCCAGTTTCAGGTGGTGCAATAAGCTCGCCGCAACCCGCGATGGAAAGGTGCCATCCTTGCAAGTAACCAAGGGCACACCCATGTATAGTGCGTCGCTGGCGGTGGTGTGGGCGTTGTAAGGCAAGGTGTCCAGAAACAGGTCCGCATGCACATGGCGGCCCAGATGCGCGTCAACATGGATTCTGGAGGCGAATATCAATCGTGCGGCATCTACCCCGGCTTGTTGTGCGGAAGCAGTTAAATTAGCACGCGCCCAGCGGTTGCAGTCCATCAGCCATAGCACGCTGTCCCGTACCTCGTTCAGCAATTGCATCCAGATGGCGAATATATCGGCGGTGATTTTAAAGCTCTGGTTGAAGCAGCAAAATACAAAGGCGTCCTGTGGTAGGCCATGTGCGGCACGATCGCCTGTCTCGGTAACTGGGCGCATGTGGTTATTCGGCTGGTAACAAGGCAGGCGAATGATGTTTTCCGCATACAAGGCTTCATCTTGTAGTGCAACAAGCGTGTCATCGGCCATCAGGTAATCAAATAACGGCATCCCTTGATGCATGCCCATGCTGCCTGGGTAGCCCAGCCAGTTGATGTGCGCTTTGGCCGGACGGTATGCCGCAATCATGCTGCGGCTGTTTTGGGTAAAGCCGGTCAAATCCACCATAATGTCCACACCGTCATCTGCGATCTGCTGTGCGGCTTGCGCATCATTCATCCGGCTAATGTCCACCCAGTGATCCACGGCTTGCTTGAATGCGGTTTCGGCAAGGCTGTGGTCGGGCCGGTTAGCTACGTAGGCGCTGATGGTGAATCGGTTACGGTCATGCGCAGCCAGCAAATCGGTGATGAGATAAGCCAGCGGATGCTGGCGGAAATCCGCTGATAAATAAGCGATATGAATGCGTTTTTTGGCATGCCCTGGAAGGCGCATGGATACTGGCTCGCAGGCCGGTGCAAAATTAGCGTTCCAGGTGTTGGCGCAGCGCAATTGCTCCGTCGCAGTAGTGCCGGGCATCGCCAGAAAGGCAAATGGCGAGATTTGCGGCGCTGGCTCGGTTTGCACCCAATGACGTAAAGTCGCAATCTGGCCGTCCAAGCCTCGCCAATCGCAGATATGCTGTTTTTGATGTACCAGATGCGCCAGGGCGTGATGCAAACCCGGCTTGAGTCTCAGCGCGGTTTCGTAGGCTGCAATCGCCTCATCCAGCCGTCCCAGTTCGCGCAGCACATTGCCAAGGTTGTTGTGCGTGTCTGCATCATTTGGGTTTAGCTTCAGTGATGTTTGATAACTGTGCAGCGCTATCTCGCTTGCACCCAACTCGCGCTGCGCGTTACCCAGGTTGTACCAGTATTCCGCATTCTGCGGGTCGTGCTGCGTGGCCTCGGTGAAACAAGCGATAGCCATCTGGAAATCACCATGCCCATGCGCTTGATTCCCCTGTGCGGAAAGCGCAAAACACAAGGCCTGAGCCGCATGCGGCGCGCGCGGGTCGCGCTGTTGCTGCATTTGCTGCTGAACGCGGCGGAAATAGTCTGCAGCCTGTTCAAATTGTCCGGTTTCCACGCACAAGTTGCCGCACACGATTTGAATCTCCAGGTGTTCCGGCACCGCTTGCAGCACTTGCCGAAAGAGCGCCAGCGCCTCTGCCTTGTGGCCAGCCTGTTGTGCCGCTTGCGCGCGTTGCAGGGTTTGATCTAAATCGTTTGCCATGCTGCAATTGTCCTATGAATCATTTTAAGCGTAAATATGTTGGGCGAGGCGTTTCAGACCCAGCATGCGCAAAGCAAAACGGTTGGGCTGCAGTGCGCTGAGCAGCGTATGTGCCCTGGCTTCGCCAATCAGCAGGCCTGCCAGCCAATCGCCGCATAATGGCGCGGTGATCATGCCTTTGGAGCCGTGCCCGATATTAATGTACAGGCCTTGCAGCCACGGCAGGGTGTCAGAGTTGGCGCCGGGACGAGGCGGCTTGGCTTGCAGCACTTTAATATCCAGCATCTGGCCGACCAATGGCAAATAATCGGCCGTGGCACAGCGCCAGCCCACACGGCCGGGTGTCTGGTCAGGGTCTAGCATTTCCGGCAAATCGGCATTGATCTCCTGCAAGCCATGCAGGATAGACTGGGTATCTTGCTCTGTACAATAGGGCGTCATGTCATGGTTGGCATAGGTCGTGCCGAGCGTATGCCAGCCATCGACCGCCGGGCTGATGAAATGTTGTGCGCATAACACGGTCTGGATAGTCGCACTGGCTGCCGTGGGCTGCGCATAGTTGATCTGGCCGCGTACCGAGGTCAGATGCGGCTTGAGATGCGGCAGAAACGCGATTGCATCAAACGCGTTGCACAGCACGAGATGTTCGGCCTCGAAAGCCTGCCGGGCAGCATGTACGCGCCAGCCATGGGTTTGGGGTTCCAGGCTTAATGCGGCAGTATCCAGGATTGTGCGGATGTTCGGTTGTGTAGTCAGCGTTTTGCACCATGTATGCGGCTTTACCCAGCCGCCTTCTGGCAAATACAGGCCGCCGTGCTTCACCTCGATGCCCGCGATAGCACTCGCTTTTGCGGCATCTACAAATTGCGCGGGGAATGGCAGTTGCTGAAAATACGGGTGTTGGGCAATCTTGTGGTGCTGGTCTTTTGTTTTGGTGTCGAACGCCAGTTGCAGTTGGCCGCAGCACGCGTGAAAAGAATTATCCTTGTCCAGCAATCGCAGCAAATCCAGACTGAACTTAAATCCTTCAGTTCCTAATAGGGTTGCCGTATCCGGCAGAGCGGAGAGTTTTGGATACAGCATGGCGACCGGGTTGCCCGAACCGGCTTGTGCCAGCTCTGGCTGACGCTCGATAAGTACGACATCTATGCCGCGCTTTGCAAGTGCATATGCAGTGCTGCAGCCGGCGATACCGCCACCAACCACAATCGCGCTTGTCATGCTTGCCCTTTGAAGCAGCCGCTGATCATCTCACGTTTTTTGCCGAACCCCGGCAGTTTGTTGACTTCAAAACCCGCAGCCTGCAGCCCGCGTCTTACGTGGCCAGCGCTGGTAAAGGTGGCGAAAGTGGTGCCTTGTCCGGAAAGTCGCACCATATGGGCAAACACGTCACTAGTCCACATATCCGCGTTTTTTGCGGGGGCGAAGCCGTCTAAAATCCACGCATCGGCCGCCCGGGAAAGTTGCGGCAATGCGCACAAAATATCATCGGCCTGCAAGCCAAGCAGGATGCGGCTCCCAGCCATGCTCATTTGATTGTTTCCAGCTTTTAATTGCGCATATTGCGCTAAAAGTTCGTCTGATATTCCCACAAATTGTGGCCACAAGGCATGCGCGTGCCTTAAGTCATTTAAGAGCAAGGGATATTTTTCGATGCTGAAATAGCGTAATTGCGCGCCTTGTGGCGCCAGCGCCAGCCAGTGCGCAGCCACCGTTAAAAAATTCAGGCCAGTGCCAAACCCGGTTTCAATAATGGTGAAGCCCTGCTTTGCCAGCGGGAAACGCTGTTCCAGGCGGTTGCCATGCACAAACACATGTTCGGTTTCTTGCTGGCCATTTTCGGTAGAAAAGTAGATGTCACCAAAATCGGGCGAAAAGGGCTGACCGTTTTTCCATTCCAGATGGGCGAATTGCATAAAAATCGCGTTAAAAAGCTTAGATTAACATACGTAGGATACGCATTGGCAACAAAGGTTAAATCGCGTACTATACAAATCTGTATAGGCTATGGATGTGGTGAAGATGAAAAACTATCTTTTAAAAATGCTGGGGGTCACGTTGGTCATGTTGCTGGGGGCGTGTAGCCACGGCGTCAAGCAGGCACAGGATAATGACTGGCCCGGTTATGGAAAAAACCTTACGGGGCAGCGTTTTGCAAATTCCGGCCAGATCAACACCGCAAACGTCAAGCAGCTTGTACGTGCATGGAAATTCAATTCCGGTGTGAGCGCCACCTTTCAGGCGACTCCTATCGTGGTGAGCGGGGTCATGTATGTCGCGTTGCCTTATAACCATGTCGTGGCGTTGAATGCTGCGACTGGGCAGGAGATTTGGCGCTATCAGCATGACAGGCGCAAAGACTGGGCGATGTGCTGCGGGCCGGCTAATCGCGGTGTGGCAGTGAGCGGCGGCAAGGTATTCATTGGTACCGTGGATGCGCGGCTGATTGCGCTGGATGCTGCCAGCGGCAAGAAACTATGGGATATCGATGTGGTGGGGGCGGCAGTTAAAACAGAGGGGCAGGAGGCGTTGAACAAGGACGACCCCAACTCGGCACGCAAAGTCACTGGCGGCACTGGCATTGGCATCGCAATGGCACCGGTGGTGTATAAAGGCAAAGTCATTATCGGCATCACCGGCGTCGGTTATGGCTTGCACATAGACAACCCGCGTGAGGATGCGCCGCTTGGAGCGGTGATTGGTGTCACCGGCCGCTATGGACGCCCCGGGTTTTTGGCGGCGTTCGATGTGAATGATGGTAAGCGTGTGTGGCAGTTCGATACGATTCCGCCGACAGGGTGGGAGGGCAACTTTGCTGAAACGGTGGACGGGGAAATCAAGCTGAACCGGGATATTGCCAGTGAAAAGGCGAGTTTGGGCAAGTTTCCGGATGCGCCACGTTTTGGCGGCGGTTCGGCCTGGACTACGCCAGTGATTGATGCGGCCACCGATACCTTGTACTTTGGCACTGGCAATCCATCGCCGCAGATGAATGACATCTCCCGCCCGGGCGATAACCTGTATACGGTTTCACTCGTGGCGCTGGATGCCAACACCGGCAAGCGCCGTTGGCATTATCAGCAAGTGCCGCATGATTTGTGGGGCTATGACTTGGCCAGTCCGCCGGTATTGTTTGATACCGAAGCGGATGGCAGGCGCGTCGCTGCGGTCGGCCAGGCCAGCAAGACCGGCTGGTTTTATATCCATGACCGTGCTACAGGAAAATTGCTGAGAAAATCCCAGGCGTTCGTGCCGCAGCATAATATGTTTGCCAAAGCCACTTTCGAAGGGGCTGTGGTGTATCCCGGTATCCTGGGCGGCTCCAACTGGTCGCCGGTGAGCGTGGATCAATCCGCGCACCGTGTGTTCGTAGCTGGCATCCATGCGCCGATCCGTTACACCCTGCATGAAACGCCTGCTAAAGATGGCCAGACCGCGATACGTTATGCGGCAAGCGAACCGACAGACGATCCGCGCTGGGGCGTGCTGTCCGCAATCGATTTGAAATCTGGCAAGATTGTCTGGCAGAACAAACTGGCGCAACCCTTGGTCGGCGGTGTGTTATCCACGGCCGGAGGCTTGTTGTTTATGGGTGAGGGCAATGGCAATTTCAACGCCTATAACAGCCAAACCGGTGAATTGCTGTGGCAGGATAAATCCGATTTCGGCGTGAACGCGCCGCCCGTATCCTATACCATCAATGGTGAGCAATATATCGCGATAGCGAGCGGCGGCAATTCGATTTTTGGCTATAAGCAGGGCGATGCCATTCTGGTTTACAAACTTGCACGCCAATAATGTATAGTTCTAAACATAATGATCCAGACAATTCTTCCTCCACCTGATAAAAGAGTGCCAGCCAAGGGGTTGGCGTTATTTAATCTTGGCTTCAGGCCGTTCTTTCTGGGTGGCGCGCTATTCGCCATCATCTCGATTCTGCTGTGGCTGCATCGTTTTTTTGGTGCATCTGAATTTTCTTTGGCAACTGTCAACCCTAGCCAGTGGCATGCGCACGAGATGTTTTACGGATATGGCCTGGCCGTTATCTCGGGTTTTTTGCTCACTGCGGTGCGCAACTGGACCAATGTGCCAACGATACATGGCAAGGCGCTTGCAAGCTTGTTTGGACTATGGGTTGGTGCACGGCTGATCATGATGATGCCAGCGCAATATTGGTTTGTGGCGGCTGTGCTGGATGTGCTTTTTAACTTGGGGCTGCTCATTGCGATAGCCGTGCCGATCGTAAAGGCGAAACAGTGGCGGCAACTCGCCGTGATTACCAAAGTGATTTTACTTGGCCTGGGCAATGGTCTGTTCTATCTGGGGGCGTTCGGTGCAGTTGCCAATGGTGTGGTATTGGCGCAAACATTGGCTTTGCTGCTTATCCTCAGCCTGATTTTTGTCATCGGGCGCCGGGTCATTCCTTTTTTTATCGAGCGCGGATTAGGGTTGAGTCAGCCGCTGACCCAACACAAATGGCTCGACATCAGCATTATGGTGTTGTTTCTGCTATGGTTAATCAATGAGTTGACCATGCAGGTAAATTCACTCACGCAATGGACATGCTTTGCGCTATTCATACTCAATGGTTATCGGCTGATAAACTGGCATCAGCGTGGCATCTGGTCTATGCCATTGCTGTGGAGCTTGTATTTGGCGATATGGAGCATCAATATTGGCTTTTTGCTGTATGGCCTGAGCCAAGTGCTGGCTATTCCCAAGGTCTTGCCGATCCATGTGTTTACGATAGGCGGCATCGGATTGATCACGGTTGCCATGATGGCTCGAGTGAGTTTGGGCCACACCGGCCGCAATATCCATCAACCGCCTAAATGGGTATCAGCAGTGTTTATATTGTTGTTTTCAAGCATGTTGGTCCGAGGCGTTGTACCGATGGTTTTCCCGGAACTTTATTCGTATGGATTGATTGCCGGGGCCGGTTGCTGGGTATTGGCATTCGGTATTTTTATCCTGAGATATGCACCTATGCTGATTGCCGCCAGAATAGATGGACAGCCAGGGTAGTTTCTTTTGGATGTTGACAGAAATCTATTGGTAAAACATTTGATTTAAATAGCTTTCTTGGCTATAATTGCGCGCTTTTCAACCTTGCTGCACCGCTTTCGCATTGCGGGTAGCTATTAACCACAAGGAGATTACATGCGACATTACGAAATCGTATTCATTGTGCATCCTGATCAAAGCGAGCAAGTGCCCGCAATGATTGAGCGTTATCGCACACAAATCACAGGCAATGGCGGGGCGATTCATCGCCTGGAAGACTGGGGCCGCCGTCAGCTGGCTTATCCGATTCAGAAAATCCACAAAGCGCACTATGTTTGCATGAACATCGAGTGCAACCAGGAAACTCTGGATGAGCTGGAGCACGGTTTCAAGTTCAATGATGCGGTTCTGCGTCATTTGACCATTGCAACCAAAACTGCAGTGACAGCACCAAGCCCAATGATGAAGGAAGAAAAATCCAAATCCGTATTGAGTGAAGCTGCTGCACCGGTTGCCGAGGCAACTGCTGAATAAGGTCGCGCTAGCTGGTGTTGTCACGGCGATAGAGCCGAAACGATACACGCCGGCGGGAATTCCGTTACTGGGCCTGACGATTCAACATGTTTCAGAAGTGGTAGAAGCAAACATGAAGCGTAAGGTGGAATGTGAAGTGAATGCGGTGATTATGGGGGAACTGGCGAACAGCCCCATTGCCAGCGGAGACCACATTCAAGCCAGCGGATTTTTAGCCAAACGCAGCGCAAAAAGCACTCAGCTGATTTTGCATATACAGAATTTAAAAATATTGAAGGAGTTTTAACATGGCAAGAGATATGTACAAACGCCGCCGCTACTGCCGTTTCAGCGCAGAGGGCATTAAAGAAGTCGATTACAAGGATGTGGATCTGCTCAAGGATTTCCTGAGCGAGAACTTCAAAATCATCCCAGCACGTATGACAGGCACTAAAGCCAAGTATCAACGCCAGTTGACGACCGCGGTAAAACGCGCGCGTTATTTGGCCTTGTTACCATATACTGATAAACACCCAGGCTAAGGAGACATACATGCAAGTAATTTTATTGGAAAAAGTGGCCAACCTGGGCGCGTTAGGTGATGTGGTTAAAGTGAAAGACGGTTATGGTCGTAACTTCTTGATCCCACAAGGCAAAGCAAAGCGTGCGACAGAAGCTAACAAGGCTGAGTTCGCGGCACGTCGTGCAGAACTGGAAAAACAACAGGCTGACATTCTGGTGGTTGCGAAAGCGCGCGGCGAGAAACTGGCTGGCTTTGTGCTGACCTTGACACAGAAAGCCGGTGTGGATGGCCGTCTGTTTGGTTCCGTAACCAACCACGACATTGCTGAAGGCTTGAAAGCAGCGGGTCATCAAGTGGCTAAATCTGAAGTGCGCATGCCAACTGGCCCACTGAAAGCCATTGGCGATTATCCTATCAGCATCGCACTGCATCATGATGTGGTAGTGGATATCACTGTGACCGTAGCTGCAGAAGCATAAATTTTCTGCGATACAAAAAAGGCTGCTTCGGCAGCCTTTTTTATTTCTTTCGCATGCTCGCGCGTTCATTGTTCAAGTCACCGGTCTGCAAGACAAGCAGGGAGCGGCTTCTGGAGCGGTGCCTGCTATAATGAAAAATTAACGCAGATTTTCACTGACATTATGCTCGGCGCACATGTGCTTTGGGTATAATTCCCCAATGGCTGACGAACAACTTGACTCTCTAAAACTTCCCCCGCATTCCATCGAGGCTGAACAATCGGTGCTGGGTGGCTTGCTGCTTGAGAATGAAGCGCTGGACAAGATTGCCGACATTCTTGGCCCGCAGGATTTTTATCAGTTCGACCATAAATTGATCTATGAGCATATTGCCAAACTGATCGAAAGGAATCGGCCAGCGGATATTGTCACCGTGGCAGAATCACTTGAAAGCACCAATGATTTATCACAGATTGGCGGTGTGGCTTATCTGGGGGCTTTGGCACAAAATACGCCAACTGCAGCCAATATACGTCGATATGCAGAGATTGTCCGCGAACGTGCGGTGATGCGGAAACTGGTCACCGTAGGCAGCGATATTGCAGAAAGCGCCTATAGCCCCAATGGTCGCGACGCACAGCAATTGCTGGATGAAGCGGAAGCCAAAATCTTCCAGATTGCGGAAGGCGGGCAGCGCAGCAGTCAGGGTTTTCAGGATATCCAGACCTTGCTGCCGCAAGTGGCGGAGCGTATCGACATGCTGTTTTCCCGTGACAATCAGTCCGATGTGACAGGCATCCCAAGCGGCTTTTCCGATCTGGATTCAATGACTTCCGGCCTGCAGCCGGGCGATTTGGTGATTGTGGCCGGCCGACCTTCCATGGGTAAGACCGCTTTTTCGCTCAATATAGCCGAAAACGTTGCATTGGATACCAAATTGCCCGTGGCGGTGTTCTCGATGGAGATGGCTTCCACGCAACTGGCCATGCGTATGATCGGCTCGGTTGGCCGTCTGGATCAGCATAAGATGCGTACTGGCAGGCTGGAAGACGATGACTGGGAAAAACTGACCACTGCATTGGGCAAGCTGAATGAAGCGCCGATATTCATTGATGAAGGTGCGGGCCTGAGCAGCTTTGACGTACGCGCCAGGGCGCGGCGGCTGCATCGTCAGGCCGGCAAGCTCGGCCTGATTGTGGTCGACTACTTGCAGTTGATGGCTGCGCCAGCGGGCAAGCAGGGTGAAAATCGCGCTACCGAGATTTCCGAGATATCACGTTCCCTCAAAGCGCTGGCCAAAGAGCTGGATTGCCCGGTGATCGCGCTTTCCCAGTTGAACCGCAGCGTAGAACAACGCCCTGACAAGCGCCCGGTGATGAGCGACTTGCGTGAATCCGGCGCGATTGAGCAGGATGCCGACTTGATCCTGTTTATCTATCGCGATGAAGTGTACAACCCGGATAGTCCGGACAAAGGCACGGCAGAGATCATCATCGGCAAACAGCGTAACGGCCCGATTGGACGTGTGCGTCTGACCTTTATCGGCCAGCACACGCGTTTTGAGAATTTTGCCAATGCAGGATATATGGCGGATGAATACTGATGCGTCCGATACAGGCTACGATATCGCTCAGCGCGCTTGCACATAATCTAAGCATTGTTAAGCGGCATGCGCCAACGTCAAAGATCATGGCGGTGGTCAAAGCCAATGGGTATGGTCATGGATTGCTGAATGTGGCAGCAGGTTTAGGTGCGGCCAATGGGTTTGCAGTACTGAACCTGAGCGAGGCGATTGATTTGCGCGAAGCTGGTTATGACCAGAGAATTTTGCTGCTGGAAGGCGCTTTTGGTTTGCAAGAGCTCAAGATTGCCGGCAGTTATGGTGTGGATATTACCGTTCATTCGATGCCACAATTGGAAATGCTGGAAAAGGCCAAGCTCATGCGGCCTGTAGGCATTTACCTGAAAATGAACAGCGGTATGAACCGCCTCGGTTTTCAACCCAATGTTTATCAGGCTGCTTATCAGCGCGCCAAGTCCTGTAAAAGCGTCAGTGGCATCACTTTGATGACACATTTTGCGACCGCGGACGAAGATGTGGGGATTGCCGGTGCACTGAAGACTTTTCAGGATGCTACGGCAGGGCTTGCCGCTAAGGCTTCTCTGGCTAATTCCGCTACGATTCTGCGTTATCCGCAAGCCCATGCGGATTGGGTGCGTCCAGGCATCATGCTGTATGGCGCGACGCCTGTCAGCGGCACGCCTGCTGCCGATTTCGATTTGAACCCCGTGATGCAATTCACCAGCGAGATCATTGCCGTGCAGGAGATTCGGGCGGGTGAAAGTGTGGGCTATGGCAACCGCTTTACCGCAACCAAACCGACCAGGGTTGGCGTTGTGGCTTGCGGCTACGCCGATGGTTATCCGCGCCACGCACCGAATGGCACACCGATAGTAGTGAACGGCAAGCGCACGCACACCATCGGCCGCGTCTCGATGGATATGCTGTTTGCCGATTTGACCGACATTCCGGAAGCCAATATCGGCGCGCCCGTCGAGCTGTGGGGCAAACAAGTGCCCGTAGATGCGGTGGCCGAAGCCAGCGGCACGGTTGGCTATGAACTGCTTTGCGCCGTGGCGCCGCGGGTGCCCATGCGAGTGGTGGACTGATGGCCAAGGTCAAAACCGTCTACACCTGCACCGAATGCGGTGCCAGCGAGCCGAAATGGCAAGGGCAGTGCCCAAGCTGCGGCGCGTGGAACGCGCTGGTCGAGACGATTCCAGAGACGGTGTCCGCCAACCGCTATGCCAACAAATTCGAAGGGCTGGCGCAATCCAGCACGATACAGAAACTCAGTCAGGTGCAGGCGGCCGATGTGTCGCGCCAGCCCACGGGGATTGTCGAGTTTGACCGTGTACTGGGCGGCGGTCTGGTGCAGGGTGGTGTCATTCTGATCGGCGGCGATCCCGGTATCGGTAAATCCACATTGTTGCTGCAAGTGTTATGCCATTTGGGAAAATCGGCCCAAGCCATTTATGTGAGTGGTGAGGAATCACCGCAGCAAATCGCGATGCGCGCCAAACGCCTTGGGCTGGATGCCAGTGACATCAATTTGCTGGCAGAAATCAATCTGGAAAAGATTCTGGCCAGCGTGCAGGCACATCAGCCCGCCATTGTCGTAGTGGATTCGATCCAGACCGTCTATTCCGAGGCGTTGCAATCCGCACCGGGCTCGGTCGCGCAAGTGCGGGAATGCAGTGCGCAGCTGACGAGAATGGCCAAGCAATTAGGTGTCACCATGATACTGGTAGGGCATGTGACCAAGGAGGGAAGCCTGGCCGGGCCTCGCGTGCTGGAGCATATCGTGGATACGGTGCTGTATTTCGAAGGGGATCAAAATTCATCTTTCCGCCTGATACGTGCCTTCAAGAACCGTTTTGGTGCGGTGAACGAGCTAGGCGTGTTTGCGATGACAGAAAAAGGCTTGCGCGAGGTCAGCAATCCTTCCGCACTGTTTCTGTCACATCATGAGCAGCAGGTGCCTGGCAGTTGCATCACCGTCACCATGGAAGGCACGCGACCATTATTGATTGAAATTCAAGCTTTGGTGGATGAGAGCCATGCACCCAGCCCAAAAAGACTGTGTGTCGGCCTGGAACAGAACCGTCTCGCCATGCTGCTGGCGGTATTGCATCGCCATGCCGGTGTTGCGTGTTTTGATCAGGATGTGTTCATCAATGCCGTTGGCGGCGTCAAAATCAGCGAGCCAGCGGTGGATCTGGCAGTGTTATTATCTATTGTATCTTCATTAAAAAACAAAGCATTAGACAATAAAATTATTGTATTTGGTGAGGTTGGGTTAGCGGGTGAGGTGCGCCCTGTGCAAGGTGGACAGGTGCGTCTGAAAGAAGCTGCCAAGCTTGGCTTTACCCGCGCCATCATCCCCAAGGCCAATGTGCCGAAAGGCAAAATCGCCGGGCTGGAAATCACAGGGGTCGAGCGGCTGGAACAGGCGCTGCAAATACTGACGAACCGTTAGATACGCCATTTTTTCATTATCAATGTCGTTGGCCTGGAAGGCGCATCCTGCTTGCCTCTCAGGCCGATGTTTTTTGTAATGAACGCGTATGTGCGCGTGATGAAGCGATGTTGTGTCTGTGCTGCTTAGTTACTGCTTTTGGTTTTTGTGCGCTACATATCTCCAATTAGACAGAAATAGTCGGCCCCCCGGTGTTCATGATCACGACGCCTTGGCTGGGCAAAAAATATTCAATAAACAGGCTGAACAAGGCAATAAAAATACCGACAAAGAACGCTGTCCAGAACCCTGAAAGTTTGAAACCTTTGACCAGATTGGCGACCAGCATAATCATCAAAGCGTTCAGTACCAGCGCAAACAAGCCTAATGTCAGCAACGTTAGCGGGAACGTGAGAATGAGCAGGATAGGGCGCAGCACGGCATTGACAAAGCCCAGCATGAGTGCTGAGATGAGTAAAGACGACTTGTCGGAAAACTTGATGCCGTTGAAAACGTAGCTGGCTGCCCAGAGTGAGAGACTCATGATTGCCCAGTGAATAAGAAAATCGGCCAAATGTGCGCTCATAAAATACTTTCGGAGATTAAGAGTTAATAATGTAGTTTGAAACGTGAATGCCGCTGCGTACCGCCCCCTCTATGGTGGCAGGATAATCGGCATAAGTATAATCACCTGCCAGATAGAGTCCAGCGCAGGGTGTGAGGTGCATCGGCCTGGTAAGTTTGCTAGTGCAGGCGAATGTGGCGAATTTTTCCGTAATGACTTTATGCCACAGCGGCTCGCCCAAATTCGGGAAAGCCTGCTGCAGCTCGGTAATCACTTTTCCAGCCAGTATGTCGTTTGGCAAGTCTGCGCTTGGCTTATCGGCACTGATCACCACAGCAAGCAAGCCGTTTTGTCCGCTTGTTCTGCCGCGATCCAGCACCCATTGCGATACGCTGTTGACCAGGCCTGTCATGGGGCGGGGCAGCTGCAGGTGTTCCTCGAACTGAAGATATACCGTGGTAATGGGTTGATAGTCGAAGACAGGCAGTTGTTTCGTAATCGCTTCCGGCAACTCGATATGCTTGAGCTGATGCGGCGCACAGGCCATAATGACATGGCTGAAGGCGTGTTCGCCATTCAGCAAGAACCCGGTGTCGGTTTGGGCGATGCTTTTGACGGGCGAGCTAGTATGGATTTGACAACCCTGCTTGCGAAGCCAATCTGCAAGCGGCTGGGCGAGCAGGGCGCTTAAATCGGTTCTTGGCAGCAGCAAGTCGGAATCGCTTTTGCCTTTGGCAAAACTATCACGCAGCACGTTCAAAAAAACCTGCGCGCTGGCCTGGTTTATCGGGGTGTTGAGCGCCGCCAGACATAGTGGCTCCCACAGGTTTTTAATGAGTGCCTCTGGCTGTTGTTTGCGTTGCAGAAAATCTGCAAGCGGCTCGTCTTGCTTGAGTTTGAAGCGTTTCAGCTTCAACCAGACCATCAGCTGGATGGCGGAAAATCGGACACGCAATGGCATGCCTTTGGCGAATAAAAGCCCGGTCAGAATATGCAGTGGTGCGGGTAGTGCGGTACAGGCTTTGAGGGAGAACGCGCGTTCGTTTTTTGATTGCATTAAGTCCAGCATGTTCAGCTGTAATGGAAGCCGCATCAACGCCCGGTCTTCGGCTACACCTGCCTGCTTGAGTAATGCCAGTGTCTCCTGGTAAGCACCTAATAAGATATGCTGCCCGTTATCGAGTCTGATGCCTCGATAATCCACGCCGCGCGCACGGCCGCCGAGTTGTGGCGCCGACTCAAAAACACTGACAGGCATGCCGCTGGAAGCCAGGCGGGATGCGGCTGCCAGGCCTGCCATTCCGGCACCTACAATGGCAATCTCAGGCATATTTGAAATAGGTTTTGGTGGCCAGAATCAGCTTGCGTAGCGGCGGAATGCTGGTTTTTCTGCTGAGGACTTTTTCAGCGCCGTCTGCCTTGATTTCGCGCAACAAGGTACGGTAAATCGCCGCCATCATCAGTCCGGCACGTTGGTTTTTGGCATCTTCCGGCGGCAATTCGCGCAGCGCCTTGTCGTAAAAGCTTTCCGCGCGTTCGATCTGGTAATCCATTAACTCTTTCACTTGGGCAGATTCACGGCTATGCAGAATGTCATCCTCCGCCACTTTGGCTTTCCTCAGCTCGTCCAGAGGCAAGTAAATACGGCCTCTGCGGGCATCTTCACCTACGTCGCGGATGATGTTGGTGAGCTGGAACGCTATGCCCAAATCGTGCGCGTATTTCAGTGTTTTGCGATTGGTAAAGCCAAAAATCTGGGCAGAAAGCAGGCCAACTACGCTGGCGACACGATAGCAATATAGCTGCAATTGTTTGAAATCTTCATAACGGTTGAATTTGATGTCCATTTCCATGCCGTCGATGATTTCCAGAAAGTGCTCCTGCGCCAGACGGAATTGCGCCACGACGGGTTGCAGGGCTTTGGTGACGGGGTGTTGCGGCGTGTTGGCGTACAGATTGGCGATTTCGGTCTTCCACCAATTCAGCTTCGTCTGGGCAATCTGATAATCACTGCATTCATCGACCACATCGTCTACCTCGCGGCAGAAGGCGTATAACGCAGTCATCGCATCCCGTTTGGCTTTGGGCAGAAACAAAAAACTGAGGGTAAAACTGGAGCCGCTATGAGCGGCTTTGTCCTGACAGTATTGCAGCGGGGTCATCGCAAAAGGGCTTTGAGCAATATGATCGGCCAGTCCCAGGCTTTTAAGGTAGGGCGATGCTTGAATACATCACCGCGCACATTCTTGAGTTTGTAGATAATGCGCTCGCCGCCGCCAATGATCATGCGCATCTCCAGCCCGATACGTCCGGGCAGGATATGCTCCAGCGGTTTACCTTCTTGCAGCATGCTCTCGGCGCGCTCGATGTTGAACAGCATGAACTCTTCCCAGTGGCGATTGATGTATTGCGCGGCAATCTGCGCTTCTGTCACGCCAAATTGCTCCATCTCATCCTGGCATAAATACACACGGCTGCGATCGAGTGGTTTTTCAAGATCAATCGCAACATCCTGATAAAAATTGATGAGCTGCAGTGCGGTGCAGATTTTGTTGGAATACACCAAGTTGTCATGGGAGGCTTTGCCAAACAGATGCAGCAGCAATGCGCCTATCGGGTTGGCAGAGCGACGGCAATAATCCAGCACCTCGACGAAATTGGCGTAGCGCATTTTCACCACATCCTGGCTAAATGCATCCAGCAAGTCATAGAACGGCTGCAGTGGTAGCTGATATTTGTCGATAGTGCTGGCAAGTTCTTGAAAGAATGGGGATTTGGTCGGTTTTTTCGCGGCAATCAAATCGAGCTGATTGCGATACCCCTGCAGCATCGCCAGTCGTTTTTCCGGTTTGTGATGACCTTCATCGGCAAAGTCATCTGCCTGTCTTGCAAAAGTGTAGATCAAGGCAATCGGCGCGCGTAAGTGCCGAGGCAAGGCAATGGATGCGACAGGGAAGTTCTCATAATGCTCATGTGCCAGCGTAGCGCTTTCTAGCGCGACCTGCTTTTTCACGGTTTTGCCTGTTTTTGCGACTCTGGCAGTGTTTGAATGTATTCCCATGACGAAAGTATGCCACAAATTTTATGCGTTGACTTATCGCGCATGATTGGGTGCGATACAATGCGTCATCTTTAGCGAGGGTAAATAATGTTTGGAATCGTAGGCGGAACAGGTTTAGGACAACTGGAAAACTTCAAGATAACGCGGCGCCAAATCGTACGCACCCCATTTGGTGAGGCATCGCAACCCTTGGTGTTTGGCGAAATGGGCGGAGTCGAAGTGGTGTTTCTGGCGCGGCACGGCAGCGGTCACACCATCCCGCCGCACGCCATCAATTATCGCGCCAATGTATGGGCGTTACATGCCGTGGGAGTGCGTCAGCTGCTGGCGATTGCGACAGTGGGGGGTATTGCTGACAACATAAGGCCATGCGATGTGGTTTTGCCGCATCAAATCATTGATTACACGCACGGGCGCCAGAACACTTATCATGACGGGGTAGAATTGCCTGTGAACCATATTGATTTTACCTATCCTTATGACAGCCAGTTGCGCGAGTTATGCAAACTGGCGGCTGCCAACACGCAACAAAGCCTGCTGGATGGCGGAGTCTACGCTTGTGTACAGGGCCCGCGCCTGGAAACCGCGGCAGAGATTAACCGGTTGGATCGTGACGGGGCCACCATCGTCGGCATGACCGGCATGCCGGAAGCCGCACTGGCCAGAGAGCTGGGGGTACGCTATGCCGCGCTATGCCCGGTAGCCAATTATGCCGCTGGCCGTGGCGAGAGTGCTAATGGTATTGAGTATGAGAAGATGACTGCACAATTAGTTTGCACCATACAAAAAATACGCCTGTTAATTGAGGAGGTCGTGCGCTTGCATCAGGAAAATGGCCATTAAAACCGTTTTACGTATGGGCGATCCGCTACTGCTGCAGCAGGCTTTGCCTGTAATGCAATTTGACACGCCCGAACTGCACGCATTGATAAACGACATGCAGGACACCATGCAAGCCATGAACGGAGCCGGTATTGCAGCGCCGCAAATCGGCGTGAGTTTGCAAGCGGTTATTTTTGGTGTAAGCAAGAATCCTCGTTATCCAAACGCAGAAGAAGTACCGTTCACGGTGTTAATCAACCCCATTATCACGCCGCTTACCGAAGAAAAAGAGTCTGGATGGGAGGGTTGCCTTTCAGTGCCGGGCATGCGCGGACTGGTGCCCAGGTTCGCAAGAATCCGATACAGTGGCTTTGATGAGAAAGGACGGCCGATAGACCGTATCGTAGAAGGGTTTCATGCACGCGTTGTCCAACATGAATGCGATCACCTTGCGGGTATTCTGTATCCCATGCGGATTGAAGATTTTAGTCAATTTGGCTTTACTGATGTGCTTTTCCCGAATCAGGATGTGCAGGACGACTAAATTTTAGTATAATGCGCGCCTGTTTCATGAGGAAGAGTGGCAGAGCGGTTTAATGCTACAGTCTTGAAAACTGTCGAGGGTTCACGCCCTCCGTGAGTTCGAATCTCACCTCTTCCGCCAAACTCTCAGTGTCGCCTGAATGAAGCGGCATTTGTTTTTAAAGTAACAAAAGAAGGAATCGCTATGACTCAAATTCAGCTCGATCACAATCCATCTCAAGAAAAATTACAACAGCTGGGTGTTTCCAACTGGTCCATCTGGGAGTGCGCACCATCCAAATTTCCGCTGGATTTCAGCATGACCGAGAGCGCTTATGTGTTGGAGGGCGAAATCCACGTAACGCCACAGGGCGGTGAAAAGGTTGTCATTAAAGCGGGTGATTTTGTGGTGTTTCCTAAAGGCTTGCGTTCAAATTGGGAAGTCGTCAAACCATTGCGCAAACATTACAAACACTCATGATTTTACGCTTGATAAAAGCGTAATTAAGCCTACAATAAAAGCTCAGCTTGGTCTGAGCTTTTGTTTTTGGAGTGCATCATGAAAATTAAAGTCGAAAAACCGGATGTCGCAAAGTTGAAAGCCCTTGGCGTGACTGATTGGCCTACCTGGAGTAAAGAGGTTTCTACTTTTCCGTGGAGCTATAACTCTCAGGAAATCGCCTATATCCTGGAAGGCGAGGTGACGGTTACTGATAAGGCAACTGGCGAGGCTGTGAGTTTTGGTAAAGGTGACTTGGTGACTTTCTCTGCAGGGCTTTCTTGCACATGGCAGGTCAAAAAGCCGCTACAAAAACATTATCAGTTCAGCTAGTTACGGCCTATAACGCCAGTAGATCTGAGGTTAAATCGCGGATGGTTTGCGATGTGAGTGCTTGGTTGTGTGTGCCAGAAACGATAAAGTGATCTTCTGCACGGTTGCCAAGGGTGTTGATTTTGGCGCTGTGCAGATCTACCCCGTGTTTCAAAAAGATATAAGCGATATTGGCGAGCAGGCCGGGTCTGTCTGCGGTAATCATCTCCAATGTGTGAAATGGTGTTTTTGACGCGATTTGGATATTCACCTGTGTCTCAAAAGGCGTGAATTTCACTTGCCGTTTAACGCGCCCCGCAACGCGGGTTTCCACCGCTTTGGCCTGAATGGCCGTTGCAAGTTCTTGCTCAATATATTTTAATAACCCACTGTAACTAATCGTTTTAATTTGTTGATTTAACAATACAAAATGATTTAGTGCATAGCCGTTTAATGTAGTGAAAATCTTGGCCTGGGCAATGTTGTATCCCATATTGCCAAAGAAACTGCAAATGCGGGCAAATAAATCCTCCTGGTCACGTGTGTAAATCATCACCTGAATTCCATCGCCGCCAGGGCTGAGGCGTGTCCGTACAATGGGTGTCTGCGTGTTCAGATGCGGTGTCAGCAAGCGGCTCTGCCAGGCAATCTCATCCGTTTCGTAGCGTGTAAAGTAATCATCCCCAAACGCTTGCCACAGGGTTAGATAGGAGGCAGGCTGCAGACCAAACCGGTTAAGCTTCTCAGCGGCTTCGTCGCGACGTGTCTGGGTCAGTTGTGCAATGGTCTGCACGTTGCCATGCAGGGCTTTTCTGGTTTGCTGATATAAGTATTCCAGCAGGTTGGCTTTCCACGCATTCCAGACGGCGGGGCTGGTACCGCGGATATCTGCTACAGTAAGCAAATACAAAGCGACCAGCCGTGTTTCATTTTGTACGAACTGGGCAAATTCCCGTATCACATCCGGATCGCCCAGATCCGATTTTTGTGCGGTTTTGGACATGACAAGGTGCGCTTTTACTAGCCAGGCAACCAACCCGGTATCTTCTTCGGGCAGGCCATGCAGACGGCAAAAGCGTTTGGCATCCAGCGTACCCAGTTCGGAATGGTCGCCGCCGCGTCCTTTGGCAATATCGTGGAAGAGGGCTGCCAGATAGAGCAGATAGGGTTTCTCAAATTGCTCGAATAGGGTCGTGCATAGCGGAAACTCATGCTTCAGTTCAGGCTTGGCAAAGCGTCGCAGATTGGCCAGCACGTTCAGGATATGCTCATCGACCGTATACACATGAAACAAATCGTGCTGCATCTGCCCGATGATTTTGCCAAATGCCGGAACATAGGCGCCCAAAATCCCATAGTGGCTCATGCGGCGCAAGCTGTGGTGCACACCGTTGCTTTGCTGCAGGATATCGAGAAACTGCTTTTGATGGACCGGATTGTGCCGAAAAGCACGGTCTATCAAGTGTCGGGCACGTTGTAGCTGACGCACCAGAGACGCGCTCATGCCGGTCAATTGCGGGCGTTGCTGCAGAATCAGAAAGCTTTGCAACAACGCTTCCGGATGCTGTTCAAACAATCCCTCGCTCGCCGCATCCAGCAAGGCTCCGCGAGCAATGAAATAATTACCGACAGGCGCTGGTTTGTGCTGCGGTGCATATTTTTCGGCCAGCAATTTCAGCAGAATCTCGTTCGTCAGGCTGATGGCCTTTGCCGCACGGTAAAAGCCCTGCATCAGCGCCTCGCTGGCGCGGCGCTTGGTATTGGTGACATAGCCCAAGTCGCTTGCCAGTTCGTTCTGGAAGTCAAACAACAGCCTGTCTTCGCGGCGATTCGCCAGAAAATGCAGGCGTATGCGCAACAATTGCAATTGCCGCTCGTGCTTTTGTAATGCACGCAGTTCGTTGGCGGAGATGAGTTGATGGTGGTGCAAATCACTCCAGGTGGCGCCTAGCCCCTGGCTTTGTGCCAGCCACAGCATCATGTGCAAGTCGCGCAATCCGCCTGGGCTTTCCTTGATGTTGGGTTCCAGGTTGTATTCGGTGTCGTTGAATTTGGCGTGGCGCTGGTCTTGCTCCTTGATTTTGGCTTGCAGAAAGGCTTGCGGTTGCAGGCTGGCCAAAATCTCCTGCCGGAACCGCTGGTAGCGGTTCGCGTCGCCTGCCAGCAAACGCGCCTCCAGCAGGTTGGTCATCACGGTTACATCCTGCGCGGCTTGCTGTATGCATTCAGAAAGTGTCCTGACGCTATGCCCCACGTTCAGACCAATATCCCACAGCAAGGTCACCAGCGCTTCGATTTTCGCGTTAAGCTCGGGCGGCGGTGATTCCGGCGGCAGAATCAGCACATCGATATCGGAATGCGGGAACAACTCGCCGCGACCATAGCCGCCTACCGCGATCAGGCAGGTGTCATTGAATATATTAGAGTCATGCCAGATGGCGCGCAGCAGCTTGTCGATAAAGCGGGTGCGTTGCTGCAGGCAGCGTCTGGCATTCGGGTTTGCCAGAAAATCCGTTTTGAGGGATTCCTGTGCTGATTTGAGCTGCGCACGCCAGTGCTGGGCGGTGTTGGGAGTGCCGGACATGCGGTACGGAATGTCTATGGTCGAGGCGGTGCGCCTGCTGACAGGGTCAGCACTTCATATCCTGTCTCTGTCACCAGCATGGTGTGTTCCCACTGGGCTGATAGGCTGCGGTCTTTGGTGACGATCGTCCAGCCATCGGGCAGTTGCTTGATATCGCGCTTGCCGGCGTTAATCATCGGCTCGATGGTGAAAATCATGCCAGCTTTAAGCGGCAGGCCAATGCCGGGCTTGCCGTAATGCAGCACCTGCGGCTCGGTATGGAACTTCTTGCCGATGCCGTGCCCGCAAAACTCGCGCACGACACTGTAACCGTTGTGCTCGGTAAAGCTTTGTATCGCGTGGCCGATGTCGCCCAAGGTCGCTCCCGGCCGCACTTGCTCAATGCCTTTCCACATGGCCTGATAGGTAATGTCGCACAAGCGCTTGGCCTGGATGCTGGTTTCGCCAATCTGGAACATGCGGCTGGTATCGCCGTGGTAACCGTCTTTGATGACCGTGATGTCCAGATTCACGATGTCACCGTTCTTCAATACCTTGTCGCCCGGTACGCCGTGACAAACTTGGTGATTCACCGATGTGCAGATGGATTTGGGATAGGGCGTATGGCCGTCCGGCGCGTAATTCAACGGCGCGGGAATCGTCTTTTGCACGTTCACCATATAATCATGGCAAAGCTGGTCCAGTTTCTCGGTGGTCACGCCGTGCACCACAAAAGGGGTGATGTAATCCAGCACCTCGGAGGCAAGCCTGCCCGCGATGCGCATCTTTGCAATATCGTCAGCGTTGTTGATAGTGATAGCCATTCGCGTATTTTAGCATTAGTTGGCGCCGTGAGTTGACTGCATGCCGAACTGATTGCATGATGGCGCAATTTGACCGAGCGTCCGTCACCCACAATGTACACAATTTCTACAGGGTTTAAAGCCGTCAATGCGCTGCGTAATCACATCGGTGTTATACCGCAAGGCTACCAAACCCCCATCGGCGAGCATGGCACCGGAGAAGGCATCCTCGACGGCGGCACGGGCAACGACCAGCTCAAAGGTGGCGCAGGTAACGACACCTACCTTTACACCACCGGCGATGGCTACGACACCATTCTAGACTCTGACGGCACTGGCAGCATTAAAATAGACACCAATACCCTCGCTGGCGGCGACCAATATGGCGATGCTCGCGTACACCGCGACGCACGGCCACATTTATACCAATGTAGGCAGCAGCCTTATTATCGATGGCAACATCCGCATACAAAACTGGCAAGCAGGCAACCTGAGCTTAAACATGACTGGCCCTGCCGCCATGCCCGCCAACCCAGTCACCACACGCGATATTACAGGCGACTTAGCGCTGATTGACTACGACCCAGTGACGGCGGGTGTACAAGTACATCTTGACGATATTGATAACGCAATCAGCAACAGCAACATCCCTGACACCAATCGGGTTGATTTATTATTAGACAGCACCGGTAATGACCACCTCATGGGTGGTGGTGGAGACGACATCATTACTGCATTTAGAGGTGGCGATGACCTGATAGAAGGCGGTGCAGGTAACGATGTGATATTTGCCACCGCACGAGTGAAGTTTAACCTGAAAGGTGGGGTCGGCAATGATAAAGCAATTAAATCACACGATAAAACCTCAAATAAGCTGGCCTGCAGACCAATATCCATGCGGCTCCCAGAGCATCTAATTTTATTTTACTTAAACACACAAGCAACTGCACGTAATGATAACGGATGGAGGGTGGCAGCATGAGTTTTATTTCAAAACATTGGGGCAAGCTTGCATTTTTAATGTTTCTTATAGTGTGGCAAGGGATTCCTGCCTTTAATAGATGGCAAGCGGATAAACTAATTGACGAATTATGCGCTAAAGATGGTGGGGTGAAGGTTTATGAAACCGTGACGCTACCGAAGGAGCGGTTTGATAAATGGGGAGTAGTGTTTGTTGCTGATAAAAGATTTATGAAACCTGAAGATGAGTTTTACGCAGAATGGGCTACTAAACATTACAAAAGGAATGGAACTCTAGATTTAGAAGAACCTTATCGAGATAAATCGCTGGAAGTTACTCAGTCTCACTACAAGATATATCGGAAAGTGGATAGTAAATTACTTGGTGAGGCTATTGGATATGCGCGCATAGGTGGTGAGGCCGCTGGCCCATGGGGCTTATCATCATATACATGTCCAATTAGTTTTGAAACGGATATAAATAAACAAATTTTCATAAAGGCGGAATAAAAATGAGCTTAATTACTGACGCATTCAAACAGGCTGAACTTGCATTAGCTGCATATGCAGATATTCCATCTGGGATTACTGTATCTGCATTAAAGCAAGCAGGCATGACGGAAATTCAAGCAACTAATTTTGCTGCTACTTGGACCAAGGTTGACCAATTCACAGACCCAAGCACTGGGTTATCTGCAACCGTGTTTCAAGAAAACGCCACAGGTCAGAAATACCTTGCTATACGAGGCACTGAGCCAAGTAATTGGTTCCAAGACATTATTATAAATGACGGGATTATTGCAGTTGGTTATTTGCCAGATGCATTACCCCAATATAACGCACTCAAATCGCAAATGAATGTATGGCTTGCCAACGGTACTTTAAGTAATAATTTTACGGTTAGCGGTCATAGTCTTGGCGGTTATTTGGCTACAGGGCTTACAGCTGATTTTTCTGCAAATATTACCAAAACTTATTTATACAATGCGCCTGGACTAAATGGAGTATTAGGAGCGGCGACCGCTGCCATTCTGGAGGCTTTTGGTATTACTGTGCCAATTGATGCTAGCTCGCGTAGGGCGGATAAGTTTACGCAATCCGCCGGAATGCCGTTCCTCTGAACCCTCTCAAAAGAACACCTCCGGCGGATAACGCTGCGCTCATCCGCCCTACAACTTAAACCACCTTAAGCTACATGTACGCGCGCGTTCATTGTCAAAACAGGTGCTCTGCAAGGCAAGCGGGATGCGGCTTGCAGGCCGATGCTTGGGATAATGAACGAAAATACCTTTAATCGTTTGATTTTGTTTGAAATTTACGCTGCGTTTGGCTATAATGCGCGCCTGTCTGAATTTTCGGGCAGATTTTAATCAACGCACCGCCCCGTACAGGGTGTTTCGATAAATCGGAATATTGTGGGCAGGTGTGAATTTTAACCCTTTACAAAGGAATACACATGTCTGTGACCATGCGTCAAATGCTGGAGGCCGGCGTTCATTTTGGCCATCAAACCCGTTACTGGAACCCAAAAATGGCCGAGTACATCTTCGGCGACCGTAACAAGATTCATATCGTCAACCTGGAAAAAACCTTGCCGCTGTTTGAAGAGGCGCAAAAATACGTGCGCACATTGGCAGCCAATAAAGGCCGTATCCTGTTCGTAGGCACCAAACGCCAAGCTCGCGAGATTATGAAAGAAGAAGCCAGCCGCGCAGGCTGTGCTTATGTGAACCACCGTTGGTTGGGCGGCATGCTGACCAACTTCAAGACAGTAAAACAATCTATCAAACGTTTGCAAGATTTCGAAACCATGTTGCAAGACGGCAGCCTGGAAAAATTCGGCAAAAAAGAAGCGCTGGGTTACAAACGCGAAGTGGAAAAACTGCAACGTTCCATTGGCGGCATCAAGGAAATGGGCGGTTTGCCAGATGCGATTTTCATCATCGACGTGGGTCATGAGCATGGCGCTGTGACTGAAGCCGCCAAATTGGGCATTCCGGTGATTGGCGTGGTTGATACCAACAACTCACCGGACGGCATCACTTATGTGATTCCTGGCAACGATGACTCCAGCCGCGCGATTCGCTTGTACGCCCGCGGCATGGCCGATGCAGTGCTGGAAGGCAAAGCCAACGCCATCAATGAAGTGGTGAAAGCTGTTTCCGAAGCGGAAGAGTTCGTAGAAGTTACTGAAGCTGCTGAGTAATCGCGGCCTGCGACAAAGGGGCGAAAGCCCCTTTTTCATTTATATTCAAATGGTTGAAATATTTATTTAAAGTTTTAATTTAAGGAAAATATCATGGCAGAAATTACCGCAAGCATGGTAAAAGAGTTACGTGAGCGCACCGATGCGCCGATGATGGATTGCAAAAAAGCACTGACCGAAGCTGAAGGCGATATGAGCCGTGCAGAAGAGATCTTGCGCGTGCGCTTTGGCAACAAGGCGAGCAAAGCGGCTGGCCGTGTGGCTGCCGAAGGTAGCGTGGGCATCAATATCAGTGCAGATGGTAAAACCGGCACCTTGCTGGAAGTGAACTCCGAAACCGACTTCTGCGCGAAGAACGAAGAGTTTGTGAAATTCGTGGCTGAGCTGGCCCAGATCGTGAATACGACCAGCCCGGCCAACATCGAGGCGGTTGCCGGTTCGGCAATGCGTGGCACCACAGTAGAAGACGTGCGTGCACAATTGGTAGGTAAAATCGGTGAGAACATCACCCCGCGCCGTTTTGTGCGCATTGCAGCAAAAGGCAAGCTGGCTAGCTATATCCACGGCAGCAAAATCGGCGTGATCGTCGATGTGGTGGGTGGTGACGAGGCTTTGGGTAAAGACATTGCGATGCACATCGCAGCGGCTAAACCAAAAGCACTGGATGCCAGCGGTGTGGATGCAGCCTTGATCGACGCTGAGCGCCGTGTTGCGATTGAGAAAGCCAAAGAAGCTGGAAAACCAGATGCGATGCTGGAAAAAATCGCAGAAGGTACCGTACAGAAGTTCCTGAAAGAAGTGACTTTGCTGAGCCAGCCATTCGTGAAGGACGACAAACAAACCATCGAGCAGCTGCTGAAATCCAAAGGCGCATCGGTCGCTTCCTTCAGCATGTATACAGTGGGCGAGGGGATTGAGAAGGCAGTGGTGGATTACGCGGCGGAAGTTGCAGCAGCAGCCAAAGTCTAATTATCAGTGTCACTTGAATAAAAGTGGATTCGCGCAAGCGTTTCCACTTTTTTTACGCCCCAAAATAGCCCAGACCAGCGTGTTTTGTGATTAAATAGCCAAAATTTATAAAGGCATGAGGATTTATGGCGCAACCCGCATTTAAACGCATTCTGTTAAAACTTTCCGGCGAGGCCTTGATGGGCGATGATGCATACGGCATCAATCGTGACACTATCAATGATATTGTGGCACAGGTGAAGGAGGTCGCGGATTTAGGCGTGGAAATCGGCGTGGTGATTGGCGGCGGCAATATCTTTCGCGGCGTAGCCCCTGCCGCAGAGGGGATGGATAGGGCAACGGCTGATTATATGGGCATGCTGGCTACGGTGATGAATGCGCTGGCCTTGCAGGATGCGATGAAGCGTGCCGGCCTGAATGCGCGCGTGCAAAGCGCATTGAATATCGAAGCTGTTGCGGAGCCTTATATCCGCGGCAAAGCCATCCGTTATCTGGAAGAAGGGCGCGTAGTCATCTTTGGTGCCGGCACAGGCAATCCGTTCTTTACCACCGATACAGCAGCAGCGTTGCGCGGCATGGAAATCAATGCGGAAATCGTATTGAAAGCCACCAAAGTGGATGGCATCTATACCGACGACCCCAAGAAAAATCCCAATGCAAGCAAATACGAAACGGTAAGCTTTGATGAAGCAATCGCCAAGAATTTGAAGGTGATGGACGCGACCGCACTGACCCTTTGCCGTGATGCGCGCATGCCAATCGGCGTATTCAGCATATTCAAGCCCGGTGCGCTGAAGCGCGTGGTGATGGGCGAAAATGAAGGTACACGTGTCACTGTGTAAATGATTTGCAGGAGAAGATAGATGATTCAGGATGTAAAAAATACTGCTGACCAGAAGATGCATAAATCGCTGGAGGCGTTGAAGAACGATTTGGCCAAAGTGCGTACCGGCCGCGCACACACTGGTTTGCTGGACCACGTGATGGTGGAATATTACGGCAGCATGGTGGCGATCAATCAGGTTGCCAATATCAACTTGGCCGATGCACGCACGATCAATGTGCAGCCATATGAAAAGAACATGACAAGCAAGGTGGAAAAGGCGATTCGTGATAGCGATTTAGGCTTGAATCCGGCGACCAATGGGGATGTGATTCGCGTACCGATGCCGATGCTGACCGAAGAACGCCGTCGCGACTTGACCAAAGTGGTACGCACCGAAGGAGAAAATGCCAAAGTGGCGATTCGCAATGTGCGCCGCGATGCCAACGATGCACTGAAAAGAATGGTGAAAGACAAAGAAATCAGTGAAGATGACGAGCGTCGCGCCCAAGATGAGATTCAAAAGATGACTGATAAGGCTGTCGCTGAGGTCGATAAACTGTTGCAGCAAAAAGAAGCGGATTTGATGGCTGTTTAAGCCATTCCGGATTATGGGCCTATTCACCAGTTCTACCCAAAGCATCCCCGAGGCGCATCAGGTTCCTGAACATATCGCTGTCATTATGGATGGCAACGGCCGTTGGGCGCGCAAGCGCTTCCTGCCACGTGTGGCGGGGCATAAACGTGGCGTGGAGACAGTGCGCGAGCTGGTTAAATTGTGCGCACAGAAGCATGTAAAGTTCTTAACCTTGTTTGCTTTCAGCAGCGAGAACTGGCGCAGGCCGGAAGAGGAGGTTTCCTTCCTGATGGGCTTGTTCATGGATGCGCTTAAACGGGAAGTGGCCAAGCTGCATGACAATAATATCCGCTTGAAACTCATTGGGGATCGTAGCCGCTTTCATCCCGATTTGGTGAGTCAGATTGACGAGTCGGAAAAACTCACTGCAAACAACACCGGCCTGACGCTCACCATTGCAGCCAATTACGGCGGGCGCTGGGATATCCTGCAGGCGGTCAACAAGCTGCAGAAGCATGCTTCGGAAGCCAATCAGGAAGCGGCTTCTGGCGGCATCTCGGAAGAAGATCTGGCAGCGAATCTATCCATGAGTTATGCCCCGGAGCCGGATCTGTTCATCCGTACAGGCGGGGAAAAGCGTATCAGCAACTTTTTGCTATGGCAGCTGGCTTATACGGAGTTTTATTTTACTGACACTCTGTGGCCGGATTTTGACGTCAAAGCGTTTGAGGCGGCCATTCAATCTTATCAACAACGCGAACGGCGCTTTGGGCGCACCAGCGAACAATTGACGACATAAACGATGCCGATTACCAGAATTATCACTGCTGTTTGCCTGCTCGCTGTTTTTATTCCGGCAATTTTTATTGCTCCAAATCAGCCGTGGGCGTTTGGCGTTTTATTGGCGGCATTACTGGCTTTTGATGAATGGAATGTGCTCCTCGGTTGGACCACTAAAGCAAGTTTCTTTCTGACTTCGATTGCTGCGGTATTGGGCTTGTGTGCGATTTATACGATTGAATCGCATGGTTTTCACTGGTTCTTTTTTCAATCTCTGCCGGTGTTTGTGGCTGTGAGTATCTTTTGGCTGTTTCTGGTACCGTTATGCCTGACAAGCCGTTATTTGCCAGAGAATCGTATTCTGATGACTTTGTTGGGTCTGGTACTGATAGGCGCGCTTTGGCTTGCAGTGGTTTGCGCCAAAGGAGCGGATCCCTGGCTGTTGCTGGGATTGTTCTGTACAGTCTGGATTGCGGATACGTTTGCCTACATCTTTGGCAAGAATTTTGGCAAGCGCAAACTGGCACCCGGTATTAGTCCCGGTAAAACCTGGGAAGGCGTAGCCGGTGCGATGCTGGGGGTGACGATTTTTGCCGCAGCACTAAGATATGGGTTCGGTGTAGATAATTGGCTTCTGTTCCCGGCGATCTGGCTGACAACCACAGTGAGTATCGTGGGCGACTTGTTTGAGTCCTTATTGAAACGTCGTGCTGATGTCAAAGATAGTGGCGATCTATTGCCTGGGCACGGCGGCGTGCTGGATCGTCTGGATGCATTAATCCCCACCATTCCGCTGGCGATTGTGCTCATCTACAGTTATAACTTGCTAAAGGTAATTTAATGCAGCAAGTCACCATTCTAGGCAGTACCGGTACGATAGGCCAGCAAACGCTGGACGTGATTGCACGGCATCCAGACAGATACCGCGTATTTGCCCTGGCGGCCAACAACAAGGCCGATATGATGCTGAGGCAATGTCTGGAAGTGCAGCCCGCTTACGCCGTTTTGCTGGACAAGTCAGCAGCAAGACAATTGTCGGATCTGCTTAAACAGCACAACGTCAAAACGCAAGTGTTGGATGGCATTCACGCCTTTGAGCAGATTGCCAGTGATCCGGAAGTAGATATTGTTATGGCCGCTATAGTGGGTGCAGCCGGGTTGCGGCCTGCTATGGCAGCAGCGCGTGCGGGAAAGAAAATCCTGCTGGCTAACAAAGAAACGCTAGTAATGGCCGGTAGCCTGTTCATGCAAGCGGTAGCTGAAAATGGCGCCACTTTATTGCCTATTGATAGCGAGCATAATGCCATTTTTCAAGTAATGCCCTCGCAGCGGCACCCGCATCTGGCAGATGGTGGCGTAAGCAAAATCATCTTGACGGCGTCTGGCGGGCCATTTAGAAGATTGTCGCTTGGCGAGCTTGCTGAAGTGACGCCAGAACGAGCGCTCAAGCATCCTAATTGGGTCATGGGCGCCAAGATCACTATTGACTCTGCAACCTTGATGAACAAAGGCCTGGAAGTAATAGAGGCACACTGGCTATTCAATGCGCGGCCTGATCAGATAGAGGTCGTGGTGCATCCGCAAAGTGTCATCCACTCCATGGTGGAATATGTCGATGGGAGTGTGTTGGCGCAACTGGGCAACCCGGATATGCGTACGCCTATTGCCTATGCGATGGGGTATCCTGAGCGTATCGAATCCGGCGTGCCCAGCCTGAATTTGCTCGAGATAGCAAAATTGGAATTTGAAGCACCCGATACCAAACGATTCCCATGTTTGCAGTTGGCATATGATGCGCTGAAAACCGGTGGGACCGCCCCGGCGGCGCTAAATGCTGTGAATGAAGTGGCTGTGGCTGCGTTCTTGAAGCATGAGATCGGATTTCTGGATATCCCTGCCATGATCGCAGCTGCGTTAGCGCAGATTTCTGCCGAGCCGGTCAGTTCACTGGAACAACTGATATTAATGGATGCACAAGCTCGGCAGTTTGCTTTGGATTGGATACATCACAGGCAGCCTGCCGCTAAGGTGATGCCATGCTGACAATCGTTGCATTCATCGTTACGGTGAGCATACTCGTCACCGTCCATGAGTTCGGTCACTTTCAGGTGGCGCGTTGGTGTGGAGTGCGTGTGCTCAGGTTCTCGGTGGGATTCGGAAAGCCGTTGTGGCAACGCACATTAGGCAAAGACCAGACCGAGTTCGTCATCGCAGCTATCCCTCTGGGCGGTTACGTCAAGATGCTGGATGAAAGTGAATTGAAAGCCGAACAGGAAAAGGGCAATGTAGTTGCGCAATACTCTGAAGCCGAACGTACACGCGCCTTTAATCGACAAGTGGTTTGGAAGCGGATGGCGATTGTGCTGGCCGGACCACTGGCTAATCTGCTTCTGGCGGTAGCGCTGTACTGGTTTTTGTTTTTGCAGGGGACTACTGGCGTGAGGCCATTGATTGGCGAGGTGGCTCCCAATAGCTTGGCGCAACGTGCTCAGCTGACACAAGGTGAGCAGATTTTAAGTATTGCAGGTGAACCTGTCGCCACCTGGAATGAGGCACGCTGGCTTTTGTTGAATAAGTCCATGGAAGGGAATTCCATCGAAATCGAAACGGTCATCAATCGCAACGAACGCCACCTGCACACGCTTTCGTTTGATGATATTAATGACAACGCCGAGAAAGATGTTCTAGCTAGGCTTGGGCTTGGGATATATCAACCCAAGATTGCTCCGATTATCGGGCAGGTATTGCCGGATAGCGCAGCTGAAAAGGCTGGATTGATGCCCGGCGACAAGTTACTGAGTGTGGATGGGCTGGCCGTGCAGTATTGGAGTGATGCAGTGCCGATATTTCAAAGTCAGCCGGAAAAGCCCATCCCCGTGGAAGTTCTCAGAGGTGACATGAAACGGAAGGTCATCATTACCCCGATATCTGTGGAAGAATCTGGCAAAAAAATGGGTCGGATAGGTGCGGTTGTTCAAACAGACCAAAGTGCATTGGAAAGCCTGATGGTAAAAACCTACTATAGTCCATGGAAGGCGCTGAGAACAGCAGTGAAGAAAACGTGGGAAACCTCAGTATTCAGCCTCAAGATGCTTAAATACATGCTGGTTGGCAAAATGTCGCTAAAGGGAATTGGCGGACCGGTGACTATTGCGAATTTTGCTGGCGAAAGTGCCCAGTTAGGAATTAATGCGTTCTTGAGTTTTCTGGCGTTGGTGAGTATCAGCATCGGCGTGCTCAACCTTTTGCCAATACCTGTGTTAGATGGCGGCCATTTGTTGTATCATATGGCGGAAATTATAAAAGGTTCCCCGGTGTCAGAAGCGACGATGTTGCTAGGACAAAAAATCGGGATGGGTCTGCTGGGGATCATGATGATGATCGCAATTTTCAACGATCTTAATCGTTTATTTACAGGTTAAACATTTGTTCAAGCCACGCATTTTATCTGCCTTAGTTGTTGCATTGTTCAGCCAGCACGTATGGGCACTAGAGCCCTTCGTGATTAAAGATATTCGCGTTGAAGGTCTGCAGCGTACCGAGCCGGGCACCGTCTTTAATTACCTGCCCATGCAGGTGGGCGATGTGATGAGTGATGAAAAAGCTACACAGGCTATCAAATCACTATACAACACGGGTTTTTTCAAGGATGTGCGCATAGAAGCCGAAGGCGAAGTACTGGTGGTGACGGTGCAGGAACGCTCGGCAATTGCCAAAATCGATTTCAGTGGCAACAAGTCCTTCCCATCCGATAAGATGAAAGTTGGACTCAAGCAGATTGGTATTGAAGAAGGCCAGATTCTGGATAAATCCGTGCTGGAGCGCGCTGAACAAGAAATTAAGCGTCAATACCTCTCGCAGGGCAAATATAGCGCCACCGTCAAAACTGTCACCAGTCCGCTGGAGCGTAACCGTGTCGCTGTTCGCTTTGAAATCGAGGAGGGTAAGGTTGCAAAAATCCGGGACATTAACATCGTCGGCAATAATGCATTCGGCACGGAGGATTTGCGTGCGGAGTTTCTGCTAACTACCCCTAACTGGATGAGCTGGTGGAACAAGGACGACCAGTATTCGAAGCAGAAATTGACAGCTGACCTGGAAACATTGAAATCTTTCTACATGAATCAGGGTTATCTGGAGTTTTCTGTTGACTCAACACAGGTTTCTATTTCGCCCGACAAGGAAGACATCTACATCACGATCAATGTGACGGAAGGCGAGAAATATACGATCAGTAGTGTTAAGCTCGCGGGCGAATTGCAAGTGCCAGAAGCTGAACTGACACCCTTGATTAAGGTTCAGAAGGGAGATGTTTTTAATCGGCAGCTTGTGACGGAATCCAGCAAGGCTATAGGTGACAGGCTGAGTAATGAAGGCTATGCCTTTTCAAATGTGAACGCGATTCCCGAGATCAATAAAGAAGACCACACCGCAGCTTTTACATTCTTTGTTGACCCCGGCAAGCGTGTTTATGTGCGACGCATCAACCTGACAGGCAATACGCGTACCCGTGACGCTGTATTGCGCCGAGAGATGCGTCAGCTCGAATCTGCGTGGTATGCCGGGGATAAAATCAACCGCTCCAAGGAAAGGCTGACGCGCCTGCAGTATTTTGAAACTGTGGATTTGGAAACGCCGGCTGTGCCGGGTACCACGGATCAAGTGGATCTTAATATCAATGTGGTAGAAAAATCCACTGGCAGCATACAATTTGGCGCAGGCTTATCCAGTAACGAAGGGGTGGTTTTTGGTCTGACAGTGAATCAGCAGAACTTCCTCGGCACTGGCAATCGTGTGTCGGCGCAGGTGAATACTGGCAAGGTCAATACGACATATTCCTTATCATTTACAGACCCTTATTTCACGCCGGACGGTATCAGCCGTGGGTTTGATGTCTACCGGCGTGATGTGGACACAGGCTCATTAAATATCGCCACTTACAAAAGCTCGTCCTATGGTGCTGGTGTAAGATTTGGTTTGCCTTTGTCGGAAACAGATTTTCTTACGGCTGGACTAACGTTGGATTTAACCAAGATCGATCTGTCCAGCCAAAGCCCTAAACAATACCTGGATTTTTGTGGGAACGTATCAGGGTGTAGCAGTAACTCATTACAACTTTCTGCAGCCTGGACGCATGATACACGTGACAACACCCTATTTACCAACAAGGGCGTATTACAGCGCTTGAGCTTTGAAACCAGTGTGCCTGGCCTGGATTTGCAATACTATAAGCTCGATTACAAACATGCCTGGTTCAAGGACTTTACCCCTAATCTGACATTTATGCTGAACGGGGAATTGGGTTACGCTAACAGTTACGGTAATGAGAAGTATCCTTTCTTTAAAAACTTTTACGCAGGCGGGGTAACCTCTGTACGCGGCTATGATAATGGTGCGATTGGCCCTCGTGATATCGACCCGGCAACAGGGCAGGATTTTGCAGTAGGTGGTACACGTAGAATAATAGGCAATGCTGAAGTGTTTGTACCTGTCCCATTCATCAAAAATTCATCCCAATTTCGTTTGAGCGCGTTTGTGGATGGCGGTGCAGTATACGCGGACAAGCAAAATATCGATTTTGGAGAAATGCGTTATAGCACGGGTGTCGGAGTAAGCTGGTTCTCACCGTTCGGGCCATTGAAACTGGTATTGGCAAAGGCATTAAATGCTAAGGATGGCGACAGAACGCAAATGCTACAATTCCAGTTGGGGCAGCAGTTCTAGCTAGCAGCGGATAGTAGTCAACAGGTTTAACAGGATATTTCAGGAGACGATAATTGAGTCACCATATGATTAAAAATTTAATATTTGCTGCATTATTCCTGACTAGCACATGCTTAAATGCGGCCGAGCTTAAAGTCGGCTATGTTCAGGTGGACAAAATTCTACAGGAAGCGCCGCAAACAGCCGAGAGTGGCAAAAAACTTGAAAAAGAGTTTGGCCCAAGATCGCAAGAGCTCGATCGGATGCAAAAACAGATTCGAGACCTTGAAGCGACGTTAGATAAAGATAGCGTGACCATGTCAGAAACGGACAAACGCACTAAAGAACGCGATGTTTCCAATCTTAAGATTGAATTCCAGCGCAAGCAACGCGAATTACGCGAAGATATCAACATTCGTAAGAATGAAGAACTGGGTGTGCTGCAGGATCGTATCAACAAGGCAGTGCAGACAGTTTCAGAAACAGAAGGTTATGATCTGGTGGTCTATAGTGGCGTAGCCTATGCAAGCAAGAAAATAGACATCACCGATAAAGTACTTAAATCGTTGGGTAAAAAGTAGTGGAAAGACGTGCTGATGTCACGTTCCTTTACACTCAATCAAATCGCAGCACAGCTTGGCGGTACAGCTTCAGGCAATGCTGAAACAGTAGTCACCCGCGTCGGATCGCTTGCACATGCACAGGCTGGTGCAATAGGTTTCTTCTCGGATACAAAATACCTGACACAGCTACAAAATACCTCGGCGAGTGCTGTTGTCCTGCAGGCGGAACACGCCACTCTGACATCTTTGCCCAAGATTATCACCAATAACCCTTATGCGTATTTTGCAAAGGTTTCCGCACTGCTTAATCCGGATGAAGAGGTAGCTCCCGGCGTCCATCCAACGGCAACGGTTCATCCGAGTGCCAGCGTTCCGGCAAGTTGTAGTATCGGCGCAAACGCGGTGATTGCTGCCAATGCGGTGCTGGGCGAGGGTGTAAAAATCGGCGCAGGCTCTGTATTGGAGGCTGGCGTCAAGGTTGGTGGAAACAGCCGGATCGAGGCAAATGTCACTATCCAGCATGCTTGTGAAATCGGTGCACGCTGCCATTTGTTTTCTGGCTGTGTGATTGGTTGCGATGGCTTTGGCTACGCACCGGAGAATGGTGGTTGGATCAAGATCCCACATGTGGGCAGGGTGGTGGTAGGCGATGACGTAGATATAGGTGCCAATACCACGATTGACCGTGGGGCGTTGGACGACACCATCCTCGAGCAAGGCGTCAAATTGGATAATCTGATTCATATCGCGCATAACTGTCGAATAGGCGCGCATACTGTCATTGCAGGCTGTGTGGGTGTTGCTGGCAGTGCCGTCATTGGCAGGCATTGCCGCATCGGTGGCGCAGCAATGATTTTAGGACATCTGGAAATCGCAGATGGTACGACGATAAGCCCGGGCAGCATGATTATGCGATCCATCAATGAAAGCGGCACCTACACTGCCATCATGCCCTCACAATCACATGAAAAATGGTTGAAAACAGCTGCAAATATTCGCCAGCTTAACCAATTAGCGGATAAAATAAAGATTTTAGAGGCGGCCATCGAGTTGCTTAGAAATCAATCAAAAGAGAATTGATATGACCACAAACACAGCTGATACCAGCATGAATATTCACGAAATACTGAAACATCTTCCGCATCGTTACCCGTTTATATTAATTGACCGAGTTATATCGATGGAATTAGGTAAGGAAATCACCGCAATAAAGAACGTGACTATTAACGAACCGTTTTTTCCTGGTCATTTCCCTTACCATCCCGTGATGCCGGGTGTGTTGATTGTAGAAGCGATGGCACAAGCTGCTGCGATTCTCTCCTTCAAGACCATGGGCGTGATGCCTAGCGAGGAATCTGTGTATTATTTTGCCGGCATTGATAGCGCGCGATTTAAAAAGCCGGTCTCTCCTGGCGATCAGATTGTGTTCAATGTACAAATAGACCGGATATTGAAAGGTATCTGGAAATACAATGCCACTGCAAAAGTGGATGGCGATGTGGTCGCCGAGGCAAGCATGATGTGCATCTTAAAATCTATATAAATCAGTAAATTAAAATAATCAATTAAAGTAAAATAACATGAGTGGAAATATTCATCCCACCGCAATCATTGATATAAGGGCAGAGTTAGATAGTAGTGTAGAAGTTGGTGCGTACACTGTTATCGGAGCAGGTGTTCGCATTGGTGCAGGCACGCGCATTGGCAGCCATGTCGTGCTGCAAGGGCCGACGACCATCGGCAAAAACAATCAGATTTTTCAGTTTGCCTCGCTGGGTGCCGAGCCGCAGGATAAAAAATACAAAGGCGAACCGACTACCCTGGAGATTGGCGATAACAACACCATCCGTGAATGCTGCACGTTCAATCGTGGCACTGTGCAGGATAAAGGCGTTACCAAAATCGGCAACGATAACTGGATCATGGCCTATGTGCACATCGCGCACGATTGCACGATAGGCAACAACACCATTTTTGCCAACAATGCATCGCTGGCCGGGCATGTGGACGTGTATGACTACGCTATCCTTGGTGGGTTTACGCTGATCCATCAGTTCTGCAAAATAGGTCAGCACATCATTACTGCAGTCGGCTCCGTGGTCTTTAAGGATATCCCGCCTTACGTGACCGCAGCGGGTTATGATGCAAAACCGCATGGCATCAACTCTGAGGGCCTGAAAAGGCGTGGCTTTACACCCGATGAAATCATGCAGATCAAGCGCGCCTACAAGGCGCTCTATCGCAATGGCAACACGCTAGAAGAAGCCAAAGCGGAAATAGTAAAAATGCAAGCCGCTTGCGACAAGATTCAGTTGCTGACAGATTTTCTGGCAACATCTGAGCGCGGCATCATTCGCTAAGCCATGCCTAACATCGCAATCGTGGCTGGAGAGGCTTCTGGCGACCTGCTGGGCAGTCATCTTATCCAGGCGCTTAAAAAACACCGTTCCGATATCACTTTTTTTGGCATCGCCGGGCCTAAAATGCAGGCTGCAGGCGCCAAAACGCTATATCCGATAGAACGTCTTTCCGTGCGCGGCTATATTGAAGTGTTGAAGCACTTGCCGGGGCTGCTCAAGCTGCGCCGCAATCTCCTTAAACAAATTATCGCTGCCAAGCCAGACCTGTTCATCGGTGTGGATGCGCCCGATTTCAATTTCTGGCTGGAGAAAAAGCTCAAAAAGGCCGGCATTCCCACCATGCACTATGTCAGTCCTTCCATCTGGGCGTGGCGTAGTGGGCGCATTGGGGCTATCAAAAAGGCAGTTTCCCATATGCTGGCGCTATTTCCTTTCGAACCGGCGATTTATGAGCGCGCCAAGATTCCTGTCAGTTTTGTCGGTCATCCACTGGCAGACGAATTGCCGCTGGAACCAAACCAGAAGGCAGCACAGAAACTGCTCAAGATAGAGAAGGGCAAGCTGGTGTTTGCATTGCTTCCCGGAAGCCGCCAGTCCGAAGTGCAACAGCACAGCGCCTTATTGGTAAAAACCGTGCAATTGCTGAGCCAAAGGTATGAAAACGCATTGTTTCTGGTACCACTCATCACGCGAGAAACGCGCCAGATATTCGAGACAGAGCGCTACAAACTGACACCTGATGCGCATAATATCCAAGTACTGTTTGGCCATGCACACGACGCGATGGAGGCAGCCGATATGGTGATTCTGGCCTCCGGTACGGCCACGCTGGAAGCCGCATTGCTGAAGCGCCCGATGATCATCACCTACAGGATGCCGGCTTTGAGCTGGCAAATCCTCAAGCGCATGCGCTATCAACCATACGTGGGCTTGCCCAATATCCTGGCGGGGAAATGGCTGGTGCCGGAGCTTTTGCAAAAAGAGGCTACACCAGAAAAGCTCACCGAAAAATGCGTTGAGATACTGGAAAACCAGGAGGGATTGGATAAGCTGCATGAGGAATACATGCAAATCCATTACAGCCTGAAGCAGGACAGCGCCGAGAAAGCCGCGCAGGTGGTGCTGAAATTCCTATGAGCATGCTCATCTGCGGCGTAGATGAGGCTGGGCGCGGCCCACTGGCCGGTAGCGTTTATGCCGCTGCGGTCATTCTGGACGAAAAAAATCCAATCGAAGGTCTGGCCGATTCCAAAAAACTATCCGAGAAAAAGCGCGATTTTTTTAGCGTGGAAATCAAGCAGAAAGCGCTGGCCTGGGGCATTGCCAGCTGCACCGCCAAAGAGATTGACGAAATCAACATCCTGCAAGCCAGCCTGCTGGCGATGAAGCGCGCGCTGGAAGCGATGCAGACACAATTCAATATCACACCACATCTGGTACAAGTGGATGGCAACAAAACACCCAAAATCAGCTTGCCGTGCGAGGCGATCGTGAAGGGCGACAGCAAAGTGCAAGCCATTTCCGCCGCGTCCATCCTCGCCAAAGTCGCGCGAGATGCAGAGCTATATGAACTTGATAAACAATACCCGCAATATGGCTTTGCGCAACACAAGGGCTACCCAAGCCCCGCGCATTTATTGGCGTTGCAGGCACATGGCATTTGCCCGCAACATCGCTTAAGTTATGGGCCAGTGAAGGCTTTGCTGAAATAGTTAATTTTGGTATCAAACCTGATACCCTGCAGCCCGCATTTCGTTGATTAGCTCATCTTTCCAACGATCTTCATCATCAAGAGTGATATATACGACACCACTGATGTCATTAGGAGTTTCTACCTGCCCTTTGACTACGGCAGCAACTCTTGGGCGACCGAGCTTCCCAATGAGATACCCATGCTCGAAGACAACATTTTGTCTTGCACGATATGCCGAGTGAAGTGCGCCAACCTTTGAACCAACATCACAAGGAGTATACAGAACCACTCCAAAACCCACATTCGAGTAATGTTCAATTTTTTCGATAATCGTACGACCTGAACTTGCCTTAAGATGAAGAATGATGGGCTCAAGATTCAGACTTTTTATGAACGAAGCCATCTCGAGTTTTGTTAAGTCATCGTGCCCATGCACGATAAATACTTGCTTGATATTAAACTCACCAGGTTCGGTAGGTATTGTTGGAGGGTCTTGGTAATTATGAGTTAGAATATTCTGTGACGCTTCTAACTGCTCGGGAGTGATGTACCCTTTCCTGAGAAGAATTTCGAAAATCGGTTCGTCTTTAATCGCCCAGTGCGTTCTATAAAGCTCTAATTTACCAAGATCTATTTCAGCTCGAATGCTTTCAATGGCGCCTTTTGGCAGAGGTGGGAAGATTGGATCAAGCTCGAATCCAATCAGCACACTCTGGGAGCTAACTTTTATGTCTGTTATTCGCCCAATTCTGGACTCGGTCTGTTCATTTTCGGTTACGAATAATGACGGGAAACCTTTTAGTTCCTCTATAGCTGTTTCATCGAGCGACTTATATCGCTCACTAATTTCATCAACTGTGTATTCAACAGCAACACGGCTTTTGTCGAAATTTACCGGACTAAGCGTCCAGCTTTCAGGGCTGTATGAAACTAGAAGATTAAACACGAGTTTTCCTTGCGTCGAAGAATTGCTTTATGAAATAGACTATTTTAAGCTAACAACAAAAACACCGTTGGTTTTTTATTTAAATCTGGCAATACGCTTTGCTTCCATTCGCTGATGCGTTTCGTCACTATCATCTCATCCGGCAGGCTGACATTGCAGGCGATGCATAGTCGTGTGTTGACGTGACAGGTGCTTAAAATCGCTTCCAGCATTTGCATATTGCGGTAGGGCGTCTCGATAAAGATTTGCGTCTCTTTGTGCGTTTGTGCGCGTTTTTCTATCTCTTTCAGTTTTTGCGCGCGTTGCGCTTTATCCACCGGCAAATAGCCCAGAAACGCGAAACTCTGCCCGTTAAGGCCAGAGGCCATCAGCGCCATTAAAATCGCGCTAGGGCCTACCAGCGGCGCGACATGGATGCCTTTTTGATGGGCAAGCGCGACCAATTTCGCGCCAGGGTCGGCCACCGCCGGGCAGCCAGCTTCAGACATTAAACCAACATCATGGCCAGCTAATAGCGGTTTGAGCAAGTCGGGCAGGGTTTTGTCATCGGTATGCTCGTTGAGCGTGGCAAATTGCAGCTCGCGTATCGGTTTGCTGTGTTTGATTAAGCCTAAAAACTGGCGGGCGGATTTTTCGTTCTCCACCACAAAATGTTCCAGCTTTTGTGCCAGGCTGACGACATCTGGCGGCAGCACTTGGCTGACGTTGTCTCCGCCAAGCGTGACAGGGATAAGGTAAAGGGTGCCGTTTGACATCGGGGCATTTTAACGCAAAAAGCTAGGCATTGCGTTTGTCAAACAGCGTTCAAACAGCGTTATTCAATGCCGAGCAAAAAAAGATGCCCTGGAAGCCGCATGGGGATTGGCTCGCAGGGCAGGTGTTTTGATGTTTTTAGTATTTGGCCTTTAATATTTCCACTTAATACTTAACTATGGCCCGGTAAGTGAGCGTGGTGCTGCCTTCGGCGGGGATGTCAATTTTCCAAACCGCCAAGTGGCTATTGGCCTTGGTGTGCGGATGGCTTTCGGAAACGATTTGCCAATCGCCGCCAATCGGCTCTTGCACTTGCACGGTCACTTTCTGTTTTTTGGCGTTTTTCAGCACCAGTTCAAACGCGCTTTCAAATGCGCTATGGCCTCTGCTTGGGTTGGGCAGCACTTTGAAATCAGTCTGTTTCTTGTCGGCGGTCACATCGAACGCTTCGCCCAGTTTCAGGCGCACGCTTTCGTTCTTGGGTGTGTGGTCGATGTTGTCTTCACCGACAAACTGGGCGTTACCGGCGTTATCTTTTTTATAGACGCGCATCGTGCCTTTGGGCAGCGGCATGCCGAGTTTGCTGGCTTCTTTGTTGTCGAACTCCACAAACACGCCCACTTTCATTTTGGTGCCGATCTCGCCATATTGCGCAGTGTAGTAGTAATCCGCGCCTTTCAACACCAGCTCTTTTCTTACAGGCACGCTGTTGGCGGTGAGTAGCGAAACCTGCTTGGTCTGGCTTTCCTTGATGGTGGTCGGGCGGTCTAGCGTGTACAGGTGGTATTCCAGCAAGCCTTCTTCAGCCATGGGCGCAGGTGCTGCCGCTTCTGCCACCATGTCCATTTTGCGCATCATGGCACTGCGCATTTCTGGTTGGACGCGGTTGACATCGCCTGCCACCAGCTGCAGCTTGGCATTGTTGTATGAAGTGCCACTGGTGTTGGTGAGCGTGACCCAGCCGGATAGATCCAGCTTATCGTCCTTGTCGTTCAGTTCGGCCACGTAATCGGCTTTCCAGCCCAGCCCGCCGGTGAGATAGCTAAGCTCCACTTTTTGCTCGCCTGCAGTTTTGTTACTGAGCTGGGTGACTAAAGTAGGTCGGTCACGCAGGTTGTCAGGCACGTCGTCATATACGATGCGACCGGGAATGCCCGTCTCGATGCGGTTGCCAACCTTGAGCACCACGCCGTTGTTGGCGGAGAGCACTGTGGCCTTTTCAGTGGTTTCCGCGCCTGTCTGCGGGTTGGTTTTGACGATGCTGACGGTTTTGCCGACATATTTTTCCAGCATCTTTTGCGGTGTAAGCAGATCGAAATCGAAATTTTGCTCTAAAGTGCTGAAGCTGCCCGGGTTGCTGATGCTGCGCAGCAGGGCGGTTTCAGGGCGCATCTGCGCACTCACATCGCGCAAGGCAAGACTGTTGAGGCCGGACTTGAGTTGAACCTTGCGGGTGTCTTTCACCAGCGCCAAATCCTGGTTATAGATAGTCACGGCAACGGTTTGCTGGTCGCCAAGTGTGCTGCGAGTTTCGTCGATATCCATGGCGGCTCCTATCGTAAGGGTGGCAAATGTCAGTGTTGACAGGGTGGCGGCTAAAATCAGCTTGCGTTTGAATTGCATAAAACCTCCTAATGTTGAGTGAATGTGATGCCGATTAAGCACCATTACCCACTTACACGCACCGTATTCATGATTGGGGTTAACGCCCCAAAATTTTTTAGATGACGTTAACGCCTTCGTTTTGCAACATGGTAATGAGCTTGATAAGCGGAAGCCCAATCAATGCATTAGGATCCTCGCCCAGCATTCTTTCTATCAGCGCCACACCCAAACCTTCGGACTTTGCGCTTCCGGCGCAGTGGTAGGGCTGCTCTTTGGCGAGATAGCTCTCAATCTGTTCATCGGTCAGTTGACGGAATTTGACCAGATAGGGCACGTTCTCGGCCTGCATGTTGCCTGTTGTGGCATTGTATAGGCAGAGCGCGCTATAGAATTTGACTTCACGGCCGCGCATCATCTGCAGTTGTTTTGTCGCATTTTTATGATTGAGCGGTTTGCCTAGCTGTTCTCCCTCCAGCGTGGCCACCTGGTCGCAGCCAATCACGAGAGCGTGTGGATATTCCTGCCCCACTTTTAGTGCCTTCTCTTTACACAAGCGCAATGCCGTTTCGTGCGGTTTTTCGTCTTCCAAAGGGGTTTCGTCGACATGCGGCGATACACAATTAAAGGGAACTTGCAGCTTCTGCAATAGTTCACGCCTGTATTGGGATGAAGAGGCCAAGATCAGAGTTTGTTTCATGGTGGCTTGATTTTATATAAAAAGCCGACAGAAACGAGGTGCTGTCGGTTTTTTTATCTTGGTTGAATATATTAATCCGGTTGAACTTCGAGTAATGATTCGTCCGGCGTAACGCTGTCGCCTTTGCTGACATGCACGGCAACGACGGTGCCGCTTTGTGAGGCCTGGATTTCGTTCTCCATTTTCATTGCCTCAATTACCAGCACGCCATCACCGGCTTTGACTTTGTCGCCCACTTTGACTTTGACAGCGACGATGGTGCCTGGCATCGCAGTAGTCACGCAACCCGGATGGGTCGGGCGAGGGCGTCCTGATGCCGTTTTGGACTCTGTCTTTTTCTTGCCGTTGGATTTTCCACCACCGGAAACTTCCACCTCACTCAAGGTTTCCACGATAACTTCTTCGGCAATACCATCTACAGACACGTAGAATGGCCGCTGCTCTTCACCGGCGTGCCCACTGCCGGTGAGCTTGATGTGGAAAGTCTCGCCATGCAATGTGATGTTGAACTCGTTCGGTGCATAACGTGCTGCGCTGGTATGCGATGCTTCTTTGGTTAGCAGCGCTTCCGGTTTCAGGGAGCCGGCGTTGCGCTCCTGCAGGAATGTCTTGCCGATATCCGGGAACATGGCATAAGTCAGTACATCCTCGTCGCATTGTGCGATACGCTCGGTTTCGGCCTGCAACCTTGCCATTTCAGGTTCCAGCAAATCGGCAGGGCGGCAGGTGATGACCTTGGCGTCACCCACGGCCAGCTTGCGTACTTCTTCATTCACCTTGCCTGGCGCAGTACCGTATTGACCCATCAGGTAGTTCTTGACCTCGTTGGTGATGGACTTATAGCGCGAGCCTGTCATCACATTCAGCACAGCTTGCGTGCCGACAATTTGCGATGTTGGCGTCACTAATGGGGGGTAGCCCAAATCTTCACGCACGCGAGGGATTTCAGCAAGCACTTCATCCATACGGTTAAGTGCGCCTTGGTCTTTTAACTGGTTACTCAGGTTGGAAATCATGCCGCCAGGTACCTGGTTGACCAGTACACGCGTATCCACACCAGTGAATTCGCTCTCGAATTGCCAGTATTTTTTACGCACCTCGCGGAAATATGCGGTGATTTCCTGTACTTTGCCTAAATCCAGGCCAGTGTCATATTCCGTCCCTTTAAGTGCAGCTATGATGCTCTCGGTGGAACTGTGGCTGGCACCTTCACCAAACGATGAGTTGCAAGTATCAATCATCGTCGCGCCAGCCTCGATGCCCTTAATGAAGCACATGGCGGATAAGCCGGAAGTGGCATGGCTATGCAGGTGAATCGGTAGCTTGATGGCCTTTTTCAGCGCCGTAACCAATTCATGCGTGCCTTGTGGGGTCAGCAAACCGGCCATATCCTTGATGGCGATCGTATCGCAGCCCATGGCTTCCATCTCTTTTGCCAGGCTGACAAAATACGCTGTGTCATGGACAGGACTAGTGGTATAGCTGATGGCGCCCTCAGCATGTTTCCCGACTTTTTTGACGGCTTCCACGCTGGTTTTGATGTTGCGCAAGTCGTTCATTGCATCAAAGATACGGAACACATCGACGCCATTGTCGGCAGATTTCTGCACAAATGCGCGTACGACATCATCGGAGTAATGGCGGTAGCCAAGCAGATTCTGCCCACGCAAGAGCATCTGGATACGGCTGTTGGGCAGGGCTTTGCGCAGCTTGGTCAAACGTTCCCATGGGTCTTCTTTCAAGTAACGGACGCAGGCGTCGAATGTAGCGCCACCCCAAGCCTCCAAAGACCAAAAACCGATAGCGTCCAACTGTTTGCATATCGGCAGCATGTCTTCAGTACGCATGCGGGTTGCAATCAGGGATTGATGACCATCTCGTAAAACTAATTCAGAAACATATACTTGAGTCATAATTTTAATGTGGTTTATTAAATTTAAATGCCTTCATGTGCAGCAACTGCAGCTGCAATTGCCGCTGCAAACAACTCCGGTGGAAGCTCTGTCGCATAATTCGTCAGTTCGGGATGTTTTTCCACGAAGCTGGTATTAAAGTCAGCATTCCTGAAATCCGGATGCTTCATGATTTCCTGATAATAAGGAATGGTGGTTTTGACGCCATATACCACCATGTCGCTTAAAGCGCGCCGCCCGCGCTCGATGACGCTTTCCCAATCCAATGCCCATACGGTGAGTTTGGCGCACATAGAGTCGTAATAGGGGGGGATCACATAGCCGCTGTAAATTGCTGCGTCCATGCGCACACCTGGACCACCTGGCGCATAATAGCGCGTGATTTTGCCAAAACTTGGCAAGAAGTCGTTTTTCGGGTCTTCGGCATTGATGCGGTATTCCATCGCGAAACCGCGGAAATTGATCTGGTTCTGCTTGTATTGCAATGGCAAGCCGAAAGCGATACGAATCTGTTGTTGTACGATATCCACGCCAGTAATCGTTTCGGTGACGGTATGTTCCACCTGCAGGCGCGTGTTCATCTCCATGAAATAGAAATTATTGTCACTATCCAGCAGGAATTCAACCGTGCCTGCGTTCTCGTAACCTACAGCCTTGGCAGCCTTGACGCCCAATCCGCCGATGTAATCACGCTGTGCCTGACTTAATTGCGGGGACGGGGCGATTTCGATGAGCTTTTGATTGCGGCGCTGAATGGAGCAATCCCGCTCAAACAGATGGATTGCATTGCCCTGGCTATCGGCCAGAACCTGCACTTCGATGTGACGCGGGTTGACTACACATTTTTCCAAAAACACTTCCGGCTTGCCGAAAGCTTTGCTTGCTTCGGAAATCACGCGATCATAGTTGGAGAGGAGTTCTTTTTCGCTATCGCAACGGCGAATGCCACGGCCGCCGCCGCCGTTCGTGGCCTTTAGCATGACTGGATAACCAATCTGGTTAGCCAGCTTGACCGCTGCTTCGACATTCTCCAGGTTGCCATCGCTGCCTGGCACGCAAGGGATGCCGGCAGCAATCATGGCGTTACGTGCTTGAATCTTGTCACCCATCTGGCGGATGACGCGAGCGTTAGGGCCGATAAATTTGATGCCGCGACGTGCGCAGATTTCCGCCAGTTCTGGATTCTCGGACAAGAATCCATAACCGGGATGTAACGCATCACAACCAGCGGCCACGGCAACATTAACAATGTTATGTGCGTTCAGGTAGCCAGCAACGGGATCCGTGCCGATATTATAGGCTTCGTCTGCTTTTTTGACGTGCAATGCGTGGCGGTCAGCGTCGGCATAAATTGCCACTGACTTGATTCCCATTTCGGAGCAGGCGCGTACAATGCGTACCGCAATTTCCCCCCGATTCGCCACTAAAATTTTCTTGAACACGTAACAGACTTTCAATCGCAAAAACAGCCGATTGTAGCATGCACCCGCTACCGACAAAAGGCGTTGCCCTGTAAAATATCCGTATGAAAACGAAAAATATATACGTTAATACGCTGGAATTTGCCCAGAAAAAACAGTTAATACAAGGGGAATTGTTGGTAAGCGAGTTACCCCGTTTACAAACGGTAGTGTTGCCACCTTTAACTGATTGCCGTTTGCAATACACGTTAACAAGTGGGAAAGGCGCATTAAACCTGCCCGGAATACACCTTCATATAGAGGCAGAGCTGCAAGTGGCCTGCCAACGCTGTTTGTCGGCAATGTCGCTCGCGCTGCATCTGGATTTTGATTATGTGGTGAGCAAAGAGCCTTTGGGCGAACTTGATGAGTTGGATGATGCCGATTGGCTGGAAGCCGCGCAGCAGTTTGATGTGACGACGCTGATTGAAGACGAGGTGTTGCTGGCTTTGCCAATAGCGCCGACGCATGATTACGCCTGTGGCCAGCAGTCAATGCAAAGCGGAGAGAAACTGAACCCGTTCGCGGTACTAGAAACACTCAAAACGGACAAGTGAACAGGTGCAATGCGTTGTTGTGGTGTAATTAGTTTTGCATGAAAATTCAAAACAGAATATAATGCTGGATTAAACAGTTAGCGTGCTTTTTTGATTTGTGCATTACAAGTTGGGTATCAGTCTTGTGAAAAAGCCGCGATTAAATTAGAGATAGCAGTTTTTTGGAGTATAGACATGGCAGTTCAACAAAACAAGAAAACCCCGTCCAAGCGCGGTATGCACCGTTCGCACGACTTTTTGACCAACCCACCATTGGCTGTTGAGCCAACGACAGGTGAAACGCATCTACGTCATCATGTAAGCCCAAGCGGTTATTACCGTGGTCGCAAAGTGATGCCAGCTAAAGGCGAGTAATTCTTACTTTTACCGCTTTAAGTTTTAAATGACGCCGCGATTGGTTACAATTGCGGCGTTTGCACATCTGAATAATGCAAACATAATTGCTGTAAACCTATAATAACTCGGAAGCCAAATGGATATAACTCTAGCCATTGACGCCATGGGGGGCGATCATGGACCGCATGTGACGGTGCCTGCCGCGCTGAAAGCCTTGCGCGATGATGAATCACTCAATATTGTGCTGGTCGGTTTGCCTTATGCAATTGAGGCTGAACTTAAAGCAAATAAAGCTAGCGCCAATCCACGCTTGCGCATCCATCCGGCGTCCGAAGTGGTATTGATGGACGAGTCTCCGCAAAGTGCACTGAAGAACAAAAAAGATTCTTCCATGCGTGTAGCGATCAACCTGGTGAAATCTGGTGAGGCGCACGCTTGCGTAAGTGCGGGCAATACCGGTGCGTTAATGGCGACTGCACGATTTGTGCTGAAAACCTTGCCAGGAATCGACAGGCCGGCGATTGCATCGACGCTTCCCAGTGAGAAGGGCAATACCTATATGCTGGATTTGGGCGCTAATGCCGACTGTACGGCAGAGCACCTATTTCAGTTTGCCGTGATGGGCGCGATGCTGGTAAGTTGTGTCGAGCACAAGCCTAATCCAACAGTAGGACTGTTGAATATTGGCTCGGAAGAGATCAAAGGCAATGAGGTTGTGAAACAGGCTGGCGAGTTGCTACGCAACAGTCATCTGAACTTTTATGGCAACATCGAAGGCGATGACATATTTAAAGGTACAGTCGACTTGGTGGTGTGCGATGGGTTTGTGGGCAATGTGTCGTTAAAAACTACAGAGGGTTTGGCGCACATGATGGGTAAGTTCCTGACCCAGGAATTCAAGCGCAGCTGGCTAACTAAAATGATGGCATTGGGTGCTATGCCCGTACTGAAAGCGTTTAAACGCCGCCTGGATCCGCGTCGCTACAACGGCGCCAGCTTTTTAGGTTTACGAGGCGTTGTGGTAAAAAGTCATGGCGGTGCAGATAGCCTGGCGTTTAACCATGCAATACACGTGGCCATCGAAGAGGCGCGGAGCGGTGTGTTACGCCGTATTTCGGAGCAATTGGAGACGGAGCATTTGAGCGGCCGCCTGGAAGTGCGGATGGAAACCGAGAATACATAGAAAATAGAAATAAAGTGCGTGATTGGCGCACATTCAACTTAAATTATGACGCATTCCAAAATTCTTTCAACAGGCAGTTATTTGCCTGCAAAAATCCTCAGCAACGCTGACCTGGAAAAAATGGTGGATACCACGGATGAGTGGATATTTGCTCGTACCGGCATACGCGAGCGGCATATCGTGGCGGATGATGAAACAACCAGCGACATGGCAACTAAGGCTGCGTTGCAGGCGGTTGCCAATGCTGGAATATCGGTCGCTAGCATAGACCTGATTATTGTTGCCACAACAACGCCCGACAAGATTTTTCCAAGCACTGCCGTGATGGTGCAACGCAAGCTTGGGTTAGGGGGTTGCGCGGCGTTTGATCTGCAAGCGGTGTGTAGTGGTTTTATCTACGCATTGGCTACGGCTGATAATTTCATCAAGGCAGGTGCAGCCAAATGCGCACTGGTTATTGGTGCTGATAGCATGTCGCGTATTACTGACTATACAGACCGCAGCAATTGTATTTTGTGGGGCGATGGCGCGGGTGCTGTGATCTTGCAAGCCTCGAATGAACAAGGCATTATTTCTACGCATTTGCATGCAGATGGTAATTACGAGGATATGTTGCACGTACCCAGGACACATAATACTGTGGAAATGCAGGGGAATGCAGTGTTTAAGATGGCAGTGAATACCCTGGACCAGATTGTGGACGAAACACTGGAAGCCAACGGCATGCAAAAATCAGATATTGATTGGTTGGTGCCGCATCAGGCTAATATCCGTATCTTGCAGGCAACCGCCAAAAAGCTGGATATGAGTATGGATAGGGTGGTGGTGACCGTAGACAAACATGGCAATACCTCAGCCGCATCAATTCCATTAGCGTTAGATGCCGCAGTGTGCGATGGCCGTATAGGGCGCGGTGATATACTGTTGATGGAAGCGTTTGGTGGTGGATTTACCTGGGGCTCTGCATTGGTTAAATTCTAGTTAAATTAATTACATACAATATATACTTAGAGTAATTTATGAAAAAAATAGCACTTTTTTTCCCGGGCCAAGGCTCACAATCTGTTGGAATGATGTCTGGGTTTGGTGACAATGCTACCGTCAAGAATACTTTTGTAGAGGCTTCGGATGTTCTAAAGGTGGATTTCTGGAAAATGGCAACCGAGGAAAACGACCAACTGAATTTGACTGAAAATACGCAGCCATTGATGCTGACAGCAGGTATTGCCACATGGCGGGTACTGCAACAGGAGACTGGCCTGCAAGCAAGCATCCACGCGGGTCACAGCCTGGGTGAGTATACCGCTTTGGTGGCAGCAGAGGCAATCTCGTTTACAGATGCTCTGCCGTTAGTGAAATACCGTGCCGAAGTGATGCAACAGGCTGTGCCGGAAGGCGTTGGCGCAATGGCAGCGATTTTGGGCCTGGATGATGAGATTGTGCGTACTGTATGTGTCGAAGCAGCGCAAGGTGAGGTGTGTGAGGCAGTAAACTTGAATTCGCCTGGCCAAGTGGTCGTTGCGGGCAACAAGGCCGCTGTAGAGCGCGGTATGGAGATTGCCAAGGCAAAAGGCGCCAAGCGCGCGATCTTGCTTCCTGTAAGTGTGCCATCTCATTGTGCTTTAATGAAACCTGCGGCGGATAATCTTCAAAAATACCTTGAAAGCATAGGGGTGCATACCCCTAAAACCCCAGTGCTGCATAATGCTGATGTGGCGAGCCATGCAGAAGCGGCGCAAATCAAAGCGGCTTTGGTCAAACAGCTGTACTCCCCTGTACGTTGGGTGGAGACGGTACAAAAAGTACACGCACAAGGGGTAACGTTGGCAGCTGAATGCGGCCCTGGTAAGGTATTGGCAGGGCTTACCAAGCGCATTGTGGATGGTTTGCCATGTGTTGCATTGACAAGCATGGATGCAATATCAGAAATTAACTCATTATAAATCTATTTATTATAAGGGATTTCTCATGTTAAACAATCAAATTGCATTGGTGACTGGCGCAAGCCGTGGTATTGGGGCGGCGATTGCTCAGACCTTAGGTAAACAGGGTGCCATTGTGATAGGCACTGCTACCAGCCAGGGCGGCGCGGAAAATATCGAAGCAGCATTGAGTGCTGCTGGCATCAAAGGTATGGGGCTTGCTTTGGACGTCAATGATGCCGCGCAGGTGGAAAGCGTATTGAAGCAGGTGAATGAGAAGTTCGGAGATGTGAGTATTCTGGTGAATAACGCCGGAATCACCCGCGACACCCTGTTGATGCGCATGAAAGACGAGGATTGGGATGCGGTGATCTCAACGAATTTGAAATCGGTCTATCGCATGAGCCAAGCCGTGCTGCGTCCAATGATGAAAGCGCGTACAGGACGCATTATCAGTATTTCCAGCGTGGTTAGCCACATGGGCAACGCCGGGCAAACCAATTATGCAGCAGCCAAAGCCGGTATGACAGGGTTTACCAAATCATTGGCAGCGGAAGTCGGCAGCCGCGGCATTACGGTTAACTGCGTGGCGCCTGGATTCATTGAAACGGACATGACGGCTGAACTCCCGGAAGAAATCAAACAGCAAATGCTGGCACGTATTCCGCTAGGGCGCCTTGGTAGCGTGGATGAGATTGCGGCGACTGTAGCGTTCTTGGCGTCACCTGCCGCAGGTTATATCACGGGTGAGACCATTCACGTGAATGGCGGCATGTACATGCTCTAAAAAACACTTTTTTGTATTATTCTGCAATTTTGTTAGAATACGCACTTAGCCGAGGGGCTAATTTTTTAATCAGAGAGGTAACTTAAGATGTCTGACATCGAACAACGTGTAAAAAAAATCGTGAGTGAGCAACTGGGCGCTAACGAGGCCGACGTAAAGAATTCGTCGTCATTTGTGGATGATTTGGGTGCAGATTCACTCGACACAGTAGAGTTGGTAATGGCATTAGAAGAAGAATTTGACTGCGAGATTCCTGATGAAGAAGCAGAAAAAATCACCACCGTGCAACAAGCGATTGATTACGTCAACGCAAACCTCAAATAATTCAATAATCTCAGTCCTTGGTGTATCCAGCCAAGGACTGAACTCTATTTTCGCAATCTATTTCTAATCGGTTAATTATGTCAAAGCGCAGAGTTGTCGTGACTGGCTTAGGGGTGGTGTCACCAGTTGGTATTGGCACTGAGAATGCTTGGGCCAACCTGATTGCCGGACAATCAGGCATTACCACAATCACCAAGTTTGATCCCACACCCTTTGCCAGCCAAATCGCAGGGGAAGTCAAAGGGTTTAATGCGGAAGATTACATTCCTGCCAAAGATGCACGCCGTATGGATACCTTTATCCAGTATGGTCTTGCCGCAGGCATGGAAGCATTCAAGGATAGTGGCCTGGAGGTTACAGAATCGAATGCGGAACGTATCGGTGTGGCAATTGGCTCCGGTATTGGTGGTCTGGGCTTGATTGAGTCTACTAACGATACATACGATGAAGGTGGCCCTCGCAAGATTTCACCATTTTTCATTCCAGGTACGATCATCAACATGATTTCCGGCAACCTCAGCATCATGCTGGGTTTGAAGGGCCCAAACGTCGCCATCGTTACTGCCTGCACAACAGGCACGCATTGTATTGGTGATGCTTTCCGCATGATTGAATATGGGGATGCTGACGTGATGGTAGCGGGCGGCGCAGAAGCGGCGATTACCGAGCTTTCCGTTGGCGGCTTTGCCAGTGCACGTGCGCTTTCCGGTCGTAATGATGACCCTGCTACAGCCAGCCGTCCGTGGGACAGAGACCGTGATGGTTTTGTGATTGGCGAGGGTGCAGGAGTGATGGTGCTGGAAGAGTATGAGCATGCCAAAAAACGCGGTGCAAAAATCTACGCCGAGGTGGTGGGTTATGGTATGAGCGCAGATGCCTATCATATGACAGCACCGAATATGGATGGGCCTCGCCGTTCAATGGTAAACGCGCTAAAGAATGCAGGCATCAATGCAGATCAATTACAGTTCATCAATGCACACGGGACATCAACCCCTCTGGGCGATACCAATGAAACCAACGCGATCAAGGCGACGTTCGGCGATCACTCCAAAAAACTGGTGGTAAACTCTACCAAATCCATGACCGGGCATTTGCTGGGTGGCGCAGGGGGACTGGAATCCGTGTTTACGGTGCTATCCATACATCATCAGAAGTCGCCACCGACGATCAATATTTTCAATCAGGATCCAGAATGCGATCTGGATTATTGCGCCAATACCGCGCGCGACATGAAGATCGAATATGCGCTGAAAAATAATTTTGGATTTGGTGGGACGAATGGCAGTCTGGTCTTCAAAAAGATCTAACATACATTTCATGACAAAAAAGCCTGCGCAGTATCCGCAGGCTTTTTTATTGTCTGGTTTATAATAGCCGCCATGCATACCCACGCTTATCTCATCAACGGATTGTCTCATGGCGCTATCAGTCCATTGGACCGTGGATTGGCTTACGGTGATGGCGTATTTCGTACCATGAAAGTAGTCAATGGCTTGCCAGAATGCTGGCCATTGCACTATCAGAAGTTAGTGGCCGATTGCAGTGCAATCGGTATCGTATGCCCAAGTGCAGAATTGTTGATGTCGGATATGCTCCAGCTATTTTTTGCTGATGAGACGGCTGTTGCCAAAATCATCATCACCCGTGGTGAAGGTGAACGTGGATATTCCCTGCCTGCAGTGACTACGCCGTTGCGGCTAGTAACGAAATCAGCAATGCCGCAATTCACAGATGCCTGCTTGAGCCAAGGCGTGGTGTTGACCGTCTGCGAAACGCGCCTGTCGCATCAGCCTAAGCTGGCAGGCATTAAACATCTTAATCGGCTGGAAAACGTGTTAGCACGCATGGAATGGCACGATCCAGGGATTACGGATGGGATTTTGCTCGACATTAAAAACCATGTCATAGAGTGCACATCATCCAATATTTTCGCCCGTTTTGGCAAGACCTTAATCACACCAAAATTGGATAATTGCGGGGTGGCTGGGGTTACACGCCAGCGCATTATGGATTTGATGCATATATTAGGATTGCAGATAAAGATTGAAGCAGTTTCTTTAGATAAATTAATGCAAGCTGATGAAGTGGTGATTTGCAACAGCTTGGCAGGGGCGTTGCCAGTTCGACAAATCCAGGATAAAACAATCGCTGTAACACAGCTTGCCAATCTGATCAGAGGTGCCTTGACCGCATGAAACGCTTGCTGAAATTAAGCCTGTTTACGCTGATTACTATTACAGTCTTGATGTCGGCATGGCTGGCGCATTACGCCAAGACATCACTGGACCTAAGCCCGGAGGCGCAGGAAATTACGATCAAGCCAGGCAGCAGTTTGCGTAGCATTGCTAACCAGCTCGTCGCGCAAAAAGTGATCAAGCAGACCTGGCCTTTCCTTGTCTTGGCTAAATTGCTCAACAAAGAAGCTGCGTTGCAGGCGGGGGATTACACGCTCAATAAAAATGTCACACCTTATCAGCTACTGCTTTCACTCAATCATGGCAAAGCTACTCAAGGGAGCATTACCTGGATCGAAGGCAAGACTTTCAAACAAATGCGCGAGAAACTGGCGCACAATGACGCGATTAAGCATACGACGCAAAACATGACCGATAATGAAATTCTTCAATTGGTTGGAGCAAAAGAGCGTCATCCGGAAGGATTGTTTTTCCCCGATACTTTTTACTTTGACCGTGGAACAGAAGATGTCGTGCTGCTTAAGCGTGCATACGGCATCATGCAGAGCAAGCTGGAAACCGCATGGATAAAGCGTGATAGCGGACTGCCATATGAACGCGCCTATCAGGCATTGATAATGGCCAGCATCATTGAAAAGGAAACAGGGCAGGCCAAGGAACGTCCCATGATTGCCGGTGTGTTTTTGAATCGGCTCAAAATTGGCATGCGCTTGCAGACGGATCCAACGGTGATCTACGGACTGGGTGAGCGCTACGACGGTAATATCCGCAAAAAGGATTTGGAAAGTGATACGCCTTACAACACCTACACACGTAGCGGGTTGCCGCCTACGCCTATCGCCATGCCAGGGCTTGCATCTATCGAGGCTGCACTACATCCGGCACATACCAAAGCTTTGTATTTCGTTGGTCGTGGTGATGGTAGTCATGAGTTTTCAGATAGTCTGGCCCAACACAATCGTGCAGTGGCAAAATATCAACTGAAGAGGCAGGCTAAAAAATAGTGGCTACAGGTAAATTCATTACTTTAGAAGGTATGGATGGCGCGGGCAAAAGCACACATATCCCGGCCATTTTAAGCATACTAGTGGCCCAGGGTAGGGAAGTAGTATCTACCCGGGAACCAGGTGGGACACCATTGGGTGAAAGGCTGCGCGAGCTGTTACTACATGAAAGCATGCATCCGGAAACAGAGACATTGCTGATGTTTGCCAACAGGCGAGAGCATTTGGCGCAAGTCATTTTGCCGGCGCTTGCTCGAGGCGCTTATGTGGTTTCAGACCGATTTACTGACGCCACATATGCTTATCAAAGCGGCGCAAAAGGTGTGGCTGCAGAGAAGGTGCTATCGCTGGAGGCATGGGTACAAGACGGCCTGCAGCCTGATCTGACTCTACTGTTTGATGTTCCTGTAGAGGTGAGTGTTGCGCGTCTGGCATCAGCACGGACTCCTGACAAGTTTGAACGTGAGGATGCCGCGTTTTTTTGGCGGCTGCGTCAGGCTTATCTGAAGCGCGCCCAGGATAATCCGGCGCGATTCCGCATCATCAACAGCTACCAGCCGTTAGCGCAGGTGGAGGCAGAAGTGCGCCGCGTTATCGAAGCATTCGCGCAGGTGAAATAAATGCGCTATCCCTGGCTGGAAAGCGCTTGGCAACAACTTATGTCGCAGCACGGTCATTTGCCGCATGCTATCTTGCTAAAAGGACGCGCCGGTATTGGTAAGCATGATTTTGCAGTTGAGCTCGCCAAAACACTATTGTGTCAAAACCCAATCAATCAGCATGCCTGTGGAAGCTGCCAGAGTTGCAACTGGTTTGAGGAAGGCACGCATCCTGACTATAAATGGCTTACGCCTGAAGATGAGGATGCACCAGAAAACACGACAAAAAAAACAACCAAGCGCGCCATCATTTCCGTCGCGCAAATTCGACAACTTCGGGATTTTGTCGGACTTTCCAGTCATCAATCTGGGTTGAAGGTCATAGTGCTATCACCCGCAGAGACCTTGAACACGGCTTCTGCCAATGCGTTGCTGAAGATGCTGGAAGAGCCACCTGCTGACACGTTGTTCGTTCTGGTGAGCAGCCAGCCGCAACGTTTGCTGCCTACCATTATCAGTCGTTGCCAAACGCTGACTTTACCCATGCCGGAAACACAAGCAGCTTTGGCATGGCTAACATCACAAGGGCTTAGCGATGCCGAGAGATGGCTTGCAGAGACGGGTGGGGCGCCGCTGTTGGCGATAGCGCTGAGTGAGCGTGGAACAATAAATGCACAACTGATAGGGCACTTAGCACAAGGCGCACAATTGGATCCGTTTATTGCATCGCCACAGCTGTTGGCTATTGGGATGGAATCTGCCCTGCAAGTTCTGCAAAAATGGAGCCATGACTTGCTACATTATGCCCTAACCAAAACGCTGCATTTTCATCCAGCACACTTGAATGCTATGCAACGATTGTGCAAAAGCGTAAACTTGCCATTGCTGATGCAGTTTCAGCGGACGCTGGATGAAGCCAAGCGCACATCGAGCCACCCACTGAACAACGAGTTGCAGCTAGAGAATATTTTGTTGCAATATACCCATTTATTTAAGAACTAAATTGCGGCTAGAGGGGTTAAGTTGAGCACGACACAACCAAATACTGAACAAGCCATGGGCGTAGGAAGTAAGCCTGGAGTACTGTCACTGGCCATCAAGGAAAAATCCGCGCTTTACGCAGCTTATATGCCATACCTTAAGGGCGGAGGACTGTTTATCCCCACCAACAAGAGTTTCAATATGGGTGAAGAAATATTCATGTTGCTTAGCTTGGTAGATGATCCTGTCAAATTGAAAGTTGTCGGTAAGGTTGTTTGGGTTTCCCCAATCATACATGGAACGCGGCCGCAGGGCATCGGAGTACAGTTCAGCGAGAAGGACGGTGGCCTCGAAGTGAAAAATAAAATCGAAGCCATCCTTGGCGGGGCGCTGAAGTCGAATAGACCTACTCACACCATGTGATAGAGCAGTTTTCTGCATGTTAGTAGACTCGCATTGCCATTTGAATTTTCCTGAACTGGCAACTCAACTTCCAGAAATTCAGCAAAAGATGCTGGAAGCGCAAGTGGGTTATGCGCTTTGTGTTTCAGTTACCTTAGACAAATTTCCTGAAGTTTTGGCACTTGCCGAGCAATACTCGAATTTATTTGCCTCTGTAGGTGTGCATCCGGATTATGAGGACATTACTGAGCCTAGTGTCGAAGTTATCGTCAAACTTGCCAAACACTCTAAAGTAATCGCTATAGGTGAGACAGGCTTGGACTACTTCCGGCTTCAAGGTGATTTGGAATGGCAACGGAACCGGTTTAGAACACACATACGTGCGGCAATACAGGCAAAAAAACCATTGATTATTCATACCCGCAGCGCTGCTAAAGATACGATCCGTATTATGCAAGAAGAGGGTGCGGCTGAGGTGGGTGGTGTCATGCATTGTTTTACTGAAAGTATGGAAGTCGCTCAGGCAGCGATTGAGATGGGTTTTTATATTTCTTTTTCAGGTATCGTTACTTTCAAAAACGCAATTGATTTGAAGGTGATCGCACAGGAAATCCCTCTATCACGGATATTGGTTGAAACAGACTCACCGTATCTTGCACCCGTCCCTTATCGTGGCAAGATTAATCAACCCGCCTACGTACAGCATGTGGCTCAGGCTATTGCTAACCTGCGCGGCATTACATTTGAACAAGTGATGCAAACAACCACAGAAAATTTCTTCAACCTATTTGAACATGCCAATCCTCATTGAACCTATTCGCATTGCTGCTTGTCATTGGGTAGTGAGGAATTTTAAGCAACATCATCAAAATGATTTATTCGCTCATCATAAAGGGTTAAAATTCTACATTGAGTCAACAGTAATGTAGCTTGTACGTTATTGATAATATTAGTTAAGGGATGCGTCGTATGTTATTTAAAAAAGCAGCTATATTCTTTTCAGTTTGCTCATTGGTATCACAACTTGGAGTTGCATACGCGGCTGGAAACACCTACACAGAGAATGAATTTCTAAATAGCTTTAGTGGTAAATCAAAAAAGGTTGTCACTGATAAATTAGGGGCACCAATCAAAAAAGATTTATCTGTCAAACCTAGCAATGCCGGTGCTATTATTGGCCAAAATGTAGAAGACAAAAACTCAAAGCCAGTCAAAGTTGAGATGTGGTATTACAAAAACATTGTAAAATATGATCCTAAACGCACTTACAAAACCACAGAACTAACATTTGTAAATGATAGGGTTATGAACATAGCTTTCTTTAACGATCGCTAATAGATAATAGAGCGATGGAAATAGCTGGCCATGCCAGCTATTATTTTATCAACTTCATTGCGCATAATGTATATTATGTTAAATAATGCGTATCGGTATTATGCGTTATTTAGTAATCACCCGTGCTTTAGGAAAAAGTATGCTGAATGTACTACCCTCGTGTTCAATACTATCAATTTTAAGTTGGGCTTGATGACGCATCAAAATGTGCTTAACGATGGATAAACCTAAGCCTGTACCACCGGTATCCCGACTTCTACTTTTATCTACACGATAAAATCTTTCAGTAAGACGTGCAATATGCTCTTTGGGGATGCCAATACCAGTATCAATCACACTGTAAGTTGCGCCCATATCAGTGCCTTTCCAAATGACATGGATATGACCATGTTCCGGTGTATAACGTATCGCATTATTGAGCAAATTGCTGCAAGCACTGTAAATTTCATCTTCGGCACCAATTATCCATAAATTTGGGGCGATATCGTGCGTTATTTTATGTCTCCCAAGGCTAAGACCTTGGGCGTTGCTTAAAACGCGCTCTAATAGCCCTTGCATGCTGATTTCATTGTTTTCAGGCACATTGGCGTCACTCTCGATGCGAGATAATGTGAGCAGATCGTCCACCAAATGACGCATGCGTTGTGTCTGCTGTTCCATCAGCGTAATATGGTGCAGGTACTGTTGAGATACGGCATTTGGAATATCATGCAATGTTTCCAGGAAACCTCCAACGACCGTCAAAGGCGTCCTCAGCTCGTGAGATACATTGGCAATAAAATCACGGCGCATAGCATCCAGTTTCTGTGTCTGGCTGACATCCTGGCATATCATGATTTTCTGCTGCGTCCCAAAGGTATAGACGTGCAACTCTAAATCCACCCTGGGGTTTGATTTCGATTTTATGTTAAGCGGTGTCTCGTAGTGTCCGGCCTCAAGATATCTGACTGCTTCTGCGTGATGCACACCCGCATTTAACTTCTGATCCTGGTCTCGCCACAAATTTAGGCCAAGTTGTGACTCGGCAGAGGGGTTACACCATTCCACTTGTTGGTGCTGATTAAATATGACTACACCATCCGGCAATACGCTAACGGCATTTTTAAATCTCGACATACTGTCACTCAGCTCAGATGTCTGAGCCTGATATCGATTAACAAAGTTTTTAAGGGTTTCAAATATGGCTGCCCAGTGACCGCTGGCATCTGGAAGTGACTTATTGTTAGGGGATTTCAGCCAGTCCAGTAATTGATACTGACGCTGTAAGTGCAATCCAAGATATAGCGTGACTCCGATGCCCCACAAACTTAAAGCCGCCAAAATGCCTTGGTTGGCCCCCACTGCCAGACATAACAATGCGAACACATAAAGAAAGGCAATGGCAACCTTGTCCATATCCGAAACTACGTCAAGGAAGAAAAACGATAGCCTGTACCCCGTACGGTTTGTACCATCGCATCGTGGCCAGATGCCTGTAGTGCATTGCGCAAACGCCTGATTTGCACGTCCACAGTGCGGTCTTCTACATATACCCCACTACCCCATACGCTATTTAACAGCTGCTCACGCGTATATACCCGCTCAGGATTACACATGAAAAAATGTAATAATTTATACTCCATGGGCCCTAATGTAATGGGAATGCCTTTGCCGCTAACACGATGGGTCTTGGGATCCAGAGACAATCCGGCAATTTCTAGTGACTCTTGTACGGATTGCGGTGAGCTACGTCTTAAGACCGCCTTGATGCGGGCATTTAATTCCCGCGGGCTAAAAGGCTTGGTAATATAATCATCTGCCCCCACTTCTAAACCGCGCAGCTTATCACTCTCTTCACTTCTGGCGGTGAGCATGATGATAGGGGTATCTTTGGTGGAGGCGCGTGCTTTAAGTTGCTTTGCGTAATCAATTCCGCTCATGCCGGGCAACATCCAATCCAGCAATATCAAATCTGGCATATGGGTATTCAAGATAGTCTCCGCCTGTTCTACGCTCAATGCGCGTAATGGCTGATAACCGGCCTGGGCCAGATTAAAGGTCAGCAATTCCTGAATAGCGGGCTCATCTTCTACGACAAGGATACGTGTAGTCATTGCTTAACACCAAAATGACAAAGATATTGCATCATATGGTGCTTTTATTTCAGAAATATGACAAGAGTTAAACTGAAGTAATTCAAATATTCATGCCGACTTTGCGACATAGCTCATCTGCATAAGCCTTAAGCACAGCCTCATCCGTCTCATTAGGATCAGGTTTCTTGATGGAAGAAAAATCCACGCCAAAATCTGCAGCCGTCATATTGCCCAGGTTGCGAATATCTTCTGCGGTCACTTCACGTCTAATAGTATTTGTATTACCTCCGGTTGGCTTGCCAGGCATAACCACTGTCATGGGCCTATCACTGGAAAATTGTCTATTGTATGCATCCAAATCAACCAATGGCACAGGTGCAGCCAGTTCTCCATGCCGAATCACTTCATCCATTTGCCATTTGGTTGGAAATTTTCCACCCAGATGCCTTAACGTTTTTGAAACGCTTTTCAGACGATCAGTAAATATATGATCATGATAATAAACTACTTTTTTAGCCAGAATCGGACGCAAATTTTCCATCACCACCAACTCTTTACCCTGCCCCAAACTGGTAATCTCTTGCGGCAACATCAAAGCTCGCTGCTGTTCGGAGACCTGCAGGTTTTGTTCAGAATGGTTCTGCTTGAATATACTACGTGATTTGGTGAGGCTTACACTTTTTACTGTGGTATAGCCTAGCCACTCAGAAATATCATTAGCAGTTTTGGTCTCGGAGGCTTTGGGCGGGAAAATAATGTTCAGCGCGTGGTTGGTCGTGAAGGTTTGCGCGATTTCTGCACCATACACTTCTACTAATTGATTTGGGCTCTGGATGATTGGCAGCAATCGCAAGCCATAACCAGCAATATAACTGATACCTTTGGCCAGCACGCCAATTTTGCCGATTGCGGAAAATTCATCCATGAGCAATAGACAGGTGTATTTGATAGCTTTATTCTGGTTTGGTAATTCACGTGTATTCAAATCAATGAGCTGTTGAAAAAACAAATTAATCAAAGGTGCCATGCGTTCCAAGTTATCTGGCGTAACCCCAATGTACACAGACATTTTTTTTATGCGTAACTCGCGCAAATCAAAATCATTGGCGCTGGTAGCTGCATCAACCAGTGGGTTCATCCATAGCTCAAGCCGAGAACGGAACGAGGTCAGAATGCCGGCTCGCGTATTTTCCGCCGCAATCGAGATGTAGCTGTTAAGTGCACGCACGCAGGTGTCTGACAATGGGTTGTCAGTTTTAGCCCTTTCGTTGATGATATTGGCAAAATACTGTGCCCCATCACCGTTGGCCAGTGTTTCACGCACCACCTGGCCGATAGTGGCAGTCTTACCGGGTGTCTCCAGCAGGTAAAGTACAATGCCCAAAAACAGGCTACGCGGAGTCGCTGTCCATATCACATCGGTTCCATCACGGTCAGGAAACAACATGTTGGCAATTTTCTGCACATCGTCAATGCGAAAATTTGGGTCCTGGCTCACATAAGCCAAAGGGTTGTACCGATGTGTGCGGTAATCAGCAGCTGCTGGGTTGAATAAATAGCAAGCTTGGCCATGTTGCCTGCGAAATTCGCTGGTGATGTCCCAATTCTCTTGTTTTACATCCAGCACCACAACGCTCTCTGACCAATTAAGTAAATTGGGGATGACAATACCAACCCCCTTACCACTGCGCGTAGGTGCAGAAATAATTGCGTGCTGCTGGCCACCAAACATTAGGTAACGTTGACCCAATTTGCCAACAATAATGCCATTATCTCCCAGCAAACCAGCTTTTTTGATTTCACTTGCTGTCGCGAAACGGGCTTCACCGAATAAGGATTGCTCTTTGTTAGAGAGCAAGAAGAACAGAGGGACGACGATGACTGCACTGGCGAACAGCAAAGAAAGATGAATCCACTTCATGACATGCACGTTGTCATGATAGTAGTACCAATACTGATAAAGTGTCAGGAGACTGGCATTTTCCGGATTCTGCTTCTGAGAAAGCAGAAAAATACTTCCTCCAAGAAAAAGCACCAACGCAATAGCACCTAAAACCGCAAGCACAATGACTGCTTTTTTCCAATGTTCGATAAGATAATGCCCTTGCAAAACCATGGTAGCCGTTGCCGTAGAATCAAATACGCATGGAGGACATGCCCTCCTGCCCTTCGCACATCAGTTTGAGTTTGAATTCCGGGTCATAATAAATCTCTACCAACTTGCGTTTGTGGTAGAACAAAATCACATCCAGCGTCGTATATAGGCGGTGCTTAATATAATTGGTATCCAGATGTGTCCCTGTGCGGCTATCCTTTATCAGAGCGGTCAGCTGCTCAAAAGCTTCGAATGCGCCATTGGCATGCATGGTAGAAATAGACCCAGGGTGACCAGTATTCACGGACTTGATGAATTCCCACGCCTCATCACCGCGCAGCTCTGCCAGCAAGATGCGATCTGGCTTCATGCGCAAACATGAGGCAAGCGCCTGTTTGGGCGTCACTTTCATGCCGCCTTCGTCTTCGCGTGCGTAAAACAAATGCACCTTGTTTGGGTGTACATTCAAGAAAAGCTCATGCACGTCCTCAATGGTGATCAGACGTTCTTCCACAGGTATGCTGCGGATTAAGCTTTTGGTAACTGTGGTTTTACCAGAGCCTGTTTTGCCTACAATTAAAATATTCCTCTGGTTTCTTACCGCAACGTCCAGAAACTCTTTAATTTTTCCTTCAGCCTTATATTTCAACAGCTCGTGCTCAAAAGGCTTCAGGCCGTCCTGCGTATATACCACCTCATCAAAAGCACCTTCTGCATCCAGCTCTTCCAACGACTTATCAATCAAGCTTGGTTTGCGAATCGTGATGGAAACGGTATTGGGCTCACTGGCTGGCGGAATGATCACCTGCACCCTTTCGCCATTTGGCAAGGCGGAAGAAAGTACGGGTTTATCCGCAGAAATTGCCTTTCCGTTATAACTGGCTATCAGCGTTGCCAATTGACGGCAATGACTAAATGATAGCTCCGGTGCTTCATGACGCTCCCATCCCTTATAGCCTTCTGTCCACACTTCTCTAGGCCGGTTTACGCAAACTTCAGTCAGTGAAGGGTCATTGATATATGGTTGCAAAGGCAAGAGGTATTCCTCCAGCATTGCGGCTGATTGCTGATCTTCTGCATGTTTACTCGGTTGCAGCGCTAACATTCGCTAAATCCTCTTTGGGTTCTAGCCCATATACTGTTGAAAAGTCCAGGTCTCTCGCTACCATAATCTGGATATGATCCCCTTGATTAACATACAAGGTAGGGGGAATATTGACTGTATTTTTCAATATTTCTGTCGAAAGTTGGTCTGTGTCGCTATTTCCGCCAATCACAACAGTCGATCCACTTTGTTGTTGCTTGGCTATAGCATATTTGATGCTATCTTTAACCAGACTCATCATGATCGCTGCACCAAAGCGCTCAAAGAAATGTGTGTCAACCCATCCCGCATGGCCCGAGCGCCCCAGTGTGTCAGTGCCTGGGGAATCGAGCGCCACAACAACCCCATTCGGCGTTTTTGCACGCGTCCACAAAACAAAAATCCTCGCCTGACCTGCGGTGACTCCGCCTTGGTATTCACCAACTAGTTGAGAACCCCTATCCAGCAATACAACATGTCCATTATCGGAATAAACATCGCGGGTTAAGCGGCAGGTGGTTAATCCCGGCACGGTGCTGTCTATCGCAGTCTCTAAGGCACAATCAAGAGCCGTACCTTTTGTAATAAGATAATTCCGGTCAGGCAGCATGGTCGCTGAAGCACCAGGGAATATTGAAGGCTTGAGTTTAAGCGCCAAAGGGGTGGGTGTATCTTTGCCTGCAACTCCAGTACTTGTTAATGCGTTGTTATTATTTTCTTCGCCATTCCCTGCCCCAGATTTGCCTGCAGGCCCTTTACTGATGACCACACTTCCTTCCATTTTGCGGTCCATCCAGGTATGTATGGGCGCCTGTGAGCCCGCTTGAGGCGTAGCAGTAGCGTTTACCTGTTGCAACGGGATGGGGTCACCTGGGGGCAATTGACCCGGTTGAATAGCCGGAACGCCTGCGTTTGCCAACGGCACAGGTTCTGGCGGCTTAGGGATATCCAAAGGTGGCAAGGTGTTGGATATTTTTACTTGCTTAGCCTTTTGTTTTTCCTTTGCAGCCGCATCATCAGCCCCACTATTGACGTAGTACATCATACCCAATCCGCCCAATAGCAACACAGCAAAACCTAGTGTGTTGGCCAAGTTGGAGTCCCCCCTTCTACGGTTAACGGAAGGTAGTTCATGGGCTACATGAGGTGTCTCACTTTGGGTATCGGGAAATTCGCTAGCTCCGCCATCTATAGGGGATTTGGTGGCACCCAATGTACCCCCTCTATTAAATAAGTTATCAAAAAATCCCATTAGTTTGGATCCTTAATTACGCGCTCAATATCCGGTGCAATTGTCCCGGATTTATTATCGGCGCCTCCGTTTAAATCAAAGGAATTGTTGCGGATACATACCACGGCATTCCCTTTACGCAGAACGAGTTTAGGAACAACGCGATGAATAATGATGGTGTTACCAACAACGTTTGTATTAATGAGAGCTTCCTTGCCTTCAGCATCCACAGAGTACACTGCAGGCATATCACGATTATGGCTAAATGCGAGATAAGTGAAACGCCCATCATCTCTGGCTGCGGTAGGACTTAACGCAGGAGACCCAGCCATCCAGTAGTTATAGTTCTGATTTTCGAGAGGTATGGAGTTTTCCACTCCTGCATTGCCGATAATATCGCCCTGCGCAGTAAGATCGGAAAATCTTGATTTGATGAGCTCTCTACGACGTTTGATCTCTTCTTCCTTGGCTTTTGCTGCAGCGTCAGCGGCAAATTTGGCTTTTTCATCATCAGGGTAGCGAAATGTTACGTCATAAACCAGGTTTGGATCTTTCCAGGCTTTTTCATCCTTGATGGATCTTGGTACGACAACAAGCGCAAAATTGTATACGCGCTTATTGGTCACCACGGTGACATTGGTATCCGCTTTTTTCGCTTTAGGTTTGATAAACAAGTGATTATCACGGGGCACGATTTGCCAAGCTACGTCATCACCCACAGCCACATCGGTGATAGACTCATTGTCGGCGAATTTTACATGCGTAGATACGCCATAAAAGGTAGAAAGCTTTACAACATCCATCTGGTTGTAGTTAATCACCCGGACACGGGAGTCATAAGGACTGACATTGGGAGCAGTCTCCGCCCTAAGCAAACTGGGCATTAAAAAAAGAAGAAATACCAGACGCCTCAAAATGTTCTCCTATCGAATGGCTGGGACGGTTATGGGAGTTGCCTTGTTGTTGGTGCCGGCTTTGGGCTGGATACTGTCCATATTGGTGTGCTCAGCCTCCAAAGAAACCTCTTGATCAGGGTCATTGCGATACTCCAGCACCTGGAAACCCAGTGGATTGATAGCACGGTCTTCTTCAGCCATCGGACTTCCTCCATATGCAAAAACAATCGTTGCTGCCCAATGGGTGGTTTTGGTAACCCCTTTGAGTAATTCGTTCCTGGTATAACGTACCAATGCGATATCATCTTTGATGAAAGAAGTACTTTTAATCTTGATTTCTACTTTGCCTTCGTCTTTATATACGTTCAAAGGTGATTTAGGATTGCCCTTCTCTATCGTGGCGAGATACTTACGCTGTTCATCCTGGGAACTCGTTAAAGCAACGTTTTTGTAATACTCTTCAACGAGCGGCATCGAGTATCCTTCTCTCCAGCGCACATACCATTGCAAATTGTATTTGTTCATCGCCTCGTCATATGTGGTTTTGCTATCCTTTAAGGCTGATACCACATCTACGGCGCCAGTGGCATTATCGACACGGATGACGTAAGGCACTGCGGTCTTTTGCGGCCCTAAAACTGCTACAGTGACAATGGAAATCAATGCTAGCAATCCGGCACCAAGAGCAACCAACCATGCCTGCTTGTTAGATCTTTGCAATTCCTTGATTTTGTCTGTCTCCCAGGATTTTGCCTCCTTGAGATACTGCGAAAAGCTGTCTTTATCAACCTTGGCGGGCATGCGCAACCTCCTTTTCACAGCGGACTTCTTTACCGGTTCCATCGAACGAAGCTTCTTTCTGTATTGCCAGGTTAACCGGCTTATAAGCTCCGCTACACTCAGGAGGTTTAGGTGGGGTTGTGCAACCTGTTATTGACAGGATGGTACAGATTGCAAAATATACAGCAGTGATGCGCATACAGCTTTCCTAATTGAGTTAAGTTATATATAAAGTACTATTGTCCGGCTTGCCTTGCAGTCTGCCCCGGGTTTTGTTGCTGCGAGAGACTACCTTTCCCGCCATGATCCCAACTGTCCCACCTGCCACTCGCGGAAACTGCATAACCTCGCGCGATGCTGGCTGCCGTGGCTGTGACTTGTCTTAAGACGGCGATGTAAATCCCCAATAAAACCATGAGCTGAATACCTTGTTTGTTCTCTAACATGCCTCCCTGTGCTAACGAAAGCATGTAGTACCCGGCTATTGTTTTAAGCAGTATTGGGAACAGCAAGAAACAGGTGAGATACAACAGCAACAGTGTCAACATGAATGTAATAATGGCGCTTATCCAGCTATCAAAAATAGGCTTAGTTCTTTCAAACAAAATGGCCACGATGAAAAATGGCGAAAGCCCCAATAAAATAGCCAGCGACATTTTGCAAACCATGATGATTGCAAAAGCCAGCCCAGCGAAGCCCGTTCCCAGAGCGCCAAGTCCTAATGCAACTGCATCTTGGAACGCGCCTGCATCTGGAGTTGCCATCGCTTGACCAAAGTCGGCCACATAGGACATGATTCCAACAATCATTGTCATGATGAAGTCACCAGTAGCTGTGCTCCATCCGGGCAGAAATGCAGAAAACCAAGTCAGTACTGGAGTAAATGCCCCAACGAGTTCATTTGGAATCTCCCAAACAAAATCGGTAATATCTTTGACATTGATACCAACTTCCATGGCAATGGTCACGACTAGTATCATTTTCAATACGCGCCAAAATGAATCTGCTGCAGGCCTTTCCACTACCCCGCGCATCATGGCAAATCCCCAGACCATCACATAAAGCACCATGAGGGATTTAAGTGGTGTCGCAATCCAGCTGACCACTTGTGCGGAATAAGCGCTGATGGCAGCTTTGGCAATTGCCATATCCGCCATCAGCGTCGTTAAGAACACAAGATCGTCGCCGCTGGGAGCTGGGAGTGCTGTCAATGCCATATGTTTCCCTTGTTAGTGTTGTTGACGAGATTATGGCAATGCGGCAGCAAGTGCTGCGTTCGCTGCAATAATTGCAGCCTGGGCAGCAGCTTTTGCAGTTGTTGTTGGTGAACTGTTTCTGGCTGTGTCGTGTTTTCTTCTGAAGCTTTGCAGGTCATACATTCTTTGTGCATGCATATCATGTTGCGACTGCTGTAATTGGCTGAGCGCAAGTAGCTGGTTCTGCTCATTAAGCAGCATGGCTTGCTCAGCCTGGATGCGTGCCTGCAAATCCAAAACCTCTTTTGGCTCTTTAGAGTTTTTGATATCGTCCAGCATGTCCTGAATATTTTTATATCTAATCTGCGTCCTAGCGTATGCCTCCTGAGCCATGGCTTGGTAGATGGCAATTTGATGTGCGTTATGTTCGATAGCTTTTTCTGTGTCTGCTTTGATATCGTTCAGGCTGGCAGAGCTGCTATAGTCGATTCTGGAATCTTTTCTTATTTGAGCAGAGTCGCTGCTAGACTTTGAGCCTTTATAGCCTCCGGTACATGTGTTATTGGTAGCATCCACATCGCCAAGTTTGCAATAACTGCTCGGCAACTGTGCTGCAGTGGCATAGCCAGAACTACCGGAATATGTCGCGTTACCAGGTTTATTGTTTAGATAATCCCTATCTTTTGGATCCAATGGTTTGAGTGAGCCTTGATCTTTTTTTCTATCACCCATCAGTAAATCCATGTTTTTCGCTTGGTTTTTCCTGACACTGCCTTGATCTTTACCGCCGTTGGTGAGTGCAGCACTGCCATCCGCGCCATTATCCAACTGCTTGTTCAACGTGTTATCTACAGTATCCACCGCACCTTTAACGGTCTGGTCTTTCACAGCCACATCGGCAAATGTCCCATTGGCATAAAACGCAAAAATTGCTAACAATGTTGCTTTAGTGATTTTTTTCATTTGTTTCTCCTTTGCGAATACGGTGAAATTCTGGCAGCCATATGTTCGGGTCGTTACCCAACTCTGCTACTAGACGCTCGGCTAACATGGATGTTGCAGTATTGCCTGACAGTACGGCCAATTCATCATCAAAACCGCGCAGGTTAAGTTCCGCAACCGCAGAGTTCTGACCTTGTTTGATTAGAAATTGACGGGATTTTTCGCCCAAATCTTTGATGATTTCATACTCACGCACGGTGAGCTTGAAGCCTTCAACATAATCGGCGTAATCCGCCCCAGGATTGGGCAGGAATATTTTGGTTGCAGTTTGCTCGATTAGCGAATGGCTGATTTTTGACCGCAAGGCATCGCGCGGTGATTGTGTAAACATCACTAAAAAGCCGTTTTGCTTACGAATGGTTTTCAGTTTGTTTTGTACTAAATCTTCAAAGTAGTCATCTAGCAGCAATTTCCAGAACTCATCCATAAAGATAATAAGTCTTCTGCCATCTATCAGCTTCTCAATACGATGGAACAAGTACATGATGGTGGGTGTGCGGGTTTCTTCATTATCCAAAAAGTCCGTCACATCAAACCCGAATATCGAAGACCCTTCCAATGACAAGGTGTCCTCTGGGTTATCGAACAGCCAACCCAACGCTCCGCCGCGGCACCATCTGGATAATCTAGCGTGCAAACCATTGGCGTCTGTCGGGTCAAAAAACTCCAACAACGCACCTAAGCGACGTTTAGGTTTGCTTGCCCCCATTACCCCCATAATGGCTTGGTTGATCTCTTTTTCCTGTGCAGGAGTAATCGGCATACCTTCATGGTGCACAAGCTTTCTTATCAACGCTTCCAGGAACATAATGTTGTCTGGTGTAGGCTCTAGCTGGAACGGGGAAAATCCGGAAGAAACACCGTTTTTAATTGGGAAATATTTCCCTCCCATGGCACGCACACCAATTGCAGCGCCCAAATCCTTATCAAACAACACATAAGTCGCCGGATTCTCAGGTGGCTGGTTGAACTTCATGGCCATCGCAAGCATGGTCATTTCCAGAACTGTTTTACCACCGCCTGACTGACCAATGACCATGGTATTCGCCAAGTCCTTATGATTCTTGTCTATGCGTGCTTCTTTGCCTTCCGTGCGATGGAAGTTAAAGTAATAAGGGCTGCTCGAAGTGGTCTTGAACATCATTACAGCATCGCCCCACTGGTTATTTCTGATGCGGCCTATAGGATAATTATGAAAGCTAGAAAACCCTGCAAAATTGCGACTGGTAATATCTCCAACCCGTACACGGTATTCAAAATTACCTGGTAGCATCGCCCAGAAAGATCCGGCGATTCCCATATCCTCACGCGTCCATTTCATACCGTTATTGGCCAGGACCGATCCAGCCAGGTTGACGTTTTCAGCCAGCTTTTTCTGGCTCTGGCCAAAAATCATGAAGCTGATGTTATGTGCACCCATAACAAAGCGATTAGATATCAGGTCATCCAGCGCGTTACCAATGTCGATGATTTGGGATTCTGCCAGATCGCCCGAGTTGACCATACGCCCACGCTGCATGGTCATGCGCCTGACTGCTACCGGTTTTGATAAGAACGTGAATGATTGGGATACCACCAATTCAAATGGCAATCCAAGCAAGTCATTTAATAACCCGGGTTTAGAGGTTGAAGGATATTCTTGCATGGCTAAAATTGAGGCATATTTAGAATGCGTCGGCGTTTTTAGTGACATCAAGCCGGCTTTGCCAAAAAATGGCCGGGAGGTGGCCAATATCTCACGCAATTCGGCTCTGGGCAGCGGAATACGGTGCCACTCTCCGTTGATCAGATAAGCTAAGAACTCCGCCACCTCCGAAAACATGTGCCCATTATGTTCATAACAACCAAGCAGCTCAGGCTCATAGCGCGATAACCCAGAAAGGACTGCACCACTGATATCATTCAATGATTCAATATTGTCAGCCTGTTCATCCGCAATCTCTTCTTCACTTTTAGGATTGAATTTATCCAGCCAGTTAAGCGCTTGCGTCGATTGTGGACGATATAAAATTGACAGGTAAAGCTCATTGATCAGCATGTGGTCATCCGCCATGCTCTGCGCATATTTTTTATTAAACTCATCACAAAACCCCGGGGGGAATTTCCCATCCGGATATTCGTGGTAAGTGCGGCGGATGATGTGGCTCCACAATGCCACTTTAGGAGAAGCAATGTTACGCATCAAACTGTTTAGCTGGTTATGCCAATTATTGACATCTTCTATGTCAGCGCTTTCATGTGCGGCGCCTTGCAGCTTAATGACTTGTAAAAAATCTCCGCTAACTAATTTAATGGTATTTTCATTAACGTGAGATGAATATGGGATAAATGCTGCTGTACCTAATTCTGCTTTGGCAGCTTTAAAAAATTCAAATATGTCTCCCACTTAATCCCCCAGTTTTCGCTTTAGTAAAATAATGTTTATGTACTTTTTACAAACTATTTCCATTTCTTTACCACTAAAGGGGAGAAACTTGCTGCCCCCCAGAATTTTTTATTTAAACAGCGTCCATAGGTTTTTACCCATACTCCCAACTCGGCAAAAATCCCTGGATCTTTGGTGCATATCAGATAAAAAATCGCATGTACCGGCAATATCCATAAAGTGTGCAACAATCCACCCCCAATAAGCAGTATGCCGGCCAGCATGCCTTCTATCACAAATGCGGTATAGGTCACTCCAAGAATTGTGGGAGCTCTGGTAAGCGCCACGAAAAGTGGGTCCGTTTTAACTGCCATTTCTTTCGCCATAATTAAATACCCAATCAGGTAAATTAGCACTCCCGCATACCCATCATTGAGCGCTGCGGGAGATGCTAATAAAGTCACATTAACCGGTAATCAATGTCGACAGTTCGCTGGCACCATAAATCAGCACCAGACCTAAAATAACCTTACCTGCGAATCCCCACTCAAGTTTGCCAAACAAAGCCATCAGACCCATCACCATAACGGCTGCCACGCCGAGTGATTTACCGACAGTACCTGTAATCCAGGTTGTAATCGTAGTAATACCGGCTGTAATCGCTGTTGCTGCGGCAGCATTGGCGATCGCTGGCTCAATGACCAACAATGTCATTAACGACATAGCGCCAAGTTTTTTCCACTGTTCAGGTTTTACATTTTTAAAGTTAAATTTTGCTGTTAACATCGAAACTCCTCCTTTTATTGCTATTAAAAAAAACCGTCAGTCATTTCACTTTCCGGCACTTCGTTGCTACTATCAAATCAGCAGGCTTTCAGCTTCAATTCCGTAAGCCGCCAACCCAATTCTTCAACTTATCGATACACCATCACGCTTCTGTTTTTAGTCTCTGATTGATATATGCTGGTTGTACTCACTTTGCCATCGCTAGCGTTCACCTTGCTGACCACAAAAGCTTCGCCTTTTTCTTGCGCATCAATCGAACGTGGTTTTGTGCCTATGGTTGGGGGCGATTTGCTGCTGATTTTGGCAAGGTTTACTAGCTTGATAGGCTGGATTTTGGTGACCGCGGCGGAAATTGAGGGCGACGGTGTGGCTGCATTATTTACTACTTTTTTTACATATCCATTTGAAAATCCGCGCGTATATGAGCCAGTGTTGTATGCTGAAATCGCCGCCATCAAGGCAGATTGTTCGTTACCCGCGGTGTGCTGTTGCGCAGATTCATAGTTCCATTTCAGGATTGTGGCCGCAGCAGCCAGATTTTTACAGGCGTCAAATGCATCTTCCACACTTAGTTTTGTCTTACTCAAATTGACGGAATTAACCTGACCCAGACCGAGATCCACGTTATAGCCATGCTCAATCAGCCATTTTGCGGTAATAACCGCCTCCTCCTTGCTTGAAGGCTGCCGTTCCAGTTTTGTGCCGCCATTGATATTTATTACAAGCGGATTAAAGCTGGATTCTGTCTTGACAATGGCGGCCAGCGTCTGCGGTGCAACCCAAGGTGCACATTGATTAGCCAGTATATTAAAGTCCGCATCAAGCATGATTAGTGCTCTAGGGCTTGATAAAACCTGGGGGAAGAAGTTAATTTATGCTGTAGGCCTGCTTCATTATCGAAGCTGATTGCCATTAGGCACGCATCACCGCAATCGTAAGTAGCGGTAACGGTGGGGGTTGAAAAAAACACAACAAACGCGCATACACAAACCTGCACAAGGCTATGCTTTAGCATACTGGGCTCCTCCAGATAAAACTTAACTTCTTATTTTTCTATTTCTTATTCTTGTTATATCGGTTTATTAATATTAAGGTGCCGCCCCGATTTTTCCCTTGCGCGAGCTTTTCGTAACTCAAAGATGTATTTATGTTTTTTCGCTCATCTTTGAATCTCTTAAATTTATATTTTCACGTCTTCGAAAATAAATCAAGTCCTTTCTGCGAAAATTTTTTTCAAAATTGCAGAATCTATATACCCAAAAAAATCAAAACATAACTATTGCCTGATATTTATCTATCTCATTAATTATTAAAAACAAATATTTACAAACAATTGTTAATCTTTATAATTAATCATTAAATTCATTTGAAAAATGAGGGAATTTTTCCCGCATATTTTGGCTCGCAAGTGATTTTCATGCTATTTTGGTTCGCTTGTAGCGTTGTTGCCTGTTTGTACCGCAGGCTCGACTAAGTGCTTTTGCTGTTCGCTATGGTTATGCGAGTTGGCAATCGCTTGCAAAACCGGCAACTTCTGAGCCTCAGGAAGATGCTCTACCTGCTTTGCCAGACTGGAGAGCTGTTTGGCTTTTTCTTCTCCCAAGGCATGCTTGAGGGTGAGCATTTCTTGCTGCGTTATCTCCGGTTTGCTATGCAAGATGCGGTCAGCAATCTCCGTATTCTGTATTTTTTCGTTGGCTTTGGCAGCATCACGGGCTACGGTTACTTGCTCTTTGACGGGTAAATCTCTGATATCCACCAAAGGCTTGTGCGGTCCGGTTTGGCGAATATGCAAGTTTCCGGCATCTCGTTTGATATGCGGAAATTTATCGTCGATTACAACCACCTTTTCAGGATAAGTCACGTAGAATTTGGTTTCACTGTTGGTTATTTTTCCATCCTTGTCCATATCCGTATTGGTGACTCGATCGACTCCAGCTGCTCTGGACTTTTCATCTACTTGCCCTATGTTCATTCTTTGACTCCCATGACGGCTCAGGTTCCGCCCCTTTTCTTGTTGTTCCTGCCTGGTTAATTCCTGGTCAAATGCTTTTTTCATTTGCACTTGTTCACCCTCACTTAACACTTTTGGCCTTACCACCTCTTTTTCTGGTTGTATGTGGTGATATGTTAGGCTGGTTTTTTTGTGAAAATTCGGTTTGTGTTCTTCCGGCGGATGTTCAGGGGATTTCCGCATATCTGGAGATACTGGTTTGTGATGAATTTGCTCCGCAGGTTCAAGCCTCAGACGGGGCTTTACGCTTTGCAGCCTGCCGCCGCCTTGCCCTTCTCCGCCAGAGCTACCGCTGTTTCCTGAATTACCCTCGTCGCTATATAACGTTGTTTTAGTTGGATTTTGAACGATTGGTTCCTGCTTCTGCGAAGCAAGTTTTTGAGATTGTGGAGGGTCAACGAGTTTCAATTCGCCTAAAACCACTTTGCCCTTTAGAGGGACTTCCTCAAGCGGCAAATGGCCAGCAATATCATGGGTTGTATCTACGTTTGTCTCTACGGACGAAAAATTATTCCGGAAAGCAGTCTTTTGAAGGAGATCATCCAGCGCTTGTTCCTGCTCGACCAGCAGCACTTGCGCTCGTGCACGATAAACCCACTCATCGAAAGATTCTTGTATGGAGTTTTGCTTTTTATCGCCTGGCTTCCGCCAGGAGTGCTCTGCCAAGGCTTGTTTAACCGCAATCTGAGCCATTGCCTTAATCGCCTGCGAAGACAATCGGGTATGCCCAGGCTGTGAAGCTGTCAAAGCCGTTACATCGATTGCAAACGAGACAGGGCCTGCCAACTTCGCATGACGATGCTCGGCATCTTCTCCATGCTCGTCAGCTAAAGTCGTCTCTTGTCGCACTTGAATACTGTCAGAAACCTCATTGAGCACTTGCTCTACTGCATGGACGAACTCTTGTCGTTGTGATTGCTGGCTGACGAGCAGTACGTAAGGCTTTTGGTCGAACAGGCTTTGCCAGTTCGGCCAGTTAACCTCTGTGCTTGCAGTATCCGTGCTCACGCTGTTAGCCTAAACATCGCCTGGCTAGCGAATTAACCATGATTAAACTCATAACCTTTTTCGGCCACTTGCACTGGTGGGATGTTCAGAAAATCACGCACCGTCTCTTCAGCGTCAGATTTGCCCATATGCATGTTATGCGCCAGCTTGTTGGCCCAGGCGTTGAGTAGCTTATGCCGCCCTTGTTCATCTGCGCCGTTGTAGGCAAGTTGCATTTTGTGCATTTCCTCATCGTTTGAAAAACGCGTGATGGACTGGTAGTTAGGGTTTTCGTGGTGTGTTGTAGCTATGGTTTGGTGTGACTCTGTTTGCGCAATTGCTTGGGGTTTGACGGTGCCAGGAAGCTGATGCGTTTCAAGTACGGATCCTGCATGCGCTTGTTCCAGAGTACTTGGTTTCTTATCTGGCCCACCCCAGGCAAAACCAAATTTCAACATACCGCCGGCACTGGTTTTACCGAAAGCGTCATCCACACCGCCTTCAGCTTGGGCGTAGAAAGAAGTCCCATCACCTAAATCATGGTCTCCACGCAAACCTGCTTTAGCACCGAACGCATCTTTCCACTTGGATTGACCATTTTCATCCGTGACTTTATTGACGCTATAAGTGAGCGGTGCATAGGCGGTAAGCGTGTTTTCTCCATCATTGTAAATCTCTTTAGAAGGACGATACAGAAAGGTATGGCTATCCCCTGCTCCGTTGCCAATATAGGCGAGCGTGTGATTGACATTGTCTTTACCCTCGTGGCCTTTAAGTACTCCACCCACCAGATAGCCGACATCCCTGGCTTCCACTTTTCCGCTATTGGGAACAGTGGTATTCACATTGGCAATCCCGACCGCATCCACTCCATCCACCGTAACCACTGGTGTTGCGTAATTTAGTCCGACATTCCCGCTTGGTTTTCCAAGGTCTTTGTCTTGATTCAGTGTTGCGTTACCGTATAAAACGCCTGTGTCTTTTGGCAAAATATCCAATTGTTGCTGAACAGTTGTGGACTGACCGGCATAGCCATCTTTATTAAACCCGGCTGAAGTACTTACGCTGTTTTGGATAAACCCGCCTACCACCTTGTCGAACGGCTTTATCTCCTGATATTCTTTCAGGTCGGCTTGCATCTTGGCTTCCATGGCTTTAACGAAATCAGGCCCATAACCGGCACCATCTTTAACCGCCTTGTCGTGTATCACCTTTTGCGCTTGCGCAGATGGCATGTCATTCAAAGAACGGTTCCAGTCATTGTAAACAGCATCTTCAGCCGGTTTTTGCTCCGTCACTTTTGCTTGTGTGACAACTTGCGGTGGCTTTTCCAGGGCTTCAGGTTTTTGTTCTGTTTGCCCTTTTTGGTTAGCTGCCAGCTGCTTCTGCTGTAATGTTACAGTCTCTTGTAGCGCTTGGCTTTGCTTCATCAATGCTTGAAACCTTTCTTCTTGTTGCTGCATTTGCTGCTGCATTTGTTGAAGCTGCTTTTCCATATCATTTTGTGCAATTGCCATGACATTCCCCCAATTAAGTTTTCAATAATCAAATTGTTTGAAAATGAAACGTAATGCGTTGATAAAAAGGGTTAAAGTAAATTAAAAAATTATGGAAAACTTCATTAGGCAAGCTGTCAAGCCAGCAGGCAGGCGTAGCTTGCCTGCTGGCTTGGTGGCCATCACAATGAAACGCGCGTGTACGAGAATGTTTAAACCAGCTCGGTTTGTTGCTGATGCGGCGCGATTTGCTGCATTTGATAACCCGATGCCTTGGCATGGGTAAGTACTGCATCACTTAAGTGTTCGAATTGCGTGCCTTGATATGCTTTTAGCTGTGCAGCTACTGCCAGCAATTGCTGCTGCGGTGTGAGCGGAGCTTTATGCGACAGGTCTTCACGGTCTTCAAATTGCGATTCTTTGGGGCTCATGGGCTGGAATTTGTTGTCGAGCGCCGGCATGGATCGGTTGACGGTATCCACAATGCGGCCAATATCTCTGCCCTGTTGCTCCAGGGCGGTCGCTTTTGACAGCAGCGCCTGCTGTTCTGCATTGCTTTTGGTGAATGCGAGTTGCTTGAGTTGATAAGCCTGATAAAACTTCTCGTAACTAGCCAGCTTCTCTAGCAACAATTGCTCAGGCGTTGCCACGGCAATTTTGCTGTGCCGCTCATCAAAGGGGCCAAACGAAAACCCAAAATAGTTTGCCTTGTCCACGGAGCCTTCCACCACATAACCCTGACTGCGATTGGGGTTGTAGCGTATGAATGGGTCTACAATCGTCGTCAAACCCCCATGCCTCAGATGGATTGCTGGCTTGACTTCGTTATCCGCACTGGAAGAACGAATGTCTATTTCCATGCCGCTCAAACCAGCTAATTGCTGTCTCAGCCCTGCATTGTTTGGATTATCTCGCTTAGCCGCTAGCGCAATCTGACTTAGTACTTCATCCAGCGCCTGGCGATAGCCTTGCGGAGGCTGCACGCCAAAGTGAACTTTTGGCGGCTCCCCCAAACCATTATCCCATTTCGGCCATGCGTAGGTTCCTGTCGATTCGGTATTATTGCTTTCCGTAACCGTCGGGTTGACGGAAGTTGCAACCTGCGGATGCGGAGCAAGCTGATGTTTGGCCGTGACCAAATGCAAGCCTGTAAATGCTTCTGCATTGCCTGTGCTTGCAAACAAGAAATCCGGGCGATCCATGACCAGCACCCCTATGGGCGGAGTGATGTTTTCGGCGGGACTATTGACCCATTGAATACCATTATGAAACTTCTCGACAATGGTCTGATAGGTTCTCGGGTCATCATGTATGCTTCTGCGGTAATTTTCCAGCAACATGCTGCGAATATGCTGGTTCCTATCGTCATCATGCGCAGGAGAAAGTTTGGAGAGATCTATTTTGAACACATGCTTTTGGTTGCCATACAGATCTACCGTGGCACCTTGTAGTCTATCGTTTTGTTTAGTTTCCACTATTTTTGCGATGTCTGTCATTTCATTTCCAGTGGATTGCTTGGAGGTTCTTGTTGTGCAAGCATTGTCTGGTATTTTTGGTCAAAAGCCTGATTAAGTTTGTCCATGAATTCCCGGTCATTTTTTACCAGCATGTTCGCCAAGTTACCTTTTAAATCTGCCAGGGTCTGTTTTTCAGATTCTGAAATGCCGCCGCCTTCATGTCGCATGGAGTCTTCCATTGCAACATAAAATCCTACTGCACCGCGAATATCCTGGTTTTCTGGTTGCATCATCTGCTCTGCACGGCGCTCAGGGTGCTCGATAGCGATCAGAAATGCCGTTCTGTTCAGTATACCCTTGTCCAGATATTCCGAAGGCCTGGGCTGAGGAAAATTAGAAATTGCACCCTGATTACCTGTTGGTTCGGGTTGTTCAGCCTGGTGCGGCCGCATTTGCTGCACTTGTTCTGCCTGCGCTTGCTGTGCCATGGCATGTCTGGCGACGTGCATAAAGGCCTCTTCTTGCTTTTGTGCCACGCTAGCATCTATTTGACCGTTACGATCAGGCTGTGCCAACACAATGTCACCTTCCCGGATAGATTCAGCCAGACGCATCGCCACTATGCCATTTGCATCCTGCCCGTTGCCAAAGAATTTTGTGTAAAGTTCAAGCAGTTGTTTAAGCTCCGGATGCTGTTTTAATATTTCCGCTTTATCTTTACCATCTGCCTTTACCGCTTTAAGGAACTCGGCAGCCTGATCGTCCTTGATCGCGCGCTCTTTCCCGCTCTCTTGATTTGGCGAGTTCCCTTGTTCGCCGATGACTTGCTGCGCGGCATCTCCATTGCTTTGTTTTGGATCTTGGGCCATTTTCATTCACTCCTGAAGCATTATCTTTACACTTTAAACGCGGTGGCAATTCAAAAAGGGTTAATAGGACTGGATTTATTCGTCGGGATAAGTATCAAGGTCACCCAGATGTTGCCTCAGTTTTTGCATGGCGTAACGTAGGCGGCTTTTTACCGCTTCCTTGTTGGCACCTGTCATCCGGGCGATTTCATCCAGAGAGAGTTCGCTGAAATGATAGGCAGTCAGCACTTCCCTTTGCTCGGCAGGTAGCTTTCGTATGGCCTTATAGAGCTGGGTTTGCTGCTCTCGCCGCGACAAGCCCTGTTCCGGTGAATCTTCGGCATGCTCCTGGTCTATCAGATGCATGAAAACATCGTTCTCTTCGTCATCGTGGCCGCCCAACTCGCTGGCAAGGATATCCCTGCGCTGGCGCATTAAATCTATTAACCGGTTTTTGGCGATCTGATACAGAAAAGTCTTGAAGCTGGCAGTGGGCTGGTAACTCTTCCTGGCATCGTGCAGCCGCAGCCAGGTGTCTTGCATCACCTCGTCAGCCCAGTCCTGACGCGGCGCTTGCCAGGCGATATAGCGATACAGTGCCTGACTGTGTTTTTGATACAAAGTACGAAAAGCTGCAGTATCGCCTTCACAATACTGCAGCATCAATGCCTCATCGGTAGCAGCCGCATTCATGGCGGCTAGTATAGAGCTTTTAGCTTGGTTTAGGAAAGCCTGGGCTTTCAGCTCAAGCTTTGTTGCGCCTGTAGAGATGATCTATGCTTAGCTTGCCTGCCCCACCGAACAGCAATGGCAGCAACATAACAATCAATAGCAACGGCAGCTTGTAGTTGCCAAAGCCATCCCCGTCTTCATCTACGATACGGTACCCTTTAAGCAATTCGGCCAAACTGGACCAATGCTCCGGCCAGTGTACGGAGGCAATTGCCACCAAAGTCAGAATTATCAGGCTGACGCTAAAAAAGCGGGTTGCAACGCCAAATGCAAGGGCGAACGCACCCGCGATTTCAAAAAACGTAGCGACCCCCCAGCTAATATCCGGCGGCAGTAAATTAAACGGAAATGGAAAGCTCAGATCGGCAAACCAGTTGGTGCCGTGCAGCTTTTCAAAGCCGGATTCACCAAACTCCCACGCCAGTATGAGCCGTAATGCCAATTGCGGAAGCCAGGTATTGAAAGCATTTAGTTTGCTGGCAACAAAATCATAAAATTGAACAGCGTTATTGATAGAAAACATGTTTTGCCCCTTAGTGTATAAAGTCATGAGAGTTAGTCGGGCATGTTCTCAAATCCTTACGCAACCCGCCTATTTAGCATATTTTTATTGGAGGCATTGTGTTTGAACAGTTTGAAATATAAGCGTATTCCTAATAAGCATGCCAGTACGGCAGCATAATAAAACGGCTCGGTAACATCTTTTTTTACCAGCCACCAAAAGTGCAGGACCGCCAATAAAGCAATTACATAGACTAGTTGATGCAGTTTTTTCCAGTTGGTTTTGAGGCGTTTCATCATGGTTTGGTTCGATGTCGCAGCCAGAGGGATGGTCAGCACAAAAGCACTAAAGCCTACAATCACATAAGGATGTTTAATGATGTCCTTGGCAATATCTGGCCAATAAAAACTATAGTCCAGCCAGACATAGGTAGTGATATGCAGACAGGCGTAAGCAAACATCCATAACCCCAGCAGGCGCCGCAGCTGGATTTGCCAGACTTGGCCAGTCAGCAATCTCATCGGCGTCATGCCAAGCGATAGCAGTAAAAATACCAGCGCCCAGGTACCGGTGGAACGCTCGACGAATTCTACCGGATTTGCCCCCAGGCCATCTTGAATGCCCAGCCAGACAAGGCGCATTATCGGCAAAAAAGCGAATACCCAAATGGCGATTTTGCTATAGAGAATCTGTCTTTTCATCATTAAAAGTGCTTTTTCAGATCCATGCCCGCATACATTTGACCGACCTGTTCAGTGTAGCCATTAAACATCAATGTTTTGACACGGCCTGCGAACAGGCCAGCGCCAATGCGCTTTTCTGAAGATTGTGTCCAGCGTGGATGGTCCACATCAGGGTTCACATTAGCATAGAAACCATATTCACTGGGGCCGGTTTTCGCCCAGGTCGTGATGGGCATTTTTTCTACAAAGCGAATCTTGACGATTGCTTTTGCGCCTTTGAAGCCATACTTCCATGGCACCACCAGGCGTATGGGTGCACCGTTCTGGTTAGGCAATATCTCGCCGTAGAGCCCTACCGCCAGCAGAGCTAAAGGGTTCATCGCCTCGTCCATGCGCAGCCCCTCCGTGTATGGCCAATCCAGAATCGGTACGCGTGCTCCAGGCATGGTTTGCGGATCGTTAGCCGAGATAAATTCGATATATTTGGCATTGCCGGTCGGCTCGGCCCATTTCACCAATCCCGCCAGAGGCAGGCCAATCCACGGAACCACCATGGACCACGCTTCTACGCAACGGTGGCGATAGATACGTTCTTCCAGTGGTACCAGCTTCATCAAATCATCAATGCCGATCACTTTTGGTTTTTTTACTTCCCCTTCGATACTGATGCTCCAGGGGCGTGGTTTAAACAAGCTGGATTGTATGGCGGGGTCTGCCTTGTCGGTGCCAAACTCATAGTAATTGTTGTAGGTTGTCACATCTTCATAATCAGTCAGCTTCTCCCCTGCGCCATATGCAGTTTTCACATACCCGTTGATTTTTTTGCCAGAGACATTACCCACTTTTGTAGTTGCTGTGCCAGCTTGGTTGGTGCGATTTGGCAAGACGCCTGCACCTTTGATTTCTCCGCCTGCGGCAGTGGCCGCTTGCGTAGCTGTGTTGCCCAACATTGCGCCAGAAAGTAACGAGAGCCCTGCCACTTTCAGCCAGGCGCGCCGGTCCTCGAACACTTCACGAGGGGTGATTTCTGAAGAAGTTATTCCGGCCGGGTTGGTTTGTGATGGATTGATAATCTGCATGGCTTACTCTTTCTTTAAGGAATCTGCCGATTAGTCGCGCCAGGCCGGCGAAAATTACAGCGCAGTGTGATTATTTTTGCATAGACTGCTAAAAGCAGAGATTTCTGCGTTCAATTCCTTGTCATTCAGCTTATTGGCAATTGCCTGTGCTTCCGCCAAATGGTTTTTGGCGGCGCCGATGTCGTTGGCAGCCGCGCTGCTTTGCGCTAATAGCAGGTCAGCCTTGGCCTCATAATAGGCACCGCCATTCTCCTTAGCAAAATCCCGCAGCTTATTAAAGGTTATTTCGGCGTTCTTATAGTCTTTCGCCAGTAAATAATATTGCCCTAACTGAATGGTCGCATCGGCATACTGATCGAGCGTACCGGCTTTTTGCTGCATCAGCGTGCTTTTCAGCTGATGTTCTATGGCATTGGCATATTGCCCGAGCGCCGCATAAACGCTCGCTAACCGTGCATAGCTATCCGCGCGTTCATTATCGTTGTTGGCGACTTTGTTTGCAGCTTGATAACTGGCAAGCGCCGCATTCAAATCCCGGCTTTGGGCATTGCTTTCACCTATCAACATATGGCTGATGTATACGAAACGCTGGTATTTTTGCGCTTGAAATAGGGAAAGGCTCTTCTGATAGCTGGCAATTGCGAGCGGATAATTCTGATTATCCTTATGTAGATTGCCTAGCAATAAAGCTGCAATGCCAGCGTCATACTCGGATTTTGCTGTTTTGGCGCCCTGTTCCAGTGCGCTTTGTGCTTCAGCATATTTACCTTGCGCGCCTAGCGCCCTGCCTTTACATAGCAATGCTGCATGATAGGCATTTTCCTGTTTGAGCGCAGCTTCGGCCGCAGCTAATGCTTTGTCAGCATTTCCTTTGTTCATTGATTCCGTACAGTCGTTAACAAGTGCATCCACATTTGCAGCATGCGCCTTAAAATTAAATATAATCAATGAAGTAAATAATAAAATTAAAGTTTTTTCTAGTTTCATATTTCGTCGCGATGGATGATGGCTGCTAAAATAACGCGTCTTGTTGGTTTTGGTTGGCTGGCTGCACTTCAGATACATCTGACTGAGGCTGAGGGCGGTTAGTTTCATTTTGGGCAATCAAAGTGAGCAAGCCAGCCTCGTCCAGAATCGTAATGCCTAATGATTGGGCTTTCTCCAGCTTGCTGCCAGCTTCTGCTCCTGCCACCACGTAGTCAGTCTTTTTCGAGACGCTGCCACTCACCTTACCGCCGGCGGCCTCTATCTTGGTTTGTGCGACATCGCGCGTCAGATTGGGCAACGTGCCGGTGAGTACAAACGTTTTTCCTTGCAGGCCACCTTGCAACATGGCTTTCTCCGCATGTTCCTGCCAATGCACCCCTAATGCTTGCATGGAGGCGATAACCTGCCGATTATGCGGCTCTGCCAGAAATTGCAGAATGGAATCTGCTACTACCGGGCCCACATCGTTCACCTGTAGCAATGCCTCAAGGTCCGCATCCAGCAAGGCTTGCAGGCCGCCAAAATGCCTGGCCAAATCTTTCGCCGTGGCCTCGCCTACATTACGGATGCCCAGCCCATAAATAAAACGTTGCAACGTGGTGGTTTTACTTTTCTCCAGTGCGTCCAATACGTTCTGTGCCGACTTTTGCGCCATGCGCTCCAATGCAGCCAGGGCAGTCAAATCAAGCTTGTATATGTCATCCAAACCGTGTACCAGGTTGGCCTCAACCAATTGATCCACCAGCTTTTCGCCCAAGCCTTCGATATCCATCGCACGACGGCTGGCAAAATGTGTGATAGCGTGTTTGCGTTGTGCCGGGCAAATTAACCCGCCAGTGCAACGCGCAACCGCCATATCTGCAGGCCGTTCGATATGTGAGTCGCATTCCGGGCAGGTTTTAGGCATCACGAATTCGCGCGATTCTTGTGGGCGTTGCTCCTGCACCACTGAAACCACCTCTGGGATCACATCGCCAGCCCTTCTTACAATCACCGTATCGCCAATACGCACATCTTTGCGACGGATCTCGTCTTCGTTATGCAATGTGGCATTGGTGACGGTAACGCCGCCGACAAATACCGCTTTAAGGCGGGCTACAGGGGTGATAGCGCCTGTGCGACCCACTTGTACCGTAATGTCTTCCACAATGGTGGTTGCTTCCTCTGCGGGGAATTTGTGCGCCACCGCCCAGCGCGGCGCTCTGGAAACAAAGCCCAGCTTGGCCTGCAATGCAAAGACGTTAACTTTATACACTACGCCGTCAATATCGAAAGGCAAGGATTTGCGCAAACTGCCGATATGGTGAAAGTATTGCTGCAACCCATTTGCGCCACGCACTACGTTGCGCAAATCACTGATGGGGAAATGCAGCTTGGCCAAGTAATCCATCGCCTGCGAGTGAGACGCAAGCTCTGGCGCACCGTCCACATCCCCCAGACCATAAGCAAAAAAGTGCAAGGGCCGCGTTGCAGTAATTTGCGGATCCAGTTGGCGCAAACTGCCTGCAGCCGCGTTTCTCGGATTGGCAAACAGTTTGCCGCCTGCTTTTGCCTGTTTTTGATTCAACGCCTCAAAGTCTGCTTTGAACATCAATGCCTCACCACGCACCTCCAGCAGTTTGGGCGGATGAGGGATATTTAACCGGATTGGGATCGCACGTATCGTACGCAAATTATGCGTGACATTTTCCCCGGTATAGCCATCGCCACGTGTGGCACCTTGCATGAAATGGCCATTTTCGTATGTCAGCGTAATGGCCAATCCATCGAATTTCGGCTCCACAGCATATTCAACCTCCCCCACCCCCAGACCTTCGCGTACGCGTTTGTCAAAAGCCAACAACTCGTCAACTCCAAAGGCGTTGTTCAGCGACAGCATGGCTTGACGATGCGCCACACTGCCAAACTCGGCTACTGGCGTGCCACTGACGCGCTGGGTAGGAGAATCAGATGAAATCAGTTGTGGGAATTGCGCTTCTAGCGCTTGCAACTCGCGGTAAAGCGTATCGTAGGCACTATCAGGAACGGTCGGCGCATCCAGCACATAGTATTCATAGTCATACTGTGCAATTCTGGCGGTCAGTACCGCAATTCGCTGACGCGCTTCGTCTATATCCGTCATGCTATTGATTTAATTGAATAAACGGAAGCTTTCCGGACTGCCTGGCATGATGCCGCGCGTTACCATTTTGGCATGGATGACCTTGAGCTGCTGACGAATTTTCTGTGCTTGCAGGTCGCCAAGCGGCTTTTGATGATCATCCACCAGGCGCGCATTCAAGCTACTGGCCATTTTTTGCGCCACTAGCATCATTTGATTAAAAACCTGCTCGCTATTCGTCACTTTAGGAATTTCTATCTGGAACGAGGCCGCCTTTACCACCCCATTCCGTAGACTTTCCGAAGTGAAGGGCTGATTATCCATGCTGCATAAAGTGTAGGCAATAATGTCGGATTGATGCTCGGCGACAAAGTGGAATTTACCATCGCCTAACAGCACCATGCCACTTGCTTCTGCCAGCCCTCTGAATTTGGTGCCATGTACCGGTGTCTCGCCTTGCAATAAATGTACGCTGACAATTTGATCGACCTCCATACAGAACTCATCCAGCGCGATGGCACGCTGAGCTGCATCACCAGCGCCTTGCCATTCTACGTGGGTGTTCATCTCCAACCCCATGTTTTCCACGGCGAACTGAAATTTGTTCAATATATGCTTGGATACCGGGCCGGACCGGTCAGCCAGTTGAATGCTGCAAGCCATTTGTTTGTATGCGCTCTCCGGGGCATCTTTTGTCAGCACGTGCCAATGATGGTGTTCGTCTATCGCATGTAGCATCATCGGAACACCCATGTCTGCGGACATGTTTTGCGCAACCGCAAAGAACGATTTATTGCTAATAGGGTGAGTAGCGTATAAGAATGCTGTCAAATCTATTTGCGGGTGGATTTCGCCGGGTAGCTGAGTTTTCAATCTTAATGCAACGTCATCCTCCGATTCCAATTGTCGGGGAGATGTCGCTGCCAAAATAACTGGCTCTTTCAAAGAAGTTGTGGCTGGTTTCAAATCGCCATCTGCAGCTACAGCTGCCCTAGACTCCAATGGCGACGAGGCCTCTGTTTTCCGCTCCGGTGCTGGCTCGCTATTTAGCTTCTCGGTGATTTTGGCGCGAGTAGTCACATCAGCAAATTCTTTTTCGACGAATGCATCGGCATCAATGTAGAAATCTTCTACCAGCACATCCTTCTGCGGAACAAGAAACTCTTCCGAGATGCCTTTTTGCAGCTTTTTCTCCTGCATCCAGTTGTACACCAGCACGCCGGCAATGATAAAGGCACCCAATACAATCAACGCTATTTGCAAGTCAGACATCGTTTTATTCTACTTTGTTTTTCATTTAACGTGGCAATATTATCCCTGCATTTGCAGTGCCACATCAATATCCACGTCAACTACGCGGGAAACTCCAGATTCCTGCATGGTCACGCCAATAAGTTGCTGTGCCATCTCCATGGTGATTTTATTATGGCTCACAAACAGAAACTGTGTCTTTTCTGCCATTTTCTTGACCATGCCGCAAAAGCGCTCGGTATTGCTGTCATCCAGCGGCGCATCCACTTCATCCATCAAGCAGAATGGGGCTGGATTGAGCCTGAACAGTGCAAACACCAGCGCCATGGCAGTCAGCGCCTTTTCACCGCCGGAAAGCATCTGTATGGTGGTGTTTTTCTTGCCTGGCGGTTGTGCGGAGACCTGAATGCCGGTATCCAATATTTCATCCCCCAATAGTTCCAATCTAGCCTGGCCGCCACTAAACAGCACGTTAAACAGCTCGTTGAAATTACGGTTAGCCTCATCGTAAGTGGCTTGCAGCTTGCCTCGCGTCTCTTTGTCTATTTTGCGAATCGCATCTTCCAGCGTTTCACTTGCCGCCAGCAGATCATGCATCTGGCTATCCAGATACACTTTGCGTTCCCTCTCGGCGGCCAACTCTTGAATCGCCGCCAGATTTACTGGTCCCAAGGTATTGATTTCATTGCCAAGCTGCGTGGTTTTACGCTGCAAATCGCTGGTTTTGGCATTTTCTGCCAGACCCTCGTCCAACACTTTCTCATCAAGCCCATTCTCCTGCAATGCAGTTTGGCATTGTTCGAAATAGATGCGCGTTTCCTGTTCTTTCAAACGACCTTGTTCCAGGCTGTCACGCAATGGGTGCAGCGCTTGCTCGCTTTGCAGGCGCACCCTTTCCTGCGCCTGCAAAGCCAGATCCTGCTCGGCCAGCAAATTGCGCGCATCCGCCAAACGTTGTTCCGCAGCTTGTTTCTTGGTCAGTGCGGTGGCTAAATTGGTTTTCAACGTATCCATCACCGAGATTCTCAGCGCTTCTTCACTCTCTTTCTGGCGATGTGTAAGTGATTCTTTTTCATCAGAATTAAGTTTAAGTTTATTATTCAATTCATTGATATTATTAGTAATAATCTTTTTATTATAAAAACACGCTTGCTGCTTTTTCTCGGCTTGTTGAATCTCGTCACGCAATGCGAAATAAACACTCTCGGCTTGCTGCTTGGCGGATTGGGTTTGCTGTCTGGCTTGCTCCAACGTAGCCAATCCATCGGTCGCCGCCTGATTGTTACCTTCCAGCGTGGTTTTTTCTGCTTGTAATTGGGCTATTTTTTGTTGTTGCGCCGCAATCTCGGCCTGCATGTGCTGTTGCCGCTCTATCGCGTTATCCCTTGCCTGGTTCAGCTGGTTCAGCTCAAGCTGGGTGCGATGCAGGGCATGATTAAGTTGACTGAGTTCGGTTTGCATCTGCTGCTGTTGCGGACGCAAACTTTGCCACTCCGCTTCGCTCTTTTTCAGCTTATCCGCAATCTGCTGTGCAGCCTGCTGCAATTTCGGTAACTGCTGTTGTGCTGCCTCCAGTTGCTGCTGGCGCGCCAGCACGCCATGCATCGCCGCTTCGCCGCCCTGATTGGCTTGCGCCGCATGATAAAACACGCTGTGACGCGTATGCACATCGCCCTCTGCGGTCACCAGCCATTCGCCGGCTTGCAACTTCCTGGCGAGCTCAGGCGCATCCTTATCCGCCACATAAACATGCGCCAGCCAATCTTGCAGCACTGCTTGCAAGCTTGCATCTTTGATTTTCAACAAGTTCAATAAGGGCGTCAGTGCCGGGTTATGGCTTAGTTTTGCAACTGGGGTTGCGTCAAACCCCAGCGCCAATGCGGCCGGCGGGCGTTCTTTTAAATCACTGGCGTGCTTGATGATCGCATTCAAACGCGCGCCCAGCGCGGCTTCCAGCGCCACTGCCCAATGTTGCTCAATCGAAATTGCCTGCCACAAACGTTTGCTGTTGTTCAGCCCTGCCTGTTGCAGCCAGTTGCCCAGCTTGCCGGATTGATTCAACGATTGCTGCAAACGGCTTAACGCTGCGATTTCCGCTTCTACCTGGCTTACTTCTCGCTGCGCAGTGCTTTGCTGCTGACGCAACTCCAGCACCAAGCCATGCAAGCGCCCCTCCTCTTTTTGCAAAGCTTCCAGAGCGCTGCCCTGCGAGCCAATATCCATGCGGCTTCTGGCGATGCTATTTTCTATCGCAGCAATTTGCGCATTATCGGGCAATTTCAAATTGGCCAAATCCGTTCCCAGACGTGCGATACGGTGCTCTGATTCCTTGAGGCTTTGGTCGGTGTAATGCAAACGGTTCTGCGTCAGCTGGATTTGCTGCGCGGCTTCGTTAAGGTTTTGTTGCGCTTTTTCAAGCTGTTGATTCGTCGCATTCAGCCTGGACTGTTTCTCTGGCAGCCCGGCCTGCAAGGCTTGCAATTCGGCATTGGCTGCGCTTTCCAGCTTTTCCGCTTCGGCGGCTTCCGCTTCCAACGTGGATTGCTGTTGTTGCAAAGCCTGTAACTGGGCCAAGTTGCGCTCCAGCGCGCCATGCAACTGCTGTAGCTGCTGCGACAGCCGCTCGCGCGCTTCGGTGTTTTGTCTTACCTGGTTTTCCAGATGGCTGACTTCTGCATTTGCCTCGTAATACGCGGCTTGCGCGGTGTTGATGCCTTCACTCGCTGCATAATGGCTTTGGCGCGTGCTTTCCAGCGCATTTTCGGCAGCACGCAATTCTGCCACTTTGGCTTCCAGGTCATTGGTCAGACGCTCCACATGCGCCTTGGCCTTATCCCAATCGCGCCCGGCATCGCGTTTTTTCAGCAGCCACAACTGGCCTTCCGCCAGCTTTAAATCGGCTTGCAAACGATGATATTGCTCGGCCACAACAGCTTGCGTTTCCAGCTTGTTGATCTGCTTTTGCATTTCGCGGCAAATATCTTCCACACGCGTCAGATTGTCGCGCGTATCGCGCAGGCGCAGCTCGGTTTCGCGACGCCTTTCCTTGTATTTGCTGATGCCTGCGGCTTCTTCCAGAAAAATACGCAACTCTTCCGGCTTGGCTTCCACGATACGGGAGATGGTGTTTTGGCCGATAATCGCATAAGCACGGCCACCCAGGCCGGTACCCAGAAACAAATCCGCCACATCACGACGGCGCACCGCAGTATTGTTAATGAAATAGGTCGAGCCTTTTTCACGCTCGATCACGCGTTTTACCGAGATTTCGGCGTACTGTCCCCACTCACCCGCAGCACCGCCCAGGCTGTTGTCAAAAAACAGTTCTACCGATGCGCGCGAGATAGGTTTTCTGTTTGCCGAGCCATTAAAAATCACCGCATCCATGGCGTCCGCACGCATTTCCTTGGCGCTGGATTCGCCCAGCACCCAGCGTACGGATTCCATCACGTTGGATTTGCCGCAACCATTGGGGCCGACGACGCCCACCCTTTGGCCGTGCACGTGAATGGTGGTCGGGTCTACAAATGATTTGAACCCGGCAAGTTTGATATGAGTTAAACGCAAAATGCTACCAATAAGCTTTCAATTTTAAGCGCTATAATAACGGTTTTATCACAGATTTAACATTGTAATGAACGAACAATTATTAGGCGGCAAGCCAACAGCCAAGCCCAGCAAAGCGTTGGAGACGTTTGCCAACCCCAATCCGAATCGTGATTTCCATATACACATGGAAATCCCGGAATTTACCTGTCTGTGCCCCAAAACCGGCCAACCAGACTTTGCGGTCATCTATCTGGATTACATCGCCGATCAGCTTTGCGTAGAGTTAAAGAGCCTGAAGCTGTATATATGGAGCTTTCGCGATGAAGGCTGCTTCCACGAAGCAGTCACCAATCAGATTCTGGATGATCTGGTCAACGCGACACAACCCAGGTTCATGCGCGTCACAGCCAAATTTTACGTACGCGGTGGCATTTTCACTAATGTACTGGCGGAACATCGTAAAGTTGGCTGGCAACCTCAACCGGTCATAGAATTAACGTCATTTGCAAGCCAGTCCAACATTCGCGGATAGCTCAAAACCTTAAAGAAAATCGTTGACAATTATTGCGCCCCTCTTTAATATTGCGCCTTCTTTGAAATCGCCGTATTTTCAAAGCGCAGCAAATGGTGTGATATGGGGGTATAGCTCAGCTGGGAGAGCGCTTGCATGGCATGCAAGAGGTCAGCGGTTCGATCCCGCTTATCTCCACCAAAAATCGCTGTGTAGCAGCAAAATACGGTAAAATTCAAGTGTTGAAATTCTTAGGTCCCCATCGTCTAGAGGCCTAGGACACCTCCCTTTCACGGAGGCGACCGGGGTTCGAATCCCCGTGGGGACGCCAAAACATGCATAAGTTATTGATTCATAATAACTTAATTCAAATTACAGCATGGTCTTCTATCAAGTGTCACTTCTCGGTGTCACTGATGATGCTATGAGACTCAGTTCCAGGCTTATAAAATCCCGTCACGGTATCTATTATTTCCGACTGCAACAGGGTGGAATCGACAAACGCTGGTGGATCAAGTACGCTTGGAATTCGCCGTATTGGCTAATGCGGTTCTATCACGATACTTCTTGACTTTGTTTCTAGATAAGCCAGTACGTCTAGCTATCTCACTGGATGGGCATTTGATCGCGAAATGCCAACGCCTGATTACACTTAATATCGCCACGCCGGTCACCCCTACCCTCCTGCTCAGCTTGTGAGCAATTTAGCATCGTTACGTGGGTCAAATTCAGATGCATATTTCTAGGCTGGGTCGGTCAATATTCGATGCAAATTAACAAGATAGACCACAAATCTATCTCTATTCCTCAAAACAACCCGTCGCTTCTTCATGGATAATTTATTACAAGAACTATCAAATAGTTAAAAGTTAATCACTGTGTCTTTGATCCAAAATAAAGGGAAAACTATGTACCTAAAAAACCTAGCAAGATTTGCAATTACCACTCTTATGTTCAACACATTAAATTCAAATGCAGCAGGAACGATTTCATTTGGAGAAGATAAGTCTATTTCCGTTGGGCTAGGAATACGCACTGATTTTACAAGTACTGAAAACGGCGCATCTAATGGCACATCTCGATCAAATGATTTCAGTCTGGAGAGTATCCGTTTATATATGAATGGATCTTTGAATAAGTACATCAAAGCCACGTTTAATACGGAAAAAAAATCTGACGAATCAATACAAGTGATTGATGCCATAGCACAATTTGAGTTCATGCCAGAATTTAATGTTTGGGCGGGGCGCATGTTGCCTGGTAGTGACCGGGCCAATATGGACGGACCATATTACTTATTGGCTTGGCAATATCCAGGCGTAGCTTCTCGCTATCCAAGCAAAACTACAGGTCGTGATGATGGTGTTGCAGTCTGGGGTAAATTATTAGATAGCAAAGTGATTTATAACATTGGTGCGTATGAAGGACATAATGTAGGCACTAAAACCGCATCCACCCCTAAAACTTCTGATGATGTGTTGTACGCAGGACGTATCCAAGTTGACTTTTGGGAGCCGAATGGCGCCCCGGCATTTTATACAGGAAGCACCACCTTTGGAGAATCAGATGTACTTTCTGTCGGACTTGCTGCGCAATTTCAGAAAAATGGCGTTTATAGTTCAACAGCCATCGGTGACTATAGCGCTTGGAATATAGACTTCCTACTGGAGAAAAAAATACAAGATATGGGCGCCGTTACGGTTGAAGCAGCCTATTATGACTACGACACTGATAAAGTCTTAACTGCTGAAAGCGGTACCGCTTATTTAGCAAGCTTAGGTTATATATTCAATAACAAAATAGGTTGGGGGAAAATTCAACCTTATTTCCGCTATCAGGCGTTTGATGCAGACACCAATATAGACACCAGGCAATATGACTACGGTATCAATTATGTGATTGACGGTTTTAATGCCAAATTGAGCGCCGTTTATAGCGTCATCGATAAATCATCAGCGCAAAGCACTGATAAATTTATCATTGGAGCACAATTACAGTTTTAGCTTACAACAATGCATTCTAAAAGTTAAATTGGCATGTAAATATGCATCTGTTTATAAAAAAGCATCCTATCAACTTTATGCATAATATCAACATAGACGGCGCAGCTGTTGTGCATGATTGCCACGCTAAAATTAAGTTATAGTTTTATGCGCCGTTATTTAACTTAATTGTTTACTTTAAGAACTATTGCACTTGATCAGAGGATGGATACCGAAATGCTTTCCAACATAATTAACCGAGTAACAATGAAACAAATGTTTGTTTCATTATTTTTTGTAGTTTTTGCATTATGTTGCGCTACGTATTTCATACAATTTGAACTAAAGCTTAGAACCGATGAACTGGAAAAAGCATATCAGGCGAGATATGTCGCTTACCAATTGGCAGACGAGCTTCGTCAATCCTCTGACGATTTAACCCGCTTGGCTAGAACATACGTAATGACAGGCGATGAAAAATACGAAAAACAATATTTAGACATCATTGATATTAGAAATGGTAAAAAGCCAAGACCTCAGGGGTACAACAGAATCTATTGGGACTTTGTTGCAGCCAATGGTCAAAAACCACGTCCTGATAGCGATCTCCAGATATCTCTTATAGACCTACTCAAACAAAACAACTTCACCAAAGAAGAGTTGGCTAAGTTGGAAGAAGCTGCAGCGAACTCAGATGGCTTAATTAAAGCTGAAACAATTGCCATGAATGCCCGTAAAGGTCTAGTGCCGGATGGTAAAGGCAACTTTGTGCCTGGGCACGCTGACTTGGCGGCCGCAGAAGGAATGCTACACAACCAGTATTATCATCAAGAAAAAGCAAAAATCATGCAACCAATTGATGATTTTTATATTATGTTGGACAAGCGCACTTCTGGCGCCATCGCTACAGCAGTTGTCAATTACAATTGGTTCAATTATGCGCTTACTGGCTGTACCATCATGATGTTACTTGTTTTAGGGACTTCTCTCTGGTTAGCTTATCGCGTGATGTTCAAACAAATTGGTACAGAACCGAATGAACTTGCCAGCTTAGCGAAGAATTTATCTAACGGTAAGGTTGATAACATCATCAACGTTGCTGAAGGGGATAAAACCAGCGTTGCCTACTCCATGAAAGTACTACAAAAGACCTTGGATAGCTTAGTGCAATCTCTCAATCATGTCTGCGATCAACACGACAAAGGCGATATTGACATTGACATTAATGCGGATCTATTCTGTGGAAGCTACTCTGAAGTTGCCAAAGGGGTGAATCGCATGGCAAAAGGTCACCTCGACATGAGCAGAAAAGCCTTGGCCTGTGTGAAGAGTTTTGGTGAAGGTGATTTGAATGCTCAACTCGAACAATTCCCAGGCAAAAAAGTATTTGTGAACGAAGCAATTGAAGAAGTACGTGCCAATATCAAAGCCTTGATTGCCGACACCAACACGCTCTCTAAAGCTGCGGTTGCCGGACAACTCTCAACGCGTGCTGATGCCTCTAAACACAAAGGCGATTTCCGTAAGATTATTGAAGGAATCAACAGCACGCTAGACGCCGTGATTAACCCACTCAATGTTGCTGCTGATTATGTGGACAATATTGCCAAAGGCAACATGCCAAGCAAAATCACAGACACATACCACGGTGAATTTAACTCGATTAAAAACAACCTCAATCAATGTATTGATACCGTGAATGCGCTGATTGCCGAAATGAATCACATGAGTCAACAACACGACTTGGGTGATATTGATGTAGTCATTGACGACAGCAAATTCCAAGGCGCTTACAAACAAATGGCGCAAGGGGTTAACAACATGGTCAATGGCCATATTGCCGTCAAGAAAAAAGCTTTAGCTTGTGTCAAGAGCTTTGGTGAAGGCGACTTTGATGCGCCACTGGAAAAATTCCCAGGCAAAAAAGCCTTTGTTAACGAAGCAATTGAGCAAGTACGTGGCAACCTCAAAATGCTCAGCAGCGATGCTCACATGCTTACTGCGGCTGCAGAAGAAGGTCGTGTCACTGTGCGTGCGAATGCTTCGCAACACCAAGGCGATTTCCGCAAGATTATTGAAGGCGTGAATAACACCCTCGATTTAATTGTGAAACCGATTGCAGCAGTAAAAGAGGCCGTAGAAACGATCACCACAGCGGCAGGTGAAATCTCGACTGGAAACAGTGACCTCTCTCGTCGTACCGAACAACAGGCCGCAAGCTTGGAAGAAACAGCTTCTAGCATGGAAGAACTTGCCTCTACCGTGAAACAAAATGCCGAAAATGCCAAGCAAGCCAACCAATTGGCGCTGGCTGCCTCTGATGTCGCAGTACGCGGCGGTAGCGTAGTTGGTCAAGTGGTTAACACCATGAGCGCCATTAACGACAGCGCCCGTAAGATTGAAGACATTATTACCGTGATTGACGGCATTGCCTTCCAAACCAATATCCTGGCATTGAACGCAGCGGTTGAAGCAGCGCGTGCAGGTGAACAAGGTCGCGGCTTTGCGGTGGTAGCGGGTGAAGTGCGTAACTTGGCACAACGCTCTGCCAGTGCTGCGAAAGAGATCAAGGAATTGATTTCCGACTCCGTACAAAAAACTTCTGAGGGTACCACCCAAGTAGACAATGCTGGACGCACCATGGAAGAAATTGTGATGTCAGTCAGACGCGTAACCGACATCATCGGCGAGATCACTGCGGCATCAGTAGAACAAAGTGCGGGTATTGACCAAGTCAACATGGCTGTGACTAATATGGACGAAGGTACGCAACAAAATGCCGCATTGGTTGAAGAAGCTGCTGCTGCTGCTGTATCCTTACTCGACCAAGCGAATGCACTTACCAATACCGTTAGTGTGTTTAAGTTAGAGCCTGTCGGAATTAAAACACAGCATCGTGCACCCAGCAGCCCTAGACGTGAAACAACACCCAAAGCAGCCAAATCGGTAGCAAGGGCAGCGCCTGTGAAAGTGGTCACAAGAACAGGTACCGATGATGCGGGCGATTGGGAAGAGTTTTAATTCAGCACCGGCTAGGATCAATAAAATATCCTAGCCGCTATTTTTATCTGATAGACAGTCATTAACTGCCGATAATAACTGAACCTTCAAATACCACGGATGGAGATGCATTATCCGTCGAATCCGTCAGATTTGCCTGGTTCAGTTGTTTTGCCAAGCTAAATACTAGCGACTCAGCTCGGTTTGGCAGCCAAGAGCAAATACTTTTTGCGTATGCTTTTTGCACTTAGCCTTATCGCCATGCGCGCAAAAAACAAAGCGGCTGGTTATGGAAGTGACCAGCCGTTTTTATTAGCAGCACAACATTCCGCGTTTAAACTCCGCCAAAAACTTCATTATTAAAATAGCATGCCTGGAAGGCGCATCCAGATGCGCCTTCCAGGCCGATTGTTTTTGTAATGAACGCGCGCGTATGTGAGATTTTTCATTTCGCCGCAGGTTGGTAAGTGTAGATGAGCGCAATTTGCAGAAACGGCTATCCAGTTAATTCATGCGCGTAGTAATGAGTGGCTCCAGGATTTGCAGCCTTGATACAGCCAGGCGCATCAAGGTTTGCGTAAGCCCTGTTGCATCAAGGCTACGCTTGCTACGCAGGCCGCATTGTTAACTGGCATGCGTTGTGGGTTGCCATATAACACACCTATCGCTTTAATCTTTCAAATCAGGAATATCTGCCCCATAAAATTGGGTTTTGAGTTTTTTCAACTGGTCACGATAATCAGCAGCTTTCTCAAATTCCAAATTCTTCGCTGCGTCATGCATCGATTTTTCCAGTTTCTTCATTTCTTTTATCACATCTTTTTCTGTTAATAGTGCATATTTGGCATGCTCTTGCGCTGCTTTGCGCTCTTTTTGTGCCTCATCCTTATCATAAACGCCATCAATAATATCCTTGATCCGCTTGGTGACACCCTTCGGCACAATGCCGTGTTCCGTATTAAACACGATTTGCACGGTACGACGGCGGTTCATCTCGTCCATCGCGGCTTTCATGCTGCGGGTGATGCTGTTGGCGTAAAAAATCACCTTGCCGTTGAGGTTGCGTGCGGCGCGGCCGGAGGTCTGGATTAGACTTCGCTCGCTACGCAAAAAGCCCTCTTTATCCGCGTCCAGCACGGCGACCAGCGAGACTTCGGGAATATCCAGCCCTTCGCGCAGCAGGTTGATGCCCACCAGTACATCAAACTCGCCCAGCCGCAAATCGCGGATGATTTCCACACGTTCGACAGTATCGATATCACTATGTAAATAGCGTACTTTCACGGCATGTTCGGCCAGATAGTCAGTCAAATCCTCCGCCATGCGCTTGGTCAGCGTGGTTGCTAACACACGTTCCCCAACAGCCACACGCTTCTTGATTTCCCCCAACAAATCATCCACTTGCGTATCCGCAGGCTTCACTTCGACTTCAGGATCCACCAAGCCGGTCGGGCGCGCAATCATTTCCACCACTTGTTGCTGATGATTTTTTTCGTACTCTGCAGGCGTCGCGGAGATAAACACGGTTTGGCGCATCATCTTCTCAAACTCTTCAAACTTGAGTGGGCGATTATCCATCGCGGAAGGCAGCCTGAAGCCATAATCCACCAGATTGGCCTTGCGTGAACGGTCACCCAGGTACATGCCGCCGATTTGCGGCACGGTCACGTGGCTTTCATCGATAATCATCAGCGCGTTCTTGGGCAGATAATCAATCAACGTGGGCGGTGCCTCGCCAGGCTTGCGGCCGGTCAGATGGCGGCTGTAGTTCTCGATACCTTTGCAAAAGCCGATTTCGTTGAGCATCTCCAGATCAAACCGCGTGCGCTGCTCGATGCGCTGCGCTTCTACCAGCTTGTTTTCCTTGATGTAAAAATCCACGCGGTCACGCAATTCCTGCTTAATCGTCTCCATCGCACGCACCGTGGCTTCCCGCGCAGTTACGTAATGACTTGAAGGAAATATCCTAAAGTTATGAATTTTATTGAAAATTTGCCCTGTAAGTGGGTCAAATAATTGAATTGCATCAATCTCGTCGTCAAATAAACTGATGCGTACCGCAGTCTCGCTGTTCTCAGATGGAAACACGTCAATCACATCACCGCGCACACGAAAACAGCCGCGACCAAAGTCGAAATCGTTGCGGTCATATTGCATATTGATCAGATGCTGCACGATATCGCGCTGCGCCATTTTTTTGCCTTGGTGAATATGCAGCACCATGCCGTGATATTCGCTGGGGTCGCCAATGCCGTAAATCGCAGAAACCGTTGCCACAATCACGCAGTCTTCACGCTCCAATATGGCCTTGGTTGCAGAAAGGCGCATCTGCTCGATGTGGTCGTTGATACTGGAATCTTTTTCTATGAACAAATCTCGGCTTGGCACATAGGCTTCTGGCTGATAGTAATCATAATAGCTGACGAAATATTCCACCGCATTATTGGGGAAAAACTCGCGAAACTCGCTGTATAACTGGGCTGCCAGCGTCTTGTTCGGCGCCATGACAATGGCAGGACGTCCGGTTCTGGCGATGACATTGGCCATCGTGAACGTTTTACCGCTGCCCGTCACACCCAGCAGCGTTTGAAACTGTAAGCCTTGCGTAATACCTTCGACTAACTTTTCAATCGCTTGTGGCTGATCCCCCGCAGGTGGAAACGGCTGGTGCAGTTGATACTGACTATTGGGAAACGTAACAGACATAAGGTAAATGGTAATGAAACAACGGAGGATTGTAACAGTTTGCCAGCTTTACGCTAAACTCGGACTCGAACTAAACTGTAGGCACTGGGTCAACCCAACTATACTCCACCCTCCCTTGGGAGAAATCATGCGCTTTCTGATAGTGCTCATTACCCTAATTGGCATAGTGCCAGCATCTATTGCTGTCGAAAACGAGAAAATGATGCAGGCCTATTTCAGCGTGGTCATGATACGCGGTTACCAAGACAGCGGCGGCTTGGCTTACGGCAGCGGCGTAGTGGTGGGCGACAACACAGTCATCACCAATTGCCATGTGTTGCGCAAATCCAAGCAGCCTTGGATTTCACGCGGAGAAGATACTTACGCCATCGGCTCAGTTAAAGTCGATGCTTGGCATGACCTCTGCCTGGTAAGTACGTCCGGCTTGCCTTTCAAGCCCGCCATCATCGGCAAAAGTACCGATTTGAAATTTGGGCAGCAAGTCATCGCCTTTGGGCATTCCAACGGCGTGCCCACTCCGCTCACCTCCGTGGGTAATGTGGAGGGACTATTCCCATCCGAGCACGGCAAGATCATCCGCAGCAGCGCCAAATTTCTGATAGGTGCCAGCGGCAGTGGTTTATTCGACACAGAAGGCAGACTGGTTGGCATCAATACATTCAAAACTTCCGGCGCTGGCGGTGGCATACATTACGCCGTCCCTATCGAGCTTTTACAGCCACTGGAACAGCAACCGGAGCAAAAGGACTTTCCTGTCACTGGTAAAGCACTGTGGGAGGAAGACGAAGACAAAAAACCTTACTATATGCAAGCTGCCGTACCAGAAGTACGTCAAGACTGGACTAAGTTAGCCGAAGTTGCACAGAATTGGGCCAAGACCGAACCTCAAAGTACCGAGGCGTTTTACGCTTTGGGGCTCGCCTACAAAAATCTATCCAAAGCTGACTTGGCGGCACAGGCCTATAAAAAGTCGGCTGACATAGAGGCCAACAACTACGAGGCATGGATAAAAATAGGCGCATTGGCCAAAGCACGTGGCGACACGGCTGAAATGCACCGCGCGCAAGTGGCATTAAACAATATTGACAAAGATTTGGGTGCCGAATATAGCGTACTGATGGAATGCAATGCGGCTTGTTGACAGAGCGCAGACAGTTTCAATGATGGGGATTTCCGCGTAGAATATTGCCTTTGCAACTGTGTACTAGGAAATCACTTTGGCTAACTCGCATGCAGACGTGTTGTCACAACGCGTTTTATCTATCAAAGAATCCCCCACCCTCGCCATTACCGCAAAAGCCGCGCAATACAAGGCTGCTGGCCGCGATATTATTGGCCTGGCCGCCGGCGAGCCGGACTTTGACACACCGCTACATATCAAAGATGCCGCCAAAAAGGCCATAGATGATGGCTTTACAAAATACACCCCAGTCAGCGGCATCCCTGGCTTGAAAAAAGCCATCGTTAACAAATTCAAAAATGAGAACGGCTTTGATTACAACGTGAACGAAGTCATCGTTGGCGTAGGCGGCAAGCAGACTATTTTCAACCTGTGTCTGGCTGTGCTCAACAAAGGCGATGAGGTGATTGTGCCCGCACCGTATTGGGTGAGTTACGCCGACATTGCGATGGTGGCGGAGGCTACGCCAGTAATTATCGAATGCGGCATCGAGCAAGGCTTCAAGCTGCTGCCCAGCCAGCTGGAAGCGGCGATTACGCCCAAAACCAAACTGGTGATGTTCAACTCGCCTTCCAACCCCACTGGCGCGGTATATACGCTGAATGAGCTGAAAGCCCTTGGTGAAGTCTTACTCAAACATCCGCACGTCTTGGTTGCAACGGACGACATGTACGAGCATGTCAATTTAAGCGGTGAAAAGTTTCACAACATCCTAAATGCCGCCCCTGGCTTAAAAGACCGCTGCATCGTGCTGAACGGCGTTTCCAAGGCCTATTCCATGACGGGTTGGCGTATCGGCTATGCGGCTGGCCCAGCTTATATCATCAAGGCGATGGAAATCCTGCAAAGCCAGTCCACCAGTAACGCGACCTCGATCTCGCAAGTGGCCGCACAAGCTGCACTGGAGGGCGATCAAGGTTGTATTACCCCGATGGTAAAAGCCTTCAGGGAGCGTCATGAGTATGTGGTAAATCGCTTTAACGCAATGAACGGCTTAAGCTGTTTGAAAGCTGGTGGTGCTTTCTACGCCTTCCCTGATGCCCGCGGGGCGATTGCCAACTTGCACAAAGCAGGAAAAATCAAAGAGGCCACGGACATGGCATTGGCTGAGTATCTGCTGGAAGAATTCGGCGTTGCGGTTGTACCAGGGTCCGCGTTCGGTGCGGAAGGTTATTTCCGGATTTCCTTCGCGACCAGTATGGAAAATCTCAAGAATGCCTTGGATAGGATTCAAAAAGCATTGCTCTGAGATTTTGGCGAAAACTAACCTTCTGATTATGCCGGAACCACAATCATAAGAAATGCGTTAGACCGCATCGAAAAGATCCTCTTCCAGATCAGTTTTGTTTTTTGCCGAATAATGAGCCGAACGCTTTCTCGGCTTTATCCATCATCTGAACACCCGCAGCAGTGCCTGCGCCTGGCAGCACCGCAGTGCCAAGCGCACCGCCTATTAAAGCAGCTTTAGTCGGGAACACCTTTGGGCTGTCGAGCGTACCGGAAACATTCATTGGAATCGCGACCATTTTCGCGCTGTTCTTGACTTCTACTTTAACCTCGCCGCTCAGCGCCTTACTTGGTGCCACAGTCACATGCCCTGTCGCACCCATCAGGCCGGATTGTACATTCAAGTTGCTCAGGCTGTATTGTTTGCCGCGCACCTGCGCATTGCCCGTAAAAGTATCGAATTGCGTTTCCCCGCCCGTGCCGCTTTTCAGTAGCAAGCTTGCCACTTTCAGCAGATCCACGCCGTGCAGCACGCCTTTTTCAATCTTGAACTGGCTATCGACTGCCAGGTTGTCGGCCAATTTTCCGGCAGTTTTAGCAGCCATTTGAGCACTGCCATTGGCGAACAGTTGCCCGCTGAGCGGTGACTTTTTGCCCATTGCGCCAAACACTTGTGGCAGCGCAATTTGGCTTGCCTTGAATTTGGACTTGAACTGCCAGCCACTTTGCCAGTTGAGATTGCCTTGCAAATCCAGCGCACCGCCAAACAGCTTGGCTTTGAGTGACTCGATTTGCAGGTTTTTACCGTCCAGCACCATGCCGGATCGCAAATCGTTGACTTTGAGCCAATCGGTAAAAGGCACCTGCCAGTTGCGCGCTTGCAGAGCAATTTGATACTTTTGTTCGTGTGGCTCCAGATGCAGCTTGAGCGCACCGTCTGTGGTGTTCAAGTCAGCAATCGCCAGGTGGCTTTGCGCATCCATTTCTACGTCAGCATCAAACACCGGAATCGTCGCGCCTGGCCATTCGATTTTGACGTCCGACAAATGGATGTTGCGCACCACCACAGCGCTCCCTCCTTCACCGCCGCTGGACGAGGCTAATGTTAGAAGTCTGTCGATGCCAGATTTATTCAGCATAGGCTGCCCGATATTCAAGCTGGCGACCTCCAACTTGCCGGATAGTAATGGGGCTACGGAAGGCACGACAGTCAGGCTTTGCACGCGTATATCCTGTGCCTCGCCCACCGCCACACCGTTGATATGCGCGCGCGGCGTCGGCAGAATGGCAAACCGCATGCTATCCATATGCACGGGCACACCCAATGCTTCACTTGCAATTTGCTGCACTTTTTCCAGATAGCGCTGGGTGGGAACAAAAAATGGTACGGCAATCAACACTGCCATTCCAAGTGCAAGCCACAAAACAATACGTTTCATATTTTTCATTGGTAAAAACCTAAAATTGGGTTGACCAAATCCCGTCAAATCAGTATTATCACGCCTTCACCGATTCCTCAATAGCTCAGTCGGTAGAGCGCCGGACTGTTAATCCGTAGGTCCCTGGTTCGAGCCCAGGTTGAGGAGCCAAATTCCAAAGCCTTGCAGCAATGTAAGGCTTTTTTACTTTATGCTACTACTTACGGCTAATCAACCTAATTGTAGATGAAAAATATCGAAACTGATGTATTGCTTGTAGGCGGCGGGGTCATGAGCGCGACGCTAGGCGTGTTGCTGCGGCAACTGGACCCTGCCCTGCATATCACGATGGTCGAACGCCTGCACGATGTGGCGTTGGAAAGCAGTGATGCGCTTAACAATGCCGGTACCGGCCATGCGGGCTACTGCGAACTGAATTACACGCCACAAGCGGCCGATGGCAGCATCAACATCCGGCGCGCACTGGAAATCAATGCTGCCTTCGAAACCAGCCTGCAGTTTTGGACACATCTGGTGGGAACGGGAGCATTGCCTGCACCGGCAAACTTTATCAACAAAGTGCCGCATCTAAGCCTGGTATTTGGCGAAAAGAACATCGCATTTCTTAAGGAACGCCATCGCCTGCTCAGTCAGCATCATTTGTTTGCCGAAATGCAATACAGTGAGGACATCGACCAGCTCAAGGCATGGATGCCGCTTATCATGGCTGAGCGCACTCATAACGAGCACATGGCAGCGACCTACGTGGAGCATGGTACCGATGTGGATTTTGGCGCACTGACACGTAACCTGGTTGCCTACCTGAAACAACAAGGCAACTTCACATTGCAGACTAATACGCAAGTCAGAAAGCTTAAAAAAATCGGTGGACAATGGCATGTTGCGGTATATGACAAATCCAGCAAGCATAGCCAGACCATTAACACGAAATTCGTGTTTCTTGGGGCTGGCGGCGGTGCACTGCCTTTGCTGCAGAAATCCGGCATCCCACAAAGCAAGGGGTATGGCGGCTTCCCGGTCAGCGGGCAGTGGCTGGTCTGCAACAACCCGGCATTGATACAGCAGCATCAGGCCAAAGTCTATGGCAAAGCGGCTGTGGGCGCCCCTCCGATGTCTGTTCCGCACCTTGATTTACGCATCATTGGCGGCAAGCCTACGTTGTTGTTTGGGCCATTTGCCGGCTTTACCACCAAATTCCTCAAACAAGGCTCCAGTCTGGATTTAGCCAAATCGGTTAAAACCGACAATATCAAGGCTATGTTGGGTGTAGGCAAAAATAATGTCGATTTGACCAAGTACCTGATGAAGGAAGCCAGCCAGACGCACGCGCAGCGCATGGAAACTTTACGCGAATTTTTGCCACAAGCTGCTCCCAACGACTGGTCGTTGGCTCAGGCCGGACAACGCGTGCAAATCATCAAGCATTGTGAGCAAAACTGGGGCAAGCTGGAGTTTGGCACCGAGATTGTAACAGCGGAAGATGGTAGTCTGGCCGCGCTGTTAGGCGCGTCGCCTGGGGCTTCTGTCAGCGTGCAGGCCATGCTGCAAGTGCTGGAGAAATGCTTTAGCAAACAATTGCATGCGGGCTGGGCTGACCGGCTTAAAACATTGATTCCCGCTCATGGTGAATCCCTGATAGACAACGCTGGCTTGTTGCAACTTTTTCGCAAACAGACGCTAAAAACACTGCAAATTTAACATATTCCCAGCACATGCCCTGGAAGCCGCATCCAGACTGACTTACAGAGGCATGTTTTTCTCTCGAGTAGATTCAAACCTGAAAAACTACTTTTTCAACTGACGCTGCCTGCGTGCTTCGTACAGGCAAATCCCGCTGGCCACACTCACATTCAGGCTCTCCACCGAGCCAAACATGGGAATCGTAATCAAGGCATCGCAAGTCTCGGCAGTCAATCGGCGCATCCCATCCCCTTCCGCACCCAGCACCAGTGCGATCGGGCCATCGAGCTTGGTGTTATGCAGTGTTGTGGGCGCATTCATGGTTGTACCCACAACGAACACGCCAGCCTCTTTCAGCTCGCGCAAAGTGCGGGCCAGGTTGGTGACTGCGATAAACGGTACGGTCTCTGCCGCGCCGCAGGCCACCTTACGCACGGTGGCATTCAAGCCAACTGCGCGATCCTTAGGCGCAATCACCGCATGCACGCCCATGGCATCAGCCACGCGCAGGCAAGCCCCCAGATTGTGCGGGTCTTCCACACCGTCCAGCACCAGGAAGAACGGCGGCTCGTTCAAATCCGATTCCAGAATATCGTGAATATCCTTGTAGGGCATTGCGGTATCCACCACCCGCGCAATCACGCCCTGATGCCGTCCATCCTTGCCCGCGATGCCATCCAGTCTGCTGCGCTCCACCTGCATGACGCGCACATTGGCTTGCTCCGCCATGTGCAACAGGTCTTTCATACGCGGATCGATGCGATCCTTGTCTATCAGGATCTCCTGAATACTGCCGGCATGCTGACGCATGCGGCTTAATACGGCATGAAAGCCAAATAAAATACGGTTTTCAGCCATGCTTACTGCTCTTTCTTAAGTTTATTGATCAACGTAAAGTCGATTTTACTGGTTTCCATATCTACGCGCGCCACTTTTACTTTTAGTCTATCGCCCAGCCGGTAGCGCACACCGGTGCGTTCACCCAGCATTTCATGGCGCGCTTTATCGTATTGAAAATAGTCGTTACCCAGTTCTGCTACGTGAATCAGACCTTCTGCATACACGCCATCCAGCGCCACAAACAAGCCAAAGCTGGTCACGCCCGAAACCGTGCCTTCGAACACTTCACCCACTTTATCCTGCATGTAAAAGCATTTCAGCCAGTTGGTCACGTCACGTGTCGCATCGTCCGCGCGGCGCTCGGTCATGCTGCAGTGCATCCCTAATTGCTGCCAATTCTTCGCCTCGTACTTTTCGCCTTTAAGCACTGCCTTGATTGCACGATGCACCAACAAATCCGGATAGCGACGTATCGGCGAGGTGAAATGGGTATACGCCTCGTACGCCAGACCAAAATGCCCGACGTTATCCGGGCTATATACTGCCTGCTGCATGGATCGCAGCAGTACCGTTTGCAGCAACTGTTCGTCCGGACGCCCTTTGATGCGCTGCATGACTTTGCCATAATCCTTGGCATGCGGTTTTTCTCCACCGCCAATACCAAACCCCACCTCTCCTAGAAAAGTCCGCAGCGCTTCCAGTTTTTCAGGCGTCGGGCCTTCATGGATTCGGTACAAAGAAGCGTGCTCTTTTTCCAGCAGGAAATCAGCAGCACATACGTTGGCAGCAAGCATACATTCTTCGATCAAACGGTGCGCATCATTGCGCATGGTAGGTACAATGCGCTCGATTTTACCGTTATCATCAAAAATCATCATGGTTTCGGATGACTCGAATTCAATCGCACCGCGTTTCTCACGTTGTGCCAACATCAGCTTGAACAACGTGTACAAATGCTGGATTTGAGGCATCAGCCAGGCATATTCTTTCGCAGTTTCACCTTGCGGGTTGGCGATCATATCCGCCACTTTGGTATACGTCATGCGCGCTTTCGAACGCATCACGGAAGGATAGAACTTGTACTGCTTGATGACGCCCATACTGTCTATCTGCATATCGCAAACCATACACAGCCGTTCAACGTCCGGATTGAGCGAGCATAGGCCATTCGACAGCGCCTCTGGCAACATGGGAATGACACGCCGCGGGAAGTAGACAGAGTTGCCACGGTCATAGGCTTCTTTATCCAATGCGTCTGCGGGCTTCACATAAAAACTCACATCGGCAATCGCCACCACCAAACGCCAGCCCTTACCTTGCGGTTCTGCATAAACCGCATCATCGAAATCACGCGCAGTTTCGCTATCGATCGTAATCAGTGGCAACTCACGCAAATCAATGCGGCCTTTGTAATCTGCCGGTTGTACTGTCTTGGGGTAGCTTTCAGCCAATGCAATTGTTTCGGGCCTGAAAATGTGTGGCAGCTTATGCTTGCGCAGTGCGATCTCTATTTCCATGCCGCTATCGGCATAGTTGCCCAGAATCTGCACGATTCTTCCCATAGGGTAGGCATGGCTGGAGGGCTGTTCCGTCAACTCGACCTCAACCACCTGTCCAACTTTGGCGCCCATATCCAGATGGTAAGGCACAAGGATGTCCTGGCTGATGCGCTTATCCTCGGCCGCGACTATCGTCACACCCTGCCCGCGCACAACCCGGCCCACGATCGTCTTGTTGGCGCGTTCAAGCACTTCGACGAGCTTACCTTCGGGACGACCTTTTCTATCTACATCCGTGATGCGCACCATTGCACGGTCACCGTGCATGACCTGTTGCATTTCCCGGGCAGACAGAAATATATCTTCCGGATTTTTTTGTTTGTCATCCGGAATCAGAAAACCAAAGCCATCCGGGTGCCCCTGTATCGTGCCAGCGACCACATGGATTTTTTCCGTCAGACACAATGCACCTTTACGGTTTTGCATGATTTGCCCATCGCGCTCCATTGCGCCAAGCCGCTTGCCGAAAGCATCACGTTCATTGTCTTTGATGTGCAGCAAGCCCATAAGCTGGTTCACATCTAGCGGCACCCCTTGCTCGGAGAGCACCTGTAAAATCAGTTCACGGCTGGGTAATGGCTTATCGTAATTCGCTGCCTCGCGCTTTGCGTAAGGATCCGATTGCCGCAAGCTTGAGTGACTTGAACGGTTTTTTTTGCCGGAATGTGGTTTTTTAATTGACAAGTTGTGTACTTTCTATAAAATGCGCCGCTTAAGCTGATGCCCAGATGGCGGAATTGGTAGACGCGCTAGTTTCAGGTACTAGTATCGAAAGATGTGGAGGTTCGAGTCCTCTTCTGGGCACCAATCAGACAAAACCGCTCGGGTTTTGTGTTTGCCAGCGCCAAGTATCGCGGCATATGTCTTCCAAACTTCGCTTTGTTTCCCAATTCAACAGCTTCTTCGCTAACTGAGCATCTGCAAAGTATATTGCAATATCGCCCGCACGACGGGGTGCAATGCGGTATGGCACCGGCACCAGATTCACGCGCTCAAAGGTTTTGACCAGCTCCAACACGCTGTAACCACGCCCAGCGCCAAGGTTGACCGTGAGCAGCCCGGGGTGCCGTTTAAATGCTTGCAGTGCTGCCACATGCCCGAGCGCTAAATCCATCACATGGATATAGTCGCGCACACCAGTTCCATCAGGCGTCTCGTAATCGTCGCCAAAAACACTTAGCTCTTTCAGTTTGCCAATGGCCACTTGAGACACGTAAGGCATCAGATTATTTGGGATTCCATTAGGGTCTTCGCCGATCAGGCCGCTTTCATGCGCACCTACAGGATTAAAATAGCGCAGCAACGCAATATTCCAGCCGTTATCAGAAGCGTGCAAATCCTCAAGCATCTGCTCCACCATGCGTTTGGTGCGGCCGTATGGATTGTATGGCGTTAAGTGAGATGTTTCGGGAATGGGTTTGTCGTCAGAAAAGCCATAGACTGTTGCGGAAGAGCTAAATACTAGAGTTTTAATAGAAAACTCTTTCATCACCTCCATCAAGCTCAAACTGCCCATCACATTGTTATCGTAATATTTAAGCGGGTCAGTGACGGATTCGCCTACCGCTTTGAGCCCGGCAAAATGAATTGTGGCATCGATCTTATGCCGGGAAAAAAGCGCACGCAAACAACTTTTGTCGCGCACGTCGCCTTGGACAAATATGATTTCTTTACCGACTACCTTTTCAATACGATCAATAACGGCAGCTTTGCTGTTGCAAAAGTTATCCAGCACAACAACTTCATAGCCTGCTTCCAGCAATGCCACACATGTGTGAGAGCCAATATACCCAGTGCCGCCCGTGACTAAAATTCTTTGCATATCAATCTGGGATAAACCTTGAGAACTGCGGATAGCTCAAACGTATGATTTCCGTCAGAGTCACATCCGCCTGAACCTCCGAGCCATAAACAGGCGTTGTAAACCGCACGATTGCGCCGTCGGTTCGATTACGTTTAACTGCATCGTATAGCAAGGCAAACTTCATTGGAAACTCGTTGGACAAATCCCGGCCACGTTGATGAAACCAATAATACATCAACTGTTTTGTCTCGCCTTTGCTGATGAGCATGCGTGTTACCTTGAACGTGTGCTGACTATCTACAGTAATCGACTGCAGCCGGGTATCTGTAATTTCCCAGCCGCCTCCTGGCACACAAGCTTTGGGGGAATGCGGGACAAAGCCGGCACGCTGTGAGTCGGTATATCCTATGTAAACATCTACAGCAGTGTTGGCTTTGTGATAATTCATCAGCAAATAATCCTTCAATTGCAAGACGGCATTCTCGTTGTTCTGGAAATTATAAGGACGCCCCTGCCAATCTCCCAACTGCGTCGGGAAAGTGGAAAACATTTCGCGCCGTGGAATAATCTCCTCACGATGCTGTATGGATAACGTTGATATGGCTGCCAGCAACACCACACTTAGAGCGATAGCCACTGGTGCACGCCTGATGCCGGATAATGGTGAAATTACATCATGTTGATGCGTTGTTTCAAGATAGTCGAAAGAATCTGCAAATCGCGGATGGATGCCGAGCCATTTATTGAGCAACCTGGCTTCCAACAGCACAAGGCCTATACACATCAAGAAGATGACCCATCCCTCGAAATAATGCATAAATCCCTCTGCAGCCTCGTTGCCATAATGATTCACCAACAGCGCGACAATAGCTATCCTAGTGCTGTTCATTAAAATGCTGATGGGCACGCTGGAAAAAAACAACAAGGCTCTAGCCCATAATGGGCCCTTGTACATGTATGCCATCATTAGACTGATCGTCATCAAAGGATACATATAATTCAGCCCGCTACAAGCCTCCACAACCTGAAGCTTGTATACGCCCAGGTCAATGACGTTGCCCTCCTGAAAGACGGACATGCCAAGCGCCCGGACGATGGCCACCCCCAAATCGGAAGATACCAGCTGCATTCTGCCGGATAACATGACATCCAGCATATAGGGCAAAGGAATCACCAAAAACAGGTGTAGAAATGGAATAAGTATTTTGCGAATCTGAAAACCGATCATAGACCATGCCAAGCCCAGGCATAACAGCAACAAGGAGTACTGTACAATCGTCCAAATAGCCGTCAATTCACCAATCATCAAAGTCAAGCCAGAGATAATCACTATGAAGACACCAACCCATGCGCCCTCGTTATGATTTTTGATTTCGAATCGTTTAATCCAAATCAGATAAAGCGCCATCACAAACACCAAGGGCGCATGTGAATAACGCTCTTCATGGGTGACCCTGACTAGCAACTCCTGCACAGCTTCCCTAAAAGAAACCGCCAGGAACAGACCCACCATAAAAAACAAGATGGTTTTAGGATGTTTTTTAATGAATGAATTGATCTGTCTCATTCTTACCCCTTGTTACCTAAAGCAATAGCTCGTCGGTATATTGTCAAGATTTCTTGTATTTTGTGATCCCACAAAAAGTGAGTTTTAATTCGTTGTATAGCGGCGACCCCAATTCGTGTTCGCAACTCGGGGTCATTTGCCAGATTATCCATATGGTGAGCAAATTGCTCTATCATATATTCTCTTGATTCTGGCCTAACTAGGAACCCGGTATCATTTGTCAAGTAATCCGCCGGCCCGCCCCAATCAGTAGCAATAACCGGTAGCCCTCTGGCCATCGCCTCTAACACCACGGCGCCACCGCACTCACGTACGCTTGGCAGCACGAAGATATCGGCAGCATCATAGTATTGATTTACCTGCGCGTGTGGAACCGCACCGATAAAAGTGACATTGTTTTTAGGAAGTGATTGGGCCAAAGTCTCCAACTCGCCACGCATTGGGCCATCACCAACTATGGTAAGCTTAACTTTTGACTGACAGCGCTGTACTGCTTCAATGGCAATCTCAATCATTTTCCAGTCCACAAGGCGACCAACATAAAGCACTTGTGTCTCTATCTTTTGTTTCTGTGGCGCCGGAGCACTTGCTACAGAAAACACTCCGTTCTCCACCAGTTCAACCACTTTACCCCAGCGTATTTTTGGTAAAGTCTTTGCCGTTCTATGATTTGCCACCAGTAATATCTTGGCAAAAGCCTTCCCTGGAATGAGTACATTATAAAATGTGGAAAAGATTCGCATCAAACGATACAGCCATCTTTCTGCCAAGCCACTCATATGGATAAAGGCTGCCGGAAACTGCATCCCCCCATTCATTGGCCCGATGACAACCGGCTTTCCAAGCGCGAACATCGCAGAAGGCTGAACCGCTGACACGGGCGCAGGCTCATGCACCACGTCAATTTGCTTATCTTTTACAATGCGCCTTGCCAATTTCCATTGGTAAAGCTGTGTAATCAGATGCATCAAAAAACCCACCGTGATTACACTAACCCGCTCCGGCAGAAAACCGGAACATCGATACAAAAAACGATGCATCGAGGTATCGGGCACATAAAACACATCGGTTTGATCAATATCTTGTATCTGCTCAATCGCGGATCTCGCACGCGCATGCGTAATCAAATAAACCTGGTTTTCTGTTTTTGAGAGCAATCTGAAATAATTCAGAGGTAACATTGCTTCTCCGCCAAATACATTTGACGCATGCTCGCACACAATCAAAATATTTAACGGCCGCTCAACCGTCATGTTATGCGCCTAATATGCCAAATTCGGCACGGTCATTAATGACCTCGCGGATCAAGGCAACATCTATTTTCTCCATCCCGGTGGAAAATCCATATACCAAAGCTGTGTCGCATAGGATATTGATGCTGCGGGGAATGCCACGTGTCGCTTCGGCAATCAAGCGGCATGCTGCAGGGGTGAACAACGGGGCATCGCGACCAGCCACATGCAGGCGGTGTTGTATATATTTTTCCACCTCAAAAGGCTGCAATGGCGGGATAAAGAAATCCACAGAGACTCGTTGAAAAAATTGCTGCAAATCTGGCCGCCGCAACAGATCCCGTAACTGTGGCTGACCGACAAGAATAATCTGTAACAGTTGATCCTTATCAGCATTGATATTGGATAGCATCCGCAGCGATTCCAATGCAGCCGGGCTAAGGTTCTGGGCCTCGTCCACAATCAATACCACACGTTTTCCTTCAGTATAACTTTTAATCAAGAACTGTTGGAAGACGTCAAACAACGCTAAATTGGACTTCCCTTCATATGGCTGGTTGAAGGCCATAAGAATCCAACCCAGCAAATCGTCGATATGCTGGTGTGTGTTATAGACGATCCCTACAGTGAGCTCTTCCCCCAAGTTGTTCAGCATATGTCGGACCAGCGTGGTTTTTCCGCAGCCGATTTCTCCGCAAATCACCGAAAAGCCTGCGCGGTTCTGGATGCCGTATTCCAGCATCGCATAAGCCATACTATGCCGTAGCCCGAAATATAAAAATTCCGGGTCAGGCTGAATGGAGAATGGCTTTTCTTTTAATCCATAAAATGCTTCGTACATGGTCTCGAATCAAAACTTTAACTAGTTTGCCTTACAAAGTTTTCAGCAGGTCACTGCTCTCTTGTTGGTATTTGAACTGGTGCCCATTCGCAGCTTTAATCGCTTTTTGTAAAGCCTGTTTGGCAAGCGGCTTGTCGTTTTTTGCAATGTATATCTTGGCAAGGTGGTATTGATACACCGGTATATCCGGCAGCGCTTTAACGACTTCTTTCATTGCGCTTTCCGCTTCCGCAAACTTACCTAGTTTGTAGCACGCCCATCCATAGGTATCCAGGAACTGTGGGATTTTTGAATCTTGCAGCGTTGCGGCCAAATCGTATGCACGCTTCAAACTAGCCTGGTCGCTACGGCTTTCTGTAAGCAGACTAGCTAGGTTATTCATTACCACCTGCGAGTCTGGACGAATTTTAATAGCATCTTCATATACTTTGATAGCGTCCTCATTTCTACCTTGACTTTCATACAATCCAGCCAAAATCAGTTTCAATCCAAAATCTTTAGGCGTAACTTTGAGACCTTGTTGAATAGTATTTTCTGCCGCAGGGAAATCCTTATTTTGCTGTTGTGTCATTGCGAGTTGCTGATACCCGATAGGGTTATCCGGATGCCGTTGTATCAAATCAGAGAATACTTGAATGGCTTTTGGAAATTCACCCGTGGCTGCATATAGTTGCCCTTTCAACAACCACGCATCCATATGATCCGGATTTTTTTTCAGTACCGATTCAATAAAGTTCAATGCCTCTGCCTTCTTGCCGGCTTGCATATAAGATCTGACTACTGCCACAATCGGCTGACCCTCGTTTGGTGCGGCCTCGTGAGCGCGTTTGAAAGCGGCAATAGATGATTGCAGGTCATTTTTGCTGAGGGAGATGGCGCCCTGTATTTCATCAGCAAGCGGGCTGTTTTTGTCTGATTGTTTGATTTTATCCGCCAAGGCCTGAGCGCCAACTTGATCTCCACGTTGCAGTTTAAATTGTGCCATTGCACGTAATACTTGCGTATCATGTGGATTAGCATTCATCGTGTCTTCCAGTATCTTTTCTGCTCGTTCCGGTTGTTTCCTCCTTAATAGGAATTCACTGTACTGCAAACCGTATCGCGGTGAAAAATTGCTGGCTTGGAACGCCTTGAGATAATGTTCTTCGGCAAGCTCCGGTGAACCGGAACGTTCATGCGCTGTCGCTAGCATAAAAGCAGCCGCATGATTGTCTGGCGCATCCCGCAATACCGCACGTAAATCTATAATTGCCGCATCGTAATTTTTGGCATCAATTTCCTGGCCAGCACGTAACAACAATGCCTGTCCATTACTTTTGTCATTTTCCAGCACATCATTAATTAGTTTGTTTGCCTGATCCTTCTTGCCCAGCGCCAGGAGTTTGTATGCCAGTATACTTTTTGCCTTGTATCCATTGGTGGAATTGCCGGCTTGATCGATGATATGCTGTAATTGTTTATTCTCAGCTGAGGTATCTTTTTGTGCGCGATAGTAATCCACCAATGCGAAGGCCAGGTCGTAGTTTTCTGGGTCTTCTTTTGCAAATGCCTCGAGTCGTTCCCTACCTTTTGCTACCCCTTGGGTCGCTGCAATAAATCTGACCAAATTATATTTAGCATCCAGGTTTTTAGGGGATGTTTTCACAATCTCAAGCAGTTGTGTCTCCGCTTCAGCTTTCCTGTCATGTTGAACAAGGAACTCAGCGTAGCTCCGGCGCACGGATGTCGAATCGGGTGCAACCAGAATCATTTTCTTAAAGCCTTTGTCCGCTTCATCTAGGCGTCCCATTTCTTCCAATACGCTGATGCGGAATAAATGAACAGCAAGGTTCTTTTCATTAATAGCTATAGCCCTATCCAAAAACTCCAGTGTTTTTCCCTGGTCTTTGGCAGAAAAACGCTCACTCGCCAATACGAGCAAAGCATCTTGACTCTTCGGGTCTAATGACAAGGCTTTGTTGGCGTATTCAATCGCGTCTTTAGTATTGTTAAGTTTGAGTTGCAATGCAGCTTGGAGCGTAAGCGCTGGAGGGTAATTGGGATTAATGGCAAGTGCCTTGTTGGCACGTTCCGTCGCAATATCCAAACGGTTGCCAGCGAGCAGGATTTGTGCGCTCTTCACCAGCGCATCGATATGCTTTGGATCCTGCTCAACTACGGCATTCAAGAGGCCAAAAGCGTTCTTCCAATCGGATTTACGCTCCGCCACCAAAGCCAGCCCGTACATCGCTGGCGTCATGTTTTTCTTGATTTGCAGGGCGTTCTGAAACTCCAGCTTAGCCTTGTCAGGGTTGGTTTCAAGCAAAGCCATGCCCTTATCGTAATATTTTTGCGCTTTCTCTTCTGGCGTAGAGCATGCAATCAACTGTATTACTAATAACGCTGCAAAAACTAATTTTAAATATGTGGCTCTCATATGCCATTCCTCAATTCAATGCTAAAGACCTTCAATCCGGATTATGCCAGTTTACCAGCAAAATACGGTTGCATGATTACGTTTGACCCTATCGGGCTACTGGATACCCTTGTATGGCGCTGCGAGTGGTTCGCCCACAAACAAACCCTGGGCTGGCCAGTACACACTTTTCCAATAAGCCTCTACTAACGAATTCCCGGCTAGATAATATTTTACCAATACTCCTGGATTTGGAAATTTCTGCCAGTGATTGCATGGTTCAGTAACTGTTCCGTAACTACCTGTAGCCCCTGCTTTCAGCCAGGCAAGCACCGTCATCTGACCATCTTGGTCTAATGCACCACCATATGAAGTTAAATGGTCTGCGACCGCACCTGGCATAAAATTCAATGTTTCCAGATGGGGCACTTGCGCCAGACCAGTAATGTAGAACATCACATCTTTTTTATGCTGAATGTTATCCTGAAGCATATTTCTAAAGATGATCTTTCTGGAATCCACCCTGAAAAAATCTTTGGGATAGAACGGTTCTCTAGGCTTGCTTCTGGCTTTGTCCGTGGTTCGTAAAAAATAACCGGTCGCCTGATTCAGATTAAAGCCCGTCAACACCCCCCTGTCTATCAATGCTTTTGCCATTTCTACAGAATCTGTCGGTATCAAGATAGCTAAACGCATGCCATAGTCCTGTTCAGGATTCAAAGAATTGCTATCGAAATATGGATTTTTTTTGCCGCCCTCGCAATAGTGTGCGCATTGTTCCCCATCATATCCCAACGTCATCGCCGAGGTGATTGAATTGCATTCTACCGCAAACGGCTTTGTCCACATTAGCGCAAGCACTTTAATATCCGGCCCCAATTTGCCGTCAATCTGTGCTTTCATGGTCTTGAATTGCTCGATACTCAACTTTGACAGATTTTGCGGTAAATCTACATTGATTAAGTTACGTTCAGGAATATTGCGTGCCTGAAGATAATAGCGTCCAACCTCAACACTATTAGAGTCTTGCGTGTTCACAATCACGGCTACATTCCTCGGTTCCAGTAGACTATCCATCGTAGACGCGGCAACCTGGTGACTTGTCATCACTAGCCCATTGAATACTATTAGCAAGACAATCCATTTCAGCTTTCTCATATCAGGATTCCCTTGTTTCCAGCCAAGCCTTAACAACCAATCTGGGGAATACCATGGCATCTTTTAGGTAACGCTTCGCCAGACGCCTAGGTTCTGTATAAATACGATGGGCCCACTCTAAACCTAGCTTGCGCATCCATATTGGCGCACGGGCTTTTTCGCCCGCCAGAAAATCAATCGTAGCGCCTATGCACAGTGCTGCATTCACTTGCAACGTGGTGGCATGTGCGTTAATCCACAACTCCTGCTTTGGTGCCCCTAGACCGATCAATAATAGCTGCGCGCTCGAAGTGTTAATCAACTCGCAGATAACTTTGGATGCTTCTGCATCTTTTTCAAAGCCGAATGGCGGACTATAAGTCCCGACCACTTGCACACAAGGCCATCGGCGCTCGATATTCACTTTGGCTCGATCTGCGACTCCAGGCATAGCCCCTAGTAAAAAAACCTTCAAACCTTGTTGTCTTTGTTGAGCATTATCAAAAATGGCGGGTACCAAATCACTGCCAGGCACAGTGCCCGGCACTGGTTTGCCTAATAAGCTTGCTGCCCATGTAACCGGCCTGCCATCTACCACCACCAATGAAGCAGCATGGTAGGCCGCCTGCAAAGCCTGGTTTGATTCAAGCTGAACAATATGATCCACATTAGGTGTGACCACAAAATGACAGCTTTGGTTGCCATCCGTCAACCACTGCAAGATGCGCGCGACAGCCTCTTGCATGGAAAGTGCATCTATACGAATGTTAAATAAGAATATTTGCTTAGGCGCATCCATAATCATTCACGTTAATCCCGCTTCGAGCGCACCCATTCCACTTGCCGACGTACTAGAAATCTTAAATATAAAGGTATTTTTAAAAACATATAGACAGGTACATAGCATAACTGTTTCAAGCTGATGATATGGCGCGCAAACCCCCACCAGGCAAGTCCCACAGAGATTATCAGCATACCCATCAGGCATAGTGGCAAGACAAGCATCCAAGCATGAAGCTGTAGCGCATACATTGCAAAACTAATCGCGCTGACCAAAAGGCATGACAATGCAAGCAAAGCCAAGGGCGGCACCATCAAGTCCAGCCCCATAGCCAACATATGTGCATTTCTGCTTGATACAGCTCTAGCCATAAGCTTGGGCAGTTCAGCAAGGATGACCGAAAGATGGCCATGCTCCCAACGTGTTCGTTGCGTCTCACTGGCCTTGCTTTCAGTAGGAAAGTAACTTGTCACTAGTGCTTCCGGCAAGAAAAGCGGTGGTTTTAGTTGATAGGCAAAATCCAGTCCAAGTTTCATGTCTTCTACGATATGTCCGGTAGCCAGATTGATTCTCTGGATGTCTTGCCATAAAAAAGCCATCCCGGTTCCCATTAATTGACATGGCATGCCTAGAACATGCATGCCTAGAGGCCGTACGTGATTTCTGACCACCCAGGCAAACTCGCTGATACGCGCTTTTATGCTGGGATTAGGCTGATTTTTCATTAAGTATAAAGCCTGAATTGGTCTTTGATATTTGACGCTAGCTGAGGCCAGCTTACTTAGAGCATCAGGCGCAACAATACAATCTGCATCGACAATGATTAGCACTTCAGGTGGGTTTGCTTGCAAATGCTTCAATCCAAAATCCAGTGCATATCCCTTACCACGCCTGGACAGATCTTGGCGTTCAATCGCCTCTACCCTCAGATTACGGGCAATCTCTGCAGTATTATCCTGGCAATTGTCCGCAACCACCACAACCCGATCTTGCTTACGTAGCTGAGGCAATATGGAACGCAGGGTGCTAGCAATGCCCAATGCTTCATTATGTGCCGGTATAAGCACAGCTATGGTTACTGTTTCGTCTTCCGCTTTAAATTTACCCCGTGGAGCCAGCTTTGTCAGCACCGCCATAACCACCTGAAGGAGCAAAACACCCACCAACAACAAACAGATACCAAGCAGCACCAATAAAACTGGTTGAATAAACAGCATCATGACCGGATATACTCCGCAAGCAAGCCAGCTTCTTTATCGATATGGTGCTGCGCCAAGACACGCTGGTAACCGCGTTCCCCCATTTCCTGCAATCTGCCAGGCGATGTCTCCAATGCTTGCTGCAATGCATCGATCAATGCTTCGATATCACCCGCTGGGCATAGCCATCCAATATCTGGGGTAACCAATTCTGGAATGCCTGCCACATAGGTGGAAACTACCGGCCGTTTCAATGCCATTGCCTCCATGATCACTACCGGAAGCCCTTCAGCAAAGCTGGGTAACACCATCACTTGCGAATCAATCAAAAGCCTACGCACTTCATCACTGCTAATCCAGCCTGTGATCTCGATATTAGTTTGTAAATTATACTTTGCAATCAGCGTTTCAATTTCTGACCGCATTTCACCATCCCCTGCAAGCGTCAACTTGAATGCCACTCCATTCTCGACCAATCGCTTGGCTGCTTCCACCAACAATAACTGGCCTTTTTGTTCGCATAAGCGTCCTATGCACAACAATCTTGGTTCAGATGGGATTGGAGTCTCTGAAGGTTCAAAAAATGCCGGCTCCAACCCGCAGTGCACCACTTTGATTTTTGACCAATCGCCATAACTTGCCCATCGATAAAGTTGACTACGACCAAACTGGCTGATTGCCACCACAAATTTGGCATTGGCTATTTTGGCATTGAGATTTAATGCCTGCGGTTTATCAAACTCCTCAGGACCGTGCACGGTAAAACTGTATGCAACCCCGCTTAGCATACTTGCCAGCATGGCAACTTCGGCCGAATTAGTGCCAAAGTGCGCATGCATATGCTCGACGCCTTGAGATTTGACCCAGTGGGCCACTTGGCAGGCCTCAGCGAAATAGATGATGTGGTAAAGCAAAGGCCTATCTGCACCATGGGATAACTGGATAGCATGCAAGAGCGTAGTAAAAAAGCGGATAGGCGAACGTAATGCACTTACAATGGCGGGAATGAGTCCTACCAGCCCTTTGCGTAATATATATTGGGTCTTGCTCTGTTCAAGGACATCTGCATCGTCCACTACTTTATCCTGCCAGCCGCGCAAAGCAAATCGATGCACTAAAAAGCTTTGTCTCTCCAATGCTAAAATCTCACGGCGAATGAAACTATGGCTGACTTTTGGGTACTGATTAATTAGATAGGCAATGCGCATACGGCTAGATTACCTTGGCTGGTACGCCTACCGCGGTTCGAGATGTAGGCACATCAATCAGCACAACTGCGTTCGCACCGATTTTGGCGTGATGTCCAACATGGATCCCACCCAGTAGCTTTGCACCTGCCCCAATGTCCACGTGATCCCCTATTACAGGCGCTCGATTCGCTCCCGCAGTGCCTATAGTGACTTGTTGAAAAATCAAACAGTTCACGCCAATATGCGCTTCCGGGTGAATGACAACACCGTTGGGATGCGGCAGCAACAAACCACCACCAATTTGTGCATTGAGTGGTATATCTGCACCAGTCACTGCACTCCAAAAAAGATGACGCAACACCGCTAACTTTTTAAACACGTAGCTCAATACCGAGCTTGAGGACTGATAGTATTGATAAGCACGAATGCTTGCCAATAATGAGCGGGAAGGCTGCCAGCTCCAAAATGGCTTGTATTCACGTGTCCAGTCAGGGGCTTCATTAGAAGTATCAATGCTCATTGTCATAGATGATTTGCGCGATGTGCGTTTTTAATTTTTCGCACCCAACCTACTAATTGTTTGATGATCGGCATGCGGTCTTTCCAGCCTAGTGCATGAATATCCGTTTGGGAACTGCGCTGATAGCCCAAGGATGGTGTGGCGAGAACGGTAACAACCTCAGGATGAGATTTCCTATACCAGCTATAGGCACCATCTACATGCATAGGACCACCTTGTGGGTCGCCAGGCACGCGCGCCATCATCGTCGTTAGGTAATCAATAAGTTGTGGAATGACGTGCTGATCGAACCCGATAAAATGTGTAGTGCGTATACCTAAACTGAATAACGCGAATTGAAAATCACTCCCTTCATTGAGCAATGGTTGCTCCAGTTCATATCCTCCATAAAAAATATCCCATTTAATACTGTTTTCGTTAATTTTTCGCATCAGGTTATGATATTTAACATTGAATTGTGCCACAAAGTTCAGGTCGTCCTCGAGAATTAAAATGCGCCCATAGCCATGTTGTTGTGCATGTTGCAGAACCCCCAAATGGCTCATAAAACAACCTCGAGCACCAATGCTAGGCCACCCTGCAGCGGAATCAGGCCTGACCGCGGTAAATAACATCACTTGCGGATGTTCGAGAGAAAGACCAATTTTCACAAGCTCCGCTTGCATTTCGATGCGCCTGTCTTGGCGATGTGCAAGATTGATAATGTAAATCTTGTCAAACTGTTGGGTAAGCTCGCTATGTAACGTACTCAATATCAATTCCCTCTAATCTTTCGTTAAGCTTCACTTGGTTGGGTGCTGACCTAACTTGGTTGTAAATGCTATTTTAATAAGCATCAGTATATGTCGCAGGTGTTGTTGCGTGTGACGCAGTGGCCTAAATTTAAGCAAGTCTTTTAATGTCAGAACAATGTCAGCCACTCCCTGCAACAAACCATGTGCGATCGTTACTAAAATCCCATAATTTTTTCTAAAAAAGAGATATTCGCTCTCAATTTGTAAAGATACCAGTTGTCGACTCGCCTGTGATATTTCGCCATCAGATTTGGCGCTTTCGCCACCGATATGTACGACTTCGCAACCCGGGAAGTACATTACTTGCCAGCCAGCTCTTTTAGCAGCCCAGCAGTGATCCACTTCTTCGTAATATAAAAAATAACGGGGGTCAAACAAACCAATATCTTCGATCACCTGTTTGCGTAAAAGATAATAACAGCCTGGTACCCAATCGCACTGCCTCTCTGTAGTGTGATCCCAGGCCATATCATCCACATACCGCACCATAGGGAACCATCGGTTCAATTCGGCACGTTGCAGAAACAAGTTTAGAATATTGGGGAAATAACGGCAGCTTGGCTGCAGAGATTTATCTCGACCTATTAGTTTTACACCCAGAATTCCAACCTGAGGATGCTTTTGCATAAAATCAACCGTTTTTTCTATTGTGTCCGGCGCTACAAACGCATCCGTATTCAAAAGCAACACATATTCACCTTTAAGAAGAGGCAATGCCTGATTGTTAGCGCGCCCAAAACCAACATTCTGATTGTTAGTGATCAACGTGATCTGAGGAAAATGTGTTCTGAGCATCTGCACTGAATCATCACGAGAAGCATTGTCTATGACAATTATTTGCAACTCTGGTGTACAAACACTCCGTTGCAGAGTTTCAATGGCTAAGCGCGTTAACTCAGAGGTGTTATAGCTCACCAGAATAATGGAAACCATCATCGTGTTATCCTGAAAACCGCTAAATACAATCTGTACTGCCCATTAATTAAAGTCTTCAGGGTAAAAATATTTTACGCGCATTTTTACCAACTCGGCTTCCAATACAGGATCAAACGCATTTTTGCGTTGTTCAATCAAATGTGCCCAAGGAAGCTCAGCCGTTCTGGTTTTCAGTTTTTCTACTAGATCATCTACCCGTCCGACCGGTTTCGCTGGCACCCCTGCAACGATGTCACCGGGAAGTACATCACGATTTACTACCGCACCAGCTGCAACAACCGCATTAGGGCCAACGGTCACGTTGGGCAACACTATAGCCCCATGCCCTATAAAAACATTATCGTGAATAACAATTTTCCCTACGCTATCCAATTTGACATCATAGGCATTGTTTAACATGGCCACTGTGCCATCATGCCCAATCAGATTGCAGTTAGATAATGTGACATTGTTCCCAATTTTGACATAGGCCGGATCGGTGATATTGGCATGAACATTGATACGGCAGTTTTCACCTAGTGCGTGCAATTTACCGTATTTTTTTAGATAGGAGGCCCACTCGTCGCTATTTGGCTTACATAGCTTAATGTATGCCCATCTGAACCTGCCATGCGCTAACGCCATATGTCGTAAAAATCTTTTCAGGAATTGCACCATATCCGTAATTAAACTGAAGAATCCTCTATTATTGTATTTTTGTGATGTTATACATTGCTATTTTGTACTTCTCACATTAAAGCTTAGCATTCTCTCAAGAATTAGCCTACAAAAAATCATCTCTCCTGGAAAGCTGTTTTTAACTATTCCACTTGACGTAGCAAAGCCTGTTCCAACAAATCAGCCGACCTCTGCCAAGAGCTTGATTCGGTCGTCAAAAATGCCGCCTCGGATAGCGTTTGCCAGTCAGAGTTACCTAGTCCCAGCACCCAAGTTGCCCCTTGAGCCATTCCATCTACGTCATCAATTTTGACAAGCATACCATTCTTGTATGTCTGTATCGCCTCACTTGGCCAACCTGTGTCTGTTGCCACAATGGGCGTTCTACAAGCCATTGCCTCCATGGCAGTCAGGTTAAATCCTTCATTCCTGCTAGCCGTCATCCAAACATCGCATGTAGCATAAATATCTTTAATTTTATCTTGTGCAGGAGAGTAGGTGAACTCAATGCATTCGTCCCAATACGGTTCGTTATTAGGCCGTTCCGCACCAAAACTCACTACCCGCAGATCAGGAATCAACCTTTTCAGTTTAGCAATTGCTTGCAGTGTGATATCTACACCTTTGGTATTGCTTCGAGCAAATAAAAAACCTACAGTGGGGTGAAGCTGCTTGCTGCGTGGCGCTGCAAAAAATTGTGACTTATCGACACTGTTATGAACAAGATCAACATCATTATCTCCATACTCACCCTGCATGATATCTTGTAGCCACTTAGAGATTACAATTTTATGCAAAGGAAGCCGATATGTGGCTTTGCTACGTTCTACAGGCAAAAAATCAAAAACCTCGTGCCCTTGAATGAAATATATCTTTGCGCCTTTCTCTGGCGCTAGCGCGTACACCCACTCAGCAGTCTCCCACCAAGTAGCAATCACTACATCTGCACTTGGTACATCGTTATCGACAATTGGCCTTTTCTCATTCAAAACACGATGATCCAGATTTAAATTATCTAGGTGCGACGGAGGCGTAACAGATTTTGGCCAGCCTAGGCCTTTGATATACTGCTTGAATTTGGTTTTTAGGCTCTTTCTAGAATGTGGAATGGACACCAACACAACTTGGTGCCCTTTCTCCAATAGCGCTCTGGCATATATTGAAACGACACGCGTCCCTCCACCCATTGATACCGGGGGCAATATAAAAGTGATCTTCAATCTGTGCTGCCTGGCTTGGCAAACTTACCTAATCTCAACAGCCGCTTTAAGCTATGCTTCTTCATATGAAGCTGCAACTTGATATGTCGGTAGTATGCATCTTTCATCATCAGTGTAAATAGACCTGTCGTGGGAACATCAAATTTCCGATATAGCTTATAAAGCTGCCATGTATATATAAAAGGTGCTTCCTTGGCTGCGAAATGTACAATACATGGTTGAAATAACTCGCCAGTATCTGCATAAATATAACTGCATCTCCCCTTACATGCGTCCATCTTCAAAGTTCCAAACCTGGCCCCCAGCATGCGACCAAAAAACTCTCCATGCACCGCAGGTGGTATATCCAGCTTGGTCATCACAATATTGATTACATCTTCGTCTGCATATGGGATATTACCGGCGATATTTGCATAATCAGCGGTAACTTCACGTGCCATATTAAATACCGTTGAGCATTCCGGCTTGCGGAAGAAGGCATGCCCGGCACCTCCAATTTCTACCATCTCTTTTTTGTTGATTTTGTTTAATATCATTTCCCTATCGAGACCAAATGCACTTTTGCCAGTAATGTATGTATGGCCGCATGCTCTATAAGGATATTCACCCCATGTGTCAACAAACGGCTTGATTGGCCTAAACACCAAAATATCCGAATCCAAAAAAACTGTTTCTCGAAAAGGTGAATACTCATCGAGGTGGACCTTTTGCTCGAAGCCCTTGTATTTAGGATCCTGATCTATGACGTAATCGAAATATTTCTCCAATATAGGACGAATGGATTTCACACATGCTACCGCTACTGGCACTCCTGGATTGCTGACCCGCAATGAGAGCGCCAAGCCTATCGCCTTAAGATAGTCTCCTTGTGTTGCCAACGTTAAGATGCCAAATTGGTTGTTAGATTCAGTCATTTTTACCACTTCCGATTTTAGGTACTTATGTACTTGCTAATTTAATGCGACATAGAGTTAGCGCAAACGTATAAAGCGAATAGGCAGCATAATCAGCTTTGCAGCCTGTTTGATAAAAAATTTATACCTTTTATTCTTTTTAACAAATTGACCTCCATCCGTTCCCCGCCTGCCAACAATCAAAGGTAACCAGAAAAAACTGTCTACCACTCTCAACCCGTCAGTCGGCATCAGCATTCGCTCAGCAAGTATTAGTTCTGGTGCTTTGCCACTAGCGAAGGTCTTGCAGATATGTTTTATCAGCTTCTGATACCCCTCCTTGCTCCATGCCATTATTTCCATATCGACCCAGTTCCTCCTTTTATTGCAATAAAAATCAAGTTGGGGTGGACTAAATCGGATCATGTTTGATAAGTTTTCAATAATATATCTACCCGTTATTTTCCATACAATATCTTGCTCGGTGATGGTTTTTAATGCAGTGGCATGCTCAAAAGCATAGTCAATTAATTTAAATTCGCCGTACCCCCGATGATAATGCTCTGGGTAATCTAACCCATAGAAGCCTAACCATTCTATATTTGGATGATTAAAGCAATGCTGTAAATTGCTCAAGTCATAGTTAGAGTTTTCAACAAAGACAACTTTATGAATGACACTCCTATCTAATAATTTTGAGTAAAACGCCAATGCTTGCTTATAATCATCCAGCCTGCTTTCGACATCAACCACTTTAAGAAGCTGTTGCCCTGGTTTGGGTCGAATAGTGGCAGTCAGCAACACAATATGTTGCATCATTAAAACCCTCCACCAAATCGAGTTTGCATAATTTGCATTCCCAACCAAATAACAACAGCGGACACTCCAAACCCTAGCATATCAAGCTTTGGTAGCCAAATTTTGTAATGTTTTTGAATGATAATATCCACAAAATATAAGCAAACATTGCTAGCCGCAACCCCGTATATCATGCCTGTACCATCCGCAAACCACCAGCCAGTCAATAGTGAGGCGAAATAAATTACCGCCTTAATCAGGCTTACTCTTGCCAATATGTGTGAGTGACCAAGCGCAATATAAAATTGGCTAACGCCATTAACAATGGCCGGGATAAAACTCGCAGCAAATAATTGCATTATCCAGGCTGTTTCCGCGTATCTAGAATCAAAGCAAATAGCAATGATTTGATGCGAGAAAATCACCATCACCCACAATGGTGGAAGAAAAGCTAACATGACCCCCAGGCGAATTTTTCTGATCTTCTGGAGAATGTCAGGCAACGGCTGCGTTTTAATTTGCGCATAGGTGGGGATAATGACTCGACTGCTAATTTGGTTAAAGACCTGTTCAACCACTTTGGCAAGCGTCACGCCCATAGAAAATAGGCCCAACTCTTTCATGCTCAAAAATTTGGCTAAGATTAAACTGCTACCACTGTTGACAAAGAATCCTAGCATGGTGCTGACCAAAACCCAACCACCAAAATGGACCATTGACTTCGCTGCTTGTTTATCCCAATGAAATTGGTTCTTGACCGACGGATCCAGGCGGTGACTTGTTATAGTTTTATAGATAGCAGAGAACAACGAACCAGCCACCAACGCCCAAACAGACGGATTAATTTTGGCGACTATCACCATAACAACGATTGCCAAAATTTGCGAAAACACCTCATAGAGTGTTTGCTGCTTGAGATCTAACTTCTTATTGCTAGTAAAGATACCCGTAGAAGCATAACCAGAGATAACCGCAGTGAATCCGGATACTGGTATCAACCAAACAAGTTGTGGCTCGTGATAAAACACAGAAAGCGGATATGCCGCAACAATACATATCAGCCACAGTGCGTACCCCCGGATCACTTGCACCGTCCAAGCAGTATTCAGATAATCCTTCTCATGGCCGCGTTCACTCTGAATAATACTGGGACCAGTTCCTATATCGGTAAACATGCCCAGGCCTATCATGAACACCGTCACTATCGCAATCAGGCCAAAATGTTCCGGGGCAAGCAGGCGGGACAAGATCAAGCTGCTCAATAAACGCAATACCTGGCTAATCGCGTAACCAAAAATGGTCCAGAACGCGCTATTGATAACAGATTTTTTTAGGTTTATAACTTGATGTGGTTGCGTCATATTTTAAAATAGTTGGTAATTTACGTAACCAACCCGATTATAATCTATTAACGGCTAGCCTTCTTAACAAATTTTCTCAAAGCATTTATAACGCCATCATGCCAGAACATATAAGAGCACTCGTTTACATCTTGATGATGGGCGCGATTGGATTCGCCTATGGTAAGCAATTCATAACTGGGTTCACCGATAGTGCGGCCTATGCAAGACGCCGTAATGCCTGGTTTTTGCTAACTACCATTGCATTTTTGATTGGCAATTTTTGGGTATATGGATTAGTACTCTTCTTATACATGTCAGCAATGGTACGCAGAGAGAAAAACCTTGTAGCGCTCTACTTTTTTCTGCTTTTTGTTCTACCGAGCGCCGATGCATTCGTCCCGGGGTTCGGGTTAATAAATTATCTAATCGGGATTTCACATCAAAAACTACTGGTATTGTTTGTACTAATCCCTGCGATATTTAGATTAGGCTCTAAAAAAGTCGGTTTTAGGTTTGGTAGCACGCTACCGGATAAGATTTTGATTGTTTATTTTATATATTCTATTACGCTCTATTTACGTGACACCGAGTTTACAAATGCATTACGTTATACCGTTACCTCCTTATTGGTGATGGTGTTGCCATACTATGCAATTAGCCGTTATCTGAGAGATATGTCTGAATTTCGAGACGCCACAATGAGCTTACTTATCGCTACATTTGTTACCGCAGTGATAGCTGCTCTTGAGTTCTTCAAACATTGGCTACTTTATTCTTCCATCTCAGGTGTAATGGGTCTTTCAAACGAAAGCTCCTACTTGGGACGTGCGGGAATGGTTCGCGCAATGGGGCCAACTGGATCCTCTTTAGCGCTAGGTTTCCTTATCACTATCAGCATGGGCTTATATCTGTACTACAGGAATTTTTCCATGAGAAAATCCGCGAAAAATGCCGGCTGGTTAGCATTAGGATTCGGACACATCGCCGCACTATCCCGAGGTCCATGGCTAGGCACCTTATTCATGGCCATCTGTTTCACAATGACAGGAAGGGCTGCTATTAAAAAATTGTTTATGTTGTTTGTAGGGCTAATACTTACCCTCGGAGTTCTGTCTATTACTCCTGCAGGTCATAAAGTAATTGATCTTCTTCCTTACATCGGCAACGTGGACTCGCAAAATATCACGTTTCGAGAGACCCTTTACACAAACTCCATGATTGTAATCAAGCGGAACCCATGGACGGGCTCTCCTAATTATCTTGATGAGCCTGAGATCCAAGCCATGTACAATGGCTTCGTGATTGACATCGTCAACACTTACCTTGCCCTGGCTCTATCCAGTGGCATCATTGGCATGGGATTGTTTACGGCATTCTTTTCCATTTTGGGTTATCAAATCCTCAAAGCGCTTCGATCTATCCAGGACAAGTCAAGTGAAGCGCACTTTCTTGGTCGTGCTTTATTCTCAACTCTTTGTGGAATGCTCTTTATTTTGGTAACTACCAGTCCAGTAGGAATGATACCTACACTCTACTGGGCAATGTCCGGCATTTGTGCAGGATATATTCGCATGGTCAAACTGGATTATGCGAAGCAAAAAAACTTAAATCAAAACCGAACATTCCGATAATTAATAATGCGATCCACCTCTGGACAACATTTTATTGCTTTAGACCATGTAAGGGCACTCGCAGCCTTTATGGTGTTTACATGGCACTTTACTCACAATGTCACTGGCTACCCCGTTCCTTTTGGATATGTGCCAGGATTTTTCCCACTAGCCTTACTAGACGAAGGCCATACTGGGGTGGCTTTGTTTATGACACTCAGCGGTTACTTATTCGCCAAGTTGTTAGATGGAAAGTCCATTCGTTATTCCGCATTCATTTGGAATCGCGTACTCAGATTGCTGCCTTTACTTCTAGTGGTCATGCTAGTGGTTGGGATCAGCCAACATCGACATGATCTAAGTGTATATTGTTTAACACTTTTGCAAGGCATAGTTCTACCTAAATGGCCAAATGGGGGATGGTCGATTGCCGTGGAATTCCATTACTATCTTATCTTACCCTTGTTCATCTGGATGATAAAAAAATCCAAATGGCTGCCATTAGTACTCATTTCGGGGGTTTTTCTGATTCGCATCCTGATATATACATACTACAGTCAAGTACAAGAAGCTTCGTATTACAGTATCATCGGTCGCATCGACCAATTTGCATTAGGTATGATTTTATTTAATTGCCGTAATTTCTTTATTGGCAAACATCTATTAGCTTTAGGCTTATTTTTAAGCTTTTGTATGTATTTTTGGTTCTTCGACCGTATCGGCGGGTATTATCAAAATCCATCGTACCCCTCCACCAGTCCTATCTGGATTATTATGCCAACTATCGAAGCTGTGGCATACGCCATCCTTATTGCATGGTACGAAACCAGCTTTCAGCCGGCGGTCGTAGGCATATCAGCATGGATTGGTAAAATTGGTGAATACTCTTATTCCATCTACCTGCTGCATTTTTTTATAGTATTCAAAGCGCCTTATTTTATCCAAAAACATATCATGGATATTTCTAATTTTTATGTTGCCTGCTTTTGGTCGTTCATCACCTTTATCGGCATGATGCCTATCGGCTATTTAAGCTATCGATTTATCGAGGCACCATTTCTAAAGTATAGAAAGCGATACATTATTCAATGAATCAAGCGCAATTTTATGTACTTAGCAGCCGCGATATTAATCATAGTGTTGCCTTCAGCTGCGTCGTCGAGTTTGAAGATGTAGTTATATCTGCAATGGAAGCTCGGCTTGTCACCTCTAAGGAGTTCTCGCAAAATATCTCAATCCCACACTCTAAGCAATCCACCAATTACGCATTAATCATCGGCATCAGTTTCGGAGACATCATTACTGTGCTTAGGCATGCCCAAGCATATCTGGATGCTTTTGATGGCATATATGCTTATGTATTTGATTCAATTATATTTAACCATGAGCTCGCGATTCCCGCATGGCGCAAGACGCTATCCAGCTACTACCGATTAGCACGAAAAATTAACCGTCTGTTCGTACCATTCCCTGAAGCAACCACTGTTTTCTCGGAACACTTTATCATCCCAGTCAGCTATATCCCTTTAGCTGTAGATGTATTAACTCATGGCAGCGCTTTACATCACAAGGTGATTGATGTTAACGGTTATGGTAGACAAGATGTCTCTTGTAGCGAATTACTATCAACCCATTTTAACCGTATTGGCTCAGGTAGAATCTATCATCACACAGACCATATGCGCGTTACTGCGATACACGATGTTTATGCGCATAGGCGCTTCTTTTGGCAGACATTGCGCGCCAGCAAGATAGCGCTGGCCTTCGACGCGCTTGCGGCCAATAATAATCAACGATTTACTTTTTCCTTTGTAGGTCAGCGTTGGTTTGAAAGTGCAGCAGCCGGCTGTGTCATCATGGGAAGACGTCCAAACTGCCCAGAAATGAACAAGCTTTTCTTTTGGGAAGATTCGACTATTGAGTTACCTGAGAAAAGTGAAGAAATGCTCTTGTTTATTGAAGAAACACTAAAAAACACTCAAAGGATACAAACCATTGCTACAAGAAACTATAGCTACATGGCAGGCTACCATGATTGGCGAAATCGTCTATTCTCAATGCTTGAAGTACTTGATATACCACCCCCAGAACTTCTGAAGCTGCAATTAAGCAAGTTGCAGATGCTACATCAGGCGACTAATAGTAATAACCCTTAGACTCAATGTCGGATTTATTTAGGATAACGCCTAACAAACTTTCTTTAGGAATATGGTGCATTGTCTCTTCAATTTCAGTCTCAGTTGACATTCCGTTAGCCACAACCAATAACATACAGTCAATCTGAGGCAAAATCACCATTGCATCATCTGAGTTTAACATTGGGGGCAAGTCAAAAATGACTACTCTAGATTTGTAGCGCTCTTTCAAATCCCGAATAAGATTAGCTACCAGGCTTGAAGATAATGTCTCGGCAGAGCGATTAACTGGTCTTTGTGTCGGCAATATCACCAGCCGAGGAATACCAGGGTTCACCATCACCTCACCCAGTTCGGCCTTACCTGCCAGAAACTCGTTGAGAGATTTTTCTGTGTGTATGCCTAGATAATTAGCTATCCGTGGTCTACGTAAATCAAAATCAACCAACATGGCAGTTTTATGCGGCTGTTGCGCAATACTGATGGCCAGATTGATAGAAGTGAGTGTTTTACCGGAACTAGGTGTAGGCGAAACAACAGCCAGCGTGCGCCAGTTATTTTCTTCCATCTTCTGCAGCACCTGCGTTCTAAGTGAATCGAAAGTGCTGGTGATTGGGTTATTTTTAATATGCGCAATAATACGATTTTTTTCTAAATGGCGCGGGTCTAGCTTAACCACGATGGTGTTTTGATAAGCAATATTACCTAACTCATTTTCCGTATCTATAAACCCAGATTTAGGCGTGCTAGCCAAAGACTTGGGCAACTGTTCAGGTATGCGTTCTGCAGATTTATGCTTCGCATAAAGTTTAGCTTTGGCGAGTGCTTCCTTAATTTTTTCCATGCTTCAAAATCCTTTAAGCAAATCGCGCCATGATTTTAGCCAACAGTAAATCCAGCGGTATAAATAAGAAATGTATGATCAACAACATGAGCACAATCGTCCCCACAAACCCGACGAGCACATAGCGTGTAATATTCTTTCTACGCCTGATTTCTCCTTCGGTAGTAATATATGGAATAACGACTAATGGGCGCATCTGCATCAAGGCCATCAAGGAATCAGTGCCTTTTACTGTTTTGTCCATCATCTCAAGTAAAGCCACTAAAGTAAATGCAGCAGCGATGGCAGCAAAAATCCCTAGCGCAACGATCTTCTTACGGTTAGGTTTGATCGGCTTATCAGGGAATATAGGGGGCTCAAGCATTGAAAAACGTTCGGCTTTATTATCCTGCTCTAGATTTTCAGCAATTTTAGCGTTGATCTGTTTGGATTTAACCTCCTCATACTTGCTTTTTGCGTTCTCATAATCACGCATCAAACCAAAGAGCTCTTTCTCCACCTGCGGACTCTGGACAACCTGCGCTTGCAATTGCCCCATTTTCGCCTGGATTGTGCGCTTTTGCTCTTGTAAGGAAATTAAACGTGCTTTTGCGGCTTCAATTTGTGCCTGTACTTTAGCCACTACTAAATCTTTGGATATCTCTGCAGATCTAGTTGGTGCGGAGTTAGGAATTGGCGCTTCAGCAGTTTTTTCAAGCGCTTCAACCTTGCGTTTTAACGCCCTAACTGTAGGATGTGTCTCTTTGTACAAGGCTAATGCGCGCTCCAATTCTGCCTTAGCTTTATCTAGTTCTGATATCGCCTGAGAGGCCTGTGTTTCAGGATTGGACTTGTCATTAGATTTAGCCGAAGCAAGCTCTACATCTAAATACCTTAGCTCCTCTTGAGTGCTTTTGTATTCACGGTCCGTATCTTGCAATTCTGTCTCAGCATGCTGCAGCATTCCCATATACATTTCCATATGCTCTGGAAGGGAGTTGGCGTGCGCTTGCTTATATGTGGCGACTTTATTTTCCACCCCCTCCAGCTCCGCCTTCAGGCGCTCAACTTCTTGCGTCAGAAACTCAGTGGTTTCAGTAGCGCGTTCTGTTCGCGCCTTAACATTCTCATCCAGAAATAATGTAATCAACTCATTTGCCACCTTGTGGGCTACTTCTGGTTTTTTGTACTCAAAACCAACTTTAAAAGCGATGGTCGCTTTTGATCCTCTTGAGGCCTCTACATTAGCGCTCAGCAGTTCTACCGAAATACTATCCCGCATCTCATCAATGAGAGTAGATGTTGTCTCTTTTTCCAACTCCTCAGCATACAAATTATATTTTTGTATAATCCGATAAAGATTATCTCTTGTCATGACGCGTTGTTTTATCACCTCAATGCGCTCATCCGCAAAACTAGTCACTGTGGCTTTAACTAAGTCTGGTGGGATATGTTGGGATTCAACCAATATCGTACCAGTCGATTGGTAAACAGGAGGCATTAGAACTGCGGTGATTATTGCCGCAAGAAGGATTAATGAAAATACTGCCAACATGTAGTGCCATCGGCGCTTAAACATGGAAATATAATCATCTAATGTTAGTTCATACTCGGCTGCCATCAGGAGTTCTCTAATCTAAAATTCTGGCCATTGATAATTGACAGTGATTCCAACCACTTCAGCTTCGGCATTGCTGCCATTGCCTTTCAGCTCTTTTCGTTGCAAAGTAACCTTTAAATCCCAATATTGTGTTAACTGACGCGAATACCAGCCGGCCAAACGCTGAGCCTCGAGACTGTTGATACTATTGTTTCGGGAAAATGAATAATCAGCACCTATACTGCTTATTTCAGATAAATCATAAACGTAACCCAGTGACACTCTATCTGATTCTTGAAAACCGCCAGCGCCTGTAGCATTTACTGACCGTGCGTAGGTTGCTGTGTAATGATGACGGTTACCCTCATATGTCAGCCCGGCATTGCCTATCCAGCCGCTACCACCAGAAGAAATTGTATTTGTTCCAACTCCAAAGTTCGTACTAAGTTGTGGTGTCAAAAGTATATTAGCCCCTACCGTCACATCTTTAGAAACTGTATGAATACCCGAACCGTCCTCTGAACGATAGTTACTAAGGCTAAACCGCAAGAATGGAGAAATTTTCTCGTTATATAAATATGTAAGGCCTAAATTAATACCACGTGAGCTATAGTTACCTAGCTCAGAACCACTAAATTTCAATTTTCGATAATCAGCACCCGCTGTTAACGATAGTCTTTCCGTGAGTTGGCGAGAGCCATTGACATTAATAGATTTAGACTTAGAGCTACCATCTTTCTGGACCAATCCGGTTCTTTCAAACTCAGTTACTCTAGTACTGGCTTCGGCATAATTAGTTGTTACTGCCAGTTTCCCGCGTTCAAATTCATGCCACCAACCCGCTGATATACTTGGATCTTCCCGATCAATACTAATATTATTGTTCGACGTTCTCTCTATATTTAAACCAGCATCTAGAAACCATGAAGAAATACTATTTCCAGCAGTTATTTTGTAACCAGGGTTTAGCGTGTAACGCCAGATCGCACTCTTATTACCGGAAGCCATGGTCGGATTGGAGTCATACTCGACAGAAAGCGGCGATCTCGCCTGCTGAAGTATAACAAGCGCATGCGCTGTAACCGGAATCATTAGCCCGGCAACCCATGAGACACCTATCAACGCGCGCATATATCGCTTATCGTAACGTAACAACAAAAACCTCTATTCAAACAACACCAACAGGCGACTTTACGGAACTACAATCGTATCACCTGCGGAAAGCAGAACATTTGACTCCAGGCTTTGACCTTTGATCAACTGGCCATAGTGAACCGATATCACGTTCTGTTTGTCACCATTTCTGCGTATGATTTTGATTTTATCCTCCTCGGCAAACTTATCCAGACCACCTGCAAGGCTAATTGCCTGCAATACTGTCAGCGGGCCTGTTATAAGGATTGGTCCGGGTCTGAGCACTTTGCCAGCCACATATGCACGATTGCCCTCAATGCCAGATACGACTACCGTCACTTGCGGGTCAGGTAAATAAGTTTTTAGTTTTTCAGTAACTTGTTTTTCCACCTCGGGCGTAGATAGATTTACCACTTCAACCCTACCAGCCAATGGGAAAGATATACTACCATCCGGCAGCACTCTAACGTCTTTTTGCAAAGTGTCCTCTCCCCATACAGACACCTGCAAAATGTCGCCCTCATGCAAGCGATAGGGATCAGCACCAAATGCCGCGCAAGAATATATCAAAGCGGCCAAAATTGTAGATGTAATGAGTTTAATTTTCATAGTATCCTCCAGCCGATACAATAATATAAAAAAAAAAGCTTGTCGCCTTTTTTTTGTAAAAAATTACTCGTTTAAAGTAAATTATACCAAAAGTGGAATAACTTTTTAAATTTAAACAACAAAATTTAATATGCAGACTTACCGGTGAACGCTGTCGCAGTGCGTGCAATAATAGATAAGTCCAGCCAAATGGACCAATTATTGATATATTCAATATCGGACTCTATCCTTTTGGTCATTTGGTCTATTTCTTTGGTCTCCCCACGATAACCCCGTATCTGTGCCAACCCGGTAATTCCTGGTTTGATATTGTGTCTTGCATAATAATCACTGATACGTTGAGAATATACTTCATCATGCTGAATGGCATGCGGTCTTGGCCCTACCAGCGACATGTCGCCAGTAAGCACATTAAAAAGCTGCGGCAACTCGTCCAGACTTGTCTTGCGAATAAATCTTCCGACCCTAGTAACACGAGGATCATCACGTTGCGCCTGTTTCAGTTCCTCAGTATCGGTTACCTGTGTTTCCACCCGCATGCTTCTGAACTTCCAGATATTAAAAGTCTTGCCATTCCAACCTGCACGCTTTTGTCTGAAAAAAACAGGTCCAGGACTGTCCAGCTTAATCACTATTGCAACTACAAGTAATACCGGACTAATCAATACTAAAATAAGAAAAGCTAGCATTTTATCTTCGAGTGCCTTCGCTAATTTGCTTACACCAGTTAGAGGCGTTTCTGAAAGGGTCAGCACAGGGACGCCGGCTATCTCGCGCACACTGTGATTAATGAGTCGCAAAGAGAAAATATCCGGAATCCAATGAATGGAAACATGTTTATCGATCAGTACAAAATACAACTCTTCCAGCACTTTTGAAGCTTCAAGAGGTGTCACAATATAAATAGTCGAGATATTGTGCTCATCAATCAAGCCAGGCAGTTCGGAAACCTGGCCAAGTTTAATGGTGTTTTTACTCACCGTTGGATCCAGGCCCGTTCTTTTTTTAACCTTCTTTTTGGCCTGCTCTTCTTCTTGAATGGCAACAGTCCCTATAACACGCTGATGCAACCAAGGGTTGGTTGATATTTTAAATTCGAGATAATCCGCCAGCTGGCCTTGTCCAACGATAATGGCATTGTCTATGGACTGAGAGTGCTTGTTAACTGTCTTATTCACTGTGCGCACCAAAAAGTGCAGCGCGCTCTGGGCCACGAAACCCAATATATACAATTCGGTGACAACCACACGTGAATAAACTTGTGTTTGCTTAGAGAGGAATGCCAGCAAAATTAAGCCCAAAAAGGAGATGGACCACGCATTGAACAAACTAAATAGCTTGCCTGCGAAATTTGAGCTGGTGCGATAAATGCCATATCGATCATACAAAACTGACATTGCACCCAGCAAAACCAGCAACAGGATAATATAATCCTGCGTCAAAAAACCGATATTGAAATCTATAACAGCCCAGGCAACCAGCAATACTGCCAAGCCGTCCAGAAATGGCTGCAGAAAATTGATCAGGCCTACCCTGCGTTGCAGGATAGGCCTAGGTTTAGCATGAATGACCATAAAACCCTATGACGACAAGCTTTGAGGCGGGTATTTTGCCACAGCTTGCGCTCTGCATGTCACATCTAATTTTTGAAAAATGCGCTTCAGGTGATTCTTTACGGTATTGGGGCTAATCGTCAGAATCATCCCGATTTCAAGATTAGTTTTACCGGATTTAACCCAATGCAATATTTCCAGCTCACGCTCGCTCAAGCCCCCCAAATTCAAGCCCTCAACGATATCTTCTTCGTGTGCTGGCACTTCCATATATTCTACTCTGCGTAGTGCCGCATCCACATGTGGCATTAATAATCCAAGCACAGAATGTTGTACTTGAAATTCTCTGGCACGGTCGAAGAATACATAGATGCAGTCATTTTTTCCGCGCGTATCGCGAACACCATACACCAGCAAAGAGTTCATACCTACCAGTTTATGTGTAAATGCAGTAGGTGATTGAGAATTGATACCTGATGCATCAAAGAAATTGATACGGTACCATCTCTCGCCATTATCAAGCCAGCGTTGATGCAGATTAGTCATCAGATAAGCGAAAACCCCTGGCGCATCCATCAACTTTTGTGTACGGATATCCTCGATATTGGATGACACATCAAAATTCAGTTCGCCAGTCGCAAAATCACCCCAAGCCGCCACAAGAATATCGTGTGGTAACACATGCCGCACACTTTCTTGCAACCAGTTGAAAAAATCCACATGTTTTTGGATAGAAAACGACTTTTGAATCACGCTGAATACTTGTTCCCAGCTTTGATTCGAAACATTCTTTTCGCTCATAACAGTCCCCTTGGGTTTTATCACTGTAGATGAGTCTTCTAATGCAGATTCTATACCAGATTTTCCTATTGTTTTTCTCATTATAAATCAATATGTTGAATAATTATTTTTATCCATTATGTTAATATCTCGACAAATTCTCAACAAGTCTGTCATGAAATCGTCAACCATTACATACACAACATATAAAATTATCTTTCATGCATCCGTTTTAAGGGCATAGATGCAAGATAAATTTCGCCACCAGCCAAAAACATCCATGCCACAACCAAACACATAGCGATCAGGTACGTTTAACGCACAATAATCTGCCAGCACTGGCTTTGCAACGCTTAACTGCTTGTCGGCCAAAACTGCGGTCTTCACACTTGCCGCTCCTAAGCGCAAGCATTCATCCACGATGGACCTTAGCGTAACGCCTTCGTCTAGAATATCGTCTAGGATTAATATGTTACGATTGGTTATGCGCTTTGGCTTAACTCGCCATATCAATGTTTTTCCTACTGTTTTTCCATGATAGCGGGTGGCATGCACATAATCCACTTCTAAGGCGAACGCTAACTTCGGCAGTAGTTGTCCTAACAAGTAACCCGCCCCAGTCATGACGGCTATCACAATAGGTTGTTGTTCAGAAAAGTCTCGATTTAATGTTTCTGCTAACCTATCAATTGCCAGACTAACGGTGTTTGCATCATAAATCAGCTCCGCATGCGCTAGTAATTGTTGCGGATCTTCTTGGTATTGACGCATTTATAGCTAGGGCCGAAGGTTTTTCAGGTATTGTGTAAATTCTTGCGCAATTTCCGGATGCTTCATGGCTAATTCGACATTAGCTTTCATAAAGCCGAGCTTGCTACCACAATCATATCGTTTTCCTGCAAAGCGATACGCGTAAACTTTTTCTTGTGTTAGCAAGTCGGCAATCCCATCCGTCAATTGAATCTCACCGCCTTTACCTGGCTTTACGCGCTCAAGGCAATCGAAAATTTTCCGTGTTAAGATATATCGGCCAACCACTGCCAAGGTGGATGGTGCGTCTACAGGTTTTGGTTTTTCGACGATACTTTTTAGCTGTAGCAAATTCTGGTCTATCTGAAACGCATCGACAATACCGTAGCTCGCGGTTTCATCTGAAGCAACATCTTCCACCCCAAGCACTGAGCCTTTATGGACGGCATGAACTTCCGCCATCTGCTTAGTGACCGCAACATCTGCATCAATCAAATCATCTGCCAATATCACAGAAAACGGCGAATCACCCACTACCGGCTTAGCGCAAAGCACTGCATGCCCTAACCCAAGCGCTTTGGGCTGACGGATAAAGATGCATGATACATGGCTAGGTAAAATCCCCTTTAACGCCTGCAGCATCTGTGTTTTCCCACTGGCCTCCAAACTGGCTTCCAGTTCTGCAGCGTTATCGAAGTGATCCTCTATAGAACGTTTGTTGCGTCCGGTGATAAAAATTAGCTCTGTAGCTCCAGCCGCAATCGCCTCTTCCGCTGCATACTGAATCAAAGGCTTATCAACGATAGGCAACATCTCTTTAGGGCTGGCCTTGGTGGCCGGTAAGAAGCGTGTGCCTAAGCCAGCCACTGGGAATACTGCTTTATTAACCACTGTCATATTTTATCCACTTAACCTCAACTCAATGAACAAATGTGCTCCTAACATCAACCATTACTACCCCTGACGCTGCCTCAACTGGATTTAATTGCGCCTGATACTCACTTACCCAATCCACAATCTGCTTTTTAATTTCAGATTCGTTCTCAAACTGCATTTTATGCAGCCATGAGATTAGATTCTGCACCCATATTATATCTGCCTTACGGGCCTGCGCGATTCTTAATTTCGGATGAGCGGTCGAGAGTGTATGCTCATCATCAGCTAAAAGCTCCTCATACAATTTTTCACCTGGCCGCAGGCCAGTATAGGCAATCTTAATCTGATCCGTATCAAATCCCGACAAATGAATCATATTTTTCGCCAAGTCGGCAATCTTAACAGGCTCCCCCATATCCAGCACAAAAATCTCGCCCCCCTGCCCCATCAGTCCAGCCTGCATCACTAACTGCGCCGCTTCTGGGATAGACATGAAATAACGTGTGATTTCTGGATGGGTAACGGTAACTGGGCCGCCTTTTGCGATTTGATCTCGGAACTTCGGGATTACACTACCACTGCTCCCAAGCACATTACCAAAACGCACAATCACAAACTTGGTTCCATTGGCGTCCTGTAAGCCTTGGCAAACCATCTCGGCCAAACGCTTGCTTGCGCCCATCACATTGGTAGGGTTTACAGCTTTATCTGTGGAGATCAAGACGAACTGCTTAGTGCCAGCCCGCTTGCAAGCATGTGCAAGCGTATAAGTACCCAGTACATTATTTTCCAGCGCTTCATAAACATTATCATGTTCCATCATTGGCACATGTTTATAGGCTGCGGCATGAAAGACAATGTTAGGTTTATATTTATTGAGCGTTTCCGCAACACTGGCTGTATTCTTAATATCCCGAACCAGAAAAAGCAATTTCACGTCAGGCGCCAACTCCAGTAATGACTGCTCCAGCTGATAAAGTGCATACTCTGAGATATCCACGCATACCAGTTGTTTGGGTGTAAATTTAAGAATTTGTTTGCAAAGCTCCGACCCAATGGAGCCACCAGCGCCACTTACTAGAACAGTATGGTGCCCAATAGCGTACGTCAATCCAGAAATATCCAAAGAAACTGCGTCTCGCCCTAATAAATCCTCAACTTCAACTTTACGGATTTGTGAAATGCTAAGCTTACCACTCATTAAATCTTCCACTGCTGGTACTGTAAGAGCTGTCAATTCGTTGCCATTTGACAATGCCACAGCTTGACAACGCAAGCGATGCGCCTCCGGCGGCAAGGCTACAATGATATGGTTCACATCATACTTAACTGCCGCTTCTGGCAACTGATCAATCGCCCCCAAAATGCGTACGCCCATGAGCAACCTGCCATGCATTTTTTTATCTTCATCTAATACACCGACCACGCGCCATTGCTTGCTTCTACTCAAATCTTTAAGCAAAGCCACAGCCAAGTCTCCAGCACCTATTAAAATGACTGGCTCGCCACTCGTATGCGAAGGACCATAAAGTCTATGCTCTTTCCATGCTCGATAAGCAAACCGACTGCCTCCCATCAGTAAAACTAGCAAAATAGGATCCAGTATCAATACAGTCCTTGGCACCACAACTATTGGGCTAATCATCAGCAACAGCGCGGCAACAGTGATTGCAGCCACAGTTACTGCTTTAATAATTCTTTTAAGATCCGGAATGCTGGCAAACCGCCATACGCCTTGATATAAGCCAAAAACAATAAAAACAAATACTTGAGCTGGAACTACCCAGAATATAGTTTCATACAAATGTATATAAAAATTTGCCGGGATTTCAAAATTAAACCGAAGTAAAAAACTTAATTCCCATGCAAGAAACGCCACAATGACGTCATGCGCAAAAGCGCTAAAAGAACGTAGGTTAGTTAAAAATTGCCAGTGATTTCTCATTGATTTCTTGTGCTTGCCCGTAGCCGGATTAAAAAATTAATTTAGAAGTTATTGTAGTTTTTAGTAGCATGCCAATCAATTCAATTTATTGAATAGCTTAAATACTTTGCAAGCGGCATAGAACAAGGTTTAATGCAGCACCCCATCTCTGCGCAGCACCTTTATAAAGGTTAGAAAAAGAATTCTAATGTCCAAATAAAAAGATTGATTATTTAAATAATAGATATCCAACTTGACTTTTTCTGGAATTGGCAGCTCATCCCTGCCGTTGATCTGTGCCCAACCTGTTAATCCTGGCGCTATTTTATCAACACCATATTGCGTGCGTAATTCAATTAAATCATCCTGATTAAACAAAGCCGGCCGAGGGCCAACAAAACTCATATCTCCTTTGATTATACTCCAGAGCTGTGGCAATTCATCTAAACTTGACTTACGCAAAAAAGAACCTACTGGAGTTAAAAATTGTCCAGGGTCTGGCAAAAGATGGGTCGCCACAGCGGGCGTATCTATTTGCATAGTGCGAAATTTCGGCATGCTAAAAATCCTATTATTGCGCCCAATGCGATCTGACCAATATAGAACTGGACCAGTAGAAGTTAATCGTACCAACACTGCTATCAGCATGAATGGCAACGCTAAAAATAGTACTGCTAAAAACGCTAAACACAGATCCGACAGACGCTTCATAGAATCTATGCCCTGAAGAAACATTTATGCAGATCTCGACCCATGCAAAATAGAGATGAACAGCCAGTCGCAACACTCGTAAAAGTCATAACATCAAAAGCCAGTATGAATAAAATATTTAAACTGGTTTAGACCACACGGTACGATTTACGTAATCAACATAGCTTAGCACTATTCTTAATATTTGCTTAGATACTGCACCTGCCTCATAATCTTGAACCGGTTGCATTACGCGTTTAGTTTTGTCATGTTGAGCAATGATGACACGTACAGCATCCAACACGCGTTCTTTCTTGAGCCCACTCATAATAAGAGTACCCACATCCATGCCTTCTGGACGTTCATGCGCATTGCGAATTGTAATTGCTGGTAAGTTGAGCAATGAACCTTCCTCAGTAATCGTGCCACTGTCTGACACAACACATAACGACTCCATCTGTAATTTGATGTAATCACAAAATCCGAAGGGTTTAAGGAACTGTATATGGGAATTAAGCTTGCCCAATTCCAAGGCGTCCAAGCGCTTTCTAGTACGTGGGTGCGTAGAAACAATTACAGGATAATTATAATATTCCGCCAACGCATTAAGCGTCTCAACCATATCCAACAGATTCTGAGGCGAATCAACGTTTTCCTCACGATGTGCACTTACGATAAAAAATTTATTTGATTCAAGTTCCATACGTTGTAACACGTCTGATTTTTGAATTTGCGGCATGTAGAAATCCAACACCTCGCGCATATGTGAACCTGTTTTGATGATAGTTTCTGGACGAATACCCTCCGCTATCAGGTATCTGCGAGCATGCTCGGTAAGTACCAAATTTATGTCACTTAAATGATCCAACACTTTGCGGTTTAGTTCTTCCGGCACCCGTTGATCAAAACAACGATTACCAGCTTCCATGTGAAATACCGGGATTTTACGGCGCTTGGCTGAGATCACAGCTAGACAAGAGTTAGTGTCACCATATAGCATAATTGCATCAGGATTTTCTTTTTCCATCACATCATCAGCTTTTTCAATCACCCTCGCAATGGTCTGTGCAGCGTTCTCGCCAACTGCTTCTAGAAAGTGATCTGGTTTTCGAATACCCAAATCTTCAAAAAACAACTGGTTTAATTCGTAATCATAATTCTGTCCTGTATGCACCAAAATATGTTTCGTGTGCTGGTCAAACTCGGCGATTACACGACTCATTTTAATTAATTCAGGTCGCGTCCCAACGATAGTCATGACTTTAAGCATTAAGTTCTTCCTTTATAAAATCCAGTTTCAGCAGTAATTTTTTTACTTGCTCAACATTTAGACGCTCTGTATTGTGTGATGTGTAGTCTTCTAGATGTGAAATCTTTTCTTCACCTTCACTAAAAAATTGGGCGTAATTAAGATCGCGATTATCTGCTGGTATGCGGTAATATCCACCCATATCATGAGCTTTTGCCATTTCTTCGCGAGAAATCAGCGATTCATATAGCTTTTCACCATGGCGTGTACCAATGACACGAACTAAATTATCTTTCTTGAACAATTCTTTCAAAGCCTGCGCCAAGTCAGCGACAGTTGATGCGGGTGCTTTTTGCACGAAAATGTCACCTTGCTTACCGTGCTTGAAAGCATACAACACCAAGTCCACTGAATCTTCTAGAGACATCAAAAAGCGTGTCATATTCGGATCGGTAACCGTAAGCGACTTCCCCTCTTTCAACTGAGCCACAAATAATGGTATAACTGACCCACGAGAAGCCATCACGTTGCCATAGCGAGTTGCGCACAGAACTGTCTCCCCTGCATACAACATACGCGCTTTGGCAACCATAAATTTTTCCATCATTGCTTTGGATATGCCCATTGCGTTAATCGGATAAACCGCTTTGTCTGTACTTAACATCACTACTCGCGACACACCACGTGCTATTGCTGCTTCCATCACATTTTCGGATCCAAGCACATTCGTACGCACCGCTTCCCACGGATAAAATTCACATGATGGAACTTGCTTTAACGCAGCAGCATGAAAGACATAATCCACACCTTTCATCGCCTGAAAAATGCTATCGTAATCACGTACATCACCAATATAAAACTTTAACTTAGAATTGTTTAATGCTAAGCGCATTTCTTCTTGTTTCTTTTCATCACGACTAAATATACGAATCTCGCGCACATCTGTCGAAAGAAAACGTTTGAGCACAGTATTCCCAAAAGAGCCCGTCCCGCCAGTAATCATTAACACTTTATTATTAAACATAATATGATCAGTATTCTCTAAGTTATTGATATTGGTGCATTGTTTCGATCAAGCTTTGCCAAGCTGGTGGATTATACCCTGTAACTTTATTAAACTTGCTTGCGTTTAATGATCGATCAATAACCAGGCTATCATCACATATAATATCAATATCTTTCTTATATATTTTAGCAATCAGTCTTAGCAGATCGTATTTATTAATTGGCTGCGCCGCAACATGATAAAGCCCTGATAGCCGTTTATTTTCCAGCACAACATCTCTAATGACTTGAGCAAATACCACTGTAGGCAAACCAGAAAAAATAGCTTTATTAAACCCTCTGCAAGTTGATTCCTGTGATAAAAACCAATTTAGTAAACCATAATTAGACTGTAATTCATGTCCTATTGTTGAAGTTCTTAATGTCAACGCCCCACCATAATTAACCTCGCCAAGCGCCTTACTTCTACCATAGACATCATCAGCATCAGCAAAGTCATCTTCTGAATAAAACCCTGCTTTTCCAGAAAATACACAGTCAGTACTTATATGAATAAATCTAGCGCCTGCCAAAGCACAAACTTGTACCAACTGATGTGGTAACAATGCATTCAAACTTATAGCATTAATTGGACTATTGCCTTCTTTTTTATGCTTAGTAGCACCAATGCAGTTAATCACTACATCAGGTTTTATCTCATTCATTGTCTGAACAATGGAAGAAAAATTATCAGCATCTAAGTTACTAACTAGTTTATCAGTACCAATTTTCGGAAGAAGCTGCCTAATACTATCTGAGCGGATAGTCCCATAAACCTGCCAGTCTGAACGTTCTGACAATACACGTAATGTGGTGCTACCTATCAATCCACTTGCGCCTAATACTAAAACCTTCAATTTTCACCCTTATCTTAAAATTAATTTCTCGAAATATTCAATTAATTTAGTAGTAAGCATATCTTCATCAAAATGCCGTTTAAAATAAACCCGACCATTGCGCCCCATTTGCTCACGCTCTAACCCATCCATTTGATAAAGCTTTATAATTGCCTGCACCAGGGCTTCACTATTTTCTGCCTGAACAGCAATCCCTGCTTTAGCTTCAGCAACGATTCTTGCTCCCTCTCCATTCAAACACGCAATAATAGGCTTTCCCACAGCCAAGTAGGCTTGAATTTTATTGGGCACAGTTAATTCAAAAATGGGCTGATTCGTTAATGTAACCAATAAAACTGAAGCCTGCCTCATTAAAGCTGGCATTGTTTCGATTGGGAAACGACCTTCCAGATGTAAATTAGTTAATTTTCTTTCTACGATCTGCCGTGCAGCCCACTCTACTTTACTACCAGCCCCCAATACCACTATATTAATTTCCGGACAAAGTTGTAGTTTTTCAGCGGCATCTACAATTGTATCTATTGCTTGAGCGGCACCAACATTACCAGCGAACAGCACAGTGAATCCGGATTGAAGTGACTCAACATATGGAATTGAAATTGGTTTGGGAGAATAAAATTCCTTTTCAACGGAATTCGGATAGTAAGCAATTGGTATATTAGATGCAAGTTTTGCTACCGGTTGAATAAAAGCTTCGGATTGAACCAGTAATAAATCGGTATGAGCGTATGAAAACCTTACAAATTTTTCAAGTAACTTTAATAAAAATGGAGACTTTACATAGCCAGTTGCTTCCGCGCTTTGTGGCCATAAATCTTGCACCCAAAGCACAACAGGAATACCTTTTAACCATCCCAAGAAGGATGCTGGGATTACTTGAAATATAGGCGATACACCATAAACAAATATCACATCATAATTACTTTTCCTAACTAACCACGGCGCAAACAAAAGGCCTGAAATAATAAAGGAACAGTAATTCAGTGCTAATCTTATTGCACTTTTACGTCCCCTTGCCAGCATAGGGATTCGGTAGATTGGAATACCTCTCCAAGACTCTTTGACAACACTCCAAGCGTCATAGCCGGAAAAAAACTCACCTTCAGGATAGTTGGGTTTACCGGTAACCACCTCGACTTGATTGCCGCGTTCTTTTAATGCAAAAGCCACTTCATTGATGCGAAAGCTTTCTGGCCAAAAATATTGATTAAAAATGAGAATTTTCATATATAAAAGCAACGAATCTGAAGTTACTTATTACAGCAAAAACGAATCAGCTTTTCAGCAAAATAAATAATAAATAAATTCAAAAATATCGCACCTAGCAATAAATAACTCTGTGCTGGGACATATCCAAAGCTAGCAAACCTATAAGCGATTACTTGCGCAAGCAATGCGCACAAAATGACATTCTTTCCACCAAGCCTATATGTCGAAAATTCAATCATCGCTGCAAACCCACCCAGTGCAAACATGCTGGCAAACAGAAACCAGAATGACCCTGGATAAAAAAAGAATGCAATGATACCCGGCAAGGAAATAAAATGATGCTTGGTTTTATCTGTATTTACATATGATGACTCAATAAAATTATTGTCATAAAAGCTCGTCTCATTTTCATTATAAGGTTCTTTTAAGGCAGTTTTCCATAAATTCCAATTGAGATCAGGATAACTTGAAACTGCCATTACTCCTTCAATTCCCACCCAACGATCAATAAACAAAGGAGTAGTCATTTTGTGTGCTTCGTGTAAATCTATCTCGCTATCCAAATAAAGTGTTGAACGCAAATAATTTACAAGAAAAACAGAACTTATAAACAATGTGGCAAAAACCAAAAAAGCAACTATAAAAAATCTTAAATTTGATTTAATTGAATTCAACTTCAAACTTACCATTACGCCATATAACAATGCCCCAGCATTAAGAATCATCCCCCGGCTCAATAATGATATGTTTGTAATAAAACTTTCAAACAAACCTAAAAACATAACCAAGAGGGATGTTTTTTTGTTGATTTCGAATTCAAATCGCAAGATTAATGCAGAGAATGATGCTAGTCCAAAGAGAAGTAGCCATTTGTATATCCCATTAAGGCCAAAGGGTAACGTAGTCTGTGTAATGCTACCTTTTTGATAAATACCAAGCATTGCATTCGAAATAGCAACAAAAGTAAACAACAATACAAATGAAGCCAGAACAGTTTTTCTATGCTTTTTGTATGTATCAAGCAACCCCTCAACACCTAGTTCTTCAATTTTCTTGGGATAATTAAAAAAGAATTGACGGCGAATCAAACTTACTAACAGCAAAGCAAACAATCCACACGTCGCAACTAATAAGGCTCGATCAAATGCTGCACCTGAGCCATCAAAATGACCAACAGCTTCATTGAATAACCCATTAGAAAAGGCAACTCTTAATGTGAGCTTAAGCCAAAAACCAAGCCAAAAAAACACGCCAATAAAAGCATCAAAGAAAATAGCATTTTTACTAAAACCAACATATAACAAAGCGTTAGATACAACAGTAAACAAAACGTAAACGCTTGCCTGACCAGGGTATTTGGACAATGCTGTTAACGCTAAGCACAAAATTATTGTTGCTATAATAAAAAAAGTTATTTTCTTGTAATTATCGAACTGCTCAAACCTGAATAGCATCACTGCCCTTTACTTGTAAGAAAGCAAGTTTATTGAGGAGTAAACCCCATAAGAAAAACGTGAATATACCAGAATACGGTTGCCTCAAACTTACCTTCAAAAAGTTATCAGCCAAGAGTAAAAAAAGCACAATGCCAGATAGTGAAAAAAACATTAAGGGGTCACGTTTATCTATATAACCCGCTTTTTTGATAATGTGAACAACTTGTATTACTGTGTAAAAAATCAGGCTAATCAAAGGAGCAATAGCTAAGATACCAAAATTATAAACAAGATCCAGATAATAATTCTGTGCGCTTGGTGACTGATCTCGACTTGGTCTTTCTGCATGACCAAACAAAAATGATTGAATACCTTCTGTAACGCCACCATAGTAATATTGCCAGCAGAACCTGCTTTCCAATATTTTAACTGGCAACACTGAACTGTATGATGGCTGCATTTCAGTTGCAGCTTGCAACTGGTTACTTTGCAAAAGAGTCGGCCCCTCAGGCATGTTGGGTCTTATAAGGGTTAGGTAATAAAAAGATGATATAAGCAAGCAAGTAAAGACAGCTATCCGTAGAAATCCATAGCTAAATTTTTTATTCTGAAACCATACAAAACTAAAGATACCAATATAAAACATAGAAATTGCCAGCATAGACAGCGAGGCGACAACATAAACACTCATTAACATCATGAGTGCTACAAGATAAACTCGATATTTCGGCATTACCCATAAGCCAACAAGAGCGAGCAAATATGCACTCACTAATACAACTGGAACATATTGCAAATGTTGGTAAACAGACATGAAATACAAATAAGGGGATAGATAATACCCCCCCTGTAACCATGTACAAGCAACCTGCAATGGGACAAAAATTAACAGAACGAAGAATAGCGTTTTTTCAAAATCCAGGTTAGCGTAACTATCTTCTTGCCGATAAAAAAATTGCCCAAACACCAACCCAAACATTGGCATCACAAACTGTATCAGAAATATAAATTTTGATTCTTCCAAAAGAGCTTGCTGCCCTGTAGTAATGATGGTAGCAAATACCATCAGAATGAAAGTGGTAAAAATAAATGTAAATGACTGTTTTGCCTGCTGATAACTGCCAAGCAATAATACACCTAAGAAGCACCCCAATACGGAAAGCGGGATTGGCAGCATTGACAATCCACCTTTAGAATCGAAAACGATTGCTTTATCATTAAATATACCACCATGCATCTGAAAAAAAAGAGGGATTAAAAGCATGGCCACAAGCACTATTTTTAACAACCGTACTTTATCTGAAGAAATACCAGACTTAAAACCCTCGCCATATTCATAGCTTGCATAAAACAGATAAGCAAGAACAGCACTCAGTAAATATAGCGTCGTCATCATTTGTAAACCAAACAAATAATAGCCGAAAGGTACAGCTGCAATGATCAATATATTCATCATTACATCAGGCCCAAAAAGATCTTGCTCTTGATGATGCTGCAGCAATCGATGTCGTATCATCTGAGCAAACACCATGACAGTTCCAGCTACCATAGACAAACCCGTTGCCTGCCAGAATAAAAAAGTCTTGCCTGTTAATCTTAGCGCATCAAGTTTTAGAATTGAAAATGTAACCAATAACAAACCAGTACCTAAGAACAGCGTTAGCAGTGACTTAACAATTGTTGGAATTTGATAATTAAGGCTACGTTTTTGATGTAAAGCCAAGCTAGGCCCGATTGCATTGGCAAACACCGAACCAAGTACACCACCAATTGCAAAAGCCGTGAACAAATCACCGGCTATTGACTTCCCCGTTACCATAACGATTAGCAGTCTAAAAACATAAACTGTTACCCCTATGATCATGCTGGAACCAATATGAGGAAGCATCTTTTTAGAAACACCCTGCTTAAGAAGGATCGATAGAGTTGGTAAATTTTGGCAATAAAATCTAAAGCTTAAAAACAATGGCAATAAAGCCCACAGCAACAAACCAAACAAAAGGAACGGCAATTTTAAGATTAGCCACAAGAGGCTAATTATCAACAAAACGGCTTGCAAAATTATGTACTCGAATGCTGTTTTTTTAACATCTAAGCGTTCCATTTCGCTAAGATATATTTCGTCAAACCATTCGACCGCGCGGCGTAGTATTAAGCCAATTGCAATAAATGAAGGGACATTCGCGATAACCACAGATAGCCAGTAAGCTGCCATCACTAATGGCAACAACAAAACCAGTCGGTTATTTAAAACAGATTGTACGGTTACTCCGGACTTGTGGTTCAAAATTAAATTACGCGTATTACCAGAAAACGCGTAAAACAACGCTAAAGTAGCCGCTTGAACGATCCCCACCTCCGCTGCTAAAACTGAATTGCCTGCTAGGCTAAGCATGATGAGCAAACCCGTCATTGAAAACGAATTTGCCATAAAAGCTAATGAAAAAATATAGTTCATAATTATTAACTGTTATTGTTTTTGCAAATCATCAAAAAGCTAATTTTTCATATTCAGCCAAAACAAATTGCGCGTTTTTATTAATATCAAAATTTTCGTTTACAAATTTTTTGGCTTGAAGCCCCATTTTTTCTCGAAGATTATGGTCACCTACCAGTATAGAAATTGCATCAGCCAAAAGCCTGGCATCAGGCTTAGTAATCGTAATGCCTGTTATACCATTCTGTATGGTATCTGACGTCGGATTTGATACGGCCACAATACTAGGTATTCCAAAGAAGGCAGCCTCAAAAACTGGCCTCCCACATGCATTTAAATGTGACGGGAAACACAAAATATCAATTTCAGGGTAAAAGGTAGTTATATCTTTTACCACTCCTCTAAGCTCAATCTGATCATGTAGGCGGTTCTGTTCAATGTATTGCTTTACATTTGAATAAACATCTTCTGAAAATTGAAATTTCTTATAAAACCAAGCTGTGATTGGGTTTGTCTTCCTTGCATTTTCACCTACTAAAATAAATTTAGTTTTAGTTTTAGTTTCTGAAGCTACAATTTTTGCGGCTTCAATAAACTCATAAACACCTTTTAACCTTAGCAAAACACCAACCATACCAACATTTACATGACCCTTAGATGCGTTCGAGTGCTGCTGCATATTGGTATCTCCGACATTTATACCATTATGAATAACACTGCTAACAACACTACTGGGCACTGATGACTTAACCGTCTCGTCAATACAAATTACTGCATCAGTCGTTTTTCTTAAAACCTTATAGTAAACCTTGGTAATAACACCATTATCACTCTTTTGTAGCGACCTAATATGCATCACCATAGGGATGCGAAAAACCCATTTTGCAATTACCGCAACGGGTAATAAAGTAATTTCATTGACATGAATTAGATTAAATTTAATACCTAATTGTTTTGCGCGCATTAGGGCTGCTATTGAAAAAGGTAAAAAAAACACCTCTCTTAACAATATTAACCAACGCCACTTTCTATAATATCCAAATCGTGTGTTGTCAAATTGCGTTAATCCCAAGGATTCAATAGTATGCATCCCAGCACTAGTAAATGCTTCTGCAGCGCTACCCTTGGGGGTGATAACATACCCTGAAACTTGATGTTGCTTTAACACTAGGAATAGCTCAATCAAGCTTTTTGAAGCACCACCAAATGTGCCTGCTGGGTGTAAATATAAAATATTCATGAGACTTCAAAAAATGATAGTTGGTGAGGCATAAACGTTCTTTTGATGCTAGGAAGAACAACCACTTCATCTTCCTTTAAGTAGCCTTATGGTTCTTTTATAAAACCTATTCAGTTTCTGGGCTTTCATGAGTTCTGTAGGGTATTGTTCATGTGAAATAGGTTTTCTAGCTAAATATAGGGCTAAATCACTTTCTGACCAATTCATCTTTTTAAGGAAATATTCAATGTCAGATTTCAAATCGTCCATATCCGGATATGGTGATTCAGCCAATAACTGCTTTGCTCTTTCTTTATTCATCTGTCTGGAACAAATTAGGGTGGATAAATGTAGACGCCTTTTATCAACCCCAAATTTTTCTGGTAGTAAATATCCTTGATAAAATCGGGTAAAGATGGACTCGTAATGTTTATATGGATACGGGCGATAACCAAGTTTTTCTTCCAGCTCTTGCAGGCATCGTGGTTTGTAATAGTCTATATAATCTAAAAAATCCACCCATTCTATTCGGCGCACAAATCTATACCAAGCGTAGCCCAGAACACCAATGGTTGGCATTGTTTTAATTTTTGCTTTGCTTCTATTGGCAATGGCATGAATGTTCTTCTTATCAAACTTAAACCAGTTCCATTGGGTTGGCATTCGCATGCCTTCAGTAGTTGTGTTTGTTCCAGCTAGAATGTAATGAATTCCATATTTTGCTGCCAATTTATAGTTTACGGCTAGCATTGCATTATCGTAAAGCAACTCAACATCAATCACATCCGCATCAAAAAATGCTTGCTGTAACTCACGATACTCTAGCCAATTAATCACGTGAGTGTATAAATCAACCCCAAGTTTTCTAACAAGGTTTTCGATGTTATTTACTGCAAGTTCTGAATTCCAACCGTTATCCATATGTACGGCTAGTGGTCGCAAACCACTTTGTTTCGCCAGATAGAGTACGTAAGCACTATCTGCACCACCGCTAACTCCTACGATACAGTCGTATCGTTTTCCTTTTCCAGATTTTTTTATTGTTGATATTAATTGATCAAACTTTACTTTCAACGCATTAGAATCTGATGGTTGAAAGCTTTTCATCTTGTTAAGCATATCCGTACAATAATTACATTGGCCTAATGCATCAAAGTGGATATCGTTAGCACTTTCATCCATCACACAACGAGTGCATTCACGTAAAAAAGTCATACCGGAACTCTCGAGAATGCTTCTTTTACTAAGGAGTATTCTGGGTAGTTAATTAATACAGCACGGTGTGGCCCATAAAAAACAAACATGCTCCCAGCCGCAACTGCAGAAGCACCGGCTAAGCACGCAGCTTGCATATCGTTAATATTGCCCGCTCCACCACATGCAATTAATGGCACGTTTATTTTACCGGTGATGCTTGAGATCAAACGCGTGTTATATCCACCAAAAGTTCCATCCCTATTCACATCATTAATCAATATTTCACCAACTCCTGCAGCTATGAGATTTTGTGCATGAATCAGTGGACTCAAATTTGTTAACCTCCCTTTACTTGAATCATAAACATACTCTTTACCCCAAAAGTTACGTTTTATATCTATAGCCCCCACGACACTCTGCGAGCCCAACTCACCAACTAGTTGTTTAATTAATTCAAGATCGTGTATCGCCATACTATTGATAGAAATTTTTTCGACACCTATTGCGACTAATTTCCGTGCTTGTTCTAACGTTTTAATGCCCCCACCGTAACATAAAGGCATGAAGCATTCCCCTGCAATACGAGCAATCAAATCATAATTGGGTTCTTTATTTAAACGCGATGCATTAATATCAAGAAAAATTAATTCATCCACATATTTGTCATTAAAGATACGAATAGCGTTGATTGGATCGCCTACATATTTAGGTTTTTTAAATTTTTCCGTTTTAACTAACCCGCCTTCTTTTAACAACAAACATGGAATCACACGGTTAAATACGCCACTCATAAAGTAATAAACCTTTGAAACAAATTCATTCCAAAAAGATGACTTTTTTCTGGGTGGAACTGCACGCCCATGATGTTGCCGACTTCAAATGAGGCCACAAAATCGTGACTGTAAAAACAATATGCTGCCACATCTTTTGGATTGTCAGCACTAACATAATAACTGTGCACGAAATAAAATCGTTCAGGTTCGGCAGGTGTAGGTTCAAATAGTTTTGCACCAATTGAAGACCTAACCTGATTCCATCCCATATGAGGAATTTTTAGATCATTATCTGGAGAAAATTTTATGGTATCAGCGGCCACCCAGCCCAGCCCTTGTTGAACTCCTTCTTCACTGCCTCTGGTCATCATTTGCATCCCAAGACAAATACCAAGAATAGGCTTTTTATTAACTAGAACTTGTTCAGAAAGTATTGTTGCAAGCCCTGATGATTTTAGACTGTCCATCCCACGGTCAAAATGACCTACACCAGGCAAAATAAGCTTATCTGATTTTGAAATTTCATTCTCATCACTACTAATTTGCACCTTGGCTCGTAATTTACGTAACATATTAAAAACTGAGCCCACATTACCCATGCCATAATCAACAATTGTAATCATTTAATAGATTCCAGATTAGCTCTCTCAGTATATTGTTTTAGAAAATCTTTATAATTCCTCTCCCAACAGACTGTCCACACATCATGCGCACTTTGAATATCAAGCAAGCCAGTGCTACCATCTTTAATTTTTTCCAGTAAATCACTCGCATCCTTAAAAGACGCGAAAGGATGAATCGGGTAATAAAAATTTGATTTTGGTGTATCCCAAATCAACACTCTATCCGCCAAACCCACAGCCTCGAACAGCCCAGTTGAAACTTCGTTCACAACGACATGTGCGTTACAAAAAGCGTTGTAAATATCTAAACTTACATCAATAACTACCTCACCTATTTTTTTTGTAGCAAGTAAATCTTGCAATTTTGTACGCTCCAGGGGGTGAGGTCTAAAAACCACTCTCCATTCAATTAAGTGCTGTGACAAAAAGATTGCAAGATCAAGATACATCTCAGTTTCAATGCCATCACCTAACACTAAAATATCCGTTTTATTATCTCGCCTAGTTAATCTGGACAATTGAGTCGTTCTATGTGGATTACCAATAGCAATTTTATTGATTGGCAGTCCAAGGTATTGATGCCACCACTCCCCATAGCTTAAAAAATGCTGTGGTAAAGTATCTTTATATTCATTACTAAATAGCAATTTAGGCGCTACGTTATAAGCATCATGCCCGGCATTAATAGTGCCGTGCTGATATTCAGCAACCACAATCCCCATCTCTCGCGCTGTTCTATTTAAGATACTGGAATGTCCATAACACCCCTCTTCTTTAATTATCAACTTGACAGACATTTGCTTCAATAATTTTTCATACGTTCTTTTTTTGATTGGTAGTTCAGCAATTTTCCTTGCCATTCTATGCTCAAAACTAAGCGTGGTCGTTGGATTCAGGTCCCAGTCCAATATTTCTTTTGCCCTGCTTTTAAAGTGAGAAACTATATCCTTCCCTTGCTGCATGTGAGACCGTTTAATCGAAAACTTCCCCACCAAAGCAAAACAAGTCTGCATTGGCGCATGATAAATAACTTTCTTATTCTCTCTTGGATACGGCCAATTCCAGTTAAAGAAATCTTCTAACACTAAAGTTCTTTCTGGGTTAGTAAGTGCGAAATAATCACTTAATCGATTGAACCACTTACCATCTTTTAAAAATAAACCAGCACCACTAGCCATCAATAGCACATCATTTTGTGTGCTACTTCCAACTCGCATGTTGTGATATTTTGCTTTCAAAAGGCTGGTCAGCGCCTGTGGGTAATTGATATTACGATTTAAAGAAATCAAAGGGGCACTTTTATATACCAGGTCAGAAATAATAAATTGAATGAACTCTTGCCTAATCAAAGGCCATAAAAGATAGCTGGTTTCTGGGCACTTGAAATCAAGAAATGTAGAATCGTCTTCTACAGCTAAAATCCCTTCCAAATTCATCATGGTATGGGCTAAATAATATCCCAACTCAACGGGGTTCCTCGCTTACAGTCTTGATTTAATTTCTTCCCCAAAAACTTATCTAGATATTTCGTTGGCAATCCCAAACCTGGGCGAATTGCCTTCACATTATCCTGTGTCAATGTATCGCCAGCCTTCATGTCCTGAACAATGTATAATGAACGACGAAATTGAATGGATTTTTTCTCAGCTTCGGTCGGACCATACCGCACGCTGCCAAGAGCATGCCAAGCCCGTTCTGTTTCCACTACCAACTGTGCCATTTCATCGGGTTCCATTGAGAAGGCACTATCAACTCCACCATCAGCACGACTAAGCGTGAAATGCTTTTCAATAGCCGTAGCCCCAAGCGCAACACTAGCCACCGATACACCAAGACCCATCGTATGGTCAGACAAACCTACTTCACAACCAAAAAGGTCTCGCATATGCGGAATGGTCAGAATATTGGTATTTTCAGCTGTAGCTGGATAAGTACTGGTACATTTAAGTAAGATTAAATCTTTACAGCCAGCCTCCCGTGCAACGCGCACAGTATCATCTAATTCGGCAATCGATGCCATACCGGTAGAAATAATAAGTGGTTTACCAGTAGCTGCCACACGATGGATTAATGGTAAGTCAGTGTTCTCAAAAGATGCAATCTTGTAACAAGGCACATCCAGACTCTCGAGAAAATCCACTGCTGTGTGATCAAAAGGTGTGCTAAAGGCAATAATACCTAACTCTCGCGCTCGATCGAAAATAGGTTTATGCCATTCCCATGGCGTATATGCCTCGCCATAGAGCTTATATAAAGACGTTCCTGACCACAGACTTTTAGAATCGCTAATATGGAACTCGCGCTCATCTATATCAAGCGTCATAGTGTCTGGCGTATAAGTCTGAATTTTAAGCGCATGTGCTCCTGACTTGGCAGCAGCCTCAACGATTTCCAATGCACGTTCAAGAGATTGGTTATGGTTGCCAGACATTTCTGCAATAATAAAAGGGGGATTGCCTGCTCCCAATATGCGATTCCCAATTTTTAAAAAATTTTCCATCAACTAAATCTCTTTAAAATACATTCTGGTTTTTGGTATATACCCAGCTTTTATAAAAAAGCTCTGAGATAATTTATTCTCTTCCAATACGTTTGCACTTATTTTCTTAATTCCATTTTGATGTTTACATATCCATTTTTCAGCACTTCTAATCAAGGGTAGTCCTAATCCATTATTTCCCTTATCTTGTACAAGGTAAATAGAGATTTCAGCACTATCGTTTTGCAGGTCAAATCTGACCACCCCCACAGATTTATCCTTATACTCACCTATAAGCAATACTACATTGCTATTTGATAACACAGCACTAAACCAATTATGATGCTGTTCCCAAGTGATTTCATTTTTATTAAATGAAACTTCTCTGATTTTCGGATGATTTCTCCATTCGAATAAGAATTTTTCGTCTAATTTATCAGCCAAACGCAGACTAATTTCTATCTCTGTCCATAATGCCTTAGCAACTCGAAATGCACCCTTACCATCAACAGTCTCTGCAGATCTTACTGATAATAAATTCCTGAGCGAACTATTAGCCATTAGTAGTTCAGCGTGCATTTTTATATTTTCCGAGGTGTAATTTTCCGCATCAAAAATATAAGTAACACCTTTTAATGCAGCATCAACAAGCTGTTTAATCTGATGCTGAACAGTAGGAACTGAGAGCGTTGGCAACATCAAACATGCCCGCTCCCACATCGTACCCCCACCCGCACCGATTGAAAAATCGGCATTTTCCATCAACTCTGCCATTTTATTTGTCTGTACATGGCACAAATAGCCTAACTGTTGGCACAACGCCCTTACTTTTTCTTTATGCGGGTGCTGATCACCGATTACGACATCAACGAGAAACTTATGTTCGGTTATTTGCGATAAAGCCAAAATAGTTTTAGTTGTGAAATCGCTGGCATCTACACCGCCAAAAAAAACTAAAATGCGCATTACCTTGCCTACTCTTGGCTTAACACGCTTCCGACGCTCGGCAAATTCTTTTCTTAGAAGCGCGTAATGTGGGCCAATCAGCAATTTACATTGACCCGGAACTTTGTCTTTATATCTAACTTCTTGATCAGCATATAAGTTCTGGTCAAGCAAAATATCACAATCGTGTTCTCTATCAGCAAGATCATCAATCACCATGATTTTTTTAACCGCCGGTCTTAATGCTTTCTCCCAACAAATATCCAAGGCGTAATGATCGACAATCAACCAGTCGTACCCTTGATTTTGGATTAACTCTAACGTTGCACTTGAATCTATTTGCTGAGAAACACCTAACCAGTCAGAATGGGCAAGGGGAAACTCATCCTTAGATTCTTCACTAGCTGATAGAATGGAAACATCAAAATCTTTTTCCCGTAACATTTTCTCTAAACTGTCGGGCAAATACCTACAGATAAAATGTATCTTTGTATCATCGCCTGCCAGCGTATCGGCTAATGTTAAGCAGCGCATCACGTGGCCAGTGCCAATCTGCACAGAAGCATCTACCCGAAAAGCTATTCTCATTTTTTATTCAAGCTAAAAAATTTTGCCTTATTGGAATACCTGCCAACTTCATCGCTTGTTTTGCACCAGCAGGCGTTTGCTCAGTAAAGTGGAAAATACTTGCAGCTGCTACTGCAGATGCGCCTGACTGCAAAACCACATCAATCATATGTTGATAATTGCCAGCCCCCCCTGAAGCAATTACCGGTACATTAACCGATTTGGAAACACGCCCAGTGAGTTCCAAATCATACCCTTGCATAGTACCGTCCCTGTCAATCGAAGTAAGCAATATCTCACCTGCTCCGCGACCAACCAGCTCTTTTGCCCATTCGACAGGGTCTTTCCCGGTGTCTTGCTTACCAGAATGACTAAAGCAGCGATAGCTGCCATCATTAAAGTATCTGACATCGATACTAGCCACAATACACTGAGAGCCGAACCGAGAGGCAATATTATCAATGATGCTTGGATTGTCGTAAGCTGTTGTATTAATTGAGACTTTATCTGCACCTGAGTGTAGCAAATACAAAACATCATCAAGATTTGTAATTCCACCTCCAACAGTAAGCGGCACAAAACATTCCTCCGAAAAGTCTGCTACAGATTCATAGTCGGGCTGTTTTTTTTCGTCTGATGCGGTAATGTCCACCACTATTAGCTCATCTACATCTCTGGAGTTATATACCTTTACAGCAGGTAAAAGAGAACCTACCCGCCGCCAGCTATCAAAAGCAACCCCTTTAACTAGGCCAAAATCTTTCCACAAAAGTGTTGGAATTACTCTTACCTTTAACATGCAGAATAACTCATAAAATTTTTCAACAACTGACGTCCTGCTTTAGAGCTTTTTTCCGGATGGAATTGACATCCAAACACATGATTTCTACCAACAGCTGCAGCCAGTTCGCATCCATAATCAACAGTTGCAATTAAATCATCTGAATTAGTAGGTGCAAAGGCATAGCTATGTACAAAATAAAAATCTGAGCCATCGGGAATATCGTCAAAAATTACACTTTTTGTTTTATAACTAACTTCATTCCACCCCATGTGTGGAATTCGACCACCGCACCCCAACAAATCGATTCTCTTCACTTCTCCAGAGACAAATCCCAAACCCTCTGTTTCAGCGCCCTCATGGCCTTTGCTGGCAAGCATTTGCATGCCCAAACAAATGCCTAGCAATGGTTTACGCTTAAGATTCACCACATCGTGCAAAGCAGAAATCCACCCACCATGCTTCAAGTGCGCCATACCTTCGGCAAACGCACCAACGCCGGGCAATACAATTCTATTGGCTTCATATAAGGCCGATGGATGATTGGCAATAACGACTTCTGCACCCACTTCCTCAAACGACCTACGTACAGAACCTAAATTACCCATGTTGTAATTGATGATTGCAACTCTCATGGATTGTCGTAATTTACTTTTTCCAGATTGCCGTGCTTGTCTTTAATTAACGCGCCAGATGCATCTTTCTTGAATATCTTCTTATTGGTAAATTTGTCACAAATCTTCACAAACTCTTCAACAGTCATATCCAGCGGAGCAAGAATATCCTTTAGAGGCTTACCCAGATATGTCCACGGGAACTTCCCATCACGAGCCTTAACGATTTCCAATGCATCTTGACGAGTAATACGATCACGACGAACATGCAAACAAGCAATATCTGTTGCACGAGAAAACCCAAATTTCAAAAATTTAAAATAATCATGAATTCCGGTTTGGTGATTATCTAAATTTTCATAATTGACCATGCTGCCTTCAACCGGCTGATCAAATGTAGTGAAACCATTAGCCTGCGCAATTAACGCATTAGATAGACCATCCCATGGTAAATAATGACCAAGGAAAAGACCAGTAACACCTACTTTTTGAAGTTCCTCATCACTTGGGTACTGATAAGGAAGCAAATGCCTTGGTTCAATACCATAAGTTTCAGATAAGTCTGATACACGCATTCCAAGCAACCCACCAAACTCTTCAAGCCAACGTCTGGTTAAAGTATTGTTTTCTGCAGCAGCAGCAGGACCGCCATATTCATTCTGAGAGTTTTCTCCCCACACAATAAGTGGGACATTGAATTGGACGGCAGCTCTAATTGGAATGGTAAAAATGCCCACATGCTCAGGCCAGGAAATATCCCCAACCTCCACCAAGCCGATTCTATTTAATTTTGCCCTAATCACCGGATTAGGTGAAAACTCCACATAATCAACCCCCAGCCTTTTAATATTTTCAATATTTTTGCGGCCTATTTCTGATAGGTCACATGTGGTTGAAGTTACACATAAGGGATTGAGTCCCAATTGCAACATACGGATTACTTGATAAGTACTATCTTTTCCACCGCTTACCGGAACAATGCAATCCCAATTAGCGCCATCCTTACGATGCCTTGCAAGTATATCAAGCAGTTCTTTTTTACGTTGATCCCAGTCGACCTCTTTTCTCTTTTCCATTGAGCGGCAAGCATTACATATCCCATCTTCATCAATATGAAGATCCGGTTTGGTATGCGGCATCACACAACGAACGCAATATTTCAGCATATCAATCCTTTTTTTCCATTAAAAACCATGTAATATCATCCTGCGGGAACGCTGCATCATGTCTATAGGCAAACCCATAATCTATCAATACTAAGTCAGTATATTTATCCATCAACTCGCCAGCAAAATCCCTCTTAAAGAGTCGATCAGAGTGCCCTCTGTAGCTAATCGCAACCGGTGATGGGTTGTAATACTCGCAAACTAGGATATATCTCTTTGATACCTCATATAATTTTTGATATACCTTATCCAACATATCAGGGTTAATATGTATCAATACCCCTTTAATCAAAGCCAGATCCACCTGCTTGGTTATTGGGTAGTCAAAAATAGAACCTTCGTAAACATTTTCACTCCCAATAAATTCTGCAAGTATCTTTGATGCTTCAGGGTTAATTTCTATAGCACTTAAATTGACACTTGGATATAAAAGCTTTAACGTCCTTAAATTCATGCCGATATTTGCACCAAACTCATGGCAAGATTGAATCCTGCCTGCCTGCTTCAGCGCTTTCACAAAAAAGTTAAGATTGGAAGCTAACAGTTGTTCGCCTTTATTGCGCTTTATATATTCCGAGCCAAATTCTCCTGCCCAAAATTGTTCTTGCTGAGTGATATAACTATTAAATTTGCTCATCTCAATTTGTCTCGTATTTGGTTGAATATAATTTCAGCTTTAATCCAGTCATCTTGAGTGTCAATGTCTTGCACTCTCCAACTAGGTATATTTACACAGGTTGAATGCTTATCGAAAATTCGTTTATTCGCAATCCAAGCCGATGGCTTTCCCCAGTAAAATTGGGCAGCATCATGCATAGCGATAGGCAAGTCTTGGGTTCGTGTCGTAAAGTATTGTGGAAAAATCATCTCTACCTCAGATTGCTCATTAATAGTAAATGATCTAAAAATCTGCGAATCAAGCTTGCTAGCTGAAAAAACAAAATCCCAGCGTCCTGTTTCAAGAATTTTATGGCCCTCTATAATATCCTCAATTTGTATTAGTGGAGCCGTTGCATAGATGCAGCAAACTGCTGAAACATCGACCCCATGATTGATAGCCCATTCTGTGGCATGCGCGATCACCTCCGTAGTTCCTGAAAAATCGTCAGAAAGCCCTTGTGGTCTGATAAAAGGCACTTCAGCCCCATGCTCTAGTGCAATCCTTGCAATTTCAGAATCATCTGTAGATACATAAATATGGTCAAAAATATCTGCTAATTTAGCCGCTTCAATAGACCAAACTATCATAGGCTTTCCGCAAAATAGCTTAATATTTTTTCGAGGGATTCTTTTACTCCCACCTCTTGCAGGAATAATCGCAATGTTCAATCCAAAAACTCCTTTAACATTGCAATCACAGTGTCCTGCTCAGAATCAGATAAATCAAAATATAAAGGCAAACTAATTGCTTCCTTAAAATATTTTTCAGCCTCTGGAAAGTCACCCCAGGCAAACCCCATATTTGCATAATAAGGTTGTGTATGTACGGGGATATAGTGCACCTGTACCCAAATATCAGCTTTTCTAAAAGCATCAAAAATAGCCTTACGTTTCTCGACCGGGAATCTGACAGGGTACAAATGCCATGAAGACTCATCAGAAGCCAAAGGCCTTACAACTGGCAGTTCGGCAAGTAGCGCATGATAGCGTTTTGCTATCGACCTTCTTTTAGCGATGAACTCAGGCAGTCTTCTAAGCTGACTTAATCCCAAAGCTGCTTGCAAATTAGTCATTCGATAATTATGACCAAGCTCGATCTGCTGATACTCCCATGCCCCTTGTGGCGCGCTTATCATATGTTCTGGTTTTTGTGCAATTCCGTGGCTACGCAACCTAGCCATGCTATCTGCAAGCTCTGATTGGTTAGTAAGCGCCATACCTCCTTCTCCCGTAGTAATGATTTTTACTGGGTGAAAACTAAACACCGTAATATCACTATATTTACAAGAACCTACTGGAACACCGTTATATTCCGCACCTACAGCATGTGATGCATCTTCGATAATTCTGAAACCATACTGTTTAGAAAGTGCAAAAATTGCTTCCATTTCGCATGGAAGTCCCGAAAAATGAACCGGGATTACAACCTTAGGTAACCTGCCTTGCTGTTCAGCTTTTTCCAACTTAACAGTAAGCGCCTTAACACTCGTATTTAAGCTAATAGGATCTATATCAACAAAATCAACATCAGCACCGCAATATCTTGCACAATTTGCGCTTGCAACAAACGTGTTTGGGCTAGTCCAAACCAAATCACCTTTACCCACATCCAAGGCAAGGCAGGCAATATGCAAAGCCGCAGTGGCATTACATACTGCAACCGCATGCTTGGCATGGCAATAAGTAGCCATAGCATCTTCAAAAGAAGCAATGCCAGGGCCTTGCGTTAGCCATTCTGAATGAAGCACTTCTATTACTGAGGCAATATCTGCTTCATCAATACTTTGTCGACCATAGGGAATCATTTTAAGCAATTGTCCAATCTATTCAGCAAGCTGGATTTCGAGTTTCTTTCTGATTAATTTAGCAGGTACACCGCCCCAAATTTCTCTCGCAGGAATATCCTTTGAGACAACACTATTCGCCCCTACTACAGAATTCTCACCAATAGTAACACCAGGGTTAATGAGTACATTTGCACCAATCCAACAGTAATTTCCAATACAAACATCACCGCGTTTAGATGGTACTGGCTTTTGAGAAAAATCAGCATCAGCAATAGCCGTTTGTGTAAATATCCTGACATTTGATGATATTTGGCATCCATCCCCAATTATCAATTTACACCCCTCTGCAGCATGAAGCGTTGAACGATCACCTATATAGCTATTTTCACCACAAACAATCTCGCCTTCCCCATACAATAAAATCTCACGGCCATTAAAGTGAAACGTATCAGCTATTTGGTAGCGGTTACGAAATGTTGAGTACACAATCGAAGAATAACGATTGATCATTACAGCCACTACTTTACATAAGGTATTAACAAATAATGCTTTCATTAGCATTTCAGACTTTTCTTAAAGAAAAACTTTTTAGCCAAGGCATAGGGTGGACTTTTTGAGCCAAAATCCAAGCACCAAGAAAAAATATAATTTGTAATAATAAAAAAGACCAAGCTGCCCCCACCATACCCGCTACGCTCACCATCCAATAAGTCGTCCCGACATTAATTACTCCACAAGTAAGTGTAAGCATTGAAAGTCTTCCCGTTTTTTCTTTATAGATTAGAAACCCTACAATGGCATAATACATTCCTTGAAAGGCATATCCAAAGGATGCAATTTTAGCTATCTCGATTGAATCTTGAAAAGATTGCCCTACAAAAACTGAATAGACCCACGGCAGCATCAGGCTATAAAGCATTGCCATCAACAGAAATGTTATAAAAACAAAATATGTATTTCGTACAATTCTATGGTCTTGCCCCACAGATTCTGTTGAAAGCGTCTTAAATAAATATGGCCCGTAAGCTCTGACTAAGGCATCGGCAAACAAACCTATCGCCATAGACATCTGTATACCAACCGAATAATGCCCAACTGACTCTAAATTTAGTATAGAACTTAGAATTAGCCTGTCACTTACTGCCATCATTAAACCGCCTACCACATGAGGTATTAGCGGCACGCCAAAACGCATGGCAGCTTTGGCATATTGTTTATTACCTCTCCAATAAACAAGCCTCTCTTTATGTAACGTAATAAGGGCAAAACATGCAAAAACGAGGGTTGCCATTACAATGCCCCAAGCTCTACCTTCCCAACCCATCACCAACCAAAACACTAAAGCTAACGATAACGTCAGGTTAAAAAGTGTTTGAGTTACCTGAAAGAATCCATAGCGTATTGCCTGCTCCTGAACTTGCCACATAGTGAGTCTTATATTAATTACAAACTGCGCAGCAGATGCAATTGTCGCAATAATTAGCCATTGTTTTGGTAGGTGTATCCATTCCGATAATCTACCTCCCGCAAAGAGAAGGAACACTAAAACAGCGCAAGTGCTCCCCATCAATACTAACAAACTCGCGCCTACAAATTTAGGATGATCAATCTCTTTGTCAAAATACTTAACACTCACCGCACCGTGAACGCTTAACCCTGTAAAAGCCCCAATAATCGCAATGACCGCACTGATTAAAGTAACCAGTCCATACTCTTCTGGCGTAAAAACTCTGGTCAAAATAGGTAACAATAGAAATGGTATAACACCATTTAACACATTGGCTAAGGCATATACGGCTGTGTTGCCTATTAGCTTGGTTTTAAATATTCGTTTCAAAATCAAATACTATTGATAGCTTGAAACAAGCAACCCAAAATTTTATTTTGGGCATCATTATCCAAATCGGCCCCCATGGGCAAACTCATCACTTCTTTTGCGACGCTTTCTGATATGGGATAACTGCCCTCACCTTGTCCTAGAAATGCAAATGCAGGTTGTAAATGTAGGGGTACAGGGTAATGCACTGCTGTGGGAATACCGGCTTCTTTCAGTCTTGCTTGTACTTGCTCGCGATTTTTTAAGCGCACAGTATATTGGGCATAAACACTGGTGTTATGCGATTCAATAAATGGGGGAATTATTGATTCTTGCAAATCCTTATTGTTAAATTCTTTTATTAATTCTGTATATCGAATCCCCAGCTTGCCACGTTGCTCAACCTCCCATTCGAATCGGTCAAGTTTTGCCAGCAGAACAGCTGCTTGGATGGTATCTAGACGACCATTGATACCGATTCTGGAATGGTAATAACGTCTCTCTTGCCCGTGTGCCCTGATTTCTCGAATTATTTTTGCAAGCGCATCATCGTTGGTAAATAAAGCACCCCCATCGCCATATGCGCCTAACGGCTTGCTGGGGAAAAAACTGGTTGAACCCAAGGTAGTAAGATTACAGCTTTTTTTGCCCTTGTATGTTGCTCCGAATGATTGAGCGGCATCTTCAATAACTGGCAAACCGTGCTTATCAGCTATCGCATTAATTGCGTCAACATCAGCACATTGGCCATATAGACTTACAGGCATGATCGCTTTGGTTTTGGGCGTGATTGCAGCCTCTATTTTTCTTGGGTCAATATTGTAGGTATGCAGGTCAATATCCACAAACAGCGGTTTTGCTCCTAGCAAAGCAATCATTTCACCTGTTGCTATAAACGTGAATGGGGTCGTGATAACTTCGTCGCCTGCACCTATTCCAAGCGCCATCATGGCTATCATGAGGGTATCTGTTCCGCTGCTAGCACTGATACAGTGTTTTACACCCACATAATCAGCAAGTTTATTTTCAAGCTCGGCAACTTCAGGCCCCATGATATATTGACCATGCTCCAATACTTTATTAATACGGGACTTGATATTTTCTTCAAGCGCTATGTACTGACTTTTCAAATCAATAAATGGAATTGTTTCGCTCATTACTTTCCCAAAAAAATGCACTTTCCTTCAATCAACTTGTATCGCTCACCAGTCTCTGAACAAGTTGTTTCCATTGCGTCACCTGATAGCGACAGAGATAATCGAACACCGTGGCGGCTGACCCATCCAATATGCTTGGCTGGAACTCCAGCCATCAAAGCATATGCTGGAACATCTCTATTAACCACTGCTCCTGCACCAACAAAGGCATATTCTCCAATAGTGACACCACATACAATGGTGCAATTAGCTCCAAGTGTAGCGCCCCGCTTTACCAATGTATTACGGTATTCGTTTTTTCGCGGCACAGCAGAGCGTGGGTTATAAACATTGGTGAATACCATGCTTGGCCCACAAAATACGTCATCTTCTAAGGTCACGTTATCATAGACAGAAACGTTATTTTGTATCTTCACATTGTTACCAATAGTTACCTTGTTACCCACAAAAACATTTTGCCCCAAGGAGCAATCTTTACCGATTTGTGCACCAGAACATACATGAGCCCAGTGCCAAATACGTGAACCTTCGCCAATTTGCGCGCCATCATCCACAATAGCAGTTGGGTGAACCGTAACCGTCATACTTAATAATCCAAAGGCAAGGCAACACGTTTACCATCACGAGCAGATAAGTAAGTTGCGATTAACACTTCAAGAGATTTCAAACCTTCTCTGCCATCAGTTTCTGGGGTTGCAGTTCCACGCATTACATTAATTACATTTTCATAATATAGCGGGTGGCCAAATCCATACACAGAAGTCGTTTGATAATTGCTTGCTTTTACTTTTTCATCATCAGGATCTTTATCAGAGAACTCCCAATGCTGAATTTCATTTACCGCTACGCCTCCAACGCGAACTGTGCCTTTTTCGCCGATAATGGTAATGCTGCCTTCTAAGTTTTGCGGGTAAGTGAGCATGGTTACATTCATGGAGCCTAACGCACCAGAACGCCAGCGCACGTTGAGAACACCGGAATCTTCTACCTCAATATTTCGTTCAAGTGTGGCCGTATAGGCGTGCAAGCTTTCTATGGGGCCAATCAACCAATCCAGCAAGTCTACATAATGGCTGGCCTGGTTCATGAATGCACCGCCATCAAACTCCCATTTTCCACGCCACGCCGCACTGTCGTAATACGCCTGTGGACGAGTCCAAAATACGTTGATATTGACCATATAAATACGGCCAAAACGTTTTTTCTCAACAGCTCGTTTTAAAAGCTGTAATGTGGCATTTCGACGATTCTGTTTGACTACAAATAAACGCACCCCTGCATCATCACAGGCTTTTACCATACGTAAACCATCGTGCCAGCGTGTTGCCATGGGTTTTTCCGTCATTACATGGCGACCTGTTGCGGCAATTTGCACAGCTTGATCAGCATGCAATCCGCTTGGCGTTGTTAGAATCACTACATCTGCATTGGTGTCTGCCAGCAATGCATCTAAATTGGCATAGGGTTTCGCGCCTGTGTAAGCTACAGCCGTTTCCAACGCATTTTGGTCTATATCACATACGCCGACCAGTTCTGCTTGGTCAGTATGTTGCCTAATAGAGTCAAAATGGTTCTTTGCAATACGGCCACAACCCACCAAAGCAAAGCGAATTTTTCTATCTAAAATAGGATCTGGATAAATATGCATACTAAGCCTTCACAATATGGTTTGCTGGTTCTAGAAATTTACCCCGTGAATCAACAATGAGCTTGGAGTTGTTTTTGATTAAGTTGTAATCAAATTTATCATGGTCTGTTGCCAGTAGTACGCAATCATATTGTGACAAACTTTCTCTACTAATGCTTACGCTAGATAAATCAAAATGATGCTCACGCATCTTTGGAAATTTCGCAATATGAGGGTCGCTGTATTCTACAATTGCGCCTAAATCACGTAATTTTTCCATCAAAAATACTGAAGGTGACTCGCGCATATCATCTACATTTTTCTTGTATGCAATGCCTAACACCAACACTTTGCTGCCATTGATAGATTTTTTTTGTTTATTTAATCCTGCAGCCACTTTGGAGACTACATAGTCAGGCATGGATGAGTTCACCTCTCCCGCCAACTCAATAAAGCGAGTATGCACACCATACTCACGCGCTTTCCATGTAAGATAAAATGGGTCAATTGGAATGCAGTGACCACCCAAACCAGGTCCAGGATAATAAGGCACAAAACCAAATGGCTTGGTTGAAGCTGCACGTACTACTTCATGGATATCTATATCCATTTTGTCTGCAACAATTTTCATCTCATTTACCAAGCCAATGTTGACAGCTCGGTGAATGTTTTCAAGCAACTTAGTGAGTTCAGCAGCACGTGTTGAGCTTACAGGTACAACCTGATCAATTACTTGCTCATAAAGAGCCACTCCCACATCCAAACAGTTTGAGCTGTAACCTCCGCAAACCTTTGGGATAGTGCGTGTTGTAAAATCAGGATTCCCTGGGTCCTCGCGTTCTGGTGAAAATACTAAAAAGATATCTTGCCCAACTTTAAGTCCTGTTGACTCCACTCTAGGTTTAAGTTCTTCGTCTGTAGTTCCAGGATAAGTGGTGCTTTCCAAAGAAAATATCTGGCCTGCACGTAAGTATGGCACTAGCGAATCTGTAGTGTCAGTTACAAAACTTAAGTCCGGCTCACGATATTTATTAAGTGGGGTTGGCACACATATAATCAAAGCATCTACCTCAGACGCCCTGCTAAAATCAGTAGTGGCTTCAAAGCCGAATTTAAGTGAATTTGCTATTGATTCGGAAGAAATGTGTTCTATATAAGACAGTCCTTGGTTCAGACTGCTGACTTTAGTTCGATCAATATCAAAACCGAGTACTTTGTAACCCACTTCCACATATCGCAATACGAGGGGTAAACCAACATAGCCTAGCCCTACAATACCGATAATTGCTGATTTATTATTTAGCTTTTCAATTAAAGTTTGTTTCTTCATGATTTATATTTATTCATTAATTTTAAAATTACGTACCCACTTTTTGTTACTTTGCGGTTAATCTTCCATAAGTATCATCAAACCGAATAATATCGTCCTCTCCAACATAGTCACCACATTGCACTTCGATGATCGCGAGTGGTTCAGAGCCTTCATTGGCAAGACGATGCCGATGCGTTTTTGGGATATATGTAGATTGATTGGCAAGTAGCGTAAATTCCATATCGCCATTGGTAATCGTTGCTTCACCAGAAACCACGACCCAATGTTCCGAGCGATGCTTATGCATTTGCATGGATAGCTTGGCGCCAGGGTTGACGACGATGCGTTTGATTTTGAAATTTGTGCTTTCTTCAAGCACGGTATATGTGCCCCATGGGCGATGCACCGTTCGGTGGAATTCTGTCAGATCCGGTCGCGCGCTTTTGACTTTTGCCACCAGATTTTTGATGTCTTCTGCACGGCTACGATGACATACCAAGGTCGCATCCGTGGTCTGGATCACCGCGATGTCTTTGAGGCCCATCGTGGCCACAGCACCCCTGCTCGCCCATATCAGGCTATTTTCTGTATCTTCGCTATATACCTCGCCATGCAGCACATTGCCATTGTCATCTTTAGCACGCTTGGCATAGAGCGAATCCCAGCTACCCAGATCACTCCAGGTCATATCTACTGGCACCACCGCCACTTTTTCTGCCTTTTCGGCCAATCCGTAATCCATCGATAAATTCGGAAATTCGGCATATTGGTCAGCTAAAGTATCGGCCTGCAAGGCGCGTACTTGCTTGCTTGCAGCGGGTTGATATTTTTCCAGCATCGCCATAAACGCGCTGGCTTTAAATACAAACATGCCGCTATTCCACAAGAATCCTTGTTTCAAGAATTCTTGCGCGCGTGCCAAATCCGGTTTCTCGACAAACTTTTCCACCTGGAATACCGGCACTTCTCCATCGGCGATTTGATTGGGGCCGGGTTTGATATAGCCATAGCCTGTTGCAGGTTCGTGCGGCTTGATGCCCAACAATACCAGATAATCTTGCTTAGCAACCTCTTCCGCAGCTTGCCAGGCTTGTAAAAAGGCATCTTGGTTATCAATCGCATGGTCAGATGCGAATACACCAATAATCGCATCTGGCTCACGCTGGTAAATCTGATACGCGGCCCACGCAATTGCAGGCAAAGTATTGCGTGCCACTGGCTCTGCAAGCACATTGCCAATGCTTTCTAACGCCAGTTCAGTCAGTTGCCCCTTGACTTGAAACTTATGATCTTCATGCGTAACGGTAAAAAGATGATCCGGTGTCACATGCTCCAGCAGGCGTGCCGCTGTCTGCTGCAACAAAGTTTGTTGACCATTCAAAGCCAGTAACTGTTTAGGCTGCATGGTACGAGATAACGGCCACAAGCGCGTACCGGAGCCCCCGCACAAAATTACGGCGTACGATGTCATGCAGCGCTCCTTTGTTTTTCCAACAGCTTTGCTTCTTCACGCAGTTCGGCGATTTCATGCTCCAAAGCCGCATACTCCTGCAATTTTATTTTTAAAAAATGGGCTGTCATTTGGGATTTTTCTTCGATGCCGCTAGGGGTCAACAAATACATATAGGCAAGCTTATTTTGGCTGTTACGAAAATTGGCCGCTTTAAGCAAGCCCTTATCTATCAAGGCTTTCAGGCAATAATTGATACGGCCCAGACTAACGCCCAACGCCCGTGCCAAATCGCGCTGGCTAATCTCGGGATTCGCCTCCAGCACTTTCAGTATTTTGTATCGGTATTCGTCTGTTAACATACGATTCTAATAATCTTTAATGCGTGCCGCTACTTTAGTCGTTTCCAAAAAGATCTCGGGTATATACTTTTTCTATGACATCACTTATGTCACTGGTAATACGGTTAGCGATTATAACGTCCGATGATTTTTTAAACTCCTCCAAGTCATTAACCACCTTTGAGCGAAAGAAATTCGATTCTTTTAGCGTTGGCTCATAAACAATGACTTCTACCCCTTTGGCTTTTATTCGTTTCATAACGCCTTGAATAGATGAGGCCCGAAAGTTATCGGAACCAGCCTTCATAATCAGGCGATAGATACCGACAACTTTCGGGTTGCGCTTAAGTACGCTTTCTGCAACAAAATCTTTGCGCGTAGTATTTGCTTCAACAATCGCACGAATCAGGTTTTGAGGTACTTCATTATAATTGGCAAGTAGTTGCTTGGTGTCTTTTGGCAAGCAGTACCCGCCATATCCAAACGATGGATTGTTATAATAATTGCCGATTCGAGGATCCATACATACCCCCTGGATAATCTGTTTTGTATCCAGCCCATGTATGGATGCATAGGTGTCTAATTCATTAAAGAAAGCCACTCGCATTGCTAGATATGTATTGGCAAAAAGTTTAACTGCCTCCGCTTCTGTACTATCAGTAAATAGCACTTCGATATCTTGCTTGATTGCACCCTGTTTTAACAAGTGAGCAAAAGCTTCGGCCCTCTCGGAGCGCTCTCCTACAATAATTCTTGAAGGATGCAAATTATCGTATAACGCACGCCCTTCCCGTAAAAATTCTGGGGAAAAGAGAATATTTTCACAGTTGAATTGCTTGCGTATTTTAGCCGTATACCCAACCGGCACGGTGGATTTAATCACCATTACCGCTTGTGGGTTAACACTCAGCACATCCTGGATAACAGCTTCAATTGATCTCGTATTAAAATAATTGGTATCAGGGTCATAGTCTGTCGGCGTAGAGATAATTACAAAATCGGCACCTTGATAAGCCTCCGTTTTATCCAATGTCGCCCGGAGGTCAAGTTGTTTGTTTGCAAGATAATCTTGTATTTCCACATCTTCAATAGGAGATTGTTTGCGATTAAGCACCTCTACTTTTTCGGGCACGATATCGAGAGCAACCACCTCGTTGTGTTGGGCAAGCAAAATGGCATTGGATAAACCTACATATCCAGTGCCTGCTACGGCGATTTTCATTTTATTCCTTGATACTTTTTTTCAATACTTGCCAATGCTGTCTTAATCTGCAATTAGCAATTGATACACTGCGTTCAACGATTGAACGCAGTGTATCAATTTTCACCGGAACAGTGCAAGAAAAATTAATGGCTAATTACCAGCTTTGAGTAAATTTCTTGATATCGCGCTGTTGCCGTTTGGTAGGCCGGCCTGTGCCGCGGTCGCGCGAGGCAAAATCCCCCTCGCGGGTCACTTTAAGTTGTTCACGCCTTGATTTGCTAGCTTCGGTCTCAGCATACAAAGTGGCTGCCTCAGGTGCTCCACGACGCACATCAGACAAGCCAGTCACCAAAATCTCGATCTCATAATCGCGGGTCCGAATATGGATTTGCATGCCGATTTTGACTTCCTTGGCAATCTTGGCGCGATCGCCGTCCACACGCACTTTGCCACTGTCAATGGCATCCGCGGCTAGACTGCGTGTCTTGAAGAATCGTGCCGCCCACAGCCATTTGTCCAGCCTGCATTTTTGCTCGGTCGCTTCAGGCTTCATTCCGTAGACTAGCCTCTTTCCCCAACCGCGCCTGGACGTCGTTGCTGGTTGCTCTCAAATGTGGTGCGATATTGTGCCAGCGTAGCCTGTGCTTTGCCCATTACCGTATCCGGCGCGTAGCTACCGGTATCATCCGGTGACCCAGCCGCCAAACCAGCCAGATAACCAATACCTTCCAGCACATGGTCTATGGCGATAATCGTGAATTTACCCGCCTTTACCGCTTCAATCACCGCATTATCCAGAATCAGATGCTGCTGATTGCGTTTGGGTATCATCACACCTTGCTTGCCATCCAGCCCCAGTGCCTGACAAACCCTGAAATACCCTTCGATCTTCTCATTGACGCCTCCAATCGGCATCACCTCACCAAACTGATTCAATGCACCCGTCACGGCAATGCCTTGTTGAATCGGCAATCCGGCCAAGGCAGACAGCAGCGCAAATAGCTCGGCGCAGCTGGCGGAGTCGCCTTCCACACCGTTGTATTCCTGCTCGAACACCAATGACGCATTCAAACTCAAAGGCGCCAAATGCGAAAAGCTGGCACTCAGCCAGTTTTGCAAGATAAATATGCCTTTGTCGTGGTTCGGCCCGCTCATGTTCACTTCGCGGTCAATGTTAATCAAGCCCTTGGCGCCTGGGTAGCAACGCGCCGTGATGCGAATCGGCGAACCAAAACTGGCATCACCCAGCTCGATATGCGTCAAGCCATTCACCTGCCCCACCACTTCGCCATGCACTTGAATCAATAGTTCGTTATCAATGATCGAATCACGGATCTGAGCCTCAAAATAGGCATGGCGCGCCGATCTGCCCAAAATGGCCGCTTGCACATGCTGTGCGGTCACCAAAGGCGCATCGTCAACAAACGCAGCACTTTCCAGCATCAGGCATTCCAGGCGCGCAAAACTGGTGCTGATACGGCTTTGGTCTTCCTCATAACGCTGCATCGCGTTAATCAGTGCCGCAACGCCGTCAGCCGTAAAGTGCCTGGTGCCGTGCTGCACGCATTTTTGCGCCACAAAACCGGCAATGGCGGCATAGTTTCCCGCGTTTGCGGCAATGCGCTCGGCAAACTCCACCTTAATGGGAAAATGCTCAAAAAAATCCGGGTTCTGGTCCAGACAATCGTAAAAATCCTCGCGTGTGGCAATCAGCACAAGCTTGACCTGCAGCGGCAACAGGGTCCTGGCCTGTAACAGATTGCTATTTTGTGTGCCGCCACCGGTGTCCTCAATCTGCAAGGTACCGTTGCGTAAAAAACGATGCAGCTTCTCGATAATCTGCGCGCCACTGGCTTCGTCCGACAGCAAATCACGCAGATGCAGCAACAGCATGCCACTATCCGCTTTGTGCAAGTTACCGGCTCGCAAACGCAAGAATTCCGGTGTATTGGCGGCATCGGTCACATTTTCCACTGCGCCAAACAAGGATTGCAAGCTCGGGTCGTTGTCATACACCACTGCCTGCCTTAAGCCCTGCGCATGGGCCACACGGCTATCCACCAGCACATTCACGCGCAGCCGCGCCATAAACGATTCACTCAACAGGCCTTCCAGCCCTTCTCCATCCGGCTGCGCAGGCGGTTGCCAGTTGCTTAAAAATTGCTGCGTTTCCAGTTTTACAAATCTCAGATAACGCGTCAGATGCTGACTCGCTGCTTCCGGCAGATCCCGCGTGATATGCTGCGTCAGCTTTTCTGTAGAGTTCTGCAGCCGGGTATCGATGCCCTTCAAGGCATCGCATGGCACCTTTGCGGCAGCGATGCGTGACATTTCCGCCACCAGATCACGCGAGAACTGCTCCATCGCCTCACGCAACTCGGTGCCCCGCCCAACTGGCAGCTTCATCAATGTGGGCAATTGCGCATCTTCAAACGCGCATAAAGCCACCAAATCTGTCAGCGCATGCAATTTATGTTTGGCCCTGGCCACCTCCAGCATCGCACTTTGCATCAAAGAGCTGCGCCCACTGCCCTGCGCCCCCAATACCAGCACATTAAACCCGACATGTGACATATTAAGACCAAACATGGCCGCTTTTTTGGCTTCTGCCTGCGCCACCCAGGCATGCTGGTGCATTCCGGTGCCATTTGCCAACAAATCGGCCGTACTGTCGAAATGCAGGTCCGGCGTTGCGTTGCGCGCGTTTAGTTCTTCAGGTTTTAAAATTTGCATACACTTCTCAAAAATTGTCTATTGCGCGTTTTTCCAGCGTGCTTGCGCTTCATCATCGCTGCTTTTTGCCTCTACCCAGCGCCCGCCTTGGCTGGTTTGCTCTTTTTTCCAGAACGGGGCCTGCGTTTTCAGATAATCCATGATGAACTCGCAAGCCTTGAACGCCTCGCCACGATGCGCGCCTGCCACCGCCACCAGCACAATCTGATCTTGCGGCTTTAGCAAGCCGACACGATGAATAATCAGACTTTGCTGAATATCCCAACGTTTTTTTGCTTCATCTTCAATCGCCTGCAACGATTTTTCCGTCATGCCGGGGTAATGCTCAAGCTCCAACGTCTGTATAGCATCTCCGTCGTTCATATCGCGCACCAGCCCGACAAAACTCACGATCGCCCCGATATTAGCCTGCCCCGCAAGGCGCATGGAATCTAGCTCCCGGGCCAGGTCAAAATCATCGGTTTGCACGCGAACGCTCAATTCTAACCCCCAGTCACTGGCGGGAAGAAAGCCACTTCATCGCCAGCCTTAATCTCGGCCTGATCATCCACCAGCACATGGTTAATGGCCGCGCGCACCACTTGCTTGCCTGTAAAAATATTGGCCCAGGTATCACCACGCGCTGCCAGATACTGCTTGAGCAAATCCACAGTCACCACCCCTTTGGGCAGCGACATTTCCTCAGTGGAATAATTCACCGCTTCTTTGATTCTTGCAAAATATAAAACTTTAATATTCATATAGTTAATAAAATTAGTTAATCTTCATTGTCATCAATAATCTCGTCCAGCAAATCTGTCTCCGGCGCGGCCAGTTCAGCGCGTTCAATCTGTGCAAACCGGCGTGAAATCTTCTGGCTGCTGATATGCAATTGCTGCGTGTTTTCATGCGCCTGACGAATATTATCCGCCAGTTTTTTCATGCGGCTGTCAAAGCGCTCAAAGTCTTTTGCCAGCTTGCCCAACTCATCTTTAATAATGTGCACCTGTTTACGCATTTCCACGTCCTTCAGCACTGCACGCGCCGTATTGAGCACCGCCATCAAGGTGGTTGGCGAAACCACCCACACGCGCTTTGCCATCGCGTAGTCGATAATATCGGGGTGATAGGCATGGATCTCGGCAAACACGGCCTCGGCCGGGATAAACATCACCGCACCGTCGCTGGTTACATTAGGGATAATATATTTGCTGGCAATGTCGTCCACATGCTTTTTGATGTCCGCCTTGAATTGCTTTTCGGCCAAGTTTTGCGCGGCTTCCGGCAGGGCTTTATCGAACATCTTGTGGTAGTTTTCCAGCGGGAACTTGCTATCCACCGCCACTGTGCCTGTCGGCTCGGGCAGAAAAAGCGCGCAATCCACGCGCGTACCGTTCTCAAACATGTGCTGCATTTTAAAGCTATCCGGCGGCAGCGCGTTACGCACCAAGCCTTCCAGCTGCACCTCACCAAACGCGCCGCGGCTTTTCTTGTCGCCCAGCAAATCCTGCAGACTCACTACGTTCAGCGTCAAGCCATCAATCTTCTTCTGCGCCTCATCTATCGTCGCCAGCCGCGCCATCACGTTGGCAAAAGTCTCGTTGGTTTTCTTGAAACCTTCGTCCAAACGCTCATTCACCTTACCGCTAATGGCGTCCAGACGCCCTTCCACGGTCTTGCTCAAGCTCTCAAAGGTTTGATTCAGCTTTTCCAGCAATTCTTCACGGTTTTTGGCTAAATTTTCGGTTTGCGTCAGTTTCAAGCCATGCATGGCATCGCGCGTTTGCTGCAGCTCCTGCGTCACGCTATTCTTAAGCAAATCGGCACTGCCCTGCGAGGCAAGCTGGATGCGGTCCCCCAGCCTGTTCAAACCATCGTTCAAATCCAGCAGCATGGCGCGATGTTTAGTTTCAAATTGGTCTTCCAGACTTTGTAAAAGCTGCGTTTGCCCGCTGTTTTTGCTCAGCCTAAGCAACAGCCAAACCAACAGAATAACTTGGATAATACCAATAATAATCAATATATTATTTATCATATTTAATGCTGTTTATACGTATCCATTCAGCAAATCCAGCTTCATCCAACTCGCCTGCGGCGACGGAGAGCATGGTGAGTGTACACGCCACGTCGTTTGCAGTTAAGTAATAACCATTCAGCGCCAAAAACAACTCTGTTGCAACAAATGCCGTGCGCTTATTACCATCTAAAAATGGATGATTCTTCGCCAAACCCACGCCATAAGCAGCCGCCAAATCGGCATAATCCGGCTCACCATAAGCTGCCAAATTTGGCGCACGCTGCATGGCCGATTCAAACATGCCAGCATCGCGCACACCTGCAATACCGCCGTGCTCGGCCAATTGCTCGTCATGTACCGCCATCATGACTGCGTTATCCAGCCAAACCCAATCCACTATTTGGCTAACTCTCGCAGCACATTGCGACGCGATTTCATGATTTTGCGCGCTTCATCCATCTGCGTTTCAAAATCTGCATCATGTGGCGTGATCGCCACCCCGCCGGGCGTATCGGTTAAAAACACCGTATCGCCTTTTTCCAGCTTCAGCCGCGCCAGCACTTCTTTTGGCAGAATCAAGCCGACAGAATTGCCGATTTGCGTCAATTTAATGCCTTGCATATTGCGCCTCCAAATCCATTAAAGTTATAACAATTGTTATAATACACTTTTGCTCAATAAAAACAATCAACCCATCACATCCAGCGGGCTACTTACCCCGCGCCCGCCTTTGTTCAGCACATGCGTATAAATCATGGTAGTCGCCACATCGCTATGCCCCAGCAGCTCTTGCACGGTGCGGATATCATAACCACCTTCCAGCAAATGCGTGGCAAAGCTGTGCCGCAACGTATGCGGTGTTGCCGCCTTTGTAATGCCCGCATCCACCACCGCCTGACGAATCGCGCGTTGAACGGCTTGATCTTGAATATGATGCCGCCGTATTTCCCCTTGCCCGCTATCATCCAAGGTGCGTGGATCAACCGAACGCTTTGCCGATGGAAACACATACTGCCAAATCCAACTCCGCGCGGCATAAGGGTATTTTTTATTAAGTGCAAAAGGCATATAAACTGCACCATAGCCTTGCGCCAAGTCTTGCTCATGCAGTGCTTTAACCTGCTTCAAATGTGCCTGCAACGGCACAACCAAACTCATCGGCAACATCGTCACTCTATCTTTATGCCCTTTCGCATCGCGAATCAAAATTTCCTTGCGCGCAAAATCTATATCTTGCACACGTAAGCGCAATGCTTCCAAAATCCGCATTCCCGTGCCATACAACAAGCTGGCAATCAACCACTGTGTACCTTTTAAACGCGTCAAAATTTTTTGCACCTCAGCCTGCGTCAACACCACCGGCATTCGTTGTGGTGTTTTAGCATGCTCCACCTTATCCAGCCAAGGCAACTCATTCTCTAACACCTCTTTATACAAAAACAATAACGCGCTCTTAGCCTGATTTTGTGTGCTTGCAGCCACTTTGCCCTGCACCGCCAAATAGGTTAAAAACTGCTCCACATGCACAGCCCCCAAATCTTTAGGGTGCACCTTGTCAAAATGCAGAATATAGCGTTTAATCCAATCCACATAAGCTTGCTCGGTGCGGATGCTGTAATGCTTTAAACGGATTTTACCGCGCACTTGATCTAGCAACTTTGGGGACGCAGATTGCGCCGAATTTTGATTCATCATTTAGGCAGCACTAAAAATAGATAACAATATGATTTCATTATATACTGAAACCATGGAAATCAATTTATTATCTAATTTGACGGAAAGCTTTCCGTCATTTAGGATGCCTACTTTACGTTGGGCATAGTATGGAGAAACACATGGATGCACCTGTTTCCTGCCGTGAAGCTTCCAAAGAAGATATTTCCGATGTGCTCCGCCTATATGCGCAGCCTGATCTCGATAATGGGAAGGTAGTCTCTCAATCTGAAGCAGAGCGTCATTTCGACCGCATCGCGGAGTACCCCGACTACAACATCTACATCGCGTTCTGTGAGGAGCAAATCGTCGGCACCTTCGCTCTGCTAATTATGGACAACCTGGCCCACATGGGTTCCCCATCTGCGATCATTGAGGATGTCGCTGTTGATCCCAAGTGGCAAGGTCGTGGAGTAGGCAAGCAAATGATGAAACATGCCCTCCAAATATGTGGCGAGAAGGGTTGTTATAAAGCGGTACTCTCTTCCAACCTGAAGCGTGAGCGGGCGCATGCATTCTACGAATCGCTGGATTTTGAGCGTCATGGCTATAGTTACCGCATCAGCGCCCAACCCAGCAGTCCACCGGACGCGCCGCAAGCGGCGCTCCGGTGACTTTCAACGTTAGGTGTCAAAGTCGATGGAGTCAATTGGCGATATTTTAGGTTTTTTAGTTAGGCCTTTAGCCAAGCTAATCAAAGCCATTTTGCCTAGCCCACTTAAAGAGAAGTTTGAACCAGACAGTAATCTGGGAGATTTTATAGGATTTGGGATGTTGATAATGTTGCTGTCAATTGTAATATTTATAATCGTTTTAGCAGCAGGTCCCGAAACTACGAAGCAGCTAAAAATTGATAGCTGTTTAGATAGCGGTGGCAAATATAATTATCAAACTAACTTATGTGAGTACAAGTAATATGTTTTCATCTTTTGTGGTCACAAGCCACCTAACCCATCATTCAAGCGGGATGCCTAACGGCACCCCTTAATTCAAACGTTAGGTTTAGAAATGCGTACGTATAATTGCCCGAAATGTAAATTCCAATTTACTGAAGCAGACAAATTTTGGGACGAATTTCAAACTAATGGTAAATGTCCTAATTGTCACGTTCCTGAAAGCAACAACTCCTCAGGGAGTCGCTTTATTGTGGCTATGCTTTCATGGATACTTTCAGGCGTAGGGGTTATCTTTTCCATAATGTTCTTCTTCGTAGGTTTAATGGGAGGCAAGCAGGATATCCTAGTGACACTTATTGCTCTTCTACCACTTATCGCATGGGTATCACTTGGAGTAATGACAGCCAATTGGCTAAAAAATCAGCAGTGTCATTCACTTTGGCTGGTTGTCGGTATTTTATCTGGTATTTTTTCAGCAATTGCATTTCACGAAATGTTTATGCTATACATTTCCTCGGTGCCATTAGCAATTTATCTGGTGTATTGGCACCTTCAAAGTAATATTAAGGTGGTCAAGTTACAACCTAACCCATCATTCAAACGGGACGCCTAACGGCGCCCCTTAATTCAAACGTTAGGGTATTTGTTTAATGCAGGGAAAACTTCCATTACTGTCTAAAACTGGCTATGCATTTGTTGGCTTTTTATTCTTTTGTTTAGCTTTTATTATTTACGACAGACCAAATGGAAATATTGAGGTTGTAAAAGGCGTTATAACTCAACATCATGTTGGTACATCAAAAAATGAAGTAAATAATCAACGTTGCATAATTGAACTAGGCAATGGCTTTAAATTCTTAGACTATTGTCGCGCTGACGCTAAAATTGGAGATATTGTTAATGTTTGTGTTCAAAAAAGAAAAATACGTGGCGACTCATACTATGCAAATGGTTGCTTATCCTAACCCATCATTCAAGCGGGACGCCTAACGGCGCCCCTTAATTCAAACGTTAGGCCTAGTTTTAAAACCATTGCTCTAGTAAGGGCTCTGGTATTGGTTCCCAGGGCATCGTTTTTAGGTTCAATTTACGTTTTAGTTCGGTTTTATTAGTAAGTTTTGCGGGTTTAGGTGCGGGTGGGCTAGGCACGTTAATCTTAGTTTGGTTTGTACGGTTGCTGTCAGTTTGCAAGCCTGTGGTTTTAAGGTAAAGTTTTAGTTATAACGGTTTGGGGTCGGTAGTTATGTCACCATTGTTGCAGTTTTACGTTGGGTTGTTTTCTTATCAGCCTAACCCGTCCATCAAGCTGGGCGCGCTAAAACGCTCCTTTAATTCAAACGTTATGCAACACTATCAACATTCAAGTTAAGGACTTAATCGCAATGAAACAGAGACCACGTATCACCATATCCTCACTTGATGCGGCACGCCTCGAAAAAATCCTGGACGCACTTGATGCCAACCAGTTTCCGAACAGCGATGAACTTAGAGCCGAGCTAGACCGGGCCGACATTGTGAAACCGGAAGAAATGCCGCCCAATGTCGTCACAATGAACTCAACGGTAACCTTCCGTTTGGAATCATCTGGCAAGGAGTTTTCCTTAACGCTTGTCTGCCCAAGCGACATTGACGGCAACACGGGGAAAATTTCTATCCTTGCTCCTGTTGGCAGTGCGCTTCTTGGTTTACGGGAGGGCGACGACATCTCCTGGCCGGGACCCGGCGGTGGATTGCTCCAGGTTCGTGTCCTGAAGGTCGTGTATCAACCAGAACGCTCAGGTGACTTACTGCGATAGCCGGTAATTGGTGACCATGTTGCCCAACAATTTACTCCAGCGGCGCCCCGGACGGGCCTCCGCTGAGTACCAGCGTTAGGCCATTTGGAGAATCTATGCTGGTTAAGTGGGCAACTTTTCTTTCGTTGATGACGATTGCCACATTGAATGCAATATTACTAGTTGCTGCTAGCTCGAATGGTCAAGTTCTTGCCAACAGCGCAAGTTTCAGCTTGTTAGTCAATGTCATGTATATAGCGCTAATAGGCTCTAGTTTGCTACTCGGCTATTTAAACTTGAAAAAAACCAAAAAAGCCTGGGCTTTTCTCTTCTGGGCTAATATTTTTATTGTCTTCATCCCAACCATATTAAGTATTGCCGGGCTATTAAAGGTACCTTCAGTATTTCTTATATTTCTTATATTTCTTGATTTATACTGGCTTAACCAATACCTGGTTTATACGGTAGGCGCGTATGGCTTGCCTAACCCATCCATCAGGTGGGACGCCGGACGTCCCCCTTAAACGTCAGGCCAACGAGAGCCTTTCCAAGTAACACCCTTCTCAATAGCCCTTTCGGGTATCTTGTTAGCAAAATATACAAAGATTACACTTACAGGCTAACAATTAATAATTACTGTTGCGCACCCGTCTGAATAAAGATGCGTGAATCATGTTCATCCTACAAGAGCAAAGGCAACAATATGACAAGGGGATACGGTAACGGGCGTAGCGCAATCATTATGCTTGCGTTGCTGTTTTGCAGTGATTTTGCTTTTATTGCGTTGCATGTTATTAACTCGCTATGGGTACACAACCCCATGCTCAGTATTGATTTTGACTGGGGCTACGCAGAGTTTTATGGTTACATAAAACTGTTCTGGATTTGTTTGCTACTGATATATATCCAGTCCAAGTACTCATGTAAACAATATCTGGCATGGGTGTTGGTGTTTTCCTATTTTCTTCTGGATGATTCATTGCGGCTGCATGAGATTGCGGGCAATGCGATTGCGGAAAACCTTAGCTTCCATTCCCACCTTAGTGTGATACCTGGAGATTTTGGACAGCTTGCCTTTTTTGCATTCATGGGGCTTGTGCTATTGTTGCCACTAGCTTGGGCATACAAATCAGGCTCCACTGCCTTCCGGAAAGTATCTCAAGACATCATTCTTTTAATATTTATATTGGTTTTCTGTGGAGTCATTGTTGATTTTATACACAGCATCAAGAATTTTAGCCGTGAGATCAGGTATATATTAGGCATCATTGAAGATGGTGGCGAAATGGTGACGATCAGCCTTATTCTCTGGTATATCTTTTCGTTGGCGACACGGCGGACTGAAGCCGAGTTTTATCTTTGCGACACGCTCCGAAACTGGTTTGCCAAGCGTCAGCAGCCATCAACATCAAGCAATATTTAAATATCTTGTGTTTGTGTCATAGAATATCACTATGACCAAAATCAAACTCATTATCGGCCAGTGGCTGGCCAACCTCACGCGGAAGCTTAAAAACAACTTCTATATTTATCTGGCAGCCTTGTTTACCGTGCTGGTATTGCTGGATGCCAGCGCTTTCCATATTGGCGAGAACATGCGCGACAAAGCGTTTGATTTTATGGTGAAACACCGCGTGATGGCATCCAAGGCTGACCGGGATATTGTGATTGTGGACATTAACGAAGCCAGTCTGGCTGCCATGGCCAAGGAATACGGCCGCTGGCCGTGGCCGCGGCAGGTACTGGGGGAGTTTGTCGAGAACGTTCAGGCACAAAACCCAAAAGCCATCGTATTTGATATTTTGTTCAGCGATGCCGACGTGTATAACGAGGATAGCGATACTTATTTCAATGATGTAATTGCGGCATGCGAGAATTGCTTCTTCCCCATTTTGCGGCTAGATGCCTCGCAAGACGCATTAAGCAAACTGAAGTACGCGCAGATTCCCGGCTTGGAAGCCGCCTCGGATGCGGACAAAGATGCAACGATAGCCGCCGTATTGCCCTACTTCAAGGCGGCGATGAAACCCGGCAGAATCGGCACGCACAATGTCTACCCGGATAGTGATGGTATCGTGCGCGAATACCGGCTTTGGCACGAGGATGCCGGCTGGCGCTTGCCATCTCTGCCGTTGGTGGTGGGCGATTTCGCACAGATGAACAGCTTTCCATTGCCGCAAAGCATGCTCATCAACTGGCGCGGCAAACCATTTAGCTACACGTATGTCACCTTCAGCGATGTATTTACCGATTTAGCCAGCAAGGTTAAAAAGCGTCCGCAAAATGAGTTTGAAAATAAAATCGTCATCATCGGCTCCACAGCGCCAGGGCTTTTCGATATCAAACCCACCGCGATGGATAAGCAGTTTCCGGGTGTGGAGATTATGGCCACCGCGATCGATAATGTGAAACACCGTGATTACCTGAAAGTCTGGCGCGGCAAGATCCCGTATATCTTGATGAGCCTGCTACTGATTTGGGCCACCACACTGGCGTTTTATTTCAATGTCGATCGCGACCGTTTCAATACCCTCTTTACCAGCAGCCAGATCGGCCTGCTGGTGCTTTCGTATATCGGCATCAATCTCAGCAACACCTATTTCGACCTGACCGCGCCGATTGCCTGGGCTATCGCGTTTTTTGGTATCGCCAAAATCTACGCCCTGGCTAACGACCGGGCTTTGCAGCGCTGGCTGGCGTTCGGTGTCAAATCCAGCGACACGACTTCCGCCGCGCTTATCATGCCCGTGCTGATTGAAAGCTCCGAGGCTTTGGATGACGGCACGCTGAAAAAAATGCGCCGCGCCATAGAACTGAACAGCCGCACACCCAACAGCATTGAGTTCATCCATGGCACGCAAAGCGGCATCTGGGGGCTATTTGGTGACATGCTGGTGGTAAGCTGGCTGTATGCGGACAACCGCGCTGAATACGCAGAATCTGCATTGGCAGACGCAAAAAATATCGCACAGCAACTACCTGTATTAATCGCGCAGATCGGTCTTCCAAATGGCACATCTGCGCGTTATAGCCTGCATGAAGGTAAACTTAACAGTCAAAGCGATGTCAGTACGCTGGCATCGCAATGGCGCAGCCTGTTTGCACAGGCTGTGCTCAAGCTGGAACATCCGGAACATTAAGGAATTTGCATGAATACAAGACTTTGGATTGGCGCGATTGCGCTGACGACCTCGCTGCATGTGCTGGCCGAACCTGGCACTGCGCTCAAGGCAGATAGCCTGCGTGCTGAGCCTTTTGCCGACGCGAAAACCACCGGCATCCTGAACAAGGGTGACAGCGTGGATATCCTCAATAAAAAAGGCGCCTGGCTGCAAGTTAAAAAAACCAACACCACAGGCTGGGTACGTCTGCTCTCGGTTAAACGTGGAACTGGTAGCAGCAGCGGTTCCGCCAAAGGGATTGTAGATGTCGCCACCGGCCGTGCCGGTACCGGCAAAGTGGTTTCCACCACCGGTATCCGTGGCTTGAGCGCAGAAGAGCTGAAAGCGGCCAAGTTCAACGAGGCCGAAATGCAGAAAATGGAAAGCTACGCCACCAGTGCCGCTGACGGTCAGGCTTTTGCCAGCAGTGGTGGGTTAAGCGCTAGCAGCATCAAATATTTGAAAGGGGCGAAATAATGCGTAAATCCAGGCTCGTCATTTTGATTTCCGCAGGCGTGCTTGCCTGCACTTCCAGTTACGCGCTGGACTTAGGGGACGCATTGAAAGATGTGGCCAAAAAACAGATTGATAAAGAGTTAGGCAACGATAAACCAGCAGAAGCCGCGCCAGCACCCACGCCTGATGCTGCTGCCACACAATCGCCTGCCATTCCCGCAGCGAATGTTGAAGCCGCTCCTGCTACGCAAGCAGAAAAACCGGCATTCAACTGGAAAAACCCCAGCAAGGAAGAAGAAATCGCTTTAGGACGGGAAGTAACTGGCAGCGTCTTGGGTGCCGCTCCTTTGGTGAAAGATGATGCGCTGCAGCAATACGTGAACAAAGTCGGTCGCTGGGTGGCCAGCCAATCCGAGCGTGCCGACCTGCCCTGGAAGTTCGGCGTGATTGATAGCGCGGACCTGAATGCATTTGCCGCGCCCGGCGGGTATGTATTGATTACCAAAGGGCTGTATCAGAACCTGCACAACGAGGCGCAGCTGGCAGGTGTGCTGGGACATGAGATTGCGCATGTGGTCAAAAAACACCAGTTGAAAGTACTGCAAAAACAGCAGCTGGTCAGCGCAGGTAGCGAATGGATTAAGGAAAAATTTGGCAAGAAGAATAAGCTTGCTGACAAAGCCATTGGCACCGGCGCAGAAATCAGCGCCCGCAGTCTGGACAAGGAGGCCGAATTTGAGGCGGACCGTATGGGCATGATTCTGGCCGCGCGTGCCGGTTATGATGTGTATGGGTTATCTGAGGTATTGCAAACCATTGGTCAAGTAAACCCGGGTGACAATAGCGTGGCGCTACTGTTCAAGACACATCCGCATCCGGACGAGCGGCTGGCCAAGTTGGGCGATACGGCCGGCAGCCAGCTAGACAACCTGAAACCCGGGAAAACGCTGGAAACGCGCTTTTACATGCCGCACTAAGCCGGGTTACACCATGGCCAGCTTACGCAACTCGCTTTTGATATACGCATAATAGATCGGAGCGGCCACCAGGCCAGGCAGGCCAAATGCCGCTTCCATCGTCAGCATCGCAACCAGCAGTTCCCAGGCATTGGCACGGATCTGTCCACCGACGATGCGCGCATTCAGAAAGTATTCCAGCTTGTGAATCACCACCAGAAACAGCAAAGAGCTGGCAGCAATCGCCAAAGAATGACTCATGCTGACTACCACGATGACGGTATTGGAAATGAGGTTGCCCATCACCGGCAGCAACCCCACAATGAAAGTAATTGCAATCATGGTTTTGGTGAACGGCAAATGCACCCCCATAAGCGGCAGCACCACGGCCAGATAGATGCCGGTAAACGTGGCATTGATGGCAGAAATGCGCACCTGTGCGAACACGATATTGTGAAACGCCTCTCCAAACAAGGCGATGCGTTGCACCAATGCCCGCGCAAAAGGCTTGTAATGGTCGATCACTATCGCCTCTCGCAGTGCCAGCATTGCCCCAATCACCATGGCAATCAGAATATGTGCGACATGACGGCCAGCTTGCTTTCCAACAAACTGCAAGTCAGAGGAATGATCACGCAACCATTGCGTGATTGTCTGTTGCAAAGTAACGGCATTTTCAGGCAGACGCTCATCGATCCATTTGGGCAATATCTGACGCGAGTCTTCGATAATCTGCGCCATTTGCGATATCAAGGTGCTGAGTCCGCCGGAATCCGAACCAAACATTGCCGTCAACCCCATCCCTATCAGCACAATCAAACCAATCACGGCCGTTGCCAGCAACCCGATCGCCACGATCTTGGCTCCTCTCCCAGGCAGCCTGCGAGCAATATAAGGTGAAATGATATGCACCAGCTCAAACACCAACAAACCCACCAGCAACGCTGGAAGCAAGTGGGTATAAAGCACAAAAACCATCGCACATGCCATGAAAACCCATGCGACTATACGGTACTTGTCTTTTTGTTCAATCATGATGGTTTTTTCTTTATGAGAATCGGCTTAACAACGCTTGACTCTGTTGTGCAGGCAAACTGATTTTTACCTGCACCGCTTCATCAAATATTTTGTCCAGCACCACACCCTGGTGTTGCGCAACAGCGCGAATCAGTTCATCCAGGCGTTTATAGTCCACACTCAGTTTCAGTTCCTGCATCTCAACAAACGGGATAATCTTGCCCGCCTCCAGCGCTTCTTTGGCGGTGCCGCCATAGGCACGCGCCAAACCGCCCGTGCCCAGATTGATGCCGCCGTAATAGCGTATCACCCCCACGCCCACGTTAATCAGGTCGCGGGCTTCCAGCATTTGCAGAATCGGTTTGCCTGCAGTGCCAGATGGTTCGCCGGCATCGGAAAAGCGCGCGACGACTCCGCCGGGTGTTTTGAAACGAAAGGCATAAGCCAGATGGCTGGCATTGCTGTATTCTGCCGCCATTCCACGCAGCAGTTGCGCCACCTCGCGCTCGCTGTCACAGCGTTTGGCAACCGCAATAAACCGCGATTTGTTAATGGTTTGCTCGGCGTTACCCAGCACGGACAAAGTCAACATGTGCGCATCATAACATCAAACATGCCCCACTTCAGGACAAGCCGATGATATGCCCATCAATCACATCGATATGTGTGCTTGCAGCCACTTTGGGCAGACCGGGCATGGTCATGATGTCTCCACTTAGCACTACGATAAAACCTGCCCCTCTGGAGAGCCTTAAATCACTGACTTTGAGCACATGCCCTTCAGGCGCATTGCGCAATTTGGGGTCGCATGAGAAGGAATACTGTGTTTTGGCGATACAGATCGGCAAATTCGGATAGTCTCGGCCAAGTTGCTCTAGTTTTGAGGTGGCGTGCAGGCTATATTCTACGCCACTTGCTCTATAGACACGGCTGGCGACACCAAGTATCTTGGCTTCCAGCGTATCTGTCAACGCATAGCAATATCGTAAAGGCGCATGCGGTTTTTCCAGCATTTCCACGATATTGTTGGCCAGATCTACGGCGCCGCGTCCACCTTGCGCCCAATGCTTGCACAACACGGCTTTGCAGCCCATCACTTTGACAGCTTGATTCAACGCCTCGATTTCTCGTGATGTATCCTGCGAAAAGTGATTGATTGCCACAATCGCGGGCAGGCCGAATATCTCATGTAAATTATCAATATGATGTTTTAAGTTATTGATTCCTAATAATAGACTATCTACATTCTCATGCTTAAGATCCGCCAGCTCGCATCCGCCATGGTATTTCAAAGCACGTATCGTGGCCACCAGCACCACCGCATCCGGTTGCAGTTTAGCCGTGCGACATTTGATGTCGATAAACTTCTCTGCCCCCAGGTCCGCCCCAAACCCCGCTTCTGTCACCACGTAATCCGCCAATTTAAGTGCAGCTTTGGTCGCCATTACCGAGTTACAACCGTGTGCGATATTGGCAAACGGCCCACCGTGAATCAGCGCAGGCGTATGTGCCAGGGTCTGCACCAGATTGGGCTGAAAGGCGTCTTTCAACAAGGCGGTCATGGCGCCTTGTGCCTCTAAATGCTTTGCCAATATCGGCTTCCCAGCCACATCTTGCGCAACTTGAATCTCCCCCAAGCGAGCTTTCAGGTCTTTCAAATTTTCCGCCAGACAGAAAATCGCCATGACTTCACTCGCCACCGTAATATCGAAACCCGTCTCGGTCTCATGACTTTTTTGCTTCAGATGGAAGTGCCGCAACATGCGGTCGTTCATATCCATGCAGCGGCGCCAGGTAACGGTTCTGGGATCGATATTCAACGCGTTGCCGTGATGAATGTGGTTGTCTATCAAAGCCGCCAACAGGTTATTGGCCGCGGTAATCGCATGGAAATCGCCGGTGAAATGCAGATTGATATTCTCCATCGGCACCACTTGCGCGTGACCGCCGCCTGTCGCGCCGCCCTTCATGCCAAACACTGGTCCCATCGAAGGCTCGCGAATGCACACCGCTGCCTTTTTACCAATTTTGCACAACGCATCGGCCAGTCCGACCGTAGTGGTGGTTTTGCCCTCACCGGCAGGCGTCGGGCTGATGGCGGTCATCAGAATCAGTTTGCCATTAGGCTTGTCAGCCAGGCCGGATATCAAAGTCGGGCTGAGTTTGGCGATATGTTCGCCATAGGGGATCAATTCTTTTTTGGAAATACCCAGGCGCTTTGCAACACTAGAAATCGGCTTGAGCTTGGCGGCTTGGGCAATTTCAATATCGCTCAGCATTTGCAATCCTATTTCTTTCCGAATAGCGTACCCAGCACGCCCCGTACAAGCGCCCGCCCCAATTGCGACCCCGCTGCACGAGCGACGGACTTGGCGGCGCTTTCCAGCACCGAGTCAGAACGTTTGCTGCCGCCCCCCAGCATATCGCCCCAGTCAAAACCTTTGCCGGCTTCCATCTCCTTAGCGGACTCTTCTTGTGTGGCAGATTGCTCGGCGCGTTTTTTCAGCAATTCATAAGCAGATTCACGATCCACTTGCTTCTCATACACGCCACGCACCAAGGAAGCGTTCATTGCCGCTGCACGTTCCGCATCCGTGGCCGGCCCGATGCGGCTTTCCGGCGGGATGATGAATGCACGCTCCACCGGGGTGGGAACCCCCTTCTCATCCAGAAAAGACACCAGCGCCTCACCTACACCCAGCTCGGTAATCGCTGTCGCTACGTTGATTTTGGGATTCGACCGGAAAGTTTCCGCCGCGGCATTGACAGCCTTCTGGTCGCGCGGCGTAAATGCACGCAAGGCATGCTGCACGCGATTGCCCAGTTGCCCCAGCACGATGTCCGGCACATCCAGCGGGTTTTGCGTGACGAAATACACGCCCACGCCCTTGGAGCGGATGATACGCACCACCTGCTCGATCTTCTGCATCAGCGCTTGCGGCGTATCGGTAAACAGCAAATGCGCTTCATCGAAGAAGAACACCAGCCTGGGTTTTTCCAGATCGCCTACTTCCGGCAGCTTTTCAAACAGCTCAGAAAGCAGCCACAGCAGCAGCATGGCATATACGCGGGGCGAATTGAATAATCGGTCGCTGGCAAGAATATTGATGACCCCGTGGCCTTGGCTATCGGTTTGCATCAAGTCATCCAGATTCAACGCGGGTTCACCGAACAGGAGTTCCCCGCCTTCGGTTTCCAGCTGCAGCAAGGCGCGCTGGATGGCGCCCACGCTTGCCGAAGAGATATTGCCGTATTCCACCTGGAATTTTTCGGCGTTCTCAGCTGCGTATTGCGACATGGCGCGTAGGTCTTTCAAGTCCAGCAGCAGCATGCCATTGTCATCGGCAATCTTGAAAATGGCATTCAGCACACCGCCTTGCACATCGTTCAGATTCAGCATCTGCGCCAGCAGCAAGGGGCCCATCTCGGCCACCGTAGTACGCATCGGGTGGCCCTTCATGCCGAACACATCCCAGAAAGTCACCGATGCGGCCTGCGGCTTGAAACCATCCAGTCCCAGTTGTGTCACGCGCGCATCCACCTTGGGATTGCCGCCGCCCGCCTGGCTCATGCCGCTCAAATCACCTTTGACATCGGCCATGAACACCGGCACGCCGATGCGCGAGAACTGCTCGGCAATGCTTTGCAACGTGACGGTTTTACCGGTACCGGTTGCACCGGCAATCAGGCCATGGCGATTGGCCATTTTCGGCAGGATGTAAAGAAAATCTTCGGCTTTGGCAATGCGGATGGGGCTTGTCATATGTTGTCATTATTCAGGGTTAATTTTAGTCAGTATAAACCAAGCCCATGACGATTTACAGTAGCTTTTCTCTCACGCGTGTGCGCGTTCATTATCAAAACAAATGCCCCGCAAGGCAAGCTGGATGCGGCTTACAGGGCAATCGTTTGCGCAATGAAATCTTGGGGGGTTAAATATCGCCTTTTCTGGCTTTATCCAGCAGCTGAATCAGTGCGGTTTCCAGCTCTTGCGCAGACTTTCTGGCGCGTTCGGTCGGGTTCTTGATGTTCTTCAAATCGAAGGTCGGCCTGTCCAGCGCCAAAAACAACTTGCCCTGCTTTTCATAAATCGCCACGCGACATGGCGCAAACACCAAAAACTCCGGATGATCCAGCATGATTTCGGTACCCATGCTCAGATTGCAGAAGCTGCGCACTTCTTTCACCCCTTGCGGATCGATGCCACGCTGCTTCATGTGATCAGCAATAGGAAAATTGGCCGGATTCACGAAATTCATGCCTTCTGACACGGTTTTCAGGCTATCAATCACATCCTGATAGCTCACGCCGGCATTCACCGGCACTTCGTAAATGGCGTTATCAGGATCCAGCGGCGGAAGCCCACCCGGCATCGCAACCATGTGGGAATGCGGCGCATGCGCACATCCATAAAGCATACAGGCTAACAAAACGACTTTTGCTTTTTTAATGCGCATCACATTCTCCCCAAAATTGGAGTAAGCATTATCGCGCTGACGGCACTTTAAAACCTGTAACCTCAATCACACATAACCACGGCTGATTTTAAATGCATCATCTATGGCCTTACGATTATATTTTGGCGCCAGCAACTGAATGAAGCCATACATATAGCCACGCAGGAAGGCATCCTTGCGTATACCGAGATATGTGGTGCTGGACGGGAACAAGTGTCCACAATCCAGTCGAACCAGGTCTTTATCACGCTCTTCGTCATAGGCCATGTTGGCTATCAAACCCACGCCCAGGCCCAGGTTGACATAGGTTTTAATCACGTCGGCATCGATGGCTGTCAATACGATATTCGCCATTACGCCGGCATCGTGAAACACCTTGCTGACAATGCTGCTGCCTGTGAAGGTCGCATCGTAGGTGATAAGCGGGTAGCTGGCCAGCCTGGCCAGCGTCAGCGGATTTGCCTCTGCCAGCTTGTGCCCTTTGGGTACGACCGCGCAGCGATTCCATTCGTAGCATGGCAGGCACAACAGGTTTTCATTCTGGCTGATTTTCTCCGTGGCAATACCAATATCGGCAATGCCTTCCACCACCTGTGCGGTCACCTGCTCCGGGGTGCCCTGATGGATATTGATTTTAACGTGCGGATAAGTCTCAATGAACAACTTGATAGCATGAGGCAGCGTGTAGCGCGCCTGCGTGTGCGTCGTTGCAATGGTCAGCACCCCGCTTTCCACTTTGCTGAATTCGTCGCCGACACGCTTGATGTTCTGCATTTCCAGCATCACCGTGGCGGCAAGCTTGAGAATGTGCTTGCCCGGCTCAGTCACACCCGTCAGACGCTTGCCATTACGCTGAAAAATCTGTAGATTTAACTCGTCTTCGAGCAGTTGGATCTGCTTGCTGACCCCCGGTTGCGAGGTATGCAGCGCCTCGGCAGCAGCAGAGATGTTCAAACCCTGGCGTGCCACTTCGTGCACATACCGTAACTGATGCAGCTTCATGATCAGATTCCTTGTTTTTATAACCAAATCATATACCAAAATAATCAAAAGGTATTAAATAATTATATGAAAATCTGATATATTTGCGCCCTGTTTTTACTTTGGCTGCAATATGGATTTAGGTTATATCATTTCGGGCTTTACTGTGGGCATGCTGGTGGGCATCACGGGTGTCGGCGGCGGGTCTTTGATGACTCCCTTGCTGGTATTCCTGTTCGGGTTCAAACCGGCGGTGGCAGTAGGTACAGATCTGCTTTACGCAGCCATCACCAAATCAGGCGGTGTATTAGTACACCACAACACGCACAAATCGGTAGACTGGCGCGTGGTCAAATGGCTTGCATTGGGCAGCTTGCCAGCTTCCATTACGACTATATTCGTGATCAAACACCTCATCAAAATAGAAAAAGATGTGACCGGCCTAATCACATTCACTCTGGGCATCGCATTGATTCTCACCGCAATCGCCGTACTGATTCGCAGCTACGTCACCCGTAAGCAGATTCGTGAAATTGAAAACTGCTTGATAAGCAGTGGCCGCTTTCAACAAATGCAGATACCAGCCACTGTGCTGGTAGGTGTCACGCTCGGCGTGCTGGTTACCATTTCATCAGTCGGCGCTGGCGCACTTGGTACAATTGCGATTCTGTTTCTTTACCCAAAAATGAGCACCCTCAAAGTGGTGGGCACAGATTTGGCACATGCCATTCCATTAACGGCAGTTGCTGGCTTTGGACATTGGACCCTTGGCAATGTGAATTTTGCATTATTGGGCACGCTCCTGATTGGCTCCCTGCCTGGCATTTGGATAGGTAGCCACATTAGTGCGAAAATACCGGAAAAGATATTACGTCCGTTATTGGCCGTCCTGTTGCTCATTATCGGTATCAGATTCGTTATAACTTAGATATTTATGTACAAATACGACAAAATCGATCAAACCATCATTAACGAGCGCGTTGCGCAGTACCGCGACCAAGTACGCCGCTACCTGGCAAAAGAACTGACAGATGATGAGTTCCGCCCCTTGCGTTTGCAAAACGGTTTGTATATCCAGCGCCATGCCCCAATGCTGCGCATTGCCGTGCCTTACGGCATGCTACGTAGCCAGCAATTGCGTAAACTGGCAGAAATCGCCAAAAAATACGATAAAGGCTACGGGCATTTTTCCACACGCCAAAATATGCAGCTCAATTGGCCTAAATTGGAAGATACGCCGGATATATTGGCAGAACTCGCCACCGTACAAATGCATGCGATTCAAACTTCGGGTAACTGCATCCGTAACATCACCACCGACCAGTTTGCAGGTGTAGCGCCTGATGAGGTGATCGATCCACGCGCTGTGGCGGAGATCATGCGTCAATGGAGCACTTTCCATCCGGAATTCGCCCTATTGCCACGCAAGTTCAAAATAGCCGTTTCCGGCACCCAGTATGACCGCGCCATCGTGCAAGTCCATGATATTGGCCTGGAGTTCTTCAAGGACAATCAAGGAAAAATGGCCATCAAGGTCTGGGTGGGTGGCGGCTTGGGCCGCACGCCAATTCTCGGCAGCGTCATACGTGAACATGTAGAATGGCAGCATATTCTCACCTACTGTGAGGCGATTATCCGTGTGTACAACCTGCACGGCCGCCGTGACAATGCTTTCAAGGCACGTATCAAGATTCTGGTAAAAGCTTTGGGTATCGATGAGTTCCGGCGCCAAGTAGATGCGGAGTGGGCACATTTGAAAGATGGCCCCAACACCATTACAGAATCCGAACTTGCGCGTGTAGCCAAATATTTTGAGCCGATGCCGTATGAAACAATTGCCAGTACCGATGCTGGTTTCGACACTGCGGTAGCAAATAACCCAGCCTTTGCTGCCTGGGTAAAACGCTGTGTTCATCCGCACAAGCAAGCCGGTTATCGCGCAGTGACACTATCCTTGAAACCGCACGGCCACCCACCCGGAGACATCACCAGCGAGCAAATGCATGTGGTGGCTGATTTGGCCGATCGATACAGCTTTGGTGAATTGCGCTCATCACACGAACAAAACTTAATTTTGGCCGACGTAAAATTGAGTGATTTATACGCGGTATGGGAAAAAGCGCGCGCCGCTGGTTTGGCAACGCCCAACATTGGCTTGCTTACAGACATCATCTGCTGCCCGGGTGGCGACTTCTGCAGCCTTGCAAACGCCAAGAGCATCCCGATTGCCGAAGCCGTCCAGATGCAGTTCGACAATCTGGATTATCTGCATGACATAGGTGACATCGAACTCAACATCTCAGGCTGCATGAACGCCTGCGGCCACCACCATGTCGGCCATATCGGCATTCTGGGTGTTGATAAAGATGGCTCCGAATGGTACCAAGTCACTATTGGCGGCAAACAAGGCAACGACGCCAGTCTGGGTACAGTCATCGGCCCTTCCTTCAGCGCCGGTGAAATGCCTGGTGTGGTACAAAAACTGATTGATGTATATATCAGACAGCGCGCAGATGAAGAGCGATTCATAGATACTGTACGCAGAATCGGCGTAGAACCTTTCAAAGCTCACGTTTACGCCAAGTAGGAAGCAAAATGAGTCAATTGATTGCATTGAAAAACGGAACTGCCAATATCATTGAAGACGATTGGTTTTTAGTCAAATTGCCGGAATCACATGTGGAAGAACGCAAACAGGCCGGTAAAGTCGTGCAGTTTAAACTGACAGGCGAGCAAACCGTGACGCCTGAGCAAATTGCAAATACTGCGATTCCTGCCAACGGCAAAATCATTCTGCCGCTAAGCGTGTTATTAGCCAATCTGGAATCGTTAAGTGCGCGTATCACCAAAGGTGAAGTGGGCGTGTGGCTGGCCACGCATGAAGTGCTTGAAGATTTAACGAATGCTGTTCCTGACCTGAACACCCTGCCTATGATTGCGATTTTTGTCGAGCGTTTTGCGGATGGTCGTATCTTCTCACTCGGTAACTTATTGCGCACGCGCTACGGATACAAAAACACACTGCGTTCTTTTGGTGACGTACTGCGCGATCAGCTGTTTTTTCAGAAACGTTCTGGATTTGACCAATTCATCATCCGTGCCGACCGTTCTGCGCAAGAGGCCATGACCGGCCTGAACGACTTCAGCACCCCTTATCAAGGTTCGGTGGATGAGCCAAACCCAGTATTCAGACGCTACAACCGGGGTGGATAATGACCAGCTTTAATTCCGGCGTTACCATGCTGAAACCCGCAGCCAATAATCCAGCCACCAGACCAGAACTCACCGACGAGTTAGTTGAGCGCGTGAATGAAAAAACACGTGAGGCCATGGTGCTGTTGCTGCAGGTGGGCAAGGAATTCGGCGCAGACCACATCACTTTTGCCAATAGCTTCGGGGCAGAAGATATGGTGCTCACCGACATGATAATCAAGAGTGGCGCCGGCATTGAAATTTTCTCTCTCGATACAGGCCGTCTGCCTGTTGAAACCTACGATTTAATGGGCGAGACCGAAAAGCATTATAATGTGAAGCTGAAAGTGTACTTCCCAAAATTGGAAGCCGTAGAAAGCTACGTGCAAACCCATGGCATCAACGCGTTCTATGAGTCCGTTGATTTGCGTAAAGCCTGCTGCCATATGCGCAAAGTGGAACCCTTACAACGTGCGCTATCCGGCAAAAAAGCATGGATCACCGGTATGCGCGCAGCACAAGCGGTGACGCGTGCAAGCCTGCCTGTGCGTGAGTTTGACGAAAGCAACAAGCTGGAAAAACTCAACCCACTGAGCAGTTGGACTGAGCAAGAGGTTTGGGCGTATATTCGTATACACGATGTACCATACAATAAACTGCATGATCAATTTTATCCCAGCATTGGCTGCGCCCCTTGTACCCGTGCAGTCGCGATGGGCGAAGATGTTCGCGCAGGCAGGTGGTGGTGGGAAAATCCTGAAACTAAGGAGTGCGGGCTTCATTTGAAAAAATGAAGCCAAACGCGGTTTCAGGATTTCAGCGGAGCAAAGTAAAATTTCAAATTATTTTGTGAAGCTAAAACCCAAGCAGTAAAGAATGCGGGCTACACGTCAAGAAATAATTAATGTTTTAGATTAAATTAGAATTGTAACTTATTGAAATGTCAAAACAACCTTTATCTCATTTAGACTGGCTGGAAGCAGAAGCAATCCATATTCTGCGTGAAGTTGCCGGTCAATGCTCCAACCCGGTGTTGCTGTTTTCCGGCGGCAAGGATTCCTTGTGCATTCTGCGCCTGGCCGAAAAAGCTTTCCGCCCAGGCCGATTCCCCTTCCCATTGATGCACATCGACACCGGCCACAACTACAAGGAAGTGGTGAATTTCCGCGACCAGCGTGCAGCAGAATTAGGTGAGCGCTTGATTGTGCGTTCGGTCGAAGACTCCATGAAACGTGGAACCGTCGTCTTGAAAACACCGGACGAGCCACGCAACAAGCACCAATCCGTCACCTTACTGGAGTCAATTGAAGAGTTCGGTTTTGATTGCTGCATCGGCGGCGCACGCCGTGATGAAGAAAAAGCCCGCGCCAAAGAGCGCATCATGAGCTTCCGCGATGAATTTGGCCAATGGGACCCGAAAAACCAGCGCCCGGAATTGTGGAACCTCTACAATGCCCGTTCGCATAAAGGCGAAAACATACGCGCATTCCCTATCTCTAACTGGACAGAGATGGACGTGTGGCAATATATCGAGCGTGAGAACCTGGCTTTACCGAGCATCTACTTTGCCCACCAACGCGATGTGGTGATGCGTGGCGGCGCGATTGTACCGGTGAACGTGCCACTCGCCAGCGGCGAAGTGATTATGCAGCCTAAAGCCAATGAAGAAGTCATCAACATGCAAGTACGCTTCCGCACTGTGGGTGACATCACCTGCACCGCCCCCGTGCCATCTGATGCAGATACCGTGAGCAAGATTGTGCTGGAAACCGCAACCACGACGATTACCGAGCGTGGCGCGACGCGTCTGGATGACCAAACCTCAGATGCCTCCATGGAACAGCGCAAAAAAGAAGGCTATTTCTAATATGACGACGCAACATAACGACTCCCTCCTCCGCTTCATGACCTGTGGCAGTGTCGATGATGGCAAAAGTACGCTCATCGGCCGTTTGCTGTATGACACCAAAACGATTTTGGCGGACACACTCACGCAAATCGAAAAAACCTCGAAAAAACGTGGCATGGAAGCCGTCGATTTATCATTACTCACCGACGGCCTGCAAGCCGAGCGCGAGCAAGGCATCACGATAGATGTCGCTTATCGCTACTTCAGCACCGGCACACGCAAATACATCATCGCCGACGCGCCTGGCCACGAGCAGTACACACGCAACATGGTCACCGCAGCCTCTACGGCAAACCTGGCGATCATTCTGATCGATGCGCGTAAAGGTGTGCTCACGCAAACCCGCCGCCACAGCTATTTAGCCCATCTGGTGGGCATCCCGCACATTGTCGTGGCGGTCAATAAAATGGATCTGGTGAATTACGACCAAGCCGTTTACGACAAAATCTGTACAGATTATCTGGCATTTGCCAAAGAGATCGGTCTTGCGCAAGCGCGCGACATCCGCTTTATCCCGATGTCCGCACTCAATGGCGACATGCTGGTGGACAGACTGGACAGCATGCCATGGTATCAAGGTGAAACGCTGCTGGAAATGCTGGAAAAAGCACCCGCCGCGCACACCGAACAGTCCGAAGAGTTCCGTTTCCCTGTGCAGTTCGTGTGCCGCCCGCACGCCTCTGCCGACCACGATTTGCACGACTTCCGCGGCTTTATGGGGCGTGTGGAAAGTGGCGATATTGCCGTGGGCGACGCGGTAACCGTTTTGCCGAACGGCTACCAATCCAAAGTGAAGCAGATTCTGCTTGGTGAACAGCAATTACAATCAGCGCAAACCGAGCAGTCCATCACCTTGCTTCTGGAAGATGAAATCGACACCTCGCGCGGCGACATGATTGTTAAATCAGACACCAATGTGGAACCCGTCAAACAGATAGAAGCGCATGTTTGCTGGCTTTCCGAGACACCGCTCTCGACTTCTAGAATGTATGTGATAAGACACACCACGCGCGAATCCAAAGCCAAGGTTGGCACGATTTCGTACAAAATCGATGTGAATACGCTGGAGCAACAGGCGACACCCGACCTGAAAATGAACGATATCGCGCGCATTTCGTTCAAACTGGCGCAACCGCTGATGGTAGACAGCTATACCACCAACCGCGCGACGGGAGCGTTTATCGTGATTGACGAAAGTACCAACAACACCGTTGGTGCAGGCATGATTGTTTGACGCAGGACAAGATACAAAGCATGCACACCTGCTAAATTTCGAATAAAATAGCGTATTAGCCAATGAGCTGAGTAAGGAATCGAGAAATGACCTATGTAGTAACCGAAAACTGTATTCAGTGCAAATATACCGATTGCGTAGACGTTTGCCCCGTAGATTGCTTTGTGGAAGGCCCGAACTTCCTCGCCATCAATCCGGATGAATGCATTGACTGCACGCTGTGTGTGGCAGAATGCCCTGCCGAGGCGATTTTCGCCGAGGATGATGTGCCTGCTGATCAGCAGGAATACATCGAGTTAAATGCTCGATTGGCCAAAGTATGGCCGGTGATTTCCGCACGCAAAGAGGCTCTGCCCGATGCCGATGCCATGAATGGCGTGCCTGGCAAACGTGAATTGCTGATCGAATAGCGCTAATCATGAATAAAAGGGAGGCCAGGCCTCCTTTTTTATTGCCAAAAAACTCACTTGTGTTAATTTAACCGTATGGATGCGATTTCTACTTTAGCATTAGCCGGTGGGCTGAGCTGGGCAAGCGGCCTCAGGTTATACCTCACCGTGTTTGCCGTTGGCATGATGGCAAAATTTGGTGTGGTTCATTTACCTGAAGCTCTCGGTATTTTGACACACCCTTGGGTCATCGCTGCATCCGGGTTGCTTTCTGTCATCGAATTCCTTGCAGATAAAGTTCCTTATATTGACAGCGCTTGGGATTCCATCCACACCTTCATCCGTATCCCGGCTGGCGCCTTGCTGGCGATGGGCGCCATGAACACCGGTGACCCTGCTATCGCCACTATTGCCGGGCTTTTGGGTGGCTCGCTTGCAGGTGCCACGCACATGACCAAAGCGGGCAGCCGCGCGCTTATCAATACTTCTCCCGAGCCTGTCACCAACATCGCAGCATCGTTCGGAGAGGAAAGCGCCTTAATCACAGGCGGCTGGCTGGCATTCGCGCACCCTATGGTGTTTCTGGGCTTGCTGGCTGTATTTATCCTGGTGATGCTTTGGTTTATCCCTAAATTATGGCGCAGCATCAAATCGGTTCTGGGAAACATTGGCAGACTAACCAGAGGCTAACGCACTAAGTATACTTTCCAACAATAATACTGGCAGGCCGTATAATCAACACCCTTTAAGTTTTCACCCGAACATGCCCTACATCACCCTCGATAACGCCTGCCTTGCCTTTGGTCACCATGCCCTGCTCGACCATGCCGCCTTTCAACTGGACGCAGGCGAACGTGTCGGTTTGATAGGTCGTAACGGCGCGGGAAAATCGAGCTTATTAAAAGCCATCGCAGGCACAATCAAACTGGATGACGGCACGGTGTGGCGCGCGCCCAATGCCCGCGTAGTTTACGTGCCGCAAGAGCCGGAGCTGGACACCTCACACACCATATTCGAAGCGGTTGCCGAAGGCCTGGGCAGCCTGCAGCAAATCATCATCGATTATCACCAAGTGACGCACGACATGGGCATGCCGAGTGCGGACGTGGACGCTTTGATGACCAAAATGCAGCAGCTACAACATGAACTGGATGCGCAGAACGGCTGGGCTGCGCAATCGCGGGTGGAAACCGTGTTGAGTCGCCTCAATCTGGATGCCGATGCACTCGTTTCCACACTTTCCGGCGGCTGGCGCAAACGCGTCGCCCTTGGACGCGCGCTGGTGGCGGAGCCTGAAGTACTGTTGCTGGATGAACCGACGAATCACCTCGATATGGAAGCCATTGAGTGGCTGGAAGATTTATTGTTAGGCTTCAAAGGCAGCGTACTGTTCATCACGCACGACAGACGCTTTCTGGATAAGCTCGCCACACGCATTACCGAGCTGGACCGTGGCAAGCTGACCGATTTTGTCGGCAACTTTTCACAATATCAAGTGAAAAAAGAAGAACTTCTCGCTGTGGAAGAAATCCACGCCGCCAAGTTTGACAAAGTGCTGGCGCAGGAAGAGGTATGGATACGCCAAGGCATCAAGGCGCGCCGCACACGCAACGAAGGCCGTGTGCGCAGGCTGGAAGCACTGCGCCTGGAGCGTGCCGCACGGCGTGAGCGCCAAGGCAACGTGAAGCTGAATCTGGATGCGGGCGAACGCAGCGGCAAACTGGTGGCCGAGCTTGAGAATGTATCAAAGTCGTATGGCGAAAAAGTGCTCATCGAAAATTTCAGCACACGTATTTTGCGTGGCGATAAAATCGGTTTGCTCGGCCCCAATGGCATAGGCAAAACCACTTTGCTCAAACTCATTCTTGGTGATATTGAGGCTGACAGCGGCAGCATTGCTCGCGGTACAAAAATCAATGTCGCCTATTTTGACCAGATGCGCGAACAACTGGACGAAGAAGCCACATTGGCAGACACGATCAGCCCCGGCTCGGATTTTGTCGAAATCGGCAACGAGCGCAAACACGTCATCAGCTATCTGGAAGACTTTCTGTTCCCGCCGCAGCGCTCGCGTTCGCCCGTCAAGTCGCTCTCGGGTGGCGAGCGGAATCGCCTCTTACTGGCGCGGCTTTTCGCCCGCCCCGCCAATGTGTTGGTGCTGGATGAACCCACCAACGATTTGGATATCGACACGCTGGAACTGCTGGAAAGTTTGCTGCAAGAATTCAGCGGCACGCTGTTTCTGGTCAGCCATGATCGCGCATTTTTAGAAAACACCGTCACGCAAGTCATCGCGTTTGAAGGCGACGGAAAACTTACGGAATTTGGCGGCGGCTACGATGACTGGCAACGCTTTTCCGCGTTAAAAAATCAAAAAGCGCCTGCACCCATTAAAACACCTGCCCTGGAAGCCAATATCCATGCGCCTTCCGAGGCATCCAAATCAGGCACGAAGCCCAATAAACCAGAAAAGCTAAGCTTTAAAGAACGAAAAGAGCTGGACGAAATCCCTGAGAAAATCGAACATCTGGAAGCCGAACAAGCGGATATTAACCACCAGCTGACCGATGCAACACTCTATAAAACGCAGCCAGAACGCGTAAAAGCGCTACAAACGAGATTGGTTGAAATTGAAAACCTGCTCGAAAGCCATCTTGCACGGTGGGAATCGCTAGAAGCACGTAAAAGCTGATTGGCTTTAGAACAGCGCTTAACTTCTCCAAAGCCTAGTTTGTTGTATCGCCAACCAGCTCACCAGCCAAAACGCCAGCATCGCGCTTGCCAAGCCAAACACACCATTCCATACCAACGGCACGATAATGCCTGCGGAAACCGTGGAAAACAGCATCTGCACGAACGCCTGGCCGGAAGCCGCCGTGCCGCGGATTTTGGGGTGCCTATCCAGCGCGGCAATGGAGATAATGGGCATGACCAAACCCATACCGATATTGAAGAGCGCGACAGGCAGAATATTAAAAACGGGCTTAACGGGGAACAGATAACAAACGAACAGATTCAACGATACGATGGCGAACATCCATGTATAAGCGACACGCAACACCTTCCTGGCCGCGTACTTGCCTGCGGCATGTTTAGACAAATACGAACCGATAACCATGCCGGTGACAGTGGAGACAAAGAAATAGCCATATTGCTGTGGCGAAAACCCTAGCAGCTTGCCCAGAAACTGCGGGCTGGCGAGCACATAGACAAAGAATGCCGCAAACACTGCACCCAGTGCGATGCTCAGCTTGGCGAATTCCATATCGCCAAAGATGATTTTGTAACTATGCAGCACGCTTTTTGTGGAGAGTGGGATGCGCTTATCCGGCGGCATGGTTTCCGGCAAGTAAACAACAGCAGCCCACAAACTGACTGCGGCATACAGCGCCAGGAAGATAAAGATAGCCTGCCAATGGAAACCCAGCAAAAACCCACCAATAATCGGGGCCACGGCTGGCGCCACGCCAAACAGCATCTGCACAGTCGCCATCACACGCTGCGCTTGCGCGCCTTCGAACAGATCACGCACCATGGCGCGCGCCACCGTGTTGCCCGCCCCGCCACTAGCGCCCTGCAGCGCACGGAAGAACCACAGTGTTTCCACGTTGGTCGCAAACGCGCAGCCGATGCTGGCCAACACAAAGATGCCCAGCCCCCATTTGATGGTAGTGATACGCCCGATGGCGTCGGAAATCGCACCATGCCACAAGGTCATGATGGCGTAAGGCAGCAAATATACGGCCAGAGTTTGCTGAATGTGCACATCGGATGTGTCTAAATTTGCCGCCATGGTATGGAAAGCCGGCAAATAGGTATCGATGGCGAATGGCGCCAAAGCGGCCAGTGCGGCGAGGACCAGACTTAAAAGAGAGGTGCTAGGTGACTTTATAACGCTAAACCTGAAAATATTTACCCAACATTATGCTGGATCTGGATAACGGCCTAATCGGACAGTCTCACCTTCAGGTAATTTGCGCATGATAAATTCAATAGCGCATTCGCCAACAGGCGTGAGCGTTTGATCGAATCTGGGTAAATGATATCGAAATGTCGCGTCAAGCAATTCCATTTTGATAATTTGAGCCACCCCACAGAAATCAGCCAGAAGACTCATTAAACTAATTGATTGTTCGGACCAGCTTTTTTCTTTGAAAATAGTAAATGTCCACTTGTGATCGTCATTATTGGTGGATGGGAAAATCCCTTGCTCATACAAATCCTCATCGGGGATCATAACTATCAAATGGCCATTGGGCTTAAGCACGCGAAGCCAATGATACAGCGCTTCTTGAGGGTTACGCATATGTTCAAGACAATGACTGGAATGCACAAAATCGAATGTTTCATCCGGAATAGTCTCTAAATATTGTGCGTCACCATCCGGCAAATCCCAATTTCGACAGCTTTGCATCAACGGAAACTGTTCACGATAATTAAAAATCGAGTCTGGTCCGCAACCAATATCTATACCATGGCCAACTAGATATCGTGTGGCAAATCGACTATCGTGCAGTCGTCTCATGACAGACTTACTGGACTCGTGCATTACCGCCTCCGCTTAATGAAAAATCGTTTAAGCAAGCATACTACGGCAAGGCATGGAACTCTTCAATACGCTCGCCTGTACCTTCCACATATTTTCTGGAGTTTTTATCGTTGCGGAAAATGATAGGCTGCTCGCGCAACAGCGGGTTCTGTGCATCCGCAATCGCCTTATCGATCAAATGCCGATGAGGTGATTTGGTACAAACCGGGTCGGCCGCTTCAGCATCACCGGCCAACAAAAATGACTGGCACCGACAGCCGCCCAAATCCTTCTCTTTCTCATCACAACTGCGACATGGTTCTTTCATCCATTCCGTACCGCGGTATTTATTGAAAGCAGGGCTTTCGTTCCAAGCCCATTCCAGTCCGTTCTCACGGACATTGGGGAACTCAAGACCGGGCAAAGATCTCGCAGAGTGGCAAGGCAGCACATCGCCGTTCGCAGTCACAATCATAAACACTTCGCCCCAGCCATTCATGCATTTTTTCGGCCGGTCGTTAAAGTAATCCGGTACGACGAAGAATATCTTCATTTTGCTGCCGACTTTTTCGCGGAATTCGTTGGTGATTCTTTCCGCCTCATCGATTTGCGCTTTCGTCGGCATCAATTGACTGCGGTTGACCAGCGACCAGCCGTAATATTGCGTATTGGCAAGCTCGATATAATCCGCGCCCAGTGCATCCGCCATTTCGAGGATCTCTTTCATATGACCGATGTTGTAGCGGTGGATCACCACGTTCAGCACCATCGGGTAGCCATGCCCCTTAATCATCGCGGCGACTTTTTGTTTAAGCTGAAACGTACTGGTGTTGGTGATGAAGTTGTTAATCTCTTCGGTAATGTCGTGCATGGAGAGCTGAATGTGATCCAGGCCTCCTTCTTTGAAAGCCTGGATGCGCTTCTCGGTAAGCCCAACGCCAGAGGTAATGAGGTTGCTGTAATAACCTAACTTGTGCGCCTCTGCAACGATTTCTTCGATATCATCACGTAACAGTGGCTCGCCGCCGGAAATCCCCAGTTGAATAGCACCCAATTTGCGCGCATCACGCAAAGCACTTACCCATTCCTCTGTGCTTAGCTCGTTCTTGGTATGCTTATCATAATCTGTCGGGTTGTAACAAAAGGCACAGTGCAATGGGCAGCGATACGTCACCTCTGCCAGCAGCCATAGCGGTTGCGTTTTAGTAATGCTTGAAGCCACACCATTATTGACTTGCGTCATCTAATTCACCTTCCTTAACCAACCTTTACCCAAGGCCAAATCGAACATCCCCAGAATATCGCTTTCAATATCCTCGGCATCCGGAAAAACAGCCTTCAAATCGGCGACGATTTCACCTACGCTGGCTTTACCGTTCACGCGCTTGATGACCTCTCCCGCACCACCATGTAGTTTGACCATTCCTTCTGGAAAAAGAATCACATAACTCAGCTGCGCTTCTTCCCACTGGAAACGGTGATGAAGCGCCAATGCGTAGATATCTGTCGTTTGTAAAGTGCTCATGAGTTATTTAATCTCAATGACCGGCTGACGCGTATATGGCCGGCCTTCTGTAGTGATATCCGTGCATTGCAACATGATGGAATCTGCCATGACCCACAGCACATCCAGCTTGAACTGCAGGATCTCCAATGCGCGCTCTTGTAATTCACGGCTACGGCCAAAGTAATCCAAGGTGATTTGCAGACCTTGTTCGACATCACGGCGCGCTTGTGTAAGACGGTTTTTGAAGTATTGCATCCCTTCCGGATTAATCCATGGGTACATATCCGGCCAGGAATCGATACGCTGTTGGTGGATATGCGGTGCGAATAGCTCCGTTAAACTGGAACAAACCGACTCCTGCCATGGGCGTTGCTTGGCAAAATTGATGTAAGCATCTACTGCGAATTTCGTTCCCGGAGCAACCAGTTTCAGCGACATGATTTCCTCGCGTGTCAGACCAACTGCATGGCCGAGATGAATCCAGGCTTCGATACCGCCCTCACCGCCTTCGGCAATATTTCCGCTGCCGTCATGATCAAAGATACGTTGTATCCAGCCGCGACGCAGTTCACGATCCGGACAATTCGACAGAATCGCCGCATCTTTCATAGGAATGGCAATCTGATAGTAATAGCGGTTCGCCACCCACGCCTGCATTTGTTGCTGGCTGAGCTTGCCTTCATACATCAGCACATGAATCGGGTGGTATATATGATAACCCTTGCCCTTTTCACGCAGCTTAGCCTCGAACTCTTCACGGGACCAAGGTAAGTTATCCGTTGTCATTGCATTCATATTTCACTCCTAAAGAATAATATCCATCCCATCATGGGCAACCTCAATGCCATGCTGGGTCAAATTTGCGCGTTCTGTAGAATCTTCACGTAAGATAGGATTTGTATTGTTAATATGAATCAATACCTTACGGACCTTCTTGTCTTTTCCAAACTTATCCATATCTTCTATCATGCCATTGGGGCCTGATTGCGGATTATGTCCGATACTGCGTGCTGTCTTGGTCATCAAGCCTAGATCAATCATTTCGGTATTCGTCCAAAATGTGCCATCCACCATGATGCAATCTGCTTGATGCATCAAAGCGGGCAAGTGCGGTTCTATCAGCTCCAACCCAGGGGAATACCAGCATTTTTTACCGGTGGAGATCTCTTCAATCAGCACACCAATGGTATCGCCTGGCTGCGGATTATTGCGATGTGGTGAGTAAGGCGGTGCGGCACTTTTTAGCGCAACCGTAGTAAAACGCAGATTCGGCACATTGGGTATCTCAAAACTCGTTTTACCATCGATGGGCACCTGATGGTGATTGATGCCGCAATAATGGCCAAGGATATTCAGAATCTGGTTACCGGAAGTCAAATCCCCATACACCATATCAGTGCAATATATCTCGCGTTTTACTATACCCTCACGCAGCATGAACAGGCCTGTTGTATGGTCGATTTGCGCATCGATCAGAATGATTGCCTGAATGCCGGTATCACGAATCGCACGCCCGGGCTGCAATGCAGGGAAATCCTGAATCTGCTGCAGGACATCCGGAGATGCATTGAACAGCACCCAATTTACACCGTCGCTGCTGACACAAATTGAAGACTGGGTGCGCTTGGTGGCCTTGATGGTACCCTTGCGCAAACCGTCACAGTTAAAGCAATTGCAGTTCCATTGCGGGAAGCCACCACCGGCGCCGGAACCTAATACATGAATGTGCATATTCAATATTTCTTGGATTTTGTATGAAAAAGGCCGCTTCTCGCGGCCTTATCAGTCGCACTTGGCAACTATTTGTTCATAACGTACATTGTCACTTCGAAGCCGAAGCGCATTTCAGTAGCAGCTGGTTTGGTCCACATGATTAATCTCCTTATCAAATACAAACATCAGAATGATGTGCTTGTATGACTGCTACTATACGCGTTGGTTTTACAGGAAGCCTGCAGGCAATATGGAATGCAGGCTAGTGATTTTCATGATGCTATCATCATGGCTACGCATTAAAAGTAATAACTCAAGGTTACCCCGCCACCGACATCTGGATTGACGTCTGCAAGCCCTCCGTACAACACCCCGCTGAGTTTGTATTGGTTGCTAATCCTGTAAGAGCCGTACAGGGCCACTTCCTGTGGACGATGCACACCGCTCACGGCAGCGGTTGCCCAGTCATAGGAAATGCCCATATCACCTTTGTCGCCGAACTTATACCCCGCTCCCAGAGAACCATAAGCAACAGCGCGGTAATCCACACCCCTGGGCTGTCCCAGCTTTTTATATCCCAGACCAAACGAAACGTAAGGTGCGCCAAAATATTTATCTACGTTAAATTGTACTGCATAATCATTTTTACCTGAGCCCAACCCGCGGTGTTCATTCGCAGTAGCAAACTTGACCCGCCCCGTTAAAGCAATCGCCCAGTCTTGGGTATCAAGCAAGTTGTATCCAACTGAAGCCACGACATCACCCAAACCGGACTCTGTTGTTCTTCGCCGATTAGTAGCAGGAGTCGGTGTTGGCGCTGCATTCACCGCATTGGCGCAGACGCCATCATCTTCTGGTTTGTTTGCACCTTTTCGATTGTCCCCAGCACACCCAAAACTACCTGCTGTAGTTGTCACCGAGGAAGATGCGCCAGAACCACCTATACCGCTTGGCACGACATCCCCAGTACCTCTTACACTTAGCCAGGGCACTGTCACTTTATAGGTAAACGCACCTGTTTCATAAGTGCCGGTAAACGGCATATAGAACACATCTGTAGACTGACTTCCACCATATTTACCGGTAGAGTAGTCCCCGCCTACAGACATGTTAAACCCATCAGCATACGCATTACCTGCCAACAAACCTGACACCAAAACCATCCTAATCAATTTATCCAATTTTTTCTCCTCTATTCGTGAGTGATGTTATTTATTTTTACCCCCGTGGGAGCTACTTCCACTTGAACCTGAACTACCATTACCGCCAGAACTTCCCAAACTACCTGATCGCCCAGAAGAGCCTGATCGACCGGATGAGCCAGAAGACCCTGAGCTTGAGCCACGGCCGCTTGATCCGCTACTGCCTGAACTGCCATGCCCACTAGAACCGCTGCTACCTGAGCTACCACTATTGCCCAAACCTCCATGGCCGCTTGATCCGCCACTACCCGAGCTGCCGCTGCCAGATGACCCGCTGTGGTTATCACTACCGTCTTCACCCGATGAGGAGCCATTCACATTTGCCCCGTCACCCTCGTTTCCCGAACGCGAGGAATGACCATCGAACAAATTGCCATGACGCAGCTCGACATCTTCGGTCACCCACTCGCCCTTGTCGTTACGATGTGCCTCGATTTTAATTACTTTACCTTTGAGCTGATTAAATTTACTGCCCTGGCCGCCATCATCCACCATCAGTTGTGTCCCGGCAAGTACCGCCCTGCCTTTCTCGCCACCATAAACAAAACCCTCGACAAATAAAGTCCGTGCTTGTCCGATCGCTCTTTGTAATGGCTGAGCCTCGATGCGTCTTGCGGTAAGCACCCCACCATTTGCCATACCGGACACCCTGACCTCCGCACCCAAACTGACCCTGGCCATCTGCGCTTTGTCTGTCACATTGACGCGTGTATTCTGGATGCTAAATCCGTCAGGATGTATCTGTGTCACAATGCCAAGCGTGCTGGCTTGCGATGAGCCGATATCCACCCGCGTCGCAACCACATCCCCATTCTGCAGGCGATGTCCGCTGACGATGACACTAGTGCCTGTGCTAAGCTTGTTAAAATTCTGCAACCCTTGAGCATTCAAATGTACGGTTTGACCCAACACTTTCAATTGCCCGCGTGCCAGATCTATACGATCAATCGGACCAGCCACAGCATGGAACATACCTACTGCCTTGGCTTTTAGACGTCCATCTGCCCGTTCTGCTCTTAGCATCACCGATTTACCCACCGCCAAATCTGCCAGTTTGGCCGGCTGCCCATTGTCATATACCGGCGTCTGATTATCATAATGAACCTCGACACCATCGACGCAGATGCTGGCAAAGCCGGTAACTACGCCAATCACCATCACGTCTCCATCTATATTTTGCGGTAATAGTGCATAGTCTTTCAGCGCATCTCCGGTTCCACCAAACCCACCCTCTGCTACTGGCAAGCCTGTCCCGCCAAATCCTCCTTTTGCAACAGGTTCACCAGTGCCGCCCATTCCTTTATGCCCTGTCGGTGCGCCAGTACCCCCAATACCACCGTCCATTGCCGGATTCGTCAGCGAAGCTGTCGAGCAGGCAAAGTCTGACTCGGCAAAAGCATTAGCGCTTATTGTCAGACCTATCAGCATGCACAATCCCGCACACAAGTGATATACTGATTTATTCATCACTATGCTCATCCTCGGCGTTCTGCATCGGTTCGTGGTAATAGTAAATCCCATAGGTCAAGCGCATGTTCTGTTTTGCGTCTTTGGGCTGCTGATTGGCAAGTTCATCAGTCACTTTGTACACTTCTTGTAAGTTCTTCATGCCCAATTTTTTGGATAATCGTGTAATTTCTTCTACACTTTCAATGGTTAGCTGATCATAATGCACACAACGTTCAAAAAAGGCCGGTTGTTGACCTAGGATATTTGCCACGGCGGCCTGCGCATGGTCATGCAAGTTATGTCCAAGGAAATAGGCCATTTCCTGCAAGCCCTCCTGCGGAATAAACGCATCGGACACCAGATGCACCCTGTTCTCTGCGTCTACGGTCGCCACACCTAATCGCAACCATTCGTCCAGCACTGCTCTGGGGTGAATATCAGTGCTAACGTTACGCACCAAGGACTCAAACGAATCCGAATCCTGACTCTCCAGACGCATTAATGGCTTCGGCGAACCCTCCTTGCTCAAGTATTTGGGATCCGTTGTCCATACAGCAATGATTTGAGAGCCCAGTGAAATATTTTCAGGTATCACATCTTCTACACCTGGCAAGCGCTCGCGCAGACGACGTACGTCTTTACGATGCACACCACTGATCAGGCTAATGCGTGAATCTGTTTGCGCTTTGCCATTTAACGCAAAATCTTGCTCCGCAATCTCCACATACAATGTTTTCAACAAATCAATGGCAAACGTATAAGTGAGCTGATTCGCCAGCATCAGCTTGATGATGGGCCGTAGCACACGCTTTACCGCGGTAGCGATCAACGTTTGCTTTGCAGAAATATTTTGATTCATAAGCGCCATTCTACACGTTTTTACAACATTGCAAAATAAATGGGATTATTTTCCATTTTATATTGACATGGGAATTTTTCCCGTTTATTATGGTTTCTAACGAGTCTAACTCGTTACTTAAAATCAACCCAAGGAGAATATTATGATGTTTAGCAAAAAAATTTTAGTAGGTACTATTGGCAGTTCTGTGTTGTTGATTGCTGGTTATAGCTATGCCGCTCAGATCGATTCCATTGACCAACTAGTTTCACGCGAAGCCAGCGAAGCTCCACGTGGTGCAGATCGTATTCATAGCGGTACGCATAAAAACAGCATCGATGCTGTCACAATTCTGGCGCGCGAAGCTACCGAAGGCCCACGCGGTGGTGATAATGAGCGTCCAGGCGATCGTCAACGCCGTGGTGGTCGCGTAATAACTGAAGATGCTGGTCAGTTTATCTTAGCACGTGAAGCTTCAGAGGGCCCACGCGGTGGTGATAATGAGCGCCCAGGCGATCGTCAACGCCGTGGTGGCCGTACTGGATAATAACAACGCGTGCCTGGAAGGGGTTTTTAACCCAACTTAAAGGAGAGCTGAAATGAATAAATTCCTAGCAACTATATTATTGGCTATGGGCGCAACACTCATCACCACACCAGTCATGGCACGCCATGGCGCTGACGACACACCTGGCCATGTACGCCAAGGCCGCGGTACGGATGATCCGGCTGGTCATGTGCGTCACGGCAACAGTGCGGATGACCCGGCAGATCATGTGGGTCATAATAACGGTGCTGACGATGCAGCAAGCCAAGGGCATCGAGGTCAAGGCGCAGACGACCCGGCAGGTCACGAGCGTCGTGGGCGGAGAGCTGATGACCCAGTCGGCCACCATTAGTACTAACGGTCTGATCCTGATAGCGCTGCCCTCCCCCTCTGTTGGGTTGGCGGCGTTATTTTTGTGGATTGAATGGTGGTTTTAATCTGTGCTTATTTGGCGCCGTGCACCCACTGCCGCTGCAAGCCCTTCCAAGACTTGCACGGTATCTTCCCAGCCCAGGCAGGCATCCGTGATAGATTTACCATATTCGAGCACGCAACCCGGCGTATGTTCCTGCCGCCCTTCGTGCAAATGCGACTCCAGCATGACACCGATGATGCGGGCATCTCCTGCTGCAACTTGATTACCAATTGCTTGTGCTACTTGAATTTGCTGCTTATACTGCTTGCTGCTATTGCCGTGGCTACAGTCTATCATCAAGCGCGGGGCAATCCCCGCGTCGCCCATCGTATCGCAAGCCGCATCTACGCTGGCTGAATCGTAGTTGGGTGTTTTTCCACCGCGCAGAATGACATGACAATCCTCATTGCCGGAAGTGGAAATAATGGCTGATTGGCCTTCTTTGGTGATCGACAAAAAGTGATGTGGGCTGGCGGCGGTCTTAATCGCGTCTATGGCCACGCGCACACTGCCGTCCGTACCATTCTTGAAGCCTACCGGGCAGGACAAGCCAGAGGCGAGCTCACGGTGGATTTGCGATTCTGTCGTGCGCGCACCAATCGCTCCCCAGCTCACTAAATCTGCCGTATATTGAGGCGTAATCATGTCCAGAAATTCCATGCCGGCGGGCATGCCGATCTCATTCACGTCCAGCAAAAATTTACGTGCTTTTTCCAGACCAGTGTTGATATCGTAACTGCCATCCAGATGCGGGTCGTTGATCAGGCCTTTCCAGCCTACCGTAGTGCGTGGCTTTTCAAAATAAACGCGCATCACAATCAGTAAATCCGCATTCAAGCGATTGCGCACCTGCAATAGTTTCTGCGCATATTCCATGCCCGCCTGGGTGTCGTGTATAGAACAAGGGCCAACGACCACGAGCAGACGGTCGTCACCATGATGCAAAATCTGATGTATTGCCGCCCGCGTCGCCAGTATGTTCTGTGTGGTTTTGGCGCTTTCTTTCAGGCGCTCCAATAACTCTGATGCAGGCACCAGCGGCTTGATTTCAAGGACTCTGACATCATCCGTCGCAAGTTTTTCGTATTTGGTCATGCGTCTTTTTCTAAAATCTGTTCCATTACTTCTAAAAACCTGGCGTTTTCACTAAACAATCCTATACTCACGCGCAGATAATCCGGCATTTCATAATTGGCGACAGGCCGCACAATGACGCCGTTCTTAAGCAGTTGTTGATTTACTCGCCCGGCATTTTTCACTTTGAAGCTAACAAAGTTGCCATAGGAGGGGATGTATTCTAACCCCAATTTGTACAAACCTTGTGTCAATTGGGCCATACCGGCCTGATTTGCCGCATAACTGCGGGCCACAAAATCATCATCTGCCAACGAAGCCACCGCTGCCGCCTGTGCGATGCTGCTGACGTTAAATGGCTGGCGCACTCGGTTCATGATGTCAGCCACATCGGGCTGCATCAACCCGAAGCCAACGCGCAAACCGGCCAGACCATACGCCTTGGAAAAAGTGCGCGAAATAATCAGATTAGGATATTGTGCGAGCCAACCAATTGCCTCCGACTTGTCAGTAGCGCTCAGATACTCATCGTAAGCTTCATCCAGCAAAATCAGCACATGGCCAGGAACCGCATGGATAAAGGCTCTCAGGGCATCCTTTTTGATCAGCGTACCCGTCGGGTTATTCGGATTGGCAATAAAAACTAGCTTGGTTTTAGGCGTAATCGCCTGTAAAAAACCATCCAGATCATGCGCAAACTCTTTGGCGGGTACGACGACTCCTTTCGCGCCGACTGCCTGCGTCACCAGCGGATACACCGCAAACGCATGCTGCGAATAAATAGCTTCGTCGCCAGGCTGCAGAAAAGCGCGCGCCGCCAATTCCAGTATATCGTTGGAGCCATTGCCAAATACGATTTGATTAGGCGCCACACCAAATTTCTGACTTACCGCCTTGCGTAACTCAAAGCTGTTGCCGTCCGGATAGCGGGCGATATCCGCAATCGCGTCCTCTACCGCCATCTGTGCTTTAGGGCTCATGCCCAGCGGGTTTTCGTTTGAAGCCAATTTGACGATATCAGCTTCATTCAAGCCCATCTCGCGGGCGAGTTCACTGATCGGCTTGCCACCTTGGTATGGGGCAATGGCACGAATATAGTCAGGTGCTAATTCTGAAAGATTCATCACATGTAAAAACTTAAATAACTGCTGCTGGATAAGAACCAAGTACTTTGAGCCAGGATGCACGCAGGCGCAAATCATCCAGTGCCGCTTTGACTGAAGCATCGGTTTCGTGACCTTCAACATCCACAAAGAATACGTAATCCCATAGCCCCTGCCTGGAAGGCCTTGATTCGAATTTGGTCATGCTCACACCATGCCTGGCAAGTGGTTCCAGCAAGCCCACCATGGCGCCAGGCTGGTTCCGCGTTGCCATCACCAGCGAAGTTTTATCCTTGCCGGAAGGTGCAACATCCTGCTTACCCAACACCAGGAAGCGTGTGGTGTTGTTCGGATCATCCTCAATGCTTTCCGCCAGCACGTTAAGCTCAAACAGCTCGGACGCACGCTTGCTGGCAATCGCCGCTGCAAAGGTGCCTGGCGTTGAAACCAGGTCATGTATCATCTTGGCTGCGTATGCATTGCTGGTAACCGCTTCACGCTGGGCTTTGGAGAGGTTCTTGTTCAACCATTCATGACACTGTGAGAGGGATTGAGCATGCGAGAACACATGCGTAATCTGCGAAATATCGGTTTGTTTGGAGAGAAGGCAGTGATGAATCGGCAGCATCACCTCACCGCATACTTTTAACGGACTTTCCAGTAGCAAATCCAGCGTCAACCCGATTGCGCCCTCCGTAGAGTTTTCTACCGGAACGACACCATAATCTGCTTGAGCCGCTTCTACCGTGCGAAATACCTCATCTATGGTCGCGCAAACGGCTGCTGTACGGCCTTGACCAAATTGCTTCAGCGCTGCCTCTTCGCTATAAGTGCCCATCGGGCCTAGAAAAGCAATCGAAAGTTCTTTTTCCAGCGCACGGCAATTGGCCATCACCGCACGGAACACCTGGCTGACTGCTTCACTGGACAAAGGCCCTGTGTTTTCTGCCTGCAGGCGGCGCAACACCTGCGCTTCGCGTTCAGGACGATATATCACACCGTCTTCTTTCAAGCCGCCAATGGCACGTGCAAGCTTTGCACGCTCATTGATGAGCTGCAAAAGCTGTGAATCGATAGCGTCTATCTGGTCACGATATTGTTTTAATTTATCTGACATTTATATTAAAAATCAATATATTGATTAATATATTTAATGTTGTTTCTCAAATTCTTTCATGTAATCCACAAGCGCCTGCACACCTTCCAGTGGCATCGCATTGTAGATGCTGGCGCGCATACCACCGACCATGCGGTGACCTTTCAGCTGCAGCAGATTGCGCGCTTCTGCACCCTTTAAAAAGGCATCATTCAGGCTTTCATCATGTAGCCTGAAAGGAATGTTCATTCTTGACCGATTTGCTATTGCCACCGGATTACTATAAAAATCGGTGTCCTCAATGTAATCATACAACAACCTGGCTTTGGCGATATTATGCTGTTCGATCGCCGAAACGCCCCCTTGTTCCAACAGCCATTCAAACACCAGACCTGCTATGTAAATGCTATAAGTTGGTGGCGTGTTGATCATGGACTGATTTTCAGCCTGAATCTTCCAGTTAAATACTGCTGACGTGAGTCTGGATGCCCTATCTAGCAAATCCTCCCGCACAATCACAATACACAGGCCTGCAGGCCCGATATTTTTCTGCGCACCAGCATAGATTACGCCATATTGAGACACATCTACTGGCCGTGACAGGATATGCGAAGACATGTCCGCCACGATCGGCACACCTTGCGTATCAGGCATATTCATAAACTCGACACCGCAAATGGTTTCGTTGGTACACACATGCAGATAAGCCGCCTCTTTGTTAAGAGTCCAAGTGTCTAGCACTGGCACATGGGTAAAGTTCTCTGCAGCACTACTTGCCACTACACGAATATCGCCAAAAGGGCGCGCATCCTCTACACTACGCTGGCTCCAGGTACCAGTGATAGCATAATCCGCGCTTCTTCCTGCCAGCAAATTCAAGGGAATCATCGCATTCTCAGCGATTGCGCCTCCCTGCAGAAACAGTACCTTATAGTTCGACGGAACACCCATCAAAGTACGTAGATCCGCCTCGGCCTTGGTCAGGATGCCCATAAACTCTTTGCCGCGATGAGACATCTCCATCACGCTCATACCGCTATCGTGCCAATCCAGCATCTCTGCCTGAGCACGCTGCAACACTGGCTTAGGCAAAACTGCCGGGCCCGCCGAAAAGTTGTAAACTGCTTTTGTCATACCTTAAAGCTTCCCGCCACTACTCTTCTTCATCAGTTTCAACGATTTTTTCCAGGCCGGATAATTTTTCGCCTTCACCCAAGTTGATCAGCGTCACACCCTGTGTCGCACGCCCAAGTTCGCGAATCTCCTTCACGCGTGTCCGAATCAGTACACCACCGGTGGTGATCAACATGATCTCGTCATCCTCATTCACCAGTTTAGCTGCGACAGCAATGCCATTACGCTCACTGATAGCAATTGCTTTCACGCCTTGTGTACCACGACCTGAATGACGGAAATCTGCCAGCACAGTACGTTTACCATAACCATTCTCTGTCGCAACCAGCACAGATTGTTGATCGTTTTCTGCAATCAGCAAGGACAACACTTTTTGTTTTGCACCAAGCTTCATGCCGCGCACGCCGCGAGTGGCGCGCCCCATCGGACGCACATCATCTTCGGTAAACCATACGGCCTTGCCGCCATCCGAAACCAGTACAACGTCATTCTTGCCATGCGTAATCTCCGCGCCAATCAGATAGTCACCATCATCAAGCTTGATCGCGATGATGCCCGATTTGCGCGGGTTGGAAAATTCAGTCAATGCGGTTTTCTTGACCGTGCCCTGGGCGGTTGCCATAAAGATATAGTGATTCTCATCAAACTCTTTCACAGACAATATCGCATTGATTTTCTCGCCCTCTTCCAACGGGAACAGGTTCACGATCGGTTTGCCGCGAGATATGCGGCTACCTTGTGGCACTTCGTACACTTTCAGCCAATACACCTGGCCGCGACTGCTAAAGCACAAAATGTAATCGTGCGTATTGGCTACAAACATCTTGTCAATAAAGTCGTCTTCTTTGGTTGCAGCGGCCTGCTTGCCGCGTCCACCGCGACGCTGCGCGCGATATTCATCTAACGGTTGAGATTTGATATACCCCGTGTGTGACAAGGTCACGACTACATCCTGTGGCGAAATCAAATCTTCCAGCGATAAATCCTGGCCATTCACCACAATCTCGCTGCGACGCTTATCACCAAACTGCTGTTTGATTTGCGCCAACTCCTCGCTGATAATCGTCGTCACACGCGATGGCGTTGCCAGAATATCCAGCAAATCAGCAATAATATCCATCACCTCTTTGTACTCGCTAACGATTTTATCCTGCTCAAGCCCAGTCAAACGTTGCAGACGCATTTGCAGGATTTCCTGCGCCTGTACGTCGCTGAGTTTGTAGCCGTTCGACGTCAGGCCAAAATCCACACTCAATCCTTCAGGGCGTGCTGCTTCCATGGCAGCACGCTTCAGCATCTCTTCTACCACAGGCGAGTGCCAAACTTTCGCCATCAAGGCCACTTTCGCTTCCGGCGGTGTTGGTGCGGCTTTGATGATGGCAATCATCTCATCTACATTCGCCAGCGCCACAGCCAGACCTTCCAGCACATGGCCGCGATCGCGCGCCTTGCGTAGTTCGAACACAGTACGGCGTGTCACCACCTCACGACGATGGCGCAGGAACGCTTCCAGCATTTGTTTCAGGTTCAGCAAACGTGGCTGGCCGTCCAGCAAGGCCACCATATTCATGCCGAATGTGTCTTGCAGCTGCGTTTGCTTGTAGAGATTATTCAGGATCACTTCCGGAATTTCGCCGCGCTTCAGCTCTATCACTACGCGCATGCCCGATTTATCCGACTCATCGCGCAAATCGGAAATACCTTCGATTTTCTTCTCATTCACCAGTTCGGCGATTTTCTCGATAAGCGTTTTTTTATTCACCTGGTATGGCAACTCATCGATAATGATAGCCTGACGGTCACCCTTGCCAATATCCTCAAAATGCGTACGTCCACGCATTACCACGCGGCCACGGCCAGTGCGGTAACCTTCTTTCACTCCGGCCGTGCCGTAGATAATGCCTGCAGTCGGGAAATCTGGTGCTGGCACCAAATCTATCAATTCTTCAATACCGATTTCAGGGTCTTTTAACAGCGCAAAGCACGCGTCCAATACTTCGTTCAGGTTGTGCGGCGGAATATTGGTCGCCATCCCTACCGCGATACCAGAACTACCGTTAATTAGCAGGTTAGGGATACGTGCTGGCATGATGAGCGGCTCATGCTCGCTGCCATCATAGTTCGGACCAAAATCGACAGTTTCCTTGTCGATATCCGCCAACAACTCATGGGCGATTTTCGCCATGCGGATTTCCGTATAACGCATCGCCGCTGCGTTGTCGCCATCCACAGAACCAAAGTTACCCTGACCATCTACCAGCATGTATCGCAGGCTAAAATCCTGTGCCATACGTACGATGGTGTCATAAACCGCCGTATCGCCATGCGGGTGATACTTACCGATCACATCACCGACGATACGCGCCGATTTTTTATAGGGTCTATTGTAGTCATTGGATAGCTCATGCATCGCATAAAGCACACGACGATGCACCGGCTTCAAACCATCGCGCACATCCGGCAGGGCACGTCCTACGATTACGCTCATCGCGTAATCGAGATAGCTGCGGCGCATCTCGTCTTCCAGGCTAATCGGGAGGGTTTCTTTAGCGAATTGTTGATCCATTTTTTCTTTAATTTTGGTTAAAAATTATCCATAGAATTCTAACATGATACGGCTAGTCAAGGCGCGGGCTTTTTACGTTTTATCGTCATTTACCCAACCTATCAATATAATAAATATATTTAATTAGATATTAAGTTATGTTTAATTTAATCTATTAAATTATTTCTCAAACCTGACTATTTCATAGGAGACAACAATGGCTGTTTTAGTTGGCAAATCCGCCCCTGACTTTACCGCTGCTGCAGTAATGGGCAACAACACGATTGACGAAAACTTTAACCTTGCAAAATACATCAAAGGTAAGTCGGCCGTCATCTTCTTTTATCCACTGGATTTCACCTTTGTCTGCCCTTCCGAGCTGATCGCTTTTGATCATCGCCTGGCAGAATTCAAAAACCGCGGTGTCGAGGTAATCGGCGTTTCCATCGACTCACACTTCACACACCTTGCATGGAAAAACACTCCTATCGACAAGGGCGGCATTGGTCAAGTCGGTTACCCATTGGTTGCAGACATCAAACATGACATTTGCAAGGCCTACGATGTTGAGGCCGAAGGCGGCGTGGCATATCGCGGCTCCTTCCTCATCAACAAGTCCGGCGTTGTTGTACACCAAGTCGTGAATGATTTACCGTTGGGTCGCGATATTGACGAAATGCTACGCATGGTAGACGCACTGCAGTTCTTCGAGCAACATGGCGAGGTTTGCCCGGCGGGCTGGAAAAAAGGCAAAAAAGGTATGGATGCTTCCCCTGCCGGTGTTGCAAAATACCTGGCCGAAAACGCAAAAGATCTATAATAAGGCATCCTTTTCAATTACAACAAAAACGGGGCAACAGCCCCGTTTTTGTTGTATTAGATTAGAACCGGTTCAAATACCCACACTTTTCATCAAGGCTAGCACGATATTGGCGACCGCCATGGCGAGAATAAGGTTCAAGGTAAAATTCATACCTTTCATTCGCGGACGCAAACTATCGGCCATCAGCCCTTTTGCGTGCGTATATCGCCCATAGACAAACGAAGCGCCAAGCATGTGAATTAACAAAGGAGGCAAGCCGTTGTATTCCAACAAAAACAGTAGAATGAGCCCAATGGGGATATATTCACTGGCGTTGCCATGTGCCCGGATGGCAGTTCTTAGATCAGATTGCTCACCATCACCCAGCTTGACGCGTTTTTCCCAACGCAAGGAAATGACGCGCATTGCCAAGCGCACCATCAATAGTGCGCACAGCCCAGCATAAATTGCGGTAATCATCTCCAGCTTAGCCTAATTGCAAATCTGCTTTCAAGTCATCCACATGCTCGAGTCCTACCGCAATCCGCACCAGGTTATCGCGGATACCGGCTTCCGCCCGGGCCTCCGGTGTGATACGGCTATGCGTTGTACTCGCAGGATGTGTAATCGTGCTTTTGGCATCCCCCAGATTGGCTGTGATTGAAATGAGCTGCGTTGCATCTATCAATTTCCATGCCGCTTCTTGCTCAGTCTGGCCGGATTTAGGCTTTACTTCAAAACTCACAATACCACCACCGTTAAGCTGCTGGCGCAGCGCGATGTCATGCTGCGGATGCGATTTTAAACCAGGATAATACACACGCGCCACACCAGGCTGCGCCTCAAGCCATTGCGCGAGATTCAAGGCGTTTCTGGCATGTGCCTCCATCCGCACATGCAAAGTCTCCAATCCCTTCAAAAACACCCATGCATTGAAAGCACTCATCGTCACGCCGCCAGTGCGCAAAAAGCCATAGATGGGCTCCATTAACGCTTTGGCACCCAACACAGCACCACCCAAGACTCTACCCTGACCATCAATATACTTGGTGGCAGAATGGATAATAATATCCGCACCAAGTTCTAATGGCCTTTGAATCACAGGTGTGCAAAAACAGTTATCCACCACCAAATGCACGCCACTCTTGTGGGCAATCTCAGCCAGCAGGGCAATATCACATATCTCCGTCAATGGATTGGAGGGTGTTTCCACAAAAAACAGTTTGGTATTTGGCCTGACTGCCGCCAACCACTGCTGCGGATCTGTCAGCGAAACCAGCGTCACTTCCAGCCCCCAACGCTTCAGGATATTGGCGAATAGTTGTACCGACGTACCAAAAATACTGCGCGAGGCCACCACATGGTCGCCACTGTTGCACAAACCCATCACACATGCCAATATCGCAGACATACCGCTAGCAGTTGCCACACATTGCTCTGCGCCTTCCAAAGCCGCCAGCTTATCCTGAAACATAGTCACAGTAGGATTGGTGAAGCGTGAATAGATATTGCCAGGCTCGGTTCCACCAAAGCGCGCAGCAGCTTGCGCGGCGCTTTTGAAGCGGAAGCTGGAATTTAGAAACAAGGCTTCGGAATTCTCGCCAAGCTCAGTCATCACGCTACCTGCGCGCACACTTAATGTTTCCGGATGATAATTATTTTTCGTCATATTCCTCATTTCTTGGGCATCCCATTAGCTTCGCCCAATAAAAAACCCGTTTTAACGGTTAGGCTAAAACGGGTTTTGCTTGGTCTTCCAAGCGATCATTCGCTTTAGCTGTATTTATTATGCGCCCGCAAGCTGAATTGGCTTTGTTTAAGATTGGCCATTCAAATCAGCGCAGTTTCATCATAGGCCTAACTAATGCTCACGTCAAGAGCTCCTAGCCATTCAATTGTTCTACCATCTCATCTTGCTCGCCAGAAACCAAGTTCAAATCCATCTGAGTACTGCTGTTAGCTGGCTTCTGTTTTTTAATTGCATCGCCACGCGCAGCTTCGATACGGTTGAGATAAGCCGCATCCACGTCGCCGGTAATATATTTGCCGTCAAAACAACTGCAGTCGAATCGCTTGATATCCGGATTGCTCAACTTGACATCACGCACCAAAGCGTCCAGATCCTGGTAAATCAACTCATCCGCACCAATTGCTTCACATATTTCCTTGTCGGTACGACCAGTAGCCAGCAGCTCGTCTCGACTAGGCATATCTATACCATACACATTAGGGAAGCGCACCGGAGGTGCTGCCGAAGCGAAAAATACCTTATTGGCACCCGCATCCCTCGCCATCTGTACAATCTGCTGCGACGTGGTGCCGCGTACAATCGAGTCATCTACGAGCAATACGTTTTTACCCTTGAATTCCATACCGATCGGATTGAGCTTCTGACGCACGGATTTCTTGCGCAATGCCTGTCCTGGCATGATGAAGGTACGGCCAATATAACGATTCTTGATGAATCCTTCGCGATATTCCACCCCAAGCGCAATCCCTACCTGCAGCGCGCTTGGGCGGCTGGTATCGGGGATTGGGATGACTACATCGATCTTGAGATGAGACCATTCGCGTTTGATTTTTTCCGCCAGACTCGTGCCCATATCAAGGCGTGTTTGATAAACAGAGACTGCATCTATCACGGAATCCGGGCGAGCCAGATAAACATATTCAAATATACATGGGACAAGCTCAGGTGCATCAGCACATTGACGGCTGAATAAGTTACCGTCCATATCGATGAATATGGCCTCGCCTGGCGCAACATCGCGCATCAAAGCAAATCCTAACACATCCAAAGCAACACTTTCGGATGCAACAATATATTCGGTACCCTTTTCGGTCTCCGCCTTACCAATCACCAATGGACGTATCCCATGCGGGTCACGGAATGCCAATAATCCAAAATTGGCAATCATCGCAACAACCGCATACGCGCCCTTGCAGCGACGATGCACACCGGCAACTGCGTCAAACGCCATGTCCGTATTCAGTACGGCGTTCTTACTGGTTTTCTCAATTTCATGCGCCAGCACATTCAACAGCACTTCGGAATCAGAACTGGTATTGATATGGCGCAGATCCTGGCGGAACATTTCTGACTTGAGCTGTTCGGAGTTGGTCAGGTTTCCGTTATGCCCAAGCACGATACCAAATGGCGAATTGACATAAAAAGGTTGCGCCTCAGCCGCGCTGGAGGAACCGGCGGTAGGATATCGCACATGGGCAATGCCTGCATTCCCTACCAAGTTACGCATATGGCGGGTTTGAAAGACATCTTTCACCAACCCATTGTTTTTATGCATAAAAAACGTATTGCCATCGCAAGTCACAATGCCAGCAGCATCTTGACCACGGTGTTGAAGCACCAGCAACCCGTCATATAACAACTGGTTGACCGGATTTTTGCCGACAATGCCGATAATGCCACACATAGTTAAACTCGCTTTTACGCAGAACTCTATTTAATCATAATTCAGGTGCTTTGCAATACTGGGCGGTAGCCAAGGTTGCATGCTTTTCACCAGCGCTTCCAACGGAGCGCTGAACATCGCATTGGTCCAGCGCGTATCTTTGGGCAAGCTGGTAAACCCTGCCAGAAACACCAATACGCATACAATCAGCAGCCCACGTGCAAAACCAAACGCAGCACCTAAGCCACGATTAAGCCAGTTCATGCCCAGCTTTTTAATCAAACCTGACAATGCGATCGATACCAGACTGGTCAACAACAACACCGCCAAAATCAAGATGACCATCGCAGCCAGAATTCTCAATGACTCACTTGGAATATTTCCAGGTAGCAAAGGCATCAATTGCGTCGCATAGGTTCTGGCCACATAAAACGCCAGCACCCATCCGGCCACCGCCAGCAACTCTTTCACAGCACCACGCATCATGCTGACGATTACAGAGATGCCAATAATCAGTAGTACAAAGTAGTCAAAACTCGTCATGATTGTGCATTCAGGCTACTGGCTGACTACCATCCCTGTCAACCCAGCGTCTTTGATATTCTGCAGCGCAATCGCGGCTTCGTTACGCTCGGAAAACACCTGTGTACGCAATCGGATTCTCTGTCCATTGTGTGTATTCATCTTCTCGGTAGAAGAGGTATAGCCAAGTTCGCTCAGCTTGGTTTGTAAGCGTTTCACGTTAGCAACATCGGAAAAAACACCAATCTGCACATAAAACTTCTTGTCATCTTTAGCTTCATGCTTGGCCGATGTTTCACTATCCGGTTTGGCTGTCTCTTTGGCTTTCTCGGTGTTCGGCTTGTTTTCTACAGACGCAGGCTCGGGTGCCGCTTCACTGTCATGCTGGGCTTCGCCGGATACTTGTGGCGTCTGTTGATGTACGGTTTCCCCCGGGGTAACGCTCGAATCGAAATCAGAAGGTGTACCTTTGGTTTCAGAAGGCGCAGGTTCGGACGAAGCAATGTCACCAGGCAAGGTAATCTTTACTTGCTCTTCTGCTTTCTCCTGCGAGCGGTCCTTGAGTATCATTGGAAGCACGGTCACCATCAACAGCACCAACGCCAATGCGCCCACCAGCCGCCTGCGGGCCCGCTTTTTGAGCATGAGTTCTTGATCTGCGACAGAGTCTTTTTGCATCTATTTCCCTTTATCTGCGCGACTTTGATGTGCACTTGCTTGCGATCGCGCCATCGCAGCCGCTACCGTGTAGAAAGAGCCAAACACGACAATTCTATCATTTTCGGCTGCTGCCTGATAGGCAGCATTGAAAGCTGTTCCAATACTATCGAAGCCTTGTGAAGACACGCCCACCGCTTTAAGCCGACTTTGCAGGTTATCAGCTGCAGCTCCGCGTGGCGCATTAATGCTGGCAACATACCAGGATGAAATATGCGGCTGCAATATCTGGATTACGCCATCAATGTCTTTATCCGACAGCATTGCGAACACCGCATGCGTTTTACCCTTGCAAGGTTGCGCTATCAGATTATGTGCCAGTGAATCGGCCGCTTGGGGATTATGCGCCACATCTACAATCACTTGAGGACTGGACTGCAATTGCTGAAAGCGCCCTGCCAAGCGCACTGCCTGAAGCGCTGCATCGATATTGGCTTTTGTAACGGGCATTGCCGGCATCAGTTGTAAAGCCGCACGGATTGCGCAGGCTGCGTTGATCAGCTGAAAATCTCCTTGCAAGCTTGGTAAAGGCAAATCCCAGCTCACATGGGCATCCTGGTATCGCCAGCCAGTCAAGGTCTTCACAATTTGGAAAGCCTCTCCTATCCGCTGCAAATCTGCACCGATACGACTGGCGTATTGCAATATGGACTGTGGTGGCCGCATATCTCCGCAAATAGCCGGTTTCCCGGCGCGAAAAACCCCCGCTTTCTCCAGCCCGATCTGCTCTCTTGTATTCCCAAGATATTCCACATGGTCCAGATCCACGCTTGTTACAATAGCGCAGTCAGGCTCAAACACATTCACCGCATCCAGACGCCCTCCCAGGCCAACTTCCAGAATGGCGATATCAATTTTTTGCTGGATAAAGAACCACATCGCAGCCAGCGTACCCATTTCAAAGTAAGTAAGTGCAATATCGCCTCTCGCCTGCTCTACCGCAGAAAATGCCTGGCAAAGTACATCGTCGCTGGCTTCCTGATCGTTTATTTTGACGCGTTCGTTGTAACGGATCAGGTGTGGAGACGTATAGCAGCCGACTTTATAGCCAGCTTGTGAATAAATTTCACTTAATATGGCACAAGTAGAACCTTTGCCATTGGTGCCCGCAACGGTGATTACAGGGAAATGATATTCAAGCCTGAGACGTTGAGCTACTTCATTGACGCGCCCCAGCCCCATTGCGATGGTTTTAGGGTGCAACGCCTCGATATAAGCCAGCCAGTCAGCCAGCGTAGTGGGTAAATGCGCAGATGCAGTCACGAAGCGATGTTGCCAACCTAAGCAGCGCTTGGCAAGCGCATCAGGTTAGACAACAGTACGGCCAGCTTCTGACGCATTTCGCGGCGATCCACAATCATGTCGATCGCGCCGTGTTCCAATAAAAACTCCGCGCGCTGGAAGCCTTCTGGCAGCGTTTCCCGGACCGTCTGCTCAATCACGCGTGGCCCGGCGAATCCAATCAGGGCGTTTGGTTCAGCGATAATCACGTCCCCCAGCATGGCAAAACTTGCTGACACTCCACCCATGGTAGGGTCGGTCAGTATAGAAATATATGGCAACCCCGCTTCGGACAGCTTGGCCAGTGCAGCACTCGTCTTAGCCATCTGCATCAGGGATAGCAAACCCTCCTGCATGCGTGCTCCACCACTAGCGGAAACGCATATAAACGGGGCATGGTGTTTGATGGCCATTTCCACCCCTTTGACAAAGCGCTCGCCTACAACCGAGCCCATTGAGCCACCCATAAACTTGAACTCAAACGCAGCCGCGACAACAGGTATCTGCATGATGCTGCCTTGTATGACGAGCAATGCATCGGTTTCACCTACGTCTTTTTGTGCAGCTTTGATGCGGTCCGCATAACTTTTGCTGTCTTTAAACTTCAGCGCATCTATCGGCTGAACACCAGCCCCGATTTCCTTGCGCTTTTCGGGGTCCAGAAGCTGGTTCAACCGCGCGCGGGCACCCATCCGGTTATGATGTCCACATTTCGGACAGACCTCTGCATTGCTTTCAAGATCAGTCCTGTAAAGCACTGTCTGACATATGTCACATTTGCTCCATAATCCTTCTGGTACTACGTTTTTTCTGGTGGAACCTACCGCACGTTTGATTTTCTGAGGAATCTTGTTGAGCCAGCCCATAGTTACTCCTTATCAACTATCAATTGCTGTGCGTAACTCTTGCATCAGCGCACTCACATTGGATAACAAATTCTCGTCAGTGGATTTTTCCACCTCTAACACCATACGACTGCCCACCACAACAGCATCGGCAATCGCTGCAACCTGCTTCGCGGTGGCAGCATCGCGCACGCCAAAGCCCACGCCTATCGGCAAACTGGTCTTGGTGCGAATCTGCTTAACACGCTGTGTCACCTCACCAATATCCAGATTTGCTGCGCCGGTGACCCCTTTAAGAGATACATAATAAATAAACCCGCTAGCCTGCTTGACGATCAAATCAGCGCGAGCAGGCTCGGTTGTTGGAGACAACAGGAAAATACCGTCTATGCCTGCCGCCTCCAGCCCCGAAATAAACTCCTCACACTCTTCTGGTGGGTAATCCACCGTCAATACACCATCCACCCCCACCGCTTTAGCCGACTGAATAAAAGATTCTGTACCCATTGCTTCTATCGGGTTGGCATAGCCCATCAATACGATGGGCGTCTTGTTATCTTGCAAACGGAATTCCTTCACCATTGCAAGCACCATACGCAACCCTACTTTGTGCACCAGCGCACGCTCACTGGCTCGCTGGATTACCGGGCCATCTGCCATGGGGTCTGAAAAGGGCACTCCCAGCTCTATCAAGTCCGCACCGGATTTCACCAAGGCATGCATCAGGCTCACCGTATGTTGGGGATGTGGATCTCCGGCGGTAATGTAAGGAATCAAGGCTTTTTTGCCTTGTTGTTGAAGGGCTTGAAAAACAGCTTGAATACGCGACATGTGTTTGATTTAATTAATGTTATAAAGTGATATTGGCCAAACGGGCAACGGTGTTAATGTCTTTATCGCCACGACCGGAAAGATTAACCAGGATGATTTCATCTTTGCGCATTTCTCTGGCCAGCTTTTCAGCGTAAGCGAGCGCATGGCTGGATTCCAGCGCGGGGATAATACCTTCAGTTCGGCACAGATTATGAAAAGCTGCCATTGCCTCATCATCGGTAATCGCAACATATTCGGCGCGTTTGATATCCTTGAGCCAAGCATGTTCCGGACCCACACCTGGATAATCCAGGCCTGCTGAAATCGAATGCGTCTCGATAATATTACCGTCTGCATCCTGCATCAGATAAGTGCGATTGCCATGCAGCACACCAACCGGGCTATTCGCCGTCAATGGCGCAGCATGCATGCCTGATTCCAATCCGTGTCCTGCCGCTTCCACACCTATCAGACGCACATTGGGTACATCGATGTAAGGGTAAAATATTCCCATCGCATTGGATCCGCCACCCACACAGGCCACGATAGCATCCGGCTGACGCCCTGTCATTTCCGGCATCTGTTCTTTTGCTTCTTTGCCGATTACCGACTGAAAATCGCGCACCATCATTGGGTATGGGTGCGGGCCGGCGACTGTACCGATAATATAAAAAGTGTTGGAGATGTTGGTTACCCAGTCACGCATCGCCTCGTTCAGCGCATCCTTAAGCGTTTTGGAGCCACTTTCCACCGGCACCACGGTTGCACCTAGCAACTTCATGCGAAACACGTTTGGCGCCTGACGCTTGACGTCCTCGCTACCCATATATACGACGCATTCCAGTCCTAAGCGCGCAGCGATGGTAGCTGTCGCAACACCATGTTGGCCCGCACCGGTTTCAGCAATCACGCGTGGCTTGCCCATGCGTTTAGCCAGCAACGCCTGTCCTATCGTATTGTTTACTTTATGTGCACCTGTATGGTTCAAATCCTCACGTTTCAGGAAAATCTGCGCGCCGCCAATTTTTTTAGTGAGGCGCTCAGCAAAATAAACAGGGCTGGGACGACCAACGAAGTGTTTCAGGTCATAAGCAAACTCGGCCAAAAACTCCGGATCATTGCGATACTTGTCATACATCACGCGCAACTCTTCCAGCGCTTCTACCAGCGTTTCTGCTACAAAAGTTCCACCGAAGGGGCCAAAATGACCACGCGCGTCCGGCATATCATACGGTTGCATCTTTAATTCCTCGCTTGTTCCACTGCTTGCATGAATGCAGCGATTTTCGCAGCATCCTTAATTCCTTTATTTGCTTCTACCCCGCCACTCACATCTACAGCGTAAGGTCGTATTTCCTTGATTGCTGAATACACATTATCGGCATTAAGGCCGCCTGCCAGAATAATAGATTTGGGTAGATTCCGTGGAATCAGACCCCAGTCAAACGTCTGGCCTGTACCACCCATGACAGTTTCAGAATATGTATCCAGCAGCAATGCCTGAGCGTCGTTGAAATCAAGGCAGCATTGTAACAAATTTGTGTCAGGCTTAACGCGAATTGCCTTTAAATATGGCTTTTTATAATAGTCGCATTCTGCGGCGATTTCATTCCCATGAAACTGCAGCAAATCCAACCGCACAGCGGCCAAGGTCTGTTCAACTTGCTGTACGGGGGCATCTACAAACAAACCTACTGTGCTGACGAACGGAGGCAGCGCTTCAACAATCCGCTGTGCTTGTTCCAGACTCACTGCACGCGGGCTGGGCGCATAAAACACCAGACCAATCGCATCGGCTCCCGCATCGACTGCAGTTAGCGCGTCTTCTGGCCTGGTGATACCACAGATTTTTACGCGAGTTCGCATAACGCTATTTTATCACTTTAACAGCGACAAACTGCGTTGCATGGATGGCAAAACCCACTTTTCATCGTAATGTACACCCGTTAGATAAAGACCGTTGGGCGAAAAGGTAGGTGGCGATAACGTTCTATCTTTTTGATTTATCAAATCTCTAATAAATTCTGGCGCATGTTTGCCATTGCCTACATAAATCAGTGCGCCAATCATGTTACGCACCTGATGATGCAAAAATGCGTTAGCTGTCAGCTCGAACAAGAAAGTTTCCCCGTATTGCGAGACACCTGCTTCATACATGGTTTTGACAGGAGATTTTGCTTGACACTCACTGGCTCGAAAAGCACTGAAGTCATGCTGCCCAAGCAAATACTGCATGCCCTTCTGCATGGCCTGCAAATCCAATGGCAAATGATACCAACCCGCTTGCAAACGTTGAATGGCAGGCGCAACTGGCTTGTTAACCAGTAAATACTGATAACTGCGACTCATGGCAGAAAACCTGGCGTGAAACGCATCGGGCACCGGCTGCGCCCACAGTACTCGCACGCTAGCTGGCAAATGTGCGTTGACACCGCGTACCCAGGCAGCATCAGGGCGTACTGTTTGGGTATCAAAATGCGCTACTTGCATCAACGCATGAACACCGGTATCGGTGCGCCCCGCCGCATGTACACGAATTTCATGCCCGGCGATTATAGCAATGGCCTTTTCTAACACATCTTGCACCGTGGCGCCTTCCGCCTGGCTTTGCCAGCCCCAGAACTCGCTACCATCGTACTCGATGCCCATCGCAATACGCACGACTATGTTCCCAATACCAACAACAAAGTTATTCCCACCATCAACAGTGCAAAACCAATATCCCAGACAGTAAATTCTGGCTCAACCCATTGAATAACATGGGTTCCCCCCGAGTCGTTAACTGTTTGTACAATTATCTGTCTGATAAAGTCGACAAAGTGCGGTCCCCGCACCAAACTTGGTTGCGTCTCCACGTAGTGCATCGTTAGCCATAGCCTTGCCGCAAATCGTTCGACATCTAACCCTACCCATTGCAATGGCTTTAGTAGAAAATAAAAGCCTGCCACCTGCTGTTCCCTGCTGTTGCAAGCCAGCATCAATGACAACGCGGACAACATTACAAGTATGCGCAGCAATTGCGCACCGCCCGCCTGCATTCCCTCCAAGGTAGGCGCAATGATATATGGCCATTTTTGCCAGTGCTCGCCGGGTGTATTGAAAGCATAAATTACCCACATGACGATAAAAAACCACCTTAACCGCCTGGTCAGTTTAAAGAAATGGGTTCCTTTATGCAAAATGTTCATCGACAAAAAAAAGCAAAACAAACAGAGAAGCGCAATAGCTTTGGCTTGACCCAATTCAATCGCCACCAGCACAAGGGCCAGTAATTGTGTCACGATATTCAATCGCAGATTACCGCGCATTGACATTCACTTTAACCATAACAAAGTTTACCGCCTAAATAAAAAAACCGGACATATTGCCCGGTTCTTTTTTACCAGATAGCATTAGGCAAGCGTTTGTATAATCTCCTCAGCACGCTTGCGTTGATTCGGGCCACCTTCTTTCAACACTTCATCCAACAGTTCTTTCGCCCCAACCTTATCATCCATATCCAGATAAGCAGTCACTAAATCCAACTTGGTTTCCACTTCGGCAGGCTCGTCTAAAGAAAGTGTCATATCCGTTGTTGAAGCATTGTTTTCTGCAATTTCAAGATTGATGCCAGACAAATCCGGAGCTTCGGCGACTCCATGAGATGTAGAGAACGTGGGAAAATCAACCGCCTCCGTATTTAGATTAAGGCCTTCCATCCCAGCATCCTTGGTACTAATTATCTCTTCAGATGCTGCAGGCATGTCAAATGCGGCCAAATTCGCATGCGTTGGTTCAAAATTCGTTTCTGTTTGTGCTGGCGCCTGCGCTGTCAGTTCTGTTGCAGTCATTTCAAAACCCAGCCCATTGTCAGTCGCTTGTTCAAACGTGCTTATGGTTGGCGGAATCTGTGTTGCAACATCAAAGCCAGGCATTTCCTGCACATTTGCTGATGTTTCAAATGTAGTAACATCCAGGTCCGGCAATGTGTTAGAGAAGCCCATTGTGACAGGCGCTTCTGCAGAATTGGTCGTGCCTGTCTCAAACCCACCCATATCAAAATCCAGCCCCGCACCTTCTGATCCTTCCAATACAGGTTCAAAAGTGGGATTGTCTACAGCAGCACGCTCCTCAGACACATCTCCGGCAGAGGCAGGTGTTTCATATGCATAATTCTTGTTCAAATCATCATTGTTCAGATTAAAATCCAAGTCCTTCTCAGCCGCAATAGGTGAATTCGCAAAGTCAGAAGCGTCCAACCCTTTATCATTATCGGAGTCCTCATTGACAGAACCCATAGCGGTATTGACTTGGTACAGAGGGTTGTTAGGCTCCAACTGTACACCAATCGCTGCGACTTTTGCCCAAACCGGGTCTTGCGCACCCAAAGTGGTATACAACTCACCCGCCACCGTTTCAAACGCAGACATGCTTTTGCTTGCAGCATACATTTCCAGCAACTTCAGGTGCAGCTCATAACGTTTTGGCTCTTTGGAAATTGCGTCTTTCAATATTTCCTCAGCTTGCGCATCACGTCCATAGGCCATATAAACCTCAGCCTCTGCGATGGGGTCAACATCATGGGTGTCGATCATGCCGCCGTTTGCGCTTTGCGAGAAATCCGTCAGGAATGAAGTGTCGCCCGTATCTACGCTAGAACCGCTAGTGTTGCCAAATACAGTATTCGCTTTCAGACCTCCAGAGGTCATGATGCCCTGCTCAAAGTCGGCCAGATTTTTCTTGCGTTTGTTGCGCAAGTACATCCATCCAGCACCAAGCAACGCCAGAAGACTGGCCCCTCCACCCAACAATGGTAAATTCAGGCTATCCAGGAAGCTTGCTTCAGGCTCAGGTGCGGGTTCTGTCATCGGCTTTTTGACCACATCCGGTTTTTGCTGGGCAGTTGGTTGAGCTGTCTCGGCTGGTTTTTGCGCTGCAGGTTTGTTTTCTGTTGGTGCTGGAGTTGGTTTTTCTTGGGCTACTGGTTGAGCTGGTGCAGGCTCAGCTGGCTTAGGTTGCACGGCTTGTTCCGCTTGTTTTTGCATCTCAGCCATCGCGCCATTCTTCATAGCCAACAGCTTTTGCATATCAGCAATCTGTTTTTCCAGATCGGCTGTTCTGGATTTCGCTTCTTCCAACCCCTTCTCGCGGGCAGTCACTTCCTCTTGAAGAGCAGCCACTTTGGCTTCAAGTGATTTAACTGTGCCATCGTCTTTAACTTTGGCAGCGTCACCAGCTGACAACTTCACAACATCTTTAGTGCCCGCAGCCTCCGCCGCCGATTGATCTTCTGCGGTTTTGATTTTTCCGGATGACGAAGCAGTTTTTGGTTCCGCCTCTGCTACTGGCGCATCAGCCACCATGCCGGCTAGCTTATTGCGGTATTCGTTCCAGTTTGCAGTATGCACTCTCACTTCTTTACTAGCCTGCTGCTGAGAAATGGCATCCAGTGTTTCTTGTGATGGTGCCCGCAGGATCTGACCTGTTTTAAGGCGATTGATATTCTTGCCAGAAAACGCATCCGGATTTACTTCATACAACCCGATCAGCATTTGCTCCAGGCTGACCCCTTCAGGCTTCATGTCCCGTGCAATCTTGATCAGAGTATCACCACGCTGAGTGGCGTACTCCTGAGCGCCCTCAGCAGCCGCTGCTACAGGCTTTTTTCCACGCTTACCAGCCTTGCTTGATTTACTTGGGGAAGCAGTTGTAACAGATTGGGAGTCTGCATTGTTATTGTTTCCAGCAGCGCTAGCGTCGTTAGACTTGACAGACGGCGTCTGCACATTACTCGCAGCCGCATTGTCCGACTCGCCTGTATAGCCTGGTGGGTCCAGCAAAACAGTGTATTCACGCAGCAGGCGGCCTGTAGACCAATCCACTTGCAACAACATATCCAAAAACGGCTCGTTAATCGGCTGAGTTGACCTGAGTTTGAGCACAGGCGCTCCGCTCGCGTTCTTGGTAATATCCACTTTGATAGTGCTGTGAGATGCGGGACGGTCAATACCCTGCACAGAGTATGCTTCTTCCGATGCCACAGCAGCAGATAATGATGACAGTTCCTCCTGGGTAACAGACAATAACTCAATTTCCGCCCTTAGCGGCTCACCCAGCCCAGAACTTACGTTGAGTTTTCCCAAACCTGCGGCATATACCGAAACAGGTATCAAAGCCAAACATATCGCTGTTGTTATTTGCTTTAATTTTGAGCTATGCACTGTATCACCCTTGATTTCTTAAAAACCTGATAACAAAAATAACATCAATTAGTTACAGATGCAAGCTCATAATACACCTTACAATCGATTGCTATGTGATTGTATGTGCATAGTGTTGGATTTTGTCTAATTTTCAGCCATTAATTTTCGACTAAAATACGTAGCATCCTGCGCAACGGCTCAGCCGCGCCCCAAAGCAATTGATCGCCTACAGTAAACGCAGACAGGTATTCGCCGCCCATCGCAAGTTTGCGCAAACGACCTACAGGCGTAGTCAGTGTGCCAGTCACGGCTGCAGGCGTCAGTTCACGCATACTGACCTCACGCTCATTCTGGACAACTTTCGCCCAGGGGTTTGCCTCAGCCAGCATTTGGTTGATTTCATTTAATGGCACATTTTTTCTGAGTTTGATGGTCAGCGCCTGAGAATGACAGCGCATCGCGCCAATGCGTACACAGAGACCATCAATCACGACAGGATTGCTCTCGCGACCCAAAATTTTATTGGTCTCCACACCACCTTTCCATTCTTCTTTGCTTTGACCATTGCCTAAATCTTTGTCTATCCATGGAATCAAACTGCCGGCCAATGGCACGCCAAATTGCGCTTTTGGGAAAGCCTCGTCGCGTAAGGTACCCGCCACCTCGCGATCAATATCCAGAATCGCAGAGGCCGGATTGTTCAGCAATTCACTCGCCACACGATGTGCTTCGCCCATCTGATTGAGGAGCTCGCGCATATTCTGCGCGCCCGCGCCGGAAGCCGCCTGGTAGGTCATGCTGGTTGCCCATTCCACTAAGTCTGCTTTAAACAAGCCGTTTAAGGCCATCAACATGAGCGAAACAGTACAATTGCCGCCCACCCAGTTATTGCCGCCTTTGGCCAGCGCATCTTTAATCACGTGCATATTCACGGGGTCAAGAATGATAACGGCATCTTTTTCCATGCGCAGCGTGGATGCCGCATCCACCCAATGCCCTTGCCATCCAGCGGAGCGCAACTGCGGGAAGATTTCGCTGGTGTAGTCGCCGCCTTGGCAAGAGACGATGACATCCATTGCTTTCAGGGCGCCTATGTCTTTGGCATCCAGCAATACGGGCGTATCTTTGCCGACATTCGGGCCTTTGCCACCCACTTGTGAGGTAGTGAAAAACTGTGGCTCGATATCCGCAAAATCATTCTCTTCCAGCATACGCTGCATGAGCACACTGCCCACCATGCCACGCCAACCAACGAATCCAACTTTCAACATAATATTTCCAATTTAATTAATAAGACCAAACTATGGAGCCCGATTACTTGGTTGATTTCTGTACAGCCTCGCCCGCCTTTTCGATATCCTTACCCATACCGTTGATGGTATTGCAAGCTGTCAAAGCACATACACACATCATCGCTATCAATGAACGCAACATCTTTAACACTCCTTTAATCGCGGAAATTACCAAACTTCAACGGAAAATCAGTGATGCTCTTTTTTACAAAGGCAATCGCTTCCTGCAGCACATCGCGCTTGGCGCCAGTCACGCGCACCGTATCACCCTGTATGCTGGCCTGCACTTTCAGGCCGCTATCCTTGATAAGCTTGGTGATTTTCTTGGCCAACTCACCATCGATGCCATCGCGCACGCGCAGGTCCTGTTTCACCTTGTTGCCGGATATCTTCTGCACATCTTTATGCTCAAGGCGTTTTGAAGATTCCGGCTCTTTCTTTTCCATCGCCGGCAGCAGAATGTCCTTGACCTGATCGAGCTGAAAATCGTTATCACCAAACATCGTAATGACGTTATCTTTTTCATTCAGTTCAATCTTCGCTGATGTGCCTTTGAAATCATAGCGATTGGTGATTTGCTTGCTCGCAGTATCTAATGCGTTTTTCAAATTCACCATATCGACTTCAGAGCTAATATCAAAGCTAGGCATAACTTACTCCTACTCAAAGTGGCAAACGTAATCCACTGTTTCCAAGGTTTCAATATCAAATGAAGAGTTTCCTGGTACCGTGAATTTCTCACCGCCTTTATAAGTCGTCCAGTTATCTTCACCTTTCAAGCGCACCTTGCATACGCCATCGTTGATTTCCATCAGCTCCGGCGAACCGGTATTGAACGTTAATGTGCTAGGAAAAATCACGCCCACAGTGCAACGCGTACCATTGGGAAACATCACGGTATGGCTTACGCACTTACCATCAAAATACACATTGGCTTTCTTTTTGACACTCACATTATCAAACTGCGCCATTTTTTAACTCTCCAAATTCATCAAGCTCTCATTATCCCAGAGAAAAGGGGCTTCCAGCAATGCCGAAGCCCCTTTTGTACAAGAAGACCAGACTACATCGCAGCCACGATTTGGTCACCCATTTCAGAACAACTCACCCGTTTCATGCCTTCTTCAAAGATGTCGCCAGTACGATAACCCGCAGCCAGCACTTTCTTCACCGCATTCTCGATGCGTGTCGCGGCAGCTTCATTATCAAAAGTGTAACGCAACATCATGGCGGCAGAAAGAATGGTCGCAATCGGATTCGCCAGATTCTTGCCTGCGATATCCGGTGCAGAACCATGAGACGGCTCATACAAGCCCTTCTTGGTCTCGTTCAGCGACGCGGATGCCAGCATACCGATGGAGCCGGTCAGCATGGAAGCCTCATCTGACAGGATGTCGCCAAAGATGTTACCGGTCACCATCACATCAAACTGTTTCGGGTTGCGGATGAGCTGCATTGCGGCATTGTCCACGTACATGTGCGTCAGTTCCACTTCCGGATATTCCTTAGCTACATCAATCACGATCTCTTTCCAGAACTCGGTAGTTTCCAGCACGTTGGCCTTATCCACAGAGCAGAGTTTTTTGTTACGCTTCATCGCGATACCAAACGCCACATGCGCAATGCGGCGCACTTCCGGCTCGCTATAGATCATCGTATTAAAACCTTCGCGAACACCTTGCTCATTAGTGCGCATGCCACGTGGCTGACCAAAATACACATCACCAGTCAATTCACGCACGATCATGATATCCAGGCCAGCCACTACTTCTGGCTTCAAGGTAGAAGCATTCGCCAACTCAGGATACAACACCGCAGGACGCAGATTAGCGAACAAGCCTAAATCTTTACGAATCGCCAACAAGCCGCGCTCAGGACGCAAAGGACGATCCAGGGTATCGTACTGCGGGCCGCCCACGGCGCCCAACAGCACGGCATCAGCCTCGCGGCAGATTTTTTGCGTAAATTCGGGATATGGGGCACCAAATTGGTCATAAGCCTGGCCACCCAATGGCGCCTCGACAAACTCCATATCCATACCTTCTTTTTTCAGCACATCCAGCACGCGCAAGGCTTGTGCAATGATTTCCGGGCCAATACCGTCACCAGGTAAAACTGCGATTTTCATTGTCATTTCATTTATCCTTCAAAAATTTAATTTAGAAACTAGCAGAAACCGTCACGAGCAATTGTGTGACAAGGCGCACGGCGCACAGAAACCGGAATGTACACGTAGTACATGAGGATTTCGAGCGCCGCGTAACACCGTCAATCTATTGCGCAGTAGGTCAAAGCGGTTTCTATGCAAACAACCAAGGCTGTGCCGCCTTATGTTTCACCTCAAACGCCTTTATCTCATCCGCATGCTGCAAAGTCAGACCAATCTCATCCAAACCATTGAGCAGGTTGTGCTTGCGGGTTGGTGTAATATCAAAACTGAACGACTTGCCAGAAGGTGTCGTCACGGTTTGCGATGGCAAGTCCACATTCAGCTTATAGCCTTCATTCGCCTCGCACGCTTTAAACAAGGCATCCACTTGCTCGTGAGAAGCCACAATCGGCAGAATGCCGTTTTTAAAGCAGTTATTAAAGAAAATATCTGCAAAGCTCGGTGCGATAATCACGGCGAAACCTTGATCTTCAATCGCCCATGGCGCGTGCTCGCGTGAAGAGCCGCAACCAAAGTTATCGCGCGCCAGCAGCACTTGTGCGCCTTGATAGCGTGGCTGATTCAGCACGAAATCCTTATTCAACGGACGTGTACTGCAATCCATGCCAGGCTCACCATAATTGGTGTAACGCCACTCGTCAAACAGATAAGGGCCGAAACCAGAACGCTTGATGGATTTCAAAAACTGTTTCGGAATAATCGCGTCTGTATCTACGTTGGCGCGGTCAAGCGGGCAAACCAACCCATTCAATTGTGTAAATGCTTTCATGTTTATTCTCCTTATTGCACGCTACGGACATCAACAAAATGGCCAGCGATTGCTGCTGCCGCAGCCATTTCCGGACTCACAAGATGCGTGCGGCCACCTGGGCCCTGACGACCCTCAAAGTTACGGTTGGAAGTCGATGCACAGCGCTCCCCGGGAGACAAACGGTCTGCGTTCATCGCCAGGCACATGGAACAGCCAGGTTCGCGCCACTCGAAACCAGCTTCGATAAAAATCTTGTCCAAGCCCTCTTCCTCAGCCTGGCGTTTAACCACGCCAGACCCTGGCACCACCATCGCCAATTTGACGTTGCTGGCCACTTTCTTGCCTTTGGCTACTCCGGCTGCAGCACGCAAATCTTCAATACGCGAGTTGGTGCAGGAGCCGATGAACACCTTGTCGATCTGGATTTGCTCAATCGGCGTGTCCGCCTGTAAGCCCATATATTTCAATGCGTTCTCGATGCTGGTGCGTTTGGTCGCATCTGCCTCCTTGGCAGGATTCGGCACGCGCGCACCAATCGGCAACACTTGCTCGGGCGAAGTCCCCCAGGTCACTTGCGGTTCGATGTCATCACCACGCATTTCTATCACCGTATCAAACTGTGCATCCGGGTCAGATTTCAACGTGTTCCAATAAGCAACGGCTTTATCCCAATCCGCGTCTTTTGGCGCATGCTGACGGCCCTTCAGGTAAGCTGCAGTCTTCTCGTCCGGTGCCACGATACCTGCACGCGCACCCGCTTCGATCGCCATGTTGCACAACGTCATGCGACCTTCCATGGAGAATCCGCGAATCACCTCACCGCCGAATTCGATGGCATAACCGGTACCACCGGCGGTGCCAATCTTGCCAATGATCGCCAAAGCGACATCCTTGGCTGTGACGCCTTTACCTAATTTGCCATCCACTTTCACCAGCATGCGCTTGGATTTTTTGGCCACCAGCGTTTGCGTCGCCATCACATGCTCAACTTCGGATGTACCAATCCCGTGTGCCAATGCGCCAAACGCGCCATGCGTGGATGTATGGCTATCGCCGCATACCACGGTCATGCCGGGTAGCGTCGTACCATTTTCAGGCCCAATCACGTGGATGATGCCCTGATGGCTATCCTTGAATGGAAAATACACCAAAGCGCCGAACTCCTTGATGTTGTTGTCCAGCGTTTCCACCTGCAAGCGCGAGATTGGATCCTCGATGCCCTTGTCCCAATCCTTGGTCGGCGTGTTATGGTCAGGATTGGCCACAATCGAAGTATTTCGCCATGGTTTACGGCCAGCCAGACGCATGCCCTCAAAAGCCTGCGGACTGGTCACCTCATGCACCAGATGACGGTCGATATAAAGCAAGCATGTACCGTCCGATTCCTCACGGACAACATGCGATTCCCATAATTTGTCGTAAAGCGTTTTTCCCGCCATGACTTGCTCCTTAAAATTGACGCCGGGTTTGTACAAGATTTCTAAAACATGCGCAGAATAAACATTTTTTAATACCCTAACAAGACTATCAGTTATACTAGTATTAGAATTAACAGGATAACTTATGGATAATAGACGTAAAGAATTGGGCGAATTCCTCCTTGCACTGCGTCAACGCGGTACACCGGAAGAATTTGGCTTTCCCTCAGGCGTGCGTCGCCGCACTAAAGGCTTGCGCCGTGAAGAAGTCGCGCAGCTTTCCGGCATCAGTGCCACCTGGTACACCTGGATAGAACAGGGCCGTGAGGTCAACATCTCGTCGGATGCCCTGGACAGGCTGGCACAGGCACTCAAGCTCTCGCGCACCGAACGCGCTTACCTGTTCGACATGGCCGACCGCCGCGACCCACGTGACAACAAAAAAGAAGAAGACACTGCGCCGGAAACACTGGTCAGCATGCTAGACAACATCTCCATCCCCGCTTATATCATGGGCCGCACGTGGGATTTGCTGGCATGGAACAAACCAGCGCGAATGTTGTTTACAGGCTGGCTGGACAATCCAGACAATGACACGACCAAACCTAACCTGCTGCGCTATGTGTTTACAAACCCGGACGCAAAGCAACTGGTGGTGAATTGGGAAGTACGTGCCCGCAGGCTGGTGGCGGAATTTCGCGCCGATTGCCGCAGCCGGCTGGAAGAACCCGAACTAAAGAAACTGGTAACCGAGCTCTCACAATCCAGCCCGGAATTCGAACGATTCTGGAAACAACATGACGTGCTGGAGCGTCAAGGTGGACAGCGCGAATTCAACCACCCGAAACTTGGCCTGATCAGTTATCAGCAAGTGACTTTGCGGCCGGTGGAACAGGAGCAGTTGAAACTGGTGCTGCTGCAACCTGCTTAATGCAAACAAGGTAGATTTTCATTGTAAAAGGCACTGCCCTGCAAGCCAAGCAGGGTGCGGCTTCCAGGGCAGATGCTTTGCCAATGAATGCGCGCGCGTAAACTTGCTTGCCATTCAGGCCGCTGTCGGCTTTGCTGTTTCTCTTGATTGGTCCCGCATCAACTTGTATTCAATCGCATCCATCATGGCGCGCCATGAGGCATCAATCACGTCAGTGGAAACGCCAGTCGTCGTCCAGCTCTCGTGATGGTCGGCAGACTCCACCAGCACGCGCACTTTGGCGGCGGTGGCGCGGTCGGAATCGAGCACGCGCACTTTATAATCGGTGAGTTTGACTTCCTCGATGCTTGGGTAGAAACGCTGCAAGGCAAGGCGCATGGCTTTATCCAGCGCGTTCACCGGGCCATCGCCTTCTGCAGCGACCATTTCCTCATGCCCATCCACTTCTATCTTGATCATGGCAGAAGAGTTGATGCCATTCTTTGCAGGTTCGTGGATATTGACTTGGTATTCCTTGAACTTGAAGAACGGTTTGAATTTGCCCAGTTGTTTGCGTACAAGCAGTTGGATAGAGCCTTCGGCACTTTCAAACTGGTAGCCTTCGTGTTCGAGCGTTTTGATATGCTCCAAGATACGCTTGGTATCGTGTGAGTCTTTGTCTAGCGTAGCATCCACCTCATGAATCTTGGAGAGCAATGCACTGCGTCCGGCGACTTCTGATACCAGGATATGGCGCACATTGCCGACTTGTTGCGGGTTGATGTGCTCATAAGAAATCGGGTTCTTGCTCACTGCGTCGATGTGCATGCCACCCTTGTGCGAGAAAGCATCGTTGCCGACATACGGCGCCTTGTCGTTGAACGGCATGTTGGCGACATCGTTGACATAACGCGCAGTGGCGGTGAGTTCAGCGATGTTCTCCTGCGGGATGCACGAAAGCCCAAGCTTGAGTTGCAAGTTAGGGATAATGGAACACAAATTGGCGTTACCGCAGCGCTCGCCGATACCGTTGATGGTGCCCTGCACCTGGGTAGCGCCTGCTTGTACGGCGGCAACCGAGTTGGCGACAGCCATTTCGCAATCGTTATGGCAATGAATGCCGACTTGCACTTTTGGGAAACGGGAAACGACTTTTTGCGTAATCTCGAAAACCTCGTTCGGGAATGTGCCGCCATTGGTGTCGCACAAGGCAAGCACATCCGCGCCCGCATCTGCCGCGGCTTGCAGCGTAGCTAAAGCGTAATCGGTATTGGCCTTATAACCATCGTAAAAGTGTTCTGCATCGAACACCACTTCCTTGCCCTGCTCTTTGAGATAAGCAATGGTGGAAGCGACCATGCGCAAGTTTTCATCCAGCGTGGTGCGCAGTATATCGGTCACCTGATAATCCCAGCTTTTGCCGAAAATGGCTACGGCGCTGGTATTGGCGCGCAGCAGCGATTGCACGTTGCGGTCATCCACCGCATCTATGCCCACCTTGCAAGTGCTGCCAAACGCGATGATTTTTGCGTGCTTGAGCTTAAGTGCACCGACTCGTTCGAAAAACGCCAAATCTTTGGGGTTGGAACCGGGATTGCCTGCCTCGATATAGCCGACACCCAATGCATCCAGACGGTCGACGATCTTGAGTTTATCTTCTACGGTAAACGACACCCCTTGCGCCTGCGCGCCATCGCGCAGGGTGGAGTCATAGGCAACAACTTGTCTCGACATATAACAGCTTATTTTTTGCGATTGCGTAAATTGGCGGCAATGCGCATCCGCAAAGCGTTCAGTTTGATAAAACCGCCCGCGTCTTTCTGGTCGTAGGCGCCTTTGTCATCTTCGAATGTCGCGATTGAGGAATCAAACAACGAATCTGTTTTGCTGTCGCGCCCGGCCACAATCACGTTGCCTTTGTAAAGCTTCAGGCGCACTGTACCGTTGACCGATGTTTGCGTATGGTCAATCAAGGTTTGCAGGGCGATGCGCTCCGGGCTCCACCAATAGCCGTTGTAGATCAGGCTGGCGTAGCGCGGCATCAAATCATCCTTCAAATGCGCGACTTCTCTATCCAAAGTAAGGCTTTCAATGGCGCGATGCGCCTTGAGCATAATCGTGCCGCCCGGCGTTTCGTAACAACCGCGCGATTTCATGCCCACATAGCGGTTTTCCACCAAATCCAGACGACCAATACCATGCTTGCCACCTAACTTGTTTAACTCGGCCAACAAATCATGCGGTTTCATTTTTTTGCCATTCAAGCCAACCGGGTCGCCGTTCACGTACTCCAGCTCGATGTATTCTGCCTTATCCGGCGCGGCTTCCGGCGACACTGTCCAGCGCCACATGCTTTCTTCGGCTTCCGCATTCGGGTCTTCCAGATGACGGCCTTCATAAGAGATATGCAGCAGGTTCGCATCCATGCTGTATGGGCTGCCGCCTTGCTTGTGCTTCATATCGACAGGAATGCCGTGGGTTTCGGCGTAGGCCATCAGTTTCTCGCGGCTCAGCAGATCCCATTCGCGCCAAGGAGCGATGATTTTGATGTTCGGATTCAGCGCATAGGCGCCAAGCTCAAAGCGCACCTGATCGTTGCCTTTGCCGGTTGCACCATGGGAGACCGCATCCGCATTGGTTTCGCGGGCAATCTCGATCAGGCGCTTGGCAATCAAAGGCCGCGCAATCGAAGTCCCCAGCAGGTATTCGCCTTCATAAACGGTATTGGCGCGGAACATCGGGAACACGAAATCACGCACGAACTCTTCGCGCAGATCATCAATGTAAATCTCATTCACGCCAGCCGCCTTGGCCTTGGCGCGCGCAGGTTCCAGTTCCTCACCCTGCCCAAGATCTGCGGTGAATGTCACTACTTCACATTTATATTCATCTTGCAGCCACTTCAAAATGACTGAAGTATCCAAACCGCCAGAATAGGCTAAAACCACTTTCCTTATGTCGCTCATCGACTACCTTTTTAATTCTTAAATAATTCAAATGCCACTAAAAAATTGATACCTACCATAAACATCATGCCAAGCAGAAAACAGCGATCAGCCAATTTCTCGATTTTCACCAGATTATCCTTATGACGAACCGACCAATACGACAGCATGGTACTGGCCAAAAAGAACAAGCTGTCTATCGCAATCAGGTTATCGGCCCATGACGAAACACCATTTTTTGGTGCCAGTTGCATGATGGTAATGACCGTCATACATACCCCCACCATCGTGGCTGAGACCGGCAGGATATGCTTCGATAGATCCTGAGCTGCAGCCACTTAAGCGGCCACTTTCCCTAACAGCAGATATTCCATCAGCGCCTTTTGCGTATGGAGGCGATTCTCAGCCTCATCCCACACCACGCTTTGCTTGCCGTCAATCACTTCTGCCGCAACTTCCTCGCCGCGGTGTGCAGGCAGGCAGTGCATGAACAGCGCGCCCTTATTGGCCGCGCGCATCATATCGGCATCCACTTGCCAGTCAGCAAAATCGCGCATCCGCTCTTCGTTCTCGGCTTCGAAGCCCATTGAAGTCCAAACATCCGTCGTCACCAAGTCTGCGCCTTTCACAGCCTCCATCGGGTCTGTAAATGTCTCGAAGTGGTCGTTGCCGTACAAGTTGGCGCGCTCCGGCTCTACCTCATAACCTGGCGGCGTAGAGACATGCACATTGAAGTCCAGCAATTCTGCGGCTTGCAGCCAGGTATTGCAGACGTTATTGCTGTCGCCTATCCAGGCCACGGTTTTACCTTTGATGCTGCCACGATGCTCGATGAACGTGTAAATATCCGCCAGAATCTGGCAAGGATGGTACTCATTGGTCAAACCGTTAATCACCGGCACACGGGAGTTTTGCGCAAAGCGCTCGATGATACTTTGCTCGAAGGTGCGGATCATCACGATATCGCTCATCCGCGAAATCACCTGCGCTGCATCTTCCACCGGCTCACCACGGCCCAGCTGGGAATCACGGGTATTCAGGTATATCGCCGAACCACCGAGCTGGTGCATCCCCGCCTCAAAAGACAAGCGGGTACGCGTGCTGGCCTTCTCGAAGATCATCACCAGCGTTCTATCTTGCAGTGGCCAATATTGCTTATAGTCCTTGAACTGCGCCTTGATCCATTTGGTACGGGCAAAAATATGATTCAGCTCGTCCGTGCTCAAATCGTTGAATTGTAGAAAATGCTTAACCATTTAAAATTTCTTAGCTTAAAAACTTCTTAATAAGTGGCGCCAAGCGATTCACTAACTCTTTCGCCTCCTGCGCGTTAATAATCAGCGGCGGCAACAAGCGCACCACCTTTTCCGCCGTCACGTTAATCAACAATTTTTCTTCCAGTGCCATCTTCACCAGCTCAGCACATGGCCTGTCCAGCTCGATACCAATCATCAAACCCGCATGGCGTATTGTCACCACGCCAGAAACGCCATCCAGTGCGGTTTTCAGGGCATCGCAAATCAAACTACCCATTGCTTCGGCATTTTCACGCAGTTTTTCCTCGGCAATGATGTTCAACGTAGCAAATCCTGCTGTCATTGCCAAAGGATTGCCGCCAAAAGTCGAACCATGTTTGCCTGGCGTAAATGTGTCTGCTGCGGCACCACTGGCCACACAAGCGCCAATCGGCACGCCTGACCCCAAGCCTTTGGCCAAAGTCATCACGTCCGGCATGATGTCGGTGTGCTGAAAGGCAAACCAGGTACCGGTACGGCCGATACCGCTTTGCACCTCATCCAGCATCAGCAGCCATCCATGCGCGTCACAGACTTTGCGCAAGCCTTCCAGATACGCTTTGCCATCATGCGGGATATTGATGCCACCCTCGCCTTGCACCGGCTCGACCAGCACTGCGACCACATTGTTCTTACGTGCGGCAATTTGCTTGACCGCATCCAGATCATCAAACGGCACGCGTATAAAGCCACCCACCAACGGCTCGAAACCAGCCTGAGTCTTGCGATTGCCCGTAGCAGAAAGCGTAGCCAGGGTTCTGCCATGAAAGGCTTTTTCCATCACGATGATTTCGGGATTCTCGATGCCTTTGTTGTGACCGTACAATCGTGCCAGTTTAATCGCTGCTTCGTTGGCCTCACAGCCGGAATTGCAGAAAAAAACCTTGTCCATACCGGACACTTCAGCCAGTTTGTCGGCCAGTGCTTCTTGCGCGGCAATCTGATAGATATTCGATGTATGAATCAGCTTGGCTACTTGCTCTTGCAGGATTTTCACGAATTTAGGATGCGCGTGACCTAAGCCATTCACCGCCACACCGGAAAGTCCGTCGAGATATTTTTCACCTTTATCATCCCATAGCCACACTCCCTCACCACGGGTAAAGGTAATGGGCTGTCTGCCATAGGTATTCATTAAATGTTGTGACATAAATTCAGACTCAAATCAATTCAGGGAAACAAAAACGGCGGCTCAGGCCGCCGTTGGTGCCTTTAGCCAGCTTAAAACATCCAAGCCTCTCGGCACGCTGCAGCATGAGCGGACAAGACCGTATGGCTATTTCGCAACTTTTCCGCAATCATCTGCAATGTTTTCATGTGTAGGCCGTTTTTTGCAAAAACAATAACACTGAAGGTTAGCTCAAAATGACTGATTTGGCAAGGTTTTTCAGCCAGAACAGGCCGGCTTTGCCAGCATAAACGGCTTTATTCTATCCAGTGTATCTGGATGCGTGGAAAGTATGTCAGTGATCGGCTCTTGTCTTTGCGCTTGCTTTTTGTTGTCCTTGGTGACAGGCGCCTGAGTAAGCCGCAGCAAGATATCCGCGAAAGCTTTTGGTGGCAAACAGGCCTTTTGCAGGGATTGCATCGCAAATTCATCCGCTTCGGTTTCCAATGCCCGGGAATAGCGCATCTGCAGGACAGCGGCAGGTAAGCCAGAGGCCATGGAGCTGACATCGCCCGTCACAGCAGCCAGGACCAGCCCCGCCAAGGCGCCTTGAATACTTTGCCTGAACGCATGACGGCCTTTGACATGCCCCATTTCGTGCGCCAATACGGCAACCACTTCAGTATCGTTTTTGGAAAGTTTGATGAGGTCGTCGGTCACCACCATGATGCCGCCGGGTAATGCAAAAGCATTTGGCCCTATCATGCCGCCATCACGGAACTCAAGACGGTAATTCGGGCATCCGCCTATTCTGGTGCATAGGCCAGTCATAGCCAGACGCACTTCATTCTGTTTCTGAGGTGCAATTTTACTGGGAGAAAGGTAACCCATCTTATGGTCAAACCCTTCCAGCACCTGCTCCCCCAGCTTGCGCTCGACATTCGGTGGAGTCGCCTGAGCGACATACTCTGCCAGACGTGGCACCCCAAACTGCAGGAACATCCAGCCCGCCAGCACCGTGCCAATCAATGCGACCATCACCCAGCCCATATGGTTTTCCAGATAGTGCACCGCACCCCAGAATATGTTACGTCTGGATTGCATGGCTGCCTCAAGCTCGTTCAGCTGATTAGCCTCCAGGCGACTGCCATCCGGCAGGTCGACCAGGCGCCTTGTTGCCCCCAGCTTGGCTTGCAGATGAATTTCGGAGAAAGCATAACGGTAATGTCGCCCCTCCGATTCAAATACGATGACAGACTCAGGTGCCGGCAATGCTTGCACGAGCACCGAGCGTGCACGCGCGCTGTGTCCGTCAAAATAATCCGCTTGAAACGTCATGCCTTAACCAAATGACAAGTCCACATCAAACATATCGACAAGCTCTTCGCCCGTTGCCTTTACTTCTGCTTTTTTATCTCCTACAAACTGATCGAAATCCACATCGCCCAGAAGCTTGAGTTTTGAAGTGCGATACTTGGCCAAACGCACTTGCGCCCAAGGTGTAGCCAAGCCAAACGTCAGCGCGATCACCAGAATATTGGTGATATATATCCCAATCAGGTCTCGAGCACGCAAGCTGCTTTTAAACGACAGCTTGTCCAGTGTCGTGTTGTTCCAGACCAGATTGCCGACACGCGCTTGTAAATAACCCATAAAGCCAAAAATAAAAATCAGATACAGCAACAACATACCGAGCACACCGAACAGTGCTGCAGGATGTGTCAGCATCTCGCGCATTTGCTCACGCCTGTGTTTTTCACGCTCGGCGGCCATCTCTTCAAAGGTTTTTTCATGTGCTGGCTCCGCCGCTGGCGCCACTTGCTGTTCGGAAACATCAGCTTGTTGTTCAACCGCAATTTCATCCGCTTGCTGCGGCTGCGCTTCCGGTGGCATTTTGTCGGAGTACACACGCTCAACCCGATGCGTGTTGGTTTGTTCTGCTGCAGAAGTATCTATCTCTTCAACCGCCGCAGCCACTGCAATAACGCCCATATCAGGCATATTCAACCGCGAATGCTGCTGCGCCTTATGTGAATATTGGTAATAAGCCGGAATGGCTATCGCTGCCAACACACCTATCAAGCCAACGACGAATGGCAACAGAAACAATTTAAGATACACCTTGTAAAAATCCTTGGCTTTGGCCTGCAGACTGAATGCCGTTAAACCAAAACGGTGGTTGTCCACCATGAATTTGTTTTTCAGATAGGCGCCATAAGGAATGATCAAACCCAATGTGAACAACGTCAACATCGGAACAACCACAAAGACCCGCACTGCCTCGCGCGTAGTGCCGACGAAATTGAACCGCAAGCCACGATGGCTGGTATTGCGGGCATTAAAAATAGCGGATCGCACGACAAGCCATGGCAGGGCGATGAAGAAAATCAGTATAAAAACAGCGGGCAAGAACAGATTGATGCTACCACTGAATGAGTACCCCAAAAAGAAAATCAAGGCGATAACACGCCCCTTGAGTATTGAAATCGGGTTGGCATGATAATCAAATGCAGCATTCTCAATCAGCGTGTTGTTGTAGAAATATTTTTTTCTTCTCACTTTGGCCCAGGCTGAATAGACGCCGAGCGTAACCAGCGACAAGAGCAGGTTGACTATCCAGATGCCGAAATATTCCGAAGCTTTACCCTGAAAAACGATAGGGGTCTCTTTTTGTTGGCTCATTATTGTTGCTCCCTGTTTGGATTTACCGAAGTTTAACCGATTTTAATGCATGCACAAGACGCCTGGCTTACAATACACACATAAAATAGTTGCAACTTAAATCGTTTGCGGCAGAATTACGTTTTTGCTTTTTTGCTTGACCTATGCGTGTTACCACTACCATTGAAGATACATTAAAACAATCTACTGCGCAGTTGCCTGTGGATTGGTACGTAAACGAGGAAATTTATGCGCTGGAGACCGCGCATCTATTTAGCCAGGCACCCAAGTACATCGGGCACCAGTTGATGGTGCCCCATGCAAAAGATTATTACAGCATCGACTGGATGAACAACGCCAAAGCGCTCATCAACCAGGGAAGCGAAATCTCCCTGGTCAGCAACATTTGTCGCCACCGCCAAGCGCTGATGCTGGACGGCCGCGGCTCCACCAGCCATATCGTATGCCCATTACATCGCTGGACTTACGACCTGGATGGCAAGCTGCTAGGCGCACCGCATTTCAATAAAAACCCATGCCTGCACCTGAACAAAACCCCTTTGCAAAACTGGCATGGGCTGCTGTTCGAAGGGCCGTCGGATATTGCCGAGACGCTTGATTCCATTGGATGCCAGGCTGATTTTGATTTTAACGGCTATCACTTCGACAGCGCACATGTGGATCATTACGACTTCAACTGGAAGACTTTTATCGAAACCTACCTGGAAGACTACCATGTAGGGCCATTTCACCCCGGCCTGAACCAGTTTGTGGACTGCGACAAGCTGCATTGGGAGTTTGCCAAGGACTACAGCGTACAAACCGTTGGTTATAAGGATTTACCGCACCACTTCTTATCCCCCACCTATCAGCGCTGGCAAAACGCGGTTGCGCACCATCATGGTCAGCAGAAACCCAATTACGGCGCTATCTGGTTTGCCTACTATCCGTTCCTGATGATTGAATGGTATCCGCAAGTACTAGTGGTGTCTCACTTGGTGCCCACCGGAGTGCACAGCTGCAGCAATGTGGTGGAATTCTACTACCCGGAGGAAATCGCGCTGTTTGAACGCGAGTATGTCGCTGCACAACAAGCGGCCTATATGGAAACCGCCGTAGAGGATAAAGAGATCTGTGACCGCATGCATCGGGGCCGCAAAGCATTGCACGCGTTAGCACTGGACGAACGCGGACCCTACCAGCACCCGATGGAAACCGGTCTGGCACATTTTCATGAGTGGTATCGTCACCAAATGGAGCCCCACCTGAGCGGCACGCGATGAGGCTGCCCAATTGGGGAAGCCTGTGGATGCTGGTGGCCGCCTTCGGCTTCGCTATCATGGGCGCCCTGGTCAAACTCGGCGCCACCAAATTCAGCAGCGTTGAACTTGTGTTTTACCGCTCCGTATTCGGTCTGGCAACAATATGCATCATTATGCTGACACAAGGATACTCGCTCAGATCTCCGGCCATGGCAAAGCAAATGTCACGGGCTATTGTTGGGTTTTTATCGCTTGTCTGTTTCTTTTTTGCGCTGGCACACCTGCCTTTGGCTACCGCTGTCACTTTAAACTACACATCTCCATTGTTCGTGGCGGTTTTGTTGCCTTTCACGCTGCAGGAGAAACCAGCCAAATGGCTCTATTTTGCCGTTTTACTGGGATTTATAGGCGTCGTGTTGCTGTTCAGACCCAACATGCATAGCGGTGATGTCTGGTTTGGCATTCTGGGTTTGCTATCCGGTATTGGGGCTGCCTGGGCCTACATCTATGTCAAACAACTGGCCAACATAGGGGAGCCTGACTGGCGTACGGTGTTCTACTTTACGCTGGTCTCTACGCTAGGTGCCATCGTATGGATGCTGCCGAATTCATTCACTCCCGTTACCTGGGAAGATTTGCCGGTGATTATCGGACTAGGCCTTTCTGCCACCTTGGCACAACTGGCCATGACACGCGCTTACCGCACCGGCAGCACATTGACTGTCGCCAGCCTGGCTTATACCACTGTGATTTTCGCCAGCCTGTTTGGTGCATGGATCTGGCAAGAGGCATTATCCATGTCAGAATACTTTGCCATCGGCGTCATTATCATAGGAGGCCTGATCAGCCTGCATGCTAGTCGTCGTATTTAGGCAACATCACACACAATATACAGTGTGCAGGCACCTCATTAATCACCAGGCACTAGACATTTGCTTTTCCACGCAGTAATCTGAACTTTCCGCGTTAAAAACGCTGGCTTACCGATTGAATGTTAAACTCTTTTTATCTTAAACGGTTATTGTTAGTCATGCTGTGCATACAGCTATGCGGTTGCCTGGGCGGCACCGTGGCTCAGCAGATTGCCCGCTCCATCGCCACCAGTGCAGCTGACAAGGTGGTTGCCAAGGCTATGGACGTAGATGAAAGCCCTAACAGCACCAACAACGCCACAAACACCGCTGCAAAGAACGCCTCAGTTATGGATAACCCTTTTGATACAAAGCCTGCGGTTGATATCACACCTAAAACAGCCGCAGAAATCTATCCGCAATTACCTAAAGCGGCTTCTATCGAGACGCTTGCAGCCCGCTCTCGCACACCTAGTCAAGACGAGATTGATGAGTTCAACGAAAGATATGTATTCGCAACTTCCGGTTTCAGACCTGTAGAAACGACCTCGGAGGAACAGGCGGATACACAAAACACCAGAGCCGCTGCTCAGCAGCTAAAAATACCAGAAATCATTGCAGAATCCCGCCTTTTAGTGCGCGTGGAAGTATTGAATTTGCTAGTTGGCGATGAAAAACAGTCTGTGTATGAGAAGGCACGTCTGCTTGGTGCGCTCAATCTCCCGCAAGCACGCGAATGGCCGCGCTGGTATGTAGCCACGGGCCGTATTGATAACGGTAACAAGCTTATCACTTTCTTAATCCCGCCAGACGTTGGCAAGCCTAAAAGTGGTGCCAAAGCCGTCGTAGAACTGGCAGGCACTGGCGACCTGAACATTGCCCGTTACCAGGAAAACTAAGGGTCGATCAATCCGCTGCGCATCGCTATAAGCGCGATTTCAGCCGAGTTGTTCGCATTGAGCTTTTGCTTGATGTTATACAAATGCGTACCGACGGTACGCGGACTTAAAAATAAAGTTTCAGCTATTTCATTGGTCGTTTTGCCTTTTGCCAATGCCATAAACACCTCAAACTCGCGGTCACTCAACACATCCACAGGATTTTGCTCACCTGAAAGTTGTTGAATCGCCATTTGCTGCGCGACACTGGCCTCGATGTACTTCTTCCCGCTTGCAACAGTGCGAATCGCTTTAATCAATTCTTCGGCAGCAGAGCGCTTGGTCAGATAACCCATGGCACCGGCATTCAATACCCTTTTGGGGTGCACTGAATCCTCATGTGCGGACAGTACCAGGATCTTCGCGGATGAATCCTTGGCTAAAATCCGTTCTATCGCTTCCAACCCACCAATGCCCGGCATGGTGATATCCATCACCACAACATGCGGCTTGCGCTCCATGTAAGCCTTGATGGCATTTTCACCACTATCCGCCTCGATCACTACTTTGATGTCGTTATCGGCTTCCAATAGCATCTTGAAACCCATACGCACTACCGCATGGTCATCCACCAGCATCACGTCTATTTTGCTCACGTTCTATCCCTCTATTTTCACCGCTTGTGGAATGTTGATATAAATGGTCGTCCCTTGTCCAGCACCAGAATCCAGATTAAAGCTGCCATGCAGCCCCTGCACACGCTCTCTTATTCCCAGCAACCCAAAGTGATTGGTTTGATCCACCGCATGAATGTCCATGCCTTTGCCATCGTCGCGAATAATCAATTGCAGAACACCTGCCTCATCCGTAGACAGCGTAATCTCGATTTGATTCGCCTGCGCGTGTTTGATGGTGTTATTTAACGCCTCCTGCACAATGCGGTAGATGTTGATGTTCAACGTTTCACCAAGTGCGTCCAGTTTACCAGAAAGGGATAATGTCACTTTCAGTTCGGGGTGCTGCTGCTGCACAATATTCACCGCATCCTTGAGCGTATCTGCCAGCCCCAGATTATCCAGTGAACCAGGACGCAACTGGCGAATGATATTATGCATGCTGTCATAGATATGATTGGCAGCAGCCACGATGGTTTGCGCATTGGATTCTATCTCTGGCGCTTTGGTTTTGGTCTTATTTGCAATCGCTACCGCAAAGGTCTTGATCGCAGTCACGTATTGCCCTAGCTCGTCGTGCAACTCACGGGCCAGGCTGCGGCGTTCATCCTCAATATGGCTTTGTATCAATGCCGTCAGCTGGCGGTTCTCTTCCAGTTGCCGTTCGGCATCCAATGATTCCGCCATGCGATTCAGGCTGTGTCCGATACTGGAAAACTCCGGCAGATCGAACTCCGGCAAGCGCGTATCCAATTCGCCTTTTTCCATCCGATTGATTGCTTTCAGGATAGGTTGCAAAGGTTTAAGCCAATGCCCCAGCATCCAGTACACAACAGCATTCAGCGCTATAAAAAAGCCTATTCCTATCCATATGATCTGCTGCAGGCTCACCCATGCCTCGCGGATGGAGCCTTCGGAGCTTGATTCGATGGTCAGCCTGCCAAAACGCACCAGCCGTTCTACCTTTTCCGGTTCCGGTGCCACCCAGTCGGCAAACCACTTGGGCGGATGTACCTCTGTACGATACTTGGATGGCGGCGAAACATACATCACCCGACCCTGCAGATCGGAAAGGGTGATTTTGTTGCTGCGCACATACCCAAGATGCTCCAGAAATGTCTTCAACACTTGATGTGTGTAGCCGAATTCAGGGTTCATGGCCGAGCTGGCAATGACGGTATCCATCAATTGCACGGTTACGCGTATAGCGGCCTCTACCCGCTCGCGTATGGAAACACGCGTTTCTTCCATAATCACCCAGCCAACTGCTACCATGAACATCAGCATCAGGGCGGTAATCAATAAATTCAAACGTAAACGTAGGCTCATGCAGTTGTCAGCAAGTTGTGAGATGTGTAAAGTTTAACAACTTTAATAAAAACCCCCTATAGTAGTTATCATGATATGAACACAGCTTTTGTCCTTTCTGCCAGCCAGGCTATCCACGTTGCCATCGTCGCCAACGAAGCCGAAATTGAGTCACTCGACCGTGCGATTGGTGACGGCGACCACTACGTCAACATGAAACGCGCGTCCGAGATGATTGCCAGCATGCGCGGAGAACTTGAAGGATTAAGTGTCGATGCGGCGCTGAACAAAATCGGCATGAAACTGTTAAGCACGCTGGGCGGCGCTTCCGGCCCTTTATTTGCCAGCTTCTTCATGGCAATGGGCAAAATTGCCAAAGAAAACGGTCATGAGACCAACTTGCAAACTGCCGCGGCATTTGCGGCAGGCGTGCAAGCCATCATCCAGCGCGGGAAGGCCGGACTCGGCGAAAAGACCATGCTGGACGTGCTGATCCCGGTATCCACCAGCTTTACTACCCTCGCCGCGCAAGATAAAACCAGCAAGGAAATCGCGCAAGCCTTAAAAAAAGTCGCCGATGACGGGCTGGAATCCACCCGCAACCTCATCGCCACCAAAGGCCGCGCAGCGGGCTTGGGCGAACGTGCGATCGGGCATCTGGATGCGGGAGCGAAAAGCTGCCAGGTAATCATCCATACAATCTGTGATTTGGTACTGAAAGGTTAAACTGTGAAAAAATTTACCAACAAAATCGATAACTTGCTTACCGAAAGCCTCTCCGGCTTTGGCACGGCGCATGCCGATTTGGTTGAAGTCCATTTCGAGCCGACTTATGTCACGCGCAAGCAGAAAGCCAAGAATAAAGTCGCGCTGATTTCCGGCGGCGGCTCCGGACACGAGCCGCTCCACGCGGGCTATGTGGGCAAAGGCATGCTGGATGCCGCCTGCCCAGGCCAGGTGTTCACCAGCCCGACGCCAGACCAGATGCTGGCCGCAGCCGAAGCGGTGCATGCAGACAAAGGCGTGCTGTTCATCGTCAAGAATTATGCCGGCGACGTGATGAACTTTGAAATGGCGGCCGAGATGCTGCCTTTTGAGCACGCAACTGTGCTCACCTCCGACGATTGCGCGGTCATCAACAGCACTTACACTACTGGCCGCCGTGGCGTGGCAGGCACCGTGATTGTGGAAAAATGCGTCGGCAGCCTGGCAGAAACCGGTGCGGATTTGGCCGCCTGCAAGGCTTTGGGCGACAAAATCAATCAGCGTACCGCAAGCATTGGCGTGGCGCTTACCAGTTGCACCGTACCAGCCGCAGGCAAACCGACGTTTGACATCAGCGAAACCGAGCTGGAAATGGGTGTCGGCATCCACGGCGAGCCCGGTCGCAGACGCGAAGCAATGCGCGATGCCGATGCGATAGTCGGCGATATGGTCGCCGCCGTTGTGGCAGACTTTGCAGCGAAGAATCTATCGCTGAAAGGCGAAATCCTGTTATTGGTCAACGGCTTGGGCGCAACGCCTTTGATGGAGCTCTACCTCATCTACAACACTGCCGCGAAACTGCTGGGTACACAAGGCTGCCAAATCGCCCGTAGCCTGGTAGGCAACTACACCACCGCGATTGATATGGCGGGCGCGTCCATCACCGTTTGCTTGCTGGATAATGAGATCAAGCAGCATTGGAATTCGCCAGTGCATACCACGGCGTTAAGATGGGGTTGCTAATTTGCGCCAAAATATAACTTCGCAAAAATTCTAAATATGACACAGTTAAGTTCATATCTCGCATGGTGGGGCGCTGCAATCTCTACGATATTAGCACTAATAAAAATATGGGAGTTTTGGCAGGACAGATTTCGTGTTGATGTTGGTTACAACTTCACTGGCGACCCAGAATTAGGAAATGAGATTTATATCCGCAACCTAAGTGCACAGCCCATCATTCTGAAATATTGGAAACTATTTTATGTTTCAGGAATATGGCCTTTCCGTAAGTTTAGTGAATTCGAATCTCCAGGTCCTTATGCTAGAGACATTCAGATAGCCCCTCACTCAAGCAAAGAACTTACTTTTCGTGAAGCAAGTTATTTTGATTGGGGAGCAAAATTTCTAACCGGGCGAAAAATTTACATGCGCTTATATATCGTTGGCAGAAGATCTATTCTAAGAAAGCTGTATGGCTAGAATAAACTAGCTATCATTTTTTCATTATCAACACACCCACCTTGAAATCCGCACCCCGCTTGCCTTTCAGGGCAATGAGTTTGGTAATGAAACGCGCACGCATGTGAGAATATCAAAACACTTGCTGCCAAAGCTTCAATACCGCCTGTTGATGTGTTGCAACTTCCTCCAATGGCAGTTTAGCATCCTGGCTTTGCAGCTTGGTCTGGTGGATGATTTTGCGGTATTGCCGATAGGCATCCGCCACTGCATTAGCGCATTCGCTATCGATAATACCTAACTTTGCTAGCGATTTTAGCAGTGCTATATTTCCTATGTTATCAGTAAGTTGTGGATATTTATTCGAGTAGTTTAGCAACAAATATTGCACGATAAATTCCACATCGATGATGCCGCCCGGGCTGTGCTTGACATCGAACATGCCCGGTTTGGCCTTGTTCGCCTCGCGCATCTTCTCGCGCATCTCCAGCACTACCTGTTTCAGCTTTTCTGCGTCACGCGGCTGCGTCATCACATCGCAGCGAATCTTCTCGAACGCTTCACCAATGCTGGCATCACCCGCCACAAAGCGTGCGCGCGTCAGGGCTTGATGTTCCCAGGTCCAGGCTTTGTGCTGCTGATATTCACGGAACGCTTCGACCGAGCTTACCAGCAGGCCGCTATTGCCATCTGGCCGCAATTGCAAGTCTGTCTCGTATAACTGCCCAGCATTGGTCATGCTGTTGAACCAGTTGTTGATGCGCTGCGCAAAGCGTGCATACACATCCGCCGCATCGGAATGGTCATCGTCATACAGGAAGATGATGTCGAGATCGGAGGTATAACCCAGTTCCTTGCCGCCAAGCTTGCCGTAACCAATCACCGCAAATTGTGGTGTTTCGCGATGCCTAAACTTGAGCGTCTGCCAGATGGTCTCCAGACTGACTTGCAGAATCACATCCGCCAGCGCACTGAGGTAATCCGACAAGGTCTCCAACTGCAATTCATTGTTGATATCCTGCGCGGCAAAACGCATGACATAACTGTTCTTGAAATGCCGCATGGCATCCATTTGCGCCTCGGTATCGCCATTCAGCGCCTGCATCTGCGCGATGAGCGACTGTTTGATGGCAGCAAAATCCGGTGCAGCATACAGTGTGCGGGTATCCAGCAACTCATCCAGCAAAATGGGGTGCGCCGCCAGATATTGAGCCAGCCAGGGACTGGCAGCACAGAGCCTGACCAGCAACTTGAGCGAATGCGGATATTCAGCCAGCAGGGCAAGATAACTGGCGCGGCGGCAGATATTCTCCAGCAGGTTTATTGTGCGCACCAAGGCGGTGTCCGGCATGGTTGTCTTGGCGCTTTGCGACAGCACCATCGGCATGAGTTTATCCAGACGCTGGCGGCTTTGTTCCGGCAACTGCTGGTAACGCTGACTGCCTCGCATGCCTTGCAGCAATTGCAAAGCGTGCGGCGCATTGGCAAAGCCTCTCGCCACCAGCTGTGTTTGTGCAGTATCGGCGCTAACAGTGCCGCGCCAGATGGCACTCTCGATTGGCAGTTCGGCCTGCGCATCTTCGCTGAAGGTAGCGTCAAAATGCTGCTGCACCACATTGCGGTGCTGGTTCAGCACCTGCAGGAATGTCGGCCAATCGGCGAAACCCATCGCTCTGGCGATGCGCGCCTGCGCTTCATGATGCTTCGGCAACTCCTGCGTCTGCTGGTCTTCCACATACATCAGACAGTGTTCCAGATTGCGCAGGAAGACATAGGCTTCGATAAGTGCATCCACGGTGACCGTTTCCAGCAGCTTTTTGTCTCGCAATAATTTCAAAACCGAAATGGTTGGCCTGATTTGCAACTCCGGCTCACGCCCGCCGCGAATAAGCTGGAACACTTGCGCGATGAACTCGATCTCACGGATGCCGCCGCGGCCAAGCTTGATATTATCCTGCATGCCTTTTTGCAGCACATCGCGCTGGATCTGGAATTTCAGACCGCGCATGCTGGAAAAGGCGTTGTAATCCAGATACTTGCGAAAAACGAACGGCCTGAGAAGCGCGTGGATATTGGCCTCTGGGCCTGCCACTGCGCGGCCTTTTATCCAGGCGTAGCGCTCCCATTCGCGTCCGTTGATCTGGTAATAACTTTCCAGCGCATCCAGGTCGCTCACCAAAGCGCCTTCGCTGCCATATGGCCGCAAGCGCATGTCCACACGGAAGACAAAACCGTCCTCAGTCACATCATCCAGCGCGGAAATGAGCTTTTTACCCAAACGGGTAAAAAACTCCTGGTTGCTGATAGATTGTTCGCCATCGGTCTCGCCCGCTTCCTCATAGGCAAAGATCAGGTCAATATCGCTGGAGACATTCAGCTCACCACCACCCAGCTTGCCCATGCCGATAACGATCAATTCTTGCGGATACCCATTCGCATCCACCGGTTGACCATAGATATCTACTTGCCAGGTGTTCAGGCAATCAATCGCTTTGTTGATTGCACTTTCCGCCAACGCAGTCGTTGTTTGAATCACCTCCTGCAAATCCGCCAAACCTGCCAGATCGCGGAATATGATTCTGGCCATCACCCGCTGGCGCAACTGGCGTAGCACCTTTTTCAGCGATACCTCATCCGCAATAGTCTGCGCATCCAGAAACTGCTGCATCCGCGCAGCATCATATGCAGTTGCATGATGCTGCAGCAATTCTGCCAGCAGCGCCTTGTCTTTCAGTAACAATCGGCCCAGAAACGGACTGCATGCAACCGCATGATCAAATGCTGCTTTTATCTCTGCACCAGGGTCGAGTTCTGTCAATAAATTATCCAGTGATTCCATAAAAAAATTCGGTTATGATGCCATTTACATTTTGCTACAAATCATCAGTTATTATAAGCCCGCACCAAATTATTACCCGGGCAATTGGGAGTTATTTGTATGTCCATCGAGTCAGTCTTGCACGAAAACCGCGTGTTTGAGCCCAGTGAAGCATTTAAAAAGCAAGCCAACGTCTCCGGCATGGCGGCCTACAATGCGTTTTGCGCCGAAGCTGAGGCCGATTATGAAGGATTCTGGGCCAATCTCGCACGTGAACTATTGATCTGGCACAAGCCTTTTACCAAAACGCTTAATCAGGAAAATGCACCTTTCTACAAGTGGTTCGAGGACGGTGAACTGAATGTTTCTGCCAATTGCCTGGATAGACATCTCAACACCATCCCCAATAAAACAGCGATCATCTTCGAAGCTGATAACGGCGACGTGAAAACCGTCACTTACAAACAGCTTTACCATCAAGTCTGCCAATTCGCCAATGGCCTAAAGACACTGAATTTAAACATCGGCGACCGCGTCATCATCTACTTGCCGATGGGGATCGAAGCTGTCGTCGCCATGCAGGCTTGCGCGCGCATCGGCTTGACGCATTCCGTTGTCTTCGGTGGCTTCTCAGCCAAAAGCCTGAACGAGCGCATCATCGACGCCGGCGCGAAAGCAGTCATCACCTCAGATGGCCAGTTTCGCGGCGGCAAGACCATGCCACTGAAAGCCGCAGTAGATGAAGGCATCGCCATGGGTGGCTGCGAGAGCATCGGAAAAGTCGTAGTACTCAAAAAAACCGGACAAGAGGTGACCTGGAACGCACGCGACATGTGGTGGAGCGACCTGATCGCCGGGCAACCAGACGAATGCGCACCGGTGATGGTAAACGCGGAGCACCCACTGTTCTTGCTGTACACCTCCGGCTCTACCGGCAAACCCAAAGGTGTGCAGCACAGTTCTGCGGGTTATCTGCTACACGCCATCAACACCACGCGCTGGACTTTTGATTTAAAAGCCAATGATGTGTATTGGTGCACCGCCGATGTGGGCTGGATTACCGGCCACACCTACGTCTGCTACGGCCCGCTGGCGTTAGGCGCAACCCAGGTCGTGTTCGAAGGCATCCCCACCTACCCCAACGCCGGACGTTTCTGGCAGATGATTCTGAAACACAAGGTCAGTATTTTCTACACGGCGCCGACGGCGATTCGTTCGCTCATTAAAGCGGGCGAAACGGACAGCAGCACACATCCCAGAAATTATGATTTAAGCAGCCTGCGCCTGCTGGGCACAGTGGGTGAGCCGATCAACCCGGAAGCGTGGATGTGGTATTACCAGCAAGTGGGTGGCAGCCGCTGCCCCATTGCAGACACCTTCTGGCAAACAGAGACTGGCGGCCATGTCATTACCCCGCTGCCAGGCGCTATGGCGTTGGTTCCAGGTTCGTGTTCGCTGCCTTTCCCCGGCATTGACATCGATGTCGTGGATGAAACCGGTCATGATCTACCGTGGGGCCAAGGCGGCTTGCTGGTCATCAAAAAACCCTGGCCATCCATGATACGCACCATTTGGGGAGACCCTGAACGCTATAAAAAGAGCTATTATCCTGCAGAACTTGGCGGCACGTATTACCTCGCAGGGGATGGCGCCGTGCGTGACGCAAAAACTGGCAACTTCACCATTATGGGGCGCATTGACGATGTACTCAACGTGTCCGGCCATCGCTTGGGCACAATGGAGATCGAGTCCGCACTCGTCGCCAATCCATTAGTCGCGGAAGCTGCGGTCGTCGGAAAACCTCACGACATCAAAGGTGAGGCTGTGGTCGCTTATGTCGTCCTCAAAGGCAAACGCCCAGAAGGCGAAGAAGCCAAGAAAATCCTTGCGGAACTGCGCGATTGGGTCGGCAAGGAAATTGGGCCCATCGCCAAACCAGACGAAATCCGTTTTGGCGACAACCTGCCAAAAACCCGCTCAGGCAAAATCATGCGCAGGCTGTTGCGCAGTCTGGCAAAAGGTGAAGAGATCACTTCGGATATTTCTACGCTGGACAACCCCGCCATACTCGAACAGCTAAAACAGGCTGTCAGTTAATGTTTCAATATAAGAAAACAGCGGGGTTGCGACGTAGGCTAACCTTCCGGTTAAGCGCGAAGCGCGGCCGAAGCCAGAATCCGGCGATACTAGAGCAACTCAAACAACCTGTTCACTCATGGAAGGATTAATCATCCTCATTGTCTTTGCGGGGCTGGTATTTTTGATGTCACGCAGCTAAATCATTGAAGCATCAAAAAGAGAAGCGCATTTGAGGTAAAATGCGCCTTTCGTTTTTCTATCACCAGCATTCATGTCGTTACCACAAGAAATCGCACGTCGCCGCACCTTTGCCATCATTTCCCACCCGGATGCCGGTAAAACCACGCTGACCGAAAAGCTGCTGTGGTTTGGCGGTGCGATTCAGGTCGCGGGCGAGGTGCGCGGCCGTAAAGCCGCACGCCATGCCACTTCTGACTGGATGGAGCTGGAAAAACAGCGCGGCATCTCGGTTACCTCCTCCGTCATGCAGTTCCCTTACCGCGAACACATGATCAACCTGCTGGACACGCCCGGCCACGATGACTTTTCGGAAGACACCTATCGCACCTTGACCGCGGTAGACTCTGCGGTAATGGTCATCGACAGCGTTAATGGCGTGGAAGCACAAACCATCAAGCTGCTGAACGTGTGCCGCATGCGCGATACGCCTATCATCACCTTCATCAACAAACTCGACCGCGAAAGCCGCGCACCCATAGAATTGCTAGACGAAATTGAATCCACACTTGGCATGGAATGTGCGCCGATGACCTGGCCGATCGGCATGGGCAAGAGCTTCCGCGGCGTGTATCACCTGTATAACGACGAAATCAGCTTCTTCGACCCGCATGCGGAAAAAGGCACCTCCGAGACAATTAAAGGCCTCGATAACCCGCGTCTGGATGAACTGATAGGCAGTCAGGCCGATGATTTGCGACTGGATATTGAACTGGTGCGAGGCGCTTCTCACACTTTCGATAAAGCGCGCTATCTGGCGGGCAAGCAGACGCCTGTGTTCTTTGGCTCCGCCATCAATAATTTTGGTGTGCAAAGCCTGCTGGATGCCATTGTAGACCTATCCCCCGCACCTAAACCACGCAACACTGCCACAAGAGAAGTCACACCAACGGAACCGAAATTCTCGGGATTCGTGTTCAAAATTCAGGCCAATATGGACCCAAAACATCGGGACCGCATTGCCTTTCTGCGCGTATGTTCCGGCCGGTTCGAACGTGGCATGAAGATCAAGCAAGTCGCCACCAGTAAAACCCTCAGCGTCAACAACGCCATCACTTTCATGGCGCAAGACCGCACCACCATGGACGAAGCCTATGCAGGCGATATCATCGGCATTCCCAACCACGGCACGGTCAAACTGGGCGACACCTTCACTGAAGGCGAAAATCTCAAATTCATTGGCATCCCAAGCTTTGCACCGGAATATTTTCGTCGTGCCCGCATCAAGAACCCGATGAAGATGAAGCAACTGCAAATCGGCCTCAAACAACTGTCAGAAGAAGGTGCTGCACAACTGTTCCGCCCGCTGCTATCCAATGACCTGATTCTTGGCGCAGTCGGTATGCTGCAGTTCGATGTGGTCGCCCATCGGCTGGAACATGAATATGGCGTGGATATGGTGTTCGAGCCCTACGACTGCTACACCGCACGCTGGCTGAAAGGCAAAGATGCCGACCTGAAAGCCATCGCCGACAAATACGGCTTTAACGTGGGGCTTGATAGCGCCGATGATTACGTTTACCTGGCGCCTAACCGGGTCAACCTGCAGATGGCACAGGAGCGATACCCGGATATTCAGTTTATGGAAACAAGAGAAATAGCTTAAAAAAACTGACTTGCATACGTTGTTTGCATACGCTGTATTAAAAACTAATCGATGATTCCCCTCCTGATCAAGCAATGCAAACGGGGTAGCAAGCCATATAATCGTTGCTCCGCATCATAGTGTATTGGGTATTATTATATGAAAATTCCCAGGATTCCTGAAGGCGAAGCTGCCCGCCTGAGAACCCTTAGGTCGCTTAACATTCTGGACACGCCACAAGAAGAACGTTTTGACCGCATCACTCGTATGGCAAAACGAATATTTGGCGTTCCGATCGCACTCGTCAGCCTGGTGGACGAAAATCGCCAATGGTTCAAGTCTTGCATAGGGCTTGATGCGAGCGAAACACCCCGAGATATTTCGTTTTGTGGGCATGCCATCCTCGGCAATGAAATTTTTGTCATCAACAATGCTTTAGAAGATGACCGTTTTGCAGATAACCCATTGGTGACTGGCGAACCTAAAATCCGTTTTTATGCAGGCTGTCCACTCAGGGCGCTCAACGGAAGCAAGTTAGGAACGCTTTGCATTATTGACCGGGAACCAAAAAATCTTAGCGATGAGGATCTCGAAACGTTTCAAGATCTGGCATCCATGGTGGAGCGCGAAATCGCCGCTTTGCAGCTTGCCACACTTGATAACCTTACCCACATCTCCAACAGAACTGGTTTTATGATGCTCGCCAGGCACAGCATCAACCTTTGCTACAGACAAAGTCTTCCTGCTTCATTAGCTTTCTTTGATTTGAACAAATTCAAACCGATCAACGATAAATTTGGACACGTAGAAGGAGACAGAGCCTTGATCGCTTTTTCTGACCAGCTTAAAGCAACGTTCAGAGATTCTGATATATTTGCCAGACTTGGTGGAGATGAGTTTGTTGTACTACTAACCAACACGTCTAAACATGTTGCAGAAAAGGTCGTTGCAAGGCTACAACTATCATTGGACCAATACAATCGTAAGGCGGCCCGTGGCTATGACCTCTCTTTTTCCTATGGCATTGTTAAATTCGATCATAAAAAACACTCAACCATTGAGGCGCTATTAGCCGAAGCAGATGCACAAATGTATAAACATAAAAAAGAAACGGTTGCCCTGCCAACCTAAGCGCTAGCCTATCCAGCCAGCTTATGAAAACCGCCGCAGCGACCCCGCTTGCTTGTCCTTGTGAAAGCGGAAAACTTTATCAAGATTGCTGCATGGCATATCACGACGGCACACACGCACCAACGGCCGAAGCATTAATGCGTTCACGCTATTCAGCCTATGTACTGAAACTGGAAGATTATCTGTTGGCGACCTGGCATCCAGCAACACGCCCGGAAGCGCTTAATCTCACCGAAGGCCCTCCGATAAAATGGTTGGGGCTTGAAGTTAAAATGGCAGAATCCACAAAAAATAATGCCATCGTCGAATTTGTAGCGCGCCATCGGATTGGTGGCGGCAAGGCCGAACGTCTACATGAAATCAGTCAATTCAAGCGAATGGATGATTGCTGGTATTACGTTGCCGGTAGCTTTGTAAACGACTAGCCTCACGCGCGTTCATTGTTAAAACACCTGCCCTGAAAACCATGCAGGATGCGGCCTCCAGGCATGCCGGCCACACAATGAAATATTCCCATGCCTTATTAAAGGCTTTCCATTCCTCAGGTCTAAAGAAATTCGTTTTCAAGACGTTAATCACATATCAACAATCCTTTTAATTTGGAGTCAGCCTTCGTCGGCGCTGCAAGCTTGCCTGGGCGATGGAGACGATTGCATGAGTAACGGTATGACGTATGGCAAATAACATCAAAAATATTCTGGAAACGATTATCACCTTAACCAGTGAGAAAGACTCCAGTGCGCTCGAAATCACGCTCGCACAAACTCTATTCAAGCTGGCAGCACCGGATAGAATGAAAATGTTCCGCGCAAACAGCATCGATCGCATAAAATATGCTGACACGCCTATTGGCAAGCCGTTACCGGCGGACAAAGTCAATGACGAGATGTTGAGCGCGTTAAAAAAATGCCTGGATACCGGCGAGATACTGCATTTCAACCGTGAAAACCCGCTTACACTATTCCCACTCCTGAATGCCAAAAACCACCCTATTGCGGTAATCGCAGTCGAAGCAGGAGAAGATTCAATCGATCACGAACTAACGGTGATGGTGCTAAAGGTCTATCACAATTTCCTGGCGCTGATGAACGAGAACGAACGTGACACGCTCACTGGCCTGCTCAATCGAAAAACCTTTGACCAGAAGATTAACGAAATCATCACCAAACAAAACAACAAGAAATTCAGACGAAGCAGCGACAATATTTATCCGAGCTATCTGGCCATTTTCGATATTGACCATTTTAAACGCGTGAATGACACCTTTGGCCACTTGATCGGCGATGAAGTGTTGTTGATGTTTTCGCATATGATGAACAACAGTTTTCGCTCGGAGGATTTGCTGTTCCGTTTCGGCGGAGAGGAGTTTGTCGGCGTGTTCCAGTGTCCGTCAGACGAAACCATGCAATTCGTTCTGGATAGCTTCAGGCAAGCGATCGAGCGGTATGACTTCCCGCAAGTGGGCAAATTGTCTGCCAGTTGTGGCTTCACCCGCATAGAACAGTTCGACTTGGCGCCTAACATCATTGAACGCGCCGACAAAGCACTGTATTACGCCAAAAACAACGGCAGAAACCAGGTTTGCCAATACGAGCAACTCATTTCGCGTGAACTGCTTGAAGCAGAAGACAAATCAGGCGATATCGAATTGTTCTAGCAGATTACCGCTCATCAAGCCGCTTCGAACGCTTCGCAGAATTGACTGAGCAGCTGCCCAGCAATCGGGTACATCTCGGCTTTGTCGTGCGGAGTGTCATCATCAGTGCCGGCAATGACAAAACTGACGGCGACTTTGTCCAGATTCTCTCTGAACTCACTCCAGTGCTCGCTTTCAGCATCGGCAATCAGCTTGAATTTATTGAAGCCGCTATCGATGATCTCCACCAGCTCGGCATCGCTGACGCCAGCAAACAATGTTTTGGCGATGACGATTTGCGCTGTTTCAAACGCCGGATCGGTCTCCTCCTGCGCCAATGGCATGGTGATAAAAGCGTAGACCAGCAAGGCATAGGCGTGATACACACTCATCATGTCAAAATTCTCGATACGCTCCTGCGCTGGGTTGCGTTCGGCCGCTTGTATGGCTTTGACTGTGAGCAAACTGGCAAGATAGTGCGCAGCATCCAGCGCGTCATAATCCGCCAGGTTTGTGCTTGGTTTATGGCCATCACTGTAATTCTCTGCCAGGCAAGTACCATGCAGCAGACGTAAGCGTTGAGAAAAGCTGATTTCGTTCATAGGGTTCCTTTATTGACGATACTTTAATCTACTGGCGGCAAAGCCTCAAGCTGCGTCTGTAAATCCAGCCACTGCATTTCCAGTGTTTCGATTTCCTGATTCACGGCCGCCTGACGCTTTAACAACGTCTGCAATTCGCCACGCTGCTGTAGTTCATACAAACTATTATCTGCGGCACGCGCATCCAGCGTGCTTTTTTCAGTCTGCAATTTGGCAAGCTGCGTCTCAGCCGCTTCGATCGCTTTGATGACCGGTCGACGCGCAGAGATTCTGGCCTGTCTATCGGCTTTATTTTGCGCATACGATGCTCTGGAAGGCGCATCCTGCTTGGCTTGCAGAGCATCGTTTTTTTGCTGGTTTTTCTGTTGCGTCAACCATTGCTTGTAGTCATCCAGATCGCCGTCAAACTCATGCACCTGGCCATCTGCCACAAGCAAAAACTGGTCGCAGGCAGCCCTTAGCATGGACCTGTCGTGCGAAACCATGATGACGCCACCGGTAAAATCCTGCAGGGCAAAACTAAGTGCATCACGCATATCCAGATCCAGATGGTTGGTCGGCTCGTCCAGCAGCAGCAGATTTGGCTGATGCCAAATCAGCAAAGCCAACGCCAGCCGCGATTTTTCTCCACCGGAAAAATGCTCGCACGCCGTTTTGGCCATATCGCCGCGAAAATCAAACCCGCCCAGATAATCCAGATGCTCCTGCTCGCGCGTTACCGGGTCGATTCGTTGCATATGCTGCAAGGGCGATTCATTCAGGCGCAACTGTTCCAGTTGGTGCTGGGCGAAATAACCGATGTTGAGGTCTTTGGCATTCGTGCGTTTTCCCTGGCTGGCTTTGAGTTCGTCAGCCAGCAGTTTCATCAGCGTCGATTTACCCGCGCCGTTTTTGCCCAGCAGACCAATGCGCTGACCAGGACGAATGGTCAGCTCAACCCCTTGCAGGATAGGTTTATCGGCATAACCAACGCTCACCTTATCCAATACCGTCAGCGGGTCGGGCAGCGCCTTGGGTTGCCGAAAACTGAAACTGAAAGGCGTATCCACATGCGCTGCAGCCACGCGTTCCATGCGCTCCAGCGCCTTGATGCGACTTTGCGCCTGGCGCGCTTTGGTGGCCTGTACGCGAAAACGGTCGATATAACTTTGCAGATGCGCCACCTTGCGCTGCTGTTTCTCGAACATCGCCTGCTGCAAGGCTAGCCTTTCAGCGCGCTGACGTTCGAAATCACTATAGCCGCCGCGATACAGCGCGATGTGCTGATGTTCGATATGCAGCACGTTATCCACCACGTTATCAAGAAAATCACGGTCATGTGATATCAACAATAAAGTACCGCGATAATCGCGTAGCCAGCCTTCCAGCCAGATCACCGCATCCAGATCGAGGTGGTTGGTCGGCTCGTCCAGCAGCAACACATCACTGCGGCACATCAAGGCACGTGCCAGATTGAGCCGCATGCGCCAGCCGCCGGAAAAGTCGCGTACTGGCCGTGTGAAATCCGTCTGCGCAAACCCTAATCCATCCAGCAAACTGGCGGCGCGGGAATGCGCAGCATAGCCATCGATATCCGCCAATTTCTGGTGGAGCTCGGCAATCTGTTCGCCATTGTGTGCAATTTCCGCCTGATTTAACGCAGCTTGCACCTGACGCAACTCCACGTCGCCATCCTGTGTAAACTCGATTGCGGCCTGATCCAATGCGGGGGTCTCTTGCGCCACATGGGCGATGACCCATTGCGCTGGAATCTCCAGATCACCCTGCTCCTGATGCAACTCGCCCCGCAACAAGGCGAACAGGCTGGACTTCCCCGTCCCATTGGCGCCAGTTAACCCTATTTTCTGCCCGGGATGCAGCTGAAATGAAGCTTCAACAATCAAGGGTTTGGCGCCTCTGGCAAGGCTGATATTTTTGAACTGAATCAAGTCTTTCTCTGTCTTTTGCTAAGCAACTGTCAGCGCAAGCGCGCAAAAGGCGTTATTCTAACGAAAACCAGCGCAAAAAACCCTGAAATAAGCCGATGAATACAGTAAAATAGCCCCCGAAACTTCAAAGCCTCAACATGATCATCAAATCATTCCGCCAGATAATCCGTTTTGCTTCAGTCTTTTGCCTGGTGGCGGCTGTTCTGGCGCTTGGGGTGTATCTCACCCTGCGGTTCTATCTACTGCCCAACATCCACCAATACAAAGACGAAATCGCTACGCGCATCTCCAATGTGGCGCAGCAAAAAATCACCATCGGTGACCTCCGCGCCACCTGGGATAACCTACGGCCAATACTCGCGACCAGCCAGGTGACAGTCTATGACGCAAAAAACCGGCCTGCGCTGGAGTTTGAGCACATCATTGCTACCCTTTCCTGGAAAAGCCTATCCAGTCTGCAGCCCAGACTAACCGATTTGTCGATTCTTTCGCCTCAACTGATTGTAAGAAGAGAAACTAACGGTGATGTATATGTAGCTGGCATTCCGTTAAGCGGTAAAAGTAATCCAGATTTGGCAAACTGGCTGCTGCGGCAAGGCCAAATCAATATCAAAGATGCCAGCGTGATTTGGCAAGATGATTTCAGAAAAGCGCCCCCATTATCGTTGACCAAACTTAATTTCCGTATCGATCGCCCTTTATTGAGCCGCTTGACTGGCCAACATGGGTTTTTTCTGAACGCCGTTCCCTCGCTGGGAACCACACACCCAATCGAGATCAGCGGACAATTTTTTGGAAACGATGTCAGTAATACTGCTCATTGGCATGGGGATGTTCACGCCAGGCTGGTAGATGCGGATTTATCCGTTTGGAAACAATGGCTGGACTATCCCTTTGACTTGCAGTCCGGCTTTGGCACCGCCGATTTAAACATGCATTTTGATGAAAACCGCATTGACAGAATACAGTCCGATGTAACTTTGCGCGATGTGAGCAGCCAATTGAAACGTCAGGGAAAGCTGCTGACTTTAAACCGCCTGTCCGGTCAGTTAAACTTGCTACACACAAAAAACACCTCTACTTTCGAAGCTAAAAATATCCAGCTTACCACTAACAATGGCCTAAACATCCAACAAGGCTACGCGCGCTATACCAGCGCTAGCGCCAATGGAAAACCCACCAACGACGCCACGCTAAAACTGGACATGATACGTCTGGAATCGCTACGAGAGTTTGCGGGTTATATCCCCATGCCTATGGAGCGCATGAAACAACTGGAAAACATGGCGCCCAGCGGCCTGTTATCCAAACTGGATTTGCGTTGGAACGGCGATGACACGCGCACAAGCGCCTACAGCATCAGCACACAATTCAGTGACCTTTCTATCAAAGCGGATGGGAAAATCCCCGGAGTCGACAAACTGAGCGGCAGCTTGCAAGCTGACGAAAAACGGGGGGTTCTGAAGCTGGACAGCAAGCAGGCCGTGCTGGATCTGAGAGACATCCTGCGCTGGCCAGTACCACTCGATGTGCTGCAAGGCGAAGTAACATGGCGCCATAATGACGGTAGCACGATAATTTCCACCAAAGACCTGAGTCTTGCCAACGCACATCTAGCTGGCAAGGTCAGCGCCAGCTACACCCACAGCAACAACACAGGCGATTACCTGGATCTGGAAGGAAACTTTGGCAAGGGTAACGCCAAATACGCGCCCTATTATTACCCCATCATTTTGGGAAAACCTACATTGCATTGGCTGGACACTTCGATCTTGAGTGGCAAAGCCGAAAACATCAAAGTCATCATCAAAGGCAAGCTGGCAGACTTCCCTTACGTTACAGCCGATAATCAACTTGACCCTAAACAGGGAGTTTTCCGCGTAACAGCCAAAATCAGCGATGTGGAGATGGAATATGGCACTGGCTGGCCCAATGTTCAGGGGCTAGGGCTAGATATGCTGTTTGAAGGCAAACGCATGGAGCTGAACGCAAACAGAGGCCACATATTCCATAACCAGATCATCAAAAGCAGAACGGTGATCCCACAACTGGATGCCGATTCGCCCATGTTGCTGATCAGCAGTGAAGTGCAGGGGCCTGTTGAAGACGGTGTCCGGTTCGTCAATGAAAGCCCGGTCAAGTTGGTGACACAGGGATTTACCGACACACTCAAATCTGCCGGACAAGGCAAGCTATTGCTGGATTTAAAAATCCCGATGCAAGACCTGGAGGCGGCGAAATACAAGGGCGTGTATACCATCAACAATGGGACTATCTTCGCCGACAAAGAGATTGGGTTACCACAACTGAATAAACTGAATGGCACACTCAACTTTACCGAAAACAGCCTGGCGGCACAAAACATCAAAACCGAGATTTTGGGTGGACCAGCACAATTCACATTAACTGCTGGAGCCGACAAGGTAATTCGTGTCGTTGCGAATGGCCATGTCAGCGATGCCGGCATCAAACAGGCCATCGACCATCCGTTGACGCAAAAACTGCATGGCGATGCAGACTGGTCCGGCACGCTGGACATTAAAAAACCACTGGTGGATGTTTCCATCAAATCCAATTTGAACGGGTTGGCGATACAACTCCCAGCACCGATTGGCAAACCGGCTGAGCAGTTTTTACCTTTTTCTCTCACCAAAAAGCAAACCAGCGAAACAAGGGACACGATTCAGATCAGTTACGGTAGCGCCATTTCAGGCATTCTGCTGCGTCAATTACAATCGGGGAAAGCTCAAGTAGAACGTGGTGACATTGCCATCAATATCCCAACGCAGACGCCTGCCGAGAAGGGGCTCACCTTGCGCGGCGAGCTGGACGAACTTGACGCCGATGCCTGGATGGAAGCGCTGGGCAATGGCGCTACAAATAGCAGAAACGTAGCACTGCCCATCCAGAAGGCCGATTTTTCGATACAAAAGCTTAACTTGTACAACCGTCACCTGAACAATCTGCATGTATTGGCACAGCCTGCCAACGATGGCCTGAGCATGAATATCGCCAGTAAAGAGATCATTGGCGATGTAGAATGGCAATCCGAAGGTAATGGCAAGATCATTGCGCGCCTCAAGCAGCTCACCATTCCCAGCGCTCAAGACAATGGCCAGACAACCACCGTTAATAAAGAAATCCGTCGTCAGGATAAAGCTTATCCAGCCCTCGATGTCATTGCTGAGAATTTTCAGATTGGCGAAAAACAGCTTGGAAAACTCACACTCAACGCATATGAAAACCAGGATGACTGGGTGATTCAAAAACTCAATATCACCAACGGCGACAGCACATTGAATGCGGATGGCACATGGCAAAACTGGACGCGCAGGCCCAGCACCAACATCAAATTCAACCTGGTTACCGATAACATCGGCAAAACATTGAAACGCTTTGGTCAGCCAGACATGGTAAAAGGTGGCGAGGCAGAGATGTCAGGCCAATTGCAATGGCCTGGTAGCCCGCATGAGTTTGATACCGGTGCATTAAACGGAAATTTCACACTGGATGCTAAAAAAGGACAGATCCTCAAAGTGCAGCCTGGAGTCGGGCGTTTACTTGGGTTGCTCAGCTTGCAGAGCTTGCCCAGAAGACTAACCCTGGATTTCCGGGATTTATTCAGCGAAGGTTTTGCATTCGACAAAATCAGTGCAACCGCTCAGATCAATAATGGCGTTTTGAGGAGTAATGACTTTTTGATGGACGGCCCTGCCGCCGAAGCCCGCATCAAAGGGGAAACCAATTTGAAAACCGAGACACAAAATCTCAACGTGAAAGTTGCACCACATGTGTCTGACACGCTCTCACTTGCAGCATTGGCAGGCGGCCCTATCGCTGGTGCTGCCGCATTTGTTGCGCAAAAGATACTAAAAGACCCTTTTAACAAGATTGCCAGCACGGAATATGTCATTGGCGGTACATGGAACAATCCACAGGAGGTAAAATTGGACAAAGACGAACAGAAACCCAATAACAATAGTCCAATACGATAGGCAGTCCATGAATACCAATACAACCCGCACCGCACCACCCAAAAAATCACATACTGTGCGCGTAGCTGGCGTACAGATGGCATCCAGCCCACAGGTCAGCTCCAACTTGATTGAAGCGGAACGACTGATTGACATGGCCGCCGCCCAAGGCGCGCAGATCGTGGTGCTGCCGGAGTATTTTTGCATCATGGGTGCCAAAGATACCGATAAAGTTGCAGTGCGCGAGAAACCAAAGGACGGCCCGATTCAAAATTTTATGGCACGCAAAGCGCGTGAGCATAAGGTCTGGATTATAGGAGCTGGCGTGCCACTGGTCAGCAACTTTCCCAACAAAGTTCGCAACAGTTGCCTGGTCTATAACGACAAAGGCGAACAAGTGGCGCGATATGACAAAATCCACCTGTTTGGATTGGACTTGGGCTCGGAGCATTATCATGAGGAAAACACCATCGAATCCGGCAATGATGTCGTGGTCGTAGAGACACCGTTCGGAAAAATCGGCCTGTCCATCTGTTATGACCTGCGTTTTCCAGAGTTATACCGCGCCATGGGACAAGTAGACATGATAGTGATCCCCTCTGCGTTTACCGAAACCACCGGCAAAGCACACTGGGAGAGTTTGATTCGCGCACGCGCGATTGAAAACCTATGCTATGTCATCGCACCCGCGCAAGGCGGCTATCACATCTCCGGACGCGAAACGCACGGCAACAGCATGATTGTTGACCCTTGGGGCGTCGTGTTGGACAGGTTATCGCGTGGTTCAGGCATCGTCATTGCCAACATCAACCGTGATTATCAAGCCAGTTTGCGCAAAAGCTTGCCCGCACTCAAGCATAGAACCATTAAAGCAATTTAATTGCCTTATTTTCCAGAACTTGCTTAAAGACACTGCAACAGACTGTCTGTTATAGTGTCTTTTCAAGTAATTGTGAATTGATTTATGCAACTCGATACCTTCAACACCGCGCAACAAACACTGCTTACTTCCGCGGGTCTTACACCCACATCGCTGCAAAGTGTATTAGATAGCATTCTCAGCCACCAGGTCGATTACGCCGACCTCTATTTCCAATACACCCGCTCCGAGAGCTGGGGACTGGAAGAAGGCCAGGTCAAATCCGGAAACTTTAGCATAGACCAAGGCGTGGGCGTGCGCGCCATCAGCGGTGAAAAAACCGCTTTTGCCTATTCTGATGATATTAACCTGCCTGCTTTGCAACAGGCTGCGACCGCGACAAGATCCATTGCGGCATTAGGCGCAGAGCAAACGGCAAAAAGCATCATCGCCCGTCCATCGCAGGCACTTTATGTCCCGCATGACCCGATTGCCTCGCTTTCTGCCGACGCTAAGGTAAAATTATTAGAACGACTGGAACGTTTTGCCAAAGCGGTTGACCCGCGTGTCACGCAAGTCATGGCCAGCATCGCCGGCGAATACGATGTGGTGCTGGTCGCGCGCAGCGATGGTGTGATGGCGGCGGATATACGTCCGCTGGTGCGGATTTCGGTACAGGTCCATGTCGAACAGGATGGCCGTCGCGAGCAAGGTTCATCGGGCGGCGGCGGTCGTTTCGACTACAGCTATTTCACCGACGAGATTCTGCAGGATTACGCGCAAAAAGCTGTGCATCAGGCGCTGGTGAACCTGGACGCACGCCCCGCCCCAGCCGGCAGCATGACTGTGGTATTGGGCCCGGGCTGGCCGGGTATCTTATTGCATGAGGCCATCGGCCATGGCCTGGAAGGCGATTTCAATCGCAAAGGCAGCAGCGCATTCTCCAACATGATAGGCAAGCAAGTCGCTGCCAAAGGCATCACCATTGTGGATGACGGCACCATCATGCATCGACGTGGTTCTCTCAACATTGACGATGAAGGCAACATGCCAGAAAGCACAGTGCTGATCGAGAATGGCATATTGCGCGGCTATATCCAGGATAGCCTGAATGCCCGCCTGATGGGCATGGGCGTCACAGGTAATGCGCGTCGCGAAAGCTACGCACACATCCCCATGCCGCGCATGACCAACACCTACATGATGAATGGTGACAAGGATCCAGCGGAAATCATCAAATCAGTCAAAAAAGGCTTGTATGCAGCCAATTTCGGTGGCGGCCAGGTAGACATCACCAGCGGCAAGTTCGTATTCAGCGCGGCCGAAGCCTACATGATCGAAGACGGCAAAATCACCTATCCGGTCAAGGGTGCCACTCTCATTGGCAATGGTCCTGACGTGTTGACCAGGGTCAGCATGGTAGGCAACGATATGGCACTGGATAGCGGCGTGGGCACTTGCGGCAAAGAAGGCCAAAGCGTTCCTGTCGGCGTAGGCCAGCCCACGCTCAAGATAGATGGTTTGACAGTTGGGGGTACGGTTTAATATCATAGTCACATCTGGCCAAAAGCCGCTTGCATTCTAATCAACCCTTTACGAAGGAGCTCACATGGCAACCACCAAGACCACCACTAAAACAACCGCAACCAAAAAACCTGCGGCCCCTAAGAAAACAGCGGCACCTAAAACCACCGCTGAAAAGAAGCCAGCCGCCAAAAAAACCAGCACCAAAAAGGCAGCAACGGCCCACAGCCCGTTCGAACGCTATAAAATGATCGAGGTGGCTGCCTACTACATTGCCGAAAAAGATGGATTTTCAGGCTATGCCGCTGATTACTGGATAGTCGCTGAAAAAGAGATAGATAAAAAATTAGCGAAGAAATGACAAAAGGCGCCAATGGCGCCTTTTATTTTTGAGCGTTTAGTTATTTCATGACACGGTTGCGGTATTCACCGGTGCGCGTATCAATCTCAATCTTGTCGCCTTGATTGCAGAACAAAGGCACGGCCACTTCGTAACCAGAAGCGATTTTCGCAGGCTTCATGACTTTGCCTGAAGTATCGCCCTTTACTGCTGGCTCGGTATAAGTGATTTCGCGCACCACCGTGGTTGGTAATTCAATAGAGATGGCTTTGCCATTGTAGAACTTCACTTCACAAGGCATCGCATCTTCCAGGAAAGGCAATGCATCCGACATGTATTCCGCGTCCACGTCATACTGGTTGTACTCAGCGTCCATGAACACGTAAGTCGGGTCAGCAAAGTAAGAATAAGTCACGTCTTTCTTTTCCAGCACGATCACGTCAAACTTGTCTTGCGCGCCGTACACGTTCTCACTTGGCGCTTCTGTCAGCAAGTTTTTCATTTTCATTTTAACCACAGCCGAGTTACGGCCGGATTTGTTGTATTCGGTCTTGACGATCACCATCGGATCGTTACCGATCATCACCACGTTACCAACGCGAAGTTCTTGTGCGATTTTCATAGCTTGAATTCTTTATAAATTGGGAGATAAAATCAAACCGCGCATTATACGCGAGTTCCCTTTAAATTTTCAATAAAAATCACCAAGTTAGACGCCAAATCCGTTTGCTTGCCCAATTTGATGGACCGTTGCTCGATGTAGCTTCTGATTTCTGGCAAACATTGCAGATACCCGCCAAAGACATGGGCATCACCCTGCCCTGCAACCCAGTATTCATGCGCCTTCCGAAGCATCTGTCTTGGCGAAAAATCCGCATAGAACAAATCCAGAAAAGCATGCAGTTTGACAAGATGCGCATCCTCTTCCTGCCGGTATGGCTGCCAGATGAATGGCTTGCCAGCCCAGATGGCGCGTGCCCAGCTATCTTCGCCGCGCACAAAGTTCAAGTCGCAGAATGCCAACAGCGCATCGTAATCATCCTGACTCAGGAAAGGTAAAGCCACTACGTTCAAGCTGCCCGCAGTGTAGATAGCGCCAAGCTCGATTTTTTCGATCCCGAAAAACGTCTGCACCTTAGGAAACAAGGCTGGGGCGGAAACAAAGAGCACACATTTTTGCCGCGCCTGTGACAATTGCCGTAGCAGTTCATCAATAGGCGCATGCGGGTAACAGAACAGAGAGATTTTTAGTGCCTCGCGCGTGTCATTAGGTAAAGTGATGCCCTGCAAGGCAGGCGGGAAGCGGCTCCCAGGCCGATCATTCAATAATGACTTTTCTCGCAGCAAACCGCCCGTCTTTTCGGTGAACCCAGGATAGAAAAAATAGCGCTTGTGCTGATTTGCACCAAAACTGGAATGCTGGCCATGAAAGCCTTCCACCCACGGTTCAGCAGACAAATATTCCAGATTCACCCATATCGTATCTGCAGGCAGGTTTGCCTGATATTGCTGTGGCAACCCGCAGCTAAAGGCCTCAATCACCGCATCGGGATAATCGGAAAATACAGTTTCAGAACCCCATCTGACGATTTGGATCTTCTCGATAATTTGCGAGCTTTTTGAAGCATCCAGATTGGGAATAATCCGACCGGCAACTTGTAAATCATCCACAAACAACCGCACATCTATCGCATGCTCTGCCTGCAATTGCCTTGCCAAGCGCCAGCAAATGCCAATGTCACCAAAGTTATCGACAACTTTGCAGAAAATATCCCACCTCTGCATTTATCGCATCCATAACGGCGTTGCGCGGTGCTCGCATCCTAGCCGTACTTGCGTGTACTGTCTTCGTCGCTGCGCGCCGTGCGCCTTGTTCTGAAAGCGATAAATTTTGAGCTGAAACATTTTAATTCAAATCAAATGAACACCAAACTTTGCCATGACCTGCGCATACAGGTAAAAAATCACTAGCGTGATAACCACACAGGCCAGCAATGTCGGCCAAAATCCTACCTTGGAAAGCAAATATGGGAACAGCAGAAACATCGGCAACGTAGGCAGCACATACCAAAAGGTGTACCAGGCATGGTTGGCGATTTTCTCTGCGGGTTGTTTTTCGACATAGAGCCAGATCAGCGTCAGCACCGTCACCATCGGCAGCGCAGCAATTAACCCACCCAGTCTGTCGTTCGCTTTTGCAAACTCCGATACCAGCACCACGACTGTCGCCGTCACAAGATACTTTACGAGTAAGAACATGGTTTGCCCTTCACAAGACGAAATACGGCGCGATAAACGCAAAGAATGCACCGATACAGAATATTGCCACAGATAGCCAGTATATCCGCAAACTATTCCTGCGCGCACGTTGGCAAGCTGCCGCCAACGCGGCATCTGCCGGGCATGGCGCGTTACGCGTTCGCCATTGCATCCACCCTGCCACCGCGAGCATACCCCCTGCCAAACCAAACACTTCTGCCTTATGCTCGCTCAGCCACACCAGTTGTGGAAAAGTGCTTACCAGACTCGCCAATGTGGCCGCCGAGCCAATGGCCACCAGTGTGGCAGGTAACGCGCAGCAAATAAGCGTGGAGCCGCTGGTAAACAGCGATAACACGTTAATCGTGGTGGCGCTTTTGATTTCGCGGGCGATTTCGTCACTCATTTCGCAGCTCCTTGAATCTGTGCCTGAATTTCCGCCGCACTTTGCTCCACCACTTCTGCACTTTTCACATCATAGCCCGCCTCCTTGATAATCTGTTTGAAGCGCTCCAGCGGCACATGCAACTTATCTTTCAGTTCCAGCACTACAATACGGCTTTTTAAATCCACAAAAGTTGCCGCGCCTTCCGGCACGGATTTCAGTTTTTTCTCGATGCCTTTGGCGCAAAACGCGCATACCATGCCGTTCACCTCCGCCTTGATGCTGGTGACGGCATGTGCACCGAATGAAACAAATAACATACTGATAAACAATAACTTTTTCATTTAAAATCCTTTCAAAATGTCAACATAAGATTCACGCGCGGAGTACGATCGTGATCAAACGGGTTGGTTACCCCTAGCTCAATAAAATAATTCTTGTTGATAAGCCGCAGCGCAGGTGTGATTTGCAGACTTGGCGAGAGATTACGCACAGTTTTGGCTTCCACGACAAACCAGGGTTGTGTTTCGTCAAACCCGGTTTCGTAGAACGAAAAGCCGGCCTGTACTGCTGCCGTGTCGTAATTGATGCCATTGCCACGCACCAAGCGCACCTTGGCCAAGCCATACAGGCGCGTGCTTTCCGCATCAAACTGGATACCCGGCGAATACACCGCGCCGCTATCCACGCTAGCGTGCGCCTCGCCCACACCACCGCTAAACCACACATTGGCCTGCGCGGCAGGCAGGTTCCACCGCTTGATAAGACCCGTGTAATTGATGCCAGTCACAGTCATGGACGCCTGATGTCTGCCGTTCATGCGCATCACCTCTACGCCAAACGCATGGCCAATTCTGGGCGAATAATTCAGCATCAACTCCTGACTATATCGATTCGCCTCGGCCATCAGCATGGCGCTGTCTTCAAAGCCCATCAGGGCTGCAGCCTGAATGCCTGTCGTGCTTGCGGAAAGCAAGCAAGCCAGCAAATATCTGAAATTCATGAGTTTCTCCTAGCAATAGTTACCGAAATTGCGGACGCAATCCGGCTGTCATCGCTAAGCGAATATGGGAGGCTTGATGGCTGGTGCCAGGTGGACGGAGAGATACAACGCGGATACGCTGACAGAGATTGTCTGAGTCAAATCAGGCAAATGGAATTGCGGCGCGCTATCAAAACTGGCAGAAGCTGTCGCAATGGCACACGCCAGGCAATGCGTACAATGATGCTGGTGCGTGCCTGGTTGGGTGTTAGTTTTGGCTAGGTAGCCATGGCAAGGCATAGGCTCTGAAGCCGCATCCGGGCTGGCTTGCAGGCCGACGTTTGTTTGAGCATCTTGCAGCGCCATGCGCGTACTCATCGCCCCTGCGGATTGCATGAACAAGGGCAGCCACAACATCAGAATAATCGCCAGAATTCGCTTCATACAAACTGTGATAGTTTCTTACAAAAAAAGTTGCGATAACGATTTGTTATTCTAAATAAAAAACCCGCCAACTGACGGTTCTCTAAAGTTCAATGACAATGATATGTTCCATTTTTTCGGTCGTGGTGGCAGCCATTTTTATCCAATCGACCTCCATGCGCCAATGCTAAAGTAGTCGCAGCCATAAGAATCAATGCCACTAGTACTTTCATATAACACCCCCCTTGTTAATTAAAAGTAACTACTCACAATTCCACCTAACTACAAGCGGGACATTGCCAACCTCTAGACAAGCCCAGGATCCAAGGGCATCAATATTTAATTTCACTGATCTCATATTCCGTCTCGCCCGCTGGCGTAAGCACTTTCACAGTGTCACCCAAATTTTTGCCCAATAGCGCCTTGGCCATTGGGGAAATCCAGGTGATATATCCTTTGGCGGTATCCAGTTCATCTTGCCCGACGATGCGGTAGGTCTTCTCGGTATCGTCGCCTAAATTGTACAATGTGACCCAGGCGCCGAAATACACTTTCCCGGTGTTGGTTTGTGTGTTGCTGTAGACCACCTCTGCCGAATCCATACGCTTGGTCAGGTGGCGGATGCGCGAATCAATCTGCCGCAAACGACGTTTACCATAGATGTAATCGCCGTTTTCGCTGCGGTCGCCGTTGCTGGCTGCCCAGCTAATCACTTTTACCAGTTCCGGCCGCTCGGTTTTGATCAGGTGCTGAAACTCTTTTTCCAATGCGGTATAGCCTTCCGGCGTAATGTAGTTCTTGCTTTCTGCCACGCCTATTTATCCAGCACTTGCACATCCTGCACAAAATATTCGGTATCGCCAAAGCAACTGGTAGGTAGCCAGACATGCTGCTCATACGTCAAATTAACGCGCTTGCCGACAGCCTCGTTGATTTTTTTGGCTACAGCATCATCTCGCACGGTAAAGAAAAACTTCTCCGCCTGCGTCCCGGGCATGGAAACCAGTACCTGCTCGCCTTCCCATGTTTTACAGACATAGCCTTTCTTGGAGAGCTTTTGCACAAAACCTGCACGTTCGCCAGTGGAATATGACCACGTAAGCATTAACCATGTGTATGCAGTCAGCAGCAAAGCCACGACGATGACAATGGCAACCAGAATCGGGATAACACCGCGTTGTTTGTGGATAGTAGGGAACATAAAAACCTTTCTAGTTAAGTGAGCAGATTTTACTCTGAAGCTATCTGCTTGAATACCCGCTACAATATCGGCATGTCGAACACGCACGATTCCATCCACATTTGCAGCACACTGCGCCTTGTGCGGGCGTTGCAGGAGTCGCACAACCAGCAGGCCAAACTCAGCGGGAAAACCGTGTGGGAAGCGCCACGCATGACGACGCTCACACAATGGCTGCAATCGGTCACAGAACAAGCCATGCTCACCGGAGATGTGTCCGCAGAGGCTTATCCCACGCGGGTTCTGAGCGCATTCCCGGAAAAGCTTCTCTGGCAACAGGCTATCGCGCAATGTCTGGAAAAGCACGAATACGCGGCGCTATTTGACGTGGCCAGCCTGGCAAGCGCGGCGCAACAGGCGAACCAGATGCTGGTGGAATGGCAGATCGCCGATGACAAGGTTAACACCGACTTTTTAAATGTGGAAACACGCCAGTTTTTGCGCTGGCGCGCAGTGTTCCGAGCTTCGTGTAAAAAACATGATGCCCTGGAAGCCGCGCGGATATTGGCGTTTCAGGCAGGTATTTTACAAAATGTAAAACAGGATCTACCGCAACACATCACGCTGCACGGCTTTGACCGCATCACGCCGCTGTTGCAAACCATCATTGCAACGTTGCGCACAAACGGCGCGACCGTAGAAATTGCGTCGCCAACCGTGGCTGAAAACACCGTCGCGCGAACCGGCTTGGACGATATCGAAACCGAATGCCGCGCGGCCATAGCTTGGGCGCACGGTGCGCTGCAAGCCAATCCACAAGCCAATCTCGCCATTGTTTCGCCGGTGCTGCAGCACATTCGCCGCCCGCTGCAGGATTTGCTGGACGACACGTTTCACCCGCAGACTTTACATGCCAATCAGGCCGAATTGCCGCGCATTTACGATTTCTCGCTGGGCGAGCCGTTGGCCGACATCCCGCTCGTCAGTACCGCGCTCAATTTATTGCGGCTGGCCTGCAACCCGCGTGTCACCTTACAAGCGGATACTTCTGCCGTATTGCTGAACGTGTATTGGGGCGCTTGGCACGAGCGCGATTTGCGCGCGCAATTGGACGCACAGATGCGCAAAACCTGCGTGCGCAGCATTTCGCTGGAAAGACTGACGCAGCTGGCCGAACAACACGCGGAAAATTCCGTGTTATTGCAAAACTTACAAGCGCTGCTGGCGTTTCAAAATGATTTACGCACCCGTCTGCCATCCGCATGGATATTGGGGTTTGAGACCTTGCTGCAGAAAATAGACTGGGCCAATGCGCGCCCGCTTAGCAGCCACGAATACCAGGCTCAGCGCGCCTGGGAGAAAATGCTGCAACAATTCGCTGCGCTGGATGCGATTTGCGGCAACATCAGTGGGCTGGAGGCAGTGCGCCAACTGCGCCAATTATGCACGCAGCAACTGCATCAGCCGGAAAGCAAATCAGCGAAACGCATTCAGGTGCTGGGCATGCTGGAACAGCCTGCGCATGCGCTGGACGGCGTGTGGGTGATTGGCATGAACGATTTGCACTGGCCGCCCCCGCCGCGGCCTAACCCGCTGCTGCCGTATACTTTGCAGCGCGCTGAAAAGATGCCGGGTGCAGATAGCGCGGCGCAATCCAAATTCGCCGAATTGATTTTTAAGCGTCTGAAACACTGCGCCAAACAGGTGGTTTTTTCTTACGCGCATCGCGATGGCGACCGCGAACTGCGCGCTTCTCCATTGTTGATTGGCTTGCCGCAAGTTTCAAACATCGCACGCATCCAGACGCTGGCCGAGCAAATGGCACTGCCGAAAACACTGCAGGCGCTGGATGACCGCATCGCGCCCCCGGTGCTATCCGAAGAAAAAGTACGCGGCGGCACCAAGCTGCTGGAAGCGCAAGCCATTTGCCCGGCCTGGGCGTTTTATCAATACCGGCTGGGCGCACACAAGCTGGAGGAACCAAGCGACGGCCTGGACCAGATGCTGCGCGGCAGTCTGGTGCACGCGGTGCTGCAACATTTTTGGCAAGCACATCCCGATGCTGCGGTTTTGAAAAACGCGGATTTGCCCGATCTGATCACCAATGCGGTGAATGCGGCACTGGGCCAGAACCCGGATTTGATGCGTCTTCCGAAGGCATTGATACAAATCGAACGGCGACGTTTGGTTGCGCTGCTGGAAGCCTGGCAGGCGCTGGAAGCCGAGCGCACGCCGTTTAACGTGCAAGCGTGCGAACAAGAAGAAATCATTAAAATTCAAGGGCTTGAAATCCGCTGCCGCATCGACCGCATCGACGCACTGGACGAAGGGTTGTTGGTGATCGATTACAAAACCGGCAGTTTGCCAAAAATGGCGGCCTGGGCGGACGAACGCGTGACCGAGCCGCAGCTGCCGTTTTACGCCTCGATCGTGCTGCAAGACGAACAAGTGGTTGGCGCGTGCTTTGCGCGTGTGCACATTGAAGAATGCAGACTTGAGGGTGCCTCGGAAGCCAATATTGGCGCAGGCTTCAAACCCATGCATGAAATGAAACCCAGCCAGGTGTTGGCGCAATTTAGCAGTTTTGACGCGCTGCTGGAACACTGGCGTACGCAGCTGAACGCAATTGCGAGCGAGATCGTGCAGGGCGTGGCAGATGTGCGTTTTGCCGACGAAAACGACTTGGTGTATTGCGACGTGAAACCGCTGCTGCGCATTCCTGAACGGCAATGGCAGTACGAACAGGTGCGCAATGAGTGATTTGCTGAAACAAGACGCCGAAAATCGCTTACGCGCGTTAGATCTCGCCTCGTTCATTGTCGAAGCTCCCGCCGGCGCGGGCAAAACTGAGCTGCTTACGCAGCGTTATTTAAAGCTGCTTGCTGTGGTAGACGCGCCGGAAGAAATCGTCGCGCTCACGTTTACCAACAAAGCCACTGCCGAGATGCGGCAGCGCATTTTGCAAAGCCTGCAAGAAGCCGCCAACGACGTGCCGGTTGCACCAGACATGCCGCACAAGCAGCAAACACGCGCCTTGGCGCAGGCCGCACTTAAGCGCGACGCGGAATTGGACTGGCAATTATTGACACGTCCATCCAGGCTGCGCATCCAAACCATCGATGCGCTATGCGGCAGCCTGACGCAGCAAATGCCATTATTGAGCCGCTTTGGCGGGCAACCCGCGCTGGCGGATGACGCCACGCCTTATTATCTGGAAGCTGCGCAGCGCACGTTGGCCGATGTGGCAAATGAAGCCAGCACAGACGCCCCTATCAGCACCGTGCTGGCGTTTATGCAAAATCAGGCAGAAAAACTCACTGCGCTGCTGGCGGATATGCTCGCCAAGCGCGACCAATGGCTGCTGCCGCTGGGCGGACACACGGACGAAGCGGAAATCGCGCGGCAAACCCAGGCGATTATGGCACAAGCAACAGCCACTGCCCTGCAGGCCAGTCTGGATGCGCTTCCTGGGGCATATCAAACCAAGCTGATGCCAACGCTGCGCTATGCTGCGGCGAACAGCCCGACGGCGTTTGACTTGGGCCAATTACAAGATTGGCAGGTGCCGCTGGAAGCCAATAAGGAAGCGCTTTCAGCTTGGTTGACCTTGTGCGATTTTTTGCTGACCAAAGAAGGTGGATTTAGAAAAACCCTGGATGTACGCAATGGTTTCCCAAAAGATGACCCCGCCAAAAAACCGCATATTGAGAATTTTTCCGAAGTTTGCGCATTGATTAACGACCCGGCGCCACTGGCTGGATTGCGTGAATTGCCTCTGGTGGATGCGCAAGAGATTGCCGCCAACGCCAGGCTGGTCGCGGCGTTTGCGCAAGTGCTGAAACTGGCGGCCGCGCATTTATGGACAGTGTTTCAAAGTGCCAACGTAGTGGATTTTGTGCAGGTCACACAATCGGCGATTGAGGCGCTGGAGAACGCCGGCGGCCCGACCGATTTGGCACTGCGGCTGGATTACCAGATTGCACATCTGCTAGTGGATGAATTTCAGGATACCAGTCCCACGCAAATCGCACTGCTCAAGGCGCTGACACAAGGCTGGGAGAACAACGACGGCCGCACGCTGTTCTGCGTCGGCGACCCGATGCAGTCGATTTACCGTTTTCGCAAAGCGGATGTGGGCGAGTTTCTGCATGCGCGTGAGCACGGCATTGGTCACCTGCATTTAACGCCGCTCAAACTCAGCTTGAACAATCGCTCGCGCCCGGAAATCCTCAGCTGGATCAACCGGAGCTTTGTGCGAATATTCCCCCCACACGATACGCCTGCCAGTGCCGCAATTGCGTATCGCGAATGCCAACCCAGGCTGGAACCCGCGCCAGATGCTGGCGTACACGTGCATGCGCTGGTGGTGAGCAACGATGACGAAAGCGCTACCGCTAAAACGCATGAGGCGCGCCACATTGCTCAATTGATTGCCGAAGAACAACGTACAAAGCCCATGCAGAGCATCGCTGTGCTGGTGCGCAGCCGCGCGCATCTGCATAGTCTGGTTTCTGTGATGCGGCGTGAGTATGCGCACATACCGTTTCAAGCGCTGGAAATCGAGGCACTCAATGAGCGCCAGACCGTACTGGATGCGTTGAGCCTGACGCGCGCGATGTTGCACAGGGCAGATCGCGTGCAATGGCTGGCGGTGTTGCGCGCACCGTGGTGCGGCCTCACGCTGGCGGATTTGCATGCGTTGTGTGCGGATAATCATCACGCGACGATTTTGCAATTGATGCAGGACGAAGCACGCTTGCAACGGCTAAGCAAAGACGGTCAAGCGCGACTCAATCGCGTCAAAACCATCCTGACGCGGGCATTTCAGGAACAAGGCCGCATCTCGCTGCGGCGCTGGCTGGAAACCACCTGGCTGCAACTTGGCGGCGGCAGCACGTTGCTGAACGCGGGAGACGTACGCGATGTGCAGGCGTTTTTTGACTTGGTGGAAGCCAACGCAAATGGTTATGTGCTGGATTTTACGCAGCTCGACAAGGCGTTGGAAAAACTCTACGCCAATCCAGATGCGGGCGCCAGCGAGCGTCTGCAATTCATCACCATGCATGCCGCAAAAGGCCTGGAATTTGATTGCGTGATACTGCCTGCGCTCAATGCAAAAACCCGCAACGACGATAGACCGCTGATGTTATGGCAAGAATTTGAGGTGCAGAACCATTTGCAGCTACTCGCAGCACCTGCCCGCAAAGCCAATAAACACGCGGGGGTTGGACTGTATGATTTTCTCTATAAACTAGAGCAACAGCGTAATCGCAACGAAACAGCAAGACTTTTATACGTCGCAGCGACGCGCGCGAAACATACGCTGCATCTGGTTGGCACGGTGGCGGAAAATCAAAAAGGGGAACGCAACCCGCAAGCCACCAGCTTGCTGGCGCAGCTTTGGTCTTGCGTCGAGAATGATTTTAAAAGCGCTGATAAAATTGCACTTAATGCCGCCAAAAGCAGTGATTTATCGTCATTTAGCAGTAATTTACTGCGATTATCAGAAAATGATCTACCACATGTTGCCAATGAAATAACCAGTTCCATGCGATTTGAAATCGCCAAACCAGGCGATGAAGCCACCGGTGCACCCGACATCATGCGCGACATGGGCACGCTGGCCCATCTGTATATGGAAATGCTGGCGAAAGGTACACTAAGCGCGGCAAAGATTGGTGGCGCACTAGCAGCCATGCAGCGCTGGATGCAACAGCGAGGCCATGACGACCTTCAAAGCAGCACCGCTGCGAGCCTTATTCTAAGCGCCTTGCAGGCCACCCAAAGCAGCCCGGATGGCCGCTGGGTGCTTCAGCATCGAGAAAATGCCCGATCGGAATATGCGCTTAATTCTCAAGATGAAGCGCAATACGTGATAGACCGTACATTTATTGAAAATGGCATACGCTGGATTATAGATTACAAGCTCGGCATGGAAGTAACGGAGCAAAGCGCCCGTTTTGTTGCACAGGCACATCTGCCACAATTGACACGCTATGCCGAACTGTTTTCCGGCGAAGGCATCCCTATTCAAAAGGCGATTTTGTTTTTGAATATAGGTTCGCTTGTCGCCATATAAAAACACAAAAACTATTGATTTTTTTAGCCATAGTTTTAATATTCGTGTACCGACTGATTGGTTTCAAATCAATAAAAAAGTAGGGATTGCACAAATTTGGATGTATCTAAGGGGAACTAGATTTACCTCAACCAACTGACGACGAGGTGTCCCGATGGATAGAGTAAATAAGGTAGTTTTTCACGCTTTGCCGACCAGAACTCCGGTAACCATAGATGAAGGTCATGCGCTACTGAAGCGCCATCTCGAAAATATCCGCGAAACCTGCCCGCACATTGATAGCGTGGAACATTGCGAGCACTGCAGCAACGAAAAACATGCCTCCTGTAAAGGTCGCCTCCGCTCGTTGCTAATTTATGGCATTGAAGTTGCTGAAGACCATTTTACCCACGAAGAAGCCGTAATGCTAAGAAACCCGGATCCGAACATTCAAGGTCCGGTTCATCAGGCACACATCGCTGCGCATGAGACCATTCTGAAAAAACTGGAAACCATAAATGCCATGTGTACACAGCTAAACAGGAATGTAAGCACTGCAGATGCCTACCGCAACCTTTATCACCAGACCTTCGTCATTCTGGATGAACATGACCGACTATTCGATAAACCATTGATGCGTAGAATCAAGAGCAAGCCTTGACGCTTGCGCGTCTAATAAGTACCGAATCAGGTCCTTTCATTCTTGAAATGGCGGCGCACATACCATACGACAAATGCGATACCCAGTGCGGTAATGACATAATGGAACTCATGGAAATAGACTTTAAGGCTTTCCCAATTCTCGCCCATTTTCATCCCCACATAGCCCAATACCCAGCACCAGATGAATGAACCGACAAATGTATAAACGATGAATTTTGTCATGTTCATCCGCGCAACGCCCGCTGGAAAAGCGATGAATGTACGCACCGCTGGCAGCAAGCGAGCGATGAAAATGATGATTTCGCCATAATTGGCAAACCAGCGATCCGCCATATCCAAATCCTTATGGCTGATGAGCACGTATTTACCATACTTCTCCACCAGCGGACGCCCACCGAACATACCCAGGTAATATGCGGGAATGGACCCAACCACACAGCCAATTGCACCCGCCAGCGCAATACCAAATAGCGTCATTTCCCCTTTGAACACCAGAAAGCCGGAGAATGGCATGATAATCTCGGAAGGCAATGGAATACAGGCAGATTCAATTGCCATCAGCAGCACGATACCACCATACCCCATGGAAGAAATGACCCCCATAATCCAGGTGGCAAGAATAGCTATAATTTTTTCTATCATATTGATTTACTTAATTTTAGTTAGGAAAATTCTTTTATCAAGCTTCGTACGGTGTCCAGTTTATGGTGCAGGTTGCCTAATTGTACCGTCATGCGTAATTTATCTGGCCCATTCATGCGGCAACGTTTATCACGCTGAAGCAAATTAATCAGTTTAAGTGGATCCAAGTCTGCCTTCACATCGAATTGTAGCTGAATTGCAGTGTCACTGGCATCCACTTTGACAATACCTAATGGTTTGGCTGCTATACGCAGGCGGTGGCAAGCCATCAACGCTTCGGCTGGTTCCGGCAGCAAGCCGAAGCGATCGATCAATTCTTCCTGCAGCACATCCAGCGCATCATCGTCGTTACAATTTGCCAGACGCTTGTATAAAACCAGGCGCTCATGCACATCCGGGCAGTAATTATTGGGCAACAATGCAGGTGTATGCAGATTGATTTCTGTCGTCACGCCCAGCGGCGCGTTCAGATCAGGCTCTTTGCCAGCCTTGAGCTGCTTGACTGCATGATTCAGCATCTCGGAATACAAATGAAAACCGATTTCCTGCATCTCGCCGCTCTGTGAATCGCCCAGCAATTCGCCGGCGCCGCGAATCTCCAAATCGTGCATCGCCAGATGGAAACCTGCACCCAGGTCCTCCAGCAACTGGATGGCATCCAGGCGCTTTTGCGCCTGCGGCGTAATGTTGCGATCGCGGTCCGTCAGCAAATACGCATAAGCCTGGTGATGGCTGCGCCCTACCCGTCCGCGTAACTGATGCAATTGCGCCAAGCCAAACATATCGGCGCGGTTGATGATGATGGTGTTCGCGGTTGGCACATCAATACCAGTCTCGATAATTGTTGAACATAGCAACATGTTAAAACGCTGCTGGTAAAAGTCGCGCATCACATGTTCCAGTTCTCGTTCACGCAACTGGCCATGTGCGATGGCGATGCGGGCCTCCGGCAGGAATTTTTCCAGCTTTTCCTTCTGCACATAAATCGTGTCCACTTCATTATGCAGAAAATACACCTGTCCGCCGCGCTTGAACTCGCGCATCACCGCCTCGCGTATCAGCCCTTCGGAATAATCGCTGTGAAACGTCTTGATACTGAGGCGTTTCTGCGGCGGTGTGGCAATCACACTGAACTCGCGCAAACCTTCCATCGCCATGCTCAAGGTACGCGGGATGGGGGTCGCAGTCAGTGTCAGCACATCCACTTCAGCGCGCAGTGCTTTTAATTGCTCTTTCTGTCGCACGCCAAAACGATGTTCTTCATCGAGAATCACCAAACCGAGGTTCTTGAAATGCACGTCTTTCTGAATCAACCGGTGTGTGCCGATCACGATATCGATCTCGCCATTCTCCAAGCCCTGCAAAGCCTGGGCTTGCTCCTTTGCGGTTCTGAAACGTGAAATCTCTGCAATCTTGATCGGCCATTGCGCGAAACGGTCACAAAAGTTCTCGTAATGCTGCTCTGCCAGCAATGTGGTTGGCACCAGCACGGCAACCTGACGGCCGCCCATCACCGCCACAAAAGCGGCGCGCAACGCCACCTCGGTCTTGCCGAAACCTACATCGCCGCATACCAGGCGATCCATCGGGCGACCGGATTGCATATCTTTAATGACATTCTCGATAGCTTCCAGTTGGTCAGGCGTCTCTTCAAACGGAAAGCCGTCGCAGAACGCCTCATAATCATGCAGGCTCAGTGTGAATGCATGCCCGCGGCGTGCCGCGCGCTGCGCGTACAGATTAAGCAGTTCCGCCGCGGTATCACGAATCTGCTTCAGCGCCCTTTTCTTGGCTTTATCCCATTGGCCGCTCCCTAGTCGGTGCAGCGGCGCGGTTTCCGGCGGGCCGCCGGAGTAGCGTGAAATCAGAAACAGTTGCGAGACCGGCACGTAAAGCTTATCGTCGCCATGATATTCGATCAGCAGAAACTCCGTCTCGCCTTCACCAAAATCCAGACTCACCAAGCCTTTGTATCGCCCCACGCCGTGCTGCTCGTGCACGACCGGGTCATCCCGGCGCAGTTCGGATAAATCTTTGAGCATGCCCTCCGTATTACGTGCCTTTTCTTTTTCTCGGCGACGCTGCTGGCGTACAGTGCTCGCATATAGCTCAGCCTCTGTGACAATAGCGAATTCCTGTTGCAAGAAACCCTGATGCAACGCGGAAACCGCCAGCATGACAGGCGCCTGTCCTTCCAAAAAGCTTTGCCAATTTTCGCAAAGTGCGATGCCAAGCCCGTGTTCGGTAAACAGTTGCAGTATGGTTTCTCTGCGACCGAGGCTTTCAGCACAAATCAGTACGCGCTTCTTTGTCTCAGCCAAGAAATCTTGCAGCTTGTGCAGCGGATTATCTGCGCGGCGTTCTATCTCCAGCGCTGGAAGGCTTTCAGCCGGTTCAAGCGACATGCTCAATTGCAAAAAATCATGGCTCTGTTTAAAGAATACGTCCGTTTTAAGCAGCAAATTTTCCGGCGGTAAGATCGGACGTTCCGGATCATACGCCAGCAACTTGTAACGCGACTGGGCGTCGAACCAGAATTGCTGCGCGGCTTTGTCCAGATTGCTATGCAGCACAATGTGCGTGTCTTTCGGCAAATAATCAAACAAGGTGGCAGTTTCGTCAAAAAACAGCGGCAGATACCACTCGATACCGCCTGTGGCAATTCCTTTGCTGACATCTTTATAGATCTTTGCGCGCTGTGGGTCGCCCTCGAACTGCTCGCGAAACTGGCTTCTGAATTTGGTGATCCCGGCCTCATCCAAAGGAAACTCGCGTGCCGGCAACAAGCGTATCTCAGGCACGGGGTACAAGCTGCGTTGCGTATCCACATCAAAGGTGCGGATACTCTCGATTTCATCATCGAACAAATCCAGCCGATACGGCAACACGCTGCCCATTGGGAACAGATCGATCAGCCCGCCGCGTACACTAAACTCCCCTGGACTAATGACTTGCGAAACATGGTGATAGCCCGCATGCGCACATTGCTGGCGCAAGGCATCCACCTCCAGCCGCTGTCCTTTCTTGAGCATGAAAGTGTGTGCCGAAAGAAAGCTGACCGGAGGCAGCTTAAGCAACGCGGTGGCAATGGGCACAATCACCACGTCGGCCTGGGCCTGGCTAATCTGATAAAGCGTAGCCAGGCGCTCGGAAATCAGGTCCGGATGCGGGGAAAATACGTCATAAGGCAATGTTTCCCAATCTGGCAGCAAATACACCTGGATTTCGGGAGCGAAAAAGGGGATTTCCTCCAGTAAACGTTGCGCTTCAAAAGCGTTGGCAGTCACTATCAACAGCGGTTTCTTTGTTGTTTTTACACGACATGAAAGTGATGCTAGAAGTAAGCTGTCTAAACCATTGGCAGAATAAGAAAAACGGCTGACTTGGCTTAGATCCGGCAAGGAAAACTGCATAAATGGCGACGACTTTAACTTGGTTAGGCTTGGATAATTGCCTATTATACCTCTGTAGAACATCCAGATGCGCGCCTTGCTGCGTGACGCGCCATACAGCAGCCAGTGCAACAATACAAGGAGAGCCTTCATGAATGACAAGCAATTGGTAGCGATTCATGCTGCAAAACATGTACAGAATGACATGCTGGTTGGTCTAGGTACAGGCTCTACCGCCAATTATTTCATCGAAGAACTCGCACGCCGCCAAACGGAGGAAAATCTCCGCGTCACTACGATCGCCAGTTCCAACATCAGCATGATCAAGGCGCAAAGCCTGGGGCTGCGTGTCATTGGTTTGCAGCAAGTCAGCAGCATCGATCTATACGTAGACGGCGCAGATGAGATCACGCCCGACATGACACTGCTGAAAGGCCGCGGCTATGACCTGGTAATGGAGAAACTGCTGGCCAAAGCATCCAAACAATTCATCGTCGTAGCCGACAAATCCAAACTCGTGGAGCGCATCGGTACCAATTACGCCATTCCCATTGAAGTGATGCCCTTCGCCTGGCAAACCGCCAAGCGCAGTCTGGAGGCATTGGGTGGCGTGGGTGACTTGCGCCCGAACGTTGCGAAAGATGGATTGTCCATTACCTCTTACGGCAGTCTGGTCTTTGATATGAAATTCGACAAAAGCATCAAGGAAGCGGAACTCAATACGCTTATCAACAACGTGCCCGGCGTGGTGGAGCATGGCATATTTTACGGGCTCACTACAGCCACTCTCATCGCTGCAGACGGCAATGTAGATGCGCACTGGCGCTAATCAGGGGCTCTGCACTTGAAGCGCTTATTGTTCATTCTTGCATGGCTGTTACTCGGCCTGACCGCGTGCAAGCAGGAAAATACCGAGCAAAGGAATACCGCCGCCATTGCGCCCAAAAAGCCAGCCGAGCATGTTTTAACCGTCGTTACCATCAACAGCCCGAGCACCTATTATGTCAACAGTGACAAGGCATTTGCCGGGCTGGAATATGACCTGGCGGTGTTATTTGGCGAATTCCTGGGCAACGGTACACAGGTCAGGTTCGAAGTGCAAACCAGTGTAGAAAAAGCGCTCATCAGCACCATCAACAAAAAAGCGGATTTTGCGGCTGCGGACCTATCCGTCACAGAAGAACGCAAAAAATATGTGGAATTTTCTGTCCCTTATGAGGATGTACAGCAGCAACTGGTCTTTAATCGCGATGTTACCCAGTCGCCACCAAAGAATCTCAAAAGCATGGCTGGGCTGCATATAGTTGTCCCTGCCGGCAGCAGCTTTGTGGAGCGCTTGAAAGCGCTCAGCAAAACTGAGTCAGGCATCATGTGGGAAGAGCGGAAATCGGTGCATTCGGAACAGTTGCTGGAGGCGGTCGCGAACGAAGAGATCCCATACACCATCGCTGATAGCCATCTGGTATCGATATTGCAAAACTATTATCCAAATTTGATGGTGGCTTTCCCGGTGGGTGAGCCTGAGAAAATCGCCTGGGCGTTCCCCAAAAATGGTAACCCTGAGCTGCTTAAGAAGGCGGATGAATTTTTTGCCAAGATCAAAAAAGATGGCACGCTACGTAATCTGATTGACCGCTATCACGGCAACGCCAAACGCCTGAAACCGATTGATGTAAAAACCTTTTTACTCAGCAGCCAAAACACGCTGCCAAAATACAAGCGTCTGTTTAAGCAAGCACAGGAAATCACCAGCCTGGACTGGCGTCTGATCGCCGCCATCAGCTATCAGGAATCACACTGGGATACTTTCAGCACCTCCCCGACCAATGTGCGCGGCCTGATGATGCTGACTGAAGACACGGCAGACCATATGGGCGTAACCGACAGGCTGGATCCTGCACAAAGCATCCCGGCCGGGGCCAAATACATCAAGCAGCTGATTGAAACCATACCCGACCATGTCCCCGAACCAGACCGCACTTATATGGCGCTCGCCTCTTACAACGCCGGCTATGCGCATCTGGCAGATGCGCGCGTGCTGGCGCAGCGTCTGAAGCTCAACCCGAACAGTTGGGCGGACGTCAAGAAGACGCTGGTGATGTTAAATGACCCAAACTACTATGTGAACGCCAAATATGGCTATTGCAGTTGCGGACAGCCGGTGATTTTTGTGGAGTCTATCCGCAGTTACCACAACATCCTCAGCCGATATGAGATGCCACATGACAGTACGCAACAAAGCTTCAAGATTGCGATGGCAGATACACCAATATAGAAACTTTCAAATCGATGCCCTGAAAGCCGCGTCCCGCTTGGCTTGCAGAGGCATGTTTTCCGCTCGGGCGTTTTAGGCGGTGATTTTAGTCTTGCCGCCCATATAAGGTTGCAGCACTTTCGGTATCGTCACACTGCCATCCGCCTGCTGATTGTTCTCAAGAACAGCTACCAACGTGCGCCCTACTGCCAAACCAGAGCCGTTGAGCGTATGCACCAGTTCCGGCTTGCCCTGTGCATTGCGGAAGCGTGCCTGCATGCGGCGTGCCTGGAAGGCCTCACAGTTAGAGACAGATGATATCTCGCGATAGGTGTTCTGCGCCGGCAGCCACACTTCCAGATCATAAGTCTTGGCTGCGCCAAAGCCCATGTCGCCGGTGCACAGCGAAACTAAACGGTACGGCAGTTCCAGCAGCTGCAGGATATGCTCGGCGTGGCCGACCATCTCTTCCAGCGCCTCATAACTTTTTTCCGGATGCACAATCTGCACCATCTCGACCTTGTCAAACTGATGCTGGCGTATCATGCCTTTAGTGTCTTTGCCGTAGCTGCCCGCCTCGCTGCGGAAGCAGGGCGTATGCGCCGTCAGCTTGATAGGCAAGGCTTCCAGCGGCACGATCTCACCGCGCACAGTGTTGGTGAGCGTGACTTCGGAAGTGGGAATCAGATACATCTTGGCATCGTTATGCATCATGCTGAACAAGTCGGCTTCAAACTTCGGCAACTGCCCTGTGCCCAACAAAGTCTCGGCATTCACCATATACGGCGTATAGCACTCGGTATAGCCATGCTGCTCGGTCTGCGTATCCAGCATGAATTGGGCGATGGCACGATGCAGCTTGGCGATCTGGCCTTTCATGAGAGTGAAACGCGCGCCGGAAAGTTTGGCGCCGGTATCGAAGTCCAGCCCCAGCGGTGCGCCGACATCGGCATGATCTTTCACAGCAAAATCAAACGTGCGTGGCGTGCCCCAGCGACGCACTTCCTTGTTCTCTGTCTCATCTTTGCCCTGCGGCACGCTGTCATGCGGCAGGTTTGGCACATTCAACATCAAGGCCTGCATCTTGGCTTGCACCTCGTTCAATTGCGTCTCGGCTGCTTTCAGTTCATCACCCAGACCTGCCACTTCGGCCATGATTGCAGATACATCTTCGCCCTTGGCTTTTGCCATGCCAATGCTCTTGGAAGCCGCATTCCGCTTGGCCTGCAGCGCTTCGGTATTGGTCTGGATGGTTTTGCGTTCCGCTTCCAGTTTACGGAAATCATCCGCATTGAACTCAAACCCGCGTGCTTTCAAGCGCGCAACCACATTATCCAAATCGTTTCTTAATTGCTGAATATCTAACATTTACTTCTTGGCCTTTTTATCTAATTCTTTCAGGTGTGCTAATTTTTCGCTTATTTTACCCTCAAGCCCGCGCGGCGTGGGCTGATAAAACTGCGGCGGGGTCATTTCTTCCGGGAAATAGTTCTCGCCTGCCGCGTAGGCCTCCGGCTCGTGATGCGCATAGCGGTATTCCTTGCCGTAATCCAGCGCTTTCATCAGTTTGGTGGGCGCGTTTCTCAAATGCAATGGCACAGGCCGGGATTTATCCTGCCCGACAAAGGCTTTGGCCTGGTTATACGCCATGTAGGCCGCGTTGCTTTTGGGGGCCACGGCCATGTAGATGACTGCGTTGGAAAGCGCCAGTTCGCCTTCCGGCGAGCCAAGCCGTTCGTAGATCTGGCAGGCTTCCAGCGCCATGGTTTGCGCTTTCGGGTCGGCCAGGCCAATATCCTCGATCGCCATGCGGATGAGACGGCGACCCAGGTACAGCGGGTCTGCGCCACCATCGATCATGCGCAGGAACCAGTACAAGGCGGCATCGGGATTGCTGCCGCGCACCGATTTATGCAGTGCGGAAATCTGGTCGTAAAACGCCTCGCCGCCTTTATCAAAACGGCGTAATTTGGAAGCCATTGTGGTTTGCAAAAAGGTTTCATCAATCTCATTGACCGATGCGCCGGAAGCCGCATGGAATAAGGACTCCAGAAAGTTAAGCAAACGCCTTGCATCGCCATCGGCATAAGCCAACACTTGTTCTTTCACTGCATCGGAAAGTGTAACCTCTGGCGCCACTAAAGCGCGGCCACGCTCCATCAGCAGCGCCAGTTCCTGTTCTGACAAGCTATTTAACACAAACACTTGCGCACGGCTAAGCAGCGCGCTATTCACCTCGAACGACGGGTTCTCGGTCGTTGCGCCGATAAAGGTGATCAGGCCGCTTTCCACGAACGGCAAAAAGGCATCCTGCTGGCCTTTGTTGAAGCGGTGCACCTCATCGACGAACAAAATGGTTTTGCGGCCGGATTGCTGCAAAGTGAGCTCGGCGCGCTCCACCGCCTCGCGTATATCCTTGATGCCGGAAAGCACTGCAGAAATGGGAATGAATTCAGCATCTGCCGTATTGGCAATCAGCCTTGCCAATGTGGTTTTACCTACGCCGGGCGGACCCCACAGAATCATCGAAGGCAATTTCCCTGATTGAAACGCGACACGCAGCGGCTTGCCTTCGCCCAGCAGGTGCGTTTGTCCGACGACTTCATCCAGAGTCTTGGGCCGCAGCCGCTCGGCAAGCGGCGCTTGCGGGCTAACAGGTTGGAACAAATCAGTCATGTGCGTGTGCGTGTAGCAGAAAATGCTAGTATAACCGAGAGCGGCAGTGCGTTAATGGCCTGATTTATTCGGCCGACTTTTCCGAATAACCGGCAAAGCCCATCATGACCCTGACCAAGCCATACACCAGCCATGATAGCAGCCGCCTGAAATAGTGCTGGTATTGCCAGTCATCCTGCGTGACTTTAGTGGCCCCTTGCTTGATGGCTTCCAGTAAATCATCTCTCAGCTCTTTGGCAAACACCACATCATCGACCAGTATGTTGGCTTCGCGGGACATCATCAGGCTAAATGGATCGATATTGGAAGAACCCACCATGGCCCAGCGGCCATCTACCACCGCGACCTTGCTGTGCATAAAGCTCTTCTTGTATTCGTAGATTTCGATCCCACCGTTCAGTAAATCACCATAAAGCGCATGCGAGGCGAAATCCAGCAGCACATATTCAACCCGCCCTTGCAATAGCAGAGTTACCTTTACACCACGCTTTGCAGCATCTCTTAACGCATGACGAAATCGCAAGCCCGGCAGAAAGTATGCGTTGGCTATCAAAATCTCCTGCTTGGCGCGGCGAATCAAGTCCAGATATGCATCTTCTATTTCTCGCCGATGCATGACGCTGTCCCGCAACAAAAACTGGGCATGCATGTTACCTACCCTTTGTTTGGCCAGGGTATCAGGTAGACTGCTGTGAATTTTTTTACGCAAGTGAAACCATGTCATCTTCCGCCAAAGTGACGTGACACTGTGACGCATCGATTGCAGCAACACGCCTTCAACTCGAACCGCATAATCGACTCTTGGAGGGGTCTGGCCTGGGGTGTTGTTATCATCGATGATGTTGATGCCTCCGACAAAGCCAACCCGCCCGTCTATGACAGTCATCTTGCGGTGCATACGCCGGAGTCGATTTCGCTTAAGTGTCCACGGAGAAATCTTTGGCCTGAACAGCATCACATTTACGCCTGCCTCTTCCAGCTTTTGAATATGCTGTCTATCCAAAGTACGGCACCCAAAACCGTCCAGCAGCAAACAAACCAACACGCTACGCTGAGCTGCGCGTTTTAAGGCATTCGCGATGCGAACTCCTATATGGTCCATCTCAAAAATATAGGTTTGCAGATAAATTTCGTAGTGTGCCTCATCGATAGCGGCTTCCAGCGCAGGAAAGAACTCTATCCCGCTTCTGAGTAGTGTGATCTGGTTACCGCCCGGCATTCCTGTCACCAATCAAACTCGCTGACAGCGCTACGTGGTCGGACATGCCAACGTTCGCCAGGCTATGGTGTACCTGACATGTCTGCACGTCGAAGCCCCGGGCATAAATGCGGTCCAGCCGAAAAATCGGGATCGTGGATGGAAAGCTTCTCGCGTGACGTCCATGGATTTGCTCGAACACCTCATGCAGGTTTTGCTGTTTGAGCACCAGACCGGCCTTTTGACGCCAATCATTGAAATCCCCGGCTACGATCATGGGCGCATCCTTCGGCACCATGCGCTGAATGCGCTCGGACAGGGCATTCATCTGGCGCGTGCGCCAACGCCCCATCAGGCCAAGGTGCACACAAATACAATGCAGATGCTTATCCAGCCCCGGCACGGCAATTTCGGCATGTAACAAGCCGCGCTGCTCTACTTTGCTTTCGGAGATGTTCTCGTTTTCCCAACGCACAATGGGATATTTTGAAAAAATGGCATTGCCATGATGCCCCCTGCTACGGGTGGCATTCTGACCATAGACTGCGAAATTCCAGCCATCCTCTACCAGAAAATGATATTGACCACGATAGGGCAGGTCTTGGTGTCGGTCGTGTGCGCCACATATTTCCTGCAAAAACAATATGTCAGCCTGAAGCTTGCGAATCAGCAACCGCTGCTCATGCAAGGTAAGACGCAGGTTAAAACTGCTTAGACCTTTGTGCGTGTTGAAGGTGGCAATATTGAGTGTATTGGACACGGTTACTCGAACACCCCGAAACGACTACCAGAAAAAGTCTTTGCGTGCGACGACGGAAAAAACCGTTCTGTCAAAATCGTTCAGCTGGATATTGGAATCGTTTTTGGTATAACTTAATTGCGATCTGATCGCCCAATCGCGTGCTGGTATGTATTTCAAACCAATAGCAGCATCGTATTGGTGGTCCCTGCGTATGGTCAGAAAGGCAGGATCGCGCGCATCGTAATCACGTAATTCATAACCTAGCGTAGTGTAGCCTTGCCAGGCATCAGCAAGACGCATTTGACCGCCAAACCGAAGACCGACCACGTCCTGACTTAAAAAATCAAAAGCATCGTTTCGCGCATCTTCACGCCCACCATACAAACTGGCAAATGCAATTGGCTTGGATTCCGCTTCAAAAGCGTGTCCTGCATTCACCCCAATGATTTTTCTGTCAGCATTGCGCACACTGTTGCCTGTATATTTCAGGCCGGAATATTGCGCAAACACACCAATCTGGTTACGTGGGTCCACTTGATGCAGCCATTGCCCTGTGACGCCGGATGCACGCCTGAAGCTATCACCACCCAGATCAAAATGATTGTCCTGCACAGTCAGCAGCACCTGATTATCCGCATTTGGCTTGATTTCGATACCCGCATTGAAGTCCAGCGATTCTGTGTCAAACTCCGTCTCAGAGCTATTGACGCGGTTGTTGGCGCTTGCCGCACCAAAGATGGCGACCTGCCCGTTGAACGGATGCCGAAATGATAACCCACCGGCAAACTGAGTGAAATTGTCCGAGCGCTCCTTGGCGCCCTTGTCCAGTGGTATCAGCAGGCCTCCCAACGCTGGCACACTCACAGAGTCGAGACTGGCAGCGCTGTTGACGTTTGAATCGACACCAATGCCAAACTCGAGAAAGGCACCAAAGGTTGTCGTAGTGCCTTCCATCTTCTGAATCTCGGTCAGAAGTTTCTGTATGGTTCTTTTAGTGGCGTCATCTGGATTCTGCTGCAGCACATTGTTGAACTCAGCCTTGGAGGCATCGCGTTCACCCAGCATAAAATGCGCCTTGGCCATTTCCGCACGCGCATCCTTGTGTTCAGGTGACGCAGCCAGCACGCGTTCCAACGCGAACACACCCCGCGAGGCGTTACCGCTTTCGACAGCTGCGACGCCGAACAGATAATCATAGTCCACTTGGCCTGCATGCGCGCTTTCAAGCGGCTCCAACAATTGATAGGCGGCCTTGAAATCACCGTTGCGAATCAAGCTCTCTGCTTCAGCCAATGCATTATCCTGCGCCTGCACCGAAACAGACACTACACCAAGAATTAGCAAAGTCGCGAACTGGTGTCTTATGCCAATGAGTGTTTTCATGCGCATGAGTTTAACAAACAATTCCAAAACAATAATAGTCTAGTATCATTTAATGATGTAACTGCTGAGGTTTTTGTATGTTTGCAACGGAGTACGGGCTTATTCACCCACGACATCTACACCCTTGGGAGGTGTAAACAGAAAATTGCTGGTTTGCAGTTCCGGGTTGCGCTCTACATCGTCAAAAGTAATATGTGTCACATGGTTAAAACTATCGTAAAGCTCCATTTTGCGCAGCTTTTCAGTCTTGAACCCCAACAGCACCCGGTCGTAACCGCTGTCTTTATCTTTGGGCAAGGCTAGCACCCAAGTCAAACCATCCTTGCGAACAGCGTTTTTAAGTGTAAAACTTTTATCGACATCCTGCCCGCCCGCCAACATGGCTGCTGGGCTGGAGCCTATCGCCTTGCTCAAATCCCGTACAGTAACTTGCTGCAACTCGGTATCAAATAAAAACACCTGCTTGCCATCGCTGATAATTTGCTGTTCAAAAGGTTTCTGGTAATCCCAACGGAATTTATTCGGGCGTTGCAGCAACATGGTACCGTCTACTTCCTGTGTTTTTCTGCCTTGCTTATCCAGTACCACCTGATGAAACCTGGCGCGCATCGAAGAGGTGTTATTGAAGAAATCCAGCAAGCTGGAAACGCCATCCGCCCAGGCAGATTGGGCTATAAAAAAACTGAATAGAAATAAATATTTAATCATCCTGTGCTGAGCCTTTGACCAACACCTCCCTGTTTCCGTTGCTTTGCATGGCAGATACCAGACCTGCGCGCTCCATGTCTTCAATCAGTCGTGCGGCACGGTTGTAGCCGATACGCAGCTGACGTTGTACCGATGAGATCGAAGCGCGGCGACTATTCAATACGATGCTCACTGCCTCATCATACAGCGGATCCTTCTCGCCACCGTCATCAGCCAGAAAATCGCCGGCTTCGCCGCTTGTTCCGCTCTCACCTGTCAGAATGCCTTCGATGTAGTTTGGTTCCCCGAATGATTTCAAATGGTTGACCACTTGATGCACTTCATGGTCGCTGACAAACGCGCCATGAATACGTTGCGGATGACCGGTACCTGGCGGCAGGTACAGCATATCGCCCTGCCCCAGCAAGCTCTCTGCCCCCATCTGGTCTAATATCGTGCGAGAGTCAATTTTGGATGACACCTGAAACGCGACCCGGGTAGGAATATTGGCTTTAATCAGGCCGGTGATCACATCCACCGATGGGCGTTGTGTTGCCAGCACCAAATGGATGCCGCAAGCACGCGCCTTTTGCGCCAGGCGTGCGATCAATTCCTCTACCTTCTTGCCGACGACCATCATCAGATCGGCCAGCTCGTCAATCACCACCACAATCAGCGGCATTTCTTCCAACGGCTCTGGATTATCGGGTGTCAGACTGAATGGATGCGGAATTTTTTCGCCCGCTTTTTCGGCATCCTTGATCTTCTGGTTGTAACCCGCAAGGTTACGCACACCGATGGTGGACATCAGTTTGTAGCGGCGTTCCATCTCGGCCACCGCCCAGTTCAGTGCATTGGCGGCCTGGCGCATATCGGTCACCACCGGCGCCAGCAGATGTGGGATGCCTTCATAAACCGACAACTCCAGCATTTTCGGGTCGATCAGGATCATGCGCACTTTGCTGGCTTCTGATTTGTACAGAATACTCAGAATCAGCGCGTTGATGGCGACCGATTTACCTGAACCCGTGGTCCCCGCCACCAGCACATGCGGCATTCTGGCCAAATCCGCCACCACCGGGTTACCTGCGATATCCTTACCCATCGCGATTGGCACGGCGCTATGCAGATCCGCATACACCTGACTGCCCATGATTTCGGACAAAAATACGATTTGCCGTTTAGGATTAGGAATCTCCAATCCCATGCAGCTCTTGCCGGGAATAGTTTCCACCACGCGGATGCTACCAACGGATAACGCACGCGCCAAGTCACGTGCAAGATTGGTGATCTGGCTGCCCTTGACACCTGCGGCAGGCTCGAATTCATAGCGAGTAATCACAGGACCAGGCTGAGCGGACAGCACTTTGACATCAATACCGAAATCACTGAGTTTCTTCTCGATCAGGCGTGAGGTGAATTCCAGCGTTTCTCCGCCCGGCAATTCAACCTGATTGTTTGCTTCATCCAGCAAGTGCAAAGGTGGTAAAGGCGAATCTGGATCGGACGCAAACAGATTGGTCTGCTTTTCCTTCATCACGCGCTCGCTTTTTGCGATTTCCGTCTGTGCGGGCTTGATCTCTATCGGCGCGCGATCTTCTGTTCGCTTGCGTTCCTGCTCCAGATACTCTTCGCGCTGCTGCTCCACGACCTTGCCTGCCTTGCGATCCTGCCAGTCATGATATTTCGCCACAAGCCATTCGTAAGCAGCAATCAACCCGGCACCGAATTTCTCGGTCATCATAATCCAGGACCAACCCGTGAACAGACTAAACCCTACGGCAAACACCAGCAGCAACAGCATCGTAGAACCTGCAAAGCCCAGCATGCTGCGCAGCACACCATCGATCGCATCTCCCAGCATACCGCCCGGCCCCAGCGGCAAACTGGCAGACAGGTTAATCAAATGCCCGGCTTCAAGCGCACTTGAAGCCACCAGCAGCAACCCAAAACCCGCCAGATTAAAGATCAGAAAAGGCCGCTCGCTGATGGTCAGCTCCAGGCGATGATAGACCAGCCACACGCCATAAAATGCCATCACGACCCACCACCAGGCAGAAAAGCCAAATAGATACAGCAACATATCCGACACCCAGGCACCTACTGCACCACCGGCATTATGAATCAGTGCGTTTTCATTGGCGATATGTGACCAGGATGGATCCTGACGATTGTAGGTCAGCAGAATCGCCGCCAGAAACAAGCCACCCAACGCCAACGCCATCCACCACGCCTCGCGCACCAAATGTGCATGATGTTGTTGTCGCGGACTGGGCGTCTGTACGACGCGGCTGTTGCTGATATTTGATTTTTTATTAAAAAACAATGCGTTATATTTCCGAGAATAATATGGGCTGATTTGATAAACTTATCGGGATTATAACAAAAATCAAATTGCGGAAAGCATCTGCAAATCTTAAAATATGAGCTTTGGTAATTATGTGAACAAATTACCATGTCGCATTTAAATTTTAGTTAAAACATCACCACATCATATTCATCGTTTATCACTATAGAAAGCACTTCATGGCAACCACCAAACACGCTCACTTACTTATTCTGGGCTCCGGCCCAGCCGGTTATTCCGCAGCTGTTTATGCGGCACGCGCAAATCTTAAACCCGTGCTCATCACTGGCCTTGCGCAAGGCGGGCAACTCATGACCACCACCGAGGTGGACAACTGGCCTGCAGATGCCGATGGGGTGCAAGGCCCAGAGCTGATGGCACGTTTCCAGAAACATGCCGAGCGCTTCAATACCGAGATGATTTTCGACCACATCCACACCACACACCTGAACGAGAAACCGATTCGACTGGTGGGTGACAACGGCGAATACACTTGCGATGCGTTGATTATCGCCACCGGCGCCTCGGCCAAGTATCTTGGCTTGCCGAGTGAAGAAGCCTTTGCCGGCAAAGGCGTTTCCGCCTGCGCCACCTGTGATGGTTTCTTCTATCGCAATCAGGAAGTTGCAGTGATTGGCGGCGGTAACACTGCCGTGGAAGAAGCCCTGTATCTTGCTAACATCGCCAGCAAAGTCACGCTAGTGCACCGCCGTGACAAATTCAAAGCCGAGGCCATCATGGTGGATAAACTGATGGCGCGCGTGGCTGAAGGCAAGATCGCACTGGAACTGAACTCCACTCTGGATGAAGTACTGGGCGACAACACAGGCGTGACCGGCATGCGCGTCAAGAATGTAGATAGCGGTGCTACCAAAGACATCGCGCTCAAAGGCGTGTTCATTGCCATTGGTCACCAACCCAACACGCAGATCTTTGAAGGCCAGCTGGAAATGGAAGGCGGTTACATCGTCACCCAAATGGGCCGCAACGGTAATGCGACCGCCACCAGCGTGCCCGGTGTATTTGCCGCTGGCGACGTGCAAGACCACATCTACCGTCAGGCAGTGACCAGCGCGGGCACAGGTTGTATGGCAGCATTGGATGCGGAACGGTATCTGGATAACCTTAAATAGCTACCAGATAAAAACAAAAAAGCACGGCATCAACCGTGCTTTTTTTATATCAGCCCTTGGATATATAATAAATTAAGCGGATGCTTTTCTACGACGTGCCAAGGCACCTAAACCAAGCACTGACGCCATCAAAGGTAATGCTGCTGGCAAGGGAACTTGCCCTGGCACGATAACCTCCCCAGCTTTTCCAAAGCGCAAATTGTCAATTGCAAAACCTGCAGGCTCTGCACCAACTAATGAAAATTGTAAACCTGCGATTTTAGCCAAACCGTCATCCATTACCAAGCCAAGAAACTCGATACCCTTACCCAGATTTTTTACTTGGCCTAAGACATTACCAGCACGGTCAAATGCGGTAATCGCAGTACCGCCAATCGCATCGAAATAACCACCATCCAAACCGACGCCTGCCAAATCAACACTGAACAGAATGGATATAGGACCGTTAAAACGTGGAGTACCTGACAAAACAGGTGACGTTGGATTTGCACTATCTGTAACAATTGAAGTTACTGGTGAGTTAACATCCAATGACAACGAACCTGTTGGTGAACCTACAACACACCCACTGGCTGCACCGCCACAAGAAGCCCCACCGTTAGACTGGCCTGAAAACCACCCTCCAAAATTCACTGTTGGAGCACCCGCACCACCGCCGTAATCAGCGGGAGCATAGGTTGGATTTTGCGTACCTATAGCTTTCTCAGAAAAGGTAATCTTACCTGCCTCGGCAGTAAAAGCGGCTTCATTAATACGCAAAATACCTGCCTGCGCGCTGGTTGCTAGGAAAATACCCGCTACCACTAATAATTTTTTATTTAACATAGCCTTATCTCCTTAATAATAAAAATTAAATTTTTAGCTTAAATTCTCTACTCATATCCTAGTCTTTTGTATGATGATGACAATAGCCCGTTTGGGTAATGATACGAACCATGTATGATTGATATATATCAAAGAGTTGTGAACTTTATATCCATTTAATGCCAGATCATGATTCAAGAAGATAGTGATGAAGCCCAGCTGTTCCGCCAGGCGGTAAAAGACGCGCGGCCTCTGGCAGTCGAACCCAAGCATGCGCCCATCAAACGCGCAAAACCCATCCCTAAACAGTTTATTCGAGACGAGCAACAGGCGCTGCGCGATTCATTGAGTGATGATTATGTGCCTGTACATGAGATTGAAAGTGGTGAAGAGCTGCTTTACCTGCGTGAAGGCCAATCCCCTTCCATTCTCAGCAAGCTGCGGCGCGGGCATTGGGTAGTGCAGGCGCAAATCGACCTGCATGGCCTGGTCAGCGACGAAGCACGCATGTATGTGGCGGATTTCCTCAGCGCCTGCAAAAAACGCAACATCCGCTGTGTGCGCATCGTGCATGGCAAAGGCCTCGGCTCACGCAACCGCGAGCCCGTGCTGAAACACAAACTGCGCAGCTGGCTGATGCAGCGCGACGAAGTCATCGCCTATGCGCAAGCCAAGCCGGAAGACGGCGGCAGTGGCGCAGTGATTGTGTTGTTGAAAGCTTAGCATACACTTTTACGCTAAACGTTAAGAAGTGGTTTGTGCTGCTGGCTTATTAAGCCTATGATTCAGTGAAGAATATTGGTAACATTAATTTAACGGTTACATAAAATTATGGCAAAAAACAAACCTAAAAGTGCCTTACCCGATTCGCAAGCGATTGATTGGCAACGTGCCGTTGAAACCAGTAACAATCCATCTGATGTCAAAATTGTGCCTATTTTCAGTATTTGGGGTAAAGGTGCTGTACACGAATCCATCACCAAAGAGGCCGCCAAATTAGCCAAGGTTCCTTACACCACAGCCTTAGAGAAAGGCGTGGAATGGCCTGATGTACCTTCAACAAAGCCCGGAGAAACGAATTATCCTGGTCTAATCAATGGTGATTTGCACAAAAAAGGAACCATTACCAACAATTCACACTATGGTCAAAATCAATTTTGGCATAGCATGACACCCCCTGGCGACTTTAAAAATGGGGATGTACTCGACAAAATCGTTCATCAGGCGGTGCAATGGTACGAGCAAGCGCAAAAAGAAAAAAACATCTTTCATGTCGGCAAAATCCTGCATATCGTACAAGACTCCTACTCTGAAGCGCACACCATACGCTCCAAGGATGGAAAAATAGTGACATTTCAGAGCTATGACAAGCAAGATCCGAACAAGCATGAAAAAGCAGATGTGATTCCCCGCTGGGGAACTTGGCGCGATGTCCCTGGTGCAATCTCTGCCTTGCAGGCATCCACCAAGATTCTTGAGCTTTACAAAAGCGAGGCGTCCTCCAAAGCGCTGGAAGACTATCTCCGTAACCAGGTTTTTCCGTTTGAGAACGGCCTTACAAAGAACCAGCCTGCGGGCGGCACCAACCCAAAATACGCGCCTACCATAGCTGAAAATATAACCAATCAAAATCACTACGCTAACTTGGACAAGGTATTACAAGAGATTCTAATATCTGACTCGTCAGCAGAAAATAAAGCGCTTATGATAAACCGCGCTTTAGAGATTGCCAGCGGTCATGCTCAGAACGCACAAACCCACACGCCAACAAACAACCCTGAGGTATTATGATTTTTAGGATTTTTAGAAAAAACAAGGTCAATATCGCTGTTTGCCATGTCGGGGGCATCAAGTTAAGTATGCTTCTTGCGGCGCTGTTGGTTAGCAGCTGCACACAAAACAGCGCCTTGGACGCGTGCGCATTACAATCGCCACCCAAAGATGCTGCTGTCTATAAAACGCATGCAATGGATTTTTTAGTTTACCCAGAAAAAATCGACGGAAACTACAGCGGATGCCAAAAAGTTTGGCTTCCGAACAATCATCTGCTTATTTCAACGCACTTTAGCAATGGCGTGATCACACGTGGTGAGTGGTTCGAGCCTGACCAAAAACCTGTTACATGCGAGTTCAATACAAGCAAAACGCTTACCAAAGGGGATGAAAAAGACTGCCTGCCATATGAAAAATGGCTGATTGATTCATCGCAAAAACCAAATTAGCCACTCGTCACATTTCAGCCAATATGCAAAAAACTTCGAACGGAGGCTGTTTGTTACGCGTTTTTACGATCTCTCATGAAACCTCAGCAGCCATACCAGCATTACGCTAAGACCGCAGGGTGACACGGTAGCGGGTGTGGAGGGATTGGTTTCTTTCTTTTGTTCGTGTAAAAGAAAGAAACTTGCCACCAGACAACCCCAGGCTTGTATGATTTTCACCAGATTCCCGCCTTCGCGGGAATGACGAGGATAAATCACAATCCCAACTCACTCAGTCCAGGGTGGTCATCCGGCCTTCTGCCGAGCGGCCAAAAGAATTTACGTTCGCCCTCTTTAATCGGCAAATCGTTGATGCTGGCGTAGCGTAGCTCCATCAGGCCTTGCGGGTTGAACTGCCAGTTCTCGTTACCGTATGAGCGATACCATTGGCCGGAGTCATCGTGCCACTCGTAGGCAAAGCGCACCGCGATGCGATTGCCTTCGAAAGCCCATAACTCTTTGATGAGGCGGTAATCCAGTTCTTTCGCCCATTTGCGGGTGAGGAACTCCACAATCTGCGCACGGCCTTTAGGGAACTCGGCGCGGTTACGCCATTGCGAATCAGGCGTATAGACCAGCGAGACGCGCTGCGGGTCACGACTGTTCCAGCCGTCTTCCGCCATGCGTATCTTCTGTATCGCTGTTTCCCGGGTGAATGGCGGAAAAGGTGGTTTAGATTCCATATCAGGGCTCATCGGTTTCTCCTTGCTAAATGCTGTGTCGGGATGAAATGCAAGGCGCACGGTGCACAGAAACTGGAGTGTACACAAAGTACATGAGGATTTCGAGCACTGCGCAACGCAGCAGTTCGCCCTACACTGCGTTTAGTTTTCTGCTAGAAAGCCGCCGCTTTGGCGCGCCCATAGGCTTGCGTACAAGCCTTTTTGTTTAAGCAACTGTCTGTGCGTTCCCTGCTCCACGATTTTGCCATTATCCAGCACAATGAGTCTATCCATTGCAGCAATAGTGGAAAGCCGATGTGCGATTGCGACTACCGTTTTGCCTTCCATCAGTTGATACAGGCTTTGCTGGATAACCGCTTCCACTTCGCTATCCAGCGCGCTGGTAGCTTCATCCAGAATGAGTATCGGCGCGTCTTTCAACATCACGCGGGCAATGGCGATGCGCTGGCGCTGCCCACCGGAAAGTTTGACGCCGCGTTCGCCCACATGCGCATCGTAACCGGTGCGACCTTTGGCATCTCTCAGGCTGATAATGAAATCATGCGCCTCGGCACGCTTAGCGGCGGAAGTCACTTCGTCATCCGTCGCATCCGGGCGGCCATAGATGATGTTCTCGCGCACGCTGCGATGCAGCAAAGAGGTATCTTGCGTGACCATGCCGATTTGCGCGCGCAGGCTGTTTTGCGTGACGGTTTTAATGTCCTGCCCGTCAATCAGGATCTGTCCGTTCTGCACATCATAAAACCGCAGCAGCAAATTGACGATGGTGGACTTGCCCGCGCCGGAGCGTCCGACCAGACCGACTTTCTCACCAGGCTTGATATCAAGCTGAAAGCCGCTCAGAAGCTGGCTCTGTGAAGGATAGGCAAAGTCCACTCGCCTGAACTCGACCTGGCCTTTAACTACCTGCAGCGCTTTGGCGTCTGGTGCATCCATAATATTGTGCTGTTGCGAAAGTGTATTGATACCATCCAGCACGGTACCCACGTTTTCATACAACGATGTGGTTTCCCACATCACCCAATGTGAGATACCATTGAGACGGATCGCCATGGCTGCAACAGCGGCCACAGCGCCCACTGTCACCTCGCCACGGCTCCAAAGCCACAGTGCCGCGCAGGTGCTGGAAACCACCAGACACATGCTCAAGAAGTGATTGATGATCTCCGCCCAGCTCACCAGGCGCATCTGTTTTTGCACGGTGTTCAAAAATTCGCGCATCGCGCCTTGTGCGTATTCGGCCTCGCGCCCGGCATGACTGAATAGTTTAACGGTGCTGATGTTGGTATAGGCATCGCTGATGCGGCCGGTCATCATGGCACGCGCATCTGCCTGCTGTTGCGAGACTTTGCTCAGGCGTGGGACAAAATAGGCTAGCGCGGCACTGTAACAGAGCATCCAGAACATGAATGGCCACATGATGCGCGCATCGAAGCTGGCCGCGACCGAAACCATGGTCGCGAAATAGATCACCACATACACCATGATATCCGCAACGGTGAACCAGAAATCCCGCACAGCCAGGGCGGTCTGCATGACCTTGGTCGCTACTCGGCCTGCGAATTCATCCTGATAAAAACTGAGCGATTGGTTCAGCATCAGGCGGTGGAACACCCAGCGATTGCGCATGGGAAAATTACCCGCCAAAGTCTGGTGTTTGGTCAAGGTTTGCAGGAACACCAGCAAAGTGCTGCCTAACAGGATGCCTCCCACCGCAAGCAAATAGCCGGTTTGCTGTTGCCAGAAAGTCTCACGCGGGATATGGCTGAGCCAATCCACCACGCCCCCCATCATGGCATACAGAAGGGCTTCGAATGCGCCTATCAATGCAGTCAGCGAGCCCATCACCAGAATGTATGGCCGCATCCCCTTGGTTGCTGCTCTCACAAACGGCCAGAAGCGCTTGGGCGGCGCCTGGATTATCGTTTCCGGAAACGGACTGACAAGACGTTCGAACCAGCTAAACATCGTCACTCAGGCAGGAAGTATCGTACACACGGCCTCAGCAGCAATGCCTTCCTTGCGGCCAGTGAAACCCAACCTCTCGGTGGTGGTGGCTTTGACATTGACTTGCGACAATTCAACACTGCAATCCGCTGCGATATTGGCACGCATCCGTTGGGTATGTGGGCTGAGCTTGGGCGCTTCACAAATGACGGTCGCATCAATATTGCCGACCTGAAAACCTTCCACTTTCAACAAAGTCGCCACATGGCGCAGCAACTCGCGTGAATCGATGCCTTTATAACGCATATCGGTTGGGGGAAAGTGCTTGCCAATATCGCCCAAAGCCGCCGCGCCTAACAAAGCATCGCAAATCGCGTGCAGCAACACATCTGCATCAGAGTGACCATCCAGCCCTTTGTCATGAGGGATTTCCACCCCACCGATGATGCATTTGCGCCCACTTATCAGCGCATGCACATCAAACCCATGCCCTATTCTCATACTTATCCTTTCGCGTTATCCGCTGCAAACAAGGTTTCCAGTAAGGCCAAATCCTGCGGATAAGTCACCTTGAGATTACGCAACTCCCCTTCTACCAGCTTTGGCTGCAATCCCAGCGCCTCGATTGCTTCAGATTCATCGGTAGGTATGCCATTAAAGTGTGTTAAAGCATGTCTCAGCGCTTGATAACGAAACATTTGCGGCGTTTGGGCGCGCCACAAATTTTGGCGGGAAACCGTGTTTCGTACCCGGTTGTCGCCATGTGCCAGCTTTAAGGTGTCAGCAACCGGCAAAGCAAGCAAGCCACCTACTTCATCATGTTGTAGAGATTCTACCAGCCGGGTTAACGCATCTGCAGTCAATCCCGGGCGTGCGGCATCATGCACCAGTATCCAGTCATTATCGGCAGCCTGCATTGCATTCAAGGTATTCAATACTGTCTCGCTGCGCGTAGCGCCACCCGTGTAATGTAGGCGCAACTTGCTATCCGGATTCAGCGTCAGTGTCCGCCAGAATTGATCATCCGGGCTCAGCGCCAGATGGATGCTGCCAATGACAGGATGATTAAAGAAAGTATTAATGACATGCGCTATCAAGGGCTTGCCTGCCAGCGCGATATATTGCTTGGGCAGGGCATTGGCCATGCGGTTACCAACACCAGCTGCCGGGATGATGACATGAAAATTTGGCATATATTAGTTTAGCATGGAGGTGCACTTTTCCATCATCAGGTTGTCTCACTAATAAGAGGTTTCCGAACAACAAAGTTAAAGGAGAGACACAAAATGGCCAAGATTGATCGCGTGTTAGTGGGTGAGGCATTGGTAGTTGAAAACCGGCCAGGTATTGAGAACTGTCCCGATTTGCGTAATGTGGCGCATATTGATTTGGTGATGGGACCACGTGGCAGCCACGCAGAAGAAGCGTTCTGTCGAACGCTGACTGACCAGAAACAAGGTGCGAATGGACTATTGGCGATAGTTGCGCCCAACATGATGGTTAAGCCAGCTACCGTGATGTTCAACAAAGTCACCATTAAAAATGAGAAGCAGGCCGTACAGATGTTTGGCCCGGCACAGCGCGGTGTGGCCATGGCGGTAATGGATTGCGTGGCGGACGGCACCATACCTAAAGAAGAAGTCGAAAATGTATTCATTTGCGTCGGGGTATATATCAGCACGCGCGCAGACATGGATGAACGTGTGCAGGACTGGAACTACCAAGCCACAAAACAGGCAATCAAAAATGCCGTGAATGGCGAACCAAAAATCGATACACTTTTAGCCAATTACAAAGACTCGTCTCATCCGTTTGAAGCAAAACGCACAGCATAATTAAAAAAGCCCGGAACTCCGGGCTTTTTTAATGACACATCTGATACTAATCTTCAGCGGTCGAATTGATTTTGTGGATGGTTAAATCCGCACCGTCAAACTCTTCTTCCGCATCCAGGCGAATTCCCATCAGTTTTTTGAGCAAGCCATAGACGACTATTCCAGCAGTTAAAGCTATCACAATGCCGGAAAACGTACCTATGAGTTGTGACATGAAAGCCACACCGCCCACGCCTCCCAAAGCTTTCAAGCCAAAAATGCCGGCAGCAATGCCACCCCACGCGCCACACAAGCCATGTAACGGCCATACACCTAGCACGTCATCAATCTTGAGTTTGCTTTGTGTCATATTAAAGGCCCAGACAAACAAGCTACCCGCCACTGCGCCTGTAGCCAACGCGCCGAGCGGATGCATGACATCAGAACCCGCGCACACGGCCACCAACCCTGCCAACGGGCCGTTGTGCACGAAGCCCGGGTCATTTTTACCAATCACCAGCGCTGCCAGTGTGCCACCGACCATCGCCATCAGCGAGTTCACAGCCACCAAGCCGGAGATGCCTTGAATACTTTGTGCCGACATCACGTTAAAACCAAACCAGCCGACCGTCAGCATCCATGCTCCAAGCGCCAGAAATGGAATATTGGATGGCGGGTAAGCGTGTAAACGCCCATCCTTGCTGTAACGCCCATTACGTGCCCCCAACAGCACCACCGCAGGCAAGGCAATCCAGCCACCCATCGCATGCACAACGATCGAGCCGGCAAAGTCATGGAATTTTGCGCCAAAGTTACTTTCCAGCATTACCTGAAAACCAAAATGGCCATTCCAGGCTATCCCTTCAAAAAACGGGTAAACAAAACCAACCAGAATGAAGGTGGCTGCCAGTTGCGGGTTGAATTTAGCGCGTTCTGCGATACCCCCGGAAATAATGGCAGGAATCGCCGCAGCAAATGTTAAAAGAAAAAAGAACTTGACCAGATCATAGCCATTTTTGGCCGCAAGCGTTTCTGCGCCTGTAAAGAAATTAACGCCATAAGCAATGCTATACCCGATGAAGAAATAGGCAATCGTGGAAACAGAAAAATCTACCATGATCTTGACCAGCGCGTTGACCTGGTTCTTGTGCCTGACTGTTCCCAGTTCCAAAAACGCAAAACCGCCATGCATTGCCAGCACCATGATAGCGCCCAGCAACACAAACAACACATCCCCAGCCGAAACCAAGCCAGCTACTTGTGCTCCCATCTTAATCTCCCCAGACTGCTTTTCTCTTGATAATTAAGTTACAAAACGAATGCACCTATAAAAGCAAAAAATAAGCCAGAAGATAAGTGTCTGATTTTAAAAGGGCTGAAAGAAGGGTATCAGTGGAATCGCACCATTACGGTGCTATGGTGCGTGCATCGCACTCATTTAGTGCAATTAAATCATGCTGACGGTATTATTGTTCAGGATATATTTCTCTGCCTCTGGGTTACCCGCCCAGAAATGGAAAAACTCGCGCACGACCACCAAAAACAAACGGCGATTCTTTTTGAGTTCGAATAAAGGCAAAGTGGCATCTACTGCGACGCGATATGCTTTATTATCTTTGACGGGCGCATCCTTGATGCGCACCAGCAGGATTTTGACCAACTTAAGACGTGTATCAATCAAGGTTTGTTCGGCATTTTCGTTACGCAAGGCTTTGGTATAAGCTTTGATTGCCCAGGCTTCGGCGGTACCAAACTTCTCCTGATCCACCGTGTTCCATAACTGCGACAACTCGATATGCATAGGCTTCCAGTCAATTGGTAACGCATCTTCCGTTACCACCTTGCTGAGCAAGGTCACTGCCTTGAAGTCGTTGATCCAGAACGGATAGTACTCTCTCGCGATCAACAGGCTTTCCGGCCACTCTTCTTCCGGCACGCTGTCCATCAGCGTCTCAACCACTTGTCGATACTCCAGCCCGACAGCGGGCTTGTCCGCCAACAGCGGCATCAAATGGTTCAGAAATTTCACCCGTGTGCCAAAAGTATCCGGTCCAAAGCCTTTGCTTTTCAGCAGCTTCAAATAGACTTCCAATGCACTCTGTTCGCGTTCTTGTATGGTCATCGCAGTACAGGCTTAAGTATTGTCTCGAATTCTACCGTATAATTGTTTGAATAATATCATCATTTTTTATAAATTCTACTTTATTGTTTTTTGATGGAATTGATTAGGGTCAGTACATGTTTGAAATCCTGTTACTTATATTACTGACCGCGGTCACCTGGTTCTGGCTGGATAGCATCGCCAAGCGCGAAATCGCCGTGAACATCGGGCGCGAACTTTCACAACGCTGTCATTTGCAATTGCTGGATGAAACAGTCGCCTGCACGCGTCTGGGTTTGGGGCGTGACCCGCGCGGGCATATGCAGGTGACGCGGCATTATACATTCGAGGTCAGCGCCAACGGCGTCGACAGGCTGCCATGCTACTTGCAATTGTTGGGCGGGCAGCTGCAGAATTGGCATATCCCACCCTACATCCAATCCATTCACTAAACCATGCAATACACAGGTCGCTTTGCGCCATCTCCTACCGGCCCACTCCATTTCGGCAGCCTCATCGCAGCTGTTGCCAGTTATTGCGACGCCAGGTCCAAAGACGGAAAATGGCTCGTACGCATGGAGGATCTGGACCAGCCGCGTGAAATGCCGGGCGCTGCGAGCCTTATTCTAAGCGCCTTGCAGGCCTATGGTTTTGAATGGGATGGCGAAATCATGTACCAAAGCCAGCGCGCCGAGGCCTACGAACACGCGCTAGAGCGACTGAAAAGACAAAACATCATTTACCCATGCACCTGCAGCCGCAAAGAAATTGCCGACAGCGCCATTACCAACGGTATAGAAGGTGCGATTTACCCTGGAACCTGTTTAAAGCATGCCCTGAAGGGCAATACCCATGCGGCTTACAGGGCAATGGTTTTGGATGAAAACATCACATTTTCCGATGCGATTCAAGGCAAGATCACGCAAAATCTGGCGCGCGACATCGGTGATTTCGTCGTCAAACGTGCAGATGGTTCGTTTGCCTATCAACTTGCCGTAGTGGTGGATGATGCGGAACAAGGTGTGACGCATGTGGTACGCGGGGCGGATTTGCTGGATTCCACGCCGAGGCAGATTTACCTGCAACACCTGCTAGGCTTTCCTACACCGCACTACGCGCATGTGCCGGTGGCCGTAAACACAGCGGGCGAGAAACTCAGCAAACAAACCCTTGCCCAAGCCATCAGACCAGAGGCCGCGTCCAGACTTGTGTTCGAGGCATTGGATTTTTTAGGCCAGGAACCACCTACAGAAATAAAAAACGCCACACTCGATGAAGTGTGGCGCTGGGCACTGTCTTACTGGCAACTCGAAAAAGTGCCTAAAGTACGCAAAATTCTGTCAGAAAATTAAAACTCAAACTCCACCTGCATGCGCAAGGTATTATCCGGCGCCGCATCACTCACGCCCAGCAACCATGCCGCGTTATAGGCAATTTTATAATTATTGCTGAGCTTGAACTTGCCGAACACAGCCGGACCCATGCGGTGGTTCTGTTCATTGTGGTTCTCCCAATGATCCCATTCCCCTACTTCGCCCATGCCTTGCATGCCAAATTCAAACTCTGGCATCAAGCGATATTTGGCTTGCCATTGATAGCCAAGTTCGGTCACGTCTTCGTTATCTTCACCGCCATACTTGTGCTCGAACAGGATATTCCCGTTCAATTGTACTTTCCCGATTTCTTTCTGGAATAGCGGGCCCACTTTGAGCTCCCAAGGCGCATCATTGTTATTCAATGGCGCTTCGATCTCGGTGATCAAACCCACATCCACAAAATATTTACCGGTTTCGGTCAGCTGGAACTTGTTTTCCCATTCGGCCAAACTCAGACGCTCATCGCCTTCGCGCTCATGCTTGAAATATATTTCGGTAAACCAGAAGCTGTTAACGCCGTAACCGAAACCTATCGTGCCCTGTTGCGAGCGTGTGCCATCGGCCTCTTTGGCAGTGCCGTATTTAAAATCAATTTCGCGCTCACCTTCTTCCACAGTGGGCGTGTATACGTAATCCGCGGGGCCAGCCACCGCATGATTGATACTGAGCGCACCCAGGCAGCACAATAGTGTTTTAGTGAGATTTCGCAAGCTGTACATGGTCAAACTTTTCCTTTACTTCCTTTGATTGAGATAAAACCTTTTGATTACGTTGTGTGTAGCGCATGCCAACAGTGATAGCCACCAGCACAGTCAGATAAAACAGGACTTGCATGCCCGCAGGGCGCGCATCATAGCCAATCAGTCCGTGCAGCAGCGTGCCAGCGACACCGTGCTGCGAAATGAGCGCCGACGTATCCCACAACGGGTCACCCAGACTTGGCAGCATATCTGCCTGAATCAGGAATTTCGCTGCTTGTGAAGCCAGCCCTGCGGCCAGCAGCAATACCAAAGTGCTAGTAGCCGTAAAGAACCACCGCATCGGCACTCGCAGCAAGCCCTTATATAGAACAGCCCCTATGACCACCGCTGCCAGCAGGCCAAATGCACCGCCCACCAACATGGATGACACATCGCCGCTCGCGGCGATACCATATAAGAACAACACCGTCTCCGAGCCTTCCCGCAGCACAGCCAACCCAACCACCGCGAGCAGAATCGAACACTCACTGCGTCCTTCACGGATATTAGCGCCCACTTGATTTGCCTGTTGTGCCAACTGTTTGCCGTGCACGGACATCCAGATGTTATGCCAAGCCAGCATTAGCACGGCGATACCCAGCACTATCGCGTTAAACAACTCAGGGCCTACGCCATCTGCCAGGCTTGCAATCACATCCGTCGTGGCGGCCACAATGCCTGCCCCTATCAAACCAGCAACAAGACCGGCAGCAATCCAGCGGCCGCGCCCAGGCACACTGCGTGTGGCTGCAGCGATAATGCTGATGATCAGCGCGGCTTCCAGCGCTTCACGAAACACAATAATTGCGGTGGCAAACATAGGGTTTCCTTTAAGAATAATTACTTGGCGATGATGACGCCCTGCGCGGTCGCTTCGTTAAACTCGCCAAAATACTTGTAGCTGCCTGCAGTCAGCGGGCCAATGAAGATCACCGCACTGCCATTGCCGGCGATGATTTTCTCGCGGTTAAGCGAATGACTCTCGAACTCTTCTGGTGTAGCGTCTTTGTTCTGCACCAGCAGTTTGATCTTCTTGCCCGCCGGGACGGTCAATTCAGCCGGTTCGAATTTGTGATCTTTAATCTCAATCGTAAACTCGTTATCGGCCGCCATGCACAAAGCAGGCAGTAATAAAAATGTCGCAAAAATCTTTTTCATGCTCTTCCTCATAAAATCTACAACTTAATGATAATCGTTATCATTTATATTTGCAACTATTTTTTAAAAAAGTTGCATGCAGGCGCTCGCAGCACCTTAAAGTGGTATTTTTGTTGAAACTGCGCTAGCTAGCGCACTGGCGCACACGCTCGAACAGGCAAATCGCAGCTGCAGTTGCGGCATTCAGCGATTCCAGGCGTGTGTCGGTAGGAATACTTACATTACGTGTGGCAGCAGCAATGGTTTCGGCCTGCAGGCCAGCCCCTTCATTGCCGATCACAAACGCTGTAGGTGATGTCAAATCAAGCGCATATAAAGAATCGCCGTCCAGTGTGGTGGCAAATATGTTGCCGGAGAAATCCCGCATGGTTTGCGGCAAATCCACCCCTTCCACCACCGGCAGATAAAACTGTGCGCCCTGCCCGCCGCGCAAGGCCTTGGGCGACCAGATGTCCGTACAGCCTTTGGAGCAATACACTACATCCACACCCGCACCAAGTGCCGTGCGCAGCATGCTACCTAAGTTACCCGGGTCCTGAATGTTCTCCAGCATCAAAGCAAATTGCGGCCTTTCCGGCGGTGTTACCTGCGGGATCTCAATCACCGCCAGAATGCCCGTACTGCTGGCTACGGGTGTCAGTTCAGCAAACATTAGCGTTGGCAGCATCACTGTGCTCACATGTTCCAGTTGCTGCATCAGTGCTGTGGCTTCCACACTGCTTTTCCCTTCGGGAATCACCAGACTGACCGGCTCGCCAAATGCTTGAAGATAGCCCTCTATCAAATGCACGCCATCCAGCAGTGTTTTATTTTCCTTGCCACGCTCGCGGGCGGAGTCCGCCAACTTCTTCAGCTGTTTGAAAATCGCGTTATCGCGCGAGGTGATATGTTTAAAAGCCATGCCTACATTCTAGCGTAATCCGCTTGTTATCCACTAAAAATCGGCGTAAATTGGCGCGTGCAATACTCATTCATAACATTTAAATAATATTCACGAGGAGGCATCAAATGTCATTAACAAAACGTGCTTTAGCAGAATTGATTGGAACTTTCTGGTTGGTCTTGGGTGGTTGCGGCAGCGCAGTACTTGCAGCTGGCATACCGGATCTAGGCTTGGGTTATCTAGGCGTTTCTCTGGCTTTTGGTTTAACGGTAGTGACCATGGCATATGCCATCGGCCACATTTCCGGCTGCCACCTCAACCCCGCCGTGTCGATTGGCCTGGTCGCTGGCGGCCGCTTCAAAGCGGCAGAACTGCCACACTACGTCATCGCGCAAGTCTTGGGTGCCATTCTGGCTGCAAGCATCATCTACTGCATTGCCAGCGGACAGGAAGGCTATCAGCTTGGCGGTTTTGCGGCCAACGGCTATGGCGAAGCCTCCCCTCATGGCTATGCGCTGCACGCAGCCTTTGTATGCGAGGTCGTGATGACAGCCGTGTTCCTGTTCATCATCATGGGCGCTACCGATAGCCGCGCACCTGCTGGCTTGGCACCATTGGCGATAGGCCTGACACTGGCGCTGATCCACATGATCAGCATCCCCGTCACCAACACCTCGGTCAACCCGGCACGCAGCACCAGCCAGGCCGTGTTTGCTGGTGGGATCTACCTGCAACAACTGTGGCTGTTCTGGGTCGCGCCTATATTGGGCGGCATCATCGGTGCAAAAATCTATAATCTGGTTGCCAGCAAATAACTGTTGTCGCAATTCAAAGCCCGCCGTATGCGGGCTTTTTATTTGCCTTATAATTCCCACATGGCAAAAACACTCGATTTAGAACGCCGCTTAATTTCTGGCAAGAAATTAAGCCTAGAAAAATTGTTGCACAAGCAAGGCTTTGGCTCGCGCAAGCTGTGCCGCATTATGATACTTAATGAAGAAATCACGGTGAATGGTGCGCTGTGCGACGACCCGGACGCGGAGTTCGAACTGGAGAATCTAAGCTACACGGTTAAGGGCGAGCCATGGGAATACAAAGAGAAATCGTACCTGATGATGCATAAACCTGCCAATTACGAGTGCTCGCACAAGACCCAGCACCACCCCACCATCTACAGCCTGCTGCCGCATCCGCTGGTGGAACGCGGCGTGCAATGCATCGGCCGACTGGATGAAGACACCACTGGCCTGATTCTGATTTCGGACGATGGGCAATTCATCCACCGCATGAGCTCACCCAAGCACAAAGTGCCAAAAATCTACGAAGTCACCTGTAAACACCCTATCGTGGAAGCCAATATCCATGCGCTTCTCAGCGGGGTTAAATTAATCGATGAAGACGAAACTATTGCCGCCTTAGAGGTAAAGCAAATCAGCGAGCGCGTTATCCACATGACGCTGGCAGAAGGCAAATACCATCAGGTCAAACGCATGGTTGCCACTATCAGCAACCGTGTGGAAGCGCTTAAACGCATTCAAATTGGTGATTTGAAACTTCCCGACGATTTAAAAGCTGGGGAATGGCGCTGGCTGCAACTACCGTGCTGACGGTTCCTCAATTACCCTAAGGCGCTAGGCGGTTGCTCTGAAGCAGCTGGCTGGTATAGCTGCACTCGATTACGGCCCAGGTGTTTGGCAACGTACATCGCCTCATCAGCATGTTGCAACATCGCATCCACGTTGTAATGGTCGTTAGCCACACCAAAACTGGCAGTAACGTGCAAGGTACGATATTGGCTAGTTTTAACCTGGGGATCATCTTTTTGCATGGTTTCAATTTGCATGGTTTCAATTTGTGCCGCCTCGATCGCCACACGCAAACGCTCTGCCAAGTTAACCGCTTGATCTAACGGTGTGTTTGGCAAAATTATCGCAAATTCCTCGCCGCCCATACGGCAAAAAACATCCGATTTTCTTAATAGATTTTGCACAACACCAGCAACTTCTACCAACATTTTATCTCCAATGCTATGTCCATAGGTATCGTTCACGCTTTTAAAATGATCAATATCAAACATAATGAAGGAGATAGGCAACTGATAGCGTTCACAGTAGCTGGCTAGAGACTCTGATTGTTCAAAAAAAGCACGGCGGTTATTTAAACCAGTGAGTGAATCTGTGCTGGCCAAATGTTGCGCTTGCAACTTGGCCTGGTTGTTTTCATACGCCATATCCAGCATATAGTTAAGGTCTTTATACTGAACATTGGCTACGCGCAGCAATGAGATCAGCAATGCGCTACCGGCGCAAGCTAAAAACACTGACTCCAACTCTGCCTTAAGCAAAAACATAATCGTTACTGGCAACAAAAATGCCGTTAATACGCTAAACACTACCTTGCGTAAAGGCATATACCACGTCAGCGCCGCCCCCGACCCGCCAACCAAGAAGCTGTAACCAAACACTTGCCCCATAAAATCGGCGTCATAAATCAGCCATACAATACCCAAACTCCAGGCAATTGCATAAGGAATCAACGTGTATTTATATAGGGCCTCCCAAGTATGGATGCTTTTGGTATCCTGGCGCTTGTGATAATAATACGCCAATATCAAACGCAACACTGCGCAAAGAACCGCCATCACAAGCCAAACCCACAGTTTGCTTGCCGCTACGCGTTGCGACAGCAGCACCACCAAAAGAACAGCAGAAATAATCGCTAAAGTTGCAGACGTGTAGATACCCGCGTATATCCGCTTGATTTTTTGCGCGTGTATCCAGTCTTGTTTATTGTTATCGTTCAAATCTAATTGCATCGACTTATTCTTAAGTTAGTACCGTGATTACCGTACAAACTTACTCCTTTTAACCAGCTTAGCAGAATTAAGTTCTTGTTAAAAATAAGTCTTTACCATAAAAGCGTAATACTACTACCATTATTTACTCACGCGTGCATTCATTGGCAAAATCATTGGCCTAAGCCCGCGCAGGGCGGATTGGTTTACCAAATCCGCCACATGGCCTATAGTTGCGACCTGATGTAAAACATTGTGCAATCAATGTGGTAACAAAGGGGTTATGTTATGTATGAATCAAAACTGCATCCGCCGATCCCGAGAGTGCACTTCATTCGGCGACTGATCGTTCACTTCGCGGCGGCAATGGCTCTGCTCGCCGCTTCGCTGTTTGTAGGAATGTCCGGGTATGAATATTTCGAGAATCTCGCGTGGCGCGATGCCTTTATAAATTCTGCAATGCTTCTCAGCGGGATGGGTCCGGTGAATGCGCCAGAGACCAACGGCGGGAAGATTTTTGCCGGGCTATATGCCCTCTATGCTGGCCTGGTGTTTGTCGTCATCCTTGCCATCGTGTTCACCCCGGTCATACATCGGGTCCTGCATACGTTTCATTGGGAAGCAGGTAAGTAGCCCTACAAAAACCCCTCGCGCGTTCATTATACGAACCGCTGCCCTGCAAGCCACTCTGCATGCGGCTTCCAGGCCGGTTGATTTGATAATGAATGCAATGGCCCCAATAAACACTTGAAAGCGCTTTGTAACAATGTGCGGCTTTTTGTAAAGTTGCTCGCTTTTAAGCCGCAACGCCGTATAATGCAATCACCCTGCGACTTACCAATCTGCGCAGCGGCCCTTTTATCACTCAGATCAATTGTTATTTAAACCAATCTGATCTCCTATTTCGTCTGCCTCGATTGGTGTTGCAGCTTGCAACTGGCCGTCGCAGGAAAAAAATTATATGCACACAGAAGTATCAAATGCTGGCGTTAGCGCCGGTTCTACATTAACTTTTAGCACCTTAGGTTTGGCCCAGCCCATACTGCGCGCAATTGCCGATGCAGGTTACACCACACCCACGCCCATTCAGGCCAAGGCGATTCCGCTGGTTTTAGGTGGTGGCGATCTGCTGGCAGGCGCGCAAACTGGCACCGGCAAGACCGCTGGCTTTACCCTGCCCTTGCTGCATCTTTTACATGCAAAACACCAGCACGCCCAGGCCGGCAAACCGCGCTGCCTGATTCTCACCCCCACACGCGAACTTGCCGCCCAAGTGGAGGAATCGGTCAAGACCTACGGCAAGTATCTGCATTTGACCTCGATGGTGATGTTTGGCGGCGTCAATATCAACCCGCAAACCGCACGATTGCGCAAACCATTGGATATTCTGGTAGCCACGCCCGGCCGCCTGCTGGATCACGTTACGCAGAAACATATCGATTTATCCGGCGTGGCGTTTCTGGTGCTGGATGAGGCCGACCGCATGCTGGATATGGGCTTTGTGCGCGATATCAAACGGATTTTGGCCTTGCTGCCAAAACACCGCCAGAACCTGCTGTTCTCCGCCACTTTCTCTGATGAGATTAAAGCGCTGGCCGACAGCCTGCTGCACAACCCCGGCTTTGTCGAGGTGGCGCGCCGCAATACCGCATCCGAACTTGTCGAGCAGACCGTGCATCTGGTAAAACAGGCGCACAAGACCAGCCTGATGAGCTATCTGATCAAAGCCAATAATTGGAAGCAGGTGCTGATCTTCACCCGCACCAAACACGGTGCGAACCGTCTGGCAGATAAGCTGGGCAAGGATGGCATTCCCGCAGCGGCGATTCATGGCAACAAAAGCCAAGGCGCACGCACCAAGGCGCTGGCAGATTTCAAGGCGGGCAATATCCCTGTGCTGGTGGCCACCGATATCGCCGCACGCGGGCTGGATATCGACCAATTACCGCAAGTGGTCAACTTTGAGCTGCCTAACATGCCGGAAGACTACGTGCACCGCATTGGCCGCACCGGACGTGCTGGCGCCAGCGGCGCTGCGGTATCACTGGTGGATAGCGAAGAACTGAAATATCTGAAAGACATAGAAAAGCTCATCAAGCGCGAGATCCCTAAAGTGGTGGCAGAAGGTTTTGTACCGCCTGCAAAACAAGAAGCCGATGCGCCAAGGCCGCCGAAACCGCAGCAACAACAGCGCCGCCCGCAGGGCAATGGACAAGGGCAAAAAACAGGACAAGCGCAAAAACAAACCCAGCCAAAACACAAGCAAAGCGACAAGCCTGTGTCCGAAGCACCCAGGCATCAGGCAAAACCGCAACACAAAAGCAACAAGCCTGTGTCCGAGGCAGCACGCCACCAGGCCAGCGCGCAGCCTGCCTTGTTTTCGCCAAAACCCACCCACCATTCTGGCAACCGGGGCCGCTAAAGCATGCAGATTTGGGTGGATGCAGATGCCTGCCCGGTGGTGATCAAGGAGATACTCTACCGCGCAGCCGACCGCGCCAAAATCACCACCACGCTGGTTGCCAACAAACTGCTGCGCGTGCCGCCATCGCCTTATATCCGGGCCATGCAGGTGGAAAAAGGCTTTGACGTGGCGGATAGCAGAATCATCGAGATATTGGCGGCGGGTGATCTGGTTATCACGGCGGATATCCCGCTCGCCTCACAAGTGATTGAGAAAGGCGGCCACGCACTCAACCCGCGTGGCGAATTTTATTCTGTCCACAACATTCAGGAGCGCCTGACCATGCGCAACTTTATGGAAGGATTGCGCAGCAACGGCGTGGACATCTCCGGCCCGCCCGTATTCAGCCAGGCCGACAGGCAAGCGTTTGCCGCCGAGCTGGACAGATTTATCGCGCGGTTTAACCGATAAATAATTCATTATCAGAATCACTGCCCTGCAAGCCAATCTGGATGCGCTTTCCAGCCCGATTGAATTTATAATGAATATAATGGCTCTAAAAGAGGGCTTAAGCCACATTGCGCGTATTGACGAAGTGTGATCCGCCGTAGGGTACCCCACTTTAGGGGAATGGTTTTTACCATACGCATATGGTATAAGCCTATAAAATCTCAACTTTCTGGAGCCCGCCATGAAAAAATTTTACCTCGCCGCCGCCATTATCGGCGCAGCTGTTCCCTGCATTTTCTTTTTTAACTTTATGCAGCAAAACGGTATTGATTTCCCATTATTTATCAAAGAGTTATTTGCAACCAATGCGGCAAGTGGCTTTACTGCCGATTTACTGATTTCGTCATGGGTGTTTTGGATTTTCATGTTTCAGCAACATAAGCGTGCGCATGGCCCCAAGCCGTGGCTATTTATCGCGCTTAATCTGGGTATTGGCCTTTCTTGCGCTTTGCCTGCGTATTTGTATGCCAGAGAGCGCTAAGGTGGCGAAACACTTTGTTGTTATTCTGCTGCTTGTCATGCTGTGCGCCTGCACCAAACCCATGCCGCCCGCTGCGCAGAGTGCGGTCGTCAGCAGTTTCGACCCGCAGCAGTATATTGGCACCTGGTATGAGATCGCCCGGCTGGACAACAGCTTTGAGAAAGGGCTGGAGCAGGTCACCGCCAATTACAGCGTGGATGAAGACGGCACTATCAAAGTCATTAATCGCGGCTATAATTTGGAAAATAAAGAATGGAAAGAGGCTATCGGTAAAGCGAAGTTTGTGGATGAACCCAACAAAGACGGTACGCGAACAGGTCGTTTGAAAGTATCGTTCTTTGGGCCGTTCTATGGCGATTACAACATCATCGAACTGGATAAGCCCTACTACAATTATGCACTGGTAAGCAGCGGGAAGGACTACCTGTGGATACTAAGCCGCACACCGCAATTGACCTATCCTATCAAGCAACACCTGATGGCCAGGGCTAAAGAGCTTGGCTTCCCTACGCATGAACTGCTGTTCGTGAAGCAGGCGAACCAGGTGGAATATGAATCTGGGCGGCATGTGATGCCACAGCACAACTAATCATGAATATCCAGACCTGGGAACTGTTAAGCTACATCGTCACGGTCGTCGGCCTGCCGCTGGCGATTGTGACCTTTGTGCTGGAACAGCGCAAAGAGCGCGAGAACGAGGATGAAGAGGTATATCTGCTATTGGCGGATAATTACACGGACTTTTTAAAACTGGTGATGGCGAACCCGGACCTGCAGCTGCGCTCGGTCTGTGAAGTGCAGCCGATAACCGCTGAGCAAGAAGAACGCAAACTGGTGCTTTTCGAGATTTTGATTTCGCTGTTCGAGCGTGCCTATCTGCTCACATACGAAGAAAACATGACCGGAAAACAGCGCCGCCGCTGGTCATCTTGGGACGACTACATGCGTGAATGGTGCGCGCGTGAGGATTTTCGCAACATGCTGCCACGCCTGCTGCAAGGCGAGGACCCGGATTTCTGTAGCTATATCAACAAGCTGGCCAGCGAAACTCTCCGTTGACAGACTTACCTAGCGGCCGGTACGCCTGCGTGCTGGCGTTGCCGGGTTCTTCATCTGATTGAAGCTCTTAGGCATCCCCTTGTTAGGGGTTCCCTTTTTGGGATTAAACACACTGCCATCCGATTGCCGCACCTTGCCCATCACTGCTGGCTGAAACGCCGGGACCAAATGTTTCTTGCTGTTGCCGATCAAATCCTCGCGCCCCATCCGAATCAGCGCTTCGCGCAGCATCGGCCAGTTGGCTGGGTCGTGGTAGCGGATAAACGCCTTATGCAAACGCCGCACCCCGCCTGCTTTGGGAATCGGCACATCCTCGCTGGATTTGGTGACTTTGCGCAGCGGGTTCTTGCCGCTGTGATACATCGCCGTCGCCATCGCCATGGGCGTGGGCGTAAAGTTCTGCACCTGATCTAGCCTGAAATCATTCTGCTTCAGCCATAACGCAAGTTTGAGCATATCCTCGTCCGTTGCACCGGGGTGCGCAGCGATGAAGTATGGGATCAGGTATTGTTCCTTACCCGCTTCTTTGCTGTATTTCTCGAACATCGCCTTGAATTCGTTGTAGACGCCCATGCCCGGCTTCATCATCTTACTGAGCACGTTTTCTTCCGAGTGTTCCGGCGCGATCTTGAGATAGCCGCCCACATGGTGCTGTACCAGCTCTTTGACGTATTCCGGCGATTTCACCGCCAAATCGTAACGCAAGCCGCTGCCGATCAGAATCTTCTTCACGCCCTTGATCTGGCGCGCTTTGCGGTACAGATGGACAAGCGCGCTATGGTCGGTGTTCAGATTCTCGCAAATGCCGGGGTAAACACAACTGAGTTTGCGGCATGCCTGTTCAATAGACTCGGATTTACATGAAAGGCGATACATATTGGCGGTGGGGCCGCCCAGGTCGGAAATCACGCCGGTAAAGCCTTCTACCTTGTCGCGAATATCTTCGATTTCTTTCAAAATCGATTCCTCGCTGCGGTTCTGGATGATGCGGCCTTCGTGCTCGGTAATCGAACAGAAGGTGCAGCCGCCAAAGCAGCCGCGCATGATATTGACCGAGAAGCGTATCATTTCCCATGCGGGAATCTTGGCGCCACCATAGGCAGGATGCGGCTTACGGGCATACGACAGGTCGTAGATGTAATCCATCTCCTTGGTGGTGAGCGGAATGGGGGGCGGATTGAGCCAAACCTCACGGTCGCCATGCTGCTGGATAAGCGCGCGGGCGTTGCCGGGATTAGCCTCCAGGTGCAGCACGCGTGAGGCATGTGCGTACATTACCGGATTGTTGGAGACCAACTCATAAGCAGGCAGGCGCACGACTTGCTTGTCTCTTGGTACTTTTTGCGGACGCTGAATCTGGATGACTTTCGGTGCCTCAGTCGCGTCTTCTGTCTTGCACGCCGCGCCGGTTGGCGTTTCCATAGCATAGGGGTCGATGTAGGCATCCACCTTGCCCGGCCTATCCATCTGCGTAGAGGCAACTTCCAGAAAATCATCCGGGATGGCCTTGCGCATGAACGCTGTGCCACGAATGTCGGTGATATCTGCCAGCTTCTCGCCCTTGGCCATGCGGTGTGTCAGTTCGACGATCGCACGTTCGGCATTGCCGTACAACAAGATGTCGGCTTTGCTGTCCACCAGAATGGAACGGCGCACCTTGTCGCTCCAGTAATCGTAATGCGCAATACGGCGCAGGCTGGCCTCGATGCCGCCTATCACCAGCGGCACATCGGGAAAGGCCTCCCGGCAGCGCTGCGAATACACCAGCAGTGTCCTGTCCGGCCGCTTATTGGCTTCCGCATTGGGGGTATACGCATCGTCAGAGCGAATCTTGCGGTCCGCGGTATAACGGTTCACCATCGAATCCATATTGCCGGCAGTGATGCCGAAGTATAGATTGGGCTTGCCCAGTATCTTGAATGGGTCTGCGCTGTGCCAATCCGGCTGGGCGATGATACCCACACGATAACCTTGTGATTCCAGCAGCCGCCCGATCAAAGCCGCGCCAAAGCTGGGGTGGTCGATATACGCATCGCCGGAAACGATGATGACATCGCAGCTGTCCCAACCCAGTGCATCCATCTCGGCACGGCGCATTGGCAGCATGGGAGCCACGCCAAAGCGCTTGGCCCAATAAGGCTTATAGCCGGTGAGTGGTTTTGCGGTGTGATTGCTGTAGAATTCCAAAATGGCGGGCTTGAATATGAATGCGCGCATTTTACGCGTTAATGAATTGATTTAAAAGAAAATTTGGTGATAACGATGAATACTCAGATCAAGTACCACGTTTCTGGCATGACCTGCGGCAATTGCGTCAAGCATGTGCAGGCCAAATTGAGCGAATTTGCAGAAGACGTGATTGTGACGCTGGACCCGCCCCAGGCGATATTGGTAGAGCCTCAAAAAGACATCAATGCGCTCAATGCCGAACTGGCCAAGATTGGCGATTACCGCCTGCTGCCACAGGCTGTGCCCAAAACGCCGATTGAGATTCCCGAACTGCCCAGCGACAAGATTCTGCGCCGCGCGCCGACGATACTCATCATCGTTGTCGCCGCAATTATTTTGTTGATGCTGTTTTTTAAGAAATAATCCCCAAAAAATAACGTGATTGGCTATTACCAACTGCCCGGCGGAAAAGTCGCTGCGATTGAAGGTGACTGTCCTTTTCCGCCATTGGAACAAGCGCTAACAGAACCCAATGGACTGATTGCGGTTGGGGGCGATTTAAGCGCTGCAAGGCTGCTGACGGCCTATCGGCAAGGCATTTTCCCCTGGTTCAGTGAAAACGAGCCGATTCTCTGGTGGAATCCGGACCCGCGCATGGTGCTATTTCCAGACGAGCTAAAAATCAGCAAATCACTGGGCAAAACCCTTAAAAGACACCCTTTCGAACTCCGCATCAATACTGCCTTCCAGGCCGTCATACAGGCCTGCAGCGAAGCCTGTCGACCAGGCCAGAACGGCACCTGGATTTCGCCCGGGATGATTGCGGCTTATTGCGAATTACACAGGCAAGGCTACGCAATCAGCGCAGAAAGCTGGCTGGACGGCAAACTGGTCGGGGGCTGTTACGGGGTAAAGATTGGCCGCATGTTTTATGGCGAAAGCATGTTCCATCATGTGACGGATGCCTCGAAGGTCGCCTTTGTGAATCTAGTAGAACATCTTAAGAATCAGCATGTTGGCATGATAGATTGCCAGATGAAAACGCCGTTGCTCACCAGCTTTGGCGGGCGCGAAATCCCGCGAAAAGCCTTTTTGCAAACACTGACAGAATTGATAAACTGCTGATATGGTGCTGCCTAACGAACCCTCCATACAAACGCTGCAATTCTATGTCACCACACCCTACACTTGTGGCTATTTGCCCAAGCGCCGCGCGCAAAGCCTGATTGCCTCTCCGCAGAGCCTGATTACGCCACAGGTATATAGCCAGCTGATACAGCAAGGGTTTCGCCGTAGCGGGAATTTCGCTTATCGTCCCCATTGCGAGCGCTGTCAGGCATGCATCTCGATACGAATAGTGCTGGATGCATTTGAACCGACTCGCAGCCAGAAACGGGCGTTCCGGCAGCATGCGGATTTGCAGGCGCAAGTAATGCCGGTTGGCTTTGAACTATCTCATTTTGCGTTATACCAGGCCTATCAGGCTGCCCGCCATGCCGATGTTGAGCTTGCTGGAACCAGTCAGCAACTGGAAGACGCTGAACAATACCGCCAGTTTTTGTGCCAAAGCAACGTGGAGAGCATGATGGTGGAATTTAGAGACCCGCAAAATTTGCTGAAAATGGTTAGTGTGGTAGATGTGATACAGGACGGGCTTTCCGCAGTCTATACCTTTTACGACACCGGCGACCCTAAAGCCAGCCTGGGCACATACAGCATTTTGTGGCTAGCTGAGCAAGCCAGAAGTCTGGGATTACCCTATCTGTATTTAGGCTACTGGATAGCCGATAGCCAAAAAATGGCTTACAAACAAGCCTTCAAGCCACAACAGCGCCTGATTCAGGGCGAATGGATAGACCATTTTGACCAACCCTGAATGGTTTGCCCCAATCACTACGCCTTTGTAAATCATACCCAAACAGGCTAAAGACTTTAAGGCTGATTGGCCCTAATGGGCTATTGTTCCCTTATGTTGACAAGCATATGCTTCGCATTACGTACTACTATAAGATCACAAGGGGCAATACTATGAAACTGAGAACAGCATTACTGGCCGTCACAGCATCGGCTACATTTGGTTTTTCAGCATTGGCAAATGCCGAAACTATCTATATGAACTATTCCAACGTTTTTGGTAATACAGGCACCAACTACGCACAGGTAGACATAACGGAAAATGCAGGTAATCTTTTGTTTACCGTGCAATCACTGGAACCAGCCGGTTGGTGGTTTGACAAATTCTATTTCAACCTGACTGGTAGTGTAGGAACAGTGTCGCTAACAGGTTTGCCATCAGGCTGGAGTGCAGACACCAATCAAAACGTGTCCATGTTCGGTTTATTCAGTGATGGCGCAACAGGTGACGGCAACAGCAACTACACCACTTTCAGCTTTACTGCAGACAGCAATGTAGACTTGTCCTTAGCTAACCTGGGGCCAAACGGTGATGGCTGGGTTGTCGCTGGGCATCAAAAATGCGGCGGCAAAGGCCATCCTGAGTGCGCTCCCCTCTACGATGAGCAAGAATACAGGATAACTAGTCATTTTATCGCAGGTGCGCCAACTACCGTACCAGTACCTGCTGCAGCATGGCTGCTAGGCTCTGCGTTGTTTGGTTTTATGGGTTACAGACGTCGCAGCCACTAACACTGGGCCGTCAAAATAAAAAACCGCCGCTTGGCGGTTTTTTATTGCTGTCAATTCTGCAGGCGTCGTTTTGCAGCCGTATGCAACCTTACCAGCTCCACCTTGTTTCGATTGGAGGCTTTGCGAAACCGGGTATCAAACAACTGCCTTGCATGATCCTGGTTTCCATCCCGATGCTTGATCAGCACCTCCCCAACGCTAAGATGAAAGTCCGCATGCGCCTCGCGCAATGCCGCATACTCTGGCAAGCCACCGTAAAAATGTTTGCCTTCTTCATGGATCCACTTGCCAAGCGTGCACTGGTTATCCTGCGATACTACAGAGATGTCGATCTGCTCTGTACCAGCACCACCCAGCACTTTTTGAAGCTTGTCTTTCCAGGCCGTATGCCCATCCATCACCTGTTTCAGGTTCAACCCAGCCAACTCTTCTTTATCGTACTCGACCTCTAATTCTGCCAAAGCACCAGCTGTGGGTTTCTTTTTCACCCAGTCAAATAGTCCCATACAACGATAACCTTCCTTTATTGTTAATTGTTAAGGTAAGTTTTTAATATATATCACTAATTGCCAGACCAAATCAAAACAATCTGACTTGGTCAGTTACCATCTAATGCCCCATCGATTAAAATCATGATCATTGCCCCGCAAGCGTAAACAAATGAATCAACTGTAGCTGACTCTGATTGGAAACAGTGCGAAATTTTGTATTAAGCAGCTTTGCAGCTTCCGTTGCATTACCGTTCAGATAATGTGTCAACACGGCCGCGGCACACGCATGAAACTCTTCGTGCGCTTTGCATACCGCTTCGTATTCCGGCAAATGCCCATAGTGTTTTTTGCCTTCGCCATGTATCCATTGCCCTAGCCCGCAGTGTTCATGTTGCTCAAGCGTGGCAATATCCAGCCCACCTGTCCATTTCCCATCCAGCATATCCTGCAAATGCTCACGCCATGCATAATGTTCTTCCAGCTCCTGCTTCAGGTCTAGCCCATAAAAACGCACATCTTTATGGGTGACTTCTACAACCTCAACATCCGGTTGCAATAATGTCATCAGTGCATTTGCTCTTTCGGTAAACCAGTCCATCATGCCCATCTTTGCTCCAAGTTCAATAATGTCGCATTTGAATCCATTGATGCTACTAATGCAAAAATCAGGCTTGCCAAAAATATAAAATAAGTTATTGATTTATATAAAGTAATTTTATTTAGGTAGCAAAATGAATGGTGAAAACCATATCAATGTGTCAAAAAAATGACACTTACTCCATGCAGGAAAGCATGCCTGTGACGAACACTTCACTGCGCAAATCGCCATGTGAAGTGATACAATCGCCGTTTTGATTTTTAGCGGTCACTAAAGGCGCGCACATTGAAAAAACTCGTGATTTTTGGCGTTGGGCTGATAGGTGGCTCTGTCGCACTGGCGTTGAAGAAACAACCCGGCGCGCCTGTTATCGTGGGTGTCGGACGAAGCATAAAAAGCCTTGAGCAAGCCAAAAGCCTGGGCGTGATTGATGCTCTGGAAACCAATATCCATGCGGCTTACAGCGATGCCGATATGATTCTGATAGCCGCTCCCGTAGCGCAAACCAAGGCTATCCTGCAAAGCATCAAACCACATCTGGGGGCCAATACAGTCATCACAGATGCAGGCAGTACTAAGGGCGATGTACTGGCTGTAGCGCGCGAGGTGTTAGGTGAAAGGTTCAGCCAGTTTGTCGGCGGCCACCCTATCGCCGGCGCAGAGAAATCCAGTGTCACGGCAGCTCAGGCCGATCTGTTCATCGGCAAAAATGTGGTGCTGACCCCTGCCCTGGAGACCAATCAGGACGCGGCTTCCAGAGCATCTGATTTATGGCGGAGATGCGGCGCAAAAGTAAGCCAAATGACCGCCGAAACGCATGACCAGATTTTCGCCGCCGTTAGCCATTTGCCACACTTGCTGGCATTTGCGCTGGTCAACGAAATCGCCAACCGCCCCAACGCCGAACAACTGTTCAGCTTTGCCGCCAGTGGGTTCCGTGACTTTACCCGCATCGCAGGCAGCCACCCAGAAATGTGGCGGGATATCGCGCTGTCTAACAAAACCGCGCTCTTAAACGACCTGACCGCTTTCGAAAAACAGATTTCCCATTTAAAACAACTGCTTGCAAATGAGGATGGTCAAGGCCTGGAAACCCTGTTTCAAACCGCAAGCACCGCCCGCAACAACTGGGGCAAGGCGCGATAATATTTACAAAAACTCATGGAACAACTCACTTTACAACCCGTCAGCCACGTAGAAGGTAATGTCAAACTTCCCGGCTCCAAAAGCATCTCCAACCGCACATTACTGTTGGCGGCACTCACCAATGGCACAACAGAAGTACGTGACCTGCTGGCCTCCGACGATACGGCACGCATGCTGGAAGCGCTGCAAGCTTTGGGGGTGAAACTGGAGCGCATTGGCGAAAATGACTGGCGAGTACAGGGCTGTAACGGCGACTTTCCCAATAAAAATGCTGATTTGTTCTTAGGCAATGCAGGCACAGCCTTCCGCCCACTCACTGCAGCACTTGCCTTATCTGGTGGCCATTATTACCTGCACGGCGTGCCGCGCATGCATGAGCGCCCGATTGGCGATTTGGTGGATGCCCTACGCCAAATCGGCTGCCAGATCGAATACACCGGCAACGAAGGCTTCCCGCCACTCAAAATCTCGCCTGCCGCCATAGATGTAAGCAAGCCCATCAAAATACGCGGTGACGTCTCCAGCCAGTTTTTAACCGCCTTATTGATGGCGCTGCCACTCACTGGCAAGCAAGCTGAGATAGAAGTCGTCGGGGAATTGATTTCCAAACCTTATATCGAAATCACACTTAATCTAATGACAAAATTTGGCGTACATGTCCAACGTGAAGGTTGGCAACGCTTTACCGTTCCCGCCAATAGCCATTACCAGAATCCCGCCATCATTATCGTCGAAGGTGATGCTTCCAGCGCTTCATACTTCTTGGCCGCTGGCGCTATCGCATGTCACAACCCTATTCAGATGGGTTTAAGTGTGGTGGGTATTGATAACAACAGCATACAAGGTGACGTTAAATTTGCCGAAGAATTACAAAAAATTGGTATTCCAATCAATTATTCGTCAAACATGATTATGGTTACAGCGCCAAAGCAAAAAATCAAAGGCTTTGATCTCGATTGTAACCATATCCCAGATGCCGCAATGACGCTCGCGATACTGGCCTTGTTTGCCGGTGGCACAACGACCCTTAGAAATATCGCCAGCTGGCGCGTCAAGGAGACTGACCGTATCTCCGCGATGGCGACCGAATTGCGCAAAGTGGGTGCAATTGTGGAGGAAGGTGCCGATTACATCAAGATTACGCCGCCAGCCAAACTGATACCCAATGCGGTGATTGACACCTATGACGATCATCGCATGGCGATGTGCTTCTCACTGGTCTGTTTGGGTGAAAAAGGCGTACCAGTAACGATCAATGATCCGAAATGCGTTGCCAAGACTTTCCCGGACTACTTCGAAGTATTCAAAAAGATTTGCCAACGATGAAAGAAATTCCCGTCATCGCCATTGATGGCCCTTCTGCCAGCGGAAAGGGAACGATCACCCAACTTGTTGCCGAGGCGCTTGGCTTCCATTATCTGGACTCCGGCGCGCTATACCGTGTAGTGGCGTATGCTGCCAAACAAAAAGGGGTCAGCTGGGCAGATGCCGACGCGCTGGCCAATATGACCGAGATGCTCGACATCCGCTTTGAACGTGGCGCAGTGTATCTAGATGGTCAGGAAATCACACATGAGATTCGCAGCGAAGAAATCGGCAAAGGCGCTTCCGAAGTTTCGGCTTACCCGCAAGTACGCGGCGCGCTTACAGTGCTGCAGCAAGACTTCGCCAAAGCACCCGGGTTAGTGGCCGATGGGCGCGACATGGGCAGTGTGATATTCCCCACCGCTCCTGTGAAAATATTCTTAACTGCCAGCGCCGAAACGCGCGCCGAAAGGCGTTGCAAGCAACTCTCAGAGAAAAATCTGCCTGCCGATTACCAGGCTATCCTGCAAGATTTGAAACTTCGCGACAAACGTGACAGCGAACGAACAACCGCACCTTTGGTACAAACTGCAGACGCATTATTGCTAGACACCACTCACCGCTCGATTGAAGAAGCTGTCGAATTTGTATTGAACGCCTACAAAAAATATATTAATTTCTCATTAAGTCATTGAACACATGTATTTTTTTGTGTATTATGCACAGTTCGTGTCGCGTAGCGCTTGTCTGCGCGATGTTTGATTAACTTGCCCACTGCTAGGTGGGAATTTTTGGAATTTTTTAACTTAATGGCTTCTACCTCTAAATCTACCTCTTCCACTACTGAATCTTTTGCCGCACTTTTTGAAGAAAGCTTAGCGCGCCAGGAAATGCGCTCCGGTGAGATCATCACCGCTGAAGTGGTTGCAATCGACAATGACCACGTGATTGTTAACGCAGGTCTTAAATCTGAAAGCGTGATCGACGCTGCAGAATTCAAAAACGCACAAGGCGAACTGGAAGTCGCTGTTGGCGATTTCGTTAAAGTGGCAATCGAAAAACTGGAAGACGGTTTTGGCTCCACACAACTCTCCCGCGACAAAGCGAAAAGAATGGAAGCCTGGCTGGATCTGGAAGAAGCCATGAATGAAGGCCGCGTGGTCAAAGGTTTCGTGTCCAGCCGTGTTAAAGGTGGCTTGCGCGTATCTGTCAACGGTATCATGGCATTCTTGCCAGGTTCCTTAGTAGATATTCGCCCGGTAAAAGACACTACTCCGTTCGAAAACAAGGAATGGGATTTCAAAGTCATCAAACTCGACCGCAAACGTAACAACATCGTTGTTTCCCGCCGTGCCGTGATGGAAGCCGACATGGGTGCAGACCGTGAAGCCTTGATGGGTACGTTGACCGAAGGCGCAGTGGTAAAAGGCATCGTGAAGAACATCACCGACTATGGTGCGTTCGTTGATTTGGGCGGTATCGACGGCCTGCTGCATATCACTGACTTGGCATGGCGCCGTGTAAAACATCCATCCGAGGTATTGACCGTAGGCCAGGAAGTTGAAGCAAAAATCCTGAAATTCGATCAGGACAAAAACCGTGTATCCCTCGGCATCAAACAATTGGGCGACGACCCATGGGTGGCTTTGAGCCGCCGTTACCCAGTAGGCACACGCCTGTTCGGTAAAGTTTCCAACCTGACTGACTACGGCGCATTCGTGGAAGTGGAACCAGGCATTGAAGGTTTGGTACACGTTTCCGAAATGGACTGGACCAACAAAAACATTCACCCAGGCAAAATCGCACAATTGGGTGATGAAGTAGAAGTGATGATTCTGGAAATCGACGAAGACCGTCGCCGCTTATCCTTGGGCATGAAACAATGTAAACCAAACCCATGGGATGACTTTGCAGCCACGCATGCCAAAGGTGACAAAGTAGCTGGTCAAATCAAATCCATTACTGATTTCGGCGTATTTATCGGATTGCCAGGCGGTATTGACGGCTTGGTACATTTGTCCGATTTGTCTTGGAGCCACTCTGGCGAAGAAGCAATCCGCAACTTCAAAAAAGGTGATGAGCTAGAAGCGGTTATTTTGGCTATCGACGTAGAAAAAGAGCGTATCTCTCTGGGTGTTAAACAGTTGACCGCAGACCCAAGCGGTGCATCTTCCTCCGAGGAAAAAGCAGCTAAGCCGACAAAAGCCAAGGCTACAAAAGCTAAGGCAGAAGATACGGTTGATGCGGCATCCGCTGGCACAACCAATCTGGGTGCTTTGTTGAAAGCAAAACTGGACACCAAAAAATAATCTGCAATTAGACTATAACGATAACAGACCATTACAAGGTACCAGATATGACAAAATCAGAGTTAGTTAATCTGCTGGCGGAGCGTTTCCCGCAACTGGTTGTAAAAGATGCCGAACTGTCCGTTAAAGCCATTTTGGACGCAATGACAGACAACCTGGCTACCGGTGAACGTATCGAAATCAGGGGATTTGGTAGCTTTAGCTTGAATTATCGGCCACCGCGCCTGGGGCGCAACCCCAAAACCGGCAGCAAAGTACAAGTACCTGCCAAGCACGTGCCTCACTTTAAAGCAGGTAAGGAGCTGAGAGACCGTGTAGACAACCCGGATTAATCTGGAATCATGGTAACAATCAAAACGGTGCGTTAATCGCGCCGTTTTTTATTGCTATTTACCTTTGTGCTGATAATCATTAGCCAGTCCGTAATAGCTTAGGTAGAATATGCTTAATTTAAAATTACACATTTTCAATGTCAGTTGAATTCGAATTCTGGTGGTTATTGGTTCTACCGCTGTTTTTTACCTTGGGCTGGATAGCAGCGCGCGTAGACATCAAGCAGCTCTTAGCTGAATCCACCACCCTGCCCGCAGCATATTTCAAAGGGCTCAATTTCCTCATCAGCAACCAGCATGACAAGGCCGTAGATGCCTTCAGCGAAGCAGTCCACGCCAACTCTGAATCGCTGGAACTGCATTTCGCTCTGGGTAGTTTGTTCAGAAAAACCGGTGAAACCGACCGCGCGATCAATCTACACCTGAATCTGCTGGAGAAAAAAGAACTGACGGCCAATCAAAAAGATGCAGTCAAGGCAGAACTGGCCCAGGACTATCTGAAAGCCGGCCTGTTTGACCGCGCAGAGGAATTGTTTAAATCCTTAAATGACACACGCTATCGCCAGCCAGCTCTTAGTGCGTTGCTGGAAATTTACGTGCGTGAACGTGAATGGACACATGCCATCAAAACAGCCACCGAGCTTGAGCGGTTATCTGGCATCCCATTCAGAAAAGAGATCGCTCAATATTATTGCGAACTCGCCATGAACAACCTGATTGCGCAAAACCAGGAAGAAACACGCAAACAACTCGATGCGGCACTGGATGCAAACAAAAACTGCATCCGCGCCAACGTGCTATTAGGTGATTTGGAAGCCGAAGCTGGAAACCATAAGGCAGCTATCGGTTACTGGAAGCGCATTGAGTTCCAGCAACCAGAATACCTGAGCCTGGTAGCCAGCAAGATACTTAAGAGCTATGCCTCGCTCAAAAAACTTCCTGAAGGATTAGCGCTGCTGAATCACTATGTAGAAACCTATCAACTTTCTTCGATGGTCAATGCACTCTATGAAGCAACCCTGAATGAAAGCGGCCCGGAAAGCGCTGCCAAATTGGCACGTAACGAACTGATTCGCAAACCCAGCTTACAGACACTGGACCAACTATTGCAAGCGCGCGCCATGAATGAAAAAGCGCAGATACCGGATATTCAGTTAATGCAGCAAACCGTACGTAATGCCATCGGCAACCGGAGTGCATACCATTGTAATCAATGCGGCTTCCGAGCCAAGCAGTACCACTGGCAATGTCCTGCCTGCAATGCATGGGAATCCCTCCCCGCTGAGCCAAGCGAAGCACTTACCCGCGAAATGACCATAAAACAGAAATAATGCATTCCAATATAATTGTTGCTCTAGATTACGCCAGCGCTAACGACGCCTTGCGGCTCACCAGCCAACTTGATCCTGCCTTGTGCAAACTTAAAGTGGGTAAAGAGCTTTTTACTGTAGCCGGCCCTCAATTGGTTAATCAGTTGCAAGCGCGTGGTTTTCAGATTTTTCTGGATTTAAAGTTCCACGATATTCCCAATACCGTCGGCAAGGCTTGTGAAGCTGCATCACGCTTGGGAGTATGGATGTTGAATGTACACGCAAGTGGCGGCAAAGCCATGATGCAGGCCGCGCGCGAAGGTGTGGACAAAAGCGGTCAGACACCATTTCTGATTGCAGTCACCGTGCTTACCAGCATGACACAGGAAAACCTGACGGAGATTGGCGTTCATACCCCACTCCAACAACACGTACTGAATCTGGCTAGCCTGTCGTACAGCGCAGGGCTTCATGGAGTGGTGTGCTCTGCACATGAAGCAGGAAGTATCAAAGATGCAATTTCAAACAAGTTCTTAACCGTAACCCCGGGCATCAGACCAGCTAATACCAGTCTGGACGATCAAAACCGCGTCATGACACCTTCACGCGCCTTGCAAATGAGGGCGGATTATCTGGTGATAGGCCGCCCCATCACCCAGGCCGAGAATCCATTGTTGGCCTTGCAAAATATCCATCAAGAAATTCAAACACAAGTCAACCAAAACGGTTAGAATGGCGTTCTTAGGATTTTTAACACTCTACTTAATTTTGGAGAACATATGAAGAAGCTTATCATCGCGCTGCTCGCATCTATGGCATTTAGTCTGTCAGCATTTGCCGCTGTCAACCTCAACACTGCCACGCAAGAAGAACTGGAAACTTTAAATGGCATCGGCCCTGTTAAAGCGCAAGCGATTATTGATTACCGCAAAAAAAATGGCGGCTTCAAATCCGTTGACGAACTGGAAAAAGTGGATGGTGTAGGCCCTGTGACACTGCAAAATGTGCGTAAAGATGTTGCTGTATCTGGTCGTACAACTGTAGTTGTACCAGCAGAGAAGAAAGAAGAGAAAACTAAATCTGTTGGCAACGAAAAAGCAGCTTCCAGCGGCAAAACGGCTGACAGCAAAGAAGCAAAACCTGCAAAAGACAAGGAAACCAAAACAGTAGGTAATGAGAAAGCGGCTTCCAGCGGTAAAACTGCTGATAGCAAAGAGGTAAAAGAGGAAAAACCAGCTAAAGAGGCTAAAGCTAAGAAAGATAAAGCTGACGACAAAAAGGCATCTGATAAAAAAGACGCTAAAGACAGTAAAGCTGATAAATCAGCTAAGGACAAAAAGGAAAAGAAAGCTAAAAAAGATAAAGCTGACGACAAAAAGGCATCTGACAAAAAATAATCCCCGTTTCATTTCAAATAAAAAGCCCGCAAATGCGGGCTTTTTTAATGACTACTGATCAATCATCATGATCATGACCGCGTCGGCCACGGTCGTGCCATTCGTGATCACGTTCATCATGATGATGTTTATGGCGCTTACGATAACGTTTTTTGTTATCGTAATCCCGATGCCCGGTGCGGCTATTCTCATGCGCCTTCTCACCAATTACCTTGCCTGCAGCAGCACCGCCTGCACCACCGACGCCAGCACCCACAACAGCACCGGTGCCGCTGCCTGATACGCTGCGCCCTAAGATTGCACCGCCTGCACCACCCACTGCGCCTCCAACAACAGCACCAGTTTGGCCTTCACCTTTTGTAGCAACTGCGCCTCCAACGCCACCGCCAACTGCGCCCCCCACAATCTCGCCAGTCTGACCGCCCAGTACGCCACCAATGGCCGTGCCTGCAGCCGCACCCAATCCGCCACCCACGGCGCTTTTTCCTGTGCTGTCAGCAGCCATGGCTTGACTGGACAATGACAACAAAACTGCCGCAAATATATATCTTAAATTCACACTGTTTTCCTTCATCTAAATACTACCCTTGTTTCCCAAAATATTATTGTTACTTGACGCGCATGCCGGGCCGCGCGCCATTGTCTGGTGAGAGAATGAACGGGCCACCCTGCGCATCGCTGGCAGCCAGCACCATCCCTTCACTCAATCCAAATTTCATTTTTCGTGGCGCCAGATTCGCCACCATCACTGTCAAGCGCCCTACCAGAGTCGCTGGCTCGTATGCCGATTTGATTCCGGCGAACACCTGCCTTTGCCTTTCCTCGCCAATATCCAGCGTGAGTTTTAGCAATTTTTCCGCACCTTCTACGTGCTCTGCATTCACGATTTTCGCAATGCGCAAATCCACTTTGGTGAACTCGTCGATATTGATATATTCAACCACTGTTTCAGCAGCTGCAGACTGTTGGGCTTGAGCATGATGCGCGTGTGAATGCGTTACCGGCGCAGTAGCTTGCAGACTTTCTTTGTTGGCTTCTACCATATCATCCACATACGCAGCTTCAATCCGAGAAATCAAATGCTTGTATTCACCAATCACATGATTTTCTGCGAGTTTTTTTCCTCGAGAGGCGAAAGTAAGTTCCGGAATATTTAAGAAGGTTTCTACTTCTTTTGCGAGGCTTGGCAATATAGGCTTCAAATACATAGTCAACAACCTAAACATTTCCAAGGCATCTGAACAGATTGTTTGTAGCAACTCATCTTGTCCTTCTTGTTTGGCAACTACCCAAGGCGCCTGCTCGGCCACATATTTATTTGCCAAATCAGCTAAACGCATAATCTCACGCAATGCAGAACTAAAATCACGTCTTTCATACGCCTGCTGTATTGAGCCACAACCCAACTCAACTTCTATCGTAATTTGGTTAGTTTGCGAAACTCTAACCTTTCCGCCAAACCTCTTACTGATAAACCCTGCTGTTCTACTCGCAATATTGATGTATTTCCCCACTAAATCGCTGTTCACGCGCGCGACGAAGTCTTCCAGGTTCAGGTCGATGTCTTCCATCGTACCGTTGAGTTTAGCAGCGTAGTAATAACGCAAGTATTCCGGATTTTTCACATGTTCCAGATAGCTGCGCGCAGTAATGAACGTGCCTCGCGATTTGGACATTTTTTCGCCATTTACCGTCAAGAATCCATGCGCAAAAATCTGCGTCGGCTTGCGGTAGCCGCTATATTCCAACGTTGCAGGCCAAAACAGTGCGTGAAAATACAGAATGTCTTTTCCGATAAAGTGGTATAACTCGGTTTTGCTGTCCTTAGCCCAATATTCGTCAAAATCCAGCCCTTGTTTCTCGCACAAGTTTTTGAAACTGGCCATGTAACCAATGGGTGCATCCAGCCAGACATAGAAATACTTGCCCGGTGCATCGGGAATCTCAAAACCAAAGTATGGCGCATCGCGCGAGATATCCCAATCCGAGAGCTTGTTCTCACCTGCCTCGCCCAGCCATTCGGTCATCTTGTTGGCCGCTTCGGCCTGTAGTGTGCCGCTGCGCGTCCACTCGCGCAGGAAATCACTGCACTCGCTCAACTTGAAGAAATAATGCTCGGTTTCCTTGCGGACTGGTGTCGCGCCTGAGACCGCAGAGAACGGGTTAATCAGTTCTGTCGGGCTGTAAGTTGCACCACATACCTCACAGCTATCGCCATACTGGTCTTTGGCATGGCATTTCGGGCACTCGCCTTTGATGAAGCGATCCGGCAGGAACATGTTCTTGACTGGATCAAAATATTGCTCGATCGTTTTGCTGGCGATTTTGCCATTTGCTTTGAGCGCCTTGTAGATGGCTTGCGATAGCTCTTTGTTCTCTTGTGAATTGGTCGAATGGTAGTTATCAAACTCGACCAGAAACTCTTTAAAATCGGCAGAATGTTCTTTGTGAACAGCATCAATCAAGGCTTCTGGCGTGATGTCCTCTTTCTCGGCACGCAGCATAATCGGTGTGCCGTGCGTGTCATCCGCACAAACATAATGCACGGTGTGTCCCTGCATTTTTTGGAAACGTACCCAGATGTCGGTTTGAATATACTCCACCAAATGTCCAAGGTGGATGCTGCCGTTGGCATAAGGGAGCGCGGAGGTTACAAGTATCTTTTTTGTCATCCGCGCATTTTAACAAATCAGCCTGTTAAAATGGCGTTTTATTTGCATTGTAATCATCATGGCAATCACAGAATTACTCATTCAAAGCGCGCTTAAACTTTGTGTAGACACTAACACCGGCCGCGATTTTATTACGTCCAAATCCGCAAAAAACATTCAGATTGACGGCAACGATGTCAGTCTGGATATCGTATTGGGCTACCCTGCGAAAAGCGTTATAGATAGCGTTAAAAACCTTGTAGAAAGCCATTTGCAAGGCATTGAAGGCATTGGAAAAGTCACGGTGAATATTGGCAGCCGCATCGTCGCGCATAAAGTGCAGCAGAATGTGGGGCTGTTGAAAAACGTCAAAAACATTATCGCTGTCGCTTCCGGCAAAGGCGGCGTGGGTAAATCCACCACCAGCGTCAATCTGGCGCTGGCTTTAGCTGCTGAAGGCGCATCCGTGGGGTTACTTGATGCCGACATCTACGGCCCGAGCCAGCCACAAATGCTAGGTATCAGCGGGCGTCCGGATAGCCTGGATGGCAAATCCATGGAACCGTTACAAGCACACGGCATACAAGCCATGAGTATCGGTTTTCTGGTAGATACTGACACACCGATGGTATGGCGCGGCCCGATGGTTACCGGTGCCTTGGAGCAGCTGTTGCGAGACACCAACTGGAAAGATCTGGATTATCTGGTGATTGACCTGCCTCCCGGCACTGGCGACATACAACTGACACTTGCACAAAAAATCCCGGTCACCGGAGCTATCATCGTCACTACGCCGCAGGACATCGCCTTGCTGGATGCCCGCAAGGGATTGAAAATGTTCGAAAAAGTAGGCATCCCGATCTTGGGCATTGTCGAAAACATGAGCACGCACATCTGCTCAAAATGCGGCCATGAAGAACACATTTTTGGTGAAGGCGGCGGAGAGCTGATGTCGAAAGACTATGGCGTGGACCTGCTGGGCAGTTTACCACTGGATATTCATATCCGCATGCAGGCTGATGGCGGCAAACCTACTGTCATTGCAGAGCCGGATTCCAAGGTTGCTAAAATTTACAAAGAAATTGCACGCAAGGCAGCGATCAAGATCGCCAACTCCAGTCTTAACCATAGTACCAAATTCCCTAATATCGTGATTCAGAACACGTAAAAAATGAGAATTTGACCATGCCCGACAACAAGCATAGTGTTTCAGAAGAGCTCATCGGAAAATCTTATGAAACAATGGACGAGCACGCACAAAAGGTCGCTCGCCACATCACAGAGCGCACGCACATCTCGAAGAATATCGCGCACGAGCTTGACGATACAAAATCGTTTGGGCAAAGCGCTGCAGATGCAGTTGCCAGATTCGGCGGCTCCTGGGCATTTATTATGGCGTTTACAGTGGTGTTGGCGAGTTGGGTAGTTTTGAATTCATACATTTTGGTCAATTATGGCAAGGCTTTTGATCCTTATCCATACATACTATTAAACTTGTTTTTGTCAATGCTCGCTTCGATTCAGGCGCCAATCATCCTGATGTCGCAAAACCGGCAAGCAGAGAAAGACCGCATCAATGCAGAGCATGACTACGAAGTCAATCTCAAGGCGGAGCTTGAGATTATGCTGCTACACGAAAAAATAGACGCTTTAAGGAAAAAGCAATGGATGGAGTTGCTGGAGATTCAAAACCACCAAGTCAAATTGCTCACGGATCTGCTTGAAAAGAATCGCGCAGATCAAGCCAAATTTACGCCAAAGCAATAAACGTCCGAGCCATTCTTGCCATGAATCAATGTCGCCGGTATCTTGATGCCCTTACGCCAATTATTGACTGCATCTTGTTTACCTGCGCCTGTCACCAGAAACATGACCTCATGCGTATTGTTCAAGCGATTCGCGCTGATGGTAATGCGGTCTGCAGGGGGTTTGGGCGCATTGAACACTGGCACTGCATCCGCGCTGTTATCTACTTCCTGCCCGGGAAACAGACTGGCAGTATGACCATCCTCACCCAGCCCTAGAATCACCAAATCAAAGCTGCGCACACCTTTTAAGGTTTTTGCATAAGCCTCGGCACCCGCCACATTGCCCAATTCAGCCGGAATATCGTGAATTTGTTCCTCCGGAATCGCCACGTGGCTCAGCCAAGCATCGCGCGCCATTTTGCTGTTGCGCTCTACGTGATCCGCCGGCAAACAACGATCATCGTTGTGATAAACATGCCAATTGGCCCAATCCGCCTTGGCTTTGCTGAGCAACTGATAAACACTCTTTGGTGTACTGCCGCCAGCCAACACAATTAAAAAACTGCCGCGCTTTCTAATAGCCTTATCTGCCGCATGCAGAATGCGATCTACTGCCGTGTGATTGATGTCGTGTTGCGATTGAAAAACATGCCAACGTGTTTGGTTATGGGGGGTTCCTTGTGTCATGTACAAGCCTAAAAAATCCTGAAATTACAAAAATAGTGCCGAAAAAAGAAAAAGCAGCCTTTAGTGACCTAGCTGCATTTGGTATAATTATACCCAACTCAAAAAGATAATTCTCCAAGAATTACCAATATTTGAATATTTGAGTGCATTAGTTCAAAAGACAGTGCTTCTTAACTCCTCATACCATAGGAAAAACGCATGAAACTCGCAATGATCGGCTTAGGCAAAATGGGCGGCAACATGGCTGCACGTTTGCTCCGCCACAAAATCGAAGTAGTCGGCTTCGACTTCAATACTGATTTCGTCACCAAACTTGCCAAAGAAGAAGGCATGATTCCGGCAAGCTCTGTACAGGATGCGGTGAATAAGCTGGATGGGCAGAAAATTGTCTGGATGATGCTGCCTGCAGGTGAAATCACCGAAAAACAAATCCGCGATTTGATCCCTATGCTTAACAAGGGTGACATCATCATCGACGGAGGAAACTCAAACTACAAACACAGCCAACGCCGCGGCAAGTTGTTGGCGGAACATGGTATCGGTTTCATGGACTGTGGCACATCCGGTGGCGTATGGGGCCTGGATAACGGCTACTGCCTGATGGTAGGCGCTGAAAAAGATGTGGCTGAAGCAGTGACTCCCGCGCTGAAAGCATTGGCGCCAGCACCGCACCGCGGCTGGGCGCATGTGGGCCCGATCGGTAGTGGCCATTTTACCAAAATGATCCACAACGGTATCGAGTACGGCATGATGCAGGCGATGGCCGAGGGTCTGGATCTGATCAAAGGCAAAAAAGAATTCAACATTGACCTGGCACAAGTCACCGAACTGTGGCGCCATGGCTCGGTAGTACGCAGCTGGTTGCTGGATTTGACTGCAGAATCACTCAAGCACGACCAAACGCTAGATGGCGTCGCACCTTATGTAGCGGATTCTGGCGAAGGTCGCTGGACTGTGGTAGAAGCTGTTGAACAAGGTGTTGCAGCACCTGTGCTGAGCCTGGCATTGCAAATGCGCTTTGCCAGCCAGGAAGAAGACGGCTACAGCTATAAATTGCTTTCCGTGATGCGGAACGCATTTGGTGGGCATATGGTAAAAAGTACCAAGTAACAAAATATTTAGTAACAGGGGCTGAAAAATGACGAAAAAAATTGATCCATGCACGCTTGTACTGTTTGGTGCCAGTGGTAACTTGTCACGCATCAAGCTGATGCCCGGCTTGTTCCGTCTGCATACGCTCGACCGTTTACCGGAAAAAATGGCGATTTTGTCCGTTGGCCGCGGTGAACTCACGCGCGAACAATGGCTGACTGAAATCAAAGGCATGATGGATGCCAAATTCAAAAACGGATATGACCAAGCCGCTTTTGAAAGCTTCCTCGCTCGCAATCATTATCATTCCAATCCACCCAATGATCCGGATGCGTTCAAGAAGATGGCGACAACGTTATCTAACGAGAACGTATTCCCTCAGAATCTAGCGTATTTCCTGTCGGTACGCCCAACAGATTTCTCGACCATCGTAGAGCAGTTGGCTGGCGTTGGCCTGGTAGATGAAAGCAAATACTGGCGCCGCGTGCTGATTGAAAAACCTTTTGGCACCGACTTGCCAAGTGCACAGGCGCTGCAGAAAGAGCTCACCAAGCACCTTAAAGAGCATCAGATATACCGGATCGACCACTATCTGGGCAAATCTGCAATCAATAATGCAATGCTGACACGCTTTACCAATGCCATTTTTGATCCGATCTGGAACCACGAGTATGTAGACCACGTACAAATCACCAACAATGAGATTCTGGGCGTGGGCGACCGCACCACTTTCTACGATGCCACCGGGGCATTGCGCGACATGTTTCAAAGCCACTTGCTGCAAACACTGGCAATGGTTGCGATGGAAAAACCAAGAGACCTATCCCCTAGCAGTATCCGGGCTGAAAAGATTAAACTGCTGCAATCCATTCGTCCGATTGATGTATCTAACATCAACAAACAGGCCTTCCGTGCGCAATACGCTGCAGGCCGTGTTTGTGTGGGTGACGGCCATGGTGAGAATGTGCATGGCTACTTAGAAGAGCTAAAACGCGACGGTGTGGAAAGCAGCAATACTGAAACTTACGCTGCCGTGAAGCTGTGGATTGATAACGATCGCTGGAAAGGCGTGCCTTTTTATGTGCGTACCGCAAAACGCATGCATGAAGGCAACACAGCCATCTCCATCCGCTTTAAAAAAGCACCCATGGTATTGGCCGAGGGGCAACACCAGAACTGGCTCATCGTCAATATTCAGCCACGCGAATGTATCAAACTGGAAATCGAATCTAAAGTGCCTGGGTTGGACATTCAAACCCGTACCTTGAGTATTGATGGCCCACAACGCCAGCAAGGTGATGACACTGTGGACTCCTACGAGACATTGTTGCTGAACCTGATGGAAGGTGATAATTCGTTGTTCCTGCATATCGACGAAGTGGAGGCGCAGTGGAAACTGGTTGACCCGATTGTCAAAGCCTGGGCAGAAGATAAACACCCTGTGCATCAGTATCGTGCCGGTAATCGTGACCCGGAAGAATCCAGCGTGATTTTTGAAAGCAAAGATCAGTTCTGGCGTTATTCGATCGAGTTGGGTGGTGACAAACACTGATATTCTGCGGCAAAGATGCTAGGGCCACAAACATCAACAGTCTAAAAACAATTGCAAACAATTCAACAATTGTTGTTATTATTTGCGTTTTGTAAAAAGCGGGGTTCTGACTCCGCTTTTTTATCTTGAATCACAGGGCAAAAATTAGGGTAAATAATGAGTATTAAGTCAGACAGATGGATACGGCGCATGGCCGAACAACATGGCATGATAGAGCCGTTCGAACCGAATCAAGTCAAAGTCAACGAAACGGGGCAACGCCTGGTATCCTATGGTACATCCAGCTACGGGTACGATATCCGCTGCTCACGAGAATTCAAATTGTTTACTAACTTAAACTCCACGATTGTAGATCCTAAAAACTTTGACCCCAATTCATTCGTCGAAGTAAACGCGGATTATTGCATCATTCCGCCCAACTCGTTTGCGCTAGCACGCACGGTGGAGTATTTCCGCATTCCACGAAATGTTTTAACGGTATGTCTGGGGAAAAGCACCTATGCACGTTGCGGCATCATCGTGAACGTAACGCCTTTTGAACCGGAATGGGAAGGCTATGTCACACTGGAGTTCAGCAACACCACGCCTTTACCAGCCAAAATCTACGCCAACGAAGGCTGCGCACAAGTACTGTTTTTTGAAGCCGACGCAGATGATGTATGTGAAACCAGCTACAAAGACCGTGGTGGTAAATACCAAGGTCAGATTGGCGTTACTTTACCCAAGATTTAATTTAAGGAATTTCAATGAAATTTCGCTTCCCCGTCGTCATTATTGACGAAGATTTCCGTTCAGAGAACTCATCTGGCTTAGGTATTCGCGCCCTGGCCAAAGCTATTGAGGTTGAAGGTTTTGAGGTGCTGGGCGTCACCAGCTATGGAGATTTGTCCAGCTTTGCACAACAGCAAAGCCGCGCATCTGCATTCATCCTATCTATCGATGACGAAGACATCGTCGAGGAAAAACCAGAAGCAATTGAGCAATTACGCCAATTTGTCACAGAGATTCGTCACCGCAATGAGGAAATCCCTATCTTTCTGCATGGAGAAACCCGCACCAGTCGTCACATTCCTAACGATGTGCTACGCGAATTACACGGCTTTATCCACATGAATGAAGATACACCAGAGTTCGTCGCACGTTTGATTATTCGTGAAGCCAGAGCCTATATGGATAGTCTGCCTCCACCATTTTTCAAGGCACTCACCCATTATGCCGCAGATGGCTCTTACTCTTGGCACTGTCCTGGCCACTCTGGTGGCGTGGCCTTCCTGAAATCTCCAGTTGGCCAAATGTTCCATCAATTTTTCGGTGAAAACATGTTACGTGCTGATGTGTGTAATGCTGTGGATGAGCTTGGACAGTTACTCGACCACACTGGCCCGGTTGCCGCATCGGAACGGAATGCCGCGCGCATTTATAATTGCGACCATCTGTATTTTGTAACCAACGGCACATCAACCAGTAACAAAATCGTGTGGAACTCCACCGTCGCTCCGGGCGACATTGTCGTCGTTGACCGCAACTGCCATAAATCCGTACTGCACTCCATCATCATGACAGGCGCAATCCCGGTATTCCTGATGCCGACTCGCAACCATTTTGGCATCATTGGCCCAATCCCAAAGTCAGAGTTTGCGTGGGAGAACATTAAGAAAAAAATCGAGCGCAACCCGTTTGCCACCGACAAGAACGCCAAACCGCGGGTGCTGACAATTACACAATCCACTTATGACGGCGTGTTGTATAACGTGGAAGAAATCAAGGAAATGCTGGATGGCAAGATAGATACGCTGCATTTCGATGAGGCTTGGCTGCCACATGCCACTTTCCATGATTTCTATGGTGATTATCATGCCATTGGCGCAGACCGCCCGCGCTGTAAGGAAAGCATGGTCTTTTCTACCCAGTCTACGCACAAACTGCTAGCGGGGTTAAGCCAGGCCAGCCAGATTCTGGTACAGGATGCGGAGGAAAACCGTCTAGACCGCGATGTATTCAATGAAGCCTACTTGATGCACACATCCACCAGCCCGCAATATTCGATTATTGCCAGTTGCGATGTGGCGGCTGCGATGATGGAAGCGCCCGGCGGCACTGCCTTGGTAGAAGAATCCATTATGGAAGCGCTGGATTTCCGCCGTGCCATGCGCAAAGTAGATGAAGAATGGGGAGCCGACTGGTGGTTCAAAGTATGGGGTCCAAACGACCTATCCGAGGAAGGCATTGAAGAACGCGAAGCATGGATGCTAAAAGCGGGTGAACGCTGGCACGGATTTGGCGACTTGGCTCAAGGCTTTAATATGCTTGATCCCATTAAAGCCACTATCATTACGCCCGGGCTTAACGTGGATGGCGAGTTCTCTGATGATATCGGTATCCCCGCAGCCATCGTAACTAAATATCTGGCGGAACACGGTGTTATTGTAGAAAAAACCGGCTTGTATTCTTTCTTTATCATGTTCACCATTGGCATCACCAAAGGTCGCTGGAACACAATGGTAGCCGCCTTGCAGCAATTCAAGGATGACTATGACAAAAACCAGCCGTTGTGGAAAGTCTTACCAGAGTTTGTACAGAAGCACCCACGCTATGAGCGTATTGGACTGAAAGACCTATGCGCTCAGATTCATGCTGTATACAAGGCGAATGATGTTGCCCGACTGACGACAGAAATGTACCTCTCCGACATGGTTCCAGCAATGAAGCCCACTGATGCATTTGCCAAAATGGCGCACCGCGAGATTGACCGCGTCGCAATTGACGAACTGGAAGGCAGAATCACTGCTGTATTACTCACACCCTATCCGCCCGGAATTCCGTTACTGATTCCTGGTGAACAATTCAATAAGGTAATTGTGAATTATCTTAAGTTTGCTCGCGAATTCAACGAGCGTTTCCCGGGGTTTGAAACCGATGTACATGGCCTTGTCAAAAGCACCATGGACGGGAAATCCACTTACTATGTAGATTGCGTACGCAGTTGACTACTATAAAAAACACTAATATTTGAGCCAAATCAACACTTAAATCCTCAGCAAGTGCAAACTTTAGTATAAATAATGCATTTTCAAATGGAGAGGTTCATGAAATTGTTAAGTGATTTGTTTGGCACAGATTATGGTATTTTGAGTTTAATCGTGATTGCAGCAGCAGCTATCGCCATGGTTGCATTGGTATTTGTAGCACTTGCCAAAATTAGGGAAACCGAACCTAAGTAAACAATTACAACCTAGTTTTAGTCGATAGCCCGCTCTGCATAAGGTATAGAAGAGCTATTTGCGCGTGTAGACAACGTAGCTGAAATCAAACCCTTTTTCGCTACGATGTGGCTCTCTGCTTATTTCCTTCCAAATCGTTGAATCTACTATTGGAAAGAATGCATCCCCTTCGAATGACGCATCGATCTCTGTCACATACAGTTTATCTGCATGTTGCATACCGGTTGCGTAAAGCTCAGCACCACCAATCAAGAATGCTTCATTGTCACTGCCACACGCCCTGATTGCCGACTCAAGGCTATCCACAACAATAGCGCCTTCCACCTGAAGATTGGAATTACGACTAACGATTACTGTCGTGCGCCCCGGTAATAAACGTCCTAATGAGTCATAGGTTTTACGCCCCATAATGATATGATGACCCATCGTCAGTGCTTTAAAACGTTTTAAATCTTCAGGCAAATGCCAAGGTAATGTGTTGTTGACACCGATTACACGGTCTTTGGCAAACGCCACGATAATACTGAGCTGAGTCATCTCGAAATTATACTAGATGTTTGCCATGTTTCTTTTTAGAATGTCCTGATGTTGCGGTGGCGTTACCCAAAATCATTTCTCAAGCTACTACTGGTCGGCTTCGCCGTGGCGGTATTGCCACTACTATGGGCCTTTATCAACGCCAATATCGCTTTTGAACGCATCGCCAAACAAGGTCAGCTAACCGTAGATTATGCTGTGGACGCGACGCGAGCGAGCCGCACACTGCAGGCACAGCTTATAGTGATGGAACGCAGTACTTTGCAGTACCAGGTATTGCATGAGGCCGCCTTGATGCAAAACTATCAAAAAGCATATGACCAAGCGGATGCTGCATTACAACAACTGCTTGCATTAACTCCAGCGCCATCCCGGAGCCTGCCCGTTTTCCAACAAGCGCTCGGAGAAACCAACGCCTGGATTCAAGCGCCTGCCCAAACGCCGCCCCAAGTGCATGAAATCACGGAGCGCTTCATCAGACTCAACAGCCTAGCAACGCAAATAGCACAAAATGTAAACTCACAAATCGATCTGACCAGTACGACACTTAAGGAAAAAGCCAATAAGACTCAAAAAAGATTATTACTACAAAGCCTGATATTAGTCCCTTTGGCTTTGCTATGCGCTGCCTTTATAACCATTATGCTGGCAAGGCCTATACGACACATGGATGACGCCCTGGAAATGCTTGGGCAGGGCCAATATCATGAACCCATTCACATTGATGGTCCTGGTGACTTAAGCAAATTAGGGCAACGACTAGATTGGTTGCGCACCACGCTGCTGGAAGTTGACCAGCAAAAACAGCAGTTTCTGCGCCACATTTCGCATGAACTTAAAACCCCGTTGACTGCAATTCGTGAGGGTGCGGAACTACTCAACGATGGGATTGGAGGCCACCTGTCTCCTCAGCAAAGCGAGATTACAAAGATTCTGAGGGATAATAGCCAGAAGTTACAAAAAATGATTGAAAACCTGCTGAATTACACCAAGCTGGAAACGATTGTACAACCATTGCAAACAGAACCTTTGGATATGCACGCACTAGTGCAGCGTACCCTGCAAAGTCATAGCCTCAGCATACAAAAGAAATCCCTGCATATTCAGAGCGATATCAGTAATACGCCATGGTTGGTTGATCAGGAAAAAGTCCAGATGATTTTAGATAACCTGATTTCCAATGCAATCAAATTCACACCCAATAATGGCAAGATACATCTGCAATTACAAGACAATCACCAGATGTATATACTTAGCGTGTCAGATTCCGGGCCGGGCGTGAATTTACATGACCAGGATAAGCTATTCCAGCCTTTCTACCGCGGCATGCAGGCCAAACAAAGCCTGGTGGATGGTAGCGGCCTAGGTCTGGCCATCTGCAAAAATCTAGCAGAAGCACATGGGGGAACTATTCAACTTGCACAACCCACCAATGACCTGGGAGCCACTTTTGTGGTTAAATTACCTAAAAATAACAACGAGGCAACTTCGGCATGATATTTCTACGCACTTTCGCAATACTATTAATACCTTTTTTAGTTGCATGCAAGCATACTGCGCCTGCCCAAAAAGACACATATGACGCGCCAACGCACACCACACATAATTTGACACAAGCGGACCATACTTCCGAATTGCTAGCGTTTTATGAAATATTTTCTGATGCAAGTGCAGAATCACAAAAGAATCTATTCAACGAATTAAACAAGCCAACTACGGACAACCAACTAAACCAGTTGAGACAAATCAAATTGGCGATGGTGCTTGGTCTGCCCTCAAGCCGCATCCGGGACACAGCAAAAGCGCAAACCGTACTACAGGAGTTAATTCAGACCAACAGTTTGACCTTACCTGATAACTCATTGGTAAATCTGCTATATGAATTTACAGCGGATACCAACAAACTAATCAAAAACAAAGGGGATAACAAATCCCAGCAGCAACGCGTAGACGCACTACAACTGAAAAATGATCAACTGCAGCAAAAGCTGGATGCGCTGCAGCAAAAGCTGGATGCGCTGAAAAAAATTGAAAAAACGATGGGGGATCGAGATGCCGCTGTTCCGACCAAACCCTAGTTGCAAAACAATTGTAAGTCGGCTGGCATGACAAATACCTCCTCAGCTTGCATTCTGGTGGTTGATGACGACAGTGACATTCAAAAGCTCATCTGCATGCGACTGAATGCTGCTGGCTATCAGACAGTCACAGCTCAAAACGGGCTTGAAGCACTTGCCCTGTTAGAACAACGGCAACCTGCTCTGGTGCTCAGTGATTTGCGTATGCCGGATATGGATGGTATGGCACTACTGGAAGCTATCCGGCGCAAATATGTAACGATGCCCGTCATCATGCTCACTGCCCATGGGTCCATTCCGGATGCCGTCAAGGTGACACAACAAGGTGCATTTGGCTTTCTGACCAAACCTTTTGACAGTCAGGAACTTCTACAGCAAGTAGAAAATGCCCTGCGCTTGAGCGGAGTGATGCAACCCAACCAGACGCAAGATGACGACTGGCGCGCTCAAATACTCACACGCAGCACCGAAATGGAGGGCATGCTCCGTCAAGCCAAACTGGTAGCTGCCACAGATGCTAGTGTATTCATCCAAGGTGAAAGCGGCTCAGGTAAAGAGTTGCTGGCACGCGCCATCCATGCGGCAAGCCCGCGTGCCGACAAACCATTTGTGGCAATCAACTGTGGTGCGATTCCGGAAAACCTGCTTGAATCCGAGTTGTTCGGCCATGTCAAAGGCGCCTTCACCGGGGCGGTCAAGACACACATCGGTTTATTTCAGAGCGCAAATGGCGGCACCTTGTTTCTAGACGAAATCGGCGATATGCCAAGCAGCTTGCAGGTAAAAGTGTTGCGTGCATTACAAGAACGATTGGTACGTGCGGTTGGCAGCACTCAGGATACTCCTGTTGATGTTCGGCTGGTATCTGCAACGCATCGTGATTTGAATACAGAAATGCGAGATGGTCGTTTTAGAGAGGATTTGTTTTATCGTATCAATGTCGTTGGTTTGCAAATTCCTCCACTTGCGGAACGGCGGGAAGACATTGGCTTGCTGGCCAATCACTTCGTGGGTGTCTTTAACAAAAAATACCGTAAGACAGTACAAGGTTTTGCACCGGACGCAATGGAAATGCTGATTAGCGCGGCCTGGCCAGGCAATGTCCGCCAGTTGCAGAATGTGATCGAACAAACGGTTGTATTAGCAACCACTCCACTTGTTTCGCTGGGTTTGGTACAACGTGCATTACAGAACGAAGCCAATAGCATTATGGCGTTTGACGCGGCAAAGCAACAATTTGAACATCAATATCTCACCAATTTGCTTAAAACTACGCAGGGTAATGTGGCCCTTGCAGCAAAAATCGCAAAACGAAATCGTACCGAATTTTACAACTTGCTCAAACGTCATCAAATCGACCCGAAAAACTTCCAATCCAATGCTCCATAATTGGTTTTTTACTCAAAAAATTTATGTCGTTATTTAACGACATAAAAAATCTTTATTTTTCATGGTGTTACATTTTTAACCACTATTATTGTCGCTTGATAACGACAATTTAATCGACTTGTTAGTATTAAGAATATTGCTAACTAGTTGTTTTATATAAATAAATAATAGTTGGCACACATCTCGCTATACATTAAATGCAATACCTTTTTATGTATCAGGAGAGTAACAGTATGAAATCACTATCTTTGAATAAATTAACCGCAGCCGTGTTGTTTGCATTGTCTGCAGGCACCTTATCTTTGTTGATAGGTACTACCGCTCATGCAGATAACAAGAACGCGCTGAAAGATGCTATCGGTAGCCCTGCCGTCATTGCTGAAGCCAAATCAGGAGAAGTAAAACCTGCCGAGGTGCAAGCTACAGATATCAAAGCTGGTGATGCTGCAAAAGCAAGTGCTGATCCTGATTTCAAGAAATTGGACAGTAATCACGATGACAAAATTTCTATTAAAGAAGCGGCGAAAGACAAGAATCTTTCCTCTATCTTTGATGCGGTGGATGCAAACCACGACGGCAGCGTCAGTGCTGATGAATACGCAAGTTTCAAATCAGCAATGGGTAACACGGCTGTTCCCGCAACTAATTAATTGACCGAGTAGTGCTTCTTGTGATTCCCTCCCTTGTGATCACAAGTGTTTTTACCCCGCGAAAGCGGGGTTTTTTTTGATCAAGGATACTAAACAGCTACCGGAGCTTTGATGGAGGGATGTGGATCATAATCCTCCAGCGTGAAATCTTCGAACTTGAAGCTGAAGATGTCCTTCACTTCTGGATTGATGCGCATCATAGGCAACGATCTAAAATCTCGTGAAAGTTGTTCTTTCACTTGTTCGAAATGGTTATTGTAGATGTGGGCATCACCCAGCGTATGCACAAAGTCGCCCAGCTTAAGGTCACACACTTGCGCCACCATCATGGTTAACAACGCATAAGAAGCAATATTGAACGGCACGCCGAGGAAAATATCCGCGCTACGCTGATATAGCTGGCAACTGAGTTTTCCATCGGCGACATAGAACTGGAAGAACGCATGACATGGCGGCAGCTTCATCTTGTCCACATCCGCCACGTTCCAAGCGGAAACAATCAAACGTCGCGAATCAGGGTTCTTTTTGATGCTTTCTACCACTTGGGTGATTTGGTCGATATGCGTGCCATCCAGCTTGGGCCAGTTGCGCCACTGATAGCCATACACCGGGCCGAGATTGCCGTTCTCATCTGCCCATTCATCCCAAATACTGACACCGTTATCTTTGAGATATTTGATGTTGGTGCTGCCCTGTAAGAACCACAATAACTCATGAATGATGGATTTGAGATGGACTTTTTTGGTAGTGAGCAAAGGAAAGCCAGCGCTCAAATCAAAACGCATCTGATAACCGAACACAGAAATCGTACCTGTGCCGGTCCGGTCATGCTTTTGGTGACCGTGTGCCAGAACATGATTCAAAAGGTCATGATATTGTTTCATATGATTCTAATTAAATATGCCTCGCAATGAAGTCCTTGATTGCATCGGCACTGACATCCATCACTGTAAACCTTTGTGGAAGATTTTCAATGCCATTCAAACTGGCTGGTCGTTCCGGCGCGTGTCCAAGCGCTTCTGTAATCGCCTCCTCGAACTTGGCTGGCAATGCAGTCTCCAGAACTATCATGGGTACATCTTTCTTGAGATGCTCCAACGCAACTTTTAAACCGTCTGCAGTATGGGTATCTATGACCACGCCATATTTAGTCTTGGTATCGTGTATCGTTGCCATACGGTTCGCATGATTGCTACAACCGGAAATGAAGCCGAAGTTTGATACTTTGTCGAAATAGCCTTGCGCTTTCAAATCGAAGCTGCCACCCTTATCCACTGCGCCCCATAATTCACGCACCTTGGCAGCATCTTGGCCGACCAAATCGTACACAAAGCGTTCGAAGTTCGAGGCCTTGCTGATGTCCATCGATGGGCTGGAAGTATGATAAGTATTGGTCGAGCCGCGCGGACGATACACGCCGGTCTTGAAAAATTCATCCAGCACATCATTCTCGTTGGTCGCAACAACCAGCTTATCGATTGGCAAGCCCATCATACGCGCGATATGACCAGCGCAGACATTCCCGAAGTTACCGCTTGGAACTGTAAAACTGACTTTCTGTGCATTGCTAGTGGTCACAGCAAAATAACCTTTGAAGTAATACACCACTTGCGCCACGATACGGCCCCAGTTGATGGAGTTAACTGCGCCGATCTTGTATTTGGCCTTAAAAGCCGCGTCGTTGCTCACGGCTTTCACCATATCCTGGCAATCGTCGAACACGCCTTTCACGGCGATATTGAAGATGTTGTCATCCTGCAGACTGAACATTTGCGCAGTCTGAAAGCGGCTCATTTTTTGATATGGCGAGAGCATGAACACGCGCACCCCCTGCTTACCGCGCATGGCGTATTCCGCCGCGCTGCCAGTGTCGCCTGAAGTCGCGCCGAGGATATTTGTTGTTTCATTGCGTTTTTTCAGCACATATTCGAACAGGTTACCCAGCAGCTGCATCGCCATATCTTTAAACGCCAGTGTCGGGCCATTGGAAAGTGACAGCAGATAAAGATTATCTTCCAGCTTCAGTGTCGGCGTGATGTCTTCAGCACTTTGTTTAGCCCGCGTGTAGCAATATACTTCTGCCGTATAAGTTTTATCGATGATTGCTTTCAAATCCGCTGCGGGAATATCGTCTATGAGGCGGGAAAGGATCACATACGCCAGGTCACGGTAATTCATGCCGCGCATCGCGGTTAAATCGGCATCGGAAAATTGCGGATATTGTTCCGGCAAATATAAACCGCCATCTGGCGCCAGGCCGCCAAGCAGAATATCGCAAAATGAAAGCGCAGGAGACTGTCCGCGCGTAGAAACATATTTCATGCTATTTGCTCAGCTCTTCCATACGCAGTTTAATCACCTTGCCGGAAATAGCCGGCAACGCTTCAATTGCCGTAATGGCGGCATCCATGTTTTTCTCTTGAGTAACGTGCGTCAAAATGACAATATCGGCCTCGGTCTCGTTGTCGTCCGGCTCTTTTTGCAGCATCGCATCTATCGAGATATTTTTGTCGGCGAGGATTTTAGTCACCCCTGCCAACACACCAGGTTTATCTGAAGCGCGCAAACGCAAGTAATAGGCACTATGGATTTCACCGATTGGCAATACCGGCAAATCTTTAACTGCATCCGTCTGGAAACCCAGGTAAGGCACGCGCTGACTTACGTCAACACCGCTTAGGCGTGCGATATCCAGCAAATCTGCCACTACCGCACTCGCGGTTGGCTCAGACCCAGCTCCTGCGCCGTAATACAGTGTTGGACCAACCGCATCGCCCTTCACCACTACTGCATTCATGGCGCCGTTCACATTGGCCACCAGGCGTTTCTCTGGAATCAAAGTAGGATGCACACGTAGTTCAACACCCTTATCGGTGCACTTGGTAATGCCCAGCAATTTCACGCGGTAACCCAGTTCTTCTGCATATCTGATATCAGCCTGCTGCAACTTGGTGATACCTTCGGTATAAGCTTCGTTAAATTTAAGCGGCATACCAAAAGCGATTGCCGACATGATGGTAAGTTTATGCGCTGCGTCTATGCCTTCTACATCGAAAGTCGGATCCGCTTCGGCATACCCCAAGCGCTGCGCTTCACCAATCACATCCTGATAAGCCAACCCTTTTTCACGCATCTCGGTCAGGATAAAGTTAGTAGTACCGTTGATGATACCGGCCACCCATTCGATTCTGTTCGCACCCAAACCTTCACGCAGCGCCTTGATAATGGGGATGCCTCCAGCCACAGCAGCCTCGAATGCCACAATGACGTCATTGGCTTTTGCTGCTGCAAAAATCTCATTCCCGTGCAAGGCCAGCAAAGCCTTGTTCGCCGTTACCACGTGTTTTTTGTTGGCAATCGCTTGCAGCACCAAGTCCTTGGCGACGGTATAGCCGCCAATCAGTTCCACCACAACATCGACTTGCGGATTATTAACCACAGCAAATGCATCATTGGTCACATCCACCTTGCCCTGTATCAGGCTTTTGGCAAGCTCCACATTGCGATCCGCCACTTGAATCACGCGAATATTGCATCCCACACGGCGTGAAATTTCATCGGCATTTCGGGTTAAAACCGTATAAGTACCCCCGCCTACAGTCCCAACTCCCAACAACCCTACATTCAACTGCTTCAAGCTTTTGCTCCGTGCTTCATTCGATAATTTTTCAGGAATCTGGCGATACGCTTAATCGCCTCGGTTAAATCGTCCGCATTCGGCAGGAACACCACGCGGAAATGATCTGGCGATTTCCAGTTAAAGCCCGAGCCTTGCACCAGCAGCACTTTCTCTTCCAGCAACAGCTCCAGAATAAACTGCTGGTCGTCCTTGATTGGATACATTTTAGGGTCGAGCTTGGGAAACAAGTACATCGCTGCCTTAGGCTTGACGCAAGTCACGCCTGGAATTGCGGTGAGCATCTCATAAGCCAAATCACGCTGTTTACACAACCTGCCGCCGGGCGCAACCAAATCATCAATACTTTGGTAACCGCCCAGAGCAGTTTGAATGGCCAACTGTCCTGGCACATTTGCGCACAAACGCATGGAGGCCAGCATGTTAAGGCCTTCAATATAATCCGTTGCGTGCGCTTTATCACCGGAGATCACCATCCAGCCCGAGCGATAGCCGCACGCGCGATAGTTTTTGGACAGGCCATTGAATGTGACGAACAGCACATCATCAGCCAGCGAAGCGATGCTGGTATGCGTATTGCCGTCATACAAGACTTTATCGTAAATTTCATCGGCAAAAATAATCAGGCCGTGATGCCGCGCAATCTCGATGATGCCTTCCAGCGTTTCTTTCGGGTAAAGCGCACCGGTAGGATTGTTCGGGTTAATGACGACAATCGCACGCGTATTGGCGGTAATTTTGGATTCAATATCTTCTAAATCCGGCAGCCAGTCATTCTCTTCGTTACAACGATAATGACGCGCCGCACCACCCGCCAGCGTCACCGCTGCAGTCCACAATGGATAATCGGGCATCGGCACCAACACTTGATCGCCATTATTCAGCAGGCTCTGCATCGCCATGACGATAAGTTCAGATGTCCCATTACCAATAAAAATGTCATCTACCGTTACGCCAGCGATATGTTTGCTTTGCGTGTAATGCATAACGGCCTTGCGTGGCTCAAACAGGCCTTTACTATCGGTATAAACACCCGATTTACCCATATTGCGAATGACATCCTGCTGAATCTCTTCGGGTACATCCAGGCCAAACACCCCGGGATTACCGATGTTCAGCTTGATAATGCGCTGCCCTTCCTCCTCCATCTGCCGCGCGCGCTGCAGAACAGGACCACGAATATCGTAGAGAACATTGTTAAGCTTGCTGGATTTTAAGAGAGGTTGCATATCGCAAAGTAAGCGCCCATCGGCGCAATATATAAAGCTGCTAGTTTACATTAGAATGCTACTTTCATTCAACGAAACGCTGCCCCGGGCAGCTTGTAAAATCATGAAAATGCATTTGGCGCAATCTGATGGAATTTATCTGATTACCGCTTGCGGCAGTGGGTTTGTGGAAATCAACCGCGAACGCCACACCGGGCACCTGCTCATTTCACCAAATGCCATCCATGCCGATTGGTGCCCTGGGGGCTTCGATAGCCTGAATGCAGATAAAATTGAAGCGATACGCCTGCTCAAACCAGAGATCGTGCTATTGGGCACCGGTGAAAAACAGCGGTTTTTGCACCCAAAGCATTATCAATCGCTTACCCAGGCCAATATCTCGCTGGATTGCATGACCACCGCCGCTGCATGCCGGACTTATAACATCCTGGTCAGCGAAAACCGCAACGTAGTAGCCGCACTATTGTTTCAATAAAAATGTAGCTGTTATCTTGATGATTGCGTAATATTTTCTTAACCGGACGTTCAAAGCCGTATGATGTATTCTGTGATATATTTTAGGAAGCACTAAAAACAGTTAAGTGTATGAAAATATTAATAACAGTATATTTTTTCAACCAAATTAAAGCATCTTTGACGGAGAACTTTCCGTCATTTAGGATGGCTATTTTACGTTAGAGAAAATGAATCGTATCAATCGCTTAGGGCTGGCATTGTGCATAATATACTTACTTATCACGTCTTTCTGTCTGTGGGGTGCATATTCAGCGGGAAGTGATTTTAAGGGACAGTTTGTAGCACTTCAAATACCGATTGTCTTACCATTGACCCTTATAGACCTGTTAGGTTTACGTGAATGGACAAAGGAATGGGGATGGCTAATTAGTTACGCTGCTTTTGTTCCTCTCACCCTCTTTGTTCTATATTACATTGGCGTTGCAATAACGCGCATTTGGCATCACTCTAAGGTGCTTGCCGTCATTATTGTTCTTTTGCCTTGGTTTATAATCTGGTTTAGGCAACCACTCATGGTTTTGTATCGTGCAATTTTTCTCTAACCCATCATTCAAGCGGGACTGGCTAAAGCCAGCCCCTTAATTCAAACGTTAGGGTTTATCTTCACCAGAGCACCTCCGGAAGCCTTATCCCATGCGGGCTGCAGGGCGGTGTTTTTCGCTCGGTGGTTTTTTGGGGTGTTTTGGTGCTGTTTTGCTTGTTAGTTTTGTGGGCTTAGCTGGCTTTTTTGTGGTGCAGTTTGTTAGGTTTTTGGGCTTGGTTGCCGTTTGGGTTTGCGGGGTTTGCATGCGCAGTGCTTTTAGGTTATTTTTTGGGTTTGTGGGGTGCGGTGCGCTGGCTGTCTTTTTAGCGGCTTTCCCTAACCAATCGTTCAAGCGGGACGCCTAACGGCGCACCTTAATTCAAACGTTAGGCGACTTAATACATGGAAGCCCGAATGCCAGTTGAACTACGTATCGCTTGTGAAGCCGATGCAAAAGAAATTGCAGACCTTGTAAATAGAGCCTACCGGCCTTCGCCGCAAGATGCGGGCTGGACACACGAGGCAAATCTGGTTTCTGGTGAAAGAACTACCACCGAACAAGTGCTTTCTCTATTTCACGAACAGTCCACGATTTTGCTCTTGTGTCTCGGACCAAAGATCGTAGCGTGTGTGCATGTGCAAGGAGGTCAGTCCAGCGCCTACATTAGCATGCTGGCGACCGAGCCAAGAATGCAAGCCCAAGGCCTTGGCAAGCATATGCTTCTTCACGCAGAGACCTATGCCATAGAGCACTTCCATGCTTCTTTACTGAAAATGTCGGTTATATCTTCACGCCCAGAACTCTTGGCATTCTACGAGCGTCGCGGTTATGTTCTCACTGGGGAGATAGAGGAATATCCATTGTCTGCTGCTGTCGGCCAGCCACTGGTCGCAGGCATTCACGTTCTATCACTGGCCAAGACGCCGACTAACCCATCCATCAGCGGGACGCCTAACGGCGCCCCTTGATTCAAACGTTAGCCATTCGGCGGCCCCATGTTCACCGAACACAAAGCGAAGGAATTTGCCGAGCACTGGATATAGACATGGAATAGCCATGATATTGAATCCATTGTTTCTCACTACGCAGAAGACGTTGAATACTTCAGTCCATTCCTTACAAAGCTAGCCAATAACCCCCACGGAACACTTTATGGAAAATGGGCGTTAAAAGAGTATTTGGCAAAAGGTCTGGCAGCGTATCCCGATCTTGATTTTGTGCTAAAAAACGTATTTTTCGGGGTGCGTAGCATTGTGATTCAGTACCAGAGCATAAACAATCTAATCGCATCTGAAGTATTTGAGTTTGATGAAAACGGACTTGTGAGTCGCGTCCAGTGCCATTATGACAGGCGGTAAATAACCAATCCATCGCCGCACGATGCAACCCATCGTGCACACGCGAGATCGAACTCGGTTGCAACTGTTTTCTTGTCACTAGAGTAGAAAGAACCAAAGCAATAAAAGGAACCTTAATGAAAGCAGAATATCCAGATTTTATCTATGCAGCCGACGCGCCTTTGCGTGCAAAGCCCTCCGTTTATCCACCGATGTTGGCTGACCGAGTAAAGGGACGCGAGAAACGTCTACTAGGAGATGTTTTCGGATTAACCAATTATGGGGTCAACCTGACACGCCTACCTCCAGGCGCAGCATCGTCTTTGCGTCACGCACACGCTAAACAGGATGAAATCGTATACATCTTGGAGGGACGCCCAACTTTGCACACCAACAACGGCAGGACACAATTGTCGCCTGGCATGTGCGCAGGATTCAAGGCCGGAACCGGTAATGCCCATTCCCTCATCAACGAGACAACAGAAGATGTCCTCTATTTGGAAATTGGTGATAGAACAGGCGACGATGAGGTCAGTTATCCCGATGACGATTTATGCGCGAAATTCGTAAATGGAGCTTGGGCATTTTTTCGCAAAGACGGAACACCTTATTGATTTTGTGTATATGAAACATATGTCATGGCTAACAAAACAACCTAAGAATGGCACGCCGGAAATCGCGCTGTATACGCCGTCATAAATATGGTATAAAAGCGAAGCGCGTAACGCGCTCTGCCGCATAACTGAAGGCGTTGATGCTGACACTCGCGCTGTAGCTCTTCGATTTTTGGCACTATTATAGTTGGCAGTTTTCAGGATGATTTAACCCGGCAAGAAACGCACGACATGGCGGGAAACATGGCATCACTAACACTAGCAGTGACGACGCCTAACTAAACTACGTTAGACATAAGCATCAAGGAATGTCATGGGCAGGCAATACGAAGCACTCTCTGAACGATTGTGTGAATTCATCGCGGAACAGAAAATCTTTTTCGTTGGTACGGCAACTGGCGATAGTCGCGTTAATGTGTCTCCCAAGGGAATGGATTCCTTTCGAGTCTTAAACAACAAACGGGTAATCTGGCTTAACGTAACGGGCAGCGGAAACGAAACATCGGCTCACGTTCAACAAGACCCGCGCATGACAATTATGTTTTGCGCATTTGAAGGACCACCTATTATTCTTCGTCTTTACGGAACAGCAAGAGTTGTCCACAAGAACGATGATGACTGGGAAGATCTCTTTGCCCATTTCAATCCGCTACCCGGCGCCCGTCAAATCTTTGATCTTACAATTGAGCTAGCGCAAACATCTTGCGGGATGGCCGTACCTTATTACGCCTATACAGGCGATAGGGAATTACTCTCGGATTGGGCAAGGAGAAAGGGGGATGATGGCCTGAAGCAGTACTGGGAAGAAGAAAACCAATCAAGTATCGACAACATCCCAACTCACATCATTGCAAAAAATGTCTGACTCTGCGCTCAAACGGGACGGGATTGTTTTGACTCCATCGTGGATGAAAAGTGTCTTATTGAAATGCTAGCCCGCGTAGAGTGGATTAACGACATGTGATCCATCGAATGGCAATCTTTCTTGACACCACTTCTGGCAGATAACGCTCCGCTAATCCGCTCCCAGATCCAAACATTCGGGAATAGGCTCTGAAACCCGCATGGATATTGGGCTACAGGGCAGCCGTTTTTGCTCGGATGTTTTATCTGGTCGGGCTTAAGGTAATCTGCAAGCCATTTCCGGTCACCTGCATATCTTTCGGCGTATAAGTCGCACCGCCAAATTTCAGGTCCTCGTCTTTCACCTTGTACAGCGTCAGGCCATTCAGCATTTGTCCGCCAATAGTTTTGGCCATTGCGTTCAGTAGTTCATTGTATTTGTCACTTGCGTTTGCAATATTGAAGTGCTCGATCTGCGGCTCATCCAGCACGATAGACTGGGTTGCCGCATCAAACCGGAGCTTGCCGGAAATGCCCATCTTGCCGACCAGACTTTCACCGAGCAGTTTGCTGGCAAGCACGGTATCCATCGTAGTTTGCATGCGGCCAGTCTGCTGGTCGAACTTCACCACCGAATTACTGAGACTCACATCGAAAATCTTCAACAACTGAATCGGCACTTCCAGTTTCTTGTTCAGCATGTTCTGGATATCTGCTTCAGTGACATTGACCGTGCGGTCGCCCAAAGACGCACACGCCGTTAGCACCAGCAGCAACCCCATCCATAGATATCTCATCCCTCACCCCTTTCTCTAAAACGCGTCGGCAAATTGACGCATATCCTCACACTGTTGTCGAAAAATCGACCCTGCCATTTCCACTCTAACCGCTGGTTATAAAAAAACAGCTTTATATTCAATCACTTAAATAATTCCAGCCAGCTGGTATGCAATCTGCAATATCCCCTTTAACGATGCAACCACAGGAAGGATATACAGAAATGTCAAAAAAGAGAATCGCTTTGTTTGTTTTAACGATTGGCCTGGGCTTGGGCGTAGTTCGCGCAATTGCAAACCAGATTGTCTTTGAGCTTACTTCTGAGACAAGAACAGAAATGACCGAAAAAAAAGCCGATACGTCAAAAGCGATCGATCTGGAAACAGCGACCAGTATTCTTGCATTTGGATTAGCGGGCTTTAGCACAGCTAATAGTCGTAAAAAAGTTTAATCCTTCAAACCAAAAAACCAGGCATTGCCTGGTTTTTTATTAGGTGATTTTTGGCTGCGGCTTGGTATCTGTCACCGCAAACTGGTGTTCAAACGTCAGGCCGGGCTTTAGCGTGTCTTCCAGTTACAAGTTTTTGGTCGAGAATGTCAGCGAGGCATTCGTGCCACCAAAACCAAAGCTGTTGGACAAAGCGGTTTCCACCTTCACGTTGTCAATGCGCTTGGTTGCGATAGGCAAACCTTCTGCAGCCGGGTCCAGATTCTCGATATTGGCCGATGCTGCGATGAAATTGTTTTCCATCATAATCAGTGTGTAGATCGCCTCGTTCACACCGGCTGCACCCAATGCATGGCCACTCAGGGATTTGGTGGATGCGATAGCAGGCAACTTGCCATAATCACCCCCCGCAAACACGCCTCGAATCGCTTCAAGCTCTTTGGTGTCGCCCACTGGCGTACTGGTGCCATGCGTATTGATGTAATCTACATCCTGAATACCCTGCAAGGCCATGCGCATGCTGCGCTGCGCACCTTCGCCGCTTGGCGCCACCATGTCATAGCCGTCAGATGTCGCGCCGTAGCCGACCACTTCCGCATAAATCTTGGCGCCGCGTTTTTTGGCGTGCTCGTATTCTTCCAGCACCACAATGCCGCCACCGCCGGAAATCACAAACCCATCGCGATCGACATCATATGTGCGAGATGCCTTTTCCGGAGTGTCGTTGTATTTGCTGCTCATCGCGCCCATCGCGTCAAACAGTAGGCTCATGGTCCAGTGTTCTTCCTCACCACCACCGGCAAACACGATATCCTGTTTGCCCCATTGAATCTGCTCCACCGCGTTGCCGATACAATGCGCGCTGGTTGAGCATGCAGAACTGATGGAATAATTGATGCCCTTGATTTGCGCGCCCGTCGCCAGGCAAGCGATGATGCCGTTGCCCATGGTTTTGGTCACCATATAAGGCCCAACGCGTTTGACACCTTTCTCGCGGAACGTGTCCGTTGCCTGCAGCATGCTTTCGGTAGAGGTGCCGCCCGCGCCAACAATCATGCCGGTGCGGACATTCGAAACCGACTCCGGCGGAAGCTGCGCATCCGCAATCGCCTCCTGCAGTGCGATCCAGGAATAAGCATGGCCTTTGGCCATAAAACGCAGCAGTTTGCGGTCTATCAGCGCTTCGATATCCAGATTCTTGATATTGCCTGCCACTTGCGAGCGAAAACCACGCTCTGCATACTCCGGTTGAAAAGTAATGCCGGAACGGCCATGATACAAACTATCTTTGACTTCGGCCTTATTATTACCAAGACTGGATACAATGCCCAACCCGGTTACCACGACACGACGCATAGCGTCATCCCCCTCTAAAAATTATCCGTGCGCGTAAACAAACCCACACGTAAATCATTGGCGGCGTAGATTTCGCGGCCATCCAATGTCATGGTTGCATCCGCAATCCCCATCACCAATTTACGCATGATAACGCGTTTTAAATCGATGGTATAGGTGGCCATTTTAGCAGTCGGCAACACCTGTCCGGTAAACTTCACCTCGCCAGCGCCCAAAGCGCGGCCACGGCCCGGCCCTCCCATCCAGCCCAGGTAAAACCCAACCAGCTGCCACATCGCATCCAAACCCAGGCAGCCCGGCATCACCGGGTCGCCGGTAAAGTGGCAATCAAAGAACCACATGTCCGGATGGATATCCAGTTCGGCAATGATCTGACCTTGCCCATATTTCCCATCATCCTCGGTGATTTTGACAATGCGATCGAACATCAGCATCGGCGGCAACGGCAGCTGCGCATTGCCCGGCCCAAACATTTCCCCCCTGCCGCAAGCCAGCAATTCCTCTTTGGTAAAACTATTTTGTTTTGTCATGTGTAATGTGTTTTCTGTTGTTTGGATGATGTATTAACGCTATTTTCGCTGGAAAACAGCTTTAGCGAAAGCCCTAAGCGGAAAAGTTACAAAATTAAAGCCAGCAATCGCTCGCCGCTGGTAAAGATATTTGGCTTAACATATCTCTTCATTATTAAAACAACAGGCCTGCAAGCCGCATCCAGCTTGCCTTCCAGAGCATCTGTTCTGACAATGAACGCGCGCGTACATGTAGTTTAGCTTGTAGGGCGGATGAGCGCAGCGTTATCCCTCGGAAGTGTTCTTTTGAAAGGATTCAGAAGGGATGGCATGTATTCATCCGGCGGATTGCGTAAACTTATCCGCCCTACGCGGGCTAATGTAGGCACTCAATTAAAGAAAAAACCACCTGAAAAATTTTATGCCACTACAACCCACATCCTAGGTGCTCCGCAACTTCAAAATAAGATGTGATTAAAAAACGTTCAATATTAACTAACTTTTTGATTGTTTAACTTCTCTTGGTGACAGCTCAAATTGTTGTTTGAATGCTCGGCTAAAATGTGAAAGATCATTAAAGCCCCATCGGAATGCAATATCAGATACTCGACGCCCCGTCTGAACTGGCCTTAACAGGTCTTTTCGGCAGTTTTCAAGCCTGCGCCGCCAGACATATCGCATCAAAGAGGTGTTTTCATCGTTAAATAATTCATTAATATAACGGGGGGATAAACGTACACCAGTCGCAATCATCTCAGTATCCATGGCCGGGTCAGAAAGATGTCGCTCGACAAAATCTTTAACCTGATTTAACGAGACAGAGCGGCTCCTAGATAGATTGAAATTTTGGGGCCGCACCGAGACGAGCGACAACGTAAACAAGTCGAGAGAATGATCCGCCAACACCGAGAATGCATCCGCTTCTAGCGCCTCGGCTTGACTGGCAGCCGAGCGAATGAGATTTGCAGCCACACTGCCGATACCTTCGCTGCCCGAAATCCGCATGGCGGTACAATGCTCAACGCCAACAATCCTGTCGCGCATCACGGCACGCGGAATAGTGACAATCAATTTCGAGAAATGCGTTGGGCAATAAATACGATGCGGCCTAGTCGCATCATAAATCGTCATATCCCCCGGCTGCAAAAAAGCCTCGCGCCCATTTTGCTCGATCATATATTGACCTGAAAGTAACACGACGGCTAAATAGGTATCTTGAGCAGTCAATAAAGGCTCACCCTTTAACCGCTCGATGGTAATGCCATTCGAATGAATGACTGATAAACGTAGTTTTTCCCAAGGGTAAAATGTAGTCTCATTAAATAAGTGGGCATTTTTTGGGGGCGTCACTTTTACTTTGGTATATTCTTGACGAATCATTTCTTGAAGCCAGTCGAGGCGATCATATACAGGAAAATCAGCCGTTGAAAGTCTTAAGCCTTTCTCTGCTTCTTTATATTTTTCTGTAGCTAACATCGTTTCGGCATGTTGATTCATTGGCAGCTCCTCGTGCATTTCGTCTGGAGTCATATGATTCACATTTTATAGGTATACATCATATAGTTGTAAATATTGAAAACGCCGTTTCAGTCAAATAATTGCGCCACTACAATCCAGCAGACAAAAATCAATTACTAGATACTCACATAACCTTAAAACCATTTGTAAAGGTTATATTGTGCATCAAAATGATCGACATGCTGGAAATGTAGTATTAATTCGAGGTGCCAGCTTATGGCTGCTAATGGCGCTATTACTGGCTTGGTGCATGGTAGGCCTAAACTTTGGGGTTGCACCTTTAAAAACAATTTTTGCCGGAAAATTCACACGCCTGCTTCAAGCGCATATCGATTTTCTGCTGATGAGTGCGCTTATATTGGGTTATTACGCGGCAAAAGTTCCACTTCCTTGGCATGTGCGCTGGGCAATGGTCGTTGGTGCATTCACCAATTCCAGCTTGTTTTTGCTGCAATCCATTTTCCCTGCGCTTGATCCAACCATGGCAGACAAGGTACCTTCGGTTGGCATTTGGACGCAAATATTTTTAATTTATCTTTTTGCCAGCCTGATTACCACCAGCTACGGCTTTGGTAAAGGTGCGGTCATTATTCTGAAATCAACCTTTCAGCACGAATGAATAGGCTGAAAGCTAACTATGACGTGATTTCTCACGTCGCGGCACTGCTGCTTTTACTGGTGGCAAGCATGAACCCCACCGTGCTTACGCGGCATCAAGCGCCAACCTACATGGTGTTTGTTGACGTGACGCAAAGCATGAATGTGCGCGATGCTACGCTGTTCGGCAAGCCCATCAGCCGTCTTGAATATACGCAATATTTACTTAAAAAAACCATCAAAAAACTACCTTGCGGAACAAAAGTCGGGCTCGGCATATTTTTCAAATCCAGCGTCGCTTGGCTATATGCGCCTTTAGAAACGTGTGAAAACTACAACATTCTTATGGATACCATAGACCATCTCGAATGGAGAATGGCTTCGCAAGGCAGTAGCAATATTCGTCAAGCATTGCTCACTATTGCCACCAGTCTCATCACTTCGGGCGAAACAGGGCAGGTGGTTTTTATTACGGATGGCGACGAAGCGCCCCCACTCAATATTTTTAGCAAAACCAGCTTAGCTAATTGGCAAGGAGGCAGTGGCTGGCTTTTGGTTGGCGTGGGTGGCGATAAGCCTGCGCCCATTCCAAAATTTAACAACAAAAATGAAGTTATTGGCTATTGGTCAACATACTCCATTCAAATCCAGCCCAGCAGCCGAGTGAATGAGGGGCCAAGTGACTCTAGAGACGAATCTATTGCCACCGAGGCTTATGAATACTATCTTTCCAAGCTGGACGAAACTTACTTAAAAGAATTGGCCAATGATATTCATGCGAAATATGTAAGATTGACTAGCGAAGATGCGCTAATTGATGCGATGCTAAACCAACCTTCACCTGCTGCAATTACTGGCTATCGATTTCCGCTAAAACACTTGTTTGCATTTGGCGCTTTACTGTTTATGCTGTCTGTATATCTACCTGATTTGTATAGAAAAATACGAGTATCTTGTAGTTGATTGTTTTGCTTGCGCTCGGTGTAATATCAGCATAAAACTAGTAAGCAATTATTTTGCTATATACAAATCTGTATACACTTTTTATAATTTAGTTTAGTATCACCAAAAAACGTTATTCTTAACCTGATTAAAAATCACCAAGGGAATCATAATGAGCGATAAACAACTCGCCGACTGGCGTAACAGTGCGCTGAAGCTGGAGAACGCGGTCAATCAAGTAGTCGTTGGTCAAACCAGGCCCGTGCGCCTGATTACCACGGCCATTTTTGCACGCGGCCACGTGCTGCTGGAAGGCGATGTAGGTGTCGGCAAAACCACTGTGCTGCGGGCGTTTACACGCGGCATCGGCGGCGGTTACCAACGCGTGGAAGGTACCATTGACCTGATGCCGAACGACTTGGTGTATCACACCTATCTGGGTGAGGATGGCAAACCGCATGTAAGCCCCGGGCCTATCCTGATGTCCGGTCAGGATTTATCGGTGTTCTTCTTCAATGAGATCAACCGTGCGCGCCCGCAAGTACACTCGCTGTTATTACGCGTAATGGCAGAACGCACGCTGACCGCGTTTAACAAAGAACACGACTTTCCGCACATGATCGTGTTTGCCGACCGCAATCAGGTGGAAAAAGAAGAGACTTTCGAAATCCCATCTGCCGCGCGTGACCGTTTTATGATGGAAATCCCTATCGCCGTGCCGTCCGATGATGCCATCATGCAGAACCTGATGTTTGATACGCGTTACCACAACGTGGATGCGCTGGTGGAAACCCTGCCCGCCGATATTCTGGAGTTCGATAAACTGAACGAGTTTGCAGCACTGGTACAAAACGAGATTAGCGCTTCTGATACTTTGAAGCTGTATGCGTTGAATTTGTGGAAGGCCACCCGCACCCCTACCGAGTTTGGCGTAAAAGTGCCCAACGTGGACATGAACCGCCTGGTGCTGGCTGGAGCCAGCCCGCGCGGCATGAGCATGATGCTGCGGGCTGCGCGCGTAAATGCATGGCTAAATAATCGCAGCGCAGTGACGCCGGAAGATATCCACGCGGTGTTCCACGAAACCGTAGCGCACAGGCTGGTGTTCAGTCCAGTGTATGAAATGCGTCGCACGGAAATCTCGCGCGAGATGTTGACGAGCATCATCAATCAAATTTCTGCTCCCTGATGGAACTGCAAATACCAGAATTCAGCTACCACATCGGCTGGCGCAACCGCGGTCGCCATCCCGGCCGCCATCGCAGCACCCAGCGCGGCATGGGCATGGAGTTTATCGGCCATACCACCTTGGTAAACTACCCTGACCCGCGCCGTATCGATTTGCGCCAGACTTTGCGCGACCCGATGGGCGAGGTGTATGTGCGCCTGTTCAACCAGAAAAGCGCCGTGCCGGTTTATGCGATTTGCGATTTATCCGGCAGCATGAATTTTGGTGCGAAAGAACGCAAGATCCGCAAGGCAGCAGACATTATCGAATGCATCGCACGCTCGGCAACGCGCAATGCGGATCCCTTCGGGCTCATAGGCTTTGATGAGATGGTGCGTGAAGACTGGATTAGCACTGTGTCGTTCAAACCGCAGCGCGCGATCGAAATGGCCGAGCAACTCAAGGAATATCACCCTGCTGCGGTTTCAGGTGCGGGAGTTAGCGAAATATGGCGCTATTTGCCACGCGAACGTTCGCTGGTATTTCTGATTTCGGATTTCCACATGCCTGCCGAACAACTGGAAGCATGTCTGGCCAACCTGACGCGCCACCATATCGTACCGATTGTGCTGTGGGATGCGGATGAATATCGCGATTTGCCGGAATTCGGCATCACCATGGTAAGCGACCCGGAAACCGGTGCCAAACGCACGCTGTTCTTACGCAAAGAATATCGCGAACGCATCGTGCAGGCGTTTGAGGACAGGCGCGAAGAAATTTACAAACTGTTCGTGCAATACGACATGCCGCCATTTTATGTGGAAGGCGCGTTTGACGCGGACAAAATGACAGAATATTTTTACCAATTTGTGGCAGGTTAGTCGCATGTTCAGATTCCTTACAGGATTGTTTTTAAGCTGGGTTCTTATCCAAAATGCACATGCGGTAGATGGCCAGGAACTGCCGGACATCAAGCCCGGCATTGCCACCATTACCACCATAGAGCCCGAACGCAGCGTAGGCTATACGGTAGGCGATGTTTTGACACGACAAGTCATTATCTCCATCAAAAAGCCCTACGCGCTGGTCAAGGAATCTTTGCCCATTGTTGGTTACGAAAAACGCTACAAAGGGCAAGTCATCGGTATCGATTTAAGCAACATCCAACACACAGAAAAAGACACGGGTGATGCCGTGAAACATACGCTCACACTTAGTTACCAGGTGTGGACCAACAACGTGGTGGCCAAGCCGGCGGCGTTGCCAGCAGAGTATCTGCGTATCATCAATACACAATCAAAAGACAAAGAGACCACCAAGCTGCGTATCCCCAGCTGGAACTTTGCGGTTTCCCCGATTTCCGTATTTGGCCAGGTAAAGGTCGAATCGGACATGAGTGGTTTTCGTGGCCCATTATTATTGGATGCATCATCTGAAAAGGCTCGCCTGAATTGGCTCCTGGGCATTATAGGTTTAAGCCTGCTGGGCCTGCTGTACATTCTGGGCAAACATGCTTGGCTGCCACGCATGGGTGGGCCATTCGCGCAGGCTTTCCGCCTGCTGCGCAAAGCGCCTGATACGCCGGAAGGCCTGAAACAAGCGGTGGCCGCAGTGCATCAATCGCTTAACAAAACCGCAGGCAACAGTGTGTTTACCGACAACCTGGATATGTTCCTTGCGCAAAAGCCCACTTATGCGAGCATCAAAACCGAAATAGAACAGTTTTTCGCACTATCTCGCCAAGTATTTTTTGAGCCGAATGCAAGCCATGGTATCGATAAGCCATTGATATGGCTGCAACAATTTGTACGTCGCTGCCGCGACTGCGAACGCGGCCTGACCCCGGACGCCAGGAAATAACATGTCGTTCTCCCAACCCTGGATGCTATGGTTGCTACCGCTGGCCTTATTGCCATTGGTCTTCATGCGCAGCCACAGCAAGGCTTATTCCTGGCTGGACATGCTGCCCGCAGACCCACTCTCGGATTTGATCGGCCTGATTTTAAAAGTTCTGGCGGTACTGATTTTGACCCTGATCATTGTGGGATTAAGCGCACCACATAGCAACCAGCAGGAAATCGAGAAGATTGGCGTGGGCGCGCAAATTGGCCTGGTGCTGGACAGAAGCGCCAGCATGGATGATCCTTTCTCCGGCGCGTTAGACCGGGTTGGGGAAACCAAATCTGCCGCAGCCAGCCGCCTGATTACCGAATTCGTGCAATCGCGCCAGAACGACATGATCGGCATGATCACATTCAGCAACTCGGCCATGTATGTGCTGCCGCTGACCGAGAATAAAAATGCAGTCATCGCCGCAGTGCGTGCCACTGCTGGCAATGCCCTATTCCAGACCAATATCGGTAGCGGCTTAACCGCCGGTGCAGGCCTGTTCGACAAGGTGCCTAATTCCGGCTCGCGCGCTGTGATTTTGCTTTCCGATGGGGCAGGCCGTATCGATGCGAATCGTCAGCAAAAGATACGCGACTGGTTCGACCGAATGGAAATCAGCCTGTACTGGATTGTGCTGCGTCAACCAGGCGGCTTAAGTATATTCGACAAAGACTACAAGCCGGCCGAAGACCAACCATTGCCGCCGGAAATCGAGCTCTATGAGTTCTTCAAAACCATGAAAACACCTTTCCATGCCTACGAGGCCGAAAACCCGCGCACATTACAACTAGCGATTGACGATATTAATCGCAAAGAGAAAAAACCCATTAAATACCTGGAGAAAATTCCAGGCAAGGATTTTTCCAATGTTTGTTTCATCCTGGCCGCAATCCTGATTGCATTACTGCTGGGCGTTAAATACCTTGAGGTAAGAACATGGCATCCATCACACGCATAGGCAATTTCCTGACAGTGGGTCGTTTAACCTGGCTGCTGACTTTTATCGCACTTGGCTGTGCCGCAGGCAGTGTTTACACCTATAAGCGTATTCAGGAAATTGACGCATTCAATCAGGCTGTGCTTGCAGGCAAAACACCTGAGACAGACAAGCAAAGTTTTGAAGCCAAATTTGCAACAGCCTTATATCTGGCCAAAAAAGAACGCTATAAAGAAGCGACCTTGCTCTTTACGCAACTTATTCCAAAGGCGAATGCCGACCAGAGATCTGCGGTGCAATACAATATCGGCAATATTTTCTTTTTGCGCGGGCTGGCCATCAATGGCACCAATATGACCGTGCGCGATGAAGCGGAATATCTGATACGCCAGGCTAAAACAGCTTATCAGGCATCTATACGGGCCAGCAACCAGCATTGGGATGCCAAGCACAACCTGGACAGATTACTCACCATGCTGCCCTCCACACCTACACCGGGCGTTGGCGAATCTGACACACCCGGACTCATTATGGGCAACATCCCGGTAGGCTTGCCATAAGCAAGCAGCTTATTTTAGGAAGGCACAGTGCACAGAATTATTAATTTATTGCGTCATCGCCGGGATATTACCCTTATGGGCATGGCGCTGCTGCTATTAATGGCTGCCATCCTTGGCCCCACGGTACCCATTAAACGAGACATCTACAGCTATCTGCTGGTAGCCGATATTTCGCAAAGCATGAACGTTGCTGATGAATCGCTTGATGGCAAAACCGTGACACGCATGCAATACCAGAAACACCTGCTACATCGCATCATTCAGGAACTGCCTTGCGGAACGCAAGTTAGTATCAGCGTATTTGTGGGTGTGAGCATTTCTGCCATGTACACCCCTATCGAGGTCTGCGAGAACTTCCATGCTATCGAGGACAGCATCGACCATCTGGATTGGCGCATGGGCTGGAGCGGTAACAGCCGGGTGCGTGAAAGCATGTTTACTTTGGCCAAACTGATACGCAGCTTCCCGGAACCTGCTCAGGTGGTGTATTTCACGGATGGTGAAGAGGCCCCCAGATTGCATGCATTCAATACCAAATCTCTGGAAGGTTTTCAAGGCGGCAAGGACTGGCTGCTTGTCGGAGTAGGTTCAGACAAAGGTACCGCTATTCCAAAATTGGATGAGAACAACCAATTGATTGGTTATTGGTCCAGCGAAAGTTTTGCCATGCAGCCGGGAATCGCCCAAATCTCTGAGGCAAATATCGGTATACGGGATGACAACATTGCGCCTTCCGCTAGTGACCGGTTTTTATCCAAACTGGATGAAAAATATCTGCAATCAATTGCCAAAGAAATCGATGGCCATTATGTAAGAGGAGACAACGTCGTCAACGTACTCAGTGCCATGCAAAAAATCCCCCCGGCGCGCAAGGATAAAGCTGCATTTGAGTTGCGCTGGATATTGGCCGGCCTGTCTGGCTTACTTTTCCTACTGGCTTATTTGCCAAAACATCCTGTCAAAGAGATTCGCCAGGCAATCTCGCGCCTGGGTAGGCGTAGAGAGCGTCAAGGCGCATCTACCAAACCTTCCACTTCTTGATGCCGCCACCAGCGCAGCCAGACGCGCAGCTTCCGACAATCATCAAGACCGCAGGCCAATAAAATCAAAGGCGGCAGACCGGGCTGCCAAAATCCCTGGTCATGGCTTTTTTTAAAACTAAGGATAGTCAACCACGGGTGTATCCAAGTGCTGTTTGCAAGCACCGGGGTGTACGATCGTCCCGCCATATCCGTTAGTTTCAGTTCGCCTTGTGCGGTGATTTGCAGGGTTTTCCACGCATCTGGCAATTTTCGCAATCCATCCCGCAAAAGATGATAAATAGTCGTCGCCAACAGCAATATCGACAAAAAACCCTTCAACCGCCAATCCGGAATATAAAGTGCAATCATCAGCAAACTCACTGCGGCCATAGCCAATATCATGCCTGTAAGCAGCGGTGAAGGCTGCAGAGTCATGTGAATCTCAGGCATTGTGCGCTTCATGACTAGAAACCTGATTCAGCCCATATCTTATCCAGCCGTTTCACGGAAACAGGGAAAGGTGTCTTGAGTTCCTGCGCAAACAGTGACACGCGCAGTTCTTCTATCAGCCAGCGATAAGCCTGCAAGGTAGGCGGGATGCGGCTTCCAGCGGCATGCAACTGTGTGATTGCATCTTGCCAACGCTGCCAGATCAATGCCACAACCGCCGCATGCTTGCCATCGCGCTCGGGGTTTGCCGGTTGCTTTTGAATGCGCAAATTAAGCGCTTTCAGATAGCGGGGAATATGCTGCAAATGCTCCCACGGCGTCTGGCTAAAACAGCCTTTGTACACCAGCTGCTGCAACTGCGGCTCGATATCGCGCTTCAAACGATTTACCGCTGCCGACATTTTGGCCTGGGCTTGCACTAAGGCCTGATACTCCGTGGCAATCGCCTGCGCCTGTCGCGACACTGCCTCGGTCACTGCAGGCAACCGTGTTCTGGCTCTTGTTTTCAGTTTCATAAAATCCGCATTCGTGTGCGGCAAATCGTCCTCGCCGATAAACGCGCGATCGGCGATCGCAGTTAGCAAGTCTTCGCGCAGATCGTCGGGTGAGACGATGTTTCTCAAAGTCAGCGCGTACTGATTGAAATTGGGCAAGCCTTTTTCCAGTTGCTTCATTTGTTCTTTCAGCTCGAAGCGCATGAGACGTGCAACACCTTTACGGTGACTGGTTTCCGCCTCATCTTCGGTATCGAACAATCGCACAGAAACTGCGTCGATATTATCTTCCAGCGCAGGGTAGCCAGTCACTTTCCGGCCGCCACGCTCAAAACTCAAAGTCTGCGGCAGATCCCCAAAATCCCATTGCTTCAAGCCGGTTTTTTCAATGTCGGGTGAAGCATTCCTGAACGTCAGTTGCGCCGCCTGCCCCAGTTGTTTTTTCAGCGCATTCCAGTCCCGCCCCATCGCCAGTTCGCGTCCGGCATCATCCACCACCCGAAAATTCATTAAATGGTGCGTTGGAATCTCGCTTAAATTCCAGTCATCTTTGTTGATTTTAAGCGTGGTTTTGTGCTGAATATACGCAGCCAAAGTTTCGAGCAACGGCAAACTCTCTTGATTTTCCACTTGCTGCAAGAACCCTGTCACAAACTCCGGCACCGGTACGCAGACGCGGCGATAGGTTTTTGGCAAGGCCTTGATCAGATAGGTCAATTTCTCGCGCAACATACCTGGCACCAGCCATTCTGTTGGCATTGGGTCTAGCTGATTCAGCAAAGCCAGTGGAATCGTCGCCGTTACGCCATCCAATGGGTGTCCCGGCTCAAAGCGATACTTCAATGGCACATCAATACCCCCCAGCTGCATATGCTCCGGAAACTGCACCGCCGTCACCGTATCCGCCCCGTGACGCATCAGGTCTTCGCGCGTCAGATACAGCAGCTTGGGATTCAGCTTTTCCGCGCCTTCGCGCCATTTTTCGAAGCTCGCCGCGTTGAAAATATCCGCTGGAACCTTGCTGTCATAAAACGCAAACAACTGATGCTCGTCCACCAGAACGTCCTGCCGACGCGCCTTGTGCTCCAGTTCCTCCACGTCTTTGATGAGCTTTTCATTCGCCGCAAAAAATGCCGCACGCGTATCGAACTCACCATTCGCCAGCGCCTCGCGGATAAAAATCTCACGTGATTCTTGCGGGTTAATCGGCCCATAATGCACGCGCCGCTTGGGGATGACCGTCAGGCCATATAAACTTACGCGCTCCCATGCATTCACCATCCCCATGCGCCTGTCCCAGCGTGGGTCGCTGTAATGGCTTTCAGTCAGGCCTTTGGCCAATGGCTCGATCCAGTCCGGATCTATCTTGGCCACACAGCGCGCATACAGTTTGGTCGTATCCACCAGCTCCGCCGCCATCACCCATTTAGGCCGCTGTTTTTTAAGCGCAGAACCGGGTGCAATATGGAAGCGGATGCCGCGCGCGCCAAGATAGGATTCCGCCTCGCCATCCTTGAAACCGATATTGCCTAGAAGGCCACATAGCAATGCACGGTGGATCTGTGCATAACCCGCTTCATCCGCATTCGCTTTAAGGTCCAGCTCTTCGGCCATTTCCGCCAGTTGTGCATGTAATTCACGCCACTCTTTCATGCGCAAAAACGACAGGAATTGCTGGTGGCATTGATTCAGTAAATCACGGTTCGATTTTTTGGTCCTAAGCGTCTTATCGAACCATTCCCACAACTTGAGGAAGCTCATGAAATCGGAATCATCCGCCGCAAACTTCGCATGCGCCTGATCCGCCGCCTCGCGCTTATCCATCGGCCTTTCACGCGGATCCTGTATCGCCAGGGCAGCCGCGATGATTAATATCTCGCGCAGGCAATTTTCTTTTTTCGCTGCCATAATCATGCGCGCCACACGGGGGTCCAGTGGCAATCGCGCAAGCTGCTTGCCCAATTCGGTAATTTCGCGACGCGCGTTTACTGCGCCCAGCTCCTGCAGCAACTGGTAACCATCGTTGATCAGGCGACTGGACGGTGCCTCAATGAACGGGAACTCGGCCACATCGCCCAGTCGCAGATCCGCCATGCGTAAAATCACGCTGGCTAGTGAGCTGCGCAGGATTTCCGGGTCGGTAAACTCCGGGCGGTTGTTAAAATCCTCTTCGTCATACAACCGTACGCAAATACCATTCGACACGCGGCCGCAACGGCCTGCACGCTGCTTGGCGGCGGCTTGCGAGATTTTCTCAATCTGCAATTGCTCCACCTTGGCGCGCGGACTATAGCGATTCACCCGTGCCATACCGGCATCAATCACATACTTGATACCCGGCACCGTCAGCGAAGTCTCGGCTACGTTGGTCGCCAGCACAATCCTGGTCTGGCTATGACTCCTGAAAATCTTTTGCTGGTCCTCGATGCTCAACCGTGCGAACAGTGGCAATACTTCAATATGCTTTAACTTCGCCGAACGCCCCTGATATTTCCTTAAATGGTCGGCAACATCGCGTATCTCGCGCTCCCCTGGCAGAAACACCAGAATATCGCCATCCCCCAGCCGCAGCAAATCATCCGCAGCGTCCAGAATCGCTTCTTCGATCGCCTCTTCCTCTTCGTCTTCCTGCAGCCAGCGAGATTCGATGCGCGGCTTGCGCTTTACCCCCATCAAATCCTGACCCAGCAATTCGATATCCTCGTCGTCATCGTGATCGACTTGTAGTTCTTTGGTTGCAAATCCGGGTTTACCAAGCGGTCTATATCGCACTTCGACGGGATAAGTGCGCCCAGAAACCTCAATCACCGGCGCATCGTTGAAATGCCTGGAAAAACGCTCTGCATCGATGGTGGCGGAAGTAACAATAATCTTCAAATCCGGCCGCTTAGGCAGCAGCTGCTTTAAATAACCCAGCAGGAAATCGATGTTCAGGCTGCGTTCGTGCGCCTCGTCAATGATGATGGTGTCATACGCGTTCAGAAACCTGTCGCTCTGTGTCTCTGCCAGCAGAATGCCATCCGTCATCAGCTTGACGTAGCTGGACTCGGACAGTTTGTCGTTGAAACGCACCTTGTAGCCCACCGCCTCACCCAATGGCGTTTTGAGCTCCTGCGCGATCCTGCTGGCGACAGAACGCGCTGCGATACGGCGTGGCTGGGTGTGGCCGATCAGGCCGGAAACACCGCGGCCAAGCTCCAGGCAAACCTTCGGCAATTGCGTGGTCTTGCCGCTGCCCGTTTCACCACAAACGATCACCACCTGATTTTCTCGAATCGCTCGTGCGATTTCATCTTTCCTGGCGGAAACCGGCAGTTCTTCCGGGTAGTCCGGTTGGGGTAAAGCCGCCAGTCGCGCCTGTCTGCGTCGGACAGAAGCCTCAATGCGCCTGGCGATTTCCTGCAACGGCGCGGATTTGCCTGCTTTCAAAACATCGCCAGCCTGCAGGATGCGCCGCCTGAGCGGATACTGATCCACCAGCATGCAGCTGGGCAGCTGATTCAGGAATTGCTGGAGAATGGCTTGTGGATTGGCGTTAGCAGACATGCGTGCATTTTACCATGCGAGCGATGTAAATCCCCCGCACACGCGCTTCATTACAAGAAATGATGCCCTGGAAGCCGCATCCAGATTGGCTTGCAAGGCATCGCCGATGATAATGAAAAATTACCGTTTAAAAACTATTGCTGCGTACAGTCTTCCAGCCCTGTATTCCCGCCCTTGAACTCCGGCTCGAAATAGAACTTATGGAACGTCCATTTGCCTTGTTTGTTTTTGCGCATTGTGGCGATACCCGTGCCGTAATCCTTGGTACTTTGGTCAGTTAAGGCAAAATGCATGGCCACGTGCGTGCCGTTGGCCGCAGCATGGCCTAAATATGTGCCAAACCCTGGCACCTCCAGCTTGAAGTCATAGCTGGCATAATCTTTCTTGCTGTGTTCCGGCTTGATCTGCATGGTCACGGTACCGGTATATTTGCCTTCATGTGCATCATTGCCGGTACAGTTGTATTGGCCGCTGAAGTCCAGCGGCTTGGCTTGTGCCACACTTGCGCACAACAATAATGCGATAGGTAGTACTTTTCTCATCTCTCATCCTTCTTTCAAGCGAACCTTGCTGGCAGTGATTGTAAATGAAACGCCTCTAAAATAGCATCCAGACGCGCTCTGGCGCTCTTCTTGGGCTGACCGGTGTAACGGGCGATGATCAATTCATTCTTCATCGCATGCTCCCAGCCCACCAGTTCGGTCACCGTTACCTGATAACCATGCGCCTCCAGCTGCAGGCAGCGCAGCACGTTCGTCAGGTGGCTGCCAAACTCACGCGTATGGATGGGGTGCCGCCAAAGTTCAGCCAGCGGCGTGGCACTTAGGCTTTGGGCTTTTTCTGCGTTCAAGGCGCGCGCCACTTCGGCCTGGCAGCATGGCACCAGCACCATGTATCTGGCATGCTTTTTCAGGCCAAACTGAATCGCATCATCCGTCGCGGTATCGCAGGCATGCAATGCAGTCACGATTTCCACTTGCTCGGGAATCTCATTCACTTGCGCGGCATCCGCCGCACTTACATGCAGAAAACGCATGCGTTCAAAACCGCATCCCGCCGCCAGCGCCTGTGATTTCTGTATCAAGTCGGCACGCGTCTCCACGCCTATCACCTGCCCACCCGGCATGGCTTTGAACACCGCATCATAAAGCATAAAACCAAGGTAGGACTTGCCTGCGCCATGATCTACCAGCGTGGGGTTGGGATTAGCCTTCACCGCATCCTGAATCAATGGCGCGATGAACTGCACCAGATGGTTTACCTGCTTGAGCTTGCGGCGGCTATCCTGGTTCAGCTTGCCATCGCGCGTCAGGATATGCAACGCCTTGAGCAAAGCAACCGATTGATGCGGCTGTACTTCGGTATTTTGTGAGTGCTTGCTTGATGATGTTGAATTGGGCTCCATGGCTTTATTTTAGCGGGCTTTGCGCTTAAACCGAAATATTTGCGGCATATTGTCGTCGCAATTACTTCTGGTACGTTATTTGAGTCACAAACCGGATTTCTTGAACAACAAACATGGAGAAGACAATGAAAAAATCCCTGCTTTTAAGCTCAGTATTGTGTGCACTGCTTAGTCATAATGTTTGGGCTGATGACGGCAAACACGCCGACAGACGCGGCGATCGTATCGAGAAGCGTATGGACAACCGTGGCGACCGCATCGAAGAACGGTTGGACAAGCGTGGGGATCGCATCGATGAACGCATGGATAACCGTGGCGACAGAATTGAAGAGCACATGGACACGCGTGCAGAAAAGGCTAGAGAGAAAGGCCATGAAGCACAAGCAGAACGTCTCGAAAACAAAGGCGAACGCATCAACGACAGGCTGGATGAAAAAGGCGAACGCATCAACGAGCGTATGGATAAACGTGGTGAGCGCATTGATGAACGCCTGGACAACAGAGGTGAACGCTACAACAAACGTTTGGACAAACGCGCCAAACGACGCGCCAGACACTAAACGCAAAAACCATAATCAATATCGACAGCGTAAAATCAACGCCGCAATGTTAAAATGCGCGAATCAAAAATTCGCGCATTTTGTTTTTTAGTTTCCCCAATTCAAAGGTTAATCAAATGGCAATCCAATGGTTTCCCGGCCACATGACCTCCGCCAAGAAAAAAGCGGAAGAAACCATGGAGCATATCGATGTCATCATTGAGGTGCTTGATGCACGCCTGCCCGCTGCCAGCCACAACCCCATGATCGACGAGATACGTCTATTTCGTCAGCGCCCCAACCTCAAGATTCTAAATAAAACCGATCTGGCAGACCCTAAAGTGACGCAAGACTGGCTGAATTATTTCAATGCGCAACCCAACACTAAGGCCGTGGCATTGAGCTGCAAAAAGGCTGGTGACGCCAAAAAGATCCCTGCGCTGTGCAAATCGATTGCGCCACATCGCGGTACGCCGCTCAAGCCTTTGCGCGCGATGATTATGGGTATCCCCAACGTAGGCAAATCCACGTTGATGAACGCCCTGCTGAACCGCCGCGTCGCCAAAGTGGGCGACGAGCCCGCCGTGACCAAAAGTCAGCAGCGCTTCGAGCTGGACGACAGCATGACCATCACCGACACCCCAGGCCTGATGTGGCCAAAGATCGCTTATGAATCAGATGGTTATATGCTGGCCGCGTGCCACGCCATTGGCCGCAATGCGGTGATTGAGGAAGATGTGGCCGAGTTTCTGGCAGTCAATCTGCTGCATCATTATCCTGAGTTGCTCAACAGCCGATATAAAACAGATGTCGCCCAGATGGATGCGATTGACCTGTTGGAGATCATTGCAAAGAAACGGGCTTACAAACGCGACGGGTACTGGGACATGGAACGCACTGCGATGGCGTTCTTGACGGATTTTCGCAGCGGCGCGATTGGGCGCATCAGCCTGGAAACACCGCAAAGCCGTGCCGGGATGATCACATCAACACAGGCAAGCTTAGCCAAAAAAGATACCAAATCTCAGGCTATTGAGGATTAACGCGAGCGGCGGCGCTCCACTTGAGTGTCTGTCACCAAAGATGCGCAGACCACGCGGTTTCTGCCTGCATTTTTTGCCTGATAGAGTGCGTTATCCGCCGCCAGCACCAGCGCCTCAAAGTCATACCCAACGCGCACGGAATCCGCCACGCCAATGCTCACCGTTACCGATATTTTGTGCTTACGGTCAATCAATGGTGCATTTTCTACCCCAAGCCGGATACGTTCAGCCAGACCCGCTGCATCTTTCTCAATGGTGTTGGGCAGACATACGCAAAACTCTTCTCCGCCATAACGTCCCAACACATCGCCAGAGCGCAGAATATCGGTGATCACCTTGGCAAGATGCCTGAGCATGTCATCTCCCACCAGATGCCCATACTTGTCATTGACCTTCTTGAAGTGATCGATATCTATCATCAACACCGTCATGCTCAGGTTAATGCGTTTGCAAATGCCCTGCATCTTGTGCGCAGCATCTTCCAGCCCGCGGCGGTTCACCACGCCTGTCAGCCCATCCATCAAAGCGATCGAAGCCATGTTCTGCGTCAAACGATAACTCAACATCAGCAAGAACAAGCCGGAAATAAAGAACTGAATCACCGCACCCAATAAAAACACATTGGCATTGACCGGCCAGCTGCTGAGTGACTGGAACACGGTAGCATCCGCATTCAGCGCCAGCACAGCACGCGCAGCCATCACCAGCGCAGATATCAGGAACAGGCTGGAGGCTATCCAGAACAATGTACCCAGCAGGCCATCGTCTTTTGAAGATGTCAGTCGCGCGCATATCAGATAAATCAGCGCAAATACGGCGGAATCCACCACCACCATGGTGCGCACGTCGTGCATCACCAGCATGAAGTAGGCGTCGAAGGTCACCATCAACAAAAACACGAATGCCGGAAAGCGATGATCCGGCATGCGGTGGGTAAACGCCTGTATGCCGTTGATATACAAGCTCAGGCCGGTTCCGATCAACGCCATCCCTGGCAGAAACAAGACTTTGGAAGTATCCAGCTGAATCAGCACCAATATCATGCCCAGTCCTACAACCAGGTTACCCACTGACCAATAGCCAGGACCGTGTATCTCTTTGTGATGTACTCGTGTGATGGCCAACATCATCGAGAACATGAAGGTGAGCAACATGGACATGAAAACAATGGTTCTTAAATCGAATTTGGGCATTACGTTTTCTCCGTCTGCGCTTTGATAATTTAAAAATTTCGCTTTTGTTTAAAGACCACAGCTTATATAACCAATGAGAATGATACTATAACGGAATATTCGACAATTTTTCCTTGTCGAATCTCAACAATTTAAAAAGATGTTAGACAAGCTCAACCCCCCGCAACGAGAAGCAGTGAAATACCTGGATGGCCCATTGCTGGTACTGGCCGGTGCAGGCAGTGGCAAGACACGCGTCATCACCCAGAAAATCGCCTACCTGATTGAAGAGGCAGGCTACCAACCGCGCGAAATCGCCGCCATCACGTTTACCAACAAGGCCGCCAATGAAATGCGTGAGCGCGTCAGCGGTTTGCTGAAAGGCGCTTCCAGCAAGGGGTTGACGATTGCCACATTCCACTCGCTGGGCATGCAGATTTTGCGTGCGGAGGCCAAACTGCTGGGTTATAAGCCACAGTTCTCGATTCTGGACAGCGCCGACAGCTTCAAAGTCATTGGCGATATTCTGTCTACCACGGACAAGCAATTGCTGCGCAATACCCAATGGCAGATCTCCGTCTGGAAAAATGCGCTTATCACCCCCGAACAGGCCATGAAGACTGCTAATGATGACCTGACGCATGCGGCTGCCAAAGTGTATCAACTCTATCAGCAAACGCTTAAAGCCTATCAGGCGGTAGATTTTGATGATTTAATCAAACTGCCTGTTGAACTGTTCGATACGCATCGGGAAACATTGGAAAAATGGCAGCGCAAGCTGAAATATTTACTGATAGACGAATATCAGGATACCAACGCCTGCCAGTACAAACTGGTCAAGCAGCTGACCGGCATCACGGGCAACTTTACTGCGGTTGGAGACGATGACCAGGCCATCTATGGCTGGCGCGGTGCGGATGTCGAAAACCTGCGACAGCTGACTGAAGATTTCAGCCGTTTGAAAGTCATCAAGCTGGAACAGAATTACCGCTCCACCGTACGTATCCTGCGGGCGGCAAACCAGGTGATCGCCAACAATCCCAAACTGTTCGAAAAAAAGCTATGGAGCGAACTTGGCACAGGTGATTTGATTCAAGTCGCGGCCTGCTCGGATGATATGCACGAAGCGGAATCCACTATCGTCAAGCTGCTGGCGCACAAGTTTGAATATCGCACCCGATTTCAGGACTATGCGATTCTGTACCGTGGCAACCATCAGGCGCGCCTGCTGGAAGAAAAATTGCGTGAACACAAAGTACCCTACACGATTTCTGGCGGCCAATCGTTTTTCGATAAAGCAGAAATCAAGGATCTGGTCAGTTATTTGCGCCTGATTGCCAATGAGGACGATGATCCAGCCTTTATCCGCGCGGCCACTACGCCCAAAAAAGGTATCGGCAGCACCACGCTGGAACGTTTAGGCGAATATGCCCGCGTTCATCATCTATCACTGTTTGCTGCAGCATACGAGGGCGAACTTCAGAAAGAGATTGGCGCCAAGCAACTAGAGGATTTACTTAACTTTTGTGGCTATATCAACAAGCTGCAAGAACGCGCTGTCAGAGACCCTGCGAATGCGGTATTACAGGACTTGCTGCAGGCCATCCAGTACGAAGCCTATCTGTATGACACGGAAGAGCCGCGTGCTGCCGAATCCAAATGGGCCAATGTGCTGGATTTCGTCGGCTGGCTGGGCAACAAAGGACAAGGCAGTACGGACTACGGCAATGAGGCAGAAGCCAAAACGCTGCTGGAACTCACACAAATGGTTTCCCTGCTAAGCATGCTGGAAGGCCGCGAAAACGGTGAGCCGGATGCAGTGAAATTATCTACCCTGCACGCCGCCAAGGGTCTGGAGTTTGGTCATGTGTTTCTGATCGGGGTGGAAGAAGGTATCTTGCCGCATCGCGAATCTGTAGATAACAACAAGATTGAGGAAGAACGCCGCCTGATGTATGTCGGCATCACCCGCGCACAAAAATCGCTAAGTATTTCCTGGTGCAAAAGACGCAAGCGCGCCGGTGAAATGGAAACCTGCGAACCCAGCCGCTTTATTGATGAGTTGCCAAAAGATGACCTGCGCCATTTCGGCAACCCCTTCAACGACCCGGTCATCAGCAAGGATATTGGCCGTGCTAAACTCGACGCCATCAAAGCCATGCTTAACAGATCCAATTGATATGCAGTTCGCTGCGACGTTCATCATCGCAGTTCTTTCAGACATCCTGCCTGCAATACCGTAAATAGCGAGAAAAATACACTTTTATTCTTCCATTTGTTTTTGCATGTGGCCGGGATAATCATGGGAAGCCAACCAAAGTGTAAATTCAAATTAAAATGAAAAATAATCGACTAGATTTGCGGATAATCGTAGCTACACTATTAGCCTGCGCTATCGCCTACGGGTTGTTTATCGTTGTTCAGCCCGGCTTGAATGCCCAGTCTATCAAGCCAGGCATATCCAATATTGTGGTTGGTACCGGCGCCACTATTCTATTTACTGCATTCCTTGTTTCGGTATTTTCAACCATCATTATTCGACATGAAAACAACCGCCTAACCATACTCAATGAAAAAATAGCGCATGCCACGCGTCTGCTTGGCATTCAATCTGGCTCCAAAGCCACCTCTGACGCCTCCTTATCATTTTCGGCGAATCTCGAGCAGTTTGTTCAACTTGCCGAAGAAAAAATCAGTCAAATCAATAAGGATGTTGTGGCTTCTCAGGCCACATTGCATCTGCTGACCTACAAGCAGGAAAAAGCCGAATCCGCACTTAATTCGATTCCGGACGCGGCGTTGGTAATAGATGATGCATGCATGCCAGTCTTTGCCAATCTCAAAGTGGAGCCTATCCTTGGTGCAAGCCGAGAAACCATCCTCGGCCATCAGCCACAGGATTGGTGTCATCATAAGGAAGTATTGGCATTTCTGATGCGTTTCAAGAATACCGCCGCTTCTGTACGCATGGCCAGCATGGAATACATGCCGGAAGAAAACTCCGACCGCAGAATCTCGGTTTCAGCCTATCCATTGCTGTCGCCCCGTGACCCAAGCACCCTGTTTGGCATGCTGATTCTATTTCGCGACATCACCAAAGAACATCTTGCCAAGCAGGCGGGCGCCGAATTCGTTGCACATGTATCACACGAACTTAAAACCCCGCTCAACACGCTTTCCGCCTATAGCGAGCTGCTGCTTGGCTATGCCTCTCTTGCCGAGCATGAACGCGTCGAAGCGGTGAATGTGATTCACAGCGAAGTAGACAGAATGAGCAACCTGATCAACAACCTGCTGAATATCTCGAAGATTGAAACCGGCACCATGAAACTCAACCGCAAACGCGTGAAGATGCAGGATTTGCTCGAAGACACCTTTAGCAACATGCACACTCAGGCGTTAGGCAAAGACATCTCCCTGGACCTGAAAATCCCGGCAGATCTGGGTTCTGTCAGGCTGGACAAGGACATGTTCCGCATCGCCATCAACAACCTGGTCAGCAATGCCATCAAATATAGCGATGCCGGTAGCACCGTTATCTTGAGCGCTCGCGTATTGGACGATGATCAAATGCAGATCAGTGTGAAAGACCACGGAATTGGTATATCGACAGAAGACCAAGCCAATATCTTTCTCAAATATTATCGTGCTAAAAATGCCAGCACTCTGTCGAGAAGCGGTCATGGGCTTGGTCTTTTTCTGGCAAAACAGATCGTTGAAATGCATCACGGCTCGATTGCCGTTAAAAGTGAGCTTGGCAAAGGTACCGAGTTCATCATCACATTCAAAGCACAACCCGTTCAACTTGAGGAGTCATTAGCAGCATGAAACGTATCCTGATTGTAGATGACGAACCACATATGACACGCGTGCTCAAACTTTATCTGGAAAGAGCGGGTTATGAAGTACAAACAGCAGCGAACGGACAGATTGCCATCGATACCATCGGGCACAGCGCTCCGGACGCGCTCATTACCGACATCCAGATGCCTGTCATGACCGGCCAGGCATTGTGTCAAAAATTAGAGGAAATCATGCCTGAGCGCGATTTCCCAATCTTTGTCATGACTTCCATGACTGACCGTGAGCACCGTGAATGGACACAAAAAATCAACAACCTGGAGTTTCTGGAAAAACCTCTCAGTATGCGTGCAGTAACCAGCAAGCTTGACCAGTGTTTTAGAAAAGCCGAAACGACCGAGGAAATAAATAATGGCTAATACGACTTTGCTGGAAATCGATTTTCCAAAATATCAACGCTGGCTTAACCGCGCCGTAGGTAACGAAGTCCCCTTCATGGTGTTTGACAACGAAGGCAGCCCGATCTGGGGTGCTGACATTCCTCAGGCTGAATCATTAGGGCGAGATATTGCAGCCAAGGACAATGAAGCCAGCGGCTTGCAGCGGCATGATTTGAAAAAAACGCATACCGCCCTTTATCAACCCATTGGATTTACCAGCAATGGCTTACTGGGCTGGGCTGCGGTACTCACCGATTATTTTGAAGAAAAGAACACACCGGTAAATATCGATCAACTGGCGGAAAGCATGGATGACCTTGTAACGGGCATTACAGACGAGCACAAACACAAGGCCGATCTGGAAATGATGACCGAAGAACTGGGCGCACGCTATGAGGAGCTGCATCTGGTGTATGCGGTGGATCAGCATATTCAGACCCATAGTGGTGAATACGAAAAAGTATTTCAAAGTCTGCTGCAATCCGCAGCGGAACACCTGAATGTCGATGTGGTGGCGTTTGTCAGACCATCCAAAGAGATTTGCCAATACGCCACTGCATTAAGCAAGGAAATCCATAACCTTGACCTGGTGCTGGTGGAAATGCGTGGCGACTTGTACCGCTTTGTGCAAGCCTCCGGCGAAACGATTGTGCTGAATGCAAGTGATGATCCGCGCCGCGCTTATATCTTTACCGACATGCCCTACAAAGTCATTGCATCGCCGGTTCACACCGAGAACAAGGTAGATTCTCTGGTCGTACTGCTCAATCATGCGCACAAACCGGATTTCACCAACAGTGACCGCAAGCTGGCCGACGTATTGGCAAATCAGCTTTCCAGCTTGAGCAACACCTACCTGCTGATGGAAAGCATGAACCAGTTCAACCACCAACTGGCTGCAGCGCTGGTAGAAGCCGTTGAAGCCAAAGACCCCTACACACGCGGCCACAGCGAACGAGTACACCACTTGTCGATGGAGATTGGCAGCGCCATGGGCTTACCGCCGGACGAACTGGATGACCTGCACTGGGGCTCGCTACTGCACGATGTCGGTAAGATCGGCATTCCAGATGCCGTGCTGTGCAAGCCCAGCCGACTGACCCAGGACGAATATACCTTCATCATGGTACATCCGGAGCGCAGCTACGAAATCCTGCGTCATATCAAACACTTGGAAAAAGCCGTACTCGGCGCACGTCATCATCAGGAGATGTACGACGGCAAGGGCTACCCGCATGGGCTGAAAGGTGAACGCATCCCCTTGCATGCCCGTATCATCGCCGTGGCTGATACGTACGACTCCATCACCAGTTCCCGCGCTTATCGCGCTGGCCGTAGCCACGAAACCGCCATGAAGGAAATCGAACGCGTTGCAGGTACGCAGCTAGATCCGGCAATTGTGGAAATATTCAAGAAAGTAGTGGCTACCGAGCCGAAATGGCTGCAACGCTTTAACATTAGACGTGAAAGCACATAAGGCCATGCTCGAAACCATCGCGCAAAGCATAATTGGCAACATGACCTACCTGGCACCGGTCGGTCCGATCGTGAGCGAAGACGCTTGCAACACTTTAGAAGATGCTATCTCGAACTGCATCCTCTCCAACCAGATCAACCTGATACTGGATCTGGAACAGGTCACCTTGTTAGGTGGCCGCACACTTGAAATCATGCTGGACAGCAATGCCAAGCTCTCGCAAAGTGGCGGCGCACTCAAGTTCATCAACCCTTCGCCGCTTGTCAAAGACATCCTGATAGCTACTGGGCTAGGCGACCAGACCGCCTTGAACGCCAACAGCTTTGGCGAACTGCATTCCATCGGTGAAGACTTATCATCACTGCCACCAAAAAAACTTGGTGAAATCCTTCTGGAAATGGGCGTTGTCACGGAAAAGCAACTGGAAGAAGCATGGGCCCTGCAAACCTCCAGCAACAAGCGCATGGGAAAGATTCTGGTCGAAAATGGCACCATCTCCGATAGTGAACTGTTGACCGCACTCAGTCGCCAGCTCAGGATCCCGTTTGTACAACTCCGCCCTGGCCTATACGAAAGCACAGCCACCGTACTATTGCCGAAAGAAGTGGCAAGACGTCTGGAAGTGCTGCCTTTGTTCCGTGTACATGACACATTGATCCTTGCCACCACCGACCCGCAATCCATCATGGTGCTGGACGAGGTTCAGGACATCACGGGGTGCAAGCTGCGCCTGGTGTTGGTCAAACGTGAAGATATCCTCAAGCATCAACTCGATTCCTTTAGCCACAGCGAGCTCATGCCTGAGTTAATAGAAAACATGGCAACGGATATCGAACTGGTTGAGCAGGAACAGACTGACTACACCCGCATTGACGAAATGGCAGGCGGCAGCCCGGTCATCAATCTGGTGAACGGCTTGATTCAGCGTGCTGTTCGCGATGGCGCCAGTGACATCCATATCGAAAGCGGACGCAGTCGCTCATTTGTCCGATTCCGTATCGATGGCATCTTGTATGAGGTGCTCTCGACACGCGCCGACATGCACCCGGCAATCGTGTCGCGACTTAAAGTGATGGCCAATCTGGACATTGCCGAACGCCGCTTGCCACAAGATGGACGCATGCAGGTCATGACGCAAGGCCGCACAGTGGATTTGCGCTTCAGCTCACTCCCCGGCATTTACGGTGAAAAAGTCGTACTGCGGGTGCTGGACAAGAACCAATCCATCCTGGACATTGAAAAACTTGGCATGAGCCTGCCTAATCTCACGCTCTTGAAAAAACTGCTGGATCGCAGCTATGGCCTGATTCTGGTCACCGGACCAACCGGTAGCGGCAAAACTACCACGCTATACGCATCCGTCAATAAATTGAAAAGTGTTGAAAAAAACATCGTCACGATTGAAGACCCGGTGGAATACCAGCTGGACATCATCAACCAGAACCAAGTCAATGAAGGCATTGGCCTGTCATTTGCCAAAATGCTCAAGCATGTGTTGCGGCAAGACCCGGACATCATCATGGTAGGCGAGATTCGTGACCGCGAAACAGCTGAGATTGCCGTGCAGGCCGCATTGACAGGCCATCTGGTGCTTTCAACCCTGCATACCAACGACGCTGTCGGCGCCTTGTCACGCATCATGGATATGGGCGTGGAGCCTTACCTGCTGTCATCTGCCCTGGCGGGCGTTGTCGCACAGCGACTGGTACGCGGCATATGCCCCGCCTGCAGAACGAGCTACCTGCCGCTTCCGGAGCTGGCACAAAAATATCATTGGCCGGAAGGCACACGCCTTACCCGTGGCAAAGGCTGCCCTGCCTGCTATGACTCCGGCTATCGTGGCCGCTTGGGTATCCATGAAATCATCGAATCCAGCGAGGGACTGCAAAGGCTGATGGTGAAGAACCCGACCAAAGAAGAACTGCAAGCCTTTACCAAGGCCGAAGGCTACCGAACATTGTTCGAGGATGGAATCCAACGTGCGCTGGAAGGTAAAACCACTATCGAGGAAGTCTCTCGCGTTATCCACGCAGGTTAACAGATCATGGCCATTGAAATCCGTCCACAGCAAGTCACCATAGAAACGCCTGCCACAGCTACCCCCGGGCGCAAGCTGAATTTCGACATTCGGTTTGGCGCAATCAAAATCGACCTGGTACAGCGCATGGTATTTACCGAGCGACTGCTGCTGTTGCTGCAAACCGGCGTCAGCCTGCTGGAAGCCCTCAAGGTTATGCAGATGCAGACCGAAGAGCCCATGGTTGCGAGCATCATCGAATCTCTGGCTAACACGATCAGCGAAGGCAAAACTTTATCAAATGCGCTGGCCAAACACCCGGAAATGTTTTCTGCCACCTATGTCAGCCTGGTGTCAGCTGCGGAAGAAGGCGGGTTTTTGGCACAAGTGCTGGAGCAATTGTTGCGCATGGATGAAAAAAGCAGCCAATTACGCAGCAACATCACTGCCGCACTTTCTTACCCGGCTTTCCTGATCGTATTTTCGATCGCAGTAATTATTTTCGTGCTGGTCGTCATCTTTCCGAAATTCGAAACGCTATTCGCTTCGATTCATGACCAGCTGCCCATCACGACCATTTTCCTGATGGCCGCGTCCGCATTCATCCGACATTACTGGATATTGCTTTTCATCGGTCTCGGCCTGACAATCTGGGCCATGCTATCCTGGTTCAAAAGCAGCGCAGGCAAAGCATGGCTGGATAAGCTGAAAATGAACCTGCCTATCGTCAAAGACATCTACATCAAAATCTACCTAAGCCAGACACTGGGCGTTCTGGGCCTGTCGTTAACCAACGGCGTGCCAATCACGACCGCCCTGAAAGCCAGCCAGGACGTTGTTCGCAACGACTTGTTCGCCAGATTCCTCGACAATGTCCGCGAACAGGTCAACGAGGGTAAAGGCATCGCCATCGGTTTCAAGAACTCCCCCTTTGTGCCACCCATGGTGCGGCAAATGGTGGACACCGGTGAACAGACTGGCAACCTGGGCATGGTCATGACCCGTGTCGCCGATTTTTACGAGCGTGATGTCGGCAAGCGTATCAGCACTCTCTCCAAAGCCGTCGAACCACTCATGTTAGTCGTCATGGGGGTTGTGGTCGGCTTGATCGTCGTCTCGCTCATTTTGCCGATATTTAAACTTTCCCGGGCTATCCACTGATGTAAAAAATTGATGCAAAGGAAAGAATTGACATGATTTTATGCCTTTTTTCCACTCAAGAAACGACAAACCCAGCCGTTAATATAGTTGCTAAGCAAACCCTGAAAGGATTAAAAAAATGAAAGCTGTCGCTAATAAAACATTTAAATTGGTGCAACGCGGCTTTACGCTCGTCGAGTTGCTGATCGTTGTGATTATCCTGGCCATTCTGGCTGCCATTGTGATTCCACAATTCTCCAGTGCATCTACCGATGCACAAGAGGCGGCACTGGACTCCAACCTCAACGCATTACGTTCAGCCATCGAACTTTATAAGGTGCAGCATAACGGTAACTATCCCGGTGCCGTGGCTGCAACAGGCGCGACATGCACTGTTGGTGCGGCCGGTACCGGTGCTATCAATACACAACAAGCGGTGATTGACCAGCTTACCAAATATAGTAGCGCATCCGGCACCACATGTACGGCATTCAACTCAAGCGCCACCGCAGCCAACAACACGATTTTGGGGCCATACCTACGCAAAGGGATCCCGGCTGATTCCATCACCAATAGTGCTGCGATTGCCGTAGCTACTGCTGGCACGCCATTAGCGCCTAGTGCAGCAACAGGCGGCTGGGCTTATGACGTGAAAAGCGGCCAGATCGTGATGAACAGCAACGCGACCGACAGCAAGAGCGTAGCCTACTCAACACACTAAATAAAATATCGGCTCTTCACCAGGGAAGCATTCAAAAGATGCGCACGATCGCCACAAGCGGTTTCACCCTGGTGGAAATGCTGATTACCGTCACTATCGTGGGAATCCTCGCAGCTGCGGCGATTCCCATGTTCTCTTCCAGCGACCCGCAAAAACTCAATGTAGCGGCAGCAGAAACCGCTAATATCCTGCGCCTTGCTGTAAACGAAGCCAAACGCACGGGCGGCTTTGTGCTGGTGGATGGCAAAAGTACGTCCGGTCATCTTAAGCTTTATTATTCCAGCAACACCGCCAACTTGAACCAGGCAGTTAAAGACCCGTTAACCAAACTGGATGCCGACCTGAATGTAAACGCGAGTGTCTTTTCACTAGGGGTCACCATAACCCCTTTGTTCAGAGCCGGCGGCAACCCTTGGTCGCAACTACTCATAGGGCCTGGATTGACCCAATTACAAGGTTTTGACGGTGTATCAACCAACAAGGGTGCGCTGCAAGCCAATAGTGGCGTGCAGCTAAGCTATGCAGAAAAGAATGTCACTATCAGCATCAATGAGACAACAGGCCTCGTAACGCTGCCCTGAATCATGACAACAAGATTAACCTTCAAATCCATCGGAAAACAACGCGGTGTATTCTATGTCGAGGTGCTGCTTTCCGTTGTTCTATTGGTAATCTTGCTGGTACCCGCATTGCAGTCGCTGAGTGCTGGCGTGATGAATAACCCTGGCACGGTCGCTTCCAAGCAGATCAATCTGCGCAACAAGATGGAAGAAGTGCTGAGCCAACCTTTTAGTGCGCTGTACAATGTGGCCAGCACTTCCAGCACCAGCACGACCAGCAGCTTTTCGGATGCTTCCGGCACCGCAAACCGCCGCATCGTCGTGCTCTACCGCTATGACATCAGCACCAAGGTCATCAGCACCAACGATACAGGCCTGATTTATGTCAGTGTCTATGACGAAAACGATGGCAACGGCAACGCATTGAACACGCTGGTAGGCAGGTGGTGGTAGCCATGCATCGTTTCCAACTTCAACGCGGCATCACCTTGATCGAGCTGGTCATTGCCACCGCAGTCGGTGCCATTCTGCTGGCTGGGCTGAACAATGTCGTCAAAGTGGGGATAGATGCGCAATCCAGCGTGCGCGGCAGCAACGAATTGATTTATCAAGCCCGATACGCGCTGGAACGCATTGCTGACAAGGCGCGCAGCACCGCTCCAAAAGAACTAGCCACGCCCACAGCCAATACCTCAGGGGACTGGTTCGCCCCGACTGGCTGTACTGGCGCGGCCTGCCTGATGTATTGCCGCAACAGCAGCAGCCAGCTGATAGAAACCACCACCAGTGACACCGGCTGCACAGGCACCGCCGTCATCGCCAACAATGTCGCGGCATTCTCCGCCCAATTACCTAGCGCTATGGGCCCTGTAGATCGCTTTGGCGGTGTTATTAGCCTGACTATGGCTGACAGCCTTAATAACAGCGTTATTCTATCCTCTAGTATCCGTCTGGGCGGGGGCAGCCTCTGATGAAGCCCCACCTTTTTGACAACCGCATAAAAACCGCCGGCTTTACCCTGCTACCGGTGATTCTGATGATGAGCCTGATCGCCGCGATCGCCTTCCTGCTCAACCGTGACAATGGCATGAATGCCGAAATGGTTTTAGACCAGAACGACATGGAGCGTGCGCGCTACGCGGCGGAAGCTGGATTGCAGGCTGCTAACGCCAAGATCCAGAGCTTGAACTGTGCCGGAGGCTACCCTATCAGCAGCTCCCCGGTCACCGACAGTAATTTTGGCGGCGCCAGCTATTCGGCCTACGCCACCTCTGCCAGCGGCAACACCACCAGCCTGGTATCTACCGGCACGTACAACGGCACTTCCATCACACTGGCCCGCAACAACATCTACGCTTACCAGTCAACCGCTAAGACTTACACACTGCAGCCTAATGGGGCGGACGGCATGGATACCTATATCGATTCTGCTAACGCAACAAATTATGGCACTGCCGCCTCGTTACAGTTGGGCAGCACCAGGAACATGCTGTTCAAGTTCAATCTATCGGCTTTTCCTGCTGGCAGCCGCCCTATCTCTGCGAGATTCTCCATCTTTCAGAATGGCGCACTATTAAGCTCGACTAGCTTTTATCGCATGACAAATGACTGGACAGAAGGAACAGGCGCCAGCAGTCCGGCGGATGGTGCCACCTGGAGCACCAGAAACGGCAGCGTGGCCTGGACAACACCAGGAGGAGACTATCATCCTGCCGGACTTAATAGCAGCAATGTCATCAACGCTATCGGCTCCTGGGCTGAATTCGACGCAACAGACATCGTAGCGGCATGGTTAAGCGGCCAATACCCCAACTATGGGGTCATGGTTAAGTCCAATTCATTCAACAGCCCATCATTCGTTAGCAGCGATAACTTCACAAGCACCAACAGACCAAAAATCGTGTTCAACTACCTGCTGCCTTGTGGTGCGACCGGCCCTGCTGACCTGCCACCGGTGACCTCCCAGACATTAAGCCCGACCGCAGACAGCTTTAATGATAGCGGTGCGGTGCAATCTAATAATGGTAGCGCCAACACCCTTAAACTCTATTACACCACCACTAGAGAAAACCGCATGCTGATGCAATTTGACACCAGCAGCATTCCTTCTGGCTCTACGGTGCAATCGGCCATTTTGCGCATGTATGTCAGTGGCGTCGGCAGTCCAACCACCAACACCAAATCCATATGGATCAACGCGATTAACGAATCTTGGGCTGAAGGTTCAAGTAGTGGCTCCAGTAAAAACTGCCCTACCACACCAACGGTTGGTACAAGTTGGAACTACCGCACCAACTGTACTAGTTGGTCATATATCCACCCACCGAACTACGCCCCTTCATGGACAGCAATGGCCAATTTGCCTACGGCACGGACAAACCATATGGTCGCAACCGTGAATAATAAAATCTATGTGATTGGTGGTTACCATCCATCCTTTGGTACGTTCAATACCGTTGAAGAATATGACCCAGCGACTAACACCTGGGCAACCAAGGCACCCATGCCGACTAACCGCTCAGATGCGGGCATTGCAGTCGTCAATAACAAGATATATGTCATGGGAGGCACCAGTAACTTTAGTACATCTATCGCAGTCAACGAGATGTACGACCCGGCCACCAACACCTGGACCACAAAGGCGCCCATGCTGTCTGCGCGTATGTTCCTTGCTGCCGGCGCTGTTAATAACAAGATCTATGCAATTGGTGGTGCAAAAACTAGCACGGCCGTTAAAAACAATGAGGAATATGACCCAGCCACCAACACCTGGACCACAAAAACCCAGATGCCTACTGCTAGGGAGTATTTGGCTGTGCAAGCTGCCAACAACAAGATTTATGCGATAGGTGGGCTGACCGGCACATCAACTGCCATGAGCAACAACGAGGAATATGACCCCATCACCAACACCTGGGCGACAAAAGCCGCCCTACCCATAGCCAGTTATGCGATGGGCTATGGGATATTCAATGGCAACATTTACCTGATCGGTGGTGTAGAAGGGGGCTCACCATCCAAAACCATGCTGCAATACGATGTATTGAACAATCTCTACACGACCAAGACCAACTACCCAATTTCCATTTCATGGCCGGTCTCTGCAAGCGTGAATGGCTATATCTACAGCATTGGCGGCGATGACAACATTGCTACTGTGTATCAGAATCACTACCGGTATGACCCCGGGATGCCTGTACCTGTTGCCACGGCTTATGATGAAGCCACCACGACCTCGCCTCTCGCTGCCGGTTTCACCAGCGGGTGGGTGGATTTTGACATCAAAGCACTGGTACAAGAATGGGTAGATGGGGTACGCGTCAACAACGGCGTGGTGATTTACACCAATGTGGCTGACCAGTTCAGTGTAAATAGTCGTGAGAATAGCGCCAATAAACCCCAGCTAATCATCAAATACTAATTCAAGGCAACCATTTATCATCTGGGAAAATAGCTAGAAAGTTTGCGACCCCAGTATGAATAATACGTTTAGCCAAATGCTAAGACCTGCTTTGAGCATGCTTCCCAAATTGCTGCCCAGCGTAGGCAGCACGTTCAGCATTGGGCTCGAACTTGGCCCGGAAAGGCTGAATATGGTGCAGATGGAACGTGCCGATAGCGGCATCGGCATTCGTGCCATCGCATCGGTACCGTACGCTTGCTCGCGTGATGATTTGTGTAAAAATCCGGAAATCCTCAAAGCATTATTAAAACAAGCCTATGCCGCACAGCCCTTTAAAGGCAAACGTGTGGTTTCGTGTCTGCCTGCCGAGCATATCAAAATCATCAACCTGTCTTACAAGCATGTAGAAGGTCAGCCGGATTCCGTACCGATTGTGGCGGAATTGCGCGAACGCCTGCAAGGCGAGATCAACGAGATGGTCGTCGACTTTATGGTACTTCGCCAGGAAAACACCGAGTCAGGCAAACGAGACGCGCTGGTTGCCATGGCCCCGCGCAAAAAAATCATCGCATATCTGGATTTGCTGACCAACGCCGGTTTGCAAGTGGATGTGCTGGATATTGGCCCTTCCGCACTGGCACGCCTTGTGCGTCATGCCGGCGCACGCCATACGCCTGGGTTTCCTTTGCTTCCCAATGTGCTGTTAGTGAATTTCGGCTCCGAATCCAGCTTTTTAACCATCATCTGGGGGCGTCGGCTGATGCTGGACCGTGCGGTGGACTTTTCCGAGAACCGCATGCTATCTCGATTAAAACAGGTGCTAAACATGTCCGAAGACCTGTCAATGAACCTGCTCTACGAACAGCATCCAAACAACAATACCACCAACGATACCGGCGAGGCAGAAACCAGCAAAATGATTGATGACATTCTTCGCCCAGAAATCACCACACTAGTGCAGGAAATCAATAAAACGCTGGTATATATGGCCTCCAAAACGCGCGGAAAATCGGTGGACAAGATTTACCTGACCGGTCAAGTAGCGCGTTATCCAGGCATTTTGAAACAGCTACAGTCTCAGCTGCATGTCCCCGTTGACGTGCTGGATCCGGTATCGGTTTTCGCTTCGGAGAAATCCAGGCTGAAAATTGATGATAGCATAGGCACGATGGCAAGCATTGCCATGACCACCGGCCTGGCTTTGCGGGAGGTTCCGGAACATGGGTGAAATGGATCTGATTCCTGGTGAATATCGCCAGAATCTGCACAGGAAACATCAATTGCGCCATTTCATCTTGGCGTGCATGCTATTGATGGCCTGCATGGGATTGGCAAAGGGAATGCTGAGCTACCTGATATGGCGCGAGAACGTGCAGATAGTCCGCCTGGAACAACAAGAGAACATCCTGCAGCAGAATCAGGCCAAAACCGAATCGTATCGACAACAGAAACAGATCACCGAACAACAATTGGCTGCGCTGGACGAATTACGTGGACGCGACCGTGTTGCCTTTTTCCTGAAAGCCATTGATAACGCCTATAGCGAAGGCATCTGGTTTGATAGCGTTCATTTCATGCGCCAAAGCAAAACCGGCACACTAGAGGGCGTGCCTGGTGTAGGCAATGCCAACATTACGGTTGTACCTGAAAATACCGGCGTTGATTTTGACCAGCATGTCGAGATTCTGGGGCATGCAATCAATCATTCCCGGCTTGCCGAGTTCATGCGCACACTGGGCGCGCAGCCAGGCATCGCCGACCTGCGGCTGATTGACACTGGTTTGCGTAACTACACCATGGTACAAGTCGTGGATTTTAATCTGGCGCTGCAAATGAATCCGTCACAGCAAGAAACGAAAGCGCAGGCCAAACCATGATGCAACGCGCCAGCAGTTTTATCGAAAAACTCAATCCAAGACTGGCGTTAGCCTTGGCGCTGCTTATCTTCAGCGGATTGGCTGCGGAGGGCTGGCTGCTTTTGCTGCGCAAGCCTTATGCCGAATATCGGCAGATTACTGCCACGCATGTCAGTCTGGATTCGTCTTTGAGCCAGTCTCCTGACCACGCCAGTGAACTAAGCCGCTTAGCCTTGGAGCTGAAGCAGCTGACCGAACAATTAAGCGGGGAACTGAGCCTGCCCGCTTCTGATGACAAAATGGCGGCTTCGCTGATGGAGGCGCTGGATCGTTCTGCCTCAGCACACAGTATTGTACTTTCTGGTGTAAAGCCACTGGAAAGAAAACAGGTTTCTGTGTTTGAAGAAGTATCCTTCGACATTACCGCCAAAGGTGCGTATCTGCAACTTTGTGATTGGATGCTGAACTTTAACAAGACGCTAGGCAACAACGCCACGGTCACCGAGTTTGACATGAAATCTGCCGATGAAGGCAAGCACGTAACGCTCACACTCAAGGTTGCACTTTATCGTCCGCTTAAATTGAACGGGGCAGCCAAATGATGACGCGTCTAATTTTAGCCATACTGCTTATGTGCGCTTTCTATCCGAGTCAGGCCGACACATTGAGACATGATCCATTCTCCAGGCCGTTGCTTGTTGCCCCTACGCCGACTACCAACGCCAGCGCCCCAACCGCCGCAAACCCGGCGGCCCCCGTGGCTAATACCGATATAAAAATTGACCCTGTGCCAACATGGAATCCCACATTGGTTGCGGTGATGGTGGCAGGCAAAAGCTCCTTAGTGAATATTGAGGGAAAAATCATCCGCATTGGTGAAGAGATTGACGGCTATCGCCTGATCAAAGTCAGGGATGGTGAAGCCACGTTTAGCAAAGACCATCAACGTGTTGTATTGCGCATGGAAAACCAGACACCAAAAGATAACAAGATTCGAGGTAGATTATGACCACCAAAAAACCAATGACCCTTGCCAAACTTGTTCGTTGTCTCCTGGCTGCCGGCATACTCAGCATGACGCAGCTAGCCATAGCAGCAGGCAACGCGCAAAGCGGCGACCGTGTCACTTTGAATTTCCGTGAATCATCTATCCAGGAAGTGTTTGAGGTGTTATCCCGCAAAGACAAAGTAAACATTGTTCTGGATAAAGGTGTAACGGGCAATGTGTCCGTCAACCTGTACAACATTACGATCAACGATGCGATATATCGCGTTGCAGAGGCTGCTGGTTATGCCGTGGAATTTAGAAGCGGAAATTATTTTATCCTTGAACATAAAGATGCAGGCCAACAGCACCCCAGCGACATTACCAAGCTGCGCACATTCAAAGTGCAGTACTCCGACCCTAAACAAGTAGCGGAGATACTCGGCAAATATCTTTCCCGTTATGGCAAAATCACCCCACTCAACGAAAGACGCATGATTGTGATTGAAGACACGCCAGAGTTTCTGGATCGTGCATCTAAACTGTTGCTTGAACTGGATGCACAGCCCAAGCAAGTGCTGATTGAGGCCAAAGTACTTGAGATCACGCTGGATGATGGTGAAATTTATGGTGTGGACTGGAGCAAGGTCTTTGGCTCCAGCAGCGGTACACATGGTAGTTTTGGCACCAATGCCCTTTCATCGGGGAACATAACCAGAGGCCCTAAACAGGCTGGTTTCTTTTTTGGTTTGGCCAACAAGAAGCTGGAACTGTTTTTGGAGGCGCAATCCACCCGAAACCGCGTACAAACACTCTCAACACCCAAATTACTGGCCATGGAAAACGAAGAGGCCAAAGCGGTGATTGGTAAAAGCACTGGCTACAAAGTCACTACTACGATTAACCAGGTCACGCAGGAAAGCATCCAGTTTCTCGAATCCGGCGTGATTTTGAAAGTAACTCCTTCGGTTGACCAGCAAGGTCATATCTTGCTAAAAGTCCATCCGGAGGTCAGTTCCACCACGCTCAACGCGGGAATTCCAGACAAGAAAAGCACGGAAGTCACTACTGAATTGCTGTGTGAAGACGGTCAATCGGTATTTATTGGCGGACTGATAAAAAAAATCAGCAGCAAGGATAAAACAGGTGTACCGGTCTTGGGTGACATTCCAGGAATCGGCCGATTGTTTTCCACCACCACCGAGAGTGTAAACAACACCGAAACCGTGGTGATTATTACCCCGCGGATCGTGCAAGACCCGCGCATGAACAACGACTTTACCGCAGAAAAGCTGGATCAGATTGAGCGTGCGGACAATCTGATTATTGACCACCAATTGATGCTGGAATCTTCAACCCCAAGCGACAAGCTAAATATATCAACGCCCTAAAAGATAGCGTTCAAGAGATTCACATCTATTTCAAGCTGCACCATTTTCAAGCTGCACCATTGGCGCCCCCGACACGAATCGAACGTGTGACCCTCCCCTTAGGAGGGGGATGCTCTATCCACTGAGCTACGGGGGCGATACTGCCTAAATGCCCCCGCAATTATAAGGTTTTCCATAGGAATTAAGAACAACAACATCACGTATATGAACCGTATGATGGGGAAACTGGGTGAAATTGCTGCGCAGAATGCGCATTCAGACAATCAAGAATAACCTTCAAGAAAAACCGGAGCGGGTTCAGAATGCTGCATCTGTTTGGCAAGTTCTGCCTGTTTACACACCAACTTTTCAAAATCTTCGGCAGATAACGGGCGAGAGAAGAAATAGCCTTGACCGTAGTCACACCCTATACCAAAAAGCAGATCACGTTGCTCGGCAGTCTCTATCCCTTCTGCGACCACTTTCAAACCCATTTTGTGCGCCATGACGATAATCGCTTCGCACAGCACCATATCCTCCGAATAGATGGAGAGGTTCTGTACAAAAGATTTATCAATCTTGATAAAGTCAATGTCGAATTTCTTAAGGTAGGAAAGTGATGAGTAGCCCGTACCAAAATCATCCACAGCCACTTGGACGCCGGCATCCCGGAAAGCCAGCAACTTATCGCTGACCAGCGCATTTTGATCCAGCATCAGCCCTTCCGTGATTTCTATCGCCAGACTTTCACCCGGCACCCCTAGTGCTTTCATGTGGTCAAACCACTCAAGGCAGCTGCTGCTCTTGCTCAGGAACTGCACCGGCGATTTATTGATACTGATCTGAAAGTTCTCATGAATGGAGGTGCGCCACTTGGCCACTTGCTGAACTGCCTGAAAAAAGACCAAATCACCAATTTCGACAATCATCCCGGTTTCTTCCGCAACAGGAATGAATTCAGCCGGGCTTACCATCCCGCGCTCCGGGTGCTGCCAGCGAATCAAAGCCTCCGCCTTGTAGATTTGCTGCGTGGTCAAATCCACAATAGGCTGGTAAACCATACTAAACTGGTTGTGCTCGATCGCGTTATGCAAGTCGTTGATCATTGCCCTGCGCTTCTGCACTGCAATTTGCATAGTACGCTTAAAGTAACTGAAATTGTTACGCCCTTTGCTTTTGGCGTGATACATCGTCTGGTCGGCGTTTTTGATCAGGGTTTCGGCATCAGGCGCATCCTTAGGGTAAAGCGTGATGCCGATACTGGCAGAGATATAAATCATTTCTCCACGTAAATAGTAAGGTTCTGCCAGCTTGCTCAAAATCCTCTGTGCAACTTTTTCAACGTTTCCTACATCTTTTAAATCATTGAGAATAATAGTGAACTCATCACCTCCAAGACGTGAAACCGAATTGACATGCCCGACGCTATCGGTGTTCCGTACACAACTTAATAAACGCTCTGCTGTCTCTTTCAATAGCTCATCCCCCATGTCGTGCCCCAGGGAATCGTTCACCTCTTTAAAATGGTCAAGATCCAGAAACATCAGCGCAAAGGGGATTTGAGTGCGGTTGGTACGCATGATTTCCTGTTCTAGGCGACCATGGAACATATGTCTGTTCGGCAATCCGGTTAAGGTATCAAAATTAGCCTGTCTCCAGATCCACTCTTCAGCTTGTTTCTTTTCAGAAATATCAGACAACACCGTGACATAACTAGTCAGATTACCATTTTCATCTCTTACAGGGCTAACTTGCAGTGAGACGGGAATGATTTCTCCGCTCTTAGCCTGACGATGGACATCTCCCCGATAGACGCCGTTTTCCTTAGCTATATTGTAAATTTCTTCCTGACTGAGCTGTGGTTCAATAGGTTTCTCAGGCAATAAAGAGATAGCTTTGCCCTGAATTTCCTCAAGATGGTATCCAAACAATACTGTAAATGCTGGATTCACATACTGAATACAAAGATTCTCATCACGTAATGTTATCGCGTCTTGTGTCTGTGCCAGCGCCTCACTGTTCTGTCTTAATTGGCTATCCCGAAGCTCAATCTGCGCAATCATCTGGTTAAACTCATCGGTTAGCACACCCAACTCATCGTCAGAGGTTTTTTCCACCCGCAAGGAATAACTTTGATGATCAATAATCTCACGCGCGGCTTCAGCCAGCCTGTCTACAGGCTGGAGCAACCGGGTAACTTTGCTTCGCAAGATGATAAAACCGATGGATAGTGTGATGCCAAGGAAAAGCAAGTTAACAAGCCATGCACGCATAAGCCCTTGCCACACCATATCAAGATCGGCATAAACACGTACCATGCCAGCACCTTTGTCGTCTAACCTGATTTGTTGCTCAGCTTTAAGCAGATCTATTGAAGGAAAGCGATGCGACCAAGTCTGAACAGGCGAGGACGAGGGGTTATCATAAGCTGCAAAAATATCGTGCCCATTTCTTACTATTTCCACACGATAGACAACGTTATTTCCTTCTATTGCAGATAGCGTTTCCATCGCGGTCTTCTTATCATCGAAAATAATGGAAGAACTACTGTTGCGTGCAAGCACTTCTGCAAGCATTGCCATTTGGGTCTTAATCGATGCACGTGTAGTAACGACATCATTGACCATTGAAGTCAGAAATGTGGCAAATACAGTTATCAAGGAAATAGTTGATATGACAACTACCAACTTATTATTGATGGATCGATTAATTTTGAATCTGAACATCTAAGCCAGCTCCGCTATTGACGGATTATTGTTGCTATTGCAATATAGGTTACAAATTAACATGTCAGCTCGGTTACGTCGATGCCGGTTTAACAGCATAACATACTGAGAATGAACAGAAAACTCTTCTTTTACTAGTGACCCCATCGACATCATGACGGGATCGCCACGCAGCAAACTGCTCCCGACTTCAAAATAAATATCTATATTTAGCAACTCACTCAATGATAGTGATACGATTTTTGCTAATTCAGTAGATGAAACTTGCACCTGTGAAACCACATATTGATGCTCTTGCTCGATCTGGGTCTGATCATGACTAAAGTTTCCAGAACGTACAATTCCTAACACCACTAATACGGCAATCGGTATCAATATACCGATTAACCACAGATGTTCAAGACAGGCCGACTTCAAACCGGACGCCAGCTTGTGGATTTTTGTTAAAAGCGTGCTCATTTCATCCCCTTTACGCTTTTAGACAATTTGAGTAACTGCGAACTCATCTGTATTCCAGCTTTGCTTGCGGGCACAAGATTAACCTCAAATCCTAGACGGTTACCATCTCGGATCAATCCTATCATGCCACCTTTCAAGATAAAATCAGGACTGTCACTCACGGTAACAACGGGAAGGCCAGCCAATTTCCTCATTAAATCTCGGATAGCCTGATCTTCGTCTGTTGCTACAAATAGCATTTGACAACTTCTTAAGTTATCATCAGATACGTTGACACGCAGACTAAGTTTTTTATCTCCCACAGTTTTACCTTCAAGCGCCTGCAAGCCATCTTCCAACCGCTCATCGCCAACCAAGCAAACGTTAAAAGATGCATACATGTTTGTACTGACAGGCCATTTGATGAATTTGGTAAAGTTATAGATAAAACCTGCCTTGACAGCATTTTCTTTAGTTGCTGCCAGCGTGTTTATTGGATGCATTGCCACTAGCAAGCCCATAATCCAAACACAATGCAATATTTTGAATTTATAAATCACATCCAAAGACCTTATAAGTCATACTTTTTGACCACTGAAAGCTCCAATACACTCAGCTTTATAAACTCTCCTGGATCGCTGAGCATAGCTACGTTATCGGAACAATGAACGTATTACTTGAATAAAAATCCAAACTCTTATTAAGTATTAGTGCCATTAAATTTAGCAGATAAAACACTCAGTCAATCGGCGGAAAAGGAAAGCAAAGGCGGTTTAACTCTCCTGCTTTGTTCCCACAAAAATTAAATCGAGCATGTTATTGATTTAACCTTGCCAAAGGAACATTCACTTTTGTGGATGTCTTCTGGCTCTGTTGTTATTGTTTGTTTATAGCGCTATTTACCACTCCAGAAATACCTTTGGCATCCTGATTGTTGGCAACCTCAATCGCAGACTCATCCTTGATCACATTTTCTTCCGCTTCCTTATTCATCACGATGATGCTGATGCGCCGGTTGATAGGATTAAAAGGGTTTTCCTTGTCATACAACGCTGCGGAGGACAGACCTACCACACGCAGCAGCTTAGTTTCATCCATGCCACCTGCTATCAACTCGCGACGAGAGGCATTGGCACGTTCAGACGACAATTCCCAGTTACTATATGATTTCTCTCCGTTTGCGTAAGGCGTCGCATCCGTATGTCCAGACAAGCTGACCTTATTTGGTACCCCGTTCAGCATCTGGCCAATTTCATGCAGGATCTGCTTGGCGTATGGCTGCAGCTCCGCTTTTGACGTGTTAAACATTGGACGATTCTGCTCATCCACAATCAAAATACGCAACCCTTCTGACGTAATATCCAGTAACAACTGATTTTTAAAGTTTTTCAAGGTCTCGCTCGATGCAATCGCACTCTCAATCTTGGATTTCAGGTCTTGCAACTTGAGCTTTTCTGCCTCAGCCAGAGCTTTTTTCACATCGTTCTCATCTACTACCTTATTTTTTAAATCAGCAGTTTTGTTTTTATCCTTAGTGCCATCTTGGGGTTTTACTTGAAGCTGATCTTTCGTTAAATCTTTGCCACCACCCTTTAGCACGGAATCACTGGCCCCCACACTTGGACCGCCCATCACCGCAACCTTCAAAGGCATTTTGAAGTATTCTGCAATACCAACCAGCTGTCCTTTAGAAGCAGAACCCAATAGCCACATCAGCAGAAAGAATGCCATCATGGCGGTGACAAAGTCAGCATAAGCGATCTTCCAGGCACCTCCGTGGTGACCGCCACCGCCTTTCTTGATTTTTTTAACAACTATTGGTTTGTTTGGTTGTTCGGCCATATCTTAAAAACCCTGATTGATACATTATTCTGAGGTTCGATTATTCAACTATTTGCCTTTGGTTTGTTTGACATGCGATTCCAGCTCAGCAAATTTTGGACGCTCAGTCGAATACAATACTTTGCGGCCAAACTCAACGGCAATGGCAGGCGCGTAGCCGTTAAGGCTAGCAAGCAGCGTAACTTTGACGGTTTGGAACATCTTGCTGCTTTCTTCCAGCTTTTGTTCCAGCAGGCCGCCTAATGGGCCGATAAAACCATATGCCAGCAAAATGCCCAGAAAAGTACCCACCAGCGCATGCGCAATCAGAATACCCAACTCGGCTGGAGGCAGCGCTACGTTTTCCATGGTGTGCACCACGCCCATCACAGCGGCGACGATACCAAATGCCGGCAAACCATCCCCAAGCCTGCTGATACAGTGAGCTGGTACATGGCCTTCCATATGATGCGTTTCCAGTTCGTTATCCATCAGGTTCTCGACCTGGAATGCGTCCATATTCCCGGATACCATCAACCGTAGATAGTCACAGATGAATTCTGTCAAATGATGATCATGCAAGATTTTTGGATATTTACTGAATAGCGGGCTCGCTTCAGGGTTCTCAACATCGTTTTCAATCGACATCATGCCGTCTTTGCGAATCTTGCTGAGAATCTCGAACAGCAAGGCCAGCAAATCCATGTAGAGAGCTTTATTGTATTTTGACCCCTTGAATAAGGTCGGCAATGCTTTCATGGTTGCCTTGATGGCTTTGGAGTCATTGCCGACGATAAAAGCACCAAATGCACCGCCAAAAATCATCAGGACTTCCAATGGTTGCCATAAAGCTCCTAAATGACCGCCAGCCAGCGCATACCCACCAAAAATCGCACCGCAAACGACAATATATCCAATGATGACAAACATAATCAAACACTCCAAAAATGGAAACTTGGTTTCCTATTCTTATGAAATTTTCATCAGGATAGCAGGCGAGATAAAAAACCAATCGCAAGAATAAGGGTATGTTTCATGTGCTTTATCCTGTTTCAGACTTGGCAAAAAAATAGCCGGACTTATCCGGCTAAAGGGGAAAATATTTATGCGTCACCCTTAAAAACGCATCATCCCTATATTTTCCACACGTAAATCATGGGTACACGTCCTTCGCTTGCCACATTGAAGCTAGGCGCCACACCGGGTATTTCAAACTCATAACTGATAAGCAGGCTGCCTTGCCTCATCTCTTGATGGGCTTTTTCCCATAACGCAGGCATGGCAGCTGGCGATAAATACGCAAATACCACGTCATATCGCCCGAAATCCAAGTCCTGGTAATTACCCAAAGCAAAAATGGCTTTCGAGCGTCTTTTCCACGCGCGCAGTTTGCTAACCAACCATGGCAAAGGTGCGATTTCAATACCTTCTATCCGGCTATGAGGTCTTGTATTGGCAATATGCATCACCAAATCACCCAAGCCACTGCCGATATCGACCATGCGAATTGGTTTTTCCTGCGGAATAATCTCAGACACTTTTTCCCAAATGATGGGACGAGATGGAAAAAAAGGTACTTGGCTTCGGAAAGTCGTCCAGAACAGACCAAGACTGACTAAAAACCCTGCCAGATATATCTCGTTTGGCACATGCCACATAGATATGCCCCATAGCGCGACAGGGAAACCAAAATGGATCCAGCGCCACCAGCTGGCCATGCCTACCAATATGCATAATCCAGTGGCGAACAGTGCCTGTGTCAGCACTAAGGAAAAGATTGTGAACCGTAGCGGGATAACATAATCAACCGCCAAAACACCTAAAAATACTCCCGTCAATGCAACCAGTTGAACCAGTACCGCTTGGGCTGCAGGCACTCTATATATTCTTGAGATAAAACGACTTAAAAACCATTTAGGACGCTGAAACACCCCCTGTTTGGCACCTTGTTGCCTAACCGACAAACCTGAAGGTCGTCCTGACAGGGGAATATTTTCCAGTATTTTGCCCATAGTTCATGCTTATGCTGCAACCGTTACCATCTTATAAGCCAGCTCTTTGGATTTTTTGGTTTTGCCAGCACGTGATGGAATATGACACAGGTTGCAATGATAATTTTGGTTCAAGTCGTAAGCATTCACCACAAATTTGCCGCCGCAGCAACTGCAACCTTGCATTTTCAACATTTTGCTGTCCACAAAACGCACCAGCGTCCAAGCGCGAGTCATGGAGAGCACTGGCTCATCTTCAGAATCGTGACCAATTTGCTGCAAATACAGGCTATATGCTTTGATAATCGCGGTAATGTCTTTTACACCGGCATGCTCAACCAAATAGTTGTAGATATTCATAAAAATGGAAGAGTGAATGTTTGGCTGCCATGTCAGAAACCAGTCTGTGGAGAATGGCAACATGCCTTTGGGTGGCGATACGCCTTTTAATTCTTTATACAATTTAATGAGACGCTCGCGCGACAAGCTAGTTTGCGCTTCCAGCAACTGCAATCGTGCTCCCAGTTTAATCATTTGGATTGCCAGCTGAATTTGTTCTGATTCAGCCACTACACTTTTCTTTACATTTGTCTTTTCCATGATCGTTTCCTTTGTTTAATTTGAATATCCGGTCAAAATCCAGCTATGAGATCAAGCTTCCTGGCCTGACAGTAAAATTGCGGTGTGGGAACTTGCCAATGCGCGATCTTTTGTATAATCAGTCAACATATTCAGGATCGCCCCATCTTCAAAACGGAAGCGAGCCAACATCATGTTGTTACTGGCCAGTTTAAGAATTTGCAAGTTGCTCAAGCCTTCCAGCAAATCGGCAATGTCTTTACTGATACCCAAACGGAAAATTGCGGTGGCTTTGTCTGCACGAATCATTTGTTGAGCTAGCATCAAATAATTCAAATTCGCATCTCTGATTTCCGACATCATTTCGTTTTCGTTCATTTTCTACCCCTAAATATCTGCTAAAAAACTCGTTAATAATGCGCTACTCGTGTGAGTCGTACTTTGAGCTTTTTAGGCAAAACAATACATTGGGATTTGTCGGTTTTTTATGTAGGACGCGCGGACAGGCCCATGTAGGTGTTTGTCCTACAAACACCTACATGGGCCCGGATATACTTTATATATGCAACTACTCATGCCTTTCACAGGCATGCTTATTTCACTCTTTAAATCATGTCGACCTTCTTAAGGACACTATGTGATATACCGCTAACGACATTGCTTTAGGAAACTTTAGGATTTTTTTAAAAAAAAATTAAAAAATAGCTATCCTGTTGTTATATAAGGAAAAAATAATTCAAATAATTTTCATTATGTTCAATTCCTGAGGCTCCCCCCAACTAAATAGATAAAGAAAGGACGGCTTTCACCCTTTTATTCTTAAGATGATTTCAACTTGCCACACTTAATAATTACCCCAACAACATTCAGTGCTTGGCTTTTTTAAGGCTAAGTTTTAAATAACCCGGAATCATCATGGCAGAAGAAAGTGATTTAGAAAGAACAGAACCGGCCTCGCCCAAGCGCCTGGAAAAGGCGCGCGAGGAAGGTAATGTGCCGCGCTCCAGAGAACTGGCTACGGTCACTGTACTGCTCGCCGCAGGTCTAGGCATGCTGGCGATGGGTAGCCATTTGAACGACGCTTTGAAAGATTCTCTCAGTTCCGGTCTCAGCTTTGATCGTGCCGTAGCTTTTGACCCTGTTTACTTGCTGACCAGAATATCCAATTCAATATCTGCATTGATTGTTGCCTTCTCCCCATTTGCGCTGTTCTTACTCGTTGTAGCAATCGCCTCTCCTGCGCTGATTGGTGGCTGGATATTCAGTGGTAAGGCCTTGATGCCAAAATTTGGCCGACTCAATCCAATCCATGGGCTAAGCAACCTGATTTCAAAAAATGCCGCTGTGGAATTGGCTAAGTCCATCGTGAAAGCCATGCTGGTAGGTACTGTGGGGTATATCGTGGTTTCCCACGATCTGGATCCAATTTTGTCTTTATCCTCACAACCCGTTCATATCGCCATTTCACACGTGAGCCATCTGATGCTGATGGGGTTTTTATCCATCGTTGGTGCGTTAGTACTGATTGCTGCCATTGATGTGCCATACCAGCTATATCAATATGCAAACAAACTCAAAATGACTAAAGAGGAAGTGCGCCAAGAAGCTAAAGAAATGGAAGGTAATCCTGAAATCAAAGCACGTGTACGCCAGCAGCAACGTGAAATGGCAAGACGTCGCATGATGTCAGAAATCCCTAAGGCCGATGTAGTCATCACCAACCCGACACACTATGCAGTTGTCATTAAATATAAGGATGACAGCATGCGCGCTCCTGTAGTGGTGGCCAAAGGTGCCGATGCGGTAGCGCTGAAGATTCGTGAAATTGCAGCTGAACACCATGTGATGACCCTGGAATCACCAAAACTCGCGCGTGCGTTATACGCGCACACTGAGCTGGGCGATGAGATTCCAGAAGCGTTGTACGCGGCAGTCGCAGAAGTACTGGCATATGTATTCCAGATGCGTATATTCAAACGCGAAGGTGGCTTCCGACCAGAGGTGCCTAAAGCATTGCCAGTACCAGAAGCGATGGATCCGCATAGTTTGTTACCTGCTGCCGGTATCGCAGAACCTGAGGTATTTGCTTGATGGATGCGCTTAAATTCCCTGACTGGTTGAACGGCATGAACAGCAAAGCAATCGCTGCGCCACTCATCATCATCCTGCTGCTGGCGATGATGATTTTGCCGCTTCCTGCTATCGCACTGGATGTTCTGTTCAGCTTTAATATAGCGCTATCCATTTTAGTATTACTGGTTGGCCTGCAAACCAAAAAAGCGCTGGACTTCATTGCATTCCCAACCGTGCTTTTGGTTACCACCATGCTACGTCTCTCATTGAATGTAGCCTCCACCCGAGTGGTGCTGACCGAAGGGCATACCGGCCCGGATGCTGCAGGGAAAGTGATTGAAGCGTTCGGTCACTTTCTGATTGGCGGTAACTACACCGTGGGCCTGGTGGTCTTCATTATCTTGACCATCATCAACTTCACGGTAGTTACTAAAGGTGCTGGCCGTATCGCTGAAGTGGGTGCGCGGTTTACCTTGGATGCCATGCCCGGCAAGCAAATGGCCATTGATGCAGATTTGAATGCAGGCTTGATCAAAGAAGATGAGGCGCGTCGTCGTCGCGCCGAGATTGGACAGGAATCAGAATTCTATGGCGCCATGGATGGCGCCAGTAAATATGTGCGTGGTGATGCCATTGCCGGTATTCTCGTGATTATCATCAACGTCATTGGCGGCTTGATTGTCGGCATGGTGCAGCACGATCTGGCATTTATGGATGCAGTAAAGAATTACACCCTGCTTGCCATCGGTGACGGCTTGGTTGCGCAAATTCCATCGCTAATCATCTCGATTGCTGCTGGTGTAGTCGTTTCTCGCGTCGCTAACAGCGAAGATATTGGCGGTCAGTTGATTACCCAGTTATTCTCGAACCCCAAAGTAGTTTATGTCACCGCTGCCATTATCGGCAGCATGGGCGCAATCCCCGGCATGCCCCACTTTGCTTTCCTGACATTGGCCGCAGTGCTGGCCGGTGCAGCTTATATGATAAGCGAACACAAGAAAGCAGCAGAAGCTCCTGAGGCAGAAGAGCCTCCAGTAGTCGTTACAGAGCCTGAGGAAGCCAGTTGGGATGACGTGGTGCCAGTGGACATTATCGGCCTGGAAGTTGGTTACCGCCTGATTCCGCTGGTCGATAAAGCACAAGGCGGCGATTTGCTGAAACGCATCAAAGGGCTGCGCAAAAAATTCGCGCAGGAAGTCGGTTTTCTTGCACCTACAGTGCATATTCGCGACAACCTGGAGTTAAGACCATCTGGTTACCGCATCACGCTCAAAGGCGTGGAAGTCGCCAGTGGCGAATCCAATTTCGGTCAATTCCTTGCCATCAATCCGGGCATGGTGACCGAGACTTTGCCTGGCACGCAAACCACCGATCCTGCCTTTGGTTTGCCCGCAGTATGGATTGACGCCGCCACGCGCGATCATGCCCAAATGGCAGGATATACCGTAGTAGATGCTGGTACCGTGATTGCCACACATTTGAATCATGTCATCTCGATGCATGCAGCGGAGCTTCTGGGTCGCCAGGAGGTACAGTCGCTACTGGATCATATCGGTAAAGAGTCGCCCAAGCTGGTCGAGGACTTGGTGCCCAAACTCTTATCACTTTCTGTCATACAAAAAGTACTGCAAAACCTGTTGGCCGAAGGAGTGCATATCCGGGATATGCGCACCATCGTTGAAACCTTGTCCGAACATGCCGTCAATACACAAGATCCCGGCGAGTTGACCGCGCTGACACGCATTCAATTGGGAAGAGCCATCGTGCAGCAACTGTTCCCCAGTGGTAATGAAATTTCGGTAATGGCTTTGGACAACAGCCTGGAACGCATTCTGCTACAAGCTACGCAAGCCAACAATGCCAGCGGGACCGCCATCGAGCCAAGCCTGGCGGAAACATTGTCACGGCAAACAGAAATGATTGCCCTACAACAAGAACAAATGGGAATGTCGCCAGTATTGCTGGTGGCTGCCCCACTCCGCGCCGCGCTTTCAAAATTCCTGCGCCGTGCGGTTCCGCGTCTTCGCGTGCTATCACACGACGAACTACCTGATTCTAGAACGATACGAGTTACTAACCTGATTGGAGGTCAAGCATGAACATCAAACGCTTTTTCGGAAAAAACTCTAAAGCTGCACTCGCCCAAGTCCGTGAGATACTGGGAGAAGATGCCGTGATTCTATCTAACCGCGCAGTGGATGGCGGCAATGAAATCATGGCGTTCCGCGAAGATGACATTGACACCATCCCCAGATATAACGACCGTGAAGATGCGTTTAAAGAAGCCGTCATCGAAGATGCGCAATCATCTACATTGGAAGCGCTTTTCAGAAAACGTACACAACCCGAAGAGGCTCCTATTAACATTGCCGAATCGTTCCAGTCCAAAGAACCTGCTGACGATTATCCAATCCATGCATCCTTGCAGAACCACTCCTTGTCATCGGATGCTAGCGCCCAAATTGCCAACATGATGCGTGAGATTCGCAGCATGCGCGCCGTCATCGAATCTCAATTGACCGAAATCTCCTGGTCGGCCATTCAACATCGCGACCCGATGAAATCTAACATACTGGGCAAATTGCTGACTGCTGGCTTCAGCGCTTCATTATCCAAATATCTCGCAGAGAATATGCCAGAGAAACAAGAAGAAACTGCTGCACTGAAATGGGTGCAAACTGTACTGACAAACAACCTGAACACAATCTCCAAAGAGGATGAATTGCTTGATGAAGGGGGTGTATTTGCGCTGATTGGTCCGACCGGTGTGGGTAAAACCACCACCACGGCAAAACTGGCTGCGCGCTATGTCATGAAGCATGGCACAGAAAAACTGGGGTTGATCACTACCGACGCGTATCGTATTGGCGGTCATGAACAGCTAAGAATCTACGGCAAGATTCTGGGGGTCATGGTGCATACGGTAAAAGACGAAGCTGACTTGCAGATCGCACTCAAGGAGCTTAAAAACAAGCATACGATCCTGATCGATACTGTAGGCGTCAGCCAGCGTGACCGCATGGTATCCGAGCAGATTGCAATGCTTTCCGGCGCGAATGCCAACATTAAAAAACTGTTATGTCTCAACGCCACCAATACCGGAGAAACATTGATTGACGTCATTCACGCCTACAAAGGCCGCGGTCTGGATGGCTGCATCATGACCAAAGCCGACGAAGCCATTACCATTGGCAGCGTATTGGATGTCGTCATTCGTGAGAAGCTCAAACTCTATTATGTCGCCGATGGCCAGCGCGTGCCGGAAGATATTAACGTTGCCAACAAGCAAGCGCTGATCAGCCGCGCATTCACGCTCGGTGCCGCAAAAAACAACCCGTTCCAGTTCAGCAACGAGGATTTGCCTTTTATCATGGGCAACACTACAAGCTCGGCCAACAAACCCGCCCCGCTGGAGTTGGAGCATGCTTAATCTCCAGAACGATCAAGCTGCAGGGTTGCGACGCATCATGGCAGGACCAAAGGCCAGGGTGATTTCTGTGCTGTCCGCATCTTCGCCGGAAAACCAGCCCCGTTTATTGACGAACCTGGCCGCCTTGATGAGCGCACACGGTCGCGATGTACTGATTTTGCATGCGGCTGCGGAATCTATTGAAGCGACGAAAAGCTATGGCACCGCTGTGCTAGCCTCCCTGGTGGACGTGATGAACAAGAAATCCGCCTTGCCACAGGCTGTAAAACATACCGCGCAAGGGTTCTACACAGCAAAATTACTGCCCAAAAACCTTTCGCCAGCCGCGCTCGATGACCAGAGCAAGCACTCGCTCGGCACGGTATTCAATAAGCTAGCCTCTCACTATGAAATCGTGCTGGTGGATACGATTCTGGATAAGCGTCATGCGTTACCACTCACTACACTGAATGAAAGTGAAATATTGATTCGCCTCACACGCGACCCGGAATCCATCAAACAGGCCTATGTGCTGATGAAACGGATTTGCAGCCAGCTGGGCAGAAGAAATTTTGGCATTGTGGTCGATGCTTCAAGTGATGCTCAGGCGGCCGTCGTGTTTCGGAACATCTCTCAGGCAGCGCAACGTTTCATGCTGATCGATCTTGAGTTTTATGGCGCCATCCCAACAGATGAGCACTTGAACCGTGCCGCCAAATTGGGACGAGCCGTCACCGACGCATTCCCGATGGCCAAAGCATCCGCGGCATTTAAATCTTTAGCCCAACGGATTGACTATCAACAACACAGCGCTGCTGAAGCTGAGCTTGTATCCTTGATATAGGAAATAAACCATGTACACGATAAACGGAAAAATGGATCAGAAAGATGTGCAACTACGTCAGCATGCAGGTCTAGTCAAGCGACTGGCTTACCAGCTCAAGGCCAAGCTGCCACCCAGCGTGGAAATTGATGATCTTATCCAGGCCGGCATGATGGGGCTGCTGGATGCGGTGAATAAATATGAAGATACGCATGGCGCACAATTTGAAACTTACGCCGCGCAACGGATACGCGGCGCGATGCTGGACGAATTGCGCAGCGCCGATTGGCTGCCTCGCAGCGCCAGAAAAAGCATGCGCGACGTGGAAACTGCTATCGCGAAACTGGAACAACAACTGGGAAGACCTCCCAGCGAAAGTGAAATTGCGAAACATCTCAAGCTGTCGCTGGATGACTATTATGAAATGCTTGATGACTGCGGTGGCCATCAGCTGGTGTATTACGAAGATTTCCATGACAACGAAAACGGTGGTGAGCATTTTCTGGACCGCTTTCTCAAGGATGACTCTGGCGATCCAATACGCGGCCTGCTGGAAGGAGACTTCAAGAAAGCGCTTGTGGATGCGATAGACGCTTTACCCGAACGTGAAAAGTTACTGATGGGTTTGTACTATGAACAGGAGCTTAACCTAAAAGAAATCGGCGCCGTGATGAATGTCTCGGAATCGCGGGTATGCCAGTTGCATAGCCAAGCCGTGGGCAGGTTGCGGGCCGCACTAAGAGAGCAATCATGGACTGGGGTAGTTTAAGCGGCATTACGCTTGCCCTGATAGGTATCCTGTTGGGGCAAGCGATAGAGGGTGGTCGCATTGGCTCCATCTTGCAGCCGGCTGCCTTTTTCATTGTATTCTTTGGAACACTTGGTGCTGTACTGCTGCAAACCAAGCCTAAAAGCTTCGTGCAAGGCATCCTGATGTCTAAGCTCATATTCCGCCCCCCTGCAGACGATCGGGAAGCGTTGGCAAAACGAGCAAACATGTGGAGCCAACTGGTACGCAGAGAAGGCTTGTTGTCACTGGAAAACTATATCACCAAGGAAATCGACCCTTTTGTCAAAAAGGGGCTGCAATTGATGATAGACGCCACCCCGCCCGATAAAATCCGCGAAATCTGCGCCATTGACATGCATTTTTATGAAGTTGAGCAACGCAATGCCACCAAGGTATGGGAGGCTGCGGGCGGTTATGCGCCTACGATCGGCATTCTTGGTGCGGTATTAGGGCTTATTCATGTGATGGAGAACCTCTCGGATCCTGCAATGCTGGGCAGTGGCATTGCCGTAGCGTTTGTTGCCACCATCTATGGCGTAGGCCTAGCCAATCTTGTCTTCTTGCCTGTTGCCAATAAACTAAAAGCACATATCCAGCATGAGATGATGCGACGCGAAATGCTGCTGAATGCCTGGGTTTCCATTATCAAAGGTGACCATCCAAAAGTGGTAGAGGAACGTTTACGTTCCTATTTAAGATAGCGAAGCAATGATTAGAAGAAAACAGGAGCTGGAAGATCACGACAATCCGGAGCGGTGGCTGGTCTCCTATGCGGATTTCATTACGTTGCTATTCGCTTTCTTTGTGGTGATGTACTCCATTTCTTCAGTCAATCAGAAGAAGTACAAAAAACTATCCGAATCCATCAGCACTGCTTTTACCAGCACCCCGGCCATGATGGCAAAGCCCCCAAACACTCAAATTCAGAAATCTTCCGGCGGTGAATCGCTCATCAAACCGTTGCCACTCACGCAATTCCATAACCAAAAGTTGCAAATTGAGCGAGAGACCATGACCAGGTTAGGCATGAATCTGTCCAACAACCTTTCCCCTCTCATCCACGATGGGAAAATCCGTGTGATACAGAACAACCGTGGCATACGCATCGATATCAACGACAGTCTGCTATTTGCGTCCGGCTCGGCAGAGCTCAATGGCGGCGCCAAGAACGTGCTCGATGAAATTACCAAGCTGCTGCTACAAAATGATCATGCGGTTCAAATCGAAGGCCACACAGACAACACGCCCATCCATAGCGATTTGTTCTACTCCAACTGGGAGCTGTCAGCAGTACGCGCAAGTAGTGTAGTTAGGATGCTGAGCAGCCTTGGCGTGGAAGAAGACCGTCTGAGCGCGGTCGGTTTTGGCTCGACACAACCCATCAGCGAAAACGACACCCCCGAAGGCCGCGCCAAGAATCGCCATGTTTCCATCATGATCCTGTATGACAGCCTGAACTCCAGCCAGGATAGCGGCACCGAAATAGCCCCTAAAAAAATCAGCTTAGCCGCAAACCCGCACCAATAAAGGCATAACCCCCTGCCCTGCAAGGTAAGCGGGGTGCGGCTTCCGGAGCACCCTAAAAAGCCCGTAACAAAAGCTTCACGTTTCCAGACTCTAAACCCCACCCCCCTGTCATTCTGAGCGCAGCGAAAAATCCAGCCGTTTGCACTTTAGCCAACCTTTAAAACCGGATTCTTCGGCTAAAACCTCAGAATAACAGCATCTACATTTAACTTTTCCTCACGCGCGCGTTCATTACCAAAAACGATGCCCTGCAAGGCAAGCGGGGCGCGGCTTTCAGGCCGGTTGTTTTGATAATGAATACTCAAGGGCTAAAAGTACAGCTTTGCGGCCCAGCATGCATGCGCTTTCCAGAGCATCGTTAAATGCTCGTTTAAACTGATTTTTGGATTGGGTTTAAGGTTAAACTTAAACAGAGACGCTTGCGCGCGAGATGTTCTTGGTGACAGCTGCCTGACCGTTAGCGCCATAAACGCCAGTAGCGGCACCGCCCTGCAATTGTTGCAGAAACTGCTGGTTACGGTTGAAATGCTTGCTGATGAGTTGCCCGTTGAGGCGATTCATCTCTTTTGCTTCAGTGAGCGTTTGTTGAAATTCTTGCCAAGCCTGCACTTGTTCCGGCGTGCCGCGCTTTTCCACCCAGGATGCCATGCCATTCTCGCTGGGATCGAAGCCCTGCTTGGCAAGCAGGCGATAACGCGCTTGCGCCGATGTGGTAATGGTTTGCAGTAACTCTGCCTTTTCGTCCAGCAAAGCTTCTATGGCGTCAATATCTGCATTGATCAGATCGGTTTGCTCTCGTGTCAGCAGCCATAGCAGCTCTTTGACAAGCGCTGCATCATGTTCAAACATTGCAGATATATTCATATTGGCCTCAAGGCTTTTGGCTGTTTAACAAATCTTTAACGGTGGCTATCAAACCATCAGCCACTTTCCCGGAATCCACTTTGAACTGTCCGCTGGCAATCGCAGATTTGATGGCGTCGACCTTTTCTGCGTCAAATGCTTGTGTGGTGGCAACGTTTGCTTCCAGCGATTGCAGTTGTGCAGACAAAGGCGAAAGCGTCACGCTTCCACTGTCTATCGATTTGGTTGCGGCAACAGTTTTTTCGGTCTTTTTGCCCGCGCCGGATCCCAGCTTCTCTGTTTCCAACCCTATCGCTTTTTTAATCGGGTCATTAATTTTCATGGTGATTTCCTTTTCGCATCCTTCTGTGCCATACGTTTACATGCACTGTCATGAGTCTTTATCGGCATAGTTTAAGTGAACTTTAGCCATCGTGAATGATATTTTTGGAAGCCCGTTTCTCGATGCCATTTAGAAACTCACCTCCACTTTACCACCGGCGCGGGCGATCCCGCTAACAACCTGGCCACTATCCACTTTTACCTGTACCACTTGGCCTTCGCTGGCGTTGTTCAGCGCTTTACCCTCGGCTGAGACGCTGAACCATTTTCCACCGGATGTCAGCAGTATGGTTTGACCTTGCTGCACTACCGGTGGCATCTTCAGCATATCCTGCCGTAGAACGCTGCCTGCCGCCATTGAGATGCCAACAAAGCGGCCGATGACTTGCGTCACATCGGTAAAAACTCCTGGAGGCAATTGCGTCAAATCCCCCTCTTCCAGCACGACATCCTGTGCAGCCATCGCATGACCTTGCGCCAATGGGATTGCAGCCACCAGATATTGCGCACGCACGCTCACTTTTGCCTGTACATAAATTGTCCACGCGCTTGGCACATTGCAACGCACGCCTACACTAGTTTTGCCCCAGGCGCGGCTGCCTGGCGGTAGAAATACTTCGGGTTCAGCACACTGCGCAAGCTTGAGATTGGGATCTATCGCCCCTGCTGCTACCGTGACTTTACCTGGATAACCGGCAGTTTGTGTGATGAGAAACTCTTCAATCTTATTTTTCACCATGGTCAAATCCTGCCTTGCAGGTTGATTGGCCCCAGTTGCGAAAGCAGACTCCACATGGCATATCGGGGTCAGCAGGATTCCGCACAGGAATACGCTGGTTAACAGCGCGCCCAAAGATCTGATGTCCAACCGCTTCACCGCTTTGCCGCCACTCATATTGAATTCCGTCCCATATCAAGTTAAAGACTCAACATGCATTCTACGGACAAATTAGTCTAGCAAAGCCTGAAAAAGGCTATGTTTTATCCCTCTACTTCACCAATTGAAGCGTATTGATGCGTTCTAGAATGAACTTCAATGGGATTAACGGCAAAAGATTTATTTTCTTTAGCCATCAAGATTACGTGAAAGGAATCGACATGTTGAACAAATTGGATTCTGCTTTGAGCTTTCATCAGGAAGCGCTGAGGATACGCGGACAGCGTCAGGAGCTGATTGCCGCGAACATCGCCAATGCCGATACACCCAATTACAAGGCACGTGATATTGATTTTAAAACCGCGATGAAAAGCGCTCTGAATGGCGCTTCACAGGAGACTTTCAATACTGCAAAAACCAATGCGCAACATTTGGATGGAGCACCATCCGGCAGCCCAAGCGGCAGGCCGGGCGAGCCGCTGTTTCGCCCTATCATTCAGGGCAGCGTGGATGGCAACACGGTGGATATGGACGTCGAGCGCAATCAGTTTGCCGATAACGCCATTCGCTATGAAGCCAGCCTGACGTTAATCAATAACCAGCTCAGGCAGATGCTTAGTGCCATTCAAGGCCAATAGTTAGGAGAACATCATGTCCTTGTTTAATGTATTCAATATTTCCGGCTCTGCGATGAGCGCGCAATCTCAACGCTTGAACACCGTGGCCAGCAACCTGGCCAACGCCGACAGCGCCACCAGCGCAAACGGCAAGCCCTATAGAGCCAAGCAGGTGGTATTCAGCGCCGTGCCCAGTAACACGCCGGACGCGAGCGCAGTCAAGGTACAGAAAGTGGTTGAAGACACTTCGCCTCCCAAGGTGGTATATGACCCTAAACACCCATTGGCCGATGACAAAGGCTATGTCACCTTGCCCAACGTGAATGTCACCGAAGAGATGGTCAACATGATTTCCGCCTCTCGCGCTTATCAAAACAATGTCGAGACGATGAACGCAGCCAAAACCATGCTGCTGAAGACACTTACCATCGGCCAGAACTAAAACATCGATGAATTCTGTAAAAAGGAACCCTTATGACAACATTGTCAGCCACCAGTAACGAAATCTCTCAGAGCCTGCTGGATAGCGTGAATGGCGCGAAAAATACCAAAAAATCCGTTGCGGATGCAGCACAAGACCGTTTCATGACGCTGCTCGTCACGCAAATGAAAAACCAGGACCCGCTGAATCCGCTGGACAACGCGCAAGTGACCAGCCAGCTGGCGCAGCTTTCCACCGTAACAGGTATCGACAAGCTCAACACCACGTTGGAAACCATGATGAGCAACGCGCAGAACAGCCAGTCCATGCAGGCTTCCAATCTCATCGGACATTCGGTGCTGGTCGCAGGCAGCAGCCTGCACTTCAACGGCACGGTAGGCAACTTTGGCGTGGAGCTCCCAACTGCAGTAGATGATTTGAACATCACCATCAGCGATAACGCTGGCAACAAACTTCGCCAAATCTCTTTAGGCAAACAGAACGAGGGCATCATCCCATTAAGCTGGGATGGTTACAGCGACAATGGCACGCGCGTTGCGGCCGGCGACTACAAAATCACCATCAGCGCCCAATCCGGTAGCGGCGCGGCGACCGCCAATAGCTTGAGCCTTGAACAGGTCAACAGCATCACCACCAGCGCGACTGGCGTCAAGCTTAATCTGAGCAACTCCAGCGTGGTCACAACGAATGACCTGAAACAGATCTTTTAATACCAAATTTAATTTTCAACGAATACCAACCAGGAGAACATCATGAGTTTTCAACAAGGCTTAAGTGGTTTAAACGCAGCATCCAAGAACCTGGAGGTCATTGGCAACAATGTTTCCAACGCTTCAACTGTCGGTTTCAAGCAGTCACGCGCAGAATTTGCCGATGTCTACGCAAGCTCACTGACAGGCACCGGCGCTTCACAAATCGGGATTGGTACAAAAATCTCCACCGTGGCGCAACAATACACCCAAGGCAACATCACCAGCACCAACAACTCATTGGATATTGCCATCAATGGTGGCGGCTTCTTCCGCATGAGCAATAACGGCTCCGTCACTTTCTCGCGCAATGGCCAATTCCAAATGGACAAGCTCGGCTATATCGTAGACGCTGAGAACAAGCGCCTTACTGGCTACACTGCGAACGCGAATGGCGTGCTTTCCACAGGCGCTCCGGCGGAGATCAACATCAACTCGGCCGATTTGACGCCATTGGCAAGCACAAAAGTAACCGGGCTCTTCAATCTCGATTCGACAAAACCCACACTGCCAGCGGCATCTTTCAACCCGGCAGACCCTGCTACCTATCACAATTCGACCGCGATTACGGTATATGACAGTTTAGGCAATTCACACACATTACAGAGCTTTTTTGTAAAAACCGCACCCGGCACATGGAATGTCTTCACTACCGTGGATAACGTTTCAACCCCTGCGTTGCCTGGTTCAACAGCTACCATGACATTTACCGGCACAGGTGTTAACCCAACCATTGCGCCTGCCACACCCGCGGTTACCTTTACACCGACAACAGGCGCCACTGGACCACAATCAGTCGTTCTGGATTACTCTGGCACCACACAGTTCGGCTCTGCATTCAGCGTAAACAGCTTAAGTCAGGATGGTTACACCTCTGGTCACCTGGCGGGATTCAATGTGGGCAAAGACGGGAAAATCGTAGGTCGTTACACCAACGGCCAATCCAACATTCTGGGGCAAGTGGTGCTGGCGAACTTCTCCAACCCGAACGGATTGCAACAGTTGGGCAACAACGCCTGGAGCGAAAGTTCAACCTCCGGGCCTGCGCTGGTTTCCACTCCCAATAGCGGCAGCCTGGGTGTGTTGCAGTCATCCGCGGTGGAAGACTCCAACGTTGACCTGACTGCGGAATTGGTCAACATGATTACCGCACAGCGCGTATATCAGGCCAACGCGCAAACCATTAAGACACAGGATCAGTTGTTACAGACCCTGGTGAACTTACGTTAATCCATCAATGAATTATTGCATATGCTGCTAGAGGAGACATTATGGATCGCATGATTTATACCGCAATGACAGGTGCGAAACACATACTGGAGCAGCAAGCGACCAACTCGCACAATCTGGCTAATGCCACTTCCACCGGCTTCAAGGCGCAGGTGGACACTTTCAGGGCTGTCCCTGTAGTCAGCGAAGGCATGCCGACACGCGCCTTTGTGGTGGACGCCACTGCAGGTGCGGATTTCAGGCCGGGACCGATTCAAACCACAGGCCGTGACCTGGATGTTGCCGTTCTGGATAAAGGCTGGCTGGTTGTACAGAGAGAAGATGGCTCTGAGGGCTATACCCGCAATGGTGCGCTGAAAATCAGCGAGAATGGCGTTCTGCAAACTGCCAACGGCATGAATATCATGGGGGATGGCGGTCCGATCAGCATCCCACCCGATGTCAAAATCAGCATCGCCAAAGACGGCACTATTTCTGCGGTAAGAGAAGGCGTATCGCCAGGCCCATCCAATATTCTTGGTCGATTGAAACTGGTTAACCCCGAAGAAAATAATCTGGAACGCAAGCCTGACGGCTTGTTTAGTACCAAGGATGGCAGGCCTGCAGAAGTGGATACGAATGTGCATATTGCCAGTGGTGCGCTGGAAAGCAGCAATGTCAACGTGGTGGATGCCATGGTAACCATGATCAGTCTGGCGCGACAGTTCGAGACACAGATGAAGCTGCTGCAAAGTGCCGAGAATAACGCCAATAAAGCCAGCCAGATCTTCAATTTGGGTTGATCAACCCTGAGTTAGGATAAACCCTAACGACTATATCGGCTGGAAGCAGCCAAACTTGAGAGGGGCACAATATGATACGCTCACTATGGATTTCCAAAACCGGTCTGGATGCACAGCAAACCCAGATGGATGTCATCGCCAACAACCTGGCCAACGTCAGCACCAACGGCTTCAAGCGCTCACGTGCAGTATTCGAAGACCTGCTGTATCAAAATATTCGTCAGCCAGGCGCGCAGTCATCACAGCAAACACAATTGCCATCCGGCCTGCAACTGGGCACGGGCGTAAGGCCTGTAGCGACAGAACGCAACTTTACCCAAGGTAATTTGCAACAAACCAACAATGACAAGGATGTCGCCATTCAAGGCGCCGGTTTCTTTCAGGTACTGTTGCCAGATGGCACCACCGCCTACACGCGCGATGGCTCATTCCAGGTAGATAGCCAGGGCCAGCTGGTCACCTCAAGCGGGTTCGCGGTACAGCCTACTATCACGATTCCGGCAAACGCCACCAGTATGACGATAGGCCGTGATGGCGTTGTTTCGATTACTCAGGCTGGCAGTTCCGGCAGCACACAGGTAGGTAACCTGCAGCTCGCCACTTTCATCAACCCGGCTGGTTTGATGGCAAAAGGCGAGAATCTGTTTGTGGAAACTACTGCTTCTGGCAACCCAAATACCAACACCCCTGGGACAAATGGCGCCGGGCTGCTCTCACAGGGTTATGTTGAAACCTCAAACGTCAACGTGGTGGAAGAGCTGGTCAATATGATTCAAACGCAGCGCGCGTATGAGATTAACAGCAAAGCGATTACAACTTCGGATCAGATGTTGCAAAAGCTGGCCCAGCTATAAATAAATAGAACGCTATAGGTAAAAAATAATGTTGAGAATTGCAATCAAATCCTTGAAAAACCTATTTATTAGCGCCTGCGCCATGAGTGCATTGTCAATCTTAAGCGCCTGCGCCATCACGCCGGACACCGTAGTTAAAACCCCGATGACCGCCAAGCCTGCAGCCATCAAACCAAACCCTGCAGGTAGTGGTGCCATTTTCAACGCGTCCGCATATCGTCCTTTATTCGAAGATCGGCGCGCCAGACTGGTGGGCGACATTCTTACCATCAACATCACAGAAAACACCACTGCCACCAAAGCGGGCGGCAGCTCTGGCAGCAAGACCGGTTCTGTAGACACATCGGTGAAAATGCCTACCGGCTTGCCTGTCAGACTCCTGAAAGAAGACGTGACTATCGCTGCTGATTCAGCCATCAAGAACGAAGACAAGGCCGCTGCCAACAACAGCAATGTCTTTAATGGTTCGATTACCGTCACTGTGATAGAAGTACTTTCAAACGGCAATCTGGTAGTGAGTGGTGAAAAGCAGATTTCTCTCGATAAAGGCACTGAATTCGTCCGCTTCTCTGGTGTTGTCAACCCGGATACGGTTACCACCGGCAATGTCGTTTCTTCCACAAAAGTGGCTGACGCACGTATCGAATATCGTACCAACAGCAAGATTGACGCAGCACAAGTCGCATCCATCCTTGCACGCTTCTTCTTGAGCTTCGCTCCTCTATAAGTAGCCCAACGATGAAATATCTTTTCGACCAATTCGCAAAAATCGCCCGCAAACATCAAATACTTGTGAGTTTGACGTTGTTCATTGCAATGACATTCGCTATTCCTGTTGCCCATGCCGAACGCCTTAAGGATTTAGCAACGATTCAAGGCGTACGCAGCAACCAACTGATTGGCTATGGTTTGGTGGTTGGCCTGGATGGAACGGGCGACCAGACCACCCAGACCCCGTTTACCATACAGAGCATGCTCAGCATGATGCAACAAATGGGCGTCAGTCTGCCTCCTGGCACCAATTTGCAATTGAAGAACGTGGCTGCCGTGATGGTGACCAGCACGTTGCCGCCTTTTGCACAGCCTGGTCAAATGCTGGACATTACCGTATCATCCATGGGCAATGCCAAGAGCCTACGTGACGGAACGTTGCTGATGACGCCTTTGAAAGGTGCTGATGGGCAGATCTATGCTATCGCCCAAGGCAATCTTGTCGTCGGGGGCGTCGGGGCATCTGCCAATGGCAGCCAGACACAAATCAATCATCTCAGCGTAGGCCGCATTTCAGCAGGCGCCAGCGTGGAGCGCACCGTACCCACTGCCATCAATGTTTCTGACTTAGTCACCCTGGAGCTCAAGGAATCGGATTTTTCCACGGCCAATCTAGTGGTAGATGCGATTAATCGCCGCTTCGGCGCGAACACCGCGGCTGCACAAGACGGACGGGTGGTACAGGTCAAGCCAACGGCAAACCTGAGCCGGGTAGGATTTTTGGCGGCGCTGGAAGCTATCAATGTCACGCCGGCACAAACCAACGCCAAAGTGATTTTGAACGCGCGCACTGGTTCCGTTGTGATGAATCAGTCCGTCACGCTGGATAACTGCGCCATTTCACACGGCAACTTGTCCGTAGTCATCAACTCCGCCCCCGTCATCAGCCAGCCCGGCCCTCTCTCGAGCGGGCAAACGGTCGCAACACAGGTTTCACAAATCGACATCAACAAAGAACCTGGCAAGGTCGTACCGTTGCCTGCAGGCGCATCATTATCCGATGTAGTGAAGGCACTCAATGCCATCGGCACGACTCCACAGGACTTATTGGCGATTCTCCAAGCCATGAAGGCCGCGGGCGCGCTGCACGCCGATCTGGAGGTTATCTGACCATGGTAAATTCAGTAGAAATCAATGGAAAGCTGGCGATTGACGCCAATGGCTTGAACAACCTGAAACAGGCCGCCAAAGAAAATTCGCCGGAAGCGATTAAAGATGTGGCTAAACAGTTCGAAGCTATTTTTATGAACATGATGCTGAAAAGCATGCGTGAAGCTAGCACTCAGGACAGCCCTTTTGACAATGAACAGAGCCGCACATTTACATCGATGTTCGACCAGCAACTGAGTACCAATCTGAGTAACAAAGGTCTGGGCCTGGCTGATATTCTGGCAAAACAACTCAGCAAAGTCAGCCATGCCGTCACAAATACGATGGAGCAAGCAGTGTCCGGTGAATCTGTCACCGAACAGAAAAACTCATTTTTGCAGAATATCTTTGGACACGATGCTGTAAGGAATATAAGCCCGGCACCCTCACAGAAAACACCATCTGCCAAACCTTCCGAGACACATCCACTCAATGGTAACAGTACGGATTTCCAGAAACGCATGTCGCATCATGCCGAAGAAGCCAGCCGTACTACCGGCATCCCAGCACACCTGATGCTGGGACAGGCCGCATTGGAAAGTGGCTGGGGAAAACGTGAAATCATGTCGCCAGACGGCACATCCAGCAAGAACCTGTTTGGCATCAAGGCCACTCCGGATTGGAAAGGTAAGGTGGTTGAAACCACCACCACCGAGTACATTCATGGCATCAAGCAAAAACGTGTAGAAAAATTCCGCGCCTATGATAGCTATGCCGATTCTTTCAAGGATTTTGCCAATTTGATTACTAATAATCCACGCTACAGACAAGTGGCAGACAACCTGCATGACATCCACAGCTATGCACACGCGATGCAGAAGTCCGGTTATGCAACGGACCCTCATTACGCTTCCAAGCTGGCGGGGGTGATTCAAAAAGTCGTAACGGGATGACGATGGCTAAAGTTTCTTATTTTTCTGCCGTCATGCAACCTATGAGGATGAAAACTACACATCATGGCAGCTAATATTCTATCCATAGGCCAAAGCGCACTTGCCGCAGCGCAAGTTGGCATCAGTGTCACCGGCCACAATATTGCCAATGCTTCAACGCCAGGCTATTCCCGACAGGAGGTTGTGCAGTCGGCTGCACTGGCACAGGATTTCGGCTTTGGCTACATAGGCCAAGGCACGGTTGTTTCGACGATTAAGCGTGTTTATAGCACTTTGCTCACGCAACAACTGAATACCGCACAATCCACCAGCAACGCCACGAACGCCTATGCCGCGCAAATGTCGCAGATTGATAATATGCTGGCTGATCCCGCCGCAGGCCTTTCGCCAGCGATTCAAAGCTTCTTCTCCAGCATTCAGGCACTATCATCCAACCCGGGCGATGCAGCAACTCGCCAGGCCACCCTGTCTTCGGCCACGTCATTGGTTGACCGCTTCAACAGCCTGGGCGACAGGCTGAATGAAATCAGAGAAGGCTTTAACCAGGAGTTATCAGCCACTACCACGCTGGTGACCAACTACGCCAATAAAATTGCACAATTGAATGATGTCATCAGCAAAGCCGTAGGTGCCAATAAAGACAACCTCCCCAACGATCTGCTCGATCAGCGTGATCACTTGGTGAGCGAGTTAAGCAAGCTGGTAAAAACTACCGTCAACGAGCAGGATGATGGGAGTTACAACTTGTTTATCGGCAACGGCCTCCCGCTGGTGATCAGCAATAAGGCCTATGGCCTGACCACGGTACATTCGACTGCAGACACCGCCCGTCTGGAGGTGGCTTACGTAAGCAACATTGTCAAACCACTTGGCGACAATACGCTCTCTGGCGGCACGATTGGCGGCCTGCTGCAATTCAGAAGCGGCTCATTGGACAGCATCCAGAATCAGCTTGGCCAGATTGCAACTGTACTGACGCAGACCTTCAACACTCAGCACAAACTGGGCTATGATAGCAACGGCAACATTGGTGGAAATTTCTTCAATGTACCGGCACCTGATGTATTCAGCGAAGCCACCAATAGTGTTGGCGCTACCTTAAACGTCAGCATCAACAATGCAAATGTGCTCACCAGCAGCGATTACCGTGTGAAATATGACGGCACCAATTACACCTTCGTCCGTCTCAGCGACAGCAGTACCCAGACGTTTACCAGCCTGCCTCAAACAGTGGATGGCCTGATTTTTAATGGCACCATGGCCGCCGGGGATTCTTTTTTAGTTGAGCCAACACGTAATGCGGCCACCAAACTTTCAGTAGCGATTACGGACATCAACAAAATCGCTGCCAGCGATGCTGCGGGCGGTAATGGCAACAATCGTAATGCACTGTTGCTGGCTGCCCTGCAAACCCAAGGCACACTCAACAATGGCACGAGCACTTATGAAAGCGCGTTTGGACAACTGGTCAGTTTTGTCGGCAACAAAACCAATGAATTAAAAGTCAACGGTGCTGCAGAGGATACCCTGCTTGCACAGACAACCGCCGCACAACAATCGGAATCCGGCGTCAATCTGGATGAAGAAGCCACCAATCTTTTGCGCTACCAACAGGCATACCAAGCTGCTGGGAAACTCATGCAGATTGCCAGCAGCATGTTTGACACGCTACTCTCACTGGGACATTAGGTAAACAGGATTATCATGCGTATCAGTACGAACACCATCTATCAGACCGCGATTTCCAAAATCAATAGCCTGCAATCCGATCAATCCAGATTGCAACAGCAAATTGCGACTGGCAAACGCTTGTTGACCCCTTCTGACGACCCGCTGGCCGCATCGCGGGTATTGGAGCTCTCGCAAGCCCAGAACATCAATACGCGTTATAGCGATAACCGCAAGATTGCAGAAACTCACTTTGGAGATTTGGATTCATCGTTAGCCAGCATCACCGAACTGTTGACTACTGCTAGAACAACCATGGTAGGGTCAGCAGGCACATTGACCACCGAACAAAGAAACAGTGTTGCAATTCAGTTAAATAGCGCGCTGGAAACCTTATTAGGATTTGCCAACACGCGAGATGCCAGCGGTAATTACCTGTACGCCGGGTTCAAGAACAAAACCATCCCTTTTACGTCCACGGCGACAGGCGCGACATATAACGGTGACAGCAATCAGCAACTCCTACAAGTGGATGCACAACGCCAAATGTCGGTAAACGCTCCAGGCGATAGCGTCTTTCAGGCTGGCGGCAACGATATTTTCAGCACTTTCAGCACGCTGGTCACGTTATTGAATAACCCTGCTGCGTCCGCCAGTACTGTTTCTGCAGGTGTCGCAACAGCCATCAGCAGCATGGACAGTGCGATTTCCAATGTGGCCAATGTGCGTTCTTCGGTAGGTTCCAGACTCAATGAATTGGACTCACTGAACAATGTAGGTTCAAGCAGAGAATTGCAATATGCAGAAGCCATGTCCGGCTTACAGGATCTGGATTATGCACAAGCCCTTTCAGATGTCTCTCAGAAACAAACCATCCTGACTGCTGCACAGAAGTCTTTTGTCACCACTACCAGTCTTTCCCTGTTTGACTTCATCAAATAGAACCCGGTGGGTCAATCCCACCTAAGTCATGAGGTTATCGCAGCGATTTGCTGCATGTGGTCGATGCCTTGCTGAATCAGGTGTTCAAGCGGCTGCAGCATGCCTTGCAAGGATGCCGCCAGCACAATCAACCCTATTGAAAGCGTCACCGGGAAACCTATCCCGAACAGATTCAACTGTGGCGCGGTTCTGGTGAGAATCCCTAATGCCATATTCGTAATCAGCAGCGCTGTGACAGCCGGCAAAGCCAACAGCAAGCCGAAACTGAATATCGTTTCACCCCACATCACGATTTTCATTGGATTGATATTGGCAGCCTGTATTGAAATCGGCATGCTGATAAAACTTTGGGCGATAGCACTCACCACCATCAAGTGTCCATCCAGACTCAGAAATATCAGCATGGTCAGCAACATCAATAGCTGGCTAATCGCTGTACTTTGGCCCTGGGAATGCGGATCATAAAAAGTGGCAAAACCCAAGCCCATGCCCATACCAATCAATTGCCCGGCCATCTCGACAGCGGCAAACACCAAGCGCATACTAAATCCGATTGCCAGACCGATAATGAGTTGCTGAATCAGAATCAGCAACCCTTGCAAGGAAAAAATCTCAAACTGAGGCACCGCAGGCAAGGTAGGCACAATGATGAGCGTGAGTACAAGACCTAACCCGAGTTTAACTTGACTGGGAATCGCACGATCACTAAAAACAGGGGCTGTTGCCAGCACTCCCAGCACCCTTGTCAAGGGCCAAAGCAAGCTGATGATCCAGGTTTGCAACAGCTCACTACTGAATGAAATCATAAAAATTATTGCAGCATGTTAGTTTGCCATCGATGGAATACTGGTTAATACAAGCCGCATATAGTCCACCATTGTGCTTAACATCCAGGGACCTGCTATCACCAGCGTCGCAAAGACGCCCACCAGTTTTGGAATAAATGACAAGGTGGCTTCATTGATTTGCGTGGCCGCCTGAAAAATGCTCACCAGCAAACCGATCACCAGCACAACCAACAGCATTGGCCCGGCCACCAGCAAGGTGATTTCCATCGCATCTCTGCCCAAAGTCATTACGCTTTCAGGAGTCATTTGTTTTCTTTCTATAACAATGAATCTATCAAAAATTTATACTAATAAAAGCTTTGCACCAAAGATCCCATCATCAGCTGCCAGCCATCTACCAGCACAAACAGCATCAGCTTGAACGGCAGGGACACAATAGAAGGCGATACCATCATCATCCCCATGGCCATCAACACACTAGCAACTACCATATCGATGATGAGAAAAGGGATAAAAATCGCAAAGCCAATCTGAAACGCCGTCTTAAGTTCACTCGTCATAAAGGCTGGCACCAGGACACGCAAAGGCACCTGCTCAGGAGTATCGATCTTTTCCACTTGTGCCATTTTGACAAACAGCGCCAGATCACTCTCTCGCGTTTGCTTCAGCATAAAGGTCTTAAGAGGCGCGGTGCCTTTATCCAGTGCATCCTGCATGGATATGCGATTCTCGGAAAGAGGTTGATATGCATCGACATAGATCTTATCGATCACGGGGCTCATCACAAAAAAAGTGAGAAAAAGTGCCAAACCAATCATGACCTGGTTGGGTGGTGCAGATTGTGTCCCAAGTGCCTGACGCAGTAATGAAAGCACGATGATAATGCGGGTAAATCCTGTCATCATCAACAACGCAGCTGGCAAAAAAGTCAGCGAAGTCAGCAGAATCAATGTTTGCAGACTGAGCGTGTAGTTTTGCCCGCCACCGGCCGCTGGGGCCGCATTAATCAGAGGCATGCCCTCTGCCCAAGAAGTAAAAGGGACAGCCAGCATCAAGCCAAGTATCACACTTGCAAGCAACGTTTTGAACTTATTCTTTTGCATTAAACTTTTCACTTGCAATACCTTTTGCTTTATCGGCTGATTTTTTCAGCCACTCCGAAAACGGGTTGACCAGTGGCTGCACGATTGAATGCACTGAAGGCTGTACTGATATTGGATTTGTATCATTGGATTTAGCCTGGTTTAACGATTCGGATAAGCGGTCAACATCCCTTTCCAGATTCGCGATTCCATTCACTTGCCCAGGTGCCACACCTACGACAATCCAGCGATCCGCTACTTCCAGCACCACCACACGCTCGCGCGAGCCAACGCTGACCCCGCCAACGATACGTACTGCAGATGACTGTCCTGTAGCTCCTGGCATCATACGTTTTACTGCCCAGCTGACAATTGCCATAATAGCCAGCACCGCTGCCAGCCCAAGCACCATTTTCAATATGCTGCCGGTTGGGGAAACAACCGTAGCTGCTGTGCCTGCATGCGCCATTGGCGAGCCAGCAAAGGCCATCGATAAAAATACTGCGATACGTTTGTACATTTGGAATGCTTTATTTGTTGATTTTGCGAATTCGCTCGGCAGGAGTGATAATGTCAGTCAAACGAATACCAAACTTGTCGTTTACCACCACTACTTCGCCCTGGGCAATGAGGCAGCCATTCACCAGCACATCCATCGGCTCGCCTGCAAGGCCATCCAGTTCGACGACCGAGCCTTGCGCCAACTGCAGCAAGTTTTTGATGGCTATCTTGGTGCGGCCAAGCTCCACAGTGAGTTGAACAGGGATATCCAATATAAAGTCGATATCATTTTGGCTTTCATTCAGCTTGTTCTGACTGGAAAACTCGGCAAACACCTGTGCTTGCGCGGGCTTAGCCTGCAAAACAGAAGTGTCGGCAGATTGCTGTTCAGCCATTGCCGAACCCCAATCATCGGCTGCCGGCTGTTCAGTCGCTGACTGCTGCTCTGCCATTGCCGAGCCCCAATCGTCCTCTGCCGCAGCTTCTGCGGCTTGTTCTGGTTTAGTCGCCATAAGGCTCTCCTTTAATGTATTCGGTCGAATTGGATCTCAACAGTTTTTGTACACGTAACGCGTATTGACCGTTAAAAACTCCGTATTTACATTGCATAACTGGAATATTGTCTACTTTTGCTTCGATTTCTTCGGTGATATTCAATGGAACCACATCTCCCACTTTCATATTCAGCACTGCATTAAGACTCATCTTCGCTGTAGCCAAGTCAGCCACCACTTCCACCTCCGCCGCTTGAATCTGCTGCGTCATGAGACGCACCCAGCGTTTGTCGACCCCCAGAACCTCTCCCTGGAGGCTTGAGGTCAGCATATCCTTGATCGGCTCGAGCATGGAGTACGGGAAGCAAAAATGCATCTCTCCGGACTCGGATCCCAGCTCGATCGTAAAAGTGATCGCCACCACCACCTCATTCGGGGTAGCGATATTGGCAAACTGAGTATTCATCTCAGAGCGCATGAATTCGAACTCTAAGGGATAAACCGGCGCCCAAGATTTTGCATAATTCTCAAACACAATATCCAACGCACGCCGGATAATACGCAACTCCGTCTGCGTAAATTCTCTGCCTTCCACGCGCGTATGAAAGCGTCCATCACCACCAAACATGTTGTCCACCATTAGAAACGCCAACGATGGATCAAAGACCATGAGCCCTGTGCCACGCAATGGCTTCATCTGAATCAAATTCAGGTTGGTCGGCACTACCAGGTTACGAATAAAATCGCTGTACTTGGAAACACGCACCGGTCCTACAGATACCTCGATAGTGCGCCTTAAAAAATTAAACAGGCCGATTCGCAATAAACGCGCAAAACGCTCGTTGATAATCTCAAGCGTCGGCATACGACCACGAACGATGCGCTCCTGCGTAGCCAAATCATAGCCACGCACGCCAGAAGCGTCAGCCGCCTCAGGCTTCGCCTCTTCCTTTTCTCCAGTGACGCCCCGGAGTAAGGCGTCAACTTCGTCCTGAGATAAAAAACTATCCGCCATGATTCAATAAAGGATGTCGTTGCAATTGCTTACTGAATAACAAATGAAGTAAAGAAAACATCAGATATTTTTTGTGGTTTTGCTCCAGCCGTAAACGGCTGATTCACTAAAGTAACCAGTTCCTTACCAAGTGCTTTCTTACCATCCATGGAAGAAATCTCGCTGGACTTTTTGCTTGTAAGCACCATCAGTACACGGTTGCGTACCAGTGGCATATGCTGTTCCAAGGCGTCTGCTTCTTCCTTGCTGGATGCATTGAGTGTCATGTCAACCTGTAGATACTTTTCGCCATCTTCTGGATTCAGGTTTACGGTGAATGTTTCCAGCTTAACAAAGGCGGGCTCTTTGTGCGCTTCATTTTCCTTGGGTGCCTCTTTGGTTTCCTTGGCGTGATCTGCACCCTGGTGCATAAAATACCATGCCGCACCGCCTCCAACGCCTGTTAATACGAGGACTGCAGCTAGAATAATGATCAGTTTCTTCTTGGATTTTTTGGGGGCCTCTGCCGAGACCTCTACCGCTGGATCTTGTGCCATCTTGTTACCTTTCTCTCATCACCCGTGTTGTGAATGACCTTATTATCGGGAAACTTTAGGGAAACAGATGCGTGGAACAGAAAGGGAAAAATGCGCTTTATTATGGTTAACCAGATTCAGCTAGCCAAAAGCGCATTTTGATTACTAAATATAATTTGACAAGGCGTAGGGTTAAAATTCTTTAGAACCCCAGACTCTCCAGCAAATCATCCACCTGGCTTTGATTTGACACCACGTTTACATTTTCTTCCGGATTGATTTGTGGGCCATTCATTAAACCACTTTCTTCTTTTTTAACCGTCACAGGCGAGAAATCCAGTAGCAGCTGAACTAGTTGCTGCTCCAAATCTTGCGCCAAGACCGTGATTTTCTTAATCACCTGACCAGTCAGATCCTGGAAATCCTGTGCCATCATGATCTCCAGCAATTGCGCTTTCGTAGCGGTGCTATTTTCGACGACATGCTTAATGAAAACCAAGGTCTCCCTAGCTGCTTCGTTATATTCAGACTTCAGAGAAGGTTCTTGTAAAACCTCATTCCACCTCATTTCTAGGGCAGTAGCCAGCTTGGAAATCTCATCCTGCAAAGGATTGGCGATATCTGTCGCGTTCAGTACACGCTCTGCAGCCTGCTCTGTCATTCTAGCTACGTAATTCAGCCTGTCACGCGCATCCGGAATATTATGCGCCGCCTGTTCGATCATCTTATCAAGACCCAGAGCGCGCAAGCTTTCATGCAACCCTCTGGTCATCTGCCCGATACGGTGCAACATTTCTCCATCTTCTGCCAAGGCGTTCATAGGAATGACTGCGCCACCCTCCACACTACCAGGAATAATTTGTTCCATAACCGTCTCCTACTTTCCAAGCTTCTCAAAAATCTTTGAAAGCTTTTCATCCAAAGTAGCAGCTGTAAATGGCTTCACCACATAACCATTTGCGCCCGCCTGTGCTGCAGCAATAATGTTTTCTTTTTTGGCCTCGGCTGTCACCATCAATACCGGTAGCGAAGCAATCGAAGCATCGGCGCGTATATTCTGCAACATGGTCAAACCATCCATATTCGGCATGTTCCAATCAGAAACCACGAAATCAAAATCACCATGCTTGAGCTTATTCAAGCCATCTTGCCCATCTTCCGCCTCTTCCACATTTGTATATCCGAGCTCTTTCAGCAGATTACGCACTATCCGACGCATCGTTGAAAAATCATCGACCACTAAAAACTTGGTATTTGGATCAGCCATACCCTACTCCGTAAAATTCAAATATCTAATTAAAATTTATAAACCAACTGCAGATCATTACAAACCTGCCTTACCTGTCATATCGGCTCAAATCAGCAAAAACTTGACCATGACACGCTAAAAAACCTGCTAAAAGAATCTAAACACGTAATGCACGTGTACCACTTGCCGTTAAGTGACTCAACACACGTTTTGGCAACTCATCCAAAGGCAAAACTTCATCGACGCCGCCGTGTGCAATCGCCTCTTTCGGCATGCCAAAAACTACGCATGTTGATTCATCCTGTGCAAAGTTATAGGCGCCAGCAGCCTTCATCTTGGCCATCCCTTCTGCGCCATCTTTTCCCATCCCGGTCATAATCACGCCAATGGCATTCTTGCCCGCAGAGACTGCCGCCGATTCAAACAGTACATCGACAGATGGCTTATGGCGGCTTACCGGCGCAGCATCGCTCAACTGCGTCATGTAGTTGGCGCCACTTCTGGTCAGTAGCAAATGTTTGTCTCCCGGGGCAATATAAGCATGCCCCGGCAACACCCGCTCTCCGCCTTGCGCTTCGCTCACAGAGATCTGGCACAATGCATTTAACCGATTTGCAAACGATTTGGTAAAACCCGCAGGCATGTGTTGCGTAATCAGAATACCGGGGCAGTCAGAAGGCATCTTGGTCAGAAATGCTTTAATCGCCTCAGTACCGCCGGTAGAAGCGCCTACAATAATCAACTTTTCACTACTGATCATAGGATTGCGCAACGCCACAGGTGCCGGTCCTTGGTCGTTGCCCGGCTTGACGACACTACGCAACGAACTGATTCTTGCTTGCGATGCAGCGCGAACCTTGTCTGCAATCAAATCTGTATATTCCCGCATGCCGCCACTAATAGCCATTTTGGGCTTGGTCACAAAATCCGTTGCACCCAGTTCCAACGCACGCAGTGTAATCTCAGAGCCTCGCTCAGTCAGAGTTGATACCATCACCACAGGCATGGGCCGCAAACGCATCAGGCGTTCCAGAAAATCCAGGCCGTCCATCTTTGGCATTTCCACATCCAGCGTGAGTACATCGGGATTCAGTTGCTTGATCATTTCTCTCGCAACGATCGGGTCGGGCGCTGCCCCCACCACTTGCATATCAGGCTGGCTGTTGATGATTTCTGTCAGCAGGCTGCGAATCAAAGCAGAATCATCAATCACCAATACTTTAATTTTCATTTTTCTTATCCCTATCTATCAAAACAAATCGACCTCACCGCCGACATCGTTGACTTTAAGTTTATTGGCGTAGGCATCTTCACGTTTCATCAATGTGTAATTGTTGAGCTGTTTCAACTTCTTCACCAATACGCGGCCAGTCTTTGGAAAGAAATACACTTTGCGGGGATAAATATCATTCAGATCCTCGCCAGTCACCTTGATGCGCTCCTCTTTCAAGTAACTGCGTACAAAGTCGGCGTTACGGTCTCCCACATTCATGGTGGTAAAGCTTCTTAACACATTACCGCCACCAAAAATCTTGGCTTCAAGGTTCTCACGCCTGGCACCATTTTTGAGTAATTGGTTGATCAACACCTCCATGGCATAAGTGCCATAGCGCATCGATTCGGAGACAGGGCTGTCTTTTTCCGCCTTACCGCCATCGGGCAGCATAAAGTGGTTCATACCACCAATCCCGCTCACCTTATCGCGAATGCAGGCCGAAACACACGATCCCAGTACCGTGACAATCACCATATCCTTGTCGGTAAAATAATATTCACCTGGTGAAATCTTAGCCGCTTCGCAATCGAAAGTCCGATCGTAGTAAAGTGTGGTAGATACCTCTTCGTGGGCAAAATTAACCATTGCTTACTTTCTTGAACTTACTTGAAGCTACCCTTGAACTTCCCTGTGTTGCTCCCAACTCATAGACAGTTTTTCCGCGCAGCTTCAGCGCATCAGAAACATAAAGAAAGTTCTCGGAGTGCCCCGCAAACAAGAGCGCATTCGATTTCATCAGCGGTACAAATTTCTCCAGGATCCTTGTCTGCGTCGGTTTATCGAAATAGATCATCACATTGCGGCAGAAAATTACATCAAACGGTTCGTTCAGCGGATATTTTTCATCCAGCAAATTCAGCTGCTGAAAATGGATAAGCTGTTGCAATTCTTTACGCACTTTAACCGTGCCTTCGCTCTTGCCAGCCCCCTTCAAGAAAAAACGTTTTTTCCGCTCTAGTGATAGTTTTGCCACACGATCCATCGGATAGACACCCCGTGCAGCCGTAGCCAACACATTGGTATCGATATCCGTTGCGATGATTTCGACAGGAGGTTTCAAACTGTTGAACGCTTCGCAAGCCGTCATGGCAATGGTATATGGCTCTTCTCCGGTCGAAGCTGCCGAGCACCATATTCGAATGGGGGTCTTCTGTTGCAGCAAATGCTCGGCCAATATGGGAAAGTGATGTTCTTCTCGAAAAAAAGAGGTAAGGTTGGTCGTCAGCGAATTGGTGAACGCTTCCCACTCGTCGGAATCATGATCCCGCTCCAGACCATCAAGATAATCTTTGAACGTACTTACCTCGAGCACGCGAAGACGCCGCCCAATCCGGCTATACACCATATCGGTTTTCGCTTCCGATAAAGCGATACCCGCCCGCTGATAGATCAATTTACGCACTCTGGAGAAATCCTGAGCCGTAAATTCAAACTCCCTATCTTCCTGGTATTTTTCTTTTTGCATCAAACACTTTCTTTATCTATTGTTGCGCTCATTACGTTATTTGTATCTCTACACAGTTTCACGTTGCATGTATTTACTGCGGTCTTTCATCTGTTGAATCGCCAGATCAACAGCCTTGTCTTCTGCTCGACGATTCTTGGTTTCGGCTGTTTTAGCTGCAAATGGATGCGCTGCTTCTTTGTAATGTTTCAGGACTTCAGCCGCCTTAGGTTCACGCGCAACGGCACTTTTAATCGCCATCTTAGTTGCCCTGTAGTTCCAGTCTTGAATACGCTCATCAATGTCAGCTTTGTGATCGATAAATACGCCTACACAAATAAATACATCATCAGCCTCTTCCACCGGAATCGTGCCATCTGCTACGCAATCCATCACCGCCATCGCCACGCCACGTTGTGCTGGGCCAAACATTTGCACCGCTTGGCGGCCATCCTTGATGGTCACCTTGTTAAACATCACGGTATTAGGTTTCACCATCATGTTAGGTGCAGCAATAGCCAGCAAGCCATTCACCCCTTGTTTTTGGTCGGTCAATGTGCGGCAAAAAGCATCTTCAGCCGCACTGCCACGCGGTCCCATAATCAGATCAATATGCGCCACATTCTTCAAATCGGGCCCAGTCCCATCCGGGCGATCCTCAATCACTAATCCTTCACCTATCAATACTCGATCAATCACTGCCATTTTGTTCTCCTAACATTCAAAACACTTGTATACAAAAATAGGCTGCTTTTTTACTGCCACTTAAGCCACCGCCCCAGAAACACATCATCCAACTAGATGCGGCACGTTTATCGTCATCACGACAAAAGCTGCGTGTATCAAGCATGTTGTCAAAATTGCATAACCCGTTTTCAATAAAAAATCCATAAAATCCTCCTAACCGATATTGAAAAAACCAAGAGCGTCTTCTCAGTTATCGGCAGAAAACTCGCCTTACTTGAACACTTTTTGTACAATTTCCTTATAACTGTTGCACTTGATCAATTCCTAAAACTCTTCCCAATCGCCATCATCTGTGCCTGTCTTCAATGAGACTGATTTTGCTGCAACAGTCAATGGTTTCCCTTCTATCTTTATCTGCATATCATGGATGGCTTTGATCGTGCGTTTAGATGCGGATGCGAACTCAGCACCCAGCAGTCGCTTTGCTTCGTCCTGTTTGTGTTCATGCACACATCTCACAATTTGACCTACTGACTGATGGAAGTCTGCGTGTGATTTACGCAAGTCGCTATATTCATTCAACGATGCGTGGCACTGCGCTGGACCATAAATCCATTTACCAAGGTCGCATTGGTCATCACGGCAGACTTTGGATTCATCAAGCTGCTCATTGGATCGGCCATTGATAAACTCAATCAGCCTGGCTTTCCATTTCACATGCGCATTTTCAGCTTCCTTGAATGAGAAGGATCTGGCTATTGGTATTGCTGTGGCAGTACTTGCCGTTTTACGCATCGGACTGCTAGAGGCTCTGCGTTCCCTGTGGGTGGTCTCGCCTTCCAGCTGGAACACACTCACCGCATGCATCAGTTCATCGGCCTGTTCCATCAAGGATTCCGCAGCTGCAGCGGCTTCCTCGACCAGGGCGGTGTTCTGCTGCGTCATATCGTCCATCTTCATCACGGCTTCGTTCACCTGGTCAATGCCGGCAGTCTGTTCTTGTGAAGCCGCTGCGATCTCTGCAATGATGTCAGTGACACGCCTGACCGAGGTGACGATCTCTTGCATGGTCTCGCCGGCACTCTCGACTTGTTGGGTACCTTCTGCGGTCTTGTTGACGGAGTCAGTGATGAGTTCCTTGATCTCTTTGGCAGCAGAGGCGGAGCGTTGGGCAAGGTTGCGCACCTCGCCTGCCACTACGGCAAAACCGCGGCCTTGTTCTCCAGCTCTAGCCGCTTCCACCGCAGCGTTAAGGGCAAGAATGTTGGTCTGGAAGGCGATACCGTCGATGACCGAAATGATGTCTTCGATCTTCTTGGCGCTGTCATTGATGGCGCTCATGGTGGTAACGACATCGGACACGACTTCGCCACCTTTGATGGCGACACCGGAGGCTGCCGCTGCGAGCTGGTTAGCTTGCTTGGCGTTGTCGGCGTTCTGCTTCACGGTGGAGGCGAGTTCTTCCATGCTGGCCGCGGTCTTTTCGAGAGAAGCCGCCTGTTCTTCGGTACGGCGGCTCAAGTCGGCGTTGCCCTGGGCAATCTCTTTAGAAGCGGTGTTGATGGTCTCCGTCGCTACCTTCACGGCGCCTATCGGCCCTACAATCATTTCAAGCGTGTCGTTCATCGCCTCGACGATATTGCGGAAGCCACCGTTATGTTTGCTGGCATCGGCACGTACTGATACTTTGCCTTCATGGGCCGCTTCTGATAACAGGCGTACGTCTGCATCCAACGCTTTGAGATTGCTACGGACTTGTTCGATCGCCTCATTCACAAAAGCTTTCTTGCCATGGAATTTTTCCAGAGGTGTATCGAAATTACCTTCACCAAATTCTTTGACGCATGCTAGCGCCTTTTCAGTCAACTCAATCTGCCCTGCCACAATGGTATTCACTGCTGAGGCAATCTCGCTGAAGCCCCCCTTGAACATATGGGCGTGTAATGACACGTCAATGTTGCCTTGAACATGCTCGTTGGTGACCCATTTTATTGAGTCAAGGATGCCTTTGAGTTTGCCTTTCAGCCTATCCAGATTTTTGTTGATTTCAGCTTTCTTGCCAGGATATTGTGGGATTTGTGCTTCAAAATTGCCGTCTCCCAAGGCATACATCAATCGAATCATTTCAGCTTTTTCCTGCACATGTGCGTCCACCATCGTGTTAACGCCATGCACCATTTCCGCGTAGGCACCTTGATACCTGGTTTCATCTATACGCACTTCAACATCACCCGCATCATGCTCTTGTGACATATGCTGCATATCAGCGATAAAGGTTTTGACATTGCTGCGCAAAAGCTCCACGCTCTCATTGATGAAGGCGCGCTGTCCTGGGAATTTCTCCAATGGTGCATCAAAGTTACCCTCTGAGAATTCCGAGATGCATGCCGTGACCTTGCGCATCACATCAGCCTGGTTAGCAGCCATTTCATTGACATTCTCAGCCATAATCTTGTAGCTGCCGCTAAATTTATCAGCATTGATGGCCGCGCTGATATTGCCTGCCTTATTTTGTGCAGACATATCGCTTTGTTCTTCAATTACCGATTTGAGTGTTTGCTGCATGGTTCGCATGGCCGCCATCAGGCTGGTCGTGTCATCTTCAGTCAAACTGATTTGGCTATCCAGATTGCCTTTGGCAATGCTATTAGCAACCGCCGCTGCATCACCGGGCTCTCCACCCAGTTGCCTTCTCAGGTTGCGTGTGATCATGAACCCAATGATGACTGTCGCCAGCAAAATCATTGCGCCAATCGCGATTGAAAATCCCTTCGCACTTTCCTTGGCCACAACCGCACTTTGAGCACCGTTCTGCCCAAGCTTGACTTTATATTCCATGTGCGCTGCGAAATCGCCATTGGCTTTTTCGGCTGGTGTCCGGATAGCAATGTACAGCTCTCGCGCCAAATCCTTCTTGTTCTGACGAGACGCATCCAATATAGGACCCATGCGCTCGTAATAAACATCCAGTCCAGCCTTGTCGGCTTCAAGCATCTGTTTGTCCTGATCATCGGCCACATAAGCTTCATAATCTTTCAGCAGAGAAGAAAGCTCTGCCTGCAGTTTTCTGATTGCTGCCTCGACTTCAGCCATCTTGGCAGCATCCGTGTTCATCGTGTGGTTGGATAAACGAATACGTAAGGTATTGAAATCGTAGCGTATTTTGTCAAGCGTAATGATGCTTGGCGCTATGTTGGTGTTGGCATAATTGGTTTCGTTGAACACCTTTTCCATCTGATATTGATTTAGCCACATCAACCCAGTCAATCCTGCGATGGAAATCATCGTCAACAACATCATCTTTCTGGCCACAGTCATTTTCATGGTGCTTTTTCCCTAAAATTCAAATTACATTTTCCTGATCGATACCGCTTTTTTTTATTTTTCATCGTTCCTAATTACTGTTTACTAAAACAACTTAACTACTTAAAACGCCTCCCAGCGCCATCATCGGTACCGGTCTCCAGTATCTCTGTTCTGGCAGGTCCAGCATTTGCTGCCTGCGCTGTTGCTTTCGCGGTACGTGTTGCATGGGGCTGTGCATTGGGCTATTCGTTGCCCGACCTTCCTTGTGGGTGGTTTCGCCTTCCAGCTGGAATATGGTCACGGCATGCAGCAGTTCATCAGCCTGTTCCATCAGAAATTCACGGCCGCAGCCGCTTCTTCGATCAGGGCGGTGTTCTGCTAGGTCATGTCGTCCATCCTTCATCCAGACTTCGTTCTGCGTCACCGATAAACTCATTTTCATGGCAAAAAATTCCTTGAGTTCTGTCTTACTATTTTTCTATTCAGGCATTAGAAATACGCCCAGAAACTGAGCTTTCTTATGGTGTTACGGCATTATTCTGCACTTGGCATATGGTTTTTAATTGGCGGAAGAAAGCAATGATTTATCGCTAAATCTTGGTTTTGAAGTTATGAACACAAATGGGGCTATACCGAAGAAAAAAGTGATTGCAGAGGAAAGTAAGGAATCTATGTTGCCTAGTGACAACAGCTTTCACTCATCCAAGTTATGCGCCTGCTCAGTTGCAAGTTCGGCCTCCTGACTGAGAAACTCCAGCAACACCACAAACTCATCCCCGCCTAGCCTGACAACCGTATCTTGCTCGCGCGCGTACTCTTTCAGGCACTTCTGATTGATGCAGGTGAAGCAAGTTAGATTCTTCCTTCGTTTTATAAGCCCGACTCTATTAGAAAACCATCTCGTTCGATTTACATCAAAGAATCACAGAAAAAAAGGCACTGTTTCCAGTGCCTTTTATCGAGCCGTTACAATCGGCAAAATTGAGGATATGTATTAGAACTCTTCCCAATCGCCGTCATCCGTGCCTGTCTTTGCCATGACTGGCTTTGCGGAGGATGGTGACGCTGATGAGCGGCCAGATGCATAAGGTGCAGGCTTGCGCATCGGACTGTTAGGCGCACGGCGCTCTACCGCACCCCCACTCACATTAAAGCCGTTAACGGTGTCCATCAGCGTCGCAGCCTGTTCTACAAGAGACTCTGCTGCCGCTGCCGCTTCTTCCACCAATGCAGCGTTTTGCTGGGTCACCTCATCCATGCTAGTGATGGCGGTATTCACCTGGTCAATCCCGGCGCTCTGCTCCTGTGATGCGGCCGAGATCTCGCCCATGATGTCTGTCACACGCTGCACGGATGCGACAATCTCTTCCATGGTCTTGCCAGCGTCTTCCACCAGCTTGGTACCTTCCGCTGTCTTGGTTACAGAGTCAGTGATAAGTTCCTTGATTTCCTTGGCCGCAGAGGCAGAACGCTGAGCAAGGTTGCGCACCTCGCCTGCCACCACAGCAAAGCCACGGCCTTGTTCACCTGCACGTGCCGCTTCCACTGCCGCGTTAAGCGCCAGGATGTTGGTCTGGAAGGCGATGCCGTCAATCACCGAGATGATGTCTTCGATCTTGCGTGAGCTTTCATTAATATCGCTCATAGTGGTCACCACGTTAGCTACCACTTCACCACCCTTCACTGCCACTCCTGAAGCTGCAGCCGCCAACTGGTTGGCCTGCTTGGCGTTCTCGGCGTTCTGTTTCACGGTGGAAGCCAGCTCTTCCATGCTGGAAGCGGTTTCTTCTAGTGAAGAAGCTTGTTGCTCGGTACGGCTTGAGAGATCATTGTTACCGGTGGAGATCTCGCCAGCCGCTGTGTTAATGGTCTCACCTGCTTCTTTTACCTGAATCACTACTTCGGTCATTTTGTCCATCAGTGCGTTGATGCCTTCGCACAGTTGCGCAATCGCACCGGTTTTGCCTTGCAGAGATACACGGTCTGTCAAATCGCCTGCTTTTGCGCGCTGAATAATCTCTTGTGTCTCTTCAACCGCAACGGTCATCGTTTGTTGAGCAAGCACTTGTTCCGTGATCTCGGTGGCATACTTCACCACCTTGAACGGTTTGCCGTTCATATCTAAAATCGGGTTGTAAGAAGCTTGCAGCCAAATTTCCTTGCCGCCTTTGCCAATGCGCTTGTATTGTCCAGAATCTGCTTCACCACGTCCCAGCTTGTCCCAAAACGCTTTGTATTCGTGGCTATTCTTATAGGTCGGTTCCACAAACATGCTGTGGTGATTCCCCACAATCTCTTTCTCGCTGTAGCCAGTCACCGCCGCAAAGTTCTCATTGACCGCTGTAATCTTACCCATCAGGTCAAACTCGATCACGCCTTGAATCTTGCTAATCGCAGCGATTTGGCCGGCATTATCGGCCGCCTTGAGTTTTTGTTCGGTGATATCCATGGTGTAATTCACAATCTTGTACGGCTTTCCGTTCAAATCGTAAATCGGGTTATAGGAAGCTTGAATCCAAACCTCACGTCCACCTTTGCAGATGCGTTTATACTGGCCTGCATCGCTGCCACCCTGCACCAACTTGTTCCACAGCTCGGTATAAGCAGCAGTCTTGGCAAAAGCTGGATCCAGCACCATGCTGACGTGTTGGCCTACCAGCTCATTTTCGGCATAGCCCAGCATATTCCTGTAGGTATCGTTTACTTTGAGAATTTTTCCATCCAGGCCCATTTCGATGACGCCTTGCGATTTGCCAATCGCCGAGATCTGTCCTTCGAAATCAGCGTTTCTGAGTTTCTGTTCAGTAATATCCGTGGCATATTTCACCACTTTATACGGCTTGCCATCAGCATCAAGGATAGGGTTGCAAGAGGCCTGGATCCAAATCTCTTTACCGCCTTTGCCAATACGTTTGAATTCACCGGTCTGGAATTCGCCACGATTGAGCATATCCCAGAACTGGCGGTATTCCACGCTGCTACGATAAGCCGGATCAACAAAAGCACTGTGATGTTGCCCGACGACCTCTGCCAGCGTGTAGCCCAAGGCATTCAAAAAGATTTCATTGGCAGTCACAACCTTGCCATCCATGGTGAACTCGATCACTCCAGTAGAGTTGCTAATGGCTTTCAGTTGGTTTTCAAACGCAGCAGATTGCTCCGCTGTTTTAGCTGTCAAGGCATCTTTGGCTGCAATTTCATTGCGAAGGTTTGTCTGCATGCTACTCAAGGCTGCCTTGGCACTGGATTGGTCGTTTTGATTGACTACAATACTAAAATCCAGTTCACCTGCCGCTATTCGGTTCGCTATGCCACCAATCTCTTTAGGTTCACCACCCAAGGATTTTTGGATAATTCGAATCACCACATACGCGACAGACGACAAGATAACAATCGCCAAAATTATTAAGGCAATATTAAAATTCCTTGTTGCAATATATTGCCGGGCACTTTCATCAAATTCTTTTTGCGCCACGTCGAGTTGCAGCTTGATCAGGACATCCAAATCAGTACTATATTGCTTATAAATTTCATGTGCATTAGCTGCATATCCTTTTGTCTGGCTATAATTGTTAGCGCGCAGTGCAGCAATAGCCGGTTTTAACACTCCATTAATAAGCTTTGCTTGGCTTTCAGCAAATTTACCCGCCAACTGTTTTTCTTCAGGAGTCAAGTAGGTCGCCGTATACGTTTTCCATAAATCACCTATGGCTCCGATATTCTTTTCGATATTATCAGCTGACTTAAGGGCGACTTGCGAGTTCAAGATAATATCCGTTTTCTTGTTTGCATTGCTAACCTCAATCTCGCTAAGAGCAGTGCGCAACATTACACGGCTCTCCAACGTGAGCGTCTGGATTTTCGCCAGTTGCTGGACAGGTACCAAGCGGTCTTCATAGATCGTTTTCAGAGCAGAGTTGGTATTTGACAAGGAAGACATTCCCTCCACCCCTAAACCAAGCGATATTGCTATTGCAACACCACTTAAGAATATTAACAACGCTTTAGTGCTGATTCTTTCTAACATTTCTTTCCCCTTTATCTAGGCTAAATTTGCAACAATTATTGGACGGTTGCGCCATCGACCAGCGCCATTTCCTGACTGTTCATGAGTTGTTCGATATCCACCAGGATGAACATCTTTTCATCTACTGTCGCAAGCCCAGTGATATATTTGGTATCGATGCTGGCAACGATGTCCGGCACGGTACGTATTTGTGTTCCATTCAGGCTCATCACGTCAGAAACACCATCCACCACAATGCCGACCACTCGCCCGTTAAGGTTGAGAATGATCACCACGGTAAACTCGTCATACACTACTTTGCCCAGGCCAAACTTGATGCGCAGATCCACAATCGGTACGATCAGGCCGCGCAGATTGACTACGCCTTTGATGAAATCCGGTGTATTGGCGATCTTGGTCACTGCGTCATAACCACGGATTTCCTGCACCTTGAGGATTTCAATGCCGTAGGACTCATCCCCTAAAACAAAGGTCAAGTACTCCTGAAATGGCGCAGATTGATCTGTGCCATTTTTTTCCAGATTGGTTTCTATGTTTGCGTTCATTAGAATGCTCCTTGTAATTGTTCGTGCTGACCCATTTTGATAATCGTCGGCACATCTAGAATTAATGCGACTGAGCCATCGCCCATGATGGTGGCACCGGATACGCCTTGAATTTTCTTGAAATTGGTTTCCAGGCTCTTGATCACTACCTGCTGCTGTCCGACCAGCCTGTCAACAAACAGTGCGGCTTTCTTGCCTTCCGCCTCGATAATCAGCAACACGCCTTCGGTCGGATGCATGATTTCTGTATCCTGCTTGAATAGTGCATAGAGTGGAATGATAGGTAGATACTCGCCACGGACATGAATCATCAGGCCTTCGCTGGTCACTGTCTTGATGTCTTCCATTTTTGGCTGCATAGTTTCCAAAATCAGGTTCAATGGAACGACGTAAATATTCTCGCCCAGTGAAACGGACATGCCATCCAGAATAGCTAGTGTGAGCGGCAATGAGATTGAAATAGTGGTACCAAAGCCAAGTGCAGAGCGAATCTCGACCGAGCCACCCATGGAGGTGATGTTACGTTTGACCACGTCCATGCCCACGCCACGGCCAGAGACATCAGTCACCACCTCGGCTGTTGAAAAGCCAGGCGCAAAAATCAATGAGAACACTTCGCTATCGGTCATGTTTTCACTGACAATCAGGCCATTAGATTGCGCTTTGGCCAGAATCTTGTCACGATTCAAGCCAGCCCCATCGTCGGTTACTTCAATGACGATGCTGCCACCTTTGTGTGCAGCGGATAAAGTCAATCGCCCAATTTCAGGCTTGTTGGCAGCTTTGCGTTTTTCCGGCACCTCAATACCATGATCCACACTGTTACGCACCAGATGGGTCAATGGATCCACGATGCGTTCGATCAAGCCTTTATCGAGTTCAGTAGTAGCGCCCACGGCGACCAGTTCAACTTTTTTACCCAGCTTGGTCGCTAGATCACGCACCATGCGCGGAAAGCGTGAGAACACAAAATCCATCGGCATCATGCGAATGGACATTACAGACTCTTGCAGGTCACGCGTGTTGCGTGTGAGTTGGCTGATACTATTGATCAGGCTTTCATTCAGGATAGGGTCCAGCTTGCTTGCGCGTTGCTCGATCATCGCTTGAGTGATCACCAACTCGCCCACCAGATTGATCAACTGATCCACCTTCTCTACGCCAACACGAATCGAGCTGGTTTCTGTATTGGCGGGTGCTTTATCTGATTCGCGTCTGCCCATATTTTTCTTTTCGGCGACAGGTGCTACTTGCTCTACTTTTACTTCTGGTGCAGGTGCTGCGGCTTTTGCCTCTTCGCTTACCGGTGTGTCATCACCAATCAATTCTGGCTTTACGGCATCCTTATGGGGGCTGAATGGTGCAAAAAAGCCATAGCCTTCTTCTTGGTTCTCTTTGCCGTCTTGTGCAAACAAACCATAACCCACTTCTTCATGAATGGCCACGCGGGCTTTGGTCCCCGCATCAGATGTCGTTTCTGTTGTGGATTGCGTCGCGGCAACTGTGCCTGCTGTAATGATCAAATCATTCGGGTCCAGAATAAATGAACAAATGGATACAATGTCTGCCTGCGAAGAATCTGTCGTCAAAGTCAATAATGCACGTCCGTTGGCCTGTTTCCCCAGAACAACATCCCCTAGCAAGCCAAGCTCTTCTTTCAAATTGTTGACGTCTTTTTCAGCAAGCTCCGGCAAACCAATGTTGAATGTATTTGTTGAACCATCTACATCGCTCTTAGCCTGCTCGACAGCGGGAGCGGCAGGGGCAGGTTCGGGTTCCACCACTGGCGCGGCTGCAGGCTGTGCGGCTGCAGGCTTGATTTCGACTCCACCAGCATTTGCCAGTGAGCTCAACACCATTTTTACTTCGGTTACTTGCTCCTGATCTACTTCTGCAGCCAGGCGATGGCCATTCAGCTCCATTTTCAATACGTCTTTAGCCGCCAGAAACGCGTCCACATGGTCGGCGGTAAGCGCCATTTCATTTTTGCGTATCTTGTCCAGAAGGTTTTCCAGTACATGGGTGATTTCTGCCATATCCATAAAACCAAAGGTGGCCGCGCCGCCTTTAATGGAATGTGCTGCCCGAAAAATGGCATTCAAATCCTCGACATCCGGATTCGCGATGTCGATTTGCAGCAACAAGCGTTCTGCCTCTGCAAGGAGCTCTTCTGATTCATCAAAGAAGACCTCATAAAATTGGCTCATATCCACTGACATTGTTGTACTCCGTACTTGCTTGTGTTCTCTAAGTTGGCAATTATTACTGACTACATTAACCAATTACTTTTTGTACGACCTCAATCAATCTTTTCGGGTCGAATGGTTTTACCAGCCAGCCATTGGCACCGGCAGCCCGGCCTTTTGCTTTCATTTCGTCGCTGGATTCCGTTGTAAGCATCAGGATAGGCACCTTTTGGTAACTACCCAGATCGCGCAGGTTTTTGATTAGCGTCAGTCCGTCCATCACAGGCATGTTCTGGTCTGTCAGCACCAGATCCACCGTTTTTTCCTTGGCCTTGTTCAATCCATCCTGGCCATCCACGGCAGACACTACATCATAGCCAGCCGCCTTCAAGCTAAACGCCACCATCTGTCTCAGCGACCCAGAGTCGTCAACCGCTAATATTGTTTTCGCCATCGTTTATTCTCTCTTTTGATTAAATAGATTTTTACTTGTCTTTAACTGTGTACTAAAACAGTACTATTTCACCGGAACTCATATCTTGTTGTGCTACAGACTTTCGTAATCCACCCTTCAACACGTCATTACGTGCACATAAGCTGGTGTTCATCTCTTCTAGCAATTTGGCTATCTCTTCGTGCTCATGCTCAGGTTCCATTTCTTCGCCATGTGTTGCCAGTGCGGATAACGAATCATTCAAGCCATTCACACGCTTGATGGTGCGAGTAATGAGTTGACTGGTCATATCCTGAAACTGCAGACCGGTGATGGCAGCATTCACTTCGTTGCCGATTTTTTCGCGGTATTCGGTAATTCTTTGAGTAATTTCCATTGGCATCTGGGCACAGTTCAATAACATGTCAATCTCTTGCTGTTGTGTCTCAACCGCCTCATGAATTGCCATAAAACTTGCACCGAGGCTTTCTATGGCCTCACTCAATAAAAATGTGGTTTGCATCAGGTCTGCTTCCATTTCGATAAGATGCTGTTTGCCATGATCGGAAACCGCTGCCAATAAGCGCCTAAGCTCTGCGACCGGTATTATTGTGGAAGCCAATTTCTAACCTTTCTAAATGCTCAAACCAACATGAATTAAAGTCATTATCTAAGAATACTCTTGCCCTCAATGACTGGAACAGAAGGGTAAAAACCCTTTTATTAACGACACTCGAAATGCCGCTTGTTTAACAATCAAGCCACAAGTGCGAATTTTTCCGCATCTTCAGCAAATAATTCTTCTGGCATCTCTTTCGTTTTACATTCTTTCCAGAGTTGGCGCTGAATCATGAATTGACGTCTCAAGTTCTCCACCGTCTCTTGCTGCTCATAAATCACGACATCCAGCCTTGAAAAAAAGCTTTTGAATCCGCGCTGAGCATCCTCAGAAACATACTGCTTCATTTCTTCGTTATAGCGGTCCACATAGTCCTGGCGGAATTGGCGCAACTTATGGCATTTAAATTCAGCCTCGTTGAGCTCCTTGGTCACTTTATTCAGGTTGGTTGTGGCAATCTTGAGTTCTTTTGCCAGCATCTCACTGTTGATAATTTCATCCATGCTAATGTTTGCCATCATGATGTCCTCCGTTTCAGGATTCATACAATAATCATTTCCAATTAAATTAGTTACCGGCTTTCCACCGGAAACCCCATATGACTAATTTACTAGAATATTTTCAATGAAAAAGGCTGAACAAAAGGGTGGAAAACCGCCAATTCCCGTCTCTTGTAGGAGTTAGTCCTACATACCTGGAAAATGCAAAAAATGATGCCTGGATATGAAAATAATCAGGCGAATGTATCTACAAGCCCATTCTGAACTTGAGTGCGTACATGGCTGACTTGAGGCGGTTCGGCTTCCCGATTCGTGCTGACAAAACCAGAATTGGAATGACGTTCTTTTTCAGCTTGCTGAGACTCTTGCTGTTGCTTGCCGGTGCTTACGTTCGCCTGACCCAATTGAACACCAGCTTGGCTCATCAAGTCACGCAAAGCAGGAATGCCGTCTTCCAATGCTTTCCTGACATCAGGATTCTCGGAAATGAAAGTAGTGTCCGCTTTTTCATTGCTAACACTAATCACCACCTGCAATGGTCCCAGGTCAGGTGGATTCAGCGTTAATGTCGCCGACTGCTCAGCGGCACCTACCATCCATACCACTTTCTGGCTGATAGCTTGGTCCCAGCCAGATTTGCCTGGATAAACGTCAATGACATTGGAACGGCCAGTCTGCATTTGCGCAGCATTCAACTGCAATGCATTCTGTAAAGCTGTCGGCACCATTGATGTAGCGGAAGTTGCTACGGATTCCTGCATCATTTTGACTGAAGATACCTGATCCGGTTTGTTCAGCCATTTCTCCGCCAGTTGTTCAGTGCTTTCAGACAATTTGGCTGAAAAAGACTGTGCATTATCCATCCCTTGATGATTGTCGCTTTCTCTTATATTCGGTTGTGTATCTACAGCCTGCTGAGCTAAGAGGTTGTCAGTACTGATACCGTCTGAAACCGCTTTTTGTTCTTTGCCTATGGGCGTCGCCGTGCCAAAGCTTATTTGTCTGGTGGTTAAGGTATCCACATTCCCAACCGCTTCCTGTGTCGGCAAGAAAGCGTTATTGTCCATGGACACCACTTTCGCCTGCGGACTGGCGTTAACGATTTGTTGTATTAGCATGGCGGGGGTATTGGTTGCCTGATCAAGCACAGCGTCTTCATGCTGAGTTTCATCCGCCAGCCCTTTATGCTTGCCAGACTTAATGGGTTTTTGCTCCAATCCGGCCAATATGTCCGTCATATCGTCAGGCGTATTTTTCCCGTCATTAGGCTCAACACCGTCAGCAGCCTTAAAAGTATTGGATTGTACTTGCTTTGATGTTGCTGGATATTTTTGTGTGTTGCCATGCAGCTGCGTCTTTTCCTTGGGCGCGTCTTGCTCCACCTGTTTTGATAATACATGTTTGAACAAAGATCCGGATTCTGTGGTTTTTTGATCCAAAGAGGTCGGTGCCGACCGTTTTAGGGATCCCGGTTGTGTCACCAGAAATGGTAATTTTTGCATGGTTTTAATTCCAATTAGGTAATTCATTCATCATGGTTTTTTGCGTTTAGCCCGCATCGCATATTCGTCCATCATCTTCTGGTCCTTTTTTAGCACCAGGTGATGCGCCTTTTGCTGCTTCTGCTTGATCAAAACCTCATATGACAGCTTTTTGCGTTGTGCTTCTATCCATATTTCGCGTTCTCTTTCTATCTGATACCGCGCAGATACGATAATCTCTTCCTGTCCATCAATCGCCTGCTCCAACTTACCCAGAAAGTTCTGATAATTATTGTGCATCTCTTTTGTCAGGCCTTGCCGCATCAACTTCGCAAAGGTGTTCACATAATCTTGCCGATAGTCTCGCAGCATATTGCCTTTTTCTTCTGCATCGCTCAGTGCTCGGTTCGCCAAGGCCAAACGCTCGCTCACCGTATCCAGCTCTCTCTCCACGAGCTCAATGAGTGTGTTCAGTGCCGTAGAAGATGCCATGCAGTAAAACCTTAGAAATCAACTATATAAAACACCGGCAAGCTGTTGTATGCTTTGCATCACGTCCGCCCGCTCGGCAATATCCTGTTGCAAAAACGCCTCAATCTGGTCATGCTTTGCAATCGCCTCATCCAGCACCTCGTCATTGCCTGCTTCATATGCGCCCACATTAATCAAATCAATGTTCCTGGCATATCGCGCATTCAACTGCTTGAGTTTAAGCGCCAGTTTCAAATGCTCAGGGCTGGTGATATTGTGCATGGCGCGGCTGATCGACTGTTCTATATCAATCGCCGGATAATGCCCGGCCTCGGCAAGGCTGCGGCTCAACACGATATGACCGTCCAGAATGGCGCGCGCAGCGTCCGCAATCGGGTCCTGCTGGTCATCGCCCTCTGTCAGCACGGTATAAAAAGCCGTGATAGAGCCCTCACCGCGTTTTCCGTTGCCGGTACGTTCTACCAATGCGGGCAATTTTGCAAACACGGATGGTGGGTACCCTTTCGTCGCCGGCGGTTCGCCAATCGCCAAGGCGATCTCGCGTTGCGCCATCGCATAACGGGTAAGCGAATCCATGATCAGCAATACATTTTTACCTTGATTACGGAAAAACTCCGCAATCGTGGTCGCATAATTCGCCCCCTGCAATCTCAATAATGCCGGAGCGTCTGCAGGAGCAGCCACTACGACCGAACGTGCCAGTCCTTCTGCTCCGAGAATCTGTTCTATAAACTCCTGGACCTCGCGTCCACGTTCGCCTATCAGACCCACAACAATCACATCTGCTGTGGTGTAGCGCGCCATCATGCCCAGCAATACGCTTTTACCTACGCCTGACCCGGCAAACAATCCCATGCGCTGGCCACGGCCCACCGTCAGCATGGCGTTGATTGCGCGCACGCCCACATCCAGCACTTCTTCGATAGGCGCACGCATCAATGGATTGATGGGCCTTGCACTTAAGGGCGCGCTATGCGCGGTCATTATTTTTCCAAACTCATCCAGCGGGTTTCCAGCACCATCCACCACACGGCCTAACAGCTCATAACCCACTGGCAAATGTCGGGCGCGGTCCGAAGCTCTCCTGCGTGGCGGGTTATCATGGTGCGGCTTGGGCAATGCGTCAGCGACATTCAAGGCAAACACCTTGGCACCAGGCACGATGCCATCGACGCTGCTTTGCGGCATCAGCAGTAGTTTCTCCCCATCAAAGCCAACCACTTCGGCCTCGACACGGCGGCCTTCTTCAAGCGGCACATAGCAGGCAGAGCCTACTGGCAACTGGATGCCAGCCGCCTCCATCACCAGCCCGGTTAGCTTGGTAATACGCCCAGCAATCTCCAATGGCTCGACAATGCGCAAAATCTCCCTACAATCACGCATGTGGCTTTGCCAGCGCTCCTGATGCACACTGCTCATGGTAATAACCAGTCATTCGATTGCGCCAGCGCTTCGCTGATTCTTTTCCAGCGCGCTGCATTGCTTGCATCTATCTGGTTGGCGCCCGTTTCAACCAGGCAGCCACCCCGCTCTATATTGTTATCTTCCTGAATCAGCCAAACCTGCTCAGATAGCTCGTCGCCTAACTGTTCGCGCAAAATACGTGCATCGTCGTGATGCACAAATATTCTGGCAGGCCTTTGTACATAGGGCAGATAGTGCATCGCCTCTTTCACCACTGGCAGGATTGCCTCATGATCCACCTGCAATTTGGTTTTCAGCATTGCCTTGGCAATATCCAACGCCAGCGCAAGTATGCTTTCTTCTACCTTTTCGTCCGCCAGCTTGAGCGCATCTTCAAATGCAGTCGCTAACGCAGAAAATCGTTGCCTGTCTTCATTCGCATATTCCTTGGCTTTTGCCATACCTACAGCAAAACCTTCCTGCATGCCTTTGGTATATGCTTCCTTACGAATGTTTTCAAACACCTCGGAGATTTTCGCAGTAGACGTATCTGGCGTTTTTTTTCTGACCTGACTGTTATGCACTGCTGTATCAGGCTGTGCGAATGCGGACATCTCCCAACGCTGATAAGCTGTTTGCTGTTCTTTAGGCGTAGGGGTACTAGACATATTGATCGTCTCCGCCTTTACCGCCAATCATGATTTGGCCTTCGTCTGACAATCTGCGTACGATTTGCAGCATTTGTTTTTGTTGCGCCTCGACTTCTGACAGTTTGACTGGCCCCTTGCTTTCCAGGTCTTCCCGCATGGTCTCAGCTGCACGCGAAGACATGTTTTTGAATATTTTTTCGCGCATTTCCGCGGTTGCACCTTTGAGCGCAATAATGAGTGTTTCCGACTGCACTTCCCGCAGCATGGTCTGGATGCCCTTGTCGTCAATCTCGATGATGTCATCAAACACGAACATCGTATCCATGATCTTTTGCGCCAGGTCTTCGTCGTAGCCTTTCAGGCCTTCCATCACGGCAGCCTCTGTCTCACCATTCATATAGTTCATGATCTCGGCCGCCACCTTGATACCGCCCATGGATTGTTTCTTCAGGTTTTCGTTGCCGGACATCAGTTTAGCCAATACATCATTCAACTCTTTCAGTGCCGTCGGCTGCACGCCATCCAAAGTCGCAATCCTCAGCATCGCGTCCTGACGTAAGCGTTCAGTAAAGAATCCCAAGATGGAAGATGCATGATCTGCATCAAGATGCACCAGGATGGTTGCGATGATTTGTGGGTGTTCGTTCATGATCAGCTCAGCCACAGTTTGTGCATCCATCCATTTCAAGCTCTCGATACCACTCGAATCACGATTCTGCAGAATACGGTCCAGCACGCCCGAAGCTTTATCATTCCCAAGCGCCTTGGTAAGCACCGAGCGTATGTATTCATCCGAATCCAACCCAAAGTCACTGCTTTGCTCGGTAATTGCCAGAAAATCTCCAACCACCGTTTCCACCTGCTCTCGACCGACAGATTTCAAGGTGGCCATTGCAGCTCCAAGTTTCTGCACCTCTTTAGGGCCCAGATACTTCATCACCTCTGCAGCTTCGTTTTCACCCAGCGCCAGCATCAGTACTGCGCTTCTCATTACGCCGTCATCGCTCATTTGTCAGTCCCGTTCGTCCAACCTGCTACCACATTCGCTACCATTTTTGGGTTATTTATTGCTATTTGCCTTGCAGTACCAAGATTTTGCTCATATCTATTGATTTGTGTCACATTTGCTTCAATCACCTCTTGCCCACCGGGGCCTGGCAATGTCGGCGTTTGTGCCGAAGCCAGCATAGTCAATGGTTGGCTTAACTTGCTGAGCATAGGCTTCAATATCTTTTTATACAGCATGAACAACACCACCATGCCAATAATGAATCGTATGGCATCTTTTGCATATTCAATGGTTTCAGGCTGCTTCCACATCGGAATATCTTTCAGCACTTCTGGTTTCTCGCCCGCAAAAGAGCTGTTCACTACCGTTAGCGAATCACCTCGTTCCTTATTGAAGCCCATGGCCTGCATCGCCAAGTCGTTGATTTGCTTTTTCTCGGCATCGGTCAATGCACGGTCGCTCACTTTTCCAGCCTTGTCCGTTACCTGAATATTGTTTACTACCACAGCCACTGCCAGGCGCTTGATACCCCCCATAGGCTGTTGCACATAACGCACTGTTTTATCCACCTCATAATTGGCAGTCATATTTTTCTGCGTATTGAATGGCGAGATATTCTCAGTCGCAGTGGCATTCGCTTCCGGTGTGGCATTCGCTGTTGTGGTGATGGGTGCGGTAGCCGGCGCGGGAGGCTGATTGGACAATGCGCCTGGAATACCGGATGCATTATCACCACCACCGTTCGTGCTCGACATATTGGTTTGCATGCTGCGAATAGCCGCATCTTCAGGCTTCTGGTTAGGTTTATAGGTCTCCGCGGCCTGCTCCTGGCTTGAGAAATCCACTTCGGCACTGGCTTCCGCATGCACATTCTTGGCCCCCACAATCGGGGCAATGATAGCCTCAACGCGCTTGGCGATGCTTTGCTGCAGTTCATCAACATATTTCAGTTGTGTTGGATCCAGATTATTTGCACCTGTTTTTTTGGAAATGTCGGAAAGTAAGTTGCCGTTTTGGTCCACCACTGTCACATTGGTAGTGGGTAAATCGGGCACGCTGCTTGCCACCAGATGCACCACTGCGCTTACTTGTTGTGGGTCCAGCGTGCGCCCGGGTCGCAAGTTGAGTAACACAGATGCAGTTGGCTTGAGCTGATCGCGCACGAATACGGTTGGTTTGGGAATCGCCAGATGGATTCTCGCCACATCTACGGCCCCGATAGACTGGATGCTGCGCTCCAGTTCGCCTTCCAGAGCGCGCTGAAAATTCACTTGCTCCACAAACTGGGAAACGCCAAATTTCTGGTTCTCCAGCAACTCAAAACCGATATTGCCACCTTTGGGCAAACCTTCTGATGCCAGTTTCAAACGGGCTTGATGCACTTGAGCGGCTGGCACCACAATCGCGGTGCCACTATCGGAGAATTTGTAAGGTATGTTCATTTTTTCCAGAGATGCCACGATCGCGCCACCGTCTTTATCGGAAAAATTTGAAAACAGCACACGGTAATCTGGCTGCTGACTCCACAACCAGAACACCACCATCACTGCAATCACCGCAGCAGTGCCTGCCAGCAACAAGAGTTTTCCACCCAGTTGTGGTGCCAATCCTGCGTTACCATTATTCGCATTGCTGCCATTAAAGGCTTCTGTTGCCGCCATACATTACTCTCCAATCTACTATCTTAATCGCCCTGTCACCTTGCAAAGGCTGACAGAAGGACTGCACAAACGACTTATTTGATAGCATTATGCGGGCTGCTTCAGTTTTTAAATGCGTGAATAAAAGCGTTTTCCACGGCCTATTTCACGGCTGACTAATTGCTTCAGGTTGTTAAATTAGCATCATGTTATTTTTGTAAATATGGAGGTGCCTCATGAAAGCAGGAGGAATTGATTCAAGCAGGATCGAATCCATGCTGGCGCAACTCAAGGCGGCAGCGCAAAAACCCCAGGCCAGTCAGATTGGCAGCTTGTCTTCTGTTGCCGAGTTGCAAAAACCACAAAACGCAAGCAGGGTGGATTTTTCGGAAGCACTGAAAGCCTCGCTCAATCAGGTCAACCAAGTACAAATGGATGCTGAGAAACTTGGCAAGAGCTTTGCAATGGGGGATGACAGTGTCAGCCTCTCCGACGTAATGATTGCCGGACAAAAAGCTAATATTTCATTCCAGACCACTGTACAAGTACGTAACAAACTCGTTTCCGCATACCATGACATCATGAACATGCAAGTGTAAGGAGACAACCTTCATGCTCAAGCGCCTTATTTTAGACTTGATTAAGATTATCTCCGATGATTTAATCATATCGCAGCATGATGGCCTTTCGCCCATCATGAAAGCGCAGGGATTCAATGTGATTACAAATTTCAAAAAAAAATGGTCCCGATTTACTGACACAGATGCAGTCATTACTCACCGTCTGTATAAAGAAAGCGGTATCTCCTATGTCATCGGCCTGTTATTGGCCGTCTTGCTTATTGCTGGCTCCAGGCAAACCGGCAGCCTTTCCGTCGGGGCATATTTTTGGTTAGGCATTATTACGCTCACTTATGTTGCCCGTGCTTCGTTGACTATCCATTATTTCCGTCACGACTCGCCTGATCTCCATTGGTTAAATCGGTTTCGATTCGGTGCCATCTTTACCGGCCTGGTCTGGAGCGTTGCCTGTTTCTTGCTTTTTCAGTCAAACAACTTGCTGAACCAATCGATCATCTTATTCACCCTTACCGGTCTGTGTGCAGGAGCAACCCTTAGCTATGCGATTGATCTGATTTCTCTTTTTGGCTTTGTTTTCCTGGTGGCTCTGGGATTGTTGACACGACTGTTTATGGAAAAGACGCCAACCGCCTTTGCAATGAGTTGCATGATCCTGCTATTCATGCTGTTCATTGTAGTCAGCGCTCGCAAGGCGCATAGAACTATCCATGAGAACCTCCGGCTGGCATCCATAGCCTCATTAAAAGAGAAACGGGAGAAATCATATGCCTATGTGATGGAAATGATTACTAATGCCGCACCGCTGGATACGATTCTAAATTATATCGTCAACAGTGTAGAAAGACTGAATCCGCCAGCATTATGCAGTATTTTACAACTCGACAGCCAAGGTAAACGTCTTGAGCATATCATTGCTCCTAGCTTGGCAGACTTCTACAACCGAGCTATCGACGGCTTGGCAATTGGGCCGAATGTAGGCAGTTGCGGGGCATCCTCGTACACTGGAATGCGCATGATAGTGGAAGACATCCAGACGCACCCCAATTGGGCGCTTTATAAAGAACTGGCCTCCAGGGCGGAGCTTGCAGCATGCTGGTCAGAGCCCATTAAAAACACTTCTGGCAAAGTGCTGGGTGCGTTCGCTATGTATCACCGCAAGCCGACGAGTCCGACCAATGATGACCTGGAAACTCTCACTCACAATGCCCACCTGGCCGGGATCGCCATTGAACGCGCCAACTCGAATCAAGAGCAGTTGCTCGCGTCAATGTTCTATCAAAGCACGAGCGAAGCAATGGTGATCACGGATGCCCAGACTTTGATCGTCGGAGTCAATCCTGCGTTCACTTCCATGACCGGTTATGCTGCGGATGAAGCCATCGGCAGAAACCCCAACATGTTAAGCTCCGGGCGGCAAGACAAAGCCTTTTATGAAGAGATGTGGTACCAGCTCAACACTACCGGCAAATGGCAAGGCGAGATATGGAATCGCAAAAAAAATGGCGAGTTTTATCTCGAGTGGGTAAGAATTAATACCATTTATGATCAAGATAGTACGGTGTTAAATCGCGTAAGCCTTGCCACCGACATCACCAAGAAAAAAGAATCTGAAGATATTATATGGCGGCAAGCCAATTTTGACCCGCTGACCAACTTGCCCAATCGTCGCATGTTTAATGATCGCTTGAACCAGGAGATCAAGAAAACACACCGTGCAGACTTGCCACTTGCTCTCATGTTTATTGATTTGGATCATTTCAAAGAAGTCAATGATACGCTCGGTCATTTGATGGGAGATGTGTTGCTGATCGAGACTGCCAGGCGCCTTGTCAGCTGCGTGCGCGATTCGGATACCGTCTCTCATATGGATACCGTATCACGACTGGGTGGGGATGAGTTCACCATCGTGCTTGGTGAGTTGAGGGACACCCATTGCGTGGAACGTGTTGCCCAAAGAATTCTGGACAAGCTGGCGGAGCCATATCAACTAGGCTCGGAGGTGGTCTATATCTCTGCCAGCATTGGCATCACCATCTACCCAACTGATTCAACCAATGCCGATACGCTTATCAAAAATGCAGATCAGGCCATGTACGCTGCCAAACGGCTTGGCAGAAACCGGTTCAGTTATTTTACCGAGTCCATGCAGGTCAACGTGCAGAACAGGATGCGGCTTGCCACCGATTTGCGAAGCGCCTTGAGCAAAAAACAGCTGTTCCTGCTCTATCAACCCATTGTCAATCTAGCCACGCAAAAAATTGACAAGGCAGAAGCACTCATCCGTTGGCAGCATCCAACCAATGGCCTGATCAGTCCGGCAGAATTCATCCCCATCGCCGAAGATACTGGATTGATTGTGGATATTGGCGACTGGGTATTTCTGGAAGCCGCCAATCGGACAGCGCAATGGCGCAAGTCTATCCACCCGAATTTTCAGATCAGCATCAACAAATCACCCGTACAGTTTTACAAGGCAAGCTCCAGCAAGAGCGGCCACTTAAATTGGTCAGCGCATTTGAAACAGCTTGGCCTGCCAGGCCAAAGCATTGCCGTAGAGATTACAGAAAGACTACTGCTGGACAGCAATAACACTATTCGGGACCAGTTACTCGAGTTTCGGGATGCCGGCATTCAGGTCTCGCTGGATGATTTTGGAACGGGGTATTCTTCACTCTCTTACATTAAAAAATTTGATATTGACTACATCAAAATTGATCAGTCATTCATACGTAATCTGGAGTCCCAATCTGACGACATGGCAGTTTGTGAAGCCATTATCGTCATGGCACACAAGCTCAACATGAAGGTTGTGGCAGAAGGCGTGGAAACACAGCAGCAGTGTGATTTACTTAAGGCTGCCGGCTGCGATTACGCTCAGGGTTATCTGTTCTCCAAACCATTGCCGGTAGAGGAATTCGAGCAACTCCTAAGTTAGTGGCTTAGGGACACCATTTACCTTACCACCCGATTCAAGATGATATAACCAGGCCAAAATCTCAGCAATGGCCAGATACAGCTCAAGTGGAATATATTTATCCAAATCCACTTGCATCAACATTGCCACCAGTTCTTTGGATTCGTGCACATATACCCCGTGCTCGTTCGCCTTGGCAATGATCTGTTCGGCAATCGCCCCACGCCCTTTCGCTACGACTCGTGGCGCAAAATCTCCAGTTTCATAGGCCAACGCGATCGCCTGCTGCGTTTTGGTTGATAACTCGGTCATATACCCACTGTCAGGCTTTCCAGCACTTGACCATTGCGCACGATGGCACCGGCCAGGTTTCCACTCTGCGCCTGCAGCACTGAACGCGCTTGAGACTCCTCAGCCACCAAACCAATGCGCATGCGCCCATTTGTCAGACTGATTTTGGCAGTCACTTTACCCAGGTTGGGCAAATGCAAAGTCAAGTCTGTCGAAATGGGTGCGTGGTTTTCTTCTGCTCTGGCTTGCTCCGCTTGTTTTTCTTTGCCACCGTCTGGCAGATAAACATCCCAGCTCATTTCCTGGCTAGGCCATATTTCGCCACTCCATGAAAGACGCTGATTTTCGAGAATCGCCAATTGTTGCGGCAGCAATGCATTGCTTGCAATATTTTGCTGATTTTGTCGTTCTAGCTTAATGTCAGACAAGCTACGATGCCCGGCCAGATAATCCCGCAAATGAGATTCGTAAAACAAGCCACTCTGATCAAGTGCTTTTTTGAGATCATGCGCGAGAACTTCCGGGATGACAGGTGAATGGCTCACCACGGTTCTTGCTTCATATTTAGACGAAACACCCGCGGCTTGTGCCTGTTGTAGTGAGTCATCAATCAAATGGGCAGCCGCGCTCACATCAGCGATAACTGAACTGCCATTTTCCGGACCAATCAAGCTGTTCTGTAATAAAGAGAAAGTAGGCGTCGGCGAATCCTGTAGATACTGCAACACCAGATTCTGACCGACACTGGCAGAGGTGCCCAGATTCATTCGATAGAAAGACTGTTCGACTTTCACCAGATAAGTGGTTTCGTCCAGTCTGGAAGTAACAAGCGCCGAATAATGTTTACCTATGAGAAATGATGTCGCCCGTGCATTAAGCTCCTGAGATGTGTCACCGATGTTTGCAACAGCGAGCACCGGCGTGATCCTGGCAAGAGGATGAACGCCAGCAGTCTCAGTCAAAACAGGCATCATATGATAACCATGTTACGGCCCGTAGGCGCGCGCACCTTTATTCTCGACATGGCCGTTATTCAGCATGGCATTCAGCTTCACCATCCATGGCGCCATCAGATTACGGATTTCGCGGTCATCTGCCAGTATGCGCTTGATGCAAGCCAGCTTTCTGGCGTATGCTTCGCCAGTCAACGGTTCATTCTGCTCATGCATCTTTAACTTTTCCACATACTGCGCACAATAGCCTTCCAGCTCGCTGAGTTTATCCCAATCCTGTTGCTGCGCCGCTTCCAGCATATGGCTTGTAACTTCCGCTACTGACTCATATAGTGACAAAACATTAAGATAACTCATCATCAAGCCTTTTCTAAATATGCAAAATTGTTGACATTGCTCAGCCCAGCTGGCTCAGGGCGATTCGCTTGCTCTGTTTTGGCAATCACCTCCCACGCACCGCGCAGTTCCACCAGGAGCTTGATCACCTCATCAATCGGTTCGGTTTTATTCTCAATATTAGCTTTCATCAGCAAGTTGGTCATGTACATGTACAATGCATCCAGATTTTCCGCAATCTGGCCACCCTCCTGCTTGTTCAGGCTCATGCGTAAGCCACTTTGAATAATTTTGATCGCTTTAAATATCATCTGGCTCTTGTTTGGATAATCGCTCTTGAGCACACCAGGAATTGCCGAGCGACAAGCCACAATGGCGCCATCGTATAACATCACAATCAACTGAACCGGATTGGCTGCTGCCGCCCCCGTTTCCAGACTGATGCTCTTGTACTGGTTTATGCTATTGTTAGTTGCGCCAAACATCTATATTCCCTTCGATTGATTCAAGCTACTCAGTTATCCAAGGTTTTGAGTAACGAAGTTTTGTGTTGAGCTCATTTGTGCCAACACAGTATTTAAATGCGTAAATTGCATGGTGTAGCGCTTCTTGATACTGGTCATACGCGTCTCTAGCGTATCCACGCGTTTGGCAATATCTGTAATGCTCTGATTGATATTGGCGGTACGTGTAGTCAGTGTGACATTTAGCGAAGACTTTGCCCACGAATCGAACTTGGTTGCAAATCCGGTATCAGAAACAAACAAGTTGGAAAGCGCCGTTAAATCATTCGTGACAGCATTGCTAAATTTGGTAGCATCCAAAGTCAATCCGACACCAGGTTTGGTATTGATACCTACATCCGAAAGCATGGTGTAGTTGCCCCCGGACACAGTGCTGCTTACAATATCGCGTAACTCACCCATCATCTGCATGATTGCCGGATCGCCAGCAAGCGTTCCACCTGTCGTTGTGGATGTTTTATAAGTTGAGATACTTTTGAGCGTACTATTCAGGTCGTTGTAGGCGTTGATAAAATTACTGGCAGCCGCATTGATTGCAGCCGTATCCTTGGTAATGGACAAGCTTGTCGGCGCGCTTGTCAGCTTGTTCAGATTAAGCGTCACGCCCTGAATTGCATCCGAAACAGTATTGGATGTCTTAGTAATCGCCACGCCATTCACCTTAAGGTTTGCATTTTGCGCCGCGACTGTTTGTGATAAGTTTTGTACCCCTGCTGGATTATTGTCAAGCAGGCTTCCAATAGCCGCATCGCCTGCTGTAGAAATGCTCATGCTATTACTCACACCCGAAGTACTCGAAGACAATGTGAGGCGATATGGTGAAGCCCCCCCATCATTGATAATCGTCGCATTCACGCCAATGTTGGCGCTGTTAATCGCGTCGCGAATGCCTTCCAATGTATTATTAGTGTTATCGATGGTGACAGTTTTCACCCCCGCACCGTTTGAGGAAAATGTAGCACCGGAATATGTACCACTCGTTGAGTTGAATGTACCACCACTGACAGTGCCAAAGTCAAAACTAATGGTAGTGGTTGTGCCAGAACCAATCGAAGCTTGACTATCCACCTGCCCTGCAGCCACCAACTGCTGCGAAGCCGCCAAACTGGCGATTTCCAGACTATAGTTGCCCGCAACCGCCTTTGTGCTTGCCGTGGCATTGAAAATGCTGGGATCGCCCACATTTACATTGAAAGCTTGAAAGCCACCGGCACCTTTTAATTTCTGCACAGCAGACTGAAAATTGGAAATGCTACTTCTGACGCTACCAAGCACTGAAAGCTTCGTCTGTAAGGATGCTGATTTCTGGTTGAGAGTGTCAATAGGTTTGCGCTCAACTGCCATCAATTGCGTGACAATCGAATTGACATCGACCCTTCCTGCGGAAATACCAGTAATCGTGGCCATTTTCGTCTTTCTTTAGATTTTTTGTTTAAATAAGAGACCAGTGAATCCAGCACTGCTCGATTTGAACGCTGCATGGCGTTCCGCAGTAAGTTGCTGAGAATGCGCAATCGCATTACTGATTGCCAACGCCTGATCTGTTGGATATTGGTTAATCACCTCGCCAGTAGCGGGCTCAACCAATTTAATGACAACCTTGTTGGAATCTTTATCAATCACAAACCGTACGTCGGAACGTGTTTGACTAAATAGCTTGTTTGCCTCATCCACTGCGGTTTGCAACAGGTCTGGCGTATAATCTTTTAAAACGGTTGTTTCACTTTTCGGTGTACTCACTTCTGGTAGCGGCGTTTGGCGAGGAGTAGCGCCTTGGCCAGTAGCCAAACCACCAGAGAGTGGAGACCCACCAGGCATCGCACTTATACTCGAAACAGACATTTTCTACCTCCGTTAGCTCAAAAAACCAGCCAGATTGCTCTGGCTAGTTTTTCCTGACATTTACAACAACTAGCCTATGATTAACGCAGCAAGCTAGTAATGTTTTGCGGTGCTTGGTTAGCTTGCGCCAATGCTGCTGTACCCGCTTGTTGCAAGATACTGTTCTTCGTCATGTTGGCAGACTCTGTAGCGTAGTCAGTATCCATGATCGCACTCAATTGAGCCGCGATTTGCACTGCAGAGCTACCCAGGTTGTTAGCTGCAGATTGGAAGGTCACCATGTCTGCACCAAACTTGGCACGTGCAGCTGCAGCATTACCTAAGTCAGTATCAATACCAGTCACTGACAAAGCTGTACCTGCTGTGAAAGCTACACCAGCACCAGTTACTACACCGCCGTCAGCGTTCACTACCACTGTGCCTGTCGCAGCAATCAAATTAGAGATACGAGTGTTTTCTGCCACCAACGCAGTAGCCTCATCGCCTGAAGCCGTGCCACCTTTTTGTACGGCGATCTCACGCAGACGTTGCATATTCTCTGTAATTTGGTTCAAGTAGCTGTCATTGGTTTGTGCTTTTGCAACGCCGTCGTTTGCGTTACGTTGTGCTTGCAAAGAGCCACGCAATTTTGAGTCGAAACCAATTGCGGATACCAAACCGGTTGCATCATCACGTGCAGAATTGATACGGCTACCGGAAGCCAGACGAGCCAAAGACACGTCCAGAGCTTGTTTTGATTTGTTCAACGCATTTACGTTGTTCATAGATGCTACGTTTGTACCTAATACTGCGGCCATTTTATTTCTCCAATCAAATTTAAATGAAATTCAGTTACATCGTTAAAAATTAGCTTTGCCTAAACTCACATTTGCATCGCTGTTGTAAGTGTTATCGGTAGCTATTTCATAAAATTTAGGAATTCCATTAAATTTTATTTTTTCCAAGTAACCGATTGGCAGCTTGTAAGCATGATGTCGGCCGAATTCTTTAAATCTTTAGAGCTCTTTAATGTCAACGATAATTATTTATATAAATCATATAGTTAGTGTCTATGTAAACAAAAATGCTCTTTCATTTTTTCCTCAATCTGGCTAATCACTGTCGCCCAGTCGTTCTGTTTCGGCTGCCTGAACAACGTCACTGTCGGGTACCAAGGGCTGTCTTCTCTATTTGTCATCCAGCGAAAATCTGGTGAGTATGGCAGCAAAATCCAGCATGGTTTACCCATAGCTGCTGCCACATGTGCAACAGAAGTATCTACGGAGACTATCAAATCCATTGCTTGAATAAGCGCTGCTGTTTCGGAAAAATCAGTCAGTTTATCCTGATGAGACTTTACCTCAACGTGCGTTGCCAATCTTTCCATGTCCGCTTTTCTGATTTCCTTTTGCAGCACATGAAAATCCAATGGCAATCCCAACAATGGCTCGATGGTTTCAAAAGCGATGCTGCGGTGATGGTCATTCTGGTGTATGGTAGAACCTGACCATACCAGGCCGATTCTTGGTTTAGTTGGCTTACCGAGTCTTTTCTGCCAGTTCTGTAATTTCTTGTCATTTACAAACAAGTAAGGAACCTTTGCCGGAATATTGGATAGGCTCGTGCCTAGCGCAAGCGGCAGGCTCATGATAGGACAGTGATAATCGAAGCTTGGCAATGTGGAGCCTTGTTCCACCATCATATAATTGCCCGGCAGCGTTGAAATAAGTGACACCAACGCCTTTGGCACCTCAAGAACCACCTTGGGACCTAGCGCTGCAACTAACGGCACATAGCGGCAAAACTGAATGAAGTCCCCCAGCCCTTGTTCGGCACTGATAAGCAGTGTCTTGTCCTTGATGGAAAATTCCCCCAACCATAACGGTTGCGCAAATGTTCGGCGAAAATCTTTTAAGATTGTTTTCCAGCGCCATTCATAAAGCGACCAGCCTTGGGCATAATCTCCTGTCAACAAGCTAAGAATGGCCTTATTCCAGTACGCATTGGCACATTCAGCATCTATTTCAATCGATTGGTTATAATCGGCCATCGCTTCATCAAACCGATGCATATCCACCAACACCAACCCGCGATTGCTGTAAACCTGCGCATAAGCCGGCTCAAGCTGAATGGCAATATCATTAGCTTTGAGAGCCTCTACCTGACGTCCCAATTTATGTAATATCGCCCCTAAATTAAGAAATGCATTTGCGCTCAGCGGATTCAATGCAACGGCTTGTTCTGCATCCTTTTTCGCCTTCTCAAAACTACCTAGCGCCATATAGACCAAACACCGCCCTCTAAGCCCGGACAAGCTGGATGGATTGAGTGTCAATTCCCGATTGTAATAATGCAATGCATCTTGGTATAACTTCAGTTCAAGCAGTAGTGCGCCGCATTGGCCATGTGCATCCGCATCGTTTGGATTCAGTTCTGTGGCTTGTTGATAACTGGCCAAAGCGGCTGGGAATACTTTTAATTCCTTATAAACACCCCCAAGATTAAAGTGGGCATCCGCATCCCCCGGATTCAAGCTAACTGCTTGTTTGTAGCTAAGGATGGCTTCGTCATAACGCATGAGCGCTTTTAATGCATTGCCACGGTTTACGTAAGCTTCGGCATATCCTGGGCTAAGCTCAATGGCACGACTACAGCAATCTACTGCCTTTTCGAAGCTGCCCAATTGGGTAAAACCGATACCGAGATTGGATAAAACAGTGGTTTGTTCAGGTTCAATCGCCAGCGACCGTTCCAGAAAGTCGATGCCCATCCTTGTATCTCCTGACTGCAGCGCGATACTCCCCAAACCCGTTAGAACTCGTGGCTCATTGCAGTGCGTTTTCAGCAGCTTTTGATAGAGCTTTTTCGCTTCTGCCAACATACCCCTATGCAGCAACATCTCGGCGCGCTGTAAAGTGGAATGCGTTTTCGTTTTTGTTTTCTCTGGCTTGGCTTGAGTAATTGCTTTAGGCAATAGCGCATCATAACTGTTGAGCTGATTTTCCAGCATATCCACATCATCCCCACGCAACCCTAACGCTATGCCTTGCTTAAGCACATCCCGGGCGCCATCGCAGCAATCCACCCTGATAAGTGCATCTACATAGCTTACCCAGTATTGAGGCTCACTTGGGTTCGCCTCCAGAGCGGTTTTTAAATAAGATAAGCCATTATCAAACTGGCCTGAATCGAGCGCCATGACACCCAAGTTATGATTGGCGTTTGGCTGGGTGGCATCTGCTTCCAGGATGGTTTTATAAAGATGTTCGGCTTCTTCAAGCTGCCCTGCATGATGGTAGGTCACTGCAAGCTCCAGCAGTTCGGCAAACCTATCCAGCACACCTGATTCTGTGCCATGCGCATAAGCCTTTGGCGCGCCCTGGCTTGCATCGGTTTCTTGCGATGTTGAAATCATCTGTTACCCCTTTTCCTGACGTGCATCCCGCGATTGGCCGCACATATCATTCCATCCTTTTTAGAATGGCTTTATTATCAGTAACTTCTAGGGGTATTGATGCGAAAAATAAAGCTGGAAAAACCGCTCAGTTAAAGAGTTGCGCTAATCCACAAGATTGTTTTTAATTGCGTAGTGGGTGAGCTCGGCATTATGTTTAAGCTGCATCTTCTCTAACAATCGAGAACGATACATGCTGATGGTTTTAACGGAAAGCGACAATTTCTCCGCGATCTCACTCACCGACAAACCGGAAGCAATCAGGGTCAATGTTTGAAACTCTCGGTCAGAAAGCGTCTCATGCGGCGCTTTTTCATTCTCGGCGCCAACTTGATTCGCCAGAATCTCTGCGACTGCGGCAGTGATATATTTTTTGCCTTTTGCTACTGTCTGAATGGCGTTAACTAGCTCTGAAGAAGCGCTTTGTTTGCACAGATACCCTGATGCACCCGCTTTCAATGCCCTGACAGCATATTGATCTTCGCGATGCATGGACAACATCAACACGGAAATCTGCGGGCTTTCTTTCTTGATATATTTGAGCGCCTCGATCCCGCTGCGGTCAGGCAGGGAAATATCCAGCAATAACACGTTCACCTCAGGTGTTCTGCAAAGTTTAATCGCTTCGTTTGCCGTTTGCGCCTCTGCTACTACAGCAATGTCGTCCGTTTCGGCCAGAATCTGTTTCAACCCGGCTCTTAAAATAGCATGGTCGTCCGCGATAATGACATTGATTTTTTTACCCATATCTTATGACCTCGAAGTCTGACGCCTCTATACTTCTTCACCGGTATATCTTGGCAAGATAACTGTCACATTCGTGCCCTTATCCGATGCTTTTCCAATCGAGAAATGCCCGTTCAAAGCGGCTACCCGCTCTGTCATGCCACGCAGGCCAAATGAATTCTGCTTTAGCGTATCCTCAGCCGCGATCCCTACGCCATCGTCATGAATGAGCATTTTAATGCTGTCTGGTTCAAAAAACAGTCCCACATCCACATGTTCTGCATTTGCATGTTTTGCGATGTTAGACATGGACTCCTGACAAATACGGAACAAGGTAATCGCTTGCTCTCCAGTCATCTTTGTTTCAGAGTGGTTTGTGCTGAAACGCGAAACAATACCCATCTGCTTTTCAAACTCTTTTGTCTGCCACTCAAGGGCTGCGACAATACCGAGTTCGAGGATATTCGGCCTTAAATCTCCGGAAATTCTGTGTACTGCATCAAATGTATTATCTACGATCGCTTCCAGATTTTTAGCTTTCTCAATCAACAAAGGTTGATCGGGCGGAATACGTTTCAGGATGGAAGTCAAGCCGATTTTGATGGCAGTCAGATTTCCGCCCAGGTCATCGTGTATCTCGCGTGCGATACGGCACCGTTCTTCCTCTTTGGCATGCGTCAGATGGGCTGACAATTCGGCCAAACGTTTACGCGACTGTTCAATCTCATGCTTTTCATTTTTGCTCTGGGTAATGTTGGTCATAATACCTTCCCATTGCACTACGCCATCAGCCAATTCTCTTGGGGTGGCACGCATGTTCACCCATTTTGTATCTTGCCACTCATCAATCCACACCCGCCCCTCCCAGTTCAACATTTTGAAATCTTGAGAAGACCTTTGGATGCTTTCTTTCAATAAAGCAACATCCTCGGCATTTATCATGGCAAAAAAACGTTGCGGAGATTGTAATAGCACTGATGCCTCGACACCCAGCAAAGCTTTGCAACGCTCACTCAAATAAACAAATGATATTTCCGCCAGGTCATCAAGCTGAAACTGGAACACCAGGCCAGGACTGTGCTTAACGAGCGTTTGAAATCTAGACTCGCTTTCGTCCAGCGCTTTATCCGTCAGGTTTTTAACCGAACTGCCAGGCTTAATTGCCATCATGTAGTGCTTATCATCTGCATAAATAAGCATCACAATCAATTCGACCAAATGTGGGTATTGGTGATTTACCGCCACTTTTTGCGAATTGTCTGCACTATGTTCTGCCGATTCCAGATGATTGTTAAGTATCTCAGTCAATGTTTGTTCATTAACGCCTAACAATTGCTGCAGTCCTGCACCCTGAAGCGCGGAAAGATTTGTGGATTTGTGCTTGTAAACTCTGGCACTGACATCAACAAGACGCATGGACGTCGCGTCAATCAGATAAACTTCATCCGAGACACCGGACATCAATGCTTGAAAAAAAGGATTGTTAGTTAGCTTATCCGCCAAGAATGCCTGCCATTCCAAAAACCACATTATACATTGCTGCTAATTGTGGCATTGTCATCGGCTCTTAGCAATCACCAATGCTTCACGCTCGAGATTAAACGTGTAGTGATGAATCTTTCTTTGGTCCGCACCTGAGTGCTGAACAAACTGTAGCCCGATACGGTGCTTGATTTCGCCATTCCTGATTGTAATCGGCTTAACGTATCGTATGCACACAGAAGGCGTTACTTCTCCTATGCCTGGAAGGTCTATTTTGCAGCCTTCAAAGCTTGTCCCCTCGGACAATGCCGGATGCAAAGGGCCTGTCACGACAGTCCCGATACCACCCAGGCTAATGTCCACCAATGTCAACTCAAGCAATGCATCATCATCCGGATTATCAGGATTGCTATAGGGAATAAAGCACCTTATCGGGTTAACGACTGGAGTGTTCAAGCGAAAAAATTCTCGTCGCTGCAAGCGAATCAGGCTTTTTGGTACGGCAATTTTGAGTGCCGCACCATCTTGCAGCCGCACTTCAGAGACGCTTGGACTTGCCCAGCTAATCCTGATGCCTTCGTTCTTGGAAAAAATAACATGACTGCTCCCAACCAGACGTTTATTGAAACCTTCATCAATCCCGATATCCAAGTAGACAGCGTTTCTCTCTCCATCCACTGCGATAACGGTGGACAAGCACTGATCTCGTCCTTGATTAAACGATAGATTGATTACTGCTTTGCTTTTTCCCAGGTCAGATAATATTTGACAGATTTCCTTATGGTTGCTAAGTGTGCAACGCTCATCATCTGACAAGTACGATTGATCGATCATTTACCTCTTAACGCCCTTCTGCGTTTTGATTTCAACAAGTTAGTTTAATGATAGTGTAATAATTCCCGCCAATCGTCTTCTTTCAGACATGCGGTCATATTCCTCACTTCTACTACTATTACGCCGCTTTCCGCAATAACTTAAATTTTGTGCCATTTTAACTACCTACTATGCAAAAGATACTACCTAATTAGAAATCCAATTACACAAAATACAGTCACAGTACCCCGTTTTTCTCCGCATTGAAATTATGATGATTTGTTTATCCTGTCAGAAATCAATTGTCGACAACAAACTTTAATTGCTACTGAAGTAACCAAAACGAAAATGACTGAAGCAGCCTCTCCGATAGATATTGCCCGCCAAACGCTTTTGCAGCTCACAAAGCTGAAGCTAATGCCGACCCCAGAAAATTTTCGTCATGTATATAACGAAATCGCCGGGATACCTTCAGCAGAAAGTGATCTGCCACTGGCTAGAACATTGCAAAGAGTATTGCATGATGCCGGTAAAAGCCAGAGCAAATATATATCAATAGAGCGAGCAATTACCCCTCTTATCGAGAAGCAGGACTGGTCAAAGCTAGAATCACAATTACGCAAACTATTTACGGACGGCCATGAAGAAAATACCGGTAGTGCCACAAATTGGTCCGTAGTGATTCGTTCGTTACTAAAACAACTGGAAACTAGCCATAAAGGAATCACACTTAGCCGCAAGAAAGAAGGCTTGCATCGTGTGTTAAACAATTTTGGTCTTGACACAAATTTGCTGGGAGAAAAGATTCAGGCATTGATGACTTCCTGGGGTGAAGAAGCTGAATCCATCCAAATACAGGATTCTCCGGAAAACATTATATCCCCTGAAGCCGTGCTTCAAACAAGTCCGGTTACAACACCCAAAACCAGCAACTTATGGCGAGACATGGTGCTGGAAACCTTTAGGCTGGAAATAATCCCTAACCTCGCAGAGCTTCCTGAAGCACATAAAAAGGCTGCCCAATTATTAGAGCAGATGGAGATAGCCAACTCCGATCCGATGTTAGGTCAACACGCTGAGGAACTGAAGAATGTCTTACTTACCCTTGAAATGCAACGGGATACACACAGCCGCATCAATAACTCCCTGCTGAACTTATTGCGTCTTTTGACGCAAAGCATGGATGAACTTGTCATTGAAGATGATTGGTTGCATAGTCAAATTGGCATCATTAACGATATCGTCAACAAACCTATTAATATCAACACTTTATATGATGCTGAGGCAAGCTTAAAAGATCTGATACAGAAACAAATGAATTTGAAGCCGGCGCTACATGACGCCAGGGATACCTTAAAGCAGATGGTAGCTACTTTTGTTAATGGACTGGCTGTCATGACAGAAAGTGCTGGGGATTACCATACAAAAATCGAGGTTTACCAGCAACAATTAAGTGAAACCGAAGAAATAGACGAATTGAACATCGTGCTAAACAATATTCTGGAAGATACCAAGAACGTTGGTTTAAGTGTGCAAAAATCACGCAGTGAATTCGAAGAAAGCCAGAAAAAAGCCTTTGAGGCTGAACAGAAAATCATCAAACTGACCGCTGAACTTGACCATATCCACGAGGTTGCACACGAGGACTATCTGACCGGCACACTAAACCGCCGCGGAATGGATGAAGCATTGACACAGGAATTCAATCGCGCTGACCGCTACAATACTGCGCTAAGCATTGCCATGATGGACATTGATCATTTTAAGAAACTGAATGACAAGCATGGCCACGCCAAAGGCGATGAAGCTTTGATTCACTTTGCCAAAGTAATTAAAAAGGTTAAACGTACTACGGATGTGCTGGCACGCTACGGCGGAGAGGAGTTTATTATCATTCTGCCAGCAACCAAGCAGGAAGACGCTGTCAATGTCATTTCACGCGTCCAGCGCGAACTGACAAAGAGCTTTTTCATGAACAATAATGAGCGTGTACTCATTACATTTAGCGCAGGCGTAGCGGAGCGACTTCCGGGAGAAAGTCCAGAAAGCATCGTCCCACGAGCAGATGCGGCACTTTATAAAGCAAAGAATGCAGGGCGCAACCGGGTATTTGGTGCCAAAACTACAGCATCGGCATAAGGAATAACTCGAATAACTCTTGGTGCCCGGGGCCGGAATCGAACCGGCACGACTGTTTAGGTCGAGGGATTTTAAGTCCCTTGTGTCTACCAATTTCACCACCCGGGCGAGAATTCAAAACGCGGTGCGTATTCTAACATTCTCCCAACGATTCTGAAGAACATTAGATGAATTTTTTGATGCCACTAACAAAATAAAAAGCACATTACCGAAGTAATGTGCCTTTAAATTCCCAATAGCAACTACTTGTTCACCAGCTCACGCACTATCAGCCATTGGCTGCCGATTTTTTCAAAATCCAGTGATTTGTTCACATTATCTGCAAAACTTTTTACGGGAATACGCTTGGCATTGCATATCTCACAACCCATATTATCTTTTGCTTTCTTGAGTTTGTATTTGGTGACACTGTAATCCTGATCAAACACTGCTTGTGCCTTGTCGCCATTACAGGTGACCTTCAAGTTTGTCAGTTCCAGATCTATCTTGCCATAGCCAACAATGCGCGCCTTGCGTTGCTTCTCCCATTCTGGCCGCGTCATTGGCGGTTCTGGTGAGAACTTGTCAGCATAGAATCTCATATAGTTGTCATAATCCTTATGACGCCAGGCAGAAGCCCAATCATTAACGCGTGTTGTGATTTCATCTGCACTACAGCTTTCTGCTGGTTTAGCCGTGGTCGGTTTAGGTAGCGGCTTATCATTAGCGACACTCAAAGGTTTGGCGTTCGCTACAAGACTGGCTTTATCAACCGTCATCATCTCGGGTGCCGCGGCCTTGCATGTTTCGTAATTTTCGGTGTAATCGGCTTGGCCAATATCGGGCAAATCACCACGTACGACACCCAGTTTATTCAGCAACGCGCCCTGGCTTGCATAAGTACGGGCATAAGCGGTATATAAATCACGCTCAGTATTGGTGTAAGTACGCTTGGCCTGAAAGTATTCATTCTCCGTATCAAGCAAATCCAGCAGAGTGCGTTGTCCAATATCGAACTGCTTGCGGTAAGCTTCTCTAGCTTTTTCAATCGATAGCTGATGCTGGTTACGGTAAACAAGTTGTTCTTTTAAGCTCACAATGTCGTTATAAGCGATCACCAATGTTTGACGCGTGTCCACACAAGCTTTATCACGTAAATCCTGAGAGGTATTCAACTTTTCGCCTGCCTGGTCAATCATTGCTTTGTCGGAGAACCCATTAAACAGATTGAAGGTCGCAGTCAGCTCCAGCGCGTCTGCGGCCAAGCTGCTGTTCCTGCCGTCAGAGCTCACATCCAGATTCTTTCTGGCCTGCAAATCCAGTCGCGGCATGTATTTCGCACGCCTGCCTTCCACTTCTTGCTGGGTTGCCACGATATTTTCGATTGCAGATAACAATTGTGGATTTTGTTTGTAGGCGAGCATCAATGCTTGGTTCGCGTCCGACTCAACCCCATCCTTATAGAAACTCACCTCTTGCAATGAATCCGGCGGTAAATCACCAGACAGTCGCTGAAAACGCGCTGTTACATTTTGCAGATTGGTTGTCTCTGTCAACAAATTGGCTTCTGCCAATGCCAAACGGCCACTAGCCTGCTCCAAATCTACGCGGCGCGCCACTCCTGCAGATACGCGTTCCTCGATACGATCGAAAAGCTGCTTATGTACGATATAGTTCTCTTTTGCATAATCCACCAACTGGCGATAACGCTGAATATCGATATAAGTTTTCACCAAATCTAGCGCGGTATTTTGCATGCTGTTTTGCAGCTCGTAATAACGTACGCGGGCGGCATGATCCAAGCGACTGACTTCACTTCGCGTTGCAAAGCCATCAAACAACATTTGACGAAGCACAAGCTGCGTTTGCCTGTCTGGAGTAGCGGTATTGCCAATATTCGGAGTCAAGCGCTCCTGGCTTCGCCAGGTAGATACAATATCCGCATGTGGATAGTACCCGCCCTGAGCCGCTTTTTGATCCTGTAATGCAGCTTTGTAAGTGTGGTAATTTGCTTGAACTTCCGGATTGGATGTAATCGTCTTCTCAACGATCTCCTGGAGCGTTACTGGCGCATCTGCCCTAACCGAATACGAAACCAATAATGCACATGCAACGATAACTCCTCGATATATTTTTTTCATCATTATTTGTCGTTCTTCTACTTATCCTTGGAAATCCATAGTTAAACCCTTCTTAATCCGAAGATCTAGCTTGACCGTTTTCCTTTATATTTATTTTATTTGATATGTGACAAATTCGCAGTGACTGCGACCGTGCTAGAACGGTTAATGCACGCACTTGGTTTACGTCAGCGGCAAATTGTAAGCACAAAAAACCTTATCGCAAGCAAATTTTAATACATTGGTCTTACTATTACAAAACTAATCGAAAATAAGATGGCAAAAACCAACAGTTCCATTGGACTGTTTGTATGTTTTTGCATACTTTTTTTGGCCATCAGCTTAGCAGTTGCAACTGATTTCACCAAATTGGCAAATCTTGCCGGCCAACGCTATGGGGAAAGCGCTCGCAAAACCATCCTCGAACTTCAATCATTGATTACTGAGTTGAAGTCTGCTCCAGATCAGGAAAAATTAATGCGCATTAATCGCTTCTTTAACGACAAAATCAGCTTTGATGATGATATGTCTATATGGGGACAATCTGACTACTGGGCGACACCATTGGAATCTGTCGGCAAAAAACGTGGCGACTGCGAAGACTATAGCATTGTCAAGTATGTATTTCTGCGCGAGCTAGGTATCCCGAACGATCGCTTGAAGCTTACCTATGTCCGTGCCCAGATTGGCGGACCGCACAGCAATATTTTTCAGGCACATATGGTGCTGAGTTATTACGAAACACCCACTTCCGAGCCTTTGATTTTAGACAATCTGGTTTCGGATGTGCACACAGCTTCGCGGCGTATTGATTTAACCCCCATTTTCAGCTTCAATAGTGAAGGCCTATGGACAGGCACGGCCAATACCGCCAAAGGCACTTCACTCAACAATCTGTCACGCTGGCGCAACGTTCTGGCGCGTATTCAACAAGATGGTATTGAGTAAATATGGATAGGAACCAACATGTCTCTCATTAAACAACTATGGTTAGCGGTCATCCTGGTCATGACATTGGCATTTGGCGCTGGCTTCATTATTAACATCATTACCAGCAAACATTATCTGGAACAACAGCTGGAAATGAAAAATACAGACAATGCCGTGTCACTGGCCTTATCCATTTCTCAAATGAAAAAGGACCCGGTAGCAATCAATCTGATGCTTTCTGCGCAGTTTGATAATGGCCACTATCAATTCATCAGACTGACTGATCCCAATGGAAAGCTGATAAGTGAGAGAGTGAATCCAAGCGAAGCTAGCGAAACACCAAAGTGGTTCAGCAAGCTGATTTCCATACAGCCTGAGCCGGGTATTGCTCAAATACAAGACGGTTGGTCGCAATATGGCACTTTATCTCTCGCGAGTGCAACAAGTTTCGCTTATCAGGAGTTGTGGAATGGCACGCAATGGATGCTCTTCTGGAGCGCTGTGATTGGCTTGATGTGTGGAATCATCGGCACGCTGGTATTGAAAATGATTGTTCGCCCACTCAACGAAATGGTTGAAATGACCGAAGCGATTGGCGATAAAAACTTTATTACCATCAAAGAGCCAAAAACGCTTGAATTCAAATCACTGGCGCAGGGAATGAACCGTCTGTCGCAGCGCATCAAAGACATGCTGAAAGATCAGTCACAATTACTGGATCAGATGCGTATCGAAGCAAACTATGATGCAACAACCAATCTGATGAACCGCAAATATTTTAGTAGCCGTGTTGCTGCACATATAGCCAATGAAGAAAACTTTAGCGAAGGCCTGTTAGTTGTGTCGCATATCAGCAATCTGGCCGAAATCAACGAAACACTAGGCAGCACTGAAACCGATAACGTGTTGAAACGCATGGGGTTTGCATTGCAAGCATTTTGTCAACAACACCCTTCTTTGCTGGCAGGCAGGTTAACCGGGGCAGATTTTGCAGTATTCTCCACCCAACCTATCGATAGTCATATCTTGTGCGGTCAAGTAAAGAACGTATTAAACAATGCTTCCGGCCTGGAAGCATCATTCTCCAACTTTGCACTCGCCACCATATCCAGCAAGATATATAAATCCGAACGACTCGATGGTCTGAAAGAACTGATTAACACAATCAAGACAAAAACCAGTCCGGATGAAACCGACATCATGGAACTGATTAACCAAGAGGATATAACGCGTTACGAGGATAGTGACGAAACAGAATGGCGCGCCATGTTGACCTCGGCTCTGGATGCCAAACGACTGAAACTTGCAGCGTATCCGGTAGTTGCCAATAATGGCGAATTGATTCATCAGGAAAGCCCCGCACGACTGCAATTGGTTCCAGGTGGCTCATGGCATGCTGCAGGAGAGTTTATCTCTTGGGCAACACGGTTAAATCTCATTTCCCAGCTTGATTATCTGGTGGCAGAAACAGCCATGAAGTCGCTTAACAAAAGCAATCTGCCTATCGGATTAAATATTTCGACCAGCGCCATGTGTAATCCGGACTATCTTGCTCATCTCAAAGGTTTGCTGAAACGCCACTCTAAGGTGGCAAACCGTTTGTGGCTGGAAGTACCGGAAGATGGCGCATTTAACAACCTGCCACAATTTAGAGAATTTTGCACCGCGGTCAAGCCTCTGGGCTGTAAATTAGGGATCGAGCATGTCGGCTCGCAAGTCGGGCGCCTAGGAGAGTTACACGATTTAGGCTTGGACTACATCAAAATCGATGCTTCCGTGATCCGCGACATTGACCAAAACACCGCGAACAAAGCGCTACTGAAGGGTATCTGTCTGATTGCGCATTCTATTGGTTTGATGACGATTGCAGAAGGTGTACAAACCGAGTTGGAGATGGATACATTGCCAGGCCTTGGCATTGACGCGATGACTGGTCCCGCAATTAAAACCAGCTAATTAGTGTGTTAGATGATGGTCGTCATCCAGCAAGTTAAGCTTGGCATTTTTCATGCGCAAACCCTGACGCTCGATGAGTCGCTTTTGGGCTGGCTCAGGGAAGTCGGTAAAGCGAATGAAATCCCGATCAATCAAGAGTGAGATCAAGTCTTCGAGCACACGTGCGAGCTGAATATCACTCTCCCTGAAAACGTTTGCCTTCCTGATCTCCTCTTCCAGGTAGACCTGATAATCTTTGGATTCAGACTCCAACTTCTCCCAGCCGTTAGGGGCAATCTCAGCGTGGTTAACCGCCTGAATTTTTCCTGCAGCATCTCTCAATACATATGGCATACCTGCCTCCAAAATTACGCAAGATAAAGCCTTATCCTAGCCCTTATCTTTAGAGATAATTAAATAGCACTTAAGGTGTATATCGGCATTAATTTTGAAGAATTGAGGCAATAAAAACCCCCGGACATGTCCGGGGTTTTTTTGCAACATAGGTTAATCAACGATTAACTTGTTGTTTGTCAGCAAGTTCTGGATCACTTGTTGGTCATTCGCAAACCCTGTCACCAGATCAACGCCAGTTAAAGTAATAGTTTGCACATCTTTTGCCGCATTAAAGCCGGCAGCAAATTCACCGTTAGCACTAACATGCACGATGGTATCTGCACCCGATTTCTCAAAGTGTAGGTAACTAGCAAGATTGCCGGTGCCTGTCACATGATTTTCGCCTTGCAACAAATCACGGAAATCAAGCACATCGCCACCAGAAGCTGCCGGAGCAACATTGAAGTCGGTCACAGTATCGGTTGCCGGGGTGCCTTTAGCGCCAACATCCGCAAGCTCCCACCTAAAGATATCCGAACCAGCACCGCCGGTTAGAATGTCTGTACCAGCACCGCCACTGATGATGTCATTACCGTTACCACCGTTAATAGTATCGTTGCCGGCACCTCCGTAGATTATGTCATTACCGTCATTCCCAATCAGAATGTCGTTGCCTGCATCGCCGTAGATAATATCATTACCTGTGCCTCCATCAATGGTATCGTTACCAGCACCACCGTAGAGCTGGTCATCATCCGCTCCGCCGTTGATGATGTCATCGCCGTCGCCGCCTTTGATAATGTCACTGCCAGCACCGCCATTCAGCGTGTCGTCGCCGGCAAAGCCTGCTATTGCGTCGTTAGCATTAGTACCCGTGATAGTATCAACACCCGAAGTACCTTGCGTTTCATTTGTTACAATGTGGAGGGTCAAGTTGGCAGACGAAGTGTCGCCCTGTGCATCGGTCAATGTATAGCCGATTACGGTGTCAGGAATATTCGTGGCAGTCGTGTTTAGATTGACAGGATTAAATACTACGCCATCAAGCAAGATGGATGCATTTTGGTTAGGCTCAATTTGGATTCGCCCGATGTTGCTCCAATTAGTTGGCAACGCCACCAAACCTTCGGATGAAATGGAAACTTGCCCTAGTAAATTCCCCAAAATGTCATATACGCTCACTGCAGCAGCCACTGTAGCTGTTCCGCCAGTCAGATTACTGCCGGCCGCATTGATGTTTAGGCTAACGTTCTGTACGCCCTGAGCATAGTTGGCACTATTAAAGTTAATTATCAGCGTCTCAAGGCTATCTACTCTAGTGTTTGCCCCACCACCTGTAACACCAACCCCTGTGGCATTTGAATAATTTACGGTGCTGTCAGGGGCGTTCACATTACCTGTACTCGTAACGCCTTGCAAAGTAAGTCCGCCGGCAGTTACGGTTGCCAAATCAAGGAAATTAACGGTTTGCTGTGCGCCTTGTGCAGGACCAGACGTTTGCGATGCCGGTGGGGTATATTTGTAATAGCCATCACTTTGGAATACCAGCGTGTTAGTCGGGTCTGTCGAGCTAGTCCAGGTAAGTTCTTTGGCTGCATTAATCGTGTAGGTGCCACCGCCCAATGTACCTGAACTTGGGGTATTTAAATTAAATGTCGCGCCATTAAACACAATCGAAGACACTTTCGCGTTATCCACTGCATTATCTGCACCGGCCCCGATTGAGAATGGTGAAACTGACTGACCTGCGCCATCGGTACTTACCGCATTCATGACGTTGCCATCAAAGAACATGTTTTTCGGCAACAGGGTATCAAAATCGTTATAAGCACGCGGAATACCATTGATGATCTGCACAGTTTCGATAGCGTTAGCCACATCTCCGTCATTGTCTTTGATGCTATAAGAGATATCAAACTGATCACCGCTTACAGCTGCACCTTGGGTGTAGTATGAATAATCCCCTGTAACAAAGTTGAACACCAACGTGCCCTTGGTAAAGCCAAGCGCAGCATTAAGTGTCAACATATTGCCGTTTATAGTAACCGTTCCATGAACCCCAGTTTGGAAGAATGGATCATAGGTGACTTGATTGGTTGTTGGATTGTAACTAAACCGCACAATTGTATCTGGCACAGTCCCCGCGTCATTACTGTCTAGCAGCATGTCAATATATTGAACAAAGCCGCCGTCGGCACCAATATGCACATTGGCATTGCTACCGGTAGCGCCAACAGTGCCACCAAATGATGGTGGAATAGTCCCCGTTAGTGCGGCCGAAAGACCATTCAAGTCGCTTACCAAGATAGCCGGGTCTTTGACATCGCTGGCATCCGCATCCACGTTATGAATGCTGTTTAGCGCAGAAGGATCACTAACGCCGCCGCCAATACCAATCGCGTAAGATTTAACAGATGGGTTGTTGGCCAGGAATGTAGTATAGCTAATCGGATTCGTAGCACCATTCGTTTCATTTGCAGGATCAACAATCCCATTCCCTGTACCTACTTGCACGGAAGGCACGCCATCCGAAATAAAGTAAGCAACATTGGTCTTGGTAGTGTCTACGGTACCAAACATATCCTGAATTTTGTATAGGGCATCCTCATAGTTAGTGCCACCACCTGGCGCCGGTATCGCATTAATCGCTGCAATAGCAGACGCCAAGTCTGTAATTGCTGTTGTTCCTGCTGTCGCTGTAGCAGCAAAATAACCCACATGCACGGTAACGCTGGCCGACTCGTTAAAATACTTCGTTACCATATCAATCATCGCCTGTTTGGCTGCTGCATAACGTGTGGAAAGCGTTGCATTACCGTTGGCATCGACAAGACGAACTTGACCAATACCAGAAGCACTGTCCATACTGCCTGAAATATCGAGCATCAACACAAGGTTATAGTTTGTTAACGTGCTGGTTTGAGGCACCTGAACAATGCTGTTAGTAGCCGTTGGTGCGTCATCGGTTATAGTCATGACCAAGTTGGCCGTACCGCCGGTCCTGGTATAGGTAAATGTTTCAACAAAATCATTGGTTGTCGCACCAGTCTGACTATCATTATCCACTTTGTTATTTAGAGTGTATGTGTAAGCACCGGTAGACTGATTGACCACCAGGGTGCCATAAGACGTTACAACCGTCTGAATTCCGCCAGACACAGTGTTAGACACAATTGTCGTATTAGCGCCTGCGGCAATAGCTGTGATGTTGCCACTCAAAGGTGCAGTATCATTTGCGAACAACAGGCCAGTTGCAGTAGCGGTTCCACCACCAGTACCGTTTGTAAGTGCAGATTCATTCACAGTACCTAAATCATCACGTGAGTTAAATGCCTGCAAATTAACTGTTGCAGTACTGGTTTGGCCGTTGTCATCGGTAATCGTATAGGTGAATGAAGCCGTACCAACACCTGCGGGGTTGTATGTATAAGTTTGTGTCGCAGCGTTATACGTCACCCCTGCTGGCAATGCCCCTGTTGCTGTAATGGTCGCATGATCAAATAATGTATCATTACCTAGCAACTGTGCACGTGTAAACGTAATCGGTGTGCCCACCAAGGTTTTAAACGCATCGTTTACTGCGACAGGCGCACCATCATTCACAGGTGTGATGGTGATCGTTTCCGTAGCCGTGGCTGAAACCGCGCCATTATTATCTTTAGCAGTAAAGTTAAAGCTTGGTGTTATGGAACCGCTTAATGCGCCGCTGTTGAAATCAGCAGCGGGTTTAAAATAAAGCGTTAAAGCATTACCCGTGGCGGCGATATCTGTACCTGTCGTCACCAGTATAGTCATCGCAGCATCCAGATACAGCGCACCATTGGTTGGCAAGCTCGACAAATTGAAGCTCGCCACCGTACCATCAATATCTGTCGCTGTAATCGTAACAGGAATAGACACTGCATCCTCTAAGCCGGTAACCCCTCCACTCACAGCCACCGGAGCATCGTTGGTGCCTGTCACGCTAATGGTGAGCGTAGTTTTGTTAGAGACCAAATTGCCAGGATCTTTCACTGTATAGCTAAACACATCTTGAACAGTGACGCCTTGTGCAAGCGCATTGGCATTATTGGCTACATAGGTATAACTACCATTGCTATTCAGCGTAAGCGTGCCATAAGTACCAGTTAGAACTGTACCCACACCTACTCCCTGAGTCACAGCACCAGTTCCTGCTACCGCACCGGATACAACAAGCGTGTTAGTCGCATTATCCACGTCAGTGTCTTGCACGCTGCCACCCGTTGTGCCTTGAACAACGCCATTCACCGCGCTTACTGTAAGTGTTGCATCTTCATTCACAGCGCCTGTATCAGCATTTGCTACCGGGGCGTCATTGACCGCATTGACGGTGACGTTGACGGTGGCGGTCTCCGTCACCCCGCCGCTGGTGACGGTGTAGGTGAAGCTGGTGGCGCCGTTGTAGTTG